>Ga0207755_100002_pt1 | contig 1005005 bp, 870 predicted proteins | sample A23P2SouthBayCA_FD_187734 | JGI IMG/M metagenome (GOLD analysis project Ga0207755, IMG submission 187734) | Aerobic enrichment media microbial communities from Bioluminiscent Bay, La Parguera, Puerto Rico - A23 P2 (SPAdes) | ecosystem: Environmental > Aquatic > Marine > Unclassified ...
CGTGGTACTGCAGTATTTCGGTAAGTTCTTCAGTCGTAAAACCACTCAGATCAACACCAGAGAAGGCGTTGTCGTTAGGAGCAAAGACGGTAAATGGACCGGCTCCCTGAAGAGCTTCATCCAAACCGGTTTGTCCGAGCGCATCAACCAAAGCCGTAAAATTGCCGGCATCAGAGGCCACATCAACAATATTGGGAGCAGGATTCAACACGCCATCAATAATATGGACGACCCCGTTGGTACCTTGCAGATCCGCTTCTGTAACCTCATACATCTGCCCGGAGTTGTCGGTAATGGTAACGGTACCATCAGCGGCCTCAATGGTTAACTCGGTTCCGTTAACCGTTTGTACAACCTGAGCTGGCTGCAGATCTCCGGAAAGGACTTCGTTTGGAAGCACGTGATAGGTCAGAATATCCTGAATTTCTTGTTCTGACAGTCCGGAAAGATCAACTCCGTCAAATGCTGCGTTGGACGGGGCGAATACGGTATAGCTTGCTTCCTCATCCTGCAGCGTACTAGCCAGGTCGGCCCCGACGACGGCATCCTCGAGGGACTGCAGCCCATAGCGTTTGGCTACAATGCCGACGACATCAAGGTATCCGTCAGGCAATAACACCTGATCGACAGCATGGATGATGCCATTGGAGGCTTCGATATCGGCATTCACGACCGTGGCATTGTCATTGACAGTGACATTGCCGTCGGCGCTCGTAATAAAGAGGTCTCCTCCGGCAAGTGCTGCGGCAGATTGTGGCGGGGTAAGGTCACCTGATGCGATATTTCCGCTTACGACATGATAGCTGAGTACTTCTTCGAGCTGTTCAGTTGAGAGCGTGGAAATATCGACCCCAAGATTAGCGAACGCATCGTTGGTCGGGGCGAATACCGTAAACGGGCCATCGCCTTCAAGGGTTGATACCAGCCCGGCATCACTTAGAGCCGAAACAAGATCACTGAAATCGTCATTTGACTGAGCGACTTCAACAATATTTCCTGTTTCGCTCGGCGGGTCCGTGGGACCGTCGTCATCGCCACCACACGCTTGTAGGGTAAATACTAATAGAACTGCAATAAAACTATTGAACAGAAATGTTCGTAGTTTTATTAGAGGATTGTGAGTTGTTGTTTCCATAATAGTATATAATATATAGTGTGAATTAGTTAATAATTTGAGTTCACACTTATATACACTAGAAAAAAAGGGTATGACTAGTCGGCACTGATTTTTTTAATAAATAAATCGAATACCGACAGAAGGGGTAAATCCAGGCAGGTTTTTTCGTTGGATGGCGTACTGCAGGGCACCCTGTGATGATTGTTCCGGGATCAATCTCTTTTCCAGGGTATTTTTTCGATCTAACAAATTGACCAAATCCAGTCTTAGCTTAATTTTTGAATCGTTTAAATCCCATGACCAGTTGAAGCCGACATCGAGCTGGTGATAGGGACTTAGGATATCGTTGGATGGGCTGTTGAAATCGACGGTGCCATATTGTGAGCGATTGTTATTGATGGGCAGGTAATCATAGTATGATTTATTGAAGGCCCAGCTTCTTCCCCAAATGCTCTGCCACCTGACTGTTATCATGAAAGAAGAAAATATATTCCAGTTGACAGCGGCCGTAAGCTTGTGAGGTTCATTCCAAGGTGCTGTGACATATTGGCCGTTAAATCGTTTGGGACTTCTCTGCTTGGAAATACTGTATTCATAAGACAGGCTTAACTCCATCATCAGCTCCTCAAAAAGCTTCTCAGCACTAACACCGGTACCGTAGCTATATCTTTTGCCATGTTCAATAAAAGTACTCTGACGGTTAAATTTGGCATTTGGATCATCAGGCTGTTCCAGAAGGGCATGGTAGTCAAGCATCAAAATAGTGGGGTTCCATTTGTAATATCCTTCCCATTTTAGTGAGAGGGTTTCTTGGGGTTCCACAAGAATCTCAGAACTGGTATGATATGATTTCGGAACATCTGTGGTAAAGTCAACCGGTACCCAAAAACGGATTGAGGGAACAATGGAACTGGGGCCTACATTGGTCACATCAAACTGATTTACATACTGCCGGTATAATCCTCCTGACAACCTTAATGAAACAAAGCCCAAGGCGGTTTCCTGGAAATCAGTCTGGGCGGAAATTCGGGGTTCCAGAAAAAACTTCTGCCGGTTTGGGACATAGGTAAATCTTGATCCCGTGGTAATTTTTGTATTAAGATTAAGTGTATAATCATCTTCCAGAAATCCTGATAACATAAAGGTTGAACTGCGGGAAGAAGAGAAGTGGTAAAATAGATCGGACAGCTTAAAAGAGTAATCTACAATTTTAGGCTCAATACCGAAGTTCAGCTTATGATTTCGATTCAGGCTATATTCAAAATTTGCATTAAAAGAATACTCCCTGATTAAACTTTGATCACCTGTGTGAGGTTGACTGTCAATATATTGATCCAGGTTGTTTATAAGCTGGTTATTATTGCCAGGTGCTGAGGCAATATCCTCTGTGCTTGCCATTCCAAAGTGATGGTTTGAGTAATGATTGGAATAGGAAAGACTGAATTGGGTCTGCCAGCGGGAATTGATCAGCCAGTTATGTTCCAATCGTAATATATCGTTCATCCAGTCATAGGTATCGCGGGTATACATCGACTCAGGGATTCCATTCTGATCACTATTGTTGGAAAGCAGGCGGGTCTGAAGGTAGTTTTTGCCCCGATAGTAGCTCAAGTAAGTCGTATGAAAATCATTGAATGCTATTTCATTGCTCCAGTGCAAATCATAGAAATTGACATCCGATTGATGACTAGCTTGTTCAAAAAGTGCTCCGTCCATGCCATTGTTAATCAGGTTACCGGAAATTATGGGATCCAGACGGTCCCAATTTTCAAGGGTATTAGAAAGGGTAGGTTTTTGGTACCATCTCCAGATATTTGTTCTACCTGCTATCATAGTTTTATACTCGATCCCTTTACCGAGTGATGTTGTCAGGTTTATCCGGCCATTTAGACTAAGCGGATTAGCCTGCAGCATGGCATTGTTTTCCTCTTCACCCGGCAGATCTTGGGTTATAGAAATAATTCCGGAGAGCTGACTGCCAATCGAGGGTCGGTAGCCGGCTTTGTGCACAGTAACTTTTTGTAAGGCGTAGGGACTAAAGGCACCAGTTAACCTGCCAAAGCTGGCTGGATTATAAATAGGCACACCGTCTAGCATAACCTGGTGTTCTCCTTCCGCCCCACCTTGAATATTAAAATCAGCCAAAGGAATACTGAAATTAACACCCATTACGGATTGCACACCTTTCATGGCATCGGGAGAACCGGTATAAGAAGAAAGTGTTTGTGTGAGGTTATTCACCTCTTCACTTCCTGATTTATTATAGGGTAGTCTTGGCTGTATACTTGATACCACCAGTGGTTCAATAAATACCGGACGGGATTCTAGGTAGAACTTACGTGGGTTTTCACTATTTAGTGGGATGGAAACAGTATCTCTCACGGTTCTGTAACCTACATAGGTAACGGCTACTTCATATTTGCCGGTTAACAATGGAGCAATAGTAAACCTTCCCGCGCTGTTGGAAGAAGTCCCGGTAGAAGCATCAGCAATTAAAATGTTTGCGTCTTCAAGAGGCTTTCCCGTATTCTTATCAAGTACCATGCCGGCCAAACTGCCATACCGGGATCGGTTTTGTGCAGATTTAATAATTACATACGTGCCCGAGGAAAGCTGGATATAATCCAGGTTGGTACCTTCCAAAATATTGGAAAGAATCTGTTCCGGCGTTTGATTTTTTGAAAGGCTAAAAACTTGCTGAGAGCTTAAGATTGACGGATCATATATAAGGTCAATTTGAGTTTTGTCAACAAGTTCTTTAATCGCTTCTTCGATGGGTGTTCCGCGAAACATGAGGGTATATCTTTCGGATGCCGTTCTGCCATTGTTTTGAGCAAAACTGGAAGACATTGAGAATAAAAGTAAAAAAAATAGCAGTATACTCTTTAATTTCATGCCGATGCAGTAAAAGAATTGATCATCTCTTGTTTTCTATGATAAATCCGCCATTTATTTTTCGATACTTCAGTGCTTTGCTCTGACAAATATCCTGTACAATTTGTTCAGCATCCACTTTGTTATTGTAGTATATGGTGAGGGTATCAAATAACACCTCTTTCGGTTCTACTTGAATATTAAGATCAAATCGCCTCTCTATTTCTCTAATAATTTGTATTAAAGGCACATTTTCGAAGGCAAATTGATTATTCATCCAGGCTAAAGTTTTATCTTTAGAAACATCAAAAGGCTGTTCTGGAATTCCATCAATATTTTTAAGACTGCTTTTTTGACTGGGTTCCAGAATAACGGACTTATCAGGTTTCTCGGTAGGATAAAAGGCAAGTGATCCTTCCGTTAAAAGCACTGATGTTTCCGGTACCGGACTATCTTTCCAAGAGCGAATATTAAAAGAAGTTCCCAATACCTTTACGGTTGCGTTTGAGGTATGTACTATGAAGGGAAGATTCCTATTTTCAACTTCAAAATACGCTTCACCTTCTAAAGAAACTTCTCTGTCGATTAAATTGAATAATCGATTGTAAGTGATAGATGAGCCGCTATTAAGCGTAACAGTAGATTGGTCAGGCAAAGTTACGGTAGCAATTTCTCCATATGAGGCTGAGTATTGTACCGGTATAGCAAGATAGGATAAACCTGCCGCAATAATGATAGTTGCTGCAGCCGCTATCCATCTCCAATTTAATGTTCTGATTTTCGTTGGTTTGGGTTCATCATCTTTATCTTTAGTATCAGTATCTATTCCAGTTTGTGAAGCGATAGTAGCAAATACTTTATCCTTTTCCTCTTCGGAAACAGATACCTTCTGACTTTCATCAGTTCTTTTTGCTTCTGTCCAAATTTTCTCGACATTTTCTTGTTTTTCCTGATCCAATTTATCCAGGAATTTATTTAGCCAGTTGTTAAAGGAATTTTTGCTATTCATAATGTTTGCCACTAACGTCCTTGTAGGATTTGTACCTTTCCTGAAGGTTATTGAGTGCTGCAACAATGTGGTTATTTACTGTACGTGCTGATATATCCATAATTTCAGCAATTTCATCGTGGGAAAGCCCTTCATACCTGCTTAATTTAAATGCTTCCTGCTGTCTGTCGGGCAATTCATCAATCCACTTTTTTAACGGCTCTAGTAATTCTGATTTCTGATCTTCTTCAAAAACGATTGAACTATCGTCAGCAATTTGCACGTCCTCCATCTGTGTCGTGTGTTGGCGGGTATCGCGTAGATAATTGAGTGAATTGTTTTTCACGATCCGGTATAAATAGGTTTTCAATGATTTTGAAGGATCTAGATTTGAACGTTTCTGCCAAAGTTTTATAAAACTTTCCTGAACAATATCCATGGCAGAATCTTTGTTTTTGGTAAACCGCCAAGCATATCTTACATAATTTTCAAAGGTTGCATCAAACATATCTTTAAAAGCAATATCGTCGCCGCTTTGAATGCTACGAGCCCACTCAGAAAATTGCTTATCAGAAATTGAGTCCATTCTTACTACATGTCAGTAATTGTACACTAAAAAAAACAGGTATGACTAGTTCAAATTGAGAAATATTTTCCAAGAATATAAATTTAATCGATTCATAATTTTACTAATGTACTAAGACAATAGGTTTTAACTTGTTGATAGAACATACCGTTGAATGCAATTCTATCCTGATTTTAAGTGTTACCAGCCTTTAATAGTTAGAATTCAATTCAAATTATTTAGTTTTTTGTAGATGATACGGACATAAACATTGAGTTTCCGAAATGAGTTATCAGTGTTCTACTGGTAACGATAATTTCAGCACATGTATCAAAAATTCAGAAATCCAAGTGTTTTCATTTCTTTACTTTGCCCGATATATGTGTTCCCAGGTAGAATTGGTTATTTTTAGTAATATTGTATTAGTGACTGAAACTATCCTGAGTATGGCACGGTATCAAGCATTCCAAGTGCTAAAATAAATCTGAAAATTTTCACCAGCTGATTAGTTTGGATAGATAAATCTAACTTTTTCAATGAAACTACAGTCAAATATTATGATGAAAGTAAAGTTCGTATGGATTCTTTTTTTGTCCATGTTGATGGCAACAACATTACAGGCACAAGAACAGACACCGAATACGGTTCAGGAAGCTTTTTTGCCTTATGAAACCGGAAAAAGCACCATATATCGGAGTGCCAGCGGTGAGCCGGGCGAAGCCTACTGGCAGAATGCTGCCGATTATGACATTGATGCGCAGCTTTATCCCGATGATCATAGAATAGAAACCTCTATTACTATTGATTATACCAATAACAGTCCTCAGAATTTGGAGTTTGTCTGGCTGCAACTCGATCAGGATCTGTTTGAGGAGGACTCTTGGGGCGCTAAGCTTACTCCGCTGGGAGGAGCTCGTTTTGGTAACGAGGGATTTGATGGTGGTATTAACATAGAAAATATTCAAGTAACACATAACGGTGATACGTATAATCCTGAAACTCATACAGTGGATACCAATTTGAAACTGAATCTCAGAGAGGCTCTTGAGGCTGAAGGTAGTAAGCTACAAATCAGCATCGATTATAGTTTTAGAGTTCCAGAGCAAGGTTCTGATCGATTGGGACGCCTGGATACGAAAAATGGTGTCATCTATGAGGTTGCGCAGTGGTATCCCCGGATGGCTGTCTATGATGATATTAAAGGATGGAATGTGATGCCGTATTTGGGAGCCGGTGAGTTTTATATGGAATACGGGACCTTCGATTACTCCATTACGGCTCCGGCTGAATATGTTGTTGTGGCTTCCGGTGAGCTCTTAAATCCAGAAGATGTTCTTACCAAAACACAGCAAAAGCGGATGGAGCAGGCCCGAAATAGTGACAAAAGGGTGTATATCATTAGAAAGAATGAAGTGGATTCTGAGGATTCTAGGCCTAGAGGTAAGGATCGGCTGACATGGAACTACAAGATGGAAAATACACGTGATGTTGCTTGGGCGGCATCAAAAGCGTTTGTATGGGATGCCGCGCGTATTAATTTACCTGATGGAGATATTTCGATGGCGATGTCGGTATATCCAACCAAAGTAGCTGGTGATTCAGCTTGGGGACGTTCTACGGAATATGTTAAAGGATCAATCGAATTTTATTCCGAATACTTGTCAAAATATCCATATGAGAATGCAATTAATGTAGCCGGTACGGTAGGCGGAATGGAATATCCCGGGATTGTATTTTGTAGCTGGCAAGCTAAGGGAGCTAGCTTATGGGGTGTTACTGATCACGAGTTTGGTCATGAGTGGTTTCCTATGATTGTAGGCTCTAACGAGCGTGAACACGCCTGGATGGATGAAGGGTTTAATACCTTTATCAACAGTTTGAGTACCGCTAATTTTAATGATGGCGAATATCATAATCCCCGTAATGCTCGTTTTTTGAATAATTGGTTGACCAGCGAAAATGCTGAACCCATTATGACGGCTCCCGATCAAATTCAACAAGGGAATTTTGGACGCGTATCGTATTACAAACCGGCTCTTGGCTTGCAAATACTTCGCGAATCGATAGTCGGGAAAGAGCTTTTTGATGAAGCTATAAATGGGTATGTGGATCGCTGGGCGTATAAGCATCCTACACCGGATGATTTTTTCAATACCATCGAAGATGTTACCGGTCGAGAATTGGATTGGTTCTGGCGGGGCTGGTTTGAAAAGACGTGGACTATGGATCAGGCTGTAGACAAAGTGGCTTATACCAAAGAGGATCCTTCTAAGGGAGCATTTATCCGTATCAAAAATAATGACAAACTGGTGATGCCTGTGAAGATGGAAATCACCCAAGAAAACGGCAAGACTGAGATAATAGAATTTCCTGTGCACACGTGGCATCGTGGAAATGAGTGGCTTTTCAAGTATAACTCCACCTCACCGCTTGAGAAGGTGGTTATTGATCCAAATAAAGAATTTCCTGATGTTAACCCTGAAAATAATATCTGGAAAGCGGATTCATCTGAGAATAAATCGATGAAAAAGGATTAGATTTTAAAACAGAAAAAGCGTGCTCAAGAGAAGTAGGCTTTTTTTACTATCTATTTAAAAATTTCCAGTATAAAAATATTCGAGTCTTTATTTAGAAGCCAAATTAAATGGATTGAAAATCAACCGATTGCCTTGGTAATACGGTTTTGGAGGGCTTGGACAATCGGTTTTTGAAGCTGTTCACTTGAGAAAGGTTCGACAAAAACAAATTCTATCTGTTGATGATCGGCATGTCGAAACCGATCGTATAGTTCGTGCGCCATTTTGTTGAAATTCCCCTCGTAATGAATAACGCGATCGCTTTTTCGGGGTGCAGGTCGACTGTGAAGTAAATACAACGCTTCATCAACAAAAGTGGTATCGCCGCTGCTTATCCACTGTACTTTCGCTTCCGGGGAATAGTGCGAATACTTGGTCCCGGGACTTTTGGCCGTTTCATCTTTTGAAGATCCGCTATCCTGAATGACTTTTTTTCCTATTATTTTTGTAATTTCATCGGCGCTCACGGCACCGGGACGGTAAATGGTGTAAGGTTCAGAAGAGATATCCAATACCGTAGATTCAAGTCCGATTTCGGTTTCGCCCGCATCCACTACAGGAAAGTCATCTCCAAAATCTTCTTTGACGTGCTCTGCTTTGGTAGGGCTGGGCTTGCCCGATGAGTTGGCGCTGGGGGCTACAACTGGTCCGGCCAATGCTATAAGCTGTTGGGAAAGCGGATGCTTGGGCCAGCGAAGGGCTACGGTATCCAAACCCGCAGTGATGATATCGAGTACTTGCGGTTTCTTCTTAAAGATGAGCGTTAGGGGGCCCGGCCAGAACGCATCCATTAGTTTGTGGGCATCATCTGAAATTTCTAAAGCAAAATATTGGGCTTGGTTCTTCTCAGAAATATGCACGATGAGCGGATTGTCGGAGGGACGTCCCTTGATTTCAAAAACCTTTTTTATAGCATCTGGATTTTTAGCATCAGCACCGAGCCCGTACACTGTTTCAGTTGGAAAAGCGACAACTTCTCCGGATTTTAGAAGATTTATATAGCGATCAAGCAAGGCTAACCTCCTGTTTCTTTTCGGTTGAAGGAGCCAATTCTTTTAAAAAACTTGCAGCTGCTTCTAAATCTGGAATCTCTTGGATGGCAAAGCGCACACGGTCTTCTTTTTGGATAATCTCGTACCGGCCTTCGGCTTCTTTTTGCATTTTCTTGAGCACGTGCTGGAAACGGTCGCCATAAAATTCTTCACCCAGATCGGAATCATGCTTCGGGCATTCCATCCACATACGATTTGAGCGAATACGAACTTTCGTCATAAACAGCCGCGATGCATAGAGCTTGACAACAGAAGCAGTAATCAGGTTTTGAGTAGCATCGGGAATGGGACCAAAGCGATCTTTCACTTCTTCTTTCCATTCCTTGATGGTTTCCAACTTTTCGGCTCCGGCCAGTTTTCGATACAGGTTCAGCCGTTCCACATTGTCAGATACATAATCACTTTCGAGTAGGGCAGGGAGATCGAATTCGACCTGTGTTTCCGGCAGCTCAATTTCGGTTTCTACATCGCTGAATACATCACTGAACTCCTGTTCCTTGAGTTCTTTGACGGCATCATTGAGTATCTTTTGATAGAGGTCAAAGCCAAGATCGTTAATGAAGCCGCTTTGTTCGGCTCCCAAAATATCGCCTGCCCCCCGAATGTCGAGGTCGCGCATGGCAATATTAAATCCGGCTCCAAGATCCGAAAATTCTTCTAATGCCAGCAGTCGTTTACGGGCATCATCAGTAAGGGATTTAATATCTTTTGTAATCAGGTAACAAAATGCTTTTCGGTGTGATCGGCCCACGCGTCCCCGCAGCTGGTGGAGTTCAGCCAATCCAAACATGTCTGCACGGTTGATGATCATGGTGTTAGCATTAGAAATATCGATGCCGTTTTCGACAATATTGGTAGAAACAAGCACATCAAACTTGTGCTCATAAAAATCCTCAATGATGTTTTCCAGCTGTTTTGAACTCATTTGTCCGTGGGCAAATCGAACGCGAACATTGGGCATGATTTCGCGCACCATATTAGCAATAGACTCAATTGTTTTTACCCGGTTGTGAATAAAGAAAACCTGTCCGCCTCGTGAAACTTCCTGTGAGATAGCATCCTGTATAAGTTCTTTGTCAAAACTGTGGATTTCCGTTTCTACCGGTTGGCGATTGGGCGGTGGGGTATTAATGATGCTGAGATCGCGGGCGCCCATCAGCGAAAATTGTAGCGTGCGCGGAATGGGGGTAGCTGTGAGAGTAAGAACATCAACGGTAGTGCGGTACTCCTTAAGTTTTTCTTTTGTCTTAACGCCGAATCGCTGCTCTTCATCCACAACCAGTAAGCCCAGATCATCAAATTCAACATCCTTGGATGTAAGTCGATGGGTACCGACAACTATGTCAACTTTACCTTCTTTGAGTTTTTTGAGCGTTTCTTTCTGTTCCTTGCGCGTTCGAAAACGAGAAAGCACCTCTACCGTAACAGGGAAATCTTTCATTCGCTCCGAAAATGTTTTGTAGTGCTGATCAGCCAAAATAGTCGTAGGCACAAGTACGGCTACTTGTTTGTGATCCATTACAGCCTTAAATGCGGCTCGGACTGCCACTTCCGTTTTCCCGAATCCAACATCGCCGCAAACCAGACGATCCATGGGCGTATTGGATTCCATATCTGATTTTACGGCTTCAATGGTATCGCGCTGGTCGGGTGTTTCTTCAAACTCAAAACGAGCTTCCATCTCGGTTTGCCAGGATGTATCAGCTGAGAAATCAAAAGCATCTTTGGATTTTCGCTTGGCATACAGCTCGATAAGGTCGCGCGCTATATCCTTAACTTTTTCCTTGGTTTGCGCCTTTTTACGTGCCCAACGCCCGGAGCCCAGTTTACTTATTCGGGGTTGTGTGCCTTCTTTGCCCGAATACTTCTGGATTTTATGCAGGCTGGTAACATTGACGTAAAGCAGGGAATTTTCCTTATAGCGTAGTACCACCGATTCCTGTTCTACGCCGCGTACTTCTATCTTTTTAAATCCGGCAAATTTGCCGATTCCATAATCTACATGTACTACATAATCCCCGATGTTCAGATCGCGCAGTTCTTTAATAGAGATATTGCTGGTATGGCGCTTTCGGCGGACTTTGGGGCGATGATACCGGTTAAAGATTTGATGGTCGGTATAAACGGCTAATCCCTCTTCGTTGAGTGTAAAGCCCTCGTGCATAGATTCTACAGATAGATGGTATCGCAGATCTTTCGAGGGTTCGCCGAGTAGTTCTTCAAAACGGTCGCGTTGCCCTTCATTATCGCAAAGAATATAGGTATCAAAGCTTTGTTTGCTAAGCTTATTAATATTTTCACGTAGCAGCTTAATACTACCGTTAAAATCCGGTTGCGGACTGGCATCTAGGCGATACGACCAGTCTGGATTACTTTTTTCCGAAAAGCCACCGAGCTGAATGCGTGGATGGTTCTGATAGGATTCCTGCAGATTCTCCAGATCCACATAGAGTTCTTCGGGCGGCAGAATATCTTCCGTGGATTCAAGCTCATTAAACGTTTCGGAAGCTTGCTGGAATCGCTCTTCGATATCCGACTCAATAAGCGAGCGGTTCAGTAATACAAATACGGTATTGTCATCAAAATAGGAGAGAACACCTTGTTTCTGACCCTTGCTCAGGCTGGACGCATCGGGCACAAAACGAGCCGTATCCAAAAATGATACGGACCGCTGTGAGTCGGGATCAAACTCCCTGATGGAGTCTACTTCATCCCCAAAAAATTCCAAGCGGATAGGATATTCGCCAGAATAGGGATACACATCGAGGATGCCCCCCCGATGAGCAAATTCACCCGGTTGATTTACGAACTTTACAGGCTCGTACTCTTGATCGATCAGCTCTTTCCTGAGGTGATCGATTTCGACTGAATCTCCATTTTTAATCGTCAGTGATGCTTCCGTGAAAACATCCGGAGCCACAATTTTTTCAAAAATAGCCGCTGCCGACGTGATCAATACTGCTTTTGGATCCGTGTTTATTTTTTCAAGCACTTCAGAACGTTGAACGACAACGGAGCTGTCGGTGATCTGCTGATCGTCATAAGGTTTATGACCAGTCTCAGGAAAATAGCTGGCCTGTTGAACATCAAGTGCTTCAAGATCGCCCTGCATAAATTGGGCTGATTCAGGATCACTGTGAATGACAACGACCTTGTTATATTTTTGAGCCAGCTTGGCAACTAAAAAAGAGGGAGTGGAGCCTACAAAATGGTTGAGCTGTACAGTGCTACGTTCTTTGATATGGGAGTGCAGATCACTCCACGGGATTTGGGCTGAAAATGTTTTTAATACAGACTGTAGCGCCATGAAATTGTAAATTGGAAAAGAATTCTACTGCTCAGAAATTGGGTAACAAAATAACCATAAATTAGGTTCTATGGGAATGAGAACGGTAGCTGTTATCCGGTTTTATAATAAAATGACTGTTTTTGGTGATTACTCAGTGGCTTTACGGAAGATGAATTGTTCAGAGATGATACTCAGGACCAACAGTAATATACCGGGGATCAGAAATCGCGGATATAAATCTTGTACATCGGTGTAGATAACTTCTTCAATCTCTGTCTTTTCCAGTTCATCAATTTGATTATAAATGTCTTCCAGTTTTTTGGTATCGGTAGCTCTGAAATATGATCCATTGGTCATATTGGCAATTTGCGTAAGCATTTCCTCGTCAATATTAACCTCTACATTTTGATACCGATCCCCGAAAATAGGATCTTTAACCGGATAAGGAGCTGTCCCGCGCGTGCCGGCACCGATGGTATAAATTTTGATATCATAAGAAACAGCAAGATCTGCTGCTGTAACAGGATCAATTTCTCCTGCGTTATTTTGGCCATCGGTGAGCAGGATAATAACCTTGCTTTCAGCTTTACTTTCTTTGAGGCGGTTCACGGCTGTGGCAATTCCCATTCCGATGGCTGTTCCGTCTTCTACCACGCCCATCTCAACATCTTCGAGTAATCGTTTAAGTAGATCGTAATCAAGGGTAGGAGGCACCATCGTAAAGCTTTGTCGAGCAAAAAGTACTAGTCCTATGCGGTCCGAAATACGTTTGTTGATAAAATCTTCAGCTACACCTTTTGCTGCCTCTAAACGGTTTGGCTTAAGGTCTTCGGCTTTCATCGATGTGGAAATATCCAGCGTCAGGACAATGTCAATTCCTTCGGCATTGCGTTCTACGGTGGTGTTTTTATACTGCGGACGTGCAAGAGCAATTACTACAAGAATGAAAGCTAAAACTTGTAATATTGGGGTTGCCCAGATTCCGTACGATCGCCAGTTGCCCCCAATATTTTTAAGTCCGGAAGTGCTCGAAAATAGGAGGCTGGGATTTTTTTTGCTTCGATGTTTCCAGATCTGATAACCAATAATCGGTATCAGCAGCAGTAACAACCATAATAAATGAGGATTTGCCCAACTCATGCGTTCACCTTCTCACTTTTTTCATGTTCTTCATAAAATTCTTCGCGTTGGGCTTCTATTTTAGACTGATGTTTGCGCCGGAGATGATCGATGCGGGGTCCGTCAATTTGTTGAGCACGATCCAGAAAGTTGTAGGCTTTTTGGAGAGCTCGCTCGGCCTGCTTGGGAGTAGGATTAAATTTGGCAAATTTCACCATATCTGCTTCCTGCAGGACCGCTCTGGTATCATCAATAAGATCTTGGTCGATAGAACCATTTCTAAGCATATTTAAAAGTTCGCCACTGGTTGATTCTAAAGCGGGAAGATTATAAAGTGATTCATAATATTGCCGGATGGCATCTCCGAGATCACTGTAAAAAGCCTTGTAATCTTCTTGACTGGATAATTTAGCTTTTTCGAGCTGCTTGATCGATTTTCGAAACTCCTTTAATGGGTTTTGAAATGGAGTGGGATTAAATACAGGCCGCTCTTTTTCTTGCTGTTGACGTTGTTGCCACTGCAGATAGTACTGATAGGCATAATAGGCAGCAATGGCTAAAATCAGGAATCCCAAAAGGTACGGCCACCAAGCCTGTGCAAAATCAAAAATGGGTTTAAGCGGACGAAGGGATTCATCGTTGCCTGCAAGAATACTGCTAAAACCAACGGGGATAGGTTTTGTGTATAAGGTTGTTGTATCTTGTTCCTTTACTAATTGAACGGGTAATTTAGGAATGAGCGTATCGGCGGTGCCAAAGAATTGAAGCTCGTAATAAACGCTGTCTTTATATTCGGAGATCTGGAACTGCTTTCGGGAACGAATCTCAAAAGTTCCACTGAGGTGAGAACTGTCGGGGAAAGTGATGTCATCGTATTCTTGGTTTTTATCAAGCGTAATAGAAAAATCGAAGGTATCTCCGACTTGCAGAGAGTCGACAGTGGAAAATTCTTTTAGATTTTGGGTCTGCCCACTGAGGGGAATAAAAATCAATAGAAGGCAGATGATGGAAAATCCGTTTACAAATCTTTTTATTGCCACTGAAATAATACGATGGTTGAAATTTATTTTATATGAGGATGATAATAACGCAATCCCAATTAATAGGCACCAAAAATAGAAAAAATAGCGCCATTCGGAAAAACTGGACGCCTAAAAGTTATGTGCAATATTAACTGTGCATAGATGTTGTGAAAATGATAACTTAAAGCGAATTATTTCTAACAAATTTGGAGTGATGCGAAGGAGCTCATTATTAAGTGTACTGTTAATCTTTTTTATGTGGGGATGTATTTTAGAAACGGACAATAGTGTGCCTGAACAGCAGCTGGAACCTATTTCAGCAACTGTTGATACCTCGGTTTCTACTCCAACATTTGATCAATTTGGCATTCCCATAGATAGCGTTGAGATTCAAGATTATATCGTTAAACGCAACGAAAGCCTATATCTTATACTCGATAAATTTGATTTTAGTCCGCAGGAAATTTACTCGATAACACAAGAGGCGAGTGATATTATCGATTTTAATCAAATTAAGCCGGGTCAAAAATACCGTGCGTATATATCTGCTGACAGTACGCGAGATGTGTCACATATACTCATACAGAACAATCCATTGGATTATGTGGTGTTGGACTGGCAGAAAGATTCGTTACAAATTTATAAAGCATCGCGTCCACTTACCAGCAAAACAGTTGCGGCTTCTGGCAAGATAGAGAATTCATTATATCAAACCATAAGTTCGAAAGGTGGCAGTCAACTTTTGGCCAATAGAATGGCGAATATTTTTGCTTGGCAGATCAACTTTTTTGGATTACGACCGGGCGATTCTTTCGAAGTTCTTTATGACAAACAATTTATTGATGACGATTACTATGGTATTGGTGATATAAAAGCAGCTGAGTTTACCCATCGGGGGGAATCCTATCAGGCATATAAATTTCGTCATGGAGATGTGGAAGGCTATTTCAATGAAAAGGGAGAAAGTGTACAGAAAGCACTCTTACAAGCTCCGTTCAAGTTTAGTCAGCGAGTAAGCTCAAATTTTTCACGCAGTCGCTATCATCCCATACTAAAGAAGCGAGTTCCTCATACCGGTGTTGATTATGCGGCTCCGCCGGGTACACCTGTATTGGCAGTAGGGGATGGAACCGTTACGGAAGCACGATACCGCGGTGCTAATGGAAATATTGTAAAAATAACTCATAATTCGACCTATCGGACCGCATACCTGCACCTGCGGGGGTTTGCAAGGGGGATCAATCGTGGAGTAAAAGTAGAGCAGGGAGAGGTTATTGGTTATGTAGGAAGTACTGGTCGTGCTACTGGTCCTCATCTGCATTATTCGCTCTATAAAAATGATCGCCCGGTAAACTCTCGTACGGTTGATTTACCATCATCAGAGGCGGTGCCTGATAGCCTGATGGATGTTTTTACTGAGGTAAGAGATAGCTTGGATCGCCATCTGGAAGCAAAAATAGATACTACGCAAGACAGCGGACCTGTTATCACACAGGTAAAATAATAATTAATAACGGTGCATGCGTCTGCGGAAAAACGTCATGAGAGGGCGGATATACGAGGCGTTAGTTTCCAGTTCAATCATATCAATTTTCATCCGTAAAAATTGATCCCGAAGCTGGTGTTTGGCCTTTTCTCTTTTCTTTTGATACTCCTTTCGCACTTTTTCGCTGGATGTATCTACTAGCACTTCTTCACCGGTTTCGGCGTCCCGTAGCGGAACTAATCCGAGGTCGGGCAGCTCATCTTCAAACTTATCGTTGATAAAAATATTTACAAGATCGTGTTTACGGTTGGTGATCTTGAGCTGCCGATCGTATTTATCATCCTGAAAGTCGCTGGCCAATACGATGATAGCTCGTCGATTCAGCAGGCGGTTTACGTACGATAACGCCTCGCTGATGTCTGTGCCTGTGCCTTTGGGTTCTGTGGTTAAAAGTTCACGGATAAGCCGTAATACGTGTAGTCTTCCTTTTTTTGGTGGGATTACCTTTTCGATTTCATCCGTAAAAAGAATAAGCCCGACTTTATCCCCATTCTTGATAGCACTGAATGCCAGTACGGCACATATCTCTATTGATAGCTCCATTTTGCTTTGTCCCTGGCTGCCAAAGATGCCGCTGGGAGAAATATCAACGCACAGCATCAGGGTTTGTTCGCGTTCTTCTTCAAACTGCTTAATAAATGGGTCTCCGGTGCGGGCGGTTACATTCCAGTCGATTTGCCGGATGTCATCCCCATAGGTATATTCGCGTACTTCCGAAAACTCCATTCCGCGCCCTTTAAATGCGGATTGATATTCCCCGCCAAAAAGGCTGTTCACCTTTCCTTTAGTACGAATTTCAATTTTGCGGACTTTCTGAAGAATTTCTTTTGAGATCATAATTGAAATATTGGTATTGCAGTAAGGGCAAGAATAGGGGAATTATTATTTCTTTAAAAGTTGATAATCAGGTTATCCAAAGATGGCAATTTAGATATGATAACAATTTAGTAACAGTTTCATAACGGTTTGTTTAGATTCAATTATTGTATTGAAATATCTAAAACAGTGGAATGATCGAATGGATTAGCCATGCTTATTGGTAGTAAATTTAGTAAAAAGTATCAGCGATTTTTGAGGGAAATTGGTTCGCTTTCGCAGGAGGATACTTGTAAACAGATCTCAGTCAAGAAAATTAATGACAATCTCAAATGGGATCGGACAGAAATAAAAAATGGGCTGGAGTATTTTCAAGAGATTGGATTAATTAATACAAAAACGATTGGTGGTCCTCTTCTATATGGGCATGTTACTTTAACAGAATTGGGAATAGAAAAGTATAAAAAGCTTAATTGCTTATGAGTGATTCAGATTATAAAAATTGGGATAGTTGTAGTTAAATTTTTCCCAAAAATTACCTACCTTTGGCACGGATTTAACTCCGCAGCATACTATTAACAAAAATTCTGTATTCATGATTATAGGTGTACCCAAAGAGATTAAAACACATGAAAACCGCGTGGCTCTACTACCCGGCGGTGTAACAAAGATGAAACGTAATGGTCATGATGTATTGATCGAGGAAGGAGCCGGACAGGGCAGCGGTTTTCTGGATGAGCAATACATAGAAGCCGGAGCTGAAATTATTGACGATGTAGATGAGCTTTGGGATAAGGCCGAAATGATCATGAAGGTGAAGGAACCTATTGAGGTCGAGTATGACAGGATGAAGAAGGGACAAATTATTTTTACCTATTTTCACTTTGCTGCCAGTCGGCAACTTACCGAGGCTGTTAAAGAGTCTGGAGCTGTTGCAATTGCCTACGAAACGGTAGAAAAGGCAGACGGATCTTTGCCATTGCTTATACCAATGAGTGAGGTTGCTGGACGTATGGCTTCCCAAGAAGGGGCCAAATATTTGGAAAAGCCCGAAGGAGGACTTGGAATTTTACTGGGAGGTATTCCCGGCGTAAAACCGGCTAATGTGTTGGTTATTGGCGGTGGTATTGTAGGCGTTAATGCCGCAAAGATTGCTGCCGGAATGGGAGCCAATACTACAATCATGGATATCAGTATGCCGCGGCTTCGCCATCTGGATGATATCATGTCGCGCAATGTGGATACTATGTTCTCTTCCGAAGCTAATATCCGAAAGATGCTTCCTCATGTTGATATGGTAATTGGCGCAGTATTAATTCCGGGAGCCAAAGCGCCCAGCTTAATTACTCGTGATATGCTTGCCGATATGCAAAAAGGATCAGTATTGGTGGATGTAGCTATTGACCAGGGCGGATGTTTCGAAACATCCAAGCCGACAACACACGACAATCCAATTTATGAGGTTGACGGCGTTGTGCACTACTGCGTAGCGAATATGCCCGGAGCAGTGCCCCGAACATCAACGCTCGGATTAACCAATGTTACACTGCCATATGCGGTTGATATTGCAAATAAAGGTTGGAAAAAAGCTCTGAAAGACGACGAGGAGCTGCTTAAAGGACTCAATATTGTTGATGGAGATATTGTTTATAAAGAAGTAGCTGAAGCGTTTAATATGGATTACACTCCTATTGAAAACGTTTTATAAATACTGCGATTATTAGTAGAGAAGCCGAATACCTGTAAAAAGATGTTCGGCTTTTTTATTAAAACTGTGCACATCTCTAACATTCGTGAAACAATATGTGGAACATATAAAATATTTCTTTAGCTAATCAGTTGTAATGTATTGGCATGCAGGTAACTAAGCATGTTGATATCTTGGTGAACAACTTGTTAATAAGTATTTTTGTTTACCATAAGTCATCCCATTATATTTTTAAATCATTACATTAATAATTGTTGTTATAGATTATTTACATGGGCAAGATAATTTCCATAGCAAACCAAAAAGGCGGCGTTGGTAAAACAACGACGGCTATCAACCTCGCTGCCAGCCTTGCTGCTATCGAGCATACCACGTTAATAATTGACATTGATCCCCAGAGTAATACTACCAGTGGGTTGGGTGTTGAGGCGAAGACGGTATCGCATTCCGTTTATGAAGTGATGGTAGGAGGGGTGGATGCCTCGGATGCTATCAGGGAGACGGAATTACCTTTTTTGGAGTTGATACCTTCGCATATTAATCTGGTTGGGGCCGAAATTGAGATGATTGATCGAGATCAGCGGGAGCGTATCTTGGAGAAAGCTATTTCGGGTCTCAAGGAGCAATACGATTTTATTATTATTGATTGTCCGCCTTCGCTTGGATTGCTTACTATTAATGCATTAACGGCTTCCGATTCGGTTCTGATTCCGGTGCAATGTGAATATTTTGCTTTGGAAGGGCTGGGACAGTTATTAAATACGATTAAGATTGTGCGTCAGCATTTAAATACCGAACTTGAAATTGAGGGCGTACTCCTAACGATGTATGATACGCGTACACGGCTTTCGGACCAGGTGGCTGATGAAGTGCGGAAGTATTTCGAGGATCGTGTCTTTGAAGCTATTATTAAACGGAATGTTCGTCTTGCCGAGGCACCCAGCTTTGGAAAGCCGGCATTGCTTTATGATTCTACAAGCGTAGGCGCTAAGAATTATCTGGCATTGGCACGCGAAATTATCCATCGCAATAAAGAACTTTTTAAAGATAGTCCGGTATTTGCGAGTAGTTAAAAGGTGATGAATTATGGCATCAAAAAAGGTTTTAGGTCGTGGTTTAGGAGCTTTTTTTCCCGAATATGATGAGGAAGGGGAGCAAGCAAAAGAAAAAAAATCAGGTGGGGAACAGGAAGGCGACGGATCGCCGTATGTAGAGTCGCAGAAGCGGGTGAATATTGTGTTGCATGTGCCTGTTGATAATATTCGCCCCAATCCGCATCAACCCCGCAAGGAATTTAACGAAGAACGTCTTGAGGAACTCGCGAATTCAATTGATGCTCATGGATTAATCCAGCCGATTACCGTACGTTATATAGGTGAAAAACGGTTCGAACTCATAAGCGGTGAACGACGTTTACGGGCAGCAAAGCTGGCTGGGATGGAAGAAATTCCGTCGTATATTCGTGAAGTTAATGATGACGATATTATATCGTATGCGCTTATTGAGAATATTCAACGCGAGGATTTAAACCCTATTGAAGTTGCGATGGGCTATCAGCGATTGGTGGAAGAAGCCGGCTATACCCAGGCTGAAGTAGCCGAACGGGTCGGTAAAAATCGGTCTACGGTCACCAATATGCTACGATTGTTGAATTTACCGGCATTTATTCAGGCAGGCTTGCGCGATCAAAAGATATCCATGGGACATGCACGAGCACTTCTTTCTATTGATGATGAAGACGATCAGGAGGAAGTGTATAATAAAATTATTGATAATGGATATTCTGTTCGAAAGACGGAAAAGGTGATCCGGAAACTGAATGAGAATCAACAAAAGGACTCTGAGCAAACTGATACCACTGATCAGGAACGTGCATTTTTAAAAGAAATATCGAATCGACTACGTAGTACGTTAAGTACAAAGGTCAATATTAAATCTAAGAAGAATGGTGGCGAAATACGTATCGAATATTATTCGGATGAAGAACTGGATCGCCTGCTCGATCTTTTCGATTCTATTTCTTAGCATATCTGTTTTTCTGTGTATACCTACGCCAGGTCAGTCCCAGCAATTGAATAATTCGCTTTCCTCCCAATATGGAAGTCTTTACACTAATGCTGATGTTTATTATCAGAAATTTAAATTTTCAAGTGATACGACTAGCAAGAATGTAAATGAAGGTCTACCCGATCCTAACAGTGTATTATACAAGTCGATGATTATTCCGGGTTGGGGACAAATTGTTAATAACCAAGCCTGGAAGGTTCCGATTGTATATGCAGCTTTAGGGGGATTGGGGTATTACAGTGTTCATTTGACAAAGAAATACCATGATTATCGTGCGGCGTTTTATAATTTAAATCCGGATACCCCTGATGACTTACGATTTGGAGAAACCCCTTCGTATATTCCTGAAAATGCTAATTTGAATGAGGTGCGAGATCTACGAAACCAGTTTAGAAATAATCGCGATCTGGTTTACGTGGGCATAGTTTTGGCATACGGCCTTAATATTATAGATGCCTATGTATTTGCCCACATGCGATCGTTTGATGTATCAAAAGATTTGAGCATGCGTCCGCGTGTAAAACCTGCACTTATGGCACAGTCTAAATTGCCGGGAATCACATTATCAATCAATTTAATAGCTAACTAAATAAGTGTTATGAGCAGTAAAAATGATTTAAGTAAATTGACGGTGCCCGATAACTTTGGCGATAGCCACGAAAGTGATGTCTGGTTTATTTTTAAAATTATGGGTGAATTTGTGGAGGGCTACGATAAGCTTTTTAAAATTGGTCCTTGTGTATCCATATTCGGATCTGCACGAATGGGTGAAAGTGATGTCTATTATGAAATGGCTCAGCAAACCGCTAAGAAAGTCACAGAAAGAGGGTTTGGAATTATTACTGGTGGGGGACCTGGAATCATGGAAGCTGCCAATAAAGGAGCCCAGGAGGGGGGAGGTAAATCGGTAGGTCTTGGTATTACGCTACCTCATGAACAGGGATTGAATCCCTATGTTGATGACGACTATATTATCAATTTTCATTACTTTTTTGTTCGCAAGGTGATGTTTGTAAAATATGCTCAAGGATTTATTGTTTTTCCCGGTGGTCTGGGAACACTTGATGAGTTTTTTGAGGCAATGACACTGATACAAACCAAAAAAATTAATGCTTTCCCCATTGTGTTAATAGGAACGGATTACTGGAGGGGCTTGGTTGACTGGATTACTGAAACCATGGTTGCTAATGGTACGATATCAGAAGAAGATATTGATCTCTTCCATTTAACGGATGATGAGGAAGAGGCTGTAGAAATTATCTGTGATTTCTATCAGAAACATACGTTAAGTCCAAATTTCTAAATGGGTTTAATTTTATTAAAAAAATAGTTATACATTGAAACAAAATTTTCTATCAACCATTATATAATGTGTTGTTAGTGACCATAAAAGGTCTATTTTTTAAATCATAACAATAAAATGCGCATGATTTAGTTAACTTTTTGTATAAATCGTGAAATTCATTAGAATTGCGTATTTGTAAATTTAACCATAAACCGAACAAATAATGAAGTTGTTGAAATCAAGCATAACTGTACTCCTACTTGGTCTTTTTATCTTTGGGTTAGGCCAGACTGTTGAAGCACAAGATCGCAAAGAGGCCGTCCAAACGTATAATAGTGCTCGGGAGATGGTTCAGAGTGGCGATTATCAGAAAGCCATTGATCAATTTAAAAAAGCGATTGAGGTTGGCAGCCAACTTGGTCCCCAGGGCAAGGATATCGTCGAACGAGCTGAAGGAAAATTGCCCGAAGTGTACCGGCAGATAGCCCTTGACGAATATCGTGCTTTTAAACAAAATCAAACTATTTCAAACCTTGATGCTACGATAGATGCTTTCCGGGAGACAAAAGACGTAGCTGAAGAGTATGACAATTCTCAAGTATCAAATCAGGCGAATGGAGTAATTAATCAGTTACTGTACAGTAAGTCTATTATCCAATATAAGCAGCAAAATTTCCAAGATGCTCTTACAACACTTGACGAAGTGATTGCAAACGATTCCAATTATGCTAAAGCATATTATCAGAAGGGCATTGTACTTAAAAAGATTGATGGAACTGACTTGTCGCGTTCTATAGATCTTTTTGATCAAGCTATTGAAGTGGGACAAAAAACAAATGATAACCAAATTGTTTCTCGAGCAAATAATGCTGCTCGCGATGAACTTGTGTATCGTGGAGCTACAGCAATCGAAGAGAAAAACTTTTCGCGGGCAAAAGAATTGTTGAATAGAGCCCTCAAGTATGATTCAAGCTCTGCAGATGCTCACTATCGTTTGGCCCAGGCTTACAATAAAACCCAAGACTGGCAACAAGCGGTTGACCATTCTGAAGAAGCTCTAGGCCTTGAAACAGGAGGGCGAACTGATAAAGCAAAGATCTATTTTGAACTTGGTACAGCGTATCAGGGATTGGGTCAAAAAGAAAATGCATGTGGTGCCTATAATAACGCCGCTTATGGTAATTTTAAATCTCCCGCTGAACACCAGATGGAGTATGAACTTGAATGCGGAAATACTACCGGATAAGTAGTTTATTTAGTTCAAATATTTTATAAGGCCTCCAATCTTGGAGGCCTTTTTTAATTTATAGAACTTCTCTTTTAAGTAAGCTGAGCATTGACTATTTTCAGCACTAATTTTGGCCCTCAAATAAAACCAGATTCTATAAAATGAGCTCTAAACAATCCACACTTGACGAGCTATGTGTAAATACGATCAGAACCCTTTCTATTGATGCGGTGCAGGCTGCAGAATCCGGCCATCCGGGTATGCCAATGGGTATGGCAGATGCCGCTTACGTTTTGTGGACGAAATTTTTAAAGCATGATCCTGCTAATCCCGAGTGGTATGATCGGGATCGGTTTGTCTTATCAGCGGGACATGGTTCAATGCTGCTTTATAGTTTGCTTCATCTTAGCGGATATGATCTTTCACTTGATGAACTCAAGAATTTTCGGCAATGGGGAAGTTTGACGCCAGGACATCCCGAGTATGGTTTGACACCGGGTGTGGAGACTACAACTGGGCCACTTGGACAGGGTTTTGCTACAGGAGTAGGTATGGCTATGGCTGAGAAGCATATGAGTGCAAAGTTTAATACTGATGAGTATCAAATTACAGATCACTATACATACGGCATTGTAAGTGACGGCGATTTGATGGAAGGGATATCACAAGAAGCTGCTTCGTTGGCCGGTCATCTTAAATTGGGTAAATTGATTTATCTGTATGATGACAACGAAATTTCTATTGATGGAAGCACTGATTTAGCTTTTACCGAGGATGTACAAAAACGTTTTGAGGCTGATAAATGGCATACGATCAAAGTAGATGGTCATGATCGGCAAGAAGTAGAACAAGCTATTGAAAAAGCTCAGGCAGAAAGCGAGCGTCCCTCGCTCATAATTTGTCGAACGCATATCGGATTTGGAAGTCCCAATAAGCAGGATAGCGCTGATTCGCACGGGGCTCCACTTGGAGAGGAAGAAGTCAAAAAGACGAAAGAAAATCTTAATTGGGATTCAGATGCAAAATTCCATATTCCTGATAAAGCATTAACGCATTTTCGCACTGCTATTGAGAACGGAGCTGCATCTTTCCAAGAGTGGCAGGATACATTTGAGCAATATCAGCAAGCTCATCCTGAGCAATCTGAGGCATTTTCGAACGCTATAAATCGTGAGCTTCCCGACAATTTCGAGGATATTTTACCCACTTTCGAGGCGGATAAAAAAGGCATGGCAACGCGTGCATCATCAGGTAAAGTATTACAGTCATTAACAGATAATGTGCCACAAATGATCGGTGGGTCGGCGGATCTTACAGGAAGTAATAAAACCTGGATTGATGATGCCGGGATCTTTTCAGCTTCTGATTATAGCGGACGCAATATCCATTTTGGAGTGCGAGAACATGCTATGGGGGCTGCGCTTAATGGTATGGCGTTGCATAAAGGAGTGATACCATACGGCGGAACGTTCCTCATATTTTCTGATTATTGCCGCCCGGCAATACGTATAGCTGCACTGTCTCATATTCCGTCTATATTTGTATTTACCCATGACAGTATTGGGTTGGGAGAAGATGGACCCACGCATCAGCCTGTGGAGCATTTGGCATCACTGCGTGCCATGCCTAATACATTGGTACTTCGGCCTGCTGATGCCAATGAAGTAGCTTTGTGCTGGAAAGCGGCACTGGATTACGATGAAGGTCCATCATTGATTGTTCTTACCCGACAAAATGTACCAACTTTTGAACGTACACAAGAGAATACAGCCAAGAATGCCACTAAGGGAGGCTATATTCTAGCGGATTCTGAAAAAGATCAGCCCGATGTTATTTTGATGGGTAGCGGATCAGAAGTGTATCGTGCTATGGAAGCAAAAGAAAAACTTGCTGACAAAGATGTTGATGCAAGAGTAGTTAGCTTGCCGTCATGGGAGCTTTTTCGAGAGCAGGATCAAGAGTATAGACAACAGGTACTTCCTAAAGAAGTTACGAGTCGGGTCTCTATTGAGGCGGCCGCTTCACAGGGTTGGAGAGAATGGGTTGGTACAGAAGGAGCCATTATTGGGGTTGACGGCTTTGGTGCCTCAGCACCTTACGAAACTATTTTCCAGGAATATGGCATAACTAGCAATCGAATGGTAGAAGAGGCACTTAGGCTTCTGAAATAATTTATTAAGAAGAAATAAGCCGTCCCCGCTTATCTTATTTGTTTTTTGTAGTATGATGGACGCAAGTAAATGTTACATCATCTACCGGTTCTTCGTTGCCGATAAAGTTTTCCAGTGAAGATTGTATTTTGTGGATTATCGATTTGGAATGAAGTGAGCCGTAGACACTCATAATACCATCGAGACGTTCTTCACCATATTCTTCACCCCATTCATTGCGCGATTCGGTAAGCCCATCAGTATAAAAAAGTATACTGTCTCCGCGATTAAAATGGAATTTCTTTTCCTGCAAGTGTTGCTGCATATTTGTTGATGTCGTCATACCAAGGGCAAACCCGTCGGATCGTAAATCAAAAGTAGCATCGCGTTCATTACTGAATAGGATGGGGGCGTTATGGCCGGCGCGGGCAAAAATGAAATGATCTTCTCCATCGGGGAAGAAAGCAGCACAGGCCGTGACAAAGGTTTTATCCTTAATATCTGACTTTACATAATTATTGAGCTCAAGGAAAAGCTCTTTTGGGGAAGGTTGACTTTTTTCGATGATAAGGTGAACTAAAGCCTGCATACGCACCATATATAAAGCGGCTGAAAGTCCTTTGCCCGAGACATCAGCAATCACGATATATGTTCCTTCATCAGTTTCGATAATATCAACGTAATCACCGCCTACTTCTTTTGCAGTATTGGCAAAGCAGGCAATTTCCAGATTTTTGCGAGAGTGTTCTGTATTGGGCAACAGGCTGAGCTGTATTTCTCTTGCAAGATCTATCTCTCGTTTTACATCTGATTTTTCCAGCAGTTCAACGAGAAGCAACATCAGCATGGAAACAAATGCAAAGGGCAGGAGTAGGTTATGAAAAAATACAATGCCTGTAAGCTGTAGAAAACCGATCAAATAGTGCCCAATAAATGATACAACCGACAAGCCAAACACCAATCGCCGGGTAGGATTAAGGCGCTGCGTTAACGCGGAAAAAAGGCGCATTATTTTTAAATGACCGGGTATTGTTTCATCTTCCGCTTTCTCGATATTTTCACCGATGGCTTCGGTATAGAGCTGCTTAAGGCGATCGGTGTCCTTATAAAATTCCTTTCCCATACGTTGACGGGTCATACCCGAAACGTATTCCTTATAGAAGGATTTAGTATTTTGGAATGCTGATTGCGCTTCGTTTTTTAATCCCATGAAAGAGTTTGCTCAATTATATAGGTGAAGTTGTTATTCGAAAACGACACTAAAAAGTTTTACCTTTTACCGGATAATTTAACAACTGAATAGTAAGAATTTTAACGTTCCAAGTTTAAGTAAAAAGAATGTCTAAAAGCCTCCTTTTTTTGTTGGATGGTATGGCCTTGGCCTATCGTTCACACTTCGCATTTATAAGCAGCAATTTACAGAATTCCGAAGGTATTCCCACGGGACCAATTTTGGGCTTTGCTAATACGCTTGAGAAGCTGTTGGATGAGCATGAACCTACCCATATTGCCGTGGCGTGGGATACACAGGCGCCGACTTTTAGGCATAAGATGGATGATGATTATAAAGCTAATCGACCACCGCAACCTGAAGAATTAACGATTGGTATTCCATTGATAAAAGAGATGATTGAGGGCTACGGGATCAATAATATTGAGCAGGATGGCTACGAGGCTGATGATATTATCGGGACAGTAGCAGATCGTGCAAATGCTGAAGATGTGGATGTTTTTCTGGTTACGCCCGACAAAGATTTTATGCAGTTGGTGCATGATCATATCACCATGTACAAACCTGATAATCAAAATGGGGGCTTCAATCTGATAGATCGCGAAGGAGTCAAAGATTACTTCGGAGTATATCCTGAAAAAGTGGTTGATGTGCTGGCAATACTTGGAGATAAATCTGATAATATCCCGGGGGTGAAAGGAATTGGAAAGAAAGGAGCTCCCAAGTTAATCAATAAATACGGATCTCTTGAAGCTGCTATTGAAGATGCTCCGAATATGAGTTCTAAGCGTCACCGCGAAGGGTTGCAGGAATATGCCGAAGAAGCACTGCATGCCAAGGAAATGGTAAAGATAAAAACAGATGTGCCTGAAACGGTAGAATGGGAGGATTTGTACTGGCAGGGAGCTGATGATGAAAAGCTGGGAGCTTTCTTTAAACGTATGGAGTTTCGTACACTCACCAAAAAGTATTTGGGTGAAGAGATCGTTCGATCGGCGGATAAAAAATCAGATTCGGGAAATAAAAATCAGGGTGACCTGTTTATAGCGGATGATGAGACCGAAGAAGAATCGCCTCTTGAGAGTTATGACGAAGATATTGTGACCTATGAATTGGTGGATTCTAAAGAAAGTCTTGAAGAACTGGTAGATAGGTTCAACGGTAAGAATGTTTTTTGTTTTGATACTGAAACCGATGGCGTTGATCCCATGGAAAATTCCTTGGTTGGAATTGCTATCTCTGCCACGCCCGGCGTTGCCTATTATATCCCATTGAATGGAGAGAAAGGGATTGATGAGCAAGAGGCATTGGAGATTATGAGTCCACTTTTTACAAATCCGACAACCAAAAAGGTTGCCCACAATTTTAAGTTTGATTATATGATGCTTCGGCGGGCCGGATTGGAGATTCAGGGTAAGGTTTTCGATACGATGATTGCTGCTTATCTAATCAATGCCGATCAAAAACTAAAAATGGATACGCTGGCAGAGGAATATCTCGGCTATGAACCAATTCCTATTACTGATCTGATTGGGAGTGGGCGCAAACAAAAATCAATGGATGAGTTTGATCCGGAAGAAGTTCGCGTGTATGCTTGTGAAGACGCTGATATTACGTTGCGATTGTATGAGATACTAAGTGATAAATTAGAGGAGGACGAACTTGATGGTATTGCTGATCATCTGGAGTTTCCGCTTATTGAAGTGCTGGCAAAAATGGAGATGAACGGAATTTTGCTGGATAAAGAAATGCTTAACGAGTTATCTGCATCGCTGCGCGATGATTTATTGGAACTCGAGCAAAAGATTTATGAGAAGGCGGGTACGGAATTTAATATTAATTCTCCGAAACAGTTGGGGGAAGTGTTATTTGACAGGATGGGATTGCCAGCTGGTAAAAAGACGAAAACCGGACAGTATTCTACGGCTGAATCAGTGCTTAAGAAGTTAGCCAAGGATTACGAGATGCCGGATCTTATTTTGGAGTACCGGGCTCTTAGCAAGTTAAAGTCAACCTATGTGGATGCTCTGCCAAAGTTAATCAATGAGGAGACCGGCCGTATACATACAGATTTTAATCAGCATATAGCTGCAACGGGACGCCTTTCGTCATCGAATCCAAACCTTCAGAATATTCCAATTCGCACCAAACGCGGTCGTGAGATTCGCAAGGCATTTATTGCGGATGATGGATTTGAGCTGTTATCGGCTGATTACTCGCAGGTCGAACTTCGGGTTATAGCTTCTATGTCGGACGATGAAAATATGATTCAGGCGTTTAAAAATGATGAGGATATTCACTCACGAACAGCAAAAGAGATTTTTGAGCTGGATTCCCTTGATGATGTAACCTCTGATCACCGTCGAAAAGCCAAGGAGGTTAACTTTGGAATCCCCTATGGTGTAAGTGCCTATGGTTTAGCAAATCGTTTAGGCGTCAGCAATAGTGAAGGAAAGGATATGATTGATCAGTATTTTGAGCGGTTTCCGGGAATTTTGGAGTACATCAACGAAACGAAAGCTTTTGCTAAAGAACACGGCTACGTAAAAACGCTGATGGGGCGTCGCCGGTATATTTCTGATATTAATGCCAGTAACTGGAATCGGCGATCATTTGCAGAGAGAACGGCCATAAATATGCCTATACAGGGAACAGCCGCGGATATCATTAAGCAGGCGATGATCGATATTCAGGAGTACCTGGAAAAAAATGAACTTCAGACCCGGATGCTGTTGCAGGTCCATGATGAGCTTATCTTCGAGGTGTCTGAAGAAGAGAAAGATTCCGTTCCCCAAAAGTTGAAGCAATTGATGGAATCTGCTTACGAATTAGCATGTCCACTGAAAGTTGATATGGGGCTGGCCAAAAACTGGCTTAAAGCGCACTAATCTTCTGTAATAACAAAATTTTTGGTTGCAAGTACATCACCATTTGGCCCAAGCACCATTACCCGCCAGGAGCCGGTCCAGCTTTCAAGTATTTTTTTGGAACTCCATGTTCGCCAGTTATCTCCAGCTACCGTTAAGTCCACCCGAGCTTTTTCCTCATCTTTGTAATACCATTCGTGTGTAATTTGGGTAGTATCGGAGACGCCTTCAACTTGGGTAAAACAGTAAATAGTGCCTATATCAGCAGTAAAGACCGTATCAACACCCGAAGGTTTACGATCTTCTATAGCTTCGGCAAAATCAAACTGTTCGATATTGATTTCTTGAGCTTGAGTTGTCCCTGTAAATGAAATGATTAAAAATAGTAGCACGTATATTTGTGTTTTCATAACGTTATATCCCTATTTTCTTTTCAGACTTAAAGAAATATTGTTACAAATATACTAAAGACCAACTTTTTTATTCTTCTAACTTGAAACGGGGAAGGTAGAGATTCCATTGAATAGCTGCGAAGCGCAGGACTATAACGACCAACATTCCCAAAACAATATTGAGAGTTGGTTCTGAGGTACTTAACTGTAGTAGTAGATAAATGGTTGCTCCGACCAAATGCTGCTGTAGCATAAATATCACGGCGTAGAATAAGGGGAATTTCGTTGCTTAAGACGTCGCGAATTAATCCTCCGACAGTACCGGTTATCGCTGCCATGATAACGATTATAATACTGCTTGAAACTACTTCCTGTGTAACTTGAGCTACCAAATATGGTAAAAACGGCCAAACCGAGTGCATCGGCCACTAGGAGTGCTTTTTCGGGTGGATCATTGTACTTGGTATATCCTATGGTAAAGAGAGATGCGATAATAATTACCAGCAGGTAAGTAGGATCAGCAATCCAAAAAACAGGATGCCGATCCAATAGTAAGTCACGGGTTGTACCACCACCTACGGCCGTTACCACAGCAATAATTACTACTCCAAGCAGATCAAGGCTTTTACGTCCGGCGGCAAGAGCACCGGATATTGCAAAAACAGCTACTCCGAAAAGATCCAAGTGGTAAAGTATATCTATAGACTCTGACATTTTTTATGTGAGCTCAAATAAAAAGGGGAGTTCGAGTGAACTCCCCTCTTTTGCAATAAAAAATTTGAGTCATGTTTATCTGAAGCTAATACCTACGCCCAGATTATAGCTTGAATAATTCGAGAGGGTATATGAGCCCGAGATGTGTAGAACGGTAAATTTAAGCCTGAATCCAGCAATAGCCCGAAATCCATTATCTCCATCAATAGATACATCAATAGGCTCATCAACCGAATCAACGATTAAGGGCTCATTAGTTTGAGGATCGTTCTGGTATGCCTCATTGGGAACAACGGTGGGATACGATCCCGGCGTGGTAATACTGAAAGTAGAGGCCTCGTAACCAACACCGCCATATACCGAAATTATAGGCAAACTCTTACCTACTAATGCGTTAATGGTCCATGCATCTGTATTTAATTCAACAGTTTGTCCATCCCATTGAGAAGCATCATAAGGATTATCTATATTATTACGATTTTGGATAACATCGCTGGCAGTTAAATCTAAATCTGAGCCTACTTCCATGCTCGTATATCCAAACATCACCGAAAGATTAACCGGTAGCAGCTTGCCGCCTGGCAACCACTGATTGATACCGTGTTTGGCACCTACGCCAAATAGGTTGAATGAACCAAAATCTCCAATCTCCGTTTTGGGAGTATAGCGAAGCATCAGTTCTGTATCTTTAACAATACCAACTCCGGCTTTTATCATAGGAGCAGGTACATAACCAAATCCTGAACCTTCAGGCATATTGAAATCAACCAATTTATCTGGTTCTCCATCTCCATTGTAATCTTGATCTGTAAAAAATCCAACCATCGGCCCAGATACATCACTACCATTGATAGTTTGAGTTGTAGGATCAATATTTTCATTCGGACCAGGTATTTCACCGTTTTCATTTAGTAGCCTAAAATTATCGCTAAGTCCAAGATTAGTTACATTAAATGATTTCGTGGCATCGGGCACAATAGCTAGTCCGGCACTGACGGTTACATCAAAACCCAATTTGCTGTGCGGACTGGCAGTATTGGTCCACCCGGTGTTGAGCGAAGCACCAAATCCCGATCCAAAAGGTTCGAGATAAGCGCGTGCGAGTGTATTGGCATCTTCACGCCCTGCTTGTAAGATATCTCCAATATCGCCAACCTGTCCAAAGGTGGGTGTTGCATTAAAGGTAAACAGACCAAATAGCAGTACAAATGTGAGAAAACGGTATCTTAATTTCATATCCCTAATTTTTAATTTTCGATTTTTAACCATCCGTAGACTATTGCAATACTAAAGAATTTGAGGCTAACTCTCTACTTTTTAATCCTCTTGCAGGGAATCGAGGATATTGAGGTAAGAATCGTACCTGTCGGCATCGATAAAACCTTCTTTAAAGGCCTCAATCACTCCACAACCCGGTTCGTGAGCATGTGTACAGTTGTTAAACTTGCAGTTTTGGCGCGGCTCTAACATCTCCGGAAAGAACAGTGAAAGTTCCCAAGGTTCGATATTGACCAATCCAAATTCTTTAATGCCGGGGGTGTCCACAATATATCCCCCAATTTGCAAGTGCAGTAGTTTTGCGAACGTGGTAGTGTGTTTTCCTTTCTCATTAAATGTAGAAATTTCACCAACTTTGCGGTCGATGTTGGGGTCGATGCTGTTTAGTAAACTTGTCTTGCCAACACCTGAAGGACCGATCAAAACAGAAGTGTTATCTCGAAGATCTTCTTTAAGCCGATCAAGAGATTTCTCGTCATTTATACTGGTTTTAAGAACGGGATAACCCAGCGAGTCATATAAATCGGCAATGGAATCTACATACGCCTGGGCATTTTCATCAGCCAGATCCATTTTATTTATGATGATAGAGGCCTGGATCTGGTAGGCTTCGCATGTTACCAGGAAGCGATCAAAAAAGCCCTGTTTCATTCGGGGCATTTTAACTGATTGCACTACGTAAGCACGATCAATATTGGCTGCCAGTATCTGATGGTCTTCTTGATGGTGAGTGGATTGACGGATAAGATAATTTTCACGGTCTTTTATTTTTTCAATACTCCCCGAGCCGTCATCATTAATTTCAAATTCAACATAGTCGCCAACGGCGATGGGATTGGTCAACGCGTGATCTTTAAGACGAAACCGGCCTGGAAGGCGACAGTTAATGGTCTGCATTCCGCTGTTCTCATCATAAGCAACTTTATACCATTGACCGGTAGATTCTACAATACGTCCTTCGTTGGGCAAATTTTACGGCTTTAGTTTAAAATTAGAGCATCATCAAAATAAAAAAGTCGCCCCGATAAATCGAGACGACTTTTAGTATTTATAATTCAATCGTTACTCCATTACAATTGTCTCTTCGGTGGAGTCAGTAGATTCAGAATTGTCGCTTGTTCTCTTTTTATAGGATTCACTTACCTTGAAACGCTCCTGAGGGGATCGTACCGCTTCATCCTCAAGTACGATATCAAGCAGTGGATCCATGCGTTCGAGATACTTCACTTTGAGATCGCCGAGCACATCTTCTTCAATTTCAGCGACATCTTTCTCATTCTTTTGCGGTAACAGAACCTTATCGATACCAGCACGCTTGGCGGCCAGTACTTTTTCCTTGATTCCGCCTACTGGCAGAACAAGTCCGCGCAGGGTAATTTCACCGGTCATAGCCAGTGTACCTTTCACTTTGCGTTGGGTAAAGATAGATGCTACTGCTGAAAAGATGGAAACTCCCGCAGAAGGTCCGTCTTTGGGAACGGCTCCTTTGGGTACGTGTATGTGTAGATCCCAATACTTAAACGCTTCTTCTGGGATGTTCAATTCTTCAGAGTGGGCCTTTAAATACGACATTGCCAGCATGGCCGACTCTTTCATTACATCACCAAGCTGTCCTGTAATGTGCAACTTGCCCGTTCCTTTTGATACGCTGGCCTCAATGAAGAGGATATCCCCGCCGTAAGGGGTCCAGGCTAAGCCTGTAGCAACCCCGGGAACTTTGGTTCGTTCAGCTACTTCTGAGAAGTATTTACGCTTACCAAGATACTCCTGGAGATCATCGGCTTCTACAACGTGTTCTCCTTCATCGCCTTTGGCAATTTTTGCGGCAACACCGCGGCATACCGAGCCAATTTCGCGTTCAAGGGATCGGACGCCCGATTCACGGGTATATTTTTCAATGATCTGTCTAATAGTTTCATCCTTAATTTCTATCTGTTCATCTTTCAGACCATTCTCTTTAATCTGTTTGGGCATCAGATGCTCTTTGGCAATCTGTGTTTTCTCCTGCAGCGTATATCCACTGATATTGATAATTTCCATTCGATCACGCAGCGGAGCAGGAATAGTATCAAGTGAGTTTGCCGTTGCAATAAAAAGAACGTTAGACAGATCATATTCTAGCTCAAGGTAATTGTCTGCGAAGCTGTCGTTTTGTTCGGGATCAAGTACTTCAAGCAGGGCAGAAGTGGGATCTCCTCTGTAATCAGAACCTACCTTGTCAATCTCATCGAGCATCATCACAGGATTACTCGTACCGGCTTTCTTCATAGCACGCAGGATACGACCCGGAAGTGCTCCGATGTACGTTCGTCGGTGCCCGCGAATTTCTGCTTCATCGTGAATACCCCCGAGGCTAAACCGTTCAAATTTTCGGTTTAAGGCCCGTGCAATTGATTTACCAAGCGAGGTTTTACCAACACCGGGAGGGCCGTAGAAACAAAGGATAGGGGCTTTCATATCTTTCTTAAGCTTGAGTACGGCTAAGTACTCGATAATGCGCTTCTTAACCTTGTCCAGGCCGTAGTGATCATCATCCAGTACTTCTTGAGCATTTTCCAGATCCAGGTTATCATCAGAATATTTTTCCCAGGGAAGGTCTAAAATCCATTCAATATAATTGTGGATGACTCCATGATTTGGAGATGAGTTAGGAGTGCGTTCCAGACGCTTCAATTCCTTTTCAACCGTCTCCTGAGCTTCTTCAGGAAGATTTTTTTCTTTGGCACGCTTACGCAGGGATGCAATTTCTTGTTGTTCTCCATCTTCGCCTAAGGCTTCCTGAATCGCTTTCATCTGCTGGCGCAGATAAAAATCGCGTTGCTGCTCGTCAATATCTGACTTAACTTTCGTGCGAATTTCCTCGCTTAGATTCAGAACCTGGAGCTCTTTGTTGAGAAACTCCATCACACGTTCCATACGCTCCGAAAAATTACGAATCTCGAGTACTTCCTGTTTATCGGAGGTCGAAACATTGAGGTTCGACGAGATAAAGTTCAGAAGAAAATTGGGACTGTTGATATTATTTATAGCAACAGAAGCTTCTGATGGAATATTCGGAGAAAGATTTACAATTTTTTGGGCTGTTTCTTTAACCGATCTGATGGAGGCATCAAGCTCTACACCTTCAATATCCATCTCTTGGCGGTAGGGCTCAACCGAAGCCTTGAAATAAGGATCTTTCTGCAAAAACTCTTCAACTTTGAAAGTGGTTTTTCCCTGGATGACGATACTTTTGCTGCCATCCGGCATCTTTATAAGCTTAAGAATTTGTGCAACAGTACCAACTTCATAAAGATCCTTTCCATCGGGATCTTCATCTTCCTCATCCTTCTGGCTGACTACACCAATGGTTTTATCAGATTCGTATGCTTCTTTAACTAATTCGAGGGAACGGTCTCGGCCCACCGTAATAGGTACCACAACACCAGGGAATAGAACGGTGTTTTTAAGTGGTAAAATGGGAAGTTCATCAGGCACCTCTGATTGCGTCAATTCCTTTTCTTCCTCTTCGGACATCAGGGGAATAGCCTGTTCAAAATCATCAAATTGATCCTGAATATCTTCAAAATTGGCCATATTGTCGAAGATGTTCTTCATATATGCAATTATTTAAATCTATATTTTTTTCTTTGTTGTATTACATTGATGCAAATAAAGAGCCAACTTTATTCAAACTACCAATTAGTCATATTTACTGGCAAAATAGCAACTTGAGCTCTTAATTGAGAATGACCTTGACAGCTTGACAGAAATGTCCTCGATTATAGATGGAGCTGAATACCCACAAACGCTCCTCCCACTAATTCTGTGGTTAAGGAATGAGAGCGAAAAATGATCTGTGTTCCTACATTAAAATCCCAATAACGACTTTCATAGCCGGTGCCTATTCCAACGTGTGCAGGTAATCCGGCTGCCAATCTGGTTCCCATTCGAAGGGGAATTTTTCTAATTGGCCGGACCTCCATACCCAGGTGCATTGCCAGTTTTGTGTTAGTTAGGGCTGTATTATTTAATCCGAGAGTCAGGTCGCCCATAAATTTAATTCTTTCGAGATCCAGCATGATGCCACCATTTAGTGAAGCCGGAGTAGGAGCTGAAAATGTTTTTTCGCTCGGATTTTGAGCTTGTTCAAATGGGTTGGTAACCTCGAATGCTTCATCAAAATACGTTAGATACTGGCCACCGGATCCTATAAACATTGATTCCTTGGGGAATTCACGACCGATTTGCATAGTATCGTCTGGAGCAGAAAAAGAAAGTGGTTGTTCTGTGTACCGGATCATTCCAATATCATTAAAAGAGATGGCAATCCTCAGCGATTTTCCCACTACTGACTTTTTGGGGTCATTCTCAATAACATGAAGGTCACTGCCAATAGGAATGAGGTATGTAAGTCCAAAATCAAAAGCTGCACCATAGCCGGTAGGTTCGAAATTGAACTTTTTATTTAGATTGTTATTGATGGCGGGTTGCGTATTTCCTGATGATAAGTAGTCTCTGGTCATTCGCGTATACTCACCGGAGGATTGATACGAAAATTCGGTTACATAATGTGTTTGAGCATCCTCATCAGACCGTTGTTGCTGGCCATGATGAGTGGCACTGAAACTGGGTCCTGCAATTATAAATTTGGGAGAAATGCCTACATACAACTTGCTCAATCGAGAAAATAGTCCTTCAAGGAAAGTGAACTCGCGTCCGTAACCCATTGCAATTTCAATATTTTTGCTGATATGCTGATCCAGGGTAAAGTCCCGAAGCTGTTGGTTATCTCGCTGAACATACTCATCTGAATACCAACCTCTGCCAACTTCAATGCGGGAAGCGTAGCGCGCCCTTGCGGCCAAAGAAAACGTTTCGTCGCCTCGATACCACGAAATACCTCCCAGCATAACATCTGTCCGTGTTTGATGCTGAGATACTAACCGGTTCCGGGGATAATTTTCGTCAATGATCGTTTGGCGTTGTATTGGAGTAATATCCACTGCACCCAATTCATAGGGAAAATAACTGTCGGTAAAGTTGAAAAACTGCTCACCGGCTACATCCGAAGAAAGAACGGGTTCGTATACAATACCGGTCTCTCCCAGATTTATATGGATGGTGCCGTGTCGGTCATTGATAGCTAAGTTTGCCGGATTCCAAAACAATGCTTCATTACCGGATAGGTAGGCGGTACCTCCACCACCCAGAGCAGTATTTTGGGCATTAAGCACGGGCTGTGCTTGCAGGGGAATAGAAATACTACAAAATATAAATAGCAGTATAGCTACAGCTATTTGGGTAGTAAATCTAAAATTTAAACCGTCAAAAACTGTGTTTTTCATTTGCTGAACCTATGTGTCGGTGCCAAATCTATTATCCGACAACCTGCATTTTTGCGGCACGGAGCATCAATGTTTTTCGTCCTCTTTCTTTAAAAAATACGACAACTTTTGTTCTTTCGCCTTTTCCGCTGCGACTAATGATTTTCCCTGGTCCAAAAACATTGTGAACAACCTTTGCTCCAACCTGAAAAGGATCCTCATCTGGATTATCATAATGGATCTGCGTATGTGATGAGCGATTATTTTTGTCATACAGCGGTTTTTTCCAATCGTACTCTACCTTTGTATCGCCATTGTTAGAACTGTTACCGTTTTTATTATCAGAGAATCTGTTTTTATCTTGATCAATGGATGACCCTGTTTCAGTGCGTACCACGTCAGAACTTACTTCATCCAAAAATCGTGATCTCGTTTTGCGCTGCTCTTCACCGTATTTGTAGCGGCTGCGGCAGTGACTGAAATACAGTTCTTTTTCTGCGCGGGTAATAGCTACGTAGAACAGCCGTCGTTCTTCCTCGATATTGACATCTTCGTTATTGCGGCTGCCCACAGGGAAAAGCTCTTCTTCGAGTCCCACAATAAATACAACAGGAAACTCAAGTCCTTTGGCTGCGTGCACCGTCATCATGGTAACGGCCGGCTTATCTTCATCGTATTTATCGGTGTCGGTAATCAGACTTATTTCCTGAAGAAAAGAGCTAAGCGTGGCATTATTATTGTTTTTCTCAAAATAGGAGATAGCGTTTTGAAGCTCTAGGATATTCTCGCGTCGTGTCATTGACTTCGGAGAATTTTCCTCCACCAACGATTTCATGTAGCCAGACTCATCCAGCAACTGCTTGGTTACTTCGATCAAGCTTGTTCCACGTGCAAGCTCCTGTTTTAAACTGTTGATCATGCGGACAAAATCCTTAACGCTATTTTCAGCCGGTTTATAAACATCGACCTCTTCCACATTTTCCAATATGCGCCAGAGTGATTGGCCGGTTTGCCGTGCACGATTCATCAAATCGGATAGCGATTTTTGCCCGATTCCACGCGATGGTTCATTGATGATACGCATTAAGTTCGTATCGTCATCAGGATTTATGAGCAGCGTTAAATATGCCAGCACGTCCTTAATTTCCTTGCGTTGATAGAAAGAGAGACCCCCTACCAGCTGATAGGTAATTCCTTTTCTTCGGAAGGTTTCCTCAAAAACGCGACTCTGGTAATTTGTGCGATACAGGATGGCAAAGTCGTTGTAGTCATATCCTTTTTGTATTTTTATTTTATTAATGAAATTACCAACACGGTTAGCTTCATCACGTTCATTTTTGTTATCCAGCACGGTAATGGTATCACCCATATTATTATCCGTCCACAGGGTTTTTTCAAGCTGCTTATTGTTATTTTTGATAATAGAATCGGCAGCTTTCAAAATGGCTTTGGTCGAGCGATAGTTCTGCTCGAGCGGAATTTCAACCGCCTCCTCATAATCACTTTTGAAGTCCAGAATATTGCTGATATCGGCTCCTCGGAATGAGTAAATAGATTGCGCATCATCACCGACTACACATAAATTTTCGTACTTGCTGGCCAACATATTAGTGACCTTATATTGGGCGTGATTGGTATCCTGGTACTCATCAATCATGATATATTTGAAGCGATCCTGGTACTTTTCGAGCACCTCGGGATATTGATCAAATAGCTCGATGGGCTTGATGAGCAAATCATCAAAGTCCATGGCGTTATTATGCTTGAGCCGCTCTACATAAATTCCATAGATCTTTGCAGTGATGTCATCAAGTGTGCTGTGGATAAATTTTTCACTGTAATGATCTGGATTGATGAGCTCGTTTTTGGCATCACTGATACGCCGCTGCAGAATGCGCGGCTTTATCTCTTTGGGATCGTAGTTGTTTTCCCGCAAAATCTGTTTGATAGCATTCTTGGAATCCTCCGTATCATAAATAGAATAATCGGAGCTAAAACCAATTTTCTCAGCTTCATACCGAAGAATTTTCGAAAATACCGAGTGAAAAGTCCCCATCCACAGGCGCTTGGCTTCTTCTCCAATCAACTGATAAATCCGGTCCTGCATCTCTTTGGCGGCCTTGTTGGTGAAAGTAAGCGCAAGAATTTCATTGGGTGCCGCCATGTTTTGATGTATCAGATAAGCGATACGATAGGTAAGAACACGCGTCTTACCACTACCGGCCCCGGCCACAATCAATAGGGGACCTTCACCGTGACGTACGGCGCGTTTTTGTTGCTCGTTTAAGTCGTGTATAAAGTCCGGTTCTTTCGGCATAAAATGCTAAAATAATATCTTGTTGTTATTACACCTCCCGACTCCGTAAAAGCGGAGTCATCCTCCTCAAGGAGGGATTTTAAAGTTCCCCTGCGAAGGGGGTGTCCCGAGAATCGGGGTGGGGGATGTTAGGAATCAAGTTCTTCTAAAATTTCGCGCAGTTTTTCGAGATTTGTTTCAGTGTCTTCTTTTTTATCCCGCTCTTTTTGCACCACATCTTCGGGGGCATTATTAACGAAGCCATCATTATTTAGTTTGCCTTCGATTGATTTTAAAAATCCTTCGAGGCGATCAATTTCTTTCTGAATGCGCTTGCGTTCTTTATCCAGATCGATGAGTCCTTCCAGCGGTACGAAAAGCTCGGTACCATCAATCACAGCTGATGCTGATGTTTCGGGTTTTTCTAAGTCAGCTGATACTTCAAACGAATCGATGGACTGAAGCTTGCGGAAGATCCACTCGTTATTATTTAATGCATTGGCCGTTTCTTCATTCTTGGCCTTAATAAGCAAGTCGATATCATCATTGGGATTAAGGTTGAATTCAGCCCGGATATTTCGGATAGCAGAAATCATTTTTTGAATAGACTCAAAAAGCGCTTGATCTGATTCAGAAACAGAACTTTCTTCAAATTCAGGCCATGAGGCTACAATCATAGCTTCCTCAGTATCCCTATCACGGATAAGCTGCCATATTTCCTCGGTAATAAATGGCATAAAAGGATGTAACAGTTTCATCAGCTGTTCAAAGAAATTAAATCCGCGCGACAGACGATCTTCGGGAATACTTGCGCCCTGTTCGTCGGCCTTAATCAGTTCGATATACCAGTCACAGAAATCATCCCAGATCAGTGAATAAATTTTGTGCAGTGCCTCGTTGATACGGAAGTTTTCCATATCCTTGTTGATGGCGTCAATCGTCTCGTGCAGACGAGAGAACATCCAGCGGTCAACGAGGTTATCTTCATCAATTTCAAGAGAATCTCTAAGCTTTGTTTCTTCGGTACGATTCATCGACAGGAATCGGAACGCATTCCAGATTTTATTGGCAAAATTGCGACCCTGTTCACACAGTTGTTCTTCAAAAAGAAGATCGTTGCCGGCAGGTGATGAAAACAGCATTCCAACGCGTACGCCGTCGGTTCCGTATTCTTCCATGAGCCTGATGGGATCAGGAGAATTACCCAGCGATTTTGACATCTTCCTGCGCTGACTATCACGGACGATACCGGTGTAATAGACATTGCTAAATGGTTTTTCATCCATAAATTCATAGCCGGACATGATCATGCGAGCGACCCAGAAAAACATGATCTCCGGGGCAGTAACCAAGTCCTGCGTAGGATAGTAATATTCAAGATCTTCATTGGGTTCGCCGGTGCGGATAAAGTCCGGATCAAAGACGGTAATGGGCCACAGCCAAGATGAAAACCAAGTATCAAGCACATCCTCATCCTGACGAATGTCGTTGGCTATTAAATCATCATTATCCGACTTTTCGCGTGCTTTTTCAATGGCTTCCTCTTCCGTTTTGGCTACGACGTAATCATTCTTTCCGTCACCGTAATACCAAGCAGGAATGCGCTGTCCCCACCAAAGCTGACGCGAGATACACCAGTCGCGGATGTTTTCCATCCAGTGGTTGTAGGAATTCTTAAACTTTGAGGGATGGAACTCAATGTTATCATTCATCACATTTTCGTGAGCAGGCTTGGCCAGCTCATCCATCTTGCAAAACCACTGCAGCGAAAGACGCGGTTCAATGATCGCATCAGTCCGCTCGGAGTATCCGATCTTATTCTGCATTTCTTCAATATCAACCAGCTGATCACTTTTCTTTAGATCTTTGATGATCAGTTCACGAGCATCAAAGCGATCTTCACTTATGTAATGCTCGGCCGCTTTACTCAGCGTACCATCGGGATTGAGCATGTCAATAATTTCCAGATCGTGCTTTTGTCCGATTTGATAATCATTTTCATCGTGAGCCGGCGTAATTTTCAGGCAACCGGTTCCGTACTCCATATCTACGTACTCATCCGCAATAATAGGAACTTCGCGCTCCACAACAGGGATAATGGCTGTTTTACCGATCAGGTCCTGGTAACGTTCGTCATCGGGATGCACGCAAACGGCCGTATCAGCCAGAATGGTCTCGGGGCGGGTGGTGGCAATAGTTAACCACTCGTCGCTGCTATCTTTAATTCTATAGCGAACGTGATAGAGCTTCGATATTTCCTCGCGGTGTATAACCTCTTCATCCGAGAGGGCAGTTTGGGCTTCCGGATCCCAGTTAATCATCCGTTTGCCGCGATAAATATAGCCGCGTTCGTAGAGTTCGATAAAGCAATCAACGACCGCTTCGTAAAGATCATCTTCGAGCGTAAATCGCGTTCGTTCCCAGTCGCAGGAAGCCCCGAGCTTGCGCAACTGTTGCAGGATAATACCACCGTGCTCATCGGTCCAGTCCCAGGCGTGTTCTAAAAATTCTTCTCGCGTGAGATCTGCTTTTGTGATGCCTTCTTTGCGCAGTTTTTGCACCACTTTTGCTTCGGTAGCAATGGAGGCGTGATCTGTTCCCGGAACCCAGCAGGCGTTTTTGCCCCGCATGCGAGCCCGACGTACCAGTACATCCTGTATGGTATTGTTAAGCATGTGTCCCATATGCAGGACGCCCGTAACGTTAGGTGGCGGTATGACGACCGTATATGATTCGCGGTCGTCTGGCTCGGAGTGAAAAAAACCGTTATCCTCCCAGAAGCTGTACCATTTATCTTCGATACTGCCGGGATCAAAATGTTTTGGGATGTCTTGAGAAGCCGTGGGTTTATCCAAAATTCTAAAAGCTCGTTTTACAGGTTCCGGTTATCGCTAATTTAGTCGCAAAGATACGAAAAAGGAAAGAAGATGTAGAGTGGGAATTAAGGTCGGGTGTAAAAGATAAATTGAAATAGAATATGAATAAAAAAGCTTCCGTAGCAGAACTCTCCTACGCTAAAGCTTCAGTGAGCGAGCTACGGAAGCAGAAATTAAACTTAGAAATCTCAACCCTAAAATCCCGAAAAGGTCGGGAGAGGCTTGATTCAGGATCTGTATAATTACTGGTTATTTCGCACGCTTTAGTAATACTCCAAAGTGTCCGTCGCAGTCGTGTTTGTGTGGAAAGGTCTGGTAAGCCAATCCACCGTGAGCGATTACTTCGTCCGGCACATATCCTTCAACCGATTGCATCTCAAAGTTTTCGTGTCGGTCGAGAAAATTCATCACCTGTTCCATATTTTCCTCTTCTTCGATTGAGCAGGTGCTGTAAACCAATCGTCCGCCTTTTTTGACCATTTCTGCAGCAGAATCGAGCAGTTCGGACTGCAGTTGAACAGCATTATCAAGAGAATCTTGGTCGCGACGCCAACGCAGGTCGGCTCGTTTACTAAGTACGCCTGTTCCGGTACAGGGCGCATCCAGCAGAACAGCATCTGTTTCATCAAGTTCTACCTCCGTTACGTCTGCACGACGAACACGAATATTTTCGGCGTGATAGGAGAGAGCACTTTCGGCCAGTTTGTCAAGTCGTTCTGAAGAAATATCAACGGCTAAAATATCTCCTTCGCCATTCATCAGATCAGACATTAAAATACTTTTGGTACCGGGAGCTGCACAAAGATCATAAATGGATTCTTCTGGTTGAGGATCCAAAAGGTAAGGCGCAAAACCGGCCGCAATATCCTGTACCTGGCAAAATCCTTTGTCCAGCCAGCCTTTCGAAATAAAAGGCGCAACACTATCCACCTTGAAATAGCCCGGCAGCCAATCACTTTCTTCAAATTCGATACCGTGTTTGGTCATTCGTAATTTAAAGTTCTCCGTTTTAGTACGCAGATTGTTGGCGCGGATGTAGTAACTTGGACGCTTATTGTTGGCTTGCATCAGCTTAAAAGCTTCGCGTTCGCCAAAACGATTAGTCCAGCGCTTTACCAGCCATTCGGGATGCGAAAAGGTGGTTGCAACTAATTTCGTACGATCTTCGAAATTGGGTTTGGGAAGATCATCAATATCTCGCTGCAGATTGCGCAGTATTGCATTGGTAAGGTCACCGGTGCGCGAGCCAAGACTGTATTTAGCTATCTCGACGGACTCGTTGATGGCTGCATAATCGGGAGTGCTATCCATAAATACCATGTCATAAACCCCGAGACGCAGAATATTTTTTAAGCTTGATTTCATCTCATTAATCTTCACGTTTGAAAACTGATCGATAAGAAAATCGAGGTAAGAGCGACGTCTTAAAATATTTTGCACATACTCGCGTACTTCAGCACGGTCGCGGCTCTCAAGCTTGTTGGCACGGGAATAATCAAGAACTCCGTTATCTTCAAAATCTATTAGTATTTCTACGCTGATAGAACGAGCTGTTGCTTCGGTATTCAATGCAATATCTGTTTAGAGTTAAACTTTCTGGTGATAATCAATCCTAAAATCCAGCAAACCACATCCACACAGTGTAACAATCATTTTGTTCACTTATTCTTGTTCTAAACGAATAAATTACGTGGTTTCTCAGGTTGCCAAAAATACGATTTTAGCATGGGAGTTGCTAATAGAGAATGGATTATATTAGCCGGCGTTTGGGATCTCCTATTTCGACTTATTCTGTGCCCAGTAGTAAACCGGAAGTCCAACTGCTAAAATTGCTATCCCTACCATCGCTCCCCATCCGGTAAACATTACGCTTGAATACAGAAGATATGAGCAACATATGATAAACAGGATTGGTGTAAGCGGATATAGCGGTACTTTAAATGTATCACCAGAAGGTTCTTCTCTTCGGAAAAGAAATAGCGTAATAGTGGTAAGGAGGATAAAAAACCAGAAAACCGGGGCTGTATAATCGACCATCGTGGAAACAGCCTCCTTGGTAAATGCTCCTAAAAAAACCAGTCCGAGACTTATGCCTCCCTGTACCAGCAAAGCGTTAATGGGCGAATTATAATTGGGATTCCATTTGCCAATCCATCCCAAAGCATCAAAGTCGCGTCCCAGTGCATAGTTGGTTCGTGCACCGGTAATAATGGTTGCATTGGCGGTTGAGAGTGCAGAAATGATGACAATAGTGGCCATAATAAAGGCTCCCTCGGATCCAAAAATACTATTGGTAAGATCTACACCTATTGTTTCGGATGTACGGAGCTGTTCGAGCCCAAGCACCTGAAGGTAAGCACTGTTGATGAGTACATATAGAATGGTAATTACAGCTAATCCAATAAGTAGCACCTTAGACATGTTTTGGCGGACATCCTTTAGTTCGGCCGAAAGATAAACGCCCTCGTTCCAACCACCGTAGGTGAGCAGGACAAAGATCATAGCTGCACCGGCGGAGCTATTAACTGATGAGCCTGTTTGAGGGGTGATTTCGCCACCGGTGATCACGCCGGCAAGTCCGCAGAGCAGTAAAATTCCTACAATAAGAGTTGTCATGCCGTTTTGAGCATTCTTGGCAGGATGCGTTCCCCATATATTTAATCCGGTTAACCCGACAACGGTAATGCCGGCATAAATAGATGAGCTGTATGTTCCCAGATCGTAAATGGTGGATGCATAATCGCCCAGGATAAAAGCGGCCAATGCAATGGATCCTGTTTGGATGACCGTCATGCGCCCCCATGAAAACAAAAAGCCTATGGACGATCCATAGGCTTCGGTAAGAAAATAGTATTCCCCGCCGGCGTCGGGTTTCTTTGTTGCAATTTCGGCATAGCAAAGTGCCCCGATTATAGATATGAGACCCCCTGCTACCCAGAAACCGATATAATGGAGTTCGGTTGAGGCATTTTGTGCAACTATGGAAGGCAGGCGAAATATTCCGATACCAACCACAATGCCAACAATGACGGCTATAGCGCTAAGGTTTGTAAAGACTTTAAGCGGTGAACCCGAATCGGATGTATTCATGCAGCAAAGACCAAACTTTTATTAAGATAGAGAGAAATAAAGGGAATTATTCTCTTGTTGCTGACCACTGAGAAAAATTCTTTTCCTGGCCGTTATGGTGCTGCATCATCCCATAAACCTTATCTCCTTCAACGCGTCCGCTAAAAATATAATTTTGATCTCCATTTGATGCCCGTACGGTAAGCCGCTTTCCTTTTAGCTCGGCTTTATGGATATCAAAAAAGGTGTCGGTGTTATCGGTGATTTTGACAGAAACTTCCTGAAATCGCTGGTTGACTGTCATATTAAAATCGGTGCCATTATAACTCCATGACCATGCTCCTTCTGCTTGGGCGGGTATTACCCAGTAATAAATGTCGTGGCTTCTTCCATCGTTTTTCACCACTACTTTCTTATCTGCTTTCCAGCTTCCCATATCAAAACTGTGCGAAACAACTTGAGTGCCGGGTTGCAGTTTTTCTATTAGTTCGGGTCGTAATTTTTTGTTTACTGAGGGCAACAGATACATTGTTATTACAGAAGCTTCACTAAAATCAGTATCAAAAATATTACCCTCCATGAACATTATTTGATCGTCAACGCCTTCGCTGCTGGCATTTTCGCGGGCTTCAGCTATACGCTCAGGATCAAGATCGATACCGTGTCCACTGGCTCCACGTTTTGCGGCCGCAATTACGATGCGCCCGTCTCCGGACCCTAAGTCAATAACATAATCGCTGGATTTTACATTGGTAATATCGAGCATGCGTTCAACTACGTTTTCGGGGGTGGGTACATAAGGGACATCCAGATCCTGAGCTGCAATGTGTGATGCAGAGGTAAAAGTAAATCCTAAAAATATTAGTACCGTAAAAAAGTAATGAAATAATGATTTACCTAGTGTTGGCTTGTTCATAATTAGGTTACTTGAATTTTAATAAATAAGTAATTGTGTAAGCTAGTACGAAAACTTAAAAATGAAAGCTTTAGTTTTGTCTTTAAAGAACTAACTTTTTAATCAAGTTGTTCCATAGAGTCCTAATAATTACATCTTTTAATAGATGTTCGGATATGATGGAATTCTACAGGTAATTAGTTTTTAAATGGGCAGAGATTAAACAAAACAAGTGTAAGCATACAGATGCAAAAAAAGTATTACCACCGGGAGCTACACTAATTTGTCAAGTATTTTAAAAAATTTTTGAGCATTTTGCTTGTTCTTGCCCCAGTCAAAAAGTTGTGTTTCTAATTTACATCTGGAGTGGAAAGCAACATGGGTTTTTTGGTCATTGTCTTTCATTTTGATGGTTATGTATTCACCAAACGACTTCATCGTCCATGATGCCCGGGCTGTTATATATCTCTCCCGGTAATTTTTCTTATCGATGGTAAATCCACAATAATTTAAGGTTTCAATAGCTGCTCGAAAGACCTCTTTATAATCTTTCTGGATGACCTGTCTATTTTGATAATAAGCCGTTATCGATTGCTGCCAAGTACCATTTTGGCGATAGATCAGCCACATAATTAAGAAAGGTTCCGAAAGCAATTTCGAAACTATAGTTGAACAAGAAATCCATTTTTTAAGCGGCTTATAATCACAAGTGTAGGATACGTTAAATCGTTAATGATTAAAATATCTACAGGTAATGTATAGTGAAAAGTGTACGAGACCTTAATTTTGAAATGCTAAGCTAAATGTTGTTCCCTCATCTTGTTCACTTTCGATGGATAGGTCAGCTTTAAGCTGTTTGGAAAACTTTTTAATCAGTGTCATTCCCAATGACTTTGTTTTAATCTCTTTCGGATCTTTGGGAAGTCCCACGCCATTATCACGGATATAAATATTTATTTTATCATTTTTAACCGTGCTTCCGAGCTCAATAAAACCATCAGACCTGCCATCAAAGGCATGTTTATGAGCATTGATCAAAATTTCGTTGATCACCAGACCAAGCGGTATTGATTTTGACATTTCTAATCGGGCATCATCCAGGTTGAACTTGAGTTCGATGTCAGTATTTTTGTTGACAAATGATCGATGGGTAAGATTACCAATACGCTGGATATATTCTTTCATACTGATATTAGAGAACGACTCATTTTGGTAAAGAGCTTCATGAGCCAGTGCCATCGACTTGATTCGCGCCCGTGCGGTTTTGAATGTGCCATTTTTCCCATTTTGTGGGGAGGTTTGTTCCTGCAATTCCAGCAAAGCACTTACCAGTGCCATATTGTTTTTAACGCGGTGATGAATTTCTTTTAGGAGAATTTTCTTTTCATCTAATGAAACCTGTAATTTTTCCTGACTTTCATGAAGCTGACGTGTTCTATTTTCCACTTCCGATGTTAGCTGCTGATTCCATCCTCCAATAAGTTTAAAAGCACCATATCCCGTTACTACAATAATGCCGATTGATATCCACGAAATAATCTCGAATGACTCAAGAGCATTAACTACATCAATAACAGTAGCTGTTTTCTGTTCCGTCATTACCTCTTCAACTCTAAGTTTGCCAAGGTATTTTCCGGAAAAAATAAATAAGGCAAGTGCACCAGTAATTGAGGAAACTGCTCCGGACACCCATTTTAAAGACAATTGGGATCGATTGGGCAGCGAAAAAAGACGACTTTTTAAACGTTCGACTGCCGGGGTAAATAGCCAGAGTAGGGGACCTGTTATTAAGATTGCCTGAATAAAAGAACCGCTCCACCAGCTCTTCCATATCATCAGGGTTTGAGAAGCGGAAAGTTGATGGCTGAAACTCCAAATAAAAGACCCGAGAGAACTTCCTATTGAGGCGATAAACATGATGGAAATAAAGAATGCAATACTCTTTAAGCTGCGCAGATCGTAGGCGACATTGAACCCTTGGTATGCCATTGCACAGATAGCTACGCCTAACACAAATGCAATCGCAAAAACGAGCGCCCAACCCCAAGGCATGCTTGAATGAAATGCTATAATGAACGAGCATAAAAAGATGGGAATAAATCCCCACTCAAAACCAAACCAGAAAAATAATAATAGGCCTAAAATTAATGCGGGATTAAAAACGAAAAACTTAATGATGTCGGTACGGCTATTTGATAATGACATCCACTCACTAGGCAGTAGAGTAATCGTAGCATATAGTGTCCCGGCAATGGCAATAACCCACATTGCCAACATTCCCCAAACACGCATATTCGACAGTGAATAACGCGAAAGTAGAATATCAAAGGTTAATGGCTTCCAAATTAATGAGGTGCTTTCTTGATCATTGTTTTTCATAACAATGTTATTCGGGGTAAAATTATTTGCTGCCAACGATATTTTAAGAAATGTAAGAAATCGGAGAAACATTAAAAAATTTTAATGTTTATTAATTATGATAGAAATTGGGGGGCAAAATAAGACAGGAGGGGCCGTTATTTTTTTGTAGTGATCAGGGTGGGAATTCTAAACGAGATTAGATTAGTTGCTATATAAGAATTTATTCTGTGCAAGTTATTGGTATACGAAAAAGGTGTGATTTGACTTTCATTTGCTCGTAAAAAGTCCTAACTTTTGCCGCTTCTTATGTGGTAGGAATTTTACATTTCTTTCCGAAAAGAAATTATCAAAAGTTAACTCATTAGAACTAAGTAAATAATGAATAAAGGAACCGTTGCACAAGTGATTGGGCCGGTTGTGGATGTTGATTTCGATCAAGGCGACATTCCCCCGGTACTTAATGCACTTTATGTCGAAAGAGAAGACAATTCTAAACTCTATCTGGAAGTTGCTCAGCACCTCGGAGAAAATCGTGTCCGTACGATTGCGATGGATTCTACCGACGGATTGGTTCGGGAGATGGAAGTTGTTAATACTGGAGCTCCGATCTCGATGCCTGTAGGTGAAGACATCCTGGGCCGTGTATTTAATGTGGTAGGGGAACCTATCGATGGTATTGAGCCGCCCGAAGGAGATCGAAAATATCCTATCCACCGATCTTCGCCGGATTTTAAAGATCTTGCAACATCTACCGAGATGCTTGAAACGGGTATTAAGGTTATCGATCTTCTCTGCCCGTATGCTAAAGGTGGAAAAACGGGACTGTTTGGCGGTGCCGGTGTAGGCAAAACGGTTCTGATTCAGGAATTAATTAATAACATTGCCAAAGGTCACGGTGGGCTTTCAGTATTTGCCGGCGTTGGTGAGCGTACTCGTGAGGGTAACGATCTTATACGAGAGATGCTCGAAGCGGGTATTATTGATTATGGTGAAGAATTTAAAGAAGCATTTGAAAATGGAGAGTGGGATCTCAGCAAGGTTGATATGGATGCCCTGAAAGATTCTAAAGCCGCCTTTACCTTCGGACAGATGAATGAACCACCAGGAGCTCGTCTTCGTGTAGCACTTTCTGGGCTGACGCTGGCCGAGTATTTCCGTGAAGAAATTTCTCGCGATATTCTGCTCTTCATTGATAACATTTTCCGATTTACACAGGCGGGATCCGAAGTTTCGGCACTGCTAGGACGAATGCCTTCGGCCGTAGGTTATCAGCCAACATTGGCTACCGAAATGGGTGACCTGCAGGAGCGAATTACTTCTACTAAAAACGGTTCTATTACATCAGTACAGGCTGTTTATGTACCTGCTGATGACTTGACTGACCCTGCTCCGGCAACGACATTTGCCCACTTGGATGCAACGACGGTATTGAGCCGGGCACTTACACAGATCGGTATTTATCCGGCTGTAGATCCGCTGGATTCTTCTTCTCGAATTCTTGATCCGCATATTGTTGGTAAAGAACATTACCAGACGGCACAGCGCGTGATTGAGATTCTTCAGAAGTACAAAGACCTGCAGGATATTATTGCTATCCTAGGTATGGATGAACTTTCAGATGAAGATAAAACAGTTGTGTCACGAGCTCGACGCATTCAGCGATTCTTGAGTCAACCATTCTTTGTTGCTGAACAGTTTACAGGTCAACCCGGGACCTATGTGAATATTGAAGACACTGTTAATGGCTTCAAGAAGATTCTTGACGGTGAGCTTGATCACTTGCCCGAGAAAGCTTTCTACATGGTTGGTACCATTGAAGAAGCAGAAGAAAAAGGCGAAGAATTGTTGGCTGAGGAAGAAGCAGAAGCCGCAGAATAATAAGAGGTATGTAACCAATGAACACCTTTAGTGCTCAAATATTAACTCCGGAAGGTTCAATCTTTGATGATGAAGTAACCGGAGTTCGAGTCCCCGGAGAGATGGGGAGTTTTGAAGTTAAGACGCTTCACGCCAATATTATTTCTTCGCTTGAAATCGGGGAAATACTGGTTCGAAAAGCAGCCGGCGGGGAACAATCTTTTTCCGTAACCGGAGGTTTTGTAGAAGTTGTCGATAATAAGCTTACGCTATTAGCTGAAGCTGCTGAACCGGTTGAGGAAATCGATGTTGAGCGAGCAAAGCAAGCAAAAGAACGGGCCGTTGAGCGTCTTGAGTCTGACAATAAATCGATCGATAAAGATCGGGCACAAAAGGCACTTAAACGTGCCAAAAACCGAATCAAATTATCGATTGATATAGGGATAAATACCCAGTAGTTCTTACTATTTTGATAATTTTTTAGGCGATCTCTGTTTAGGGGTCGCCTTTTCTATTTTTGATTAATTTATTATTGAGGCCTTAGAAACATATGTTGACTAGCGGTATGTAAATCACGCCAACATCTATTTATAACGGAATCGGGGTTGATGACTGCCATTCCTAAAAGGGGATAGAGGCTTTGTGCACAATGGAGAGCCGTTTGGCATGATCGTCGAGATTGAGCAGATACCTCATTGGCACGGTCATCGTCAAGATCCCCAGATTTTTGCAGTTCCTTCCAAGATTGTTCTACGGTTTTATAAACGACCTCTTTTGCTTTATCAAATTTTAAATTTGAGTCTTTGAACTTTGTCCGCAATAATTTTGGAAGTCCGGTAACTTCAGAAACATCATTTTTGGACAGCAATATTTGTTTAGCTTCATCAAAGAAACGTCTCGCTATTCCAAGCATTGAAATGGCCAGCGTACAGTGGGCAAATGCTTCAAATGGATACTGGTAGAGCAGTCCATCTACATGAACGGAATCCGGCGAAATAGTAAACGTTCGTTTCTCAGGAATCTGTACATCCCGCACCTCAAAATCGTGACTTCCCGTAGCTTTGAGTCCATAACTATTCCACCTTTTTTGTATTTCGATTTCATCTGGATAACAGGCTATGGCCTTGGTAACGGGAGCATCTTCTTTTTGTCGTATCTTTCCATCTTTTGTTACATAGCAGGTTGCGGTGATCAAAGTAGCATGATCTATACCGGAAGCGTATTTCCATGATCCATCTATAAGAAAACCAGAGTTTGTTTTTTTAGCTTTCCCACCTGGAAATCCGGATCCGGCAATAAATGTATTCTTTTGGTTGAAAACAGAACGAGCAAATTCTGGTACCATGAACGCCCCAAAAAGTCCGGCACCTGAGGCAAGAGTAAGCGTCCATCCCAGGCTACCGTCAATCCAGGAGGTTGCCTCAAGCCAGGGCAGTGCTTCGGGTAAATCATGTTGGAATCCGCCATATTGCTTAGGGACAAAAAGATCCAGAAGATTCTTTTCCTTGATAGTACCTAAGGCAGATGATGTTAACCTTTCTAAATTATCAGAACGTTTGGCTTCTCTAGTAAGATTAGAGATCTCCTGTTCGGAAAAATAGTCCGAGATATTAATTGCCATATAAAATGAAAGTATATTTCAAACAGAAGCTAATAAATTACCAACCGATGCGTCCGGTGCCGGTTTCATTATTTTCGGTACTATCGGGATCTTGTGGCATCACAAAACCGGGTGGCGATTCAAATGCATCGTAGCTCCATGGGGCTTTGGAATCCGATGAAGCCAAGTTGATAAACTTGCCGACAATGGGAAGTGCAGAACGCGCTCCCTGACCAATATATGTATCCTGGGGAAAGCGGATCATTCTATTTTCTCCACCAACCCAAGCCCCCATCGTGATATGTGGCATCATGGCCATAAACCAGTTATCAGCACTATTTTGGGTAGTCCCGGTTTTGCCGGCCACATCTTGACGAACCCCATAAACATTACGTAGACGTACTCCTGTTCCATAATAATCCTCACCACCACGAATAACGCCCCGCATCATATCCACCATCATATAAGCGGTTTCGGGACTAATAACCTCTTGTTGGTAATCGGGATGGTATTCCTTGATGACGTTGCCTTCTTTGTCTTCAATACGCGTAACGGCAATGGGATCAATGTGAACTCCCTGGTTGGCATAGGTCGTATATGCGCTAACCATTTCAAGCAGAGAAACTTCTGCTGTTCCAAGTGCGATAGAAGGATAGGCAGCGGTATTCGACATATCAATACCGAGATTGGAAGCCATCTGTTTTATTTTACGTGCGGCAGGTTCCAATTCTTCTAATTTATTGGTGCCTGGAGCTCCGGCCAGCTCCGGTAAAAGCCGAATAGTAACGTTATTTAAGCTACGGGCTAAGGCTTGACGCAAGGGCACCATTTCGGGTCCCGAAGGAACTTCAGGATCTTTAGGTTTCCATGCATCACCCGATCGATCATAAAATACACTGGGATATTTTGAGAATTTGTGATAGGGCTTGTAGCCATTGTCGATTGCTACAGTGTAAACAAAAGGTTTAAAGGTAGAACCGGCTTGCCTTCGGGATTGATAAACGTGATCGTATTGGACATTGCCGTAATTGGACCCGCCCACCCAGGCTAAAACATTTCCGTTATTAGGATCAATCCCTACAAAACCGGCTTCGAGACGTGTTTTAGTATGTTTTACAGAATCAACAAAAGCAGAATCAGCCATCAGCGTATCGAAAACGACCGATTCCTGGTCAGTATCATACTTCGAGAAAGCATTTTTATAGCGATCTGTATCGCGGATAAATTCACGCAAAAAGGAGGGATACTTTTCCCAGAACTCATCCATATATTCACCGTTGGGACTCGTCCACTCATCTTCATAAATAGCTTGTAGAGAATCTAACTTCGTCCGCAGTGCCCGTTCTGCGTAGCGTTGCAGCCGTGAATCAATAGTCGTATAGATGGTTAATCCGTCGGTGTTTAGATTATACCCATTTTCTTTTAGCCACGGATCTACCTGCTGACGCACATACTGCCCAAAATAACGGTTCTCCTGTCCAGCTTTTGATGGCGGCTGATAGTTAAGTACGATAGGTTCTTGTCGTAATTTATCGTATACCGCATCGCTGATAAATCCTCGCTTGTTAAGCTGGAATAAGACCGTGTTGCGTCGACTTTTGGCGTTATCAGGATAGAGGCGAGGATTGTATAAATATACCATCTGTAGCGAACCTACTAAGGTAGCCGCTTCAGAAATTGTTAAGTCACCTGCATTTTTACCGTAATGAGTTTGGGCTGCAGACTCTATACCAAAAGCACTGTTGGGAAATTCTACCGTATTGAGATACATCTCAATAATTTCGCGCTTGGTATAATTGTGTTCAATTTGAACGGCTGTAATCATTTCCCGCAGTTTTCGGACAACAGAAAACTCTCGGCCAATTTTTTTATAGAGATTTCGGGCCAGCTGCTGTGTAAGAGTAGATCCGCCTTGAATACGTCCATTTATTAAGTGCCATGGAATAGCCAGAGTACGTATCATATCGATGCCCCAGTGATTGTAAAAGCGGTGATCTTCGGTGGCAATAAGAGCGTCAACTACATGGGGGGATATTTTTTCAATGGGGACATGCGTACGATTTTCGGTATAGTAGCGATCTAATACTACACCATCACGGCTTTTTAACTCTGAAGCAACGGCCGTTTGGGGATTTTCGAGCTGCTCGATAGAAGGGATGCCCTGGTACAGGTAAAGGGTAAATCCGGTAGCTGCCAATATGATAACACCTGCAGCTGCTCCGGCCCAACGAAGTAATTTTTTTGAAATTCCGTTATTATCAGACGATGAACTATTGTTGTTATCGCCGTTGCGTTCCTGGGCCTTTTTTTTCCGATAATCGGGATCGTTGAAATAACGATCCATGTCACCATCGTGATCTGAATTGCTCATTAATGATTCTTGGTTTCAAATTGTTTTAACATCTGTAGCTCTGGCTTCCAACAAACGAGAGAAATACCATCATTATTATAATAGGCCATCGTTTGATGGTCATAAAAGGTACCTAAATTTATATAGGTTCCGAAAGGAAATTGTTTCTGTCGTGGAATATGATCGTGACCGGTTAAAATAACGTCTACATCAGAATTTTCGAGCTGGCACTTGGCCCAGTTGTTCAATTGCTCTTCTTTTCGGGCATCCCAATCCATTTTATGAGTAATGCGCGAAAAGTATTTCATGATGGTATTTCCTATTTGGGGCGGGAATACCATTTGAAATAGCTTTACAAATCGTCGGCTTCGTAGAACCCGGTGCATCAGAGGTCGCCTCAATTTGTATTTGGGATCATTGAGCCCATCGCCATGCAGCGTTAATATCTTTTTATCATCTTTACTAAATTTGTATTGCTCATGGATGAGGTAAAATCCTCGATCTTTTAAATGATTGCGGGTCCAGTTGTCGTGGTTACCGGTAATGTATAGCGTAGGCCCCAACTGATTGTTGAAATCCTCAAATCGGTCTAGCAGCTTTTTACCGAGTTTAGGTACAAAACCCGGATATTCCATCCAATAGTCAAAAAGATCCCCTAACACCGCCAAGCGAATGTCATTTCGCTGACAATAGTTGATCAGTTGGATAAGCTCGGATTCAATACGTGCGTTTTTAGTATCTGTAAAACCGCCCAGGTGAACATCAGAAATAAATAAGAGGGGCGGTTGAAGTGCGGGGGAATCCATTGTTAACTGAAGCGATTATTTCTTCCGCTCAATGATAAACGTGATAAGATCTTCAAACGATGTTCTTTCCGGTGATTCGGGTAGCGTAGAAAGTTCATCAAGTGCTTGCTGAGCATATTCATTCATAATGGAACGGGCATAGGTTATTCCTCCTTTGTCGTGCACAAAACGCACAATTTCCTCAATCTCATCATTACTTTTTTTGCGTTTTCGCATAAGGTGACGCATGCGGATCGTCTCAAAAAATGAGGCGTTATCAAGGGCTTTAATAAATGGTAGAGTTACCTTGCGTTCTTGAATATCATTTCGCTTGGGTTTACCGATATCATCGACGCCGTAATCGAACAGGTCGTCCCGAATTTGAAAGGCAATACCGGTATTCATCCCGATATCATGCATTTTCTGATGAATCGCCGGATCGTCGGAGGTAGATACAGCACCACACTCACAACAGGCAGCAATAAGGCTGGCCGTTTTTTCGGATATTACTTTGAAGTAATACTCCTCGTCCATATTAAAAAGACGGGCTGCTTTAAACTGCCGCAATTCCCCCTCGCTCATCTTTTTAACGGCATCGGAAAGCACTTTTAATAGCTTGAACTCCTCATATTCCAAGGCAGTAAGCAAACCTTTTGAGAGCAGGAAATCACCCAGAAGAACGCTGGCCTTATTTTTCCAAACCTTGTTAATGCTTAGAAATCCGCGACGGACTTCCGCATCGTCAACAACATCATCGTGGATGAGGGTAGCGGTATGGAGCAGCTCAATCATTGTTGCAGCTACATAGCTGCGCTCATTTACATCCCCAAAAAGCCTTGCTGACATAAATACGAGTGTGGGACGAATCTCCTTTCCCTTCTGCCGCAATAAATACTGAACAATTTTATCAAGAAGAAATACATCGGTACGGAGCTCGTCTTTGTAAAAGCTGCGAAATTCGGACAAACTTTCTGACACAGGTTTTGTAATCTGCTTCAGCGTTTTTTTATCCGTTCTCTTAAATTTTGTAACCTCTTTTAGTTCAGTATCAATCATGTGCCTAATTCCTAAGTAGAAGGCTTAAAAGTATTCAAAAGATGCTGGTTTAGAGCACCTGAAAGTTTGCAATGAATTAGACCTAATATAGCTGTCTGGGATGAGCTTCTCCACATTCAATTTTAGCTAAAATTATTTTAAATAGTAGTGGATCTTAGGTTGCTTGATAAAAATACGGAATAGAATAATAACTTGAATTTTAGCAATTAATCAGGTTTTATACTCCATCAAATTTTTTAGTTTATCCCGACGCAAGTAACGCGTACTTAAGAGACCTATTAAATACAACAAATAATGATTGAGATTAATACCAGCCGGGCCAAACAATTTTTGGCTGAAAGTGATTACAGTGAGGCTTATAATCAGGCCGAAAAAGCTTTTAAAACGGTACAACAGGGCAGTGGAGAAGGATCTGAATGGTTGGGGTGGCGAGACCTGCTTGCCGATCCCAATGATGCTATTCTCGAACAGATAGATAGTTTGTCGGCCAATATTCGTAAACAGGCAGATGTCTTTATTGTATGTGGAATTGGTGGATCTTATTTAGGTGCACGTGCTGTTATTGAAGCGTTAAGTTCCTTTTTTGGAACCGACGGGCCGGAGATTATTTTTGCTGGTCACCACATGAGTGGAAAGTATTTAAAAGATTTGATTGGCTATCTGAACGAGCTCAACAAAGATGATGAACCCAAGAGTGTGTTCTTAAATGTGATTTCAAAATCGGGAACCACCCTTGAGACAGCCCTTTCCTTTCGCGTGCTTCGAAAATGGATGACAAAACAATTTCCTGAAGATGTTGATGACCGGATTATTTGTACTACAAGCAAAGAGGGAGGAGCACTCAATGAACTCATTGACCAGCACGGATACAAAAAATTTATTATTCCTGATGATGTAGGCGGCCGGTTTTCGGTGTTGACTCCAGTAGGGCTATTTCCTATTGCAGTAGCCGGAATAGATATCAGGACGCTATTTTATGATGCGGTTTCAAAATATGAGGAACTGGAAAAAGATCCTGGGCAAGTTCTCGATTATGCAGCAACAAAATTCGCACTATTTAATAATGGCAAAACTTTAGATGTGTTAACTACCTTTGAGCCTCAACTAGAAGCTTTGGGAGGATGGCTGCAGCAGCTGCTGGGCGAAAGCGAGGGAAAACAAGGCAAGGGAATGTTTCCCGCCACGGCTACCTATTCAACTGATTTGCACAGTATTGGCCAGTTTATCCAGCAGGGGACTCGTAATATGATGGAAACGTTTATCACGGTTAAATCCGGAGAGAAAAATATTACGATCGAAGAGTTGCCGGGAAATCAGGATGGGCTTAATTATTTATCGGGACGAACATTCCATGAAATAAATACGCAAGCATTTAAGGGGACACTCCAGGCACACACCGATGGCGATGTCCCCAGCATTATTGTTTCACTCGATAAATTGAATGCACAACATATTGGTGAATTTATCTATTTTTACGAACTGTTGACGGCTGTGTATTGCTATTGTTTAGGGGTTAATCCCTTTGATCAGCCAGGCGTAGAAGATTATAAAAGAGAAATGTATCAACTACTGGGAAAACATTAGGGTATGTCGGATAATATCACAGAAGAATTGGGCGAAGCTGAAGAAGATAATCTTAAATTTATTTCTATTGCAGGTAATATTGGTGCGGGCAAATCATCTTTGACAGGTTTGCTGGCAAAGCATTTTGGATGGGAGCCTTTTTACGAATCAGTAGATGATAACCCATATCTGTCCGATTTTTATGAAGATATGCGTCGCTGGAGTTTTAATCTGCAGATATACTTTTTATCCAGTCGTTTTCGCCATCAAAAAGAAATGCTGGAGCGTGAAGGACGTTTTGTGCAAGATCGCACGATTTATGAAGATGTTGAGATCTTCGCCAAAAACTTGCATGAAATGGGGTTAATGAGTGACCGCGACTTTGAGAATTATGAGGCGCTCTTTAAGGAGATGACGAATTACCTTCAGGAACCTAATTTGCTTATCTATATTCGCGCGCAGGTTCCCACCCTTGTCCAGCAAATTCAGCAACGGGGAAGGGATTATGAAAACACTATTCGTATAGAATACCTGGAGCGTTTAAACAGGTTATATGAAGATTGGATTAAGCGTTATCCCCATGAGAAGCTGATTATTGATACTGACGACTTAGATTTCGTAAATAATAAGGAAGATTTAGGACGCATTATTGAACTCGTTGAGCAGCGGTTATTTGGATTGTTTAATTGATTGCAGGTAAATCCAAATATTCATATTTTTGGGAACTATTACGGATATGTCAAAACTCGAATTTAACATAGTAGAAATACCTGACGGCGAAAGTCGGCGCACGGTAGAGTTAACCGAAGAAGATTTGGATCTATCGCCCTATACATTTGAGGGCGGGACGGTTGATCTTCTTTTTTACCGTACGCTCCATTTTGTCAGGGTAAATTTTCATGTGGATTCGGATGTAGAAATTGTGTGCGATCGATCGCTTGAACCATACATTCAACCTATTGAATCAGACTATGAGGTAGTGTTCAAAGTTGATGTTCAGGAAGAAAAAGAAGATGAAAATGGTGCTGTTCGGAGATTTAATTTCTCCAGCAATACACTGAGCATTGAGGATGAAGTCCGTGATACTATATTTTTAAATGTCCCGATTAAGAAACTGCATCCTAAGTTTCTTGATGAAGAAGGGAGGCCAAAAGAGTTTGAAACAAAATCTTTCGGAGATACTAAAGAAGATACAGACGCCGAGGTGGTAGATCCCCGGTGGGAAAAATTGAAAGAACTTAAGAATTAACAGAAATATCATTATTAGCTAATGGCACATCCAAAACGTCAACATTCTAAGTCACGAACTAACAAGCGTCGCTCACACCATAAAATAGGTGAGCCAACCCTGGCTGAATGCGATAATTGTGGTGCACTGCATCGCTACCATCATATTTGTAAAGAGTGCGGTTATTATCGCGGCCGACAGATTATCGATCTGAACAAGTAATTTTATCCTAACCTCTTATTCATGATCATTGCTGTAGATGCCGCAGGGGGCGACTACTATCCAAAAAGTCCGGTAGAAGGATCAATACAAGCTATTAACGAAGTTCCCAATCTAACGGTTATTCTTGTTGGACCGGAAGACATGATAAACAATGAACTTGAAGAGCATGACTATGATCAGGAACGATTGTTGGTTCAGCATGCTCCCGAAATCATTGGTATGGATGAGTCACCTGCTCAAGCCGTAAAAACCAAGCAAAACTCTTCTATTGTTACCGGTGTTGGAATGCATAAAAAGGGAAAATGTAATGCCTTTTTAAGTGCTGGAAATACTGGGGCATTGCTGGCTGCTTCTACTTTTCTATTAGGAAAATTGGAAGGGGTAAGTCGTCCTACTATTGCAGCAATTTATCCGACGATTAAAGGTCCACGACTGGTAATGGATGCCGGAGCAAATCTGGAAGTACGTCCATCGATGTTTATTGAATTTGCAAAAATGGGCCGGGTATTTGCCAAAGAGATTATGAATGTAGATGATCCTCAGATCGGTTTGCTTAATGTGGGCGAAGAAGAAGAAAAGGGGACAGAAAACCTGAAAAAGGCACATGACGAACTTCAGTCATTGCCCAATTTTATTGGGAATGTGGAGGGCGGTGATATATTCAGTGGAAAGGCTGACGTCTTTCTATGTGATGGACTGATAGGAAACATTGTTCTTAAATTTGGCGAATCTATTCCTGAAGCTCTCGAATTGTTTGTTAAAAAAGGAATCAAAGATTTAGGGCTTGGAGCCAAAGAAGCAAAGTTGGTTAGCAAAGTACTTAAAACATCACTTGCAGAATTTGATCCCGATAAAGTTGGTGGTGTGCCTTTCTTAGGCGTTGATGGATTAACCATGGTAGGACATGGAAGCAGTTCTCCATTAGCGATCAAGAATATGATATTGAGTGCCGCAAAATGTGTGGACCACAATATCAACGAAAAAATTGTAGCATCTCTCAAATAAATAACCCCCGTACATGGCGGAAGCAATACAAGCAGCAATAACAGCAGTAGGACATTATCTGCCCGAGAATCGGCTGACCAATGCCGATCTTGAAGAAATGGTAGAGACAAACGACGAATGGATACGAACTCGGACCGGTATTGAGGAACGACGCATCCTAAAGGATGACGATAAGGCCACAGCTTTTATGGGGGCAAAGGCAGCCAAAGAAGTACTTGAGCAGCGGGGCATTACAGGCGAAGAAATTGATACCATTATTTTGGCGACGGTGACCCCCGATTATCTTTTTCCGGCCACAGCTTGTTTGGTTCAGAATGAGATTGGGGCCAGCAATGCTTATGCTTTTGACTTGTCGGCTGCTTGCTCAGGCTTTTTGTATGCACTCACTACTGGAGCTAATTTTATTGAATCGGGTCGTGCTGAAAAAGTATTGGTCATTGGAGCTGATAAAATGAGCTCGATTATTGATTATACTGATCGCTCTACCTGTATTTTGTTTGGTGACGGGGCAGGGGCCGTTTTGCTTGAGCCATCAGAAGATGAAACAGGAATTATTGATTATATTCATCGGTCAGAAGGGGATACGAACTTATCTTTATATCAACCGGCTGGTGGTAGTTTGAATCCTGCCAGTGAACAGACCGTTGCCGAGCGGCTGCATTACGCGAGGCAAGACGGGCGCACCGTCTTTAAGAAAGCGACCGTTGGAATGGCCGACGTAAGTGCGGAAATTATGGAGAAAAATGATCTTGAAGCTGATGATGTAGCATGGTTGGTTCCGCATCAGGCGAACTTGCGAATTATTAATGCTACCGCCAATCGTATGGGACTGGACAGCGACAAAGTGATGGTTAATATTGATAAGTATGGAAATACAACAGCGGCTACTATACCACTTTGTTTATATGATTGGAAAGACGAATTAGAACACGGTGATAATTTGATCCTGGCCGCTTTTGGCGGAGGATATACCTGGGGATCAATTTACCTAAAATGGGGGTGGAAGTAAGTTATGAGTACAGCGTATTTATTTCCCGGACAGGGATCACAATCTGTTGGAATGGGGAAGTCTCATTATGATGATAATGAGGTGTTTTCTTCCTATGTAAATCGAGCTAATGATATTCTTGGCTTCGATCTTAAACAGATTATGTTTGAAGGTCCGGAGGAGAAATTGAAACAAACGGAATTTACTCAGCCTGCTATATTTTTACATTCCATAGCGTTGTTTAATACGTTAGATGCAACTCCTGATATGGTTGCCGGACACAGCTTGGGTGAATTTTCTGCACTTGTTGCCTGTGGAGCCGTAGTATTTGAAGATGCTCTTAAAATTGTACGTCGCCGCGGTGAGCTTATGCAACAGGCCGGAGAAAATAATCCCGGTACCATGGCAGCCGTCATTGGGATGGGGGATGAGGTTGTAGAACAAATTTGTGAGCAGGCAACCGAAGAGGTTGGGAAAGAAGTTATTGCTGCAAATTATAATTGTCCGGGTCAGTTGGTAATTTCTGGGGATGAAGAAGCCATTGATAAAGCGGTAGCATTACTAAAAGAAGAAGGGTGCCGATTGGCAAAGAAGCTTCCTGTGAGCGGAGCTTTCCATTCTTCACTGATGCAACCGGCTTATGATGGACTTAAAGAAAGTTTGGAAACATTGGATATATCTAAGCCGGATTGTCCAATTTATAGCAATTATACAGCAGATCCGACAACAGACCCCGAAGAAATTCGATCGAACGTTTTGAATCAGTTGTTGAATCCTGTGCGGTGGACGCAGACGCTCCAAAATATGCATAAGAAAGGGGCTGACTCGTTTGTTGAAGTAGGCCCCGGTAAAGTTTTGCAGGGACTTGTGAAGCGAACGTTAGACGATGTTGAAATAAATGGCTATAAATAAAATTATTTTAGGATGAGTTTATCACTTAAAGGAAAGACAGCGTTAGTAACAGGCGGAAGTCGTGGAATTGGTCGATCTATTGCATTAACATTAGCAGATTATGGTGCTGATGTGGCGATTACTTTTGCCAGCTCAGTTGATGCGGCCAATGAAGTAAAGGAAGAAATCGAAGCCAAAGGGTGCAAAGCAAAAGCTATTCAGGCTGATGCTGTAAAACTTGAAAAGGCAGAAGAAGTTATTTCGGAACTAACGGATGACTGGGAAAAGCTGGATATTTTGGTAAATAACGCCGGTATCACCCGTGATAATCTGATCCTGCGAATGAGCGAAGAACAGTGGGATCAGGTAATAGATACCAATCTAAAAAGTATTTTTAATTATAGTAAAGCCGTTGCCAAGCCAATGATGCGGAATCGCGGTGGTTCTATTATTAATATTAGTTCTATTGTGGGTCTTTCCGGTAATGCCGGACAAAGTAATTATGCTGCCTCAAAAGCAGGAATTATTGGATTTACGAAATCATATGCGAAGGAATTTGCTTCCAGAAATATTCGCGCAAATGTGGTAGCCCCCGGATATATTACTACGGAAATGACAGATGAGTTGGATGAGGAAATTCTTGAAGCAATCAAAGAAGAAACACCTATGGCGCGCGCCGGCGATGCCGAGGAAGTTGCTAATACAGTATTATTTTTAGCTTCAGACCTCAGTTCTTACATTACCGGAGAAACTGTACGAGTTGATGGTGGTATGGGGATGTAATCCAAAGTTTTTGTTGTTAAAAATGTATAGCTAAATACACTTTTTACATAAAGTGTATTTTATAAATTTAAATTGTATTTTCAGCCCATGCTTAACGAAAGTGGGCAGTTTTCATTAAAATTAACCCGAACATAAGTTAAATAACTGTTATGTCTCAAGACGTTGAATCAAAAGTAAAATCAATTATCGTTGATAAATTAGGTGTTGATGAATCAGAAGTTACGCACGAAGCGAACTTCACCAACGATTTAGGTGCTGATTCATTGGATACTGTTGAACTCATTATGGAGTTCGAAAAAGAATTTGATATCAGTATTCCTGATGAAGATGCAGAAAACATTGCCACGGTAGGTAATGCTGTTGAATATCTTCAGGAGAAAGTAAGCTAACATTCTCAAGCGCTAAACTTTTTAGCATGTCTAATCGCAGAGTTGTAATAACCGGAATAGGTGCCCTTACCCCTGTAGGTAAGACGGCACCTGATTTCTGGAATGGGTTAATATCGGGCAAGAGTGGAGCTCAACCTATTGAGCATTTTGACACTTCTGACTTTCCGACAAAGTTTGCTGCACAAATTGAAGACTACGATGAACAGGATTACTTCGAACGTAAAGAAGCGCGGCGTCTGGACAAATTTTGCCAGTATGCGCTTATAGCTGCTGAAGAAGCGATCCAGGATACCGGTCTTGATTTGGATGGCATCAATAAAGATGATGTTGCAGTAATTGTTGGAACGGGAATAGGAGGAATGAATACGTTTTATGAACAATCCATTTCATTTCATGAACATGGACCCCGAGGGGTGTCTCCATTCTTTATCCCCAAATTAATACCCGATATGGTAGCGGGACAAATTTCTATTAAATATGGATTTAAAGGTCCCAACTTTTGTGCTGTTTCAGCATGTGCTACCGGTTCTCATAACATTGCTTTGGCTTACGACTCTATTAGAAACGGGCAGGCCGAGATGGCTATTTCGGGAGGATCTGAAGCACCAGTTTCACGCATTGGTGTAGCGGGTTTTAACTCGATGAAAGCAATGTCTACCCGTAACGATGATCCTCAAACTGCATCTCGTCCCTTTGATAAAAACAGGGATGGATTTGTACTGGGTGAAGGATCAGGAATTCTCTTTTTAGAAGAGTATGAGCATGCAAAAGAACGAGGTGCCCAAATATATGGTGAAATTGTAGGGTATGGCTTTTCTGCTGATGCCCACCATATTACTGCTCCCGATCCTGATGGAGAAGGGGTTATTTTAGCTCTTAACAGAGCACTCGATTCTGCAGGTATTGCCAAAGAAGATGTAGATCACATCAATATGCATGGTACCTCAACGCCGCTTGGCGATATTGCCGAGACCAATTCCATAAAAAAGGTGTTTGGAGATCATGCTTATGAAATCAACCATAATTCTACTAAGTCAATGACGGGACATGCACTTGGTGCTGCCGGAGCAATTGAGGCGCTGGCTACCTTGCTATCGACCTATCACGGCATGATTCCGCCAACAATCAACTTCGATACGCCGGATCCGGAGTGTGATCTAAATTATACCTTCAACGAAGCAGAAGTGCGAGATGTGAAATATGCCTTGAATAATGCATTTGGATTTGGTGGCCATAACACTACACTCGTATTTAAAAAGTTCGAAGAGTAAATAGTGAATGTTTGATAAACTCAGGTCATATTTTCAAACAGACGAAGAGTTACCGCCTGAGCAGGAAAAACGAATACAGAAGCTCCAAGGGATTATCGGTACTTCAATTGATAATCCGTTTATCTATATACGTGCACTGCGTCATCGCTCTACATTAGCCGATGAAAAATTTTCCTCCATTGATTCTTATGAACGTCTCGAATTCTTGGGAGATGCAGTTCTTGATTTAATTGTTACTGAAATTATCTTTGATTTATTTCCCAATGAAAACGAGGGCTTTTTAACTAAATTACGAGCTAAACTTGTTAAGGGAAATACCCTTGCAATGTATGCTAAAAAGTTGGAGCTTAACAGTCTTATGCTTTTGGGGGAACGGGTGCGTGGACAAGGAATTAAAGAATCCCAAAGTGTTTTATCAGATCTTTTTGAGGCACTTGTAGGAGCACTTTACCTTGATTTGGGATATAAACCGACCTCAAAATTTGTGAGAAATGTTATTGAGCAACACGTCGATTTTGACCAAATTGTAAACACACTTGATAACTATAAAAGCTTGTTGCTGGAGTTTGCTCAAGCGGAGCAGATGGAGATTCCAACCTACGAAGTTATTTCTGAAAGCGGTCCCGGCCATGACAAAACTTTTGAAGTGCGCGTGCTCGTGGATAATAAAGAAATGGGCCAGGGTAAAGGAAAAAGCAAAAAAGCTGCAGAGCAAAAAGCGGCCAGGATGGCTTTAAGAAAAATGAAATAAATTAATTGTATTAAAATGTACTAAGATTTCATCAATGGAGGTAATTATTTCATACATTAAAAGTACAAATTTATTTCGCTTTGAATACTGAGAAACTTTGTTCTAAGTTTCTCAGTAATTTGTGAGTATTCTTAATTAATTAAGAAGTTATAAAGTGGTATTAGGAGATAAGGGATACATAATAATCCGTTTGCCATTGTATTTTTATATTATATAAAAAATAAAATATCTGACTAGAAAATTATGTTTAAAAAGTTAAAGTTCTTAATTGGGATAACCTCACTTATCATTTTTTTTGGGGTAATAGATTCGAATGCTCAAGGTGGATTGGAACAAGTTGCTAATGAAGGTATAATTAAAGTAGCTGAACCCGGGCAATTGGCTGATACATTGAATTTATGGGGGGATGTAAGAAATCCGGGAAGATATATGGTGCCCCAAGGTACTTCGATTCCAGAACTTATATCCTATGCCAGAGGTCCTATGGGTCTTGATACAGGTGAGAGAAGAGTTAAGGGGATAGAAGCATTTGTTTTGCGATATTCGGAAACTGAGGAACGTGAGTTGGTAAATGTATTTAGATTCAAACCGGATGAGCCTCTACCTCGTGAAATGCGAAAATTTGTATTACAAAATAATGATACAATCACCATAAAAGTACATAGGGGGAGAACTTTTTTCCAAGCGCTGCGAAATGTAACTCCTTTTCTAACCTTTATTATTAGCGGAGCCATTGCATATGACCGTATTATTAATAATTGATAATAAATTTAAGTTAGAAGGCAGCATTAAGTGCTAACACAACTTTTTATGTCCGTATAAATAAAATTATTTAAATTTTCTTGCACTTAATTACATTTTGACTTAAGTAATTAATTTTATAAAATAACTAGACGGAGTAAAAGAGAGAAATTCAGAATATTTATAGTACTATTTCTATCTGATGTAAAATAAACGTTTGCTAAAAAATTGGAGAGCTGATAATGGGGTTCGAAAGTATAATTGGGGTATTACTGTCAGTTGTAACAGCATTTTTGATTAGTTACGCATTTATGCCGGTTATAGTAAAAATTGCCGGTCTCAAAGAGCTAATTGATAATCCGCCAGAAGGTCAAAAAAAGGTTACCGTCGCAGATGTGCCAAACCTAGGGGGTATGGGTATATTTGCGGCATTTTTGATTGCCTTTTCTATTTGGGGTCATGCTAATCAACTAGAATCATACCCTTTTTTAGTAGCATCGTTGTTTATGCTCATTCTTACAGGGATAAACGATGATATATTAGAACTAACCACCCCAAAAAAATTAGTTATTCAGTTTCTTGCATCTGCTGAAATAGTTATTGCCGGAAAAGTTTTAATTACAAACTTCGGCGGTCTATTTGGCATATATGAAGTACCTTTTTGGATTGGTGCAGTTATAACAATTCCTTTATTTGTCATATTTGTTAATTCATTCAAATATATTAATGAATTAGACGTACTTGCCGGCGGAGTAGGTATTATTATTTCATCTATATTTGGTATTTGGTTTTTTGGGGCAGGATTCTATACTCTTGCAATATTATCCTTTGTGTTGGCTGGAGCGTTGCTTGGGTTCTTAATCTATAATATGCACCCTTCAAAAGTTTCATTAGGGGATACCGGTTCATTAATAATTGGATTTGTACTTGTTTTTATAGGAGTACAATTTATTCAGATCAACAATACAATTATCGGAAATCCCTGGCACATTGATAACTCACTTATTTTTGCATTTGCAGTAATGATAATTCCGGCAGCTGATATAATCAGAGCACTTTATATCAGACTTCTTACTGACAAAAATCCTTTTGTTACAACCTCTTCTAATCATGTTTATAAGAAATTAACTGAGTCTGGAGTGACTAAAGCCTTCGTTTCAATTTCTTTTTGGTTAGGTAATTTATTGATTATTGCTTTAGCTTATTCAATGAGTGGGATGATGAATCCATCTCTGATGTTTTTAGCAATAATAATATTGGGGCTTATGCTATCACCTGTCACAAAATTTCTGCATAGCAGCCTTAAGCCAATACTGAAATTGAGTGATAAGAAAATATCTTTCAAGAATATTAACAGTAACTAAAGCTGTTATTTACTTCTTATAAAACATACTAATAGCAGTGGGCTTTCTAACCCTTCTCAGCATCTCCTAAATGCTTAAGCTGGAAAAGAAGATTTCTTACTATTGTAGACAGATCATGATCTGTTTGTATTAAACGAGATTCAAATAGATACTTACCAAAAACAATAAGAAGAACATAAATACTGCCACCTATCGAAATTTCAGCAAGTATAGGCCATGATAATATACTTGCAAGAGCAGCACATATAAGAAAGCTAAGTATATTGAGAAATAAATAATATGTGAGCCGAAAACTTGTGTTACTTTGCATGATATGGGGTTTTAAGATGATATTTATGAAACCTAACACACATGATTTAACTGCATTTCACTTATAAGAGATATTTGAAGAACAATTGTTACAAATAGAATTAATTGTTAATCAATTCCACTTAGTTATATCCTGTTAATTATATTAAGGAAAATTAATTAATATTAAAAAAAAATAATATTTAATCCTTTCAACAAATATCTCTTTTGTTACTCATATTCTATGTAGGCAAAAATGTTCCGGGTTTTTTTAAATTATCTAATCAGCTCCATGGTAGGCTTGCATCAAAAGTTATATATGGGAAACGTTATTATGATAACGGAGCACTACTATTTAAAAATTATTGTAATAATTATAGAATGTGCATGAATTTTTGAGAGTGTCCTGTTTCTCTTAACAAGTCTTTAGTTCAGCATACATGTGCTTAAGTCTGGATTTTTCTGCCTCAAGCTCTTTAATGCGGGCCAGCTCACTCACGCTAAGGCCACCCATACTTGGCTTTCCAGTTGTAGAAGGTCGCATCGCTGATGCCGTGCTCGCGACAAATGTCTCGGACCTTCAGAGCCTGCTCCTGTTTGTTGAGGGGCGAGATGATTTGAGATTCGCTGAATCGTGATTTTTTCATGATTGAAAGTAGTGAATTTTTCCTACTTTCAAACGGTCAACTTTCAGGGAAGCCTACACTACAGTATAACTTTCATTCCATCAGCATAACGATTTGTACCGATATAAAGATATGTTTCATACACTGTGTATAGTGCACCAGTGAACTAGGGCCGGGTCAAGACAAAGCTTTCGAAGAAAAGGTTTGGGTGGATAGAAGATGGGTAGAGCAAAGCGTTAAAAAATAACGCAGAAAATGTAGATTTACGTTATAACTATATAGTAAGTTTTTTAACTAGCAAAAATTTGTGATAAAAAAAGGGATTCAAAGATATCTTTGAATCCCTCTTGTTTTAGAATCTGATATAATTAAATATCTAGCGCCTCATATGGCATCACTGGTTACGGTAAAGGTATATGTAAAAGTTCCATCACCATTGTTGGTACGATCAACCCATTCTACAGTGAAACCATTCGACATATCATGGACTTCACCCGGTTCAAAAGTGTGAGAGTCAGTATTTCTATTCTTGGTTTCTACTGTAATTTCTGAGGTTTCACAGGAAATAGTAAATTCAAACGTATCTGTTTCTTTAACCCCATCTTCGCCTAATTGGTCACCTTCAGCTTCAAATTTAATAGTGCCTTCAGTCTGCTTATAATTAGTTTCCACTGTATATTCAAAAGTGTTGCCAGTTGAATAACTGCTAACTTCTCCGGAACAACCTGTGTCGAATGCAACATAACTCAATGCTCCGGACGTTGTCATCACAGTTTGGCCATCATTTTGGATAAGTATCAAGAAGTAATTCCACCACCAGGAACTTTCATTTGTGTTGTTTTCAAAATACCGGTCAACTTGGTTAAGTATATCCTTGACTTTTTGAACATTAAACTGTGGTTCTTCCTCTTTATAAATTCTCTCAGAGATATTTTCATAGGTAGATATTTTATCTACATCAAAGGAGGGGTTGTTAATTAGAGACCAGATTACAACCTGGATTTCTTTGTAGGTTAATTCTGGGTCTTGGGCTCGCAAATCATCTTTGATCGCCATGAAGTAATTGAGCTCTTTCCAGGCTTCCTGTCCCTTTGTTGAGTATAAGTTAGTACCTTCATTTATCCCGAAAGAAGCATCTTCACTCCACTCAATACACCAGCCTTCCATTTGTTTTCCATTTAGAGAAACAGCAAAGAAACTATCACTGTTATTTACACCCAAATCCATCGTTACATTTTGGCCGTTTTCTATTGGTGTAACTTGTTTAACTTTTTGAAAGCTATCTTTAAAATCTGTACTTGTGGTTTGATCACAAGAAGAAATTGCTATTAACCCGCTTAGAAAAACCAAAAATATTGCTAATGCATTATAATTTATCATCATCTCATCTCCCTTTCATTTTATTTTTTTTAAACCAACTAATTCTCAATAGTACTATTTTGAATATCAATTCAATAATTAAATTATCTTAATGATATTAGAGATATGAACTGCTTTAGAAATGATTTTAATCAGGTAGTTTATGGTAAGAAAATTTGAGTCTCTAAGATTAATTTACAACATATAGTAAACAGCAATAGAAATAGATAGGTTATCGGGTTTAATTTCATTGACCCTTAGATTTCCGCTATTAAACATTCCAAGCATAACCCGGGCTTCAATTCCCATTTTGTCTTTATGGCCATATTCGAGACCGCCACCAATAATAAACCCTGCGTCAAAATAGTTAAGTTGGTTTGTCACGTCATTGGAGAATTCCTCGTCAAATTCAACACCTACAGGGCTTCCCGAATTGCTTCCCGAAAACATCGCGTCCACCAGGTAACTGCTATAAAGGCCAATGCTGGCATGATAGGTTGTTATCTCCCAAGGTATGGGAACTTTTTCGAGATCAGGAGGCGTAGTAGTCCATTCCAGCATAACAGGAAGTTGAACATAAGATAACCTGGTTTCACTGTCTGTTTGAAAGTCAAATCCTCTGAATGTAAAGGAATCATCATAACGAGCTCCTATTCTTAAGAAGGTAGGTTCAGCCTGAATACGGAAGTTTCGCGAGATCCGTTGGCGGTATATCAAACCAAGATGATATCCCAAGGTGAAAGAAGGGTCGAGGTTAATTTGCAAATCACCGGTTGTAAACTGGAAATCATTTAGTTGTGTACTGAAATTAGCACCGGCCTTTAACCCTATACCTGTTTCCTGGGCAAACGTTGGATATGTTATTATACCCAGAAAGAAGGATAAGATTATCAGGTATTTTAAAAAAGTATTAAGCATTCTATATTGTTCTCTCTTTGAAGAGTGTACTGAATTTATTTTTAACTTATAATTAATAAATTCAAATTAAAGATTTTGAAAGAATTCTACTAAATTCGAAAACTTATATCAAATGTAGATAAAATGAATGTTGCAGAAAAGTAGTATCGTAATAATTAAGGGTTAAATATTTTCAAAAAGAGGATTTAAAAGTTGAAAGCATTCACTAAGAAAAAATTACCTTCGAACCTAAAGAAGTTAATTTATATCCTCCCCAAAGGAGATCCTTTAAAATTTGTAGTTGTTTTCTTTGGGATGATGATCGCTGCTGTGTTAGAAGTAGCAGGGATTGGTATGATTCCTGCATTTGTGGCTATCGTTGCAGATCCTGAACGGGTTTTACAAGTGCAGTGGTTACAGCCTTTGATACAGGCACTAGAAATCAACACTTCTAAAGATCTATTGATATGGGGTTCAGGTGCGTTGGTTGGTATTTTTCTTATTAAGAGTGCATACGTTATCACCTTCAACTACTTTGAGTCACGTTTTATATATAACCGCAGATATCTGATCAGTCATCGTTTAATGAGCAGCTATATGCAGGCACCTTATACCTTTCATCTGCAGCGTAATACCGCTGAGCTTTTACGAAATATTACCCAAGAGATTAATGTGATAAGTAATATTGTAATTACGAATTTATTGAAAATGACCAGAGAGTCGATAATTACTTTGGCCATACTTGGGTTTCTATTCTCCGTTGAGCCTTTGATAACTCTTTTGATAATAGGAGTATCAGCTTTAGGTGCCGGAACATTTATAATGATGAATAGAAACAAAATGAAGCAGTTTGGTATGGAGGAACAGGAAAGGCGGGGTAAAATGATCAAGGCGGTACAACAAGGTTTGGGTGGTATTAAAGATGCCAGGGTACTGAATCGGGAAGAGAATTTTATCAACAAGTTCAAGACTGAAGCGTTTGAAAGTACCCGGTTGATGGCTTATATCAGATTTATACAACAGATTCCAAAACCCGTAGTGGAGACGACGGCCGTAGTGGGAATGTTGTTAATTTCAACTTTTCTTGTATGGCAAGGACGCGACATCAGCTTGATTATTCCGATCCTTACACTCTTTGCCATGGCTACGGTAAAGTTGATGCCGTCTATTCAATTGCTGAGTTCAATGTACACAAACCTGAGATACAATTTGGTTTCTATCGAACCAATTTATAATGATTTAAAAGAACTTGAGGAGTTTCGCACTCGTTTTTTACAAGATAGAAGCAGTGAGACTTCTTTAAGTCTTGAAAAAGATATTCGAGTAAAGAATATATGGTATGAATATCCTGATAGTGGAGAGCAGGCTTTAAAAGGTATAACCTTGAATATTAAGAAAGGAGAAGCTATAGGCTTTGTTGGCGAATCAGGGGCAGGAAAAACGACCATTGTCGATCTTTTACTTGGATTGCTTGAGCCTCAAAAAGGTACTGTATATGTGGATGGTAAAGATATTCAGCAAAGCCTTTCAGCCTGGCAGCGAAATATAGGATACATTCCACAATCCATTTATCTGGCTGATGAGTGCCTTCGTAATAATATTGCTTTCGGGATTCCTAATAAAGAAATTGATGATACTAAAGTTCAAGAGGCAGTAGAACTTGCACAACTGGAAACGATGGTCGAAAAACTACCTGCCGGTTTGGATACGATGATTGGAGAAAATGGAACTCGGTTATCCGGAGGGCAGCGACAACGGGTTGGTATAGCCCGTGCTCTGTACCATAAACCGGATATCCTTATTATGGATGAGGCTACATCTGCGTTGGATAATATTACTGAAAAGCAAATTACGAAGGCTATTGAAGCACTTAAGGGTGATCGAACGCTGATTATGATAGCTCATCGTTTAACGACAGTACAGAATTGCGATATGCTCTATTTAATGAATAACGGCAAGATTGTAGATAAAGGTACGTATGAAGAACTTATCTCAAAAAATGAGGAATTTCGGGAAATGGCACTGGTATCGGATTAGGAATAATCTTAAAAGTTTCTGGAATATTATTTAGCCAATCTTGAATAAATGTTAATATTTTTTTCTGAGGGTTTGTAAAATTATTTCTATGGTCCAAACAGTTCAAGGAGTTATAATTATGCACTATTCATTCTAAGTATAATATTATTGAAACATAATAAACTTAACGATTGGCTTGGAACCTATTTGCAATCGAAGGAGATTTGGGGTACTGTTTAAGGAATTGATTAAAGCTACTATTGCCCCATGTATAGCCATATTATGATGTAATAATTACAATTTAAAGGCAGTAAATATATGTTTAAATGATTAAATATTTTTAATTACAGTAAGATCTTTTTTTCCGTTATAATTTTTACTAATACAATAAAGATGAATTAAAGAGAGTAATTACAATGAAAGTATTGGTGACGGGAACAGGCGGGTACATTGGTTCCATTCTTGGACCTTATTTAATTGAACAGGGGTATGAAGTAAAAGGGCTGGATACCGGTTTTTATCGATCCGGTTGGCTATTTAATAACGGAGAAACGATTTACCCATCCTACATTAACAAGGATCTTCGGGATATAGATTTAGAGGATTTAGAAGGATATGATGCAGTAGTACACCTTGCGGAATTATCAAACGACCCTCTCGGTAAGCTGAATCCTGAAATTACTTACAAAATTAATCATAAGGGTAGTGTGCGAATTGCAGAGCTTTGTAAAAAAGCAGGTATTCAACGCTTCGTTTATGCATCTTCATGTAGCGTATATGGTATAGGAACGGAAGATTATAAAACCGAAGGTTCAGAGCTAAAACCTCAAACGGCATATGCTGAATGCAAAACCCGGGTAGAAGAAGATGTTTCTAAACTGGCTGATGATAATTTTTCTCCAACCTTTTTAAGAAATGCTACAGCTTACGGAGCATCACCCAGGATGCGCTTTGATATTGTTTTGAATAACCTGGCGGGGCTTGCTTGGACTACTGGCGTTATTGAAATGATAAGTGACGGTATGCCTTGGAGACCGCTTGTACATATTAAAGATATTAGTAAAGCATTCCGCTGTGTACTGGAAGCCCCAAAGGATGCTATTCATAACGAGATATTCAATGTTGGTGATACAGAGCAGAACTTTAGAGTCAAGGAGATAGCGGAAATTGTTGGAGATGCTTTTCCGGGATGTAAAATCACTTTTGGAGACAGCGGAGGTGATAATAGAAGCTATAGAGTTTCTTTTGATAAGATTAACAACCGCTTACCTGGATTTTCATGCGATTATACAGCTCAAAGAGGGGCTCAAGAACTTTATAAGATATTCAATAAGATTGATTTGGATGCTGAGACTTTCAACGGTCGACCATATACTCGTATTAAGCAGCTGAAGTATCTTTTAAAATCCAATCAGCTTAATGAAGATCTTTATTGGGTCTGAACATGGAATTCATTGAAACCGAACTAAATGAAGCATATATCATTGAGCTTGAAGAACATGTAGATGAGAGGGGCTTTTTTGCACGAACATTTTGTGTTAATGAGTTTGCTGAAGAAGGAATTGATTTCAATCCGGTCCAGCGGAACCTTTCATATAATAAATTTAAACACACCTTAAGGGGTATGCATTATCAGGAGTCTCCCTACGAGGAGGCCAAACTGGTTAGTTGCGTTCGGGGTTCAATGTATGATGTAATTATTGATATCAGAGAAGATTCTACAACTTTAGATAAATGGATAGGAGTAGAGCTAACTGCGTCAAACAGAAAAATGCTATTTGTTCCTAAGGGTTTTGCGCATGGTTTTTTAACGCTTGAAGATGATACAGAAGTCAGCTACTTGATGTCAGATTTTTATAAACCCGGAGTTGGCAGGGGAATAAAATGGGATGATCCCTACTTTAACATTAAATGGCCTGCAGAAGTATCAGTAATATCTGATAAGGACAGAAATTGGCCGACCTACAAATGATAAAATATGATCGGGTTGCTGACCCTAATATGAATAGGTTTTCTAAATTATAAATTATATAAAGGGATGCTAGAAAACAGTACTAACAGAGAAAGCTTATTCAACTTGTTGGAAAAATTATATCCTATTTGTAGAAGTATTACAGGTGACGGTTTAAGAAAATCCCTGCAAATTATTCAAAATAATATTCCACTAACCATCAATGAAGTTCCGTCATACACAGAGGTATTTGACTGGATTGTTCCAAAGGAATGGAATATCAATGATGCATGGATAAAAAATTCAAATGGTGAAAAGATAATTGAATTTAATGACTCGAATTTACATGTCTTGAATTACAGTATACCGGTTGATAAGAAGATAACATTTGATGAGTTAAAAAGTCACCTACATACCTTACCTGAACAGCCAGATTTAATCCCATACCGGACCTCATATTATGAGGAACAATGGGGCTTTTGTCTTTCACACAACCAGTTTTTGAGCATGGAAGACGATCTTTATCATGTTAAGATTGACTCTGTTTTAGAAGAGGGAAGTTTATCATATGGTGAACTTTTTATTCAGGGTGACATGGATAAAGAGGTGTTAATTTCATGTCATGTTTGTCATCCTTCATTGGCTAACGATAACTTATCCGGAGTTTCAGTTGCTACACATCTTGCTAAATATTTACTTGATGAAGATTTGCAGTACTCCTATCGATTTCTATTTATACCGGGTACAATAGGTTCAATTACCTGGTTAGCCCATAATGAAGATCAGTTAAAGAATATAAAATATGGCCTAGTTTTATCCTGTGTAGGAGATGAAGGTAATATTACCTATAAAAAGAGCCGGGATGAAAAAGCAGAAATTAACCGGGTTGTAGCTAAGGTATTAGAAGATTCAAATGAGGAGTATGAAATCAGGGATTTCTCTCCATACGGATATGACGAAAGACAATTCTGTTCACCGGCCTTTAATTTACCGGTAGGTTGTTTTATGAGGACGCCTTTTGGTGAATTTCCTGAATATCACACATCTGCTGATAATACTGATTTTGTTGAACCCGAGACGCTTTCTGACTCTCTGTCAAAATTAATTGATACCATATTTGTGATTGAGAATAATAAAAAATTCCTCAATCAGAATCCTAAATGTGAGCCAAACCTCGGAAAGCGAGGACTTTATGAGCATATAGGCGGAGATACGGATAAGGGAATTGATAAAATGGCTTTACTCTGGGTTCTCAATCTTTCTGATGGCAGTAACACCCTGTTGGATATAGCCGAAAGATCAAATATGGATTTCAAAGCTATTAAAAAAGCTGCTGATGCACTTTTAGATGTAGAACTATTGGAAAAGGCAGACAAGTTATGAGCAGTAAGGATATATTTTTTGATAAGCGAGTTTTGGTTACAGGAGCTAATGGATTTATTGGCGGAAAACTTTGTATAAAGCTCAAAGAACTAGGTGCAGAAATTTATGGCATATCCAGGAGTGGACCAAAGGAATCTGAAGAGATTTACCGATGGATAACGGGAGATTTAGTTAATTATGATTTTATCAAATCAACTATAAATAGTATAAAGCCGGACATAATATTTCACTTAGCCGGGTATGTTTCAGGTAAAAGAGAAGTCGAGGCTGTTCTACCGTCATACCATAACAATTTAACCTCAACTATAAATATCCTTACAGCATCTACAGAATTTGATATCCAGAGATTGGTTCTCTCAGGTTCACTGGAAGAACCAAAATCAGGATATGAAGAAATAGTTCCCGTATCGCCATACGCAGCTTCCAAATGGGCAGGTACTCTTTATGCTAAAATGTTTTACAAGCTATATGAAACCCCCGTAACCATACCTCGCATTTTTATGGTTTACGGGCCCGGGAAGCAAAACTTTGAAAAATTAGTCCCTTATGTAATTCAATCTCTCCATAAAAAAAATAGTCCCAATTTGACTAGTGGGTCCCGTTTGGTGGATTGGATTTATATTGATGATATAGTTGAAGGGCTAATAAGAATGGCCATTGAAGATGGAGTTGAGGGCAGAGCAATTGATTTGGGATCCGGCAGACAGTTTTCGGTGAAAGAAGTCGCCCAAAAGATTAAAACTATAATAGGTGGAAATACCGAAATAAATTTTGGGGGAAAGCCTGACAGGGATTTTGAGAGAATTCGAAAAGCTGATCTAGATACTACCCAAAAACTTATCGATTGGGAACCCCAAATTGATATTGATGAGGGTTTGCGGAGAACTGTTAAATGGTTTGAAAATATTAATCAATAATCAGGATGTTATAAAATGAAGAGTTCTGAAATTTAAAACCGTAATAGAAATATAAATTTTAGTTTGCAAAAAAATGAAATGCCTTAATTGTGAAAATAAGCTTAAATATACCTTTGCAGACCTGGGCACTTCGCCTTTATGCGAAGAATTTGTCAAGCCTGAAAAGGTCAACAAAGGACAGAAGGTTTATCCATTACATGCCTATGTTTGCGAAAATTGTTTGCTGGTGCAGGTAGAAGAGTATGTTAGTCCCGAGGAGATTTACTCGGACTATAATTACTATTCATCCTATTCTGATTCTTGGCTGCAGCATGCCAAAGACTATACAGATTATATGGTTGATGAATACCCAATTACCGAAGATAGCTTTGTGGTGGAAATTGCGAGTAATGACGGATATCTGCTACAGTATTTTATGGAAAAGAATATTCCGGTACTGGGAGTAGAACCATCAGAGAATGTGGCAAAAGCAGCAATAGAGAAAGGAATACCGACTGAGCAGGTGTTTTTTGGAGAGAAGAGCGCTGGAAAGCTGAGGGAAGAGTATGAAAGTGCCGACCTTATTCTGGGAAATAATGTGTTAGCTCATGTACCGCAAATCGGAGACTTTATAAAAGGATTAAATAAGATGCTGGCCCAGAACGGCCTCATGACGTTTGAATTTCCCCATCTGATGCAGTTGGTAGAAAACAATCAGTTCGATACCATCTATCATGAGCACTTTTTTTACTATTCCTTTCTCGCTGTTAAATCAATATTTGAAAAATATGATATGAAAATATTTGACGTACAGGAATTAAGTACTCATGGTGGTTCCATAAGGATATTTGTAACTCATGAACACAATGAGATGTATTCTGAACGAGATGCCGTTAAGGAGCTGCTTGAAGTGGAAAAGCAAAAAGGATATGAAAATATTGAGCTTTACACCGCCTTTGACAAGAATGTACGGGAAACAAAAAGACAAATTCTTGAGCTGTTAATTGATTTAAAAAATAACGGCAAGACCATTGCCGGATACGGAGCTCCAGGGAAGGGGAATACCTTACTGAATTATTGCGGTATACGTCAAGATTTTCTCGACTATACCGTAGACCGTAATCCGAATAAGCATGGCCAGTATCTGCCGGGAAGTTTGATTCCAATTTTTCATCCAGATAAGATTAAAGAAACCAAACCGGACTATGTTTTTATCTTGCCCTGGAACCTAAAAGATGAGATTATGGATCAAATAAGTTATGTGCGTGAGTGGGGTGGAAAGTTCATTATTCCGATACCTGAACCCAAAATTATCTAAATTTTAAATTTAAAAATGTTGTAATTATGAAAGTAGTTCTTTTTTGTGGCGGACTGGGTATGAGACTTCGCGATTATTCGGAAGATGTCCCAAAACCCATGGTTGAATTGGGTTACAGACCTCTTTTGTGGAATATTATGAAATATTATGCCCATTTTGGGCATACGGATTTTATCCTCTGCCTAGGATACAAGGGGGACTATATCAAAAGATACTTTGTAGAATATAAAGAATATATCTCAAATGACTTTGTGCTTAATAATGGGGGAAAAGATATTGATCTATTGAATAAAGATCTCAGTGACTGGAGTATCACCTTTGTTGATACAGGAATGACTTCAAATGTTGGTGAACGATTTATGAAAGTACAACCATACCTGGAGGGGGAAGATATGTTTTTGGCAAACTATGCGGATGGTTTGTCTGATTTACCGCTGAACAAGATGATTGAAAAATTTAAAAAAGTAGGCAAGACAGCTAGCTTTCTTGCTTATCAGCCGACACAAAGTTTTCATGTAGTTCAAATGGAAGAAGACGGAAAAGTGAACAGTATTAGTCCTATCTCCAGTTCCGGCCTGTGGATTAACGCAGGATATTTCGTTTTCAGAAAAGAAATCTTTGATTATATGCAGGAAGGGGAAGACCTGGTGGTGGAGCCATTTCAGAGGTTAATCAATAGTGATGAGTTGTATGGTTATAAATATGACGGATTCTGGCAGGCGTTAGATACATTTAAAGATAAAATGAAGTTTGATGAGATGTATGCAAAAGGGCAAACGCCCTGGAAAGTATGGACAGATAATCAAGCGGAAGGGGTATAAATGCTAAGTCTAAAATTTTCAAAAAATCGTGGCGAAAAGCTAAGGATACTATGTCTAGGTGCTCATTGCGATGATATTGAAATTGGCTGTGGGGGTACTTTGCTCAAAATAATAGAGGAGAATGATAATGTGGAAATTAAGTGGGTTGTTTTTGCTTCCAATGAGAAACGTAGAAAAGAAGCTGAAAGAAGTGCAGGTATTTTTCTGGAGAATGTTCCTGATAAAGAAGTAGAAATTTTGGATTATAAGGATGGATTTCTTCCTGCAGATTGGAGCGAGATAAAAAATAGCTTTGAAAGCTTAAAAGAATTCTCTCCCGATCTGATATTTACCCATTATAGAGATGATCTGCACCAAGACCACAGACTTATAAATGAACTCACTTGGAACACGTTCAGGGATCATCTTATTTTGGAGTATGAGATCGTTAAGTATGATGGTGACTTGGGAAATCCCAATCTTTTTGTACCGATAGAGGAAAAGTACTTAAAAAAAAAGAGAGAAATCTTATTTAACAGTTTTGGAAGTCAACTTGATAAGCAATGGTTTGATGAAACGCTGTTGACGTCATTACCACGTATCAGGGGCGTACATTGCGCTTCAGCTTCAAAATATGCCGAGGCATTTTACAATAGAAAAATGGTTATCTAGTTACGGGAAAAAGTGAATGCCAAGATCGATTATCAGAATTATATAGTAACTTAAAATCTCTATATGTAACAAGAAATGCTTATAAAAATATAGATTATGAAAAGTATATTGACAAAGATTTAAAAAAATGATCAAGTTGTAAGCCTAAAGACCGAGGGTACAAGCCATGGCAAAGCTCTTTTAGGATTGATCCTTCCATATTTCGCTACATGAATAAATGGTGATTATTTGTCACAATTGCTGAAAGCGATGTGCTTAATTTGTACTATTCAAATGAGCTCTTTTGGGGAGTGGAAATATCACTCGGCTAATCCGATAATAAAATCAAATAAGCATTTTTCTCAATCCGGTGGAATGGTCTTGGTCTATGAAAATAAACTTTACAGATTTACACAAGGTGTCGAACCTTATTATGGTATACAGGTGTTTGTATTCGAAATAACCGAATTGACAGAGACTTCATATTCTGAATAATAGTTTCCAAAGAACCTATTATAACTAAAAGTGGACAACGCTGGAATGCCCGAGGCATGTACCACATTGATTCGCAAAAAAAAGGCGAAAAATGGGTCGGCATTGTCGATGGGCAAAACTAAAAAAAGTTAGTGTAAATGATTATCTCACATAAGCACAAATTTATATTCATTAAGACTATTAAGACAGCGGGTACAAGCATCGAGATAGCTTTATCTAAAATTTGCGGACCGGATGACATAGTGGGACCTTTATCGCCTGAAGACGAAAAATACAGAAATGAATTAGGCTATACCGGAGAGCAAAATTATAAATTTCCTTTTTCTACCTATACAAAAAAAGACATTCTAAAATTACTCTACTATCAGCATAGATTGGGGTTCTATCAGCATACACCGGCAGTTGAGATAATGGAAAGAATTTCTCCTGATATTTGGGACGAGTACTATAAGTTTTGTTTTGAACGGAACCCTTTCGATAAGTTTATATCGTGGTATTATTGGGAAAAAGGAGACATAAATTATGGAAACATGTTAGATTTTATTAAAGCAGGTGAAGCAAGCGGTTTAAGTAGTTTTGAACTTTATACTATTGATTGCATTCCCGTAGTAGATTCGATATACAAGTTTGAAAATTTAAATCGGGCGATAAATGACATAAACGATAAATTGAATCAAAATGGCGAAATTAAATTGCCACCCAAAAAAGCAAAAGGGAATATTAGGAAGGATAAAAGACATTATAGTAAGATATTAAACGAGAGTGAGGCGGAATGGATATCAAAAATATTTGCCAGGGAATTAGCCTACTTTGATTATGAATATTGAAGATACGCACTCATAATTAAGTAGATTTTAGATTTAGATCAGTAAATATGAGAAAAAGTAATATTTAGAGCGAATCGAATACTAATGAATCATATCCGGGTATTTAGTTGAAGTTCTACCTTTTTCCAGCTTAAAGGGATCAAGGAATACAACAAATTAAATAAAGATATAATTATGCTAAAATATGTATTCAGTCTATTAGGGTTAAACCGGTTAATTTCCTATCTAAAGCAAAATTATACGCTTTTTGCAAAATATCATATGTATTTTATAATGCGAAAGCATGGATGGAAAGATTCAATTCTGGTGTATACAATGGGTAAAGTTGGCTCAACTACAGTTTCAAGTTCTATAAAGAATCAAATGAAAGATGTTTTTGTCCATGATATTCATTGGTTGAATCAAAACAATTTAAAAGCAGATCAAAAATTTCATAAAAAACTCTATCGTAAAAACAGGAAGGCCGGAATTAAACTTAACATTTGTCCTGATTATATAGCCAAGGGATTTTATTTAAATAATCAGATAAGCAATACTACGGATAAACCTGATAAAGAATATAAAGTCATTACTCTTACAAGAGACCCAGTAGCAAAAGTTGTATCATCATTTTTTCAAAATATGAAAAGATACCATGGCTATGAGATTGATAAAAAGCTGGATGTATTAGATGAAAAGACTGTAGCCGGGGAGTTGACGGATCTTTTTTTTGATGAATTTATTCAGAAAAATGGAGTTACATTTCTTGATTCAAACCCTTTAACATGGTTTGACGAAGAAATAAAATATGTTTTCGGCCTAGATGTTTACCAAAGCGAATTTCCTAAAGAAAAAGGTTATGAAATCTACGAAAATGAGCGGGCTTCAGTTTTGCTTATTCGCTTAGAAGATCTCAACAGTTGTTTTACGGAAGCTACTGAAAAGTTTTTAGGCGAGAAATTGAGGCTAACTGAATCGAAGAATACAGCAGATGATAAGGCGTATGCCGCTGTTTATGACAAGTTTAAAATGAGGATAGATTTTCCAGATGGATATTTGGATAAAATGTATTCTTCAAAATATGCGAAACATTTTTATAGCCAAAATGAAATTGTGAATTTTAAAAATAAATGGACCTGATAATCACGGTCTCTCTTAAATTAAAATTGTATTACTTATTTTGAAAATTTATTCCGGAAGAAAAAACAAAGAACCCTTTGTCAGTATTTTAACACCGGTCTACAATGGTGAAAAATATCTTGAAGAATGTATAGAAAGTGTGTTGGCACAAACGTACCAGAATTGGGAATATGTGATTGTTAACAACTGTAGTACGGACCGATCACTTGAAATTGCTGAGAAATATGCAAAGCAAGATGAAAGAATTCAGATCCACAATAATTCCGAGCATTTCCCGGTTATGCAAAACCTGAATCATGCCTTCAGGCAGATATCATCGGATAGTAAATATTGTAAAGTTATTCATGCCGATGACTGGCTGTTTCCGGAATGCGTATCCCGAATGGTCGAATTGTCGGAAGAGTACCCTGATATCGGTCTTGTTGGTTCCTACAGACTGGTAGGAAAAAATGTAGGGCCAAATGGCTTGCCATTTCCTAGCCATCACATCTCAGGAGAAGAAATTGCCAGGAGATACCTATTACATGAAGAAAATTACTTTGGTGCCCCATCAACTATCCTATTGCGTTCCGATCTGATACGAAAGCGTGAAAAATTTTATAATGAAAGCTATATACAGTCCGATATTTCTGCATGCCTGGATATACTTAGAGAATCCGATTTTGGATTTGTACACCAAGTTCTGTCATATACTCGACGCCATGAAGATACCGTAACCGAAAGGGTAGCCAAAGAAGATTCAACCTATATCTATGGATATTTGAAGATTCATCTTGATTACGGACCGGTTTTCCTGAATGAAAAAGAGATGGATCAATCACTATCTAGAAGAATTGATATCTACTATATACAGGTTGCCCGGGAGATTATTTTCGAAAAATCACTGCGGCCCTATTGGCGCCGTGAGGAAGAGCTTGAATCAGAAAATATACCGTTTAAACGCAGGAAATTATTGAAGCACATTTTTATTGAAATGTTTAAGCTTCCATTAAAAAAGGTGTTACGGTATGCGGGTATATCTGAATAGAAATTAAAATTTAGGATCTTTTGGGATGTAGGATAATCAACATTACTTCTGATCTTTGTTCTTATCTAATGCTGGGAGATTTATCTAAGAGTGTAACACTATCTTTAATTTTGAATGATCAAATATGCAATTGTATTAAAAAATTTAGCTAACCTTTATCTTTGGAATGAGTACCTTTGGTGTTAGTTGCTATCAGTTGTATTGTTAATATTATGAAAATAAAAATTGAACTTTTGGGCGACTGGTTGACACTAGAAGAAGGCTCAGCTTCATTGCATATTCAGAGTTGTAAGGAGGATCATAACAGAGCAGGTTTTCCTGAAAAAGTGAAGTATCTTATATCTGAACTAATAAATAAAAGCTGCACTGATGAAATTATTGATTTTCTAAATAGCAAAGAATTCTATCACTTATCATTTGTATTTAAGTCTACTGATGTTATTGTCCTGAAAACAGATATCGTTAGATCTGTCCCTCTATTTTATTCTCTTAACAATAACCAGATTTTTATATCCGATAAGAACAATCCAAATGATGAGTACGAGTTAGATAAAGATTCAATAATACAAATTGTTGAATTGGGATATGTATTGGGAGATCGTACTGTCTATAAAAATGTTTTTGGAGTACAGGCAGCTGAAATTATAGTTATAAAAAAGGATAGCATAAGTAAAGATCGTTTCTTCCAGTATGATATTAACCCGAAATCAAGGATAAAAAATAAGTTGGATATAAATGGTTATGCAACGAAACTTGATAAAATATTCACTGAAATATTTCAGGAAATCGTGGAAAGTATTCCCAAAGACGGAAGAATAATTGTCCCTCTCAGTGGCGGGCACGACTCCAGAATGATCGTTAACTATCTGTATAAAATAGGATATAAAGATGTTCTCTGCTATAGTTACGGGATTCCCGATAATATACAATCCGAACTAAGCAGGCAGGTTGCTAATGCGCTTGGCTATGATTGGCATTTCATTGAATATACCGAAGAGAAGTGGGAGGAACTACATAAGAATGGAGACTTTGACAATTTTATAGACTATTCATTTAATGGAGTTTCTAATCCTCATTTCCAAGATTTTCTGGCGGTCTATGAACTAAAAAAGACGGGAGCTCTAAAACCGAAAGATGTTTTTATGCCCGGCCATGGACTTGATATTATTTGTACAGTAGAGAACTATTCGCAAAATAATGAAGACATAATTGATAAAGTGGTAAAAAAATTCAGCCGGTCCGCAAAAAAATCTGATGGTATTGGTGAGTTATTACATAATCGATATGCAAGTATATTTGCGAGTTCGGCTATCGGTAAAAATAGTTTTATAGATTATTTGTTTTGGCAAGAAAGAGCTGCGAAATTTTCAGTGAATAGCCTGCAGGTCTATAGATTTTATGGTTTTGCTACTCGTCTACCGTATTGGGATATTCGGTTGATAAATTTTTGGTTAGATATCGATTTAGACCTAAAAAAAACCCGAGAGTTCTTTTTTACAATGGAAAAAAAGTATCTTTTAGATGGGAATATTAGAGAGATTCCTTTCTCTACACGGAAAAGTTCTTACATGAAGAAAAAGAAAAACTTTAAACATTACGTACCAAATATTCTAAAAATTTTATATCTCAGAATTAGTAAAAGGAATCAACCTCAAGATGAAGGACTCAATTTGATATATAACAAAAAAGCAAAATCAGTTTCTGAGTTAATGGGATCAACAGATCGGTGGCCTGAAGAAATTATAAATAGCATAGGTATTGACATGAAACGATATCCATTCCAAATTAATCACCACTTTTTAACCCGATTATATACGGTAAATAAGCTACTTAATACCAATGATTTAAAAATTGATTAAATAAGTTATTAAGAGGATTAAAGCATTGTGAAAAAAAAGAATATACTTATTATCAGCCGCTCCTTTTACCCCAGGCAATCACCGCGGTCTTATCGGACAACTGAACTGGTGAAGGAGTTTGCTCGACAGGGTAATGAAGTTACGTTACTCACCCCAAAAGATGACGAACAACACGTACCTTTTGAAGAGGAGTTTGGGGTTACTATCGAAGATCTCGGGCCATTAAAGCTGCCTGAAATAGAAATGAATAAGAGTAATCGTTTTATATATTTGGCCCAACGTATTTTACGCAGAGCCCTGAAACTTTTTTTTGAATATCCCGACATTGAACTAATGTACCGGGTTAAACAAAGTCTTAAAAGGGAGAGAGATTATGACTTGATGATTTCTATTGCGGTTCCGCATCCCATCCACTGGGGGGTGGCGTGGGCTAGGACTAAGCATCATCCTGTTGCAGCCAGCTGGGTGGCTGACTGTGGAGATCCCTATATGGGAGCTAAGCTAGATTCGTTTAACAAGCTTTTTTATTTCAAGTATTTTGAAAAGTGGTTTTGTAAAAAAGCCGATGTAATTACGGTTCCTATTGAAAGCGCTAAAGAGGGATACTACCCTGAGTTTCGAGACAAAATTGAAGTCATTCCTCAGGGATTTGATTTTGAGGAAGTAGATGTCAGCCACTCTGCGTCTCAAAATAATGATGTGCCAACTTTTGGATATGCCGGAAGTCTTATTCCCGGGGGGCGGGATCCGCGTCTTCTGCTGGATTATCTGCTTGAGCAGGATAAGGAATTTAAATTTATTTTATATACGAGAACTACAGGGATGATTGAGCCGTACCTGGAAAAAGCAGAAGGGCGTATTGAAATAAGAGACTATATACCCAGAAAAAAGCTCCTCAATAAATTAGCGGGTATGGATTTTCTGGTTAACTTTGAAAATGCTTCTTCTCTCATGATGCCCAGTAAACTTATTGACTACTATTTAACAGGCCGCCCGGTATTGTCTGTGTCCGGTACAGAACTTGACAGGGGATCTGTTGATGAATTTCTTGAAGGTAATTACGAGCAAAAGTATGACTTTAAAAATATGGACCGGTATCGGATCGAGAATGTTTGCAAACGTTTTTTAGAACTAACAAAAGATAGCAAATGAGACCATTTGAGCAACAGGAAAGTGAAAAAGGAGGATATGCTTTTTTGCTCTTTTTGGTGTGGCCCCTTCTTTCGTTGGCATCTTCTTTAAAGAATTACAGGGAACCTTGGGCGAAAAATATTTTGTGGGCCTTTACGGCTTTTTATGGCTTTTCTTTTGCCATTGGTGCTGAGAATTCCAGTGCGGATATCGTACGATATATCGAACACTACGAATCGCTTGCAGGGATGTCATTAAGTTTTAGCGAAATGATCGCGCAGCTGGGTTTTAGCGAGGAAATAGATATTCTAGCAGATCTTATTGCGGTTATTCTGTCTCGTTTTACCGGGTCAAGTGCGGTATTGACTTTAATCTATGGAATTATCTTTGGCTTCTTCCTTTCACGCAATATCTGGTATATCCTGGAAAGGCTGGAGGGTAAGTTAAAGTGGGTGACTGTATTACTGCTAGTTTCCTTTTTTCTGCTTAATCCGATTTGGAACTTAAATGGTTTTCGGATGTGGACGGCCACACACATTTTTTTGTACGGCCTATTTCCGTTTATATTTGAGCAAAAGTATAAAAGCTTATTGTTTTGCGCAGCATCTATCTTGGTACATTTTTCATTTATTGTACCGGTTGGAGTATTGGCCCTATACTTAGTCTTTGGTAATCGCATGGCAATTTATTTTGTATTTTTTCTTGCCACTTTTTTTATATCTGAAATAGATCTAGAGGCATTTAACTTACTCGTCGAAAATTATGCCCCGGAGGCATTACAAGAGCAAACAGCTCCATATCGAAATGAAGAATATGTAGAAAATATTAGGCAAGAAGCTTCACCGGATTTAAATTGGTATGTTATCTGGTATGGGAAAGCTATTACGTGGTCGATTATGGGGTTTTTAACTGTATTGTTCTTTTTCTGTAGGTCAATTTTAAAAGAAAATGAGAGTTGGGTACGGCTATTTTCTTTTACTCTTCTTTTCTACGGCTTCGCCAACATTTTGAGTTCACTGCCTTCGGGAGGCAGGTTTGTTACGGTAACAAATTTATCCGCATTGGCCCTCATTATTCCATATATTCAGAACCGGGATTATAGCCAGACCATGTCTCGCTTTGTAAAAGCTGCTACTCCCGCTCTGCTGTTATATATAATAGTAGCAGCGCGTATAGGTCTTTATTCTTTGAGCGCTACCTCTATTTTGGGAAATCCCATTATTGCGTTTTTCTTTTTGGGTGAAAATATTTCTCTAAATGATTTCATGAAAGATATTATAAGTATTTTATAAGCTCAGTATGCTAAAAAAAATTAAGCGAAATATTGCCCGTCATATCATAAACTGGAGGGGATGGACTACTAATAGGAAAATCATCGTTTTCGAATCTGACGATTGGGGTTCAGTCCGTATGTCTTCAAAAAAGAACTTATCAACGCTTAGTGATTATGGAGTTAAAGTTCAAAATTGTCATTACATGCAAAACGATGCTCTCGCTTCTGAAGAAGATTTAAGTCTTCTTTTCCATTTATTGAGTTCTCATAAAGATGTAAATGGCAACAGTCCATTAATTACTGCCAATGTGATAATGGCCAATCCAGATTTTAAAAAAATTAAAGAGGCAAGTTTTGATAAATATTACTATGAGCTGTTTACCGAAACTTTAAAGAAATATCCTAAACACAAAAAAAGCTTTGAGTTATGGAAAGATGGAATAAATGAGAAATTATTTTATCCTCAGTTTCATGGCAGGGAGCATCTTCAAGTGGGGAGGTGGATGACGTATCTTAAAAATCTAGATAGTGAGACCAGAAAAGCATTTGAACTAGATATATTCGGTTTAAGTACCACGGTTACAAATGAGAATAGAAGAAGTTATATGGCAGCTTATGACTGGGATAATGAAAAAGATAGAGAATTTATTTTGAATAGTATATCTGATGGTCTTTCGTTATTCAAGAAAATATTTGGGTTTAATTCAATTTCATCTATTGCTCCCAATTATATTTGGGATGACGATGTAGAAAAAACCTTAAATGAGCACCAGGTACGATTTATTCAGGGATCTAGTATTCAAAAATCTCCAGATTCAACTAATAAATGTTATAAAAAAGTACGCCACTATACTGGACAAAAGAATGAGCATAGTCAGACATATCTAGTAAGAAATTGCAAATTTGAACCTAGTTCAAATCCTGAATATGATTGGGTTGATAGATGTTTAAAGGATATTAAGAACGCTTTTTTGTGGAATAAACCTGCATTGATTGAGACTCATAGAGTTAACTTTATTGGTTTTATTAATCCTAAAAATCGGGATAAAAATTTGAAGAAGTTAGATGAATTATTAAAGAGAATTCAAAATATCTGGCCCGACGTTGAATTTTTAAGTACTGAACAATTAGGAAAGGTTATTGCTAGCAATGAATGACTCAATCAACATACTGATAACAGGGGATACCCATCTAGGTGGCGGCCGTGTCAAAGAGCTTGCTTTGAATAACACAGTGGGTAAACTATTTGGTGATTTTACAACTAAGATCCAAGAAGCTGATATCTCTATTACAAACTTAGAATCTCCATTAATTGAAGAAGGCACTCCAATTTTAAAAACAGGGCCGAATCTAAAAAGTCCTGTTGAAACCGTAAATGTACTTAAAAATGTAGGTTTTAACCTCCTTACTCTTGCTAATAATCATATAATGGATTACGGAGAAGAAGGACTAATTTCGACTTTAGAAACTTGTCATGAGACAGGTTTGAAAACTGTTGGTGCTGGTATAAATGAAGCCAATAAATGCCATCCATTTATCACAGAAATTAGTGACATTAGTTTATCCATTATTAATATTGCTGAAAATGAATTTAGTACGCTAGAAGAGAATTCTTCAGGTGCTCATGCTCTTAATCCTGTAAAGAATTATAATTTAATTAAAGAATATTCAAATAGAATGGATCATGTTATTGTCATAGTTCATGGTGGACATGAGAACTATCAGCTTCCAAGTCCAAGAATGAAAGAGGCCTATAGATTTTTTATTGATTCAGGAGCTACAGCTGTTATTGGACACCATACACATTGTTTCAGTGGCTATGAAGAATATAATAATGCTCCAATATTTTATAGTATAGGTAACTTTCTATTTGATAAAATTGATAGTGGCAACTCTGGATGGTGTGAAGGTTATATGATTAATTTAAAATGCAAAAAAAATGATATAGATTATCAGATAATACCCTATAAGCAAAATAATGAGCATATAGGATTAAATACACTAAACTCCAAAGAGATAAGAAAATTTGATAAAAGAATATCTTCTTTGAATGATATAATTCAGAATGATATGAAACTCGAAGAGAAATTTTTAGAATATTGCCAGTCAAAAAAAAATGAATACAGTGCTTATATAGAACCTCACTCTAATAAGTATCTACATGCTTTAAGAAATCGTGGTTTATTTCCATCTTTAATATCTGATAGGAAAAGAAGGTTAATACTAAATTTAATTCGCTGTGAAGCTCATAGAGATGTATTAATAAATATCCTTAAACCATGAAAATAGCTATACATCAGAAAGAACGAGACTTTAGTTCTAAGTGGGTAGAATACTGCGAAAAGCACCAAATTAATTATAAAATAGTTGACTGTTATAAAAACAATATTATTCAACAAGTGCGTGATTGCGACGCACTCTTTTGGCATTTTAGTCAGTCTCATCCAAAAGATGTATTATTCGCAAAGCAATTAATTTATTCATTGGAAACAGCCGGGAAAAAAGTGTTTCCAGATTTTTATACAGCTTGGCATTTCGATGATAAGGTGGGACAGAAATATCTTTTAGAAGCAATCGATGCTCCATTGGTACCAACCTATGTTTTCTATGAAAAATCCAAAGCTTTACAATGGATAGAAGAAACTGATTTTCCTAAAGTTTTTAAGCTTCGCCGGGGTGCAGGTTCGGCACACGTGAAACTGGCAAAAAACAGAAGAGAGGCACAAAAACTGGTTAAAAAAGCATTTGGCAGGGGATTCAGTCAGTACGATAAGATGGCCAACTTTAAAGATCGGTGGTATAAATATCAGCATGGTAATGGTAGTTTGTGGAATTTGGTAAAAGGTCTTCTAAGGTTTGGAAAGACTACAGAATTTGCAAAAGTAGCCGGTAGGGAGAAAGGCTATGTTTATTTTCAGGATTTTATTCCTGACAACGAATATGATATTCGGGTGATTGTTATTGATGGAAAAGCCTTTGCGATAAAACGGCTTACAAGAGAGGGAGATTTCAGAGCTTCGGGCAGTGGGCATGTCCTTTACGAAAAACATCACTTCGATGAAAAAACAATCCAACTTTCCTTTGAAGTAGCTGACAATATCAATAGTCAATGCCTTGCTATTGACTATGTTTATAAAAATGGTAAACCATTAATTGTAGAACTTAGCTACGGGTTTATAAAAGAAGTATACTATGAATGTGAGGGATATTGGGACCGCGATCTTGATTGGCATCCCGGAGACTTCGATGCCCAGGGATGGATGGTAGAGTCCATTCTTAAGTAATGTTTGCTAATATCTGTCATATAGCTATAAGAGTTTTACACCGCAAAGCAATAATGTCTGATTGGTAACAGAAATTTAATTGCTATCTATCATTGTAATAATGGATAGGCTGGCTTTGAATCCCCAGGGATAGATTGTGCAAATTATATTATTCCAAAAGTAAAGAAAGACCTACTCTTCAGTCCCCCTCACTTCGTCAAATATACGTAATAATACGTAGGCTGATAATCTATTTTACTACCTAATCTATTTTCAGGAGCTAAAAGTGATGCAATAGATGATCAGATAATTATTCTCCTCCTTAAATAAATAAGGTTGGAACATATACTCATTATTCAAGTTAGAAAGATCTATTTCACGGCTCTGACTTAACTTGCCAAAAGTAATATTAGAAAAACTTATTGTAACAAAACAAGCTTATCCCTCTCTTGTACGTAAAAACAAGTAGTATTAACTACGTAATACTATCTATAATTTATAAATGTTGTGCTGTTATTGGATATGCTCTCGAAGAAGCACAATTCATCTTTTTAAATGCTGATATTCTTTAGTATGCCAGACAATTTATATTAGAATTTTTTAATATTAAAAAATTCTAATATATTGATCGCAGAGATAAAAAATACACAGGTAATAATTATGCTAAAACAAATTTTTCTATCCACCATTCTAATAGTAGGGCTAATCGCCAGTTCTGCTGTAGCGCAAAATATGGACAGTCGTGCAGGAGATGAGGCTGCACTGGAAGCACTTTATGAGTCTACAAATGGAGATACTTGGATTGATAATACCGGATGGAATTCTTCAGGAATGTCCCTGTCTGGTGATATTTATGGTGTAGAAACATCAACCATTGACGGAGAGCTAAGAGTTGTTTCAGTAAAATTAAATGGTACGATAGGTTGGGAAACGCAATACGAAGTGGGAGTAGAAGGTGAGCTTGGGGGTAATGGACTGACTGGTACTTTGCCCATAGAACTGGGAAATTTAAAAGAGTGCTTGTATTTCAACGTCAAACAAAATGAAATATCAGGTTCCTTGCCCCCCGAGTTGGCAAATATGAAAGAAGTTCGCCACTTGCTTCTTAATGGTAGAACATTCGACCCTCAACCACAGAATAAGAAGCATCATCAAGGGAAGCCTTGGACTAGTGATGAACGCAGTAATCTGTTTTCAGGCTCAATACCTCCTGAATTTGGTAATTTCCCAAATATAGAAATTTTGGAAATGGAAGGGGAAATAAACAGTCAGTATCAAGATAATGATGATGAGGACATACTTACAGGTTCAATACCCTCTGAATTAGGCAATCTAAGTACGCTTAGGGGCATATGGTTGGATTGGAATGGGCTAACAGGAGGCATCCCTGATAATCTTAGAAATCTAAGTAACATTCAGCAATTCAATGTATCCAGAAATTTCCTTGATGGAAGTATATCTGAATTTATAAGTGAGTGGAATGATCTTATTTGGACGAATTTCAACTGGAATGCATTTACAGGGCCGATCCCAGATTTTTCAAATATGCCGAACCTTCGATCCTTACAGATAAGGCAGAATGAGCTATCAGGCAATGTTGATTGGCTGTCAAGTGTGAATTGGAATGATATGCTCACATTACAATTAGGCTTTAATGAGGAGTTTACAGGAAATCTGCCAGAGTTTGATGGTTATTTAGGGGGAATAACGGTTGAGTTTATCGGTAATAATTTTACTGGAAGTATCCACGATAATATAACGGAATTTTGGAGAGTCAAAATTTTGACTTTTGGTTGGAATCCTAATTTAGGTGGAACTTTGCCTCAAACAGGATGGGATAATTTTTCAAACCAACTCCGTCAAATTAGGTTTAACACCACTCAAATAACAGGCAATATTTCAGGAGAAATGCTTAGGGCATTTGATAATTCGGATTTACAAAATGCATATTTTAATAATGCCAATTTTACCAGTGCTAATATTGATGCTATAGATAATATGCAATATGGAGAAGTTCACTTATCAGGAAATCGGCTGACGTTTAAAGATTTTGTATTACCTGACGGAGTGATTCCATCCAATATTGCAAGCTATGATAACCAAAAACCGTTTGGCACAGAGAGAACAAGAAGCGTTGTGACCGGTGGTTCTATTACGTTAGACGACTTCGATTCTGATTTAAGTCATCCGGATAATTCGTACCAGTGGCAGCTGAACGGGGTTGCTATTTCCGGAGCCACAAGTAAAAATTTAACGCTTAACAGTATTTCGTTAGATGATGCCGGAACCTACACGCTTAAGGTTACCAATTCCAACGTTTCGGGGATGACGCTGACAAGCAGGGGCATTGAGCTTAGTGTAACTGAAAACGGCGGGGGTACTTCTCCTAACACTCCTACGCTTTCTTCGCCACAAAATGGTGCCGACAGCCAACCTACTACTCTTACCCTGGACTGGGCTTCAGTAAGTGACGCAGATAATTATCACTTGGAGGTATCTGCCGAAAGTAGTTTTAACACTTATGATTTTAACAAAAATAATCTGAACTCCTCTTCGCAAGAAATAGCAGACCTGAATGAGGGTGAAGAGTATTACTGGAGGGTTCGTGCTTCGAATGAATATGGAGACAGTAACTGGTCGCAAACATGGTCGTTTACGACGGAGACCAGCAGTGGAGGAAGTGTGCCGGAAATGCCGTCGCTTTCATCACCACAGGATGGGGCAAGCGATCAGCCTACTACGCTAATATTAGACTGGGATTCTGTAAATGGTGCTGATGATTATCATTTGCAGGTATCTACACAAAATGATTTTAGTACATTTAGTTTTAACCAGGGTAATCTTAGTACTACTGAACGGGAAATATCGGGACTGGATGAATCAGAGGAATATTATTGGAGAGTTCAGGCTTCCAACGAGACAGGAAACAGTACCTGGTCGGAGATATGGTCATTCACCACTGAAAACAGTGGTACTACAGGCCTGGTAGCACCAAATCAAATTTCTCCTTCTGATGCCTCAGAAGATCTATCTGTAACTCCTGAATTTAATTGGAGTTCGGTAGATGGTGCGGATTCCTATATTCTGCATGTTAGCGGTACTAGTCCTTCTGAAATGGTTATTGAAGAAACCATTGATGGGACTACCTTTACCCCCAATAGTAATCTCGATACTGCTAGAACCCACCACTGGAGAGTACGCGCAGTGCAAGACGGGGTAAACGGTGAATGGAGTTCTATATGGGAGTTTACAACTCTAAGTTCCGGTGGCGGAAGCGATGCATCAGGATCTTCAACGATATCATACAATGAAGGATGGAATTTAGTGAGTTTGCCCCGGGAGGCATCGAACAAGCAGTTTGAGAATATTTTTACCGATATTGCCCCTTCCTCTATTTATAGTTTTGAAGGTACTTATACACCGGATTCTGAGTTAGATCCCGGGAAAGGATACTGGATAAAGCTTTTGTCTTCTCAGGAAGTCACATTTGACGGTGAATCTATATCAACTTTAAACTTACCGCTTAAAGAAGGTTGGAACCTGATTGGGGGACCTGATTCTTCCATTGATGTAGCTTCTGAAATATCAGATCCCGAAAATATTATCGAAAAAATTTGCAAGCCTTCCGGAGAAGTAAATTCAAATTGTGAAAATGTTGCATCTCTTGAACCCGGAAAGGCTTATTTCATGAAAGTCAGTGATTCAGGTAATATCAGCCTGAACTGATTATAAATATCATCTACAGAAGTTTAAAAAATCATCTATTTTTATTATGAAAAAGATAATCTATACCCTATTTATATTTTTCATTCTTTCAGCATGCAGTTCACCTACAACATCAAGTTCGGATGATGATCAAGATCCAATTAATCCACCGGATGAAGCTGTAGAATTTGTTGAAGATATAATAGTAAGTGACGGCGTTAATGCTGTTACGCTTACATTTGGTCTTCAAAAGGGTTTAACATCGGAATATGACCCTGATGTTGATATCGAAAGTCCCCCGTTTAATCCTCCCGGGTCATTTTTTGCTCACTTTGCTATTCCTGAGCATAACCTTTTTAAAGATCTCAGGCCAGGTAATTCAGAGAGTGCAAACTGGCGTTTGCAGCTTCCGGATGAAGGAAATAAGGAAATTGAGCTTTCATGGAATTTTGATATTAATAATTTTAAAGGAACTATAACCCTGCAAGATCAGCTTGAAAATCCCGAAGTAGTGGTAGATATGTTAGGTGAAAACAGCTTTACCTCCGATCTTCAGTCTATAGATGATGACCTTGTGATAGTTTATAGTTTATAAAGAAAAGAAAATATACCGATAGCACTAGTTTGAATAAGGGTATGAATGGAGGTAAACCCTGAATCACTACAATAATTAATTAAAATTATTATCAATAAAGTATATAACAATTAAAATACTTCTTTTGTCATCAGAGTGATATCATTACGTATATTTTTGCAAAATCAATAAATACAAAGTTGTATTTAATTCAAGATTAAGTTTTTTAGACAGTTTTTCACTCTTCTAAAAGCTGTTTTGAGATTAAAACAAATTAATTGTTCAAATTGCTAATCTTTGAATATACTTCATTCTAGAATAAGGAAATTTAATTATTTCTCAATTTTAATTTCCGGATTTTTAGAGACAAAAGTAAGATATTTAAAGTGCTTTTCCCTCCTTTTTTAAAAACTTGGAGTTAAAAAAGTGGTCTTTTAGTCATAGGTATTTTCTGTGCAAGATACTTGGTAAGCAATGAATCAGGTCTAATGATGAATAAATTTATTAAACAAATTTTATATAAAAGTATTCTATATCCGGTACCGGACAAATTGAGATATATATTTTCTCACTATAGAATGCACAAACGTTTTGGGAGCCATCAATATCTGATGAATCTTAAGGATCCTAAAACATTTAATGAAAAGATTAATTGGCTAAAATTGCATCATCGATTTCAAGCAGGTTCTGTAATTGCTGACAAGTATCTGGTAAGGGATTATGTTAGTAAACGGATAGGTGAAGAGTATTTAATACCACTTATTTCTACATTCAATAGTGTTGAAAAAATTGATTATTCCAAACTTCCAAGCCAATTTGTATTAAAACCGAACCATGGGTCAGGATGGGTAATTATCTGTCCAGATAAAAACAATATGAATAAGGAAGTTTATAACAGAAAACTAAGGAACTGGATGAACTTAAATTTCTATTACCTTTCCGGGGAATGGCAATATAAATCAATATCAAAGAAAATTCTTTGCGAAGAATTAATTCAGGAATTAGAAAATATAGTAGATTATAAATTCTATTGCTTTAATGGAGATCCCAAATTTGTTCAGGTTGATTTTGATCGGCATACAAGACATACACGCTCTTTTTATAATTTGGCTTGGAAAAAAATGGACCTTTCATTGCTTTACCCGGTAGCTGAGAAAGATATACCGGAACCAAAGGGATTAAATGAAATGATTGAAATTGCGAAAATTTTATCTAAAGATTTTACCTTTTGCCGGGTAGATTTATATGATGTAAAAGGAAAAGTTTATTTTGGAGAAATTACACTTCACCCTGAAGCAGGTAGTGGTCCTTTCGGATCTTATGAGCAGGATCTATCCGTTGGGAAATTATTGGATATAAGCCATTTGAAGTCTTAAATCTTTCATTTTGAAGAAAATTTGTTGTCTAATTCCGTCGTTGGGTCCTGGGGGCATGGAAAGAGTGATGAGCGAACTTGTTTCCTATTTCCATTCCAAACGTGATATAGAAATTGATTTGATACTATATGGTAGAAGTAGAGAAGTTTTTTTTTCCATACCGGATGAAGTTCGCATACATAAGCCTGAATTTGTATACAGTTCTACGTTCCGAATTTTATTTACATTGAGGACTATTCTATTTTTACGACAAACTATTAAAAAAGTAAATCCGGATGTACTTCTAAGTTTCGGCGAAGATTGGAATAATTTAGTTCTCCTATCTACAATTGGTCTTAACTATCCTGTATATGTAGCAGATAGAGCAGAACCGGGTAAGACCAGGCGACCGGTACAGGAATTTTTACGAAACAAACTATATCCTTGGGCCACTGGGATTATTGTACAAACAGAAAAAGCAAGAGAAATTTATCAAAAAAAATTTCCGGGAAATTCCATTGTGGCAATACCAAATCCGTTTAAGACCTTAAATTATAATGAAAATATAGACCGGGAAAATATAGTCCTATCTGTTGGTAGGTTAATAAAATCAAAACACTATGACTTGTTAATTAATATGTTTTCCGAAATAGAGAATGATGATTGGAAGCTTGTGATAGTGGGTGGCAATGCTGTTAAGCAGGATGAGATGACCCAATTACAGGAAATAATTAAACAAAGGAATCTTGAAAATAAAGTTGTACTAACTGGAATGATTTCTGACGTAGAAAGCTGGTACAAAAAAAGTAAAATTTTTGCATTTACTTCAAGTTCTGAAGGTTTTCCAAATGTTATAGGTGAAGCGATGCAGTTTGGACTGCCAATAATTGCTTTCGACTGTGTTGCAGGTCCTGCAGATATGATTGATCATGGAGAGAATGGATTTTTAATTCCATTATTTGAAAAAGAAATCTATAAAAGTAAGCTTCAGGATCTGATGAATAATGAAGAATTGAGAAAAAAAATGAGTAAAATTTCTTCAAACAAAATTAAAGAATTTTCTCTAGAAAAGGTTGGAGATAAATTTTTGAATTATTTAGTAAGGTGAGCATGAAACTGATCATTAATGCAGCTTCAATATTCAAGGGGGGCGGAGAACAGGTGGTGAACTCCTTTATCAATGAATGCAAAAATTATCCGGATAATGAGTTTCATGTACTTTTGTGTGATAATATTTATGATCAGCTGGATATCGAAAGTTTTGATTCAAGCTTTTATTTTTACCGGCTTGATTCTAGACCTGCATCAGGCCTGATACACTTCATAAAATGTATGAGATATTTTAACCGTCTTGAAAAAGAGATACAGCCGGATTGTGTTATATCAACCGGTGGTCATGGATACTGGAGACCCAAAACGAGGTTGGTGGTAGGGTATAATATTCCTCATCATATATACACTGACTCTCCTTATTTTGATATGTTACCATGGAAAAAGAAAGTGTACTGGAAGTTTAGGAAAATATTCGATCTCTTTTTTTATCGCAGGGCAGATGCCATTATAGTACAGACAGATGATGTAAATAAAAGATTGTCGAAACTTATACCGGCTAAACCTATTTATACTGTTTCAAATACGGTTAATTCACATTATTTGAATTATGATACAGAAAAAAAGTTTTTGCCTGCTAAATCAAAGAAGGAAGTAAGACTTTTAACACTTAGCGCAAATTATAGGCACAAAAATCTGGGAATTATTAAAAAAGTCATTCCACAACTGCTGCAAAGGGGATATGAGGACTTCAGGTTTGTCCTGACTTTGCCTGAATCAGTTTTTAAGGAGTACAGGGAGGAATCAATTACTAAATATCTTATTAATGTAGGGCCTGTTGCTATTAAAGATTGCCCTTCATTATATGACGATTGTGATTTCATGTTTTTACCGACCCTGTTGGAGTGTTTTTCAGCTTCTTACGCCGAAGCTATGGTAATGGAAACTCCCATATTGACATCCGATCTTTCGTTTGCTCATACGGTTTGTAAAGATGCTGCGGTCTATTTTGACCCGGAAGATCCGGTTAATATAGCTGATAAGATCATTGAAACCGCTGAAAATAAGTTGCTGCAGAAATCACTTGTGGAAAAAGGCAAAAAAAGATTTACTGAATTTGAGACACCCCTGGAAAGAGCAAAAGAATTTTTAAGAATATGCAACCAAATTAAAAGTAAATAATCTAAACGGGTATAGATGAAAGTTTTATTTATAACAGTAGCTTGGCCTCAAGAAGGAAATAGAAATTTATACTCTGATTTGTTAAATGAATTTAAAAAAAATGGACATGATGTTTTTGTTGCCTATGCTGACGAAAAAGTCAACACAACAACTGTAAAAATGGAGGATGGGATAAATGTATTGAGGTTCCCGACTCTGAAAATAAGAAAAGCAGGTAAGTTTAAGAAGGCACTTTCATTATCATTTCTCGGGTTTAAATTTAAAAGAAATATTAACAAATATTATACGAAGGAAAAGTTTGATTTAATTATTACCCACACCCCACCGATAACTCTTTCGGGATTAATGAAATATTTGAAAAAGAAATATAATGCATTTTTCTATCTTTTATTAAAAGATATTTGGCCGCATAGTAATGCCAGTTTGGGAATTATTAAAAAAAACGGACTGGTGTATAAATACTTTAGGTGGCATGAAAAACGAATGTACCGAACTGCAGATATGATTGGTTGTATGTCACCAAAGAATGTAGAATTTGTTTTAACAAATAATTCATTTATAAATGAAAATAAAGTTGAAGAGTGTCCTAATTCAATAACTCCCAGAGATTTAGATAGTAAAAAAAATGATAAAATAAGGTCGAAATATGGAATACCGGAAGAAGCAACCGTATTTATTTTCAGTGGTAATTTGGGCAGAGGACATGGGTTAAAGTTTTATATCAATACAATAAAAGAATTAAATGATTATGATAAAGCTTATTTTTTAATTGGGGGTAGTGGAACCCAGTTTGAATATTTGCGACATACAATTAAAGAACAAGATATTAAGAATGTTTTTTTATATGAATGGTTGCCAAAAGAAGATTTTGATGAGATTTTACTTACCAGTGATGTCGGTATAATTTTATTGGACTCCAGATACACAGTACCTCAATTTCCTTCCAGGCTTTTAGCTTATCTCGAAGCTTCAAAGCCTGTGTTATGTGCAGTGAATGAAGAAACTGATATTGGTACTATAGTTGAATCTGCCGGTTGTGGGATTTCAGTTCTACATGGAGATAAAGAAGCTTTTATAGGAGAAGTCAAGAGACTTTCTGAGAACCAGTCATTAAGAAAGAAATTGGCTATTAATTCCCGAAAATTGCTAGAATCCAGATATACCTGCAAAGACAGTTATTCTAAAATTATGAGTCATCTTAAATAAAATCATGAGTTACTTTAATGAGAGATGCTAGTTTAAAAATTTTATTGTTAGATCAGGGCCGGCAATCGCTACCTTTTTTAAAATCTTTTTCAAATGCTGGGCATCAGGTATTTATAGTATGTAATACGAGGATATGTGAGGGTTATTTCTCAAGATATCCTGCGCGCAGATTATTGTGGCCAAGTTATATGAAAGATCCACAGGCATTTAAAAAACAATTAATTGAATTTTTAAAAAAACAAGATATTGATGTTACTCTATGTGTAGGTGATGTCTCTGCAGAAATACTTTCAAAAAATAAAGATGAGATAAGTAAATATACAAAAACAACGGTACCTGAGTATTCAAAATTTATAGAAGTGTCGGATAAGTTGAAACTAATGGAATATTGTATGGAAAATGATATTCCCTGTCCTGTTACACATAATCTTAATAAAGATACTGATATTAATTTTATTCATGAAATGGATTTTCCTGTGATCGTAAAACCAAGAAGAGGTATTGGAGCATTAGGAGTTCAAAAAGTATTGAATCCGGAAAGTGTTAGAAACATCCTTCCTGAACACACCGATAAATATGGGTCTCTACTTATACAGGAATTTATTCCACAGGAGGGAGGGATGCAGTATCAGGCTCAGGCTTTTCTTGATGAAGATAGCAATATGAAAGTTTGTATGATAATTGAAAAACCAAGATTTTTTCCTGTAAATGGTGGTACAAGCACAGCAAATGTAACTGTTGATAAGCCTGAAATTGTTGAAGTTTGCAAAAAATTATTGGAAGGAATCGGATGGACCGGTGCCGCCGATGTAGATTTAATACTCGATCCGCGAGATAACGTAGTTAAAGTATTGGAGATAAATCCAAGGGTGACAGCTGGCATAAAAATAGGATTCGCGGCCGGCATTGACTATGCAGATTTACATTTAAAACTTGCACTTGGAAAGCCAATTCCGAAAATAGAGTCTTATCAACTTGGTGTTTACTGTCGCAACATTTTTATGGAGATTTTGTGGTATATCTTTTCTACTCGTTTCATGAAAAAAACTACAAAACCGTCTTTTTTTAAGTTCTTTGGCAAGTCTGTCGTATATCAGACTTTTAGCAGTGATGATCCGTTTGCAGGATTTGGTTTTTTTCTAAATATGTCTCGTAAGTATTTAAATATTAATTATCTAAAAGAGAAATTGGCAGATAATAAATAGCAGATGATAACTAGATTTGGTAAAAATTCATGAGAAATATTTCTCAAAATAATGAACTTGATGTTTTATTGATAGGTGTAACAGATAGACCACAATCAATGAATGCAGCACTGGGTATATTAAAAAATAGTCGCCATAAATTATCTTGTATTATATTTCAGAAAAGATTCTCTAAAAGGATTACTTCTTTAAAGTTTTATACGGATTTAATTAACAAATTTAGTTTTAAATTTATAAAATCAAAAATAATTGAATTAATAAAGATAAAGTTTAAAAAAATATCAAATGAAAAAAGCTTCCTTGATATAATAAAAAGTAACGGGATAGAATATTACGAAGTAGATGATATAAATAGTCAATATGTGGAGTCTATTTTAGAAAGGATAAGTCCTGATGTTATAGTGTTGTCAGGTGCTCCAATTGTCAAAAGTAATATCCTGAAATGCGCAAAAAAATGTACAATTAATGTTCACAGATCATTATTGCCAAAATATGCTGGTTTGGATGCTATTTTTTGGGCCTTATATCACGATGAAGACAAAATTGGTGCAACGGTACATACGGTAAATGAAAAGATTGATGGAGGAAAAATTATTTTACAAAAAGAAAAAAAAGTACTTCCCAAAGACAATTTAGACTCACTTACGAAATGGTATGAAAGTATAGTGGCAGATCTTTTTGTGGAATCATTAGATTTAATCTGTGATCCTGAATTTACCCCAAAAGAACAAGATTTTAGTAGAAGATCTTATTATTCGTGGCCAACTAAGAAGCAAAGAAAAGAGCTAGAAAATAAAATAAGAGAGAGAAATTAGAGTAATTATAATCATGGTAATTTAAATAAAATGCGTAATGAAAAAGCAGCACTTACCGTTGATGTTGAAGACGGCATCAACATCGGTATGCGGGATCTTATGGGACGGGAGATGCCGCCAACTGAGCGTGTGGTTAAGAACACCATGAATATTTTAGAACTATTTGAACAGCATGAAGCAAAAGCAACTTTTTTTGTTTTAGGTCAGGTGGCTGAACATTATCCGGAACTAGTTAAAAGCATACATAAAGCCGGACATGAAATTGGTGTGCATGGATACGATCACTACCAGTTTTTTAGGATGGACTATGAAATGGCCAAAGATCAACTAAAACGAGCCCGTTCTTTGTTGCAGGATCTTACAGGACAGGAGGTTTTGGGGCACCGGGCCCCTGCTTTTTCTATTAACGAGGAGAACAAATGGGCCCTCGAATTGCTGGCTGAATTAGGGTTTACTTACGACAGCAGCATCATGCCCTGCAAGGGATTTAACTATGGCTGGAGCTCATTTCAAAAAGATATTACACACATAAAATTTGAAAATGAGAAATTACTTTATGAATTCCCGATGTCGGTCATTAATGTACTTGGAAAAGAAATACCCACGTTGGGAGGAAGCTATCTGCGTCTTTTGCCTTCATGGGCTTCTAAATACTCTTTTGATACCGTATTATCCAAGCAGAGAACGCCTGTCGTATTTATCCATCCCTATGAGCTGGATGAAGTTCGATATCCGGATTATTTTTTTGAAGCACTTAAAGAACAGTCACTCAAAACAAAGGCAAGGGTACTGTTTATGAGGCTTAACCGGAAAAGAGTTGCGGATAAGTTATCCGGCCTGTTGTCTGAATACCAATTTGACACCATGTCTAATATTTTACAAGAGAAAAAACGGAGAGATGCTGCTATAGAAATTAAAACCATAACATTGGAGTCTTTAAAAAGAAAAAAATATTGATGATAAAAAAGATAAAGCGCAGCCTGATCGAGAATATAAAAAATATACCCGGCTGGTCAACCAAAAGAAAAATCGTGGCTTTTATATCAGATGACTGGGGTGACTTAAGGATACATTCTGAGGCTGATTTTAAAAAGCTTGTTTCTAATGGTATACCGGTAGATAAACATCCTAGGACAAGATTTGAAACCTTGGCAAATTATGAAGATTTAGAGCTTTTATTTAACGTATTGCGTTCAGTGAAAGACCGTCAAGGCCGGTCGGCAGTGCTTTCACCCCTTACCATTATGGCCAACCCTGATTTTATAAAAATTGAAGCAAACGATTTTCGGGAGTATCACTATAATCTTTTTACTGATACACTTAAAGAATACGAGAACGGTGAAGATACCATTTCTAAATGGAGGCAAGGCATCGACGAAAAAATATTTTTGCCTGAACTGCACGGCCGGGAGCATATCAATGTACCTTTATGGATGAGAAAGTTACAGTCTGGAGATGAAAGGTATAGAATTTCTTTCAATCATCGATATGTTTATAATTCTGATTCTGAATTGGAAACATCGATTGTTGCAGCTTATAATTTTCAAAATGAAGATGACTTTCGATACATCGACGATGCTTTATGCGATGGTATTCAACAGTTTGAGTCGGTATTCGGTTATAGACCTTCTGTTTTTAACCCCCCGAATGCCATATTTCATCCAAGATTTTATCCTACTCTTAAAGGGGAAGGTATAGATAATATTGATACACGACATTACAGAATGGAGCCAGATGGCAAGGGAGGGCTTGTAAAAAGCCGTTATCGTTTTGGAGAGGTATCTCAAGAGAGGATCGTTCATTTTATCTCAAATTGTGCTTTTGAGCCCATCAAAGATAATCCAACGGTTGTGGAAGATACACTGAGTCAGGTTGCCTCAGCTTTCCGATGGAATAAGCCCGCCTTGATTAATACCCACAGAATAAATTATGTGAAGGGAAGAGGAGGAAAGCATCGCGAGCGATGTCTTGATGCCTTGTCTGCTCTTTTAAATAAGATTACCGAGACTTGGCCAGATGTAGAGTTTATGGGGATAGGGGAATTCTGTAACTACATGAACAGCACACTGGAAGAGAAATTGCAAAGTGTGGCTACAGACCAATGATTATTGTCGGTGATATCGCGTCTCCAAGTGAAAACTACAGCCAGAATTTGGAACGGTTATTTGAAAGTCGGCCGGCTCTATTTTCAAAGAATACTTTAGTGTTTAATTTGGAGGGATTGATTGCTGATGACCATCCCACTGATACCGGTACCCCCGTACTTTTTAATAACTCCAGCCTTCTGAATGTATTGACAGAGTATTGTGATGGTTCTGTGGCCGCTCTTGCCAATAATCATACGCTGGATCTTCCAGAATTCTTCAAGAACAGTCGGGCAAAGCTGCAAAGTAATAACATTCCCTTTGTTGGGGCAGGTAATGATAAAAAGCAAGCCGAGAGACCGATCCACTTTATTGACCGGGGACGTGATGTTTATTTGTTTAATTACTGTTGGGATTTTTTGATATATCACCAGAAAAACCCAACAGAAAATGTACATATAGCTGAGATTAAAGAGCGAAAAATCATCGAAAAGGTGAAAGCATGCAGAGCTGCTAATCCAGATGCAGCAATTGTGGTGTATTTTCATTGGAGCATAGATTTGGAGACATTGCCATATCCAATGTATCGGCAGTTCTCTAGGGCGTTAATTGATCATGGAGCAAATATTGTAGTGGGTTGCCACTCCCACTGTGTGCAGGGCGGTGAAGCCTATAAAAACGGGTATATTGTTTATGGCTTGGGTAACTTCTTTATTCCGTGGAATGTATATGCCGGAGGAAAGCTGGATTTTCCTGCTTTCTCCAAATTTTCTTTAGGTTTGGAATGGGACCCTAGTTCAAACAAAGCTATTTGTCATTGGTTTAAATATGATGAAAAAAGCCAATCTGTTAACTATTTAGAAAGTGAACCTTTTCAAGAATCACAAAAGCTTTTAGAATATTCACCCTATCAAGATATGGGGCATAAGGAATACGCAGAATATTTCAGAACACATCGCAGAAAGGGATTTTTGATACCTGTTTTTACTGACTATAGGAAAATATGGTACAATAAATGGTTAAACTTTCTCATCAAAACAAGAGCAAGAATAGCAAGAACATTAGCTAAATTTAACCTGATTAAGTGGCAAAGTTGATGTTATTTTGAAATCTTATCTAATGCTGGAACTAATTGAGAAATGATGCTACAAAAATTACGAAGAAAAGCTTTCTGGATCTTTGATAAACTGAAAGGTTCACCTGTTAAAAGTCATTTGGAAGAGATTTCCTCTTTACTGGAAGGCTCAGATTCCTTTAGTGCACAAAATATTATTAAACAGCATAAAGAAAGGCTCTTCAGGCATGCCAAGGATTCAACAGGTTTCTATAGTGATTATAAAAGTGCCCGAATGCTGGAGGAGTTTCCGGTAGTAAATAAAAATATAATCAGGAAACACTTTGAAGAGTTTAATTCATCATTGATACGAGAAGGTGAAAAAATTCCAGCTGTTACCAGTGGTTCAACAGGAACACCGTTTAAAGTTTACCAGAGTCAAGATAAAAAAAACAGGAATGCAGCAGATACGATATACTTTGCAAGAAAAGCTGGATATGATATTGGACAAAGATTGATTTACTTAAAAATTTGGGCTGAAGAAAAAATGGCATCTCCATTTCATTATTGGATGCAGAACATTATGCCGGTTGATGTCCTAAAATTGACTCATGACAAAATTAGTTCCCTAATTGCTGATCTTGAACAAAAGAAATGTCGTTACAGTATTCTTGGCTATGTATCTGCGCTTGAACGTATATGTAAATACTTAGACCGAATAGAAAAGGACAGGGTAGACACAGATATTGCATCAATTATAACGATGTCTGAATCCCTCACTCCTTATGTTAAAAAGAAAATGGAAACCTATTTTGGGGCAAAAGTTTATGCCCGTTATTCCAATCTTGAAAACGGTATTCTTGCTCAACAGGTACCCGGAAGTGGAGGTAAGTATCTTCTGAATCGCGCAAGTTATATTGTCGAGATTCTTAAAATGGATTCAGATGAACCCGCAAGTGTAGGTGAGCCGGGTAGAATTGTAGTAACGGATCTATTTAATCTTGCGATGCCTATGATACGGTACGATACCGGAGACATAGGGATTAAATCAGAAGCGACTGACGGATACGGGAATACATATTTAGACAAGGTAGAAGGGAGAAAGCTGGATATTTTATATGATACTTCAGGTAATGTAGTTTCTTCATATATTATGTATAAAAATATGTGGCAATATACAGAAATTAAGCAGTACCAGTTGATTCAAGAGGATGAGAAAAAATATACTTTTAAGATTAATATTGATGGTAAATTTGAAAAAGAAAAGCAATTAATAAATGAGTACAAATCCTTTTTGGGACATGATGCAGAGTTTAACGTAGAATACGTGGATGAGATACCACTGCTGTCCTCAGGCAAAAGAAAGAAAACAGTGAACAACTGGAAAAAAAATTAACCTATGTACGCTATTTTTTTTAAAAGGGTAGTGGATATTGTATTGGCATTTCTGCTACTCATGGTTACTTTTCCTATTTGGACGGTGGTATTTATACTTCTCTTCATTCAGAATAAAGGAGGAGTTTTCTTTTACCAGCGAAGACCAGGATTGGAGGAGAAGCCCTTTCACATAATTAAATTTAAGACGATGACTGATGAAAGAGATAAAGAAGGGAATTTATTGCCGGATGTAGAACGGATAACAACTGTTGGGAGATGGATTCGCAGACTTTCTTTAGATGAACTTCCTCAACTTATCAATGTTTTAAAAGGTGAAATGAGTTTGATAGGGCCGCGTCCGTTATTGTTTAAATATATCCCCCTCTATACAGAAGAACAAAGAAGAAGACATGAGGTTAAACCAGGTATAACAGGCTGGGCTCAGGTAAATGGTAGAAATTCTATAAGTTGGAAAAAAAAATTTGAGCTTGATCTCTACTATGTAGAGAATGTTTCCTTGAGACTAGATCTAAAAATAATTTGGCTTACCATCTTAAAGGTTTTGAAGCGGGAAGGCATCAATCAGTCTGATGCACGTCCCATGCAGCCATTTGACGGGACAAACTGAAATGGAAAAAAAGTTATACATCATAGGAGCGGGAAGTGTTGGCGGACATGTGGCCCTGAATATAAGAGACTATTCAAATAAATATAAAATTGCAGGCTTTTTTGATGATGATTCTGATAAAATTGATACAAAACAGTTCGGCCATACCGTGCTTGGGCCTGTTAGTGATGCACTGGATTTAAAAAATGTTGCCCTTATAATAGGTATTGCATTTCCTAAAATTAAGAAAGAGATTATTGAGTTGTTATCAGCAAATAAGTCCCTAACCTACCCTGCATTAATACACGATAAAGCATGGATTTCAAATAGTGTCTCAATAGGCAATGGTTCAATAATTTATCCCGGAACTTCTGTTAATTATGGTTCTGAAATCGGAGACCACGTAGTTATAAATATGAATTGTGCAATTGGGCATCATACTAAAATTGAAGATTATGCCAGTCTTGCTCCGGCTGTAAAAACAGGAGGACATACTTGTTTAGGAGAGGCTGCAGATATAGGTATTGGGGTTTCAACCTTGCAAGAAGTAATGATTGGAGCTGGTTGCACAGTGGGTGGTCAAGCTATGGTAACTCATAATATTCCAGAAAATGAAACTGCAGTAGGTATTCCTGCTCAGGTTAAAAGAAAACAGAAGTAAATGCTTTATAACAGCTTGGTCTAACTTATTTATAATTTAGATGTTTATTTCATTCATTAAATTTTTTCTGGATCCATTCAATATTTTATGGATACTTGCATTAACATTATTGTTTATCTGGTATCTGAAAAAAAAGAGGCTTTTAAAATGGCTTTTAGGTATTTCAGCGATTTTCTTCTTGTCAGTTTCTACTCCATTAATCCCGGTTTTAGTCATTGATTCTCTTGAAGATCGTTATGTTCCCTTGTATACCAAGCAGTTAGATGACCTCGGCAGGGAGTACCATATTATTGTACTTGGCGGCGGACACGGATTTGATGACCGATTACCTCCTAACTCCCTGTTATCGCAAAAAGCTCTTGGCAGATTAAATGAAGGTATACGGTTACACCGGCAGCTGCCGAGCAGCAAGATGGTGTTTTCCGGGTTTTCAGCCAGTGGAGGTACAACCCAGGCTGAAATGTTGGAAAAAACGGCTCGTTTATTAGGAGTAGATAAAGAGAGAACTATTCTACAAAATGAACCGGGTAATACTTTCGAAGAGGCGAAGGTTTACTCTGAAAATTATGGGAATCGACATCCAGTTATTTTGGTTACAAACGCTACTCATATGCCACGGGCGATGATGTCATTTAAAAAATTCGGAATAGAACCGTTTCCTTCTCCAACAAATTATAGGCTTTTGGGAAGCTGGAAATATAAAAGAATTGGTCTTCCTGATATGAGTAATATTGAACATCTAAGAGTTGGAATTTATGAGTATGCAGGTCTAATTTGGTACCATCTTAAATCGTGAAACGCTCTAACTAATAAGTTTATCAGTTTATATTGATGTTAAGATAAGGATATTGAGTTGTTAAGGCTGTAAGTGCTACAAAAAAGTGGAAAGGCTCAGTAGTGAATTTTATCTACTTTCAAACGGTTAACTTTCAGGAAAGCTTACAGAAGCTTTTAATAGGGTGCTATTTGGATAATGACTTAAAGGAAAATATTTTAGGTTATAGTGTCATTATATACCAATGAATCCGATCAAAGGTTGTCACGGGTAAAAGCAAATGAGACTATATTTGGTCCATAACCTTTTTGGCAGTAAAAACTGTAGATGGAAATTTTTTACGATGACAATTTAGATATTAGATTCCATTTAAGGAATGATTCAACTTTTGATTTCTAAAATATTATTTTAGTTACAGTGAAGAATATAGGCGCCGCTGCTAATAATAAGAGGGACTTTTTTCAAGTTAATAAATAGAAGTTTAGTTCTATATAATTTTGTATGAAATAGTATCATTATTTATGGCTCAATCTAATCTCCGTATTTATTTATCTCCACCGCATATGGGCGGAGAAGAACTTGACTACATTCACGATGCCTTTGAAAAAAATTGGATAGCTCCGCTGGGAGCCAATGTGGATGGCTTTGAAGAAGATCTTCAGACTTTTACAGGCCGGGAGCACGCGGCGGTTGTTACTTCTGGTACTGCAGCCTTACATTTAGCACTTATTTTATGTGATGTTGAACAAGGAGATGAAGTTATTTGTCAGTCATTTACTTTTGCTGCTTCTGCCAATCCGATAAAATATCAGGGAGCAAATCCTGTTTTTGTGGATTCCGAGCCGGAGACCTGGAATATGAGCCCACAACTGCTCGAGCAGGCAATAAATGACAGAATTGATAAAACCGGTAAAAAACCTAAGGCTATCATCGTGGTACACCTATATGGAATGCCGGCTAAGATGGAGCGGATATTGGAGATCGGACGCAAATATGATATTCCGGTGATAGAAGATGCGGCCGAGGCCTTGGGTTCTTCCATTAATGGCCAAAAATGCGGAACTTTTGGAAAGTTATCCGTACTCTCGTTTAACGGGAACAAGATTATTACGACTTCCGGAGGTGGGGCATTGCTTGGAGATGACGAAGCGCTGATTAACAAAGCTCGGTTCCTGGCTACACAGGCCCGTGATGATGCCCCGCATTATCAGCACTCCGAGCTGGGCTATAACTACCGTATGAGCAACATCGTGGCCGGTATAGGGCGTGGACAGATGAAGGTGCTGGAGGAGAGGGTAGAGGCGAGGCGAGCGAATCATCAATATTACTATAAGCAATTAAACGGTACATGGCTTGAGTCTGGCATTCAGAATTCAGAATTTAAAATTCAGAATTCTTCTGAGTCGGGAATCTATTTCTTAAAAGAGCCCGAGAACTATAAAAGCAACCGCTGGTTAACGACGGTATTGGTTAATCCTTTAGAAACCGGAGGGGTATCGAGGGAAGATATTCGATTAGCACTGGAAGATCAGAATATCGAAAGCCGGCCGCTTTGGAAACCAATGCATCTACAACCGTATTATAAAGACTCACCCTATTATGGAAATAATATTTCGGATAAACTTTTTGAATATGGGCTTTGTTTACCCTCAGGAAGCAGTCTCAAAGAGAAAGAAAAAAGGAGAGTTGTAGCGTCTATTAGAGACTGTCTGGAAAAATAAAAAAGTTTGGTTGATTGGAATTAATTTAAGTGCTCAACATTTTACAGATTTTGTGAAATAAATCTTCAGAATTCCTTGGTCTATAAATGGGTTGAAAAGCTATTAATTAATTTTAATCAAGATTTCATTAATATTTCGGTAAATTCTATTAATATTGCTATCTCACTGTAGAATTACGTATTTGATATTAATAGAATCTATAGGGGGTAAATGATGTAACCAAAGGGTTACCAATTAATTCATCTACGCATTCGGTACCATGCTATTAGAAAAGTGAAAAAATCGAAGAGGGTAAAATGGAGTTTAGTTTTATAAAAAATGAGTCATTACTATCAAAATATATAAACACATATACCAGATCTGTGTTCTTTTTGGTAGGTGATACGCTCTTCTTATTTCTTTCTGCATTACTGGCTTATCTCACTCTGTCGCCTCTCACCTCTAGTATTGAGGCATTTCCATATGCACTCTCCGTAATTAACGCGGCTTCAATAATTGGAATACTGGCAGCCTTAAGGATGTATATGGCAACTTGGAGGCATACTAGCATAATTGAATTTTTTAAAATTGTTGTGGCTGTAGTAGTTGGTACGATTCTGTCACAGGTTGTATCTAGCACATTCTTTGAAGCATTGGGAACCCATGACCATATTTTTACAGTCTTAATGTCGGTTTATGCCATTCTGTTTATTTCTGGTTTTAGAATTAGTAAACGGTTGGTTTTTGAGCTATTGGGCACGAAAAATGAGAACAGTTCTCGTAGCATAATTTTTGGTGCTGAGAATGAGGGAGAGCAGATACTTCGAGATGTAATTAAGAACGAAAAGTTAGATTTTAAGGTCCTTGCTCTGTTTGACGATAGAGTGGTAAAAGGGCTTTATATGCATGGAGTTCGAGTGCTTGGTGGCGGAGAAGAAATGGTGGAATATGTTGAGAACCATCCTGTGGATCAGCTCATAGTTGCCTATCCTGAATACCCTAAGAAGGATTTAAAGGAGATCATTAGTAAACTTAAAAAGATTCGTCCGGAGCTGGATATTAAAATTTTACCTGCTTTCCATTCGCTTTCTGATGATCCGGTTAGTATAAAGAATATTCGTGATATTAAAATTGAAGATGTGCTTGGCAGAGAGCCTATAAATATTAATATGGATACCCTAAAGAAAAGTATTTACGACAAAAAGGTGCTGGTAACGGGAGCCGGTGGATCCATAGGTAGTGAATTAATCAGGCAATGTGCAAATTTAAACCCCAGCAAGCTTATCGCTCTTGATATTGACGAAACGGAGCTTTTTAAGCTACAAAATGAATGTAATGGGCAAGACAAAGAAATTATACCCTGTGTAGCTTGTGTCACAGATGAGCAAAAGATTGATAAAGTTTTAAAAAGATTTAAGCCGGATGTCATATTCCATGCAGCTGCATATAAGCACGTTCCGATGATGGAGTCATTCCCGGAAGAGGCCATTAGGGTTAATGTATTGGGCACCAGAACGGTTGCCTCGGCTGCCATCAAACATAATGTTGATAAATTTATTATGGTATCCACTGATAAGGCTGTAAACCCTACAAATGTTATGGGGGCTACAAAAAGAATAGCAGAAGAAATTTGCATGTGCTGTGCGGATGATGGTTCTACTAAGTTTATGTCTGTTCGTTTTGGTAATGTATTGGGTTCAAGAGGATCCGTTATTCCAATTTTTATTGATCAAATAAAAAATGGAGGTCCTGTTACAGTCACCCATCCTGAAATGAAGCGGTACTTTATGACGATTCCTGAAGCTGTTTTGTTGGTAATGCAGGCTGGTTCTATGGGTGAAGGTGGAGAGGTTTTTGTTCTTGATATGGGTGAGCCTGTTAAAATAATGGATATGGCTCAAGACCTCATTAAATTACATAATCTCAAGCCTGGGAAAGATATCGCAATAGAAATTGTGGGACGTCGCCCGGGAGAGAAACTTTTTGAGGAATTATTGAATGCCGAGGAGGGAGTGACAGAAACTGACCACGATGAGATATTTAAGGCAAAGTGCAGCAAAAACTTTGATAGAAAAGAACTTGATCATAAAATAAGTGAACTGGTTGCGCTATTGCATAGCGATAGTATTGAATCTGTGAGGGCTTATTTAAAAACTCTTGTCCCTTCGTATAGTTTCAAAACAAATGGATCAGATAAAAGTGTTCAGAAATCTAAAAATGAGAATAAATTAGCAGTTATAGAGTAATTATAGGAAGAAGCGTAAATATATTTTTTAGTAAATTAGATTAGCGGTAATATTTTAGAAGCAGTGTACTTAATGATAATAGAATTTAAAATATAAAGTTAGAGTATAATAGGATGCAAGGCTCCAATAAGAATCATCGTAAACCTGAGAATAAAATTCAAAGGTTTCAATTTGATTCAGAGAATAATTTTGGTAAAACAACATCTAATAGCAATGGAATGGATCCTCAAAGAATAATATCGGTAATCTTCAGATATAAATGGATCATCATGATGCTGTTAATTGCTGGGGCTGGCGGTGCATGGTATTATGCAGAAAGTGTTACTCCTATATATGAAGCTAATGGGACCATTTTAATAGAAAATCCTGCTGGAGATGAAGACGATAGAATTGCTCAATTGATGAATCAAACAACGGGACAAGGTCTGAGTACTACATTAGCTAATCAGATTCAAATTTTTAAGTCACGTTCATTTTCGCGGCAGATAAGCGAATCATTGATGGATCAGGATTCTTTAACAATTTCTGATTATCCAATATTGTGGACCTACGATGAAGAGAAAAAAGAATTTTACCGAGCAAATAAGGCAACAGTTACCTCCAGAATACAACGTAATATCGGTTTCAATAGACCTGAAGAAGAGGCCGATGTCCTTGATGTAAGTTTTACAAGTACAAGTCCAAAACAAGCTACAACAATTGTAAACAATGCAATGGAGTTGTATGTTGAAAAATCAACTGAACAGAACAGGGAAGCTGCAAGTAAAACGGCAGAGTTTTTAAAAAAGGAGAGAGAAGCCGCAAAAGAAGAGCTGAGAAAATCCGAAGAGAAGCTGCGGTCCTACATGAATTCCAGCGGAATTGTTCAGGTCGATGAACAAGCAGCCAATATAGTAAGTCGCAGAGAGGACACCGAAGCAGAACTACAGCGGGTTAACTTGGAGCTAAAGACTGTAGAGGAAACGATTGAAAAATATGAGCAGCGACTTGAAAAAATTAAGCCAGGTCTTTCGGAACAGTATTCTGAGGCTTTGGGCCCGAGAATTCAGAATTTACAGGAAGAAATGGCTCAATACGAAAAAGAGCGTAGGCTTATCATTGCAAGAAACCCGGGGGTTTTAGATAAGAAACCTCTTCCTAGTAGATTGCAATACCTCGATAAACAAATAGAAAAGGTGAAAAACGAAATTACTGAATTATCTTCCAAGCTATTTAATGAAGAGAATGAGTTTACAGGTATAAGTAGTGAAGATAGAGCTCAGGCGGTTACAGAAGTTCAAAATAGATTAGTGGATTTAAAAATCCAGCAGAACCAGTATAAGGCAAGGCAACAGGCACTGAGGGAGCATAAACAAGAGATTGATTCTAATTTTAATTCACTTCCTGAAGGAATGGTTGAGCTTGCAAAACTCCAAAGGGATGTAAAACTAAATGAAGAACTATACTTAAATCTCTCCAAACAGTATTCAGATATGTCTCTCTGGAAGCAATCCCAATTTGGGTATGGGCAAATTATTGATAAAGCTAAAGTGCCTAGTTCCCCAGTTAGTCCTAATAAAAAAATCCTTCTGCTTTTAGGATTAATGCTGGGTGGATTTTTGTCTGCAGTCTTTATTGCTACTCGTGAGTTTATGAATAAAACGGTGAATAGTTTAAATCAGTTAAAGAATATTTATGACCCTTCATTTAATATAATCACTATTCCCAAAATTGAGAAAAAATCGCAAAAATATCTCAGGTCATTTAAGGGAAAAGAGGATAAGATTCCCAATGAATTAGTGATGATGCAAGATAGTTTAAATATTGTTTCAGAGTCGGTGAGACGATTAATGAACTATATAATTTTTCAAAACGGTGATACTCCACCTAAAACGGTAGCTGTAACAAGTCCTGCAAAAGGAGATGGAAAATCTACAATTGTGGCCAATCTCGGCATATCGTTTTCTGAAGCAGGATATAAAACTCTGTTAGTTGATGTAGATCTTCGAAGACCTAAGCTTCATAAATATCTTGGTTTGAGTAGTAAACAGGGATTGACTGATTATTTTGATGGCAGTTTACCTATTTCTAATCTGGTTAAAAGTACGGATATAAATTCTTCATTAAGCGTTATTACTACTGGCAGTACCTCACAAAATCATGAGCCTATTATCGGAATTCCTAAGTTCAGAGAGCTGATAGATAATCTGCAAAATAATTTTGATATAATTCTTTTTGATACTCCTCCCTTTGGTATCATAAGTGACTCTACGGCACTGCTAAAATATTGTCAATCTACAGTTGTGGTTGCCAGATACCAAGAAACCAATAAAGGACTGTTATTCAGAACAATAGATGAGCTCGAGCAAGTTCAGGCAAATATTACTAATATTGTCTTGAATGAATTTGACTATCGCAAAGAAACTCAGAACTACTATGGGGCTGGTTATTTTGAGGCGCTATATGAAAATTATTCAGAATATGCGAATTAACTGATAAGTTTCATTATCAAATGCTGAATAATAAAATTAGCTTATTGATCTAAATGTTTTTCTGTTTAGTATCAAATAATTGAATCATATCTAATCCAAATGAAAAGTCATCCAAAAATTTACATAGCAGGTCACAGAGGTATGGTTGGGTCTGCAATCAAGAGAAGGTTAGAACAAGAAGGGACGCAGAATATTATCTTTAGATCCAGTTCAGAGTTGGATTTAAGAGATCAGAAATCTGTCGAACTATTTTTTGAAAAAGAACAACCTGAAATAGTCATAGATGCTGCTGCCAGGGTAGGAGGGATAATGGCAAATAATGATTATCCGTGGCAGTTTTTGTATGAAAATATCCAGATGCAAAACAACATTATTAGCAGCTCTCATAAATACGATGTTAATAAACTGATATTTTTAGGAAGCTCTTGTATATACCCCAAACATGCTGATCAACCTATGAGTGAAGATCAATTGTTAACTGGACCATTGGAGCCTACGAATCAATGGTATGCGATTGCTAAAATTTCAGGGGTGAAAATGGTTGAGGCACTTAGAAAGCAGTATAACCGAGATTACATTTCATTGATGCCTACTAATCTTTATGGGCCAAATGATAATTTTGATTTAAAAACTTCTCACGTACTTCCCGCAATGATCAGAAAATTTCATGAGGCAAAAGAGAAGGGGCATGTCCCGGTTACTCTTTGGGGTACGGGATCACCACGTCGTGAGTTTCTTCATGTTGATGATGTAGCAGAGGCTGTCATGTTCAGTTTAACAAATGATTTAAAATATGGTCTGTATAATGTTGGAACCGGAAAGGATATTGCTATTAAAGAACTGGCTTTACTAATTCAAAATATTGTGGGCCATGAGGGAGAGATTCATTGGGATAGCTCTAAACCTGACGGGACCCCTAGAAAACTGATGGACGTATCACGCTTTGAGGATGAGGGTTGGACCTATAATATTGAGCTAGAAAACGGGATTCGAGCTACCTATGAATGGTTCTTGGAAAATTCAGGTGAGATTAAAGAAAGAGAAATTGAATCATGAAATTTTCTTGTTGCCGTTTTCGTCAACTTGATACAAGGGATATTCTTTTTTAAAAAAGAAAAAGTATGCGCCTAGTAATACTGTAATTTCTTTACTCTTTGGGTAGAATAATTTTTTATGGTCTGTTATTTCTTTATAAAAATTTTATGTTCATTCACCGCAATAAATTACTTTTTTCACCCTTGGCTTTAGCTGAGTATATATTATGCCGGAAGATGTAAAATCTTAAATGGGTACTGCATATGTTACCCTTGGGAGTGGTGGTCTAGACCCATTGTCGGGATTTGGTTGGTTTCTATTGGATAAAATTAAATTAAAAATTAAATAAAATATTAAATCGTGAACGCATCAAGAAATAAAACAGCACTTATTACAGGAATTACAGGTCAGGATGGTTCATATCTTGCAGAATTTTTATTGGATAAAGGTTACGAGGTACATGGCATAAAGCGACGAGCGAGTTTAATTAAAACCGATAGAGTAGATCATTTATATCATGATCCTCATTTCAAAGGGCTACCTTTTTATTTGCATTACGGGGATATGACAGACTCTACGAACCTGATTCGTATCATTCAGGAAACGCAGCCCGACGAAATCTATAATTTAGCGGCCCAAAGCCATGTACAGGTTTCCTTTGAAACACCGGAATATACTGCAGATGTTGATGCATTAGGAGTTTTGCGAATGTTGGAAGCTATTCGCATACTGGGCATGGAAAATAAAACTAGATTCTATCAGGCTTCAACTTCAGAATTGTATGGGAAAGTAGTGGAAACGCCACAAAATGAAGATACTCCGTTTTATCCTCGTTCTCCTTATGGAGCTGCAAAACTTTATGCTTATTGGATAACAAAGAATTATCGGGAAGCATATGGTATGTTTGCTGTAAATGGAATCTTATTTAATCACGAATCGCCTCGCCGTGGAGAAACTTTTGTAACGCGTAAAATTACAAGAGCAGCTGTACGAATTGCTAAAGGGGTCCAGGAAAAACTATTTTTGGGCAATTTAAACGCAAAACGAGATTGGGGCCATGCCAAAGATTATGTCAAGGGGATGTGGCTCATGCTGCAACAGGAAAATCCTGAAGATTTGGTATTGGCAACCGGTAAAGCTACCTCAGTGAGAGAATTTTGTGAAATGGCTTTTAAACATGCAGGTATTGAAATAGAATGGAGGGGCGAGGGTAAGAATGAAGTTGGAATTAGCAAACCAGATGGCGAGGTACTCATCGAGGTTGATCCACAGTATTTTCGTCCTACTGAGGTTGATATATTGCTCGGAGATTCTTCTAAAGCCCAAGAAAAGTTAAATTGGGAATTCAGTTATACCATCGAAGATCTTGTTAAGGAAATGGTTGAAATGGATATGAAAGAAATACAGAAGGATTAAAATTATAATTTAAAAATCGCTTCAGAATATTTTAACCGAACTGGTTAGTTAAGCTTATAAATTTTAAATATAAGTTACTCAAAAACTTAAATATTGTATTTCCTTATAATTTCGCCTAGTTCAAGTATAGTGTCAATTTGTTTGAATAGCAGTAAATGGAACTTATATATGGTTTTGACAATCCCAATATTATGAACGGGCAAAAAAAAGAGCCAACGATTACTATATTAATATCCACTATTGATGAGCGGATAGAGGACGTAAAAAAGGTTCTTTTGAACCCACGGGATGATGTTGAATATATCATATCACACCAGTACACTGAGCAGGCACACAAAAAAGTACCACCTGAGCTTAAAAGAAATGATGTCATGGTCTCTCAAATAGAAGGTAAAGGAGTTTCTAGGTCAAGGAATAATGCTATAAAACTAGCTTCTGGAGATATTGCTCTAATGTCAGATGATGATGTGACGTATCAGAATAGTTATATAGATGTTGTAAAAAAATCCTTCTATGATAACCCGGATATGGATGTAGGTATTTTTAAAATTAAGACAAAAGCTGGAGAACCGGAATACAAACCATATCCTGAATATCAGCTTGAATTAAAGAAGAAATTATTTTCTGTAAGTACAATTGAAATTGCATTTGATGTAAAGAAAATAATAGAATCGAGTATATGTTTTGACGAGCGGTTTGGTGCCGGAGAAGAACTATTGATCGGTTCAGAAGAAACCATATTCATTGAAGACTGTCTTAAGGAAGGACTTAAGGTTGTTTTTGTGCCTGAATACATTGTTGAGCATCCTTATACAAGCACTGTTAACACGATACCAAAGTTTGATAAACGTTTGAACTGGATAACCGGGGCTTACGATTGTAGAAAGAATGGGAGAATTGCATTACTGAAGGCTTTTGGAGGAACTTTTAAAAAATTACCTGAACTATTAAGACATAAAGTTAATCCTCTATCCTATTTATATCACAGATTGTCTGCGGTGATATATATCCTGCGAACAGATAAAAAAAAAGATAAGTAACACTACTTATTATACACTTAAACTGAATTCAATTTTTCAGTATTTCTAGAATCTTAATTAAATTTTGCTTGGAATTTCCCAAAAAAGTACCAGGCTTAAAGAAATCATAAATCCGAATGCCTTCCTTATTATTAATTCTTTTTTTGGCTTCATTGAGTGTGGGGTTTCTACCATGAAGAATTTTTACGGATGTATTGCCACCTACAAAAACAGGAAAGGGGGTACGTATATTATATTCGGGTGGTAGAATGGTCATATTTAATTGAGATCGCCAAAGAGCAAGTCGCAGAGCAGACTGATCGCCATCCGGTACGTCATCACTGTTTAACTTTTTATCATATATGCGCTCCCAATTTTGAATAGTCTCAAAAACTTTTTCAGTTGCGCGATACGCAATGACTCCGGAGTTAGGTTCTGGGAAACTATCCGGAACGTCTTCAAGAATATTGTTTTCTCCTGGGCAAATTCGCCAAGGTGCATGGCAATATGCAAATTCAAAACGATCCAGAAGTGGTATGAGTTCGTAGACCGATTCCATAAAGAAGGTATCGGTATCAACAAATAGTGTTTTTTCGAAGGGAGTCTCACAAAGAGGTTTAATTTTATCGAAAAAGGAATATCGGGGTTCCTCAATAAGATTAATTGTATGAAATGGAGAGTCATCAATACTAATCATTTCATCAGCCCATAATACAATTTTTGTATCCGGCATAACATTTTTAAGTGATTTTGCAGATTCAGTGGCTTCTGAAATAAATTTTTTGCCAGTGGCAATATAAAGTACCCCGAAATCTTCTTTCATAGAATTTAAATCTTATTTTAGCAGTATTCGAACCCTGCTTTATTTAGTTATAGGCTGATAGTTAAAAATATTAAAATCATGGTGATATATTTCCGCTACTTTAAGCAGCGATCTGCTGCTATAGTATTCTTTCCAATTATAGGTATCTGCTTTGCTTTTATTGTGAACGGAAAGTTTATTTTCAATTTCTAAAATATTGCAAACCTTTTCAAAATCTTCATCAATAGATTCAACCTTTCCGATGAAGTCAACCTCCGGCTTTAAACTTATATCACATACAAATGAATATTGAGGTTTAAAATGATTATAAGACCAAATAGATTTTTCATTAATCCAATTTTTTACAAATTCATCAAAACTCTGATATTTTGAGATATTCCTTTCGGCCCATTCACGTTCATTATTTTTAAAACCTCCTTCATTTAAAAATCGGTACGCTGAAAGCAATCTTGAATAGGGATTTCGTACAAAAGTAAATGTGAAGTAACGTTTATAGTCATTAGGCCCAAAAATTCTTTTGTAAGTTCGAACCGTAGTATGCCCGCCGCCGTAATTCCCAAAAAGAGCTTTATTTATCGAAATTCCTGCGGCTTTGGGAATATGTACATATATGCACTTAAGACGGTCAAATCCCTCCAGGGAATAATTATTATCGAGATTTCCTTTTCTAAGTTGATTAAACTTTTCCCTGTTTTTCCAATGTGAAAGCTGACAGATGATATCATCAAACTTTCTTTTAAACTGTAAAGGCAAGTTTTCCAAATTGGAATAAAAGTATTTAGCAGATATCATTCACTAACATTACTTTTTTTAAGAAATAGAATTATACTATCTATTTCAGCTGAAGTTAAATTTATTTCTGGCATGCTAGTCCCTGAAAATTCATTATTTGGATTCTCAAGAAATGAGTGTAACAACCGGGCATTCCAGCTCCTTGTTTCACTCTTCAGTATTTGTGAATAGTTGAAATTATTTAAGCTACCTATTTCTCTATTAAACACGTTATGCAAGTGTGGTCCGATTTGATTACTTGGATCTAGATTGTGACAAGTTGCACAATGTTGCTGATAGAATGCTTTTGGAGTATTTTTGTATACGTCTTTATCGGTCTCTTCTATTTCAGTATTGATACGGTCAAAATTGTTGAGAACATTATTTTTTTGAATGGCACTTGTGTCCCTATCTTGAAATATAGGACCGCCGTCGTCAATAACCATTAAATATCCGTCATCTGTTAATAGAATAATTTTTTGGTCAGGTAATGTTTTGATATCTCTAATTCTATGACCTAAATGTATTCTTTCATCATACAGAACTCGATTTTTTTCATCTATTCGAAGTCGATGCAAACTTTGATCTCGCATGGTACCTAAGAGAAGATCATCTTCCCAGTATTCAAATTTTGGTCCCTCAATTTTTATTAAATTACTTGGAGCTACTGAAGGTAACCAGGAGAAAATGGGTTTTGTGTAATTGGCATGTGTTCCTCTTTTAGATTTTCCCGGTAGTTGAAATTTATGTTCGTACCATAAGCCGAGGGATTCTCTCGGCCAACCATAGTTATTACCTTGTTCAATAATATTTAACTCATCGCCACCTTCAGGTCCATTTTCAGTTGACCATATAGTTCCTTCTTGATCAATATAAAGTCCAGAGGGGTTTCTATTACCCATTGCAAATACCGACCAATCCCCAGTATATTTATTCAGTAATATAAACTTTCCGTAAGGATTGGAAGGATCCATAGCGTATTCATCAACACCATCAATGCCGTGATAGTTGTAATCCCCAATACTAATTAGCAACCTTTTTTCATCATAATTGACAATTTTACCCCCCGAAATGTGGCCTGAATAGGGAGCTGCTGCTTTCCAGTTATCAGGTACCGGATTAATGCAGGGCGATGCTGTAAATATAGTATCCCAGGTATTGTTTTGAGTTATTTCATTAGAATGCAGAGTAATTTCTGTTTTGCTGATATTGTGGCTAATGCAATCTTTATCAGCTTCATATGCATTATGTGAAACAAACAAGTGCTGAGTACTATCATTTTTTATTTCAGTATATACACCGTTAACTCGAAACCAGGGTATTCTAAAATCATTTCTATAGGGATGTCCGGATTGAATTAAATCACTAAAATTCATGGGGACATTCGAAATCCGGGTATCTGGTTTGTCAAAAGTGGAAATATTAAATACCTGAACTCTTCCTTTATTTGTAACAATGTATAGAAGATCACCTGATATGGAAATCCCACCACCTGATCCATTGTAATTGGGAATTTTTACTTTTTTTAAAAGTAATCTGGTCAATGAGGTATTTATTGTTTCAACATCTTTAGGTTTTTCCTCAGGCTGAGATTCAAATTGTCCAAAATTATTTTCAAGGTAATGTTTTACTAACAATGCTTGTTTAAAAGGGAAAATGTTAAAAAAACCCACGGAAAACCCATATCCGAAAGTAAGTAGAAAAAGAAGTGCAAACAGTACTGTTTTTTTTCTCATGGCTAGATGAATATTGAATATATATAAATCAAAGTAAGAGGATAAAATCAATTATTCAGTTAAATAGTGCTAATATGGAATATGTCTAAGGCATAGCTGGCTATCTATATTTTTAGTTATTAAAAGATACTAGCTTTTAAAAAGCAATTTTAAATTAGTGGTTTAGTATGTCTAAAAATCGTTCATTAATTTCATCATGGTTAATGATAAAATTTTACCTTTTCCTTTTATGGATGTAGCATCAGAATTCTCGTCTATGATAACAGCTAGCGTTTCTGATCCGAACTGATGAAACAAATAAGATTCTGCACTTACTTTTTTGGAGTCTGAGGTCCTTGGTCTTATTACAGGGTAATAGTTTGATGATTTACGTACCATTTCGGCAATCTTTACAGTTAAGCCGGGCACATTGCCTTTGAACTCCGATGGTAGTGTATACAATATATCCTGGCTGGATGAAAAGAAGTCAATACTAAAATATAAGTTGCTACTTGATATATTTGTTTTATTAGCAATGTAGCTTTTGATCGACTTTATTTCGGGTTGTTTGGAATTCCCCCAGTCTTTGTTAAGATCAACTCCACCTGAATTATGTCGCCAATGACCGTTATGAGCTCCATCAGGATTGATATGAGGGAATAGGTAAATATTATACTTACTTCTAAACTCTTTGGCTATTTGAGAATCTTCAACAAGTGTTTCAATAAAAGACTGCATTGCCAGGTAGCCCACTACTTCGGAGGCGTGTTGTCGGGATAATACTATGATATTCTTTTCAGCATTCTCATTTACAATATTAACAGCATGTAGTGCTCTTCCCTCTTTACTTTCTCCAATCACAGTATGGTAGATAAAGGGTTGTTTGTTTGATAAATCTTTAATCCATTCTACGACCCGTTTTGTTGTTATAATTTCATTAGCTGCTACCCAAAGAGTGTCCGGACCAATCTCAAGATTCAAGACGGCATCGGTCCCAATTTTAATAAATTTATAAATTATTTTTTTTGTGGTGGGGGAGTAGAGCTCCGGTGATATTTTATTCCAATCTTTACCGTCCCAACTTAATCTTGGATGGGATTGATGAGTTATATTTACAGGATATATAAGTTTTAATTTAATGTTTTGTTTTTTAGGAGCCCATATTTTGAACCCATACCAAGGATGAGGTTTAACCGTACTAATTTCTGGAGTGATATCAACTGATACAAGACTATCATTTATTAAGGTAGCCCCATTTAAACGTGCTCCATCGAAATTGTTAGAAAGAGAGATCCCATTATCAAGAGTAATTATATCCTTCTTTAGTTTTGAGACAGGTTCAGAGTGGATGGTATTATTCTTGTCCGCAACGAACAAAGTATGAATTATATTTTCACCGAAGCTCCATAGTGAGATTATAAACGCAAGTGACAGTAAAAAGTAGATGATTTTTAGTAGATTCACTGTAGATGATTAAGTCATTCTATTTACGGGCATACCTTACTACTTAAGCTAAGCCTGTAAAATAATAGATGATAATTTATAAACACTTAAAACCAACTTACCATACCGACAAATGTCTTACCGGAATTAAATAGGTAAGTCAAATAGAAACTATTTTGTAATCTACAATTATTTCATTGATTAACGAATTACACTTTTTTAATGGTTTTTTTAAAAAAGTGCTTTTATTAAAATTTATATCCAAAACTATACATGCGTTTTTCATCAAGATTTTTATTTATAATATCTATTTCTTGGCGCTTAGTTTTGAACGCCATTTCTGATTTAAATAATAATCCTGATAATATTTAAAATTTTTATCCTCACTCTTTGTTGATTGCTGAAAATTTTTAAAAAATAAAGTTGATTTCTCTATTTTAAATTGTTAGCTAATAATATCAATTATGGATTTAGGATACTGGTTAGTATAGTTCTGGAAAGTTAAATTTAGTATGTAAGCTTGAACTTAGGTTAAATTGGCGAACATTCGTAGGATATGATTTTTGAGGGGTCTTAGAAGCTTTTTTAAGTAAAGGAAGGGAATCACTCCGTAAACCCAACAGTGTACTAGAATCTGTTTAATAGGTTTTTTCGAAGAAGCAAAGGTATACCTTTTTAAGAGTTTATCATATTCTTTAGGGCTATCAATATCGTCCGTTAAATCATGGATAGAAGTAAATATTTCTTCTTCCTTTTTATGTTCATTTAAGGGAAAGCCAGCCAGTGATCTATAAAACTCCCACATTTTGCCTCTGCCGCCTGAACGGGCATGAGAACGGGCAATGTTGAGGTGTTTCTTCATCTGATGATGATTGGTTTTGTTAAAAGAAATGGCAAAAAGCTCCCCGTATTGCGTGTATGTAAAGAGACTCGGACCGAACCGCCCATATACGTGTATACCTTGACTGGGCGATGTGATTGTAGCCAGTGCCTGCTTTGTGTAAAAAACATCCCCAAGAAGCACCAGGGTTCTTTCTGTCCAAAGTGGGTGGGTTGATAATAATGTTTCAACGGTCCAGCAATATTGAGGCGGCTTAAAAAAATCGCACCCTTCAAAATTTAGACGATCATCGTGGGTTATGATAGCAATGTCACTACAACCATAGTCGCAAAGTAACCGCACAGTTCGCTTAAGGAGCGGCTCCTCGTTGATGGGTATAAGCTGCTTGGGTACGCCCAAATAATTGTTCCAGCGCTTACCATCCCCGGCACAAAGGATAAGAACTTTTGTATTATTCATTATTGATATTGCCGTAGCAGATTTTTTCTGTATTGTAAACAGTTATAAACTGTATAAAGATTTTATTTTGCCCAAAAAACTTAACTAAAATGCTCATCTGTCAAAAATTAATAAAATTATTAGGCCAATATTTTTAAATTTTTATAATTTCAAATGAATATCTACTCGTTTCTCAATAGAATAATCACATTTGATTTGTGGATTAAATTATTTAATAGATTTAAAAAGAAATTATTAAAGTCTTTATCATTTACAATATGGAAAAATACATTTGATGTAGTATTTGGAAATAATATTATTGCTTATTGGTGGAGAGGGAGTGATAACAAGAATTGGGGAGATAAGATTAATCCTTTTTTGGTACAACACTTGTCAGGTAAAAATGTAGTCCATCCGGATGATGTAATAAATTTTAGATTTTTAAATGTCCATACGTGCATAGGTAGCGTGGTGGAGCATTTACGTTTTGAGGGAGTTCATTTATGGGGCCCTGGAATTATTTCAGAAAGTTCAACTGTCAAAATCTATCCGGTTAAAATTCATGCAGTCAGAGGCCCATTAACAAGGCAGCGTTTATTAGATGAGGGGTACGATTGCCCTGATATTTACGGAGATCCGGCACTGCTACTTCCAAAATACTATCAACCGAAAGTAGAAAAAAATATAGAGCTAGGAATAGTGCCTCATTATATTGATAAAGAAAATGAGGAGATATTAAGGTTGAAAGAAGAAGGAGCTTGTATAATTGATGTTTTTAGCGGTGAATCAGAATTCATAGATAAGATCAATAGATGCAAGAGAATAGTTTCGAGTTCATTACATGGTTTGATTATTGCTGATGCTTACGGTATTTCCTCGAAATGGATGAAGGTTTCGGACAACATCTTTGGGGATGAATTTAAGTATCATGATTACTACGAGTCTATCGGTATAACAGATGAAGAGCCTCTTTTAATGAGTAGGAAAATATCTTATGATGATCTATTAGAGTCTTGTTGGAAAAAAGACTTGGATATTGATCTAGAACGGTTGCTGACTGCTTGCCCCTATTATGATCGCTCAAATGAATTTTCTGAAATGAAATTCTGACACCTTAAAATCCGGGCTATTTACTTTAAGCTAATATAGCCTATAAATTGCCACTTAGAGGGTGAACTGAAATAGTTTAAACCGGCAGAATTTGTCTGGAATTCAATTATATTGGGAAGACTTTTTAAAAAGCAAGATTAATGAATTATAATTAAAGCAATGCTATATTTTGCGTTATAATTTTGGCACTCTTTTTCAATGTACTTGAGTAATAGATTTCTCTTGTTATAAAATCCTACTAATTGCAATATTGTATTAAGTTAGAATGTAATGAAAAATATTTTAGTTACAGGAACAGCCGGATTTATAGGTTTCCATCTTACAAAAAGATTGAGTGATGAAGGCTATAAAGTTATTGGCCTCGATAATATAAATGACTACTATTCAACAGATTTAAAGTATGATCGGTTGAATCAGTTGGGTTTTTTGAAAGAATCACTGACTGATGATGAGCTTATTGAAAGCACATCTAAAGAAAATTTATTTTTTATTAAAACTGACCTCGAGAATAAGTCAACCATAGATTCTCTTTTTGAAAATGAAGACTTGGACTATGTAATAAATCTTGCAGCTCAGGCAGGAGTCAGATATAGCCTCAGGGATCCTTATCGATATATTGATAGCAATATTACCGGTTTTTTGAATCTTCTGGAAGCTGCACGCCATCATTCATTGGATCATTTTATTTATGCTTCATCCAGTTCTGTTTATGGAGCTAACTCCAATATGCCTTTCTCTACTTCAGATAATGTAGATCATCCCATGAGCTTGTATGCAGCCACAAAGAAGTCTAATGAGCTGATGGCTCATACTTATTCAAATTTATATGATATCCCCACAACGGGATTACGTTTCTTTACCGTATATGGACCTTGGGGACGACCGGACATGGCGTTGTTCCTGTTTACAAAAGCGATGCTAAATGATGAGCCTATAAAAGTATTTAATCATGGGGATATGGAACGTGATTTTACCTATATAGATGATATTGTTGAAGGTATTGTTAGGCTGATTCCCAAAGCGCCGAATCCGAATGATGAATGGGATGGAGATGATCCTGATCCAGCAACCAGTTTTGCACCTTATCGGATATTTAATATTGGAAATAGCTCACCGATAAAACTAATGGACTTTATTGGTGAAATCGAAAAACAACTAGGCAAAGAGGCAGAGAAAAATATGATGCCTATGCAACCCGGTGATGTTCCCAAAACCTGGGCCGATGTAGAAGACCTTTTTGAATATATAGATTTTAAACCGCAGGTTGGTATTGATGAAGGGGTAAAAAACTTCATCGATTGGTATAAGGATTACTATAGTACCACTGAGCACATATCCTGAAGCTCAGTTAGTATTTCATAAAGGTAGTTTATTTAAAATGAGCAGCCGAGATTTTATTTTAAAATGGAGCGTTGTCACCGCCGGGGCTGTGTCCTGTTGGGGGTGGACCTCCATTATTTGATTGATCACTATCGTCCGAAGAATTGCTATTTGGCTCTCCATATGGACCCGCCTCTGCAGTAGTAAGGTTTTCAAATCGAGCGTAATCTTCTACAAAATACAGTGGTATGCTACCGGTGGGGCCATTACGTTGCTTGCCAACAATAATTTCAGCCAGACCGGTTGTGGATTGCCCCTCAGGCGTAGTTTTAATTCCGTAATATTCCGGACGATAAATAAAGCTCACAACATCAGCATCCTGTTCAATAGATCCTGATTCGCGAAGATCACTAAGCTGTGGACGTTTATCACCACCGCGTTGTTCAACGGCGCGACTAAGCTGTGACAGGGCAACAACCGGTACATCCAACTCTTTAGCCAATGCTTTAAGCCCTCGCGATATTGATGCAATTTCCTGCTCCCGGGTACCGTGATCCCCACTGGCTGTCATCAGCTGTAGGTAATCCACAATGATAAGTCCAATGTCGTGCTCACTTTTGAGTCGCCGCGCTTTCGTGCGCAGTTCCATGATACTTAGACCGGGAGTATCGTCTACAAAAATATTGGCAGTAAAAAGCCGGCCTGCAGCATCAATGAGACGCTTAAAATCCTCGTCTTCTAATTGACCTGATCGTGCACTTTGAGCATTAATACGTCCTTCCATTGTTAGCAAACGCTGAACCAGCGATTGGTTCGACATCTCCAGACTGAAAATAGCCACCTTCGTCCGCAGTTTTTCGTTTTGATGTAAAGCCGCGTTCCGTGCCGTCGTCAAAACATAGGCTGTTTTACCCATTGAGGGACGTGCAGCAATAATAATAAGGTCACCGTTTTGCCAGCCGGCTGTCAACTTATCTACATCGGTACCGGTGGGAACTCCAGTAATACCGGAAGATTTGCCACGGATGTCTTCAAGATAAGAGAGGGTATCTTTTAACACATTGCCAATAGGTTGTGCCTGCGCTCGTTGCTTCGAATTGGCCAGATCAAAAATACGCTGCTCGGCATAATCCAATACATCTATCGTATCAGAAGAACTGTCGTAAGCCTGCTTGATTATATCAGTGCAACCCAGGATTAAATTACGCTTGGTTGCTTTTTCAGCAATAATCTGGGCGTGGTAATCTACGTTTGCCGCTGAGCTGACTGACCGGGTAAGTTCAGATAAGTAGCCTGGTCCGCCACAGGTATCAAGCAACCCTTTATCACGCAATTCATTTTCTACCGTAAGTAGATCAAGTGGATTGTCGCGTTCATACAGATCGTGCAGTACCTCAAAAATATGTTGGTGGGCAGGCTTGTAAAAATCACTTGGAGACAGCATCTGCAACGCAATAGTTGCCGCTTCGTGTTCAATCAGCATGGAGCCCAGCACGGCTTCTTCAACTTCTACCGCCTGAGGAGGAACGCGTCCTTCCTGTTCCAATATGTTGGAATCACCTTTATTATTATTTGCCCCTTTATTTGATGCCATCCGAGAACTGATCTGAAATTATAGCGAGTTCGTATGATTTGAAGGAAATGAACAAGAGTAATTACTGTTTGTTCACGTATTCACAAGTATAATAAAAGCGACACTCTTACCGAAGTGAAAGAGCTTATATTTTTCTAAAAATTTTTAGGGTTGACCGCCAAGTTCATCATATCTTTTGCGGAGCAACTGAACGTCTTCCCATGTGGGACGTTTCCATTTAGAATGTCGAAGCAATGCAGCCGGGTGGTAGGTAGCAAGTAACTCATATTTGCCTCGAAAATCGTGAAATTGTCCCCGCATTTTTGTTAAGGATAGGTTCTTATCAAGAAGCGTTTGAGCTGCAACTTTTCCAACGGCTAAGATCAGCTTTGGTTCTATTAAATCGATTTGTCGCAATAAAAAGGGTAGACTTCGTTCGCGTTCTTCCGGCTTGGGATTGCGATTGTTGGGTGGGCGATGCTTTAGGATATTTGCGATATATACATCTTCTCGTTTAAAATCGATAGCATTTAAGATTTCATTGAGAAGTTGTCCGGCTTTTCCCACAAATGGCTCGCCCTGTTTATCTTCTTCGGCCCCGGGCGCTTCACCGATAATCATTAAATCTGCATTGGGATTTCCTACTCCAAAAACCAATTGTGTTCCCTCTAAATCGGTTTGGAGCACATCTGCTTTCAGGCACAATTTTTTTAGTTCTTCAATCGAATTACACTTGTCAATGTGATAGTATACATCATTGGATTCATCCTTATTAAATAACCCTTCCTGTGGAGTAAACCCCTCATCTTGTTGGCTATTACCGCTTGTAGATGTCTCCTGTAGGGACGGTTCTGTTACAGCATTGTTACCAGTAGAAGTCGTTTGCGTAGCAGAGGATTCGTTCTGAGTAGATTCTTTATTCTCAGACTCCATTGAAAAATCTCCATATAATTCACGTTCCTTTTTAATAAAAGATATTGCACCATCAATAGTGTCTTTGGGATCTCGGTTAGAATCAGCCATAGAATATAATTATCCGACAAGTTCAGCGATTACTTCCTGTTCCTGTTTTGCTTCGGGCGTTAGTTCCCCAATGAGGTAACCTTCTTTTGCCCGTGCACCCAGCCTCACCGGCAAAATTCTATTTTCGTACTGGGGGTTATAGGGGATGCCAACACGGACGTAATTGTCCGTCCAACCCAGCATAGCTCCATTCTTATTCGCTCCCTCAAATAATACCGGACGTACCTGTTCAGTAAAAGAGGTATCAAAATTAAATCGCTTTTTCTTGGAGAGTCGACGCATTTTATGGGTACGCTCTTTGCGTACACTGTCTTGTACTTGGGGTTCAATGTCTAACGCATGCGTATTGGGACGCTCGGAGTAGGTGAACACATGCAGATAGGAGATGGGTAAACTGTTGACAAAATCATAAGACTCTTGAAAGAGTTCCTCTGTTTCTCCGGGATGTCCTGTAATCACATCTACCCCAATTGCGGCGTCGGGCATCAATTTTTTAATGAGCTCAACCCGCTGTCGGTACAGATCGGATTGATAGCGCCGACGCATGAGTCCCAACATTTTATCACTGCCACTTTGCAGGGGCATGTGAAAGTGCGGCTGTATTTTATCGGATTCCGCTGTAAAGTGGATGATTTCTTCGTGCATCAAGTTTGGTTCCACCGAAGAAAAGCGGATGCGTTCAAGCCCATCAACGATATCCAGTTCCTGCAGAAGCATGAAGAAATTTTCATCCGTACCGCGACCAAAATCACCGGCATTTACTCCCGTTACTACCACTTCTTTAAAACCATCGTCAACTAATAACTTTGCGTTTTCAACAACGGTATTAATTTTTGGACTGCGGCTTTCGCCACGGGCCATGGGTATCGTACAAAATGAGCAGTTATAACTGCAGCCGTCCTGAACTTTCAAGAAAGCCCGAGTCCGGTCATCTGCAGAAAAGGCGTTATGGAAATCAACGGCTTCATTTACATCCGAATTGTAAACAATAGGTTCGGATCGTTTTTCGAAATTATCAAAAAGTTCGAGAAGCTTGAATTTGTTCTTAGCCCCGAGTACGGCATCCACCCCGTCAATTTCAGCAATTTCCTCAGGTTCCAATTGTGCATAGCATCCTATTACCGCAACAAAGGCCTCTGGATTTCTGCGGAGAGCGCGGCGCACAGTTCGGCGGCAGGTACTATTGGCACTTTGGGTCACCGAGCAGGTGTTTACGACATAGATATCTGCTTCGTTATCGAACTCGGTGATATCATATCCCTCTTGCTCAAACTCACGCTGAATGGCCATTGTTTCGGAGTAATTTAGCTTACAGCCAAGAGTTTTAAAGGCAACTTTTTTCATGTATTTGCAGATAGTGGTTTTTTGGTTCGCTCAATAAATAAAGAAAATACGAAATGACTGTAAAAATATCGACGTCGATACACACTATTACTCCTATTTGTATTGTTAAATTATTGCTCATTCCAATTGCCTGCATATAATATTTGCTCGTAATCGTCTATCATACCAACTTTAGCAGGTAAAAATTCCAGCCACAAAAAGGATACAAGAGAGGAATTAAAGAGTTTGTTGATTGGTATAAGGATTACTTCCTCTATAACGAAAAAACAGCAGCAGTTTTAAAAGCTGACTAGAATATAGCATTAGGGAAATAAAAAAGGGCAGATAAGAATAATGTCTTCTGCCCTTAAAAACTCATTTACTATTTATCCCAAATAATGGTGCCAGGCGTAAATGATGATAGCTAAGACAATGAAATTCAGGATGCTAATGGGTAGCATGCGTTTCCATCCCAATTTCATTACCTGGTTGTATTTAAATCTGGGTATGGTCCAGCGTACCCAGATGTAGACAAAGGCCCAGAAAAATGTCTTAAGGGTAAAGACAGATACATCCAGTATTGATTTTGCCAGAGGACTCATTTCCGGCAACCAATAACCTGCAAAGGGTAGATGATAACCTCCAAAGAAGAAAGTAGTAATGAGCATACTGCCGATCATTACGTGCATATATTCAGCAAGGAAGAACATGCCAAATTTCATGCCGCTGTACTCCGTGTGAAAACCTCCAACAAGCTCCTGTTCGGCCTCAACCAGATCGAAAGGTGTACGATTGGCTTCAGCAAAAGCAGCAACAATAAATATTACAGCGCCAATAGGATTGCGAATAATATTCCACCAGACTTCTTGGGAATTTACTACATCTATCATACTCAATGATCCCGCAAAAAGCACACAAGAAGCAACGGCCATTCCCATTGGCAGCTCATAACTAATCATCTGTGCGGCGGCACGTAATCCTCCCAACAACGAGTATTTGCTGTTTGAAGCCCAACCCCCGAGCGTAACACCATATACACCAAGTGAGTTGACAGCAAGCAAGTATAAAACAGCCGCGTTAATATCAGTGGCATATAATCCATCTCCGAATGGTATTACGGCGACCGTCATTAGTGCGGTAATAACCGGTATCATCGGGGCTATAGCGTGAATGGTTTTAAAGCCACGAGCCGGAGTTACATCTTCTTTGAGAAGGAGTTTTACAACATCTGCAATAGGTTGCAAGAGCCCGAATGGACCCACGCGATTTGGCCCAAGACGATTTTGGATAGAGGCTGCAATGCGCCGTTCGGCATAAACGGCAAGTGCTGCAGAGTTAAGCAGCATAAATAGGGCAACTCCTAGAACGATATATGACGTTGTTGTTACTGGTTCCATTTAAAAAGTCTTATTTAAGCTTTTACTTCTTTTTGTTCGATCGGTAGTTGAACGCCGTTTTCTTCGTCCATGCGCTCGTAGCTAATACCTTGAAGTTCATCTATTGAACTACTAAGCTCAGCAAAAACCTCTCGGGAATGATCATATTTAAAATCGAGTCCCAAACGATCACCAAGCTTATTGAGAAAATCCCAAACCGGCAGGCAATCGACCTTATTTTCTTCGCTGACCCAGTTGTCAAAGTTTGTACCAAATCGGTCCAAACGTCCTTCTGACATCTCAAGGTTGAGTCGACGATTGGTGTACTTTGTTTCTTTGGCAGGGTAGGAGCGTTGGATACGTCCATCAATATTCACATAACTGGCTGCATGTTCAGCAACACATGTTATGGGGATTACCAAGTCTGAAGCTTTCGTGGTTTTACTGTGATTGGTTGCCAATGAAATTGTATAGGGATTATCAAGATCAGAGGTTGATAGAACCTCACGGCCTACTAAGTTATCTGATAAGATGATAACCACTTTGGCAGCTGCAACAGTTGATTGTATGGATGCATCTTCTGCTTCATCCAGATTGATAACCCGGCATCCATTGGTATTGGGAGCCTGATCGTCAGTAATGAGAAAACCATCTCCAGCGCCGGGAATTACATGCGGAGTAAATTTTGCATTTCTCACACCCAGTAGGTTAAAAAACTTATTGAATGCGTAATTTTCTTCTACCGATGCGTGAGGACTCCCGATAATAGTAATATCACTTGGATCGTTGGCTTCTAATACTTCAGCAAATGTCTCGATCGCATTATTCCAGGAAGTATTCGATTGGTTGTCTCCATCAAGTTTGATAGAAGGACGGTCAACACGATTTTCGTTAAACTGCTCATATGCCTCACGACCTTCATCGGGCATCCAGTAATCGTTGACTTCCTCATTTTGTCGAGGAGTAATCCGGAGTACTTCATTATCTCGTGTCCATAGGTCTATATTACATCCTTTTCCGTTTGTGATATCGATGCTTGGGGTCTGATTCATTTCCCAAACACGAGCTTTAAAACGAAAATCTGTTGATGTAAGTGCCCCTACAGGGCAAATGTCAACGGTATTAAGAGAGTAGGGATCGTCAAATTCTTCGCCGGGCGCTGTGGTAGGATAATTATCGTCACCCCGTTGTACGATAGTAAGTTGATGTGTTTCGCTAATTTCTTCGGTAAAGCGTACACATCGCGTACAGTTGATACAGCGTTCGGCATCAAGCGTAACGCGGGGGCCTAAATCTACATGCTTGGGTTTGTGTACTTTCTTGACTTCAAATCGGCTTCCTTCAGGTCCATACTTATAAGTCTGAATTTGTAGTGGACATTCACCGGCCTGATCACAGATAGGGCAATCGAGTGGGTGATTAACAAGAATAAATTCCAGGTTGTCTTTTTGAGCGCGCGCTACTTCTTCGGATGATTCTTGCGTAAGAACCACCATTCCATCTTGAAGGCGGGTCGAGCATGACGTTTGGAATTTGGGAAACCAACGAATTTTACGTTCGCCATCTTCATCCAGTTCATATTCTTCTGTTTCTTGGTCTTTAACCGGAGTACCGACTTTTACCATACACTGTCGACAATTGGCGGGTATAGACATGGATGGATGATAACAGAAAAAAGGAACTTCTAATCCCTGGTCCAGAATAAACTGGAGCAGCATTTCGTCCTTTTCCTCATCATATTCGTAACGTGTACCGTCTATAAATACTTCTGGCATAATTTTGAGTAAATTTCAATTCACAAAACAAATCGCGATCAGGCAATTTGATGCTTGTGATTTGTTATTTAAATCACGCAACTGCGTGAACAGATTTCTTGCATCGTTCTTCAAATTCATCTCTAAAACGGTTGATGGTATGACGAACAGGCCATACAGCAGCATCGGCAAGGGCGCATATCGTACGTCCCTCCATTTGGTTGCCAACATCAAGAAGGAGGTCAAGATCTTTCATTTCTCCTTCTCCGTCTTTGATTTTCTTCAAGACCTTTTCGAGCCACCCAGTGCCATCTCTGCATGGGGTACACTGCCCGCATGATTCGTGGTGGTAGAAGTGAGCAATTCTCCACAGTACGTCTACCATATCGGTATCTTCATCCATTACAACTAATCCTGCCGTACCCATCATTGACCCTACATCTTTCAATGAATCAGAGTTCATCGTTACGCCATCGAGCTGATCGGCTCTAAGTGGGGGAGTAGATGACCCTCCCGGAATGATGGCTTTAAGATCTTTGCCACCACGAATGCCACCTGCTACATCATTAATTAAATCTAAAACCGGAATTCCAGTTGGGTATTCATAAACACCGGGTTGATTCACATGACCCGATATTCCATAAAGAACCGGGCCGGGATGTTCTTCGGCACCAATATCGCCATACCAGTCAGCGCCGTTGTTAATTACCAGCGGGACATTAGCCAGCGTTTCGATATTATTGATGGTTGTCGGACGTCCCCATAAGCCATTTTGAGCAGGGAAGGGGGGTTTGGTACGTGGATAGCCTCGTTTACCTTCAAGAGATTCGAGCATAGCTGTTTCTTCGCCACAAATATAGGCTCCGGCACCGTAAGTCAATTCCATATCAATGGAAACATCAGTGCCCAGAATGTTTTCTCCGAGATATCCTCTTTCATAAGCCTCATCAACGGCTTCTTGGAGCATATCAACCCAAGAAAGATATTCCCCGCGAATGTATACATAAATTGTATCAACAGTCATTGCATAAGATGCAATAAGGGAACCTTCAATAAAAAGATGCGGATTGAATTCAAAAATTTTGCGATCTTTGAAAGTACCCGGCTCAGATTCGTCACCATTGGCGGCTAAATAACGTGCCCCCCCATCGGGATCGGGCATAAAGCTCCATTTGAGTCCGGCATTAAATCCGGCACCACCACGACCGCGGATATTTGCTTGCTTTACTTCTTCAATAACACTTTTTCGTGACCATGTATCGCGGTCATTTAATATTTTTTTGAGTGCGTCGTAGCCACCGTTTTCCTCATAAACATCAATCTTTTCCAGATTGGGAATATCAGGAATAAGCAGTGGTTCAAATGATTTCCAGTCTTGAGCCATTATTTTGAGGCAGCTTGATTTCGTTTTTCCAGTTCCGGCATTGCCATCGATTCAAACTCCGGCATATTACCGTTTTTAAGATTTTCTAAGAGGGTATCAACCTTCTCTTTGGTCAGGTTATTGACATAAACGCCATTTGTAACCTGTAGCATTGGTGCATATCCACACGCACCGAGGCATTCAACTTCCTGGATAGTAAACATACCATCATCAGTTGTTTCGCCTGCTTCGATACCTAATTCTTCTTCAAGGTGATGTAAAATCTCATATCCTCCGCAAAGTTGACAGCTCAGACATGTACAGACATCCAGAACAAACTTACCCTTTTCTTCTTTATAATACTGCGTATAAAAACTAGCTACGCCGTGTACATGAGATTTCGGAACGTCCAATGTTTTAGCAACCAAGTTCTGTACTTCCGGTTCTACATGCCCGTACTTCTGCTGCGCAACCCATAAAACGCGAAGGGTAGCAGCTTTGGCCGTTGGAAACTTAGCCTTAAGCCGTTCTATTTCGTCAAGTTCTTCCTGTGTAAATGACAATTCAGCCATTAAATTATGCTTTCTTATGTTTCGAGAATTGGGAGTAACCTTTCCCAGTTCCCACTACTTTAGTTCTATTTATCTGCTTCCCCCAACACGGGATCCACTCCACCAATAATTACAACAGTATCTGCGACCATTTCCCCATCAAGCATATCTTCCAGAGCCTGCAAGTTTTTAAAAGAAGGAGAATTGATTTTTAATCGCCAGGGGTGGCCGGTTCCATTGCTTTGGATATAATAACCGAGCTCACCTTTAGGTCCTTCAACAGCGTGATAGGTCTCGGCACCTTCGGGCGGACAAATTCCGGTATCCGTCATCATGAAGTCGTGAATCATTCCTTCCATCGAGTAATACACTTCATCCTTGGAAGGATAAGCCTGTTTGGCGTTATCCGTTCTTACCGGGCCTTTTGGAAGCTTGTCGAGACATTGACGGATGATACGAATACTTTCATGCATCTCTTCCATCCGTACATAATATCGTGCAAGATTGTCGCCTTCAAGGCGAGTAGGGATTTCAAAATCTACCTCATCATAACGAGCATAAGGGGAGAAATCACGGAGATCATAGGCGTAACCCGATGCTCGAAGGGTAGGGCCGGTAGCCCCGATTTCTAAAGCATCTTCAGGTTTTAAAACACCCACTTCTCGGTTTCTGTCAAAGAAAATCTTATTTCGATCGAGCAGTCCGTGAAAATCCTTGAGCTCCTGTGGAAACTCATTTACAAAATCCTTTATCATTGCAAGAGCATCGTCCGTAAGGTCATTGGCAACGCCACCGATGCGAGCATGAGAAATGGTAAAACGATGACCGCCAATGTGATCAAAAATATCATACAGCTTTTCACGCTCGCGGAAGGTCCAGATAAAAAATGATACAGCACCGGCATCCATTACCATAGTTCCTAGCCAGAGAAGATGAGAAGAAATTCTTGCCAACTCACAGCCAATCATCCGTATATAATGGGCACGTTCGGGGACTTCAACATTTGCAATTTTTTCAACCGCCGTACAGAGCGCAACATTATTACTATAGGGAGAGAGGTAGTCCATGCGATCGGTATAGGGCATGAACTCCTGATAGGTCTTGTTTTCTGCAATTTTTTCTACACCACGATGTAGATAACCGATATCTACTTTCGCCTTTTCAATAAGTTCTCCTCTCAATTGTAGGATTAGGCGCAATACTCCGTGTGTTGCAGGGTGCTGAGGCCCCATATTGAGCACCATCTTGGTATTGAGTGGGTCATCTTCATCAAGCATCTCGATGGTTGTATGTTTATCCTCGAGAGCCTGATAGAGCTTATTTTGATGCTCTTCAAAAAATTTGGAATCTAACTGATCGACAAGTCTTGTTTTACTCATAATAAAAGCTACTCAGTGTCAGGCGTTGAATTTGGCAGTTCAATAGAACCAGGAATGCCCAACAGTGGAAATTCTTTGCGCAAAGGATAATAGTTGTAATCTTCTGGCATAAAAATGCGACGAAAGTCTGGGTGATTGTTGAACTTAATTCCAAACATGTCATATACCTCACGCTCCATCCAGCTGGCAGATTGCCAAACATCGGTAATGGAATCCATAACTGGTTCTTCTTCGGGAAGACGTACTTTCAGGAAAAATTTTTCACGGTCACGCAAAGAAATGAGATTATAAACAACCTCAAAGCGGTCTTCTGTTGTAAATCGATCAATGCCAAAGATGTCGTTTAGATAGACATAGTGCAGTTCTTCTTTAAGATATCTACATATATCTACAATATTGTGAGGTTCAACGAGAACAAACGTATCTCCGGTAGATTGATAGACTTTGATAAAGCTATCCTCAAATTTATTGGATAGTTTATCTACCATATTTTGGAGTGTCTCAGATAATTCTAAATCCATATTAGGTGTCGAGCGTTACGGAGTGTTCGGTACGAATTTTGTCTTGAATCTTCATCAAGGCATGCAAGAGGGCGTCGGGACGCGGTGGGCATCCGGAAATATATGCATCAACCGGAAGAAAATTATCGCAACCCTGTACTACGCCATAGCAACGGTGCATGCCACCGGTTGAGGCACAAGCTCCCATAGCGATACACCATTTGGGGTCAGGCATTTGATCCCAAATACGACGAATAGCATGAGCCATTTTATAGTTAACCCATCCTGCAACAATCATAACATCGCTCTGGCGTGGTGAAAATCGCATTACTTCGGAACCAAAACGAGCAGCGTCATACTTGGGCCCGGCAAAAGCCATCATCTCAATGGCGCAACAGGCCAATCCCATCGGCATAGGCCAGGCAGCATTGGAGCGTGCCCAATTTGTAAGTGCATCAACTTTTGTGGTGAGAAAACCGTCACCAAGTGAACTTTCAATACCCATAAGTGTATCGGCTAAATTTGATTAATTAAACATTCCTTGCTTCGCATCCCAGTCGAGTGTGCCAGCTTTAACGGTGTAGAGCAGCCCAACAAATAGGATAAGAATAAATACAACCATGGCAACAATAGTTCCGACACCGTATTCGAGAAAGTTTACTGCCCATGGATAGATAAATACAACTTCAAGATCAAATACTATAAATTCCATTGCTACCAAATAGAAAGCAATAGAGTAGCGGTCAGCCGCATCGCCAACAGGGTCCATACCACTTTCATAAGGATCAAGTTTGTTTTTGTTTGGACGGAATGGCCCCAATAGACGAGATAAGCTCATCAAAACAATGGCCAGAACGACGGCAACTCCGGCTATAATTACAATTGGTAAATAGTTCTCAAACATCGGTTAGTAAATTAATTTTGGTCAGTCGGAAATTAGTGGCAATGGGTCGCAATGTCAATGAAATTAAGACAAAGAATATAGGACATCTGAATTTGAAAACATACAAATATTGGGCACCATTATTATTTAAAATGAGTATATATAGTTGATGATTTTTAGCTTTGCTAAGCTATCTTAGCAGGTAGAATGTATGAGCGCACCTGTCGGTTTTTCTTCACGGATATCGTTGTATTTTTCGACGGCTTTTTCAGTCTCCAATATATAAAATGTTACTCCTTTTTCTGCGAGAAAATCGGTTGTTTCCTTGCATACTCCTAATCGTTCATAAAATCCTTTGGAAAGAACAATAGCCTGTGCCCCTTTTGTTATCAATTCCTCAACATCAGCGGGTTGAATACCAGGATTATGATGGGTGCCGGTTTCATTCCAGTCCCATTCGCGTGAACCACCGGGGAAAAGCTTTGCATCCTTATATATATTCCCGTCACTTGTTTTGATGTTACCCCATTTAATGGAATTAATTCTCGGAGATTCTTTTTTAATACCCATGACAAAAAGTAATATAATTTGATCTTTATTTAATCAAACATTTAGCTCGAAAAATACGTTTATTAAACTTAGTTCTAAAGTTTACGGGTACCGTAAAAATCTGTAAATTTACTTGCAATATTTTCAATACTAATTAATTAAAAGAAAACGATTTACCATTGGATAAAGTCAAGATGGACATATTAGGGCTGTCGACAAGCCCAAGCAGCGGTGGAGCTTATGCGTTAATCTTAAATGAAGTAGACGGTAACCGAAGATTGCCTATTATTATTGGTACGTTCGAGGCTCAGGCCATTGCCCTTGAGTTAGAACATATTAAGCCGCCGCGACCTATGACACATGATTTGTTAAAAAATATGATTCAGAATTTCGGATCGAATGTACAACAGGTCTTTATAAACGATTTAAGTGAAGGCACTTTCTTTGCAAAAATTATTTATGAAGATAATGGTCAGAAGATGGAGCAGGATGCGCGACCAAGTGATGCTATTGCTTTAGCCGTCCGTTTTGATGCTTCAATATATGTGGCCAGCGAGATCTTGGAAGAAGCTGGTATTGTCTCGGAAGGAGAAGGGGGAGAATTATCCACAACTTCAGAGTCACAGGAACAGACTAAAGAAATGAGCAAGTTGGAACGTCTTGAAAATGAGCTCCAAACTGCCATTGATACCGAAAACTATGAAAAAGCCGCCAGGTTACGGGACGAAATCCAAAAACTTAAAGGATAGGGGCATTGCAGGTTACCAATTATTCTTTTGAGCATCTTCCATTTTCGAAACTTTTTAAAACTTATGTTCAAAATTTTGATGAAGTAAACAAGTTCTTTGAAACCAATCCGTTTGACTACAATGCTATTTCACAAAAGATAGACGGATTTGCATTTCAGGATAATCGGAAGCAGGCAGCGTCCATTTTATCTGCTTTAAATAAACAGTTTGATGTGCATGAGGCGGCGCTCCATAATATTAAGCGACTCGAAAAAGAGAATGCACTAGCTGTAGTTACCGGTCAACAGTTGGGGGTGTATGGCGGGCCGTTATATACGGTATTAAAAACGATAAGCACTATTCATATCGCTAAAAAGCTCGAAAAAAAATTCGAGCGGCCGGTTATCCCCGTGTTTTGGCTTGCGGATGAAGATCATGATTATGATGAAGTTCGCAAGCTTACCATTATTGAGGATGACGAACCGAAAACTTTTTCTCTTCCGCCTAAAAATAATCATTTGCCCACCGTTGCAGATTTGCAACTTCCCGATGAAGTGTCGGACATAAGAGGCCAGCTTAAAGAGTCATTATACGATACTGATTTTTCAGATGATCTGTGGGAGTTGCTGGATGGATCTTTTCAAAAAGACCATTCATTTTTTGAAGCGTTCGGATTATTTATCAGCCGCTTGTTTTCGAAGCATGGTTTAGTATTGGCCGGCAGTAATCATCCCGATGTCAAGGAAGCTACAGGCCAATACCTAAAAGCATCAATAGAGAAGGCCGATCAGATTCGCGACCAGCTCGAAAAGAAAAGTCTGGATATTGGGGAGAAGTATCATCAGCAAGTTACTCTTTATGACTCGAATCTTTTTTATCTTGATGACGAAAGTGGTCGCACAAAGATAAGTCGAAATGGTAATGGCTGGAAAACCGATGGGAACATTGAGTGGAGTACAGCTGAGCTCGTTGATGAGATTGATACCCACCCGGATCGTTTTTCGCCTAATGTTTTTCTAAGACCTATTTTGCAGGATGCCCTGTTGCCAACAGTTGGGTATGTCGCAGGTCCTGGAGAAGTAGCTTATTACGGGCAAATGAAAAGCATGTACCAATGTTTTGATATGGAGATGCCGATTATCTTTCCGCGGCTGAGTGCAACGGTGGTTGAACCGGCCATCGATCGTATTATTGGAGAACTTCCGTTTGAATTTCATGAATATGGCAAACGAATTGAAGATCTGGAATCCGATTATGTAGACAGGGCTGATCAGCATGATATTGAAGCAATATTTGAAGACTGGCAAGCACGGGTTGAGGAGATATCAAATAGTAAAAAGAAAGATGTTGCGGATATAGACTCTACATTGGAGGCGTCAGCTGAAAAAGCAACTTCTGTCTATATTAATGAGCTGAATAAATTAAAAGGAAAGGTTTATCGTTCGGTAAAAAAGCAGGATCAAACACAGTTGGATCGAATTCGAAGAATTAAAGCTAATCTGTTTCCCGGTGATGGACTACAAGAGCGAACAGTTGCCGGAATATTTTTTATGAATAAATACGGCGTTGATATCTGGGATAAACTTTTAAATACTCTTGATACGGATGAGGATTTTGATCATCACAAATTAGTATATCTATAGTTGTGGATATCAATCAAAAGAAAGAAGATTTACGGCAGGAATTATTAGAACAACGAAAGTCTATTTCCGAACCTGAATTCTATGGTGCTTCTGCAGATATCATTGAGGAGTTAAAAGAGCAGAAAGAGTACCAGAATGCTGGAACCATCCATTGCTATGTATCAATGAATGAGCGTCGAGAAGTTGAAACTCGTGCACTTATAAAAGAAATGACTGCACGAGGTCGGGATGTTGTAGTTCCGGTAACAGATTTTGAAAGTAGAACGCTTACACATCTTCGGTTAAAATCATTTTCTGATCTTGAAGAAAATAGATGGGGTGTTATGGAGCCACGGAAAGGGGAGGAGGTTACCCCGGAGGAGATTGATCTTGTAATCGTTCCCATGGTAGGGGGAGATGAGCAGTGTAATCGCATTGGATATGGAGAGGGATTTTATGATCGTTTTTTAAAAGAAGTTCGTTGTCCCAAAATAGGGCTGTCATTTGATGTTAATATTATAGAGGAGCTGCCAACTGAGAATTTTGATATTCCGTTGGACAAAATTATTACAGAAAAGCGTATATTGACTATAGATTAATTAGCTTGCTTATAGTGTAACACAGTCCCATATTTATACGTAATGCTTGCTGTTAACAACATAATAATGGGCATTAAATTATGGCAGATCATATGAAACAGCGGACAAAGCAACAGCATTCTGATTCTTTATTGGACTTTGAGGCTCATGAACTACAGGCCACCATGCATGAGTTTCTCGAGGATGAGAAGAAGTCAAACACGAACATCTGGAATTTTTCAACAATTGCAGGAATTGCCATGTTCTTTGTAGGGATGATATTTATTATTCAAACAATAGGATTGTCTATTGGTCCTGATGTTTCCGGTTTAATTGAAATGTTGCCGCTGATAGGAGGAGTAATCGTCACAATGGTAGGATTCGGTTATTTTGTTGGAGGGAAAAAGAAGTCAAAAAAGAAGAAGTCTTCTAAAAGTTATGATTTCGATTATGACTTTGGACAGTCACAAAATCAAGATACGGAAGAAGACTTTACGCTAAATAATGACTTAGGATCTGAAAGCAGGAGTAAGAATAGGAAGAAAAGTTCCTCTTCGGGCAGCAGATCCCAATTCGATAGCTATGCTTTCAAACAGACTAAAAAGTTGTACAAATCCCGAACGAACAAAAAGATAGCAGGCGTTTGCGGTGGATTAGGCAAATACTTTGGAATCAGTGCCGGAGTGATACGGGCGTTATTTATTATCACTTTATTTGCAGGCGGAGGAACTTCACTGCTCATCTACATAGCTCTTGCCATAGCGTTGGATAAAGAGCCTCCTGAAATGATGGATGATTTCGAGTTTTAGCATTTCTGTAGAATTAAACTCATGATCTTTCAAAACAAGTTCGTCGAAACTTAGATGATTCTTATATTCAGAAAACAATTTTTGAATATAAAATGACATAACGTGTTTATAACCTTTGAAGGGATTGATGGAAGTGGCAAATCTACTCAGATAGAAAAATTACGGAACCGTCTTGAAGAAAAAGGCGCTCACGTTGATGTTTATCGAGATCCCGGTGGTCCAGTCGTTTCGGAACAGATCAGGCAGATATTACTTAATCCTGATTTTGAAATTGATCCCGTTACAGAGCTTTTATTGTTTTCTGCCGCCCGTTCCCAGTTAATGGCAGAAAATGTGTTGCCCGGACTCAAAGAAGATAAGGTTGTCATTTTAGATCGTTTTTTTGATTCAACAACAGCTTATCAGGGATATGGAAGAGAATCAATATCTCTTCAAGAGATACGTAAACTTAATGCCATTGCCAGCCATAAACGCAAGCCTGATTTAACAATTTATATGAAATTGTCATTGACTGATGCTAAGAAAAGAATGGCAAAGACAAAGGATAGGATGGAACTGGCGGGCGATGTTTTTTTTGAAAAGGTGATTAAGGGATATAATGAACTGGCAGCACGCGAAGATCGATTTTTTACTGTTGATGCAACTGAATCCGTTTCAAAGGTGCATGATCAAATCTGGCAACATATTAATAGAAGATATTCATCTTAGGCAATAATTTGCTTAAGGCTTTAATAGTTAGGGGAGAGGAAAGATATTTAGAATAAACTAATTTTTCGGGCAATTATTTTTGGGGTTCAGAGACTCTGAATGCAGAAATAATATTATCAATATTTAAAATTAATATTCATACTTATATGCGAAAATTATTGCTGAAAACAGATAAAATGCTTATCTTTATCGCATTGTGGATTAACCTTACTACAAAATTGAAAGTCTCCTTAGAAAATCTTTTCAATTTTTAATTTTAACCAACTCTGAAGTATAAATTATGGCGCACGAAAGAATTGAAGTTGACCTGCCTCTAGCCAAAGTCTATGAATACTTAAGTGACCCAACTTACTTTCCTCACTTCTTTGAACGAATTGAAAAAGTCAACAAGATAAATTCTCAAACATTCGAACTTTCCACAACACTTGGTGGCGAAAATTTTGAATGGACAACGAATATCATTGATGATTTGCGAAACACTCGTTTCGCTTGGATTACGATTAATGGTAATCTGAACCAAACCGGCACGATCCGTTTTACACCACTTGATAACGGAGAGCGCACACGTGTTGATTTTAGCCTCGATTATCGAACGTTTTATGGAGAACCAGATGAAGAATTGGCAAAATTTATAAAGGGTCTTCCCGCTCAGATGAAAAAAGATCTCCAGCGATTTAAGGATGAGGCTGAAGACGGTACCTTTAAGCAAAAGGCTGACGATACCCTTACAAAAATTGAAGAAGAGGAAGCAGAGGCAGAGGCTGAGGCTAAAGCAGAAGCTGAAGAAGAAGCAGCAGCATAATTAATTTTATATTTAATACCTTTTTAAATGCGCACTGAAAAGTGCGCATTTTTTTTGTCTATAAAATACATGACCCTTTCTAAATTCATTCAGAGTCCGAAAAGCAATCGTCCTTATTATATACTGCTCGGTCATCCGGTGGAGCATAGCTGGTCCCCATTAATGCATAATATTGCACTACAGCAATATGATATAGAGGCCGAATATCATGCTATAAATGTCCAAAGCAATGAACTTAGTGATTTAGCTTCTTTTTTAAATAACGATCTCTTTCTGGGAGCTAATGTTACTATTCCCTACAAACAGTCGATTGCTAATTATTTGGATACGATTGATTCATCAGCTCAAGAAATTGGTGCTATTAATACGATAGTTAAAAATGAATATCAGCTCGAGGGATATAATACAGATTATGCTGGATTCATAGAACCTCTGCAATCATGTGAATATGAGCTTGGGGGAGCGTCGGCTATTGTTTTTGGGACGGGGGGAGCAGCTCGCGCTATTGTATTTGGATTAGCTAAAATGGGAGTGGAGGAGATATTTTTGGTGTCACGATCACCAAACCGCATAACTTCATACCGTAATAATCGCCGAGTACAAATTGTATCTTACGATAACTGGACTTCCTTTGCAGAGGAGGCATTGTTGATTGTAAATGCTACTCCCTTGGGAATGGATCCCAAAATTGATTCATCACCGGTTCGTGACCAAGAGAAGCAATATCTTGAAGCAAAAATATGTTACGATATTGTGTATAATCCTGTTGAGACTAAATTCTTAAAACAAGCTTCCGAAGCCGGAGCCCAAACGATTGGTGGATTGGAGATGTTAATTCAACAGGGAAGTAAATCCTTTAAATTGTGGACGGGTCATCCGTTTCCCGTTAACATTGTACGAGATACTCTTTATGAAAAACTTGAAAACTGATTTTTCTGTACTTGTTCCTCAAATTTTGCAGGAGGATAAAGGTATACGAGCTTGGTTTACCCTAAAAAATCAAGAGCTCCAGCGCCCTGGGCAAGCCATTGCCGGACTAAATATGGGCTTTAACACTTCAGAGAAAAAGGAACAGGTAGCCCAAAACAGATTGGCATTACTCAATAGCTTAAATATTGATCCCGATTGGGTAGCTTATGCTGACCAAGTGCATAGCAATAGAGTACAATTTATTACTGAGGGAGGGACATATCCTTCAACGGATGGATTGGTAACAAAAGTACCGGGTTTAACGCTTGCCATTCAGGTGGCTGATTGTGCTGCGGTATTGTTGTGGGATAAAGAAAATAATGTAATAGCAGCTCTCCATGCCGGATGGCGGGGAGCCGTTGGAAATATTATTCCAAGGGGAGTCCAAAAGATGAAAGCGCACGGAGCAGATTCATCAAAAATAAAAGCGTTTGTTGGCCCTTGTATTTCGGCAAAGAATTTTGAAGTTGGGATGGAAGTTGCCGAACAGTTTCCATCCCAGTTTGTGAATGATATTGATTTTGAAAAGCCTCATGTAGATTTGAAGAACTTCATAAAGCACCAGCTTACAAACGATGGTGTACCCGATAATCAGATAGAAATACGAGAGGAATGTACAATTAGCGAAGCCGGGAAATTTTATTCTTATCGACGAGAAGGAAATCAGAGCGGGCGGATGTTAGCCCTAATTCAAATTGCAGAATAAGTAGCAAAAAATACTGTGAGAGTTTCTTACGCACCGGGATATTATGCGCCTATCCCCGAGGAACATATTTTTCCCATGAAAAAATTTAAGGGGCTGTATAACTATCTGTTGGAAGAAAGTATTATTGCTTCCTCTGATGTTATTTCACCGTCGATGGTGGATATGGCTAATTTACAGATGGTTCACACCCGAGATTATGCTAAGGGTATTATGGAAGGGAATCTCAACAGAAAGAAGTTGCGTCGCTTGGGCTTGCCGTGGTCAAAACGATTGGCAATTAGATCACGATTGGCTGTGCAGGGGACAATTAATGCAGCGATAATGGCTATGCAGGATGGTATATCAGGAAATCTGGCCGGTGGTACTCATCATGCAATGGCAGATTTTGGAGAAGGGTTCTGTGTCTTTAACGATGTTGCCGTAGCGATTAAGGTGTTACAGCAATCGATGTGGGCAAAAAATATTTTAGTTATTGATTGTGATGTGCATCAGGGAAATGGAACGGCCGCTATTTTCGAGGATAATCCCAATGTGTATACCTTTTCTCTACACGGCGAAAAGAATTACCCCTTTAAAAAACCACCCTCTACACTGGATATTGGATTGCCCGATAATACTAAAGATAGCCAATACTTAAAGACCTTGGGTGATGCGCTGGATATGATTTTTGATGATTTTAATCCCGATTTAGTATTTTACCTGGGTGGAATTGATCCGCTGGAGACCGATCATTTCGGGCGGTTATCATTAACGAAGAAAGGATTGCACCGGCGCGACACAGTAGTGATCCGAAAAGTAGTGGGCGAAGATGTGCCTCTTGTTTTACTACTTTCGGGAGGATATGCACCTACGCTTAAAGAAACTGTTTTGGCGCATGCACTGATGTACAAAACGGCTAAAGAAGTTGGGTATTAGTTCAACTTTTTGCACTATAAATGATTCTGACTTCTATCTCATTTTATCTATCTTCAGAGCTATTTTGAAATTGAATAATTGCTTTTGAAACAGAAGAATATTGTCATATTGGGTTCCACCGGATCGATCGGTGAACAGGCATTGCAAATAGTTCGGGAGCACCCGGATCGTTTTAATGTCCTGGGAATTAGCTGTAACAGCAGCTGGCAAAAGCTGTTGGAGCAGGCTCAGGAATTTCATCCCCGATATGCGCTGGTTGCTAACGAGCAATATGCGGATGTATTAAATGAAAAGTTGCCCTCAGGCACGGACTTACTTGTTGGACATGAGCAGTTGCTAGAACTTGCGACACTTGAAGATGCCGATGTAATATTAAACAGCTTGGTGGGATATTCAGGCTTCGAGCCTACGATTGAGGCCTTAAAGGCAGGTAAAAAATTGGCACTGGCCAATAAAGAGTCATTGGTTGTCGGCGGAGAAATTATTAATGAGCTTATTAAAGGTGATAGGAGCCAGCTTATTCCGGTAGATTCTGAACACAGTGCTATGCTGCAGTGCTTAGTTGGAGAACCCATCGACAAAATCGAGAAGCTGGTTATCACGGCCAGTGGTGGACCATTTCGGACATGGTCAAAAAAGCAGATGCAGGATATCACGGTTGATGACGCGCTTGATCATCCCAACTGGTCGATGGGTGCAAAAATCACCATCGATTCGGCCACGATGATGAATAAGGGGCTTGAGATCATTGAAGCGCACTGGATGTTTGACATGCCGTTGGACAAAATTGAAGCTGTTGTTCATCCCCAAAGCGTAATTCACTCGGTGGTAACATTTACAGATGGATCAAGTAAAGCACAGCTGGGACCTCCCACCATGCAGGTTCCTATTTTATATGCGCTTACGTATCCGGAGCGAACAACCCTTGATGCTCCTCGATTGGATTGGCAATCGGCTTTTGATTTGACCTTCGAGCCGGTTGACTATGATCGCTTTCCCTGCTTACGTTTAGCTAATGAGGCCATCGAAGAAGGCGGATTGGCTCCGGCTATTTTGAATGCGGCCAATGAGGTGGCGGTAGAGCGCTTTCTGAACAAAGAAATTACGTATATTGATATTCCAAAAGTTATTGAATCGTGTTTGGATCAATTAAATAATTCAGGATCTGTTACGTTAGAATCATTGAAAAGTATAGATCAACGAGCCAGAAAACTGGCACTAACAATTTAAGAATTATCTTGTTTCATGGAATGGATTGTAAGTTTATTGTCAACGCTGGGAATTTTTGCCGCAGCCCTTTTAATTTTAGTGTTCTTTCATGAGTTGGGGCACTTTTTAGCGGCAAAATTATTTGGGATGCGGGTGGAGCGCTTTTCGCTTGGATTCCCACCACGAATTTGGGGTTTCCAAAAAGGAGAAACTGATTATTGCATTGGTGCTACTCCATTGGGAGGATATGTGAAAATTTCGGGGATGATTGATGAAAGCATGGATGATGATTACCTCGATGAAGAACCCAAGCCCTGGGAATATCGCAGTAAACCGGTGTGGCAGCGTATTATTGTGATTACGGCAGGAGTCATTTTTAATATGATTTTGGCTGTTGCTATATATGCGGGACTGGCCTTTTCAAATGGTGAAACAAAGGTTAAGCTCGATAGCATGGATAATATTTACGTCGCAGAAAACTCCCTGGCGGACCAAGTAGGATTTCAATCCGGTGATAGACTGATAGGCGTAAATGGGGAAGAAGTACCTTATTTTCAGGACCTGTTTTCTCCCAATAAAATGATGGCTTCTTCGCTGAGTTATATGGTTATGAGAAATGGGGAACAAGTAACCATTCCAGTAGCAGATAGCTTACTTGATGAGATAGGACAACAGGGACTAATTACTCTGAATAATGCAATGCCCACTGTGCCCATAACCCAAGTGCAGCCTGGAGAGCCAGCCGATCGTGCAGGTATTCAGCAGGGCGATCTTATTACAGCAATTAACGGTGAGCAAGTAGGATATTTACAGGAATTAATTTCACGAATTACAAGCTCTACGGATAGTATAACGGTAGCTGTTAACCGTAATGGAGCCACCCATGAGTTTACTTTAATGCCCAACGAAAACAATAAGCTTGGCATTGTATTTAATCATGATCCTGAGGAATATTTTGCTATTGAACGTTTTCAATATGGACTTTTTGAGTCAGTGGATTTTGGTCTACGGAGAACGAATGAAACAGTCTCAGGAATAATGGGCGGATTCAGTAAAATGTTTTCAGGCGACATTTCGGTTCGAGACAATTTGGGTGGACCTGTCGCTATTGCCAACGTCACCAAAAAGGCAACCGATGCCGGTGGATTTGTTGGCTTTTGGAATATTACGGCCTTTCTGAGTATTACGCTGGCAATCATGAATATTTTGCCTATTCCTATGCTTGATGGCGGTCATCTGATGTTTTTAATCTATGAAGGCATTACCCGGCGCGAACCATCACCCAAGGTAAGAATGGCACTTCAGCAAATTGGATTTCTGTTCATTATTGCCCTCTTTATTTTTGTTACCTTCAACGATATTCTGCGACAGTTCGGCTAACTAAATATATCTATATATGTTTGCACGCGAGGGATATACAACTATATTCGTAACCCTTATTTTTGCACTTATTGTAAGTGGAATTGCTCGGTATATTGAGCCCCACTGGACGGCCTACCTGTTGTATACGGCGATGGCACTTCTGGTAGCCTTTATTTTGTATTTCTTTCGCGATCCCGACCGGGAAATAACCGTTGGTGATAACGTAGTACTTTCGCCGGCTGATGGGAAGATCGTTCAAATTAAGGAAGTCAATGAAGATCGATATATTAAAGGCTCGGCTATCCAGATAAGTATTTTTCTATCACCCCTTGACGTCCATGTAAACCGGATACCAGTTACCGGAACGTTGGAATACCTTGAATATGAGCCGGGAATGTTCCTTGCAGCCTATGATCATCGTGCCTCGGAATTAAATGAGCGAGCTGATTTTGGTGTAAAGCATCCATCAGGAACAAAAATATTTTTTCGCCAAATTACCGGACTCTTGGCACGAAGGATTGTATATCATATCGAAAAAGGGGATAAACTTGAGGTTGGAAAGAAGTTTGGCATGATGAAGTTTGGTTCCAGAATGGATATACTTGTTCCGCCGGAGGTTGAGGTGAATGTCTCTGAAGGAGAAAAAGCCGTGGCGGGAGAAACAATTTTAGCTACTATTAACCCATAAGATGAAATACCCCATACAAAAGTGGAAGCGATTTCGTCGTCGTAGAAAGCGTAAAAAAAGGAAAAATGGTCGTTCCAGGAAACAAATTCCCCGCACGGTTATTCCCAGTTTTTTTACGCTAATGAATCTGTTTTGTGGTTTTTTGGCTATTATAAGTATTGCTGAGGGGCGTCTGTTTTTTGGGGCATGGCTAATCGTTTTTGCGGGATTATTTGATGCTCTCGACGGATTTATGGCACGCCTCTCTAATGCAACCAGCCAATTTGGTATTGAGCTCGATTCTATCAGTGATGTTGTTTCATTTGGTGTGGCGCCGGGTTTTTTATTGTATTCATTTGGACTGGCAGAGCTCCCATTTGTAGGTATCATACTTAGTGCTTTGCCGCCTCTCTGTGGCGCGGTACGGTTGGCTCGCTATAATGTGGATGTACAGGAAAGTCAGGAAGACTTCTTTAAAGGGCTTCCCATCCCCGGACAGGCCATTATGATCGCTGCATTTTACCTTACTTTCTATAATCAGCTTGAGCTATTTGAAGGCTTTGAGTATGGAATTAACGCCATTTTAATTCCACTGATTGTGTTACTTTCCTTTTTGATGGTTAGTACCATTCCATTTGATAAAATGCCGAGTTTCGATAAGCAGTCAGTGCGAAAACACAAAGTAAAGCTTTCCCTTTTTATTGTTTATGGGATATTAATTCTGCTCTTTCAGGAAGTGGGATTAATGATTGTGTTTTCCATCTTCGTCCTGAAAGGTATTTTGGTAGGTGCCTACCTTTTCTGGAAAGAGGCCTTCGGAGAGGATAAATTCTTTGAGGAAGAATAAATTAATCTGGGTTTCTACATCAAAATTGATACTGTAGTCCCAGCGAGTGCACGGTCCCAAATCCCGTCTCAAAAGGTATAATAGCGTAGTTCGCTGATATTGATTCCATATCCAACCCCAAACCCGCACTCCAGGGACGGACGGTGTCCCCGGTTTTGTAGCCTGTTCGTAAAACGATAATTTCTGCTACCGATATTTCGACTGCAATATTGGTGTAGATTTGGTTAGAGCTATTTCCCTGTGTGGTCTGTCGAGATTCCTGCAGTGGAAATATGACATCATTATTCAAAGCTACCGATATTGGCAAATTGTCGTTTTTAGGAGGGACGAATGTGAAGAGCTTGGCACTAAATCCGGTTCTGAACGTTGTAGGGAGTTCAGTTGATTGGGTCCTGAGTTCGTTCATTTTTCCCAGGTTTAATAAGCTGGCACCAATGCGTATTCGATTATCCCAAAATGCTCCTGCAGCTCCCAAGTTAGCAGTATATCCTGATGCGTTATAGATATAATATTCTTCTCGCAGATATTGTATTGTTGCCCCTAGTGCCAATGAGCCCAGTCGGTATGCATATCCGCCGCTGAGTGCTATGGTGCTGATATTAAATGAACCATCGGGGGGACCCGGTTGGTTGCCCCTTAACGGAATTTCATCGGCTTGAGAGGTTAGAAACCCAAATGCAAGGGCCCGGTTGTTTTTGCGAAGATTGACACCTGCATGGGTATGAGTAAGGTCACCAATCCAAAGGGTATAATCTGCATTGAGGGTGGAACTGTTTTCCATCGCTAAATTGGCGGGATTGGAATACAGACTGGAAGCTCCCAGTAGCTCTGCAGTGACGGCCTCATTTAATCCCAGGGCCTTGGTGCCGGGACCAAGGGTTAAAATATCGAGACCGGAATCTTGGGCAGTAGCTGAGATACCCAAGAACAAAAGTGCAAATAAACTAAAAATGCCGATAGAATTGCGAATCATAGCTTTATCTGGATTCCAAAGGTGTGCATGTATGAAATGTTGTTTGGTTCTTGTACAAATGCATAATCTACAGAAGGAGAAAATAAGTCAAAGGGTAGATGCACCGAAAAGCCCGTACTGAAATGATTGGTTTGCCGGATTGATGAAAGGTCATTGATTTGCCATCCGCCCCGTAGGCTAATACGTTCGTGGAGTTGATAGATACTACCAATTTTTAAATTGTTAGCGGATTTATTTTTATGCACTATTTGTCCGCCTTCAAAGCTTATTAACAGGTTAGAGATAAGTTGATATGACAATCCGAACTGTATTTGCTTTGGAAAGTCGTCGGTTTGGGCAGAGGAATTATCTCCGTATAATGTGCCTGAACTCCAGCTGTAGGATGCAAGCAGATCGCGGATGACAGCTGCGGCCTGTAATCGATCCGAAAACAAGTACAGCATACCGATATCCAATCCTAGGGTTGTTGCACTAGGGAGATCGTTATGCAGATCAGAAATATAGTATTTTAGCCCAATGCCCACCGAAAAATGATCTGTAATTTGTTGCCCAAATGCCGCCGCTATTTGGTATTCCTGCGTAGATAACATATCGGTGTGATATCCACTTGAAGTACGTCCGTCAATATCGGAGACGTTGGCATTGATGATAGAAAAAGATGCCCCTGCTGTAGGTGGTAACTCGAAGGTGCCACTCGCGGTATTGAGACTACGATCAAAACTCATTGCTGCTGTACTAAAATCAAACTGTGTGCCGGCGCTTTGGGCGGCCAGTGCAGGGTTATAATAGCTGTAGACGCCATTGGAGGTATTTGAAATCAAAGCATTACCCATGGCCATGCCGCGCGGGCCGAATCCCATGCGGCTGAATGACCCTGCCTGACCTCCGCTTTGGGCAAGGGTAGAGATTGAAAATCCTGTTAGCAACAGGATAAGAATCCCAAACTTAATAAGTGCACTTTTGATAACCATACTTTAATCAACGACTAAAATTTTGCCACGAATGGTACCGCTTGCCGTATCAATTTGATAGAATACGGGTCCGTTGGCTACTTGGTTTCCCTGATGGTCACGTCCATCCCAAACAGCTTCGTATGTTCCTTCTGAGAAGTTTCCCGAGTCAAGTTCCCGAACCAGGTTCATTCCAAAGTCAAATAACCTGATTTGTACATTCCCGGCTTTCTGAACCTCATATTTAATTCTGACGATATCATGGCGACGTGGAGAAAAAGGATTTGGATACGCGTAGGTTTCTACAGAGGGGGCATCTTGCTGGTAGCGGTTCTGGCCATCCAAAGGAAAATTGACGCGTGTAATTTGCCATGATTGTCCGCCATCGGCTGTAGATGCCAAGCCATCACTGGTACCCACCCATAGCCGGTTGGTAGTAGAGGATAGGCTATAATACTGGGCTGATTTCTTAATAAACGTATTCGCACTTTTTATTTGTGGTATATGATTCCAGTTGTTTCCATTATCGGTACTTTTGAAAAACCCATTATCCCCGGCGGCGTATATTGTACCATCTTTAAAACCAATATCATTTATGCGTTCACCAGGCAAATAATGATCAAAGGTTTGGCCGCTATCACTAGTTCGCGCAATGCCGTATTGTTCTTCATCACTGATTCCACTCGACCAATTCGTAAGCCATATATCGTCAGTTTTGGGATGCTGTTTTATGGTAATAATCCAGTTGGCAGGCAGCCCATTGTCGGAACTATCAAATTGAATGTGCTTCCATCGAATACTGTCAGTGGGAGCGAATAGTGCGTTATCAGAAATATTGAGTCCACCTGCCGTACCTGCCCAAACGCGGTTCTGATCATCAATTAAAACGGAAAACCCAAGCAGATTTTGATCATATCGCGGGTCGTATTTGTTTTCTCCATTACCGTTAAAATTGTATTCTTGTTCGGGTACTAAAGTATCAGCCTGTTGTGGGGGAAGAATAATTCGCTCCCAACTCTTACCAAAATTTTGGCTACGGACTAATCCCAATGCCCAGCTAGCCGAAAAGATTGTATTGCCAGTTTGGGCAATTTCGAAAGGAGGGGATTGCTCCTGTGCTGTTATCGGTAATTTTTTATAAGTGGTTCCTCCATAGACGAAAGAGGTATCATTTTTAGCTTCATTTGGATTTTCAATATAATCCCAATTGTCACCGCCATCGGTGGAGATGTGAAATCCCAGTCCTGCTTGCACGCTACCGTCGGGAGTCTCCGCATTGTATCCCAAACCTGCAATAACGGTATCGGGTGCCAAGGCCAGTGAAAAGACTCGTCCATTTTTATTAACGATTTCTGAGGCTCCTTCAGGATAATACCAGTTGGCACTATTGTTAACTGTTCTATTTAAGGATGGAGCAATCCATAGTGTATCGCCCAAGGCGGCCATATTAGAAACTGAATTTTGAGCAATTGATTCCGTAGGAGAGGGGACATTCCCAACAATTTGGGCTTGGCTTTGGTAAGCCCACCCATAAATAAAAACGATAAGAAATGTTATAATTCGCAGCGTCTGTCGCATGACCTCTATTTTCATGGAAACTCAAATATAGGTGTTATTATCCGAAAATAAACTTGTTGATTTTCGGTTCGACGGACACTATCTTCAGATCGTTATGAAAAAATCAGCTCATAAAAGTATAAAATGGTGGTGGCCTGTGAAGCAACATACGCAGGCAGTGGCATTTTTATGAGTTAGTTTAAAGAAAAGAATTTTTTAGAGCCCACTGCAGGAAACTGGAGTGGGCTTTTTTGTTTGTTAAGTAGATATAATTAAGTGTCATGTTGTCCCGATAGCTTTCGGGATCAGCATCTATAACAGAAATTTTATGAAACTAGCTGAGTTCAAAAAATTAGCAAAAGATTATACGGCCGTGCCGGTTTACCGGCGACTGATGGCCGATGTACTAACACCTGTATCACTCTTTTTATCATTGCGAAAAGATGCTGATTATCCATTTCTTTTAGAATCTGTTGAAGGTGGGGAACAAGTTGCACGGTACTCCTTTTTGGGACGTAATCCCTATCAGGTTTTGCAGTACGATGGGGAACAGGTAACATTGCAGCAAGATGATGGTGCTGAGGTTCTCAATCAGTCGTATTTTGAGGCACTAAAAGAATTAACGACTCAGCACAGCGAGCCCAAGCTACCTGATTTACCACGATTGACCGGGGGAGCTGTTGGGTTTTCATCCTATGATACTGTTCGCGAAGTAGAGCAATTGGGGGATGTTCCGGCCGACGACCTTAATATTCCGGAAGCCATCTGGGCATTTTATGATAAAGTTTATGCCTTTGATCATGTAAAGCAGCAGGTGATCATCATAAAAACAGTGTTTGTGGATGATGAAGGAGAAAAATCTGCGGAAGCTCTATTTGAAGAGGCACAGCAATCGCTCGATGAGATGGAGGAGCTGGTGTACCAACCCGACCGCTCAACAGATTCGTTCTCCATCAACCCGGATAATCTTACCAGTAATATTGAGAAGTCTGAGTTTGAGCAGATGGTTGAAAAGGCCAAGGAGTATATTTATGAGGGCGATATCTTTCAGGTGGTTCTGTCGCAACGATTTGAAACGGATTTCAGCGGAGATCGCTTTATGTTATATCGTGCGCTACGGATGGTGAATCCGTCGCCGTATCTGTTCTTTTTGGATTTTGATGATTTTGGATTGGTGGGATCATCTCCGGAGGTTTTGGTCCGTGTGCAAGATGAGACAGCCCAGTTGTTGCCTATTGCCGGAACACGTCCCCGTGGTAAAACGCCTGAAGAGGATTTAGAACTGGAAGAAGATCTTAAAAATGATCCTAAAGAAATAGCTGAGCACGTAATGCTCGTCGATTTGGGACGTAATGACCTGTCGCGCGTCTGTAAACCTGCCACAGTAAAGCCGGTTCGCGAGCAGGTGATCGAGCGATATTCACATGTCATGCACATTGTATCGGATGTGAAGGGTGAATTAGCTGACAATAAAACAGCCGTGGATGCTCTTAAACACTGTTTCCCGGCAGGCACAGTTAGTGGAGCGCCTAAAATTCGGGCGATGGAAATTATTGACGAGCTGGAACCAACCAAGCGGGGCCCTTATGCAGGAGCTGTAGGTTATTTTGATTTCTCCGGCAATATGGATACCTGTATTGTGATTCGAACCATGCTTGTTACCGACTCAAAGGTGTATATTCAGGCCGGTGCAGGTATTGTGGCTGACAGTGATCCCGAAAAAGAATATGTAGAAACGCAAGACAAGGCCGGTGCATTGGTAGAGGCTCTTAGCGTTGCCTTGTCGATAACAGATTAGTATAAATAACATACTGAATTCGTTTCAGCATGTGAAAGAGCAGTGTAGATTGATCCTGAAATTAATTCAGGAATGACCAAACAGTTAAAATAATTAAAGCAGAAAATTTAGCAGCAATGAAAACAATATTATCAGGCATACAATCATCAGGAAAACTTCATTTGGGCAACTACTTTGGAGCACTTCGTCAGCATATTCAGATGCAGGAGGAGGGCGATGCCTTTTATTTTATTGCGAATTACCACTCGTTGACATCTATAAATGACGGCAAAGAAATTTATCAGAATACCATAGATGTGGCTCTCGATTACTTGGCGTTGGGATTGGATCCCAATAAAGCCACGTTTTTTGCCCAGAGTGATGTGCCTCAGCACGCTGAACTGGCTTGGATTCTTGGTACGTTTTGTCCCGTTAGTCTGATGGAAAAGGGCGTGGCTTACAAAGATAAGGTATCACAGGGACTGAAACCGAACATTGGTTTGTTTACCTACCCGATCCTGCAGGCAGCTGATATTTTGATGTACAATGCAGATTTGGTGCCTGTGGGACAGGATCAGAAGCAGAATATTGAAATTTGTCGCGATTTAGCCGGTAAGTTTAATCATAATTATGGTGATGAATATCTAAAGCTACCCGAGCCGCATATTTTGGAATCAGTGGCGGTGGTGCCTGGTATCGACGGGCAGAAGATGAGCAAGTCCTATGGTAATACCATTGGCATTTTTGATGAAGGTAAAGAGCTTAAAAAGAAAGTGATGTCCATCCAGACTGATTCGACGCCTTTAGATGAGCCCAAAGATCCCGAAAGTTGTAATGTATTTGCGCTGATTAAACTTTTTGCAGATGAAGATAAAAAGAATGAAATCGCCCAGAAATACCGCGATGGTGGGTATGGCTATGGGCATGCAAAGAAGGAATTGTTGGAGATGATTGAGGATTATTTTGCGGAGGCACGGGCCAAGCGCAAAGAACTGGCGCAGGATTTGGACACTGTTCGCGATATACTGAAAGAAGGCGGAAAGAAAGCACGGGAGCGTGCTGAAGAGGTTATGGAGCCGGTCCGCAAAGTAACCGGACTGCTTAAAACCTACGATTTTACGAATTAAAAAGGATAGGCATAAAGATCCTGAAACAAGTTTAGGGTTATTTATAGAAAAAAATAAGACTACAATTACAATGGTTTTAATCATCGATAATTACGATTCCTTTACCTACAACCTAGTGCATATCGTGGCAGAGTATACGGATGACTACAAAGTGATCCGCAATGATGATCTCACCGTGGAAGAAGTAAAGGAGCTAAATCCCGACAGGATACTTATTTCGCCCGGTCCCGGTCGTCCTGTTGATGCGGGGATTACGGAACCACTTATTAAAAAGTTAGGGCATAAGAAACCGATTCTGGGGGTTTGCCTCGGTCACCAGGCGATAGGAGAAGTATTTGGCGGGAAGGTAATTCATGCTCCGAAATTGATGCATGGAAAAACCTCTTCAATTGATCATGACGGGAAATCAGTATTTCGAAATATTCCGGATAACTTTACCGCTACCCGATATCACTCACTAGTCTTAGATCCCAATCAAATTCCCGATGAGATGGAAGTTTCGGCACGAAGTGATGACAGCGTAATCATGGGGCTGCGACATCGTGAGTATCCACTGGAAGGTATCCAGTTTCATCCCGAAAGTATCCTTACGAAAGAGGGGCCGAAAATTGTTAAAAACTGGCTAGAGTTGGAATATGAAATTGCTGAATGATGGCATGGTAGAAGAAATATTATAACGATATGATTAATTTTAATTGAATGCCTTAAAAATTTGAAATGCAAGAAGATATAGAATTTAGTTCAATCTTAGATAAGCTCGTTCGAGGAGAAAGTATGGATGAGCTGGAAGCAGAAAAAGCACTCCATCTGATTATTAGTGGAGAGATTCCCGATGAACAAGTAGCCGCTTTTTTAGCTGCCATGCGAACCAAGGGAGAAACCACACAAGAACTCACTGCTTTTGTCCGCGTGATGCGTGAAGCAGCCATAAAGCCGAAGGTGAATACTGATGGTGCGGTGGATCTCTGTGGAACTGGAGGCGATAGTTCTGGGACTTTTAATATTTCTACAGCTTCGATGTTTGTGGTAGCCGGTGCGGGTGTTCCGGTGTTGAAGCATGGAAATCGAAGTGTATCAAGTAAAAGTGGAAGTGCTGATGTGTTGGAAAAACTCGGTGCTGTCATTGATCTGAACAAAAAGGAGGTAGAGCAGGTATTTGAACAGGCGGGACTTGTATTTATGTTTGCTCCCAATTTTCATCCCGCCATGAAACACGTAATGCCGGCTCGTCGCACGATGGGGATTCGTACTTTCTTTAATATTCTGGGACCTTTGCTAAATCCGGCCGGAGTTAAGCGTCAGATGATTGGTGCTTACAGTAGAGAAGTAGCGCGCGAAATTGCGCATATCCTTGCAAATCTTGATACAGAGTTCGCTTATACTGTAAATGCCCATGATGGGTTGGATGAGGTGAGTTTGGCTGCTCAATCGGAGATTTACGAACTCAATCACAATATGGTAAAAGAGTCGACTACCTTTGATCCGCGGTCGCTGGATTTTGAGTGGACTGATTTAGAATCCTTACAGGGCGGAGATGCTAAATACAATGCGGATATCATTCGTTCTATTCTGGATAATACATCCACCGATCCCCAGCGAGATGTCATTATGCTGAACGCTACATTTGGTATTCATGCCTCGGGTAAAGTCGATAATCTGACGGAAGCACGTAAGCTGGCGGAAGAAAGTCTGCGGTCTGGCAAAGCGAAAGAAGCGCTTGAAAGATATATTGAAGCTTCAAATGATATTGCGAAATAGGTAGACATTATGCCCAATATTTTAGATGAGATAGTTGAACAGACAAAAATTGATCTCAAAAAGCGGAAGCGTAAGGTAAGCTTCAATGATCTTGGAGAGATGGAGCTTTTTGAGCAGCCTATCCGAGATTTTGCCGAAGCGCTACGACTTGAAAACGATGTGGCTATCATAGCAGAGATTAAAAAGGCCTCTCCCTCAAAGGGACTCATCCGTGCCGATTTTGATCCCCAAAAAATAGCAGGGCAATACCAGGAAGGAGGTGCTTCTGCCATTTCTGTTTTAACGGATGAGCCTGCATTCAAAGGAAATCTTAATTATTTAAAAATAGCCTCAAAAGAAGTTTCTATTCCATTGCTGCGCAAGGATTTTATTGTCGATCCTTATCAGGTTAAAGAGGCAAAAGCTTATGGAGCAGATGCCATTTTGTTGATTGCAACTATTACAGAGGGAAGCCAGCTTGATGAACTTTTGCATGCCACAAAAGAGTTTGGTTTACAAGCACTGGTCGAATGTTATTCGGAAGACGATATCGAAAATGTTAATTTTGAACATATTGAAGTTTTGGGCGTGAATAATCGCGATTTAAGATCCTTTGAGGTTGATCTGCATCGCGGTATTGAATTGCTTCATAAGGCTCCGGAGGATACGGTGCTGGTATCGGAAAGCGGACTCGGAAAACCGGAAGATTTAAAACTGCTTTACGATGAGGGCATTCACGCCGCGTTGATTGGGGAGCATTTTATGCGTCAAGCTGATCCCGGTAAAGCGGTGAAGGAGATGAAATTAAAACTTGAGAATTTAATTACTAAAGAAGCCGAAGCATAGATGTTTGCAGATCCGGAAGAACGAACAAAAGTAAAAATTTGTGGAATCACTAGCCTGGAAGATGCCCGGTTCGTTTCGGGCGCACTGGCGCATTACATGGGCTTTGTTTTTTATGAGGATAGTCCGCGTCATGTTTCGCCGGCTAAGGCGGGTGCTATGATTAACTGGCTGCACGGACCCGATTGTGTGGGCGTATTTGTGAATCAGCCGCTGGATGATGTGAACATGATTGCACGTCAGACGGGCATTGATTTTGTACAGCTGCACGGCAACGAAAATCCGGATTACTGTTCACTTGTTGATAAGTCGGTTATTAAAGCTATTCACGTTGAGAAGGGAGATACAGCCTCGGATCTAAATAAGCGTATTGAACCGTTTTTGAATAAGGTTGAGTACTTGCTTTTTGATACTAAAGTGGAGGACAAGTGGGGCGGTACGGGACAGGCTTTCGACTGGTCTATTTTAGATCAGGTTTCCCAAGGTGTTCCGTATTTTTTGGCGGGTGGATTAAACCCGGATAATATTTACGAGGCCTGTAAGAAAGTTCATCCCTATGCAGTGGATGTTTCGAGCGGATTAGAAGCTAAGCCCGGTGTGAAGGATTTTGACAAGGTGGATATATTTATGGAGGAGATGCGTGATATTTGGGAAAAACAGGAGGTTGGGGAATTGTAGTACATTAGCAGTGAGATTTGAGTATTGAGTAGAAATGTAAGTTTTAATAACACCTTAAAAGAGGTAAACAATGAAATACGATTTACCGACGAAAGAAGGATATTACGGCGAATTTGGAGGCAAATTTGTCCCGGAAATTTTGATTCCCGTCTTGGAGGAATTGGAAGAGGCTTTCAATGATGCCTGGAATGATGAATCTTTTCAAAGGGAATATAGGCATTTGCTAAATGAATATGTAGGACGACCGACAAAGCTGACCTATGCCAATCGGCTGACCGATCACTATGGGAAAGCAAAAATTTATTTAAAGCGTGAGGATCTTTGTCACACTGGGGCGCATAAAATAAATAACGCTATTGGACAAATATTGCTGGCCCGGCGCATGGGTAAGGATCGCATTATTGCGGAAACAGGTGCCGGGCAACACGGTGTGGCTACAGCTACTGCTTGCGCTAAATTTGGCGTTGATTGTATTGTATATATGGGCGCTGAGGATATGGAACGACAGAAGTTGAATGTTGAACGCATGCGGTTGTTGGGTACAGAAGTTCGTCCGGTTACCAGTGGATCGCAGACATTAAAGGATGCGACTAACGAAGCCATCCGTGATTGGGTCACCAATGTGGAAGATACGTTTTATATTATTGGATCAGTCGTGGGACCGCATCCGTATCCCAAGATGGTACGTAATTTCCACCGCGTGATTGGGGATGAAACTCGCAAACAGTTAGTTGAAGCTGAAGGACGAGAAACACCAGACTACCTGCTGGCTTGTGTGGGCGGCGGCTCTAACGCGATTGGCATTTTCTACCCCTTTATCGAGGATGAATCGGTTCAAATGTACGGGTTGGAAGCAGCAGGATTAGGCGCAGAAACAGATAAAACAGCAGCTACACTTAGTATAGGACAACCCGGTGTGCTGCATGGATCTATGAGTTATCTTCTACATAATTCCGAGGGGCAAATTCAGCTGGCGCATTCTATTTCAGCGGGACTTGATTACCCGGGTATTGGTCCAGAGCATTCGTACCTGTATAAAACTAAGCGTGTGCATTATAAAGCGATTACCGATGATCAGGCGATGGAGGGGGTCAAGCTCCTTTCCGAAACCGAGGGGATTATTCCGGCTCTGGAGACTGCTCATGCAATAGCGTATTTGGACGAGCTAATGCCCAAAACATCCAAAGATGAAATTGTGGTATTGAATTGCTCCGGTCGTGGTGATAAAGATATGGGCACTATATCAAAAAATATTGAACATTGACGAAAAACTTAGCGTATTACCACTGAATAAAAACTCTCAAAGTAATTTATCACCCTGTTCCAATAGTTTTAAGGATCAGAAATTGCAAACATAGATTTCAATGATTCAAACAGAAAATAGAATAGCACAACTTTTTGAACGTCACGATGGTTCGGAAAAAATTATGAGCCTGTTTTTAACGGCCGGTTATCCAGACCCACAAGCTACCGTTGATCTTATTTTGGGATTTGAAGAAAACGGTGTAGACTTGGTTGAATTAGGCATGCCATTCAGCGATCCCTTGGCCGATGGCCCCACTATTCAATATTCGAGCAACGTGGCGATTGAGCAGGGAATAACGATGAAGAAAATCCTGCAGATTGTAGAGCAAGTGCGAGAGAAGTCACAAATTCCCATCATTTTGATGGGATACATTAACCCGGTGCTGCGGTATGGCGTGGAAGCATTTTGCGAAGATGCTTCCAATGTTGGAGTTGACGGCCTCATCATCCCAGATATCCCGATAGAAGAATCGGGAATACTTAAAAAAGAAGCTGATAAGCATGGTTTGCCAATAATATATCTTGTGGCTCCCAATACTTCTGATGAGCGAATGAGCAAAATTGATGAACAATCAGAGGGATTTGTATACTGCGTGTCTGTTACAGGCGTTACAGGTGCCCGCGAGGGTGATGAAGTGGCGAAGTCGGTCCAAAGGTTTATTGATCGTGTAAAGAAGAATGTGACACGAAATCCGAAAATGGTTGGATTTGGGATTAAATCCCACGAAGACGCCCAGCGCATAGCAGCGGATATGGACGGTTTTATTGTGGGAAGCGCGCTCATTGATACCATACGAAAGCATTATCCTGAGGAGGGATGGAAAGATGAGGTGTTTGCATTTGTTAGAAGGTTAAAGTATGGTAAACAGTAAAATTTTAATGTCATTATTAAGGCTATGAAATCAGTATTAAAACTATCTGTACTTATTTTTCTTGTGGCTGTTTGGGTTGGCTGTGAGGGCGATTATCGCCAAAAGGCTCGTGGCAGTTTTGGTGAGGTTGTGGTGATAATGGATTCAACCCAGTTTGAAAGTGAGACGGCAGAAGCTTTGCGCCAAACGTTTGGGGGATGGATTCAAACAATTCCCGGAAAACCTCCACGCTTTGATCTTCGATTTCAGGATTTTAGTACCAATCAACGGTTAGAGCAGCTTAAGCGGTATCGAAATTTAATTGTAGCTGCTCCTATTGATGACAGTACAAATACTGGAGAATTGCTTCGTGCTTTACTAAGTGATGAAATTGAACGTCAGGTTCAAGAAGGTGAGTCATTTGCTTTTCCCCTTAAGGATCACTGGTATCGGGATCAATGGCTCTTGCTTTTATCCGGGCAGTCGGATTCTACCCTTGCCCAGCAGATACGAAATTCTCAAGAAACATTAACGGATAATTTAATTGAAAAAGAGATACAGCGATATACCCAAGAAATTTATGATCGAGGAGAGCAGGTAGCCTTAGCTGATAGTATTTGGCAAGCTGAAGGATGGCGAATGAGAATTCAGCATGATTGGCTTAAAAATATAGATACGACCTATACTCAAAATGGTCAGAAACAACATTTTATGACTATGCGACGTCCACTTCCTGAAAATGATCGATGGTTTTGGATGTGGTGGAAAGAAACGGATGATGCCACCTATGTTGATGAAGATTGGATTAATACTAAAAGAGACTCTCTCAACGAACAGTGGATTCGCGGTTCGCGCGAAGAGTCGTATGTAACTACTGCGTATAACCGCCCCCATGAAACCGAGCAGTTTACGTATAATGGTGATTTAGCGTTTGAGACCTTGGGTGTTTGGACCATGACAAATGATGCCATGGCCGGCCCGTTTGTTAATTTAACGGTATATGATGAGGAGTCCGAGCGTCTGTTTATGCTGGAGTTCGCCCAGTTTGCACCCAAATACGACAAGCGCCGCTTTGTACGACAGTTCAGGGCTATGATTCGCACTTTTAAGAGCGATTCGACGTGGCAGAAAGATCAAGACAATATAACATCACAGCAATAAGACTTTTTGTTGATAAAAGTTAAATATGGATGACCAACACGCACTAACTGATAAGGAAGTTAAAGAAGAAATAGCTGTATCATTTAGTAAGGCCGCTTCCTATTATGATGAACATGCATCTGTACAAAAGGAGATGGCAGATCGCCTCATTGCCTCGTTACAACCGTGGAGAGATATTATTCCGTCCGGTCCAATTATCGAATTGGGAGCCGGAACAGGATTTGTAACGAAGGGAGTGGCTGACTTATATCCCGATAGAGAAATTGAAGTTATCGATCTTTCAGAGGGTATGATCGATTTCTGTAGCAATAAATTTGTGGATCATGATAATATAACCTTTAAAGTAGCAGATGCTGAACAGGTGCCCGAATTTGATGATCCTCATTACGCTATGACAGTCAGTGGATTTACGGCGCACTGGTTTGATCAGCCTGCTCAAACACTGGCAAAGTGGTTGGAAATCACAAAACCGGGCGGATTATTATTAGCCTCCTTTCCTGGGAATGAGAGCTTTCCAAAGTGGAGGAAATATTGTCAAGAGTTGGGACTTCCGTTTACAGCAAATGAATTGCCCGATGTAGAAGAGATGGTTATTAAAATGTCAGTTGGTCCAGCGCAGGTTGATTACTATGAAGATACCATCACCCGGGAGTATGAAAGTGCCAAAGGTTTCTTTGATGAACTTAAAAGCTTGGGTATGGATACGCTGAAACAGGGGCGACAGCTAACATCAAAAGAGATGTCACTACTTGTCGACCACTGGGATGCTTCCACAGAAGGAAAGGTTTCTGTAGACTATCACGTCATCTTTTTGGCTGTAAAGAGGGATTTCGACTCGTAACGAACTAATATCCATCAGGATTTTCTGATTGCCAGCGCCATGCATCTTTGCACATTTCTACAATATCTCGTTTAGCAGTCCAGCCGAGTTCTTTTTCAGCTTTGGTAGGGTCAGCATAACAACTGGCGATATCACCTGGTCGTCGGCCGGTTATTTTATAAGGTATGTCTTGTCCAGAGGCCTTTTCGAAAGCATTTACGACATCCAATACGCTGTAGCCTTGTCCTGTACCGAGATTGTAAGTCACTACTCCAGGATTGCTTTGTAACTTTTCCAGTGCTTTAAGATGCCCTATGGCCAGATCTACAACATGAATGTAATCACGAACACCTGTGCCATCATGAGTCGGATAATCATCCCCAAAAACAGAGAGCTCGTCCAACTTACCAACCGCTACCTGGGTAATATAAGGCATCAGATTGTTGGGAATATCATTGGGATCTTCGCCAATCTTCCCACTTTCATGGGCGCCTACGGGATTGAAGTAACGGAGCAGGGCTATGTTCCAGTTATCGTCAGAGACATGTAAATCGCGCAATATTTTTTCAATAAACAGCTTAGTGCGGCCATACGGATTGGTTGCTGTCAATGGAAAATCCTCTTGGATAGGTACTGTTTCGGGATCGCCATAAACAGTGGCCGAGGAGCTAAAGACTATATCCGTAACGTTGTGTTGGGCCATAACTTCGCACAGATAAATAGTGCCGGTAATATTGTTGTGATAATAGGAGAGAGGTTTTTCTACGGATTCACCCACTGCTTTAAATCCTGCAAAATGAATTACCGAGTCGATCTCATGGTTACTGAAAACTTCGTTTAATTCTTCTTTATTGAGGAGATCAGTTTTGTAGAACGTTAGTGATTTACCTGTGATTTCCTCTACCCGATTAAGTGCTTCCTTCTTACTGTTACTGAGATTATCGACAACGATGACGTCTTCATTATTTTCTAATAGTTCCACAACAGTATGGCTGCCGATAAATCCGGCACCGCCGGTGACTAAAATACTCACGATGTAATAATTTTGGGTTTAGTAATTCTAATGGTCTGCCAAAATAAAGATACTATTTGGCAAAAAACACTAATTCTGTGCTTTCGCAAGGTGGGTTAGTTCATCTTGAATAGTTGAACAAATACTATCCATTTTATCAACTGATTTTTCCAGCTCTTCATTGTCGGCATTATCGTCGAGCAGACTTTTGGCGTGTTCATATTCATCCACGACCTCATCGGCTCCCATCATTTGTGCCCCCGGTTTAATCTTGTGACCGGCTTTTCGGAGATCGGTCATATTTCTATCTAAAAGATGTATGCGATAATTTTCGATAAACTCATCAAAAGAAGTTACCCCAGCTTCACAAAACTCGGCGACATATTCTGAGTCTTTAAAAAGCATATCAATAATTTTATCGGCATCGATAAACTGATATTTCATGTACAATCTCCTGTCTTAGATGATATTGCTTTTACTAACGTATTTAGCACCGTCTGTAAATAATGCATCCCAAAATTAACAAAATGAAATTGAATAAGCTTAAATATTATTACATTCTCACTCATATTAGAGAATTTAAATATGCTATTCGTTTTGAGGTTCATTAATTCCATGAGGCGCCGGTTTCCCATCTACAAGATGTACAAATACAATTTTATCAATCTTGATAATAGTTTCTTTTGTGAATTTGTGGCGCACTTCGCATCGGACTGTTATTGAGCTTGTGCCGAACTTTACTGTTTCCATACCAATTTCGATAATGTCTCCGAGGCCCGCCGAGCTAACGAAATCAATTTCGGACATATATTTGGTAACAATATTGCCTTTATCGAGCTGACAAGTAACAAATATTGCTGATTCTTCATCAACCCAGCTTAGTACCGTGCCCCCGAACAAGGTTCCATGGGCATTCAGATCCTGGGGTTTTATTAGTTTTCGACTAAAAAATTGCATAATCAGGTTATTTACTTCAAAATACTGAAAGGTAAAGGTAGAAAATTCTAGGTGCCAATGCTTATTACGTTTACTACTTGGTGTAATTTAAATAGAAAAACCCGGCACTTGGCCGGGCTTTAATTTTTCATTAATGAGCGTCAATTCCATCCCTCGGTTTCTTCGGCGCGTTTCCATAAGACGGGCGGTTCGGGCTCTTTTTCTAACTCTACATTTTGGGTTTCAAGCAGATTGAGAGCCTCTTTTACAGCGCGTTGAAGTTGTGGATCGTTACCTTCAATGATGCTGTTCGGTCGCTGTATGACCTGTATATCAGGACTGACACCTTCGCCTTCGACATCCCATTCTCCTTCGGTGTTAAAGAAGCCGCCGCGTGGAGCGGTCATACCGCCACCGTCTATGAATTGTGGAGTGTCCCAGATGCCTACAAGTCCGCCCCAGGTACGGGTGCCAATTAATGGACCGATTTCTTTCTGTCGGAACATATAGGGTAAGAGATCTCCACCGGAACCGGCACTTTCATTGATGACCATTACCTTGGGTCCCCAAAGTCCGGCCATTGGTGTCGTAAAAGGCGGAAATTTATCCCCGGTTTTACTGTTAAAATATCCCAACAGTTCGCGATCCATCACATCTATCATGTAGTCGGCGGCTGATCCACCGCCATTATTTCTCTCATCAACGACTATTCCATCTTTGTGCTGCTGGGCAAAGTAGTAGCGGTTAAATGCATTATATCCGGCTTGTGCCGTATTTGGTAACCAGACATAGGCAAGCCTTCCGTCTGACATCTCATCAACCTTACGACGATTACTTTCAACCCAATTGCGTGTCCTGAGCTCTCCTTCATTGGCAATGGGCTTGACAGAAACTTCCTTTGTACCTTCCATCGAGGGCTTATCATTGATTGTCAATATCGTGTTGCGATCGGCTGTTCCCTCAAATAGGCTAAAGGGATTTGTCGGGGGCTCCAATTCTTGACCATTGACAGCAAGAATATAATCTCCTTCTTGAATATCGATACCCGGCTGTGCCAGTGGCGCATGCAGATCTGGATTCCAGTTCTCGTCGGTATATATTTTTTTGATGCGATATCGCCCATTGGCCCGTTCAAGATCAGCGCCCAAAAGCCCAATGGAAACCTCATCGACTTCGGGATAATCCCCGCCAAAATTGAATGAGTGACCGACCGAGACCTCACCGCCAAGAATGTCGATTAGATAACTTAAGTCTGAACGGTGATGAATATGATCGACCCACGGGCTGTACCAGTCATATATTTTTTGCCAGGGGGCACCGTGTACATTATCCACGTAGAGAAAATCACGCTGAAAGCGCCATCCTTCGCGGAAGATTTGATGCCATTCTTTTTCAGGTTCAACACGAATGCGTATTCCGTTGACATCAATTTTACCACCACCGGGATTTTGTGGTCCACCTACCGTTGACACTATGCCCCAGGTTTCTCCATTGCGGTATAGGAGGTTCTTGCGGTCATGAGAAACGGTGGCTCCCTGAATAGGAGAGAGGAAGGCTTCAGATTTTCGGTCTTTAACGTTATAGCGATGTAATGTGGTTCCGGGCTGATCGGGTACATTTTCTTCATAAAATACATGACCCTCGGGGCCTTTGATTAAGCCCGTATAATTTTTCTGGGGAATATTTGCCGCCACGATTCGATCCTTGATGTCCTCAGGATCAATGGTTACTTCGGGTTCTTCATCTGCCGTATCCGCATTCCCATTCTCATCGTTACCATTTTCTGGAGCAGGCTCCTCATCACTCTCGGGCAAAAATGGAGACTCCGTATCATCATCCAGTATTGCTACATAGAGTCCTCTTGTGGTTGATATATCGTACGAACTCATATCCAGCCATCCGGTATTAAGACCAAAATCAGTGCTGGATAGAAAGTAGATATATTTTCCGTTTTCATCCCACACAGGATCAATGGAATCGGCCATGCCGTCGGTTATTTGATACCTTTTACCCGTTTCCACATTATACACTTTGATTACGTGATATTGGCTTGATAAACGCTTGGCGTATGCTATCCACTGGCTATCCGGTGACCATTTGGGATGCAACGTCCGGTTAGGATGCGCGTAACTATCAGTATCAATATGGGTGGCGTTGCCTGTTTTGGTATTCACATACCAAAGCCGAAAGTGGGTATCGGTATAAGCAATATATTCTCCATCGGGAGACCATTTTGGTTCATAGAAAAATGTCGGCTCGGGTAGGTCAATTTTCCGGGGTTTTTCGAGTCCCTTTTGATCAGAAACATAAAGCTGATATTCTCCACTTTTATCAGAAAACCATGCAACTTTTTGCCCATCGGGAGACCAAGCGGGATATCGATTAGATACTCCTGAACTTTTAGTAAGATTACGCCAGCTACCCTTTTCTTTAGGAACGGAAATAACTTCGCCGCGATGCTGAAACAGTGCTCGCTCACCGGTGGGCGATAGCGAGGCATTATCAAGTTGAGTGGGCTGGACATCCACCCAACGAGGCCGAGCCTGCGTCATATCACCCTTAACATGAATTTCAATTTTCTTGTGATTACCCGTTTCCGGATTAAGCTCATAAATGTAGCCGCCTTGTTCGTATACGATAGTCCCACCGCCGGCATCAAGGTTTTTTACATCAAATTGGGAGTGGAAGGTCTGCTGCTCACTTTGATCGGTTTGCGGATCGTACGACCAGATGTTCATCGTATAATCTCGCTCCGATAGAAAATAGACTTTGTCATCCAGCCATATAGGATTTATATGTCGCTCTTTGTTAACGCGAGGCGTTCTTTGCAGGTTATTTGTTTCAAGATTTACCACCCAGATAGGTTTTGCTTGACCACCCCGATAGTTCCGCCATTCGCTATCCGAGAGACTAACAGGCTGATACGCAATGTGGGTGCCATCATTGGAAAAAGCCCCCGCTGCTGCCCGGGGAATTTTATGTTTCTGGGGAAGTTCGCCATCAAGACTTACGGTATAGAAGGTAGTTTCTTGTGTGGGATGTCCTTTTCTTCCAGAAATAAAAAGTACTTTTTCCCCATTGGGTGTCCATCCAGTTACTTTGTCATCTCCGGGATGCCAAGTTAATCTTTTAGCCTGACCGCCTTCTGCTGATATTACATAAACATCAGTGTTGCCGTCGTACTGTGCTGTAAAGGCAATTTTAGAGCCATCAGGAGAAAAGTGGGGCTGCGTTTCGCCGCCTTTTCCGCTAGTAAGCCTACGAGCTTCACCACCATCGCGATCGGTTATCCATAAATCGTTGGCATAAACAAAAACGATGTGATCTTCGCTTATTGTAGGTTCCCGCAAAAGCCGGGTGCTTTCATCTTGGGCAAAAACATCCGCAACCGGAATGAATATTAACAGGGCAGTGATGATCCAAAGAAAAGTGACAGCTAATTTTTTCATAAGACAGTAGAGTTTGGAAGAAATCAATTTTTAGCAACTAATTAACAAACAAGCAAAGTTGCAATGTTATGGTGACCATTTAAAGGGTAGAAAAAAAACTGAGGAATTTTAGTAAGAGTTATTCTTCCACAGGCTCCCAAAGTTCAACCTTATTCCCTTCCGGATCCATAATCCAGGCAAACAATCCAAATTCAGTATCTTCGATTCCTCCGATTAGGTTAATCTCTTCCGACTGTAATACCTCGACTAGCGCCTTCAGATCATCCACAATAAAGTTGAACATAAAATTTTTCTTACTGGGCTCGAGGTAATCGGTATTGTTATTGAATGGACTCCAGATGGTATATCCTTTGGAGGGGCGTTCGATATTATTGTTCCAGTTAAATGTGTATCCGCCATAATTTTCATCAATGGGGACACCAAGATGGGCTTTGTACCACGATGCTAATTCTTTGGGATTTTCAGCCTTAAAAAAGATTCCACCAACGCCTATAACTTTTCTCATAATCTTATAGCCCGAATAGTTAAATACCTGATTATGAAACAATTTTAGTCTAAAATTATTTGTATCCCAAATAAAAAAGCCGCCCGGTTAAGGCGGCTTATTGATACGGTATTCAGATCTGATTAGAAGTAGTAGGTTCCCATTAAAGCGGCGCCTGTTGAAAGACGGTCACCACCGTTATCGTTAATCAAGAAATTGAGTTGTGCTTCTACTCCAATGCTGAAATGACTACCTAAGAAATATTCTCCACCTCCGGTTGCACCTAGTAGAAAATCAGTGTCTTCGGGACCAACTTCAGGTGATGTGCGCTGCAGAATGCCACGAGCTCCAAGATAAGTGGCAAAGTTAGATCCCATATCTTGATAAAACCGCGGTGCCACACCTAGGTTGATTGACGTAAAACTGTCTTGCTGATGATTGATCCCAAAAACAGGGGCAATGGTAATATTGTCATTCAACCAGATAGGTATTTGTAAGTTGGTTTGATTGCCTTGCAAAGAAGCTGTAAGACCAAAATTGCTGTCGGTAGGTTGGTTTTGAGCAAAAGCAGTTGTTGTAATTAACATTAGTGCAAAGCCCAGCGATAGTAGTTTAGCAACGTTTTTCATAGAAAATTCTGAGTTAGTTTGTTCAAAATAACGTTACTATTATAGCATGGATTAGCTATAATGTTCCAACTCAGGAGTTTTGCAATGCTTTTTTGCAGGCTTCTAAATCTTTTTTCGCCGGCTCATAATCGGGTTCAATTTCCAGGCACTGCTCAAAATAAGAAATGGCCTCTTCGTATTGCTCCAAATGTTTTAACAAAAAGCCAATATTATTATAGGCCTCGTGGAATTCGGGATCCAGCTCTATGGCTTTTTTGTAGCATCGTCCCGCTTCCAGGCTATCATTGTTGCGTAGATGATGGTTACCCAAATTGAAATACCCCATGGGATCTTCGGGGTTTATCTCAGTGATATACTCAAATAATTCCAGGGCTTTTTCATCTTCATTTGCCAACTCATAGATATCAGCGAGATTATTTAAGGCCGGTACATAATCAGGCTTAATATCCAGCGCATTCATATAGTGATTAATGGCCTTTTCAATATCCTTTTTTTCATAAAAAGTATTGGCAAGGTTAAAATGAATCTTGACAGCTTTGGGTTGCTGGTTAAGTGCCTGTTGATAGTATTCTATGGCCTGATCATAGTCTCCGAGCATGTGATATCCAATGCCCAATTCGTTAAGCAGGTCGCCGTCGTTGGGTGATTCGTCAAGCTCTTGTTTTATTTGTGCGATCTGTTTCTCAATTTTTTCCATAGCTGGCTAAGATAAGAAAAGCTTCAGATGAACTCATTCTTAAATAGCACCTAATTTTGTTTCCCTATAAACAGGAAATAGTTCCAAAGCCCGAGATAGGCCTGGTGAATATTCGTGTGTATTGATGTGAAATTTTCTCCTAAAAGAGAATACAGACTCCCCTCAAAATCCACATGATTCATTTCCATCCATTTTCGAAACCAAGAAAAAGGAGAAGTATGGAAATCAACCACGGCAAGACATCCATCTGTGTTGAGATCATTTTTAAGTGCTGTTATTATATGCGGATATTCTGCTCCCATCATGGTTAGTGAGTAGGAGAGTAAAATGAGGTCGTAGTTTTCTGTATTTAGATTACCAGAACCGTAACGCATCCTTTTTAGGATAATAGAAGAATCTGTGATTCTGTTCTTAGCTTTTTTGAGCATATCAGGAGAGAGATCAACACCGGTAATGGATGCATCAGCATACTTCTGTTTTAGCTGGATAAGGTTTTTGCCTGTGCCGCATCCCACTTCTAAAATTTTGGGATCATTCGGTAAAGCATGGATTTGTTCTATGAGTCTCGTTCGTCCGAATAAAAAACTCCATCGGGTAGCGTCATATATTTGGGAGTGACGTCGATAATATTGGGCAACATTTCTTGCATTATTCTCAGTTAAGGGGATCTCAGATGTGTTGCTCATAATACGGTGGCAAGATGTGTTGATTCGTAGGTTCCCACGCGATCCTTCTCATGCAAAGGTTCTGTTGTGTTTGGATGAAAGCTAACGTTTTCAAAGACGAACTCCGGCAGGAAATTGGGTTTAGGCATGGATGAACGAAATAAAATGCGAGCACCACTTTGGGCATGATCTAATATTTGTCTCCATTGTTTGGCAAGTTGTTCAGGTTGGGTAAATGCCATCCAGTCCTGATGATCCAGTAACACAAAATGAGAGTAGGTTTTGGTGCTTTTTTGCAGGGCTTGCAACAGGGAGGATGTTTGGGTTTCAATGCGGTGAATGCGGTTTCGTAAAGTCCGGAAGTTTTTTTCAAGCAGATAGTTGGGACAACAGTCAGGGGTATAGTGCCCCGTAAGATAAACGCGCCAAAAGTAATTATCCCTGATAGGTAACTTTGTGAATACCTGACGTAGGGATTGGCGAATGAATTCCAATAGTCCGTCTTCGTATTGCTGTTTAATCATCTTGCGTTGACTGGCTGGAACACCAAGCATTGTCATGGTAGCATGACGACTAATAAGCCATTCCGAAAAGGGATTCCAGAGCTGAGGTTCAATTTCATGAAAATAGTATGCTTGTTCTTCTAAGCTGTTGGCGGATAAAAGATTCTCAACAGCCGGTATTAACTCTTTTCGTTGAAGCTGATTAAAAACGGCACGAGCCACTTTTCCGGATGTGCCGCTAAAATAAAAGCTGTCATTTTTTGACTGGGAACTAAAGCTTTGGATATTTCGATCCCAGAATTGCTGCGCTTGCTTTGGTAATATTGTTCTTAATTGCTGATGGTAGATGAGTTCGGCTCCGGGTTTTTGCCCTTCACCAAAAAAGTTCCACAACAACGTATGGTTGCCATTTTTAAATATAGCTTTTTTTAATTCCAATAAAGCATTTTGGGTGGGATTGATATCAACACATTGTATATGGTTAACATCATCAAGCAGATAATCCAGCGCGTTATCACCGGCGCTGGTAAGCATCAGGATATCGCTTTTAGAATCCAGGTTAAGCAGTGCTCTATCTATCCGCGGATCCTCCCAGCAGGTATTGTACACTAGGTTGCTGGAGACTATAGTATCAAAGAAACGGCGCTGGAGCTGTTGTACAATGTCGGATATTGATCTCATGGAGTGTTAAAAATATAGTTTCCATATGTAAATAATATGAATCACTTTTTGGGAGTTTTAGATAGCAAAAAAATATGATTTAAAAGTGTGATTCGATGTAGAATTTGTATCTTTGAGTAATCCTAAAATAAAGAATTACAATTATGGCTGCTAACAACGACAAATCGAAAGAGAAGAGTGAAGCAACAACCGAAGAGAAAAAACGTGAAAAAATTAAAGGCTATAAAAAACTGATTGATCGTTTGAAGAAAGAACGAGACGAGCTCGAAGACGAGATTAACAGGGATTATCGCGAAGCACGACGCTATGTTCGTTCTCATCCTGAAGAAGGCGTGCTTATTGGATTTGTAGGCGGTATTGCATTGGGATATATCTTGGGCAAATTGGGACGGAAGTAATTGTAGTAAAAGTTGAAACTTGAATAAAAAGAAGAATTATTGTGAGCACAACGACGATCAACTCGGAACATCTTGCTGAATTATTTGAGCGCGTGGATGCGCTCAGGGGGTATCTTTGACTATGATCAGCGCAAGGTAAACATTATCGAACTTCAAGAGCAGACGCAGGATCCTAGCTTTTGGGATGATCCCGACGAAGCCCGTCGTATTATGAAAAAGCTTGATCATGAAAAAAGTATGGTCAAAAGCTGGGACCGACTGGATGAGCTGCGCGAGAGCATTAAAGTCTATCAGGAATTTCTGGATGAGGGGGAAGACGTAGACGATGAGCTGCAACAGGAGGTCAAAAAGCTTGAGAAAGGTATTGAAGATCTTGAGCTGCGAAATATGTTGCGCGGTGATGATGATCACCGTGATGCTGTTCTTACTTTTAACCCTGGTGCTGGCGGCACTGAAAGTCAAGATTGGGCAGAAATGTTGTATCGCATGTACACGCGGTGGGCAAAGAAACATGATTGCGAGATTTCAGTAATGGAATATCAGCAGGGCGATGTAGCCGGATTGAAAAGTGCAACGATACAAGTTGAGGGAGAGTTTGCTTATGGTTTTTTGAAAGCGGAAAGCGGAGTTCATCGATTGGTTCGCATTTCTCCCTTTGATAGCAACTCACGCCGACATACCTCATTCTGCTCGGTGTTTGTATCTCCACTGGTAGATGATACTATTGAGGTAGATATTGATGAGAGTAAAGTTGAGCTGCAGCGTTTCCGTGCCAGCGGCGCGGGCGGTCAGCATGTAAATAAAACCGAAACTGCTGTCAGGCTTATATGGGAAGGGGAGCTATCTGATGGAACCGAACAACGGGTAGTCTCAGAATGTCAACAGGAGCGATCCCAGAAACAGAATCGGGAAAAGGCGATGACATTACTTAAGTCTAAGATTTATGAATTGGAAAAGCAGATCAAAGAGCGCAAAAAGCAGAAGCTCGAAGATTCGAAAAAGGATATCGAATGGGGATCACAAATACGTTCGTATGTATTCCATCCCTACAATATGGTGAAAGATCATCGTACTGATTACGAAACTTCTAACACTGATGCGGTTATGGATGGCGAACTCGATGAGTTTATCAACGAGTATCTGCTCTCTATTTCGGCATCCGATAAAACGGAATAATGATTACTATAGGCATTACCGGAGGTATTGGCAGTGGCAAGTCCACGGTCTGTGAAGTATGGGCAGGGTTGGGGGCTTATGTGCTTAATGCTGATGATCTTGCCAAAGAGGTGATGGTAACCGATGCCAAAGTCAAAAAGCAGCTGATTGATAGTTTTGGATCGGAATCATTTTTGGAAGGTGGGAAACTAAATACCCAGCATTTAGCAAACGAAGCATTTGAAAAAGGACGTGTTAAAGAACTGAATGCTATCGTTCATCCGAAATTACCTGCCGCTGCATCCCAAAAAATAGAGGAAGCTGAAGCACAGGGATACGATATTTTTGTGTATGAGGCTGCCTTGTTATTGGAAAATTTAAAACCCGGTTCGCTGGACTATATTGTACTGGTATTAGCTGACAAAGGTCACCGAGTTGAACGTGTTAAACAGCGGGATAACAGCTCTGAGGAAGAGATAAGGCAGCGAATGAAAAAGCAACGTAACTTCGAAAATGCAACTGATCGGGTTGACTATGTTATCCGTAACAATGGAACACTTGAGGAACTGGAAAAGAAAGCCGAAATTATATATCAGAGTTTTTTACCTGAGCGTGATACACAAAAATCATAAATGATGATTAGCAAAAGAGGGAAGGTATGGTAGACCGAAAAACAAATCGTGTCATTACCCTGGAAGAGTATATTATTCAGGCACAGAATAAATTTCCGGGGGCTACGGGAGAGCTGTCTCAATTACTTCGTGACATTGGCCTGGCGGCGAAAATTATTTCAAGGGAGGTTAATAAAGCTGGAATTACAAATATATTGGGAGAGGACGGATCAACTAATGTTCATGGGGAAGAAGTAAAAAAGCTGGATCTTTTTGCCGACAAACAACTTATTTCGGCCTTAAATCGATCGGAAATTACGTGTATGGTTATTTCCGAAGAAAATGACGGGATTGTTGAACTCGATAACGACGGGGGAAAATATATTGTCTATCTGGATCCTCTTGATGGATCATCAAATATCGATGTTAATGTCTCGATAGGAAGTATTTTTTCCATTTACATGAGAAAAAACCCCGATACCAATCAACTGAGTGAGGAAGATGCGTTGCAATCTGGAGTACAGCAGGTGGCGGCAGGCTATGTGTTGTATGGATCAAGTACATTGATGGCATATACAACAGGGTTAGGAGTTTCGGTATTTACCCTCGATCCCAGTATTGGTGAGTTTATTTTATCAGATGATGATGTTAAAATACCTGATCACGGTACAATTTACAGCGTGAATGAGGGTAGTTATCACTCTTGGGATGAAGGGCTCAAAAAGTATATAAAGTATTGTCAGGTTGAAGATCCTGATACCAATAGGCCGTACAAGGCACGGTATATTGGTTCGATGGTGGCAGATGTACACCGAACTCTCATTACGGGCGGTATTTTCATCTATCCCAATAGCAGTCAATATCCAAATGGCAAATTGCGGCTGATGTATGAATGCAATCCTCTTAGCTTTCTGATTGAGCAGGCCGGCGGAATGGCGATCGATGGTGAAGGGCGTATCTTAGAAATTGATCCCGAAAGTATCCATCAACGGACGCCTATCTTTATCGGATCAACAGAGAATGTTTTGAAAGTGAAGGAGTTTCTTGATGAGTACAAACAAGAAACAATTGAAGCGTAAGATCTTGTACCAGTTTGGAAAAAATGATATAGTAATAATGGTAAGGACCATTTTAGAAGCTTACTTTTGTCCCTTCTTGGATGTCATGCGAAACAGAGAATCCGCCATTGGTTTCGATGACGTATTTTGCTGGTTCTTCTGATTCAAAACTTTTTTCGGAAAAGGGCTGGGCATTCTGGTGGATGCGTACAATTTCAAAACTTTCATTCACAAACATAATATCCAGGGAGAGAGGAGTATTAGCCATCCAAAAGCTGCGGGGTTGATTTTCATCAAAAATAAATAACATACCTTTGTCAGAGGGCATATTTCGCACATCCATTAACCCTTGATTGCGCTCTTGGTCGTTATCTGCTATGGCTACATCTATGGTTGTCAAGGTATCCTCATTGGTATCCAAAAAGGCAACGGATTTTTCATAGGTGAGTGTACGACCGGTATTTTTTGGATTGTCTTTTGTTTTTTCTTGTTCTGAACAACTGAGAAATATAAGGGGTAATAAAAGTATGGTTAACAGTATATATGCGATTCTCATTTGAGTAATAATTTACTGTGATTTTTTGTCATCGTAAGTATAGCAAACTTTTATCAATGCATTTAAAAAGTTAATGGTTACTTTGCACTAGATAAAAACAAAGGGAAAAGAGTTCCCAGTTCAGTTGTTTTTTAGACGCATTAACGGTATCTTTGATTGCTTAAAAGTGAGCGCCGAAAGGTCCTCACTTTTTTTTGTACCTAAAAATAAGAAAATCGTGCAAAACGAAGTTACAAATAAGATTTCAGAACTTACAGAATCAGTGTTATCAACAACTGATTTCTTTCTTGTTGATGTTGAGATTAAAGGCGGAGATACGCCCGAAATATGGGTGTCTATAGATGCCGAAGATCGCGGTGTAAACATGGATGATTGTGCAGAAGTAAGCAATGAGCTTAGTTTTCTGATGGATGCGCACGATGTGTTTTCCGGAAAATATCGCATTAATGTTTCGTCACCGGGATTAAGTCGGCCGCTTGTAGATCGTCGTCAATATCCTAAAAATGTAGGACGTAAAGCTAAGTTTAAGTTTAAAAACGACGGTGAATACATTAAGGTTGAAGGTACTTTGAAAGAAGTTGATAATGATCACGTTGTTGTTGGTATGGATGATGAATCAACAAAGAAAATTTTATTTGACGACCTGGTAGAGACGAAAATAATTCCTTCATTAAAATAATTTTAAGCAGACAGGAGCTAACTGATGTCAAACGATATTTCAAAACAAATTATTCAATCTTTCGCTGAGATTGCCAAAGACAAAGATATTGATAAGGATCTTCTTCTTTCTATCCTTGAAGATGTTTTTCGAACCATGATTCGCAAGAAATATGGTTCTGATGAGGCTTTTGAAGTTATTTTGAATGCTGATCGTGGTGAAGTTCAGATTCTCCATATTCGTGAAGTTGTTCCGGAAGAGGAGCTTACGGATGAAGTGCAGGAAATTACGTTGGAAGAAGCGCAGGATCACGATCCTGATCTAGAACTCTACGATGAATTTGCGCAAGAACTTGACATCCGTGATTTTGGACGGCGCGCCGTAATGATGGCCCGACAGCAACTGGCTCAGCGTATACGCGAAATTGAGAAGGATAATGTATTTGAAGAGTATTCTGACCGTGTCGGAGAAATAGTTCTGGGGGATGTATACCAGATCCGCAACCATGAAATGCTAGTGAACCATAATGGCGTAGAACTTACCCTTCCCAAAGATGAACAGATCTACAAAGATCGTTACCATAAGGGAGACACCATCCGCGCTGTTGTAAAAGAAGTAAAACGACATCACGGAAATCCGTCGGTTATAATTTCGCGAACGTCCCCATTATTTTTGGAGCGGTTGTTTGAAAATGAAATTCCCGAGGTTTTTGATGGTATTATTGATCTCGAACGCATTGCCCGTGAACCCGGCGATCGATCAAAGGTAGCAGTGATTTCGCATGATGAGCGTGTAGATCCTGTTGGAGCATGTGTTGGTATGAAAGGAGTTCGTATTCATGCTATTGTTCGCGAGCTGCAGAACGAAAATATTGATGTTATCAATTACACCGATGACAAACATGAGTTTATAAAGCGAGCACTGCAGCCGGCAAAAGTTTTAAGTGTTGAATTGAGTGATGACGGTGAACATGCTAAAGTGTTGGTACCGGCTGATGAAGTTTCAAAAGCTATCGGTAAGGGCGGTGTAAATATTCGCCTCGCTTCAAAACTCACCAATTGTGAAATTGATGTTTATCGTGAAGTGGAAGAAGAGGACGATATCGATCTGGGTGAGTTTGAAATTGATTTCGGCCCTGATGTTATTGAAACACTCCACGAGATTGGCTGTGATACGGCAAGACAAGTTTTAGAACTGGATGAGGAGGAGATCGTTCGGCGGACAGAAGGTAAAATTAGCGAAGATGAAGCCGAGCGCATCATCGATATTATCGCATATGAATTTGATGATGAAGAATAATTGAACTTACATTTCCAAGAATCCTGTTTTACCTTATACTAAAGGTTCCCAATTAGTGTAACAGATAATAACGAACGTACTTTTTCAGAAACAAATATATATGTCCAAGAAGACAAGAAGATTATTCAAAGTTGCATCTGAATTTAATGTCTCTACAACTTCTATAGTAGATTCGTTATCAGGTGAGGGCTTTGATATTGACAATAAGCCAAATTCCAAGATAACGCCCGAAATGTATGAGGCGCTGGAAGAGGTTTATGGTGTTGATAAAGAAAAAAGTAAGGAGCATGAGAAGGCGAAGGAGGAGTATGAAAATCGTCGAAATCAAATTCGTGCCAGCCGTAATCAAAGTGTTTCTGTTGAGGATTATCTGGAACCCCTTGAAGATGAGGATTTGCCTATCGAACCTCAGGAAGAGGAAGAAATAGAAGGTATCAAGCCAAAAGATGAGGAACAGCCTGAAGAAGAGGTTGAAGAAGAACCCGAAAAAGTTGAGTCATCTGAAGAAGATCAGGTGGAAGAAGTAGATGAGCCTGAGGAAGAAGATGTAAAAGTTGAGTCTGAAGATGATTCAGAGAAGGAAGCTCAGATTGAAGAAGAAGTTGAAGAACCTGAGGAAACGGTAGAAGCAGAAGAAAAAGAAGTTACTGAAGACCCGGATGAAGAAGAGGATGTTTCTGAAGAGGAGCCTGAAGACGAAGATATTGAAGAGGAAGAAGATGTAAAAGTTGAGTCTGAAGATGATTCAGAGAAGGAAGCTCAGATTGAAGGCGAGGATGAAGATGACCATGAAGAAGAGGAGGATGAGGACGAAGATGATGAAGAACAAGAGCAGGGTGTGATTCGGGGTCATGCTGGTCGATTGAAGGGAACAAAGGTTGTTGGAAAGGTTAAAGTTGATGAAAGTAAGCCTAAGCGACGTAAGAAGCGCAAGCGTAAAAAAGATCGCCAAGAAGAAGATGAGGACGGATCAAATAGCAAGTCGGCCAAGCGCGATAAGAAGAAGAGTAAAAAGAAGGGTAAGAAGAAGCGACGTAAGCGCGGTAGCCGTGTTGATGAGGAAGATGTAGAACAAAAAATGAAAGAGACACTGCAGAAAATGCAGTCTTCTGAGACGGTTGGCAGTAAGCGTCAGAAGCGACGCCGCCAGCGAAAGGAGGAACGTGAGGAGGAAGAGCAGCTGCAGCAAGAGCTCGAAGAGCTTGAAGATGAAATTATTGAAGCTACTGAGTTCATTACAGTCAGTGATTTGGCTGAGTTAATGGACGTTAAAGCCAATGATGTGATTACGACCTGCATGGATCTCGGCATGATGGTGTCTATCAATCAACGATTGGACGCCAGCACAATTGAGCTTGTGGCTGAAGAATACGGCTACGAAGTTGAATTTGTTGATGCTGATGACGCTATTGAAGAAATTGAATTAGAAGAAGATGATCCCGAGGATCTTGAACCTCGTGCTCCTATTATTACGGTAATGGGTCACGTTGATCACGGTAAAACTTCTCTGCTTGATTATATTCGCAAATCACAGGTTGCTGAAGGCGAGGCTGGTGGTATTACCCAGCACGTTGGTGCCTATGAGGTAACGACTGATGACGGGCGACCTATTACGTTTCTTGATACGCCGGGTCACGAAGCCTTTACTGCGATGCGTTCGCGTGGTGCACAGGCAACAGATATTGTCATTCTTGTGGTTGCAGCTGATGATGCAGTGATGCCGCAAACGATTGAGGCGATTAATCACGCTAAAGCAGCCGGGGTCTCTATCATTGTTGCGATTAATAAGATGGATAAGCCCGGTGCTAATCCCGATAAGATTAAGCAGCAGCTTGCCGAGCATGATGTAATTGTTGAAGAGTACGGTGGTACGAATCAGGTTGCAGAAGTTTCTGCTAAGACGGGAGACGGTATTCCTGAACTACTTGAGAAGGTTCTTATTGAGGCTGAGTTGATGGAGCTGAAAGCCAACCCCAATCGAAATGCTGATGGAGTGGTCCTTGAGGCTCGTGTTGACAAAGGAAAAGGTATTGTTTCTAATATTCTTGTGCAGAATGGTACGCTTGAAGTTGGTGATCCATTTGTAGCCGGACCTTGCTTTGGTCGAGTGCGTGCGATGGAGAACGAGCATGGAGATCGGATTGAATCAGCTGGTCCTTCTACGCCATTGCAGCTAACCGGTTTTGATGATATTCCACAAGCTGGTGACAAGCTGGTTGCTTTGCATGACGAGAAAAAGGCCAAAGAAATTGCCAATCAGCGACAGCAGATTAAGCGCGAGCAAGAGCTGCGTCAATCCAAGCATATGAGTCTGGATGACCTTTCACGTCGTCTTGCACTTGGTGAGATTGAAGACCTCAACCTTATAATTAAGGCCGATGTTGATGGCTCAATTGAAGCACTTTCCGGGTCGTTGCAGAAACTAAGTAACGAGGAGGTTTCTGTGAACATTATTCATACCGGTGCGGGAGCCATTACTGAATCAGATGTGCTGCTTGCCTCTGCTTCGGAAGCAATTATAATCGGTTTCCAGGTGCGTCCGACTTCCAATGCGCGTAAAGTAGCCGAGGAGGAAGAAATTGATATCCGTCTATTTAGCGTTATTTATGATGCTGTTGATGAGGTTAAGGATGCGATGGAAGGTATGCTCTCACCTGAGATAAGTGAGCGACTTTATGGCAATGCCGAAGTGAGAGAAATCTTCAAAGTCTCCAAAGTAGGTACCATTGCCGGATGTTATGTAACTGACGGTAAGATTAATCGCAATAATCCGGTCCGTGTGGTCCGCGACGGAGTTGTAATCTATGACGGGGAGATCGATGCTCTGAAACGCTTTAAGGATGACGTTAAAGAAGTGAAGAGCGGATACGAATGCGGTATCAGTATTGTAAACTATAATGATATCAAAGTTGGTGACGTCATAGAGAACTATGAGGTTGTTGAGGAACGCCGAAGTCTCGAAGATGTAAAAAGCGATGAAGACTAACGCTTTAATTGTAATTTAGGATTATGAGTATTCGTACAGAGCGGCTTAGTGCAGTAATAAAGCGTGATCTTGGAAAAATTATACAGAAGAGTTACCAACAAAGCGGTTCCTTTATTACGGTCACAAAAGTGGATGTTACCCCTGATCTTCTTATTGCCAAGGTACTGTTGAGTGTGTATGCTCCCGGTAAAGATGAGGATGCTATTTTTGCTTATCTGGAAGAACAAAATGCAGCAATCCGTAAAGAGTTAGCATCTAAGATTCGCCATCAGGTGCGTCGGATTCCTGAATTGCATTTTATCAATGATAAAACAGCCGAACATGTGGAGAAGATGGAAAAGCTGTTTCAGAAAATCAGGAAAGAGCGAAAGCAGCGGGAGACTAACGAAGACGATGAAGAGTAGGCCTGCTCATGGCAAAAGCGATCCCGCTCAAAGAACTGCCAATATTCTCTAATCAAAATTTGCCGGATCCCGATTTTGATTATAAGCAAGGGGCCGCCTTTCTTATTAATAAACCTAAGAGGTGGAGTAGCTTCCAGGTTGTCAAGTTTTTACGTAAATGCACAAACATTCGAAAAATAGGTCATGCAGGTACGCTTGACCCAATGGCAACAGGATTGCTTATTCTATGCTGCGGTGATGGAACGCGAACGGTTTCAGCTTTTCAGGAGGCAGATAAAGAATATATAGCCGAAATTTCTTTCGGCTCATCAACGCCCAGCTTGGATGCAGAAACAACACCAGAAAAGCGCGCTTCTTTTAATCACCTATCCAGGAATAGCATACAGAAAACATTAGATAAAGAGTTTTCAGGATTAATTGTCCAGATACCGCCCATGTATTCAGCACTGAAGCATGAAGGTGATCCGCTTTATAAATTGGCGCGAAAAGGAAAAGAGGTTAAGCGAAAGCCGAGGCAGGTAATTATCGAAGAAACAAAAATATTGGAATGTAATTTGCCGCGGTTGGAGTTATATATAAAGTGTAGTAAAGGGACTTATATTCGTACGCTTGCTGATGATCTTGCAAACTCATTAGCAACAGTTGGACATTTAACCGGCTTGCAACGAACTGCTATCGGTAAATATAAAAATGAAGACGCGTTAACAGTTGGAAAGATGGAACAGATTTTTTCGATAAATGATTATGCATCAAATATTGAACTCCTTTAATTGAAGGCATCAAATTTATAATACCAATGTCTGAACTTGTTTTTTTAGAAAACGTTGAACGCGAAGATAATACTGTTTTAACGGTAGGAACATTTGACGGAGTCCATGCCGGCCACCGGGCTATTATAGATACTGTTGTAGCCAAGGCCAAAGAAAAAGGAGCTCGCAGCGTTTTGGTTACGTTCGATCCTCATCCAAGAAATATTATCAATCCCGGTGAAGATGGCATCAAGCTATTGACTACGTTGGAGGAGCGTTGCGAAATTCTTGAAGAGCTTGGTATTGACCGGATGATTGTAATCCCGTTCGATCGCGATTTTTCTTTATTGAGCTCGGAGGAGTTTATTCGTGATATTATCCATAATAAAATTGGCGTTAGTGAATTTGTTATCGGTTACGATCATCATTTTGGGCGAAACAGGGAGGGAACCATCGAAACCATTGAAAAACTTGGGGCTGAGCTTGATTTCGATTCCTACGTAGTATCCAAACATGAAGTAGGAGAAAAAACAGTAAGCAGCACTGCTATCAGAAACGCCATTAGTGAAGATGGAAATGTTGAACAGGCTACAAATTTTTTACAGCGGCCGTATCGTCTAAACGGAACGGTAGTGCATGGTGATAAAAGAGGAAAAGAAATTGGTTTTCCAACCGCGAACATAAAGCCGGAGCATATAAATAAGATTATTCCCAAAGAAGGAGTGTATGCCGTAAAGGTCCGTATCAATGGTGGCTGGTTTGATGGGATGATGAATATTGGCACCCGTCCGACATTTGATGGGGAGCAGGAGACGCTGGAAGTGCACTTGTTTGATTTTGAGATGGATATTTATGGCAAGGAAGTACAGGTACGATTTTTTAAGCGCATAAGAGATGAGAAAAAATTTAGCGGTAAAGAAGAATTGATTGATCAATTAAAAGAAGATAAAAAGAAGACAAAGCAACTCCTTAATGAGCATTAAAATATTGCAAAATACGGTATGAACGCTTATCTTTGCTAGCTAATATAAGAACGTTTTACACAGTTGTAGAAAAGACAAAAAGAACTTAATTAACAAATGGCGATAACAAAAGAGCGAAAAGAAGAACTTGTAGAAAAATATGGTGGGTCAAAGGAGAATACCGGATCTACTGAAGCTCAGATTGCAATATTAACTGAGCGTATTAATGATCTGACTAATCACATTCAGGAAAACACCCAGGATCATCATTCTCGAAGAGGATTGTTAAAGCTGGTAGGGAAACGACGAAAGCTACTCGACTACCTCAAAGATAACGATATTGAAAAATATCGAGAACTTATTAGTGATTTAGGAATTCGTAAATAATTTTTGAAAGGCACGTTATTGATGACGTGCCTTTTTTTATACTGCACATTTTTGCAGTGTTTTCCTTCCTAATTGATCAATTACAAAGTTTTGAAATTATTACGTAAAGCTTTGTCCATTTATTTTAAATTTGAATAGAATACAGTATTACGATGAAAGAAGATTTTAGAAGTGTAGAATTTGCACCTGGCAAAACGTTATCAGTAGAAACAGGCCGTATTGCTAAACAGGCCGATGGTGCAGTTGTGGTTCGCATGGGCGATACCATGGTATTATGTACAGCGGTAAGCTCAAAGGAACCGTCTGGAAAACCCTTTTTCCCGATGACGGTTGACCTCCGCGAAAGTTTTTCTGCGGGTGGTAAGTTTCCGGGTGGATTTATAAAGCGTGAAGGTCGTCCAAATGATAAAGAAATTTTGTCCAGTCGACTAATTGATCGATGTCTTCGACCTTTGTTTCCGGATGGCTACACAAATGAAACGCAAATTATCTGTTCGGTACTTTCATCCGATGGGGAACATGATGGTGATGTACTTGGTGCTGTTGGAGCATCTGCCGCACTGCACATTTCAGATGTACCATTTGCGGGACCCATTGCCGAAGTTCGTGTTGGACGTATTGAAGGAGAATTTGTTGTTAATCCTACCATTAGCGAGATGGAAAGCAGTGATATCGATATGATTATTGGTGGAACTGCAGAGAGCGTTTCTATGATGGAAGGTGAAATGGACGAGGTTTCTGAAGAGGAAATGCTTGAGGCTATTAAAGTTGGCCATGAAGCGATCAAAAAGCTTTGTGCTTTTCAAGAAGAGCTTCGCGATGAATTTGGAGAAGAAAAGCGTGCGTATGAGCCGGAACCTGTCGATGAAGATCTTAAAAATAAGGTTCACGAACTTGCTGAAGAGCGAATTCGTGAGCATGTGAATATTGGTCTTGGTAAAGAGAAGTACAGCGAAGGTCTTCAGGAAATTAAAGATAGCGTTATTGAAGAACTCACTGATACGGAAGAATACGCTGAAGAAGAGGATACTATTAAGGATATTCTTAGTAATATTGAGAAGGAAGAGCTCCGTAATATGATTCTTGAGAAAAAGAAACGTATTGACGGTCGTTCTCCGGAAGATATCCGTGATATTTGGACACAGGTCGGATACTTGGCTCGTACGCACGGATCAGCAATATTTACTCGTGGTGAAACGCAGGCCTTGGTTTCCGTAACGCTGGGTACGCAAAAGGATGCGCAGTCTGTGGATACGTTATTAACAGAAGAAGACAAGAAGTTTTTTCTCCATTATAATTTCCCCAACTATAGTGTGGGTGAAGCCGGATTTATGCGCGGGCCCGGACGACGTGAAATTGGTCACGGGCATTTGGCTGAGCGTTCAATTAGTAAATTGATGCCTACATTTGATGAGTTTGGATATGTAATTCGGGTTATTTCTGATATTACCGAATCTAACGGCTCATCTTCTATGGCTTCTGTTTGCGGAGGTTCAATGGCCTTAATGGACGCCGGAGTTCCCCTCAAGAAACCTGTTGCCGGAATTGCAATGGGAATGATTGTGGGCGATGACGACGAGGTTGTTCTTTCTGATATCCGCGGTGAAGAAGACTTTATGGGCGATATGGACTTCAAAACGGCTGGTAGTCGAGATGGAATTACGGCATGTCAGATGGATATGAAAGTAAGCGGTATCTCTTTTGAGAAGCTTGAGGAAGCACTTGAGCAGGCTCGACAAGGACGTTTACATATTCTTGACAAAATGGAAGAAACTATTTCTGAGCCCAGAGAACAAATATCTGAATTTGCTCCCCAGTTTGTTAAGATGGAGATCGAAGCGGATGATATTGGATCTGTTATTGGGCCTGGTGGTAAAGTTATTCAGACCCTCCAGAAAGAAACCAATACCGAAATTTGGGTTGAGGAAGATGAAGAGCGCGGCAAAGGTAAAATTACTATTAGCGCTGATCAGCTTTCGAATGCTGAAGAAGCGAAGAAACGTATTCAAGGCATCGTCGGTCATCTTGAAGAAGGAGCGACGTACCAGGGTACGGTGAAAGCGATTAAAGATTATGGCGCTTTTGTTGAAATTGTACCCGGCAAAGATGGATTGCTCCACGTTTCAGAAATCAATCACACCCATGTAGATAATGTGAGTGATGTACTTTCTGTAGGAGATGAGCTCGAAGTGAAGCTGCTCAAAGTTGAGCATGGCGGAAAGCTTCGTCTCTCTCGAAAGGCATTGATTCCTGAAGATGGGGATAACAACTAAGTTTATCATATCTTTATAAAAAGTAATACATTTGCGCCATCTCGATTGTTCGGGATGGCGTTTTGTTTTAAGTCAGGTGTATCTTTTTGAACTGGGCTTAGCAAGTAGAGAAATCTATAGTCTTATAAAAATTGGTAAAAGGGTAAAACAAAGATTTCTCATTTCAATTTAGATGAAGGTTTAGTTATAAAAGCACATAATATTTTATGAGTACAGCAGAAATTATGAAAGAAATTGATTTTGTGAATAAAACGACACTCGATAACGGCCTCAAGATTGTCACCGAACATGTTGACAGCGTAAAAAGTGTAGCTGTTGGCATTTGGGCCAAGACCGGCAGCAGAAATGAAACACATAAAATGGCCGGCGTCACTCATTTTTTGGAGCATATGTTATTCAAGGGAACTGAAAACCGATCTTCGCAGGATATCGCGATGAGTATGGAATCTGTTGGCGGATATTTGAACGCCTTTACTTCCTCAGAATATACCTGTTACTATTCCCGCTGCCTTAATACACAGCTTGAACGAGCCTTGGATGTACTTTCGGACATGGTTTTACATCCTTCATTTCCGGAAGGTGAAATAGAAAAGGAGAAGAAAGTCGTTATCGAAGAAATGAAGATGTACCGTGACAGTCCTAATGATTATCTGTTTGAACAGTTTAGTGAACAGGTTTTTAAGGGACATCCATTGGGGAATTCTACGCTTGGTTTTGAAGATACGGTATCTTCTTTTGAGCGTCAGGATCTGTACAATTACATGGATGATCGTTATCAGCCGTCAAATCTGCTGATTTCTGTAGCTGGAAATGTAGATCATGAAAAGGTAGTGAAGTTGATCAGCGAATATTTTAGGGAAGTTGATCCCCAAGAAACGGTGGATCAAAATCCGTCGTTACCGGATTATGAAGTTAGTGATATAGAGCTTACAAAACCGATTGAGCAAACGCATATGATAACCGGACGCCGCGGTTTGCACTATGACCATGACGATAAATTTAGGTTGTTGCTGGCTAACACAGTGTTGGGAGGAGGAATGAGCTCTCGTTTGCACCAAAATGTGCGGGAAAAATATGGCTACTGTTATACCATCACCTCCTTTAATCAGTCTTACAGTGATACCGGTTTGTATGGCATTTATGTGGGTACAGATAAGGATTATGTGAATCACGTTCGAGAGCTTATTGAGGCTGAATTAGATAAATTAAAGCAAGATCCCATCCCGCAAAAAGAGTTGGCTGAAGCGAAGGCCCAGCTCAAAGGAAAGTTGATGCTCTCGGTAGAAAGCATGAGCAATCGCATGTCGCGCTTGGCTAAGAGTGAAATCTATTTTGATCGCTTTGTTACCCTTGATGAGCTGCAAGAGAAGATTGATGCGGTGGAGGCCGACCAGGTTCAGAATTTTGCCCAAAATTTCTTTGATAATGATCTGTTTTCTGAGGCCTTGTTGCTGCCTGAATCGTAGGAAATTTCGTTTCGAGTCTGATCAGAAATGATTAGTTTCGAGATCAATATTTTATCAATAAGTATTAACAAAATTATTCGTTGAAGCATGGTTTATATCAGCAATTTGTCTGATCACGTTGATGAAGAAGTAACGTTGAAAGGGTGGGTCTACAACTACCGAAGCAGTGGAAGTCTCTATTTTGTTGAAATGCGCGACGGTTCGGGTATTTGTCAGTGCGTAGTGGCGCAAGATGCCGTAAGTGAGGATGCTTGGGAACAAACCGAAGCGCTACGTCAGGAAACTTCCCTTGAAATTACCGGAAAAGTGGTTGAGGATGAACGCAGCATTGGGGGACATGAGTTGCAGGTATCTGATCTTAATATTTATCAGGTTGCCGAAGATTATCCTATTACGCCCAAAGAGCACGGCGTTGAGTTCTTGATGGAAAATCGTCACCTGTGGCTGCGCAGTCAAAAGCAATGGGCAGCTATGCGTGTGCGCAACGAAATTATATATGCCATTCATACCTTTTTCCAAGAACGTGGGTTTGTACAAATGGATGCGCCTATCTTTACCGGCAACGCCGCCGAAGGTACGACAAATCTTTTTGAAACAGAGTACTTCGATGATCAGGCCTATCTGACGCAGTCAGGTCAGCTATATGGGGAAGCGATGGCTATGGCGCATGGATTAATTTACACCTTTGGACCGACTTTTAGAGCTGAAAAAAGTAAAACGCGTCGCCACTTAACCGAGTTCTGGATGATAGAGCCCGAGATGGCGTTTTATGATCTTGATATGAATATGGACCTTGCCGAGGACTTCATCAAGTTCATCGTTAAACGGGTTCTTGATCGACGTCCCAAAGAGTTAGAGATTCTTGAGCGTGATACATCTAAGCTCCGAAAAACAGCTAAAGAGGGCTTCCCTCGCATTTCGTACACCGAGGCTGTTAAACAGCTTAAGAGTGACGATATGGCGGAAATGCTTGATCAGATGGTCGAAGATCGCAAGCAGGAAGCGGAAGAGCTTAAAGAAGAGCGTGAAGAGATTGAGAAAGAACGCGGACAGGCTAAGAAGTGGCGCAAAGCGCAAATTGATGAGCGCGTTATAGAAATTGGCAAGCGATTGGATGAAATTGAAGAAGACTTGCGAAATATTCCTGATTGGAGAGAATCGGCCCTCAATTTTGAGTGGGGCGAAGACTTTGGTGGCAGCGATGAAACGCTGCTGACGATGAAGTACGATACACCGGTTTTAGTTCATCGATTCCCCGCTGCAATTAAAGCCTTTTATATGAAGCGTGATCCCGAGAATGAAAAACTGGCGTTGGCTTGCGATATGTTGGCTCCTGAAGGATACGGTGAAATTATTGGCGGCAGTGAGCGTGAAGAGGACTTAGAGACGCTCCGCAAGCGTATCAATGAGCACGGATTAGACGAGGATATATTTAGTTGGTACATGGATCTGCGTCAATACGGATCGGTACCGCACTCTGGCTTTGGATTGGGATTAGAGCGAACTGTGGCTTGGCTCTGCGGTTTGGATCACGTTCGCGAAACTATTCCCTTCCCACGTATGATGGGAAGGTTAACGCCGTAGTTTCTTTAATCGGTGATGGAAAAGGTATTACGAGCGCGGGAATTAATTTCCGCGCTACTTATAGTAATTAGCAAAGGCCGTATTAGCCTTAGTGTTGCAGAATTGTAAATACTGACAACGATCCCAAATGGCAAAAAAGACCAGCATAGAACTCTATTCCGAGATCCTGCAGGAGTTAAAATCCGAGGAAAAGGAACCAGTGTATTTTTTTTATGGGGAAGAGGAGTTCTTTCTGGATAAGTTGCAGGAGGTAGTCGAGGGTTTAATTCCCGAAGATCAGAAAGACTTTAACTTTGACCTGCTCTACGGCCGCGATGTAACGCCCGAAAAAGTGCTCTCCATTATTCGAAGTTTCCCTATGATGGCCGAACAGCGCGTTGTAATTTTGCGTGACTTTAAAGAGCTAAGCGGCTATGGTGCTCAAGCTGAAGGATACGAGGGAGAAGTCAACGATTTGATCCCCTATTTGGAGCAGCCAAATCCCACAACGCTGTTTGTTTGCATTGATACTAAGAAACCCTCCGGACGCTCTAAAATTGGCAAGGCCTTTAAGAAACATGCAGGATTTTACGAATTTGAAGAAGTGCCCGACTACCGCCTACCTGACTGGATTATAAGTTGGGCTAAAAAACATCATAGTAAAAAAATAGAGCCGCCGGCAGCCCAAATGCTGGCGCAGTATGTCGGCAATAGTTTGCAGTTACTGTCCACAGAAATAGATAAAGTGTGCACTTTTGTGGACACTTCTGATACTATTACAGAGAGCGAAATAAAAAAAATAATCGGCCTTTATCGTGAATATTCGGTGTTTGAACTAAAAGACGCCGTATTTGAGCGAAATCTGGAAGAGGCCCTGTTTATCGCGGAACAGATGTTGCAGCACTCTAAAGCGAACACGGGAGAAATTATTCGTTCCGTGGGGTTCTTTTACAATGTGTTTTCAAACATCTGGCAAATACGCCGATTAGCTGGACAGGGTAATTCCAAAAAACAAGTTCAAAATACCTTAGGTATCAATAATAATTGGTACTTCAACAAGCTTTGGAAAGATGCTTCAGCTTTTAAACTGGCCGATATGCCCAGAATATTTGAAGCACTCTTGGATGCCGATAGAGCATCGAAAGGTTTTACCAAGATGGACCCCTCGACGATACTTCTCCTGATGATCAAACGGATCATCGGTTAATACTTCTTTTATTATTTCGTTTTTCGGAACACTGATGATCCTTGCAATTATTAACTGCAATCAAAATAGGGGTCATTATGCAAGCTGTTTCCAAAGCCGAATTTCGCAAGATGTCGGATGAAGATTTAATGGAAAAATTTCAGTCCGGGTACGAACAAGCGTTTAATATTTTGGTTGATCGGTATCAGGATCGATTGCACAATTTCTTATATCGTTATACCCACGATCATCAGGATTGTGAGGATTTAGTTCAGGAGACTTTTTTTCGTGTTTTTCGCAGTCGTCATTCTTATGAACGCATCGCAAAATTTTCCACTTGGATGTACACCATCGCCATTAATCTGGCTAAGAGCTTGTACAAAAAGAAAAAACGTATGACCAAGGTTACTATCCACAAAGATCCCGATGATTCTGAAGATCGGCCTATGAAATTGGAAGATTCAGGAATTTTGCCGGATGACTCACTGCACGAAAAAATGTGCATGGATCAGCTCGAAAAAGCCTTAGAAGAGCTAAGCGATGATTTCCGTGAAGTTGTAGTGCTTCGGGATATTCAGCAGTTATCGTACGAAGAGATTTCTGAAATAGCGGATCTGCCCATGGGCACTGTAAAGTCACGCATCAACCGCGGACGGGCACAATTGCAGGAATTATTAGAAAATTACGTCTATCCTGAAACAATTTCTGCATAGTACAGTAAGAGGGTAATAGATAAGGTATTGAACTTGTACAATAATCTATTACCCTTTTTACTATGAAACCTACAGCATTTGATAGTGATGGAGTGCTCACTGATTTTTTAACTGATTACCTGGATGGCAATCTAGATCAAGCTGAGCGACAATCTTTCGAGGAATATTTGTCCCAAAACGAAGAAGAGAAAGTGTTTGCTCATAAAGCGATGAAAGGAAAAAAAGCCTTGGCTCGTTTTGCGGATAAAATTAATGTACCCTCAGTAACAGCGTAGCCCCGGAAGGACATTTTTAACGGCAAAAGAATGTAGGACAAATAGTTTGAGTGTCTGTTTCAGGCTGGAAATAGTTTGGATTACACAAGCGGATGTTTGTGCTATTTGGTGAGGCTTTTGTAATGACACGGCGGGCCGTGTTATTATGATAATCAATACCAATCAAAAATATCCTTTAGCTCATTATTGAATGAATCCATATCAATAGGAGTGGGGATAAATGATTTTCCGGTTAGCTTTTCAAAGAGTTCGGTGTAGCGATTGTAGACTTTGATCCGAAATTCATCAGGCAGATCAGGCAGTGTTTGTCCTTCTTTTCCTTGAAAGCCGTGATCCATTAGCCATTCGCGGAGAAACTCTTTGGAAAGTTGTTTTTGAGGTTTTCCTTTTTTAAGTCGCTCCTCGTAGCCATCCGCATAAAAGTATCTTGAAGAATCTGCTGTATGCACTTCATCAATGAGGGTAACCTCTCCATTATACAAACCAAATTCGTACTTGGTATCTACGAGGATAAGTCCCTGCTTATTGGCTACTTGTTGACCACGCTTAAAAACCTTAAAAGCTTTCTCTCGAATATCCTGCCATATTCTCTCATCAACAATATCTTGTTCTAAAATTTCTTTTTCGGAGATATCTTCATCGTGACCTTCTTCAGCTTTGGTTGCCGGAGTTAATATGGGTTCCTCAAATTTTTGGTTTTCAACCATTCCATCAGGAAGAGTTACCCCGCAAAGCGTTCGTTTCCCTGATTTGTAAACCCGTGCTGCATGACCGGTTAGACAGGCCCGAATCACAACTTCAATAGGAATAGGCTCACATTTTTTAGCAATCGTTATATTGGGGTGGGGTACGTCAATAACATGTGTGGCAACCAGATCATCCACTTTATCAAAAGCAAAGGCGGCCAGTGAATTTAAAATTTGCCCCTTATAAGGGATGGCTTGTTTCATGATGTGATCGAAAGCCGAAATGCGATCGCTTGCTACAATGCCGAGTTTGTCATTCCCAAGGTTATATACATCGCGTACTTTGCCGCGATAGGGTTCAGGATAGCCTGGAACATCGGTTTTAGTGATGCAGTTGTTTAAAGCTTTGGCATTAATTGGAGAAGAATTATTCACAAGACTAATGATTTTCAATAAAAAGAGATCAATAGAAAATCATAAAAACTTGTCAAGAATAGAAATAAATTTATTAGATCATTCTAATTCTATAGTCCGAAAGAAATTCAAAGGAACTATTTTATACCGGTAAAACATTAGGTATAGTACATAAAGAAATTAAATTATTTCAATGACAGATCTTTTCCGAATACCATACGCGTTGCTTAAGCCTATTTATCAGCGCACGTCTTTTCATCGTTCGGTTATTGAAGAACTGAATGATGAGCGTCTTAAAGAAGCCTACGCCGAGTGTCGGGCGATAACTCGTTATCACGCAAAGACATTTTATATGGCTACGCGCTTCTTACCCAACCATAAGCAGCGGGGTATTTTTGCCATTTATAGCTTATGTCGGTATATCGATGATCTGGTGGATGAGGCCGAGGATCTATTAGAAAAGCGTGAACTTACCGAAGAAGATATCCGCTTAAAGCTGGAATCTTGGAAACAGAAACTTCGGGATACGTACGACGGCAAAGCTCACGATAATGATATCCTCATTGCATTTTCCGATGTACTAAGACAATATCATATCCCCATAGAAATGCCATTTGAGCTAATGGAAGGGGTTTGTATGGATCTTTTCAAAAATAGATACGAAACATTTGATGAGCTATATGATTATTCATTTAAGGTGGCATCGATAGTAGGATTGATGACCAGTCAGGTTTTTGGATATCAATCCCAAGAAGCTTTGGGATATGCGGTAGATTTGGGTATTGCAATGCAGCTGACAAATATTTTGCGGGATGTTGGGGAAGATCTGCAACGTAATAGAATATATTTGCCACAAGAAGATTTAGTTCGGTTTAATGTCTCAGAGCAAGAACTTTTTGATCACCAGCGGACAGAAAACGTTATTGAATTGTTAAATTTTCAGATTCAGCGAACACGCAGATACTATCAGAGATCAGACAAGGGTATAAGTCTGCTGAGCAGTGACAGTCGTTTACCGGTGTATTTAGCACGGCAAAACTACGGTCGTATTCTCGATAAAATTGAGGAGAATAACTACAATGTATTTGATAAACGAGCATATCTAAACGCCACAGAGAAATTTTCCATTCTTCCCAGGGCATATTATCAGATGAAGGTAGCGCAGTCTTAATTCGATTTTAAAATAGGTGGGATCTGCGTTTACACTAATCAATATGAACTGTTATATTCCATTCAAATTTTATTGCCGATCTAAACAAAATAGAGACGAATGGAAGCTAAAATCAAGAAATGGCGGAGTCCCAGTTTGGGAAAAGACATGGAGCTGGCTGTTTATGGAGAGTCGGGAACGCCGGTAATTGGTATTCCTACAAGAGGAGCTACTTGCAAGCAATGGGAAGAATTTGGAATGACGGATTCTATCTCGTACCAACTGGAAAATGGATTCAATCAACTATTTGTATTATCGTCAATTGATGATGAAGCGCTATTGAATGAAAATGCATCTCCTGAACAACGCGTTATTCGCCAGCAGCAGTACGAATCGTATATTGTTGAGGAAGTAGTACCCTATATTAAAGACCAAAACAGTATAAAATTTATTATCATCGGAGGTGTTGATTTCGGCGGATATCATGCTGTTACAACTGCTCTGAAGTACCCTGAAGTATTTGGTAAATCTATTGGTATAAGCGGTATTTATGATATCAGACCGTATATGGATGATTATTATGATGACGATGTTTATTACAGTAATCCAATGGATTTTGTACCCAATTTGAATAAAAAGTCTTTGCTTGACAAAGTTCAGGACATTGATTTTCGGTTGGTAAGTTATGAAGGAGATAAGCGAATCGACGATGCGGTTCGAATGGATAAGGTAATGCGGATGAAATTTTTAGATCATGACCTCGATATTTGGTCTGATGGAGGAGACGAATGGAAATTATGGCCACAAATGTTAAAAACGCACATCATTTAAAAGATAATTATGCCAGATATTAATAAGATATTGGTCGCTAATCGCGGCGAAATTGCTTTACGTGTAATTCGAACATGCAAGGAGCTAGGTAAAAAAACGGTGGCGGTATATTCAACACCTGATGCCGATGCGCCACATGTATTACGGGCCGACGAATCGGTGCATATCGGTCCTGCTTCTTCTTCAGAGAGTTATTTGGTAATCGATAAAATAATTAAGGCAGCCAAAGATACCGGAGCCGATGCGATCCATCCCGGTTATGGATTTTTAAGTGAGAATGGTGATTTCTCGGAGCGATGCCGAGAAGAAGATATCATATTTATTGGTCCAAAGGCCAAGGCTATTCGGTTGATGGGAGATAAAACCGCCGCCCGAGAAATTATGGGCAAAGCCAATGTACCATTTCCGCCGGGCACCAAAAAAGAGCTCGAAGATGTTGAAGAGGCCGAAAAAATAGCCGATGAAATCGGTTATCCCGTATTGGTAAAAGCGGCAGCCGGGGGCGGTGGAAAAGGAATGCGTATCGTAAATAACAAAGATGAATTCCGTTCGGGTATTAAGGCGGCAAAGTCTGAGGCACGTAATGCCTTTGGAGATGACAGAGTATATATAGAAAAATATTTGGTTGAGCCCCGTCATGTCGAGTTTCAAATTATTGCTGATGAACATGGAAATACGCTTCATGTATTTGATCGGGAATGTTCAATCCAGCGTCGTCATCAGAAAGTTATAGAAGAAGCCCCATGCTCTATATTAACGCCCGAATTGCGATCAGAAATGGCCGACGCTGCTATTGCAGCTGCTGAAGCGGTGGACTATGTTGGAGCAGGAACGATTGAGTTTCTGGTAGATGCCGATCGAAATTTCTATTTCCTTGAGATGAATACACGTCTGCAGGTAGAGCATCCGGTAACAGAGTTAATTACGGGGTTGGATTTGGTAGAACTGCAGATATTAGTGGCTGAAGGAAAAGAGCTGCCCATCACGCAGGATGATATCCAAATGGAAGGTCATGCTGTGGAATGTCGTATTTATGCGGAAGATCCTCGGGATAACTTTTTACCAAGTACCGGTACATTGAGCAAACACCGCATCCCATCCGGCAATGGAGTGCGTGTTGATTCCGGAGTTGAGGAAGGGCAGAAGGTGACGATCAACTATGATCCCATGATATCAAAACTGTGTGTGTATGGCACTGATCGTGATCATGCCATAAGGAGAATGCTTCGTGCACTGGATGAATATGAGATTGCCGGCTGTAGAACAACGATTCCGTTTTGCAAATATGTACTGAATCATGAGTCATTTACTTCGGGTGAATACGATACTCATTTTGTTCCTGATTACTTTAGCAAAGAGAAACTTGATGCAGAAATTACTGATGGTCGTAAGGTAAAAGCACTGGCCGCAGCTCTACTTAAAATGGAAGGGAGTGGTCAGCAAGTGAAGCAGAAGCTCAAAAATAATTCCCAAAACGGGGTATCCTCAAAGTGGTGGAAACACCGCAGTAAGAAAAAATTATGAAATCACTTATTAAGATTGAGGAGCTGGCGATGTTTCTATTCGCCGGCTTTTTGTTTTGGAAGACTGATTTTGATTGGTGGTGGTTCCCAGCTTTGTTGCTGTTGCCCGATATGAGCATGATCGGATACATAATCAATAACAAAATAGGTGCATATTTATACAACCTGGTTCATCATAAAGGTTTAGCTCTTCTGGTTTATGTCATAGGATTCTTTATGGGATCTGTAGCTATACAATTAGCAGGGATTATACTATTTGCACACTCCTCAATGGATCGCCTTTTTGGATATGGACTAAAGCATACTGACTCTTTTAGACACACCCACCTTGGAAAAATAGGGGAGGCATAAATTATGTTAACCCATATTGGTATTTATTGAGAACCTTTTGTATCGCTTTTTCTGTTATCCTCAAAACCGCTTAACTTAAGCGAGTTAAACCATTCTTATTAATAACAGTGATTACAGCGTGAACAAAGAAGAACAAGAGCTTTTTGACCAGTTAAAAGAATTGGATACAGAGCAGCGGAATCCAAATACTAAAAAAATAGATGTCGCAGATTCACTGGAAATAGCTCGTCTCATTAATGCCGAGGATAAGAAAGTTGCCGATGAGGTTGAAAAGAAGTTACCACAAATTGCGCAGGCTATTGATCTGGTGAAGCAAGCATTTGATGAGGGCGGGCGCCTAATCTACGCAGGGGCCGGCACTAGCGGAAGATTGGGAATACTTGATGCAGCCGAATGTCCGCCTACTTTTGGTTCGGATCCGGAGCAGGTTGTAGGACTGATTGCGGGAGGCAAAGATGCAGTTTTTGAGGCTCAAGAAGGGGCTGAGGATTATGAGAAAAATGGCCGAAAGGCTTTGGCAGATATTGATTTAGCATCTACTGATATTGTTTGCGGATTGGCCGCCAGCGGACGTACCCCGTATGTGCATGGCGCACTTAAAGCAGCTCGTGAAAAAGGTTGTCATACAATTTTTGTAACGACTGTGCCAGGCTCTCAGATCACGCTTAATGTGGATGTGCTGATTGATATCCCCGTAGGTCCCGAAGTAATTATGGGAAGTACCCGCATGAAAAGTGCTACTGCTCAAAAGATGGTGCTAAATATGATCACTACGGGAGCAAATATACGCAGAGGAAAAGTGTATGAAAATGTGATGGTTGATCTGCAGCTTTCCAATCAGAAATTACATGAGCGATCAAAACGCATTGTCATGATGTTTACTGATCTTGATTATAAAGAGACGGAAAAGTTGTTGCATACGGCTGATGGTCACGTTAAAACAGCCTTGGTTATGGCATTGGGAGGACTGAATAAAAAAGAAGCAGAAAAGAAATTAGAAGACCACAGTGGTTTCATCCGTAAGGCGTTGAAAGACGTAATAACGTGACTGAGGATGGACGGTTTTGACCAAATAAGTGATGAGGTCATAAGAATATTCTGTTAAGAATTGTTTTTGGTATCTGCAAATATTGCAGTGAGCAATTGAATGATAAGCCACTGTTTATTCGTTAATACAAAGAACTTCAACCTTCATAATGAGTTTAGATATCCATAAATAATTTTGTCTGATCTTAAAAAATATATCGAGGACAGTGAAAATGGATATCGGATTCGTGTTCTGACGGCAATAGCTATTGTAGAATTATTGGCTATCGCCACCTTTAATCTGTGGCCTGTCAATAAACCAACCTCATCTGGTCAGCAAATTGATTTTTCGGATGATGCCATTGCTCTTGAAGATATTGTGCAAACAGAACAGCAAAACAGCCCGCCACCTCCACCCAAACCACAAATTCCAATACCCGAACCAACCGATGAAGTGATAGAAGAAGATCCTATTGAGCTGGATGACTTAAATGTGAGTGAATATTCTGATTCTCTTTCTGTTGAAATGATTGGCAGTGAGGGTGATGCTGATGAGCCCGTATCAAGTCCGCAGGTAGCCCCACAAGTAATCCATATTGTAGAACCAACGGTTCCTGATGCTGCAAAAAAAGCAGATATTAAAGCTGAAATATGGGTAAACTTTTTAGTGGATACCGAGGGAAAAGTTGAAGAGGCCAGTATTACTGAAATTGTGTTATATGATCAAGAGTCGGGAAACAAACGAAAGGTGGATCGCATTAACTATGGACTTACTGAGGCTACACTTACCGCTGCTTTACAATGGAAATTTCGTCCGGCTAAGAATAAAGGGCAGCCTGTAAAGGCGTACTCAAGACAAATTTTTACGTATGGATTTTAACGTTGAAAACAGCTAGAAATTAACCTATATTTGCGACTCTTTATTGGAGAGGTGGCCGAGCGGTCGAAGGCGCACGCTTGGAAAGCGTGTGTGCGTCTAGCGCGTACCGAGGGTTCGAATCCCTCCCTCTCCGCTCAACTATATTAAGGCTTTGTTTGACAGGCAGGTAAAAGCTTGTCGGACAAAGCCTTTTCGTTTTTTTGCTTATGATTTTTTCTTTTATCACTGAACAAGAGAAAAAGTAATCAAAAAAATATTGGGTTTGCCTTCAGCATTTCTGATTTTGTCAAAAGACTTTGTATGTAGTTGAACTCCATTATTTAATTTCATCAATGATGGAGAGGGCCCCGAATTTGGGTAAGATGGAACTTAAAAGATATCATTTAACAGACCACTAGGAAAGATGAAGAATTCACTTCCCATTATACTTGTTTTAACGTTAGCAATTTCCAGTTGGTCCTGCGAACGACCAAAATCTCCTGATTTCAAGGTTAAAAACGAGCTACAAATTCCACTAACAATGGAAAAAACGTATCAATTCCTGGGAACCGATGATGCTCTTATCGATACTACTGAAGAAGATTTTGAAAATATATTTGTAACCGGAGAAAAAGGATTAGTAAGAGTCGTTAAAGAACAGGATTTTAGTTTTAGTGATCTAAATAGTGCAATTCCGGAAGTCAATGTATCTCCCGAGATTGTAAATATAACAGTTCCCCCCTTTACAGGATCACAAACAGTTACTGCAGACGGGAATTTAAACATTGATAATAACAGTTTTGAGTTTCGAGATGCCAGCCATTTCGTTGAAATGGATAGCGGTGCTTTCACCGTAGGGATTACTAACGGTACCGATGTTTCTTTCGATTTAGAAATCTCTTTTCCTGATGTTACTGATCCCAACCAATCATCTTTGGTTATTACTATTGATAACATTTCTCCCGGTGAAATTATCTCGAATTCTTACGATTTAACTGACCACCGGATTTATGCCGGAGCAGATAACGTAATTGATTATCAAATTTCAGTATCAACAAATAGTTCTTCGCAACAAGGTGGTGATATTACCACTGAAGTTGGATTTGAAAACTTAGGCATAAGCAGGGCTGAGGGGTTTATTGTACCCAAAAATATGTTGCTTAATGAAGATACTAACGGCGATGGAGATTTGGAAGTATTTAACGATAGCGAAGCAGAGGTTATTGATATCGATGGGATCAGTAATATTTCCGACCATGTTTCTGATCTTGCTTTTTCCAACCCTATTTTAAGTACTATGTACAATTCTAATTTGGGAGTAAATACAACAGTGTATGCTGTAATTGCCGGGACTAAATCGAATGGTAACACCATTTACTTAAATGGAGATGAAAACTCGGCTTACAACGTAATTGCATCAGAAATACCGGCTGCCCTTATGGTTAATGGGGCTCCAGCAACCGAAGAGCAAGTGATAAAATTTTCTTTAGATGTCGTAGATAATCCAAGTGCATCTCAGGGAGAACAAGGTTCGAATGAATTTAATGCTGGGAATGCCAATACACCGGATTTTTTTAGTAATCTACCTACGAATATTCGTTTTGTGGGGGTTGCTGAAGTTAATGCAGCAGAAGAAATCGGAACTGTAGTAAATCCGGTTATTTTTGACCCCTTATTCGGGGTAGAAATTCCATTTGATTTTTCGGCTGATAATGCTACTTACCGAGATACTGTTGATGCCAATTTCAGCGATATTCCTGAAGAGAATGAAGATCGCAAGCTTTCCGAGGCAACGATGACGATTAACTATACAAATGGACTGCCGCTTGATTTGAGTTTAAATGTGATCTTGCTGAACTGGAATGGAAAAAAAATCACATCTAAAAGTGATATTGCCATAAATGGAGCTTCGACCAATGAGGATGGCTTTGCTTCCGATGCCGCTCAAAGCGAATACGAAATTAGCTTTTCGGAGAGTGAGATGAGTGAATTACATCGCACAAGAGCTGTGGTGATGGATATCACGATTAATACGCCACAGCAACAGTCGGTGAGTTTAAGAGAGGACGACGCCGTTACCTTTAAGGTGAAAGTGAGAGCTGGCATAACCTCAACAATTAATTAAAGGGGAAAGGGACTATTTGATGAAGTTTTCAAAACAATTAGCGTCTATTTTTGTAGTAGCGGGATTAATTATTGGTTGGGCTTCATTGGCAGAGGCGCAGTCAGGTCATTATTCGGCTCAAAGCTTAGGATTGGGTGGGTTTGGCACTGCTTATCTTGATACGTACCACGCAAATTTTGTCAATCCTGCCAATCTTATGCTCAACGCGGATACGAAACCCTCAACTTCTATTGGCGTGCTGGGAGGACTATCTGCTACCGCCGGTGGGCCACTGATGAATATTACGGTGTATAACCGGCACTTTACGACAGGGGATGTGGTAGGTCCAGAAGCACTTGATGAATGGTTTGGTACAGCAATGGGAAATAATAAGGCCATGGGCATGGAGGTTGATGTTATACCGCTTGCCGGGTCATGGAGAGGAGAAAAAATGGCTCTCAGTCTTGCCTTTAGAAACCGGGTCCTTTTCTCTGGTTCTGTAAACAGAGGCTTTTCCGAAGCGCTACTTACAGGTATAAGCCAAGAACGTTTTTCTGAACCCGAACCTGTTAATTTTAGTAGTAAAGGCATAGCGTTTAGTGAACTTTCAGCCGGATTTTCCTATCAGCTATTGGAACTTCCGACTCTTTTGGGAATTGGTGAGAATGTAAAAGTATTTGCAGGTGTTGCGCCGAAGTATCTTATAGCTCATTATACTTCGAGCATTGATTTTAATTCTACATTGCAGGTCACGGATAATGAAGTAATCCACGATTTTGCCTATACATTTACCACAGTTGGACAGCTGACCAATCAATTTGAGGATTACTATCAAGCCCGGCAAGATCCCATTTTTGATGGAGAGATTGGTGATTTTGTGGATCCGGATGGTACAAGCTTTACAGAAACACAAGGTTCAGGCTTCGGGGTTGATGTAGGCGGAACCGTAGAAATGGATTTAGCCGGACCTTTGAAGGGGGCTTTCTCCTGGATTGAAGGAGAAAAAAAGTTACGGGTCGGTCTTTCAATAACAGATATCGGAAGTATTACTTACGACAGTAATGCCGGTCAATTTTCGGCCGATGAAACTTTTACCTGGGAGGGAATTGACATCGAAGATGGGTTGTCTGATAATTTTGCCGACAGTGTACGGCAAGAAATCTATCAGAATTATGAGCCATCTAATAATGAAGAAATTACTGAAAAGCTTCCTACAAAACTCAATTTCGGAGCACAGTTACAAGCCGGAAAACTTAGTTTTGCTTTTGATTTACAGAAAGGGTTATACGAAACAGGCATGAATAGTCCCCGTTTGGCTTTAGGATTGGGAGCTGAATACAAACTGTTTAACATTATTCCGCTGCGAGCAGGATACAGAACAGGTGGATTAACTTCTTCAAGCATTACCTTTGGAACAGGAATAGAGCTGCGCAATTTCGAATTTACTGTAGCGGGTTTAACGGTGCCTAATTCCGAAAACAGGGGATCTGCTATGGGAGGAGCCTGGAGCGGCTTGGTGATACGTTTCTAATCGGTATTACCAATGTTATACTCAAACCTCTCAATAGCTATTTCAGGATATAGCGGCTCTTTGTTTGTTAGATGATCGACATAATGCTCGGCAAGAAACTTACCGAATAAAAGTCCTTTTGAGCCGAGTCCTGAGAAAACGTGCAGATTTTTATATTCCGGATGCTCACCCAATATTGGTTTGTAGTTGGGAGTAGAGGTACGAACTCCGGCCCATTGATCAACAAGTGCAGACTGTTCCTCGAGCTTGGGAAGCGTTCGCTGCATTCGTTTTCTAAGATAATCTTCTCCTTCCGTATCAGGATTTAGATGGATAAAATCGTGTTCGTAGGTGCTGCCCTGAATGAATGTATCTTCTTCATCAAGACGGGCAATATATCCAAGGCTTGAAATCGAGTGAGAAAAAGAAAGGGGATCATTTTCTTTTTTAAACTTTGCTACCTGTCCTTTGATGAGGTTAATGGGCAGCCAATCCCAGTATTTTGTTTCTTTAGTATAGTGCCCCGTGGCATAAATTAGATGATTAGCTATAATTATTTCACCTTCTATGACAATTTTCCACTTGTCTGTAGTCTGTTGGTGAATTTCTTTGGGATCATTGTTAGTGATTATCTCGACACCAGCCTTTTTCAGGTATTTGGCATACGCAACCATGTAGCTTACTATATCTACGGTTAAGCCAACAGGCAGCCATAATCCACCATCCACGCAGGTAATACCTGGATGGATCTCTTGAATTTGTTTCTTGGTTTTCCATTCACACCAGTCATCAGGCCAAGATGTGTTCTCATACTGATCTTTCATCTTGCGCGCCATTTTTTCATAAAGAGCAGGGCGCAAAAGACCGTTTTTTTGAAAAAAAGAATTGCTGGAATAGGATTGTACTTTGTACAGGTTCTCTGCGATGGCTTCATAACCCTGTTCGGCTTTCCACGACTTTTTTGCGCGTCTGCCCGTGGCAGGATTTACCAATCCACCGGGAGTACCAGATGCTCCAGATCCAATATCATTCTTCTCAACCACCAAACATTCAATATCGCGTTCAGATAGGGCATCTGCTATAGATAAACCGGCAATACCGCCACCCAGGATGCAAAAATCAATATGTCGATTCATGAATTGAGAAACTAAGGTAAAAGATCTGCTGATAAGACTTTTTGAGCTCCTTTTTCTAACATCTCTTGCCAGGCTTTATCCACAGATCCTTCAATATCAATTCCTTTTACGGCATCCTCGATTACAAAAACGTTGAAACCTTCTTTGATGCCATCAATCACAGACCATTTTACACAGAAATCAGTTGCTAATCCCACGGTATAGAGAGTATCAATATCACGTTCTCTCAGGTAGCCCGTAAGTCCTGTTGTGGTTTTGTCATCATTTTCGAAGAAAGCTGAGTAGGAGTCGATGTCTTTTCGAAATCCTTTACGGATGATTAATTGAGATCGGTTGGTTTCAAGATCAGCATGAAAATCAGCTCCCCGGCTACCTTGTACACAGTGATCGGGCCAGAGAACCTGTTCCCCGTAAGGCATTTCAATGGTTTCAAAAGGTTCTTTTCCTTGATGGGATGAGGCAAAAGAGGAGTGTTCTTTGGGGTGCCAGTCCTGGGTTTGTACAACAATATCAAATTGTTTAGAAAGTTGATTAATAGCTGGAATAATTTGATCACCGTTTGGAACTTCGAGCGCTCCACCGGAACAAAAATCATTTTGAACATCAACAATCAAAAGAGCTTTCATAATACTTTCGCTAACTTTTATTCTTCATTTTTTGGGTTAGATCATCTCGTAAATTCATTAATTCTTTGCTAATCCCCACTTTGTAAATATGTGGATTATCAAAACGCTTGTGCTCAGGAATTAATTTACTAAGTCTCTGTTTAGCATACGAAGCACTTTCTTTGGGGGTTGGGATATCGATAGTCGGCTTCCCATCTCGCATTACATTATGTAATAAATCTTCTTTGTTAAAGGTAGTTACCGTAGCATGTTTGGCAGGGTAGTGGGGATGGTAAATTGTATCTACATTTTTCTCTTGATTAAGCACAATGCCATCACCATAAAATGTACCATCATCGCCGCTATATCGAATAACCTTCTTACGTCCGGGAAGAGTAATTTTCTCAATATTTTCAGAGATTTTTAGCTTTGGTTCATTATTGACGGATGCCAGTTTATAGACACCGTCTAAGGCGGGGCTATCCTGACCGGTGACAAGACGAGTACCAACACCAAAAAGATCAATAGGAGCATCCTGGCTTATCAAACTTTTTATAAGTCGCTCATCAAGTTGGTTGGACGCTGCAATTTTCACGTATTCTAATCCAGCTTCATCAAGCTGTTTACGTGATTGGCGGGAGAAATAAGCCAAATCACCGCTATCTAATCGGATACCTTTTAACTTATATCCTTTTTTCTCCAGCTCCTTACCCACTTTGATGGCATTGGGTACTCCACTGTTAAGAGTATCATAGGTATCGACCAGTAGAATACAATCATCCGGGTAATATTCGGCATACTTTCGAAAAGCAGTTAGTTCATCGTCAAACGATTGTATCCAGGAGTGTGCCATAGTACCACTGGCAGGAATATTATCACGGAAAGAACTGTATACGTTTGATGTAGCCTCAACACCACCAATGTAGGCCGCTTTGCTCGCTTGGATACCGCCATATCCCTGGGCTCGTCTCAATCCAAAATCGAGTACCTTTCGATCACCTGCAGCATATTTCATCCGCGAAGCTTTTGTGGCAATTAGTGATTCGAAGTTCAGAATATTTAACAATAGGGTCTCTAAAATTTGAGCTTCGATAATGCTGCCCTCTATACGGACAATAGGCTCGGTAGGGAAGACAATTTCTCCTTCTTTCGCTGCGAAAATATCTGCTGTTAATTCAAAATTGCGTAAGTAATCAAGAAATTCTTTTCGAAATCCTTGTCTGGCAAGATATGCAATTTCATCTTCGTGGAAGCGAAAGTCTTGCAATGTTTTGAGAAGATCTCCAAGACCAGCAAAAATAACATAACCTCCTTTAAAGGGGAGGTCTCGAAAGAAGTAATCGAAGGTGGCTTCCTCATCTTGTCGTCCTGCCAAAAAATATCCCTGAGCCATTGTGACCTCATAATAATCAGTATATAATGCAGGACGCTCAAGTAATGTTGAATCCTCGGATTGGACTAAGCTCATAATATATTTGCTGTTACAAATTAAAACCAAGGGAAGATAACCAATACAATATAGAAGCTGTAACTATTTTGGTGATTAGTGGGTTAGATAAAGAATACAAATGTAAATCTCTTATTTTGCGAATGTGTTGCTATAAATACTTTTGTCTAAATTACGTAAGTTCTGATTTCAGATAAAAAAGGACTGTTTTTATATCTGTAAAGGTGGTTATAATTTGTATCTTTGCACCGAAATTTTACTAACTGTAAGTACTGATATTTGTGGATTATAACAGCGGTTGGCTTATCGCCATATTGGTTTTAGTGGGAGCTCTGCTGGCAAGTTGTGCTACGCCTACCTCGCCAACAGGGGGACCTGCTGATGAAGAAGGTCCTGAAATTATACGATCCGAGCCCGAAACCGGCACCACTAACTTTAGAGGACAAAGTATTACGCTTCATTTTTCTGAATTCGTGGAGCGATCTTCTCTCAATCAGGCTATTGTTCTCGAGCCTGATATCGGCATTTCATATAATATTGACTGGGGACGAAAATCCGCTGAAGTGGTATTTGAGAGTCAAATTCCTGATTCAACAACACTTATTCTAACCGTTGGGACTGATTTAACGGATACGAATAACAATGGGATGTCGTCTCCTAAGAAGATTGCTGTTTCTACAGGTTCTGAAATTGATGAGGGAGAGATTATGGGGAAAGTTATTGATGCAGAAACAGGAAAAGGTTCAGAAGGCAAGCGCGTCTTACTCTATCGTGAACCTTACGATTTAACAAAAAAAGCCGATTATATAGCTTCTACAGATACATCGGGACAATTTCAATTCTCTTATCTTCCACAGGGAAAATTTAAACTTTTTTGGGTGGATGATCGCAACAGAAATAAAGTTTGGGATCCGCAGCAGGAAAGAGCTCAACCTTTTAAAAAAGAGTTTGTAACCTTGGAGAAAAAAGGAAAAGACACACTTGGAACGTTATTTTCAACTTCAATGGATACAACCAAACCGACTTTACAGGGAGTGGGATTGTTTTCTTCAAAACGGATGCGGATGCGATTTAGTGAAGATATCATATTGTCTGATAGTGCCAATATCGTTATAACAGATAGCTTGGGAAACGAATACAGTCCGGCCTGGCCGCTATATATTCAGCCGAATGAACCTTACATCTTGTTTGCACACAGCAGGGATTCGTTGGCTTCGGAAGCGAGTTACAGTATCAGTACAACCGGTATCTTTGACGGATCTGAAAACCCGGTTGCTGATTATACGGATTCCTTTACCGGTTCTGCACAAGAAGACACAACACAGCAAAGAATCATAAAAAGGAACACGGTGTCGGGATACTATCCTGGCGAACCCTTTAAGATCACCTATGCCAAGCCTATTGATGAGTCCGCAATTACAGATTCGCTTAAAATCGTAGAGGGTGATTCCCTTATCGATTCCTGGCCAAATGTTGATACAGAACAAAATATGTTGCGGATTAATCCCATCGAGCAATGGAAAGATGGAGTAGAGTATGAGGTGCGAGTATGGGACCCGGCGGTGGAGGATTATCGTAAGTTTGATCCGGAAATCTGGTATTCCTCACAAATGGGGTCGTTAAATATCATGATGGAAGATTCTACGCTGAAGAAACTGCGATTACGTATTGAAAATGAGGAATCAGGTTTTGAAAGAGATACCTTGTTTACAGATCAAATAGAAATCGATAACTTACCACCGCTTAGTTATAAGCTGACGGTCTATCACGATGAAAATACCAACGGCCGATGGGATTATGGACAGGTAGATCCATATGTAAAACCCGAATCCTATTATATTAGAAAGCAGGTGCCGGTAGAAAAAGGACTTACCGGTGATCTTACTATTGAATTCCCCAATTAGATCAGAATTTGTAGTCTCTCTGTTTGATGAAGAAGAAGCTTAAAAAACTTACGCCATTCATAAGCATCATTTTCTTCGCTTTTGCGTTGTGGTTCCTTGATCAGGAGCTGCAGCAGTATGAGATGTCGGAAGTGATGACCCAGCTTTCGGATATTCCCAATCAATATATTCTGTTTTCGCTGGTACTTTCGTTTTTAAGTTACCTTCTGTTAACGGGATATGATGCGCTCGGCGTGCAATATATTGGTGAAGATCTCGAGGCAGGGAAAATCATACGTGCTGGATATGTGGGATATGCCTTTAGCCATAATATCGGACTGGCTTTAATAACAGGTGGGTCTATTCGATATCGTATTTATTCAGTTTGGGGATTTACAGGTATGCAAGTCACACAGATTGTAGCATTTAGCGCATTCACGCTCTGGATAGGATTTTGTGCCGTGGCGGGATTAGCACTGCTTTTTGCGACTCCTGAATTGCCAAATGATGTAATGATACCCTTTGTATCGCTTAGAATTTTGGGGGTTATTTTACTGATTATGGTTGTGAGCTATATCATAGCGAGTTATACCTTCAAAAAAGAAATTAGTTTTAAAGAGTGGTCCTTTAAATTTCCGGATTCAAAGTTGGCTTTGCAGCAGGTAGCTATTGCCTCGGTTGATTGGTTGTTAATGGCCTTAGTACTGTTCGTATTGTTACCAGATACAGGAATAAGTTTTTTTAGCTTTATTGGGGCTTTTATGCTGGCCCAAATAGTGGGTTTATTTAGTCAGGTACCAGGTGGTTTGGGTGTTTTTGAATCCATCATGCTGATGTATCTGACCAACTTTATGCCGGGCTCACAAGTGTTGGGAATTTTGGTGGTATATCGAATCATCTACTATATACTGCCGCTTTTGGGAGCATTGATTGTATTGGGATATCAAGAGTATATCGTCAATCGGCGCAAAGTAAAAGTACTGCAACGTAAAGCCGCCAATTGGGTTCCCAGGGTTGTCCCACAAGTTATGAGTTTTTCTGTATTTATAGGTGGGTCCATTCTGCTTTTTTCAGGGGCTGTTCCCTCAGAGGTGCCCCGTATGGAATGGCTTCAGCATTTTATCCCGTTACCGGTTATCGAGATGTCGCACTTTTTTGCCAGCTTGGTAGGGGCTGCGTTGCTGGTATTGGCCAGCGGATTGCAGCGTCGTAGTGATGCGGCGTATCACTTAACGATTGGGCTGCTAATCTTCGGTATTTTGTTCTCATTGCTAAAAGGAGCTGACTACGAAGAGGCTTCCATGTTGTCAGTGATGCTTGTTGCGTTGATACCCTGCCGTGACGAATTTCACCGCAAAGCCTCATTAATGGATCAGTTCTTTTCAGCTCGCTGGTTTACCTTAATCTTGATGGTATTGGCCAGTGCCGTCTGGCTTGGCATGTTTTCTTATGGACATGTTGAATATCAGAAAGAACTTTGGTGGCAATTTTCTTTGATGGGGGACGCCCCTCGATATATGCGGGCAATGGTTGCAGTATTGGGTTTTGCTGTTATTATGGGGCTATTAAAATTAATCCGCCCAAAACATAAGGAGACTAAGGAACCCGATAAAAAAGAACTTCTGATTGCAAAAGATATAAGCAGCAAATCTCTACATTCAATTTCCAACCTTGTGTTACTGGGAGATAAAGAAGTATTACTAAATGAATCCAATTCTTCATTTATAATGTTCGCCAGAGAGGCGCAAAATTGGGTTACTTTGGGAGATCCTGTTGGTCCTGCCAATGAAGCTGAAGAGTTAATATGGGAGTTTTATGATGAATGTACTAATCAAGGATATAGTCCCATATTCTATCAGGTGGGGGAGGAGTATTTGGAAGATTATGTGGATTTAGGGCTAACTCTTTATAAGCTGGGTGAGGAAGCATATATCGGTTTGCCTGGTTTTGATCCGGAAAAATCCATCCATAACAAAGTTTGGTCGGGCTATCAAGAGCTGGAGCAGCGAGATTACAGCTTTGAAATTATTCCCCAGAAGTCAGTAGCATCATATTTGCCCGAACTTAAGTCCATTTCAGATGCCAGTCTTAGGGCAAGAAATAAAAAAGAAAGAGGCTTTGCTGTTGGGTATTTTGATAAAGGATATTTGAGCCAGTTTCCAATAGCTGTAGTCAAAAAAGAAGAGAATCTACTGGCCTTTACTAATATTTTGCAAGGAGCTGGCAAATACGAGTTGACTACTGATTTACTCCGTTATAGACCAGAATCACCGGCAGGCATTATTGATTATATGCTAATTCATACGATGCTTTGGGGAAAGCAGGAAGGTTTTAAATGGTTCAATTTAGGGATGGCTCCACTTTCGGGGATGGATGAGCATGACTTTTCCCCGGGATGGAATAAATTAGCAGATTTTGTGTATACCTACGGTGAAAATTTCTATGGCTTTAAAAAGGTCAGGAGATATAAAAGTCAGTTTAATCCAACTTGGGAGCCTAAGTTTTTAGTTGGTCCAGGAGGCTGGTCGATGCCGCGGGCACTATCAAATCTTACCAACATCGTTTCTGGTGGTTTTGATAGCATTATGACCAAGAAGTAAGGTGCTTTTTGAAGTCGTAGCCAATAAATAATGTCCCTTAAATTTCTTACCTTCCGTTCTAACACATCCAACAGAAAATGAGAAAAATATTATGTCTGAAGACACCATGACCTCTGATCAAGCAACAGAAACCACTGCTAAAGAGGAATCAGAAACGAAGAACAGCAGCCAGCCGGAAGTTTATGAGGCCGATCATAAGATCCGTTTTGTAACGGCTGCCAGTCTTTTTGACGGCCATGACGCCAGCATCAACATTATGCGCCGTATTTTACAGAGTAGTGGAGCAGAGGTAATCCACCTCGGTCATAACCGTTCAGTACAGGAAATTGTTGACTGTGCCATCCAAGAAGATGTACAAGGTATTGCCGTTAGCTCGTATCAGGGTGGACACATGGAATATTTCAAATATATGGTGGAGCTGCTTGAAGAGCGTGGAGCTTCACATATCAACGTATTTGGCGGCGGTGGTGGTGTTATTGTTGGTGATGAGATAGAAGAATTGCATGAGGCAGGTGTTTGTCGAATATTTTCTGTCGAAGATGGAAGTAAAATGGGATTGCAGGGCATGATCAATTATATGCTCGAAGAATGTGATTTTGACACTGCTGAAATTGAAGAGGTAGATGCTCAGGACATTACGAAAAGAGATACTATAACGATTGCTCGTTGTATCTCGGCGTTGGAGAATAAGCACAAAGATATCATTTCTTTCAAAGAGGATAAGTTGTTTGACGGCAAGGGGAATTTGATTCCGGCTCAAAAAAATGGGAATCCCATTCCATTGATAGGAATCACCGGAACAGGTGGTGCTGGGAAAAGTTCGCTCACTGATGAACTTATTAGACGCTTTCTCACAGAATTTGAGGACATCAATATTGCTGTTATTTCAATTGACCCCTCAAAAATCCGTACCGGGGGAGCTTTGCTGGGTGATCGGATTCGCATGAACAGCCTCGACCCTGAACGTGTGTATATGCGCAGTCTTGCAACGCGAGCTACAAACCGAACTACCAGTGAAGCTATTAAAGGAGCCATAGAAGTTTGCAAGACAGCAGGTTTTGATCTGGTAATTGTAGAAACCAGCGGAATTGGTCAGAGTGATACCGAAATTGTTAATATCTCGGATATTCCGCTGTATGTAATGACGAGCGAGTACGGAGCGGCAACGCAGTTGGAAAAAATTAATATGCTGGATTTGGCCGAACTGGTGGTACTCAATAAGTTCGAAAAGAAAGGTTCGCTGGACGCACTTCGTGATGTTCGCAAGCAGATAAAACGCAATAGGGGCGCTTGGAATCTTGATCCCGAAGCAATGCCAGTATATCCTACAATTGCAGCACAGTTTAACGATGAGGGAGTCAATCGCCTGTTCAAGGCCATTGTCGATAAAGTTAATGATCATTATAGTATCAGTTGGGAAACCAAGCTGTATACCAATCCTGAACCAGCTGAAGATATTCAGGCACAGTCGATCATCCCCGGGAAGCGTCAGCGTTATCTTTCTGATATTTCTGATACCATCCGGGATTATCACAGTTGGGCCGAACAACAGGTTGATATTGCCAGTAAACTGGAAAATGTAACCGGTACCATAGAACAGATCGATCGCTGGGATCCTGACGAGAAAGGTGAGCTGAAGGTAAAGCTAAAATCAATGCGGGAGCACTGGCTTAGTAAGCTGGATGCGCGCTGCAAAAAAATTCTCGAGCAATGGGACGATCTCTTTGAAGAGTATCAGCAAGAATATGTGGAGGTACAGGTTCGTGACAAAACCTTCAAAAATAAAATGTACCGGGAGTCACTCAGCGGACTAAAAATTCCGCGTGTAGCTCTTCCCAAAACTGAGCATAAGGGCGAACAGCTTAAATTTGCACTCAAAGAGAATCTGCCGGGATATTATCCCTTTACGGCCGGAGTGTTTGAATTTAAGCGCGAAGGCGAAGATCCTACACGAATGTTTGCCGGTGAGGGTACGCCCGAGCGGACAAACAAACGATTCCACTATTTGAGTGAGGGTATGCCAGCGGCTCGACTTTCTACCGCTTTCGACTCTGTAACGCTATATGGTGAAGATCCGGATCATCGCCCTGATATCTATGGCAAGGTTGGGAACTCGGGCGTTAGTATTTGCTCGCTGGATGATATGAAGAAGTTGTATTCCGGTTTTGAGCTTACCTCTTCCAAGACTTCTGTTTCGATGACCATTAATGGTCCGGCCCCGATGATTCTGGCGATGTTCATGAATACAGCCATTGACCAAGAGGTAGAACGTTATCTTAAGGAGAATGGCAAGTGGGAGGAGGCTCAGCAAAAGATTGAAGAATATTTTGAAGAACGAGATGTAGAAGCTCCTGAATACAATAATGAATTACCTGAAACTAACGATGGCTTTGGACTGGGTCTTTTAGGGATTACTGGTGATAAGTTAATAGATGATGAAACGTATGAGGAAATTAAAGAAGAGGCACTTTCGATTGTCCGAGGAACTGTTCAGGCGGATATTCTGAAAGAAGATCAGGCGCAAAATACCTGTATTTTCTCTACCGAATTTGCACTTAAAATGATGGGCGACATCCAGCAGTATTTTACTGAGCATGAGGTACGGAATTATTATTCGGTTTCTATTTCGGGTTATCATATTGCCGAGGCGGGTGCTAATCCAATTACTCAGGCGGCCTTTACACTGGCTAACGGATTTACTTACGTGGAGTACTATTTGTCGCGCGGTATGGATGTGGATGAGTTCGCCCACAATCTGTCATTCTTCTTCAGTAATGGACTTGATCCCGAATATGCGGTAATCGGTCGAGTAGCACGACGTATTTGGGCGGTGGCAATGCGAGAGAAATACGGGGCTAACGAACGATCACAGAAGCTGAAGTATCACATTCAAACCAGCGGACGTTCATTGCATGCTCAGGAAATACAGTTCAATGACATTCGTACTACGCTGCAAGCGCTGATGGCTATTTATGACAACTGTAACTCATTGCATACCAATGCTTATGATGAGGCCATTACTACTCCTACCGAAGAGTCGGTACGGCGTGCATTAGCGATCCAGCTGATTATCAATAAAGAAATGGGACCTGCCAAAAACGAAAATATAAATCAGGGGTCTTATTTCATCGAGGAAATGACGGATTTAGTTGAAGAGGCTATTCTTTCTGAATTTGATCGCCTTACAGAACGAGGCGGTGTACTGGGTGCGATGGAGAACATGTATCAGCGAGGCAAGATTCAGGATGAGAGCTTGCATTATGAATCCAAAAAGCATAGTGGTGAGCTTCCGATTGTTGGCGTTAATACCTTTAAAAATGAAGATGCCGAAAGCGCCGAGGACGAAAAAGAAGTTGATTTAATCCGTTCTACCAAAGAAGAAAAGGAACAGCAAATTGAGAGCGTAGAAGCTTTTTGGGAACGTAATGATGACGAGGCTGAGGAAGCAATTAAACGCTTGAAAGAAGTAGCTCGAAATAATGGTAATATCTTTGAAGAGCTGATGGAGACGGTGAAAGTAGCTTCGCTGGGACAAATTTCTCAGGCACTGTATGAAGTTGGCGGACAGTATCGCCGAAATATGTAATTCAGCACTAATTATCGATTGGATAAAATGAAGAAGATATTAGTTACTATAGGATTTCTATTTCTGTCTTTCGGGATAGTAAAGGCGCAAATAACTGATTTTGAACCAAAAATATATACTGACAGTACCGGAGAAGAAATAAAATATCGGCTTTTAAAGCCTGCCACCTACGATAGTACCAAAAGCTATCCGCTCGTTTTATTTTTACATGGTGCCGGTGAACGAGGGAATGATAACTATAGCCAATTGAAATGGGGTGTTCCTCATTTTGCGGAACCTAAATTTCGAGAGCGTTATCCTGCTTTTGTCGTTGCACCGCAAATGCAGGAGGAACAGGTTTGGTCCCAGCTTATTACATCACGTGATACTACCGCTTTTACTGCTTCAATGGGCGAAAAGCCGACCAAACCAATGAGATTGACAATTGAATTACTGGAGCAGCTGCAGGATAAGTACTCCGTGGATTCTAACCGCCTTTATGTAACCGGTATTTCTATGGGGGGATTTGGTGCCTTTGATTTAATTCAGCGTTTTCCCAACAAGTTTGCGGCAGCTGTTCCTGTTTGCGGTGGAGGAGATTTGACTCGGGCATTTATGCTTAAAGATATGCCGATATGGGCATTTCATGGAACAGAAGATCAAGTTGTGGATCCCGGATTTTCCCGATCGATAATTGAAGCCATTCGTTTAGCGGGAGGTTCACCCGGCTATACAGAATATCCGGATGAGGGTCATATAGGTGCCTGGGTTCAAGCGTATCGAAATCCGCATCTTTATGAATGGATGTTCAGTAAGCAGCTCAATTCTGAAGATTAGCTCTAAAATTTATCCCAAGAGTAGAAGAAAGATAGATTTTATGTTTATCGCTCCAATTCCTGTTAAATAATTTTTTGCACAAAATTTAGATCAATAATAATGGGCAGATAATCAGAAGGATATCTGTACTCCTGAAAGCTCGGAATTGTGATACGTATTCTATATTGATCAAATTCTTACTCCCAAAAATGATCAATTTTTCTGCCTTTTGTTTAGAACATTAGATCGCTCAACAGTAAGTTTTGCTTTACCTATTATATAATCCGATAATGTAATTCCAGTGGTAGTCAAATTAATGCTTTATGGACAGAAAACGATTTTTGCAATTAGGCGGTTTAGCAACAGTATCATTGGGTATGCCAAGCTTGTTAAAAGCTGTACCGTCAAACGTATCTTCTGATGATCTGTTTTTTGATATCTCTTTGGCACAATGGAGCTTACACCGCGCGTTATTTGATGGGAAAATAGATCATATGGAATTTCCGGAAACCGCCAAAAATGAGTTTGGAATTACAGCCGTGGAATATGTGAATCAGTTTTTTGCTGATAAAGCAGAAGATACATCATATCTTGATGAAATGAACAGTCGATGCTCTGATCTTGGGGTTAATCAGTTATTAATTATGGTTGATGGAGAGGGCAATTTGGCTGCTAAGGATGATCAAGAGCGAATTGAGGCAATAGAAAAGCATTACAAATGGGTCGAGGCGGCGGAGTACCTGGGATGTCATTCTATCCGAGTAAATCTTCTTGGCAACGGCACAGCCGAAGAGCAGAAGACAGCTGCTGTTGACAGCTTGGGTCGTCTGGCTGAATTTGCAAAGGATTATGACATCAATGTTACCGTAGAAAATCACGGTGGATATTCTTCTGACGGCCAGTGGCTGGTGGATGTAATGAAGCAGGTGAATATGGATAATTGTGGTACGCTGCCTGATTTTGGCAATTTCTGTGTAATAAAAGAGGATGGAGAATGTGTTGAGAAATATGATAGATACCAGGGAGTAGAAGAGTTGATACCCTTTGCAAAGGGAGTGAGCGCAAAAAGTTATGCTTTTGATGAAAATGGATTAGAGAGAACTATAGATTTCCCAAGAATGCTCAACATTATTCACGAAGCCGGATATACCGGACATATTGGCGTGGAATACGAAGGAGATAAACACAGTGAATATGAGGGGATTCGGGCCACTAAGGAGTTATTGCTAAAGTTAGGAGATCAATTTTAGTATTTACATCATCGACGAGATGCTGTTTGTATAAATTGAAACTCGAACCAATATTTTTTAAATACCACATAATTAAAATTTGAGTCGGGACAGGGACCAAACCTAAAAATCATACGTAACGATATGGGCAAAAAAGATGATGACAAAAAGAAGAAAGGGGTATCCAGACACGAATTTTTAAAAACATCAGGAGTACTAGCAGCGGGCTTTTCTATTGTACCGAGTTCAGTTGTTGCGGGCCTTGGCAATAAACCACCAAGTGATAAGCTAAATATTGCAGGGATTGGCGTTGGTGGAATAGGCAGGGCTAACTTACGTAATATGGCTAGCGAAAATATTGTCGCTCTCTGCGATGTTGATTGGGATTATGCCGCTAAAACATTTAAGGATTATCCTGATGCACAAAAATTTGAGGACTATCGTCGAATGTTTGACGAGATGGGCGATGAAATTGATGCGGTAGTAATCGGCACACCCGATCATACCCATTATGTAACGGCTGCTGAAGCCATGAGACGTGGGAAGCATGTATTTCTTCAGAAACCATTAACTCATTCTATTTATGAATCTCGCAAGCTGACGGAGATCGCCCAGGAAACCGGGGTAGTGACACAAATGGGTAATCAGGGAAATTCTGCTGAAGGTATTAGTCACATTTGTGAATGGATTTGGAATGGCGAAATTGGTGAAGTCGAAGAAGTGCACGCATGGACGAATCGACCCATCTGGCCGCAGGGTTTGGAACGTCCCTCTGAGACACCTTCCACACCACCAACGTTGAACTGGGATCTGTTTGTGGGACCCGCTCCATGGCGTCCGTATCATCCCTCATATACGCCGTGGAACTGGCGTGCTTGGTGGGATTATGGAACAGGTGCACTCGGCGACATGGGATGCCATATTATCGATCCGGTGTTTAAGGCACTACAGTTGGGGCAACCTGATACCATTGAGGGCAGTTCTACACAGCTCAATACCGAAAGTGCACCATTAGCAGAAAAAGTAATTTACGAATTTCCCCGTAGACCCAAGAAAGGAGATGTTGAGATGCCGCCGGTTAAATTCACCTGGTACGACGGCGGATTGATGCCCGAACGTCCGGAAGGTATTCCCGAAGGGAAAACAATGGGTGATAATGGCGGAGGGGCTATGTTTGTCGGTTCCAAAGGAACCTTGATCTGTAGCACTTACGCTCTTGATCCTTATATTATTGGACGAGAAGAAGATCCGCCTGAGGTTTCTAAAAAGTTTCGTCGTATTCCTGATGCAATGAATGGTGGACACGAAATGGATTGGGTAGATGCCTGCAAAGAGGGTGATCCTGATAGGCCCAGCTCTAATTTTGAGTATGCTGGACCTTTAAATGAAGTTGTTGTGATGGGCAATCTGGCGGTTCGTTTACAAGACCTGAAGCGGCCATTGCAATGGGATGGTAAAAATATGGAGATCACCAATATTGATGAGGATGATGAAATTCGTGTGGTAACAAGCGATAGTTTTAAGGTTGTTGACGGAGATCCTCGTTTTGATACTTCATACGAGACGACTAATGCCAAAGAGACAGCCGAGCGGTATATTAAAAGACCATATCGCGATGGCTGGAGTTATGAATAAAAAGTTAATTCGTAATCAATCACCAAGAATTAAATACTATGAAACTGAGTAATACCTTATTAATATGTTTGCTGGGAGCAAGTTTGATGGTAATGGGCTGCCAGTCTTCAGAGGAAGATGAATCTCAAAGTGAGGAAGAGGATGTTGCTGTGAATACGTTAACCGAAGCTGAAAAAGAGGAAGGCTGGCAACTGCTGTTTGATGGAGAAGATCCCAGCAAGCACTTGCGCGGATATTGTAATGAGGCATTTCCTGATAGTGGTTGGACAGTAGAAGATAATGCGCTCAAAGTTATTGGCTCGGGACAAGGTGAAGCCGGTGGAAGTGGGGGTGACATTATCACAAAAGAAAAGTACAGCAATTTTGAACTCGAGCTGGAATGGAAGGTAGAAGAAGGTGGGAACAGCGGTATTTTTTATCTGGCCGAAGAGCTATGTGATGAAGGAGAACCCATATGGAAGTCAGCACCGGAGTTTCAGATTCTGGATAACGAAAATCATCCCGATGCAGAACTTGGGGAAGATGGAAATCGTCAGGCTGCATCTCTCTATGATATGATTCCCGCCGACCCGCAAAATACGAAGCCATATGGTGAGTGGAATAAAGTACGTATTTTGGTGTATCAGGGGACCGTAGTGCACTTTCAGAACGGGGAAAAAGTACTTGAGTATCACCTTTGGACGGATGATTGGAAGGAGATGGTTAAGAATAGCAAATTTAATGATTTTGGTGGTTTTGCTGATGTAGCCAAAGAAGGGTATATCGGGCTACAGGATCATGGAAATGATGTATGGTTCCGAAATATCAAAATTAGAAAAAGATAGGCTCTAATTAATTTATTGCATGGCCTTCTCCCAGTATGGAGGAGGCCAATTTTTTGCCCACCTTAATTCAGCAGGAGATTTACGAATGAAAGTTTAAATAGCTAACATAGTTATGCAGATTATAGAAAGCGCTGAGGAGTATGACGTTTGTATCGTCGGATCGGGTGCCGGCGGCGGGATGGCAGCTCATGAACTGACAAAAGCAGGAGCCAATGTGTTGATGCTGGAAGCTGGTGGTTGGTTTGATTCAGAAGATTTTGCCATGTTTACCTGGCCTTATGAGTCGCCCCGCCGTGGTGCCAGTACCCGCAAGCAGCCGTTTGGCGAATTTGATGCCTGTTTTGGTGGCTGGGATATTAAAGGGGAGCCATATACCACTACCGAAGGTACCGACTTCGACTGGTTTCGGGGACGGATGCTCGGTGGCAGAACGAATCACTGGGGGCGTATATCTCTGCGTTTTGGTCCGGATGATTTCAGGGTTCGAAGCAAAGATGGAATGGGCGATGACTGGCCTATCAGCTATCAGGATTTGAAGCCATATTATGATCGTTTAGATCGGCTGATCGGTATTTTTGGCACGAATGAAAGAATTCCCAATGCCCCGGGAGGTATCTACATGGATCCACCGGAACCCCGTTGTTACGAATATTTGATCAAAGATGCCTGTGATGATATGGGTATTCCCTGTATTCCATCGCGGATGTCGATTATCACGGAACCGCATAATGGTCGAGCTGCTTGTCACTATTGCGGACAATGTAACCGAAGCTGCTCGACACATTCTAATTTTTCGACGCCTTCAGTATTACTGCCTCCAGCCTTGGAAACGGGTAATTTGGAAATCATCAATAATGCGATGGTTCGCGAGGTAACATACAGTGATGGTAAAGCGACGGGGTTATCGTATGTGAATAAAGAGAATGGCAAGGAATATAAAGTAAAATCAAAGGTGGTTGTATTGGCGGCCAGTGCGTGTGAATCTGCTCGTTTGTTGCTGAACTCCAAGTCTCGAGATTTCCCTAATGGATTGGCTAACAACAGTGGTATCGTGGGCAAATACTTAATGGATTCTACCGGCACTTCTGTTATGGGACTTGTTCCTGAATTGATGAATATGCCTGCCCATAATGAAGACGGCACCGGCGGCATGCATCTTTATATTCCGTGGTGGAAAGATAACAGCGATCTCGATTTTACCCGCGGGTATCACGTAGAGCTTTGGGGCGGACGTGGAATGCCCAGCTATGGATTTATGGGAGGTATCCAAAATTATAATGATCTTTTTCAGGATGGTCCCAAGAGAGCTGGCGGATATGGGAAGGAGTTAAAGGACGATTATCGTCGTTATTATGGATCGATGGTTGGGTTCGCCGGACGGGGAGAAAGCATTGCTTATGAAGATAACTACTGCGAAATAGATCCAGATGTCGTAGATGAGTGGGGAATACCGGTTCTCCGATTTAATTATAATTGGAGCGATCAGGAGTATAAACAGGTTAAACACATGCAGGAAACCTTCCGCAATATTATTGATGAGATGGGGGGCGAGCCAATGTGGAATATGCCTTCAAAAGAGGATGGATACGGCATCACAAATCCGGGTCAAATTATTCACGAGGTGGGTACCACTCGCATGGGCGATGATCCGGATGCGTCTGTATTAAATAAATATTGCCAGGCGCATGATGTAGATAATTTATTTGTTACGGATGGCGGACCTTTTGTTTCACAACCTCATAAAAATCCCACCTGGACTATTTTGGCGCTTTCGATGAGGACGTCAGAATATATTGCCGATCAAATGAATAAAGGAAATCTTTAAATTAATTCGATAGCAATGAACAGACGTGAACTGTTAAAGACACTTTCGTTAGGAACACTGGCCGCAGGATTTGCCATGACAGGCTGTGAATCTCTTCCCAAGGAAGCGGCTGATCAGCACAAGTTTTGGAAGCATGTTACGGATGAGGATCTTAAAAAGTGGGATACACAGTTTTTTACTGATCATGAGTTTGAAACAGTACGTCAATTGGCGAATATGATTATTCCTGTCGATGAGCGCTCAGGAAATGCCGAGGATGCTGGCGTCCCGCAATTCATTGATTTCATGATGCTGGATCGTCCTGACAATCAAACGCCAATACGAGGAGGACTTCGCTGGCTGGATGTACAGTGCCAGAAACGATTCAATCGTAAATTTATCGATTATTCTGAAGATCAAAAGAAAGAAATGCTGGATGAGATTGCTTATCCCGATGAGGCCAAACCGGAAATGCAGGCGGGCGTAACATTTTTCAATCGGTTTCGAGATTTAGTGGCATCGGGATTTTGGTCCAGCAAGATAGGAATTGAGGATATCGGTTATATGGGAAATCAGCCATTTGATTGGGATGGGTGTCCCGATGAGGCGCATGAACATCTGGGACGGGATTAGATTACGTGACGAATCGGGAAACTAATTGAGAGATTATTACCAGCACTAATTTTAATTTAGTTAGAAGGTATTAAGATCTATGGGATCAAAACGAAAAATTAAATATGGAATGGTTGGTGGAGGCCCCGGAGCTTTTATTGGAGAGGTACACCGAATGGCAGCTGCTGTTGATGGGAAGACAAAATTAGTAGCTGGCTCATTTTCTTCAGATCTGCAAAAGACCCGCCAAATGGGCCAGGAGTTAGACTTGGATCAAGATCGACTGTATGATTCTTTTGAAGAAATGGCGCACAAAGAATCCAAACTTCCTGAAGAGAAACGAATTGATTTTGTCACGGTAGTAACACCCAATCACCTGCATTTTGATGTGTGCAAAGCGTTTATTGAAGCGGGTATCAATGTGGTTTGTGATAAGCCAATGACCAATACTATTGAAGAATCTGAGGAACTGTGCCGGCTTGTTGAGGAGAATAATGTGATATTTGCCCTTACTTATACCTATACCGGTTATCCAATGGTTAAGCAAGCGCGACAGATGATTCGGGATGGAAAGCTGGGAAATCTTCGGAAGGTCATTGTTGAATATCCGCAAGGATGGCTGGCCGAACCGATCGAAAGAAAGGGAGAAAATAAGCAGGCTGCTTGGCGAACTGATCCTGACCGTGCCGGAGTATCTGCGGTGGTGGCAGACATAGGTTCACATGCCGAAAATCTTGTAGAATATATGGCAGGACTCCGGCTCAAGGAGCTATATGCCGATATTCATACCTTTGTTGAGGGACGAGAGCTCGAGGATGATGCCAATATGCTTGTTCATTATGAAGATGGAGTCCGCGGTGTGTTGTATAGTTCTCAAATATCGATCGGAGAAGAAAATGATCTGAAAATTCGTATTTACGGAGATGAAGCTTCGCTTGAATGGCGGCAGGAAGATCCAAACTATTTGCACGTGAAATATCCCGATAAGCCAGAGGAAATTTATAAACGCGGCAATCCCTATTTGTCAGATGAAGCGAACTTTGTTAATCGTGTTCCGCCAGGACATCCCGAAGGATATATTGAGGCTTTTGCCAATATATACTCAAACGTTGCCGACACGATAGCAGCGCGAATTCACGGAGAAGAAGCTGATCCAAAAGCACTTGATTTTCCCACGGTTTATGATGGGGCAGTTGGGGTTCATTTTATCCATAAAGCAATAGAAAGTGGTAAAAAGAGAGAATGGGTTGAAATGAATTATCAGCCGCCGGGAAAGGGTTAAAGAGATAACAAAACCACAAAAAAGAAAGGCGACTGAATTCACTCAGTCGCTTTCCTTAAATGAATGAAAAATACTTCTACTTTTCAGCTACAGCCAGCATACCCAATAATCGTTCTGCTTCTGTGGCTTGATCGCTGTTATCATATTCATTGATGATCTTTTGTGCATACTGTTGGGCTTTTTCAGTATTGCCCGCATCATAATAAGCGTTTGCAGCTTCCAGGTAGTTATAGGGAGTTGTGGAATTATTGACATTCCATTCAGCTGCTTTTACGTACATTTTAGCTGCTTCAGCATGATTTCCCAGCTCTGTATGGATAACAGCATGAAAGGAGAGAGGACCTACACCCATTATGCCTTCAGGCACTTCATAGTTTTCGATATACTGCAACCCTTCCTGGGGATTACCAAGTTTAAATGTACTTACTGCTGCATAATACCGTGCAAGATTTGCGGCATCCGTCATTCCGTAATTGTTAATGATTTGCTCAAATCCTACAGTGAATTCAGCGTCAGATCCTGTTAGAGCTTTTTCATAGTCACCTTGCAGGTAAGCTTGGGTGGCATATCCCATCAGTTCTTGCGCTTCACTTTCTTGAGCTTCTGCATAGTAGTAGTACCCTACAGATCCGCCGATAAGTATTATTACTGCTATGACTGCACCAATTACGGTGTTTTTATTTTGGTCATAAAAACTCTGGGCCTTTGAAAAAGTTTCAAGGAGTACGTCTTGTTCTAATTCTTCTTTTACTTGTTTCTTACTCATAGTTTAAACTTGTTGTCGGTTGATTTCAGGAGTAGCTGAAAATATGATTGTTTTCTTTGATAGTAAAATTTAAAGAGTCTCTAACTTACCTTTAGAAAGTTGATAAATTGTATCAGACCTGTTGGCAATTTCTTTTTCATGGGTGATGAGGAGAATACTGACATCCTCAATTTCCCTGAGATTAAAAAGATAGTCCAAAATTACTGAGGTATTATCTTCATCAAGGTTACCGGTTGGTTCATCGGCAAGTATTAAGTCTGGACTATTCATTAGCGCCCGGGCCATAGCCACACGCTGCTGTTCGCCCCCTGAAAGCTGCGTAGGGCGATGTTCGGCCCGTTTGGGTATGCCGAACTCCTTCAGCAGGTAGTTGGCTCTCTGCCCGGCCTTTTCAGGTGATTCTCCTCTGATAAGGGCAGGCATCATAATATTTTCGAGCGCGGTAAACTCAGGCAGTAGATGATGAAACTGAAAAACAAAACCTAACTTGTTATTTCTGAAACTTGCCAGCGATTCCCGGGTCATATCATAAATAGAATTATTTTCCCAGAGCACTGTGCCGGCGTTGGGTTTATCAAGTCCACCGAGAATATGAAGCAGCGTGCTTTTTCCACTGCCACTGACGCCAATCACTGTTGATACAGATCCTTTTTCTATTCCTATGGATGTATCATCCAGAACGGTTAACGTACCATTGCCGGACTCGGTCTTATATTGCTTGGTAATATTTTTCCCTTCTAATATAATCGACATTGGAAAATACTACTCTTCAAGATTGCTTCTGTTAAATCCAGGGTAAATAATGGGCTCAATATATTCACATTTGGCCGTATCGGTATCTACTTTGGCAAGAACGGCACAAAGATGATTATTGCCGTTTGCTAATCGGTAACGATGAGGCGTAGCTAATTTAAAACGATTCATAGATACATTTTTATCCATGCCCAATACAGAGTCAAAGGAGCCGGTCATCCCTACATCACTGATATAGCCGGTTCCTTGTGGAAAAATACGTGCATCGTTAGTGGGGACATGAGTATGTGTGCCTACCATTACAGATACATCGCCATCGAGGTGCCAAGCCAAGGCAAGCTTTTCAGCAGTAGCTTCGGCATGAAAGTCGACAAAAACGAGATCGGTTTCCTCATTCATGCGCTCAATCACCCAATCGGCAGTATTAAAAGGATCATCAATTGCCTGCATGAATGTACGTCCCTGCAAGTTGAGTACTCCAATTTTTTCATCGGTGTTGGGGATATCATATATCCCGAATCCATAACCGGGATTTCCTTTGGGATAGTTCATCGGACGCAAAATATTTCCGTCCTCTTTCATGTAATCAAAAACCTTCCACTTGGCAAAAGAATGGTTTCCACCTGTGATAACATGCACGCCCAGATCATAAAGACGCTTAATAATGGATCGGTTAATGCCTTTTCCTTCATGGGAATTTTCCCCATTGGCGATAACAAAGTCGGCATCATACTTGTCAATAAAACTGGGTAGTACTGTTTCGAGTAAACTTAGACCCGGTTCACCTACAATATCGCCAACAAAAAGTATATTAATCAGATCTTTAGGCATGTTGTGACAATTATAACAGAAAATAGCTTCTAAAATGAAGCTGTAAAAGTAAGGAAAATAATGGCCTTATCAGAATTGAATTAAGAGACTATTGGCTTATCTCTTCAATGAAATTTTCGAGAGACTCATTGACATTTTTTAGCGTTTTATCCTCTTGCTGGTTGAGTTCTCGGTTTCTTTTTCGTTCTTCAAACAGCTCTTCAGCAATGCTGAGGGCTGCAAGGGTCATAATTGTGGTATCGGGCTGCTTGTTAAGCTCCTTTTTATATTGACGAAACTTATCGTCAACATACCCGGCAATTCGTTTCATCGCCTCTTCTTCAGATTCTTCAACCTTTAGCGGATATTGCTTGCCAAGTATGGTGATCTTTATGGATTTCATTGATTGTCCTCCAGATGATTATCAATTTTTGATATTAGGCCCAATACCTGGTGACGAAGGGAAAGTCGCTCCGATTCTGATATAGCCGAATAGATATCGGTCTGTCCATCCTGAATTTCTTTCAATTTGGAGCGCAGATCATCGTTCTCTTTTTTGAGGTCCTTAATTTCATCATTCAGAGATTGTATCTCCTCACGAATTTCATCGAGTAACTCGTGGAACTGCTCCTGATATGGACTTTCGTTTGATAACACTATTCGGAATTATTGTCGAAGTTTTGCTGAATATTGATTTTCTAGAACCTTTAGAACTTTATTAATTATAGGTTCTACATCCTTGATAGTCAATGTCTTTTCTTTATCAAGGAAAGAAAGTCTGAATGCGATACTTTTTTTGTTCTCTCCGAGCGATTCTCCCTCGAAAACATCAAAAACATCCAGTTCTTTGAGCGAATCTCCGGCAGTGTCTTTTATGGTTTCTAACAGATCGCCCGCTTTGATGTGGGAGTCTACAACAACTCCGAAATCGAAATCAAAAGCAGGAAATTTTGAAACTTCTTCGTATTGCTTAGATCCTAACTGCTGATGTACTTCTTGAATTTTTGTCAGTGAAAATTCTGCGGCAAAGGCGGGAAGCTCAATATCGTAATTATTTATTAACTCTTTGGGGATTTCAAAGATTCGTCCTATTTCTTCATCTTCAAAGGTATACAGCAGCCTGTTCTGTTCATCGGCTTGTTGGGAGAGGGCATCCAAAAGGTCAAACTGTTGTAAAAAGTTTTCTACCGGTGCTTTAAGATCGAAAACATCATAATGCTCAGGATTGGTTTTCCAGTGCTCGATGGTTTTAAATCCAGCCAGACCAAACAAAATATTGGTTTGCTCTTTAATATTCGCATGATAGGTTCCTTCATCTGCTTTCTCAAAAACATTACCCACTTCAAAAAATCGAACCTGTTTAACTTTACGATTGAAGTTATAAGCCACTGATGTCAAAAATCCATAAAGCAGGGAAGGCCTAAGGGTCGTCATATCGGTAGAAATGGGATTGAGGGTGTGAATCATGTTATCCAGGTCTCCCAGCAACTCAGCATCCTCTTCGGGCATCAGTGAGTTGGAATATATTTCCCGAAACTGCATGCCTTTGGCTGTTTCCTTGGCTTTACTCAGCAGTTGTTCCCAATCGGTTAATGGCTCGGGGGATGTAAACTTACCGTGTTTAGGCGTTGGAATATTATTGTAATCGAATAGACGACCGACTTCCTCAATGAGATCCACTTCGCGCTCCAAATCGGGACGGAATGTGGGAATAGAATAGGTAAGATTAGCTTCATTTTTATCGAGCAGCTCGAGCTCGAGCCCATGCAGTATGTTTCCAATTTTGTCAATACCGAAGCTGGTGCCTAGTAGACGATTGACGTATGCTTGTCTGAGCGTAATTTCCTCTGGCTCTGTTTTTATGGGATGAGCGTCCGAGCAAGCATCAACAATGGTACCACCGGCGATATCGGCTATTAGTTCTGCTGCTCGCTCTGCCGCAATGCGCTGCAGCTGAGGATCTACGCCCCGTTCAAAGCGATAGGAAGCATCAGATTGCAACATCTGCTCTTTGGCTGTTTTACGGATCGTTGCGGGATCAAAATAGGCGCTTTCTATTAGCACGTTTTGTGTTTCATCGCTTACCTCAGAATCAACGCCACCCATCACACCGGCAATGGCAACGGGTTCTTTCCCGTCACAAATAAAAAGTGTGCCGGCAGAACACGTTCGTTTTACATGATCCAGTGTTTCAAATTCGATCTCCTCATCAAAATCCTTAACGATAATTTTATCGCTCTTTATAGTATCAGCATCAAAGCCGTGGAGGGGTTGTCCAAGTTCAAACATCACATAGTTAGTGATATCAACGATGTTGTTTACCGGGCGAACGCCAATAGCTTTAAGGCGATTCTGTAGCCAATTAGGGGATTCTTCAACGGTTATGCCTTTTACTAATTTTCCAATATAGCGATGACATTTTTCAGGAGATTCAATTTTTATATCAATTTCATCAAGTGGTTCAGCCTCTTCAAAATCAGTATCAAAAGGTTTATTGAGTTCCAGATTCAGGGCTGCGGATAAATCCCGGGCGACGCCCAGATGGCATGTAGCATCCGGACGATTGGGAGTGAGTTCAATGTCGATAATAAAATCCTGATACAATTCGATGGCTTCGTGCAAAGGAGTTCCGGGCTGTAATCCGTTATCGAGCACCATAATACCGATGTGGTCATCACCGAGCTTAAGTTCGTCTTCGGCACAGATCATGCCATTAGATTTCTCTCCCCTCAGTTTTGCTTTTCGAATGGTAAACGGTTCACCGTCATCGGTTTCAACCGGCAGGGTAGTGCCAACGGTCGCAACCGGCACTTTTTGTCCAGCAGCTACATTATCGGCCCCGCAGATGATTTGATGTTGATCAGAGCCAATATCAACCTGACAAATACGAAGGCGATCGGCATTGGGATGATCTTTCACCTCTAAAATTTCCCCAACAACTACTCCCTCAAGTTTACTACCATATTGCGTTACTTCTTCTACCTCTAAGCCAATGAGAGTAAGCTTTTCAGCCGTTTCTTCCGGTGAGAGTTTAAGATTAATAAATTCTTTAAGCCAGTTGTAAGAAATCTTCATGTAGTTGAAACTATTTTAAAAGAAGATGTCATTTCGAACGTGAGCGGGATATCTTTGTTTAGATTCATCATATGAAGATTATTCCCGTTTATCGATATGACAATGCAGAGATTCTTAATGAAATTGTTCTAAAAATCGGACGTCATTGTTATAAAATATACGTATGTCGTCAATTTGATGACGAAGCATGGCAATACGCTCAACACCCATTCCCCAAGCAAAGCCCGTGTATTCTTCAGGATCAATATCAACAGCTTTCAACACATTGGGGTCTACCATTCCGGAACCCAAAATTTCCAGCCATTTTCCATCGTCATTTGGATCATTTGTTTCCCACCAGATATCCATTTCCAGGCTGGGTTCAGTAAAAGGGAAATAGCCTGGACGAAGTCGATATTTGACATCCGAGCCAAACATCAGTTTGGCAAAACTGATGAGGGTTTCCTTGAGTTCAGCGATGCTTACATCCGTATCTATATAGAGTGCTTCAACCTGGTGAAATAGGAAGTATGATTTTGGAGATACGGCCTCGTTACGATATACACGTCCCGGCATGATCGCCCGAATAGGTGGTTCCTGTTCCTGCATCAGGCGAATCTGGACAGGAGAAGTATGCGTGCGTAGTACCAAGTCCTGTTCGGTCTCATTTTTTTGAATAAAAAAGGTATCCTGTTCGTCACGTGCAGGATGATTTGGCGGGAAATTTAACGCCGTAAAATTATGGAAATCATCCTCGATTTCCGGTCCGTCGGCAATAGAAAATCCAAGCCGATAGAAAATATTCTTCATTTCTTCCATCGTTTGAGTAAGAGGATGGTAGGAGCCCGATGAGTAGGGAGGAGCCGGAAGAGTTATATCATCAGTTGCTTTTAAGTCGGCCGCTTCTTCTCGCTCTAATCGTTTTTCGGCTTCCTCAAATGTTTGTTCAGCAAGATTTTTCACTTCATTCATGGCGCGGCCCACTTCCGCCTTCTTTTCATTGGGCACTTCGCTCATCCGCGAAAACATTGATTGCACTTTGCCATTTCTGGATAGAAACTCCAGCCGAAAGTCCTCAAGCTCTTCCTCGTTCGTTATGCTGTAGTTGGTAACTTCTTGCTTTAACTTTTTTATATCGTCATGCATAAAAAATATCTGTGGAAAATGATTTCAGCTATATATGAAATACGTTTTATGCGAAAATAGGGCATATGACGTATTGCGTAAATAATAAATGGAATCTATTTAATTAGGAGGAACCCTTCAATAGAAATAAAAAAACCGATCCTCCCGAAGATACGAGGGGACCGGCTTTTAACATCAGTACACGCTATTAGCTTTGAGCTTCTTCAACAATAGCGGTGAATGTCTCCGGATCATTGACGGCAAGATCAGCCAAGACCTTGCGATTGATCTGAATATCTTTTTGTCCTAAGGCTCCCATCAGTCGTGAGTAGGTAGTACCGTTTTGACGGGCAGCAGCATTAATGCGTGTGATCCAGAGCTTTCTGAATTCACGTTTGCGAACTTTACGATCGCGATACTGATACAGCATCCCTTTCTCAATCGTGTTCTTCGCAAACTTATAAACATTCTTTCGCTTGCCCCAGTAACCTTTCGCCTGTTTTAAAATCTTTCGGCGACGGCGACGGGAAGCCACCTTATTTCTTGATCGTGGCATTTTGTCTAATGTTTAAGAGTTAATATTTGTGTTATTAGCTGTAGGGAAGCATTTGCTCGACATTCTTTTTCTGGGTTTCATCAACCTCAGTGACCTTGCCGAGCTTTCGCTTCTTTCTACTTGTTTTTTTCGTGAGGATATGAGCCTTTCCGGCTTTTTTGCGCATATACTTACCTGAACCGGTTTTCTTAAAACGCTTTTTAGCCCCACTATGTGATTTCATTTTTGGCATAACGAAATACCTATAAGTTTTTTGGAATTATGGCTTGGAAGATAAGCAATTAAGGATACAGATTAAACTCTTAATCGAAAGTTATTCTCAATAATACTCTGGACTTTTGGCTCAATTAATAACTTCAACATCTGACTCATTAAAAAACCCTGCTGAAGATGTTCTTCAACAGGGCAATCTTAAATAATATCTGGATATAATTATTGGCAGCTTAAATAAAATGGGCCACCTATGAACCGCCCTTTCCGGTAGGTGCCAACATCATAATCATTCGGCGACCTTCCATGTTTGGCTTGGATTCAATCTCGCTAACATCATCTAATTCTTCAGCCAAATCTTGAAGTAATTCTTCTCCTTTCTCGGTGTAGAGCATGTCACGACCGCGGAATTGTACCGTAGCTTTCACCTTGTCTCCACCTTCAAGGAATTCTCTGGCATGACGCGTTTTAAACTCTAGGTCATGATCATCGGTATTGGGTCGGAAACGAAGCTCTTTAACCTGCACGGTGTGCTGTTTCTTTTTAGCTTCTTTTTCCTTCTTCTTCTTTTTGTACATATACTTGCCGAAATCCAGCACCTTGCAAACCGGCGGTTTGGCATTGGGGGCTACTTCTACAAGATCCATCCCATACGATTCTGCAATTTCTAATGCGCGATCGATGGGTACAACCTCGTGTTCTTTTTCGACATCTTCGGGGTGTACTACCCGTACTTTTGATGCACGGATTTCTTCATTAGCATTGGGACGATCATCATTGCCCCGTGGTCGTCGTCTTCTTGTTTTTCTTGCGATAAGTTACCTCTTGTTTTTATGAAAATTAATCGATTTAAAGTCTAATGTTTGGGAACATCTTTGTTATTAATCTCAGTAGTGAGATTAGAAAGAAATTCAGAAAAATCAAAAGTTCCAATGTCACCTTCTTTGTGGCGTCGAACCGATACGGTTCCATCCGATTCTTCATCACCACCTACTATTAACATATATGGTATCTTGCTCGTTTCAGCATCCCGAATTTTTCCGCCTATTGGTTCACTTCGTGTGTCAACCTCAACGCGGACGTCTTCTTCTTTTAACTTCGATGCACACTTGAAGGCATACTCATTAAAATCATCAGAAACAGGTATGATTTGAACCTGTTTTGGAGCAAGCCAGACAGGAAAATCACCCGCAAAATGTTCAATTAAGATACTCGTAAACCGTTCCATGGAGCCAAATGGTGCGCGGTGAATAATTACCGGCCGATGTTTATTGTTATCAGATCCTACATAGGTTAAGTCAAAGCGTTCGGGCATTACATAATCTACCTGTATAGTGCCCAACTGCCATTTTCGGCCTATGGCATCCCGGATAATGAAATCTATTTTTGGTCCGTAGAAGCTCGCTTCACCGCGTGCAACCTTATAATCTAAGTCCATTTCATCAGCAACTTCTTTGATCTCGTGTTCGGCCCGATCCCAAAATTCTTCGGCACCGCCATATTTATCTTCATTGTCATCGCGGTAAGAAAGACGAATATCTACGGGCATTTCAAAAGTACCGAATACAAGTTCTGTCAATTCAATTACATTTATGATCTCATCTTTGAGTTGGTCGTGCGTACAGTAGATATGAGCATCATCTTGGGTAAAACCGCGAACACGTGACAATCCATTTAATTCCCCGGATTGTTCGTAGCGATAGACACTTCCAAACTCAGCCAGTCGCATTGGAAGATCGCGATAACTACGTAGTTCGTTCGAATATATGCGATGATGATGTGGGCAGTTCATCGGTTTCAACAGGTATCCTTCGCCGTCTTCTCCCATTTCAATGGGATTATATTGCGATTCCCGATAATAGGGGAAGTGGCCCGATGTTCGGTATAATTCCAAGTTCCCAATGTGCGGAGTAATAACTTCTTGATAGCCCCGCTTTTTCTGTTCCTCGCGCAAAAACGCTTCAAGTGTACGACGAAGAACAGTACCATTGGGCAGCCAAACAGGCAATCCCTGTCCAACCATGGGATCAATCATATAAATACCAAGCTCTTTGCCCAACTTTTTGTGATCTCGTTTCTTGGCTTCCTCAACCTGTTCGATGTACTGGTTGAGCAGTTTCTGCTTGGGAAAGGAGATCCCATATATTCGCGTAAGCTGTTCATTATTTTCATCTCCACGCCAGTACGCTCCGGCCAGACTGGTTAATTTAACTGCTTTGATAAGACCAGTATCCGGGATATGCGGTCCCCGGCACAGATCAGTAAAATTACCTTGTTCATAAAACGTAATATTTCCATCATCAAGATCTTCTATTAGCTCAACTTTATATTCGTTGTCAACATCTTTATAAAAAGCGAGCGCCTCTTCCTTGGTAACCGGTTTGCGAGTAAATTCATTTTTCTCCCGTGCCAGCTCAATCATTTTATTTTCGATCTTCTCCAGATCATCTTCGCCAATTGTTTGATCTCCAAAATCGATATCATAATAAAATCCATTTTCGACGGGCGGGCCGATAGCAAATTTTGCATTGGGATAAATCTCCTGAATTGCTTCAGCCAGAACGTGGGCTGAGGAATGCCAGAATGTGTATTTACCATCCTCGCTATCCCAGGTATTAATCGTAATAGTGCCGTCGCGATTGATCGGTCGATCTAAATCCATGATTTCATCATCTAGCGTAATGCTAAGCGCTTCGCGAGCCAACCCCTTCGAAATTGATTCAGCAACTTCGCGTCCGGTCGTACCTTTAGGGAACTGCTTTTCGCTTCCGTCTGGAAATGTAATGGTAATCTGTTCAGCCATTAAAAGATAAATATACGTTTAAAAGATGTTCGTGCTTTTAATTAAAGCTTCTTAAGATATAAAAATTAGAAAACAGGCACAGATACATTTCCACTTAATTGAAAATTCTAAATAATGGTTTTATTTATTGGTTTAGAGTTATAGATTATCGCCGATAATATAAACGGTTTGGATGGTATAGATTAATACAAGGACATAGAATTTAAGAGATGGAAAGTGATTACTCCTCATTCTTTGAGGATCAACCTATATTTATTCTTGATCATAAAACACTAAAAATTTTAGATGTCAATAAGGCGGCATTAAATTCTTATGGTTATTCTCGTGATGAATTTCTTGCAATGGATGTATACGACCTGGGAGAAAAGAAAAAAAGAGTTGAATTAGTCGATGGATTGCCGGATGACAATAAGATTGTAGATAAGATTTGGGTCCAACAAACCAAAGATGGGGATACACTCTATGTTCAGTTTACCTATCATACTTTTTACTACAAGAGTGTACCGGCCAAAATAGCTATTGCTCATGATGTTAGCGAGTTGATAGAAAAGAATGAAGCTCGACGTGTTGAGTTTCCAAAATTTATAACTCACGAATCAAATTTTCCATTAGCAAGGATAGAATGGGATGCCGATAATAGAATTAGAGACTGGTCTGAAAAGGCCGAAGCACTTTTTGGGTGGCGCGAAGATGAAGTTATCGGGTGGGATAATTTCATTGATAAATTAATTGTTGATGATGAAATAGGTCAGGCGAAAAGAAATCTTCGAGAAGCTATTGCGAACCGGAAAACCCATTATTCTGTACAAGGGAAATCGCTGACCAAAAGTGGGGAAACCATCATATGTGAGTGGCACAACTCCTTAATTTATGATGAGAATGAGAACCTGCATTCAGTACATTCTCTGGTTAGTGATGTCAGTGAGCGAAAAGAATCGCAAAATTTATTTCGTACGCTCTCCGAAAAATCCTTGGTGGGGGTTTTTCTTATTCAGGATGGCAAATTTAAATATGTAAATCCCAGATTGGCAGAGATTTTTGGATATAATCAACAAGAAATAATTGATGATTTCCATCCCCAGGATCTTGCTCATCCTGATGACAAGGCTCTGATTATTTCCAATATGAGAGATCGACTCAATGGAAATCCAGAGGCCGAAGAGGAGTATGAGGTTAAAGGAGTTACCAAGGGCGGACGCGTTATAGATGTAAGCATATATGGTTCAAAGACGTTATACCAGGGCAAGGCGGCTATTGTAGGCACGCTGGTTGATATCACTAAAGACAAAGAGGTATTTCGTAAGTACCGCTCCAGCGTAGAGACGTTTCAAAATCTTTTTGATTCAATTAGTGATGCTGTGTATATCCAAGACAACAAGGGTCGTTTCCTTGAGGTTAATTGTGGTGCAGTAGAGATGTATGGATACGATCAATCATATTTTATAGGCAAAAAACCTAAGGCCTTGTCCGCTACCGGTAAGGTTGATATGCATAAAATGAAAGCCCATATTCAGAAGGCTCTTGATGGGAAAACACAAAGTTTTAAATGGTGGGGCAAGCGAAAGAACGGAGAAGTGTTTCCACAGGAGATTGTTATTAGTACCGGAAGTTATTTCGGAGAAGATGCCGTGATAACCATTGCCCGCGACATAAGTGAACGGTATGAGGCGGAAGAAGAGCTGCGTAAAAGTGAAGAAATGTTCCGTCAACTATTCCAAAATTCCCCCATTTCTATCGCGCTTATGGATAAGCGGCAGGAGATTAGGCAGGTGAATGGGGCTTTTAGTGAAACTTTTGGTTATGAGACGAAAGAAATTAAGGGCTTGAATATTGATCAGCTGATTGTTCCTGAGCATGAGAAAAAAGAGGCTCGTGAAATTTCAAATACTATTTTTGAAGGTAAACCAGCTTTTCATTCGGGCAAAAGATTGTGTAAAGATGGAAGCTTTGTAGACGTCCTCATTTATGGCGTTCCAGTAACTGTAAATGATATGACGGTTGCCATTTTTGGAATTTATGTGGATATAAGCGAGCGAAAGCAGGCTGAGGAGAAGGTGAAAAAATCCCTTAAGGAGAAAGAAGTGCTCTTGGCGGAAATCCATCACAGAGTAAAAAATAATTTGGCTGTTATTACCGGTTTGCTTGAGCTGCAGGCGTATAATACAAGCTCGGAAGAGGCGAAAGATGTGATTGAAATTAGCCAAATGCGGGTTAATTCAATCGCTTTAATACACGAAAAGCTCTATCAGAACAAAAACTTATCGGAGATCAGTTTTGAACAGTATTTACAGGAATTGACCGATGTCATTTTAGCTTCAATGGGTACCTCACAGACCGATATTGATGTTTTAATAAATGTCGATCCAGTTAACCTTACGGTAAATCAGGTTATACCATGCGGACTCATTTTAAATGAGATTATTACCAATGCGTTCAAGCATGCATATCCCGAGAAAGAAAAGGGCAAAATTGAAATAAACTTAAATAGAAGGGGCGAAGAAGTGTACCTTTCAATTGTTGATGATGGTATCGGTATACCAAGTGAAATTAATCTTGAAAACCCTGAGTCTCTTGGTATCAAATTGATACATACGCTCTCCGAACAGTTAGATGCCGAGGCTGAATTCAGTAATGAAAATCCAGGTACAAAATTCGCCTTGCACTTTACGTTGGAGCATTAATCGCCGGGACTGAATGCCCGACGACTTTAAAATTTTGCCTACTGATTAATTTGGTCTTCAATTTCCTTCATCTTTCTCCCAAACTCTTCCCAATTGCCGTTTTGGAGGGCTTCCTGAGCTTCGTTCCATAGGTTTTGTAACTGTGAATAGTCTTGAGTTCCTTCTCTTGCGGGTTGTTCAGGTAGTGCCGTAGTGGTATCAATTTCTGCAGTGGCAACTCGCTCATCACGTTTGCCATAGAGTGCTTCGATAGATTGCCAGAGTGTTGGTTGCATAGCAATTTTTTCGCCCGTAGTGGCAATCACACGCTGTAGCTGAGGGATGTCGACTCCTTCAGCAATCAGGAAGACAGGTTCTACGTAGATGAATGAATCTTCGATCGGGATTACCATCAGGTTGCCCCGAATAACACGCGACCCACGTTGATCCCACAGCGCAAGTTGACGTGAAATTTCCGTATCCTGATCGATACGGGCCTCAATCTGGGCCGGACCTAGTATAAGACGGTCTTTAGGTAATTGGTAAACAGATACCTCACCATAGTTGGGATAGTCCGAATTTGCGGCCATCCATCCGATCATATTATCACGATTGTTTGGCGTTAGCGGGCTAATCAACAAGTACTGTAGTTCTTCCTGATCCGGAAGCTTTGTAAGCACATAATAGGGTTCCATTTTGATGGATTGGCCGCCATACTTTTCATTTGGTCGAGTCCACAGGTCTTCATTATTGTAAAACACCTGAGGATCGGTCATGTGATATTTGTTGTATTTATCGAGTTGAGCCTTAAAGTAATAAATTGGGTATCGGACATGCTGTTTGAGGGAGCCTGGCATATTATCAATGGGCTGAAACATATTCGGAAAAATATCCTCATACATATTTAATATAGGGTCGTTATCGTCGGAGACGTAAAAATCAACCGAGCCATTGTAGGCATCTACAACAACTTTAACCGAATTCCGGATATAATTAAATGAGTTGTTAAAAGGTTCGGAATAGGGGAAGTTGGCCGACGTGGTATAGGCGTCCTGTATCCAGTACAATTTACCCTCATCTAAAACCATATAAGGGTCATCTTCCATTCGGAGAAATGGAGCTATATTTCGGACCCGATCTTGTATCCGCTTCCAGAAGATGATTTTGCTATCATCCTTGATATAATCGGTTAGCAGAATATTGATATCCCCAAAGTTCCATGCAAAAAGTAAGCGTTTAAAAATATTGCCAATAGGCACGCCACTGCTACCTTGGTAATTGGTATATACATTTTGATCTCCCTGGGGATAGTCAAGCTCTCGTATGTTCGTATTGACGATTTTGTAGTCGTCATTGTGTTCTCCGTAGTAAATGGCCGGCTGCTCAACATCCAGTCCAATATCACTTACCGGTGGGATATCCTTAATAGCAAGTCGAGGATCACCTTGCGATCCCTCTTGTGCTACGGGACTCATTACTAATCCGTACCCGTGTGTATATTGCAATCGTCGGTTCACCCATGTGTCTGATCCTTCGGGCATTTCCTCTGAAAGTTCACGTGCAGCTACCATCATTTGGAGGTACCCTTCATTAGTGTGGTAGCGATCGACATCGACATTATAAAATTGGTAATAAAGTCTGATTTCCTGCAGCTGACGATAGGTTTGGATCAGCAGCCTTGGATCCCATAGACGAATATTTTCAACGGTTTCTTCATTTCGTTCAATAGTTGGCCATCCCATCTCCTCAGATGGTTGCGCACTATAGGGTTGTGTTTCCATCTCATCGAGTGCATAAGCCTTGCGGGTTTGCTCAATACTGTGCTCGATATATGGTTCTTCAAGCTGCAGTTCGCTGGGTTGTACTACAAATTGTTGAACCATACCCGGCAATAATCCATTGCCTATTACGCCAATCAAAATAGTGGCGGCAGCGGCATAGATAATCCATTTTAGCCGATCTTTATATAGTTGAAAGAAGGAGAACAATCCCAGGAGGAATGTGAGTCCGCAGAGGAGCCAGATAACCGGCAATTGAATGTTAATATCCACATAGCTGGCACCAAATACTGCTCCGGTCGAGTTATAAAGCAGATTGTAGCGCTCAAGGTAATATCCCCATGAAAGCAGTAGAAACCAGATGCCCAAATTGATAAAAATATGCTTTTTGACATCTTTACTGGCGCTCAAACTACGTATGGATTGCAGGGATAGGGCACCTGAATAGATATACAGGATGATTATTCCCACGGTGATAAAAAAGACCAGCGATGTTAAGCTGTTTTGGACGAGCTCCAAAAAGGGGAGGCGAAATACATAAAAGCCGACATCATGACCAAAGATAGGATCGATCTGACCGAACATTTCACTCCAGTGAAACCGAAAATAGGTATCCCATCGCATGAAAAACGCCAGCGAAAAGAAGAGACTTATCGCAGCACCGGCACCGTAGAACGCAGTTTTAATTTTCTTAGCATCAATTTCGTGCAGTTTCAGCTGAGCCAAGGGCGACTGCCCAAAATGCATAGTGCTGAATTTCTTGCCCAGCTTGCCCATGTTTGGCAGTACGTAAATCATGGCTACGACTAGCGATGAAATAAGTAGCAATGCTTGAGTTATTTTAATGGTCCAAAAGACCTGATCGTATCCCAAGTTGTCCAACCAAAGCCATTCTATAATCCAATCTGAAAATACTCCAATCAGTACTACTATAAGCAGGAGGGGAATAAGAAACCGAAACAGTTTTGATGATCCTAACGACTTATCCATGTTATATTTATTAATCTCTGGTTTGATTTGCCACCGTGTATTTTAGCGAACATAAAATAGCAACCATTTCGTACAAATAAGAATTTCGCTGGTAAATAAAATTAATTGCGATTCTTCTCTTTTAACTATAATGGGCTAAAACCATGTTATTAAACTAATAAGGTTAAATATTGATATTTTTAACTTATTTGGTTATATATAAAGAAAAACAGAACATCGTATGGAAAAGCTACTGGTATTAATTGGTGATATAGAAGATTCTAAGTCGGTTCAAAATAGGGATAGGGAGGCCTTGCAAGAGATATTATCGGATGAGTTGAAAACTATTAACGCAGAGTACGCGAAGGGCATTGTATCACCCTATACCATTACACTTGGGGATGAATTCCAGGCAGTTTTTGACAGGGCCGATGCTGTTTTTGTACAGATGCTAAAAATCATGTCTGCGATACATCCGATAGGCGTACGATTTTCGCTGGCTGTAGGAGACATAGATACGCCCATCAATACTGAGCAAGCTATTGGGATGGATGGTCCGGCCTTTCACCAAGCTCGGCGTGGGATAGAACTGCTCAAAGAAAACGGGTATCTATTTAATATTGGATTTAAAGATGATAATTCGCCCGAACTGAGAATCATTAATAACAGCTTACAACTTTTATCGGGAGAAATGAGAGGGTGGAACAAGAGGCGTTTGATCATCTTACATATGATGAAAGAAGGATACGACTATAAGGAGATTTCAGAGTCCCTTGATATTTCAAAACCGGCTTTTTACAAAAATAAAGATGCCGGTATGCTGGATGTTGTGGGCGAATTAAGTGATAATATTGCGGAAGTAATAAATCAAAAGTTAATATAATAAAATGAACTATACCATATTTTTGGGGATCCTGAATCTAATTCTGCTGTCCCGGTTGCGCCTTATTTCAAGGGACAAGGGAGTAAATCGATCGGATCTGTGGGTGATGACGATCATCCCGCTATTGGGTTTGCCTTTTTTATCAGTAAGCCTAAGCTGGATATTACTAACATTCTATTTGATTGGTCATCCGGCCTTAGTGTGGTTGTTGGAAAAGCAGAAAAAAAGATTAAACCGAAACCGCATGCTGGTGCTGCTATTGCATATAATTGTAGTAGCTGTTTTATGTAGTCCCTTATTTGAGTTATCAACGAATGAATTAGCAGCTAATGTTTTAGCTGGCATTAATGACGTCTTTTTGCCAGATATTGTGATAACGGATGGTCTGGTAGGCATTGTTCACCTATTTATTTTTGGCCTTTTGATGGTGTTGAATGAAGTCAATATCATATTGCGATATGTGTTGAAGTTGGTGGGGTTAAAATCATTAGGCAAAACAAAAGAGGTCGATCAAAAAGAATATAACACAGGAAGAATTATTGGATTGCTCGAGCGTATTTTTGTATTTCTGTTTGTGCTCTTAAATCAATTTGCGGCGATAGGATTTATTTTAGCCGCCAAAGGTGTTACGCGATTCAAGGATTTCGAAAGCCGCACTTTCGCCGAATATGTATTGATTGGAACACTGCTTTCGGCACTTTTGGCTATGGCAATTGCTTTTTTGGTAAAATCAGCCCTACTGTTTTAGCCAAAGAAGGGAAGCTGTAAGGGTTCTTATTACACTTCAAAGTGATATTCTTGATGATAATTACTGCTTCCAAGCCATTAATTTTATGTAAATTGTGATTAATCAGAAAGGGTTGGAATAAACGGCCGTTTCTTTTTAAGGGTTACACTGTTGTCAAAAAGGCAGCAGTGGAGATTAAACAATTAATGAGACCTATCATGGATCCTAAAACCGGCAAAAAGGCTAAAAAAGCCAATAAGAAAAGTGCTAAAAAAACATCTCCATCAAAAAAAGAAGAGATTAAGAATAATCCCCAAAAGCGATAAGAGTTAAGCTGAATAGGGAGCTGTAGTCATAGCACCGATAGAATTAAAAAGAGCATTAATACTTACTTGTTATGTTGAAGAAATGTGACTAGGAAGGGATTGATGCTCTTATTTTTCATGAACCATATACTTTATAAGTGATATTAGGGGATTTAAGCACTTATTTCCGTAAATAAATGAAAATATTGGTTTTATAAATAAGTTATGTGAGATAATAGAGGATATATTTATTGCTAAGTAAAATAACATAAATATATATGCATCAACATTATGGGATGTTTATTCTATAATATTTATAGGTGCAATAGAAATTGCGTCAACGTTACTACTCATATAAAGATAAACTATATCTACCGCTCAATTATGAGCGCAGTTGTGCCATTAATCCCACGAAGAAGATACCGAAAATGAGAGCAACAATTCCTTCTACGGTCATCAGGTGAGTAATGATAAACTCAAGACCGATGCCAATATAAGCTTCCAGTAGATCTAGCCATTTGTCAATCATAACTGCAGGGGTTAATTGGGGTTTGAATACCTGCATTATAGACAATCAACTTACAAATGTTCCGCTTTTTAGGAAAGAATAAAAAAGATATTTGGTTTATTTACTTTATTGTCTGTTATGATACTTTCAAGTATTACTCTTCGAGATATATGCCGTCATCTTCAATTCGAATAATATTCTCTTTATAAAGGCGGCCAATTGCTTTTTTGAAGGTCTTTTTACTCATCTCAAGTCGATTGTGAATTTCGTCAGGATCACTTTTGTCATGCAGATCCAAATACCCGCCAACTTGTTTAAGTCGCTGTAATATAAAATCAGCGTTGGGTCCAACTTTTTTGTATCCGATGGGACGAAGGGTAACATCAATTTTATTATCTTCTCTAACCTGCTTGATATAGCCCGTCGTTTGTTCACCGGTATATACGTCATGATAAAATTCATTGTGATAAACTAGTCCCTCATGCGTATCGTTGATTACCACCTTGTAGCCCAAGTCTGTCTTATCCCATATCCATAGATCTACTTCGTCACCCTCTTCAACAGTAATATTTTCGTTATCTAAAAACTTGTCCAGTTTGGCACTGGCCGCCAGTCGATCGGTCTTCTCATCCAGATACATATACACCAGGTACGATTGGCCTTCGCGCATACTGCCAACCTGTTCGCGATGAGGTACAAAAAGATCTTTATCCAGACCCCAGTCGAGATATGCCCCGTGAAGGTTTGCATCTTTGACTTCAAGAAAAGCTAAGCTGTTGAGCATTATTTTGGGCTCCTGCATAGTAGCAGTAACGCGCTCTTCGCCATCCTTATAAATAAATACGTTGACATTTTCGCCTTCCTGCAAATCGCGAAAGGCGAGTTTATTGGGGAGAAGTACTTCTTCATCGCCGCGTGTGGATGTATTCTGAAGAAAATAGCCGTATTCTGTTATGCGAGCGACATTGAGCGTTTGGTAGGTACCGAGATTGAACATGAAAACCGTTGAAATGAAGGATAAAATTTGATGAGGTAAGATAAGGGCCTCAGGATTGATTCCCCAACATAAATTCTGTTGCCTACTTACCTATCAGCATATCAAGATAAGTATCTATGACAGCGGGTGTAGCTTCCCGGAATGTCTTAAAAGGCAGATGTTCGCCGGGCCGCGTTGTATCAACTTTAATTCCCCAAAGCGGACTCATATCCGTAGGGAGCATGGCATAACGTCCGTCGCCAATAATGTTTTTCTTACCGGGATGTTGGATTAAATAACCCTCAGAAAGCTTGTTGAATCGCCGAATATCCTTATATAGAGTCGTCCCTTCGAAGTTACCATACTGTTTTTGCCAGTTAAGCAAGGGCGCTGCTTCACCTTGGTACACTTTATGATTAAAGAAACCGAGTCGAACTCCCTCTGCATAAAGGGTGTCCTGTGCTTCATACCGAATACTCCACAGCAATTGATTGCCAAGTGTTGGTTTTACCACCAGTCGCTCTATCTGATGATTTTGCTGCTCGGCGATGGTTTTTGCTACAGATTTGCCCCGCTGCTGTTGTATCACCGCAATAGATAGATACAGGATTACCCATCCCCAGACAAACCAACTTATCCTAGGATTTTTTTTGTAAAGTGTAAAAACTAACAGTCCCAAAATTACGGCAGAAAACAGGGGGTCAAAAACAGAAATGAGATCCCAGGAATAACGAGTATCCAGGAAAGGCCAAAGCAGCTTAGTACCATAACTGGTAAAGGTATCTGCAATTCCCGCTGTAGCGTAACCTAAAAAGCTGAGCGCGTAGATTTTTTTGAATGACATCTTATTGCGAAAAAAATACCACAAGAATCCGCTGGCAATAAGAGCACCGACGGGAATAAATATCAGAGAATGGGAAAACTGTCGATGAAGTTCAATATTCAACAAAGGATCTGCCGGATCAACGATAAATACATCCAGATCCGCAAGCATGGCTGATACCAAGCCGATAATAGCGGCGGGACGTAACTGTTCTTTTGATACAACGGATTGGGATGCGGAGGCGCCAATAAGTCCGTGTGTAACGGGATCCATTCTCACGATCTAAGGTTAGATTTACGACGCCTAAGATACCAAATTACGGGTAGTAGAAGAAAGGTAATTTCTTACTCTTCTTCGGAACTGTCGTTAACAAACAGAATAGTGACTAATAAGATAGAATCCCGTATTGCTCGCAGAGAATGGGGTTGATTGCGGCTCAGATATAGCCAGTCGCCACTGGTTAGCACATGCTTTTCGCCCTCAATGCCAAATTCTGTTTTTCCCTCTAAGCATTGCACGGAAATTTGTCCGTCAACGCTGTGTTCGGTGATATCTTTTTCCTTGGGAATGACCATTCGTATGACTTCCATATCCTGTGTTTTCATCAACGCAAGGGTAGCGTCTTCCGGTAAATCGCTGGGTGGGGTATAGAGATTGATGACTTCTGCGGGATTTATTTTTCGTTGAGCCATAGCTTATAGATTTCTTTGATGGTCTGTTGACGCCATTAATGTAACATGCAGTGAGACAACTGCAAAGGAGATAGGCTAATTAAGATCGATTTCAAAGAGTTTATTTGGATTGTCAAATCCTGCTAAGTCAACAATCTTTTTGAACTCAAACCCAAGTTTGGTGAGCACTTTGATCGACCCCTCATTGTCAGGATGGGTAATAGCTGCGATATGGAATAATTTCAATTCTTTCTGAGCATAGTCGAGAACAGCCTGCCCGGCCTCGGTAGCAAACCCTTGTCCCCAATACTTTTTGATAAAAGCAAAGCCAAGATCCGGTATTTCGAGTACCTCTCGTTTTTTAAGTCCGCAGATACCAATGGAAGAATGAGATGCTAATTCTTTTACTAAATAAAGGCCGTAGCCGTAATTCTCATAGCTTGCGATGGGACCATTTTCAAGATATTCAAGGGCACCTTTTCGCTCTCGTACACCTTTATCACCAATATACTTGTGGAATGCCGGTTCGTTTAATAAGTCCAAAATAAATGGCGCATCGTTTGGCTTAAGTTGGTGAAGCGTTAAGCGCCCGGTTTTAAGAATCTTCATGTTGATGCCTACATATTGCACTGCTTTTTTAGAGCCGAAATATCTTCCTCTGTAAGCTGGAGGTTAGCCATATTCTGTTCGGCCATCATATTGTGCATAATGGATTTTGGATTATTTACATGGTCTAATCCCAGAGCATGCCCCACTTCATGAGCCAGCACGGTTTTAAGCTGAGCACGATTACCAAACTGATAAATATTGATCGCTTGGTTATCACCATCCTTGACAAACCGTCCCTGATCAAATTTTCTGGGCTTACTAAAACGATCGTTATACTCTGCAATTAAGTTATTATGCTCCTTAATAAGCTTATTAAGCTGTTCTGTCTTGGCATTGGTTCGTTCTCTAAGTGCTGACAGATTTTGCTTTTCTCGTTTCAATGAGGCTTCAAGGGTACTGATTTCTCGTTCGAGGGTTTTAAACCTGGCAATGACCTTTGATGTCGCTTCCTTTCCGTCCCATTCTTTGGCTAATTGATTATATGAGGCAATCTTACTGTTGTATTCATCAAGCGTTTGTTGAACATCTTCTTCTGCCTTCTCATATCGATCAGAAAGCCGCTTGTATTCCCGTTCAACAACAGAGGCCCGCTGCTCTTTTGACGTAATACGACTGGAAAATTGCCGCTCTGCATCTGTTTGTTTCTGTTCCTCACTGTAGATCAGGTTTAAGGCTATCTTGCCATTTTGGGATAAATGAATCAGGTCTTTGTCTACTGATGATTCCCACAATTGTTCAACCTCATCCATTATTTCAACCAGTTCTTTGTGAGTGATATCAAAGCGGGAGTCGATATCTCCCAGACTATAGGTGAGCGGTTCTTGACAAGGGGAAGATCCTTTTTGATTGGAAGATTCTATTGTCAATTCATCTCCAAAGATGAACCATCCTCCCAAGAGAATAAGAATAAACAGGGTCGAATAAATCTTGGAATTCACTGCGTTTAATTTTTGATGAGGAGTTTAAATAAATCTATGGGACAGAAACTAAAGAGCAAAGAAAATTTAGTGAGCTATCAAAGCAATTATCAGTGCCGCTTAGGTGATAACAATACTTATGATTGGGCTTGTTTCGCCAGATCCATGACAGCTTTTGTATATAATCGGCTGGGATTATATCGTAAAACGGCTGTCTCAATATCTCCTGTTCGTTCCTTAAAATATGCCAGGTAATTACCGACGGACATGATATTATTATTCATATCAAAAATATCATCTCCCACAAACCACTTGTTAAGTGAATAGGGGATAAACTGGGCAAATGCCATGGCACCGGCGTAGCTCGATTTTAAATCAAAAACATCAATATTTTTGCGTTTCGTAAATTTCAAAAGCTCCGATATTTGAGCCTTGGCAAAATCCTGACGATATCCATTGGCATACATCGAAACATATGCATTAAAGGGATTATAGGAGCCCACATTTTTTCCGAAATCAGATTCTATCCCGATAATAGCTGCTATAATTGATGAGGAGATCCCATATTCTTGTTCCGCCTGTTTTAGCTGACTGGCGTGTTCCTTCATAAAGGCATCAATCTTCCGGGCTTTGTCCTCGAAGTTAAGCACTCTTTTATACGAATCCAGACTGTGTGATTTTCGCTCCGCTGATTTTGTAAATCGTTCGACGATGTCTTCATACAACTCAAAGCGTGGATCATCCAGCAGTGATTGAACTTCAAAGCCTTTCTGTTCAAGATATGAGATAAGAGAGGACAGGTTCTCATTATCGGGATCTTCATACGCCAGAGCAGGAGTGGTGAGTATTAAAAGCAGAAGATATACTAGTGAGGCTTTGAGTCGTCTGAAGATCATAATATTACCTTTGTATTTTTTATAGCCGTGTCTGCATGTAATTATAAAAATTATGCATCCAAATGGAAGTTTTTTTGTAGAAAATTAAATACTTATAAAAATGATATTTATTCGTTCTCTTGCTGATCCTGAACCTTCGCATTCCAGGATTGTTTTAGCGCTTTTAAAAATACTTCTGTTTCACGAGCTCCTGATACGGCAAATTTTCGATCAAAAAGAAAAAAGGGTACCCCTGTTATATTGATATTTTGGGCCAGCTGTATATCGTGGTTAACAGCGTTAGCATATTTATCGCTCTCTAATATGCTTTTGGCCTCAGTAGGATCAATTCCGATACCCTCTGCCAACGTAATGAGCGTTTGATGATCTGCTATATTTTTTCCTTCAGTGAAGTAGGCTTTAAAAAGTGATTCCTCTGTCTCATCGGCTTTCCCGCGGTCTTTGGCAAACTGTACCAGCCGATGGGCATCGTACGAATTAGCTACTACAGCCTGTTCCATGTTATATTCCAAACCTTCATCAGCGGCCATATCGGTTACCCGCTTATTCATCTGCCGTGCTTGATCAAGCGACCAGCCTTTAGCATCTGCCAAATACTCGTTGATGTTGGCATCGGGATCAGTTTGCATATCAGGGTTGAGCTGAAAGCTGCGCCATGTTAACTCAACTTCATTGTTATATTCAAAATTTTCTAAGGCACTTTCGAACCGTCGCTTGCCGATATAGCAAAAAGGACACATTACATCGGACCAAATTTCTACTTTCATGCAGGTGATATCTATCTATTAAAATTACTTTCACATTAAAATAAACAAAATACGTCCAATACCATTCGTTTTAAGCTTTCTTATGCACTACCAATTTTTAGAAAAAGATATACAAGAAAGATCCATCCAACCGCCAAAATTGTAGGTGAATCTGTGATTTCAGGTATAAGAAATTAATTCCCAAAGAAATCAAGCACGTTATGTAAAGTACTGGTATCCGTTTTATACAGTTCGGTATAGTGACATTGCGTGCAGGTGAGTGTTGTAAACTTCTGAGTTTGTACGTTGAAGAATTTTGAAAAAAATCCACCGGTACCAGATACTTGACCGGTTTCGAATTCTCTGTTTTTACATTTTGGACACTGCCAGTTTTGGTGTTTCATAGCACTCTTATTTTAGATTTAAAAGTAAATACCATCGTGTTTGGGATGAGTTATTATGAAATGGAGTCACGCAAATTCTCAAACGGATTTTTTACTCATTGAAGGCTCTATCTCAACCTTGGTTTTTACGGAGTTGGAAATAAAGCACTTTTCGTCTGCGTGTTTATGAATATTGCGATGTTCTTCAGAACTTGGAGCGCCGGCTTTTTTATAAGTTACATGCGGGAATAGTGTGACTTTGGTTATAGCTTGCTCACCATCCTTATCTTTAGAGAGTATACCCGTTGCTTTATCTACATACTGCTCAACAACAAAGCCGGTTTCAGCGGCAATGGATAAAAACCAGAGCATATGACAGCTTGAAAGCGCCGCCACAAAAGCTTCTTCCGGGTCAATTGCCATGGAATCAGACAAGGGGGTAGGTACAATATCAGGGGAAGCAGATGCCCGAATAGTTTGTCCGCTGTCAAATTCCCATTGATGGCTCCGTTTATATTGATTGTCGGTGAAGGATTGACCATCGCGCGACCAACTCACCGTGGTAATGTATTTAGACATGAATAACGGTAATTATTTCTATTACAATATTATGATTAATAATAATATTGGTTGGCTGTTGAAGCAAGACAGCTCAATCCAGAAAAGTTAAGGATGCCAATAGAAAGTCTGCCAGCATGTTGTCATTCTGTATCGTTAATTTATTACTGTACTGGAATCTGGATATCAGAACTGTGATATTGACAGTGGTCCAATTATATCATCCAATTTTAAACTACCAACATCAAAAAGTTACATGGAATTTATTTCTATCCTTTATATTATTATTGGCCTGATTCTTGGCTATGCTATTGCCTACTTCAAAAACAAAAGCAGTCAGGCTCTAAGTAAGGAGGAAGCTGAGACTTTGGAGAAAGAGCGTGAGCAGGCGATGCAAACAATATCGCGGCTTGAAGAGCGCAACGAACGACTTGATGCCGAGGTATCCGAAGTCAAGAATAATTATCATAAAGAACAGAGCAGGGCAAATGAGGCAGAAAAAGAGAATGTCCGCCTGAAATCAGTTAATGATAATTTGAAGGAACGCCTCGATGAGCAAAAAGAGGAGATGAAAAACCTACAGGAGCGGTTTAAGGATGAGTTTGAAAACCTGGCAAATAAAATCCTTGAAGAAAAATCCAAGAAGTTTACCGAGCAGAACAAAGAGAAACTGGATCAGCTGCTTAAGCCGCTTGGCGAAAAGATGGAAGAGTTCAAAAAGAAAGTAGAGGAGACCCATAAAGAGGATATCGAAGGGCGCAGTTCTTTAAAGCAGCATCTGGAACATCTTAAAGAGATGAATCAACAGATGGCGCAGGAAGCCAAGGATTTGACCCGTGCTTTAAAGGGCGATTCGAAAACGCAGGGAAGTTGGGGCGAAGTGATCCTGCAACGCATCCTCGAAAAGTCGGGATTATCGAAAGGCCGAGAGTATGAAATACAGGAAAATCATCGTAGTGAAGACGGGCGTAACCTATATCCTGACGTAGTGGTATATCTGCCGGATGAGAAACGGTTAGTGATTGATTCCAAGGTATCGTTGAAAGCGTACGAGCAATTCAGTTCTGCAGAGGGTGAGGCCGAGCGTCAGCAGGCGTTAAAACAACACGTAAATTCACTGCGCAGTCATGTAAAGGGACTCAGCAGTAAAAATTACGAGCAGTTGTATGGCGGAAAAAGTCCTGATTTTGTGCTGATGTTTGTTCCTATCGAGTCGGCCTTTGGAGTAGCGCTTCAGCAGGATTCCAGTCTCTATTACGATGCTTTCGATAAAAATATTGTGATTGTAAGTCCGTCTACGCTACTGGCAACGCTGGCCACTATCGACAGCGTGTGGAAGCAGGAATATCAGAATAAAAATGCACAGGAAATTGCCTATCGAGGGGGTCAGCTTTATGACAAGTTTGTTAATTTTGCTGAAAGCTTGAAGGGCATCGGTAAACGTATCCGACAAACACAAGAGGAATATGATAGTGCTATGGGGCAGTTATCAACAGGCCGAGGAAATTTAATTCGTCAGGTTGAAATGATACGAGAACTGGGTGCTGATAATAGTAAAAAATTACCTGGCGATCTGCTTGACCATGAAGAAGCTCCTGATGTGATTGAAGATGGGGAAGAAGAAAAAGAATCCGATTAATAATTTTCTTTTTATATAAAGCTTTTCATATTCCGCCTTATGCAAAAAACAATTCTTTTTTTCTGTTTACTATTTGGCATATCATTTTCAGCAGATGCACAAAGTGAGGTAAGTATTAATCGTCCATTTGCGAGCGGTCAGGAAAAAACTGTTTCCAAAGCCCGAAGTATCGCCTTAACCAATACGGTGATTTCTATCGGGACAGGAGTTACAGCTGTTGCACTTTTTGATAATAACACCATTCAAAAAACAGGGGCTTATCTTACCCTGTATGGAATTGTAGCTGGGGCATCGACAGGAAATTTTTATGCCGAAGATTATCCTCGGGGTGTTATTGGAATGGGAGCCAGGGCAGTAGGAACTATTCTAATGGTGGATGCGACACGTGAGGTTTTTGGTCAGCGTTTTTCTAATACATTGAATGTGGATAATGAAGAAGTATCACTTACTGACACCAAAATGTTGATAGGGGAAGGACTTATTTTAGCCGGATTTATCTATAACATGATTAGTTTAAATGCATCTGTTAAGGAGTACAATTCTGGCGGGAGAAATTTTTCAATTAATTTAAGTCCGGCTGTTGTTGATGATGAGGTTGCCCCGGTGCTTACCGCAAGTTTTCGTTTTTAGAAGAGTTTAGTCCTCAGAATGTTCGTATGCCAGTGGTTTTACAAGAGAAGCTAGCGTATTGCCGTCGTGATTAGATATTGCGGCATACCAGATATTATTCCATTTCCAGGAAACAACATGTTTGCCATTTATATTGCGGACATGAAAATCACGTGATTTTGTACAGGTCTTTACAGCCTCTTGGTTACGCACCAGCTGGCCAAATTGTTCTATCTTATCAATATTGAAAGCAAAAATATAAATAAACTGATCTTCACCAGGTACGTAATACTCCAGCATCGGTGCTTTAAAATCAGGGACAAACTCCTCATAGACTACCCCTTTAAATTCAGCCTTGTCTAATTCCGGGATAGTCATAGACATGTCATAATTTTGTGCTAGTTCAATTTCGGCTGATCCCAGGCTAGCTGTGGAGATGGTGGGAGGTACAAGCTTGCCATCATGTTTCATAAAATGTTGATATGCATACTCCTCAATATTATATGTTGGGCTTTCAACTACCGAGCTTCCGTAATTCAAAAAGCTCCACACAGAAACTGTGAACACTACGATAGCGGCAGCGGCATAATACCACCATTTTGAATATTCAGCAGAAGAAACAGAAGTTTTTGGCTGCTCTTGCTGACTTAAAGATTTTTTACTAGGAATATCATAGACGGGAGGAGTTTCAGTATCAGAGGAGCAATAGTCAGACAGAAAATCTTTTAACGAATCCGGAGCTTTAGCACAGGGACATCGGTCCGCCATTAGTGCTTTAATCTGCTTCATTGACTCAAATTCTTGCTTCAAATCCTCATCATGTGCAATATATTTCAGAAATGCATCGCGCTCTTCAGCACTAACTTCATTGTCTACTACTGGCGTTAAAAGCTCAAGGGCTTCCGATTTTGTTAATTTACGATCCATAGCTTTTTATGTTCATCTGGTAGGTATATAATAGAGTTGCTGATAACCTATCTTATCAACATAGTCGACAAATGTTGTGTTCCAATTCTGATCCGATTTTTACACCTAAAGAAATTGGAAAAAGCGATCTATTTACTCATCAACAAATAGAACCCCTGCAATATGGGAAGATCCGTTCCAATTTTTTGTTGCAGCTTAGATGCTATAGTTTGATGATCAAATTGTTTCTTTATAATAAACCCATTACTCGTGAGTAGCTTACGAAATTGAGTGATATTATAGTGAAGTTTAAGCTCTTCTCCCACCGTTTTAACACCGGTTTTAAATGACCACCTGTGATGGAGCGGAAGCTCGTCCAGGGCAAAATGAGTACTGATTAATGCGGGGCTATCAGAAAAGTATTGCTTGATTTGATGCAGGATGTTCTCCACGAGATCTGTTTGCAGATAGTCGAAGAAACCTTCGGCAATAATGATGGTTTTTTTATCCCGATTGATAGTAGAACTGGAGCCAAATGGTAATTTCTGTTGGTTGTTTGTCAAATGAGCATTTATGGTATCGGGATGGTTGCTGTCCGGATAATGTTTATTTAAAAACTGTTGCTTGTATTTGGCCATATGGGGGACGTCAATTTCAAAGCAAGAAAATCCCTTTTGGGAATAGGTAAATGCCAGATCATCAAACCCCGCTCCGAGAACAACTATTTGCCTATAGCCATCATCTTTTAATTCGTTTATGAGTTGCCGAATATAATATTTACGAGCGATAATATGGAGCAGATCCCCCGGCAAAAGAAGCTCTTCTGACCAAATATATAGTCTGCGGACCCAATTAAATTTGAGCCAGTAACGGTAATAGTTTAGTGGAAATGGTAGGTTTTGGACAACACGGTCGTAAAACTTGATCACTGAATCATCAAAAAGAGATTGGAATGCCGGTATGCGGGTTAATCCATATAATTTTATAGCGATAAAAGCGGCCGTTTTACTCAGCTGATCAGATTTCATAAGCTATTGATGGGCGATGGAAAATTGCGTCCAGGGGTGTTTACTTGGTGGAGCCAGCTCAAAATGTACGTGTTGACTTGTTTGCGGATGTCTAAAAACAATTTCAACAGCTCGCAAAGCCATGGTGCGTCCATCGGGTTGGTTCTGTCCGTATTTATAGTCTCCCCAAATGGGAAACCCTTCATGCGCTAATTGTACGCGAATTTGGTGCGGGCGACCGGTTTGTAAGTGTACAGAAAGTAAATGCAGATCATCTGATTTTTCCAATTTTGCAAAAGAAAGTTCAGCTCTTTTTCCTTTTTGTTGGTTGCCGGTTACGACTTCAACAACATTGGTTTCTCGGTCTTTATAAAGGCGATGCGCCAGCACTCCATTTGGAGGTGGAGATCCCGTCGTTACCGCCCAATAGGTTTTTTGAATCGTACGGTCGCGAATCTGTTTAGACAGGTTCTCTGCGGCGTTTCGGTTTTTGGCCAGAAGCATGAGACCACTTACAGGTCGATCGAGACGGTGAATTAATCCCAAAAAAGGATTATTGTTTTGTGATCTGCTAAGATATTGCTTACACAACGTAAATACATCCGCATCGCCGGTATGATCTTCCTGTGAGAGTAGGCCGGCAGGTTTATTGATGAGAAGCAGGTGCTCATCTTCATAAATGATAGGAATATTGGGGTCAGTTTGGGTCTGTTTCATGATGGTGGATTATATCTACCTGCAAGCCATTTCTTGTTGTACAAAACTAATGATTTTATATACAGCATCGAAGAAGTAGTACAAGGATAAAATTTCTCGAAATTAAAAGGAATGGTTTCCAATCACGCATCAGTATCAGTAAGTTTACCGGTGTCTTTTGATCAGTAGAATTCAAAGTTTCTTTAATAGAGAATGAGTGATAATGACAACGCCGAGGTGGATGTTCGGGAGAAGGTTGACAATCTTCCGCTCTCACCCGGAGTTTATATGTTTAAGGATAAAAAAGATCGCCTGCTTTACATAGGTAAGGCAAAACGGCTCCGCAACCGGGTGCGTTCCTATTTTCAAAACTCCAGTGATCATGATGGTCGTATTCGCGTAATGGTGCGCAAGATTGACGACTTGGAAGTTATAGTCACTGATTCTGAGGCTGAAGCACTTATCCTTGAAAATAACCTGATCAAAAAACATCATCCGCGGTATAATATTTTATATCGGGATGATAAGTCATATCCCTACATCTGCGTGACCAACGACGAGCGTCCGCGTGTTTATCCCACCCGTACAGTAATTAATGACGGTAGTAAATACTACGGTCCCTATGACAGCGTGACTCACATGAAGCGGATGCTCGATACTATCCGCAAAGCGTTTGATTTGTGCACCTGCGCGGTATCTCGTAAAAATATTGATCGTACCAAGGGACCACCCAAGTGGCATTCCTGTTTTGATGATTATTTGGAAAGTTGTTCCGGCGACTGGGATCTGGAGAAATACCAGGCAACCATTGATAAGGTCGAACGGATGCTTAATGGTAGAACAGATGCTCTAATCCGTGATCTTAAAGAGGAGATGTCTATTGCCTCGGATACGCTGGAGTTTGAGCAGGCTGCTCAAATTCGTGATAGCCTTGAAGCCGTTAAAAAATACAGTAAGAAGATGAAGATGGTGGCCGATAAGAAAGTGGATCGCGATCTCTTTGCTGTTAAGGTGGATGAGGAAATTAACGAGGCTTGCGGTGTGCTGTTCAAAGTTCGTGAAGGTAAGCTGATCAGCAAGTTTCATCGATTTTTAAAGAATATTAAGCACCTCGAAAAAGGAGAGATGCTGCAGTCATTTGTCGAGGATTATTATACCGGTCAGCATGCGGGCGGTATTCCTGATGAAGTGTATGTAAGTGATGAATTGGTGAATGAGGAGCCGTTGGCACAGTACCTTTGGGAGGAACGGGGCAAAAAAGTGCGAATCCATCGACCAAAGCGTGGAGAAAAGGCTAAGATGATTCGCATGGCGCTTTCTAATGCCAAATATTTGTTAGGGGAAAGGAAGCTTGAAAAAGAGAAGGCAGCCAAGAAACGCATTCCACATTCGGTCAAAGAGCTGAAGGAACAGCTCGACTTACAGCGATTGCCCCGACGTATTGAATGTTTTGATAACTCCAATTTGCAAGGTAGCGATCCTGTTGCCTCGATGGTTTGTTTTGTGGATGCTCGTGCTAAGAAAAGCGAATATAAACGTTTTAATATTAAAACAGTAGAGGGTCCCGATGATTTTGCATCTATGAAAGAGGTGTTAAGTCGACGCTACAAACGGGTTATGGATGAGAAGCAACAGATTCCCGATTTAATTGTTGTGGATGGAGGAAAAGGACAACTAAGCAGTGCTGTTGATGCGCTGAAAGAGATCGACTTCTACGGAGAATGTGAGATTATTGGATTGGCTAAGCGGCTGGAAGAAGTATTTGTGCCCGAGAAATCAGCTGCCATCATGATCCCTAAAAAGTCATCGGCACTTAAACTATTGCAGAAAGTGAGGGATGAAGCACATCGCTTTGCGGTGTCTTTTCATCGTAACAAACGTTCAAAACGGACGATTAAGACAGAACTTACGCAGATAAGTGGAATTGGCAAGAAGACGGCGCAGCAGCTACTCAAGGAATTTGGTTCTGTAAAATCTGTACAGAATGCTACACTTGAGGATTTACAGGAAGAGATAGGAAAGAAAACCGGTCAAAAAGTGTATAAATATTTCCATAAACCATCATCCGAAGAAGAATAGAGTATAAATACAATATCTACTTGGTTTTATCTTTGTCAGCGTACTGTTCGAATATTCAATGTGTTAAAGGATGTATAATATTGCACTAGTGGCATTATATCTCTTAAATCATTGTGAATAATAGATTAATTTCTTTTACTAAGGCGTTCTGTCAGAGATAAAGGTTTCGGCATAAATTTTGCCAATAAAATTAATATAACATTAACATGTGATGGAAAGTCGGTTAATCAGCATTTACAATTGTAGTAAGCAATGTTGATAAATGATCTTAACCGATGAGGAACATATGCGTTTAATGTTCGTAAGTACATTACACGATTGCAATGAACTCTTTGTAAATAAAAATTTGTCCTGATTATAGGCTAAGGTCAAAATGCAAGCAGTAGTTAAATATTGCTTGCAAGAATGACTAAATTTACTTCAATCAGGCGTGAGGTTATTATGAAACTCGAGCAGTCAAAACACATAAGTAGAAAATATCAGCAGTTGGATGACAAAGACCTGGTTCGTTTTTACCGTCAGAACGGTGATGAACAGGCATTCAGTGAATTAATGAACCGTCACCAGACCAAGATATACTCCTATATCTATAGTATGGTAAAAGATGGGGGGAAGGCTGATGATATTTTCCAGGAGACATTCACGAAAGTCATTACTAAAATGGACGATACGTACAATGAACAGGGGAAATGGATCGCCTGGGTAATGCGTATTGCTCATAACGCAACAATCGATTATTTAAGAAAACAAAAACGGTTTGTGGACGTTAGTTCTAACTACGACAAAGAATCAAACACTGATTTCTATGATCGTTTGCCTGATGAGGATTTAGTCAGCGCACAGGAACAGCTCGAGAAAGATGAGGCAAAAAGTAGTTTAATGCGTCATATTGACGAGCTTCCTGAGGAACAACGTCAAGTAGTTATGTTGCGACATTATTATGAAATGCCATTTAAAGAAATCGCAGAACTTACGGATGTTTCCATTAATACCGCACTGGGACGTATGCGGTATGCGTTAATAAATCTTCGAAAGCTTTTTGATAAAGAAAAAGAACAAGAAGAAAACAGCTATGCGGAACGAGGATAATAATGATTGTATTCGGTATCTGATGAAGGAGATGGATCCTTCTGAAGAATTGCTTATGGAACGGGCGATGATGGAAGATGAGGATCTGCTTATTGAAGTAGAAAGCATGCGGCAGACCCTCAAAAAGCTCGACCAACTGCCTGAGGTTGAACCACCGTCGCATGTTACTAAAGCCATAAAAGACAAAGCCGCTGAACAAGCCGAAAAAAATCGTCAACACAATAAAACGCTGAAGCCCGCTTTTAAATATGCGGTGGCGGCAACATTGGCCCTTACCATCTCAGCGGGTGGTGCGTGGCTCTTTATTGGTGGTGAAAAGACAAACTCAACACAACAGCAAGCAGCTACGGCCTCGGTTTCATCACCTGCTGCTACAGAAACACAGGATATTAATCAGGTAAGTACCGGTAATGCCGAATCAAGTTCTTCACAATTTGCCGGCAGTAATATCCAGAACCAGCCAACTGCTACTACTCCTGAAACCAGTAACATTGATCCCTGGATTGACCGCGAGGACATCCTTCGTTTTGAAGACCAGTTCTCAAATCAACAAAAACAATTTCAGACTATTCTACAGAGATCTACTGAAAGGTTGAAGCTCATTCAGGAACCAAATATTCAAAACAACAGAGTCAATTCTATTCAACTTACAGGATCGGGAAATTAAGTACTGTTTTTTCAGTGCTAAAGCTCCTATACTTCTCTATCTGATGCATCGCGATTTAAATGGATAGAGAATGATTACCCATACCGAAGCAATAATTTTCAAATCTGTTGACTACCAGGAATCGAGTAAAATTGTTACGGCTTTTACTCTTGAACATGGCAAAATTGCTCTTATGGTTCGAGGCGTTAAAAAGCCAAAAAGCAAGTTTTCGGGGTTAATAGAGATAGGCAATATTCTGGATGTCGTTTATTACTATAAATCGTCCCGATCGGTGCAGATTCTGTCAGAGGCCAGCTATTCGGTAAAAAATAAGAATTTACGGTCTAATTTTGAGAAGATGGCCACCATGACTTCGGCTATCGAGCTCATCAGTCAATTACTGCATGATGATGAAATCAACGAACCCCTTTTCTTCTTTACAAAAAAGATGCTCAGCTGGCTGAATTCTGCTGAAGTACATCCCCCGAAACTTTTTCCTTATATTCAAATTCGGTTGGCCGAATTAACAGGTATTGGTCTTCAGCTGGATGCGAATAACGGGGATGATAAAACGAACTATTTAAACCTCGAATCTGGTTTAGTTACTAACAAACAGATTTCATCGCACTCATATAAATTAACTCCCAAACAATTTTCGTATATACGGATAGCACTGCTGACTAAAAGTTCTACATTATTTGAAATTGATTTTGGGACCGGTGAATTACGACAGCTGATCGAGCATCTGGATCGTTATTTAAAATATCATGTTGAAGGACTCAAGGCCCGAAAGTCAGATGCCATCTTTGAACAAATATTGCAGGAGTAGTTATGAGATTTAATAATCGATATTTAAGCGGCTTTCTTCTTATCCTTATTGGTATTGTCGCAGGTACCTTGTTCGCTTTTTATAGCTTTTTCGATCCTGTTGATGACCGGGCCGACGTTGCCGTTACGGAAGTAAAACACAGTTCTGAACCCTTATTTACCAGCGAACAGCTCGAAAAGCTTGATGCCCGATTTCTCTTTGAACGCGTGGCTGAACGTGTAACACCGATGGTGGTTTACATTGAGACCACTGTTCCGTTTTCACGGAGTGATATGCCGGATGATGAATATCATGATGAAGAAAACTTTTGGGGAGATATGCTACCTAAACGAGCTCGAACCGTTGGTTCGGGAATCCTGATAAGCAGTGATGGATATATTCTTACGAATAATCATGTAGTGGATGGAGCCGTAAATGATGAAATAGAAGTGGTTCTTAATGATAAGCGAACATTTGAGGGACACATTGTCGGGCAAGATCCCACCACTGACTTAGCCGTTCTGAAAATTAATGCCCGGGGGCTACCGGCTATTACGATTGGCAATTCTGATAAAGTGGGAGTAGGAGAGTGGGTCCTTGCCATTGGTAATCCTTTTCGGCTCCGATCAACCGTAACAGCTGGGATTGTAAGTGCCTTGAGCCGGGATGTACAGATTATCGATGATCAGATGCGCGTTGAGAGTTTTATTCAAACTGATGCGGCCATTAACAAGGGCAACAGCGGAGGAGCACTGGTTAATACCAGTGGTGAGCTTATCGGCGTTAATACGGCCATAGCATCTCAAAGCGGGAGCTATCAGGGATACGGATTTGCTGTGCCTTCGAATCTTGCATCAAAAGTTGCCGAAGATATTATTGAATATGGACATGTACGGCGTGCACTGTTAGGGGTAACGATCGTAAGTGTTGACGCCAGTATGGCCGAGCAGTTAAATATGGAAAGTATTCGGGGAGTATATGTGTCGGGGGTATCTCCAGAAAGTGCAGCTGAAAAGCATGGACTGCGTGCCGATGATGTTATTCTAAGTGTGAACGGAGAGGAAGTTAATGAATCCAATCAGCTTCAACAGAAGATAGCGGTGCTGAATCCCGGAGACATTGTGGAACTCAAAATCTACCGAGAGGGCAAAGAGGTCAAAAAGCAAGTAGTGCTGGGAATGTTGGAACGCGAGCAGGAAGAACTTGCAGAGCGTCAACAGGATCGCGGAGAATCTATCGAGTCTCAACAAAGAGATGGAACAATGGATAACCAAGAGGGAGCCCGAGAAGTTGAGTTTGCTGCTTTTGATTTAGGATTTCGAGTAATGGCTATTCAAGCTTCTGAGCAGCAACAAGTTAGATTAATGATAATAGATGTCGTAGAGGGATCGAATGCTGATAGCATTGGATTCGAAGTAGGAGATAGGATTTTGAAGGTTAACGACCATGAAGTTGAAGATCTGCAATCTTTGAAGCATTTTATAGCGCAAAATTCTGGGTCTGTAGAAGATATTTCTTTTGAGGTACAGGCTCAGAATGGAAACATAAAAACCATACAATCCAAATAGTTTAGGTATAATTTAATGCAACGTATTATTTTATCAATAGCGATGTTAGGCTTTGTGGGATTATTTATTTCTTGTTCCAGCCCTGCAGAAATGACTGAACAGCAAGATGATTCTCAGAAAAAAATATCAAATTATCCATCTTGGTACCCCCAGAACGAATTTGTTTCTGATGAAAATAAACTTTTTGCCTATGCTACAGCTATTGACAGGGACTCGGTAGCTTCTATTGAGAAAGCAAAATCTTGGGCTGTTGAAGAGCTAAAATCCTCGGTATCTGATAAGCTCGAACAAATACGTTCTGAGGCCGTCGTAGAATATGGCAGTGAATCAGGATTAGATGAAGCAAAATTTCTTATGGCGCTTCGGAAGGTCAAAAATGCCGTTGATCCTCTTGTTGAAACAGGTAATACAGAGGCGAAAAGTGCTGAGGGATATGAGAGTATTTATGGTTTTGCGGAGGTTAGCGTTCCCAAGGATGAGCTTATTAAGCGCATTGGAAAACGTCTGGGCGGTTATGAAAAAGCGTGGAAGGCAATGAAGGATTCTAAGGCGTTTAGTGACTTTTAGCCAATGAATGAAATTCAAAGAAATAAGAAAGCCCGCAAAGTTTTTTGTAACTTTGCGGGCTTTAGTTTTATAGGAGGAATGCAATTACATATTTGAGATGATTTCTTCTCCAAATTCTGAACATTTCAGGAGCGTAGCGTCATCCATAAGACGTTCAAAATCGTATGTGACACGTTTTTTCATGATCGAACCTTCAATGCCTTTTTCGATCAGGTCAGCCGCTTCACTCCATCCCATATATCTAAGCATGATAACGCCAGAAAGAATGAGCGAACCGGGATTTACTTTATCCTGCCCGGTGTATTTTGGTGCAGTTCCGTGTGTTGCTTCAAATACAGCCAATCCGGTGTTATAGTTTATATTTGCACCAGGGGCAATACCGATTCCGCCTACACAAGCAGCCAAAGCATCAGATACATAATCGCCGTTCAGGTTCATGGTAGCAATAACATCGTATTCATCGGGACGAGTAAGAATCTGCTGCAAGAATGCATCAGCAATAACATCTTTAATTACAATGCCATTGGGCAGCTTGCACCAGGGACCTTCACCGATGACTTCAGCGTCGTATTCTTCGCGAGCAACTTCATATCCCCAATCCTTGAAGCTTCCTTCCGTAAACTTCATGATGTTTCCTTTATGGACCAGCGTAACGTTGTCACGTCCCTCAGAAATGGCGTAATCAATTGCAGAACGGACTAATCGTTTTGTGCCTTCTTCAGAGATCGGCTTAATGCCTAAAGAAGTGGTATCAGGAAAACGAATCTGATCGACGCCCATTTCATTGATAAGAAAATCTTTCAGTTTTTTATTTTCCGGGGTTCCCGTCTGATATTCGATACCGGCATAAATGTCTTCAGTGTTTTCGCGAAAAATAACCATATCCGTTTTCTCGGGATGTTTAACCGGGCTCGGAGTTCCTTTGTAATACTTAACCGGTCGAACACAGGCAAAAAGATCCTTTTGCTGACGAATGGCTACATTCAGTGAGCGAATTCCACCACCGACAGGAGTAGTTAATGGTCCTTTTATTGCAACTTTATAATCTTCAATAGCTTGTAGTGTATCCTCCGGAAGCCACTCACCATCGCCGTAAAAATCAACGGCTTTTTCTCCGGCATAAATTTCAAACCATTCAATTTTCTTTTCTCCGTTATAGGCCTTTTCAACAGCACTATCTAACACATTGCGCATTGTAGGTGTTATATCAATGCCGATGCCGTCGCCTTGTATAAAGGGAATAATTGGATTGTCAGGGACAACAAGCGAGCCATCAGCTTTTACTTCAACTTTGGTACCAGATTCGGGAGGTGTAATCTTCTCGTAACTCATGAATTTTTGAATAATTTTCGGATTATATTTGGGAACGAAGTATAGCAAAAAAAATCCCCATCTGCACGCTGTTAGTCATTGTTGGGAAGTGATAAAAATTGAATGATATTCTCATTATATTAGGTTATAAGAATGCAATGACAGTAAAGTAACGGAGGTTTTTATGATAAGAGGCATGTTTGATTACCGGCCTAAGAACAAGAAGTTTAAATACAAGTACCGGTATTATAATCCTGATAAGGAGATGAGTCGCAGGGAACGGATTAAAATTCGTCGTACCCACAAGAAATATCACCAGGGACGGTCAGTTATGCTGTATGCATTAGGATTAGCACTGGTTATTTACATCATGTATTTACTGTAGCCCTGTATTAGGCTTGTTAAATCCCTTACATCCAGAGTTAGAATTTTGTATTATCCCGCCAATTCAAAATCAATAAAAGACGTACAGACATTTGAGCCAGGAAACGGAATCCAAACAATCGATAATACGAGAACTTCCTCCCGAAATTTCCAATAAAATCGCCGCTGGTGAGGTTATTCAACGCCCTAGTTCGGTGGTTAAGGAACTACTGGATAATGCCATTGATGCCGGTGCCGATCATCTGAAAATTGTCATTCAAAATGCCGGCCGCACGCTTATTCAAGTAGTTGATAACGGCAGTGGAATGGGAAAAGAAGATATCCGTCTTTGTTTTGAGCAGCACGCCACATCTAAAATACAGGATGTAGATGACCTGTTTAAAGTTCGTACGCTTGGTTTTCGCGGTGAGGCCATGGCTTCTATTGCTTCCGTATCACAGGTGACGCTTAAAACTAAACGCCCCGGCGATGAGATGGGGTGGAAGTATGAAATCTGGGGTGGTGAGGAAAAATCATTTGAACCCGCTGCTGTAGAGAGCGGCACCTCGGTAGCCGTTCGAAATCTTTTCTATAACGTTCGGGCGCGACGACAGTTTTTGAAAACTGATGCCACGGAGTTTCGACATATTCTGAAAACGGTACAGCAGGCGGCTCTTGCTAATCCTGATTTGGGGTTTGAGATGATTGCCGATACTGATACCATTTATGATCTACCTAAAGAGCAAAATATAAAGGACAGGATCACCGAGATGTTCGGTAAGAGCTACAAGGCAAGCCTGATTCACTTTCGGGAGGAAACAAGCTACCTGACGGTGCATGGGGTTTTGGCTGATCCCAAGCTGACGAAACGAAGTCGCGGTGAGCAGTTTATTTTTGTTAACGGACGTCCGATTCAACATCGCTATCTTACGCATATCATTCTCAATATTTACGATGCCTGGACCGGCGAAAAAGATTATCCGTTTTATGCGATATTTTTGGAAGTTGATCCTAAGCAGGTAGACGTGAATGTTCATCCCGCTAAGGAGGAGGTCAAATTTGAGGATGAACGCAGTGTGATTAAACTCACGAAATCGGTTGTAAAGAAAGCACTGCATGAAGAGTTTATGGTCCCGGATGTATCAGACAGAGATGAGGAAAGTAGTTTTTCTTCCTCTAAAGGATTTTCTTCTGACTTCAATTTTGGCGGAGCAAAGAATACACAACAAAATAGCGGGGAGAGGAAACCCGTAAAATTTCCATCGCGCATAAACTTTGATCGGCCAAAATCACAGCGGGGCGATCAGAATAATTTTTCAAAACAACTGTATGACTTTGATGAGGCTGAAAAAAAAGAGCAGGATGATTCTGATCAAGGTAGTCGTCCGCAACGCATGCGTGATCGCGGTTTTTGGCAACTGCACGACTGCTATATTTTAACGCAGACGCGTTCCGGTTTGTGTATGATCGATCAGCATGCCGCACACAAGCGAATTATTTTTGAAAAGGCATTGAGTGCCACAGAAGCTGCCATCCCAAGTACCCAGCAGCTGCTATTTGCCCAGACCATTGATTTTTCCGCCTCGGAATTTTCGCTGCTTGAGGAATTGCATCCTATTATTCAGCGAATGGGCTTTAACATTCAATTGATGAGCGGTAATACAGCGATGATTAGCGGGGTGCCCGCCGATATTGATGTGGGTGATGAGCAGTCGGTTCTAAAGTCTATGCTGCAGCAGTACCGGGAGTTGGACGGAAAGTTTGAGTTTGATGAACGCCGAAAGCTGGCCATTGCCTTTGCATCAAAGACAGCCATCCCCAAAGGAAAAAAACTAACCGATATGGAGATGGAAAACCTGCTCGATCAGCTTTTTGCATGTGATGAACCATATAAAGATCCGCTTAATAAACCCACGTTGGATTATATTCCCCTCGAAGATATTGAGTCGCGTTTTCGCTAAGTAGTTAATTACTATTAACCTTGCTGCATATAGGAAGTGTGGCAGGTTTAAAGTTTTTAAAATCATTATATGAATATTCTGGCCGTAGAACCGTTTTTTAGCGGTTCACATAAAGCTTTTTTAAGGGGACTGGAGAAATATTCCCGTCACAATATTATCTCGATTAACCTCAGTTACAAGGGACGAAAGTGGCGTATGCATGGCAATTCGGTGGTGCTGGCTGGAATGACTCAGGAGGTTGAAGAGGATATTGATTTGTTGTTGGTCAGCAGCATGACGAACCTGCCGGCTTTTCTTTCACTGACCAATCCCCGCTTCGCCGAGGTGCCGAAAGTGATGTACATGCATGAGAATCAGTTTACCCAGCCGATGCCCGAGGGAGAGGAACGCGATCAAACCTACAGCTACCTCAACTATTTAAGCATGCTTTCGGCGGATCGTCTCATCTTTTCATCCGAATTTCACCGTAATGATTTCCTGAAAGCGCTCCCCGAATTTTTGGAGAACTATCCCGATGACAAGTATTATTATCCGGTTGATAAAATTGCTGAAAAGAGTATAGTATTATATCCCGGACTCGATCTACAACGCTTTGATTCCCAGCCCGATCAGCGCAAAGAAAACGATAATCCGGTGATTGTTTGGAATCAGCGCTGGCAGTTCGATCGTAATCCCGCCATGTTTTTTCGGGTGCTCAATCGCTTAAATGATATTGATCTCACCTTCGATCTTATTCTGGCTGGCGATACCCAACATGAGAAGCCCGAAGAGTTCGAAAAAGCCTGGGAGCGTTACGGGCGGCATATCACCCATTTTGGATATGTAGAGGATCGTGAAAACTACAGCCGACTGCTCCACAGTGGTGATATCGTAGTTTCAACAGCTACATATGAGTTTTTCTGTGTAGCTATCATGGAAGCCATTTACTGCGGTTGTCATCCCTTAGTACCCAACCGGCTTCATTACCCCGAATTAATTCCCGAGAGCTTGCACAAACCACTTTTGCATGCTCCTGTTTTATATGATACCGAAGACGATCTTTTCCACTATCTAAAAGATCTGTTGACAGAAGAATCAAAACCGCTTCCAAAAGCATCCCTGCAAAATATTAACGAGCACCTCGACTGGTCAAAGCGTATCGACTCCTTTGACGCCATGTTTGAGGAGTGCCTGGATCTGGATATTTCATCGGCTTTATCCTGATTACTGATTCATTTCTTACCTATCTCTACCAAATTTTTTAGGGCTCACTAATTTTTTGAGGAAGATTCGTAGTACGAATCAATATTTCAGGAGTTTGTCTATTTTGTTTTTTAGTCGTTTATCAGCCAGGTAATGTTTTTCTAACTTGGGACTAAAGGGCACAGGTATATCCAGCGAAGAGCACCGTATTATTGGGGCATCCAGTTCTTCAAAACATTCTTCAGTAATAAGGGAGGAAAGCTCACTCATAGGTCCGAGTGTGGTGGAAGGTTCCTGTAAAAGCAGTACTTTGTTGGTTTTTGATACGGATTGCTTAACGGTTTCCATATCAAGTGGAGCCAGACAGCGCAGGTCAAGAATTTCAATTTCTGTTCCTTGGTCTGCATACATATTTGCTATTTCCTGTGCCCAATGCACCCCCATTCCGTAGGTGATAATAGTGGCGTCGGTACCTTGGCGACGAACTTTAGCTTTACCGAGTTCTTCAGGTGTACAGTGATCGGGAGTAGTATTTCGAATACTCCGATAGAGCTTTTTGTGCTCAAAAAAGAGTACAGGATTAGGATCATATAGGGCACTGTGCAACAAGTTTTGGGCATCTTTGACGGTAGACGGAACCACAATTTTGAGGCCCGGATGCTGCATGAACCAGCCTTCAGGTGATTGGGAGTGAAAGGGTCCAGCACCTACGCCGGCTCCGTGCGGAGCTCGAATGGTGATATTAATTGGGGGCATCCAGCGATACTGTCCCTTTGAAATATTGTTAATTATCTGGTTGAATCCGCAGGAAATAAAATCGGCAAACTGCATTTCGACCACCGGTTTAAATCCTTCCAAAGCAAGCCCGAGGGCACAACCTAAAGCACCTGCTTCTATGATAGGCGTGTTGCGGATGCGGTCTTTTCCAAACTGTTCAACAAATCCTTCGGTAATTTTAAATACTCCACCGTATTCGGCAATATCCTGTCCCAGGATGATAAAACCGTCATCCTCATCAAATGCTTGCCGTAGCGAAAACTGGATAGCGTCTACAAAACGCTTCTCTGATGTGGAGTTATCTTCGGAAGACCTTTCAGGAAAGGTTACCGGGCTAAATAAGCGATTTTCTTCAGTTTGCTGATCAAAAACCGGGTCATCGGCTTCCAGCGCCCGCTCCAATTCAGGCAAGAAATAGTCGTCAATTTCATCTTGAATGTCATTAAGCTCACCATCTCCAGAAACGATGTTTTCGGACTTTAACCATTTGGCAAAGCGGTCGATGGGATCTTTATCGTCCCACTTTTCAAATTTTTCATTGGGGACGTAAAACGTACCGGAAGCTTCTTCGTGTCCCCGCATGCGAAAGGTTTTAGCTTCAATTAAAGTGGGTCCTTGCTTTAGCGCATGCTCTTTGGCCTCAGAGACCGCATCCATCACCGCAAAAACATCATTGCCGTCAATTTTAACCCCGTGCATACCGTACCCATTGGCACGATCTACCAGATCATCACAGGCGTACTGCTCACAGGTGGGGGTCGACAGTCCATAGCCGTTGTTTTCAATCACAAAAATAACCGGCAGCTCCCAGACGGCGGCCAGATTTAGTGCCTCGTGAAACTCCCCTTCGCTGGTTGCCCCATCTCCGCAAAAGCTGGCGGCTACAAAATTTTCTTCACGCAGCTTGGAGGCCAAGGCCAATCCATCAGCAACGGGCATAGTGGCAGCCAAGTGAGAGATCATGCCCACAATTCGTTTTTCGGGTACGCCAAAGTGGAACGAGCGATCACGTCCGCCGGTAAAGCCGTCAGCTTTGCCCAAAAGTTGGCAAAACAATTTGTACAGATCAACGCCACGGGTAGTAAAAAGTCCCAGATTTCGGTGCATGGGCAACAGGTAATCCTGATCAGAAAGGGCAATGGTGACACCCACAGAAATAGCTTCCTGTCCCATTCCGGAAAACCATTTGCTGATTTTGTTTTGTCTTAGCAATTTAAGCATGCGCTCCTCAATACGACGGGGAAGAAGTAAATTTTTATAAAGTGATATCGCCTGCTTTTGGGATAGATCGGTTTGCGGTCGAATCATCTGAAAGTACTGAAATAAGTTATTTGGGTACCCAATTTGTAAAGCCAAACATGCAGCAGTTTCTTTATAATTGCAACAAAAAATTAGGCGGCACGGGAAGCTTTATTTTTGAAGTTTGTGGCTGGAATATTCCTGCAACTCTGTGTATTCTCTGTGCAACGCTGCACGATCATTAGTAGATAAGACATTGTCTCAATCAAACAATCGGCTGGCCTATATTTATGTATTTCTTGGGGCTGCACTCTGGGGTATTATTGGCATTTTTGTTGATAATCTTTCACAGCAGGGGTTTTCAGCCTTTCAAATTGTCACGCTTCGCGTGGTAGGTGCCTCGGTAATGCTGGTGCTGTTTGTGGCTATTAAAAGTCCACAGCTTCTTAAAATAGACCTCAAAGATTCGATGAGTTTTATTGGCACGGGTATCTTCAGCACAGTCTTTTTTAGTTGGGCGTATTTTACGGCTATCGAAGAAATATCACTATCTATTGCTGTAATCTTACTCTACACCGGACCTGCTTTTGTAGTGGTACTATCTCGTATCTTCTTTGGGGAACCGATGACATCGCGTAAAATTGGAGCCCTCTTGCTAACATTGTTTGGATGTATACTCGTCATAAAAGTCTTTCCCATAAATGCTGATCGCATCTCTTGGTATGGTATTTTGGTGGGCTTGGGATCGGGATTCGGCTATGCGCTTTACAGTATTTTTGGCAAGCATGCGCTTAAAAAGTATCATCCGCTTACCGTTATAACATACACTTTTGTTTTTGCCTCGATCGTAATGCTGCCAACCAGCGGATTAACTATTTCGCCCCAGCAACTACAATCACAAACGGTTTGGCTTAATATTCTGGGACTTGGTTTTTTTCCGTCAGCGTTGGCGTACTTTTTATATACCATGGGGTTGTCGATGGTTGAAAGTGGTCGGGCATCTATTGCAGCAACAGTTGAGCCGCTTGTAGCAACCTTGTTAGGCGTCTGGTTCTTTAATGAGGTTCTCAGCATTTTTCAAATTATTGGAATGCTTTTCATATTATCAGCCGTTGTATTGGTACAAATTAAGCGAAGAGGCGGTGTGCGTGATTGAAATCAGTATATTAAATATTAACTAACTAAGAGGACTATGGATCAGCAGAAAACTTCGAAATGGGCGCTGTTAAGTGGAATATTTGGAATCGTAGCAGCTGTATTATTAGTGCTTGCAGGATATGGATATCAGTGGAACTGGTGGGGATTGGGCACCGCCTTTACATGGCTGCTTCCGGGTAGTGGTGTGCTGGCACTCATAGGGTTTTCGCTGGCCGTTGTGTTTGGGTTCTCTCGCAGAAATAATCCCCAAAAGGGTGGGGCAGGATTAGTGGTGCTGGCACTCATTCTTAGCATCGGCGTAATGAGCACCATTGGATACTGGTTTACCGAGGCCCAGGAATATCCTCCTATTCATGATATATCAACCGATATTGAAAATCCGCCAACATTTAGGGCAATTGTTCCTCTGCGAGCTGATGCACCCAATGATACTACTTATGGAGACCAAGAGAAGGCAGATATGCAACGTGAGGCCTATCCCAATATAGAAACGCTCTATCTTGATGTTGATTATAATCAAGCCTTTGACCGTGCTCTTGCAGCAGCTGAGCAAATGCCATGGGAAGAAATTGTGACACGAGACCGAGAGTCTGGACTCATTGAAGCCTACGATAAGTTGCCTTGGTTCGGATTTGTCGACGATATTGTGATTCGGGTAGATACAGCTCAAACAGCAGATTCCACCAGAATTGACGTCCGCTCAGTTTCGCGCATCGGTCGTGGTGATATCGGGGTTAACGCACATCGTATTCGGGATTACTTGGAGGTAGTCAAAGATCAGTAACAGCAAATATTCAGGATACCGTTATATAATGTTATGATACAATATTCGGGTTTTTGTTGTTTCGGACAGCCTGCTTAGGTGTTTACTTTTGTACGGTTTTTTCGGTTTTTGCTATCACTTAGAAATCAGGTAGATACCCGATCAAGCGAGGCATAATGCTCAAATTTTATTACGGTACCGAACTGGAAAAACTGGCCGACCGGCTGTTCCGGGAGCTGGATGAGAATCCACCTTCAGACTTGCTGGCAGAAGAAGTATTTGTAGTCCAGAATCATGGTATTGGCCAATGGCTGTCGCTGCGAATGGCTGAAAAGGAGGGCATTGCCGCCAACCTTAAATTCGAATTTCCCTCCGAGCGCATCTGGAGCCTTATTCGATTGCTAGATGATGATATTCCACAAACCTTGCCTTCCGATCGCGGTCCTATGACATGGACACTAATTGAGCTTTTTGAGGATGAACGTTTTTTGGATGAGTTTGAGAATCTCCATCACTATATCGAAGAGGAAAACCCTGATCAGCGTTCGATGCGCAGCTGGAAGCTGGCTTCCAAAATTGCTAATGTCTTTGATCAATACCTGATTTATCGTCCGCAAATGATACTGGATTGGGAACAGAGAAAGCTATACACAAAAAGTGTAGAAGCCGAAAAATGGCAGTCTGAACTTTGGAGGAGATTGGTAAGTCATTGGAAAGAAAATTATGAGGGCAAGCACCTACATCGGGCTGAGTTACAACAGCGACTATGGCAAGGGATGGAGGAAGGTCATTTGTCGGCAGATGACATTCCCGATCACATTACGGTATTTGGGGTTTCGTCGGTTTCTCCGGCTTTTATCAAAACGATGACCAAACTTTCAAAACTGACCGAGGTTCATTTTTATCACCTCTCTGTTGATCCCAGAATTATAGAAACGGGGCAGTTCAAGAATCCACTACTACAGTCAATGGGGCAGGAAGGCGCAAAATTCATGTCCCTGTTTTCAGATTATACCAATGTGGATATTAAATCTGTTGGTGAGTCAAATACATCCAAACAATCGTTATTTAAGTCCGTTCAGTCCGATTTAAGAGACGATGATTCCCTCTCGGGGCACAAGTTAACAGTTCCGCCTGCTGATCAATCCATACAGGTACACAACTGCCACAGCCCCATGCGCGAGGTGGAGGTGCTTTATGATCAGCTGCTGGCTCTGCTGGATGAAAATCCGGAGCTGAATCCCGATGAAATCTTAATTATGACGCCTGATATAGAAACGTATGCACCATTTATTGAGGCTGTATTTGCTACACCCGACGAAGGTCAGCCTGAAATTCCATACTCAATTGCAGATCGTGCTGTAGGAGGAAAACAACCTGCTACTGATACGTTCTTAAAAATTGTAGAGCTAAGCGTGAGCCGTTTTAAGGTAACCGATGTGCTCGATCTATTGGATAGCACTCCAATCCGTGAGGCTTTTAATTTTACTGAAGATGAATTAAATCGCCTCGAGCAGTGGGTGGGAGATAATCAAATCCGCTGGGGGATAGATGGAAAGGACAAAAAGGATTTGGGTCTGCCCGAGAGCGATCATTTTACGTGGCGTGCGGGGCTGCAGCGTATACTTCTGGGGTATGCCATGCGTACATCGGATGATCAGCTCTATGACGATATTTATGCTTATCACGAGGTGGAGACTTCAGATGATGCCAATTTAGCCGGCAAAATGTCATTTTTCCTTAATAAACTGTTTTCTATTTCTAATCGTACAGATATCCCTCGAAAACCAGAAGAGTGGAGTGATTTATTACATGACATCACGAATAGCTTTCTTCCGGATAATCGCGATTATTTTTGGGAACTGAACAAGATCAGGGAAGAGGTCAATAAGCTGACAGAAAATGCCGCGCTGGCCGGATACAATCATGAGGTTCCGTTTTCAGTTGTACGTCGTTGGCTCGGCGAGCAGTTACAGCAGCAGTCCACCGGTGGGGGACGTATTGGTCGCGGAGTTACCTTCAGCTCACTGATGCCAGTGAGGAGTATCCCGTTTGACGTTATTGGAATGATTGGGATGAACGAAGGGGCTTTTCCTCGGTCTAAGATTCCTATAGAATTTGATCTGATGCATCTTGATACGCAGATCGGAGATCCGGTACAGTCAGAACAGGATCGTTACCTGTTTTTGGAAAATCTGCTTTCCGCCCGCAAGTATATCTATTTCAGCTATGTGGGACAGAGCAATCGTCAGGATACGGAGTTTCCCTCATCAGTAGTGCTTAGAGAATTTGTCGATTATCTTGAGATGCATTATGGTCTAAATCCTGATGATATCATCAAAAAACACCCTTTACAAGCTTTTAGTCCCGACTATTATAGCGATGGGGACTTTCTTAGCTATTCGAATTCTCAGCTCAAGATAAGTCGCGGACTTGCGGATGGGAATTCCAATCCCGGACCATTTTTGGATAGGATGCTTCCTGAACCTGATGAAGAGTGGAAGCATCTTTCTGTTGGGGATTTGGTTGCCTTTTTTCAGCATCCGGCCAAGTTTCTTTTGCAAAAAAGACTTGGAATATATTTGAGAGAGGAGGATGTGTTATCGGAAGAGCGCGAACCGTTTACGCTTGGAGGTTTAAGTAATTATAAGGTGGGGCAAGAGTTATTGGATCGTTTCTTTAAAGAAAAATCATTGGACTCATATCACAAAAACCTACAGGCCAAAGATATGCTGCCCGAGGGATGGAGTGGCCGGCGTGCTTTTCAAGAACGTCTTAATGAAGTTCGAAATTTTGCAGAAAATCTGAGTTGGATTCTGGATCAACAGCAGATCGAAGATCAGGAGGTTGATTTACATGTCAGAGATTTTCGTCTGACGGGTAAACTGTCGGATATTTACGAAAATGCACGCATTGCCTATCGTTTTGGGAGCATGCGTCCCAAGGACGTAATTGATTTGTGGATTAAACATCTCTGCCTGCAAGCTGTAAAACCTGACGGACACCCGGGAATTAGCCGATTATTTACGCGCCATAAGCGAAAGGATTTTGTAGGATACCAGTTAGGAGCAATGGAAGATTACGCGACAGTTTTGGAGCAGCTGCTGGAAACGTATTGGCAGGGATTACAGCAGCGTTGCTACTTTTTCCCTGAATCTACCTTTGCATACGCCGAGGAGGTTTGCTACAAAAATGGTGCTCCGGAATCCGGACTGTATAAAGCCGGCAACAAGTGGGTTAGGGATTATGGATCTTATCCTGGTGAAGGAGAAGATCCCTATAATAAATTACTGCTCGGATCTGAAAATCCCTTACAGCAGAAAGCATTTGAAACCGCTGCCGAGCAATTTTGGTCTCCTTTCTTTAACGCCATAGTAGAGGAGGAAGACTGAGATGAAAGAACTTCAGCCGTTTGATATTACGTTTTCTGGGGTTAATCTCATTGAGGCCAGTGCCGGAACGGGGAAAACCTATAATATTACCTCGCTCTACATTCGAGCGCTGATTGAGCAGGATATTTCAGTCGGTAAAATTTTGGTCGTCACCTATACCGAAGCTGCCACCAAGGAGCTGAAAGATCGCTTGTTAAAACGGATGAGTGAGGCTGTTTCGGTTCTTAAAAATGGAGAAGTGGTGAACAAACATGATCAGTTTCTCCATGAGTTGCTTCATCATACTGATGACAGAGATCGCGCCGTGAAGCGACTGGAAAAGGCGATACGATCATTTGATGAGTCGGCTGTGTATACCATCCATGGATTTTGTTACCAGGCATTGCAGGAGCAGGCCTTTGAAAGCCGAGCGATGTACGATGCCGAGATGATTGGGGATGATTCTGAGCTGGTGCGCGAGGCGGTGGACGATTATTGGCGGAATTGGGTGGCCGAAGTGTCGGAACATCCCAACAAAAAGCCGCTGCTGAACTTGCTCTTGGATAACGGGTATGACCCTGAAAAGCTGGCAAATGAGCTCGGTCAGTATCTCGACAAGCCCTACCTGAAGGTTTTGCCCGAAAATATATCCTCCATTAGTGAGATAGAAGATAAACTGCAGGCGCTACAGACTATATTTACAAAATTGCAGGATAGTTGGTTGAACAACCGTCAGGAAATTTTGTCCCTGTTGCTATCAGATTCACTGAATGGTCGAAAATATCGTAAAGACTATTTGGCCAACTGGTTTGAGTATATGGATGACTTTTTATCGTCTGAATTTGAAACTATCAAACCATTCGATCAGTTTGGAAACTTTAGCAGATCAACGTTGGAAGACAATCTCAATAAAGGATACGATGAAATTCCGACTCATCCTTTCTTTGGTCTGACTGATGAATATTTAACGGTTTTGGATTCGGTCTTACAATTCGAAACCACATTTAAGAAAAACATCTTGGAGTATCTGTGGGATGAACTTGATGAGAAGAAGGAGGATCTGCAGGTATTATCATACGATGATCTTCTTCTAAGGCTGCGTAATGCACTTATAGGTGATCGTGGAGATATATTGTCTGACAAGCTGAAAGAGAAGTATCCCATAGCCATGGTCGATGAATTTCAGGATACCGATCCGAGTCAGTATGAGATATTTAGGCGGATATATGCAGGAGAACATGAGTCTGCACTGTTTATGATTGGTGATCCTAAACAATCGATATACAGTTTTCGAGGGGCCGACGTGTTTTCATACCTGAAGGCAAAACGTGATGCGTCCAGTAAAAAAACCTATGATTTGGGACGTAATTTTCGCTCTGTGCCGAAGCTTTTAGAGGGATTTAACACACTTTTTGGTGAACACAAGAATCCGTTTATACTTGATCGCATTTCATATGATCCGGTACAGCCGGGTGTGGACAAAGATCGCTATGATGAGCTGTTAGAGCGTGGAGAGTCCAATCCTCCGATCCGATTTCGCAGCCTTCCTTTGGGAGAAAAAGATCAGTTTAATAAAAAGGAAGCGGCGGAGCTGGCGGCCGAAGATACAGCCCGGGAAATTTACCGGCTCATTGAAGAGGGGAAGGTCCAAGAGGTTACTATAGGGAAAAAGAAGGTGGAGGCAAAAGACATTGCCGTTTTGGTGAGAACCCATAAACAGGCTGACCTAATAAGTGATGTTCTACGTGAAAGGGGAATAAAAAGTGTAAAGTATAGCCAGGAAAGCGTCTTCGAAAGTGAAGAAGCACGTCAGCTTGAGATATTTCTCAAAGCGATTACTGAGCCGACCAACGAGAACCTTATTACAACAGCTCTCGCATTGCCACTTACATCATACAGTGCGAATGATCTTATCGATGTAAAAGAAAATGAAGAACGATGGGTTTCGATATTGGAACAGTTCGCCGAGTGGCACAGAGTCTGGCAGGAAAAAGGATTTTCACCGATGTTTCGCTCTCTGATTAAAGAGGCTGGTATTTCGGAACATCTCATCAGGTACTCGGATGGTGAACGAAAGGTCACAAACCTACTGCATCTGGGAGAGCTGATGCAGGCCGAGGCGCAACAGCAAAAGGAAGGAATGAGAAGTTTGGTAAAGTGGATGGCTCGTAAGAGAAAGGAGGAATCCGGCGATCGTGATGAAGAGCAGCTGCGCTTGGAGAGTGACCAGGAATTGGTAAAAATTGTCACCATGCACCGGAGCAAGGGACTTGAATATCCCATTGTGTTCTGCCCGTTTTTGTGGTACGGTCCACGCTATCAAGATCACGGGAAACCATTGGTTTATCATGATCCCCAAGATTTTGAGCGGACTTATTTGGATTTGAATGGCAAAACGGATAGTGATCGTAACAAAAAACGATTATTGGTAGCGCGAGAAGAGCTTGCCGAGAGCCTTCGCCTGGCGTATGTGGCAATGACCCGGTCGGAACACTGCTGTTATTTGAGCTGGGCATATGCCAAAAAATCGGAGTTTTCACCGTTCGGCTATTTACTGAATGATCCCGAAAAATGTGAGAATCTGTTGAAGGAGGCTGTTCAGGAAAGCTACAATGCAGTGGGCTCTCAACAGTTTAAAGAAAAGATTCAGCAACTCTGTGATCAGCATCCCTCACTTTTTACGATGGATATACAACCGTTGCCCGATTCTTTAAACAAGCAGTCGGATCTTTTTAATGCTAAAAATGATATATCATTATCTTCCGGCACGTTCGAGAGAGCGACACCTATTACAACAGGATATGAAGTATCGAGCTTTTCCTCGCTAAGCAGCTGGATGGATGAAGATGATCCCGATGTGCCTGATTATGATCAGTTTATGGATTATGGCGATATCGATGAGCAGGCGGCCAAACAGCCTGTAGAAAAAAATATGTTTGCCTTTCCAAAGGGTCCGCAACCCGGCACCTGTATTCACAATATTTTTGAGAATTATTTTTCCAAGTCGGAGGACAAAGATGAGGTAATCACCAATCAATTACAGTTAAACGGAATTGATTTGGAGTGGAAAAAGACCGTGTCTGAGATGCTTGATCTCGTAATAGATAAACCACTCCATCAGGATTTAGAGGGGCTAAACTTATCTGCAGTAAAAGATCGTCAAATTCCGGAGATGGAGTTCTATTATCAGAATGATGAAATTGAAACTCGAGAACTGTTATCGATCATTCGCAAAAAAGCTGCACGGGATTGGGAAAATAAGGGCATGGCAGGTTCCGGTTTTTTAAAAGGTTTTATCGATCTGACTTTTGAGTTTGATGGGAAATATTATCTATTAGACTACAAGACGAATTTTCTTGGAGATTCGATTAGTGATTATCGTCAGGATGAGCTGCAGCACGAAATGCATGAAGCGTCCTACGATCTTCAGTATCATATCTATACAGTAGCTCTTCACCGATATTTAAAGAAACGATTACCAAGCTATTCCTATGACAAACATTTTGGAGGGGCATTCTATCTGTTTTTACGAGGGATGAATGAAGAGGGCAGTGAAGGTATTTTCTTTGATCGTCCCGCTAAACAGGTGGTTATCGCACTTGATGAATATATCAAAGGGGGAAGTAATGGATAATATAATGCAGAAACTGGATGAGTTTCGCCAAAAGGAAATTATTCGTCCGATAGATCTTGAGCTGTGTCGTTTTCTGAGGGGCCGCCATCCCCAAATCACCTCGGAATCTCTGCTGGCGGCCAGCTTAGTTAGCTACCTGTACCAGCAGGGACACGTGTGTTTGCCGCTGGATGAATATGCCGGCCAAGCTATTTTTGATGATGAACGGATAGAGACAACGCTAAAAGCCCCGGCTCTTGACTCATGGCGTTCGGCCTTGGTGGAATGTCCCGCAGTTGGTAGTCCCGGTGATTATAAGCCGCTTATTCTGGATGATTCTGATCGCCTGTATATGCACAAGCTGTGGCATTATGAACGAACCCTGGCCCAAGAGTTGGTTAAGCGAAGCCGCCAACAGGATGAAAATATTGACAAATCGTTATTACGTAATGGATTGAACCGTCTTTTTTCGGAATCATCTCAACAACCGGACTGGCAGCAGGTGGCAGCAGCAACCTCCGTTCTCAATAATCTCTCTATTATTTCGGGCGGACCAGGGACAGGGAAAACCTCAACTGTGGTTCGCGTGCTGGCGTTAATTCTTGAACAGTATCGTGATAGAGAAAAAAAACTTCATATTGCGTTAGCGGCTCCAACAGGTAAAGCGGCAGCCCGTCTTCAAGGCTCAATTCTAGGTGCTAAAGAAGAACTGGATGTTTCTGATGAAATTCGAGAAACGATTCCAGAAAAGGCTCAAACTCTTCATCAGCTGTTGGGCGCCCGTCGTTACAGTTCACAGTTCAAGCACGATGCCGACAATCCCGTACCATACGATCTTGTGATTGTTGATGAAGCCTCAATGATTGACCAAGCGTTGATGAGTAAGCTCCTGGAAGCGTTGCTCGACGATGCCCGACTTATATTATTAGGGGATAAAGATCAGTTAGCCTCGGTAGAGGCGGGATCGGTACTTGGTGACATTTGTGATGTGGAAAGTAATCAGTATTCCCAAAATTATACCGGCTGGCTGAATGCTTTATCGCTTGATATTCCGAATGAATTTGTTGTCGAAAACCCTAAACCACTGACTGATAATATTACACTCCTTACCAAGAGTTATCGGTTTTCATCCGACAGCGGCATTGCCCGATTGAGCAGAGAAGTTAACAAAGGGAATGCCGATTCAGCTTTATCACTCCTTGAGTCGGCCGATATTGATGATGCCGTATTTAAAAATATTTCCGATAGCTCCCAATTGGAGTCACTTTTAGAAGAGAAGCTCCCAGAATATTTTCAAGGTATTTTAGATGGAGACAACCCACGCCAAGCCGTTAAAAAGTTTAATCAGTTTGGCATTTTAGCCGCTCACAGGAAGGGGCCGTGGGGTATTGTACATTTAAACAAACTTGTAGAAAAGATACTGCAAGGTCAGACCCTAGTTCCAAAATATGCCCAATGGTATCGCGGGAAACCGGTTATTATCAACACTAATGATTATATCCTGGAGTTGTTCAATGGAGATACCGGAGTGTGTTTTCCTGATCAGAATGGGGACTTGAAAGTATACTTTGAGAGTGAGGGAGAAGTTCGGGGGATAGCTCCCGGCCGGTTGCCCAATCACAGTACAGCCTATGCACTGACGGTCCATAAAAGTCAGGGTTCGGAGATTGATGAAGTGATGCTTGTATTACCGCGAACAGTTTCAAAGGTAGTGAACAGGGAGCTTTTGTATACGGCTATTACGAGGGCACGCAGAAAAATTGTCATCGCGGGTAAAAAGAGCATCCTTAAAAAGGGTATTAGACGGAAAATTCGACGCTCATCGGGTTTAAGAGACTATATTTGGTCATAATAAAGGTTGAATTAGTGCCTAATAAAAAGTTGATACGGCCGTTAATACATCTCAATAATTAAGAAAAAATATTGGAACAAAGTAGATTGTTTTGAGTAGTAATTATTGAACATACTGATCCCTGGTTACTTATCTATTGTAACCATTGATTTGTACCCCGAAAAGCCAACGTACAAAACAGGGCCGGTTGATCCCGGTCCTGTTTATTTTTTGCCCTTCTTAGGCCGTAATTTTTTAATATCTTGTGGTTCGTAATCAAACCAATCTATTACAGGTCATGAATCGTTCTCAAATTCGGCGTTTTTTAAAGCTTTCCAAACTCTTCTCTAAACCTCATCCCTGGCACGGTATTGATATAGGACAAGAAAATCCCGATATCGTTAAAGTTTTTATCGAGATTGTTCCGGGAGATACGATGAAGTATGAGCTGGATAAAGACAGCGGCTACCTTAAAGTGGATCGCCCACAGCGTTTTTCAAATATTTGTCCCATGCCGTATGGATTTGTACCCCAGACTTTGTGTGATGAGCTTGTCGGAACATATTGTATGCAAAAAACAGGGAGAGATGATATTGATGGCGATCAGGATCCACTGGACATCTGTGTAATTACGGAACGCAATATTCCTCATGGCAACATCATTCTCGATGCTATTCCCGTGGGGGGATTTCGCATGATTGACGGGGAAGAGGCCGATGATAAGATTATTGCCGTCATGAAAGGGGATGCTTCTTTTGGAGGAATGAAAGATATTCAAGATGTGCCCAAGCATATTGTAGAGCGATTGTCTCATTATTTCCTGACGTATAAGCAGCGCCCATTTAGTGATGAGAAAAGAGAGGTAGAGATCACGCATATCTATAACCAAAAAGAAGCAAAAGAAGTTATCACTCGAAGTGTGAAGGACTATAACAACCGTTTTAATATTGATAAGAAAGAGCTCTTTGAACTGATCGGATCAGGTTTGGAGTAGTATAAAATAGAAAAGCCTGGCAGGTTGTTTTGTCCTGACAGGCTTTAGAGAATAAGCGAAAAGTAGTTTATTCTTCTGAAGTATCTTCGGGATTGACTTCAAGAAGTTCTACTTCAAAAATCAGCGTTTCATTTACCCCAATTTGACTTCCGGGTGGTGGATTTTGCCCATAAGCTAAGTCACCCGGTATAAAGAACTTATATTTTGCTCCTTCCTTCATCATTTGTAGTCCTTCGGTCCAGCCGGGAATCACGCGGTTTACAGGAAAGGTAGCAGGTTCGCCACGTTCATAGGAACTATCAAATACGGTCCCGTCTATGAGCGTGCCTTCATAATCAACACGAACTTCATCCTGTTCGCCGGGTGATGCTCCGGTACCTTCTTCAAGAACTTTATATTGCAGGCCGCTATCCGTCACCTGTACATCTTCTTTATCTTTATTTTCGGACAGGAATTTTTCTCCTTCTTCTGTATTACCCTTGCTCTCTTCAATTTTCTTTTGCTGAGCTTGTTGTCGTGCCTTGATTTGGAATTTTTGAATTGCTTGTTTCATTTCCATATCAGACAGCAATCCTTCCTGCTCATTCAGGGCTTGTTCTAACCCGGCCTTTACTAACTCCGGATCAATCTCCTCACTCATGCCGCTTTGGGCCATAAACTGTCCGTTTTGAAAGCCTAAACTATAGCTTAGACTATCAGCCTCGTTTTGGAGAGAAACATCTCCCGAAGAACTGGAATTACAGCCGTTTAAAGCAAGGACACCGGCCAAAAGAAAACAGAATATATAAGTTGTATACTTCATAAATATGCTTAAAAGTTAATTCTTGTTATGAATTTCTGAATAGACTTCGAAGTTATCCAATTTTTCCCTTATAAAAAATTACAGACTGTGTTAAGTGAATTGCTTAGAAAATCGTATCTTAGGGCCCTTCATTAAAAGGAATAGTATATCATCGTAATCAGAAATTAAAAGAAAGCATATTGAGTTTCGAGAAGTTTAATTTGAGCAATGAGCTCATGATGGGTTTAAGGGATTTGCGGTACAGCGAACCCACGCCCATCCAGGAAGAATGCATCCCATTAATTTTAGACGGCAAAGATGTTATTGGGGCCGCACAGACGGGAACAGGAAAAACAGGTGCGTTTGTTATCCCGTTGCTGCAAAAGATAACACATAATAAATCTGACGATACGCAAGCTCTTATCTTATCGCCAACCCGTGAGCTTGCCCAACAGATTGAAGAACAGATTTTTGCCTTGGGATATCATACCGGAATAACCTCTGCGACGGTAACCGGTGGCAGTGATTATGGGACTCAGGTAAAGGCTATTCGTGCAGGCGTGGATATTATTGTAGCTACACCCGGCCGTTTGATTGATCAGATGAATGTGCTCAATCTTGATTTTAGCGGCCTGGAATATCTGGTTCTGGATGAAGCTGACCGTATGCTGGATATGGGATTTTTGCCTGATGTGATGAAAATTGTGGAACAGCTTCCCAAAAAGCGACAAACGATGCTCTTTTCTGCTACGATGGTAGAAGAAGTCCAGAAGGTTGTTGATCAGGTCATGGTAGATCCGGTGGAAGTGGAATTTGAGGTATCCAAGCCGGCTGACAGCGTTGACCAGCAGATCTACTTTGTACATCCCAAACAGAAACTTTCTCTCTTTGAACAACTTTTTGATGCCGATAAATATAAATCGGCTATCGTATTTTGTGCTACTAAACGCGGTACTGATGAAGTGGAGCGGATGCTCAAGAAGCGGGGCGTCAACGCGGTAAGTATGCACGGTGACCGTGATCAAGAGGAGCGAAACGAAGCGCTGCGCTTATTTAAAAATAAAACGCATCCTGTGATGGTTGCCACCGACGTGCTGTCGCGTGGTATTGATATCGATGATGTATCGCTTATAGTCAACTTTGATGTACCGAATAATCCCGAAGATTATATTCACCGTATTGGTCGTACAGGGCGATATGACAAAGAGGGAACGGCTATTACGTTTGTCAGCAATAAAGACAAAAAGTATTACCATGCGATTAAAAATGTAGTCGGCGATCAGCTGACGGTCAAGGATATTCCCGAAGAAACGTCATCCAATGAAAAGGGCAGAGAGAAAAAAGAGCGTACTCCCCAAAAAGAATCTCATCAACAACAATCGGAGCAACAGGAAAAGAAAGAGAAAAAAAAGAAGCCTGTCTCAAGGGAAGAAAGCAAGTTTGCCAAAGAATCTGACAAGGAAAAAACCGATTCTGAGACTAATAAACAGAAAAAAGAAACTGAGGAGCCAAAGAAGAAAGCAGACCAACAGAAGCCTAAGCAGAAGAAGGAACGAAAGCCTCGTCCGAGTAGATCGAAAGGCAAGTCCCAAAGACAGAAAAAATCAGAGAACGGAAAGCCAGAGAATAAGAAAAGCTCTCCCAAGAAAAATGATTCAGCCCGTTCAGGTAAAAATATAAGTATCCCAAAACATATCAGGGAAGCAGAACAAGAAGAAGACATTTTTCAACCCGAAATTATAGAAAAAGCCGTTTCCCGAAACAGGAAAGCTCTAAAGCCGGCGAAAGGAATATGGGGCGTGATCAAAAGCTTGTTTCCAAAGTTTTAGGGAGATATGAAGCCGCCACTGCGTTTCCTTGCGATTGTATCCCTTTTGTTACTTTTGGGATGTTCAGATGATAAAAACCCTTCATCCCAAACGCTGTCGTTGGCTTTGGGAGAAAGAAATGGTCGGTTGCATGTAGTTGATTATCAGATGCGAGAAAATTCCTTTGCGAAGTCGCAGCAACAGGGCCGATATCAATTGCATATTTTTGATAAAGAGGGTAATGTACTGCAAGAGATTAATTTTGAGCGGATAGAACTCTCCGCACGGAACAATGCCAATCCGGAGATCGATTTTTATGTAGCTTTGCCGTTGCTTGCAAATGCTGAAAGGATAGAAATTTATATGCTCGACGGCAGTTCCGGTCACTACCAGTTGAAAACTGATAATCCTCTGCTGAAATGGAAAATTCCCGAACGAATAGCACTCGAAAGCCAGCCATTTAAAGAATAGAATATTCTATAAGGTCATGTAATTATGGAAAGAAACAATTTCTATGTCATCGACTGTTAAATCACTTGCAATTTGGATAGGGATCGTAATACTCGTTCTGATATGGTTGCCCATGCTGGTGATTGTCCGCCTTTTTGACCGCGATCCGGCTCGGTACCGCACGGGAAAACTATTTCGCAATCTCGGTAAGTATATCTCCAAGATAAATCCCAACTGGCAAATCACTATCACAGGAAATGAAAAGATCGATGATCGAAGGCCTTATGTCATGGTCTGCAACCACTTGTCTCAGGCCGATATTCCCTTGATTTCGAATCTCCCATGGGAGATGAAATGGGTGGCTAAAAAAGAACTCTTTGATACGCCGGTAATGGGATGGATGATGAAACTGGCAGGGGATATTGAAGTAGATCGAAAGGCTCCTGACCGCAGGGAACAGACTTTTCAACAAGCACGGTATTATCTTGATAACAACTGTTCTGTGATGTTTTTCCCGGAAGGAACCCGATCGCGAAATGGTAAATTAAATCGCTTTAAGGCCGGCGCTTTTGATCTTGCCATCCGAGAAGAAATACCCATTTTACCGATGGTTATCGATGGAACCCAAAATACGCTGCCCAAACGCAGCTGGAAATTCGGGGTGGCTAAACACATTAAACTGAAGATTCTTGATCCGATTTCAACAAAGGGTATGGACAAGTCTGACATTCGGAAGCTTACAAAACAGGTTAGGCAGGACATATTGGATCAGTTATCAGAGTGGCGAAATCAAGAGCCGGAAAAAATTGATAACTTGTCCTAAGGATTTAGGGGCATTTTCTTTGTAACTACCTTTGTTCTTGTACTATCAGGTTGTGTCCACGCAAAAATTAATTGTCCGTTAATAGCCTCCATTTGTGGGAACCCTGTTTTTCGGGATTCATTGAGCGTTGCAACAGTTTTAGATTGATTAATTCGTTTATCCCCATCAAATGAAGCCATCTTTAGCATCGCTTGATTATTTCCTTTTTCTATCCACGACAAGTATGAGATGCCCTTGTATATTTCGGCATCAACGCGGCCCAACGAAGTACTGTTGTTAAGTGTCACCGGCCTGCTGAATGTGGTTCCGTTATCCACAGAATATGCATACTTAGCAGTTGGATTATCATGTGCGCCAGTATGCCAAGCAATCGATACTAATGAATCCTGCGCCGCCAGTTTTGGCCCGTTTACCGGACAAGCACCTATCTTCCAGCCATCCTGATAAACAGCTTCGGGATTGGTCCATTTCTCACCGTTAAATCGACTGGTGTAAATATCACGGATTTCATTATCGGTACGATCCCGATAGGCTACCACAGCTCCGTTGGATGTTTTTACAAGAGAAGTTGGGCAACAGTCGCAAACCGCATCGTCTATTAGAAACCGCTGCTTTATCGCTCCCTCTCTGCTGATTATCGCTCCGCGCAATGTCATTGCATAGTCGAGTTTATAATAGTCTTCATCAGAACGTCCATCCGTTCGACGTCCATCAAGCCAAACGGCCAAAAATGTTTCATCATTCCAAGGAATCATTGATACAAATCCGTGTTCGGTGGGCGTTTCATCGTTATGGGGCACCAAAGCTTGACTCCAGTTTCCTGACTTGTCAACAGTTGAAATATTTACATCATAAGCATAGGGTCCGCCCGGCTTTTTATTTAACCAATGTGCTGCAAGAGGTCCATTTTTATCTGCAATGATGGAAGGAAAATCGGCCCAATTTATAAACCAGGTTGAATCAGTGGCAACGGTTTTTGTAGAGGACCACTGGTCGTTGGAATACGATGCGTAATTGAGGGAATGGATTTCCGTTTCATTTTTCGTGATCCAGCTCATGTATAGTTGTTCGCCAGTGCTGTACAGGTAGGGATAAACGCTATTTTCTGTTGTGGGATTTGAAATTTCCGTTGCGGTTTCCGGGGTTGCCTTACATCCCATTAAAACTACTGCGAGCACTAAAACTAAAATAAGTTTACTTTTCTTCATTGCCCGTTGTGTTTGATTCTTGCGTTTGGAGTCGGTATCCCATATATATGCCGCCAATGGTTAGTGAAGGTGCTGTGATTAGATACCAGAGGGGTTCATTCTCGGCCATTACGGAGTAGTTAATCAGTGATACTGCTACCATTGTTAAAATAAATCCCAGGATTACTTTCGAGGCATTTTTTGCGACGGTGGTGGCAAGTAATCCTCCAAACAGTCCGAATGCAAATTGTAAGAATGTTATACCGATGATCCATGAATTGGACGGCAAATGACTGATGCCAGTGAGCGTTATATCTGCCCTGAAATAGATAGAGGTAATAACATGAATGAAGCTGTTAAGCGCAGCAATGGAGAAATATCCTGCGGCGATAGCGATCATGGTTCTGACCATAGTATGCGAACGATTTGAAGCTTAATGTTGTAAGATCAATGAAAATTTAAACAGATAAAAATACTCTTTATGCCAGAAGGACCTGAAATTTGGAGAACTGCTGATTCGTTAACAAATGCCCTTAAAAATCGACCTATAGAAGATCTTTATTTTGCCTTTGATGAATTAAAGGATTACGAAGCAAAGCTTAAAGGACAATCTGTTGAAAATGTGGAGGCTCGCGGTAAAGCTTTGCTTACTTTCTTCGATAACAACAAAGTCATTTACAGCCACAACCAGTTGTATGGAAAATGGATGGTGAGCGATTCCGGTGAGCAGCCCGATACCAATCGATCGTTGCGCGTAGCTATCCACAACGGTGAAAAGTCGGCCTATCTTTATTCGGCATCCGACATTGAGATGTTGGACAGGGAAGAGGTAGATCAGCATTCGTATATTAAGAAACTGGGTCCCGATGTGCTGCATCCCAACACTACATATGAGGACGTTCTGAGGCAGTATCAGTCCGATGAATTCAAAAATAGAAAGCTGACGACGCTACTGCTGGATCAGGGATTTGTGAGTGGAATTGGCAATTATCTGAGAAGTGAAATCATGTTTGATGCCAAAGTGAATCCCCGAAATAAATTACGGGCATATACAGAAGAACAAAAGGAAGCACTTGCCGAGGCAACGTTTAAGCTTACCACGCGGTCGTACGAAACAGAGGGAATAACCAATGATCCTGAAATTGTTGAAGCCCTTAAGCGTGAGAATGCTCCGCGAAGCGATTATCGGCACTTTGTCTATAAGCGAACGGATGATCGCTGCCATAAATGCGGTTCAATAATAAAGGAGGAGAAAAATGGTGGGCGAAAAATCTATTTTTGTCCCAATTGTCAATTGGAGGACTAAACTTTAAAACAAAAGCATTCCGAAACTATGAGTTCGTTCCAACAAGATCTTAATGTTCTTTTTCAGCGTGATTTAAATCGTCTCATTGAAAATATTGAGGAAACGCCTGAAGAAATGCTCTGGGAAGTACCCGAAGGGATAACCAACAGCATTGGCGTGTTGACACAACATTTGATTGGTAATATAAATCACTTTGTTGGTGAAGGTCTTGGGAATACTGGCTTTGAAAGAGACAGAGAGCGTGAATTTAAGAATGAACCTATCCCAAAAGAAGATCTTATCTCAGATATACAAGATTTAAAGCGTATGTTGACTGAAATTCATGATGACCTTGAGGATGGAGAAATTGATGCTGACTACCCGATGGAAGTTCCTTTTGAAGCAACAACAAGAGGCTTTTTGATCCACTTATATGGACACTTGAATTATCATCTAGGACAGATTAATTATCTACGACGAATTATGTCTTAAAATGGATGAAAAGAATCCCTTAGAATCATACCTTTGGTCACCACGAAATTCTGAATTTTAAATAGAAGATGTGCGTCCATGAAAGACAATGATTTTTTGAAACCCGGAGATACTGTTGCCCACAGCAACAAACAACTAATGGAATCTCCTGAGATAGCGAAAATTGCAGAAACAGTAATAGAGCGTGAAAGCCTTGATTTTGGTCCTGCTTCAATCGGCTACTTTTTGGTGTATCCAAACCTTTCGAAATACAAAGCTGCCAAGTGTAAAAAAGCATCCCGTGAAGTAGAGTATTACTCCGGACATAACTACCTCATCGAAATTTCCGGTGAAATGTGGGATATGCTTGATCAGAAGACTCGCGAGATGGTGGTATTCCATCAGCTCTTGCATGTTGATCCGGTATACAAAGCCAAAAACCAGGAGTGGAAGATGAAGGTTCGCAAGCCCGACTTTTCTGACTTTTATGAGATTAATGACAAGTACGGCAACGACTGGTATAAAACCGTGCAGGCAACGGTATCATCGCTTTACGATTTAGATCCCAAACGGGAAAGCAAAGTAAATTTGTAATCAAGTCTCCGTTATATTTTTAGGGATATGGTTTGTTCCATATCCCTTTTTTATTGGTAGTCGTCAGCTAATTGGTTTGTTTAACACTGAACGTTTTATCTTTTATTCAGATTTAATAGAGTAGTCCCGCTTTTTTGGATTTGATAATGCTTAATTAAAAGTATTGTTAATGAGCTTACGATCACAAGAGACCGAAGAGCAACCCGAACCGCAGGGGATAAAAAAATATTTCAACATCCATAAGCCTGTTTTCTGGCCCTCAGTTGTTCTTATTCTCACAATGATTACGACGACACTGGTGATGGGAGAGCAGGCCCAAACGATATTTGAGGCTGTCCAGAGTTATATTTCAAACAACATGGGATGGCTCTTTATCCTCTCTGTAAATGCTTTTTTGATTTTTTCTCTTGCTATAGCTTTTAGTCGTTTTGGTGATATTCGCATAGGTGGAGCTGATGCCAAACCGGAATTTAGCACGATGGCATGGTTTGCCATGCTCTTTAGCGCCGGCATGGGAATAGGGATCATGTTCTGGAGTGTAGCCGAGCCCATTTATCATTTCTTAAGTCCGCCTATGGCAGAGGGTGAAACGGTGGAAGCGGCACGCCAGGCAATGAGCCTGACCTATTTGCACTGGGGTTTTCATGCCTGGGGCATCTATGCTATTGTAGCTCTTTCATTAGCCTTTTTTGCTTTTAATCGGGGATTGCCGCTCTCATTTCGATCGGTTTTTTATCCCGTTCTGGGAGATCGAATTGAAGGTTGGATCGGCGATATCATTGATACCCTAGCCGTACTGGCTACGCTCTTTGGATTGGCTACCTCGCTTGGACTTGGTGTAAAACAGGTGAGTGCCGGCTTGAATCACCTTTTTGCCTTCCCCGATACGGTCTGGTTACAGGTTGGGTTAATTATAGGGATTACAATGATAGCTACCCTTTCCGTTATTTTGGGAATTGATAAGGGAGTGCGCGTACTCAGCGAGGCGAATATTCGCATTGCAGTCTTGTTTTTGGTTTTTATGATGATTGTAGGTCCCACCATTTATATTATGGATTCCTTTGTGCAAAATATCGGTCATTACGCTAATAATATTCTCAGCTACAGTTTTTGGACTGAATCTTATGAGGGATCAACATGGCAAAACGGCTGGACTGTTTTCTATTGGGCGTGGTGGGTTTCCTGGTCACCCTATGTAGGTATGTTTATCGCCCGAATATCCAAAGGAAGAACGATAAAAGAGTTTGTGTTGGGAGTACTGATTGCCCCGAGCATTGTTACCTTCTTGTGGCTTGCGGCATTCGGTGGAACGGCCATTGATCTGGAGATGCAGGGTATTGGCAATATAGGTACCGCAGTTGAAGAGAATGTAGCAACCGCACTTTTTGTACTGCTCGAGCAATTTCCATTAGGATTTATAACCTCCATTATTGCGATCATTTTGGTAATGAGCTTTTTCGTAACGTCATCAGACTCAGGTTCGCTGGTTATTGACAGCTTAACAAGCGGCGGTAAGCTGGATGCGCCCGTTGGTCAGCGTATATTTTGGGCACAGACTGAGGGAGCAGTAGCAGCCGTGTTGCTTATTGGAGGAGGGCTGAATGCCTTACAAACGGCTTCGATTACAACAGGCCTTCCGTTTCTGTTTATCTTGCTGTTGATGTGTTACAGCTTATATAAGGGATTAAACGAGGAATATCAGAGAAAAGTTGAGCATAAGGAGAAAAAAGAGCGCAACTCATATAAAGAGTTGGTCTCCAAACTGGTGAAAGAGCAAAAAGAAGAAACTTCTGAATAAAAAAGTATAAAGGTATCCGGTTATGAATAGTTTTAATCATTGGATGGTTGGCCTCGACCTAACGAATATGGATGACCTGGTATTGGGATATCTGGATTTTCTATCCGGTATTGATGAACCTGACCATCTTACGTTTATTCATGTTATTGAGGATGAAGAGATTTCGGAAGAGCTTAGTGAGCTGTTTCCTGAAATAGAGTCTTCGAAATCACTCGAAAGTATTATCCGCGAAGAACTTCAGAAGAAAGTGGATAAGCATTTTGAGGCTGACGGCCCAGATATCAATATCATAATTAGGGAGGGAAGTACCACAGAAACATTATTATCTGGTTTAAATGAGCTTGATCCGGATCTGTTGGTATTGGGCAAAAAAACAGGATATGAAGGAGAGGGCGTTTTGGCGCGAAAAATTACGAAATATGCACACTGCTCGCTGCTTTTTATAGCCGAAAATTCCCAGTATAAACTTGAAAATATTCATGTACCCATAACTTTTTCAAAAGCTTCTGCGAGGGCACTGACAAAGGTCCAAAAAATGTCGAAATCGATAGATGCGGAATTTCATGTACAGCATGTCTATAATTATCCGGCACAATTCTTCCCTTACATCCCTTCGGATAAATATTCTGAGCGGATGAATGACCATCTGAATAAAAAATTCGAGAAGTTTAAGAAGAAGTATGATTTAACGGATATTCCCAACTGTGTTTTTACAGTCAATGAGGATGGGAAAGATGCCGACCAGATCTATGATTTAACCCTGCGAACACGGGCAGATTTGATTATAGTTGGAGCAAAAAGCAAAACGTCAGCGGCTGCTTTACTTACTGATGAGCTGGCCGATAGCCTCGCGGAGTATCATTTTGGAGTACCAGTGCTCATCTATAAAGAAAAAGAGGAACACATAGGACTACTAAAAAGCCTGTTGGATAAGGATTAAAGTTACTCTTCCTCTTCCTCAAAGAAAGTCATTTCTAAAGCTTCGAGACGTCGTTCAATCTGTAGCAGTTTTTGGAGGATTAGTACATGGGTTTTACCGGCATCAATGCCTACCGGACTGTCATCATCCTTAATTTGCTCTAAAATCTCTTGGTATTCTTCTTCTGAAATATTGAGGCTCATAATACTGGATTAACGGTTTAAGAATTTGATTTATTCAACTGCCAATCTATTTCACATTATATCCCTCATCCTGTAAAAAGGTGCGCACTTTATCCACATGATCACCCTGTATTTCAATTGTTTTAGCATAACTAGTTCCGCCAGCTCCACATTTTTGCTTAAGCTGTTTTTCAAGCTTCTCAATAACCTGTGGATTATGTTGAATATTGGTGATCATGGTAACCGTTTTACCACGTCGTCCGCTGGTATCCAGTTTAACATTTATAGCCATAATGGTCTTTACTGTTTATTAAAATTTTTATTCTGATTTTCTACCTGCTTCTTTTTCCACTCATTGTATTTCTCCAAATGCTCCTCATAAATATCGTAAATGCATTTTGGACATCCCGATCCACAACAGTCTGTGGGAAGAGGTTTTATGGGTTTTCGCATCTAAACAGAGTGATCATGAGAAGCTTTTTAGCCACTATTAAACAGTAGTTATCCGGTTTCGCCGTATGCTTCGGGACGAGTGGTTTTGAGCTCGAATCCGTGTAGCGAAAAATTCTTAAGGTGCCACCATGCACGCTTTAACTTCGAATCGGGCAAGGTGAACGATACAATTGAATGAGCTGCTCGACGTAGCGTTTTATCGGCATCCGAAAACTGTTCTATATCAACAATAACGAGACCGTTGAAAGCTTTTACTTTTTTTAAGAAGTAGCGCTCTTGTGGGGTGGCGTATTTGGTGTGAGAATGGGAGTAGCTGGTATAGACGCCACAGAGCTTTTCACCATTTTTGAAATAGAGGATATCGTCGGATTCTTCCATGTTGTCGAAAAAATCATCGAGCTTCTCGAACGATTCCGATTCAATGCGGGAAGACAGGTCTGAGGTATCAACGATATGTATCTTTCGATTTAAACGCTGCGCAATTTCTTTCAGAGCCTTTTGCTTATTGGGCTCAAAAATTCCCAAAAACAAGCTTAGATGATGCCGGTCTTTTTTTACATCAGATTCCAGATGATTTAACAATTCGGTGTAAGCCTCATCTCCGTAAGAGACATCCTGAAACTTATTTTCGGGCGTTTTAATATTCATCAGACTAATAAATTTTATAGCAAATTAGAGAAGCAGTTAGGGTGATTTTAAATTTCAACTAAATATATGAAACGTATCTCTCAGACCGAAAGGTTAACTTTGCAGATCAGCAGCTTCTTCGGCCGATGTGGCAGAGATATCCAAATCATTAAGCAGGCCGGTTTTGAGATCATAAATTAACCCGTGAACACTTAACTCTTGTCCCTCTGCCCACGCCTGCTGTACAAAAGGGGAGTGGCACGTATTTTGAACTTGCGCCAATACGTTGAGCTCACAAAATCGTTTAAGTTTCTCTTCTTCAGAAGGGCTTTTTTCGATCTCGTTTTTGTGTTTTCGATACACGTCCTTGATGTCGGCCAGCCAGTTGTCAATCAATCCCAAGTTCTGATCTTCATACGCTGCCTGTACGCCTCCGCATCCGTAATGCCCGCATATCACTACGTGATTCACTTTAAGTACACTTACCGCATATTGCAGAACAGATTGACTATTGATATCAGAATGCGAAATAACATTAGCAATATTGCGATGCACAAACAGATCGCCGGGGCTGAGCTTCGTAAGCTGCGTAGGAGGGACGCGGCTGTCGGCACAGCCAATCCATAAATAATTGGGACTTTGTCCCTTAGCTGAATCTTCAAAAAAGTCAGGTTGCCTTTTTTTAATCTCTTCAGCCCACTGTTTATTCTGATCAAAAAGTTCCGGTAGCTTGCTCATCAGAGTATCATCTTTTGCGTTAAAATTGGATGCAAATATAATGAGACTGCAGGGGTTAGTGAAATGCCATTTTAATTTTAAATAAAAAAAGATCGAGTTTCATGTGACTGCTAATATCAGAATATGTTTGTTTTGTTCATCCGACCGCTGGGTTTGCGGTATGATAGATTTGAGTATCAAAGCTTGGAGGGAGTTGCTCTCCCGTTTTTAAAAGGTAGAAGTAGCCGGTGGTAGAACCCCAGCCATTCGATAGGGAATTATCAACAAAAAATAAAAACCCTGCCAGAAATATAGTCCTGACAGGGTTTGCAGAAATGATTAATAACTACTGTGATTTCGCACGGCTTCCGTCTATTGATTTGGTGGTTGTTTCTCCAAATGGAGAAGTGACTTTAATGGTAAAACTTCCTTCTGTGCTAACCACTTCATCTGGATCGGAGTCTGAAACCGTCACCTGAAATTCAGTCGTTCCGGGACCAGGATTGAAATAATCACCCAGTTCTAAATCAACGATATCTCCGCTTGCTTCTAATCCCTGTCCAGTTGAAACTTCAATTCTAGTATCTGCAGCCATAGGATAGCCGTTAACATCCGTTATTGTTACGTCAAATGTTTGACTACCACCATTACTGATATTAAGGGTTGTTGGATTTATATCTATGACAGCTCTTGGGGTAGTGAGCAACAGGGTCGTTGTTTTAGTGATGCGATTATTATCCTTATCGATGGTTTCGGCCGTAACATCTATAAAGCCCGGACCATCGGGATGTCCTGACGGCTTGCTACCATTTGCAGAAAGATTTACGGTGGCGTATCCGTTTTCGTTGGTGGTAGCACTGCCGTTAACCAGTCCGCCATACTCAGAGTCAAAATAAACTGCCGTTCCTTCTTGAACAGGGTTTCCTTTAATATCTCCAACACTAACTGCAATACTATTGGTATGGTTTTCGGCTAATTTTCCATAAGCATCAAAATTATTTACTCTCGGTGCTACATAAAAATTTTCAAGTACTGGGAATCCACTGGCAATTGATATCAGTACCGGTGATGATCGAATCGTAATGCTATAATCAGGTCGCTCAATAATCGCTTCAATACGTACGGTTCCTGATGAGTCGCCCGCTGCCAGGTTCGATTTAACTGTTCCCTCTGGACTACCCACACCGGTTGTGGCTGTTTGTGGAGTAATGCGTTCACCGCCATCGGGGCCACTTAAAATTTGGAAGTTGACATCAACAGGGGAATCAACCACTCGTCCTGCCGAGTCGGTCACCTCAAAAGTAAAGGTAGCATTGACATCGCCGCCGGTTTCACGAACGCTAATACTGCTCTGACTTAGATTAATTAATTCAAGGTTTGCCGGTCCGCCTGCTTCTCCGCCTACCTGATCATCTTCATCTTCGCCGTCATCACCACCGTCATCCGAATCATCAGAGGATGCTAAACGAATAATAAGATCATCTATATCAGAATCCGGGGCCATCTTAAAACTGGTCGATTTCGTTTCATAACCAGGTTTTGATACTTCAAGTGTTACATTAACGGTTTCATTTCCGGGTTCTACGTCAAATGAAAAGTTTCCTGAAGAATCGGTATTGGCTGTTTGTTGTAAATTTGTTGGTTCTACAACCTGAACAATGGCATTATTGATGGGGTTGTTATTACTGGAGTCTATGACCTGTCCGGCAATAACAACAGAGTCATCAGTACTACAGGCTTGTATCAGCAAAGCAAAGGCGAGGGGCAATAGTAGAAGTAGACGATTTTTCATTGGTGTATTATTTAGTAGCGTGAATTAATGAGGTTTTGATCCCGAGTTGTTGGGATGTATCCAACGAGTCCCAAATATTAAAAGTAATTAATATTTGTCGAATCTTAAGGTAATAGGTCTTTATTGTCAACTATTATAAAGACCCGGCGGTGGGATTACAATTTAAATTTATTAATATCGGCCTTGGCAAAGACTTGAATTTTGTGTTTGGCTGAATTTACTACAAAGCCTTGCCGTAAAAGCCTTACTGTAACAATAGAAGCTTCGGAATAGCCAACAAAAAACTAGAAAATCCAGCTCATACGTGCGAGCGACTGAAGAGAGCGTAGCAATTCCCAAAATAAAGAAACCCTATCATGGTGAGCGACCAACAGGGAGCGGGACCATCCCCTAATGGAGTAAGTGCTTTTAATACCGATTGGGGGATCGCCGCGGTCGCATAAACTGCTCCCTCGTGATGACAGTTAAGTTTTACAAAGACCTGGGATTAGAACTCATTAAGATTTTGGTCTGCGAATACTGGTGTATGTCTCCAGTTTAATCGTATTAACTGTTTCGGGATGTTTATTAGTGAAAGTAAAAACAGTTATATAAGCCTATAAAGACTATTTTATGCAGAAATATTAAAAAAAATTAATATTTAACTTGCATTTGTAGTGGATGGCTTTAATCTTTGCGTTAAGAAAAAGCAATATAATTTAAGAAAAATTAACTTGTATCATCTGCGGGGATCACTTAACCTTGAACTGAACGAAAAATTTGTAACAAACTTTTGTTCACTTGCTCTTTAGAAGTGAACATTCAAACAATAGTCTTTCACGGTTCTTCGGGACCAATCAAGAAACGACATAACTAATAAACAATCATCTAACAAATAGGTAACTAACCATGGGACAACAACAACTTTTACTCGTAATTTTGGTAACGATTATCGTAGGTATCGCTACGGTCGTAGCTATTAACACTTTCTCAAGTGCAGCAGATTCTGCTAACTTGGATGCTGTTCGGCAAGATATGATTTCTATGGCCTCATCGGCTCAAGGTTTTTATATGAAACCAGGCATGATGAATGGAGGTGCAAATACTTTTGATGGTACATCTGGAAATGAAATTACCATGTCAAATTTAAATTGTCCGGGAGATGTATCTGGAGCAATTTGTACAAATGAAAATGGAACCTACGAGTTAACATCAACCTCATCAGGACAATTCGTTTTAACTGCAGATCCGTCAAGTGGAACTGGATATGTCAGAGGAGAAACTGGAAATACTGATAATACACAAACGCTAACTGTGTTTCCGGATGATGCGAGCTTTACAAATTAATTTTTTATATACAGATTAAAAGTCATTTTAAAAGGCTCTGGGATTCCAGAGCCTTTTTTATTGCTATATACATTTAATAATTTGGTATGAAATTAGAATTTATATATCTGCTGAATGTTTTTGTATATATTGCCTTAGCCATTGCCCCTTCATTTTCAGCAGGATTAACAGATATTTATAATGAAAAGCGGCTGTTGCAAGGTACAGTATTAATTCTGAGCTCTCTTTCCTTTATTTACCTTTTCGCGAAAAATAAGCTGAATGTAAGGCTACAGAATCATTACTTGTGGAACCTTTTTTTTGTAATAATAAGTATTTCCATTGTACTGAGTGAACATTTCTCTTGGGCTCTGTTGGAAATTGGGTGGTATGTATGTTTGTTGCAGCTGGTTTTTGTATTAGCCTACATCTATCAGCAATTCCCCCAAAAATTTGAACGATACGTATTACTGACTTTGATAAGTTTTGCTGCCCTCTACAGCATTCGGGTTGCCGGAGATTTAATTACCGGATTTTTTGATCCCAATTGGCCTAGCTGGCCCGATCATACGCGATCTGTAATAATGTTTGATGGAGAGAACTTTGCTAAGAATGGGTTTTTGGGATTTAAAAACGTTCGCTTCTTTAATCACTTGCAGACGTGGTCATTACCCGTACTGATTTACGGATACATTAAATATCATGCAAAACTTACGAATGGTTTCCGAGTGTTGTTCTTTGTACTCATTTCTTTCTTCTGGATGCTTACTTTTGCATCAGGAGCACGGGGAACCCTGCTTTCTTTACTTATTAGTTCAGTAATAGTTTTCATTTTATTTAAAGGGCAATCGAAAGAGTGGCTTAAAAAAGGGGTGTTTACTTGCCTCTCGGGTTTTTTAATGTATGTAATTGTTTTTTATGTCTTGATTCCCGAAGGATCGGGAAGAGCATTGGCTCGGGCCGATAGCAGTCGCCGATTGGAACTATGGGGGGCTGCGTGGCAGGCGATAAAAAGTAACCCTATTTGGGGACTTGGTCCCATGCATATGGCCAATGTAAATGGTATAAACCCAATCACTTCACCTCATAATATCTATTTGTTGTGGATGGTAGAATGGGGAGTTCCTGCATTTCTAGTCGGAGGATTTATTGCATTGAAGAATTTTTATAGGTGGATTCAATCTGCTTTATTAAATCCATCAGTCCAAAAAGTAGCGTTGACTATTTCTATAATTGCGGGCATAGTTCATTCCGGGGTTTCAGGATTACTTATAACACCACTCAGTCAATTGCTTTTTGCGTTACTGTTGGGATGGAGTATTGGAATTTATTATTCTGCCAGAAATGAAACACTATGGATCAGGCGCAAAAAAAGCTTTAATGGGATTCTCAAAAGTATCCCATTAGTATTATTAGCCGTATTCTTGTTTGCCAAAGTGAGTTCAATGGTCCCTTCTTTAGAGGAGAACAAAGAAAAATTTCAAGATCTGAACCGTAATGAAAAAATTGAGCTTTTTCCCACATCAAGAGCTACTATTTATCCCAGATTCTGGGCACAAGGTTTTATTGGGATTAAGGAAATCAATGGGACATCCAAAGATCCATAACCTTCGAATTTGAGGCCGCAATATTATATGATTTGTAACAAAGGTTTTTTATTATCATCATTGAAGAGAAAATCATCTACAAAAATTACAAGAAACAGAGACTATGCCGCAATTTAGATTACGTGCCATTTCGGCACAGGGAAAGGCTATCAAATCCGAGTTCGAGGCGGACAGCAAAAAAGAAGCCGAAAACAGGGTAGAGAAGCTCTCCCGAAAAAATGGCTTTAAGGTTAAGGGGGTTGACAAAAAGGAAACCTACCAGTACAAGGTTCAGAAAGGAAATAAAGATGCTGTAACCGGGGAGCAGGAGGCTTATTCCAAAGAAGAGGTGGAGAAAGCCCTGGTTAAGCTTGGCTATAAAGTTATACGCATCAATAAAAAGTGGTTTGATTTCAAGGGTGGGGTACCCCAATCAGAGGTGGTCACCTTTATTAGTCTCAGTGCCGACCTTTTAGAACAACAGCTCAGCTTTGATGAAATTTTAGAACTGCTGCACGAGGATACTACCAATGCCCGCATGAAAGAGACCATTGCAACCATCCAAAAGGATCTCAAAGATGGTAAAGAGGGCGATGAGGTCTATGGCAAGCATGAGGATGTCTTTGGAGATTTTGCCTCCTACATGCTCAGCGTGGCTTCCACCAGTGGTAACATGGCGCAGGTTTTTAGGAGTACCGCAAAATTTTTGGAGCGTGATGCCGAATTCAAAAGTAACCTGCGTCGATCGCTCTTAATGCCGGCTATTACGGTGGTGGCAACCATTGGGGTAATTCTATTTTATGTGGGATATATTTTTCCCGCTACCGCCGAGGCTTTTGTAGAGATGGATATTAAATTGCCGCCTATGACGGCTGCTACTCTTGAATTGAGCTACTGGCTGCAGGATAACTGGTTGATTCTTACCCTGGCGCATGTTATCCCCATCACGGCAGCGTGGTACTGGCTTACTCAAACGGCCAAGGGACAGTTATGGCGCGATAAAAATATCATTAAAATACCGGTCATTGGGGATCTTATCCACAAGACCAGCATCGAAATATTTGCGCGGGTATTTTATACGCTCTATAGTGGATCGGGACAAAATATTGAGGTGATAAGAGTAGCCGCGGAAGCCTGCCGCAATAAATATATGGAGAAGCAGATTAAAGAAGTGGCGATTAAAATGATGTTGAAGGAGGGGGCCGGACTGATTGAATCGCTGAAGGCTACAGGAGTATTTACAGATACGGCCATTAGCAGGTTTAAATTGGGAGCCGAATCGGGGGCACTCAAACAAAATGCCAAGCAGTTGGCAGAATATTATGAGACGCAAACGACCTATAAAATGGATACCATTGTAGATATGATAAGTCTGGGTGTAAACCTGTTTATTATGGTGGCCCTCATCGCTATTACGATTGTATCGGCCGAATCTGCACTAATTAGTCCTAACACAGGAGCCATGTAATCAGCCGAAATTCTTTTAGTAATTGCCAAAGATATTATTACTGTATTGTTATAAGAAAATAATGCAGACTCCGATTTTTTACTTTCATTTCGATAATGAACATGTATATTGTGGAAGTATTTTTGCATGAAAGTTAGACTACTCAGCAAACCGTTGGTTTATTAATGGGAAAAGTTAATACTCGCAGACATATTGGTGATATCCTGGTGAACAGGGATATTATTACCGCAGATCAGCTTAATGAGGCTTTGGCAATTTTACGGGAAGAACCGGAAACGTCGAACCGACGGCTGGGCCAAATTTTATATCAGGATCTTGGTATTGACAGGCACGAGGTGATGAGCGAAATCGCCTCAATATATGCATTTGAAGAGGAGTTTGCCGATCAGGAGACTATTGATGAAGAGGATATCGAAGAGATTAAAGCTCATATTGACGAACTTCCTGCCGAGGTTGTGGATGAGTTAGTGCACCAAAAAGCAGTGCCCCTTCGTCAAAATCAGAACACCTTAACGATTGCCGCTGCCGATCCTTCCGACCCTACGCTCTCGAACATCGTCAGTAAGTTAAACTTCAAGCAGCATCATATTGTCTACTGCCGGTATGAGCTGGTAGAACAGATTTTAACGCAGGTTTACGAACAGAAGAACGAATTCCTGGACCTGCTTGAGGAAATTGAGTATGAAGAGCCGGACCTTGAGGAGGAGTCCGACGAAGTTGACGAAGAGGAAATAGATGCAGAAATCAACCAGAGTATGCTTAACTCTCTGGTCGAGGGTTTTCTTGTAGAGGGCGTTCGTAAAGGGGTAAGTGATATTCATATTATACCATGTGGTCCGGCCTCGACCGATATTCGATTTCGTATTGATGGTAAGCTTCAGCTTTGGCATCAGCAAAATAATGTAAAGCCCGAAGCAATATCAGCGGTTGTAAAAGATAAGACGCGTAACGTAGACCGCTTTGAGCGGGACGCTTCGCAGGATGGTTTTATTCAGCGCCAGGTAGATGGGCATAACATCCGTTATCGTGTTTCCATCATGCCTATGGTCGGGGCACAGTTCGATAGAAAATTTGAGTCTATTGTTATTCGTATTCTGGATGACCGTGAAGTTATCACGGATTTGAATGTGTTGGGACTCCAGACGAAAGCGAAAGAGGATTTTGTAAAAGCGATTGAAAAGCCTTCCGGTATTGTCATTGTTACGGGACCTACGGGAAGTGGTAAGTCGACGACGCTTGTTGCCGCACTTTACTATGTGATTACTCCCGAAGTTAATGTGCTTACGGTTGAGGAACCGGTAGAATATCTTATTGAAGGTGCCCGGCAGCTAAAAATTAACAACCACATGACCTTTGATCTGGCTATGCGGGGTATCTTGCGTCACGATCCTGATATTGTGCTCGTGGGTGAGATTCGTGACCTTAAGACGGCAGAAATCGCCATTAAGCTGGCGAATACCGGTCACCTTACCTTTTCTACACTGCACACCAACGATGCACCCAGTGCCATCTCAAGACTCTATAAGATGGGAGTTGAAACGTTCCTTATTGCAAATGCCGTAAACTTGATAATGGCTCAGCGTCTGGTGCGTACGCTCTGTAAGAACTGTAAGGAAGAGTATCGACCACATATTGAATCTGCAAAAGGGATTGGCTTTACAGAGGAAGAGTACGAAGAAACTACTTTTTATAAAGCAGTCGGATGCGATAAATGCTCAAATGGATATAAGGGTCGTGCTGCTATTATGGAAGCCCTGTATTTTGACAAAGAGATTCGAAAAATGATTTTGGAGTCAGGAGAAGAGATAGATGAGGTCGCTATTAAAGAGTATGCAATGAGCCAGGGAATGTTAAGTTTGCGCGGTTCTGGCCGGGAGCGCATTAAGAACGGAATTACAAGCATTGAAGAAATTGCAGCAATTACAATTGAAGATTAAAAAACTCTTAGACGTTTAGGGTAGAGCTAAATAATCATTAATATTATTAATGTCTTTAAGGGGTTAGCATAAGTTAAATTTGGAGATAAGTTATGGCAACTGATAACCAAGCAGAAAAAGAGGCAACGCCAGAGCACATTCGGCAGTTTTTAAAAGAACCGCCCTTGCTGTTAAGGAACTTTCATTACGAAGATATAATGGAATTCTTAAATCTGGGGTCTGAAGAACGGTTCGTGCAGGATGATGTGATTATTAACGAAGAGGAGTATGTCAATTCTGCTTATCTTATTACACAGGGTAAAGTTTCTATTTGGAAAGATAATATCCAGCTCGCAACCTTAGATAAGGGTAATTTTTTGGGTGAAACTTTTCTCTTTAGCAAAAATAATAGGATGGCAAAGGTTGTTTCGGAGGGGGAATCACAGCTGCTTAAGTTTGATCGTTACGAAGCGTTGAACTTTTTCCGAAAAAAACCTGAAAAACTGTTTAATATTTTCACCCGGAATATTATTGAGATTCAGCAGCAGAAGATCAGTAATATGAATGTGCAGCTGTTGCAGCTCAAAAAGCGTCTTTTAGACGATAGTAACTGGTAATTGCTCCATTTGTAATACTTAGAACTCCAAAATTACGGTAACGAAAAATATTTTTGGAAATATTAAAATTATTTAATGTTTTGAGGTATATATAAGAAAGCCGATCATTTATTTGGATTAATAAACAGATGTATGTTCATTAACATTGAAAATATTTCGTAACAAAGAACCTCATTGCAGTTCTTAATTAACAGCAGACTAGGAATATTAAATGATTAAATCGGAAAAAATAGATTAATTGATGGAAGTAGGGGTACAAAAAGATAGTGTTAAAGAACTTATAAAACCGCTTGCTGCTCAGCTCAGTGACAGTTTAAAGGGATTGGAACGGCATCGAGAAATTGGTAAAATTATTGACAGCCAGGACGAAGAGACTCGTTCGGAACTGCGTGACGCTATTGAGCGCCTGCTCAAAAAGATGTATAAGAATGAAGCTTCTGATATTGATCTGGGAGGTCCCGGTTGTGGTAATAAGGTCTGGTATCGCATCCACGGTGATAAATCACCGGCCAAGAATGCGCCTGAATTTTCTCTTATTGAGACCGACTTTTTGCTGCATAATTTAATAATGCCCAGCCAGCGAGAGCATCTTCTTGAGAATCGTAATTTAGACTTCTCTTATTCCTTGTCGGGAACTGATTCTATATCAGGTGCTCGTCGTTATCGTGCGGATATGTATTTTGACTTGGAGCATTTGGCATTGAACATGCGTAAAATCGATAACGAAATTCGTCCGTTTAAAGGACTTAATCTGCATCCCGAAGTAGCAAAAGCGCTTAGTCTTAAATATTATAAGTACGGAATGACGCTTGTTACGGGAATTACAGGCTCAGGGAAGTCATCAACTCTTGATACGGTAATTGACGCAAACAACCGGACGGTTGACTCTCATATTGTTATCATCGCTTCTCCGGTTGAGCTTGTTCATGAGCCCAAAAAGTCAGTAGTACGCCACCGTGAGGTAGGTCGGGATGTTAAGTCATTTAAGGAAGGCGCTATACAGGCACTGCGTCAAGACCCTGATATTATTGTTATTGGGGAGCTTCGGGACCCCGAAACGATAATGACTGCTCTTGAAATTACAGATTCCGGGCATAAAACGTTTGGAACGCTCCATACTAGTTCTGCGATGGAAAGTATTGAGCGTATTCTTGGTGAGGTACCACCCGATGAGCAAAATCGTGTGCGCACACGATTGGCAGATGTTCTAACTTGTGTGATAAGTCAAAAGCTAATTCCGAGTCTTGATGGGAAACGGGTATTGGCTAAAGAGGTTTTAATGGTAACGAGCTCCGTGAAAGCTGCTATCAGAAATAATAATGTGAATGAGATTTACCAGATGTTGATGGAAGGCAGTGAACAAGGGATGATGACCATGGAGCAGGATCTTAAACGCCTCTATGATCGGGGAAAAATTTCACAAGAGGAAGCCATTAATAATGCCAATAACAAAAAACGGCTAAAACAGCTTATTTCAGAAACCCAATATTAATCTACGACGGATAACTTTACGGGATGTTTGGAAAAAAAGAATATGTAGGACTTACAATTCAGGATGACCTTATCCGTGTGGCACGGCTGCGTGTTGAAGGTGGTTCGGCTAAAATCATTAAGTTGGATCGCTTTTCACTTGTTGAAAAGATACAGCAGCATGCACAGGCCCAGAACTTGGATACTGATGCTGAGCAAGAAGTTGCTTTTGAAGAAGACGACGATGCTGATTCGATATTTGGCTTGGAAGAGGGCGAAGAAGAGGATATTGAAGATGATTTTGATCTGTCGGAACTAGAGGAGGAAGAAGAGGATGAAGAAGATATGGAGCTCGATATGGTTGAGGAGGCCGACACGCCTCAATCCAATGAGCTTCTTATTTATAATATCCTATCTGATATTGACAGTGAGAAAGTTTATTTGGGATTAAATATACCTGCCGGTCATACTATTTTTCAGCTTATCAGGGATACTGATTTTTCTGAAGTTAAAGAGAAAGATCTCATTCAAGACCTCGAGGATAAACTCGAATCAATTTACGGCACTCCTAAATCCCCTGATAAATATTCTTATGAAGTTCGGGAAGACGGTTCCCTGTTACTCGGTTCTGTGGAGGATGAATCGATTACCTTAAAAGCCGTAAACAGGGCACGTGAGCTTTATACGGGGAAACTTGACATACAAAGTATTATTCCTGATGAGATTGCGCTTGTTGGACTGGTAAGGGCTAACTATGAGCTTGATGCTGATGAAATGACGGGTATTATCCAGTTTGGGAAAGAAACCTGTCGCGTAGTTTTCATGAAAGGAGAAGAGATTTGGCTGGTTTCTCCCATAATAAATGAGGGAACGGAAAAGAAATCCTTCATGAATACGGTATTTAGTAAAATTCTTTTCCAGTTGGATACAGGAGAAGTGCCCAGTTTGGATCGTATTCTCTTGGCTAATAATACGAGGGGAAGTGATGCGGTAGATTTCTTTAAACAGAATTTTCCGGATATTCACGTAGAAAACCTGGCAATAAAGGAAGAGTTTATTGATAATCTGAGCGTAGATTCTTCCAGTATCCCATCATTCACAACTGCCATTGGTTCTGCATTGGCCGCTTCGGGTGCAAAAGATGAGGTTTTTCCAAAATTATCATTTGTTCCTAAATATGTTGAGGACCGCCAGAAGATATTTCAGCTGCAATGGCACGGAATGCTCATTCTATTTTTGATATTTTTGACGCCCATTACTTTTAATTACTTCTATACACAGAATGCCCAACAGATAGATTCTTATGAGCGTGATTTAACTCAAATGAATTCACAGCTCGAACAACTGGAGCCTATTGTAGATGAAGTGGATGTTCTGCAGCAGGATTTGTCGACTCTCCAAGAGAAACTGACGATGCTGGATACGCTCACACAAGGCAGCAAAGAGTGGTCTGCTAAACTTGATCTGTTGAATAAAGGCATTCAATCAGTAGGTAATTCATGGTTAGCTTCTTTTTCCCAGTCTGGGGATGGTACCTTTATTCAGGGATACACATTGTACAGAAACAGAATTCCCAGAATCGTAAATATTTTTGATGAGGCTACGCTGCTGAATGTCAATAATGAAGAAATGCGAGAAAAGCAGGTATATACATTTTCAATTCTGATACAATCTTTTGCCGAATCCGATTCTATTTATTCACCTTCATCACCAGAAGAAGTTAAAAATCTGATAGGTAAATAATTTAGTAAACACGATATATGTCCTACGGTCTACGAAATACAATCATTCTTCTTGTTGTCTTGACCACTTTTATAGGTGGGGGATGGAGCTATATTTACTTTTATCAGCAGCCAAAATTAGAAGATTTGGAGCAAAATGTTGAGCAAACGCGGCAAGAGTTAAATCAGAAACAGCAGAAAGCTGATCAATTGCCGATGCTTGAAAACCAATTTAAAGAGGCCACGAAATTTTTCAATAATTACAATAAAGGGTTATATCCCAACAATAACGAAGATAATGTATATGATTTTCTGGACCGGGTAAGTACAGGATCTGCATATACGGAGTTTACCTTTAGTTTTTCAGATTCGACCACATATAATCAGTATGGGGTAATTTCGATGAAGGTTACCGGGCAGGGGTACTACCGGAATTTTATAAATTTTATTCGTCAGGTCGAATTAAGTAAACCGTTAAATAAAGTTAGTCAGGTTACTGTAAATCCCATTAATGAACTCGATTCTTACGGAAAAGTTAATTACCAATTTTCTCTGGATAGCTTTTATGACCGTGTTAAATTATTGGGCGAAGCTGACTTAACAATTAATAATAATTTACTTGGATCGGTATATAATCCATTCTATCCATTTATCAGGTCAGTCAAAGAAAATGAGGACAATCTTGTGAACGTAGAAAATAGTGAGCTTTTGGCGATAAGTTCCAATAAGATCTTTTTACTCGATCAACAGGGGATAATGCAACGACTTACCGAAGGAGATGAAGTATATCTTGGAGAACTTTCATCAATAGATATTGATGAGGGAACCGCTTCTTTTACTCTTAATAAAGGTGGAATCGTTGAGCGAATAACCTTGCAGGTAAATAATGATGAAGAAGATGAAAATGAAAGCAGTAACTGATATGAAATCTTTTAGATACCAAAAATTTATTCTTTTTACACTGGCATTGCTATTTATTGCTATTGGTAGTGTGAATAGTCAAAACCGGGACAATCTGCCTGCAGAGTTCAGAGAGTATACCAATCCCGAGGAAGTGGTTCGATTTGACAGAACCACCTCTTTTGCTCGTGCTGTTGATGTTATAAATGAATTTTCGCAGCAATTCCGGAATAAGGCGGTCATCAATCGTACGGATGTAGAGGGCGAAATAGGCATCTCAGTTCCACCCATGCATTGGATGGATGCTTTAAAACTAATTTTGCGTGTTAAAGAGCTCCATTTAGTTGATAAGCAGGAGTTTTTTGAGATTGTGACCCGTGAATCCATTGAAGCGGAAGCGTTAGGCCAGGCAGCATCTCAACCCGCAGCAGGCGGTGGAGAAGGTGAGGGGCCGGTAGCTACTACCCAAACACACGAAGTTAGAATTAATGCTATCTTTTTTGAAGGGAATCGTCGTGCCTTGCAAGAAATTGGTGTAGACTGGTCAACTATTTCAGAAAATGTTCCCGAATCTGTATTAGGGGGTGGCCAAGGCGGACAAGGTGGAGGAGGTGGCGGCGGCCAAGGGGGTGGCCAGCAGGGCCAAACTCCTCAAGTACCTAACTCTGAATTTGATGGACCTTTTGTGCAGGTGAATTCAAAAGGAGCCCAGAGTGTATCGCAAAATGTATTTAACGCATTGATCAATGTGGGTGAAATTGGCAATACCGGAATAGAGGTACAAACACTTTTTAGTGCATTTGAAGCGGATAATCTTGGTGAAATTCTAGCATCACCTACCGTAAAAGTGATGGATGGTCAGGAGGGTAATATCCAGGTAGGACAGGACTTTTCTATTAAGCAGCGTGATATCGCAGGTAATGTTGTTGAACAGTTTTTCTCGGTTGGTACTATTCTTACGGTTACTCCGCAGGTACTTACCCAGCGTGATACTACCTTCATCCACTTGGATATTGAGGCCGAGCGATCATCAGCTCAGCCCGATCCGGTAAGTACTATTATTAACAAGCAGGAAGCCCAAACGCAGGCCTTGCTGCTGGATGGAGAGGCAACAGTTATTGCTGGATTATACAGGACTGAAAAGGCCAATGTACGCCGAGGAATTCCTATATTGAAAGATCTTCCGCCGTGGTTTTTTGGATTGCGATATCTGTTTGGGTATGAATCTCATGATTATCAGATGAGGGAGCTTGTAATATTAATACAAGCATCCTTAGAGCCTACTATACCCGATCGATATGGTAAAAAAGATTTCAGAACTAAGTATGAAGTTCTGCAGGATGAACGAGATCGAATGCAGGAAGAAGCTTCAAAAGGCCAAGAAATCATGAATCGTGAAAAGGATGAAGACCTCCAGGAAATGTTTGATGGTGAGCCGGAGGAAGAAGAGCCAGAGCCCCAGGTAAAACAGGAAGAAGAGGAGGCTGAACCAGAACCTAAACCTGAGGATAAAGATTCGACTGATGATCAAAAATCTGAGAATGCCAAACCGGATTCATTAGATCAGGAAAGTGACCAGCAGGACACACCGGAAACAATGAAGGATCCGGAAGTTAAAACAGAGAAGGTGGAACTTAATCTAGGTGCAGGAGAAGATGATGCTCAAGCTGATACCGCAAACCAAGGGAATGAGTCTGAGCCTGAAACTCCCGAATCCGAGGATGATGGCGATGTTGAAAAAAACAGTGATACGCTTTCTGCCTATTACATTATTGGCGGATCATTCCGTGTAATGGAAAATGCAAGAGAGCATAAACAGGAGCTTGACGAGAAAGGATTTAATGCATCAATTATTAGGATGCCGGAAACAGACATCCATTTGGTTACCTATCAGGGATTTGATGATCTGAACAGTGCTAAAAAAGGTCTTGCTGACATTAGACAAAATCAGAATTCGGAAGCCTGGGTATATAAAGCGAAATAAATTTAGTTCGAATTACTAACTATACACTTTAAAAGGCACTCAAGTGATTGAGTGCCTTTTTTTATGTTTTACTGCATCATATCAACGGTGGTGCCGTTTCCATCCATCAACTGATACTGCCTCATAAGATTGGCAGTAAGACAAGAATGCACAGGCAAGATGGTTATGGTATCACCGATATCGTAATTCTTGAATACATTATTTGAACAACGGATAATACCATGTTCCTGGGAGAGTTTTATAAGATGCGAAGTATTGTCTAAGGGTTCCCAGTAGTTATCAACTTTCTGGGCAACTGTTCCGTAATGAGTAGTCTTATTCTCAGTCATTGACTCTTTCGAAAAGTGGACCGCTCCACCGTGAATAATCAGTTCTTTTCTTTCGGGATATTTATCTACAACAGGACAAGCCATCGCAACAGCTATATTAGCAGGGGTACAACTGCCAATTTGATTTTGCATTAGATCATAAAACACAAAGTTGCCCGGACTTATAGTATCAATAGGACCAAAGTTATCGGCAATCGAACAACAAGGCGTATCTCCAGAACATATCTCAAAGGCCCCAAAATCAGGTTCAATATGCTTTGTTAAATTTTCAAATTGGGTAATAACTGAATTCTGGACCTCCGCTATTTCTTGTTTTGAACGGCAACTATATGAATGACCTGCATGTGAATAGAATCCAATCCAGTTGATATATTCGGTCTTCTCTATAGCAGTAATTAGTTCTTTTATTGCTGTGATATCATCAGAGGCCAACCCTGATCTGTCTGATCCGGTATCAATTTCAATATAGGTATTAATCGAAGTCGTTAGATGCTTTTCTAAGAAATTGGCAGTTTCAGGTTTGTTAATCAGTAATGTTAAAGAAATATTTTGAGCGAGTTCGTTTAGTTCTTGAACCCGGCCGATATTACAGGGGAAAGCGATAGTGATATCTTTCCAGTCGTCTTCAGCAAAATACCGCGCCATATCAACTGACGAGACCGTGATAGCTGAAATGCCTGCATCTTTTATCCAATCTCCCACGCGTTTCGACTGGTGGGTTTTCATATGGGGTTTTAATCGCAAGTTATGTTGTTGAGCTTTTTTCGCCATCCTCCTGATGTTGGCCTTGCAAATATCTTCATCCAACAGAAGGGTGGGAGTTGTTATCTTTTGCATGGATAGAATTTTGGTCCTGACCAATATTCTCAGCCAGGGCTTAAATGTAATACCTAAAGATTAATTATCAGATTGCTGCATGTTATTAGCAACCTCGGTTACTTTATTCCACACTCTGAAAACATTTCTGGAGGCAATTTTCTCGATTTCATCTTCCGTGTATCCACGCTCTAGGAGTTCAGCAAATAGGTTGGGGTAGCTGGAAACATCTTTAAGACCCGTTGGCAGGGTTGGCCCCACGCCATCGTAATCGGAGCCCAGTCCAACATGATCAATGCCTGCCAGATCAACAACATGGTCGATGTGATCGGCTACCTTTTCCACGGTACTAAATTTGAAGTTTTCCTGAAAATATTCAGATCGGAACTGTTCAGCCTCTTCACTTTCCGGATCTAGCTCTTTCTCTTTAATTCTTTGTGCAATTTCCTGCCGTACTTGGTCTTGACTATTTTGAGATGCACTATCCAAGAATGTAGAACCAAAATTAATCATTATAACGCCGCCATTTTCACCAAGTCTCTTGATAAGATCATCACTCATATTCCGTTCAAATTCAGGTGTAAAATGCCTGCAGGATGAATGTGTAGCTACAACCGGAGCTTCTGTTACATCCATAACATCATAAAATGCGCTGTCGGTAATGTGAGATACATCCACCATCATCCCCAATCGGTTCATCTCTTTTACGACTTCTTCACCATAATCACTTAAACCATTGTGCGTATCTGCAGTTGTATCATAAGAAGAATCGCTGAGACGGTTATCTTTTGCATGAGCAAGAGTGATATAACGGACTCCCCGATCGTAGAAGTGTTGTACGTTGGATAAATCTTCCCCGACGGGAGCTCCATTTTCGATTCCCAAAGGCAGTGAAATCAATCCCTTTTCAAAATTAGCTTGTATCTCCTCAGGAGAAGTGGCAATTGCAAATTTATCGGGATTATCATTGGCAACTCCCTCCATCATATCGATAAGGCTGTCAGCCGCAGCTTTGGCTCCACCGGTTTCCTGATACTCTACGGGGATATAAATGGACATGAACGGCGCATCCAGGCCACCTTCTTTGGCTCGAGGATAATCAAAATCCAGATCGGGCGCTGCCTTCGAAATATCAACCCATTCGTCTTTTAGCTGATAAGGGACATCAATATGCCCGTCTACAATGATTACTTTTTGAGCAAGCTCATTTGCCTGTTGTTGATACTGATTGGTTTCGGCACAGCTGGCGAATACCAGTACCAATAAAAGTACAACACTAATATTTTTTATACTCTTCATCCTTTAATTTATTTAATTAGAAGTTTGGTTGAATGTTGATCAAAAAATGTTCCTTTCCAAATATTAAAAAAAACATTTTACAATATTTGCTTACGAAAAGTTCTTAAATAATTGGAGAACTTTTTCTTGTGAAGCTTTGCTGAACAGGAGGGGACGTCCGCTGAATTCAAACAGATATAACTCCTTGTCAGTATCAGTAAAGCTTACCTTAAAGGTTTTTAGCGTTGGCTTAACTTTGCATATTAAAAAATTTACTCCCGAGGTGGTCGGAAACACTTCTTTGATGGTTTCTTTCGCAAACTGCTCCTCATGAATTTTCTTTCCATTTTTCAAATACGACACCAGGATATTTTTGTCCGTCACATTCAATGTTATTTCAATGGGACCGTTCATAATTTGCAGGTAGCAGAGAATTGTTACTGCAAAAAAAATAAATGCTCCTAACCTGGCAATACTTAACCAAAATGGGTCTTCTAAATTCCAGAATACAGTAAATGTAATTACTGATAACACACCTGAAATAATGGCTCCTGTTTTCCAGAAGTCGTAATTCTCTTCCGAAATAGTAATCGATTTGTCCATTAGGCATTTTTGTGGTTAACAGTTAAATTGGAGATAAGATATCGATTTACACTTGCAACTCAACATCTGGTCTGATAGATTTCTAATACAGTAAATAGTCAGGAAACGGGTAAAACAAATACTTTATATTATGGCTAAAAAAAAGAAAGATTCTGAAGGTAAAACAATTGCTATTGCCGTTATTTTGTTTGCTGCCGGGTTGGTTGCACTTATTTATGCCATCCAATTTATCATCGGTTATTTCTTCCCCAATCTATAGCTCCTCCCTCCAACAGTATTCACTGATTATTTCTGATCTTAATTCTTTTTCAGACAGCTTTGAACTGTCAGAGAATTTATTTGCTGGAAATATTAAAAAATTTTAATATTCCTGTAACAAATTACGGTTGGAGTTCTCTTTTATATAAAGAGGGCATTGCCCTAATTAATAATTATTAATTGACTTCGGGAATCTACAAACGGTATGTACGTATGAAAACAATAGCTTTTACCAATCAAAAAGGAGGAGTAGGAAAAACCACCTCAACAATTAATGTTGGTGCTGGACTTGCCCAAGAGGGATTCCAGGTTTTGCTTGTTGATTTGGATCCTCAGGCAAATCTTACTTATTCGCTCCGGCTTAGTTCTAATCGTTTAGAAACTAGCATTTACGATGTGCTTAAGGGTGATATTGAGGCTAATGAGGCAATTATCAATTACAATGGTTTTGATATAATGCCTTCATCTATTGATTTGTCAGGAGCCGAAATGGAGTTTGCCAATGAACCTGCTCGTGAAATGTTGCTTAAAAATAAGTTGAGTACCTTATCCAAAGATTACGATTATATCCTGATTGATTGTCCACCCAACTTGGGCTTACTGACGCTCAATGCTTTTACAGCTGTTAAGGAGATCTTTATTGTGCTTCAGTCAGAGTATCTGGCCTTACACGGGCTTTCAAAGCTGATGGATGTTATCCAGGTTGTTAAAGAGCGATTGAACCCTGAAATAGAAATAAGTGGTATCATCTGTACATTGTTTGACGGACGGAAAAATCTCAACAATGAGGTCGTCGATCATATTAAGGATTACTTTGGTGATAAAGTCTTTAATACGATAATCAGGGATAATGTGGCGCTGGCAGAAGCACCGAGTCACCATAAAACCATTTTTGAATACGCACCAGATAGCCACGGAGCAAAAGATTACAAGTCGTTGGCTAAGGAAATCAGAAATGGCCAGTTGCAGCACGCGTAGAATATTAATAGGGATCAGCTTATTATGTCAAAGAAGAAGAGTTTAGGGAGTAGTCCTATTGCCTTTAAATCAAAAAAAAGTGCAATGGGATTTATTCCTGATCGAGGGGTATCTGATAAAAGAAAGGATGCTGATACTGCTGTTATAGCTAAAAAACAAACTAGGGACAACAGGAGTAGAAAGAGGAACAAGAATACAGCATCAAAAAAAGATAAAAAGCCTAAAAAGAAAATTGTCAGCTACTACTTGGAAGTCGATTTAATTGACAAGATAAAATCGCTGGCTGATAAAAAGGATATGTATTATTCTGCCTTGGTGACTTCGGCTCTTAAAAACTGGATCGCTAAGAATAACTGATTTTCTTGGTTGTCTGTCTGGGAATCAGCTTGGAAATACCATTTATCGATTCTTTTTTAATGCTCAGTTGCTTATCCTAAGGGGTCGATAAGTATAAAAGAGCTTTAGTTCTGTGGAAAAAACAGTATCGGAACCACTACTTACTACCAATCGGTATAAGCTGCAGTTTGCCAAAACAGAAGCTGAACTGCGTGCCGCTCAATCACTGCGATATCGTGTGTTTAACGTGGAGCTTGGCGAAGGACTTGACGAATCTCATAGGCAGTGTCTGGATATTGATAAATACGATTTGCAGTGCGATCATCTTATTGTTGTTGATCGTGAAACAGATCGTGTAATAGGTACTTATCGATTGCAGACCTATAAGAAAGCAATTCAGAGGCATGGGTTATATACAGCGGATGAATTCAATCTGTCTGTAATCCCAGAGAAGATTCTAAATCAGGCGGTAGAAGTAGGTCGCGCTTGTATACAGAAAAAGCATCGTAATGGGCGCGTGCTATATTTGTTATGGCGGGGAATAGCAAAGTACATGGAAATAACCGAACAACGCTTTTTGTTGGGTTGTTGCTCTATCAAAAGTACAGATCCTGCCGAAGGATGGATGGTATGGGACTACCTGCGGGAAAATAATCACATCCACAGTTCTTTAAGTATTGATACCAAAGACGACTATCACTGTCCGGATGTTGAGAGGAATACCGAAGCTTGGAAAAACGTAACGTTGCCACAACTGTTTAATCTATATATCAATTTGGGAGCTAAAACCTTATCAAAACCGGCTTTGGACACAGCTTTTAAAACGATTGACTTTTTAATATTGGTAGATCTCGAGAATCTTGATGAGCGCTCAAGAACACTATTTTTTCGATAGTTATGAAAAAAATTATTGAGAATGTAAGGGCATTAATACGCCTTATACTTTTCTTTCTTCTTTCTTTAGGTACGGTAATTTTAGTTGCATCGGGCAATATACTCTTTGGTTTCATAAAACCTTCAATGGTTGCCAAATGGAAAAATCGTATAATAACTCTTTGGGCTTGGTTAACAGCCAATATTCTTGGGCTGAATATCACTTCTGAAGGATCGCCGCCCAATCCACCTTTTTTTCTGATATCCAATCATTTAAGTTATATCGACGTGGTACCACTGTGGTACTTTTTAGACGGCACATTTATTGCTAAAAGTGAAGTTTCCTCATGGCCGTTTTTTGGATGGGGGACCCGAACCCTGGGAGTTCTTTTCATAAATCGTAAGTTGCAGGGTGATGTTCGCCGGATGAACAATCGTATTGCAGAGACCATATCCAATTCACAGGGGATTATTTTATTTCCCGAAGGAACAAGCTCTAAAGGGGAAAGAATTTTACCTTTTAATTCCTCTTTATTAAACTATCCGGCGGAAAAAGAAATGCCGGCCAGTTCTGTGGCAATTTCATATCGTACGTCGGATGCCGACCGTCCAGCGTGGTCGCACGTCTGCTGGTGGGGAGATATGGCCTTTTTGCCTCATTTTTGGGAGCTGCTTAAAATAAAACAGGTGGATGTTACAGTCAGGTTTGGAGATAAGGTTACTGCCAATGACAGAAAAGAGCTCTCAAAAAAGTTACATAAACAAGTATCACAATTGTTTATTCCCATTGTTGATTCTCAGAATTAATTACATAGATTGATTAGATGTTAAAGAGCATAAAAGGCTGGAAAAAATACATTCTTATTTATGTCGTTGCTCTGGCACTATCCCATCTTATTACAAGCTTTTTCCAAAGTCCGCTGCCCGATCAAGAAGAACCTAATAAAACTATACAGCTGAACGTCGTCAATGCTGATCAGTCCCTATCTGATAAAGAGATCACCATTGGTTATCAGGACATATATAGCGGATCAGAAGATAATCCCCCCGTTTTATTACTTTTGCCCGGTGGACCAGATGGTCCCGAAGTGTTTCAAGAAATAATCTCAGATTTGTCCTCTGAAATAAGGGTTTTAACACCCCATTTGCCGGGTTATGGAAGTGGGAATGATAATCTGCCGAGCTATTCGTTTGAGACCTCATCAGTATATACTGCACAATTTTTAGATACGCTTGACATTTTCAGTGCTCATGTTTTTGGGTTTGGACTAGGTGGCCCAAGCGCCATTTATTTGGCTCATGATCATCCCAATAAAATAAAATCAGTGGGACTTATTGCCTCAGTAGGGGTGCAAGAGTTAGAGCTGCTAGGAAGCTATCGCTTAAATCATGCGGTACATGGGTTGCAGTTGGGAGCAGTATGGCTGTTACACAATGCCGTTCCGCATTTCGGGCTTTTTGAAGCCATTGATATTGATGTCTCATATGCGAAAAGGCACTATGAGTCTGATCAAAGGCCGCTCAGATCCCATTTGAAACAGCTTCGCAAGCCCATGATCATAGTGCATGGTAAGAAAGATCCCTTGGTGCCACTGGCCGCTGCACAAGAGCACTACAGGATTGTTCCACAAAGCAAGTTACAGTTATTTAATGCGGATCATGATCTCTTGGAGACCCACAGCGATTCGGTTAGTCAGACTATTAAATCATTTGTTACTGAAGCTGAGAAAGGTACTGCAACTACGGCTGATAACGCCTCAGAAGAACGTATAAAAGAGGCTGAAAAGTTGTTTTCAAATGTCGAGTTTGCAAAATTCGAAGGTATTTCTCTTCTGATTATTATGCTGATCATCATTTTGGGTACGTTGATTAGCGAGGACTTGACGTGCATCGGTGCAGGATTACTGGTAGCCCGTGGACTTATTGGGTTTTGGCCTGCAACATTGGCTTGTTTTCTCGGGATCTTTATTGGTGATGTAGGACTTTACGTGGCGGGAAGGGTATTGGGACGGCCCGCGATCAAAAGGGCACCTTTAAAATGGATTATATCAGAAAAAGACCTTGAAAAAAGTGCGCAGTGGTTTAAGGTCAAGGGCCCTGCAATTATTATCGCAACTCGGTTTTTGCCGGGCAGCAGAATGCCAACATATTTTAGTGCAGGGGTAATACGGGCGGGCTTTTGGATGTTTATCTTTTATTTTATCCTCGCAGGACTTGTGTGGACACCTATGCTTGTGGGGATCTCTAAGCTGCTTGGGAATGAGTTATTGCGCTATTTTACGGTCTATCAGGATTATGCCATCTGGGTGTTTCTAGGGGCCGTGGCTTTCATCATTATGTTTATTAAGCTAATTATTCCCGCCTTTAGCTATAAAGGTCGGCGACTGTTATTGTCCCGATATCGAAAATTAACGCGCTGGCAATACTGGTGGCCTATTATCACTTATACACCTGTAACGCTGTATATTATTTATTTGGGGATTAAATATCGCTGTCTGACGTTGTTTACAGCTGTTAATCCTGCTATACCCGATGGTGGATTTATTGGAGAATCCAAAAGTGCCATTCTAGATTTATTTGAGGATTCCTCATCGGTAGCTTCGTATAAGAAAATTACTTTTAGTGAAGAAACTGGAAATATGCTTGATGCTGCCGATCAATTTTTAAGAGAAAATAACTTAAGCTTTCCGGTTGTTCTAAAACCGGATGTAGGAGAAAGAGGCAAAGGGGTTAGAATTTTAAAAGATCGATATGCTTTGCAGGATTATCTTTCTGAATGTTCAGAGGATATCATCATACAGGAGTTTATAGAAGGCAAGGAAGTAGGAATTTTCTATTATCAAAAACCCCAAGAGGAGCAAGGACATATTTTTTCCATCACCAAAAAGGAGTTACCACAAATCGTTGGTGACGGACAAAAAACGGTACAAGAACTTATTTTATCTAATAATGTTACCGTGAATATGGCCAAAAAATATCTCAAGCAAAATGAAGAACGTTTGTTTGAGTTACCGGATGATGGAGAACAAATTACATTAGTTAATGTAGGAACACATGCCCGGGGTGCTGTCTTTTTTGACGGGAGTGAGTTTATTACTGAAACTTTGACAATGAAAATGAATAGAATTTGTAAATCAGCAGAGGGTTTTCAATTTGGGAGATTTGATATCAAAGTACCAGATTACGAACAATTAAAAGATGGTAAAGGATTAAAAATAGTTGAGGTGAATGGCGTAACTTCTGAATCAACAAATATTTATGATGATAAATATTCTTTTATTGACGCACAGAATATCTTGATGAATCAGTGGAAGGTTGCTTTTGAAATAGGAAATCAGCTAAGAAAAAATGGGAGTGAGGTTTCTTCATTATTTCCTTTTCTCAAGAGGGCTTTTAATCAAATAGTGAAAACAAATGAAGAACAATCTTAGAAATATTTTTCTAACATCTCACTGGCTTTTTCATGATTAAGTTCGGCTGCCTTTTGTAAGTCTTGCTCTGCTTTGTCCATATGCTCGGATATCATATAGCTGCATCCACGGTTAAAGAGCAGGTCAACATTTTGCGGATTATTCTCAAGTGCTTTGGTAAAATGAATAATGGCTTGTTCATGCTCTCCCAACATCTGTGCATAGACCATTCCGACACCTTGTTGGGCAATAGTGTTATCAGCATTTACATCGAGGGCTTTTTTGAATTGCGCAAGCGCTTTCTGAGGCTTTCCACTATTGTGATATAAAGTACCTAACAATTGATAAAGTTGATCGTCGCCAGGCTGTTGATCTATAGCAAACAGAAGAAATTTCTCAGCTTCTTCGTCATCTTCATTCATAACTTTGATGAGCGCCTTATTTCTAAGGGCTTGTGGATGACCTGGCTCTCTGTTTAATACTTCATTAAACAGGCGCAGAGCATGTTCATGGTTTTGTTTTTCTAAATTTTCTTTAGCCCGGTTATAAATTTTTTCTGTCTTTTGACCCATAAATCCTTAGAAAATTCTCGTTGTTAGATATTAAAAATATTAATTTTATCAGTGTAATAAAGAAGAATTTGATTTATTCTTTGCACTTTTTCTAAAAGCATCTATAGCAATCATATTGTTCGCTGCGTCGGTAAGTGGGGTCGGTACCGGACAATCTTTTATAACAGCATCGGAGAATGCTTTTGCCTGCAGGGTATATTGATTTACGGGTGGAAAGGTAATCTCTTCCTTCGCTCCGCCTTTAAAGAGCCAAATTTTTGTTTTTTGATCCGGTGGAGCATTAAAGGGAATCTCAATAATAATTCTACCATCTGTACCTATAATGGTCACTTGCTGATGGGACACTGTTTGCGTAGCGCAAGTAAATGTTGCGGTTCCGGAGTTAAATTCGAGTGTTCCGGATGCTAAATAATCAGTTTTAAATTTCGGATCTATTTTCCAGCATCCCGAAATATCAGTCGGTTCCTCATCAAAAAGAAATCGTGACAAGGAAATGCAATAACAACCGATATCCATAAGTCCTCCACCACCCATATCAGGCTTATTGCGGATATTGTTGGGATCATCGTTATAATAAGAGAAAAATGAGCTTACAGTCTTGAGGGTACCTATCTCTCCATCAGAAACTAGTGACTTGGCTTTTTTCCACTGGGGATGAAAGCGATACATGAATGCTTCCATCACTTTGAGATTCGGATATCCATTTACTTTTGTATCAGCTCTTGAGCCTCTTGACTATTCAAAGCGATCGGTTTTTCACATAGTACATGTTTTCCGGCCTCCAATGACTCCACAGTTTTTGAGACATGGAGGTGGTTGGGGAGGGGATTATAAATAGCATCGATGGAATGATCTGCTAATAGCTTTTTGTATGAGCCATACGAATTTGGTATATCGAGTTTTTTTGACGCAAAGTTCGCTTTTTCTTTCGATCGGGAAGCGATCCCTTTCACAATACAATTTTCAGCTTGTTGTATTGCAGGAATAACTTTTTCCATACCTATTTTTGCAGTACTCAGGATACCCCAGGTTACGGTATTCATAAACAATTGGTGTGTTAAAAATCAGCCTTAGTATCCCAAAATACTAGGTGGCCAACAAATATAAGACGGCAAAACGCGCATTTTCTTTGATATTGCAGCCGGGATCAGGCGCAAAAAAGTTGAGCGATATTAGATTCCCTTTTTGTTGGTTAGAAAACATCGATGAATTGGCAATGAGACCCGCTTTTCTAGCATGTGAATGTAAACTTATGAAAGCTATGGTGTCGTCTACTTCTTTAACAGTTTCATTCATAGTAGCTTGGTAGTGCCCTTTCGGGAGGTTCCACCATCCATAGTCGTCCCCTTGATTCTTTTGTGGATTGATCAATTCCTTTTCAGCTGCTTCAAACTCACTGCCACCAAAATCCAGTGAACCTGCATTTGTAAATTTGTGAATCGAATCTACGGTTAAATCAAGATGGGTTTCGTGTTGCTGGGTTTCTTTGTGGATTATAGATTGAATATGTTTTTGAAGCTCATCGGATTTTAGGAAAAACATAATGTAATAATTTGTTGTGTTGGTTAAGTGTTTTAACAACAAGTAAAGAATTCATGATACCTTTAAGATAATTAATGGCTAAAATGCTGTAAATCATCAATTGATTGTGGAGGGAGATACATACGTTCAAAGCTCCGCTTCCACCAGTTGCCGGTTTCTTTGTATTCTTTTTGATCAGTAAATCTATATTTAAAAAGTCGTGCCCGTATATACTTGGGATCTTTGTGGTTAAAAGGGTTATTGGATAAAAGTTTTAAGGTTTCTTGGTCGCCTTTTATCAATTGATGAATAAATTTCATAAGCCAGGTGTTGGCCCGAATGGAACTCATGGCTGCAAACCACATCTGCCAATCAAGTCGAAGATGATAGGGAGCCCACTGCATCGGTATCCGTTTTGGGTTACCCGGTTTTCCCTTAAATTCGTATGTTTCCCAAATTGTTTCTGCATCAATTAGATCGTCAGTCGTTCCTTCAATTACGATCTCATATCGTGTTCTGGTTACCGATCCAAAAGCACCGTATGTATTAACCAAGTGCAGTGAATTAAAGCTTGCATTCATCCGCTGATGAGGAGAGATCATGTTTTTAATAGGACCAATACTTAAATAGGCTACAATGATCCCAACAATAATCGTAAGAACACCCAGTATCGAACTGGCGAAGAGTTCTGTGGGCGGAGAGATTGGGATCAGGTAAGCCAGATATTGGTTACTTATGCCACTGAATGCCAATATGAGCGTCAACCAGTTCAACCAGGCATAATTTCCGCTTATGATAAGGTAGAGTTGAGATAAGATGATCAACAAAGCTCCGATAGTTGCAAATGGTTGCGGTAAAAACAGCAGCCAGACGGCTCCCAGCTGTACAATATGATTAAACAGTGTTTCAATCTTGTGTAGTTTTTGGGGTAGTAGGTGAAAGAGTCTGCTTAGTGGATTAGGCATCGGCTGTGTTTCATGGTGGTAGTTGAGGCAGGTTAAGTTACGCCAGCACTTATCACCGCGCATCTTAATAAGTCCTGCTCCAAACTCGATTCTGAATACAAGCCAGCGAAGAATAAATACCATTATTAAGGAGCTCTCGTATTTTATGGGACCTAGGAAGACAGCGTAAAATCCAGCTTCCAGAAGCAATGATTCCCATCCGAAGCCGTAAAAGAGCTGACCTACATTTACAATTGAGAGGTATAGTATCCAAAGCAAAAGCCAGACCAACATTGAAAGCCATAAAGGACCTGTATCTGAAATTCCGAAAGCAGCGAGTAGAGCAAGTGAAAATCCCGTCCATGCAATGATACCGAAAAAACGATCAGAATAATGCCAGTGAAAAATGCTTGGTGATTTCTTAAACGAGATGCTGTTTAAAAAACGGGGGACAGGCATCAGACCTTTTTCTCCCAATAGCGGTCTGAATTGATTTATTGCAACCAGAAATGCAATTACATAGATGAATCCTATTCCACGTTGGATGATGAAAGTGCTGAGCCAATATTCGGATTGATAAAATCCTTCAATCATAGCTAAAGCTTTTGTGCGAATAGAGCTTTAATACATGCTGAAAAAAGAATATATCATAAAATATTGGAGTCACCTCTTTTTATGTCAAGTGGATAACTCTTTTTGCACCACAAAGGTTGACTCAATCTCACCATTTAATAAAACTTTCTGCTTTTGAATCGTAGAAAAGCCCATTTTAAAATAGAATGGTCGATATAGGGCATTGGTTTCGGTATGGATAGTAGAGATGTCTTTGGCCACAGCATACTCTTCGAGTGCAGTATATAGTTGTTTGCCGATGCCTTGCCCTCTATAGTCGGGATGACAATAAAAGCAACTGATATGGCCGCTATAACCGAGTTGGCCAACTCCAATAATACGATTATTATTTTCAGCAACGACAGTAAAATTTGTCAAACAGGTTTCTTCCCAATTTTTGAAATGAATATTATTGGGAGCAAAGGAGTGTTTTTCTGTTTCTGAAAAACCTTCAGCATTTAAAATGCTTACCGAGTCGCCAAGCAGATGGGCAATCTGTTTGATATCACCTTTTTTGTAGAGTCGTATTTCCATAGATAGGATATTAAGGGAGATTTAAACTGATAATGGATTAACTATCAGGGATTTAGCAAATGAGTAAATTTCCTTCGTACAAATTAGCTTTAAGTATAGTAAAAATAACTACTTAAATACTAATAAAATTCCCATATTAATAAGTTGGTTGCCGCTGTCTTGGTAAATGCTTTATACCGAGCGACTTATAAAATATAAAAAGCTGCTCCCCGGGATTGGAGAGCAGCTTTATAGAAGCAAAAAGTGATTAATAGGAGTTACTTCGTGTATAGCTTGTGCAGTTACCGTTTTCCTTTCCGTCTTTTTTACATTCTTCTTTATCTTCAAATCCGCCATCGGAGTAGGCTTCGATATCACCATTTTTGGAGGTTCGTCTCCATCTCCATTCCCCTTTGGCATCTTGGTACATTTCACATCTTGGCATAAAGCTTAGATACCTTTATTTGCTTAAAATTATTACGTCTTATATAAATAATGATTCTATTTACTATTTACAAAATTTGAACCTGTATTAATAGAATATATTTAGAAGTTTGCTAAGAATTTCTGCTGAAAAGTTTAGCTACTATTCAACTTTAAGTGATAATCGTATTCCGAGGAAAAAATTACTTCAAACCCATTTACATGGCTTACTATAGCAAGCATCAGGAACAGAAGTCCGGAAATAATGAGTGTAATATTTATCCCTTGCATCAAATAAAAATACAATCTTGAATGCTGATCACGAATAATTTTCTTTTGAAATTTAATTCTGTTGTTAATATAAGCTCGAAAACTCAAAAAGATTATTATCAGGGCACCAGAACCGATCCAAAACATAAAACTTTTTTAGCTTTATAGGTTTAAATGGATCAGGGTGTTCCAAAAAAAATATTAGGGGAGAAGTTTAAAATCGTAATCCACCTTGTCTTTAATCTCCATATTTGGTAGATCTATGGGTACATCGTGTTCGTCTGCCTCCTTTTTTAATTTTGTATAAAAAGTTCTCGACAAAAGTAACCGTTGGTATTCTACGCCGTTTTCGTTGATGTAATCTGTAATCGCATCGCGAAGCCGATCCATTTTTTCCATAGCTATCAATAATTTAATACGGAATTTCAATTCAGCTCAAAACATAACATAAATTTATCAAAGCAATAAGGAGATATTCCAGTTTGCCAAATAAAAGATAGGGTAGTGCAACTTTTATTTCACATCACGTAGAGATATTTATCTTGGCAAGAAATTTAATGGATCTATCAATCAGCTATCTTTGATCTATCTTTTGTTGAGTTAAATAAGAAATGAGCCAAATTATACCCCAGCCAGCGCCAGCATACCACCAGTGAAAATATAATAGTACGCCTGTATTGATAGCATATAAGAAATGGGTAAACCAATCGGGAGCTGAGGTTTTGGCTTTATTCATCATATTCATGAAACCATCCCCAAAATAGACCAGCAATTTAACAAAAAGCAGCAATCCCGTGTATCCCCAAACAAGACCATTCAGGAATATGTTAGAAGATAACACTGCAGCGATAATAGCAACTGTTGCCAGGATGTCAACAATAACATCTTTAAGCCACGACATAGGGTATAAAATTCTTAATTGGATGTGATTTTTATAGCATCCAATTAAAGAATTGTAAGGCTTTTTATCCAAACTAATTCGCTGGAATCTTTTCCGATATCATCTCGTCGCAAGGAACTTTTTAGGGTCCATCCCTCTTTTGGTGAGGTGGCATTCACCAAGTATCCTTCGATACGAATAACATGTCCTTCTCTGAGCGAATTTATTTTATCGCGTATTTTCTTGGTAGATCCAACAAGATGCATATTTGAGGAGTGTTGCCACATGGCATTTTTCTTGATAGGGGGTTTTGCCATTTCAAAATAAAACGAACGATCGGACTGACGAACCATTAATGAGCTTAAGTTACGCTCATCGGACATCGGTCCCCAACCAACAACAATATCAGTAGGCACAAGCTCAGAATATTTGTCAAAATAGTAATTCTTAATTGAGAGTACCCGAGCTTCGAGATCAATATTGGCCTTGGGGGTTATTTTAAAACCTTCGTAAGTAAATTTGTCAGCGTTGTAGGTCACTTCCTGAACAGGGGTTTCAGGGGCTACTACACCGGGTCCATGTTCTACCGGACGTGTTGTCCAGTAGTAGTAGACACCGCCAATTAATAAAACGATAAAAAGAAAGTGTTTAATCATAATAGGCTCCTGTTTACTATCATGTCTGTATTAACAAGATAGCATAAGCACTATTTGTTACAAGTTAGAAAGGATTTATATAGATTAGTCCTTTTTAAAAGTTTACTGAAATACCCGCCTGCCAGCTTCTGCCGGGGGCGGGTTCAAAATATCGACCCCCGAAAGCATTTACTGTGACAGAGCCATTATATCGAGTGTCAAACAGATTATTGACATTTATAAATGGCTGCACCTCAACACCTTGGGAGTTAAAAAGTTTTCTAAAGCTAAAAGAAGCATCAAAAATATTATAGGCTTCGTTTTTTGCCGTGTTAAGATTATCAGCCATATAACTGCTTACATGTTTGTAGGTGAGCGAAAGCAAAAAGTTCCCGGGGGTCCAGCTTGCTTTTCCATTCAATCGAAAGGGCGCAATACCCGGTACTTCGTTACCTTTTAATGAGAGGCTGTCAACAGTTTGTGCCCGATTGAATTCAGCTTTTGTAATGGTTGTATTGGCCGATATTTTTAGATTTTGGTGAATTTGCCATTCGAGCTGTGCTTCTACACCGGTGTGGCGGGTTTCACCCTGATTTTTATAGAAGGTAGGTCCATTTGTTTCAAGTTGGTAAGGGAATAACAAGTCTTCAATCCAGAGTCGATAGAAGGTTAAATCGTAGGTGAGCGTATTAGTTTGAATATTACCCCTAATCCCGGTTTCTAAACCAACGGTATGTTCAGGTTTTAAATTAGGATTGAAACCGTTACCGCTCCCGGGTCTGTTTACCAATTCGGTGGTAGTGGGGGCTTCAAAAGACGTACTAAGATTCGCAAATATATTTTGATTGCCAGGGCGATAGTTAATTCCCAGGCTTGGACTCATAGACTGAAAAGTACGGTTGCCCGTTTGTGAAGCTGTATCAGCATCAGTACTGAAATTTATCCTGTCATACCGAAGTCCACCAAGAATATTGAATTTGCCCAACGAATAGGTTGCAGTTGAAAAAATTGCTTGATTCCAAACCTGTTCAACTTGATCAACGGTTGTAGCCCCACGTGTGGCATCACCGATATTTACAAACTCCTCCCGATCGTCATTTTGGAACTTTGATTCTATTCCAAATTTTAGTTTTAAAGAGTTCCATTCTTTATCAAAAGTAGCACGAAGCCCACCAGCCAATCTGCCTACAGTAATAATTCCAAATGGCAATGGGTTTGTGAGATCTCTGTAAATAGTGTATCCCGTTATATTGAGTATTCCGGCATCGGTTTGCAGCATATAGGAGAGTCCAGCTTGTCCCTGCATAATTTGTTTCCCAGCCTCAGCATCCACAAAAGAAGAAACCGCCTTGGTTGGATTATTTTGCGCATCGGATGAAGTTAAAGCGCTGGGATGCTGTGCTTTAGGCATATAAATGGCTGCTCCCTGATATTTTAGATGACTGTTTGATGTAAGGTTTACAGATCCTGTTATGCCTGATCGCAGCACTTGTGCGGCACTGTAGTCTCTGTATCCATCAGTGTTCAAGTAGCTGGTATATCCCGTCATCTTATGATTTGGATTACGGATAGAAAATTCGCCTTCAACTTTTTGTGTCCCAAAAGATCCAGCCATTGTTTTTAGCCGAAAGTTACTCTCCTGTTCATACCGTGGTTTTGTAGATAGATATAAAACCCCACCGCTGCTGTTTCCCCAATAGGCTGCTGCAGGACCTCGTAGAAGCTCAGCTCGCCGGATAAAAGCCGGATCTAGAATGTTGAGCATGGTCTGCCCATCTGCTACAGTCAAAGGGATATCATTAAGCACAACCTGAACACCGCGAACGCCAAAAGCAGCACGCCAGCCTACACCCCGAATAGTGAGTCGTTCTCCCAGCGCATAGTTTTGCCGATCATTAACCCAAATACCCGGCATTTGCTGACTAATATCTTCAAGGGACAGGGTTGCACTGCTGTTAATATCCATTAAATTTCGGGAAATGGTGCTCAACGCGGCTGGAGCATCCGATGAAGTGATAACCGAATGCATTGCTGTAACTTCTATGGGTTCAAGATTAACCTTTAAACTGTCATCAATCTCTTGAGCTTGAGTGGAAATTGGGAAGAATGCGAATAAAACCGTACATAAAATCACACAGCGGATAGAGGTATTTAAAAGATGCAGTGGTCTACAGAATAATAGAATTTGGTTAATCATGCTTTATATTGAAGATTTAAATCACTTGAGAAATTAGTCGTGATAACAAACAGGAATAGATAGTAATTCCTAATTGTTGGGTTTAAATCAAATAAAAATTTCTTACACTTTTAACTTTTATTTACTTGTTTTTCGTAACCTCAGGTGATGAATTGTCGTACTTATTATAGTAATGAAAGAAATCGTTTCATATTTATACCGAAACTACTTTGAAATTGGTGCCTTTAGTGTAGGGCTATTGTTGTTGGCTTTAATGGATCCGAATACCACCAGTGGCCCCGGATTGTGCTTGTTGGAAAACATGGGCTTCTCATATTGCCCGGGAGATGGGTTGGGGCATTCAATATCTTTTATTTTTCGAGGTGAGTTTGATAATGCATTGGAAGCAAATATGTTAGGACCATTTGCTTTTATTATTTTATCGGGAAGAATCTTTTATCTGATTTCTCAAAATTATTTAAATCAAAACAAAATATTATAGTGTTATGGCTAATGTGATAGACTATTTACCTGAACTTGAGGGAGATGAGGCGGCTTATATCTCAAAAGTGATGGAATCTATGGACGATAAATCAGCTGATCGGTTTACCAAAGTTTATAGAGCACGAAGACAGGATCCACAAACCGTATTATTAACAGCGCTTATTGGCTTTTTCGGGGTAGCAGGTGTACATCGATTTCTCGTTGGCCAATTGGGAATGGGGCTGTTATATCTGTTTACTGCAGGACTCTGTTTCATCGGGACGATAGTGGATATTATTAACTATAAAAATCTGGCTTTTGAATATAATAGAGAAGTTGCCCGGGAAGCTGTTTCACTGATAGAATAGTATTTACAAGCCGAATATTCGGTTGACATTAAATCCAAAGCGGAAATCCCCGGCCCAGAACTGTTCACGATTCTGGGCGATCGTATATTGTTCCAGATGCCATCGGGTTGAAGCAAAAAACAATTGGAATACATGCCCTCCGGTCTGAATATTTAATCCCAATGAAAAGGCATTATTGGTATTTGGATTCTGTGTTCCAATTACCGGATAATATTCTGCCATAAATGCAAAGCGTTCGGATAAATTAATTTGAGATCCCACACCAACAGAAAAGAGATGATTATTATCTCCTGTATCGACTGAACTGAAATATCCATACATCGGAGACAACTGCAACCTAACTTGTTTGTTGATTTTTTTGGATATAATAGCAGATGTCAACGTACTTAGATCATCCTTGAATGATTGCCTGTTTTGCTGTGTAACGATGCCCAGATCAGCTTTTATCGAAATACTAATTGGTTTTGATCCGTCTGTGTGTTGCTGCACTAAGGCGTATTTTGTACGAAAATCAACTACATTAAATAGCGAAGAACGTCCAATTCCTGCCGTCCATTTATCAGTAATCCCATAATCGAGCCCCAAGCGCACGTTTTGCACATTGTCTAACCCAAAGAAATTCTGGATAGTATTAGTCGTTGCTATTCCAAAACTATGCATTATGGTAACATTCAAATTACCAGCCGATAAATGTTCTGTGGTAGCTTGAGAAATCAGCGTAGGTGTCCAGAATGTTTCTACAGGCTCCACAATATTTGCTCTTTCTCTTTCCATTTGAGCCATGCACTGCATCGAGAAGAGAAGTATAATAACAGGAACCAAATAAAATTTTAGTTGAGCTCTCATAGGTTTTTAATAATTAGTTAGGGGGTAATGTGGCAGAAATGGATACATCAATCTTTTCACTCACGCGATAAAATAAAATTCCGGGAGGTTCAATATTGTAGTCCTTCATATTAAGTGTCCACGAAGCCTCAACGTGGATTCCTTCTTGTGTTTTTTTAAGTGTTCCGGTAATTGTTGTCTGTTTTGAGACGCCGTGAACTGTAAATTCACCTTCTACAGTAACTTCTTGCGGATGATCGTTAATGGGTTTAAAATCCGATACTATCTTACCATAGAACTCTGCAAAAGGATATTTTTGGGCTTCAAGCGTTCTCAGCATATCATTATTCCTTTTGCCTATTCCTGTTTTCAAGGTATTTACGTCTACATAGAAATCTACGATGGAGTCTGTCAGCGTTATTTTACCTACAAGGTGATCTGATACTCCTGTAAAGGAGTGAAGCGGTACCGATGAGTCAAATTCCACATGTCCTGATTCTGTTATATAACTCTGCGCTAAACCTGACAAGGGTGCTGCAACAATTAAGAGAGCAAAAAGGAATCCGGACGATATGAACGTAGTTTTATTCATTAATTGCTTAATGTTAATTGCAATATTAAAGATTAGTTTTCCGGGGCATCGTCTTCTATCCAGGCTCTGATAGAATCTATATTTGCCTGTGATAATGGATCGCGCTGGTAGGGCATGCGTTGGCCTATCTGGGGATTCGGTTCGATTTTATCAACCAGCGGACTTTCATTGGGATTGCCGGGATTAATCACCTTTTCTCCATACTGATTGCCAACACTGTTTATGGCATCATCATATGAACTCAAATTTACACCCATCTCCTGTGTCCCTGAGTCGTGACACCCGCTTACGGCACACGAAGCCTGAAAAATAGGTGATATATCCTGCGAAAAGCTTACATTTCGATCTGGATCAGGGTCGGGATCCGGATCGGGGTCAGGGCCGGTGCTGTTCCCATCACTACCGCAGGAAACGAGTGCAAGAATGAGAAAGCAGATACATACTGCAGAAAGTAAGCGGGATGTAATTGACAGACGGTTAATAAGCCATGTATCAGGTAGAAAAGTAAAGCTTGAATGTTTCATTGGTATCCTCAGATTTTAGTATGTCATTCTATTTTGGATATACGTAGCGCTAAAAGATGTTGTAGTTGACCGAAATAAATGATCCCATTGAATAAAGTTTAACATTACCCCAGCCGACTTCCTGCATGGGAATCTTAATAAATGGTTCAACGCGTAAACTGATATTCTTTCTGATATCCATTTCATATCCCAATGAGAAAACAGCATTGCTCATCCAGTGGCGGGTTCCGGTTTGTTCTTGCCAGCGCTGCTGTTGACCGGCAGCGTAGCTGTTATATTTAAAACGATAATCTTCATTAAGCATGATGTACGAGGAAACCCCGCCGGAAGCAAAAAGCCTTGAACTATTAAAGTGCAAAAAGTTGTATTTTAAGGTTATCGGAATATCGATAAGAAAACACCGACCGATTGTTTCTTCCGGAGCATTTCCATACGACCAGTATCCCTCAGGCGGTCTATAATCATTCCCACTAGCCGTATATTGCACCTTGGAATGAATAGCACCGACAGACAGTGCAAGGTTTTCGGATAGATTGTATTCAACAGATAGCCCTATTTTATAACCGGGATCATAGAAATCGGAAATTCCACCAGCGGTGCTGATGTCCGGCCCTCCCAGCAATCCTACTGTAAAACGGGGTGTTTGGCGTTCGGGAAGCTGATTCTGTACATTAAATGTATTAGAATTTTCCAGGGCATTGCCAGCAAACGTGGATCGGTCAACGGGGTTTATAGGAGTTAAATTATTGCCGGTGAAATCGGGAGTTTCAATATTTGAGTGAATATCTCTAACAGCAAGTTGGGCTGGTTCCGACATTCTGGCCAGCGATACAGATTGCTGGTATGAGTCTGGTAAAGAGAATTGTTGCTGTAAATCTTTGTTCGGCTTCTCATCACTTTGGGAATTGCCGCTATTGTTTTGAGTAGCATCAGCCACATTTTCCAAACTTTGCCCAGTGGGTATCCTTTCTTCCGATCGAGTATCTGATGGATTATCAGGTAAAGAAAAATCAAAAAGTCCATCAGGTAATATCACAACAGGTCCGTTTTGAGGATTCGTTACCTGTTCACTTCTTGATAATCGTTCATTTAACTGATCAATTCTTTGCTGTTGTTGATACGTGTAGTATGCCAAAACAGAAAATAGCAAAATAACTGCTGCAGCTGCTGAATAGCGCTTCCAATAACTTTGGTTATTTTTGTCAGTATCGGCGGCGTCAAGCCTACGTTCGAGCTTAAGCCAATCCTCTTCCTTATATTCTATATCGTATTCCCGAACCTTCTTTCTGAAGAACTCTTCAAGCGGATCGTTATGTTGTTCGTTAACCATATTCTTAGATAAAATTTTTCTCTACAATCGATTGCAGATTCTTCTTGGCTTTAGCCAAATTCGATTTAGAAGTACCAACTGCAATATCAAGCATATCTGCAATTTCCTTGTGCTTAAACCCTTCAATCACATAGAGGTTAAAAACCGTTCTATAAGCAGGGGTAAGCTGTTGAACCATCTCAATAATCTCATCATAAGACATTCCACTTAAGACTTCCTGCTTTCGGGCTGGCTTATGATTTATTGATTCCAAATCTGTCTTCTGGAGTTTATTCTGATTCTTGTGATATTGGTTGATAGCTGTATTAACAATTATTTGCCTTAGCCAAGGTTTAAAGGGACGGTCAGGATCATACTTTTCGATATTTGTAAAAACTTTCATAAAAGCATCATTTAATACTTCTGCTGCTTGTTCTCTGGAATCGGCATACCTCAGGGTGATGCTCATGCCATAGGCATAAAACATTTTGTAAAGCTCCTTTTGGCTTTTCCGCTGTCTCTTTCTACAGCCTTGTATGATCTTTTTGATCAAAACAGAACCTATCCCGTTAATAGATTTTTTGTTTCTTCTATTTAACAATACAAGACTTTAATGGAAAGGGTTGCCTCAAAGCATAAAATAATTTAAAGGAAGAAAAGGGGGGGGGGGCAAAATAGAAGCTCCCAGCTGATCAAAGCCGGGAGCTCTTTCTTTAGGGCATTTGGAGCTAGTAACTCCAAACTGTTGCTCTTCCATTAATCATTACGAATTAAAAATTACATTGTTGCACGATAAGTGAATACAAAATTTTTGCCCTCAAATATTGTTATTCCTATTGGTGAGATTGTATATTAGGCACTCAAAAAAAAATTTAATGCAATTATTTATATGAGAACCGGAAATCCTACGCTAAGCGAAAAGACATTCCAAAATTTAGATCGGACCAGGGCGTCATCAGAAGGTACCATGACGGTAAGCGGTACTATTAACAAAACCGGAATGCTTTTTTTAATTCTTTTGGTGGGTGCATCTATAAGCTGGTATCAACCATCGCAGTTGCTTATTTGGGGTGGAGCAATCGGCGGATTTATTGTTGCATTAGCTACTATTTTCAAAAAAGAATGGTCTCCTTTTACAGCTCCTCTCTACGCCGGACTAGAAGGGTTATTTCTGGGTGGCATTTCAGTTATGTACGAGGCTGCCTACTCTGGGATAGTCTATAATGCCATTTTATTGACGCTCGGCGTATTTGCTGCCATGCTTTTTGCTTATCGTTCTGGGATGATACAAGTAACTCAAAAGTTTAGAACAGGCGTTGTTGCTGCTACAGGTGGAATTTTTCTGGTTTATATGGCCAGCTTTATATTAGGTTTTTTCGGGATAAATATAAGTCTTATCCACGGTTCAGGGCTTATGGGCATAGGATTTAGTCTTATTATTGTAGGCGTAGCTGCCCTTAACCTGGCACTGGATTTCGATATGATTGAAAAAGGAGCTCAGGCAGACGCTCCCAAATATTTTGAATGGTACACCTCTTTTGGTTTGATGGTTACCCTGATCTGGTTATACATCGAAATATTACGATTACTTGCCAAGTTGCAACGCAGATAATTTGAGAATTACTCATCTATTTTGAATAAGAAGCGCTTTATACTGTTTTCCGGCGATGAATTTATTTTTGGGATGCTGGTGCTGCTTGCAACAATATTTTTTATAGCAGAATCGCGGTGGTCCCGCCTATACAATTCGCAGGCTATTTCTACGGATAAATCCGTACAAATTTATCTTGAGGAATCAACACAGCTGGATGATTTGGCTCAACTATTAGTGGATTCGTCTCTGATTGAAAGTGAAGAGGAATTAAAATGGGCCGCCAATATTTTTGGATGGAAGATATTTCAGAAGGGACATTATTTGGTAGATGAACCGTTGAGTTACGAGGCATTTCTATCAAAGCTGGCCAGGGGAATGCAAGATCCTGTTTCAGTAACCATTTTGCCGGGCAGATCCAAAGCGGATATAGTTGCCAAGGTAGCAAATAAGCTTAAATTTGATTCGCTTGCTTTTCATCAAGCCATTGAAGATTCGGTTTTTCTCTCACAGTATAATCTGGATCAAAAGGATGTTATTGGGAGACTATTTCCCAATACCTATTCTGTATACTGGACGACTTCACCGCAATCATTTTTTGAGCGTATTTTAAGTGAGTTCAATAAGGCAGTTGTTGAGTCATACCAAAAACAGTTGGAGGAGTTGGATCTATCGGTAGATGAAATTGTTACCCTTGCTTCAATTATTGAATGGGAGGCCCGAAACAGTGAGGAGAAAAGATCAATTAGTGGACTTTATTGGAACCGGTTAAATAGGGGAATGCGTTTACAGGCGGATCCTACCGTAAATTTTGCCGTAGGGGAACGCCGACGCCTTTTGTATGAAGATTATCAGGTTGATCATCCCTATAACACCTATCTATACCGCGGATTACCTCCGGGACCCATTACTAATCCTGATTTAGCATCCATTAGAGCGGCATTTTATCCCGAAGACCATGAGTTTTTATACATGGTAGCAACCCCGAACGGTGAGCACGCTTTCTCAAAAACTTTTGAAGAGCACAAACGAAAAAGTGCCAAATGGCGAGAATGGCTACAAGAGCAATACCGCATCAAGCGGATGAATGAACGAAAACAAAATGGAAACTAATCCTGTCTTAAGACCGGCCGGATTCCATTTTCAGATATCTCAAATATTTTTACTTCTTGATTGATGTGACTGCCTTCAAAATTGATGTTACTAATAATTCCCTCATACATGGGCTGTGCTTTTAAAGCATTCTTCAAATAAGCCGGATTTTCAACGCGATCAAGAGTCTCCAACACGTAGGAAGCAACATCGTAGCCAATCATGGCAAAACGATTGGGTTCGGTATCAAACCGCTGTTTGAACATTTCTTTAAATTGTTCTACTTGATCACTTTTTTGATCGATGTAATAACTCTCAGAAAAATATATGGGCTGATTTTTAAGCTGGATTTCAGGAATCTCAAAGTTGCCCCATTCCTGTGAACCCATTACGGGTATATTGCTGCCTTTGGCTTCCATATCTACCAGTAGCAGTTCGGCAAGGGTAGAAGCAGCCTGACCTGTAAATGGTGCATAAATTCCATCCAAATAGTGATAATTACCTAAGCTGTCAATTTTCGTACTATCCGTTGTAAAAAACTTGGTGTAATCGGTGAGATCGTATCCCTTTGATTTCAAATCTTCAACGAAAAAATGCGTTACCTTGGCACCCAACCTTTCAGCTCGATCCCTAAATGCAAAGGCTGAAGCTTCACCCAGGGAGTTTTTCTCTGCTAGTATAGCCAAGGTATCCATCTGTAAGGTTTGGACTGCGTACTCTGCCATTTTGCGTCCGTGAGAGGTAAACGTTGGATTGGCTTGGTATACGTAGGGATTGTCTAAATTAAGTGAGTCGGAATTAGCCAGAGGGGCTATCAGTGGAATCTGATACTGCTCAGCCAAATCAGCCATCTTGAGAGCCGGTTCTGAAAATAATGGGCCGAGTATAGCATCCGCATGATAATTCCATGCTAAATTTGTCATAGCATGTCCGGCAGAATCCATATAGGCCGCGGTATTCTGATGCCTTATAAATGCCTTTTTATCAGTGTGCTGCTGGTTGAACTCTTCGGCTGCTAACACATATCCAAAGTGTAAGCCTCGGGCAACCTCGAATTCAGAGCCCGAATCGGAATGAGAGGGCAGGGCAGCCCCAAGATCATAAACAATACCTTTGGGAGCGCTGGCCTGATTGCCATACCTGCGCTCTGTAGCGTAAGTCACAGAATCAGCAATAATTTTAGATAACTCTCGCATGGACGAACTTGCGGTATCAATTTTGGATTGAACAAGTTGTGTATAGAGAGTGCGGGCATCCTCAAGAGGAACAGATCCTATAGATGCTTTAATCAGATCGTATTTAATTTCCGCTGATTGTGCCTGCTGAAAGGCTCGCTTTCGTTGATCGAGCGTTAAAAAGCCTAAAATTTCGTTATACAGCTGGCGACCCTTTGTTACCAGTCGTGTTTTAACGGATTGATTTTTGAGGTCGTACAGCCGGTTTAACGCATCTCCATACAAGCCAAGCTGAAAATCAACCAGGGCGGTTGTGTATTCTGCTTCAAGATAGATTTCCTTCTCAGCTTCTTGGTCAATCTGATTTAAATATGTTTTTGCCGTCAGATATTGTCCAAGGCTGTAATAAGATTTTCCTGCAAATAACCTTCCCTGAGGGGTACCGATATTATTAAATATTTGTAAGGCCTGTTCAAAATCTCCTTGCTGGTAATATTCAATACCCTCATCCATAGATTGAGCATGAGAAAGATTAGGGAAATGTGCTAAAAAGAAAGCAATTAACAGACAAAATGCGGGGAAGTTTTTTCGAATTGAAAAAGTCATAGTTGAATAATAATTAGGAGCAGTAACAGTGTTGCTTATACTAACTAAATTGCAGTGGTTTTGTTCTCTGTTCTATTCCCACTCAATTGTTGAAGGGGGCTTTGAGCTAACATCATACACTACACGGTTGATACCACGAACCTCATTGATAATTCTGTTTGATACATGAGCTAAAAATGGATGGGGCAGGTGAGCCCAATCGGCCGTCATGCCATCAACGCTTGTAACAGCCCGTAAGCCTATGGTAAACTCATAGGTGCGTTCATCACCCATAACGCCCACACTTTGCACCGGGAGCAGCACAGCAAGTGCTTGCCACACCTCATCATAAAGATCCTGCTTGCGCAATTCGCTAATAAAAATGTCATCAGCCTCTCGCAATATTTCAAGCTTGTGGCGGTCGACATCAGAAATGACACGGATAGCCAATCCCGGACCGGGGAAGGGGTGACGCTTGATAAAATGCTCGGGAATCCCGAGCTCTCGCCCCACATTACGAACTTCATCTTTAAAAAGTTCACGAACAGGTTCAACGAGATCGAGATTCATTTCATCCGGCAAACCGCCCACGTTGTGGTGTGATTTAATAGTAGCCGAAGGTCCCTTGAAAGAGATACTTTCGATTATATCAGGATAGAGTGTACCCTGAGCCAGATACTTATAAGAATTATCGTGAGCTATGGCGTCATCAAATACTTCAATAAAGGTTTCCCCGATAATTTTTCGCTTCATTTCGGGATCTATAATTCCTTTAAGGCGCTCCAGAAACTTATCGCTGGCATCAATTCCTTTTACCGGCAAATGCAGTTGTTCTTCATACACATCGAGCACATCCCGGAATTCATTTTTGCGTAATACCCCGTTATCCACAAAGATGCATTGTAGCTGATCACCAATAGCCTCGTGTACCAAAGTGGCAACAACGGTAGAGTCAACTCCGCCACTTAGACCGCAAATAACGCGGTCATCTCCTACTTTTTTCCGGATTTCTTGAATGGTAGACTCTATAAATGACTGTGCTGTCCAACTTCCTTTTAATTTGCAGATGGAGTACACAAAATTCTTTAAGATCTGCTTCCCGTGTACTGTATGAATGACTTCCGGATGAAATTGAACGCCATATATGGGCTTCTTGGCATGACGTACGGCTGCTACATTTGCATTATCAGTATGAGCAATAATTTCATAATTCGAGGACAGCTCTTTGATATGGTCGCCATGGCTCATCCATACAACCGACTCTTCGGGAATTTCTGCGAGCAGATTTGAATCGTCGTCAACAATAAGTTCAGACCGGCCAAATTCGCGTCGATCTGCTTTTTCTACGCTTCCCGGAATTTCGTTATGGGCCAAAATTTGTAACCCGTAACAAATACCTATGACGGGCACATCCCAATCAAAGATAGCTTCATTTAATTCGGGAGCGTTTTTATCATTAACGCTGCTCGGTCCCCCGGAAAGAACTACTCCATTGGGTGGATTATCAGAAAAGGTTGCCAGATTTTTATTAAAGGGATGGATCTCACAGTATACATTTAACTCGCGTACACGTCGAGCGATGAGCTGTGTGTATTGAGAACCAAAATCGAGAATAAGTATCCAGTTTTGGGGGCGGTGTTGCATAAAACAAAATAAAATAGAAAAGGCATCCGAAAGGGTGCCAGTGGAAATTAAGCTACGATTTCTTCGTATTCGTCAGGGGACATTAAATCATCAAGTTGAGAGTTGTCCTCAATGGATATCTTAACCATCCAGCCATCCCCATAGGGATCGTCATTAACCAGCTCCGGTTCCATTTCAAGCTGCTCATTAATCTCAAGAATTTCGCCAGCTATAGGGGCAAAAAGCTCAGAAACTGTTTTAACAGCTTCAACGGTACCGAAAACCTCATCTTGGTCAAATTCAAAACCTTCCGGTTCAATTTCGACAAATACAATATCACCGAGTTCGCTTTGGGCAAAATCAGTTATACCTACGGTTGCCGTACCATCACCGTTGTCTCGGATCCATTCGTGTTCTTTGGTATATTTTAAATCGGCGGGATAGCTCATATCAGGTTATTTTGATCAGTTGTCAGGATTAAATTTGAACTCTTCTAAATACTTAGTGTTAAATGTTCCCTTCTTAAAGTTTTCATCTTCCATCAATTGGATATGATACGGAATAGTTGTTTTAACACCCTCAATGATAAACTCTTCCAGCGATCGCTTCATGCGTTTTATAGCATCTTCACGAGTAGGTGCACTAACAATAAGCTTACCTATCATAGAGTCGTAATGTGGGGGAATACGGTAACCGGCATAAGCATGGGTATCAACCCGTACACTATGGCCGCCCGGGGTGTGAAACACTTCAATTTGCCCAGCAGAAGGACGAAAGTTATGCTCTGGATCTTCAGCATTAATGCGACACTCAATAGCATGACCGCGCATTTTAAGCTCTTTTTGCTCCATCTTTTTGCCGGCCGCAGCTTTAATCTGTTCGGCCACAAGATCGTAATTGGTAATTTCTTCTGTTACCGGATGCTCAACCTGGATACGGGTATTCATCTCCATGAAGTAGAAATTGTGGTCTTTATCGACCAAAAACTCTACTGTACCCGCACCTTCATAATCCACAGCTTTAGCTGCATCGACCGCAGCATCACCCATTTTTTTGCGTAATTCAGGGGTCATAAGGGGAGAGGGAGCTTCCTCCAAAATCTTTTGGTGCCGACGCTGTAGCGAACAGTCCCGTTCTCCAAGATGGATTACATTACCGTGTTGATCAGCCAAAACTTGTATTTCAACATGGTGCGGATCTTGCACAAACTTTTCAATATATACGTCGGGATCGTCAAAAGCTGTTTCAGCCTCATTCTTACACATGCTGTATGCCTGTTTAAGACTACTTTCTTCTTCGACAACACGCATACCGCGTCCACCGCCACCGGATGACGCTTTGATAATACAGGGATAGCCAATTTCGCCGCAGATTTTGCGAGCTTCTTCAAGACTTTCTACAACGCCATCACTGCCGGGAACGGTAGGAACGCCGCTGTCTTCCATTGTTTCTTTAGCCATCGATTTGTTCCCCATAGCGTCAATACTTTCGGGAGCTGGACCGATAAATTTCAGATCATGCTCGGCACAGATTCGTGAAAATTCGGCTTTTTCGGATAGAAATCCATAGCCAGGATGAATGGCATCTGCATTTGTGATTTCTGCGGCTGCTAAGATGTTTGGAATTTTAAGATAGCTATCCTTGCTGGGAGGAGGACCTATACAGACCGCTTCATCAGCAAATTTTACGGGCAGGCTATCACGGTCGGCCGTTGAAAATACGGCTACCGTGGGAATCCCCATCTCTTTACATGTACGGATGATACGAAGTGCAATTTCGCCTCTGTTGGCGATAAGAATTTTATTAAACATGAATTTTTACTGATTTTACCCGATGATAAATAAGGGTTGATCGTATTCTACTGGTTCACCGTCTTCGACAAGAATCTTTTTAACCTCTCCGGAGTAATCAGATTCTATTTCATTCATAATTTTCATGGCCTCGACAATACATAATGTCTGTCCTTTTTCAGCAGTATCACCCACCTTTACGAAAGGATCATCGTCGGGAGAGGGAGCTCGGTAAAAGGTTCCCACGATAGGGGATTTAACTACATCACCTGATGGCTGACTATCACCACCGGATTCTTGGGAAGATTCTCCGCCGGAAGGTTGCTGAGGCTGTTGCTGTGGGGCCTGTTGCGGCGGTTGTTGTGGTTGGGCCGGAACCTGATATTGCATCGGCATATGCTGCGGTGCAGCTGATTCTTTGACATCAGGTTTCTTTTTAACCTTAATTTTGAAATCCCCTTCTTCTATAGACACTTCATTAACTTCACTTTTGGCAATGAGGTCCAGAAGATTTTCAATTTCTTTTAAATCCATGATATAAAATTAGTTTGATGTTACGCGTTCAATATATTCTGATGTTCGTGTATCAACTTTTATTTCTTCGCCTTCGTTAATAAAAAGCGGTACTTGTACTGTGGCGCCTGACTCCAGTGTTGCCGGCTTACTGCCACCCGTTGCCGTATCACCCTTAAGTCCCGGACGAGTTTTGGCAATTTTTACCGTGATGTGATCCGGTGGCTGAGCATAAAGAACTTCCTCGTTGTCAACATCTATGACCAAGGTACATTCTTGTCCTTCGGCTATAAATTGAGATTTCTTCACATTTTCTTCTGAAACAGGAAGTTGCCGATATGTTTCCTGATGCATGAAATAGAATAGATTCCCGTCTTTATATAGGAACTGATAGGGTTGATGTTCTACCCGAATTTCTTCGATATCTTCACCGGAACGAAATTTTTTCTCAATATTTTTTTCGTTTACAACGCCTTTCAATTTTGTGCGCAGAAAGGCGCCACCTTTACCGGGTTTTACGTGCTGATAATCAATAACCTCATAAAGCTCATTATTGAGCTCTATAACCATCCCGGTTCTAAAATTCGATGTAGAAACTTTTGCCATAAATGTTAATTAATGATCTTCAAATTCAGTGCCCAAAAATACCATGAGACGTGAAAGATAACAAGCTTAAAATAGCTCCTGAATATACGTTATTAATCCAATGGCCTCTAACAGATTGTATAAAATAGCGAGTGGTGCAATATATTTTATGAAGATAGGCCAGATCGTCTTGAATAGGGATGTATGCAACCCTGTGTATCCCTGTTCTAACTCTTCCAAAGCATTTTCAACCTTCCAGACATATCCTAGGAAGTAGCAGATTAAGAATCCGCCAAGCGGTAACCCAACTGTACTAAAGATGAAATCGATAGTATTGATGAGGGAAATATCAAATGAAATAATAAGCGATATCACTAAAATACCTCCACCGATCATAGTAGCTGCTTTTTTGCGTTGTATATTAAATTCATCGATTACATACGATGTAGGAACCTCGAGCAGTGAAATGGTTGATGTAAGAGCAGCCATTGATAATAGTAAAAAGAACCCTGTGCCAAATATAATACCCGCCGTAGTGCTTAAGCTATGAAAAAGAGCGGGAAGAACCTGGAAAATAAGATCTGTACTTGCTAATAATTCACCGGCATCATTAAAAATATTTACTCCAAAAGATTCTGCCATATACATGGCTGGCATAATAAGTAGCCCGGCTAAAAAGGCAATGCCCACATCAGCAAGGGTAACATAAGCTGCTGCTTCGGGAATATTTTCTTTTTTGCTCAGGTAAGATCCATAGGTAATTAAAGCCCCCATCCCCAAAGAAAGTGAGAAGAAAGCTTGTCCCATAGCACTAAAGACAAGAGGGGCGGAGATCATCGAAAAGTCAGGTTTAAGATATTCAGCAAATCCTACACCTGCTCCCGGTTGAAAGGCAACGTAGCCAATCATTATCATTAGTATCCCAATCAAAACGGGCATTAAAAACTTGGTTGCCCGTTCAATGCCATCACTTACGCCTCCCAATATTATAGATACAGTAGCACCCATAAACAGCACCGAAAAAATAGCATTTTTGACGCCGTGTTCGACGTCAGCAAACAGGGCCGCCCATTCAGTAAATCCCGTAAAAAAGAGAATTTCCTCAAAAACATAGCTGAAAGTCCAGCCCGCAACTACCGTATAAAAGGAGAGAATCATCACGCCGCAAAGGACGCCCCAGAAACCAATGAGCGGATAAAGTTTATTGGAACTTAATGCTTTAAATGCACCTACGGGATTACGATTTGTTTTTCGGCCGATGCTTAATTCTGCCACCATCACCGGAAAGCCAATCGCAAAACAGCAAAGCAGATAAATCAACAGGAAAGCCCCACCGCCGTTAGATGCTACCTCAGTGGGAAACCGCCAGATATTACCCAGGCCAACGGCCGATCCGGCTGCTGCTAGAATAAATCCCAATTTTGAATTCCAATTTCCCCGAGTTGTAGATGTTGTTTCAGCCAAAAGTCAGATCCCCGTTTCTTTATTTTTGGTTTATAAACATTGAAATAATTGTCGCCGTAAAATGTAATGCAAGAAGCTTACTTACAAATCAAATTTTTGAAAAGATGTTAATCTTGTATGTCATACTGAACTTATTTCAGTATCTGTAACTTTCGTAATTAAAATAATACATTTTAAGACTCTGAAAGGAATTCAGGGTGACGCGTGCCCTTGAATTATTCAGAAAGCTGATCCTGTGGTTATATTCTAAAATACATTTCTGTGTTTTAAGTGTTTTAGTGGTAAAAAAGTGCTACTTAATAACGCTTCCGGGTTCAGCATTTGTTTCTACAAATTTTAGTGAGCCGTCTTCTTCCTCGGCCATCAGAATCATGCCGTTGCTTTCAACACCCATAAGTTTCTTTGGAGCCAGATTTGCTACGACACAAACATTTTGTCCCACAATTTCGTCAGGTACAAAATCATTGGAGATGCCTGATACAATGATTCGTTCCTCAAAGCCCAGATCTACTTTTATTTTGAGCAGCTTATCTGCTTTCTCGATAGCTGAAGCCTCAATGATTTTGCCTGCTCGCAAGTCCATCTTCATAAAATCGTCAAACTCCATGTTTTCTTTAAGAGGTTTGTATTTCGTGGAGTCATCACTGGATTCGGCTGCCCGTTCTTTCAATTTATTCAGTTGTTTTTCGATTTCTTCATCTTCAATCTTTTCAAATAGAATAGCTCCCTTTTTAATCTTAGAACCACCGGTTAAAATAGTATCTGAAATTGTATCCCAGTTGATATCATCTGCGATATTGAGCTCGCTGCGCAATTCTGCCATTTTATCAGGCAGGATGGGATCAAAAAGGATGCTCAGGGCCGCGGTGATCTGCAGGCATACGTGCAAGGTGTTCCCACAGGTTTCAAGGTCATCTTTGCGGGTTTGCCAAGGCTCCATATCGGTAAAGTACTTATTGCCGATACGTGCTAAATTCATGGTTTCTCCAATCGCTTCGCGCAACTTAAACTGTTCATACGCTTCGCTAATTTTTTGCTTCTGTTGCTGAATTTTTGCCAGCGTCTTGCGATCCTTTTCCGTCGGATTGTTTAACTCGGGGACACTACCTTCAAAATAGTTTTCGGTAAATGAGGTTGTTCGGTATACGAAATTACCGAGTACATCGGCCAGCTCACTATTCACTTTGTTTTGAAAATCTTCCCAGGAAAAGTCAGAGTCTTTTGCTTCCGGAAGGGTAGTACCTAATACATAACGGAGCAAATCGGCGTCAAAATCTTTCAGATATTCATCCAACCAAACGGCCCATCCCCGAGAAGTTGAGAGTTTCTTACCCTCCAAATTCAGGAACTCATTAGCCGGTACATTTTTAGGTAGTACATAATTACCGTGAGCCATTAGTGTAGCGGGGAACATGATGCAGTGGAAAACAATATTGTCTTTACCTATAAAATGGATCAGGTCTGTATCTTCATCTTGCCAGTATTTTTTCCACTTGTCGGGACTACCTTGCTCAGCCGCCCATTCTTTTGTTGCTGAGATATATCCGATGGGAGCATCAAACCAGACATAGAGCACCTTACCATCAGCATCCTCAAGTGGAACAGGCACGCCCCACGTCAAGTCGCGGGTTACGGCCCGATCAGCAAGACCATCGTTAAGCCAGCTTTTAACCTGACCCATTACGTTTGGCTTCCAGTTTTCGCGGGTATCGAGCCACTTTTCGAGTCGCTCCTGGAAATCACCCAGCGGCAGATACCAATGCGTCGTTTCTTTGGTCTCCGGAGTATCACCCGTAATAGCACTCTTGGGATTTTTGAGCTCCGTAGGAGAAAGAGATGTGCCACAGCTCTCACACTGATCTCCATAAGCCTCTTCGTATCCGCAATTGGGACACGTACCTTTTACATAACGATCGGGCAGAAACATTTCGGCTTTGGGATCATATAGTTGCTCCTCGGTCTTCTGAACAAAAACGTCATCCTCATAAAGTTTGGTAAAAAACTCCTGTGATGTTTGGTGATGCACCTCTGAACTGGTCCGTCCGTAATAATCGAAATGAATTCCGAACTCTTCGAATATCTGTTTATTCTGTTCGTGGAACTTGTCTACAATATCCTGGGGACTAATACCTTCCTTTTCAGCTGCAATAGTAATGGGAACCCCGTGTTCATCAGATCCGCAAATATGAATGATATCCTCATCTTTTAGTCGCTTATAGCGAACGTAAAGATCAGCAGGCAAATAAGCACCTGCAAGATGTCCCAAATGTATAGGACCGTTGGCATAGGGCAGGGCAGAAGTAACAAGTGTACGTTTAGACATGGACAGTAATTTGGCGTTTGATTTTCTGAGCTCGAAAATAAGAGTATCGGCCCTAAAATTAAAAACGGTTTATATTGAATTTTAATCAATTCAATATTTTAAAACTCTGAGACAACAGGTGAGGGATAGGCAAATGAGGAATTTTGATGAATCACTTTGGTAGGATATCTATTAAACAAAAGAAGTATTTATAACGCTTATCTTATCCGCGCTGGTTATGGATTGATTGTTTTTACCATAGTTGTTTTGAAGAAATCTTTATTGTAAAAGAATTACCAAGGCTGGTTATAATAATCCTGTACTTTGTCTACGAGCATTGAATGTCATCTTCGGTTTTTGATAGTTCTTTCTCTGCCACAATTTCATCAATCTGAGCAAAGATCTTAGAAAGTGCTTCTTCTTTAAACTGGCCGGATGCAAAAAGTTCTTTTTCTCCATTACTAAAGGTGAGGTGTGTTTTGGCAGACAGCTTGTAAACGCACTCTCGTATCTTATAGAACCCTTTGTAGTTTCCGGTTTTATAATATTGATTTAAACTTTTATTGGACTTGCTCATGCCGATTTCACCTAAATAAATAAAAGACTGTAATGATATTTTTGTTGATATTACCACGGATATGTATTTAAAACAATAGCATAAAATACTTATTTAAGTTATTTAAAAATTAACATAAAACACCTACAGCAAGACTAATTAACCGTTCCAATATCCTTGTCGAATTATGGTTATTGACTTAGTCCTTCAAGGGTATATAAATCGAGAAAAGCCATCCCTATTCCCGAAATTCGGATTTCTGCTGAGTTATGTATTGAATAGAAGGAAGGTGTTCTACCAATATTTAACTAAAAAACCATATAAGGCCACACCAACTGTAACAGACACATTTAATGAATGCTTGTGTCCGTACTGAGGTATTTCCACAAAATCATCGATATATGTAAGAATATCTTCATCGATGCCGGTGACTTCGTTTCCAAAAACAAGGCAGATATCCTGCTCTTCAGGGATTCTGTAATCAGGTAGTAAAATACTGTCCGTCATTTGCTCAAGTCCCACAATGCGGTATCCTTTTCCCTTAAGCGTTTCTATCTGTTTTTGGGGATGTTCTACCTGCTGCCATTCAACATGTTTCTGGGCTCCGATTGCTGTTTTGGCAATTTCGGGCCGCGGTGGAGTAGGGGTGTATCCCGACATAAGTATCTCATCAATGCCAAAGGCATCAGCGCTGCGAAAAGCCGCTCCTACATTGTGCATGCTGCGGACGTTATGAAGAAGAATCTTAAGCTTGCTTAAGTGATCCGGAATAGTACGTTCAAGGTTTTGCTCGAGTATTTCCTTGGTACTTAACTTTTGCAAAATATGGTGTATTTGATGTTATAAACTGCGTAAAAAGGTACAAAATTTAGATTTGGAAACAGAGCGTAAATCATGGTATTTTAAGGCGCTTCATAAAGAACGGTGTCAGCTATTATTGGCTGGCATTTATTATTTGAACACTTGCACAAACAAGGATTTAAACCAAAGAAAAAGTATCGTGGATAAGAATTATCTATCACGTGAAGGATATGAAAAACTCGAAGAAGAGTTACAAGATTTAAAAACGCGCGGTCGCAAAGAGATCGCAGAAGAAATTGCCGAAGCTCGGGCGAAGGGAGATTTAAGTGAAAATGCAGAATATGATGCTGCCAAAGAAGCCCAGGGAATGCTTGAGAAGCGTATTGCTGAGTTGGAAAATGCTCTCGCAAATGCCCGCATTTTGGATGAAGAAGATATTAAAACAGATAAAGCTTATTTGCTCTCAACGGTTACAATTCACAATCACAATGTCGATAAGGAAGTCAAATACACACTGGTCTCAAAGGATGAGGCAAACTTTAAAAAGAATAAAATTTCAATTGAATCCCCGATCGGGAAAGCTATTCTTGGCAGAGAGATTGGAGAAACCTTTGAAGTAGACGTTCCTGCCGGCAAACTAAAATTAGAAGTTAAAGATATTGAACGATAAATAAATGGATATAGCAGTAATAGGCACCGGATATGTTGGATTGGTGAGCGGCACGTGTTTCGCCGATTCCGGCAACAACGTGACCTGCGTCGACATTGATAAAGACAAAGTAGGGCAGCTACGAGACGGGCAGATCCCGATTTATGAGCCCGGCCTGGAGACGATCTTCGCCCGCAGCCAGCGGGAGGGACGCCTGAAGTTTACCACGGATATTTCCCAGGCGGTCCCCGACGCCGATATAGTGTTTTTATGCCTGCCCACCCCACCCGGCGGTGACGGACAGGCGGACTTGTCGGCCGTCATGCAGGTCGCCGGCCAGCTTGGTTCGCTGATCGATGAGTACACGGTTATCGTCAACAAGTCGACCGTGCCCGTGGGCACCGGGGACCGTGTCGAAGAGGCCATTGCCGAGAATGTCGACCCCGAGCTATTTGATGTGGTCTCCAACCCAGAGTTCCTCCGCGAAGGGGCCGCCGTCGAAGACTTTAAGTACCCCGAGCGCGTGGTGATCGGCACCGGCAGCGACCGGGCCGCCGAATTGATGACGATGCTCTATGAGCCGTTCGTCCGCTCCGGGAACCCCATCATTGTGATGGACCGCCGCAGCGCGGAGCTGACCAAGTACGCCGCCAATGCGATGCTGGCCACCAAGATTACCTTCATGAACGAAATTGCGAATATCTGCGAGAAGGTCGGCGCCAACGTCGATAACATCCGCCGCGGCATCGGCACCGACTCGCGCATCGGCAAGCGTTTCCTGTTTGCCGGCATCGGCTACGGGGGCAGTTGTTTCCCCAAAGACGTGCAGGCCATCCACCATACGGCCGGCCAGCACGGCTATGACTTTAAAATTGTGGATGCAGTGATGCAGGTGAACAACGCCCAGAAGGTCTCCATTGTCAGGAAGATGGAAGAGTACTTCGCCGCCGACGACTTCTCAGGCAAAACCTTTGGCCTGTGGGGGCTGTCGTTCAAGCCGGAGACCGATGACATCCGCGAGGCGCCCGCCCTGTATATTGCCGAGGAACTTGCCAAACGGGGCGCCAAACTGCTGGCCTACGATCCGGAGGCCATTGGGACCTTCAGGCAGGCGACCACCCAGAACGTTCTGGAGGCCACCACCTTCGTCCACGACCAGAAAGAGGCCCTGGACGGCATCGATGCGCTAGTCATCTGCACCGAGTGGAACGAGTTCCGCCGGCCGACCGTCGATAATTTTGCCGACGAGATGAAAGACCCCGTTATTTTTGACGGCCGTAACCTCTACGACCTCGACCGAGCGGAACAGGCCGGGATCACTTATATTAGCGTGGGGAGGCCCTCAATAAATGTCAACTAAACGAGTTCTCATCACGGGCGGTGCAGGATTTCTTGGATCGCACTTATGTGATCGCTATTTGAACGAAGGCTATAAGGTTATCTGCATGGATAACCTTCTTACCGGCAGTGCCGAAAATATTTCTCATCTTATGGGAAATGAAGACTTTGAGTTCATTAAGCACGATGTTACGAACTTTATCCATGTACAAGGAGAGCTGGATTTAATTCTTCATTTTGCATCGCCTGCCTCTCCCGTTGATTATCTGGAGATGCCTATTCAAACCTTGAAGGTAGGCTCACTGGGAACGCACAAAGCACTGGGTCTGGCCAAAGAAAAAGACGCCCGTTTTTTATTGGCGTCCACCAGCGAAGTATATGGCGATCCGCTCACACATCCCCAGAAAGAAGATTATTGGGGCAATGTAAATCCAATAGGGCACCGCGGGGTATATGACGAGGCCAAACGTTTTGCCGAGGCGATGGCAATGGCGTATCACCGCTACCACGGCATTGAGACGCGCATTGTACGGATTTTTAATACTTATGGATCAAGGATGCGCCTGCATGACGGACGTGCGCTGCCGACCTTTATGCGTCAGGCACTGCGAGGCAATCCTATAACCGTTTATGGGGATGGTTCCCAAACACGTTCGTTTATGTATGTGGATGATTTAGTGGAAGGAGTGTGGCGGCTATCACAATCAGATTATGTAGAGCCGGTAAATATCGGTAATCCGGAAGAGATCACGATCCTTGAATTTGCAAAAGAAATTATTGAGATAACGGGATCTGACAGTGAAATTATTTTCGAGGAGCTGCCTAAAGATGATCCCCAAATACGTCAGCCGGATATCAGTAAAGCGAAAGAAGTACTCGACTGGGAACCAACTTATGGTCGCAGGAAAGGACTTTCTGTAGCTTTGGAGTACTTCAAGAAAAAAGTGCTGGATTCCTAATTTTCATAATATGAAACGCCTTGTTGACGTGTATCCGTACCGAAAGGAACAGGACGAGGTTGAATTTCTTATTTTTAAACGATCTGCGGATGTGCAATATGCGCATCAATGGCGAATGATTGGCGGAAAAGTTAACCCCGAGGAAACTTATTATGAAGCAGCATTAAGGGAACTAAAAGAAGAAACCGGTCTTTCACCCGATCTTTTTTGGACGATTCCTTCGGTCAATCAATTTTATAATCACGATATAGATAGCATTTTACAGATTCCAGCTTTTGGTGCTAAAGTGAATAAAGAATTAGCCATTTCGTTGAACCACGAACATGTTAGCTGGAAATGGATTTCCCAAGATAATTTGGATACCTATATTCAATGGCCGGAACAGAAACGACTAATGAAATTATTAGCCAATATTGTAATATCTAAACAAATTTTGAACGAGTGGATACTAGAATTTTGAAATCAGTTTATTGCTGCATAACATTATTTTTGGTTCTTATTATTGGTGGACTTTCTATTCCCAATGAATTGTATGCTCAAGACAGCGATTCTTCCTATGAGCTTTTGCCAGCTCCCGATGTATGGTATAATAGTGTGGACGGTGTTCGAATAGGAATACGACTTAGAGGCCAAGTACCAGGGACTTTTGGGGATGGCCCCCACCGGTTGAATGCCGGTCTTTGGCTTGGCACGAACTTTCCTGCGGAACCCATTTCATATTACTTAAAATACACCGAACCAATTCCTGCAATTTCAGATTTTGGGAACGAGGGAAGTATTTCTGCAAGAACATCCTATCGTACCGGCTTCCAAACACATGGACTGACCTTTAATAAACGTTGGCAGACAGGCTTTAATGAGATGAATTACAAGGAGTTAGCAATAGGAGTAAGAGCGGAACATCGTTTTAATGAAGATTACCTGTTATATCAACAACTGTGGCAAACTGAGTGGTTGTATTTGGCAAATGCCGCTTTTGATTTTACGGATGTCAACGGACTTGGACGATATACTTTTTCACTTTCAGTAGATGCAAATATTGCGGGAGAAGCTGATCAATTTTTGCGCAGTGAGGTTATTTTCCGTCAAAAAGTTGAACTTTCTGAACAGTTTTCATTGTCCGGCCGATTGTACTCTGGCTTTGCAACTGATAATACAGCTCCCGAATACTTGTTTACTCATAGTTTTCGATCAGCCCGAAATTGGATGGAAAGTGGACTTACCAGGGCTCGAGGTACGATTCCACCTTCATGGATACAGATCGGGAATATCCAGGTTAGTGGCGGCCCGAACTTGAGAGGATATTTAAATAATGATATCCAATCATTAAATAGTGGGGATGTACCACTTTATACGTCACTTTCGGCCCTCAATCTTGAATTGGATTATCCCAATCCGTTAGATAATGGATTGAAAGAAATCCCCGTGATTGGTGGTCTTATAGATCTTCGGTCATATTTATTTTGGGATTCGGGAACATCACTTGGGCTAACGAGTATTGAGGAGAATAATGTGTTGTCTGATGCCGGACTTGGTTTTTTATTATCAATTGATATTCCTGACTATCTTGGAAAATCCCGTGGGTTAATTTTACGTTACGATATGCCTTTGTGGCTTTCCCATCCCGGGACAGAAAACGCAATTAAATTTCGGCAGGTATTTGGCATAGGAGCTACAATTTCATTGTAATAATTGTTGAAAATAATACACTACATAATATTAGCAGCTATTTTGCTTTCCTTTTTGGGATCTTGTACCAGTGCTCGGTGGACCGTCAAGGAAAAAGAGTCCATTGATGTTTCTGACTATGAGGTGGTGGAGGAAAATTACTTTTTACAGCAAAGTGATAAGGTAACACCCGTAAATCCAGTACTGTCGTTAGCACTCTTTTCCAAAACAGAATATGAATATACCCAGCGCGTCTTAATGCAGCGCAATATTCAGGATTATAAGTTGCGGCCGGGAACAATGGCACTGGGTATTGGAGGTGCAGCAATGGCATTTTATCTGGCAAATATTGCTGATTTTGCCAGCCATTCCTCATCAACAAAAAGATGGACTTTTAATGGGGTAGGTGCTTTGATGCTTGCATCGGGGTTTTTAAATATGAAACCTGTAGGTGAACCGCGCCCGACGGGAGAGGAGCGTTATAAGAGATCTACCGGCACTACAGTTGAAATTGATACAGTAAAAGCTGACGCCAAAATTGACACTTCGGCATCAGTTTATATGCTATATAACGACCTGATTATTTTTGAGGAAAGTAATCAAGATATTACCAATGGAGTGCTTAATATTCCAATTGGAAACGTACTGAATAATTTACGACTGTCGGGCCAAAATGTCGGGAATACTACGGTTGAAGTACTATTTTCCGACTCACTGTATCGTTATAAGTATGCCATAGATTCTGTTTTACAACCCTATGCTGTCATTAATGAGCAGCTTACAGCGCTGCGCAATAGTCCTCAAGAGAATGCCGACAATGTACTCGCAGATCTTGTTGAGGGAAGCCAGCTCAAAATTAGTAGTATCAATGATGATTGGTATCAGGTGATGTACGGGATTTCGGAAACATATATTAAAAAATCGGATGCCAGTATTATATGGCGGTCTGAAGATTATGAGGTCGAAGATCAGGTTGTGACGGTCCCCCGAGTTCCTTTCGGCGAGATTGATGTTGAAAGTAATATCCCAATGCTGCGTGATCAAAACCCCAATGGCAAGGCCCTGCTACTGATAAACCAGAACTATGCTGATACCCTTGGAGAACGTAATTATGCACTGCGTGACGGACGCTTGATGCGTACCTATCTGCAAAATGCATTGGGTTACTCTGAAGATAATATTTATCAATTGGCTGATATAAGTAGCAGTGACAGCCTCAATACGTTGCTTTCTTCTCTACGGTCAACAGCAAATGACAGTACCGAGCTGTTTGTGTACATTAGCGGATGTGGTGTTGTAAATAAAGAAAAGCGAAAGTTGCAACTTTTGACCGTATCCCCTGATAATCAATTAGATTCCATGATAGCAGTATCAGATATCTTTAGTAAAATCGGCGATATATCATCCCGAAAAACAGTGGTGTTAAGTGATATTGATTTTGCAAGAGAAAAGATTGAAAAATCCTTCTCCGAAAAAGAAATGCGGGACATAATCGAAAGCAATGTTTCGCCTTTACTGTCGAAAAATTCAAAAAGTTCGGTACTGATGGGATCACAGCTAAATAATCCATCCCGATTATATATGTCCGGTGAAGGAGAGGACAAAAAGCATCATATTTTTCCATATTTTTTTGCTAAAGCCCTACAAGAACGCAGAACGGTACTTTCGGATATCTATCAATATCTTGAACGTAATGTTTCCTACACTTCCCGCCGGCTTTTTGATCGTCCTCAGGATCCTTTGCTTCTCGGCAATACGCAACTGAATTTAGCCGGGCAGTAATGGCGTACATATTCCTAGTTTTAAGTTCGGTATGCTCACTCACTATTGCGCACCTGCTAAAAGTTACTGAAACAAAAAATCTGCGTACCCTTAATACGCTTACGGTTAATTATATAGTAGCCGCAGCTTTTTCCTTCTTAGTAGGATACGAGGGTAGTCTGGGATCTTCTTTTGTCAGCCATTCAGCTATTCTTTTAGTGTTTTGTACTGTCGTTGGTGCCTTTTTCATTGGCAATTTTGTAGCATACAGTAAATCGGTTCACACAAATGGAGTGGGTATTACCATTGCTGCCATGCGATTATCCTTACTGATTCCAGTAGTAATTTCAATCTATTGGTATGCAGAGTACCTTAGCGGAATTAAGATTGCTGGAATTCTCGGTGTATTTGGAGCCATGCTGTTGCTTATTCCCAAAAAGAATGATATCAAAATTGGTTCGGTAAGTGCATCCTGGTTGTTGATTTTTATCTTCGTGTTATCCGGTTTTGCGGATGCCTCTCTCAAAATATACGAAGAAGAATTTAGCACTAACCTCAATGAGCTTACCTTCATGGGATTGGTCTTCTTGGGGGCTTTTATCATTGGATTGATTATAGCGCTCTTTCGAAAGGGACCACTTATCACCAAAAAAGAAGCATTATTGGGGGCCGCGATCGGAATTCCTAACTTGTATTCTTCAATCTTTTTAATTTATGCTTTAGGCGGCATTAGTGGTTCCATAGCCTATCCCATTGTCAATATTTTAAATGTGTTGGGAGGTACGTTTCTCGGATTAATCATTTGGAACGACCGAGTTTCAACAAAACAGTGGGCCGGCATAGCAACGGCCGTTATTGCCATTATACTTTTGATATAATACTCAAACCATGGATGTAGACATTATTCAACAGATACGCGAACGAGCTTCTAAACAAACTAAAACCATCGTTTTTCCCGAATCGGGTGATCCAAGAGTGTTGCAGGCGGCTTCGTATTTGGTTGAAGAAAATATTTGTGATATCAAGTTATTGGGCAACAGAGAAGAACTTATTTCCTCGGAAAAGAAAGCGGTACGAGAATCTGTGAAAAGATTATCAGACTACTTTATTGAAGAAGGGTTAGAAAGAGATCTCCTGATAAATCACTTGTACAACCGAAGAAAACAGAAGGGAATTTCAAGAGAGGAGGCGGAAGCCAAGTTGAAAGATCCTCTCTATTTAGGAGCTCTCTTGGTGGCAACAGGTGCTGCCAACGGTTGTGTGGCAGGATCTATCGCTACAACAGGCGATGTGATTAGAGCTGCTATCCACAGTATTGGACTACGAGAGGGAAATGATACGGTATCCAGTACTTTTCTGATGGCACTTAAAAATCAACCACCGTTGACATATGCCGATTGCGGTGTGGTCCCATATCCCAATGCAGAACAACTTGCCGACATTGCTATTGAATCGGCTCGAACACATTTGCTGCTAACCCAAGAAAAACCTAAAGTAGCCATGCTTTCTTTTTCCACCAAGGGCAGTGCGCAGCACGATCGGACAGAGTTGGTCGTTGAGGCTACTAATATTGCCAAACAAAAAAATCCAAATCTTGAAATAGATGGAGAACTGCAGTTTGATGCGGCCTTTGTACCAGAAGTAGCGCAGCGCAAGGCTCCTGAATCTCCAATCAAAGGGCAGGCCAATGTACTAATTTTTCCCAACCTGGATGCCGGAAATATTGCCTATAAAATCACAGAGCGTCTGGCTGGCGCTTCGGCTACCGGACCAATCCTGCAGGGGCTTGCTAAGCCCATGATGGATCTTTCGCGTGGATGCAGCTGGCAAGATATTGTAAATGCGGCCTGTGTAGCTATACTGACGGGAGAGTAAAGTATATTTATCGTTTTAAAATGACGTAACCGATAAATTGGACTTATTAAATATATAGCAACTTTCAATTGGCAATAAAGCAAATACTATAGGATTTTTATTTGCTAAGCGTTGAGCCTTGGCAGTAAATAAAAGTCGCTGAATTAAGTTTAGGTTACATCCAATTATCCTTATATTTGAGGCTCTGGTCGGGAAGCTATATAAATGGTTCGATTGAGACTACTTAGAATTAGTCCAGATTTACTTTCCGAACGTAACATTGTTTTCTACTGTTTATTAATCGAACTGCTGAAATCGTAAAATTACCGCAATAATTTCTTATGAGTGAAACTGAAGCGCTTGAATCCATGGTTGGTGGTGAGTATAAGTATGGATTTACCACCGATGTAGAATATGAAGATTTTCCTAATGGCATAAATGAGAATATTATCAGGGAAATTTCTCGTCGCAAAGATGAGCCCGAATGGGTCCTGGAATTCCGTCTGGAAGCTTTTGAAAAGTGGAAGCAGATGGAAGAACCTGACTGGCCCAATGTTGAATATGAAAAACCGGATTTTGATAACATCCAGTACTATTCTTCTACCAAGAAGAAAGACGGCAAAAAGCCGGAAAGTCTGGATGACGTCGATCCCCAGATTCTGAAAACTTATGAAAAACTGGGTATTCCCCTTCAAGAGCAGAAACAGCTTCAGGGTATTGCTGTCGATGCAGTTTTTGACAGCGAGTCCATTTTTACCACATTCAAAGAGAAGCTTGCTGAAGCAGGCGTTATTTTCTGTTCTATTTCAGAAGCTATCCAGGATCATCCTGAAATTGTGAAGGAGTATATGGGGTCGGTTGTCCCCAAAGGCGATAACTTTTATGCCGCATTGAACTCGGCGGTATTTTCTGACGGATCGTTTGTATATGTTCCGGAAGATACCGTTTGCCCGATGGAACTTTCTACATATTTCCGAATAAACAATATGCAATCGGGACAATTTGAGCGGACGCTCATTATCTGTGAGGACAATAGCCACGTGAGTTACCTCGAAGGCTGTACGGCACCGCAATATCAACAAAATCAGTTGCACGCCGCTGTTGTTGAGCTGGTAGCCCTCGAAGATGCTGAAATTAAGTACTCTACCATTCAGAACTGGTATTCCGGTGATGAAAAAGGGCAGGGCGGTATTTTCAACTTTGTTACCAAGCGTGGACACTGCCGCGGAGACAATTCAAAAATCTCCTGGACACAGGTTGAAACCGGTTCAGCTATTACCTGGAAGTATCCAAGCGTAATACTGGCAGGAGACAATTCTGTTGGTGAGTTTTATTCCGTAGCGGTAACAAATCAGCGTCAGCAGGCAGATACCGGTACAAAAATGATCCATGTTGGTAAAAACACGAAGAGTACTATCATTTCGAAAGGCATTTCTGCAGGTGAATCCAATAACAGCTATCGTGGATTGGTTAAAATTAGTCCCCGTGCTGATGGAGCGCAGAATTATTCAGTTTGTGATTCCATGCTGATTGGTCAAACCTGTGGAGCTCATACCTTCCCGTATATTGAATCGGCAAATCCTACTGCAAAAGTAGAGCACGAGGCTTCTACAAGCCGTGTTGGTGAGGAGCAAATATTTTATCTACAACAGCGCGGAATGGATGAGGATGATGCTATTTCACTCATTGTTAATGGTTTTGCCAAAGAAGTATTGCAAGAGCTGCCCATGGAGTTTGCCGTTGAAGCTGACAAATTACTCGGCATTAAGCTCGAAGGCAGCGTAGGTTAACAGATCAGAAAAATTTTTTAATCAAAAATATTAGAGGAATAAGTTAAAGTGTTAGAAATTAAAGATTTACATGTTTGCGTAGAAGAGGATCCATCAGAAAAGATCCTTAAAGGAGTAAACTTGACAATTAATGAAGGTGAGATCCATGCAATTATGGGTCCCAACGGAAGTGGAAAGAGTACGCTTTCGAAAGTTGTTGCAGGGCACGAAGCCTATGAGGTTACTCAGGGCGATATCTTGTACAATGGGGAAAGTATTCTTGAGCTTGAAGCGGATGAACGTGCTCACTTGGGAATTTTTCTTGCTTTTCAATATCCCGTTGAAGTTCCCGGAGTAACGAATAAGAACCTGCTTCGTCAGGCGTACAATACGATCGCCGAGGAACAGGGACGCGAAGAGCTCGATCCACTGCAATTTGAGGATCATGCTCGTGAGCAGCTAAAGCTGATTGATATGAAAGAAGAATTTCTCGAGCGTAGTGTTAACGCCGGATTCAGTGGTGGTGAAAAGAAGCGAAATGAGATTTTCCAGATGGCGGTATTGCAACCTAAGTTGGCCTTCTTGGATGAGACTGATTCCGGATTGGATATCGATGCGCTGAAGATTGTCGCAAATGGCATCAATGAGTTATCCGGAGAAGATAATGCTGTCGTATTAGTAACACACTACCAACGTATCCTGGATTATGTGCAGCCCGATCATGTTCACGTAATGATTGACGGCAAGATTGCCAAATCAGGTGATAAAGATCTTGCTATTAAGCTCGAAGAAGAAGGATACGACTGGTTGAGTGAAGGCGCATCAGTACTGTAAACGGAGAATTGTTATAATCAAATGGGTAAAGTGAAAAAACAAAAAGAACGCACGTTTTTACAAGACTTACTTAATTTTCAAGGTTCACTGAACGGTAAATCTAAATTTTTGGACGAGGTTCGCCTAAAAGGGGCAGAGGAGGTTCGCAATATTCCTTTCCCGACTAAAAAGCTCGAGGACTGGAAGTTTATCAGTCTGAGAGATCTTTATAAGGATTCCTATGAGCTGGCTTCTGATCTAGATGTTGAGGTTCCGGACCTCAGTGAACATTATCTTCCGGAAAGTAAAGGAGCTCGATTGACATTTGTCAACGGTTCTTTTTCTGCGGAACATTCTTCCACTGAGGATATTCCTGAAGAAGTACTAATCGGCAATATCGCAAAGCTGGCCGAAGAGGATAACGATCTTCTCAAAGAACACCTTAATAAATATGTTGAGAATAATTTTGAAGAAGATGTATTTTCGTCTTTCAACAAAGCTTTCTTAAAAGATGGTGTGTTTGTCTATGTTCCGGAAGGTCTTACCGTTGACGTACCGCTGCATATGCTTTTTGTGCAAACGGATGCCGATGAGAAATACTTTACAACGTCACGCAGCGTAATTGTTGCTGACAAAGAATCTGAAGTAACAATTGTTGAAGATCACATCGGATTAGGAGATAACAAGTATTTTAATCTCCCGGTTGTAGAGATTAACGCCGAGGAAGAGTCGTATGTCAAACATACCAAGATTCAGCGTGACAGTCGTGAATCAATTCATATTGCACGTACGGCTGCCTTTGTACATCACCACGCAAATTACGAGTCTTATACGATTACCCGCGGTGCTAAGCTCTCACGCAACGAACCACGGATTTCTCAGCGTGCTGAAGAGGTCGAGTTCACCGTTGACGGGCTCGTACTCATAGATGGCGATCAGGTTTCCGACACGCATTCTGTTATGGATCACCGGTTTTCGCACTGCGAAAGTCACCAGTTGCACAAATGCGTAATCACCGGCAAAGCACACTCGGTATTCAATGGAAAGATATTTGTCCGAAAAGATGCACAGAAAATCGATTCCTTCCAGGAAAACCGAAATCTGTTGCTCTCTCGCAAAGGATTGGTTAATACCAAGCCACAACTTGAGATTTTTGCGGATGATGTAGTTTGTACGCACGGTGCTACCGTAGGCCAGTTGGAAGAGGATGAACTTTTCTACCTGATGAGTCGCGGTCTTAATGAACAGCAAGCTCGTGAAATGCTTATTTATGCTTTTGCACTTGAAACGATCGAAAATATTTCTGTCGACTCGGTTCAGGATCTACTTGTTGATGAAGTACATCGATTCACAGAGAATCAGCTTGACTCGAAGCTAACAGTTTAAAGGTTATTTATGGCTGAAGCTGCAACAAAACCAAAGGCGGATGTGGATTTTAATCACATTCGAAAACAATTTCCTGTTCTAACCCAACAGGTAAATGGACAGACTTTGGTTTATTTGGATAATGCAGCTTCGAGTCAAATGCCTGCTCGTGTTGCAGATCGCATCTATGCGTACCATCGCAATGAGCATGCAAATGTTCACCGCGGTATCCATACGCTTAGCCAAAAGGCTACTGATGCTTACGAGTTGACACGAGAAAAAGTGCAGAAATTCATCAATGCCAAGCATAAAGATGAAATTATCTACACGACCGGCACAACTGATTCGATCAATCTTGTGGCCAACAGTTTTGGCGACAGGTTTATTGATGAAGGAGATGAGATTCTGCTCTCCGAGATTGAACATCACGCTAATATTGTTCCCTGGCAAATGATTGCCCAACGCAAGGGTGCGAATATCCGCGTGATTCCCGTTGATGATAACGGCGATATTATTTGGGATAAATTTGTGGAGCTGCTAAATGATAACACCGCAATTCTTGCTGTAGGTCATGTTTCCAATGCTTTGGGAACGGTTCATCCCGTTAAAAAGATGATTGCAGAAGCTCACAAACGGGATATTCCTGTTCTGGTAGATGGAGCTCAAGCTGTACCACATGCTCCAGTTGATGTTCGGGATTTGAATGCCGATTTTTATGCTTTTTCGGCCCATAAGATGTGTGGTCCCACGGGATTTGGTATTCTCTACGGCAAGAAAAAATATCTCGATGAGATGCCGCCCTATCGGGGTGGAGGAGACATGATAGACAAAGTCTCCTTTGAAGAAACAACCTACAATATTACTCCTCATAAATTTGAAGCCGGAACACCACCTATTGCAGCAGGTATTGGACTTGGCGAAACCATTTCATTTCTGAATGAGATCGGAATGGAAAATATTGCTCAATACGAGCAAAAGTTACTGGATTATGGTACCGAGCAGCTGCAAAGTATTGATGGAATTCGCATTATTGGTACAGCCAAAGAAAAGGCTTCGGTATTGTCTTTTGTACATGATGATATTCATGCCACGGATATTGGCACTATTTTGGATCAACAGGGGATAGCGATACGTACCGGACATCATTGTGCACAGCCCACAATGCGGCGGTTCGACGTGTCCGCGACGGCTCGAGCTTCGCTATCGTTCTACAATACCAAAGAAGATATTGATCGTCTTACAGAGGGAATTAGGAAAGCAATCTCAATATTCGAATAGCTTCAACTTGGAGCTGTGAATTGAATCATTTTATATTTATATTCGTTCTAAATAGTGAAATAACAAAAGCTATTAGACCAAACCATTATGCCTAAGATTAAAGAAATTGAACGTACACCTAATCCCGATGCAATGCGCTTTGTATTGGGAGAAGCATTAACCAACGGAGTTACAAAATCCTTTGAAAATCCCTCTGATGCAGAGGATGACGAACTTGCATCAGCGCTTTTCTCTATCGATAACGTTATCAATGTCTATTATGTAGATAAATACGTGACGGTAACACAGGATGGTGATGCAGTATGGTCTGAGCTTCTTCGACAATTGGCACCGCCCATTCGTGAGGCCACACCTCAGACGGATGCCGTGGAAGACGAAGAAGTTCATGCCACAAAAGAAGTACAAGAAACCGACGATCCGCGTCTACAGGAAATAAATCAAATGTTGGACGAACAGGTTCGTCCATATCTGCTTGCTGACGGTGGTGGACTTAAGATCTTAGGCCTCGATGGGAATCGCCTCAAAGTTCACTATCAGGGTGCCTGTGGAACTTGTCCAACAGCTACAAGCGGTACACTTTACGCCATTGAAAGTATGGTGAAACGTATTGATCCTGAAATTCAGGTCGTCTCTGTATAATTAGAGAGTAGTTTTATGTCCATTTCTATTACAGATCGTGCGGCACAACGTATAAAGCAGATTCGCGAAGAGCAGAAAATTGCTGATGATGCTTTGCTGCGTGTAGGCGTTGTAAGCGGTGGATGTTCTGGATTGACCTATGATCTGGAGTTTGATTCCGATCCCGAAAAGGGAGATGAAGAGGAACAACAATTTGAAGACAAGGGCATACAACTGGTCGTTGATATGCGTAGCTTTTTATACCTTTCCGGAACGGAGCTTGATTATACGGATGGCTTAAACGGTGAAGGATTTCACTTTCATAATCCGAATGCCAATCGCACATGCTCGTGCGGAGAATCATTTTCAATTTAAGCTATGGCTACTGATACCAAAGGCGAAATAGTCAACAAGGTAAAGCAGTCTGATAAGCTGGTAACTATCGATCTCCAGAAGTATTTCGATGATACTCCCAGGGTCGAACTTGATCTAAAACAATTCCTTTTCAAGGGAATGATTCTGAAAGAAGAAGATTTCAGGGAGCAGCTTGAAAACTTCGATTGGAAGCAATTTGGAGGTCAGTACGTAGCAGTTTACTGCTCGACCGATGCTATCATATCCAAGTGGGCGTATATGCTTGTAGGACAATATCTTGCCGGGCATGCCAAAGAAGTTTTCAAAGGTCAAAAAGATGACATGCTTTTCGAACTGTATCGGCGTAAATTGGATGTTATCGATTGGAGCAGTTATGAAGACAAGTTTGTAATTCTAAAGGGATGCTCGAGCAAAGAAAAACCTGTTCCAGAAAGTGTTTATCTATATGCTACGCAACAACTCGTTCCATATGTTAAGAAGCTGATGTATGGTGAGGCATGTTCTAACGTGCCGGTCTATAGGGCATAGAGATTTGTCGAATCTTTGGATGCCCTCAATCCGATTCTTACCTTCACAGAAAGTAATAATAACGAACTTAAATTACTGTGTACGCATTAGTCACCGGCGCTTCTCGCGGTATCGGTAAAAGTATCACTAAATCTCTTTTGAAACAGGATTTTCGTGTTATAGGTACCGCTCGTTCATCCGAATTTCCCAAAGAATTTTCTCAAAACGAAAACTTTGAGGGCCTTTATGTTGATTTGGCCGATCCGGTAGCAGTAGAATCAAAACTAAAGTCAATATTTAATAGGGAAGAGGTTCCCAATGTGCTCGTCAACAATGCCGGAGTTTTTATGGAGTCCGGCTTTGATAATAATGACGAGACCTGGCTTGAAAAATGGGATCAAACCATGCAGGTAAACCTCCGTGCCCCCGCTTTAATATCTAAATGGGCATTAAATCGCTGGATAAAAGAGGAGGAAGGATATCTTATTAATATATCTTCCAGAGCAGCTTATCGGGGTGATACACAGGAATATTCGGCTTATGCGGCATCTAAAGGTGGGCTTGTAGCATTTACCAAAAGTGTAGCCCGGGACTTTGGTGAGCACGGCATTTCCGCATATTCCATTGCACCCGGATTTATCAAAACCGATATGGCCATGGATTCTATTGATGTCTATGGTGAAGAGTATCTAACCGAGGGCATGGCCTTTAATGAGATAACATCCCCGGATGAAGTAGGAGAACTGATTGCATTTCTGGCAAGTGGTAAAGTTCCACATATGACGGGATCGACCTTCCATATTAATGGTGGAAGTTATATGATTTAGCTATGAGTATAAAAGACCGTAAAAAAGATCACGTAGATTTAACAACCTTTGGTGAGGTGGATTATCAAATTCCTGCCGGATTTGAGCAGTATTACTTTGCTCATAATGCACTACCCGAGATGAACGTTGACGAGGTTTCAACAGAAGTTAGCTTGCTGAACAGAACCTTTTCTTTTCCTCTCTTTATTTCTTCGATGACCGGTGGATATACAGATGCCGGTGCTGTAAATGCGATTATTGCTGAGTTTTGCGAGGAGCATAATTTACCATTCGGCGTGGGAAGTCAGCGTGTGATGCTCGAAGATCCCGAGACCACCTCTTCGTTTTCTATTGTAAGAGAAAAAGCGCCAAACGCTTTTATTGCTTCGAATATTGGTGGCGCTCAATTGGTGGGAGGATTATCAAAAGAGAAATTGCATTTACTCATTGACTCTATTGAAGCCGATGCTGTGATTGTTCACCTCAATCCGCTTCAAGAGCTAATGCAGCCAGAAGGAGATCGTAATTTCGTAGGCATTGAAAAAGGAATAGCACAACTTTGCCGGGATACTGCGCTTCCCATTATTGTAAAAGAGACCGGTGCGGGAATCTCAGCAGAGGTGGGGAAACGACTTTTGGATGCAGGAGTTGATGTTATTGACGTGGCCGGGGCCGGGGGCACCAGCTGGGCGAAAGTTGAGAACGAGCGTGCGTCTAACAAAAATCCCGACAATAATTTCAATGACTGGGGAATTCCAACTCTGGAATGTGTTATGCAGCTATCAGATTTTAAAGAAGATCAAAATTTCGAGCTTATTGCTTCGGGAGGAATTCGTTCGAGTCAAGATATTGCAAAATCATTTTGCTTAGGAGCCGATTTTGCCGCTTCCGCTCAGCCGGTGATTAAAGCTGTTGTTGAAAATGGATACGACGGCTTAGAACAGTTGTATCAAAAATGGTATAATCATCTGGTTACTATTCTTACCTTATTGGGATGCAAAACACCTTCAGAATTAGCTCCCAAGCACTTAAAATTGAAGCAATAACAGCAACAATATGTTGTTGTAAATTACTTATATTTGGCCTTTTGCAAATACAGCCTGAAAGAATTTGAAAATTACAGAACGACAGCAAAAACTTTCTGATCTTATAGATGAAAAGCTGGCAGAACTAAATCTGCCCGGAGAACCATCGTTATTATATGACCCCGTACGCTACACTTTAGAACTGGCGGGGAAGCGTATCCGACCGTATTTAACATTGGTGGGTTGTGGCATTTGTGGCGGCAAAGTTGAAGAAGCATTACCGGCAGCGCTATCCATAGAACTGCTCCATAATTTTACGTTATTACACGATGACATTATGGATAGAGCGGATACAAGGAGGGGAAAAGCCAGTGTGTTTAAAAAGTGGAATTCCAATACGGCTATTTTATCCGGTGATGCAATGTACGCAAAGGCATTTAAACAGTTGCAGTATTATGGACACTCGGATTTTTATAGTAAGAATCAGTATAGAACAATCCTTGATATTTTTTTGGATAGTGCTGAAACGGTTTGTGAAGGTCAGGCTTATGATCTTATGTTCGAAAACCAAGCTGGTGTACACATTGAAGAATACATCCAAATGATTGAGGGTAAAACGGCAGCTCTAATCAGCGGAGCATTAGCAATAGGAGGAGCTGTTGCGGAAACAGATGAAGCTACTATTGATGAGTTACGTTTTGTTGGCAAAAAGGCCGGCATTGCTTTTCAAATTCAGGATGATTTGTTAGATGCTATTGCTGACCCCGAAAAGTTTGGTAAAAAAAGGGGGGGAGATATTATTGAAGGCAAAAAAACATATTTAACTCTGCTTACTCTGGAACGATGTAATAATAAGCAGCAAAAACTGTTACAAAAGATACTAACTAACAATAATAGTAGTGCCGCGGATGTCGATACTGTTATCCGTATGTATCAGGATTTAAATATTATTGAAGACACTAAAAATGCCGTTCAATATCATTACCAAGAAGCGATGGATCATCTTGAACGGTTTGACGATTCGGAGTACAAAAAAGAAATAATAAACTTTTTTAATCACTTGATATCTCGTGAATATTAAATCAGAAATAAAGATAATGCATAAGCTTTCTACTTTAACATTTAAACTTTCCTGTCTATTTCTTGCTGTATTTGTTTTTGCATCCTGTAAAAATAGCGATCTAATACAAAGAGGGGACTCTTTGGAGGTAGCATTTGACAAAGCTATGGCTTTTTATGAGAAGGAAGACTATACCGAAGCTTCAGAAGCTTTTGAAACAGTTGTGCAAATTGCTCGAGGCACTGAATATGGTCAGGATGCGCAGTTTTACCTGGCAGAATCTTACTACAACGATGGACGATATTTGTTGGCAGCTTCGGAGTATGAGCGGTTTATTTCGCTTTTCCCTCGTGTAGAAAGGCGACAAGAAGCTCAGTTCAAGGAAGCATACTGTTACTATAAATTAAGTCCCCGTTACAAGCTTGATCAAGAATATACGCGTACAGCAATAGAAAAATTTCAATTGTACAATTCACGTTTTGCAAATTCAGAAAAAGCCGAGGAAGCCGGCCAGTATATTTCTGAAATGAGATCAAAACTTGCCAAGAAACTGTATTATTCTGCTGATTTGTATTTGCGTACCGATCGATATGAAGCAGCTGCAATATACTATGATTTGACTATTGACAAATATCCCGAAACAAAATGGGCACAACGGGCACTGGTTGATGAAATAAAAACGTACAATATTTATGCCGATCGCAGTGTGCCATCTAAACAGCGTGAGCGCTATCAAAAAGCGATAGAAGCGTATGAAAAATTTATACAGCTCTTCCCAAATGGAGAATACCGCCAAGAGGCAGAAGAGCTTGTTGACGAAGCCCGCACCGCGCTGGCCGAACTACCAGAACAAGCACCAGTTGTTGAAGAAGATGGGGAGAGTATCCAAGCTGATGTTGATGAAGATCCCAATACAAATTAATGTCAATCCAGCAGAACAGCATCGGGTTATTAGGAGGCAGCTTTGATCCCGTTCACAACGGGCATTTATCCATTGCAGAATCATTTTTAGAGTCGGATTTACTTGATGAGCTCTGGGTACTCTTGACGCCCGATCCCCCTCATAAAACAGACAAGCCGCAAGCCGACAAACAATTGCGGTTGAAAATGCTGGAGGCAGCTTTCAAAGATATTGATAATATCAAAGTCAGCGATATTGAGAAGCAATTGCCCAAACCGTCTTACACGATCCAGACTCTAAAGTTTTTAAAGGAAAAATATCCTAATTATACCTTTTACTTGTGTATTGGAGGGGATTCGCTGCGAGATTTCAAGAAATGGAAAGACTGGCGAAACATTCTTGACCACGCTGATCTTCTGGTAGCTCAACGCCCCTCTGCGGGTATCAGTAAAATCGATAAATTTTTAAGGAATCATGTCCATTTTGTTGATCATGAACCTATTGAGGTTTCATCAACAATGATCAGGGATACGGTTGCCGATGGGGGTGATATCTCCGGGCTGGTTCCTTCATCCGTAAAACATATTATTGACAAGCAACAACTTTACAGGGGAAAGCATGATGAATAGGAAGGGATTTTTAAAGCTTTTGTCAGCAGGAGGATTGGGAGCATTTCTGACAAATACAGAAAATTACCTCTATAAAAAAAGTGTACTTAAGCCAAAAAAACTCCAACAAGGGGATACTATTGGACTTATCAGTCCAGGATTTATTTTACCGGATTCTGACAGATACGATAAGATCATTGACCAGATTAGGAAACTGGGCTACAAGGTGAAAGAAGGACCAAACGCACGCAATCAGTATGGCTATTTAGCGGGGACAGATAAAGAGCGGGCAGCCGATCTCAATGCCATGTTTGCGGATAATTCAGTGGATGCCATCATGCCATTTAGAGGTGGATGGGGCTGCAATCGCATTTTACCACTCATCGATTTCAATATTATTCGGGAAAATCCGAAAATCCTTGTCGGTTATAGTGATATCACAACGCTACTGTTATCTATTTTTGCTAAAACAGGTCTGATAACATTTCACGGTCCGGTAGGGAAATCTGAATGGACAGACTACACAAAGCAAAATTTTAAAGAAGTTCTTACAGGGCAACAAAAATTATTTAATATCCCAGACAAGAATCTATGTGAGGATTGTGACGAATTAGAGACAATTACCCCGGGCAAAGTAAAGGGTAAGCTTCTGGGCGGTAACCTAAGCGTCTTGACGGCCATGATGGGGTCAGACTATCTACCTGACTGGAATAACAGCATTCTCTTTTTGGAAGATGTGGGGGAAGATGTATACCGCCTCGATCGAATGTTAACACAACTCAAATTAAACGGTGTTCTGGAAGAAATTTCTGGATTTATTTTTGGGCAATGCACCTCATGTGAAATGTCGAGCTCTAAAAGTCTGACTCTCAGACAAGTCTTTGACGATCATATCAAGCCCCTTGGCATTCCGGCATTTTCGGGAGCGATGATTGGCCATATCGATAATATGCTCACCTTGCCTGTTGGTTTGCCAGTTGAAATGGATACACAAGAAGGAACAATCAAGCTAAAAGAAGCTGCCGTTACGTAGTAAATGACTCTAAGGCAATGATAAGTATTTTCGCAATATCCACTCGCTGCTTAAAAGGATTATTACGAGAATAAACCAGACGACATGCTGATATAAGTAAAATAAATTCGTTTCAACTTGCTCTTGACGGTCTAAAAGTCCCTTTTCTTTTAACTGATTCCAGAATCCATTCACAGAATCAAAAGGCACATATTCTCCGCCCGTATTCTGCGCAATTTGCCGCAGCAGTTGCTCATTTCGGTTAATATCAAGGTATTCTGCATTTGAGGCACTTACAGAAAACTCTCCACGGTCTGTATCTAACGTTCGTTCACCTTTCTGAGCTCTTGCTTCATAAGAATAAATACCTTCGGCTAAAGGGGGTGTGGATAAACGGTAATTACCATTGCCTCGATTTTCCATAGAATACATTCGATCATCTAATGTGTCAGAACTAATAGAGATCGTTATATTTGCTTCCGACTCGTTTTGACCCCGCTCGTTTTTTAGATAGGCCTCTATAATTATCGGCTCGGAACCTGAAAAAGAGTCTTGCTGGGGTTGAACATCGAGCAGTTCATTATCAGGATCGGTGGCCGTCCAGCTTATCATGTTCTGCCAAAGCTGCTTTACAAAAGCTTGTGTTTCTGGATTTTGATCCTGCTGAAAATGATACCAGTTATAAGCAGTCACAGATAAGTGACGTTTGTTACCCAATTCATGAGCAACAACCACAGGTTTTTGGATCGATTCTCCCCGATAGCTACTGCTGAAGAGCATATTCGCATAACTTGCAGTGCTGATGTTTTCTATAGGTCCCGTTAGATTAGGAAGTTGATCATAGGTAACAGCTGGCAGTTCTGTAATAGGATGCCCAGTTGTTTTGGATACTGAACGAAGAGAAATTTTACCATAATTCCATGTCCCCGTAATGTTAACAGGCAGTTCTGTGACATCCTGCTCAAACTGCCCGGGGCTAAATTGGGGGGTAGCAATTATAATCATAGGAACTTTATCACCTATTGTTGCTAATTTTTCTCTTATCTCTGCAGGTAATCCTGCGCTTGGATAGCCGTGGATAATCGCAAGATCAAGCGAATCGGCGGCAGGTGAAAAATCTCCTTCTATAAACCTATCTCCTTTCAGCCAAGTTCGATTGATAAGCTCCGTATTTTCATCTGTTGATAAAAGTGATCGCACAAATCGTACATCCGGATGTACTTCTAAAGCAAGCGATAGTATTTGCTGTTTGGCATCTTGGACATCTATCGTAAATCGCTGCGTATTATTAGCAGAGGTCCATTCATCGCTGAGTGTTGGGACATGTATTTGGTATTGTTGCAGCCCTTCTTGTTCGAGTAAGAGATCAAAACCTACCTCTTGACTGCTATTTCTTATTTCAGGAATTATTACTTTTTCTGAGAGAATTTGATTTCCCTTTTTAAGATGAATAGGGATAGAGCTCCCTTTAAAGCCTTTGCTGTTTATCGTTGTGGTTATGCTCTGGGTACTTTTAAGATAACCCCTGGAATTCGTTGAGATGGATGAAACCAACACATCTTTTTGAAATGTCGTATCTCCCAAGCCAATTGAAAAAATAGGGATATTAATATCCGAAGTTTCATATATAGGATTTTTTCCTGTGGTATAAATGCCATCACTTATAAACAGGGCTGCATTGGCATCGTTCTGGTTTGCCCTAATTGCATCAATTCCGGCCGATAGATTCGTTTGATCTTCATCAAAAGTAAGGCTATCAAGTTTCGTCTGTTCTACTTGACTACCGATTTTGTAAAACTGATAATTGACATCAGCATCATCAGCGAAATTAAGTTCTTGTAAAAGATCACCATAACTTTCGCTGCCTTGATATACCTTTTTCTCGATTTGCGAACTGGCTGAATTATCAAGCAGTACTAAAATATTGGGGGATTCGTAATAAGTGTCTTCTGTTTTAATAAATGGGTTTACGAGAAGTAGAAGAAGGATGAAGTACACACTTGTACGGAGAGCTATGAGAGTGTAATACTGAAGACTACCAATTTTATTGACATTGGAATATGACCACCAGGCAACAAGAAAAGTGCAAATAAATATCAGCGTGTAAACCCAAAAGGGGAGAGAAGCCTGGAATCCTTGAAAGATAAAGTCCACGATGATAGTATTTACATTTCGTCAAGCAGCATTTCAATGAGCTTGTCGGCTGTTAACCCCTCTGCTTCTGCCGCATAATTGTTGACAATCCGGTGGCGCAATACCGGCTTTGCAAGTGCCCTGATATCATCCTCCGAAACGTTATATCTACCTCGCGAAAGCGCACGGGCTTTACCTCCCAATACCAGATACTGAGAAGCGCGCGGACCGGCCCCCCAGCTCATATATTTTTGGATAAATTCCGGAGCTATTTCGGATTGTGGACGGCTTTTCGTTACAAGTTCAACGGCTGATTTCAATACCCCGTCCGGAACGGGTACTTTGCGTACTAAATCTTGCAGCTCAACGATCTGCTCAGCATTTAAAACCGCATTGATTTCAGCTTCACCAAGGGAAGTGGTTTGACTTACAATATCCTGTTCCTCATCAAGAGAGGGATAATCGAGCCACAGATTAAACATAAACCGATCAAGTTGAGCTTCCGGCAAGGGATAGGTTCCTTCCTGTTCAATAGGATTTTGTGTGGCCAATACAAAGAACGGCGGCTCAAGGGGATAGGTTTGTCCCGCCGTAGTGATATGAAATTCCTGCATCCCTTCGAGAAGGGCAGCTTGTGTTTTGGGCGGAGTACGATTGATCTCATCAGCCAACACGATATTGGCAAAGATAGGACCTTTAACGAATTTAAAGCTCTTTTTTCCAGTCTCTCGATCATCTTCAATAACTTCTGTCCCCGTAATATCACCGGGCATAAGATCAGGGGTGAACTGGATACGGCTAAACCTGAGATTTAGGGTTTTGGATACCGTACGAATAAGAAGCGTTTTGGCAAGACCCGGAACTCCGATAAGTACGCAGTGTCCCCGAGAAAAAAGACAAATAAGTAGTTGGTCAAGAATTTCTTGCTGACCAACTATAACTTTACCGACCTCTTTTCGAATCTTTTCAAAAGATTCCTGGAAAAAATCTACTGCCTCAACCGATTCCTCAGGTATAGTACTCATGTCGTTTAATAATTGATATTTTTGTAACGCTCAGGAATCGTAATTTTGTATTCCACATACATATCTTCGCGTAAATCCGTTAACAGGTTGTTCATATATTCTGCCTGTTTCTCTTGCAGTGCAAACTGTTTAATACGGGTATAATCCTGTTTTAAGTTCGCTCTGTGCTCTGCAATTCTTCTGTCCAGTCGAACAATGCGAAAAGCACGCTGGGAGTTATTTTCTTCGCCCATAGTAAATGATTTTGGCTCTGAAATATCTCCAACCTCATCCAGTAAAAGCACTATTCGATAGAGGGCAGGGTCAAGTTGCTCAAGGGCAATAAGCCGTTCACCGGTCTGTGGATTCAACACACGACCACCTTGGGGAGCCGTGTTAGGATCATCGGAGTGACGTCTTGCCATCTCAGCAAAGGTTATATCCTCATTGGTAAGCACAGAGTCCCGAATTTGCCTTAGTTCCTCTTTGGCGGCCTCATCATCATAGCTTTTATCATCAACTTCGATAAGGATATGATTGGTATCAATTTGATCGCCTTGACGCTTATTAAGTCGAATAACATGAAAACCAAAGCTTGTTTCTACGACCTTAGAAATATCACCCGGTGTAAGTGCTGAGGCTGCCGCTGAATACTCAGCTACAAAATCATCCATAGACATCATCGGAAGATTTCCATCAGAGGAAGCGGAAGGCCCGTCACTATATTTTCTTGCCATCTCTTCGATCGTTTTGCCATGATTAAGCACCGAGTCACGTAACTGTTCTGCCAGTTTTCGAGCTTCGGATCTGGCATTCTGCAAGGGAGGGGGGACAGAAACAATTTGTGATACGGCTACTCTTTCAGGAATCATAGGTAATGAATCCTGCGGAATCTTATTAAAATGCTCCTCGACTTCCGGCCGGGTTATGGAAACGTTACTCCGCTTTTGTTGCTGAAACTGTTGCACAATCATCTGTTCGCGGTAGTTATCACGTAAATCAGCCCTAATCTGAACAATACTTTGTCCCATTTGTTCTTCCAAGGCTTTCTCGCTACCTACTTGTTCTACGTAAGAGTTTATTTGTTGATTGATCTGTTGATCAACTCTTTCGTCAGAAACTACGATGGAATCGCGTTTGGCCTGATCAAGCATTACATGCCGATCAATAATGTTTTCCAATACCGTGTACCAAATCTCTTTGCTAAATGAGATCTGCCGATCTTGTTGCCGTTGAAGCTGCATCATGTATTGCTGTACTTCTTGATCAACATCAGATTTAAGAATAATGTGATCATTTACAGCAGCAACAATTTGATCTAATTTTTTGTTAGATGGCTTATTTTGTGCTTGTGATAAGAGGGGAGTTAAAATTAATGAAACTACAAAAAATAGCAGTAAATATGCTTTATTCATTCGTTGAGTTGTTTTCAAGGGTATCGTCAAGCGTTGTATTTTGATTAGGTTTAGTAGGTAAAACGTTAAAAGTCTCTACTTCATTATTCGATTCAGCCTTAAGATAAAGATTCTTAACAAAGGAACTGAAATTTCGTTGTCGATTATTTAAAGTCATCCAATCTTTAATCTGTTCTATAAGCCATTCAAGGTTGGGATGATCGCCTTCAGATCGAGTATCAATTAACTGTACAAAATGATATATCCCATTTACACGCTGGATGGGAGAGATTTCACTTTGTCCAATGACCTTTAAATATCGGTTCATAATATCAATATCCTGGGCAGCCATCGAAACCGGCCAGTACTGATCAGATTCACTGACAACAGTTGAAGGATTGATGGCATAGGTGCGGGCAACTTCGGGCCAGGGCACACCATCTAATAGATCTTGCCGGGCGTTACGAGCCTCCTTAATCGTTTTTGTACGCATATGCCGAAATTTTAAAAAATCCTCTTCGAGCACAAATTGCTCTTTGTTAGCCTGGTAATAGGTTCGGGCCTCCTCATCTGTTATCTGCATATCCTTTTCATTAGAAGCCAAGACATAATCTTTAAGTGCCTGACGCAGAATTTCTTGCCTTGCCCGATCAATTTTTTGTTGAATTTCGGGTTTCTGTTCTAAGCCAAGCCGCTTGGCTTCTTGGACCAGCAGTTGCTGACGAATCCAGTTATCTCGATATTGAGTTAAAGCCTCAACACTGTCTTCGGATAAAACAGCTTCAGGGATATCCTCAATTGCCTGATCAACCCTTAAATATTCACTACCAACTCGTGCAAGTGCCTTTTCAGTATTTTGTTGGGTCGATTGCTGACAAGAGACAAATAATAACATTGCCCCAATAATAATCAGTAGATAAAATTTATATGATTTACCTAAATTCATAATCAGTTAGAATAACATCCCTGCAATTGTTGCCGTCATTAAATTCGCAAGTGTACCGGCTAATACCGCTTTTAGACCGAACTCTGCAAGCTCGGATTTTCTACTCGGGGCTAATCCACCGATACCTCCGATTTGAATAGCAATAGAGGAAAAGTTCGCAAATCCACAAAGAGCAAACGTAGCCATTCTAATCGTTTTGTCACTTATCTCAGATGCACTTACCATCTCTGATAATTGCAAGTAGGCAACAAATTCATTGAGGACCACTTTCGTACCCAGCAAGGATCCCATATTAATTGCATCCGCCCATGGTACGCCCACAACAAATGCAATGGGAGCAATAATCCATCCTAGGACTCTTTCAATCGTCAGCTTTCCATCTGTAATCATTGCATTAATGCCGGTAAAACTTCCAAAGCTTTCCAGAAAATAATTGCCCATAGCCAATAATGCTATAAAGGCCAATAACATAGCCCCAACATTTGCAGCTAGTTTTAGCCCAGTAGCAGCACCAGTGGCAGCAGCATCGATTCCATTGGCATCGGTTTTTTCAACACTCATATTAACTTCGCCTTTGGTTACAGGCTCATCCACTTCGGGATACATAATCTTAGCAATAACAAGGGCAGCGGGGGCGGCCATCAAGCTTGCTCCCAGCAATTGTTCGGCAAACATAAGGCGTCCTACATCCAGTGCCACATCATGTGCCTGAGCATAGGAATTGCCTAACATTTGAACGTATGCAGCCATCACTCCACCTGCAATAGTGGCCATTCCTCCAGTCATTACAGCCAACAGTTCAGATTTAGTCAGTTTTTTAATATAAGGCTCAATTACCAGAGGTGATTCGGTTTGGCCCACAAAAATATTTGATATAACTGCTAATGACTCGGCTCCTGATGTCCCCATCACTTTCTGCATACCTTTGGCCATATATTTTACAATTCGCTGCAGAATCCCATAGTGATATAAAATAGCGGTAAGGGAAGCAAAAAAGATGATGGTTGGCAGTACCTGAAAAGCAAAAAAGTTACCCATACTGCCTTCCATACCCGGACTTTTTGCCAGATCACCAAAAATAAACTTAGCTCCTTCGGTTGTAAAGTCTAATACAATTACAAAAAAGGAAGACACCCAGCTAAAAAATTCTTTTGGCCATCCCAAGGGGGACCAATATTCAGCCATTTGGCGACCCTTTAAAATGAATACAGCCAAAACAAACTGTATTCCAAGCCCGGTACCAACTAATTGCCAATTAATATGTTTTTTATTCTTACTAAATAATATTGAAATGCCGATAATAACCGCCATTCCGATCATACCACGAAATATGTCAATCATGAGTCGTTTTCTTCTTTCATATTATTTTGTTTCTGGATAGGCTGAATGGGCTTTCCTCTTCTTTTGTCGACAGGAGGGCGATAGCAATGTCTTGCACGGGGTTCATAGGCATCTGTTTCTCCAACGAGTACCCGATCCTTGCTTTCTACGACCCGCTGTGAGTAATGGGCCATTGTTCCGCTTTCTGCACAAACGGCATGTAACTTAGTTACATATTCAGCAATGGCCAGCATCTGGGGCATAGGCTCAAAAGGTCGTCCCTCAAAATCCATATCAAGACCGGCTACAATTACTCTTTTACCATCATTTGCCAAGGTGTTAGCGACATTTATCAATTGCTTATCAAAAAATTGCGCTTCATCAATACAAACGACTTCAGCTTCGCCGGTAAGTAGTATAATTTGATCAGCCGTATCGACTACTAATCCGGGCAATACATTTTTATTGTGCGAGACTACGTCTTCCTCATCATAGCGGTCATCAACTTTCGGCTTTACCACTACCACTTTTTGCCCGGCAATATGGGCTCGTTTAGCACGTCTGATAAGTTCTTCGGTTTTGCCGCTAAACATCCCACCACATACAACTTCAATCCAGCCAACTTTGTGCGGTACAAATGACGGTTCGTTAAGCATAAATACTTTTTTATAAATAATTCTAGGTGCCCCTGTTAAAGCATGGAATATATCTTTGTAAGGGTAAAAATAAAAAGATGAATTAGAATTGAATGTTACGCTGATTGCAATCGATCAACATTGATCTCATCCACCGATCTACATCCCGATAACGCCATCGTTAATTCAAAGTCTGCGCGGTAGTTCTGGATAACTTCCTGCACGCCTTGTTTGCCGGCAATAGCAAGGGCATAGGTATAAGGCCGTCCCAATAATACCGCGTCAGCTCCTAACGCGATAGCTTTAAACATATCACTACCCGATCGTATTCCGCTGTCCATTAATATCGGGATATCCCCATTTACTTCTTTCGAAATATCCGATAATGCTTCAATAGCACTTACAGCGCCATCGACCTGACGTCCACCGTGATTTGACACGATAATCCCATCCATATTTCTTTCAATGGCTTTACGAGCATCGTTGGTATTTAAAATGCCTTTCAATAAAATGGGCAAGTCGGTAAGTGATCGTAAAAAGGAGAGATCATCCCACGTTAACGAGGGACGTGAGTAGCACTCGATAAATGTTTTAACGGCCCTGCGCGGATCTTCAGAAACCAAATTACTCCAAAATCCACCGGGATAATTCTTTGCCATTTTAATGAGTGCCTTGATGGAATTCCAGGTAAGTTTGGGCGGTTCATCTGCATCTCCAAGCGAGGTATTCATCAATTCACGAAAAACCGGGTCGCTTGTATATTGTGCGATTCCACGGCCCCGCAAAAAGGGGAGATAATCGAGATCCAGATCGCGGGGACGCCATCCCAACATGGTTGTATCAAGGGTAAGAACGATGGCTTCACATCCGCATGATTCTGCACGACGCACAAAACTCTCAACAAGATCGTTGGATGTACTCCAATACAACTGAAACCAGCGCGGCGAATCGCCCATAACCGAACTGCAGGCTTCCATATCAACCGAAGCCTGACTGGAAAATATAAAAGGGACGTTTTCTTCGGCTGAAGCTTTAGCTACAGCCGAGTCTGCATCTGGATGAGCCATATCCAACACACCAATGGGTGCTAATAAAAAGGGGATAGGATAGCGCTGCCCAAATAGAGAGACCTCTGTATTACATTCTGAAACATCTTTGAGCATTCTCGGCGCAATTTTCCACTGCTTGAAAGCCCTGCGATTGGATTCCTTGGTAATTTCACGTCCCGCTGAACCGGCAATATAAGCATAGGTCTCTTCCGACATTTTCTTTTTAGCCGCTTCGCGGAGCTTATCAAAAGAGACAGGAATTGTTCGATTCTTACCCCGAAGACTTCCTAAAAAAATATTGGTCTGCCGTACTCTGGAAAATAATTTTTCAGAAGCCATGGTTATTTAACTTCTTTTTCTTTCATAAGCTGGCTCTGCCGATACATATCAACAAAAACCCAAATAATAGGATAGGGAGGAAAAAATATAGAACAGACAAGCTTTGCATTTTTTTTACGTGATTCCGGAAGTTGAGAGAGTCCCGCTATGCCGGCCATCCAAAAAATGAATGCGAGAAAAATAGTAAATGCGACTGTGATAGAACCGAGAAATCCGAAGCTATTATAAAAGGTTTCCAGCATTGAGTTTATTCTCTACTTTAACAGTTAAATTCCTTATTTTTGTGGCTTGTCATTGAAAATAAAATATAAATAATAAATACCACATGCTCCCTGTAGTTTCAATCGTAGGGCGGCCTAATGTAGGCAAATCTACTATCTTTAATCGACTTATTGGAAGCCGTAAAGCCATTGTCGATGATCAATACGGTGTTACCCGTGACCGCCATTACGGAGAATCGTTCTGGAATGGCCGTGACTTTAATGTTATTGATACCGGTGGATATCTGCCAAATGAAACGGATGTGATGATCCAGGGTATCCGGGAACAGATTCATATCGCTATCGAAGAGTCTGATCTTATCTTGTTTGTAGTAGATACCGAGGCCGGCATTACCAGCCTCGATCAGTCGGTGGCTCAACTACTTAGGCAAGAAGAGAAACCCGTAATGTTGGTGGCCAATAAAGCTGATAATGATGAGCGTGAACTAAACGCTACCGAATTTTACTCCCTGGGTTTTGAGGAATTGTATCCCATATCGGCATTAAGTGGCCGGGGTACCGGAGACTTGCTTGATGAAGTCGTTAAATTACTGCCTGAGGAAAAGGATGAACCCGAAACATCCATACCGAAATTAACTGTAGTTGGACGTCCTAACGTAGGTAAAAGCAGCTTTATTAATGCACTGTTGGACGATGAACGCTGTATCGTAACAGATATCCCAGGAACCACCCGTGATTCCATCAACAGTAAGCTTATTTATAATGAAAAGGAATATATTCTCGTTGATACCGCGGGGCTAAGAAAGAAAGCTAAGGTTAAAGAGAATGTAGAGTTTTACAGCACTGTCAGAACAGACAGGGCTCTCAAGGAATGTGATGTTGCATTAATCATGCTCGATGCCATGCGTGGGTTTGAGGAGCAGGATAAACGTATTTTACGGAATGCTGCAAAATATAATAAGGGTATTGTAATTGTACTCAATAAGTGGGATTTGGTTCCTGATAAAGATACCAATATCCATAAAGAGTTCGAGGAGTATGTATACAGTCGCGTACCGATGATGAAATATATTCCTATTGTGTCCATTTCTGCAATACACAGGAAACGTATACACAAGGTAATAGACGTTGCCGATAACGTGTTACGGGAACGGAAGAAGACAATAAAAACTTCAGATTTAAATGATTTTATCGAACGCATCTTAAAAGAAAAATCATTGCCGGTTCGGCGGGGAGTTAAACTGAAAATAAAATATGGCACTCAGGTAAAATCGAATCCCCCTGTGTTTAAGTTTTTTATGAATAAACCTGAGGAATTACCGGCCAGTTATCGACGATTTATTGAAAATAAGATCAGAGAAGAGTTTGAATTTACCGGAGTTCCTATTACAATGAGATTTGTACAAAAATAATTGATATTCCTTTTGACGTGAATCATTGAATCAGTTATTTTTCCAGCGATATTACGTTGAGCAACAACCAATTTTTAATTGCATACTCATGCCAAGACCACAGAATTTAGAAAAACCCAGAGCTAATGCGCTCAATGAGCAGTTTGACCGAGAGCGCTCTTTTTCTTTTCTGGAAAGTTTGTATCTGCCCGAAATCTTTAAGGCGCTATGGTATACGCTTAAGCAGATGTTTCAACCCAGTGTAACACTTCAGTATCCCGAAGAAAAATGGGAGCCCCCGTCTATATTTCGAGGACGACCGGTGTTGGTTGAAGATAATGGCAAGGAACGTTGTGTTGCCTGCGGGTTGTGTGCACGAGCTTGTCCGCCGCTGGCCATCAGCATGCAGGCCAATGAGGATTCTGATGATCCCAAGGAACGGTATCCTGATTTTTTTGAGATTAATATGCTACGGTGTATTTACTGTGGATATTGTGAAGAGGTATGTCCGGAAGAGGCGATCGTTATGAGTAAGGACTACGATATTGTCTTTGAATCCAGGGAAGAGGCCATTTATGACAAACAGCGGCTGTTGGTACCTAAAGAAGATCTTCAGGAACGCTTAGAGTTTCTTCGCGAATATAAAAACCGTCAGTTTGGTCAATTCTGGGATTTTCAGGAAGAAAATAATATTCACTCAGTCCGTGACCGAGATGAAGAATTCCATTCCGGGCTTTCTCTTGTTGAAATGTTAGAGCAGCAGCGTCATAATGACGATGTTGAGCCCGAATCCGAATGGGTGAGATAGTTTCATCATGACTGATCGGGAAATCTCACAGGAAGAACTTGACCGCTTGGTTGACGACGCCTCGTATCTGCAGGATGAGGCAGAAGCCATGCAATACGTGATCGATGACGTACCTTACTCTAAAACACCTCCCGAGGGGCGTTCAATAGCAGAAATGTTATTGCTTATAGATCACGCTCAGCTTTCCTACTATCGGCCCATAATGGAAGAGGCCATTGACAGTCCTCGTCCCACTCACTTAGAAAACTACACTCATTTTGAAGAAGATTTCGAAAAAGATGAGGAGAAATTGGAGGATGTACACAAGATTCTTAAAAAAATAGCCAAGCACAGGGCAGGACTTGTAAATGCTATTAAAAATGTACCTCTAATTGATTGGGAAACAGTTGTTTACAGGAATGATAAGCAACTTATATTATTCGATTTTATGAAAGAAATGATTCGCTTTGAAAGGGGAATATTGAAGGATATCGCCGATCAAGTTCGTGTTTATAACCAAGAAAAGAAACAACAGCGTGATATTGAACAACGTCGTTCACAACGGCAAGATCAACATCCCACTGAAAACTAAGACTGGTAAAACCAACTCTTATGATTTGGGCAACAATATTACTCATAGGTGTCAGTGGTTATGTTGCCGCTAAATTATTTAGTCTGACAAATAAAAGAGGTAAACTTAAGTTTCTTGGGCTTACGATTGCATCCGCGATATTTATGGTAATGCAATTTTCAGTATTTTTGGATTATTTGATGACGGATCCCAATGTAACTGTTGCTGCTGAATTTATTGTTGAATGGGGACACGTAACAAGTTTGGCCTTTGTATTAAGCTCGTTAGCAATATTCATCCGGGAGTCAAAACCTGTGTTTGCGCAGTTCCCGATGATTTATACAGCCTTACCACTTTTAATTATCATCTCTTACTTACTGGTTCAGGATACATATGCCATTAAAACATGGCTTTTAGTAATTTATCAGGGGGGAGCAATCACTGTAGCACTCCTGATGTATTCTGTTTATACCTATCGTCGTACTGAATATGCATTTATCCTGACTGGGGTGATTCTATTTCTGATTTCATATATCCTATTTTGGAGCATATCAGAAATCCAGGATTCCTATCAATGGATATGGAAATTGCTGGTAGGTATTGCCATGGTCTTAAGTATTGTTGGATATGAACAAACCGAACAAGAATTTGTTGTAAATACTGCGTAATCTATTATGATACGAAATATTGATTCTAAGGCCCCTGATTTTACGTTACAGAACACAAAAGGAGAGAAGGTAACACTTTCTGATTTTCAGGGACAAGCAAATGTGGTATTACTATTTTTTCCGGTTGCATTTTCCAGCACTTGTACCGATGAGCTTTGCACTGCAAGAGATAACATGAAGCTATATGACTCGCTAGAGGCAAAAGTCATGGGAATAAGTGTGGACAGTTTCTTTTGTCTTCGGGAATTTAAGAAGAGCGAAAATTTAAATTTTACTCTTCTAAGTGATTTCAATAAAGAAGTTTCAGCAAAGTATAATGTGTTAAATAATGATTTTTATGGCATGAAGGGAGTTTCCAAGCGAGCATCATTTGTAATTGACAAGGAGGGCACCATAAGATTTCAAGAAATATTAGATGATGCCAGCGAACTACCAGACTTTAAAGCCATCCAAGAAATTCTTTCCAGCCTTAATTAGATAACAATTAATATTTCTTTCATTATAAGTTAACCGACAGTGGAGAACCATTATACAAAAACTATCTCTACTTTACATAATATAAATTATACGACAAATATGTAGTATAATACTCTAAGGTGATTTATATCAGTTATACTGAGCTATTGCTATATCCAACACCGCGTCATTATTTTTATATAATTTAACAACTATATTTAAATTTTAAATGGATAGAAAATTGAGGCATAGTAAAAAAACTATATGCCACGTTACTATTTCATATTCACAACTAACCTATCAATTAATTCCCAGTTAGTGTTGAATTGATTAACAATATTTATACTTGCATATTCCTTTTCTGATGCTACTCTTTTAAGTATTTATAAGTCTTTAATAAAAATATGTCCCAAGATACTTTTGTGAATTCATACCATGCCTTTTAAATGAAATTTAAGTATTCCGTTACCCTAAAATAGTCGTTTTAAAGCTACAGGGAGCGATAATATGTAAATTTACATTCTAAGCGGCTTAAATAAATATATCATGCATTGGTATGTCTATTAGGTCGCAGTTCACCATTTATTGTTCATTTTGTATCTTATGAGTGGTTTTTGGAACAGATATTTTATAATTGGGTACTATCAATTACGCGGAATTTTATTTGCGGTATTAGTATTTGGATCTCTTAAAAAACACATTATAATGAATAAGGTTTTAAAAAGTAGCCGACTGTATTCATCAAGTTTATTTTAAATAATTATAAAACTCTGACATGAAGTTTTCTAAAAAAATATTCGGATTAGCTTTCGCCCTGTCTTTTTTAATTGCTTTTCCTGACACACAGGCGCAGTCCATTTTAGATAAATTAAAATCCAACAGTCAAACAACCCAGTTTGCCCAAGCCATCGAAAATGCCGGCATTAATGAGCGATTAAACCAATCCGGACCTTTTACGGTATTTGCACCTACCAATGAGGCTTTTGATGAACTTAGTTCGGGACAAAGGTCAGATTCAAGCCTTTTGCTTAATCATATTTTAACCGGGATGGCTACCGAACGCAGTTTACGCGCAATGTCTGATATTACTTGCTTGAGCGGTCAGACGATTTCTATTCAGAATCAAAGTGGCAATAACCTGGCTATCGAATCAAACAGAATTAAGGTATCTAATATCAAGGCAAGCAATGGAGTCATCCATATCATTGATGGTGTTATTGATTAGTCATTTTATAAGGGACAAATCACTTCTAAAGAATTGGCATTTAGTGATATATTGAACTTACTTAATCCTGATTCAATGAGCTCCCCATCAGCATGAATGTCTACATCATTACTAAAATTAAGGGTAAGGTTCTCAACTTTTGCTGATTTTACATGGGGAATCAACTGTGGTTTTTTTATTAAAAAAAGAGGCAACAAGATAGGAATCAGCCATTTTGCTATTGGTTTTATCAAAACGGCATTTAATTGTCCATCTGTAATCGATGCATTAGGTGCAATCCAGAAAGAACCACCTTCTACCCTTCCATTTGCCAGCGAAAACATAATAGCACGTTCTTTAGAAATGTTCCCATTATTATTAATGGTTACTTCAAATAATGAGTGATTTATCACTGCTTTTAGTGCGGATATGGCATATGTTAAGAAGGGATGTAAATATTTTAGCTCTAATGCATAACGGTTGGTAAGCCCGTCAAAACCAAATCCCAGTGAATTTAAAAATATAAAATTATTGCATTCTCCTACATCTATAGAAACAGCATTTTCTTTTTTTAACACGGAAATGGATTGCTCCAAATTAACCGGGATTTTAAGCGTTTTACAAAGATCATTTCCTGTCCCAAGAGGGATAATCCCCATCTGTTTTTGAGTATTGATAAGAGGAGCAGCAACCTCCCGAACGGTCCCGTCACCGCCACAAGCGACAAAAACTTCAAATTTATCAAAGTTTTGCTCAATGAAATCGGTAATGTCACCAAGGTTTTGAGAATGAAACAGGCATGCATCCTCAAAGCCATTTATAAACCCTTGTAAGCGTTCCAGTTTCACTTCTGACTTTCCACCTTGTGCTGCAGGATTATATAGAAAGGCATAGCGTTTCACGAATTAGAATCATTTAGATACGATTCTAATATGCTTAAACAACGTCGGATGTCATCGACATACACCCGCTCACCTTTTTGATGATACGGATAAATAGAAGGCTCTAGAGCCATTGAAACTGTTGTATGATTATCTCTTTGATTAAACTCTTCTCCATAGTGAAGATAATCATTGGTATTGTTATCAACTTTGATATCAGAATCAATAGCTAAAAATTGATTAACCGCCTGCTCTGTCTTTTCGATAAGCATTTCTGTGGGATCAAGATTATTTAACTCCCAGTGATTGGCATATAGCGCTACACCTTTCTCTCCTTTAAATAGCGGGGTTGTATCCAAGGTAATAACCTGGTCAGGCACTATATGTAGTTCTATACATTGCTGAGCAATGCGACGAGCCCCCATCCCATTTGTAAATTCTTTGCCGTTATTCTTTAATAATTCGGGATGTTCTTTAAGCCCCTTTTTTTCTTCCATTTCAGAAAAGAAAAAAAGCATATTTGGCCATTCACGGCTTTTCGCCATTTCTGCCAACGTTATAACCATCCCCAACCCGGCACTATCGTCCATAGCACCTTTTATTCGGTCATCAATAATATCAACAGGCAATGGATCGGGGTAATCAGAACCATAATGGTTTATTTTATCGAGATGAGCCGTTAATGCAACCGTTGGCAAATCGGGACTATCACCGACTTTATAAATTAAATTATTGCCTTTGACGTCTATTTCGTGGGCTTGAATTTCCCCAAATACCTGACGAATATATGGATGGAGGCGTTCTTCGTAGGAACTAAACGAAGGAATTTGCGCAATCTCTGTAATATGTGTTATCGCCCGGTCTAACATTGTTAATTTGTAGTAAATGCAATATCAAATTTTCCGTCGTCTTCAGCCTTTATAGTTATTTTGTCAATAATGGCATTAGTATTAAGTGGACTGTAAAGATGCGGGAATTTTTTGCCGGTATCCTCATCCTTTTCATATTTAATATCATCGTGTAGTGTGGTTGCATCAATTACAAGCAGAAGAATCTCATCTTTATCTCCAAAAATTTTGTTTGCAGTAGCTTCTACTTGTTCCCCCGTTGAACAATGGATAAACCCTTCGCTTTCAAGGGATTCCGGCTCATAACTTCCACCATTATTAAACTCTTTCCAATCGTTGTTGGTAGTTATATGAAATAAAAGATCGTCGCGCATAATATGATTAAAGTAATTTAAAATTATTCATAAGCTAAATGTAATAGTGCATCACCTTTATGAACCACAGGAGCATAATTTAAGCCAATCACCCGTCCATCATGCGGACAAGTAAACTTAAACTGTTCATTCCCATAAGGATCGTTGACATGCCCCAACACCTGGCGCTTTTTAACCTTGTCGCCAAGCTCAATTTTGGGTCGAAATAAGCCAGCATATTTTGCCCTTACCCACGTAGTCTTTCGATATATCTTGGTCTCTTGAATAGTTTTTGGGGCTTCATCTTTCATCCCGAGGTATTTCATCAGGCGTAATGTGCCGTTAATACCTTCCTGAATACCAAGCTCATAAAAGCGAGTGGATTCGCCGGCCTCATAAACCAAAATATGCTTTCCCTTTTTGTGAGCCGCCTTTCGAAAAGATTTTTCAATAAGAGAAGAATGAATCACAAATGGAGCTGCAAAAGCTTCTCCAAGCTCCTTATTCTTTTCTAGATCTAATGTACATCGTACTTGCGGATAATTTGATCGGGCTGAGCCACCGGTATGAAAATCGATTCCGTAATCAATCTTTGGGACGATCTCATTCATCAAAGTATGAGCTAACAAACGTGCCAGCGAACCGCCCTTTACACCCGGGAAACTACGATTAATATCTTTACCATCGGGTAATCCCCGCACATTCTGGATAAATCCATATACATTGACCAAAGGAAGCGCAATCACACTGCCCTTTTTGGGCATGAGCAGATCTTTGGCAACCATCCGGCGAATAATTTCGATTCCGTTCAATTCATCACCATGTAGTCCTCCGGTGAGCAGTAAAGTAGGTCCCTCCTCTTCAGACCGGAAAACATGTACCGGTAGATCAATATTGGTATAGGTTGGCAGCCGGGCTATATTTAACTGAATCTGTTTTTCCTCTCCGGGCTCAATCTGGTGATTGTTAATCGTAATTGTATCAGGCATTTCTGGTCAAGTTCTGACTCTTTCGTGGGCTATTTTGTACTTCGGTAGCTTTACGCTCAACGAATGAGATAATACGTCCGGCAATATTTTTGCCTGTTGCCGACTCAATACCCTCTAATCCAGGGGAAGAATTTACTTCGAGTACTAGTGGTCCTCGTTCAGATTGCAGCATGTCTACTCCTGCAACCGATAATCCCATCGCACGAGCAGCAACAAGCGCGGCACGACGTTCTTCTTTAGATAACTTTATCAACTCTCCACTACCGCCCCGATGGATATTAGATCGAAACTCCCCTTCGACCCCTTTTCGCTTCATAGCTCCAACAACTTTGCCATCCACAACAAAAGCTCTGATATCTTCACCTTTAGCCTCCTCTATAAATTCCTGAACAATCACTCGAGCCTTCATACTATGAAATGCCTGAATGATCGACTCAGCCGCTTTAAAGGTCGGTGCCAGGACGACTCCAACGCCCTGTGTGCCTTCCAGTAACTTAACGATCAACGGCGGACCGCCTACGGATTCAATAATTTTTCGTACCTCGGTAGAATAGTTTGTAAACACCGTTTTAGGCATTCCAACACCTGCTCGAGCCATAATTTGAAGGCTCCGCAGTTTATCGCGAGAACGTACAAGTGCTTGTGATTCTACGGCCGTAAACACTTTCATCATCTCAAACTGACGAACAACCGCAGATCCATAGAACGTTACGGATGCACCAATACGGGGTATTACTGCGTCAACACCGACAACTTTTGTTCCGCGATAGTAAATGCATGGATTATCTTTTTCACTTACAATATCACATTTAAGATGATCTAAAACGGTAGCTTCGTGGCCAGCTTCTTCAATAGCTTCTGTAAGGCGAGAGGTGGAATAAAGTTTAGAATTTCGGGATAAAACAACTATGTGCATGTATAATTAATTATGTCTGTTCTTTGATTTCATTTTCAGATAAATATTTCTGGGATACATCAACGAGAAACCTTCCATTAATTAACTTCCGCCCAACTAAGACGGGGTAACGCATCTCAGAACGGTCCGTAAGCGACAATTCAGCCGTCAAAAGCCTATCAGAAAGTTGAACCTTTGTTTTTACAACAAAACGATCTTCCCTTGATCCATTAGAACTTTTAACGACTTTTTTACGGTATACCGGCAGCTCAAAGAGCTTATCATTATAGGTTTCATGTGATGGATCCAATAAGTTGAACCGTACATATTCCCCATCATCCTTTTCAATGGGCTTTATATGATGACAGTGCAAACTGGAAGTATAAGCTCCGGTATCAATTTTTGCATCGATCCCATATAAATTCCACTCGGGAAAATTGATTGGTTCCAATCTGCCAATAACCTTGAGATCCTTTTTCTTAGCAGCCATTTTACAATCACATTTATCGTTAATGAACCCACTCAAGTATACAAGTTATTCAGCATTGTATCATCTGCGAACTTTTAAATTTGATTCTTCGAAATATCACTCTTTTTAATACCTTACAGAAGTAAATTTTTTAACGAAATCAATCGTTTATAATGCTTCATTCATTTCAGAGATTAACGCTTTGTAGCCTTATTGCTCTTGGATTTCTTTTTGCTTCTTGCAGCAGTTCTTCCACTCTTCAACATCCAACTACTTCAGCCACATTGTGGGCACAAAATGCTGCTGAATATAAGGCACTTACCACATCAGTTTATAATACAGCTCTCTCAAATTTGGGAATGGCCATTGAAGATTCCTATTGGACCGCCTATCCCAATCAAGAAGATCAGAAAATACACAACCTACCTCCTGCCATCATTTTAGATGTAGATGAAACAGTCTTGGATAATTCCCCCTTCCAGGCTCGAATGATTAAGCAAAATAGCAGTTTTAATCCACAGAAATGGAATGATTGGGTGATGGAGGCGAAGGCAAATCCTGTGCCGGGTGCTGTTAAGTTTACACAGCGAGCGGCCAATCAAGGTGTAGCTGTATATTACCTAACGAATCGCGAAGCCAAGGTCGAAGAAGGAACCCGCCAAAATTTAAAAGATCTTAAGTTTCCGATTGCTGAGAATGAAGACCGTATTCTAAGCAATAACGAGCGTGAAAATTGGACTTCGAATAAAACAGAACGTCGGGCGTATGTTGCTAAAAATCATCGTGTTATTATGATTTTTGGTGATGACTTGAATGATTTTGTGCCGGCTAAGGACATTTCACAAAAAGAACGGGCAAAACTTGTTGAAAGCAATCGAGATAAGTGGGGAAAATTTTGGTACGTGCTTCCTAACCCTGTTTATGGGTCTTGGGAAAATGCGCTCTACAATTTTGATGACTCACTAAGTCCTACGCAAATTGACAGTGCGAAAAAAGCGGGTCTCAATACTAAGAAACAATAATATATTATGGCCAGTCGAAAAGTTATTGAAGAGTTTTTCAAGGAAGAATTACAAACCAAAGGTGTCTTTTCATTTTATAACAGTCTATTTCTATATAAAGACAAACAATTGCTAAAAGAAAATAGACTGAAGGAATATGCAGAGCGTCAAATCGATAAATCTAAAGACATATTCTGGTCAGTTTCATTTAGCATATTTATTGCATCATTTTACTCTTTTTGGCATCTCATTGAGTTTGGCAAACATTGGTATTGGAGCGATCTCACAATTGCATTAACACTATGGGCTGGCCTTATTTACGTCTTAATTAAAGCATGCAAAGAATATTACACTATCACCGGCTCTATGTCGCTGTTTATTAAGTTGTTGAGCGAAGATAAGACTGATGTAGCGTCGACCGGTAATCAAAATAATCAAGGCCCCGCTCAATAAAACGAGACCTTGGTTATAAAGGGCAATAAAATCTTAAAATTATTAAGCAGATCCCCCATTTTTCTTTTCGCGAATTAACATGACGCCTAATGCTACAGCGAGTAATACACTTCCGCCGAGCAGATACACAAGTATATTATTAGATCGAGGCTGTGCAATCTGGGTCCACTCATCTACTTTTTGATTAAGCTCAGATGTTTGGTCACGGCTTAGCACGTTGGCATGAGCCAAATTGCTTGTCCACTGCACTTCTACGCGATCCCAAAACTCCTTAAATCTCTGAAGATCACTATAATTCGCTTCAGAACGATTGTCTCTGCTCTCTTTTATCTTTCGATCCAGATATGAATGTAACGCTGTATTAAATTCATTAGTGGACTCAAAAGCAGTAGTTTTAATGCCCTGCTGAGCAAAATAATCCTTCACCGCATCAACAGTATTGGTTTGTAACAGGTTGTTCCATTCAGTTAGGTTTGTATTAATATTATCAGCCAACATATCGGCATTATCACCTTCATAAACTTCATGGATTTTATCGCCAAGTCTATTCCACATAGCTTGGAACTGATAGTTTACCTCAGCCATACGCATATAATCATCCAGCTGTAAATTTGAGGCATTGCGCTGTAATATTTGGATATTCTCTTCCGAAATATCGTGGATTAATTTAAGTGCGTCATTAGTCTTAATCCGTGATCTTTTATCATAGTCCTCGATCTCTTGCAAGGCGTCCAGATTCATATTCTGATACGTTACAACCATTGAATCAATAAACGTTAAAATAAGCTCGTCACGCTTCTCTAAACTTTGGCGATATTCGCGTACCATATTTGACAACTCTTTTTCACTCTCGGTAGACTGGCGGATAGCCGTTTTAAGAGAATCAGTCTGTTGATCAAGCTGGCTTAAATTCTGTTCGTATGATGCAAGCTGATTCTCAAGTTTATTGAGCTTCTTTTGCTGCTTCGTAATAGTTTCAACCTTATTAAGCGTATGAACAGATGACTTCTTTAAGTTCTCCATCTGTTCTTCATAGGTATCCGGATACAAAGCCTTATTAAGCAACTCTTTGTGCTCACTATAATTTTGATCGAATTCTTTAATTGATTCGATCAACTTTTCTGCACTATCGGGTGATGATATATTATCCAACTGCTGTTCATAGTCAGTATACTGCTCCTTAAATGTTTGCTGTATTTCGTAATCTGACTGTGCTTCCTGAGCATAAAGCGTCGATGAAAAAAGTCCGATTGCGATTATTAACAATATTATTTTACGAAATTTCATAATCAGTTTACCTCTCGTTGAGCCATTTGCGATTCTTCTTTTTCAATACTTTCTGCATCAACCTTCCACACCTCTCCTGTTGATCGATTAATCAGCTGAATATGTGTCATTCGCTGGTTAAATGCAGGTTTTGCTATACCTTCATCTGATGTTTTAAAAGTTTCTTTCAAAACCAATTCCCCTTTCTCAGGAGCCATAACGTATACATTTTTATAATTGGGAGCAGTTATATAGTAATACCCCTCTTGGCCGCGGATATATCTTAACTGTTTAGTAGTTACAGATGAAGTGTCTTGGGTTTCTGCATATTGGATAGGTTTGATATTGAACGTTAGCCCATGCTTGATATCATTAACCGTACCATTCTCGTCAGGTTGTAATACCGACTCAATTGATTGGGAATAGTCTACCTCACTGATAACCATTGATTGCTTGCAGCCTGTCAGAAGAACCGCTGCAATAACAGATATCATCGTAACCGTTTGTATGAATAACTTCATGATACCATTTATTCTATTTATTAGTAATTGAACCATTATTTTGTTGTTCAATTACTTATAGAGGGCATCACACACAAATGTTCCTTAAAAGAACTATAGCAGTTTCAGAGCAGCAAATTATAAAAATAAATTGGTGAAAGACTTGCAAAATGATTGAAAAAGGCTCCGAGATAAGAGGTGAAAACCTTTTATAAAGAGATAAGAACATCTTTTGGGATATCATTGGGAAGCTGATCACATCCCTGCAAAGCTTGCAACTCAATAATGAATGAGTAACCCACAACGTGTCCACCAAGCTCTTGAACCAGCTGTGTAGCAGCCTTGGCAGATCCCCCTGTGGCTATCAAATCGTCGTGTATAAGAATACGATCTCCTTCTGAAAAGGCATCATCATGCATTTCTATAGTATCTTCACCGTATTCGAGTGCATAAGTTGCTGATATAGTATCGGCAGGCAGTTTTCCAGGCTTGCGGATGGGAATAAATCCTGCATGCAGATCTTGAGCAAGATTAGTTCCAAACAAAAAGCCGCGTGATTCCAATCCCACGACATAGTCGATATCCATATGACGGAATGGACGAGCTAACACCTGTGAAGTTAGTTCAAGTGTATCAGGATTCTGAAGCAGCGGAGTTATATCCTTAAACTGAATACCCGGTTTAGGAAAGTCTGGAATATTACGGATATTCTCTTTTAACAATGCAATTATTTGTTGTTTAACACCGTCCATTTGCCGTATTTTCTGATTCAAATTATCACGCTGATAATACCTATTTGATCCCCAAGGAAGCAAATTAAATGAACTCTGATATTTCTGGTACCCAAAAACACCTTCGTTTTATGCAACAGGCCTTTTTTCTGGCCGAACAGGCCTATGAAGAAAAGGAAGTGCCGGTTGGTGCTGTTGTGGTGAAAAATGATCACGTTATTGGTAAAGGATATAATCAGACGGAACGATTAAACGACCCCACCGCCCATGCCGAAATGCTGGCCATCTCTGCAGCATGTTCAACTCTTGGACAAAAATACCTTCAGGATTGCACCCTATATGTAACCCTTGAACCCTGCCCAATGTGTGCCGGCGCACTTGTTTGGTCCAAAATTGATCAGGTAGTAATTGGTGCGCTTGATGCCAAAGCCGGAAGCTGTGGCAGCGTCTATAATCTTGCATCAAGTGACAAGCTAAATCACCAAGTTGATATAATTCATGGATTTATGGAAGAAGACTGTGAGTGGATTCTAAAGCAGTTTTTCCAGGAACGTCGTTCAAAGGGAAATGGACGAACTGACTTATGACGCTGAAATCTGTTGTTTCCTGTTGGTGTTTAGCGATCGACAAACATAAGGCGTTTTTCCTTTTATAACACCCTTTAACGATCTTAAGGGTTTTCCAATAATATGCCGATATAAAAATTCTATAGCTTGGCGGGCTTGGTTTTGTATAGAATCAGGAACTTCCCTATTTGTAACAAGATGGTTTAGGAATTCCACTACCTCTTTCTCACCCATATTTTGGGGATGCTCCAAATTATGATAGTAAATAAAACGGGTTATCCATCCGATATAAGTTTGCTCGGTGCGATAGCTCATTCCCTGTCTTCTAATCTCTGTACGAATCTTACTAAGCAGTACCGATTTTCCCATTGGTATCCCCTTCTTTTAATTGCTTTTATTAGTAAGACCACAGAGAAATGTAATCCTTACATTTTTTTTTGACCTAATATGAAAAAGCACTCTTCATAATACACTTTTAGGAACACAATTTATTTACCTATAATTGGACTAATAAAAATGGAAACAAATCAAATCTTTTACAGTAAATAATTCCTTTTGTTATGGCCGCATCGTCAAAGAAAGTTATTTATGCTGCATTAATTGGAAATGGGCTCATTGCGATCACTAAATTTATAGCTTCAGTGTTAACAGGCAGTTCAGCAATGATGTCGGAAGGAATACACTCCTCGGTTGATACTGGAAACCAGCTATTACTTTTACTAGGATTAAAAAAAGCCAAAAAACCGGCTGACAAACAGTTCCCCTTTGGGCACGGTAAAGAAATTTACTTCTGGAGCTTCATTGTTGCTATCATGATATTTGCCGTAGGTGCCGGTATTTCTATTTATGAAGGCATTCACAGCCTAATGGATCCCCATCCCGTTCAAAATCCAATGATAAACTATATTGTTTTAGGATTAGCTATGATATTTGAAGGTTTTGCTTTGTACTTTGCCTGGAAGGAATTTAATAAAGCTCGTGGCGAACGGGGATATTATGAAGCTGTACGAAAAGAGAAAAATCCGACATTATTTGTTGTTTTATTTGAAGACTCTGCTGCCATGCTGGGATTAATTGTGGCATTTATAGGTATAGCGTTAGGTCAATATACAGGACTTCACATTTTTGATGGTATCGCTTCTATCGTTATCGGACTAATACTGGGAATTACTGCTGCTTGGCTCGCTTATGAGACGAAGGGACTACTTATTGGCGAAAGTGCCGATCCCGAAATAGTAACAGGAATTACCAGTTTAGCTAAAAACTATAATTTTATATCCGGTGTTAATGAGGTATTGACCATGCACATGGGACCAAACTACATCCTATTAAACCTGAGCGTAAACTTTAAAGACAAATTAGATGTATCCAATGTAGAAGAAAATATCTCAACCTTATCCTCTCAGATCAAAAAAGAGTATCCGCTTGTTAAACGCGTATTCGTAGAAGCAGAAAAAAATAACATATAAATATTTAATGATTAGAAACTGTAACTATATGCCAGCAAATCTTTAGAATGGATAAGAAGATCTTAGTAGCTTTATGTTTTTTATTAACCGTATATAATTTCGGTTTTTGTCAAACCAAAGGCCATACTTATAATCAAGAATCCGATTCGAATTTTACTGATCGACTTACATGGGTTAACGAGAAAAATACGGATATCCATGAAATGAATTTTGTGGTTGGCTATTCTTTTGGTTCTACTAAAGGATTCTGGGGTAAAATACCCAAAGCTACACTTAGCATTTATACTATCCGATACAACCGAAAGCTTGTAACTTACAACGCAAAGCATCTGCTCGAATATACAGCTGAAGCCAATTTAGCGGCAAATTATACCCTCTCCAATACAGCCAGATATCAGGCGGGTTCGTATAGCGGCTTCGGTATTACCCCCTTGGGATTTCAATTCAATATAAATCAACACAATACTGTACAACCCTTCATCAAGTCCTCAACAGGATTTATGTATTTTAAAAAGCCCTTTCCTGATGGTCGCGGCGTTCAGTTTAATCTCACCCTCGAATTGGGCGCAGGAGTCGAAATCATGGTATTAGAAAATATCTCTCTTTCTGTTGGATATAAGTACCACCACATGTCTAACGGACATTTGGGCGAAATTAATCCCGGTGTAGATTCAAATATCTTTTATACTGGCTTTACTATTTTTTGACCGGCTAAATATATTTCCAAATACGACTTTTCCTATAACAAATTTTTCTTTGTTTCGTACATTCTCTGTAAAAATATGCAATCATAAATTATAGTATGTGCACGGATCGATGAACACAATTAAATTTCTAATTATTGTCTCATTTGTATTTTTACTGATCGCTCCCCTATCAATACAAGCGCAAGATACTACGGATCATCAGCAGTGGGAAAAATATGATCTTGAATACCGTAAATACCGATTTACAATTTTCCCGGGATTAAGCACCAATGGCGTTGATGCCGTTAATTATGCCTCAAAATATTCCTTCAACTTGTTGGGTGGCTACAATGGCGCACTTCACGAAGGTTTTGAGTTTGGCACCCTGATTAATGCCAATAAATATTATGCCTCAGGTGTTCAAATTGCAGGTATGGGAAATTACACGGGAGAAAAGACAATGGGCGTACAAATCGCCGGAATAGGAAACTACAGCGGTAATTCGATGCAGGGAATCCAGATTTCTGGTATTGGCAATTGGGCGTCTTCTGATATACAAGGTCTGCAATTTGGAGGGATATTTAATTTGTCGGGAGGTGATATTCAAGGCTTGCAATCTTCTGGAGCATTCAACGTTGCAAAAAATAATATACAGGGACTTTTGGTCTCCGGCGTTGCGAATATTTCCGGCGGAAATATACAAGGGTTACTGTTGAGTGGATTTGGTAATATTGCCCGGCAGGATGTGCAGGGTATTATTGCATCAGGAGGATTGAACTATGCTAAAACCTTTCAGGGAATTAGCCTGAGCTCGGTAAATATAAGTCAGGATTTTCAAGGTATTCAACTGGGCGCAGCCAATATTGTAGGTAAAGGAGAAGGTATTCAGGTAGGATTAATAAATTATGCAAACGAGTTTGATGGTCTACCGGTCGGTCTCGTAAGCTACTACAGGGATGGCCGGAAAAATCTTGATCTTTGGACTACTGAAACCGGATTTACAAATATTGGTGTTAAGCTGGGAACAGAGCAAGTTTACAACAAGCTTTCCATTGGATTTAATCCCTTTCTCAATCGTGATGTTTGGCAGATTGGATGGAGTATCGGAAGGTTACATGAATATAAAAATCATCACCTCTATTCTGATTTTTCATACTTTAAAATCAATGAGGGAGGGTGGACCAGGGATTTAAATTCAATCTTAAAATATCGCCTTTTCTTTGGAAAAGAGATAAATAAGGATTTCAAATTTTATGGAGGTCCTACGGCAAATATGCTTATCTCTCGTTTAGATGAGAGCGATGATTATGCCCCCTATCGATTATTTGATATTAAAGCAAAGGGTCGACAATATGTTTTCTGGATTGGAGCAACACTGGGAATTGAATTATTTTAAAAGAATCTTACATACATTATATAACGTGATTATTTTTGAACAACAACGAAAAATCCAACTATGACAGTTAAGACAAAAGTATTACGAAAAGCGGAATTTAATCCGCGGATTAAAAGGTATTTACTAATCTACGGGATCTTGTTTTCGATCATTACTATTGTGGGGATCGTTTTGTTACCTATTTACCTTATTGTGGCGCCTATCATTAATTAATAAATATTTCGATCGATTGAGTTCCGAGCTAACAACACGGGCCCTTCGCTTTGAGAAAGGGGTATTATTCCATGTAGAACGCACCATCCCATTGGATAAAATTCAGGATCTCACTTTTAAAGAGGGTCCCCTTCTCAAATATTTCGGCCTAAGCATCCTAAAAGTAGAAACGGCTGGTGGTAGTGGTCAGGGACAAGCCGATCTAACCCTCATCGGCATCAGAGATGCTTCCGACTTTCGCAGCCAGGTTTTAGAGCAACGCGATAAAGTAACGGATAACAAATATTCATCCTCGACAGATGAAACCGATGAATCTACCTTGGCTGTACTCAAAGAAATCAGAGACTCCCTGCAATCAATAGATCAAAAAATGGATTCGAAATAGGTTTTATTCAGTTTCTCCCACCGTCTTTTCAGCAATCTTATCGTTGTAGAAGTAAAACAGTCCCATCGCAATACCCCACTGCACGGCAATAGTCGCCACTGAAAATGCGCTAAGCGGATTGTACCAACTTTCGGGGGCATAGGATGTAATACTGAGATATATCCACCAGATGAGCAGTGAAATAACTTCAACGGGCACCACATACTTTATGATCACTGTCCACCATTTTCCCAGATCATATCGCTGGCTCCCCGTATTTACAATGGCAGATCGAAATTTATCAGGATCAAATTTGATGATTGCAAACGACATAAAAGCCCCGGAGACCATGAGCCCAACTGCCCACACAAAATCCTGATTGGCAAGAATATCCGTCGAAATTGCTGAAGGCATCCCTAATAAAAAACCGGTAACACAGATGGCAATAGTGGCATTTTTCCGAGGAAAGCCCATATCAACAAATACGCGGCTGGCTAATTCAATCATTGAGATGAGCGAACTAAAAGCAGCAAATGTTAATCCCAGGAAGAAAAGGATGGCAAAAATCTTTCCGCCGGCCATCTCATTGAAAAGCTGAGGCATCCACATAAAAGTAAGCCCCGTAGAAGCCGGTCCTGATTCTTTCATTATATTCAGGATCTCACCATTACCCATGCTGCTGCCAAGGGTACCAAATACCGTCGCAAAAATGGTCATAGCAGCCAGCAGCGAAACAATGTTATTACCAATACCCGTTTGAAAGGCACTAATGGTAATATCATCCTTAGAACGCATATAAGCACCATAGGTCAAAATAAGTCCCCATGCGGCACCGGTATCCCAGGCATTTTGCGTCAATGCCTCAAGCCACAAGCTCGGCTCTGCCAAGGTCGCCCAATCAGGCGTAAAGAGATATTCAATACCCTGAAAGCTGCCGGGAAGTGTTACTGCACGTATCAGTGATATTACCACAACCAGCAACAAGGAAGGAATGAGCACCTTATTAATTCGCTCTATGGATGAAATGCCTTTGAAAACAATGAGGCCGCCGAGACCAATCATTACTGCGTGAAAAACCGAGGGCAACATCGAACCTTGAAAGCCATACCAGATAGTTTCCGCCTGACCCATACTTGCCGGCAAGCTCGAAAAAATGGATTCGATCAAATAATAGAGACACCAACCGGCTACCACGCTGTAGTAAAACATAATAGCAGTAGCTACAAAGCCAATAAAACTTCCCATCCAGGCATATTTCTTTCCAACCAAGTTTATAAACGAGCCAATCACGCCTTTACGTCCATGGCGACCAATGCCGTATTCGGCAATAATTAAGGGGATCGAGAACAAAAAGAGGCACGTTATCCAAGCAATAAGAAAGGCGCCGGCACCCTCCTGTCCTCCATTTTGTGCGGCAATACGGGGAAACCGCCAGATATTTCCCGTCCCAACGGCAATACCCAACACACTTAAAATAAGCCCCAGTTTAGTCGAAAAGAGATCCCCTGATCCATTTTTACCGCTCATATAGCGTATTCCTCTTCTTTTATTGGCGTTAAAACTTCCAGCGCCTATTTTTAATGATTTTTTTGCGAAGTGGCAACCAACACTTAAAATCGTTACTACTTTTAAAAGAATATTGCTAATAAATCGTCGTTAAAAAATCTTTTTTAGCAGGAAAGTCGGCCTATTATCATTTTGATTCTATCACGCCTATGGCTATTATTGCCTGCTAATGAAATCTATTTTAAACAGCATTATAAGGGATTAGGTACGAATGTTTTCGAATCACAAAACGACCAACCGTACATTAGCTTTAATCACATTTTTCGCCTCTCTCATTTTATATTTCATTACCATGGCCCCTACGGCCAGCTTTTGGGATGCCGGCGAATTTATTGCCGTCGGTCACGGCCTGCAGGTTAATCACCCTCCCGGGGCTCCATTTTATTCCCTACTGGGACGCATCTTTTCCATGTTTATGCCCACTGCTTATGTAGCAGCCAGCATAAACTTTATTAGTGTGCTAAGTTCCGCTCTTACCGTTATGCTTCTATATCTTATTATTGTACGATTGGTTAGAGAGTGGAAAGGCGCTCCCGATAATATGCTAACAATTGATAAGATTGGCATGTACGGTGGAGCAATTCTAGGTGCTGCCACTTTTGCTGTTACTGATACGTTCTGGTTCAGTGCTGTTGAAGCTGAGGTTTATGCTCTTTCAATGTTATTTACAGCCTCGGTTGTGTGGCTGGCGCTGGTTTGGGCCGAAAACCACGATGAAGATTACAATGAGCGATGGATAATTCTCATCGCTTACCTTTTTGGGATTGCATTGGGAATTCACCTCCTTAACCTCCTTGCCCTGTTTTTTGTAGCACTTATCATCTATTTCAAAAAGTATGAATTTAGCTACAAGTCTTTTGGCGTACTGATGGCTATTTCTGCGGGAGCCTTTTTACTGATTTATCCCGGAACCATACAAGGTATTCCAAACCTCATGGAATGGGTTACAAATGCTAGCTATGGACTAATAGGGCCTGTTGGATTTTTTATAATTGTTATTATCGCTCTTAGTTGGGGACTATACTATACCCACACAAGAGGATATCGAGTAGCAAATATCGTGGTGCTTTGCTACGCGATGATAATGATTGGTTATTCTTCCTATTCCCTGATCTTTATTCGTTCAATTGCTGATCCTCCTATTGACGAAAACGATCCAGAAACCGTAGAAGCCTTTATTGATTACCTTGAACGTGAGCAATATGGACAAACACCGCTGTTAACCGGTAATACCTATGATAACAGCCAGGGAACGCTAAACCGTGATGAGGAAACCTTCTTCCCCCGTCGCTATTCTTCGAATCCACAGCATATGCAGCAGTATGCACAATATTCTAGCGATTGGGATTTCTTTTTAAGGTATCAGGTAAATCATATGTATTGGCGTTATTTTGCCTGGAATTTTATTGGCCGCGATGCTGATATACAGGATGCGGGTTGGCAGGCTGGCTTTAGCGATACTGAACATGAAGATAACCCCGCTCATAACAGTTACTTTTATATACCGTTTTTGGTTGGGCTATTTGGGATGCTATTTCATTTTCAAAATGATTGGAAAAGAGCCCTCTCAGTTCTGGCATTATTTGTCTTTACCGGGCTTGCCATCATTTTCTATCTCAATCAAACTCCTATGCAACCGCGCGAGCGAGACTACGCCTATGTGGGATCGTTCTTTTCCTTTGCCATATGGATTGGCATGGGTAGCATTGGATTAGTAGAATTAGTTAAGGATTATTTAAAGTCTAGCAAAATAGTTTCCTATGCCATTCTGGGGATATTGTTTTTAGCTGCTCCGGTATGGATGGGCATGGAGAATTTCCATGATCACGATCGCGGTGACCGATACGTTGCTCCTGATTATGCGTATAACCTGTTAAATTCAACAGCACCCAACTCTATACTATTTACCAATGGCGACAACGACACCTTCCCCCTTTGGTACCTACAGGAAGTTGAGGGTGTTCGAACGGATGTTCGTATTGTTTGCCTGAGTTTGCTTAATACGGATTGGTATATCAAGCAGCTGAGAGATCAGTGGTCTCACGAATCCGCCCCCCTCCCTATCTCTTTTGATGATGATAAGGTTGAGCAGTTGACCAGCGGACTCTCGATGCATGATCCCGATACGCTTAGAATACCGGTTGACAAAAACATGTTGAACAATGCATTTAGGAACATGGAAAATTATAAGAAAGCAACTGGTGTTGATCCCAGTAAGAATCTTGGACTGGATTTATCAAAAATACATTTCCAAATTCCTATAGATTCTCTGGATAATGAAGTGGCCTGGTATTACGATGGACGTTCAGCAGGACAGGATCGGCAGGGAAATAGGCGATATTATACCCAAGTACAGGACGAGGTTATTTTAAATCTCCTTCGGAATAATGACTGGTTGCGACCGATTTATTTTGCAAATACCGTTTCCAGTGAGAGTCAGATGAACCTCCAGCCCTACTTCCGTTTCGAAGGCAAGGCGTTCCGCGTTGTACCGCAAAGACGGCAGTCGCAGGGCTATGGCTGGATGGATGCGAGCATTCATGCCAAACGGCTTTCAAACTTCCGGTTCAGGGAATGGAATAATCCCGACAATTACTTTGATGAAAATATTCGTCGCATGTTGGGCAATTATCGCTTTAGTATTACCGAACTTGCTAATAAATACAGTGAAATAGGTATGCCAGATAGCGCCAGTTACTGGCTGGAATGGGGCGAAGAGAACCTACCCTTTAACATCAACGATAATAATATTAACTCAACAATACTCTATGCATACAGTTATGCCGATGTTGGTGATACCCAAAATGCTGTTGAATTAGCGAGAAGGCTTGAAGAAGGGATTTTTAAAAACCTCGAAAGTAGTATTGCTGAGTACGATAAAATCCAAAACGAAGTATCGCAACTCAACCAAGAAGCCGAACAGGCACGAAATAACGCCAATATGCAAGCTCAACGGCGCTTAAAACAGCGCATGCAGAGCATTAACTCTGAACGCCAACAAATAGCTCGTGAAATTTCAAGGTCTGTTAGCCACCTCACCATCATACAACGTATTTACTTTATGAATGGGGATAACGAAAAAGCCACAGGATTGCATGATCGCGTTAATTCTATAACTGGCAATCGTATTTCGGTTCCGGCTACGAAAGAAGAAAACAAGAAAGAATTCGATAGATTCCAGTTGTAAGAAGCTCTATTTTATGATATGAACGGTACAGCCAAAATTTCTAATTTATAGCTGTGAATGGTATATTCCATTGAATCAAAAAATAATGATTGCTTAAGATTGCGAACCAATGGTCCATCAGTTTACAAAAGAAAATATTGATGCTATTGCTAATGTCTTGGAAACAAAGGCCAAGCCTCTTGGTAATGATGTATTTCGCCTTGAAGTAACTAATGAAGAGGAAAAACGGCGCCTTGCACTGGAGATACATCTTGGCCTTGAGGTAAAAGGGGTAAACTCAAATATGGTTTCGGTGTATGCACAGAATACGTTTTTACAGCTTCACAACTGCACAGCATTTATTGCCAGCGAAATGCTCCAGCAAGTGACTTTCTTCGGACGTCAAAATGAACGCACATCCGGGCTTATCGTAGAAACCGGGGCCGGCTGCAGTTTATATGCCAATGTAAGTGAAACTATTTTAAACAGCGATTTCACCCAACTCCCAGAAGATCTGATGATGAGCGCCATTGCCTTATCACTTACCGAGTCAGTAGATCTGGATGATTTTTCGTTTGATGAAGATTGATATCAATGGCTGATGAACTCCCTGATATTCAAATCTTCAACCAGACGAACGTTTCTATTCCCCTCGAGCAATCTTTTTACGAAGCAATAGCCAAACAACTATCTGACAAGGAAGAATGCAGTTTTAACTTTGTTGAGATAGTCTATGTTGATGAAGATAAGATTGTCCAGATTAACAGCGAACATCTTGATCGGGACTATATAACTGATATTATCACCTTTCGATATGATGATTCCGATCATAATAAAGAGATTGAAGGTACTATGTTCTGCTGTGCTCCTCGAATTGTAGAACAGGCAAAAGAGTTTAATGAGTCCCCCGAAAGGGAGTTTTTGCGGATTTATATTCATGGGCTCCTACATTTAGCAGGTTATGAAGATCAATCCCCCGTACAAAAAGAGCAGATGACGCAAAAGGAAGAATTCTATCTTGAGATTGCTGCAAAACGGCAAGAGTGATTCTAGTTTTGCAGATCCTAAACTACTTACCCATATTTACGTACAGCTTCCCGTCAACAGTTCAATAAATTGCATCGGTAATGAGTATAGATCATCTTCCTGGTAATAAATCTGACGGCGCGCTGGATACTGCCAAAAAAAAGACGCGAGAACATGCCCGAAATTTGTGGCAAATAGTCAGCCAGTATACCAGAATTGAGGATCTCACGGAAACAAGGAGCCAACCCCAGCAGCAACCGAAGCGCAAACAGCTCTACAGCAATACATTTATATCGGCACTTTCGGTTATCCCCTATTTACTAATACTGCTTTTCGGTGTTTCTTTTTTCTGGGATTTTGATGGGTTATCGACTACCGTTTTGGGACGGTCACTCCAGTTCGAGGGACTTTTGAAAATACTGAGCGTAAGTGGTTTGATTGGTTTCTTAACCAACTGGCTGGCCATTACTATGCTTTTTAAGCCGGCTGAAAAACGTCCCATTTTAGGGCATGGACTTATTCCGGCACAGAAAAACCGTATTGCATATCGACTGGCACAGACTGTTTCTGAGGATTTGATCAATCCCGAAATCATCAAGAAGAAAATAACGGAGTCTAAAATCATTGGCCGCTACCGCGAACTTTCAACTAGATATATCAAAAGTATTATCGATGATCCTGAGTTCAGAACAGATATTAAACACTGGGTAGTTAAATATGTTGATGAAATGATTGCTGACCCAGAAATAAGGGCAGCCCTTGCCAAACGCATTCTCACCCAAATCGAAGAAGCACTGCATAATAAATCATTTGAAAAAATTGCGCTCAAAACGTATACGTTCGTCAAGGGACAGGAAATGCAGGCGATTATCGAAGAGGCGTTGGTGCAAATTCCCACATCGGTAGAAAACGGACTGGATAAACTGGATGATTTATTGGATCAGCTCCCTCGAAAAATTGATAAGAACAGTGATACAATTGAAGATATCGTCACAACCCTTCTTTACAAGCTTATCAATCAGCTGAATGTACATGCATTAGTAGAGGAAAATCTGCGAAGTTACGATGAACAGCATATCTCGAACATCATACGGTCGGCAACGAATGAACAACTGCGTTATATTCAGTACCTGGGAGCAGTATTAGGTGTTATCGGTGGATTTGTGATATGGGAACCGCTATTGAGTGTTATTATGCTGTCAAGTCTCTCAATTGTTATCCTGCTTTTGGATCAGCTGCTTTACCAGTACGCTATAGACTCGTAAGTATAAAAGCTCACATTCTACGGTGATTGAGAGAAGGAATCTGGCTACGCACTTGTTGAACTTTTTTAGGATTGATCTCCGCAGTAGCTATACCCGGTTCTTGTCCCACATCTGATATAACATGTCCCCACGGATCGATAATCATTGCATGCCCCCAAGTTTTCCTATTTTTGCCATGTAAACCGGTTTGTGCAGGAGCGAAAACATAGCTCGTATTCTCGATAGCTCGGGCTCTCAACAACGGTTGCCAGTGATCCTGGCCAGTGGTGTATGTAAAAGCTGAAGGAATGGACAGAATTTCGGCACCGCCAGCTACCAGCTTTCGATAGAGCTCAGGGAAACGCAGATCATAACAGACCGAAAGCCCCCAATTACCTATTTGATTACTCTCATAGATAACTGCCTCCGGATTCCCTGATTGTACATAATCAGACTCCCGGTATGACTCATCATTATCCAGATCCACATCAAAAAGATGGATTTTGTTATAACTTTGTACTTCTTTACCATCGGCTGTATAAAACGGTGAATGATTAAAGACTTTTCCTCCATCTGCCGGTACGGGGTAGCTTCCTCCCATAATGTGTACCTCAAACTCCTTTGCTGTCTCAGAAAGAAATTCCGGGACTTCTTCAGCAATTGTATCCGCTTTCTTCATCCGCATCGATAGTCCACCCAAAAAGGCAAAATTCTCGGGCAGCCCCACTACTTTAGCTCCTTTTTCCACGGATTCTTCGATGTATTGGTAGGCCGAATCTAAATTGGCCTGCAAATCCGTTTGGCTATTCATCTGTATAACTGCTGCTTTATAGGACTCAGAAAACATAAAGAGAAAATTATTTTGTTAGTATGTCTTTGTAACTAACTCTAAAATAAAAAAGGTACAACACTATTCATGCTGTACCTTTAAATTTATCTTAGGAAAGTAATCTCAGTTTGTTTTTGCTCCCCTATCTAAATATTGCTGATATAGCTGTATATGTCGACTCACCATCGGAATTTTATTGCCACGAATAAATACATCAGTGATATGGTTCATCGGCTCAAAAGGATCACCATCAGCAATAAATAAGTTTGCCTGTTTGCCTTCTTCAATGCTGCCTAGCTTATCACTTACGCCAAAAATTTCAGCAGCATTGATCGTAATAGCCTTCAGTGCTTCCTTCTTGCCTAATCCATAGCTGGCTGCAAAACCGGCATGATATGGAGCATTTCGCACATTTTCGACTCCTCCGGTAGCAATAGCAACTTTTACGCCTGCTGCATGTAACTTGCCAGGATTCTGATAAGGGCGCTGATAATTGTCATAATCACGTTCCGGAGTATACAGCGTAGAGACCAGGCATGGGAGTCCGGCCTCGGCAATTTCATCAGCCACGCGCCAGCCATCTCTTACGCCAGCCAACACGAACTGCATATCAGGATAATTCTCTGTCCACTCAATGACATCAAGAATGTCACTTTTGGCATCTACCGAAATAATAACCGGTATTTCCCCTTTAACGACTTCTCTCATCGCCTGCATCTTCTCATCCATATCAGGCTGTTGCTTGTTATTTGGATTATTTTCAAAATCCGTCATCATTTTATCATAGAATTGGGCCCGGGATATAAAATCATTGAGCTTTTTCAGGTCTTCCTTATACTCTTTTGCAACCTCCTCGTCTGATCGGTCATCCCACCAGCCTCCTTTTTTGGATGTCGGCCAGTTTAGGTGCAATCCCGCATTTGGGCTAACAGCCATTGAATCCGGGGAATAACCATAGAGATCAATGAGTGTGGCCTTGCCTGCCAATCGTCCTGAAACTGGCATAGAAATAACATGCGTCACTCCGTTAACCCTCGTAACAGGAATATTTACGCTGCTTGGATTAATAGCCGTAAAAGCACGCACATGAGGATTAAAATCGCCAAGCTCTGCCTGGTCATTGGTAACCGCTACGGCTCCAATTTCCTGTAGCCCGAGCTGCGTGCCCGCATCAAAAAATCCCGGATACACATGCTTGCCGGAAGCGTCAATCTGTTCATACTCCGCCGGGATATTGACATCAGATCCCACCTTGACAATTTTCTCACCACGAATCAATACCGTCCCATTTTCGATCACGCCATTGGTAACGGTATAGACCGTTGCATTGGTAATAGCAAACTTTCCAAATTCTGCTTTCTGAGTAATTTGAGCTTCAGCGCTTATCCCCAGAAAGAGTACCAAGAGACAAGCTGATATTGTGCTTTTCAAATAGGTCATAATAATTTCAGTGTCTTTCATCATTTAAGTTAATTACCTTGAAGTTTCATGCCATTCTTGCTGAAACGAATTTCTGCTCCTCTCAGGCATGTCTCGGAATGACGGCCGTTTTCGTTGTACCACCGACCCGATGCTTCGTCGAAATCCTGTTCAGCGTCTACCTTCAATCGCATATCGTCTGCATCTTCAGCACGGTCAAAATATTTCTTGCCGTCTACATATGTTTTTAGCGTTTTACTGTAGATGCTCAAGGGATGACCGTCCCAAATGGCAACGTCTCCATGCTTGCCTACTTCTAAAGTTCCCACCCTTTCATCAATTCCCAACTGGACGGCGGGATTTATCGTAATCATTTTAAGAGCATCCTGTTTTGAGGTATTGCCGTAATGAACAGCTTTAGAGGCTTCATGATTTAAGTGACGGATCAGCTCTCCGCTGTCCGAGTTAATACTGTTTTTAACGCCATTGGCATTCAGGATGGAAGCGTTATAAGCGGTCGAATAGTACACCTCAAACTTGTATGCCCACCAATCGGCAAAGACTGAGGTATAGGCTCCATTTTTCTTAAGCTCAGGTGCTACCTTAAAAGCTTCGTTTGCATGCTGAAATGTATAGTCTTCGATACCGTAATCGTTAAAAACGCGCATCAACATCGTTATTTCATCCGCTCTATAGGAGTGAGTATGAACAAGAACTTCTCCTTCTAAAATATCCACCAGCACTTCAAGACGCTCATTCTTGGCAACCGGAACGGGCGGTGTTGAGCGAGTGCCATCTTCATATGACTGTTTAGCATCTAAATATTCTTGGCGGTTTCGCTGATAATCAATAGCAGCATCAAAATGATCACGAATTACCTGTTCAACACCCATGCGAGTCCGTGGCTGTACGTCAAATCCCTGTCCGTGCACACGTGTTGGGTTTTCTCCAAGCGCAAACTTGATGGTTCGAGGGGCACCCTCAAAACGCATCTCATTCATACCTGAACCATAGCGAAGCTTGAGGGTTTCATTCTGTCCACCAATCACATTGGCAGAGCCGTGCATCAAATGGATAGACGTAACACCACCGGCCAGCGCCCAATAAATGTTAATATCATTGGGATTGATCGACTCTTCCATCGAAACCTCGGCCGTAACGGGATTGGTCCATTCATTGATGTCCACTCCTGCAATATGCGAGTGAGCATCAATAATACCCGGCATCACATACTTTCCGGAGGCATCAACGGTTTCTACACCACGGGGAGCAGAAATGTCCTCTCCAATTTCAGTAATTAAACCATCCTCAATTAAGAGATCGGTATTAGACATATTACCGTTGGCAATCGTGATTAGGGTGCCATCTTTGATAAGAACCGATCCCTTATCCTGGGCAAAGCCCGTTAGACTAAAACAAAACGTTAGTATTAGTAAAAATAACTTCTTCATAATGCTATTCCTCGGAAGATTCTTGTTCAAATTCTGTAAGATTTCCATCCGTAATAGAGTAAAGAGCCTGAGCCTTTTCCTCCATAAATGGCTTGGTAAATACGGTGAAGCTGGCGATACGACCTTCATCAATATTTCCAAGCTGGTTACTGTAGCCCAGAATATTGGCCGTTGATTGCGTCAACATGCGCAATATGTCTTCATCTTCAAGGTCGCCTTCTTCTTTTAGAGTCGTGAGATTCTTGTTAATATCAGAAAGCTCCAATCCATTTGAAGCAAATCCAACCTTTACCCCGTTATCGATAAGTTTTGCAATATTTTGGATGTCAGCTTTATAGGCTGCTTCCTGCTTATCTCTGAAAATGCGCATCTCCTCGGTTATTTCTGGGTGATCCTCATCCTCCTCTTCTGATCGCCACTTGGGCTCTTCGGGCAGTTCGATACTTGCCAATACCGGGATCTCACGCTGTTTCAACTCTTCAGCTTTCTTATACGCTTCTTTCCCGGACACAATCACTACCTCAAAACCTAGTTCTTCCTGTAGTTGAAATATCCGTTCAATATTCTCTTCGGTGTCTACCACAAAATAGAACGGCTGCTGCTTATCCATCACCGGATACAGCGCTTGGAGCACTTTATTTTGTTTTGGAGCGGGATAATTGGACGAAACGGAAGCAAAATATTGCTCCTGTTGCTGCAGGGCTTTAGCATCATTAAAAAGCTGCCGCAACTGACTCATGATACCCATCGTTGTTGAGGGATAGGCTTGTCCCTGTGCCTCTTCAAATTGGGCCGTCACTCCTACTCCCTGTTCAAAAAGCAAATATTCAGTCTCTTTCCCATTGATAAAAAAGAGGTCAACTTGACCGGGAAGCATCTGTCCTTTTAATCCCAATGCTGCCGTCGAAAATCCTTCTTTAGGAGCCTCAGAAAGAGCTTTACTGTCGGCTTGTAATAGCTCCGACGGTTTTCGTTCGGGTTGAATTCCCGCACGCCCATAACCGGGATTGCCGGGTTCCTCGGGCGTTTCTACGTCTTCATCTATATCGGGACTTCCCCAGAGTGCATGACCATCAATAAATCCGGGATAGACATGTAAACTATCCCCGCCATCACGAACATAGGCATCAAAGGGAATGTCAACATTTTTGCCGACGTCTGTAATTACGCCATTTCTCCAAACGATCGTTCCCCCTTCAATAGAGTTTCCGTCTGATGTATGGATCGTTACATTTTTTAAAGCCTCAGCCGGTGACGACTGCGACCATCCCTGTAACGAACACACCATCAGAAAAGCAAAACAAAAAACAATTAAACGAGCTGTTTTCTTCATAAAGATTTGATTTAGTGCAAATTAAAACCAATCTGAATATATGATTATGAATGTAATTTGAAAGTTTCGAAAGGAAAAAAGATGTAAAGCAATAAATGAGTTTAAACCTGAGTGAGTTTGGTTTCTTACCACAGTTGTACATCTTTAATGCTGTGAACAATCTACTGCCTGCTTTATTAAAGATTTCTCAGCATTATACATGCAATGGATAAGATGCATAGAATAGAATTTGTTGCGCAGTAATAAGGATTGTAACTTTGCTGTTTCAAATTCTGAGTTTAGAATCTATTTAAAACGGAAAAGAAATACCCAATGAGTGAAGTACAACCCAGCGTCAGCTATAGTTTTACCATGCGTTTATATATCAAAAATAAACCAGGTATGCTGGCCAAGATTTTAAGTGAAATTGCAGATCATAAAGCAGATCCCGGCGCCGTTGATGTCGTAGAGGTTAAAGGAGAATATAAAGTCCGGGATTTGACCGTAAGTGCCCGCGATGAGGAACACTCCAAGGCTATTGTTAAAGCTGTTAAAGCAATTGATGGCGTCAAAGTTAGAAACGTATCTGACCGTGTATTTCTGCTCCATCTGGGAGGAAAAATCCGAATTGAAAACAAAGTGCCTGTCGATACTCGTGATTCCCTTTCGATGGCCTATACTCCGGGTGTGGGACGTGTCTGTGAAGCTATCGCAAAAGAAAAGGATAAAGTTCACTCACTCACGATAAAAGAAAATTCTGTAGCCGTGGTCAGTGATGGATCTGCCGTATTAGGGCTGGGTGATATTGGTCCAGAAGCCGCCATGCCTGTAATGGAAGGAAAGGCTATGCTTTTCAAAGAATTTGCGGACGTAGATGCCTATCCTATCTGCTTGCAAACCCAAGAGGTTGATGAAATTGTCAATTCCGTTAAATGGATGTCACCCGGATTTGGAGGAATCAATTTGGAAGATATCGGAGCGCCACGCTGCTTTGAGATTGAAGAAAAACTTAAGGAAGAGCTGGATATACCGGTTTTTCATGATGATCAGCACGGAACAGCCGTTGTAGCACTGGCTGCTACTATTAATGCTCTAAAAGTTGTTGAAAAAGACCTTTCTGATCTTCGAACAGTAATTGTTGGAGTCGGTGCTGCCGGTGTAGCCATCACCAAGATTCTGTTAGAAGCCGGTGCAGAAGATATTTTATGCTGTGACAGAAGCGGTATCATTAACCGGGACAAGCTCGAAGAACTCAATTCCAGCAAACAATGGGTGGCTAAAAATACCAACCCGAAAAACCTGTCCGGTTCCCTGTTGGATGCTACCAAAGATGCTGATCTCCTTATTGGCGTTAGCGGTCCGGGTACCGTCCCCATTGAAGCAATCGAACAGATGTCTGTTGATCCTATCGTCTTTGCACTTGCAAACCCGGTTCCGGAAATCATGCCGGAAGAAATACAGGGAATTGCCCGTATTATTGCCACCGGACGAAGTGACTATCCCAACCAGATAAACAATGTATTGGCATTTCCGGGACTTTTTCGCGGTGCTTTGGATGCTCGTGCTACTGATATTAATGAGGAAATGAAACTGGCTGCTGCTCATGCTATAGCAGAATGTATTGATAAAGAAGGACTTAGCGAAGAGTATATTGTCCCCAGTGTATTTAACAAAGAAGTAGTACGGAGAGTATCAGAAGAGGTTAAAAATGCGGCATATGAAAGTGGAGTAGCACAACGTCTACAGCCGTAAAATCTTTTCCTGGAAAGGACAAATCCTTTTCTTCGTACAATTAATTACATCGGCGGCACGCGTCCGTATTGTGGCTTAACCAGTATTTCTTCAATAACTGTTCGTGGAGATAACCGAGTTAAATTGAGAATAATGTTAGCTACGTCATCGGGATCAATCAATAGATCCCGATCAATAAGCGAACCCTCCCAAGATGTAGATTGCGTTTGTCCCAGATTAATAGCCGTTACTCCTACTTCAGTTTCTAGAAGCTCCAGACGAAGTGAGCGCGTATATCCCAGTAGAGCATGTTTCGAAGCCGAATAAGCTCCGCTGTCTTTAAGCCCCTCCACTGCTCCGACTGAGCAAATGTTAACGATTAATGAGTTAGATTTACTTTTTAAATCATCCAAAAAACGTTGTGTGATATTTACCGCCGAATATAAGTTTGCTCTTATTTGCTGATCAAATTCTTTGAAACTGGTTTTCTCTAACTTTTTTAGTAGAAATGATCCCGCATTATTTACAATAATTTTCGGTGACGGAAAATCCTTAGGAAGCTTCAATTTCGCAACGCTCTCGGGCTTAGCTGCATCACATGGTACAATAACAACCTTGTTATCCCCTATATTGTTACATAGAGTTTGAGTGTCTTTTAGATCGGATTTTGTTCTGGCAATAAGCAGAAGCGCATATTCGGTTTCACGGGCAAAAGCCTGTGCAATACGTCGGCCAATACCACGACTGGCACCGGTAATAACCACAGAATGGTTTTTCTGGTCAGTCACTTATCTGACCTCCATAAACTTATGCGTCTGCAGGCTGATGCCCCACTGCGGATTTTTCTTTACGTAATCTATAATTAAATCTACGGCTCCCTCCTTTTCCCATTCAGGTTGTAGTAAAAGCTGTGTGCTGTCTGGACATTTTGCAGCATTTTTCTCCGCCCATTCTAGATCTTTATTGGTTAACACAACTACTTTTAATTCATCGACATAAGGAAAGATATCATCCAGCGGCTCTTTAAAACGCTTGGGCGAAAGCGTAATCCAATCGAGATAGCCGGATATAGGCGATGAACCACTTGTTTCGATATGCACCTGAATTCCAGCCTGTTTTAATTGAAAGGTAAGCGGATCAAGATCGTGCAAAAGCGGTTCACCACCGGTGATAACGGCAAATTCGGCACCACTGTCTTTGGCTCCCTGAACAATTTCTTCAACAGTCTTTGGGGGATGTTCTTCCTCATCCCAGCTTTCCTTTACATCGCACCACCAACAATTTACATCGCATCCCGCTGTACGAATAAAATAAGCCGGACGTCCGGTATGTGCTCCTTCACCCTGAATAGTATAGAAATCTTCCACCAACGGATATTCTACCGACAGCATCTGATCCTGATCGATAAGCTCTTCCAATTTTTCCTGATCAAATTCGTTAAACATTACTCTCTGTGTATTCCACCCAACTATTTTCGGTTTCCCAAACGGTGACATTTAATTCAATACCTTCGGGAATACGCTGCTGGGTTTCCTTATAAATAAATTCTGCTATTCGTTCTGCTGTGGGATTCACCGGCATCTCTTCATTCAATACGGAGTGATCCAATCCTCCTTTTTGAGAACCCTTGGAAGCCCACTTTAATTCCCTAAAATCACAGACCATATCATCCGTATCAAGATACTTCGACGGATTCAGCTTATGCGATTTTGCAGAGATATGGACTTTGTAACTATGGCCGTGCATACGACCACATTTGCCGTCATAGCCCTCAATTAAGTGAGCAGCATCAAACTTAAATTCTGTATGTAATGTCCATGTGGGCATTATGCTGGTTGTTCATTAGTTCCATAAGAAAAGGCTTGCCGTCGCTGACAAGCCTTCAAAAATAAGGAAATATTGAGACAATTAGGAATTACTTAGGCCACTTAATCGTACATCCCAATGCCTTGGTAGTCTTGGGATGAATCTCTTTGCCCGCTACCAGGTTTTGGATCGCATTTTTTAGATAAGGCTGATCAACTTCCTCTGCTGATTTGGCATTATCATCGATGGCACCGGTGTATACCAGTTCCATATTGCTATTAAAGAGGAATATATCGGGTGTACGGGTTGCTCCAAAAGCTTCGGCCAACTTCGCCTGCTCGTCAAGAGCATAATAAAAGTCATAGTTACTTGATTTTGCCCGGGCTTGCATATCATCCATCGATTCCCCATCGTTACGGATGGCTGCGTTGGGATTTAACATTATAACTCCTATTCCATTCTCCTCAGCCATTTTTGTGATAGGATTATATCGGTCTTCCCAAGCCTCAACCCAAGGACAGGTATTACACGAAAAGTTAACCAGCAATCCATTTTCTCCCGCGACTTCTTCAAGCGTTAACACTTCTCCCGATACGTCTGTCACTTCCACATCCGTAAGCGGAGCTTTAGCGCCAATTTCTAACCGATCTGCAAGCTTATCTTCAATCGGCAAAAACGCCAGAAAACCAACAGCTAATAATATTAATAACACATAAACTAATCTATGTAATTTCATGATAGTCAGTTGTTTATTGCTTTTTTAATGTAACGTTCAAACTTTTCATATTCGGCACCTTGTTCCCAGCTGGCAATAACTTTACCCTCCTTATTCAAAACTTTCGTAAATGGCAGGGCCCCGCTCCAATCATCCGACAACGCCTCGATAAAAGGTTGATCTTTGCCTGTTTTAAAAAAGGTTGCCCAATCTACATTTTGCTCTTTTAAATACTCCAAGGCTTTATCGCGCTGACTTGGAAAATCAGCCGAGACAAAAACAACGTGTAGCTCATCCTCATATTCTTGCTTCAGATCTACAATATAGGGAAATTCTTCGATACAAGGTGCACACCAAGTAGCCCAAACATTAACCAACACAGCCTTTTCACCTTGATAGGAACGGATGACTTCCTGCAGTTCCTCACCAGTGGTATCTTTTAATAATTCTTCATCAGAAATATGCTGTGCCGCCGATTCGCTTACCGAACCGAACGCCGTCAGTACAGCAAAACAGAGAAAAAGTACTATCTGCTTAGATTTCATCATAAATTACTCCATTTCCTCATTAGGATCCCAAAAATGACGGTCAATATCTACCTGGTATTCATCAACAAATGTAACTTTTTCCTGCTTTAAACGTTCTCGCATGGTATCATCGGGGAAATATGCACGTCCCGACAGCTCACCATTTCTGTTAACAACACGGTGAGCGGGTATGTTCGTTTCTACTACTTTATTTAATGCATATCCCACCATCCGCGCACCAGACGCAATACCTAGAAAGCTAGCAACGGCCCCATAGGTAGTAACGCTACCCATGGGAATTTGCTCTACAACCTTGTAAACACGCTGGTAATAATCATCCATGGCGTATCATCCCAAAATATTAAGCATTTTTTTTGCAGTATCCTGGTCAATCCGCTGGTTTTTTCTTGCGATCTCAACGGTCCTCAGCCCTAATATCCGGTATAGCGTTAAAAGTTCCGGCTGACTTTTAAGTAAATCCAGATGATGTTTTACTGTTGGTATGTCTCCACGTTTAATGGGACCGCTCAGGGCCTCTTCAAAAGATTGAACCTCAATATTTTGAAGCGTCGTCTTTACCAGCGGCATAAGCGCTTTTTTAGCTTCTTCTGGGGCAAGGTCACTGACTGCAGCCGTTTCTACTGCTGCATCTAACAGCGTATTTAAATAATTTGATGCCATTACGGCTGCGGCGTGTAAGTGAGATTTTTGATCTTCAGTAACTTCTAACGTATCTGCCCCAAGTTTTTGTGCAATCTCTTTAAGCTGGGGAAAAGCAGAGGTATCACCCTGTAGGCTAAAATAGATATCCTCAAAATCTGATGCGCTTGATTGCTTAGTAAATGTCTGTAACGGATGTAAACAAGCAATGCTCCCACCTTTTGATTTTAATCCCTTAAGAAGGCTTGCCGATTCGTTCCCCGAACAGTGTACAAATATTTTATTATTGAAATCTTCCAAAATAACAGCCAGCCGTTGAGCAATATTATTAATGGCCGAATCTGAAACTGTAATAAATATAAGGTTACCCAACTCATAATCGTCTGATGGGAAAGATCCCGATATGCTTATATCAAGCTCATCTGCTAGATTCTGGGCTTTATCAGCAGTACGGTTGAAAATACTCTTGATGGGAATTTCTGCCGCTGATAACGCTCTTACCAAAGAATTACCCAATCCGCCTACACCAATTATTGTAATCTCAGGTGCTGGCATAATAGTTTATGAAAAGATTACCTTTTGATGATCGGCATATCCCGTTAACAAGCTGCCGCTGTAATCTTGATACTTGCCTCGCAAAAAGTGAAGGTCAAGCTTCCATTTGTTGGCAACAATTATTCCAGCGATAAATGATGTAGTGCCCTTAATGTGTGACTCACCGCTATTTAAATAATTCATAAGTCCCGACTCATTTTGGGATTCCACCATCTTGACGACCTTTTCAAATTCACTTTTTCGATCATTGTCGAGCTCACAACTAAATACCAGCAGTGCACTGCGTGATGCAAGTACCTCTTCGAGCACATATCCTATTTCCTTTACAATAGCAGGGTCGGGATCAGCAATTTGCACGCTGAGAGCTTCAAAATCATCCGAAAGGGTTTGCAGAAACATCAGTTGTTGGAAGAGACTGATATTCTTTGTAAAAGCCTCATCGTGGATGAAGAAATCATCGTCTTCATCACAAAACTCATTACGCATATAATCATTAACAGGCACTTTGCCGAGCGACGTTTCAAAAAAAGAATTGGATGCCATCGGCAACTTTTTATCCAGCTTTTCATCGTATGATTCTACTATAACCACGGTATCGTAATTCGACATATCCAGCCGACTGTAAATGTCGCATGCCCGTTCAAAATTATCCTCGTTAATCTCTTCAGGGGCAAACAGCAACCGGATATGATCATTGACTCCTTCATGGCGCTCCCGTGCTTTATCAAGTCCTTCTTGGATATGCTTGCGGGAATAAGAAGTGATATTCATAAAATAGTTCTTCTGAATTTTAATTAATGATAATATGCAACGGCTAACCAGTTATTTTTCAATTTAAAACTACAAATTTTAGCTCTTTTATCATTATTTATTTCAGCAAATATCCGGTCGGATTCTCGGTTTATTTGCACCTCATTCATATTCATGCGCAACCCTTGTCCGCGAAGTTTTATATAGGCTTCCTTTATAGTCCACAAACGAATAATCGAGATTTCTTTGAGAATACTTGTTTCTTTGGAGTGGGTGATTCTCTGCTTAAGCTTTGCGGAAACTGTTCGATCAACCGGTTCTAAATCAACTCCGAAGGGATACTCCAGCGCTAATCCACAAAAGACGAAATGATCCGTATGGGCAATACTGACAAAAAACTTTTTGCCATCCGTTTTCCCAAAAGGTTGTCCAAGTTCATCTTTTAAAATTTCAAAATCTGATCCAATTCCTATTCGCCCTGCAATCTCTTTCAAGGTAATCCGGGAGGTTACAAACTCGCACTTACGTTTGAGGCTTTTGCACAGCTCAAGCTCGCTCTTTTCCTCTGTACTGAGTTGGCTTATAGCTTCAGGAGTAGTGGGAACAATCTCTGTCAAAGAAAACGCCGCATTAAACGGTAAATGTTTTTTAATTTCTGAAAGCAGATTATCCATTACATTATGTTAATCAATCTAAAACAACTGAAAATCTTTAATTTTACGCTCTTCTGAAACTATTAATTGGGCACTCCCGGAAAAGAAAAATATTATTCCACAAGGAATAAAAGAGAGGTTGTTATGAAATTAAATACCACCATATTCCTAACTTTCCTATTGAGCCTTATCTCCTGTTCAATGTTAGGCAACGATTGGAATAAATCAACAATAGTTGGAGAGTGGGAATGGCTTAAGTCAACAGTGGTTTCGCCGGGCACACAATAACACCAGATTCAACCGGATATTCGGAACAGCAGCTTCACTTTGGGCCGGATGATGAGTTTTTATTTTTTTTCGTGCAGATACGATGATCACATCAGGGCAATATTCCCTTTCTAAGGGAAGCGAAAAAATAATGATAAAATATAGTACGGGAGATGCTCCGCATCTATCTGATCAATGGGTCGAGTTTAACAACAATGATACGCTGGTACTCAGAGATAGATGTGCAGATTGTTATACAAGTACGTATAAAAGGAAAAATTAATCAATATTATTCTATTTGTTTAGAGCCTTTTAAATAATATAACGCATCGATATAGATATCTCATTATTGGTCTTCTACTGATTGTAATAAGAATGGTATCTAAGATATAGTCGCTCTTTAAGAAGCTTACTGGGAAAGAATCGAAAACAGTAAAAGGTATAAAATACCTAAAACCCGTAACTGTTAGTATATATGTAATTTATCCTTATCGTGAAGATCTCATAAGTCCTTTCAGTAATTCTTGATACGACTCAATATCTTGATCGTTTTGCTGTGTCTTAAGCTTAATTGAACCATTGAGAATTAACTCGCATTGCTGCCCTTTATAGCTAAATTCAACAACTTCTAATTCATTTGGGGCATCATAATATGGTTCACAAACGTCGCTTACGAAAAAAACCTCGTATTTAAGTTGTTGAGTCAGCGAATGAAACAAACGCTTATTCATGACTTCTCCCATATTTAAAATTTTTACTCTCCAATTCGATCTCTTTGTGATCGATTACTTACGTTACGATTTGAGAAGTGGAACTTTATTATTTAATGAACAAAATGCTACTATTTAAAGGGATTTTAATGCAGATTATTGAATTGTAATCTAAGTCTGCCTTATCAAATAACCGCTTTCATCCCCCTACTGAAGAAGAACATTTTGCTTGCTATAATGTAGATAACTACAATTAAATCTTAAATAAGGTTAAGTGGCTTATTTAAAAAATGCAAGCCAATAAGAAAATATTCTTGACAAAGTCTTTCATAGCCACCTAGATATTTATTTACCAGCTGTTAATCGTACAGAAATTCCGTGCATTCAGAAAGATATCGAGACGAACAAGTTCCGGATCGTGAGTATTTCAAAGAGTAAAATTAGCTGGAAAGCAATAACCTTACTTTAAAAAACACAAAAGGTGCATAAACTTCTATATATCATGATATTCACTCAAAAGAATGTAGTAACACTATAAATTATACGCGTTTGTAAAACGATAAATTATAGCTGAGAAAAAAATCAAACTTTTGCCATGAATTCTTTATTTTTAGCGACTTAATAAACCATAGTAAAAACGAAACAAATACGACTTTCTCATGAGCAATACTGAGTCTTCAGTAAGCGAACAACACGAAATACGTCTGGAAAAATTACAGGAACTCCGAGAGATGGGGTACGATCCTTATCCTTATGATTTTGAGGTAACACATAAGAGCAAACAGATTTTAGATCGACCAGAGCTCATTAAAAAGGACGACCAGGATGAAGAAGATGTTGAGAAAGTTGCTGTTGCCGGACGTGTGATGACGCGACGTATTATGGGCGGATCTACGTTCTTCAATCTGCAAGACTCAGAAGGTCAAATACAGATATATATCCGCAAAAATGATGTCGGAAAAGAAGAGTACAATGAAGTATTCAAACGGCTGACTGATATTGGTGACATCGTTGGTATTAAGGGCCATGTATTTAAAACAGGTACCGGTGAAACAACCGTCTATGCCAAAGAATTTACGCTGCTCAGCAAAACCCTCCGCCCTATTCCACTCCCCAAAGAAGTTGAAGAAGACGGTGAAACAAAGGTCTATGACGCATTTACGGATAAAGAGCAGCGCTACCGTCAACGTTATCTTGATCTGATTGTAAATCCTGAGGTACGCGAGGTATTTCAACAGCGGACTGATATGGTTCAGGCAATGCGTGATTACATGAACGAAGAGGGATATATGGAGGTTGAAACACCTATCTTACAGCCTATTTACGGCGGTGCTTCAGCAGAGCCCTTTGTAACGCATCACAATGCGCTTGATATGAAACTATACCTGCGTATTGCCAATGAGCTGTATCTCAAGCGACTTATTGTTGGCGGATACGATGGCGTCTATGAATTTTCCAAAGACTTTCGCAACGAGGGGCTTTCCCGATTCCACAATCCCGAATTCACCCAGGTGGAGCTCTATGTAGCCTATAAGGATTACAACTGGATGATGGAGTTTGTAGAGAATATGATTGAATCGGTAGCAAAAGCACTTCATGGATCTACCACCGTTATCGTTGGTGATAAAGAGATCGATTTTTCTGCTCCCTGGCCTCGTATTCCGATGTTCGAAGCTATTGAAGATGAGACGGGTAAAGACCTTTACGGCAAAGACTTAGATGAACTGAAAGAAATTGCCGGTGAGTTAGATGTGGAACTGGAAGATAGTTTTGGTAAAGGAAAAATCATTGATGAAATCTTCGGAGAATATGTTGAGCCAAAGCTTATACAACCTACATTTATTACGGACTATCCCATTGAAATGAGTCCACTTGCCAAGAAGCACCGCGAAAAAGAAGGACTCGTTGAACGATTTGAATGCATCTGTAATGGTAAAGAAATTGCCAATGCATTCTCGGAACTCAATGATCCGGTGGACCAGCGTGAGCGTTTCGAAGAGCAGGCTCGACTACGTGCCGAAGGTGACGAAGAAGCAATGGCTGTAGACGAGGATTTTCTGCAGGCGCTTGAATACGGCATGCCTCCTACCGCGGGACTTGGTATCGGCATTGACCGTCTGTCAATGATTATGACTGATTCAGATTCCATCCGTGACGTATTATTCTTCCCGCAAATGAAACCTGAGAAGTAAACACTCCTTTAAAAGTCATTTCGAACGCAGTGAGACATCTTTGTTTTTGTTATAAATCATTAAAAGATCAGTCCAACGTTCCAGATGATAATATTTAAATTAACACCATGAACTTCGAGTGGTATTTAGCTAAACGATATTTCAAGGGTAAGCGTAAAGGGTCCCGTTTTCTATCCTTTATTAAAGTGATGGCTATAACCGGCGTAGCTGTTGGTTCGGCCGGGCTACTTATTGCATTGTCGGTTGTTCACGGTTTTAAATCCGTAATCGACAATAAAGTTCTTGGTTTTGCTCCTCACGTAACCGTAACTTCGTTTGGAGGCAGGGCCATAGAACGAGCTGATACCCTTTTAAAAGAGCTAGATACTTATCCCGAGATCAGTAAAGCCCAAGCTGTTGTCAATGGCCAGACTATGATTCAAGGTGCTGATAACGTAACAGGAACACTGCTAAAAGGTGTAGATAAAGAAGGAGATGTGACGGATATCAGAGATTATATAACAAAGGGAACCTACGATCTTAGTACAGACAGTGCCGGTCGCCCGGGAATAGTTATTGGTTCCAAGTTGGCGCAAACACTTAACGTTGATATAAATTCCACCCTCACCGCATACACGGTTGATGGTCTTCCCTCCCCTTTGAGTTCGCCTGAAATTGAACAGTTTCGACTTTCTGGAATTTATCAGACAGGTATAGGTCAATTTGATGATATTTTGGCGTTGTCAGCCAGACCTTATGTTCAAAAGTTTTTTCTCAAATCACCTGAAGAAGCCTCAGCAATAGAAATTCGCCTCAAAAATCAGTCTCATATAGAATCTCTGGGCAAAAAACTGGATGGGGAACTCAGTTATCCTTACTTCTCAGAAACGATTTATGAGCGCTACAGCAATATCTTTGCATGGGTAGACCTACAGGAACAGACTATTCCCTTTGTCATAGCTGTAATGATTATTGTAGCGGCCTTTAACCTGATTGGTACCGTATTAATGATGGTGCTTGAAAGAACACGCGATATTGGCATCCTAAAGACCATTGGCGCTAGTGACAAAAGTATTCGTGGCATCTTTTTGCTGGAGGGATTATTCGTAGCTGTGGTTGGCTTATTAATCGGAATCTCCCTTTCACTGGTTTTTGCATGGCTGCAGTCAACCTATCACATTATTCCGCTTTCCGAACAAAATTATTATATGGCCTATGCTCCCGTTGAGCCGCACATGCTTGACTTCGTACTGGTCACAGGTGTTACCCTCTTTCTCTGTGCTCTTGCCTCCTGGCTTCCTGCTCGCATTGCATCTAAAACCGACCCCCTTAAAGTTATTGCTTACGGTCGATAAGTAGCACTAATGACACCCAGCAGTGAGTAATCTCTCACTTTATTCACGACTTATGTATTTTTTATCCTTTCTATTCCTTTGGGACCAATAAAACTCTTGATAATTCTATTAGCACCATCTGCGTCAAAATGTAACTCGACTAATCTGTTGAAATAAGTATTCTTTTTGATCTCTTTGAGATTTTTAAGAGATATTTTACTATCTGCTTGAGGCATATCATCTGCAAGCAGAGGGGAATAAATAGAAAGGATAGTTAGCCCGTTTTCATAATCTGTCATCACAATGATCCGGAGTGACTTTGTCAATCTGTAGGTTGGAATGGCGAGAAAAAGGAATATAATTCCTAAAACGGTTAGGATAAGATTTTTTGAGACAGATTCTATAACACCTATTTGACTAGCTTCATTAACAACATTAATTACAGCAAAAACCCCAAATATGTAGATAAGTATTGAAAGGAGACCAGTACTATAGACCAAAAGGTTATTTGAAATTTTGTGTGTTTTCTTCATCGATTGATGATTTTATAAAATATGTCAGGTTAGCGGCTTCAGAAATTCACCATTATTCCTTCATTGCAGGATTCGAAACGGAATGGAAACCTACTATGCCTCAATAAATATTTCATAGCAAGATAGAGGTCTCGATACCGGTTTAACTCGCTCGACATAAGAATCGACATCTTTTCTTATACCTGCATTACGCCCGTTTTAAACTCTTCGATCTCGGGATTATGGTTTGCACATTTTATAGCATGTGAAATGCGGTCACGAGTTTCAATGGGATTAATGATACCATCAACCCAAAGGCGAGCAGCAGCATAACGAACATCAGTCTGCTCCTCATAGCGTTCACTGATCTCTTTCATAATCTCCTGCTCCTCCTCTTCGGTAATTTCCTTACCCTTCTTTTCAAGCGTTGAAACACGAATTTGGGTCAACACTTTTGCGGCTTGTGTCCCTCCCATAACCGCAATCTGGGCTGACGGCCAAGCATACATAAAGCGCGGATCATAAGCACGTCCACACATAGCATAATTGCCCGCACCGTAACTGTTGCCAACAACAATAGTAATTTTTGGTACCGTGCTGTTAGATACCGCATTCACCATCTTGGCACCATCTTTTATGATACCTCCGTGCTCCGCCCGCTTGCCAATCATAAATCCGGAAACATCCTGTAAAAAGACAATCGGGATCTTCTTTTGATTGCAATTCATAATAAATCGGGCTGCTTTATTGGCGGAATCAGAATAGATAACACCACCCACCTGCATTTCGCCCTGTTTGGTCCGTGTCACCTTGCGCTGATTTGCTACAATTCCAACGCTCCATCCGTTCACACGGGCAAACCCTGTAATAAGTGTTTGCCCATATCCCTTTTTAAACTCGGTAAAGGAATCCTCATCCACAATGCACTCCAACACCTTATTCATGTCATACGGCTTGGTACGATCATCCGGAAAGACATCAAATATTTCAGTTACATCCCGGGCCGGTTCTACAGGATTTTTTCGGTTAAATCCAGCTTTATCAAACGGACCCAGCTTATCAACGAGATCGCGTACTGTTGAAAGACACTCCTCATCATCTTCCATTTTATAATCCGTCACACCGCTAATTTCTGTATGCGTAGTTGCCCCGCCCAAGGTCTCGTTATCCACCTCTTCGCCGATTGCCGCTTTCACCAGATAGCTGCCCGCCAAAAAGACGCTGCCGGTTCCATCAACTATAAGAGCTTCGTCACTCATAATAGGAAGGTATGCCCCGCCGGCTACACAACTACCCATAATGGCTGCAATCTGTGGGATGCCTTCCGCACTGAGGCGAGCATTATTTCGAAAAATACGTCCAAAGTGCTCCTTATCAGGGAAAATCTCGTCCTGCATGGGCAGATAAACACCGGCAGAATCCACCAAATAAAGAATGGGTAGCTTATTCTCTAGTGCTATTTCCTGAGCCCGCAAATTCTTTTTCGCTGTAATTGGAAACCAAGCTCCCGCTTTCACCGTAGCATCATTGGCTACAATCACACAATCGCGCCCTGAAACCGTTCCAATCCCCGTCACTACACCTCCGGAAGGGCATCCGCCCTCATCTTCATACATCTCATAGCCGGCCCATAATCCCAGCTCATAAAGTCGCGTATCATCATCAATCAACATATCGATACGTTCGCGGGCGGTAAGTTTTCCTTTGTTATGCTGTTTTTTAATTCGCTTTTCTCCCCCGCCCTTTTTAATCTCCTCCTCGGTTTTATTGATCTCTTGAATAAGTGATTTTAAATCCTGTGGAGATGAACCATTTGAATCTTGGGAACTCATAGATGTGATTTATTATTTTGGATAATAGTTGAACTCATTAAAGCGTTTCAAAAATAACGAAATTTAGCAATCTCGAAAGTATTGATTCTATATATTCCACCAAAAGTTCTTTAGTTTACTTTTTGAGATTAACATCCATAAAAACTTATCAGCTTGTGAAAAACTCCAAAACGTATCTGGCGACCTTGTTCGTTATCCTGTTCTCAATTACTTCGGTTTCTGAACTTTACGCGCAACGTAATGTCAGCTATCAAGATCTGGCTATGCGTCAGCAACAGCAGGCCTCGTTTGACTACCTGACACTGCCAGGAAATGATGATAATAGTGCTGTACAATTTGTCGTCATCTTTCATGTTCCTTACAGCTCTTTGCCTTTTAAGAAAAACCGAGATCGCTCATCAGAAAATGAATATTTCAGTTCTATGGACCTGATGCTGGAAGTTTTTAAAGCAAAAGAAGCAAATATGGGCAAAGGAAATGAAAATCTTTCCGTTGAAGGGCTGGAACCCGCCGGCCGCGCCTTTTGGGCAGATACCGCTTATGCAAAAGACTATGAAAGCAGTCAGTCTGGTGAGAAGTTTTTAAGCGGTTTTATCAAAGTGAATCTTAAGCCCGGCTCGTATAGTTATGTACTGCAAATGAAACGAGGCGAACAAACTGATAGTCGGATTTCCCGTACGCAAAAAATCAACATAAAATCTTATAGTGAAAAGAAGACAGGAAATGTTCTTGTTAGCCCTACACTTACTGACAAATCTGAATCTTCCCGTTTTATTCTAAATACAACTGGAAATACTGTTGAATACGCCAAAGATTTTTATGCTATTGCCTATCTGCCGCAGTATCAGGAGGACGAAACTTACACGTTGGATATCATTAAATTAAGTGCTTTACAAGAGGATACAACCAAGCAAAACAACGTATTTTCAAAGAAGCTAACAGGAGAAAATATCAAAACAGATGTCCGACCCCAGTTGCTTCATACAGAAGGAAAACCCCATCTAAATCTTAACGAAACGAATAACGGATACACTTATGCTATCATTGATGTGCCCAATAGCAAATTCGAAAATTCTTTATATCAGCTTACGATAAAAAATAATGCTGGGGATATTGTTGTCCGAGATAACTTTCGCTCCCAATGGAAAGATATGCCTACCAGTCTCTTAAATTTAGAGATCTCCATAGAGATGCTTCGATTTATTGCTAACAAGGAAACCATTAGAAAAATAAACAGTGGAACTCCTGCAGAACGAGAAAAAAGGTTCCGCTCATTCTGGAAAGAGCGCGACCCTACCCCGAATACCGAGTTTAATGAACTGATGGCTGAATATTATCAACGAATCGATTATACCTATAAAAACTTTACTACAGAAAATACCATTGGCTACAATAGTGACCGGGGTGAAGTGTATATAAAATTTGGGTCCCCACAAGATATTAACCGTAAATTCCCCAAAGATGGTCCCACTACAGAAATATGGACTTATCCTGACAGACAGTTCATTTTTGAGGCAACAACAGGCTTTGGAGATTTCAAACTTGTTTCCAATCAATCAAGATAAACTGGGCAAAGCTACTGTATGCAGAAACGTATTGCCATAAGTATTGGAGACATAAATGGGATCGGACCAGAAGTAGTCATAAAATCATTGCATGATCTCTCATTAGCAGGAATCACGCCTATAATTCTGAGCTCAAGAAGAGTGTTGGATTTCTGGCTCAGTAATCTCTCCAAATCACTGGATTACCATTATGCACAATCCGTTGATGAAATTGTCGAACAGCAGGTTAACCTGCTTCAAACCTACGCCGATGAAGCCATTACAGTTAAACCTGGCGACTTCTCCAAACAATCCGGAAAATGCGCTATGCTGGCAGTCGAAAAGGGAATTTCGCTCTGTAAGTCGGAACAGGCTGATGCCCTGGTCACTGCTCCGATATCAAAAGAAGCCGTAAATTTAGCGGGATACCGTATACCGGGCCATACTGAATTTCTGGCGGAAAAGACGGATACTTCTGATTTTATGATGGTATTGGTGCACAAGAACTTACGAGTAGGACTTGTAACTGGGCACATCCCTCTTTCCGAAATTGCATCTACCCTTTCAGCTGATTCGATTGAAAGATATATACGGATTATGTACAAAACTTTGAGAAATGATTTCAATATTTCTTCGCCCAATATTGCGGTGCTAGGTCTCAATCCTCATGCCGGCGACGGCGGCATTATTGGCATGGAAGAACAAAATATTATTGGTCCGGCTTTAAAAGATCTACAGTCTGAAGGGCTCTCGGCTTCGGGTCCTCATCCCGCTGATGGATTTTTCGGAAATAGAAAATATGAAGAGTATGATGGCATTGTGGCTATGTATCACGATCAGGGACTAATTCCATTTAAAACACTTTCTTTTGGCGGTGGAGTTAATTTTACTGCCGGACTTCCGATCATTCGCACATCTCCGGACCACGGAACAGCTTTTGACATTGCCGGACAAAACAAGGCAAATCCGTCATCATTTATCGAAGCTCTTAAACTTGCTTCAGAACTTATTGAACATCGAAATAAACAGGTATCAAAGGATGAGCACCAATAACACCGAACAACATCCGGAATACTCCAAACTTGCTGATATTTATGATGCCGTTATGGAAGATGTTGATTATGAGTTATGGGCGGATTTTATCGATGCTATCATGCTCGAGCACCATCCTGATCCTGTAGATATTCTGGAACTTGCCTGTGGTACGGGTTCTGTTTCGCTTTTTTTGGATGAGTTGGAGTGCTATAACGTGATGGGGACTGACAAATCATTACAGATGATCCTAAAAGCTCGTGAGAAAAATAAAACCATGCGCTGTAATGTCGATTTTAAGGTTATGGACTTCTTGGATCTGCAGCTCGACCGCACTTTTGACGCTGCCTTTAGTGTTTTTGATAGTATCAACTATCTTCAAAATGCCGATGAAGTACTAAGATTTCTGAATGAGACAGCATCAGTCCTCAATCCCGGCGGTCTACTCATTTTTGATTTTACAACTCCCAAAAATTCCATACAGGCTATTGAATATCTAAATAACGAAGAGGGTTATACCGAGGATAACTACCGCTATTTTCGGAAAAGCAGTTACGATGCCGAAAACCAACTGCATGAAAACACCTTTCGTATAGAAAAACTTGCTAAGGATCAGGAGACCGTCGTGCAAGAATTCAGCGAAGTTCATCAGCAAAGGATCTATACCTTGCAACAAATGCTTGATATTATCGATCAAACAACGTATAACATACGAGCAAAATATAGCGGTTTCGACTTTGAGGAAGCCGATGACCATAGTTTACGAATCACAATGGTATTACAATGTCCCAGCAATCAGTAATTGAATTTTCAAACGTAACAGTATCATACGATCACCAGCCGGTGCTCGACAACGTTAACTTTTCGCTTGATAACGGTGAATTCACCTATTTAATTGGTCAAACCGGAGCCGGTAAAAGTTCGTTTCTGCGACTCATTTATCGAGACTTGCTACCCGATTCCGGCAACGTTCGCGTAGCCGATCTGGATGTCACTTCCCTCCCCGATAAAAAGGTGCCCTATCTCCGGCGCAGACTTGGTATCGTATTTCAAGATTTCCAACTTCTTCCTGACCGATCGGTATATGATAATGTGGCCTTTTCGTTGCAAGTAACGGGAGAAAAGAAAAGCTATATCAAACAGCGGGTCGTCGAAGTGCTGGGAATGGTTGGATTAAGCCACAAACGAAAAAATATGCCCAATGACCTATCTGGGGGCGAAAAACAGCGGGTAGTCATTGCCCGAGCATTGGCCAATGAGCCGCGTATTATGCTGGCCGACGAACCTACGGGCAATCTTGACCCCGAAGCCTCAGCCTCCATTATGGAGCTCCTTAAACAGATCAATAACAGGGGTATGGCTGTACTGATGGTAACCCATGACTATGATACCGTTAAACAATATCCCTATCGGACATTAAAACTGGAAAGAGGAAAAATCAAAGAAATAGCAACTGAAAAACTATAATATCGGCTTATATTTTCCTTTATAACTGCCGGATTTTATCGATTATCATCGATTGCAAAATTCCATTGAACTGTTCATTGAATTCTGTTCTTCTATGAAATCCTTTCAAGCTGCCATTCTCATAAGTACCATAATATTTCTTTCTGCTTATCATGTATCAGCTCAAAGCGGTACCTATGCAACTCCATCCATACAACCCGGAGCTATATCTTTGCAAAGCAGTACTGCGGTATACAATCCCTCCATTTCTAGATTGTGGTTACAATTCGGTTCGGGTGTTGTATTAGGTGCTGCCGGTGGACTTTTAGGAGGTGTCGGCGGATTTGCGGCAAACGGATTTAACGATGATTTCGATGCTATTGGTCCCGTGTTATTAGGAACTTCAATAGGATATTTAACAGGTGGTGCTCTCGGGATATATTTAGTTGCAAACTCAAGTTCCTACGATGCTTCTTTCGGCTATATAATTTTAGGTAATATTGTTGGTGCTGGAGTCGGGATCGGAGGAATCCTTTTGACAGAGAATACATTCAAAGGAGATGCTCCAAAAACATTAGATGTTGGACTTGCATTTTCTTCCATAATTATTGGGGGAATAATCGCAAATAGCCTAACTATTAAAAAGAGATCCAATCAATCATCAGCACTTTTCAACATATCAGATAGTAATTCACAATTAGCTATACCATCAATAAAACTGACTAAAACGAACCATGTAAATTTTGATAAAATGGAAATGCGGAATTCCTATTCTCCAACGATAAAACTGTTAAACATTTCTTTGTAAATACGTTACCTTTCAGCAACATAACTGTACCAAACTTTTTTTGATAAAATGAATCTCCGCGAGCGGACACAAAAAGTACGGGAATATGCCCTTCGATTAGGTTTTAACGATTGCGGATTTGCCAAAGCCGGTCGGCTCGAAAAGGAAGAACGGCGACTGCGTGAGTGGTTGAACCAAGATCGACACGGAACGATGGGTTGGATGGAAAATCATTTCGAGAAACGGGTTGATCCTACTAAGCTTGTTCCGGGATCTCAATCTATTGTCTCGGTTATTGGAAGTTATTTTCATCCTGATCACGAACGTCAAATGCAACAGGATAATAAGCCAAAGATTGCCAAATATGCTCAAGGACGTGATTATCACAAAGTATATAAGAAGAAACTGAAAAAGCTTTTTGCTCAAACCAGAGAACTTTTGGGCGGACTCGAAGGACGTGTTTTCGTAGATTCTGCTCCGGTTTTAGACAAAGCCTGGGCGGTAAGGTCAGGACTCGGGTGGATGGGTAAAAATTCGAACATCCTGAATAAGAATCTGGGTTCTTTCTTTTTTATTGGTGAAATGATCGTGGACGCTGAATTTAACTATGATACGCCCGTAACCGACCACTGTGGCAGCTGTACTCGATGTATTGATGCCTGCCCTACCAACGCTATCTATGAACCTTACAGAGTAGATGCCACCAAGTGTATCTCCTATTTGACCATCGAACTAAAAGAAGAAATTCCCGAAGAACATCGAGATGATCTTGCCGGATGGATGTTTGGCTGTGATATCTGTCAGGATGTTTGCCCCTGGAACCGTGACGCCACATACGGCGAGATGGATGATCTGTTTCCCCGGGATAAAATATTGGATCATGACATCAATTACTGGGAAGAACTGGATATTCCCCAATACGATGCTCTTTTCGAGGGAAGTGCAATCAGACGGGCTAAATTTGAGAAGTACAAAGATAACGTAGCCGCTGCAGCACAAAGTCTGCAACAAGATCAGTCATAGCTTTAGAAGCGATGTCGCTTATCTTTGAGGGCTTTGTAAAGCAGTTCACGAGCTCTGAATATATGAGCCTTTACAGTACCAAGTGGCTTATCAAGGATATCTGATATTTCTTTATAGCTTTTCTCCTCCATATGCCGTAATTCAATCACTTTCCGATATTTTTTGGGAAGGTCATCAATAGCATTTTGTACAATCTCTTTACGCTGCTTTTTGATGATATCACGGTCGGTGCTGGCGGACTCATCTGGCAGCTGCATTTCCATCTCCCCATCCTTGGTTTTCATGGGCTTATCGATGGAGAGTGTTTTTAACTTTTTCTTACGCAAGTAATCGATAGTATTGTTAGTGGCAATACGATATAACCACGTTGAAAAAGCGTAATTGGTACTGTAAGTATTTAAGTTATCAAATGCCTTAACAAACGCTTCTTGAACGAGGTCTTCGACCTGTTCGCGATCTTTTACCATCTTTAGGATATGGAAATAAAGGGCACGTTCATACTTGTCAACAAGCTTCTTGTAAGCTTTTTCATCTCCTCCCTTGGCTTTTTTGACAAGCACGTCGTCCTCAAGACTGCTTTCAGATGCATTTTCTCGAGGCGAATCAGATGTTTTTGAGTTCGAAGCGTTTGAATCAGACATTCCCAGTTATGACAGGAAAATAATTACTTAGTTTAATTTCGGTTCAAACTTAGTAAAAGTGTCGCTTTATTCCCACCTCAAATCATTTTTCGATTATTACTACCTTTAAAAAGATTTGTAACCTTAGAGAGAAGAATTACTAAATGAATCGGGATTGGCTTTAAATTGGGAGGTTGACATATTTATAGAACTGAAGTCGAAAGTATTGGTATTGAAATAGATGCTGTAGGGTTTAGCTGGTGACTTAAGAGGCGCTTCCGATTAAAAATACTTTTCCCAAATTCGCCAAGTGGGGTTGATAGTACTATCTGAGAGCTCAATGAAAACGTGCATTATGCCTTATTTTCGCAGGCTAACGCAAAAGTTTATAGCTTGACCGGTTTAAACTATATAAGTCAGGAAATTTCAGGAGGAGGGTCGTCAATATCAGCTTCTGAAACCGGATTAAACCTTGGCGGTGGTGCAGAGTTCGGTTTAGGCTTTGCAACACTCTATACAGAACTCAAATATGCCATTAGTGATTGGGATCAGTTAGACCTCTCAGCAGGTTTACGATTCGGTCTTTAATACAACAGATAAATAATTATTTATGAATGGCGTTTCTCAAAAGGGAGCGCCTTTTTTATTTGTTCCTATTTGCCAAGATAGTGCCATGCCGTATCCCACCCGTTGATGTTACCAGTTTATCAAAATGGTACTCAGTCATAAATTCATCCAGTATAAGCAGTCCCGCAAAGAAAATATCACCCCTCCCCTTCATCACCGCTGGATATTTTTGTTCAATTTTCTTGGATGTATAGTCACGAAATCTTTCAATATAATTTTCGAGTCTTTCTTTAGTAATAATATGTCCCGCTAACAATTCGGAATCATAAAAGCTTAATTCCAAATCAATAAAGGCCAGCGAAGTGACCGTCCCGGCAACGCCAACCAGTGTTGTCTCATTGGTAATATTGAAATCGTACTCCCCTAAAACCCTTTGTATTTCATTGCGGCATTTTTGTATTTGCAAATCTGTGGGCGGATTACTTTTCAAAAATCGCTCAGTAAAACGAACACATCCCATATTGTAAGAATAACGATCTTCTAATTCTTCCTCTCCATAAGCTATTTCAGTACTTCCCCCACCTATATCAATAATCATTTGCTGGCCGCCAATATTATCCAACACGCTTTGCGCCCCCAAAAAAGTATACTCTGCCTCCTCAACACCACTTAATATCTGGATTTGCAGTCCCGTTTCCTGTTCAACCAAATTAATAAAATCAGCTCTATTTTTGGCGTCTCGGACAGCACTGGTTGCAGTCACAAAAATATCACTAACCTCAGGATAGTTTATTTTAACTATCTCCTGAAACTCCTTAAGTGATTCTAAAACTCGTTGCATAGCTTCTTTTGAAAGCTCCTTACTGTCATCAACTCCGGCTCCCAAACGCGGAACTTGCTGTTGCTCCTCAAGAATATTCAAGGATTGGCCATCTTTGGTAGCAATCAGCAAGAGTGTTGTATTTGTCCCAATATCTATAGAAGCGTTCACTGTGCTGTCTTTTTCGCTTGAATGGCAATCCACTCGTTTTCTTGAGGGATATTTACAACTTGATATGAATCTTCCAGAACAGATAAAATGGATGATTTATCCTTATTAAGCAGACCCGAAAGCACCATCGATCCTCCCTTTTTAAGGACCCCATCTAGATCGGGAAAAATATCAAGAATTGTATTCCGTTCAATATTTGCTAAAACAACATCTGCCTTGTTTTGTTTTGACAGTACTTCCGAAGAACCTTTTTCTACTTTTATATGCTGATCTACCTCGTTAAGTAAAATATTCTCCTTGGTATTTGAGATACTCCACTCATCAATATCAAAGGCAAAAGCATGGCTGGCTCCGAGCTTGATAGCTGCAATCGATAAAATCCCTGTCCCAGTCCCTGCATCAATTATAAAGTCGTCATCTACAATAATATCAGGTAGCAAAGTTAAAATTAGGCGCGTTGTCTCATGATAGCCCGTGCCGAATGACATCTTTGGATCGATCTCGAGGAGGATTTTATCCTCAGGCACCGTTTCTTCAGACCAAGTCGGCTTAATAAAAAAATCGCCAATCGTTTGCGCCTTAATCGTCTCTTCCCACTGCTTATTCCAATTTTGGTCGGCTACTACTTCTTCTGATTCGATAAATCCATCACCGGGATAAGCAGCAAGCAATGTATCAATACGCTCTCGGTCACTAATCCCAAAATGTTTTTTAAAGATATAGGTAATAACCTGGTTATCACGTTGCTCAAATCCATCAAATCCCATATCAAAAAGCTCAGCAATCAAAGGCTCTTGATACTTCTCAGCAATTTGTATTACCAGTTTTAAATACTTCATTTTATGAAATTACCGTAAAAACCTAATCAGAAACACTTATTCGATTATAAATGAGCTCAAGCAAAGTTTTCCCTACTCCATCCAAGGTTTTTTTGCTGATTATGGATAAGTTATCATTATGAGTATGCCAGTAAGGAGCAAATTGAGAATTTTTTGAGCTCGGATTATGGCGAATAATATCAATCGTTGGGATACCTAGAATACGATTAATTACGACATGATCATCAGAAATTTTGCTCCCCATCTTTTGTATAAATAGCTCATCAAAACCTTCTTCATCAGCAATAGACCAAACTTCATTGACCAGTGCCGGGGCAAACTGCATCGAATATCCCTCTTTTGGAAACTGGGCATTTTGACCCCCTACCATATCCAGCAAAATACTAAATCGTGGTGAGTATCCTTCAACAGGTGGATTTTTAGCCCAATGGCGCGATCCTAAAAAATATTTAGATAAATCGCCCTCCTTGCCATAATCCTCACCGTCAAATAAGACAATATCTACGCCAATAGGAGGTGGTTGTTCTTCGAAAAGTCGTGCAAATTCTAATAATATTCCTACGCCACTGCCACCGTCATCGGCTCCGAGAATGGGCTTATCTTGATTGGTAGAGTCTCTGTCGGCACGTGGACGCGTATCCCAATGGGCGCAAAGCATGATTCGATCGCTGCTTTGTGGGTTAAACGAAGCAATTATGTTAGAAAGCGCCAACGTATCACCATTATATCCCTTGGCAGTAAAATCCTGAGAATATACGTATCGCGCCCCAGCGTATTGCTCTAATGTGTTCAGAAAATATTTTTTAGCCTGTTGATGCCCTTTTGAGTTGGGGTTCCGTGGGCCAAAATCCAACTGGCGTTCTATAAAGTGATAGGCACTGTCAGCATTGAATTCTGGAACTTCACGTCCCTGCTCCTCAAAATTCAATCGATCCTTTTCTCCTTCACTGCACGATAAAAAGATGAATGCAGCTCCAAGAATAAATAGCAAAAAACGAAAATTAGTCATTATCTCGATGAACCATCGTTGATGATGATTGAGCAACGGGAAAAACGATCGCATCCATAATATTTACATGAGAGGGTCGATTAGCCATAAAATGGACAATTTCAGCGATATCTTCACCTACTAACGGTTTTATATCATCATAGACTTCATCGGCCCGATCTTTATCTCCTTTGAAACGAACTTCGCTAAATTCTGTTTCCACCAAGCCCGGAGATATCATGCTTACTCGCACGTTGGTGCCATGCAGATCTTTTTTAGTGGCCTCTGTAAATCCTTTAACAGCATGCTTGGTAGCACAATATACCGATCCTCCCGGATAGCTTTCGTGTCCTGCAATAGACCCGATATTAATAATATGACCACTATCACGTTCTTTCATCTGTGGTGATATCAAGCGGGTCATATTTAAAACCCCTTTTATATTAGTATCAACCATGGTATCCCAGTCTTCATGATCGGCATCAAAAATAGCATCAATTCCTTTTGCAAGACCAGCGTTATTAACCAGAATATCAATAGGCTCCGAGAAATTATTTAGAAACTGTTGGGCTGCTTCACGATCTCTCACATCAAACGAAGCCAAAGCAACTTCAATATTGTTATGCTTTTCCAACTCCTGTTTTAACTCTTCAAGACGATTTTTACGGCGTCCGTTTATCACGAGATTACTGCCCGAATCAGCGAATATTTTCGCTATAGCTTTTCCAATACCGGCCGTAGCTCCAGTGATAAACGTCCATTTGCCCTTAATCCGATTTTGCATATGACTGTAATTAAGAATTAATCCAGCTGCTCAACCAGTTTGGCAGCATTTAATAATTTACCTTCTTCGAAGGCATTAGCCATCAATTGCATACCATACGGCAGACCATTGGAATGCGTACCTGCCGGAACGTTAATGCCGCAAATACCAGCCAGATTGGCCGAAGTGGTATAAATATCATTTAGATACATTTGCACCGGGTTATCTTGGTTAGAGCCCAAATCAAATGCTGTAGTTGGTGCTGTTGGTGATACGATAACATCTACTTCCTCAAAGGCTTCGGTAAAATCCTGCTTAATCAGGCGGCGTACTTTCTGTGCTTTGGCATAATATTCATCATAATAACCGGCACTAAGCACATAGGTACCCAGCATGATTCTACGCTTCACTTCAGGACCAAATCCCTCAGTACGGCTTTTCTTATATAACCTGATCAGCGAAGAATCCATCTCATTAAGCTGATCAACCAATTCCTGCTTTTTTTCTCCTTCAGCTTTCTTAATATGCTCTTCTAAAGCCTCTTTCTCCTCTTTAAGATCTTTCTCTACATCTTCAATATCAGCACGATGCCCATAGCGAATACCGTCGTATCGTGCTAAATTACTCGAGGCTTCGGCGGTAGCCAAGATATAGTACGTAGCAATGCTGTATTTCATATGCGGCAGATGGATAGGAACCAGCTCGGCACCGGATTCTTCGAGCTCACTGAGCTTACTTTTAATACCTTTACGAATCTCATCGTCCAGTCCTTCCCCAAAATATTCTTCAGGAACCCCGATTTTGATATTCGAGTCCAAATTTTCAGTAAACTTTGTGTAGTTGGGTACCGTTCGGCTTGAAGAGGTATTATCATTGGGATCGGGACCAGCAATAACTTCAAGAATACGTGCAGCTTCATCAACAGAATTCGTAAGCGGACCAATACAATCAAATGAAGAAGCAAAAGCAACCAATCCATGACGTGAAACTCGTCCATAGGTAGGTTTTAATCCTACAACTCCGCAGTAAGAAGCCGGCTGACGTATTGATCCTCCCGTATCGGAACCAAGTGAAGCGGTACAAAATTCGGCAGCAACTGCTGCTGCACTACCTCCTGAAGAACCACCGGGAACTTTGGAAGTATCAATAGGATTTTTTGCAGGGCCATAAATAGAGTTTTCCGTAGATGATCCCATGGCAAATTCATCCATATTCAAGCGTCCCAATAGAATAGCATCTTCATTTCGCAACCGTTTTATAACCGTTGCATCGTAAACACTTTCGAAATCGGAAAGTATATTCGAGGCACATGTTACTTGTTTGTCCTTCTCGCAGATGAGATCTTTAACACCAATTACCATGCCGGCCAATTTTCCAGCTGTCCCACTCTCAACACGTTGCTGTATCTCATCCGCTCTTCTAAGGGCTTCCTCCTTGTCGATGCTAACTACTGCGTTAATTTCATCATTATTCTTTTCAATATTATCAATGTAAGACTCTACAATATCAGATAGTGAAACATCACCAGACTGGATTGACTGTTGAATCTGGCTGAAATTTGTAAAACTCAATGGATTAGAAATGGATTTAATTAATCTTGCTGCTTTTTGTGTGTCTTTTCTTCAGAGCTGGAATTAGAATCCATACCTTCTTCTTGACCCTCTTCCAGTTCTCTTTTTATTTCATTAGACGCTTTTTTGAATTCCTTCATCCCCTGTCCAAGCCCCCGGGCCAGTTCGGGAATTCGTTTGGCACCAAAGAAAAGAAGTATAGCCAGCCCGATAATCAAAATCTCCATTCCGCCGAAACTTCCCATAATAATTTCCTTTGTTTTTAGTTTACAATTATAACTAAGAAGATAAGAATAATTTATTAGACCTTTGAGTCATAAAAAGGAAAAAAATAATTGCATTTTCGTTAAAAATTGACTTGAATTTAATGTGTCGAACCTTTTTATAGGTAGACAAGATTTTACTTGAACTTTAAAATAACAAAACTGAAATAAATTTTATGATTTGGACTGTTGAATTAGCAGCCGTTTTAGATGAGGCACCCTTCCCCGCAACACGAGATGAGCTCATTGAGTGGGCCGAACGTAATGGGAGTCCTCAGCAGGTACTCGATAATTTATATGAACTCGAAGAAATTGAACAAGGAGAAGATGTAGTATATGAGGGCATAGAGGATATCTGGCCAGACTATATTGGAAAAGAGGATTTTTTCCACAATGAAGATGACGAAGGCTTCGATTACGACAATGTTTAAAAGAAGTTGATCCGAAAAGAACTTATTTTTGCGGTTGCATGAATTCTTTCATGCAACCGTTTTTTTTGAATGTTATAAGCCCAAAATTTCTTGAAAGCATTTTTCTCGCGCGCTCTGATAGGGTCATTACTGCTCAGCGGTTTTTTACTGTTCTGTGTAGATAGAGGTATATCTCAGAATCTAGCCATTGAGAGCGACACTACCGATAATGTTGTTCGCATTGTCCGTTTTGTCGGCAATGACAATATTAAAGACAATACACTTAAAACTTTAATCCGAACGCAGACTAACCGGGAGTTCTTAGGGATACCACGATTCACGCCCTGGTATTTCATTTGGCAACTCACAAACAGTTGGGGAGAACCACCTTCGTATCTGAATCGTGCGACGGTAGCCAACGATATTGAACGCATCAAGCAATATTACAAGACGGTTGGTTTTTTAGAGGCTTCGGTGGATACTAATATCGTTGAATTTAAGAAAAACAGAGTTGAAGTATCTTTTCTTATTGACGAAGGTCCAGCCTTCACTATCAAAACATTAGCCTATACCGGGCTCCCTGAATTTGAGGATCCTCAAAAGATAAACCGATTTTTACATCAAAGCCCTCTTACTGCCCGGCAGTTAAACGACTCAACATTTACTGTTAATGAGCGTTATTCCGAGAATCAGCTTAATGTAGAGCGCAACAGACTTATTAACTTTCTGAAAAACAATGGGTACGCAGCTGTTCAACGTGATTCAGTAAACTTGCTAGTTAAAAGAGATACAACCAAACCCAACCATCTTGATGCACTCTTCACCATCAATCCAGGAAAAAAATATCGATTTGGGGATCTCTATATCAGCCTTAGCGGTCCGGGCGATACCCTTCGGTACAATCAGCGTGATACCCTTCGACAATCCCCATTTACAATCAATAACAGATCCATTTTTCTCGAAAAGGGAGAATCCGCACAAACCAAATTTGAGCTACTAACCAATCAGGTATTATTTAAGCCCGGCGATGTTTTTGACCAATCCCTTTATATACGTACTGTAAATGAGTTTCAGAATCTGGGAATGCTTAATATCCGTCAGTTTGGGCTTAGTGAAGACGGTTCACTCCCTGACTACTCCAAGGATGAAATCCCGGTCATGTTCTCACTGCAAACCCTCCCCAAACATTCGGTAAACTTAAACTTGTTTGGAATGAGACGATATGGGTTTGGATCAGGTGCCGGAGTCACCTACACTAACAATAATCTTTTTGGAAAAGCGGAAAACTTTCAAATTGGTGTTAACGGAAGCTTTGAATACGTCCGATCAGAAACCGTTCGGGATATTGCCAACGAGTCTGATACCACATCACAATCATTTGATGGGCGATTTTTTCAAAGTTTTGAAACTCGTGTAGAATATTCTTTACCTCGATTAATTTTCCCTTTTTCTTCACTTGACGATAATGTATTCTTTTCAAATGGACGTACCAGGTATTCGCTTTCCTTTACGCGCTCCGATCAGCTGCTTTTCGATATCAACTCTGATATCCGATTTAACCTTCGTTACGAGGTACAACATAATCAACGCTATTCCAGCTTTTTAGATCTTATCGAACTTGATCTTCTTGATACCGATCCTTCACCGGAATTTCGTGAGGCACTCCGCAATCGTTTTGGGGAAGACTCTTTTCAGCTCCGACAAATTGAAGAAGATTTTCGTCCGCAGGTTTCATCAATTCTTAGATATACATTTCGTAGCCAAAGAACTGATTTGATTAAAAGGGACCGCGGTTATTTTAGCGAATACTCCATCGCTTCAGGGGGCAACATTCCCTACCTGACAGATCGCTTAGTTGTAACTCCGGACACACTGGAGGGAAATTTACCGGCCATTTTTCCCGGGAGTCAAAACAGTTTGGCATACAGTAGGTTTGTAAAAGGAACAGCCGATTACCGTCGATATATTCCATTATCCAATAATACCGTTTTGGGATACCGAGGATTTTTGGGGTTAGCCCTTCCCTACGGTCAAAGCAATACCATTCCTTTAAATCAACGTTTTTATGCCGGTGGCGCTAACGACATTAGAGGATGGGATATTTACAGCTTGGGTCCAGGTGCTATCCCCTTAGATGATGTAACCATTAACGGAGGGCAAATAAAATTACTTTCACAAATGGAGATACGACAACAAATCATAGGAAATTTTTTATCTGCTGATTGGATTGCAGCCTGGTTTACTGATGCCGGTAATGTTTGGTATGGTCCTAGAACTAAGTTATTCTCTGGTGATCCATCAGATGAGGAGCAGGAACAGCAAATCTCTGAAAATAATAGAGAACAATTATTAGAATTGGGAAAGTTTCGTTTTGATAATTTCTACAATCAAATTGCCGTTGGTTCGGGTCTTGGATTACGGCTGGACTGGGAATACGTAGTCATTCGATTTGATTTTGCATTTCGAATCCACGATTTACAACAAGGATGGTTTGAAGATAAAACGCCCTATTTTACCTTTGGCATCGGTCATTCTTTTTAGCAATATCAATTGTTACCATCCATTTAGCTTAGTAGATTATGGATCGACTAACCCTATAAACAAATTCATAAGGCATGTTTGGTTCCAAGCAATTCAACAATATGAAAAACAAGAGTGATCTGATCTTCCAATCTCGTTTTCTAAAAAACCTGACTGTGCTTGAGCGATCAGAGTTTTTGCAGTATTGTCACCGCAGGCAATACAAAGAGAACGAATATATTTACTACCAGGGTGATCCCGGTACCGGTATGTACTTTGTTGAGGATGGTAAAGTAGAGCTTATTGTTGAACCTGAACCGGGCACCCAGGATGAAGAAACACATAGCTACGTTATTGAATCTCCGGAAAGCTTTGGAGCCCTTTCGATTGGCTATGAGTTACGGCGAATTTCAAGTGCCAAATGTCTTACCGATTGTACCCTGCTCGGATTCTTCAAACCGGATTTTGAAACGCTCAAAAAACGACATCCCACCATAGCCGTCAAATTTATGGAAACACTTGCAATGATTGCTATGAAACAGCTTGAGATCACGACTAAAGAACTCAAAAAGGCAAGTTCGGCCGAACGTGCCTTCTCGCTGCAGTTCAAGACGTATATGGAACCTGAACAAGAATAAAATTAATATTTGGATTACTTTAGTGGTATAAAATGGCTATAAAAAAAGGTGATGACGTAGAGCTTACCATTGACTCGGCGGCTTATAAGGGCAAAGGGATTGGTAAGATTGATGGATTAGCAATTTTTGTACCCAACACTGCTCCGGGTGATCGGGTAAAAGCTCGTATTATCAAAAAGAAAAAAAGTTACCGAGAGGCCAAACTTCTTGAGGTTATTGAACCAGGTCCCAACCGTATTGAACCCAAATGTCAGCATGCTAAAAACTGTGGAGGATGCAACTGGCAACATGTATCCTATGAAAAGCAACTGAAATTTAAGCGCGATCAGGTTGAAGACCATATGCACCGCATTGGTGGTTTAAATGATATTGAAGTAAACCCCACAATTGGTTGTGATAAAGAGTTTTACTATCGCAATAAGATGGAATATTCGATGGGTCATAAACGGTGGTTAAGTCAAGAAGAAATTAACCGCGATGAGTTTGTAAGTGACCGCTGTTTTGCAGCGGGATTACATGCCCCGGGACGGTTTGACAAGATCCTAAACCTCAACGAATGTCATCTGCAAGATCCCATATCTTTCAAGATTCTTGATTTTGTCCGTTCTTGGTGTGTTGAACACGGTATTGATCCATATAATAGAATTGATCACGAAGGATTTATGCGGAATCTGGTTATTCGAAAGGCTCATTATACGGATGACCTGATGGTAAATGTGGTTACCTACAAAGATGATCAGGATGTGATGGAAGCTCTTAAGAATGCCCTGTTGGAAGAGTTTCCGAAAATTACAACCATTGTGAATAATGTAAATGATACCCGTTCTCCCACAGCTGAAGGACGCTATGAGAAAGTCCTTTATGGTCCGGGTTATATCACTGACCACATCGGTCCCTACCATTTTACTATTGATGCCAATGCTTTTTTCCAAACAAATACAGCCCAGGCCGAGCAACTTTATGAAGTTGCAAAGTCGTTTGCAAACATCGGTAAAAATGATATTCTCTATGATCTTTACTGTGGCGTAGGGACTCTTAGCCTTTTTTTAAGTGAATCCTGCAAACATGTTATAGGCATGGAATTAGAAGAAGTAAATATTAATAATGCCAAGAAAAATGCCCGAGAGAATCAGGTTTCTAATGTTTCTTTTATTGAAGGTGATATGAAAGATGTATTTACTGAGGAAGTTACGGACGAATATGGTGAACCCGATTGCCTGATAACTGATCCCCCACGGGCTGGTATGCACCCCGATGTCGTTGAACACCTAAAAGAATTGAAAGTCCCCAAACTGGTGTACGTAAGCTGTAATAGCTCAACAATGGCCCGAGATTTAAAAGAGCTCAATAAAGTGTACGATATCCAAGAGGTACAACCGGTTGACATGTTTCCCCAGACCTATCATATCGAAACCGTTGCTAAGCTTCGTTTGAAGGATTAATCAAGAATTAAATAACCTCGTATTAATACTTGGCGGGAGTCCCCTTTTCCGGAATAGACTCACGGATAAACTCTCGGATATCTTCATTAGAAGTACTTAAATCTTCTTTTCGCAAATACATCATGTGTCCGCTGCGATACCCTTTAAAGGAGATACGGTCTTGTAGCTTACCACTGGGGTCCATATTCCAAATGGTATACTTGGCATCAAAATATGGTGTGCCTCCATCATAATAACCCGACTGCACCAAAACATTGAGATAGGGATTCTCAGCCATGGCTGATCGCAAATTTTCTCCGGTATTGTTAGGATCACGCTCCCAAGGATGTACGGGACCAAACATCCAGTACTGCAGATCCGTCTTATATCCCAAGCTGTTGCGCAAATAATCGTTTATGGCAGGCGTGAAAGCGTGATTCCAGGCTGTTAGTGCCGGATCATAATCATATCTGTTACCGGCATTCTCGCTATCTTGTCCCCTATACCGGGAATCTAAACGACCTACGGTAAGCTCTTTCTCATCTCGCAGTAACTCTTTCCAAAAAAACGAAGTGGACATGCGCAGGTTACGATCTAAAATCTTTTCCTCATCAATTCCGGAATAATAGGATACTTCCTTTGCTATATGCTGTTTTAAAGAATCGGTTAACGTTCCGCCCCGTGTAAGCGCCGGGATAAACGTATCGACGGTATAATTTTCAATTTCCGGTAGTATCTTGTTCAAATCCTGCTGCTGCAGTTTATCCGGCAAGGCATTGTGATACCAAGCCGTTGCTGTAAAATATGGCAAGGTTAGCGCATCATCTACCGGACCATCGCGGTCAATACCTAAACCCGTGGGTGAAACCAAAATAACCCCATTTAGGAACATCCACTGCGAGGATTGCAGCTCATTAGCCAATCCGGAAACACGCGTGGTGCCATAACTTTCACCAATTAAAAATTTGGGTGACTTCCACCGATCATTTCTTGAGATAAAGGTATCAATCCAGTCCGCCAAATATCCAATATCTGCATTTACTCCAAAAAACTTTTCCCGATCAACTTCTTCATCCAAGATGCGTGAAAAGCCTGTATTTACAGGGTTTACATACAAGATATCAGCTACATCCAGTATAGAATGCGGATTATTCTCTACCCCATAAGGCTGTACGGGAAATCCCTCATCACTTATTTTCACCTTCTTGGGGCCTGTATATCCAATATGCATCCAAACCGAAGCGGAACCCGGGCCACCATTAAAGGAAATGACAAGGGGACGTCGTTCGTCATCATCTACATCCGTTCGTTGGTAATAGGTATAAAAAAGCGTGGCAATTGGTTTGCCATCATCATTCCACACCGGCTGATTTCCTACAGTAGCTGTGTAACGAACATTTTGTCCGTTTATCGTCTGCTCGTGCTGTGTAGTGATGGCTGTATCAGCGGGAGCTTTCACTGATTGACCTGCTGCAGAGCTGGCTATCCCTATAAATATGAAAATGAGTATCAGTATTGAACAATAGCAATCTATATTATTGATGCGTTGCATATCAGAATATTTTAGTACAGGTTTAAATTCATCAGTCCATAAAATAGTTTTCAAATGTACAGTTACAAATATTCATCAGAATTAAAACGTGAAAGATTGTTAAAACACGTCTGGGGCTATAAAGAATTAAAATCTATAGTTACAATTGCTCTTAGAATTCTTATAATCAAGAGATATGGATATTAAAATCATTGGCGCTGGCCTCGGTGGACTTGCGGCCTCTTGCCTGTTGGCTCATAAAGGTCATGATGTAACAATCTTAGAAAAAAACAGTTCACCGGGCGGGAAAATCAACGAAATCTCCATCGATGGCTACCGCTTCGATACCGGCCCCTCTTTGTTAACTATGCCATTTATCCTCGAAAAGCTGTTTGAGTATTGTGATACAAAAATAAGTGATTACCTCGATATTCAGTCGGTAGATCCGATTTGTCGGTATTTTTATCCTAATGGCATACAGTTTGACTGCTATCAGGATACATGCTTGAATACCGCTCAAATTCAAGAGTTCGCCCCTAATGATGTGCAGGCATATAAACAATTTATATCATACGCAGAGCAGCTTTTCGAACGCACAAAAGATGCCTTTCTCTATAATCCCTTGTACGGACTTTCGGATTTAGGTAATCTTGACTTTACAGATTTCTTTAAAATTGACGCATTCCAGACCGTATCCGGTCGTATAGATAAACAATTCGAATCGAAAGAATTACAGCAGTTTTTTAAGCGGTTTACTACTTATAATGGCTCTTCGCCTTATCGGGCCCCGGCCACCCTTAATGTAATTCCATACGTAGAACTTTCCCTTGGCGGATATTATCTCGATGGAGGCATGTACTCACTTATTAAAGCCCTTAAGTCACTTGCAGAAAGCAAGGGGGTGAACATCCAATATGATACCGAGATAAAACAGATTAATACAGTTGATGATACAATAAAAGGAGTTACAGATGGTGATGGAAATATTCACTCTGCTGATATCGTAGTTTCCAATTCAGATGCTTCTGAAACCTATCTTAGTCTCGTAAATAAAGAAGATATTTCCCTACTAAAACGAAAAAAAGTTGCCAATGTAGAACCTTCTTGCTCCGGTTTTGTACTTATGCTGGGAGTTGAGAAATCGTATAATGCCCTAACCCATCACAACATTTTCTTTTCGGAGGATTATAAGCAGGAGTTCAAGCAGATTTTTGAAGATAAGGTGATGCCCGAAGATCCCACTATCTACATCGCCAATACATCCCACACAAATCCACAAGATGCGCCTGAAGACAGTTCTAACCTATTTATTCTGGTAAATGCTCCCTACCTGAGCGATAATATTGATTGGGAGAAGGAAGAAAAGCGGTATAAAAAACAGATCATTCGGAAGCTCCAAGAACATGGATTAACTGATCTGAGCGATCATATCAAATACTCAAATACCATTACTCCCAAAGATTTTTATCAAAAATATCGAAGCAACAAAGGTAGCATTTACGGGACTTCATCAAACAGTAAGCTGGCTGCTTTTATGCGCCCCAAAAACAAAAGTCGCTCGGTAAAGGGATTATATCTGGTTGGTGGAAGCACGCATCCCGGCGGTGGAATACCACTGGTCACGCTTTCGGCTTTTCATGCTGTAGAACTGATTAACCGATTTGAAGAGTAGAGCTACCCTTCTCCCTTTTGACCAAGATTAATGACTTCAACATCCTGAATGTTTCCATTGTCAATATTAAAACGAACGCAGGTTCGATATACCTGAAAACCATATCGTCCGGCAGCCCCGGGATTAATGAAAAGCATTCTGTCTTTTTCCTGATCACGACCAATCTTTAGGATATGTGAATGGCCACAGATAAAAACATCGGGGGGATTTTTCTCCATCTCTTCTCGAATTGGAATGCAATAGCGTCCTAATGTACCTCCAATATGAGTCATCCAAAAATTAATGCCCTCGCGCGAAAACCGTTGATGCAGAGGGTACTCCTGTCGAATATCCTGTCCATCGATATTGCCATATACACCGGTTAGTGGAGCTATATCGCTCAGGGTATCAGCGATCTCAATAGTTCCAAAGTCACCCGCGTGCCAAATTTCATCACGATCTTCAAAATACTCCAACACCTGCGGATCGAGATACGAATGGGTGTCCGAAATTAATCCAACTTTGATCATAGTTGATTCTTTATCATCTTCAGCTCCGTGATAACGTTTTTCCTGCCTTTTTATGATTACAGGAAAACATTAAGAAAAACAATTTCTTGATCATTAAAAATCAAATATGCCCTTTTTTAGCATCATTATTGTTTCCTGGAATGCGTTGCATCATCTTAAAACGTATTTCCCAAGCGTTGCTGCCACTGACTATCCCCATTATGAAATTATTTTAGCTGATAATGCCTCTACTGATGGATCTAAGCAATGGATTAGAGAAAATTACCCTCATGTTAAAATTGCCGAATTTGACAATAATTATGGGTATTGCGGTGGAAATAACAGAGCTGTACCCCATGCCAATGGAGACATCCTCATTTTCCTGAATAACGATGTTCGAGTAGAGCCGAATTGGCTTAACGGGATTGCCACCTGTTTTCAAAAAGATAACAAGATTGCCGCGGTACAACCTAAAATGCTTTGGGAGGAAGACCCCTCCTATTTCGAGTACGCCGGGGCTGCCGGTGGATTTTTAGATAAGTTTGGATATCCGCTTTGCCGCGGACGCATTTTTGATACGCTTGAAAAAGATCAGGGGCAATACGATTATGAGTCAGATATCTTCTGGGCCAGCGGAGCTGCTTTGGCTGTTCGCAAGGAGCTGTTTGAAAAGGTTGGTCCATTCGATGAGGATTTTGAATTTCATATGGAGGAAATCGATCTATGCTGGCGTCTCTGGAATATGGGATACCACGTTCGATACTGCCCTGAAAGTATCGTTTATCACCTGGGAGGCGGGTCTCTGCCCATGGACTCCCCACGTAAACTCTACTACAATTATCGCAATAACCTCAGGATGATATGGAAAAACAGTAGTGCCGGTTCTATTGCCTGGCAATTTATCGGGCGGTATCTGCTCGATATTGCATCCGCATTAAAAACACTTACAGACGGAGATACGAAATCATTCAAAGCTATCTGCCGTGCTCACTACGATTTCTGGAAAGGATTCCATAATACCTATCAGAAGCGTCACCTTTTGCAACAGCAACGTAAAGTAGAAGACAATCCGCCGGCGATGCTTAATAAAGCAATTGTGTGGGAATACTTTATTAAAGGGAAACAAAAATTCAGCGAAATATTTAGCCAGTAATGAATTCTGACCAAATAAAAGAACAAACTATTGCTTTTTTAAAAAAATGGTGGGCTTCCCTTTTGATGCTGCCATTTATGTTCTATTCCCTCCATCAGATTTATTGGGCACTTAACTATAATATTTTCTTTGCAGTAAATTATAGTTATCCCTTTCCGCTCGATATTGTCTACCTGTTTGTTGATACCTTTTTACTGATCGTCCACGAAGCCGGCCACACTTTCTTTGGGCTGCTTGGCTTTCGTTTTTTGACTATTCTCGGTGGATCCCTTCTTCAAATCCTTCTGCCTCTTTTAATTCTCGGTTTCTGTTGGATCAATCGAAAATATATTGGGCTGCAATTTTCTTACCTACTTCTTGGTTTTAGCTGGCTGGATGTCGCTACTTATGCCGCTGACGGAAGTGCCCGGCAACTACCTCTTATTGGCGGACTAGGAAAAGAATCACATGACTGGTACAATTTGCTGGTCCGCATGGATGCACTCGAATACGATTTTACAATTGGTATCGCTTTTATTGTAATTGGCATTTTATGTTACATTATGGCTCTTTATATCCCACTTTTTTATAAAAAACATGAACGGGTAGATCTCGAATTATCATTGGATTGAACTGATCAAACATCTCAAATCTATAAACGCTTATATAATTTTTTCTGTTTAAACTTTGAATTTGAGCCGGGAATTATAGCATTGATTGAAAAATGATTAATCGGGCACAACTCAGCATAGTATTCTTTGCAACTTTTGTATTGTTTTATGCCATTGGCTGCAGCTCTAATCAGAAGCAAATCGAGACCGAACACGCCAAGGAAGTAAACGACTGGCACCAAGTCCGCATTGATAACTTGTTAGGACCTGAAGACTGGCTAAAGCTTGCGGGGTTATATGAGCTGGAGGAAGGGCAACATAGTTTTGGCTCCGACTCAACGAACGATCTTGTCTTTCCTCCCAAAGCTGCTCCTTCAATTGGTACTATCATCAAGGAAGACACAACTATTACCGTACAGGTAGATGACGAGGTCCTTGTCACACACGAGCAGGATACCGTCTCCAAAGTCACGATGATTCCCGGCAATGCCCGATCGGGTACTGTATTAAAACACGGGTCGTTGATTTGGTATCTCCTTGACCGCAGAGGAGATTACTACATTCGTCTTGTGGATAAGCAACATCCCAACCTTGCTTCTTTTGATGGTATTGAGCGTTTTCCCATTGATTCCAAATGGAAAATAAAAGCGGAGTTCAAGCCATTCGAAAGCCCCAAGCCGATTACCGTCCCGGATGTCTTAAATGAGGGCATGCCGGATACCCTTTACGGTATGCTTGAATTTGCTATTGACGGCGAAGAGTACAGCCTGGCACCGCTTAATCACCCCGAAAAAGACGATAAGTTTTTCATTATTTTTGGAGACAAAACCAATGGTGAATCAACTTACGGGGGAGGACGGTATATCTACATTCCAACACCCGATGAAAACAATATTACCTATATCGACTTCAATAAAGCATACAATCCGCCCTGTGTATTCACCGATTTTGCCACCTGCCCATTGCCGCCATCTCAAAACAAACTGGACATAGCCATCCCAGCCGGAGAGAAAATGTTTGAAGAAGCTCAAACCTATTGATATGTCAAGATCGAAAAAACGATTTTCCAAACAAGCGGATTTGTACGCAAAATACCGTCCCAATTATCCCGATAAACTATATGAGTTTATTTTAAAGCATCTAAATCAACAAAGAATAGCTTGGGACTGTGCCACGGGATCAGGTCAGGTAACCGGTTATTTAGCCAATCATTTTGATTAGGTTTTTGCCAACGATATCAGTGAAGAGCAACTCAGCTATGCCCCTAATAAGCCCAATATCACCTATTTGAATACACCGGCCGAACATTCCGGATTACCCAACAACTCTTTCGATTTGATTACTATTGCACAGGCTATTCACTGGCTCGACTTCGATCGGTTTTATGATGAAGTACGCAGAACTGCTCGCAAAAACGCCTTGTTGGCAGTAATTGGGTATGGTATGGTTCGTATTGATGAGCAAAGCAATACTATTATCGATGAACTCTATGAAACAGCGTTCAGCAAATATTTTAACGAAAATCGAAGATATTTAGACAATCGCTATCAGAATATCCCCTTTCCCTTTGATGAAATCCCCTCACCTGCTTTTGAAAACCGCTACACATGGTCATTAGATCAGCTTGAGGGATATTTCAATTCGTGGTCGGCCATTCAGCGTATTAAATCAGAAAAGGGATATAACCCGGCTGACAAAACAGTCAATGAGCTTAAAAGGGTTCTTTCAAATCCAAACAAATTTGAGGTAACCTTTCCGATTTTTATACGGTTGGGAAAGATAGGCCAATCCAAGAATAAGCATTAATCGACTAAGTTATATAGCAGTTCAATCTCCTCTGGCCAGCGCTCAGTATTCGGTGTTTCAAGAATCATAGGAATATCATCAAATCTCTCATCATTCATCAACAGCTCAAAACCCTTGAGCCCAATATGGCCTTCTCCAATATTATCGTGGCGGTCTACGCGGCTGCCGAGTTCTTTTTGGGAGTCATTAAGATGAATGCCCTTCAGATATTCGAATCCAACCGTTTCTTCAAACTCTTTGCACATAGCCTTAAATCCGTCCTCAGTAGATAAATCATAGCCGGCTGCAAATGCATGACAGGTATCGATACACACTCCTATCCTACCTTTATCGTCAACGCCCTCAATAATTCGAGCCAGATATTCAAATTTATATCCAACGCTGGTACCCTGCCCAGCCGTATTTTCAATTACAGCCGTTACGCCCTCGCTCTTATCCAAAGCCCAGTTCAGTGATTCGGCATTTCTCAGCAGGCATTCTTCCACACTCATTTTATTCAGGTGATTACCCGGGTGAAAATTGAGAAGTTTAATACCTAACTGCTCGCAGCGTTGTATTTCATCGAGAAAAGCTTTGCGTGATTTTTCAAGCTGTTTTTGTTCCGGATGACCAAGGTTAATAAGATAGCTGTCATGTGGCATCACCTGATCCATTGAAAACCCAAACTCTTCGCACTTGGTCTTGAAACCATCAATATTTTCTTTGGTAAGCGGAGGACCTTCCCACCTGCGCTGATTCTTTGTAAATAAGGCAAAGGCCTTGGCTCCTATCTCATTAGCTCGTTTAGGGACATTTTCAACACCGCCCGCGGCGCTTACATGGGCTCCGATGTATTTCACTGAATCTATTAATTATTGATAATGCTATTTAAAAGAATAGGAAATAATCTAAAAAGGAAGGCAAATTCAAATAAAGAACATAACCTCAGGGATTATCCCCGATGATATGATATTGATACCTTTACTTCCAAGCACCCAAAATGAGTCCCATTACTGTAAAAGTAACCGTCCAATAACCGCCATTAATAAAAATGTACTTCCAGGATTTTTGCTCATACAAGCTATTAACCGCCAAAGCAAAAAATACCCAGCCGAATCCTGCCAAAAAACCATAAAAGGCTCCCATTTTCGCATTCATCATCTCAGCTGCTTCTGGCGATCCCGTTAGAAACACCGCAAGGTTAAACGCCATGATCAACTCAAAGAAAAAAGCAAAGCCAAATATCTTTAGCATATTTCCCTGCTGAATTTGCTCTTCTGTTAATCCCACTGCATTCATCCACGTTTTACCAAAAAGTGGTCCATACCAAAGCCATCCCACTAAAAAAGTAGAAAGTGTAGCTACCAATACTGCAAAAATATTAATGCTTGAAATATCCATAATTGTATCCCCATTAGTTTTAATTATTGGATAATTGAAATTAAACAAAACCCCATATCAATTATAATTAATTTTAATAAGATACTAAGCATCAATGGATTAAAATATTTTTCTACTAATTATGTAGGGATTTATACTACATTGTTTTCCATCAATTGGGTACAACCGCAAAGGGAAATACGCTACGGCAGTTGCCCTGTAAAAATGGGTATTTATTTGAAAATGGCTTTTCATAAATCCCGACTATCATGTATTTGAAAATCATCTTTTGGGCGACGCTCTTTCTCTGGTTACCAAACATACTTTCTGCCCAACCATCGACCTATAAATTGGGTACTACCGTACGAATTGATTCCGGCGATACCCTCTCCCAAAACGTTCTTTCTGCTGCTCAAGTCCTTGAAATTTATGGCCACTTAGAAAACGACTTATTTGCAGCTGCAAGAAATATTACTATTGAAGGTGCTATAACTGATGATCTCATCATTGCTGCAGAAACGATCACCTTGAATGGTACAGTTCGAGATATGACTCTTGCAGCAGGTGACTCAATTACAATTAGCGGAAAACTTCAGGGTGACCTTTTTATTGTTGGGAATAAAATCAAAATAACCCCAGATGCCATGATTAGGGGAAATGTTGTTATTGTAGGTAATGAAATTTTGATTGAAAACGGTCTCATGGAAGGTTGGGTTCGCATTTATGGTAATGATGTTACACTTGGTGGTACGGTTCAACGTTATGTAGAACTCTATGTTAATGAGATTGCTTTTGCCGAAGATTACAACCCTCTCGGGGCTACTACCCTTATCACTCACCATCAGATTGATACTAAAACCTTACCAAATGCCCCTGAAAACCTCACAATTATTGTAGAAAGACAAGATGGATGGGGAATAATGCTCCTATTTCGCCTGTGGGCTTCCGTATCAGTATTGATCATTGGATTCTTGCTTTTGTTGATTTTTCCGAAGACATCAGTCGATCTATACCGATTTTCAAAAGAACGCTATCTAAAAAATACTGGCATTGGATTACTTCTGTTTTTGGCAATTCCAATTATAAGCATACTTCTATTAGTGCTCTTTTTTACTATTCCTTTGGTTTTTCTAATCTGGATGTTATACGCCAAAGCATTACTCATAAGCTACCTCCTTGTGGCGCTTCTCTTAGGCTCTACACTGATTCGATATTTCAAAACCGAGTCATTTACAGACCATTATTGGGGCCTCGCATTAGGAATGGTAATTATCTTTTTGCTTACGATTATTCCCTATGCAGGCCCAATCATTAATGTACTTCTCATTTTCTTAGGCCTTGGTTCTTTGCTGCGATATTTCTGGAAAATGAGGGGCAATACCATTTAATCCTTTTGAAGGGACAACCCATGGAAATTATTATTGAAGGGATTCGATAAATTCTTAAATTTTATCATTCGTTTCCCGAATACAGTTTTTTTGTTCCCCTACATTAGGAGTTCTGGTTTTTTAGCGACAAACTTCGGAATTGATACCGCTCCTTTGAAACCAAGAAAAGATGACAAGATACTTCATTTCCTGTAGTGCAAATTTTTACATGCAATGCAAGGTTCAACCTACAGACATACGTCTTGTGCTACATTATATTGGTAATAGACTAAAGCGAGAGAGCTTGACATTTTGAAATTGCACAGCCTTATGAATGCTACGGCTTAATATTAAGGTAAGTCGAAAATAATGACCGGAGACTTCTTCTGGAACTGGCCTAAATCAGGCATTTCAAGTTGTGTGCAACGGTCTAATATTTATCGGTATATCAATACTGATAATAAAACCAGCAGTTGAGGGTGCTTTGATGAATCAAAGCTGAGAACAAACCTCCAATACTTACTTCAGGTGATGCTGAAATAAGGAAACTGCTGGTTTTTTTTATTGATCGATAAATTCCAATTCCGGTCCATAAGCTTTCCACAGTTGTCCCACCAAAAGTGGAATGCTACTCATAACAAAAATCACGATCCATCCAGTTACCGTAGGAGGCGTAATTTTTAGAACATTACTGAAGATCGGTACGTAAACGGCTATAAATAGCAACCCGGTACATAGCAGCAGTGCTCCCCAAACATAGTTATTGGTCGTTATTGTATTACCCCAAAGACTGGAATCACTGCTTCGCATGTTAAACACATGCCATAACTGGGCAAAAGCAAGTGTTAAAAAAGAAAGGGTTACCGCTTTATCCGCAGTTAAAAACAGATATTCCATCCCAATAAAGAGTGACCCTAACACTGACAACGTGATAATAAACGCATAACCAGCAATCCCTATCCATTCACTGCTGCCCAAAATAGGTTGTTCGGGGTTGCGTGGCGACTTTCGCATAATCCCTTCTTCTCCCTCACCGACACCCAATGCCAAGGCCGGAAAAACATCAGTAACTAAATTTAGAAAGAGAATCTGTAATGGCAGAATAGGCAAGGCTGTTCCAATAATGGTTGCCATAGCAACCACCATCACTTCGCTTACATTGCACGACATCAGATAATAAATAAAGCGGCGTATATTATTAAAAATGACACGCCCCTGTTCTATTGCACTTACAATAGTCGAAAAAGCATCATCAGTAAGCACCATATCCGAGGCCTCTTGCGCCACCTGGGTACCCCGTTGCCCCATAGCAATACCAATGTCAGCCTTTTTAAGAGCAGGAGCATCATTTACGCCATCCCCCGTCATCGCAACAATTTGCCCCTTCTTTTGAAACAGCTCGATAAGATCCAATTTTTGATTGGGACTCACGCGTGAAAAGACTGAGGTACGATAGATCCGATCCCCCTCGCTGCTATCAATATCCAGCTCGGCAATATCCGGCAGATCCCGACCGTGGATTGCTTCCCGATTATCTAAATCAATTCCTACTGCCTCGGCAATTGATTCAGCTGTAGCTTTTTGATCACCTGTTATCATCACCACCCGGATACCTGCCTGTTGACATCGCAAAATTGCAGGTTTTACATCACTTCGAGGCGGATCGCTCAGTGCAACAAAGCCCAATAGTGTTAATTCCTCATAGGGATTATCCTCGGTTGTTTCCGCTGTTTTAACCGCCAATGCCAGCATGCGCAGGCCTTCTTGTCCCAATTTCAGGTTCAGTTCATCCCATTGTTTACGATCGTTTTCATGTAATAGTTGCTCTTTTCCATCAACCATAACTGTGCTACAAGCACCCAAAACAGCTTCCGGTGCCCCTTTCACACATACCCGAAACGCTCCATCCTTCTGTTCATTCCAAGTAGCCATCATTTTTACATCCGCATCAAAAGCTTCCTCCCGTACTTCCGGATATTTAGATGAAATTTCTTCAATATCTATTTCTGCTTTTTTAGCGGCTTCAAGCAAGGCAATCTCTAATGGATCACCCGTTCCTCCCTTTTCTTGATGATGCAGCGATGCGTTATTACAAAGAACCCCTACTTCCAGAGCCAGCCTCAAATCAGTGTACTCCATTAGTGCTTGCTCTGATAAGGGTATGTCCCGATCTCCTGACAGATAGATACCGGTGGCCGTCATTTTGTTTTCTGTCAATGTTCCGGTTTTATCAGTACAGATAACACCAGTAGCTCCTAACGTTTCTACAGATGAGAGTCGGTTGACCAAAGCATTTTTCTTTGCCATCAGCCGAATTCCTTTAGCCAGAGCTATAGTGGCAACAATTGGCAACCCCTCAGGAATGGCCGCTACCGCCAGCGCAATACCCGTTTCAACCATCAAATACAACTCTTTGCCCGCCCAAATACCTGATCCTACAACAAAGGCAGCAATAAGTAGGGTTACAGCAATTAAACGATAGCCAAGCCTATCGAGCCGTTCTTCGAGCGGTGTTTGCTCTTGTTCCGCTTCCTCAACAAGCGATGAAATTGCTCCCAGTTCGGTATCTAATCCGGTTGTTATTACAACTGCCTCACCAGATCCGCGCGTTATTGCCGTTCCTTTATATAGCATACTACTCCGCTCAGCCAATACGGTGTCATCGGCAACCGCCTCAGTCTGCTTTGTAACCGGTAAACTTTCTCCCGTCAGCGCTGATTCATCAGCCTGGAGCTTGGATTGTTGAAGGATGCGCAAATCAGCAGTGATAATATCACCGCCCTCAATAATAACTACATCTCCCGGTACCAATGCTTCAGCATCAATTTCTTTAGTTTCGCCCGCCCTGCGGACCCTCGTCTTCACTTTTCCCAGCTTAAAAAGCGCTTCCATGGAACGAACGGCACGCAGCTCGGTAAAAAATCCAATTCCGGTATTAATGACAATAACAGCAATAATAGCCCAACCATCCACATATTCACCCAGCCAAAATGCAAACAGTGCTGCAGCGGCCAAAAGTACGATAATAATACTCTTAAGCTGATCGATAAGGATCTCTACAACACTCCGCTTTTTGTGCCTGCGAAGTTGGTTGGGGCCATATTTTTGTTGACGCTTTTCTACCTCTTCAGGTGAAAGCCCATGTTCTGTATCAACCTCTAAGGTTCCAAGAACACCGTTGATATCCAGTGCCCAGGGGTGTTTTTCAAAGAAAGGATTGGTTTCTGCTGATCGGTCCATAGATGAATAGAGTCATATTCTGCATGAAGTATCTATGGACAATCTAAAATAAAAAATTGGTATTTATTACTTCTTTTTCCTGGTTACTATAATAATCTCTACCAATAAATAATGAGTGCTTAGTTATTTGCTGCGCAATATTTTGCGGGGTACAATATGTTTTGGTTAGTCCTTGCGAAATCGCCGATAATGGCAAGTCAGGAGCAATAGAAGATCGGGGATCCTGAACAATAATCTGGCCAGAATGTTTTTTAATTTCTTTAGCGCCACCCAATCCATCACATCCACAACCACTAAGTAACACTCCGAGAGTCTTATTCCCATATATTTTGGCTGCAGATCTAAATAATACATCTATTGAGGGTCGCATACTATTTTCGCGAGGGCCGCGATGTACTGAAGCCACAATATCTGAAAACGACTGAGAAATTTCACATTGATACCCGCCGGGAGCAATATACACGGTTCCAGCCTTCAGTTTTTCTCCGTTCTTCACCTCTCGGACAGGTATTTTACAAAAAGCATCCAAGCAGGTAGCTAAATATTCGGTGTACGTCCGCGGCAAATGCTGTACCACTACCAAAGGTATTGCCAAGTCTTTTGGCAAGTAACTCAGAATTGAAAATAACGCTTGCACTCCTCCCGTACATCCGCCCATCACTACAATTTCAATGGATTGCTGATCTTTTACTCCCGTTCTAAAATCCTCGAAACTTTTCTGAGGCTGAGTCAACGATTCAAGCATGAGTTTATCCAGATTCTTAGGCTGTCTCATCTCATAAATAGCCGTAATTAAAGGCTCTAATCTTTTCTTTAAATGTCGCTCTGCAAATAAAATTAGATTCTTTGATTCCGGTTTAGTAATAAAATCAATAGCTCCCAGTCGTAGAGCCGTTATCGCTGCTTTTGCTCCTTCTTGGTTGCGTGGACTTATTACAACTATCGACAAATTGTTGAAGGTAGACCGTATTTTCTGCAAAATATCCAATCCTTCTCCCTCGATATTTTCGAGACTCAACAAAATAATATCAGGTGATGTGTTGCGAATAACTGTTTCTACCGTATCAAATTCATCAATTAACCAAAAAACGCGGAACTCTTCTCGCTGTTGCAGAATAGTCGTTATCGCCCTTCTGACAAGAATATTTTCGTCAATAATCAAAACCTTTATGGCATCCATGGTGAATAAATTTTTGGGGCAGTCAAATTGGAATTCCATGAAAATGATTATATATAAATATTTGCCAATTAAATGTACGTGCTACGATATTATAGATGTAAGAATTTCTACTACGCTATAACTCCGAAAATTCCTACTCCTCAATAATGATTCTTAACTGATGGGTTCCCGCCTTATCTGGAATCAAACATCTAACCGCATCGTTTTTTACGACAACAGAAGAACCGTTAAGCGATGCAGTTATGGTTCCTTTGGATAATTTATCGGGATTCAGTATCTCGATGTGCAACGCAATATCACGCCCCCTATTTCTAATCCAACATTCGTACTTTTTCCATGAAGAAATGATAGTAGGCCTAACCTGAACCTTGTTACCATCAACAACGGTTATGCCCAAAAGAGATTCCAGAACCACACGATACATCCATCCCGCCGAGCCGGTGTACCAAGTCCAGCCCCCCATTCCCACCAGGGGATTCTCTCCATAGATATCAGCCACAACCGCATAAGGCTCAACCTGATAGCGTTCTATATCTATACTATTTAAAGCATGATTAACAGGTAAAAGCATCTTCATATACGAAATAGCTTTTTCCATTTTCCCGGCTTCTGCAAACGCTTTAACCAACCACAATGCAGCATGTGTATATTGACCACCATTTTCGCGAACTCCAGGAATATATCCTTTGATATAACCGGGATTTTTCTCAGTTATATCAAAAGCAGGGGTAAGCAACTTAATAATTCCATCTTGCTTTGATACCAGATACCGTTCTGCTGCAAGCAGTGCTTTTTCCGTTTTAGAAGGCGTTCCGGCTCCAGAAATTGCCGACCAAGCCTGCGCAATAGCATCTATACGACACTCATCGTTTTGAGATGATCCCAGCGGGGTACCATCATCATAATAAGCCCGCCGATACCATTCACCATCCCATCCCTCATTATTGAGATGCTTTTTTAACTCTTTTTTATATTTACGGTATTGGTCAAGTCGGTTCCTGTCATCAAATTTTTTAACGATCGGAATAAAATCATCCAAAATAGTGTAGAGAAAAAATCCCAGCCAAATACTTTCTCCTTTGCCATCAACACCCACTTTATTCATCCCATCATTCCAGTCTCCTCCGCCTATTAATGGTAATCCATTTGCACCCTTGGTCAGCGAGCGATCGATAGCCCTGCAACAGTGTTCATATAATGATGCCTGTCGATGAGATACCTCCGGCTGTAAGTAGGCCTCATGCTCTCCTTCATACAGTTGGCGTGCTTCTAAAAAAGCAACCTGCTCATCTAAAATAGCAGTGTCACCGGTGTTATTGATGTAAAAAGCGGTTGTATAAGGCAGCCAAAGCAGATCATCTGTAATAAGCGATCGAATGCCCCTATCGGTTGGAGGATGCCACCAATGCAGTACGTCCCCCTCCTCAAACTGATGAGCAGCATGCAACAAAATTTGTTTGCGAGTAAGTTCTGGATCCAAATAACAGGCCGCCGTAGCATCCTGTAGCTGATCACGAAATCCGAATGCCCCACCCGCCTGATAGAATCCAGTTCGCCCCCACATTCGGCAGGCTATATTCTGATATTGCAACCAACCATTCATTAAAATATTTAATTCCGGTTCTGGTGTCTTAACGCTGACACCATCCAGTTTCTGTCGCCAGAATGTTTTAACATCACCAAGTGACTGCTTAATGACGTCAGGATCCTGATACTTATTGATTAACTTTCGCCCCTCCTCTTGATGTTGTACTTCCCCCAGGTAGAAATAGATTTCGGCTGATTCACCTGATTTCAATTCTAATGAAAACTGGTGTCCGGCACAGGATTCAAACTTCATCCCAAAACGTCCATTTAAGGGAGTACCATCCTTTACTGCTTTTGGGCTTTGTAGATTCCGATTACGTCCAATAAACGATTGACGATCGGATGAATATGAAACTGAATGGATATTCTTATTTACTACAAAACCTGCAAAAGCAATCCGTCCCGCAAACTCATTGTTGTAATAATTGCGTGCAAAGATGGCTTGCATCTCTTCATCAACTGAAGTTAGGATCTGTCGCGTAGCATCCTCCCTGAACACCCCCAATACCCAATCGGTATATCCAAACAACGTTAACTTTTTGTCCATCAAACCTTCATTAGACAGCCTGAGCTTCTTGAATTTTATGGGATCATCTTTATCAACCCACGTACTTACTTCCTGCTCTATATTCATGGTGGTACTTCTATAGGTAGAATATCCGTGTCCGTGTCTTATTTCATATTCAGCACTACCCGGTATCGGTTGCGGCATGGGGGACCAAAATAGCTTTTCATCCTCATCACGTATATATATAGCCTCTCCGGATGGATCCAATACCGTATCATTCGACCACGGCGTAAGTTTATTCTCCCTGCTATTTTTACTCCAGCTGTATGAGGATCCTTTATCAGTCGTCAAAAAACCAAAGTTTGGATTTGCTATAACATTGATCCACGGAGCCGGAGGAAAGAGCAACTTTCGGGTATCCGGATCGGTGCGGAGTGTAATAACATATTCATGGCCGTTGGCAGAAAATCCACCATATCCGTTATAAAACAGTAAATCATCCCCAACATTTTCGGCTCCGTTTTTAGCATGGACATATTCCACTGCCTTATATGTTTCCCCCTTATTATCAGGAATTTCTACTTGCTCCTGCTCTTTCAGCTGTGCAAGGTTGGGCAGTTTTCCGGTAAGAACCACGTGGGCTACCGAATTGATAAGGATATTATCTTCCCGGTTTAACTCATCACTGCGGAGGATAAAAACTCCTCCCTTTTCTCGCTGGGTATGACGCTCGGTAGTCTGCTGTAACTGCTGCTGAATTAATTCCTGGAGTTCGTTTACATACGAGGGCGGATGATCATTCATAAAAACCAAATCAACCTTTAAGCCGCGTTGACGCCAAAAATGATGCGCTTTGAGCAGTAGCGTAACTTCCCGCATATATTTTTTTTCATCAATGTGGTACACCAAGATGGGGACATCCCCTGATATTCCATGTGCCCAAAGTCCAGATTGTATTTTCCGATTTTGGGTTAACGTATTTTCATCAGCACGCAAAGCTTCACAGTTATACACAAGATAACTTGTGAGGTGTTGAATATACTGGGCTTGCTCACCGCTTAATCCCACATGCTCCAGTTCTACATTGCCGTAGATAGAAGCCAGTTCAAAAACTCGATCCGTAGCATAAGGATTGTCATATCGGTCGCCCATAGCCACCGCCTCATCACGATTGGTGACTCTTCCAAGTCCAAACGTGATATTCTTTTTTTCACCCGGATTGAGGGTTACGACTCTTCGAATGCTAACAATAGGATCTTTTACATTCCCAACCCTACCACTAAGTCGTGCTCCTTTGTCCATTGCCCGAGGGGCCTGCATTGATCGGTTGCGCCCGATAAAATGCTCACGATCTGTTTCAATCTGCAGCTCTTGCGCATAACTATCAGCATCTTCACTTGCAATAGTATGCACAAGCCAAATGGGATCTTCATCATCTGAACGGGGACGTCTTTTTGCCAATATTGAGTGATGTTCCTGCAGGTATTCGGTTTGAACAAATAAGTTTGAAAATGCCGGATGAGCCCGGTCAGCCTGCTGGGTATTTAAAACGACTTCGGCATAACTGGTAATCTCAATCTTCCGCTGACGTTCGGAATAATTTGTCAAAGTTATTTTTCGCAGCTCTATATTATCTTCAGGCGAAACGCAGATCTCCATAAATGTTTCAATCCAGTCGTCTACGCGAGCAATCTGTACTTTCCCGGTATGGAACCATGAATCATAACGATCAGCCTTTCGCTTAACCGGTTGATGACCCGCTGACCAGTAATTACCACTTTCCAAATCCCGGATATAGAAAAACATGCCATAATGATCGGTCACCACATCTGATCGCCATCGGCTAAGCATGAGATCATCAGCATAGGAATAGCCGGTTCCTGAATGTGTAATCAACGTCGAATATTCTCCGTTTGAAAGGATATGTGTTCGAGGGGGTGTATTGTCTAAATCTTCTATGCTGGCATGATCTACTACATTTTTCGTCCGTTCTTCTTCGGCCGGCTCAAGTTCTACATCGATGGGACGCGGTTCTTTAATGGGAATTCCTCTTGGAATGCGCTCTTGTAAAAGCAATTCACAGGATCGAACCAAGGGATGATCATGGAATAGTTGCTGAACCCGGTTGTTCTCCAGTACATTCAGCAGAGCTAATAAACTCATGCCTTGGTGATGTGCCATATACATTTTTACGACAGCGCTGTTACTGGCATCCTCTTTAGCCAAATTCCGGGGCGTGTAGTCCACAGCTTCATAAAATCCACTTGCCCCATAAGCACCCTCATCACGCAATTCCTGCAAATTACTTAGCGCATGCCTTGAATCCACCATCAACGCCAGCATACCGGCATAAGGTGCCACCACATAATCTTCGGCCAGTCCTCGGCGTAAACCCAATCCCGGCACACCAAATGCTCGATATTGATAATGTAGTTCCAAATTTCGCACGTTATATCCACTTTCAGAAAAACCCCAGGGCTTGTTCCGCAGCGATCCATAATTTCGTTGCCAAAGAACCACATTTTCGTAGGTGTTACTAAGAAGTGTATTATCAAATTGGGACATAAACAGCAATGGCATAAGGTATTCGAACATAGTGCCACCCCAGGAAAGTAGAATTTCATTGCGTTCGATGCTTGTCAGTCGGCGGCTTAACCGAAACCAGTGCTCTGGCGGCACTTCGCCCTTCGCTATCGCAATAAACGATGCCAGCCGAGCCTCGCTGGCTAGGAGATCATAATAGCTGTTATCCAGATGGGCTCGATCCACATTATAGCCAATGCTAAATAGCTCACGATCGGGTTCGTAAACAAGCGAAAAATCCATTTCCTGAACCATATTGCGACAAATTGAGCTTAACTGGCCTGCCCTTGCAATAAGATCACTGTATGCAGTATCACTAATCTTTTCTTTGTCATCTGAGGCTCTGTTACTGGTACCCTTTAGTTCCTCTATTTCATCCAGTTGGCCCTGAATCTGAATCAACGGACGTTGAAGCCAGTCACTCCACTCATGACTTTGTTGATCTTCCAACGAATACTCCAAAACACCTGCAGAAAGTTCTTCTAATTTTTGTGCATCCTCCCGCAATTCCAACAAAATATCTTTCCATTTTTTGAGGGACTCCGGTGAAATTTGGGGAATTTTGTTCCTAATCTGCTTAGTAATTGTAATTACTTCCCCTACGAATTTTTTGTAATTAGCACTCTTTTTATACTCGGCAAACAGATCCTCCAAAACCTGAATAGTATCCTGCAAACCAGCCCAAAACGCCGGATTAGGACAAGGTTGTTTATCCAGTTGATTCAATGCCTGTTCAATAACCAGCAGTGAGGCTGCCAAATTTCCTGAATCAACGGTGGATACATAGTTTGGATTTAATACAGCACCTAACTTCGTGCTGTACCAGTTATAGAAATGACCACGGTACCGCTCGAGTTTACTCATCGAAGAAAGCATGTTATCCAGCTGTGTTACCATTTCGGTCAGGGAGAGATATCCCATCTCAAAAGCCGAATATACAGCCGTCAGTGCCAAACCCATATTGGTGGGTGATGTGCGCCCTACAGCCCCGATATACGGTTCTTCCTGAACATTATCAGGGGGAAGCCAAGAATGTTCTTCATTAACATGCTGCTCAAAGAAATGCCAAGTTCTGCGTGCATATTGGCGCAACTCTTGATACTGTTTGTGTGATAACCCTCGTTTTTCACTTTTAAGCGAGCGTCCCAAAAAGTAGGTTCCATAAGGTGCCAGTAACCATCCTAAACAAATGGGAACAGCAATAAATAAAACGGTAGTACTAAAAATACTTACCAGTACTAAACAAAGTCCGCTCCAAACAATATTGGGCATCATCTTTTGCCAATAATCCCACAATGATCCATTAGCATGCTGTTTTTCAACTTGGGTAGCTGTGGTCCATTCCAATAAATCTTTTTTAGATACAAACAGCCGATAAAGTGTTCTACAGATAGCATCTAAAGAGATAAAAGCCTGGTGTGGAAGGTTCAAAAAGCTCGTCACGGCTTGTATGGTATTCATTTTAATATCCACACGAATTTTATCCAGATACAGGCGCCACCCTACCCGCTGTGGACGTTGAAAAATATCGGTAGAGAAACTGGAGTAGATGGGAAATGCCACAATACCAAATACGGCGGCCGTCCATATCAGGGCCGAGCCGGGCAGAAAAATCCATCCGGCCAACAAGAACAATAACAGTGCCGCGGGATTTATGGATCGGCGCAGATTATCAAATATTTTCCACTTTGAGATACTGTTAATGGGATTACGCTCTTTCTCAGTATCTCCTTTAGGCACCCTATTAAATAACCAAAACAAAATCTGCCAATCACCCCGAATCCACCGGTGGAGCCGTTTTGAAAAACTCAAATAGGTTGTGGGATAATCATCAAAAAGTTCTATGTCCGTCAGTAAGGCCGCCCGCAGGTATGTGCTCTCCAACAAGTCATGCGATAATATTTGGTTCTCCGGAAAGCGATTCCCGAGCACTGATTCAAAAGCATCCAAGTCGTAAAGTCCTTTGCCAGTAAAAACTCCTTCCCCAAAAAGATCCTGGTAGATATCGGAGACGGCGGTAGTATAGGGATCAAGGCCAACGTTGCCAGAATAGATTTTGGCAAACATGGTTTTATTAGCCGACTTTGGCGGGATGGATATACGCGGCTGAAATATCCCGTATCCTTTCGTTACAATGTTTTTATCGGTATCAATCTCTGCTCGATTAAGCGGATGGGCAGCGGTACCGATAAGCATTTTAGCACTTCCCGGGGGCAGTTTGGTATCGGCATCGAGCGTTATCACAAATTTAATCGGAAGTTTTTGAACGGATGCTAAAAAATCTCCCGACATTTCTATGAAACTCGTTTGTGCCTCCCTATTTTTCAGCAGTTGGTTAAATTCCTCGATTTTTCCTCGTTTTCGCTCCCATCCCATCCATTTCTGCTCGGCATTATTCCATAGTCGTTTTCGATGGAAAAACAGAAACTTGTCACCATACGTGGATTGGTACTGTGTATTCAGTCGATTGATTTGCTTGCGGGCAGCTTCCAAAATGGCTTCATCTCCTTCTTTGGTTTCAGTCTCGGCATCAAGAAAATCTGAGATGATGGCAAACTGCAGCGATTTGTTGGCATTCGCCAGAGCACGGATTTCAATTAGTTCAAATTGTGCTTCCACATCGGCAGGTGAAGACAACATGGTTGGCACAATTACAACAGTTCGGTACTCATCGGGAATAGCCCCATCAAATTCGAGTTTGGGTAAAATGCGGGGTGGAATTAGAAAAGAAAGCAATCGATTGGTGGAAACGATAGATAAATCAAGAGCCGGCAGCCAGGATATAATTAGCGTGAGGATAATCATCCAACTTTCGCGAGCTAATAAATTAGCAACAAGCCCAATTATGGCAATAAGGATGACAAAATGAATCCCAATAAAGAAAAAGTAGATTGCCGGATACTCTTTTGCCAATTGTCGCAAGCATTCATCAAGTGGCTTTTGGTACGAGAGCTTTTGATGCAGGCCAGCATAGCCTTCATCAATTAGATAGTAGCCAATATGCATTTTTTTACTGCGCCGATTTGTACCGTTCTGGGCAGCGCTTTCGGCCATCATCAATGCCTGTTCAGCTACCTCCTGCTCGCTATATGATGAATGAGCACTAAGCTTCTCCACTATTTTGCGGTAGCGGTCGCGCGTGCTAAAATCCATACGTGAATACATATCAGCTGGATCAAGTCGCAGAATTCGATCAACAACCGAACAGCTCTCTACAAAAAGTGACCAGTCGGTTTCCGAAACTTCACGCAGCGACGATATTGCATTTTGGATACTTAAATGCAGCCGCGATGTTTGTTGCATTCGATCTCGGAGCTGTTCCTCCAAATTGGTTTCCCAGCGCGAGAGTTTATAATTGAACCAACGACGTTCATTTTCGGTAAACATACCCCGCGACTGCAGGCGCTGAGCTAAAATTACCAAATAACGTATTGAGTCGTTCTTCTGGTCAACAATTTCGGACAGTTTTCGAAGCAAAAATCCGGGTTCATCGATGTTACCCAATATTTTATTACTTAGCAGCGCATCAATATCATCCTGAATCTTCCGATCTCTGAGAAGCTTTTTACTTCGTTGGGCCAACCGTACAATAAGTGCTAACCGATTCATTAGCGGCACCGACCACATCTCTGCCAAATTTAAAATATCTACTTCCTGATAGGCCCGAATGGCAATAGTAGTATTCTCTCGGTCGATGGTGTTATCGCTGATCGATGCCAGCAGCTGTATAATCTCATAAGTTCTCGGATATCCCTTAAGCTCGCCTTGCGTTAGCCGCGGCAACTTTTCATAATATGATTTGGGCAAATCTGCCTGCAGCTGTACAATCTGCTCTTGGATAATATAAAAGTTGTCAATAAGCCATTCGCCCGCCGAACTTAACTCCCGATTTAGCTTGGCTGCCCGGGCTAAAACAGCATAGGTTTCGTTGAGGGTCTTTTTTGCCGATACCAAAATTTCATCGATAGATTGCAATGGTCTGGCATCAAGGGTAATCTGTTGCAATTCAGCGAGTTGGCGTATCTCCTCTTCCAGATATTGTTTATTAAAATGGACTTGTGTTTCTGTAGCCATAACCGGGCAATATTAATCCGGACATTCCAACACAAAATACGTGTATTCTTAGCCGCACTTTTGATGATTTCTGTCCCTTTTGATATTTCTGTTTATCTGATGTCGATGATACTTTTCTCACCATCACGACGAACTACCATCATCCCGGTAAGCCAACCATTTTCTTCTTCGTTTACGTAAATCTCTTGTGGATTTGAGATAAGATGATCCAGTTTATCGATCTGTATTTCCAGAATATCACTTTTGGGATCGTAAGTAATTCCTTTCAGAGGCGTCCAATTAATCTCGTGCTGTGCTCCCATATCCTCCGAAAGTACTTGAATCTCAATATATTCCGGCTGTTCATCTTTCAAGTATTTTAATGAGAATGTATCAAAGTACTTTTGCCACTGACGCTTGCTAATTTTTTTGGATTCCATGACGGCCCTCTGTACATATTTAGTTCAATGAATTACAGATATGTATGAAAAAACGACAATGACTTACCACAGGTAATGCCCCACTTCATTGTCAGTTTTCGCCCTACAAAGGTCAACCATCAGCCGATAAAATGCTTGCGCCAGTGGTTCACTATTTTGTCGAGTTCACCGCCCAATATGACTAAAGAACCAACTGCAAATATCATAATCCATTGGTCGATTGTAAGTGGAACAGTTCTAAAAATCATTTGCATAAAATCAACGTAGAGCAGCGAAATATGCGCTAATAACGCCATGAACAGACTAATAAATAAAAACTTATTTGAGAAGAAATTAATCTTAAATAGACTCCGATCCAGTGATCGACAATTTAGAACATGGAAAAACTGGAAAACAACCATTTGGGTCATTGCCACTGTACGAGCCATATCCAAATCATTGGTCTGCTCCATCGTCCGCCAAAACATGTACAGCGTTCCAGCAGCTAAGACAATACCTACGCCCCCCAGTCGCTCTATCAGCCTGCCAGTTAGAATACCTTCGCCAGAAGCACGTGGTTTGCGTTTTAGGATGCCGGGTTCGCCAGGTTCAAAGGCAAGTGCAATATCCTGTAAACCATTAGTTACCAGGTTAATCCATAGAATTTGTACGGCAATGAAAGGCAATGGCCAGTTCATAAGAATGGCAATAAAAATGACGATCAATTCGCCAACAGCCGTTGATAACAAGAAAAATGTTACTTTGCGAATGTTTGAAAATACAATGCGTCCCTCTTCAATAGCTGCCGTAATAGTAGCAAAATTATCATCAGAAAGTACCATATCTGAGGCTTCTCTTGCTACATCAGTCCCTCCTTTCCCCATCGCCACACCAAGATGGGCTGCTCGCAACGCTGGAGCATCGTTAACGCCATCGCCTGTAACAGCTACTACATGTTCCAGGGCTTTCAAGCGCTCTACAATACGGAATTTGTGCTCTGGCGTAACACGAGCAAATATATTAATATTCATCAGCTTTAAATCCAGTTCTTCATCTGAAAGCAGATCCAAAGCCTTACCTTCCAATGCACCCTGTTCGTCTGAATCAATCCCCAACTGACGTCCGATGGCCACGGCGGTATCTATATGATCACCGGTAATCATTACCACCCTGATCCCAGCCTTATGAGAGGTTTCTATGGCTTCTTTTACTTCCTGACGAATAGGGTCCTCCATCCCCTGTAAGCCAGCTAATATAAATTGATCATTACTAAAAGAATCCTCAAAAAACATATCAGAGCTGCTTTCTTGATAGGCCATCGCCAACACACGCAATCCCTGTGCGGCCATTTCTCTGGCTGCTAATCTTATATTGGATCGATCAATCGGTACAATTTGACCGTTTACCAACTGCTTCGAACATTTATCCAATACTTTTTCCGGAGCTCCCTTGATAAAAATGAACCGCTCATCCCCACTTTTGTTTAAGGTGGCCATAAATTGCCTTTCGGGTTCAAAAGGAAAAATATCAACCTCTTGCATCGATAATCGAATATCAGAAAGGCGCAGTCCTCCTTTATAAGCCGATACATGAAGCGCAATTTCTGTAGGATCGCCCTGAGGCTCACCGGACTCAAGCGTACTTACATCAGCTTCATTCGCCAAGGTACCGGTTATCAATGTTTTATAAAGACCGCTTTCTCGATTTATTGAAATCGGTTTATCGTTTTCAAGTATCGTTCCCATAAGCTGATATCCTGTTTCGGCGGTGGTAAAAACTTTATTATCAGCCCAAATTTGTCGCACTGTCATTTGATTTTTAGTAAGCGTCCCAGTTTTATCGGAACCAATAACAGTAGTACTGCCCAGCGTCTCCACAGCGGGGAGCGACCGAATAATCGCATTTCTATTTGCCATCCTGCTTACACCAATAGCCAACGTCACCGTAAGAACGACGGGCAATCCCTCTGGAATAGCTGATACGGCCATAGCCACAACCGTGATAAATATCTCATTAGGACTCATTTCATTAACAATCCCAATAACAGCAATAAGTACCGAAAAGCCGATAATGAGATAACCTATGTAGTGCCCAAGCTCGTCCACTTTTTCTTGCAGAGGAGTCTTGACATTTCCAATATTTTGAACGGAAGTGGCAATTTTACCCAGCTCTGTTGCACTCCCTGTACGAACGACTACGGCCTTAGCTCGACCTTTCGCCACAATAGTACCAGCAAAAACCATGTTTTTTTGATCAGCCGGCAACAGTGAATCCTCTACTAAACGATCACTGGTTTTTCGAATAACTGCTGACTCTCCTGTAAGCGCTGACTCATCCACTTCTAACCCTTTGGCGGATACCAGTCGCATGTCGGCCGAAATGCGTCCGCCGGAACTCAATAAAACGATATCCCCGGGGACTAAGGCACTGCTCGCAATTTCCAGCTCCCGTCCCTCGCGTATGACATGAGCTCTTGGAGCACTTAATTTAGCAAGTGCTTGAATGGCACTCTGGGCCTTTATTTCTTGAATATATCCAATTATCGCATTGAGCAATACGACCGCCATAATCACGGATGAATCAAGGTAATCCTGTAAAATAAGGGTCACAAAGGCAGCTGCTAATAAAATATAAATGAGCGGATCTTTAAACTGATGAAGTGCAATCTGCCACCGGGTTAATCCTTCTTCAGCTTCAATTTTATTGGGCCCCCAATATGCCAGACGCTCGTTTGCTTCCGCCTGATCCAATCCTCGGTGCTGCGATGTATCAAGGTTCTCACAAACAACTTCAGCTGCCAAGTTATACCATGGATCTGTTACACCTCGAGACTCTTCTATTCCAGTGCCCTCATACATTATGTACCCTCGATATTTTTTGTATTCTTAGTTGCAGTATTATTACTGCTACTCTCTTTATTTATTATTCTACCAAGATTTAAAGAATAGCATCTACATAAACACTTTAACAATAATACCAGACACTTTTAGCAATATATTTATAAAAACAATAAAAAGGGCCACGCTTTATAACGCAGCCCTTAAAATTAAACTATTAAAAGAATGTGACTATTCAATGGGTACTTCTTTTCGTTTGCTTTTTTCAACTTTTGGAACCGTCACTCTTAAAATGCCCTCTTTAAAAGTAGCTTTGACTTTATCCTCTAAAATTGAAGTCGGTAGAATTATTGAACGTTTAAAAGCTCCAAATGAGCGCTCACTCCGTAAATATCCCGGACGCTCTTCTTTATGACCTTTTTTTCGCTCTCCTTCAATAGATAACACATTATCCTGGCAGTTAATCTGTATGTCCTTCTTGCTAAGCCCGGGTAACTCAACTTCGACAATATATTCTCCATCTGTTTCAAACATATCTGTGGTTGGTGTCCAGCTGGTCATTCCGGTCTCAGAATCATCCAATCTCCAATTAAAGGGAATAAGTTCATTAAAAATGCGATCCATTTCTCTTCGCAAATTGCTTACCGGGGCAGTCGAGGGCTGATATCTGGTTAGTTGTTTCATAATAACTCCTTTCCTTCCTTTTATGATTTATGTTGATGTCTTATGGGAAAAATCCCAATTAGATTGAACATAAACCATGTAAGGCAGTAGATGTGCAATAGGTTCTATAGTAGAGTTGTAAGCGTAAAAGAAATTTAACGATAGGTGAACTCCCTACATAACGATTGAATAAATATTGCCGTTTTGGCATGGGCAAGTAGTGTACCAGGAATTTCTGCTGCTGTATGCTAATAAATTCCGGAATGCTCGTTCTCAACCCATTTAACAGCATGAACCATTAATTCAGTAGCATTCTCCAAGTTAAGTTTTGTTTTTATCCGGGCACGATATGATTCTACTGTTTTAACTGAGAGATGAAGTTTTTCGGCAATATCGCGGGTACTGTTGCCTTTACCGGTTAACTCAAAAACTTCCAATTCGCGATCACTTAGTTTCTCAATGGGTGATTCCATCACCTCCTTTTGACCGCGTGCCATTCCCAACAGTAACCGTTCGCTTACCTCTTCACTCACATAGATACCCCCATTAAACACCTTTCTGACGGCCTTAAGTAACACTTCACTGGCTTCGAGCTTCATCACGTACCCTTTTGCTCCGGCTCGTATAACACGCTCGGCATAAAGCGATTCATCATGCCGTGAGACTACCAGTATTTTCTGGTCCTCTTTCTGGGATATTATATGCTTTACCAATTCTAGGCCGCCCATTCCCGGTAGAGATATATCAACAATAATTAGATCGGGATTGAGATCATCCAGCCGTTGAATAAGTTCTTCACCGCGGTCAAGTTGATCAATTACCTCATATGCAGGATCAGAATCAAGGGTAAGAGCAAGTCCCTTACGCATTAAAGGATGATCATCAACTAAAACAATACTTTTCTTAAATTTGGTAGACATGGGAGTTCACCAGTTTTCTAATTGTTATATGGAATCGTACACACCACTTTTGTTTCTTGATTATCAGTTTCGAAAATTTCGATACGTCCCGATAAAATATTGGCACGATATCGCATAATATTTATACCCATTCCCGTTTTCTTTTGCTTTTTCTGTGACTTAGAAAAGCCAATACCGTCATCCTTTACCGAAAGCTTTAATGACCCGTTTTCAGTTTTTAGATCAAGTGTTATATTACTTGCTTTGCCATGCTTTACAGCATTACTAATTGATTCCTGAGCTATTCTATATAAATGCATGCCCTGCATATTATTATGAAGACTTATACTCTCCTCATTATTTACTGAACAATTTATATCGAAAAGCTTTTCCACCTGTCGTGACAACTGTTTTAAAGCGGTATCAAGCCCCTCTTCTCGAAAATCAACATGAACTAGTCCATGTGCTAACGCTTTCGCATATTCATCAGCTTCTTTTATCAAATCAGAAATTTCCTGCACTTCATCAGAACCAGGAATACCTTTAGACTCTAATTTTCGAGCCAAATTCTTACTTATTAATTGAATACCCGTCAACATTTGTCCCAGGCCATCATGGAGATCTTGCCCTAAGTTTCTGCGTTCCTCTTCAGAAATACGTAGAATTTCCTGCTCCAAACGACGTCGTTCACTAATATCATTCACCACTACTGTAAAAATTCGGCTTCCCTCCCAGTCAACTTCACTAACCGACAATTCCAACGGAAATATTGACTCATCTTTACGCCGCCCTACCAATTCCCGGCGGTATCCAAAAATATGCTTTTCACCTGTTTCGGGATTCAGTTTCTTATAACTATTATCTGCATTACTTGTTTGGAAATTTTTATAAAAAATGTCGGGTATTAACCTGTTTATATTTTGACCAGTGATTTCTTGTTCGCTGTATCCAAATATGCGAGAAGCAGACTGGTTAAAATCCAGAATACGTCCCTCAATGTTAGTAGTAATTATTCCATCTACTGTTGTCTCCAAAATGGTCTGCGCACGTGCCTTATTTTCTTCCAATTCTTTCTCAACCTTCTTCAATTTTCCAATATCATGTGCTGATGCAATAATTGCTTGTGGATTCCCCTCATCATCCATCAGCGGCTTGGCATGCACATCAATCCATATAACCTCCCTTTCTTTAGTAATACTTTTCCACTGCCCCTGCACCTCCTCACCTGCTGTCAACTTTTGAAAATGTTGGTGATATTGTTCCTCCGCTACAAAGGGATATATCTTACTTAACGGTTCATTAATCATCTCTTCTCTAGAATACCCAAATATCTGTTCACAAGCACTATTCCAATAGGTTACGATTCCGTTTAAATCCGTAGTGATTATACCATGATTTATGTGCTCCAGAATCTGGCGTTGATCGGGTATATATTCTAACTGGTTATGCATCACTACTACTCCGTTTCTTAAGAAAAATACTCCTTATTCAAACAAAAATAACTATTTCATTCATGACATAGTTAGATTTAATCTATAAATCTAAATAACTAAAACAGCATTTATTACTATACAAACCATTTAAAACAAGAAGAATAATTAAACTTCCCCTACAATTTGTAAGGATATCCCCCACATAAATATACTATCCCTTAACCAAACTTCATCATAAAACCCCTACAGGGTATTACCTATATAACCTTGAGATTTGCTATAAAAGCGTTGCAGGCTCTTTAGACTTAACAACTCAGTTAATTCTCTAATACTGTTTGGCATCATTCCCAAGGCTTTTCACTTGTTTTAAGAAACCGGCCAGCTGTGAAAAGTAGCAAATATAATCAGCATGTGGCTAAAAAATATATTCCTACTAAACAAAGAAAAATAACGATATAAAAAAGGGAGATGAGTGTTATCTCATCTCCCCAAGCGCACTACTTCAAAGCATCTCCCTAAAACTCTGAAGTAAATAACTCCCTCTAAACCTCCAATAAAAAAGACAGTTGTTTGCAGTATAGATCTCAAATTTCCCGGAAACAAATTTCATTTGTAGTTATTTAAACTACTTTTGCGTGGGATTAACCATTATCAAATTGCTTTAGTTTATATAACCATTTATTTGTCCAATCGTAATCCAAAGCCTGAAGCAAATCTTTTTGTAAGCTTTTTTTCATGATACTATTTACCGCCGGATGTTTCTCTTTTATCCACCGCTCCATCATCTGCCTTCCCTTGTTAGGATTTTCAGCAACCAAAACAGACCAGCATCGAGCGACCTCTTCATGTAACACTTCATAATCCTGATCCCAATCTATATCCTCTACAAACGTAGCCGTAGCCCACTCCAGCAATTCCAGCGCTTCAAGTGTAGCTTCCTGATCTTTCAAAAGTTCAGGAGAACAAACAGCAACCAGGCAGGCACGCTGTTCCAAAGGAGTTCCGGTTTTCCAGTCATCCACATAATTAATTAGCTTATGAAACTTATAATGACCAATATATTGCAGTGCTTTAACCACTGCTTTTTGAATGATGGGTCTGGGATCATTGGCCTTTATTCGAAGCTGATCAAGTAATCCCTGATCGTAATATTTTGACATGTATACCCCATAGCCTAACACTCCACAATACGTTAAAAAAACCTCTGCTGATCCTTCTGGCGCCTCAACAGGCTCTATGCGAACAAAGTTTTTAAAGTCCATCAAAGTACCAACCCGGGAAAATGTCGCTGCCAACTCAACATTTATTTTATTTCCCGATACAAAGGCATTTTCGATAAGAAATGCCGGCCATTGTTTGGGCGATATATTAATTAATACCTTCTTATAGTTCACTATCTCATTCAATTGACCTCCCCTTATTAGGTTTACAGCTCGTAGAATACGTAAATCTAACCTCCAATGGTATAAGGGAAAATCCTACAACCTGTACAGCTCCAAAAATTCACTACCTTGATTAATTAGTCGTTATATTTTGGGGGAATTACATTCTATTCTTACCTTCAAAAGGATGTTAAAGTACATTTTTATACAGCGCTTGACGCTTTTCAGTATTAACAAAGAACAATTTTATTTTGAAGATTTCTGAAATCACAAAAACGGTACCCATCGACGAAGTAGGTGTTGAAGAACGAGTGGCACGGCTCAACTCCAGAAGTATCAAAAAAGAATCTAAGGTACAAGCCCTAAAACTGGCGCTCAGCATGATCGACCTTACCACCCTGGAGGGTATGGATACACCGGGAAAAGTTATTCAGCTCTGTCAAAAGGCTAAGGAGCCACATGTTGCGCTTCCGGATCTACCTACCGTAGCTGCTGTTTGTGTGTATCCCAATATGGTACCTGTAGCAAAAAAAGCACTGCGCGGCACTGATATCAATATTGCCAGTGTAGCTACGGCTTTTCCCAGCGGAATGAGTACCTTAGACGCCAAACTTGAAGAAACGCAACAAGTCGTCGAAGATGGTGCTGATGAGGTTGATATGGTGATATCTCGCGGTGAATTTCTGAAGGGTAATTACAGCTATGTTTATGATGAGATTGTCGCTGTAAAAGAGGCTTGCGGTGATGCTCATCTCAAAGTGATTTTAGAGACTGGAGAGCTGCAAACCTACGAAAACGTACGAAAAGCAAGCGACCTGGCCATGCATGCCGGGGCCGATTTTATTAAAACATCCACCGGAAAAGTAAAACCTGCCGCTACACAACCAGTGACATTAGTGATGCTGGAAGCGATCCGCGACTACTTTTATGATACCGGACGCATGGTAGGAATGAAACCGGCGGGCGGCATCCGCAAAGCAAAACAAGCCATTCAGTATTTAGTGCTCGTTAAGGAAACCTTGGGTGCCGATTGGTTGACGCCCGAATATTTTCGTTTTGGAGCGAGTTCACTCACCAATGACCTTTTGATGCAGATTGTAAAACAGCAAACCGGTGTCTACCAAGGTGTTGAATACTTTTCCAACGATTAAATAAAGTCGTTATCTGATGCTTAGATGTGCTGATATTCGAATATGATTAATTAACTCTTATAGATTTTATCGCTATGTCTGAAGATTCAAAACAAGCTGAAGCCGTTGAAGAAAAACCGTATAAACCTACATCTCCAAGTTCAAAGCTAAATTTTGACGGTTTTTGGGAATATGATGATGCTCCCCAAAGTGCAGATCATGTGGAATATAAAGACCAGTATGATCTTTTTATTGATGGGGAGTTCGTTGCTCCCGAAAAAGGCCGTTATTTTGATTCGCTTAATCCAGCAACAGAAGAAAAGCTCACTTCTTTTGCCGAAGCTACCCAGCAGGATATTGACAAGGCGGTACAAGCAGCACGCAAGGCTTTCAATAAAAGCTGGTCTACGCTGGAAGCAAAAGAACGCGGCAAATATATATTCCGAATAGCCCGACTTATTCAGGAACGTGCTCGTGAATTTGCCATACTCGAAAGCATGGATGGGGGCAAACCGATCCGGGAATCACGCGATGTCGATGTTCCACTTGCTGCTGCTCATTTCTTTTACTACGCCGGATGGGCTGACAAGCTTGATTATGCTTTTCCCGGTAAAAAAGCAGAACCATTGGGTGTGGCCGGACAGATTATCCCATGGAACTTTCCTTTGCTGATGTTGGCTTGGAAAATTGCCCCTGCCCTTGCAACGGGCAATACTGTTGTTCTTAAGCCGGCAGAAACGACTTCCCTTACAGCACTGAAATTTGCAGAGTTATGTAAGGATGCCGGTTTACCCGATGGCGTGGTTAATATTGTAACCGGTGCCGGACAAACGGGCTCTGCGATTGTCAATCATGACGATATCGACAAAATTGCTTTTACTGGATCTACCGAAGTCGGGAAAATTATTAAAAAGTCGTTGGCAGGTACGGAAAAACGCTATACGCTTGAACTTGGCGGCAAGGGGCCCAACATTATTTTTGAGGATGCTCCTCTTGATCAGGCCGTTGAAGGCGTAATAAATGCCATCTTCTTCAATCAGGGACATGTGTGCTGTGCCGGTTCGCGCCTGTTCGTGCAAGAAGGCGTTGCCGATACGGTGATCCAGAAACTTCGCGACCGTATGGAAACACTGATCGTTGGTGATCCACTGGATAAAAACACGGATGTAGGAGCAATTAACTCCGAGCAGCAGTACAACAAAATTAATGAGTATCTCGAAATTGGCGTTAACGAAGGTGCTGAGATGTATCAAAGCTCCTGCCAAATTCCCGAAAAAGGTTATTTCTGCCGCCCTACCCTCTTTACCAATGTTGGACAGTCGAATCGCATTGTACAGGAAGAAATTTTTGGGCCGGTATTAACCATACAAACATTCCGCACAGCCGAAGAGGGAATTGAGAAGGCAAACAACACGCCCTATGGATTAGCCGGTGGGGTATGGACCGACAAGGGATCTAAGATTTTTAAAACCGGCAGTGAAATTCGTAACGGTGTAGTTTGGTCAAATACCTTTAATAAATTTGATCCGACGTCACCCTTTGGCGGCTATAAGGAAAGCGGTGAAGGCCGCGAAGGTGGGCTGCAAGGATTGTATCCTTATGTGAAATTACAGTAGTCAAACAGATTTCTCACTTGTGTTTAAAATGACAATGATTTTAAAATAGAATACTATGTCAGACAGAATTGAAGTTTTGAAAACCTATAAAACATATGTTGGTGGAAATTTCCCACGAACAGAATCCGGACGGTATTACAAGGTATACGACGGCGATGACAATATTTTAGCCAACGCCTGCCAATGTTCTCGGAAAGATCTGAGAGATGCTGTGGTAGCAGCACGAAATGCCCAGAAGGGCTGGAATAACCGAAGCGCATATAACCGCGGACAAATTTTATATCGCATTGCCGAGATGCTTGAAACGCGGAAAGCACAATTTGTTGAAGAGCTTGAAACGATTGGTTACAAAACAAAAAAGGCGAAGGCTGAAGTTGAGGCCTCTATCGATCGGCTCATCTACTATGCAGGATGGTCTGATAAATATCAGCAGGTGTTTGGGACTATAAATCCGGTTTCAAGTTCTCACTTTAATTTTTCTATGCCCGAACCGATGGGCGTCGTTAATGTTTGGGCACCTGAAGAGCGGCCTCTTTTAGGCTTGGTTTCCGTGATGGCCCCCGTTATTGTAGGTGGCAATACCTGTGTTATTTTGGCATCCGAAAAGTATCCGTTAAGCGCTATCAGCTTTGCCGAAGTGCTTAATTCCTCAGACGTCCCCGGTGGAGTGGTTAATATTTTGACTGGGTTCAAAAATGAACTTTTAGAACACATGACCACACATAAAGATGTGAATGCTTTCTTTTATACCGATCCGGATATTGAACAGGAAAAAAGGAAACAAATTGATGAAAATACCACTTTAAATCTCAAGCGGGTCCGACGTAAACCCGTTGAGGATTGGCTATCAGAAGAAGCGCAATCCCCCTATTACATCACTGATTTCCAAGAAACGAAAACAACCTGGCACCCTGTTGGCCTTTAATTTCATGAAGCATTTTTCTCGCTACATTTCATTCTCTTTTGTCGTCCTGTTGATTATTGGAGTCATCAGCTGTAAAACAACGGAACAAACAACTCCGGGCCAAGAAGATCCTACCGAAACTGACCTTGATGAGCCATTTTCTGAATTTTTAGCAGTGCTTGATGAAACCCGGAGTAGCTTGAGTGATGTATATTTATCCCAAAAACAGGATATTCCCGATATTTATTTGAAAGCTGACTCAGCCGGAAAGCAGATCAACCGAAATCCATATGATGGCTATCGAATACAGATTCTTTCCACCCGCAATGTTGAACAGGCCGATTCGGTTGCCAACTCATTTCGTATGTGGTCCGACTCCACCATTGCCGGTTATCAAGCAGATGCATATGTATCATTCCGGCAACCGCAATTCAAAGTGCATGTGGGTGATTTTCAAATCAGAGATCAAGCTAATAAGTTTTCCCGTCTGATTAAAAAGCAATACCCTGATGCCTGGGTTGTTCATGACAGAATAGAACCCTCTGATGTGCCTGCCGATACGGCTTCATTCTCGTTTATTGAAAAAGATACAACTGCTACTCAAGAAGACGATTTTTGACCTGCACATCGATTCTATCCTGAATACAAGTTAGTGATACTCTCCTTTTCTTAATTTTAAGAGGGTATCCCGAGATTTCTATACCAGTCTTACTTCCTACCTTATCATATCTATTCACGGCTGGTCACAGCATAAGGCGTGAAACAGAACCTTTCTCTATTCGTAATAAAGACGCTATTTATAATAAAATTTATTCATATTATGAGAAAGCTTACTCTACCAATCATTGCACTGCTTTGCGTATTGCCTTCTCTTTTAATGGGACAGGTTGTTGAGAAAGAATATAAGCAACTTCTCAAATCAGCAAAGAAATCAAACTCCGATGCACTGGTAGTACTCAAAGATGGCGAGAAGGTTGTGGAATACTACTCTGACAATAAAACCCAAAAAGTCCAAACCATGTCAGTTACAAAGTCGGTAGTTGGGCTGGCCATGGCAAAACTTTTTTCTGATGGGGTTATTGATTCCATTGATGTGCCGGTAGCGGAATATTTTCCGGAATGGCAGCAAGGTCAGAAAAAAGACATCACAATAAAACATTTAATGAACCATACATCAGGGTTACAAAATGTTGCCAGTGCCAATGTTGAAATTAATCCGGCACCGGATGTTCTACAATTGGGACTATGTGCCTCTGTCGTCGATACTCCTGGAACAGAATTCAGTTACAACAATAAAGCTGTTAATATTTTATCCGGCATTATCAAGAAGGCATCAGGCAAACCTATCGATGAATATCTTAAGAGTACAATTTTTACTCCTATGGAAATAAATGATTTCACATGGGGTACTGATGAAAAAGGTAATCACTATGTCATGTCAGGTCTAGGCATCCATGGTCATGATCTGGCAAAACTGGGTCAGCTTCTCTTACAAGATGGTTCGTGGAATGGTCAACAGCTCATTGATAAAACCTGGACAGATCGTCTATTGCAGCAAGGTTCCTCGCTAAACTTCAGGTCAGCATTGCTGTGGTGGCGTATCCCCGAAGAGAAAAAATATTTTATTTCAGATAAACATATTAACAATATGCAAAAATCGGGCATAGACGAAAGCATTCTATCTAAAGTAAAAAATATAAAGGGTGAGTACGATAGCCAGGGTCAGTTGCTTAAGGCATTTAAGAGTAAATTTGATAGCAGGCAAGAAACCTTTGAATTTAGACAAGCAACTATAGAAAAAGGTATAAAGCCATATGGAAGAAAACTATCGGGACCGATAGTTGGTTATAAAGCCACGGGTGACGGTGGACAATATCTCGTTTTATATCCCAAGCAGAACATCGTTGCCGTTCGCTTAGTTGACACAGGAGATAACTATAATCGCAAGACTGACAATTTTGCCAACTTCCCCAATATGGTTTTCAAAGTTGCACAGAAAGCTGGCCGATAACGAACCACGAATGCGTCAGACATTAAAGCGGAAAAGCATTACATCTCCATCCTGGACGATGTAATCTTTTCCCTCCTGACGCATTTCTCCAGCATTTTTAACAGCCTTTTCTGAACCGAGCTCTTTATAGGTCTCATAGCTAACGGTTTCAGCACGGATAAATCCGTGTTCAAAATCACTGTGAATTACGCCTGCCGCTTCGGGCGCTTTGGCTCCTTTTCGCACGGTCCAGGCTCGTGTTTCTTTTGGGCCTGTCGTAAAATAGGTAATCAGTCCCAGCTCTTTATAAGCTGCACGAATCAAACGCTCCAATCCTGCACTCTCCACCCCGAGTTCTTCCAAAAACATATGCCGCTCATCTTCATCAAGTTCGGCGATTTCTTCCTCAATTTTAGCACAAAAGGTAACAACCTCATCATCAAACCTGGCGGCAATCTCTTTGACCTGCTCTACCCATTCGTTTCCAGTATCAAGATCTTCTTCCGAAACATTGCAAGCGTAAAGTACCGGTTTCTCAGAAAGCAGAAATAACTCCTTGTACGCTTTGCGCTCTTCTTTATCTGCATCGAAAGTACGGGCGGCATTGCCAACTTCAAGATGTTCTTTCAGGCGTTCTACAATTTCCAACTTCTCCAGCGTTTCTTTTTCACCGCTTTTGGCTTCTTTTTTTAGCTTCTCATAACGCTTCTCTACCGTTTCCAAATCTTTCAATATGAGCTCATCCTCGATAATATGAATATCGCGTTTGGGGTTTACATCCCCTTCTACATGAACCACGTTTTCATCATCAAAACACCGAACCACATGTACAATTAAATCCACCTCGCGTATATGGGATAGGAAAGCATTCCCTTTTCCCTTGCCTTCTGATGCTCCCTTCACCAGTCCGGCGATATCAACAAATTCTACACTGGTAGGTATTTTTTCTTCTGATCCTACAATATCATATAACGTATCAAGTCGTTCATCAGGGACGGGCACTACGCCTATATTGGGATCAATAGTACAAAAAGGAAAGTTCGCTGCATCGGCACCTGCATCACTTAAAGCATTAAATAAAGTAGACTTCCCTACATTAGGAAGCCCTACAATTCCACATCGTAAACTCATGTATTACAATAAATTAAAAATATTAATCAATTAGTTTATAAAAGGTCAGTCAATTGCTGTTTGTTGCAGAAACTCTTCTTCGGGCAACTTCACAGCCGTTAATTTTCCGTATCCCACTCTGTCAAAAACACAGCCGGTATCTATTCCAATCATATTCTCTTTTTGAATAGGTTTAGGTCTGGGGGTATGTCCAAATACTACAGTCTTTTCCCAAGGGGTTTCAAAAGCATTCAGATGGGAGCGTTCCCACAAAAATTCCTTTACTTCATTTTCATCTTCTATACTATCTGCAATCGTCCTCGCGGGTGAAAGTCCGGCATGGACAAAAAAGTAGTTTTCGGTATCGTAATATAGACGGGTATTCTCATAAAACTCTTTATGGCTGTCAGGCAGTTTCATTTCGCCCCCTTCTGACTCATATGACTCGATAGTAGCCCTTCCTCCATTCATAAACCACAAGTCCTTTTTATTGTGGTGTAGAGCATCCAACAGCATCTGTTCATGATTGCCCCGCAAAAAAACACAGTCGACCCTGTCTTTAAATTCCAACAGATAATCAACAACCTGTTTAGAGCCCGGTCCCCGATCGATATAATCTCCAACAAAAACGAACTGCCGATCGTAGAAAGGTTCCAATTTTTCCAGGAGTGCTTTCATAGAATGGAAACAACCATGGATATCACCAATCGCTATATATTTCGACTCACTCACGATAGTATATCCTTATGATTTAAAGGAGGATTCAATAAGTCCACGTCCCTTTTTATTGATACGGCCATCATTATTGAGTTTTTCAAGCGCAGAATCTAAAATACCGTTGATAAAATTACCTGACTTCTTAGTGGAATATTTCTTAGCAATCTCAATAGCCTCATTAATTGATACCTTGGTCGGAATCTGCTCATAATATAAAAACTCAGCAATAGCTATGCGCAGCAGCAATCGATCAATAGCATTAAGCCGACCCAATCGCCAGTTATTTAGGTGCGCTTGGATAATTTCGTCTATCTCATCTTGGTTATTCACAATTTTAAGAAACAGCCGTTCGGCAAATTTAAAGATCTCTGTATCATTCGATAGCCTCGGCTTTATCACCAACTTGATAATATCCTCCCATTTTCCTTTTCCAATCTCATTGGCATAAAGGGCCTGTAAAACTGCTTCTCGTGCTTCTCTGCGTTGAGCCATTTCTTTTTATTACCGTTTTAATCCGTCAAAATGAAAAAGCCTGTCATACCCTTTTGGGCAACAGGCTTTAGCTGTATGTGGGTGCTACTGGATTCGAACCAGTGACCTCTACCGTGTCGGGGTAGCGCTCTAAACCAACTGAGCTAAGCACCCAAAATTAATGGGCATTACATCAATTCAAGAGCGCTAAATATACACATCTTTTACCTTTGATGACAACCTTGTTTCACCATTAATATTAGATCTAATTTTTAATGAAAGAGTTAACAAATTTATAACTCGCACAGCCATATACATTTTGTTTTATTGAACTTGGGATTCTAATACTAATAATTATATGATTATGAAATTGCCAGCAGTATTTCTTCGTATTACTCTTTCCTTAGTATTTGCCCTTCTATCCGGATGTCAAATGGGAGATTCCTCCCAAATGAGTAAATCTCAACAACGACAGATCCAATCGACCTTTAAGTCAATACAGAATTCTCATAAAACCCTGATTGATGCATACGAACAGGATTCTGCTTCGATGCCAGATGAAATGAAAACGCTCTACTTACAGATGCAAAAGATGCATCGACAAATGACTAAAAATCACAATCACATGATGTCTGGCTACAAGAAAAAAGGAATGGGTATGCAACAGGATAACAAACAAATGAAAAAGCGCCGTCAGATGCGTAGGCGGATACAAAATAGAATGAGCCGGGAGTGGTACAGCCAACTGCAGAGCATGCATAATCAAATGGCCCGCCAACATGAGCAAATGAATCGCCCCCAAAAAGCAAAGCAGCATCGAAAAATGGGTGAAGGCTACGGTAAGATGAAAAGCATGGTTCCCCGAAACAATTCATCTTCGGAGGAGCCTGTCAATGAAAATGCAGATCCTGCCCTCTTAAACGGAGCTAACCTCTATACTCAAAACTGTGCCTCTTGCCATGGTAGCAATGCACAAGGAATCGGTAATGCGTTTCCTCCGCTTGTTAATTCAAATTGGATAACGGGTGAAAAGTCAGTTCCTATTCGAATAGTCATGGATGGATTGAGTGGCGAGATTCAAGTTAGTGGAACATCCTACAATGGAACAATGCCCTCTTTTAAAGCCCGACTCAGCATGGCAGAAATAGCAGCCATAATTAATTATCTGCGTGATAAAAGTGATGGAGATCATCCCCAAATAACCCAAGATGATGTAATCGAAATATCCAATTCTTACCAAAATCGCAATCAGCCTTGGAGTCCGGAAGAACTATCAGGTAGATAATAATTCTTTCAATGAACCACCTGTGAAAAAGGGAAGCCGCACGTATCACGGTACAAATCTCATTAGATCAAAGTAGGTGATTACACTACTGTGCTTTAGGTTATGAGTTAAAACTCATTGTATTAATTTTCGTTATTTATTTGAATATCAGATTTATTCCATCCACCACCCAATGCACGATAAAGATCAACGCCAGCAGTTAATTGTTGTAGCTTATTATTGATATTGGATAATTGAGCTGACAAATAATTCTGCTGGGCTGTTAACACTTCAGTGTAATTCGCTTCACCGTATTGCAATAGCTCCCGAGAATACTCAACAGCATTTTGCAGCGCTTCCAGTTGTTTTCTACTCAGATTTCTTTTTTCTTCTGCATTATTATACGAACTCAACGCATTAGACACTTCACTGCTGGCATTAATGATTGTGCTACGAAGTTCTAATTTGGCCTGTTCTTGTCGGGCTTTACTTCGTTTTAACTGAGCTTTGTTTTGTCCCCTGTTAAAAATTGGCTGGGTAATACCGGCAATCAGGTTGTAGAATACCGAACCCGGCTGAAATAGATCATCCGTTTGCAGGCTTTGATACCCGCCTTCGGCTGTTAACCTAAGCGAAGGATAAAATTGTGCTCGGGCATTGTTTGTCAATTCAAATGCACTGCGAAATGAATGCTCAGCAGCAATAATATCGGGACGATTTCTCAGCAATTGCGCCGGAACTCCGGTCGCAAGTGAATCTATAGGAGACTGCTCTTGCAAGCTGTTCCGTTTAATACTGCCGGGCGCACGACCAAGCAAAATGCTAAGTGCATGCTCTTGTTCTGAAATCTGTTGGCGTAATTCCGGGATCGTCACTTCAGCCGCATAACGATTGGCAATACTTTGCTGTAGCGATACGCCCGTTACCAATCCACTTTCTTTTAAACTTCTGATTGCTTCGACATCCTGTCTACGATTTTTGACCGTTTCTTTTGTTATTTCCAGCTGCTTATCAAGAGCTAACAATCGATAGTAGGAATTTGCCACTTGAGCTATGAGCCGTGTTTGCACCGCACGACGAGTAGCTTCTGCCCGTAATAAAGCTGCAAAACTTGCTTGTTTAGCACTTGTTAGTTTTCCCCAAACATCAAGCTCCCAGCTTGAACTCATCGAGACTGAATAACGCTCACTGGCTGGAATAGATCCGACTCCTGCCCCTCCAAAGCTGCTCGCATTATCGGATTGTTCATTGTACGAGGCATTTGCTCCCAATGACAACGTAGGCAACATACTCATACGCCCCTGAAAAAAGTCAGCTTCCGCAACACGAATTTGCTCGATGGCACTCCGAAGCTGCAGGTTTTTTTGCAGCGCTTCCTGTATAAGCTCACGCAATTGCGGATCCTTGAACACCTCTTCCCACGGCATATCGGCCAGCGTTGTGCTGTCCATCTTTACCTGCTCAAAGGGATACAACTCTTCGGTCTGCATTTCGGGCTGCTCATACGATTTTGTGGCGATACATGACGACAGTGAAACCGTAATTACCAGCGAAGCTATCAATATTGAGAAATAACGAGAACACATATAGTTAGATAAATAATTTTTCATTGCGTTAATCACGGATTCAGAATTTCTTTTCTTCGTTTTTGAACAACTTCGGGCGGACCTGAAATCTTCTCCTGAAGCTTCTGAAATATGATAAATAGTACCGGTATCACCAGCAATCCGATAAAGGTTCCAATAAACATTCCACCCGCCGTACCAATACCAATAGATTGATTAGCATTAGCGTTAATTCCAGTTGCCAGTGCCAATGGTAGTAACCCGGCAATAAAAGCAAAAGAAGTCATCAGGATTGGACGAAGGCGGGCTTCGGCCCCGTCAATAGCAGCCTTTACAATGCTCATGCCTTCTTCTCTACGCCGCTGGAGCCCAAACTCTACCACTAAAATGGCGTTCTTAGCTAAGAGTCCCATCAACATAATAGCCGATATTTGCAGATAGATATTATTGGCAACACCAAAGATATTGGCAAAAATAAATGATCCCATAAGACCAATAGGTAGCGGCAGAATTACGGCCCACGGAACTAAATAACTTTCATATTGGGCACTCAGCAAGAAGTAGACAAACAGAAGACAAAGCGCAAAAATTACGATTTCTTGACCGCTGGACTGACTTTCTTCCCTCGTCAGTCCGGAATAGGCATATGAATAGTCACCAGATATTTCTTCCTCAAAAATTTCTTCAATCGCCTGGATAGCATCACCGGAACTGTAGCCCGGATTTGTAGCACCGGTCACCTCCACAGAATTAAAGAGATTAAATCGCGATATGTTTTGGGGACCATATACGCGTTCGAGATCTACAAAAGAGCTCAGTGGCGCCATCTGTCCATTTTGATTTCGCACTGAAATCTGCTGTAAACTTTCTTCTGAACCCCGAGCTTCGGCGTCTGCCTGTACATAAACGCGATAAAGTTTACCAAAACGAGTAAAATTGGAAACGTACAATCCACCGTAGTATGACTGCATAACATTCATAATTGACTGTACCGAAAAGCCGGCACGCTGAGCCTTTGGCACATCAACATTTACCATGTATTGTGGATAATCAGTCTGGAAATAGGAATTCGCATATTGTATCTCAGGACGTTGAAATAGCTTTTGCTGGACTTTCTTGCTCACTTGATCCAACTGTTCTAGTGTACCACTCGCTCGATCCTGAATATTTACCGTGAAGCCGCTGGTATTTCCAAAACCCGATATTACCGGCGGTGCAAAAAAGGATATATTAGCCTCACTTAAACCCGAGGTTTTTTCTCTTAACAAGTTGATTGCTGCGTTAACATCCATATCTCGATCATCCCAATGCTTTAGTTTGCCAACAATAAATCCATACTGACTTCCGGATCCACTAAGAAGTCCAAATCCAGAAATTGCCAGACGCGAATCAATAACTTCTGTATCCGCCATAATCTGATCGATCTCAGCCATTACATCTTTGGTTCGATCCAGTGAAGCCGACGGCGGCAGACTTACATTTGCAAAGAATGTCCCCTGATCTTCATCCGGAACAAAACCGGTAGGCGTTGTTTGAAACAAGAAGCCAAAAATTCCGATAGCGACAATAACAACCGCAACAGCCGCCCAAGCATTGCGTGTAAAAAAGCCAAGTACTTTCCGATACCGATATTTTCCTACATCAAAGACGGTGTTAAAAGCGATTGCAAAGCGATCAACAAAAGACTTGCTTTCACCAATCTGTTTTTGCTCGGGTTTAAGCACCAAAGCACACAATGCCGGACTTAATGTCAGGGCGTTAACGGCAGATATGATAATGGCCGTTGCCAGGGTAATACCAAACTGTTGGAAGAATACTCCTGTAGATCCCGTTATGAACGTTACGGGAACAAATATCGCTGCCATTACCAACGTAATAGAGACAATGGCGCCGGCAATTTCGTCCATCCCCTCTATAGCAGCCTCCATTCCCGACTCGGCCCCCTCCTCGAGTTTAGCGTGAATAATTTCCACCACAATGATGGCGTCATCCACCACAATACCAATTGCCAACACCAGCGCAAATAGCGTTAATAAATTGACACTGTATCCAAATAGATTGAGGAAGAAAAAGGTACCGATAATGGAGACGGGTACAGCAATGGCCGGAATTAAGGTTGATCGCCAATCCTGCAAGAATACAAATACCACAATAAATACAAGGATAAAGGCCTCTAAAAAGGTCACAAAAAGCTTGTCAATCGATGCCGTAAGAAAGCTGTTTGCATCAAAAACGGTAGTATATTCGATATCGTCCGGGAAATTCTCTGATGCCGCTTCAATTTCGGCCTTTACATTTTCGACCACTTCCTGGGCATTGGCGCCTGCTGTTTTAGATACAAACATCCCCACACTGGGTCCGCCGTTGGCGGTACTGTGGACGCTGTAATTTTGTGATCCCAACTCCACATCAGCAACATCTTTGAGGCGCAGCATCTCCCCGTTTTCTGATCCCTCACGAATAATAATATTCTCGTACTCAGGCGCCGTAGAAAGACGTCCCTTGTACTTCATCGTGTACTGAAAGGCCTGTCCGCTATTTTCTCCGATAGTTCCGGGAGCCGCTACAAAACTTTGATCATTTAATGCGGCAATGACATCCGAAGGCACTAAATTATAGGATGTCATTTTATCCGGCTTCATCCAGATACGCATTGAATAGGTATTGGCTCCAAATGCATCTGCAGTTCCTACTCCATTTACGCGTTGCAGGCGGGGAATCAAATTAATTCGGGCATAGTTTTCTAAAAAGGTACCATCATGAGTCCCATCCGGACTATACATTGTGAAGATTAGCAGACGACTCGTCTGCTCTTTCTGCGTAGTTACACCCGTTTGGGTAACCTCCTGCGGCAGCAAATTACTAGCCTGCGAAACACGGTTCTGCACATTTACCGCCGCAATATCAGGATCCGTACCAAGCTCAAAATAAACCTGTATTTGAGCACGCCCGTTATTACTGGCCGTAGAACTCATATAGGTCATCCCCTCTACCCCGTTAATCTGCTCCTCGAGCGGAGCAACAACACTGTTTAAGACTGTTTCGGCATTTGCACCGGGATAGGTTGCCGATACCTGGATAGTTGGCGGGGCAATCTCGGGATACAGGGAAACTGGCAGCGCATTATAGCCGAGGTATCCTAAAATGACAAGAATAATAGAAATAACCGTTGATAGTACCGGTCGCTGTATAAATCGTTTAATCATTATATCTGAATTCTAAACTAACAAAAACTTTAATTTGGTAGGGTATTACTCGGAAGTTGTCAAAGACTGAAATAAACTGTCTGCATCAACAGGCTTTGGCTGGATTTTCGTACCGTCATCCAATTGACCAATTCCCGAGCTAACAATGCGCTCTCCTTTAGAAAGCCCCTCGTTCACAACGAATAACTGTTTAGTATCAACAGGTAATAAGGATACTTCCCGACTTTCAACCGTATTGTTATCCGTCACAACGTATGCAAATCGTTTATTTTGAATTTCGTAAGTGGCTTTTTTGGGGATTACAATAGCTGCCTCTTGGTTAAAAGGTATTTGCACATTGCCCGATCCACCACTTCGTAGAATTTCTTGGGGATTTGGGAACGTTGCACGAAAAGAAGCCGACCCGGTTTCTCTGTCTATCAATCCACTGGCCAGTTTAAGCTTTCCCTGATGCTCATATTTCGTATTATCTGCAAGCAACAGATTCACCTCGGGCATTTCTGCTACTTGTTGCTGGATCGTTTTATTTCCACCATCACTGGAAACCGTCTGCGCCATCTCCAGCAGCTCTCGCTCACTCATAGAAAAATAAGCGTAGACTTCAGAAATATCAGAAACAACCGTCATTGGTTGAGCTATAGAGCTATTCACCAAACTTCCAATCCGATACGGTATGGTTCCAATAATTCCGGTAACAGGACTTTTGACCATGGTATATCCCAGATTTACCCGGGCATTTTTTAGTCGAGATTCAGCCTGGGCCAAAGCCGCCTGGTTCGACTCCAATTCATTCTTAGCTGATTGAAGTTGATACTGACTCACAATCTCTTTGTCTACCAGACTTTGTAGACGCTCTACTTCATCCTCGGCTGTACTAACTCGGGCTTTTGCCGCCTGAATGTCAGCCTTTGCCGACCGTACCTCCTGTTGATACTCCTCATTATTAAGCGTAAACAGTACTTGGTCTTTGGACACCCAATCGCCTTCATCAACATGCATCTCTACAATATAACCCGGCACGCGGGGACGAATTTCCACCGTTTGTTTCCCTTCCAGCGTAGCCGGATAAGTACTTGTCAACTCAATACTTCGGGGCTGAAGATCTAAAACAGGAAATCGCTGCACCTGCTGCTGCCCTTGCTGTCGGTTCGCATCCCCGCAAGAAAATAAAAAGAGCGGTATTAATGATATGACAAATAAATAGGTGATTCCCGAACTGTACGACTTGTTCATGTTACTTTTACTAATTCTGATTAATTATTACTGTCCTTTAATTGATAACGTCAACTATTGATCACTTAAAAATTTATGCATTTTTGCCAACGCATCTTCAAATTCTTCAGTTTCGATATTTTCAATTTCCCCGTTAATTTCTTTATCGAGCTGTTGATCTGCGGCTCGTGCCTTTGCCAAAACTTTCATTCCCTGCTTCGTTATTAATAGCAACTTTCTTCGTTTATCGGCATCATCCTTTACTCGTGTTACAAAGTGGTTTTTTTCCAACCCATCGATATGACGAAGTACTGCTGACTTATCTCTATCTACAATTTCAGCCAGTTCTTGAAGTATAAGTCCATCCTCATTATCCAAAATATTGAGAATAAAAAACTGTTCTATCGTTAAATTAATTCCCTCTTCCTGAAATCGCTTTTTTAAGCTTCGAATAATTTCCTTGACCACGTATGCCATTCTGCAGCCAGTCGTTTCACAGTACAATTTTTGATCTAAGCCCATCGGTTAAAATCTATTTAAAATAAGATTGGCCAAGATAACGATAATTAGTTGATGTGATCAACTAATAGTTTGTAAAAACTTCTTACAATATATTAGATGAACATTATCTGTGTTTCTTTTTACGGTTTTTAACACAAAAGGCCCGGTTAGTTCCGGGCCTCCGAAAGCATAAATATATTTAGTAAACACTATTGCTCTTTGTAATGGATATCCGACAAATCTTTGATGAGTTCAGCGCTGGCCTCAGGGGTTATATCGCGCTGAGGGGTTCCGAGCATTTCATATCCTACCCGAAATTTTTTGACCGTTGCTGAACGGAGTAACGGCGGATAAAAATGCATGTGAAAATGCCATTCCGGATGTTCTTTTCCATCGGTTGGTGCAGGATGAAATCCCGCCGAATATGGAAAAGAGACTTCAAAAATATTGTCGTATTTCACCGTAATCTGTTTCACAATATCCGCCAAACTATCTTTCTCGGCTTCAGTCATATCAGTAAAACGTGCAAAGGGCCGGCGGCTAATCAACAACGTCTCAAACGGCCAAAAGGCCCAGTATGGCACTACAACAACAAAATGTTCATTGGAAACTACTACACGTTCATCCCGCTCCAATTCCAAATCCAGATAGTCTGAGAGCAATGTATTTCCATGTTTTTTGTAATACTCGGTTTGTCGAGACAGTTCCTTGGCAGGCTCATCGGGAATAGTATCCTGCGCCCAGATCTGTCCGTGCGGATGCGGGTTGCTGCACCCCATAATTTCGCCCTTGTTCTCGAAAATCTGCACATAGTTGATATAATCCCGATTGCCTAGCTGCGTATATTCATTCACCCAGAGATCCACTACATCACGGATTTGTGAAAGCTCCATCTCGGGCAGCGTTAAATCGTGTCGGGGCGAAAAGCAAATTACCCTACATATACCCTTTTCTCCTTTGGCCACCAGCAGGTCACCAGTATTGACCTCTTCAGATGGTACCTCAGGCTTCAAAGCACTAAAATCATTGGTAAATACGAAGGTCGATTCATACTCAGGATTACTGGCATCTCCTGCACGATCGTTACCGGGACACAAATAACATTCGGGATCGTATTCAGGTTTTGTATCTCCGGGCGTTTGCTCCTCTTGCCCCTGCCACGGACGTTTGGCCCGGTGCGGCGATACTTGCACCCATTCTCCGGTTAATGGATTCCAGCGACGATGTGAATGATTATCAAGGTCAAGTGACATAGACTTACTTTTTCTAATGTTAATTATGACGAAGTTACCTTCTGGCTGGATATCAAATGCGTGCCGGAGGATACCTTTGTTTGATATACTTTTATCTCTTTATCCATCTGCTGCTGATATTTTTCTTTGACCTGCTTGGTAAAGGACTCAACATGGTCTTCCTGAACTACATTGATGGTACAACCGCCAAATCCCCCGCCCATCATGCGGGCGCCGAATACCCCTTTCAGATCACGGGCAATATCAACCAACACATCAAGCTCCTCGCAGCTTACCTCATATTCATGACGAAGGCCGGCATGCGACTGGTACATACGTTGCCCGAATGAATCCATTGCTCCCTGTCGTAAATCATTACAAGCCTGAACGACCCGTTTATTTTCTTCAACCACATATTTACATCGCTTGAAGATGGTCGGATCCATATCTTTTTCATGCTGAAATAGTAGCGACAGTTCCACATCCCGAAGGCTCTCAATTTCGGAATTCCATTGCTGTAAAATTTCTACGCCCTGCTCGCATTGCTGCCGGCGCACGTTATATTCCGATGAAGCCAGCTCACGACGTACTTGTGTATCACAGAGTACAATTTGTATGTCATCCCGGTTGAAAGGAAAATATTCATAATCGAGGCTGCGGCAATCCAGCTTCAACGCATATCCCTCCTTGCCATTTAAACTGGCAAATTGATCCATGATTCCACACTGTACGCCCACAAATTCGTTTTCGGCTTTTTGAGCAATCTTCGCCATTTCCACGGGCGGAATATCCCAGCCGTTTAGCTCGGCCAATCCAAAAAGTACGCCACCTTCTAACGCCGCCGACGACGACATACCCGCCCCAATGGGCACATTGCCGCCAAATACACAATCAAATCCGTTAACCTCATAGCCGTACTTTCGGAGCTGATCGACCACTCCCAGCAGATAGTTCGGCCATCCCTGATCGCTTTTGCGGATTTCTCCAGAAATTTCCGTTTCAAACGATTCCTCTTTATCCACCGCATAAAACCGACAAGTGGTCGTTTCGTTGGGATGTATCGCCAGTATAATACTTTTATCGACCGCAGCGGGAAGTACAAATCCATCGTTATAATCGGTATGTTCGCCAATCAGATTTACCCGCCCCGGTGATTTGATCAGCTTATAACGGTCGCCAAAATGATGTTGAAACTCTTCTTCAATCTTTTGAATCAATCGCTCCATCAATCAAAAATTAAAACGTTAATATTCATCTTACCAGAAAACAGCGTATAACACAGCGACAATAACCAAAATAATGTACGCCCCGATATTAAAGGCCGGACTGGTTTTAAACATCTCAGATGTAGTGTGAATCGCTTTGGGATCTTCATCATGAGGATTGGTGGTCAAGCTCACGCCCATAATTATCACAATAGTGATTATGAGGGTATACAGCATCTGATCCAAAAACGGCAGCTGCACAGCAGGCGTTTTCAAAAATACAGCGATCACAATGGAAGAAAGCACACCGTAGATAGCCCCTTTCGAGGTTGTTTTCTTCCAAAATAGTCCCATAAGGAATACAGCAAGTATCCCCGGACTTACCATGCCTGTATACTCTTGGATGTACTGAAACACCTGGGGTACATTATCGAGCTGAGGTGCCACAATAATTGCTGTGATCAAGGCGACAGAAGCCGAAATCCGTCCCATATTTACCGTCTGTTTATCGGTAGCATCGGGATTAAAATACGGAATGTAAATATCCATCGTAAAAATGGTCGCAACGGAATTAAGCATCGAAGCCATGGACGAAACAATAGCCGCGGCAAGCGCTGCAACTACTAATCCCAAAAATCCCGGCGACAGAAATACCTTCATCAACCATGGGTAGGCATTATCATATTGAATACTTCCATCTGCTTTGGTAAACACATCGACGACTCCGGAAATCTGAGTGGTTCCCTCAGGCTGGGTAAACAGGACGTACACAATAATACCGGGAATAACCACAATCAGGGGAATAATCAGTTTCAAAAAGCCGGCAAAAATAATCCCCTTTTGGGATTCCTTTAATGACTTTGCAGCCAACGTACGCTGGATTATATACTGATTAAATCCCCAGTAGTACAAATTGGCCACCCACATCCCTCCGATTAATACTGCGATACCCGGCAGGTTACTAAATTCAGGATTCGATTGATCAAGAATCATATCAAACTTGTCTCCAGCCACCTCATAAAGATGTGTTATGCCATTAAAAATACCTCCCTCGGGAGTTAGATTGTACAATCCGGCAAAGGTTACTACACAGCCTCCCAAAACCAGCAACCCAACCTGTATCACATCAGTCCAGGCTACGGCCGAAAGTCCACCGTACAGCGAATATGCAGCGGCAATAGCCGACAGACCTATAAGGGAATACATCATCAAGCTTCCATCCCCCGTACCCATAATGGTGTCCAGCGCTAATGCCCCCAAATAGAGCACGGTTGTAAGATTGACAAAAACAAACAAAGCAATCCAAAAAACGGCTAAAATCGTCTTTAACGTCGTATTAAAGCGCTGTTCAACAAATTCCGGAATCGTAAAAATTTCTTTCTCAATAAAGATGGGCAATAAGTATTTACCGACAATAATCAGTGTGATCGCCGCCATCCATTCGTACGAAGCAATAGCCAGTCCTACGGCAAAGCCCGAACCGGACATCCCGATAATTTGCTCGGCCGAAATATTAGCTGCAATGAGCGAAGCTCCTATGGCCCACCACGGTAGTGATTTGCCAGCTAAAAAGTAATCTTCAGCCGTCTTTTGATGGCCTTTTTCATCCCGCGATACCCAAAGACCAATGGCAACAATCATTAAGGCATAGGAACAGAAAACAATGGTATCAACTAAAGTAAATTCCATAAAATTGTATTAAAGGATTAAATGTCTATAGATGTATTTTACCATTAGAAACAGATATATCCATTTCCCAACATTTGATGCTCAGGGGAAATATTTGCTGCTGGTCGCCCCACTTACATGCTTCAGCAAGGGAATCTGGACGAGCACTACAAGGTTCTAAAGCCAAAGTATACTCTTTTTCTTTCGTATCTACGGGCCATCCTCCATAGCACAGCCACACCCCTAAAAAGGGAACCTGTTCTGTATCGAATGAAAACAACAATGTTTCGTCAGTCTGCTGTTTATAAAATCCGGCTTTGCCATTTGCCAAACCGTCAGAAAATAGCTTTACCGCAAATTCCAGTGATTCATTCTGTACGTAATTAAAATCAATATTCGAACTATTCCCAAGTATTTTTGGCCATCCCAGCCGATCTCCCAAGTCACCGACATTAGAATCTGAAGCCCAATTTAAAACAACTTCGGATATCTCATCGGGCAGTATTAGCTGGTCGCCTTCTTCAATATCCAACAAGGGATGGGCAGACCAAATATAATCGAAGGGTATTTCTTCGAAACTTTCCATTTCATATACAATATGTATGTTTGGACCATCCAGCTCAATATGTTTTGCAAAACGGTAGTTGAACTGCTCTCCGTGCGTCCATAATGAAATACCATTCTCCTGCTCTTCGTAATTCCATGACTTTGTCCATAGTTCGCCATGATCAGGGAACTCAAGCACCTCTCCTTTGAATTCATATTTCGAAGAAGAAACATTTGGGAAACACTCATCAAATCCGGCAGCATATGGAGGCAGAAAATCTTCGCCATAATTAGGTTGAGAATAAAGATCATAGTCTACAGCAGGTTCTTTTAAAAACTGAGTGCCTCCCTGCTTACTCTCAAGTTTGATCATTTTACCACCGAAACTCGGAATAATCACAATACTAAGCTCTTCATTTTCGAGCTCTATAACTGACAAGGCTTGATGTTTGTTCTGTTCGATACTTTTAATATCTGAATTCATAATAGTCGAGCCTTCAATTAAATAAATGTATTTATAGGACTAACTATCGTTTTAATCCGGTATACCCTGCTCTTCTTTTTGCCCCAGCCGATATTTGTTGAACACATCAATTACCGGTAAAGCGTTGCCTTCATCATCAAAATAACTCCGTGCGCCCAATCCACCCTGTACCGCGGGTTCCCACCAGAAAATGCCTTTTATCTTGGAGGATGAGATATTGAGCAGTGTTTCATTTACGGATTCCAAAAACTCGCGCTGTCCGTCCGGGGTTTCGGGATACGGAGCATTTGCATCTTTATATTCCGATGGCTTCCAGTGATAAGCCGTTTCTACCAGAATAATATCCTTGGTAAAATTATTGACAAGCGACAATAGGTTTTCGCGAAACTCTAATAGATTACCGTGCCACCAAGGATAGTACGAAAGACCAATAATATCATAAGGAATATTATAGGAGTTAAACTTATCATAGTATTTTTTTGTCCCCTCCGCATCAGCACCTTGGTCGTAATGAATCATAATCAGCGGACGTGCGGCCTGGCCTCGACCGGCATCCACACCATCTACACCTGCTTTGACCAGCTTGGCAAAATTGTCCCAGTTGACGGGCAGCTTGCCCGTAGGCCAAAGCATGCCATTGCGCGTTTCATTACCAATTTGCACCATTTCGGGCATTACCCCGGCTTCACGAAAAGCTTCAATCGTATTCTTCGTGTAGTGGTAGACCGAATCAGCTAAAACATCTACCGACAACCCTTTCCAGGCGGCGGGAATAGGCTGTTTACCGGGATCAGCCCAGCTGTCGGCGTAGTGATAATCGAGCAAAAACTTATAGCCACGTTTCTCGGCTTCCTGTGCTAACTCGATGGTATATTCCAAGTCGTTAGGCAGCTCATCAGGAGAATGAAACAGGCGAAGGCGAATCCAGTTGTATCCGTGAGCTTTAAAAATATCAAGCCCGGGCTTTACTTCTCCATTGTCTTTGAATTCCTTGCCATTATCTTCGGCGCTTTTTAGAAAAGACATATCCGCACCTACCGCATAGGTAATATCGACGGTGCCTTCGGCTTTAGTGGAGTCTTGTGCTGATAGCTTCTGTGTTGATAAAGCAAATCCAATCAGAAGTAATAATAGTAGTTTTACGTTATTCTTCATGAGTAACCCAATTTATTAGCTTGATATGTTATTAATTCTGATCAATCTCATTCTATTTTAATTTCCTTTGCTGCCTGTTCTAAGTTTTCATTCGTTGCGGTAATAGTTACCGATCCCGATTGACCATCAGCTCGAAGCAATATTGTTGCAATACCGGCTTCGGCACTGATGGGATTCTGCCCTATCAGATTTGCATTGCCATCAATTTCAAAACGGATTTCATTTTCAGCATCAGTTACCACGGTTCCATTTTTATCCACCACGGAGGCATAGATAAATACTACATCCTTTTGTCCGGCCTCGAGTGGCTTATTGCTGAGATCTACATCCAACTGAATAGCAGAAGGATCACCGGGGGTAGTTTGACTATGCTCGGCAACCTCTTCCCCATCGATATAACCGACTGCCCGAAGCGTGCCCGGCTCAAATTCATCAATTTCAAAAGTAAAAGGCGGATGGTTCAGATGACTGGAAACACGTCCGCTATCGGGCGATTTCCGTCCGAGTGATTGCCCGTTTAAAAACAGCTCCACTTTTTCAGTGTTGCTGTAAACTTTGGCCGTGGTGTAATTTTCATCGGACCAAAAATTTGCTGTGTAAACCATCGGTTTACCAAAATCAGCGCCCTTTTCTGTATTGGGTCCGGCCTGACTCCGATAGAAGTAATAGGTGAATTTAGGGATGCGGAATATATCGCGAATGCCCGAAGCTTCCAGGTTATCGGCATAGCCGCGGTTGTAGTCAAACATCACCCAGTTGGCATCCCCAAAAGAATTCCCTTTGAGATTACTATTATGGGCTTCTTGAAAATTCAAGGCCTGCTGTGCCAACCGCTTTTGTCCGTCGCCGCGTAGCTGACGAGAATTACGAGCTTGCTCGGTCAAATCTTCAAATTCATCCTGGTTAAATCCCGCGTTATGGGCATAGTATTCCCAATCGCCGTATTCAGCAATAAAATAGGGTTTGTCCGTCTCGTAATTATTCCAGTAATCTGGTGGATCAGCATGCTGACGTGCAGGAATAAACACATTGTAAGCGTAATCCATCCACCCGGAAGAATAAGTATTATCAAATGGCAACTCGTCATGGACGATCGCATGGGCACTATCCATAAACGATTTAGACATATTTGACTCGTTAAGTGAGGCCTCCCAAAGCACAATACTGGGATGATTGCGGTCGCGTCGAATCATATATCGAATATCACGGTACGCCAGCTGCTGGAACTCTTCATCTCCAAAAAACTGCCAGCCGGGAATGGCGTTCATAAACAACAACCCAAGCTCATCGGCGGCATCCAGAAAAGCTGATGACGGCGGATAGTGAGCCGTTCGGATAAAGTTGAATCCTGCCTGTTTTATTTTATAAGCATCGCGATACTGGGCGTTATCCGACAGTGCATAACCAATATACGGATATGACTGGTGACGATTCGTGCCCCGAAGTCGCAGGACTTCCCCATTGAGTACAAATTTTCCATCCTCATTAAAATGGAAGCTGCGAATGCCAATTTTCTCTTGCTTGGAATCAACCACATCTCCATCCTTCTCCAGCGCAACAGTAACGGAATACAAATAGGGATTATCCGGTGACCATAAGTTGGGATTGGAAACCGTAAATTCTTGCCTGATCTTTTTAAACTTCCCTGCCGAAATTTTTTCGGCGGATGCCTGAGCTTCTCCAATAACTTTGCCCTGTTCATCACGCAGTACCGTTTTGATCACTGCTGACTGCGTCTCATCTCCCGTATTCAGCAGATCAGTCTGTACATGAACCGTGGCGGACTCATCAGAAACTTCCGAACTTCGGACCAACAATCCTCCCCCGGCTACCCGATCAGCGGCAATGGGATCAGAAATATGAAGCTTGTCATCAATTAACAGATAGGCATTACGATAGAGGCCACTAAAATAGTTGAAATCGAGATTTTCTATTGGCTTTCCGGGCGGAATTGTAGGATTGTCCTCGTTATTAAGCCTCATCAACACCACATTTTCCTGACCGAGCTGCACGTGATCGGTAATATCCAACACAAAAGGCAGATATCCCCCTTTATGCGTTATCAGCTTCTCGCCATTCAAGTAAATATCAGCCTCGTGCATTGCCGCGCCAAATTTTAGCGCAATCCGCTTATCATTGTTTTCGGATGGAATCTCAAAAAACTTGCGATAAAAAGCAGTGCCCTGCCACTGTTGATCTTCAATAACTAACGGCTCAATATACGCAGTATGCGGCAGTGAAATCGCTTCCCATTCTACCTCACTCTCTTTCTCAAAGTAATCAGCCACCACTGTGGTGTCAATGCCGCGTGCAAACTGCCAATCGTTGTTAAAATTGATTGTGGTATGATCCATATATTTATTTGAGGAACTTGATGGCGTGCATCCCCAAACCAAAGCAATACAAATAAAGACTAAGGAAATATGTTTTCTCATAAATTTGGCAATTACCTATTACATTTACTCACTACTGTAATCGCGATTGATAAAGTCAATGCCAATATGGACATTACCCTCAAAGTCAAAAAGCGTATTGTTTTCCCAAGCTGAACCTGTACCCCACTGGGTTTTCATATTTGATGTTATCCAGGCTGGCTCCCAGTATATGAGTCCCATTCCACCACCGTCTATAATTTCTTTGGTGAGATCAATCATGAAATCACGCTGACCTTCTTTTGTGGCCGGGTATCCATTGACAAGCGCATCCTGGGCAAAAATATTGCTATAGTCATCCCCATATTCCATCGTCCACGGATAAGCCGCCTCCACGATCATCACTTCTTTATCAAATCTATCCCGAAAATCAGAAACGTGATCACTAATCTGATTCAGTGGTACATCCGACCACGGTGTGTAGTAGGAGAATCCAATAATATCAAAATCAGTAACATTACCGGTGCTTGTTATATTATCGAACCACCAGGATACGTTTTCGGGCTGGGCAATATGCAATATGATTTTCGTATCCACAACAGAATTGGAAGCAACATTCCGAACGGCCTGAATACCGCTGTTGATCACTTCTCCAGCGTTTGACCAATTGCCATCACAGACATTAAGCTCCGGAAAATCTTGCGGAGCATTGCTGTACATCAGTCCACAATTGGTTTCATTGCCAATCTGAACATATTCGGGCATCAGCCCTTCCCCATCAAGATACTCGAGGGTTTCCCTGGTATAATTGTATACCGCATCATTTAGCTCATCCAAGCTGGTTATATCAAGCCACGCCTCGGGAATATTCTGCTGGCTGGGATCGGCCCAAGTATCGGAATAATGGAAATCCAGATTCACAGCCATGCCATATTTCTTGCTCTCACGTATCGCCTCTGTTACATCATTCAGATCATTATACATGGAGTTATTTTCTCCTTCGTACACCGTGGCCGTCCACTCAGGGTTGTGCCACAGACGAAAGCGAGCCAGATCGGTCCCATAATCGCTGAATATTTTATAAGGATTTTCTACTTCACCTGAATCACGATAAGTACCTCCATGATCTAAAATCTGGTTGACGTAAGACAGATCGGCACCCATTACAAAATTATTAGTCGTTTCCTCTGGTGGAGGATTCGATCCATTGCCATCGTCTCCATTGTTATCTCCCGTATCGGTTGGAGAATCACTTCCGCAACCGATAATTACCAAACTTAACAAGGCAATAAATAAACTTCTTCGAAGCATAGCCTATCTCATTTTAAAGAAAGCGGAGATTGTTATATGTTAACGATAACATTTCTACTTAAAGATATAAGAGTATGTTTGAGTGAATCAAATTGTTTTTAACTCTTTCTATTTAAAAACTAATCTGGTTGGATTTAGTCGGAGCTACATCCACACGATGATCGAATCTGAAGCGTGGTAGGCACTTCAATTTTTTCCACTTCAGGATCATCTTCTTCAATGGTTTGAATCAGTTTTTCTGCCGCCTTCTCTCCTATTTCGTAAGCAGGCTGATGGATGGTCGACAGCGGTGGATCTAAAAGAGAGGAACGAATGTCGTCCGTAAAACCAACGATAGCAATATCTTCGGGGACGGATAAACCAAACTCCTGGATAGCATCGATAGCACCAATGGCGGTAGGATCGTTTAAAGCCACTACTGCTTCCGGTAAATTATCCGCATGATCCTGCAAAAGATTCCACATAGCCTCGTAGCCGGTATCTTCGCGAAAACCTGCCTGTACAATCCAGTCTTTATTAATGGGGATATCTTGTGCATTCATGGCATCCAAAAAGCCCTGTAAACGTTCTCGTCCAATTGATACTTTTTGTGGACCGCTCAGGTGGGCTATTTTGCTATAATTATGCTCAAGAATGAGGTGTTCCGTTATTTTCCGTGAACTCTCCCGGTCATTTACGCTGACACAACTGGCTCCGATATTTTCAATACATCGGTCAAAAAAGACAACCTTTGCCCCTCCCTCTATAATACTTTCATAAAAAGTATAATCTTCGCGAGTAAGAGATGAAGAGACCAAAAGCCCATCCACCCGCTGTGCCCTAAGTGTTTCGATGGCTTCTTTCTCCCGCTCAAACTGTTCGTTGGCATTCGTCAGAAACAGCTGATAACCCGAATTATAGGCTACCTCCTCTATCCCCCGAACCACTTCCGGAAAAAAGGCGTGCGTAATTTCAGGAATAACTACCCCAATGGTGTGGGTTTTTCGGGATACCAGACTTTTTGCCACCCGATTGGGCGTATAGCCCATACTTTCAGCTTTTTCACGAATACGCTGCTTAGTTTTCTCATCAACGTTGTCGCGATCGTTAAGAGCACGAGATACGGTCATCGCCGAAACATCCAGCACTTCGGCGATATGTTTTAGGGTTACATTAGAGCCCAAGAGAATAATATTACTTCTGGTTTGTGCTCATGCAATGTAATCAGATTTTGGCTTTTTTATTAGAAGAGATTAAAATTCAGTAAAACAGCATCTAAAATTGCCAAAACAACGTCAATCTAGGGATGAGGTCAGTATCGGGCGAAATACCCTGGCTGTTTTCGCCATAGATGATGGTTTCGACATTAGGCATCAAGTGGACTTGTTCGGAAAGGCTAAAATCTGCTCCCGCCACTAGAAAAGTAGATTCAACGTCCTCGGCAAAGGGTACATAGGAGTTATTACTGCCACTGGGATGCCCGTCAAAAAGATGATCAGCTCGAATATAACCTCTTACATCTTCATTGATTGTGAAGTTGGTAAAAACAGAAACCAAATCCAGGTCTTGTGCCGGGACTCCTACTTCTGCTTCGCGATGTTGAGATGAATATAGCAATCCTGCATTAAATTGTTCAGATTCATATCCGCCAAAAACCTGTGCGGTATAATGATCGGGATCATTCGTTCTGCTATTATAGTCGCCATAACCCTGAACAACTATTTTCTCAGAAAGTTGATATCCCAATGAAAGCATCACCTTTTTACCTTTATCAATTTCAGGTTTATTACTATTGCCATTACCTACAAAAAAGTGGTACTTGAGATTCCCTGACTTTCCCAACGCTCCCTTGAAAGCCAATCCAAAATCCCGTGAACTGCCAAAACCATACAAGTCCTGCGGAGATTTTTCTACTGGCCGGTAACCCCAAATATCTTCGACCAGCGACCAAGTTGGAGTTGATGAAATACCGGCAAAAATAGCATGGTTATTATTTTGCCACTTTAGGTATGCATCCTTTACAGAGGCCGTCATGGCACGATCAGTTTGGAAATCACCCACCGAACTCATTTCAAGGCGAACTCGAGTGGAAAATCCGTTACTTAATCTACGTTCATAGGTAGCGTAAATTCGACGAAACCAAAAGCCATTTTTTCCTTCAATATCTTCGTTATGATGCTGGGCCATCCAATAATAATCGGTGTAAACCTGACCGCTAAAACTTGAATCATCACCCAGAGATATTTGAGCCTTTGTTTCAGAGAACGAAAAACATAGAAATAGTAAGTATATTAATACAAAACGTTTCATTTCTGGTATTTTATTTATTTGTGCTAATCTACTTTGTCTAACTAAAAACAGCAGAATTGGGCAAGCTGATTACCGATAGCTAATCCGTAAAAGTGCAGCTTAAATCACTTATTGTAAAATAAAAACTACGAATTACCGGATTCTTCGTTGCCGTTGTTATTTTTGGACTTCATCTTTTTGTGCTTAAGCACTTTAGCCTCGATATAAAAGATAAGTTCTTCAGCAATATTTTTTGAAAGATCTCCTACCCGTTCCAGCTTTCTGACAATTGAAAACAAATATAAATAATTTTTGGTCTGGCTCACATCATTCTCAATCAGACTGGCCGTTGATCCGGAAACCTCTCGATTAATTTGATTAAGGGTTTCATCCAGCCGAAACACCTTACGGGCCAAGTTGGTATCCTCAGTAATAAAAGCGTTAAAAATGTTGCTCACCATCTTGTTTGCTGTATCATACATCTCATCAAGGCGCATGGTTTTCAAGGTCTCCTCATCAATTTTATGCCCAAAATCCACGATATATTTAGCAATACTATTGGCGTGATCACCAATTCGTTCTAAATCGGAATTAATCTTAAAAGAAGCCATCACAAAGCGTAAATCCACAGCTACAGGATTATGAAGAGCTAACAAGTTCTCACAATCCCGATCAATGGTTAGTTCCAAACTATCTACCCTCTTTTCGTTGGCCATAATCTCGTGAGCCAGCTCCTCGTCAAAATCGTGGAGGGCTTTTTGTCCCTTTTCGAGCTGATTTTTAACCAAAAACATCAGCTCTAATACATTATCCTTTAATAATTTAAGTTCACTATCCAAGTGTTGTGGTGCCATTTTAAATACTTTTTATTCGTTTACAAGCTGATAAATTTTATCCAAATCGACCGGTAATATAATTTTGTGTGCGATCTTTTTTGGGATTCGTAAATATCTTTTGAGTATCACCATATTCTACCAAATTACCCATATATAGGAAAGCGGTATTATCACTCACGCGGGCCGCCTGCTGCATATTATGAGTTACTATAACAATGGTAAATTCCTTTTTAAGCTCATGAATCAGGTCCTCAATTTTACCGGATGAGATGGGATCAAGCGCCGAAGTAGGTTCGTCCATCAGAATTACCGAGGGCTTTACTGCCAATGCCCGGGCAATACATAATCGCTGCTGCTGTCCTCCGGAAAGTGCCAACGCCTGCTTATCGAGACTATCCTCTATTTCACTGTAAAGTGTAGCTTGTTTCAGAGATTCAATGACTCTGTTCTCAATATAATCTTCATCTTTAACGCCCTGTATTCGTAACCCATAGGCTACATTTTCATAAATAGATTTTGGAAAAGGATTTGGCTTTTGAAAAACCATTCCTACCCTCTTGCGAAGCTCTTCTACTTTAATCGACTCATCATAAATATTCTTATTGTCTATACGGATCTCACCATTCATCTGAAACCCATCAATATTATCATTCATCCGATTAAAAAGCCGCAAAAAAGTCGACTTACCACAGCCCGAGGGACCAATAAAAGCGGTGATTGAGTTTTCGACGATATCTAAGCTAATATCCTTGATAGCCTGAAAATCATCATAAAATACATCAACATTCTTAGCCTGTAGTTTAAAAGATCGATTATTGGGATTCAGCTTTGGCTTTGTTTCCACTTGTGATGTTTTGGGTTGTTGACTTGTTATTTCTGAGTCCATGCTGATCAAAAAAAATTAAATAAAATTCGTTATTACCACTCCATTTTGCTCTGCCACTTGTTCCGTAAATATACTGCGATGCCATTCATAATAAAGGTGATACCCAGCAGTACAATAATAGCAGCTGCTGCATTGATAATAAACTCCTCTTGCGGACGCGATACCCAGTTATAAATCTGTACCGGCAATACCGTAAATTCATCCAGTGGATTTTGCGGGGCAAACGGCACATATACAAGTGCACCAACAACAATGAGAGGTGCTGTTTCTCCAATAGCTCGTGATAACGCCAGGATCACTCCGGTCAAAATGCCCCCAAAAGAAGCCGGCAAAATCTGATGCCAGATGGTTTGCCACTTAGATGCACCCAGTGCATTTGAGGCATCCCTGATAGAACTTGGAACCGCTTTTATGGCTTCTCTTGTAGAAACAATGATGATGGGTAAAATCAATAGCGACAGGGTAAGTGCACCAGCTAAAATACTGTTCCCCATCTGCATCATTCGTACAAAAACCCCTAATCCAAGCAAACCATAAATAATGGACGGTACGCTGGCAAGGTTGGAAATATTGATTTCAAGGAACATACTCCACCGATTTTGCCTAGCGTACTCCTCTAAATAAATGCCGGCGCCAACACCCAGCGGAAATGAGATTAATGTGGTAAAGACCATAATCCATACGGTTCCCATCCAGGCGGTATAAATGCCCGACTCCTCGGCAAATCGCGATGGCAACTGCACTATAAAGTCCCAGCTCAGGCGTTGAATGCCCATATAGATTACAAAACCGATAAAGATGGCAAGAACCACGATGCCACTGATACTGGCAATGATTCCCATGTACTTAAACGCCTTATCTTTGAGTCTGTTTTTCTTAGCGTTATTCATACTTTTCCTGATACCTGTTTTTAATCCAGAAACTGATATTATTCAAGATGAAGGTAACCACAAACAATGTGATACCGGCCGCGAATATTGTTTGATATGCCACCGTACCCTGCGGTACATCTCCCGAACTCACCTTTACAATGTAAGCAGTAATGGTCTCGATGGGTACGGTGGGATCAAAGGTAAACACAGGTGTTTGTCCCGCTGCAATGGCTACAATCATGGTTTCCCCGATGGCACGCGAAAGCGCCAAAATTATTGAGACCATAATGCCCGATGAGGCCGCGGGAACCATCACACGAAAAGCTGTCTGAAAGCGCGTTGATCCCATCCCATATGAAGCCTGGCGCAATGAATCCGGAACCGCTGCCAACGCATCTTCACTGAGTGATGACACAAAAGGAATAATCATAATACCCATCACAATACCCGGTGAAAGAGCATTGAATCCAGACAAGTCAGTAATAAAAAGCTTTAGAAAAGGTGTTACAATCATCAGTGCAAAAAAGCCATATACTACAGTAGGAACTACCGCTAAAACTTCAAGTAGTGGCTTTAATACCTTTTTAAACCGTTTGGGGGCATATTCATTTAAATATATGGCAATAGTGAGTCCCACAGGCAAAGCAACCCCAATGGCAATAAAGGTGGTAAGTAAGGTTCCCGATACCAGCGGCAGAATACCATAGTTCTTATCTGCAAATAGTGGCGTCCACTCGGTACCGGTTAAAAAATCTATGATCGATACCTCTCTAAAGAAGCCGACCGCCTCAACCAACAGCACCCCTATAATGCCAACAGTCGTGAGAATGGTTATCAGGGCACATAAGGCCAGAACCTTCTCAATGATTTTTTCTTTTATATTCATGAGCCTAAGTAATAGTTGCGTTCTCCGCCTATTTTCTAAGATAGGTAGGCGGAGAACACCAGTGGATTAGTTAGCAGCTACCGTGTCAGAAACAAAACTGCGGAAGGCAGATTTTTGCGCTTCATAATCCTCATCCGGCATGGGCACATAACCAACATCCTGAGCCAACTCTCCGGCATTATTGAAATAAAATTCTACAAATTTTTGTACGGCCGGACGTTGCGCAGCATTCTTAGCTACATAAATATATAGCGATCGCGACAGCGGCTTATAAGTGTTGTTCTTCACGGTTTGCAGCGAGGGCTCTACTGCACCGTCCCCGGCATCAATGCCAATAATTTTAAGCTTTTCAGCGTTTTCCTCGTAATAAGCCAATCCAAAATATCCAAGCGAATATTTATCAGAGGAAATCCCTTGTACAGCTACGTTGTAATCAGCAACCGCATTATAATCCGTCCGGCTGGCTCCCGATTCTCCATTGATTGTCTCAGTAAAAAAGTCATAAGTACCGTGGGCCGTATTTGGTCCATATAAACGAATTTCTTCATCCGGCCATCCCTCACGGATATCACTCCATTGTTGTACTTCACTGTCAGCCTTCCAGATTTTATTCAATTCCTCGGGCGTAAGCGTGTTTACCCAATCATTATCGGGATGCACAACAATTGAAATACCGTCTAATGCAATTGAAAATTGCTGATACTCAATGCCATTTTTTTCGGCCAGCTGTTTTTCTTCTTCTGAAATTTCACGGGATGAATTTGAAATATCAGTTTCCCCGCGAGTAAACTTCCTAAACCCGGCGCCCGACCCTGATGATCCGACAGAAACTCGAATATCCGGTTCTACTTTTCGGAATTCTTCGGCCACGGCTTCGGTAATGGGATAAACGGTACCAGAACCATCAATTTTAATTTCTTGCTGCGATCCGCCCGAACCACAGGAATATAGAAAGAGCCCACCAAACAGGATGAGAGCAAATATTTTTTTAACCATTATCTTGGTAATTTTGAATTGGCTGTTTTTATATGATTAGTGTGCTGAAATTTGATACATCAATGTATTCCAAAAATTTCAGACTTTTGTTAACTCAATGTTAATTCTTGAGTACCAATCCTTTCCTATTATCCCCAAAAAGCCATTTGCTGTTATCTCTCAATAAATTCCTGTGCTAATAAGTATTTCTAAGACTCTACGTTTTGGAAATCCTTATTTCCCTCCTCCCGTCTTGGAGTTAAGCATGAATATCGTAACTTAATGATCTGCTTGACTTACAAGCATTATAAGAAATTTAATATGAATAATTTCTATTTATGGATCAGGAAACATCACATAAATTAGCCGTGTTAATCGATGCCGATAACGCCCAACCTTCAATCGTAGAGGGACTCTTAGCAGAGATCGCAAAATATGGGACTGCTAATGTTAAACGTATTTATGGCGATTGGACTTCCACAAAACTGCGTGGATGGAAAGACCATCTGCTTGATCACTCCATTCAACCGATACAACAATTTGGTTACACGACCGGCAAAAATGCTACTGATAGCGCTATGATTATTGATGCCATGGACTTGCTTTATACCAATCAATTTGATGGTTTTTGCATTGTTTCAAGCGACAGTGATTTCACTAAATTGGCCGCCCGTATTCGCGAAGCCGGTTTATATGTTTATGGATTTGGAGAGCAAAAAACCCCGGACCCTTTTGTAGCAGCTTGCGACAAATTTATTTATACAGAGGTACTCCGCAGCGAGGAAGAAACAGACGAAGATTCTTCTATCCAACGCATGTCAACAAATGAGCTCAAGCAGGATACCAAACTCGTTAATTTGACGCGCAACGCCATTGAGGCTTCATCCGATGAAAGCGGTTGGGCACATCTCGGTCAGGTTGGCAGTTATATCGCCAAGCAGTCTCCTGAATTTGATCCTCGCAACTATGGATACCGAAAGCTGGGCAATCTCGTTAAAGCCATAAAATTATTTGAGATTGAAGAACGCTCTACCGGCGAAGGGCAATCAAAAGCAATTTATGTAAAAGATAAGCGCAAGTAGAGCACTGATTTTCTGATTACCATGAATTCAATGATGTCATCTCAAGCGAAGTGAGGGATCTTTGTTTTTATCCAACAACAAACAAGGATTTCTCTTGGCGCTACGCTTGTTCGAAATGACACCGAAGTTCTAAAGTAATATCTTTTGACAATGCTCTGTGTCGTTACTTTAAAACTACTTTTTTGACCTATCAGGTTTCCAAAATTTGGTAGATTCTTCCCATCTAACACCCTACTGTACTGTTGCGAAGGAGTTATACTCCTGAGCAATCCAAAACCTATGTTAGATATTGATACTGAATTAGCCTGCGGATAAAACAATCCAAAAACTAATCCTCTATCAGTAGAACACCGAACACTGTTTAATCATCAGATATCAACTATAGCTTTCCGATGAGGTTGGTAATATCAAATCTGATCTAAGTTCTATCACTCAGAAGAAATAGATGTTTCTCTGATAAACTTTCGTGCCGCCCACTGGCTGCCCCAAAACCCCATAAATACCGCCGACAGTAACATTGCACCACTGAGGTAGTACCAGCGGCCAAAAGGCCATTCCAACACACCTAATTGCGGGATATACTCCGGAAGTAAGTAATGAAACCCAAGATACATTACCCCTACCGAAAGCAATCCGGCAATTAATCCCTGAATAATTCCCTCTATAACAAACGGTCGCCGTATAAATCCATTGGTCGCACCCACAAGTTTCATCGCCTTAATAAGATCACGCTTGGCGTAAATTGTTAATCGGATGGTGTTGAAAACTAAAATCATTGAAGCCAGCAAAATAAGGATTCCTACCCCCCCGCCGACCATCGCTGCCGTCTGGAAGTTTGATTCTATACGCTTTAGCAGCTGTTGATTAAACCGTACTTCATCAACACCGCTATACGACTGGATCTGGTTAACGAGCGAATCCACCTGTGAAATTTGAGCATCGGGATCTATATTCAACTTGAAAGAAGCAGGCAAGAATTTAAGATCTGCCAGTGAACTCCCTGCCGAGCCAAACTCCTCTTCAAAAACAGCTGCCGCACTATCCTTAGAAATATAAGTCACTTCTTGAACAAGCTCTTCCTTATTGAGCCGCTCCGATAGCTCATCGGTCGTCCGCTCATCCAAATCCAATAAAAATACTTCTATATCTATCGACTTTTTAAGCGACTGAGCCACTTCATATCCGTTGTAGCCAAGTCGAGCTAGTAGACCCAATAGCAAAACCGCAATAAACAGCGAAAATATCGAAGTAAATGCTGCAAGTTTTGCTCGGCCAATTCCGGCCATTCCTTCTTTAACTACGTAACCTAAACTCATCTATCAGTGTTATTTTAATTTCTAAAAAGTGCCCGTACGCTAAAAATAAATCGGCGTTGCGACATGGGATATCGAGCAGTCTCAAAGTAGCCGAGTTGACTAACATCGTCAAGCACATTTTCCCACCGCAAAATAAACATAATAGAACGCACCCGAGCCGAAATATTCACATCCAGCCTGTTGAACATCGGCAATTGCTGATCGTTACTCACCGACTGCCAATAATTTAATTCGGGATTATAATGGTCGGCTTGATAGCGGAACGGAGCTACCATCCCCGAAACCCCCGCTTTCACATAGGTCGCGCGATCAAACAGATAACCCTTCCAGTACGCGCTTCCCTTCAGCCAAACTCGCTCCTGCGAAGACATTGGGATGGTACCGGATGGCGATAAATAACTATCCGCAAAACGATGAAAAACAGCTGAACCTTCAAATTCAAAGTGAGTCAAATCCCATTCAAAAAAGGCTGTTGCGGATTGCGATGCATACTTATTAACATTAGTAAAAAGGCTGTCGGCCATCATAATACCGTCAGTAACCTCTTTATGCTGACCGCGAATGCCAATCCTGGCATCATTATTAAAATGATAACTCAGCGTTCCCCGGATATCCTGTATCTTTTCATTTTCAAGATCGGAATTGCCCTGGAACTGATCCGAATCCCAATACCCTTGTTGCGGTGTGGGCATAACGGTACCTGAGGATGCCCCACCCTTCAAGGTAAGTCCACCTACGGAAAGTACAACCTCAGCATTTATTTGATACGACTGGAATCCATCAGACCGCATTTGAACTTCAGCATTTCCCATCAAATCGATAACCGGTATAAAATCCAATAACAAACTTCCATCTGCTTTTGCAGTAGCCCAATTATCAGCGGAAAAACTTCTGTGTTCCGGCGTTTTATTAAAGGAATAATCGGTCTTGGCTCCGGTCTCGAGCTGAACCCCACCCCACTGCCACCACTTTCGTGCATTGACTCCCACCGTTGTTAAGCTATATCCAGTACTGTCTCCCGGAAATGTTAAAAAGCGTTCATCACTTCTGTGAAAAAATCCTGCCCTAAAATTGTCTTCCGTTTGCGTACTGTCGGAATTACGCTGATAATAATTTAAAGTTAAAATATTATTTTTTCGGTTGGTTGTAGCCGAAGACTGAACCGCTGAAGCAGAGTAGCGATCAAAAGCAAAGGTTCGCAAATCCGACATGTTATATCCAAAAGGCTGACCAATATCATAATTATTAGTAATGTAGTTCAGCTTCAGGTATTTATTTTGATCTAAATGATGACTAGCCTTTAGATAAATCTGGCGACCGGTAATTTCAGAATTGCTGTATTCACCTCCGGATCGTCGGTCCCAATAGCTTAACTCCACATTAGTCCGCTGGGACAAATTATGGCTGACCTCAAACTCCAAGTTGCGATAATTGAACTTGCTCTCACTGTAAATCAGCCTTGAAAGCGGTTTATTTATATAATACTGGTGATGATAAAATCTTGACTCGTGCACCGTTCCCAAATCATCAGTATAAAATTCAGATATTTTATTTTGGGGAATCAGTTCCCAGTTAACTATTCCCGAAACGGGATCATTTAAGGAAATATCCTCCCAGTACAATTGCTGATGGCGTGGTTCGTGCGCATTGCGCTGTACGGCATTTGAACGAATATTTGTCCCCAATCGATAACTGATAACACCCGGCTCTCGATTAAGCTTGTAGGTCCAGTCTGACCAATATTGCCATCTCAGCGTACTGTCGGTTTCTGTTCGCTCTGCTCCCACTGGTGCATGAAATTCCCAGGGATTCACCTTGAAAAGTTCCTTTTCCTCTTCTTTTGATGCAGGTTGATCGGTTGTTTCCTGGAGTGCTGTCACATTCAACGGAAAACGAAAAAGCGTATCTGTTACTGTGGCATCAAACGAAACAGTATCAGTAGCTACCGTAGTAAATTCGGGCGGATACAAAAAAAGCGTATCCGTTGCGGCAGAATCCAATATTACCGAGTCAACCGTGGTAGAGTCGACCTGTGCCACGGCCACCGACTGCCAACCCGCGAGTAGTATCAAAAGCAAGTATGTAATACGTGATAGTTTCAAGCCGGATATTTTTTTAGTCCGTATGGCATTTCCTCGATTCCCAATATTGAGCGCCTGACTATTTCTAAAGCAACGGCTGCCGAACGCTCTTTATTGATCTGGCGGTCATTCGTAAAGCGAGCTTTCAGCGCAAAATGCTCATCTTGGCTCCAGAATCCAATCCAAACCGTACCCACAGGTTTTTCTTCAGTTCCACCACCCGGACCGGCAATACCTGTTGTTGAAACGCCAATATCAGTATTCAGCTGTTGGGCAACGGCCTTGGCCATTTGCAGTGCCACCGGCTTGCTTACAGCACCATGGTGATTCAAATCATCCGACGAAACACCAAGCTGTTTTATTTTTACTTGGTTTGCATACGCAATAAGACCACCCATCATATAACGACTGCTGCCCGGTACATCCGTGACGGCATTCGCCAGATAACCGCCGGTACAACTTTCTGCAACACTTATGGATAACTCTCGCTCTGCCAACAAATCACCAACCACTTTCGCCAGGTGAAGGTCTTTGCCTTCACCAATAATATATTTTTCAGCTTTCTGTTTGATGTGATTTCGAACAGGTTCTATTCGCTCATCAATTTCCCGATCCGAATTACCGTAAGCACTAATCCTGATCTTTGTACCTTGTGTACTCGGCAGATAGGCTACACTAACATGATTGGGCAACAAATCCCCAAGCGGACCAACGACCTCATCGCTGAGTGTGCTTTCACCAACACCTGCCGTAGTGATATAGTGCGAGCGTCGAAATTCCGTATCCCCATTAATAGTTCTCACTTTCGGCATTACTTTTTCATTTACCAAGTGTTTCATCTCGTGCGGCACACCCGGCAGCACCGCCAACTTCACCGATTCGCGGTCGAACCACATGCCGGGTGCCGTACCCTGGGTATTAAAGAGTACTTCGCAACAATCGGGTACCTCGGCCTGATGATAATTCGACTTGCTAAAAGGGATATTACGCTTTTTAAAGACCTTTTTGATGAATTCCAGCACTGAATCTTCGAGTACCAGCTCACAATCAAAGAGCTCAGAAACAGCTCGTTTGGTAATGTCATCATGGGTGGGACCAAGTCCGCCGGTCGTAATAATAAGATCTGTTGATGACAATGCCTCTGATAAAATCTCCTTCATCGTATCCAAATCATCACCAATCGTATAAATATGGGTTACATCAAGTCCCGCCTCGGTAAGCACATCCCCCAACCAGCTGGCATTGGTATTAACCGTATCACCGATAAGTAATTCATTTCCAATAGATATTATCCGGCACTGCATGTAACATCAATATTTAACATTTAGCAAAAATCGTTGATCAAAATATCAAACTCTGGCAGCTTTTCGAAGCTAATTATTGCACCACAAAAAAGATTTAATTCTCTATAACAATTACTATCTTTGGGCCGTGCGTCAAATACCCAACATATTGAGTACCATTCGTATTATTTTGGCCCCCATCTTCTTAATCCTGTATGTGCAGGATGAAGTAGTATGGCGTGCCCTAAGTGTAGGCATTTTTGCCGTGGCCGTCGTCACCGATTTTTTTGACGGTTATATTGCCCGCATGTACAGCGCCGAAACCGAATACGGCGTATTTTTAGATCCCCTGGCCGACAAGTTTTTAACCTTTGCAGGTTTTATCTGTTTACCCTTTATTGATCCCGCACAATTTCCATGGTGGGCTATTGGTGTAATTGTTTTTCGGGATATTTTAGTTACTGCAATGCGCGTCTTGGCCGATTACCGCAACATCACGATGGATACCCGCCTGACAGCCAAAGCAAAAACACTAAGCCAGATGTTCTTCCTTTACCTGGTACTTATGGTGGGCGTTTTTATCGAAACAGATGTATGGCTCAGCAGCTACTGTGTACAACTTCTTCAATCAGGAATATTAGGCTGGCTGATGATAATTATCGTGGCCATCACTGTTTATTCGGGAATAGAATACGTTTTTATTAATAGAAAAATATTTTCACTACATAAAGATGCCAAAACTGAAACCGATACTCGGTAGTTTTTTTAACGCCGGTTTTTTACCAAACGCCCCGGGAACCTGGGGCAGCTTTTTTGCACTTTTCCCCATCTATGTTGTGGGACTATATAGCCCATGGTACGGAATGGCTTTTTTAACAGTACTATTTTCGTTTATCACCGTGTGGGTATCCGAAGAGTGCGAAAAAGAATGGGGCGGCGATCCTTCTCCCCTAGTGATGGATGAGTTTGCCGGTCAGGCTATGGCATTTATTGCTATACCTTTTAGCGGAGTTCTTTCACAAGATCTGCTCTTGCTACTCGTTGGATTTATCTTTTTCCGCTTTTTTGACATCCAAAAACCACTTGGGGTTAATAAATTACAAAATCTACCCGGTGGATGGGGCATTCTGGCTGATGACCTGTTAGCCGGAGTCTATGCGCTGATATGTATGCAGGGACTTTTATATATTTTAGAAATTATTTAACAATATGCTAATCAATCAGTAACGACATTTTTATTATCTTTAATAATATTGATCAACCCCGAACTATTAACAACTGTATATGATTATTGATCAAACATTCTCAAAAGAAATCGCACTTGATTTACTGGACATTAATGCTGTTATCCTCCGTCCTAACGATCCCTTTACATGGTCATCGGGATGGCATTCGCCTATCTATTGCGATAACCGGCTTACGATGCGTTATCCTAAAATCCGCAAGAAAATTGCCAAGAAATTCGTCGATTTTATTTCACAGGAATATCCCGAGGTAGAAGTCATTACAGGTACGGCAACAGCTGGTATTCCCCACGCCGCCTGGGTTGCCGAGAATATGGACAAGCCGATGTCGTATGTACGCGCCAAAGCAAAAGCATACGGACTCGGCAACCAAATCGAGGGCGGCATCCAGAAAGGAGAAACAACGATTGTTATTGAGGATCTTATTTCTACCGGAGGTTCAGCTATTTCGGTGGTTGAAGCGCTGCAGTTTATTGGCGCTGAAATTGAAGCGGTTCTCAGCATTTTTACCTATGGGTTCGACAAAGCCAACAAGCGCTTTGACAAAGCAGGCGTGCCCATGTTTACGCTCACCGATTATGCTACGCTTATCGATGTTGCCAGCAAAAACGACTATGTAAACGAATCAGATTTAGAAACGCTGGCCGAATGGCGGAAAACACCCGATACCTGGCCCAATTAGAATCGAATTCGTGATTAGTTAATAGTTAAGAGTTTAAGACTCGCAGAGTTCCAAAACTTTGTGAGTCTTTTTTTAGTCTTACCCTCAACTTCCCGCAACATCAGCTTCATAAAGAGCGAATCTCTTCTTATATTCACTAGTCTAAATAATCACGAATAAAACATTGTCCACAGTGGATCAACGCAACTTTTATATTGAGACGTACGGCTGTCAAATGAACGTATCTGACACCGAAATCGTCAACTCCATTTTGATGGAGGAAGGCATGCAACCGGTGAATGAGCCTGAAGATGCCGAAGTCATTTTTATCAATACCTGTTCGATTCGTGAAAATGCCGAGGAGCGCGTCTGGAATCGCCTCAAAGAATTCAAAGCGATGAAACGCGAGCGTAAAACTCGCGATATGACGGTGGGCGTTCTGGGCTGTATGGCTGAGCGCATTCGCGAAGAAATTATGGAAAAAGAAGAGCTTGTCGATTTGGTTGTGGGTCCTGACGCCTATCGCGATCTGCCCAAATTGCTTTCCGATGTTGAGGATGGGCAAAAGGCCGCAAACACTATTCTCTCGCTTGAAGAAACCTACGCCGACATCAAGCCGGTGCGTCGGAATGATAATGGCGTTAGCGCTTTTGTCACTATTATGAGAGGCTGTGATAATATGTGCGCGTTTTGTGTGGTACCCTTTACCCGCGGACGTGAGCGAAGCCGTACGGCCGAAAGTATTATTGAAGAATTGCAAGAACTTAGTGATCAGGGATACAAAGAAGTTACCCTACTTGGACAAAATGTTAATTCGTATGATGACGGGGAGAACTCTTTTGCCGACCTGATGTACAAGGCCAGCCAGGTTGATCCCGAAATGCGCATTCGCTTCTCATCTCCACACCCCAAAGATTTTCCCGAAGAACTGCTCGAAATTATTGCTGAGCAGCCGAATCTGTGTAATTATATCCACATCCCGGCACAATCCGGAAATAATGAAGTTCTGGAACGCATGCGACGACCCTACACCCGCGAGCAGTATTTAGATCTTGTTGAGAAGATGCGCGATATAATCCCAGGTGTTACGCTTTCTACCGATATCATTACCGGATTTTGCGGCGAAACGGAAGATGAACACGAAGATACGATGTCGCTCATGGCCGAGGTTAAATATGACTTGGCTTATATGTTTGCTTACTCCGAACGCGGACGTACCCTGGCGCAGCGCAAATATGAAGATGATGTGCCCGAAGAGGTCAAAAAACGCCGCCTCTCTGAGATCATCGAGCAGCAAATGAACATTCAGGAAGAACTCAACAAAAAAGAAATTGGGCGCCGACATCTCGTACTGGTTGAAGGCACCAGTAAACGATCTGATGAACAGCTATGCGGACGTACTGATACCAATAAAATGGTCGTTTTTGATCGCCCCGATCACATTGAAAAAGGTGATTATGTTGAAGTTACAATTACTGATTGTACATCGGCTACGCTGATGGGAGACTTCATCAAAAAGAGTAGCATTCAAGAATTTAGCCAAGAAACAGTAGCTGCATAAGATTTTTGATTAGGTTATTTCAATCAATCAGGCTGTATAAATAAGCAACAAATAATTCCTGAGAAACGCTTATAAAGCAGCTCTCGTTAAATAATTACTGTTGAATCTTTATGTATCTAAAGCAGTAATTATTACCTTTACTTATACAAAACAGTTTTAACACAAATACTTTTAAACGAGCTTCTCCCCTATGGATCGTGAAGCATTTCAAGAACGATTTGGACTTATTGGAGAATCTGCCGCGCTCAAGCAGGTTATTGACAAAGTTATACAAGTGGCCGATACCGATATCACCGTGCTATTGGAAGGTGAAAGTGGCGTGGGTAAAGATATTACTGCAAAAGCTATCCACGAAATAAGTCACCGCAGCAAGAACAACATGGTGATCGTCAACTGCGGTGCCATCCCCGAAGGAATTATCGAAAGTGAGCTGTTTGGTCACGAAAAAGGTGCTTTTACCGGGGCTCATGAAGCACGCGAAGGATATTTTGAGAAAGCAAACGGAGGTACTATTTTTCTGGATGAAATTGGCGATACCCCTCCCAACATTCAGGTAAAATTGTTGCGGGTACTCGAAACCGGAGAATACTTTCGAGTTGGATCAAGCAGCGTCCGAAAAACCGATGTACGGGTATTAGCTGCTACCAATAAGGATTTATGGCAGCTGGTTCAGGACGATGATTTTCGCGAGGATCTGTATTACCGGCTCGATACCGTAAAAGTTAAACTGCCCCCTCTCCGCGAGCGACCCGATGACATCATACCCATCTTTAGAAAGTTTGTTACTGAATTTTCTGCTAAGTACGACTCTGTTTTCAAGGGGTTTTCGGATGATGCCAAAGAGCTTTTAATATCGTACCGCTGGCCGGGTAACGTCCGCGAACTACGCAATGTGGCAGAACAGCTGGTGGTGCTTGAAAAATCTCAATTTATTGACACTGAAAAGCTCCAGAAATATCTCAAGGGACGACAACACGAAGGCTCGGCCGATAACCTTCCTGTACTTGCTGACAAAGACTCCCAAAGAGAATCAAACGGGGCATTCGGAAATGACGATCAGCGGCTCATCTACAGAGCACTTGTTGAACTGCAAAGCGATATTGGGGACCTGAAAAAGATGCTGGGTACTTTCCTCTACTCAACATTTTCGCAAAAAAATATGAAGGCTCTTCCTCAAAATATTCAGGATGAGTTTAGTCAGGATAATATGTCTGACGTTAACATGGATGTAGATATCGGCAATGCTGCTGATGAGGAGATTGGCGGTGTTGAATCTTTTGCCGAAGCCGATATTTCGGAAGAAGAATCCAATGAAGACAATATATTCTATCGGTTTTTTAACGATAATGAGGTTCCCTCAATAGAAAAAGCAGAGCAGTTTTTAATTGAACAAGCCCTCAAGAAATTTGACGGTAATCGCCGCAAGGCATCCGAAGCACTGGGCGTCAGCGAACGAACTCTTTATCGCAAACTGGACCAATATGATTTGCAATAAAAAAAGGGGGATTCTTGCTGTACTATTTATCGCTTTTATTCTAAGCGGTTGTTTTAGATATAGCTTTACGGGGACTTCCATTCCCGAGGATGTAAACTCAGTTTATATTCCCTTCTTTGCTGATCAGTCATCGGGTGGTATTGGGAACCTGAGTGATCAGTTAAATACAGCTTTGGTTGATCGATTTATCAATCAAACAAAACTGCAGCTTTCGAATTCACGAAATGCCGCTGATGCCGTTCTGGAGGGATCTATTGTCGGTTATGCCAATGAACCTTTTAGTGTAACCGGCGAAGGCCAAAGCAGTTTAAACGAAGTTTCCATCTCGGTACGGGCTACCTTTCAATATACTGATAAAGAGCAAGCCGAATGGAGTAGCACATTCAATGGATCAGACACCTATGATACCAACGAAAATCCTATTGAGGGCGAAACAAACGCGGCCGTTGAAGCCCTCAACCAAATAGCTGACAACATGTTTAATGATGCAGTTAGCGGCTGGTAGTATTGAAGAATATTTTGATGAGCAACACAAATCTATTTATATGATAAGCGTAAAAATTTGGTCGGGAATCAGTAAGTATTAACAAATGCCTCAGTTACCGTTTAAAATTCCAAAATCGCTGGCTTCTTATGCCGAACATTTTGACAAGGAGCCAATCGAAGCTACAAAGCGACTCAAAAAACAGCTCAAAAAACGAGGGCCCGATGCCGTAGGGCATTTTTTGTTGGCATGGTTTTACCACTTAGAAGGAATGGATGACCAGGCTGTTGATGAAGCTGTTAAAGCCCGAATTTTTGCCCCGGGCAGCCCATTTTTCGAGAAACTGCACTATTACCTGAGTCATCCCAATACCTTTGAAGCGTGGACACCTGATTCTAAAACGGTATCATCTAAAAACAATACTCAATCATTAGATGAACCCGGACCTGTTTTAAACTTGGATTCGCTTATTCAAAAGCTTGCCTCGGTTGAATCAAAGCGGATACGTCCGGACAAAAAAGAAGAAACGAAGGACAAAAACAATAAGAAGGTCTCGGTCGATAATGTTGATGATATTGTCTCGGTAACGCTGGCCCAAATCCATGAGCGGCAGGGTAAGCTGGATGCCGCCATTCGCACCTATGAACAACTCAAAGAATTGAGGCCCAATAAAAGAGAACAATACCAGAAAGAGATTATTCGGCTCAAAGCCTCAAAAGAGCAAGGCAACAGCGAAGAAGAGTAACGTCCTGCCCTATCTACTCTTTTACTTACTCTTTCACAAAAGGATTGGCCTTCTTTTCATGCCCAACCGTTGTTTTTTCTCCGTGACCCGGATATACGACCGTGTCATCCGGCAGCGAATATAACTGCTCCCGAATGGATTTTTCCAACACTTTGAAATCTCCTTTATATAAATCAGTACGACCTATACCCTCTCTAAAAAGAGCATCACCTGCAATCACCATGCCATCGGATTTGCTGTAGAGCGAAACGTGATCAGGAGCGTGGCCGGGCGTATATCGAACATCAAAAGAAAAATTACCAATGTTCCACTCATCAATAACAGGTAAAACCTCAGGATCAAAAGAAAAACCATCGGATGTGAATCCAAACATTGCTGCCTGCGAACCAAAGTTATTCCACAAGTGGCGATCCTTGTCGCTTAAATAAACAGGAATATCATAATCATCGACCACCCTTTGCAGTCCCAACACATGATCTACATGAGCATGTGTCAATACTATAGCAAATAGATCTAAATCCTGATCATCAATCTGTTTTTTTACTTTTTGATATTCTGAATCTTCCAAAAAACCGGGATCAATGATCAAGGCCTCTTCCCTTTCAGTCAGCAGGTAGGTATTTTCAGCGAATGGACCGACAGTATATTTAGTAACGTTCATATGTAACACTCATCCATTAGAAATAATCAAATAAAAAAGGGATGCATCTCATAGCGAAATGCATCCCCAAACTCCTTAATCTTCCAAAAAGGCTTAGTCGTCTTGTTTACCATAACGCTTCTTAAAGCGATCGATACGACCAGCTTTCTTCTGGAAGTTCATGTTGCCGGTATAGAAAGGATGGTTCTTAGAATCAACCTCGCTGCGATACACATCATCTTTGGTATCTATCGTACTGCGAGTTTTAAATTCGGTACCATCGCTCATCACAACCGTAATCTCTTTGTAATCTGGGTGAATTCCGTCTTTCATGGGATTATTAAATTTCTTTATTGCTTAATTCGGTCGATAAATATAAGGGCTTCCTAGCCTACTTGCAATCACAATCATTGCTCAAAATCCTCGAAATCATCCAGATCGTCAATAGATCCGAGCATGCTTCCCAACATATCGGAATAGCTTCGAGCATTATCTAAATCCTCTTTACCTACCATCGAATGCTGGTGTAGGGCCTCGATAACAAAGTCCATAAGTACATACTGATTATTATCTTTGTCGATCAACGAATTTTTCTCCACCAATGGTGAGAGCCCATCAACACGATCAAACAATTCTTCATATTCTTTTTGACTCATGTTATCACTGATATCCAAGGTATTGCCATCGGCAAACCAATCGAGCACCGGCTGATAGATATTCTCATCACTTTTTTTCTGTTCAGCAGGATCGGGAAAATACCGGGCAAACGTTTTTTTGATCCCCTGCCCAATAAGGTGTTTAGCAACATTCAATGCTCCTTCCTGCTCACCTTCATAAACCAACTCCAGCTTTCCGGTAAGTGCAGGCACAATATGAAATACATCCGTGATCCGTGCCACCGTTTCCGACTCGTCATTCACCAGTGCCCGGCGTTCAGCTGCAGAAATAAGCTGCTCCATTGCTGTGATTGTCATCCGGGTAGACACCCCACTCTTTTGATCGATGTATTCCGATTCTCTGGCTTCAAAAGCAATCTGCTCCAGTAATTTCTTAATCACCATTGGAATCGTCACATCCACAGCGCCATCACGCGAAATCCAGGCTTCCTGCTGGGTGATTTTCATTCCTGTTTCTAACTCCTTGGGATAATGCGTTAAAATCTGAGAATCGATACGATCTTTAAGCGGGGTAATAATACTTCCCCGGTTGGTATAGTCCTCAGGATTGGCGGAAAACACCATCAGCACATCCAGCGGAATACGAATATTAAATCCTCGAATCTGGATATCGCGCTCCTGCATGATATTAAGAAGTGCTACCTGAATACGCGGCTGTAGGTCGGGTAACTCATTAATCGCAAAAATTCCGCGATTTGTTCGTGGTACCAATCCAAAATTTATGACATTCTCATCAGCCAGCGTAAGTTTTTGGGCCGCTGCCTTAATGGGATCGATATCTCCGATCAGATCGGCCACGGCCGTATCGGGCGTCGCGAGCTTTTCTCCATACCGTTCACTGCGATGGATCCAGCGAATGGGTGTGTCGTCTCCTTTTTCTTCAACCAATTCCCTGGCATGCTTTGATACGGGATTAAATGGATCGTCATTGATCTCCGAACCCTCAACAACGGGCATGTACTCATCCAAAAAAGAAGTTAGCTGGCGCAATATTTTAGTCTTTGCCTGTCCCCGTAACCCAAGTAAAATAATATCGTGTCTGGCAAGCAACGCATGCTGCAGCTGTGGAATAACAGATTTGTCGTATCCCATAATATCAGGAAAAAGGGTTTCTCCTGATTTTATTTTCTCGATTACGTTTTGTCTTATTTCTTCCTTAACCGAAATAGACTCCCAGCCTGATTCCTTTAATTCACCTAATGTATGAACAGTACTTTGCAATTTTCCCATTTTCCTCATTAATAATTTTTGCAATTCGGAATAATTAACAACCCATTAAGAAGCAGAATCATTTCATAAATAATGGATATAATTTTTATCGCGAACCTTGCTAAAGTAAACGACTTATTTATAGTATAAAAAAATTACCGATTGAGTACGTATTTACTTGAATCTCTCCTTATAAATTGTTAGATATCAGAAGATATGAAAGCGCTTACATATCCTACTGAGGATTAAAATTTTTTATACGTCATGTAAGCGCTTTCATACATAATGCAAATTGAAAATGGTCAACACATTTATCCTCTATTAAAGAGTATGTTCAAGACTTATCCACAATAATCTAAACCAACCTTTATGATACCAATCAAAAAGCTACTCATTACATCGTGCCTGATTCTGGGGTTCACGCTTCCCGGGTTAGCACAGACTTCTGTATCGGGAACAGTAACAGACGCACAGTCAGGAGAAACGCTGCCGGGTGTTAATATTACTATTAAAAATATGCCCGAACGCGGAACTGCTACCAATGCAAACGGAACCTATAGCTTAAATGTACCATCGTTGCAAGATACACTGGTATTTTCTTTTGTAGGATTCGTCAGGCAAGAAGTCCCAATCAATGGACGAACAACCATTGATGTTGCTCTTTCACCCGATGTGCAACAACTCGAAGATGTTGTTGTTATCGGTTACGGTACGCAGGATGTGGACGATAATACCGGATCAATTACATCCGTAAGTTCTGAAGATTTTAACGAAGGAGCGGTCACATCGCCCGAAGAACTATTCCAGGGTAAAGCGGCCGGTGTTACTGTAACATCAAATGACGGTGCACCCGGTAGCGGAGCTACTATCCGTATTCGAGGAGGGTCTTCCCTGTCGGCCAGCAACGATCCCCTCTTTGTAATTGATGGTGTGCCTTTGGATGGTGGAGGCATTTCGGGAATGAGAAACCCACTCAATACAATTAACCCGAATGATATCGAGTCCATCTCTATATTAAAGGATGCTTCCGCAACAGCCATTTACGGCTCTCGTGCTTCGAATGGTGTTATCCTTATTGAAACCAAAAAAGGAGAAGTTGGCCAAAATTTTGCAGTTAATTACACTGGTAAAGCATCGTACCAAACAAATGCTAAAGAGCTTGAATTGCTTTCCATCGATGAGTTTCGGAATACTATTGAAGAACAATTCGGTCAAAATGGTACTCAATATCTTGGAAATACCAATACAGACTGGCAGGACAGAATTTATGAGAATGCTGTCAGCCAAGAACATAATCTAAGCTTTACGGGAGCCTATAATGATCTCCCCTATCGTGTTTCGCTAGGATTTGCAGGCAATGAAGGCATTTTGAAGACTTCTCAGATGAATCGGCTAACCGGTTCTATTAATCTAAATCCTACATTTTTAGATAATGCTCTGAAAGTAAATATGAATATCAAAGGTATGCAGGTGAAAAATCAATTTGCCAATCAAGGAGCAATTGGTAACGCAATAAGATTTGATCCTACTAAACCAGTAAAAATTGATACTTCAGGTGCCCCTTATGGCGGTTATTATACCTGGGTCGATAATGCCGGTAATAGAATACCCGTTGCTCCGTCCAATCCAGTGGCTCTTCTTGAACAAACAAACGATGAATCTACTGTCTACCGTTCTATTGGTAATCTTAAATTAGATTATTCCTTGCCTTTTATTCCTAACTTAAGTGCAAATCTTAACTTAGGATATGATTATTCAAATGTCGGTAACGGTCTTTACAGTGTTCAAGATAATGCAGCGTTTGAAGATGACGGATCAGCTGCTACAGGTATTCGCAGAAATTATGATCAGAACAAGGAAAATGAACTCTTAGATTTTTATGTAAACTATGATAAAGAGTTCGAATCCATCGAAAGCACAATAGATTTTACCGGTGGGTATTCTTGGGAACATCACTATTCACAAGGTTCAACATATGAAACAAACTATGATCGAGCAGATACAGTGGTGGTAGATCAAGATACTGATTATGAAACTGAACACTATATAGTTTCCTTTTTTGGTCGAGCGAATTATACCTTTAAAGATAAATACTTATTAACCGTAACACTTCGTCAGGATGGTACTTCCAGATTTTCGGAAGATAATCGGTGGGGACTCTTCCCTTCTGCTGCCCTGGCATGGAAGGTTCACGAAGAATCATTCTTTTCAGGAGTAGATGAACTTAACCAATTTAAGTTAAGACTTGGATATGGCGTTACCGGACAACAGCGTATAAATCAAGGTGACTACCCTTATCTAGGAACATATACTTATAGTGAACCCAATGCTCGATACCAATTCGGAGATGACTTTGTTCAAACCCTTCGTCCTGAAGGTTATAATGCCAACTTAAAATGGGAAGAAACCACAACCTATAATATTGGTTTGGATTATGGCTTGTTTGATGACCGAATTTTTGGTTCGTTTGAAGCTTACTACCGCGAAACAAATGACCTCCTAAACGAAGTGCCCGTTTCTGCAGGAACAAACTTTACCAATCGTATTTTATCCAATATCGGTACGCTAGAAGTTAAAGGAGTAGAATTTAATATTACCGGACGACCAATATCTACAGAAGACACATATTGGGAGATAGGGTTAAATGCTACTCATAATGTAGATGAGATAACTAAACTCACTACTGTAGATGATCCTGACTACATCGGAGTAGAAACCGGCGGTATTGCAGGTGGCGTCGGTAACACGATACAAATTCATAGTGTGGGACATCCCCGAAGTTCTTTTTATGTGTATGAACAAGTTTATAATGAGAGCGGTGATCCCATTGAAGGAGTTTATGTAGATCGGAATGGCGATGGACAAATAACAGCTGATGATAAATACAGGCATGAAAGTCCCAATGCAGATCTTACACTTGGTCTCTCTTCCCGCTTTGAGTATAAAAATTGGGATGCTTCATTTTCTGCCCGCGCGAATTTGGGAAACTATGTGTATAATAACGTAGCCTCAAGCAATGGATTTTATAGTGATATGCTCTATAACCAGTATATTCGTAATGCACCAGCTTCCATTAAAGAGACCAATTTCTATAATGCACAATTTCACTCTGATCATTATGTCGAAAATGCATCTTTCCTTCGCATGGATAACATTTCTATGGGATACACCCTCAATAATGTGTTTGATCAAGTTAAGTCCCTCAGAGTGTCTGCAACTATTCAAAATGCATTTGTAATTTCTAACTACAGTGGGCTTGATCCCGAGGTGTTCAGCGGTATTGATAACAATATATATCCCCGCCCTCGTACCTTTGTACTTGGATTGAACCTCAATTTTTAATTGAAATTCTTTAAAACCAAAAATTATGTTTACCAATAAATATAAAATATTATCGATAGCATTAGTTGCTATCTTGGTTTCCTTTGCTACTACCTCTTGTGTGGATGATTTAAATACGAGTCCACTGGATGATGATGTAGTGACTTCAAAAGCTGTTTATGAAACTCCCGAGGACTACCGGCAAGTATTAGCAAAATTATATGCCGGATTTGCTGCAACCGGACAACAAGGCCCGGCTGGTGATCCTGATATTCAAGGTATTGATGAGGGATTTTCAAGCTATGTACGAATGTACTGGGTTTCCCAACAAATTCCGACTGATGAAGCAGTAGTTGGATGGACAGATCCCGGACTTCCCCAGTTTAACTTTCAAACTTGGGGAGCTTCAAATGACTTCGTCATGGGAATGTACAGCCGTATTTATTACGAAATTGCACTCACCAATGAGTTTATTCGCAATGCACAAGGAAATGATAACGCAGATGTTCAAACTTATAATGCCGAAGCTCGTTTCTTACGAGCCCTAAGTTATTGGCATGCTCTTGATCTCTTTGGCGGTGGAGTTCCTTTCGTCACTGAAGAAGATGGGGTTGGCGCTTATAATCCTGAACCTATCAGTAATCAAGAACTCTTTACCTACATTGAGGACGAATTGTTAGCAATTATAGGCGAAAATGGTGATGCCAGTGAATTAGCAGACCCGGGTCAAGCAGAATATGGAAGAGCTGACAAAGGAGCTGCATGGATGCTACTGGCAAAGCTTTATCTCAATGCCGAAGTTTATATTGGAGAAGATCGTTATAGCGATGCACTTACTTATGCCGATAAAGTTATCGAAGAAGGTGGATACACACTTGAAGAAGACTATGACCACCTTTTCCTTGCCGATAATCATACGGCCAACGGTATCATATTTCCCATCACCTTCGACGGCAACAATACCAAAACCTACGGTGGTACCAGTTTTATTATACATGCTGCAATTGGTGGCGATATGAGTGCGGCAAATTTCGGAGTTGATGGCGGTTGGTCCGGGCACCGTGTTACACCACAATTTGTAGATAAGTTTGATACTGATAATGATGGACGAGCCATGTTTTATACCAATGGTCAAAGTCTTGAAATAGATGATCTTGCTGACTTTACCAATGGTTACGCCGTAACTAAATGGAAAAACATTACTTCTGACGGACAAACGGGTTCAGTTCCTGAATTCCCGGATACCGACTTCCCTATGTTCCGCCTTGCTGATGCATATCTTATGTATGCGGAAGCCCATGTCCGTGGCGGTGGCGGCGACCAAACTAAAGCTGTAAACTTACTCAATGATTTACGAGAACGAGCATTCGGTGATAACTCTGGAGATGTTTCAGCATCAGATTTAAATCCTGATTTTATCATGAATGAACGTGCTCGCGAGCTTTATTGGGAAGGTCATCGTCGTACCGACTTAATTCGAAACGGTGATTTTACAGGTTCTGATTATGTTTGGGCTTATAAAGGTGGCGATCAATCAGGATCAGGAACTTCGGAAATCTATAACGTCTTTCCCATCCCTGCTTCTGAAGTAAATTCCAATACTAACCTGTCACAGAACGATGGTTATTAATGACTAATGATATTCAAATCACTAATTTCTAAAGAGGAAAATAAGATGAAGAAATTTAACCTAATACTTTTATCAATACTGGGGATTTTCGCCTTTACTTCTTGCGATGAAGGAGAAGTGGGGCCTGTAGCTAGCTCTGATCCAGGTTCTCCTGAAATAACGGCTCCTGAATCCGGGCAAAATTATGTTCTCACTGAAGAGCAAGCAGATGATACATTAATGACAATAGAGTGGACAACACCAGATTATGGTTTCCCCTCTGCTCCGGAATTTATTATTCAAATGGATTCCGCAGGAAATGATTTCTCTGATCCTATGGAGTTAGGATCTGTACAGGATAATTCATATTCCCTTACAGTAGGAGGCATGAATGGCATATTACTGGGTGCCGATTTTCCCGGTGGAGAAGAGGTCGGCATGGATGTAAGAGTGCAGGCTTCTCTATCTGATTCTATGGAGACCCAAGTATCAGAAGCGATTTCATTGGCCTTTACACCGTATTCGACCTGTAATTTCTGCCCCGCAATTTATGTCCCTGGTGGCTATCAGGGATGGGATCCGGCAACAGCCCCTGCCCTGAATACAGTCAGTGGTAAGGATGTCTATGAAGGCTATGTTAATATTGCAGATGCCAATAGTGAGTTTAAGTTTACCGCAGAACGAAATTGGGCTAACGGCGACTGGGGAACCAGTGGAACCGAGGGTGAGCTTGAATCTCCTGGAAATAATATTGTAGCCGAAGAAGCGGGCTACTATAAAATAAACGTTGACATCAATAACATGTCATATGAACTCCTTAACACCCAATGGGGTATTATTGGAGATGCTACAGCTAATGGCTGGGATTCTGACCAAGATATGACTTATGATTCTGAAACTCAGGTTTGGACTATTACTGCAGACCTTACTGTAGGTGAAATGAAGTTCCGAGCTAATGATGCCTGGAACCTTGACTATGGTGATGATGAAGGAGATGGTACACTTGAACAAGGTGGTGGAAATATTCCCGTAGATCAAGCCGGCAATTATACTATTACACTTGACTTAAGTGAAGCACCCTATTCGTATGAGCTCAATCAAAACTAACCTTTACTAACTCTCATTACCAAAAGCCCACTCATCCATTTGATGGGTGGGCTTTTATTAATTCATCAATTTCTTATGCGACGTATAGCCATTACTCTTCTGTTCATACTGGGATTTTTCTCGCTCGTAAATGCCCAGGTTGTTACTACCTCTCCTGAATTCCCCACTCCGGGCGAATCGGTAACTATCACGTTTGATGCTACCGAAGGCACCGGCGGACTGGAAGGCTATACCGGTGACGTCTATGCCCATACCGGTGTTATTACTGATGAAAGCACTGGTAGCTCAGACTGGAAATATGTCATTGCCGATTGGGGCGAAAATATTCCCAAAGCACAAATGGAGCGCGATGCAGATAATCCGAATCTTTATACCCTCGAAATAACACCTTCTATCCGAGAATACTACGGCGTACCCGAAAGAGAAACTATCGAGCAAATGGCCTTTGTATTTCGAAGCAGTGACGGATCGCAAGAAGGAAAAGCAACGGGCGGCGAAGATATCTTTGCCGAAGTCTATCAAAATGAATTTAATGTGAGTATTACTTCTCCTGCAGACGATCCCGCCTTTATTTCACAAAACAGTACTGTAACTATTGAAGGTACAGCATCAACTGATACCGGAAATGAGCAGCTCACGCTTTTTATCGATAATCAGCAGGTAGCTCAAAGCAGTAGCAATTCTATTCAGTATGATTATCAGGCCCAAACCGAAGGCAATTTGGAATTAAGGCTGGAAGGCACCGACGGCACAAATACCGACCAGGTAACGCAGCAACTTATTGTAAACCCGGAAGTTACCCAACAAGCTCGTCCACAGGGTTTGCAAGACGGTATCACCTATGTGGATGACAATACGGTTCGCCTCTCCCTTTTTGCACCCAATAAAGAGTTTGTATACGTAATCGGAGATTTTACGAATTGGGAAGTAGACCCCAATTATTTTATGAACAAAGAAGTAGTTAATGATGGCAGTACTTATTTCTGGATTGAACTTGATAAGTCTGATGGCATTTCTGCAGGTCAAGAATATGGATTCCAATATTTTGTGGATGGCGAAATTCGCGTGGCTGATCCCTACTCCGAAAAGGTACTGCAACCCGACGACCAGTATATTAGTGAAGAAACCTATCCGAATTTAAAACCCTATCCAGGTGATCAAACGGATTTTTCGGTGGGCGTTCTACAACCCGGAAAAACGGAGTACCAATGGCAGCACGGAAACTATGATCGTCCTGACAAAGAAAACCTAGTTGTCTATGAATTACTGGTTCGGGATTTTGTCGAAAATCACAATTACCAAACCTTAACTGACACCCTCGATTACCTCGATCGGCTGGGCGTTAATGCTATTGAACTGATGCCGGTGATGGAGTTTGAGGGCAACATCAGCTGGGGCTATAATTCGGCCTTCCTGTTTGCTACCGACAAGTATTACGGTCCGGCAGATGATCTCAAAAGATTTATAGACGAGGCCCACTCTCGCGGCATGGCGGTCATTTTGGATATCGTGCTAAACCACGTATATGGACAGTCGCCGTTGGTGCGACTGTGGAACCAGGGTGATTACGGACAACCTACTACCGAAAACCCGTATCTCAATGTCGAATCTCCTAATCAAACCTATTCGTGGGGTTATGATTTTAACCACGAGTCACAAGCTACCAAGTACTATGTAGACCGCGTAACCCGCTATTGGCTCGAAGAGTTTAATGCTGATGGCTACCGGTTCGATTTTACAAAAGGATTTACTCAAAACACCGGGGATGGCTGGGCAAGAGATGAAGACCGCATCCAGCTGCTAAAACGCATGGCAGATCAGCAGTGGGCCGTGGATGATTCCTCCTATGTAATTCTTGAACACCTAACCGCAAACAGTGAAGAACAAGAGTTGGCTAATTACGGTATGCTGCTTTGGGGTAATATGCATCACAGTTACAAACAAGCCTCCATGGGATACGAGAGTGACAGTAATTTCTCAGGAGTCTATCATGAGAATAGAAACTGGAATAATGCTCATTTGGTGGGATATATGGAGAGCCATGATGAGCAGCGTATTATGTACGAAAACCTTAATTTTGGTAATAGTAACAGAAGCGACTCTTATATTTTTTATGATATTAAGAGATTAAATACGGCCCTGAACCGCATCAAACTCTCCTCAGCTTTCTTTTTCACCGTGCCCGGACCAAAAATGTTTTGGCAGTTTGGTGAGCTTGGGTATGAAGTTGATATCAATGAAAACGGTCGTACGGGTGAAAAACCAATACGCTGGGAGTATTTGCAGGATGAAAATAGAAAGAAACTTTACGATACCTATAAAGCCCTCATCCGGCTTCGCAATTCGCACGAGGCTTTTACCTCGGAAACCTCCGATGTTACCATGGATGTAAATGGAACCACAAAACGTATATCAATCAGCCACCCGAATTTAGAAGTAAGTATAGCCGGTAATTTTGGTGTTTCTGATACCGAAATGCACCCGCAATTTACTCAATCCGGCGACTGGTATGATTTCTTTTCCGGGGATACGCTGTCGGTAAACAACACCGATACAACGATTGCCATGAGCGCCGGTGAATTTCATATCTATACCACCCAAAAGTTTGAGGCGCCTGCCGGGGATCTGCTAAGCTTTGTCCCAACACAGATCAATTTGGATATTTCAATGTCGTTTGATAATGCATCTTCACCAGAGGATTACCGATTGGTTGCCCTGCCCGGCCAAACAGATGAAGCACTTGCGGATGTTTTAAATGGCGATCAAAGTGTTGACTGGCAAGCATACTGGGATAACGGGCAACAAGAAAACTACTGGGTTAAATATGATGGAAGTTCTACCTTCAACATGAATTCCGGGAATGGCTTTTGGGTCACCAGCAAAGAAGATTTTACCTATAATCAAACGGTTCCAACCGTAGAGCTCAATGAAAATAATCAGACTTCTATTCCCCTGCACGATGGATGGAATATTATATCAAATCCCCTGCATACCGATGTGGCATGGAGTCAAGTATCGGCAGCAAACGGTGGCAATCTACAGCCTATATGGAGATTTGACGGATCCTACAGCGAAGCTTCCGATTTTATATCGGCTCGTTCCGGAGAGGCTTTTTACTTTTTAAATGACCAAGGGTTAAATGAACTGCTGATACCGTACGAGGAGACTTCATCCAAGAAAAAAACAGAGGTTAAGCAAAATGAAGTTCAGCTCGTTACCCGAAAGGATGGAGAAAAAACATCTTCAAGTAGTATTACTTTTGTTGACTCCGAACAACCCCATACTGATGCAGTAGCTCCGCCTTCAAGGTTTGAAGGTACTTCACTGCGGTTTGCTATGGATAAAAATGAGAGGAAATCCTCTCGCATCAGTTCTTTAGCTCATATCTACCGCAACAAAAACAAGCAGGAACATCAATTAAAAGTCACTCTTTCGGCTACACCCGGAGAACCGGTTTCCATTAGTACGGAAGGATGGAACAACAATCCGGATATACAATTGGCGCTGCTAAATACGGATTCCGGCCGTAAATACAATTTAGGGAATGAAAATGAAATAACGATTATCCCCGACAAAGAAAAAACATCAATGCTATTAGTAATTGGGGATACGCGATATATCAACGAACAGCAAGAAGAACTTCTGCCCAAGGAAATAACAATAAATCCTAACTATCCCAATCCATTTAATCCATCTACCACCTTGCGATTTTCACTGCCGGAACAAACCGAGGTACAAGTACAGGTATATAATGTTCTGGGCCAGCGGGTCAGCACGTTAATCAATAACGAAACCCGTCAAGCCGGTCTGCATACTGTTACATTTGATGGGAGTCAACGGGCCAGCGGGATGTATTTCGCTGTTTTCGAGATCGGAAACCGACGGTTTATCCAAAAGATGACTTTAATCAAATAACCAAGAATTTTATGAAACACACGTTCCTAATAACATCAATTGTTTTAACACTCTGTGGATTCTTGATGCTTGTATCCTGTGGTGGTTCATCCACAGGCCCGGGCAATGGCGGAAATGGTAACGGCAGTGATGAAGCACCTTCCGCGCCTGCGAATTTGGATGGAAATTCCGGAGATCAGGAAATAGAACTAACTTGGGATGCTAATAATGAAGATAACCTGGCGGGATATAATCTATACCGTTCTACCAGCGATATCTCTAGCATCTCGGGAATGGATCCCGTCAATGGATCAGATTTGATTCAGACTGCTGATTTTACTGACAGCAATTTGGAAAACGGAACTACCTACTACTATCGACTTACAGCCGTTGACGACAACGACAACGAAAGTAGCATGTCTTCTCAATTGGAGATTACTCCTTTTTCAAATCCACCCGACCACCCATAGTTGGTATTTCCATAGTTAAAATTGGCACTACTCGTAATCTGTTTTAAAAAAGTGGGTTCAAAGATGTTGTATATTTTTATATCAAGATCATTTTTGGTAAGTATAAACTCATCAAACTTGTCCGGTAATATTATGAAAACCAATATTCGCTCTTTATTTATATCATTTTTCTTCGCACTCTTTTTTTTCGGATCCCTCAGCGCCCAAGATTACGCCATCGAGCGCGTGGAACCCCTACACTGGTGGGTCGGAATGGAAAATCCCGAACTTCAGGTTTTGATCTACGGGGAAGATATTGGCGACCTCTCTCCCGCCGTTGATTATGAGGGAGTGACAATAAAACGTATCCAAAAAGTTGAAAACGACAACTACCTGTTTGTCTATCTGAATATCTCCCACCAAACAGAACCTGGTACTTTTGATATAACCTTGTCCAAAGACGGGCAACAAATACTAAGTTATGACTACGAGCTCAAAGAGCGGAAAAAGAACTCCACTTCACGCGAAGGATTCAATTCTTCTGATGTGATATATCTGATTACTCCGGATCGATTTGCCAATGGAAATCCTCAAAATGATGAGCTTGAAGGTTATGCCGACTCCCTGGATCTTGAAGATGATTACGGACGTCACGGCGGGGATATTCAAGGCATTATTGATCATCTGGATTATATCGAACAAATGGGATTTACGGCTATTTGGCTAAATCCTATCTTGGAAAATGCCATGCCGGAAGCTTCCTATCACGGTTATGCCACTACCGATTATTACAAAGTGGATCCACGGTTTGGCAGCAATGAGCTCTATAAAAAGCTAAGTGAAGAAGCTGAAAAACGGGGTATCAAGCTTATCAAGGATATGATTACAAATCACTCCGGTTCCAATCACTGGTGGATGGATGACCTGCCGACGGACGATTGGGTGCATCATTCTGATGATTACCAGGAAACGACTCACCGACGGGTGACTTTACAGGATCCCTATGCTTCGAATATTGATAAAAAGAGATTTACTAATGGGTGGTTTGTACGATCAATGCCGGACCTTAACCAAAGCAATCCACTGCTGGCTGACTACCTGATCTACAATAGCATTTGGTGGATTGAATATGCTAATCTCGACGGTATCCGTCACGATACGCATCCCTACCCCGGACAAGAATTTACCGAGAAGTGGACCTGCCGCATTATGGAAGAATATCCGAACTTCAATATCGTGGGCGAAGAATGGAGCGTAGATCCGCTTGTGATCTCGAAATGGCAGCGTGGAAATGATATGCCTACTGATTTTGGATCCTGTCTGCCAAGCCTGATGGACTTTCCCATCCAGACCTCCCTCGTTGAGTCTCTAACTGAAGAGAATGGCAGCTTTCAAAATGTTTACGAAACGCTGACATTTGACTATGCCTATGCTGATCCATTTAACATGGTATTATTTCCCGATAATCATGACATGGATCGCTTCTATCGACAGGTAAATAAGGATTTTGACCTGTATAAAATGGGATTGGCTTATATTATGACCATGCGCGGTATCCCCCAATTTTATTATGGTACAGAGCTATTAATGAACAACGAAAAGGAACACGATCACGGGCAGATCCGCGAGGATTTCCCAGGTGGATGGGAAAATGATACCAAAAATGGCTTTACTGGGGAAGGATTATCTGATAAACAAAAAGAAGCCCAATCATATGTAAAAAAGTTGGTCAACTGGCGGAAAGATAATCCCGTTATTCACGACGGAAAACTGATGCAGTACGCTCCTAAGCATGATGGCGTTTATGTGTATTTCCGTTACAACGAAGAAAAATCGGTAATGGTAGCATTTAATAAAAGCGAAGATACTGCTCCATTAAATACCGATTACTACTACGAGAGACTGGATGGTTATACAGCAGGAACTGATGTGATTACGAATAACACTTATCAACTGGATGCTCTCAAAATTCCTGCTCGTTCGGTTCTGATACTGGAATTAGAATAAAAGTATAGTTCTCAAAACCTCTTTGAATACCCGGAACCTGCAAAGTTCCGGGCAACGGCGTTACCCTTCAATTAAATATAATATCTTCAGGATTATTACGCCGGTTCAACGGCCTCCGGTTCATTCATTTCCCGAGCAGCTTTATCATCCACAAAAATCATCATTAGAGCGGCAAATGCCATTGCTCCTCCTCCTGCTATCAGTGCGAAAATAGCTTCGCCGTTAAATAGATTTCTGAGCATAGTTCCCAAAATACTGGCTGCCACAATTTGGGGTATTACGATAAAGAAATTAAACAATCCCATATAAACGCCCATCTTCTTGGCTGGAATTGCTCCCGAAAGAATAGCATAAGGCATGGCCAATATACTGCCCCAGGCAACACCGATTCCCAGCATCGGCAGAATAAGCATCATGGGATCGCTTATTAAATAAATACTTGCCAGACTTGCTCCACCAATCAACAACGAAACTGCATGCACAATCTTACGGCTTGTCAGTTTTGCAAAATATGGCAATGCAAAAGCTATAATGGCAGCAAAACCATTGTATATAGCAAAAAGAATGCCTACCCAATCAGCCCCTTCATTATAGAGCACTGAAGTCGTATCACTTGTACCATACACATGGGATGTTACCGCAGCAGTGGTATAGATCCACATCGCAAAAAGGGCAAACCAAGAAAAGAACTGTACGGCAGAAAGTTGAACCATGGTCTTGGGCATACTTAAAAAATCGGAAACCACTACCACTAATCCATGTTCATTTTTACCCAACGTCTTTTGCATAAACCCGGCCACGGCCATTACCAATCCGAATACCGCTACGCCAATGCTGAATATATATAACTCTTGCTCAAAATTAGCCCCATAAATATAATAGGTCAATGCAAGTCCAACAGCAATTAAGATGCCACCAATCGTATATTTACGTCGGGCATTACCAGTATCAACCTCCCCCTTTTTAGCAGCATCAATAATTGATCCTTCTCCGGGCTCATTTTCTGAATACCGCTCAAGCTCTTCGGGCGGATACTCTTCAGTAGTCCAAACGGTCCATAAAACGGCTCCCAAGAAGGTAGCGGCACCGATGTAAAACGACCACTGTACTGCCGATGGGATTTCACCGGGAGCAGCGGTATTTGCCAATCCCACCCAGTTTGTCATGATATACGGTAATGCTGATGCAATAACGGCTCCCGTACCAATAAAGAAAGTCTGCATGGCAAAGCCCTTGGTATGCTGATCGGCAGGAAGCATATCGCCAACAAAAGCACGAAAAGGCTCCATCGAAATGTTGATAGAGGCATCCATTATCCACAGCATACCAGCCGCCACCCATAGTACTGGAGAGTTGGGCATAATAATCAGCGCCAGTGACGCAAATATGGCTCCAAACAAGAAATACGGTCTTCGACGTCCCAGACTGTTCCAGGTTCTATCACTAAGATGACCAATAATCGGCTGCACCACCAGACCCGTAACTGGAGCAGCAATCCAGAGAATAGGAATATCATCTACACTGGCACCCAGAGTTTCGAAGATACGGCTGACGTTCGCGTTTTGTAGGGCAAATCCAAATTGAATGCCTAAAAACCCAAAACTCATATTCCATATTTCCCAAAAACTCAGTTTGGGCTTTTCGTTTTTCTTATTCATAGCATCACTATTTAAATATCAAATTAGCGTAACCCCAAAGGAAATTATTTTTCAAGCACCAAATAACTATGAGCATCGAGCGTTACTCCTTCACCGTTCACTGTAATATTTTCTCCGCCAAATACATCGGTATAATCAGCAGTACCATCAAGGTTCGGGAACGAAATATTCTGCTCGCTATCTTCGAAATTAAGGATCACAAAAACTTCATAGTCTCCTTTTACTCGTTTATAAGCATATGTTTGTCCCGCTGATTCGGTAGGTACAGCAACAAATTCACCGCCATACTGACCATTCCAGAGTGCTTCATTGCTATCTTTCAGCTCAAAAAGCGTCCGATAGAAATCCTCATACTCATAATCCCCCCATTCAATGGGATCTTTTTCAAAAAACTCCAAACGCTTATCGAGACCATCTTCCTGTCCACTGTAAACCAACGGCATACCATCAATAGTAGCAGCCATAACAGCAAAGTTTTCGAAATTATCACCGAATAGTTCCTCATCTGTTCCATTCCAAGAATTTTCATCATGATTGGAAGTAAAATAAAGTCGGTAGGCATGGGCCGGGAAACGCTCCTCTTCTTGGGCCATATACTCCGTAATAACACCAACAGAGGTATCGCCCTGGGCAATCTCAGTTGATAGATGAAAGTATTCCCAAGTGTATGTTGCATCAAACCAAGGGTGCATATCGGGTGTATTCCACTCGGCCAGCCAGAAGAAATCTTCTTTTGAGTCATTGACTTCCGGAATAGCTTTTTTCCAGAAATCCAGCGGAATATCATGTCCTGCGTGATCTACCCGATAGCCGTCGATATTGGCCTCTTCTATCCAGAACTTCATTCTGTCGATCATTTTATCCCAGAGCTCCTTGTTTTTGTAATTAAGCTGGGCAATATCGGTCCAATCGGCCTCATAGGTAATCGCACCTGTAGAATCTTTCATATAATACTCGGGATGCTCGTCTACCCATTCATGATCCCACGCGGTATGATTTGGTACCCAATCTAAAAAGAGTTTCATATCATGCTTGTGAGTCGCCTCAACCAGATCCTTAAAATCCTTCATAGTCCCAAAATTGGGATTCACCGCTTTGTAGTCCTGAATAGAATAGTAGCTTCCGAGCTCCCCTTTTCGCTTTTCTTCGCCGATGGGATGAATAGGCATTAGCCAGAGGATATCAACGCCCATTTCCTTTAGACGCGGAATATGCTCTTCAAACGCTTTGAATGTGCCCTCTTCGGTATATTGACGGATATTAACCTCATACATGTTCGCGCTTTTCGACCATTCAGGGTGTTCAATATGATTTCGAGCCTGAACATCCTCTTCTATCGATTCAGTGCATCCCAACGTTAGTAACGATACGGAAAGCAATAAAACGACTGATAATATCCTGATATAAAATGGTGAACGATTATTCATTGCGGTGTGATTTTAGTTGATCTTAAAATATTATTTACTCAATACAGGTGCTGATATTACAATTTCTTTATCTTGAGATATCTCGTATTTATCTCCATAAACATAACATGTTGATCCACTGCCCTTTTCACAGGTTATAATAACTTTTTCCGATTCAACACGAACATTGAGTCGATTACCCTTGTGTAGAATCTTAAACGAATAGGCCTTCCACTCCTCAGGCAGTGATGGTGAAAAATGGAGCTGTCCTTCTTTGGCACGTTTTCCGGCAAACCCCTCCACTATCGACATCCAAGTACCCGCCATACTCGTGATATGCAACCCCTGGTGTACCTCCTTGTTGTAATCGTCGAGATCGAGGCGTGCGGTACGCAAATACAGCTGATAGGCCTTTTCACCATAACCAAGCTTTGAGGCAATTATAGCGTGAATACAGGGCGAAAGTGATGATTCATGCACCGTTCGGGGCTCATAGAAATCAAAATTGCGACGAATGGTATCTTCATCAAAGTGATCCTCAAAAAAGTACAGTCCTTGTACCACATCACCTTGTTTAATAAAACACGAACGCAAAATTCGATCCCAAGACCAATGCTGGTTAATTGGGCGCTCGCTCTTATCAAGCTCGCTGGCCGTTCGCTGGACTTTATCCAGGTAGTTATCCTGTTGCAGGAAAATTCCGAGATCCTCATCTTCTCCGAGATAAACCCGATCCAGAATATCTTTCCAGCGTTCGGTTTCGGCACCTTTGTAAGAGGTTTTTTGTCGGATTTCTTCAAACCGTTCCGGAGATTCATCGCGCACTTTTGCAATGGCTTCCATCGTGTAGCGCATACACCAGCAGGCGATGTACGAGGTGTACCAGTTATTATTGATATTGTTTTCATACTCATTAGGTCCCGTAACGCCCAGCATAACGTACTGCTGGCGCTTTTCGGAAAAGTTAAACCGCTGGCTCCAAAATCTTGAAATGGCAATTAATACCTCGAGTCCGGCTTCTTTGAGGTACGAGTCGTCGCCGGTATGACGGATATAGTTGTAAATAGCATAAGTGATAGCACCATTACGGTGGACTTCCTCAAATGTAATTTCCCATTCGTTATGGCACTCCTCTCCGTTCATCGTTACCATCGGATACAACGCTGCCCCATCGGTAAAACCGAGTTTTTCAGCGTTTTCAATCGCTTTTGGCAAATGACGATAGCGGTACCATAACAGTTGTCGAGCCACCTCATTGGGAGCTGTATTCAGATAAAAAGGCAAACAGTATGCTTCAGTATCCCAATACGTACATCCACCATATTTTTCGCCCGTAAATCCTTTAGGACCAATGTTCAGGCGTTCATCTTCACCAGTATAAGTTTGGTACAGCTGGAAAATATTGAACCGGATCCCCTGCTGGGCATCCTTGTCACCATCGATATGCACGTCGCTACCCTTCCAAATGTCGTCCCAGCGATCGGTATGCTCCTTCTGTAACTGTTGATAACCGACTTTTGCTGTATCACCCACTGCTTGCTTAGCATGCAAATGTAAGCGCTTACTATCGTGATTTAAAGAAGAAGCAATTACTGCATATTTGTGGAGTTGAACTTCGTCATTTTCCTCAACTGCAATTTCATACGATTGGTCAACATACATCGAAGAAACAGAAGTCGTTGTATCAACATCCAGGGACTCACCATTTTTTTGGATGGCATTTTTCATCGCTGCCGAAACATGAAAATCAAGTTTTTTCGTTTGCGTTGTTACCACACCGCCATTTTCAAAAGAACCCTGAGTTCTCTCATCCCAAAAAATCTCATCATAGTTGGCATCTTCGTTATATACCTCCCCATTAATATAGGGTGTTAGCGTAATAGTACCCGAAAAGTTCAGAGCTTTAATACAGTATTCTATAGCTCCTATCTCAGTGCGTTCCATGCTCACAAATCGACATGCTTCCACCGCAACTTTATTTCCGTTTTGCAGTTCAGCAATAAAGCTGCGTTGCAATAAGCCCTGTTTCATATCTAAGGTACGGGTAAAATCGGTGACCGTACATTTAGCCAAATCTAATTGCTCACCGTTGATGTAAACATCAATACCGATCCAATTGACAGAATTGAGAACTTTTGCAAAATACTCGGGATAACCGTTCTTCCACCACCCTACTTTTGTAGGATCAGGATAATAAATTCCCCCGATATAGCTGCCCTGTAGCGAATCGCCACTGTAATGCTCTTCAAAGTTGGCCCGCTGCCCCATATGTCCATTACCAATACTGAAAATACTTTCTGATGATCGCTGGCGCTCCGGATCAAACCCTTCTTCAATAATTTTCCATTCGTCAGTTTCCAGATACTTATCCATAAATCGTAATTTTAAATCGAAATCTTGTTACTTATCCGTTAATTCTCATTGAGTTTTTTAAATAGCTTTTCAGGGGTCAGGCCAATAAAGTTAGTAATAACGAGATCAGCATCACCCAAATATTCTTCGGAACCAATACCCACGCTAATAAATCCTCCATTATTGGCCGCCTTAACGCCCGAAGCGGCATCCTCAAAGACAATTGTTTTTGAGGGATCTGCATGCAATGCTTTTGCCCCTTTCAAAAACACTTCCGGATCAGGCTTCGTGTTATCTACTTTATTTCCATCGATAATTATACCGAAAGTATCGTTCAGCTGGAGATAATCAATTATATAAGGGGCATTTTTACTTGATGACCCTATTCCCAGCGGGATTTTCATTTCTTGCAATGATTTTAAAAATTCGGGCACACCCTCTAGGATATCATCGGGCGTCAAATCAGTAATAGCATCTTGGTACCAGCCATTCTTTTTATCCATCAGCCGTTGAATCTCCTCCTCGGGCAATTGACGGTCATCAAGAGCTAAAATCTTTTCAATGGATTTTCGCCTACTTACCCCTTTGAGCTGCTCATTAAATTCTTTACCGAAGGATATTCCCAGGGATTCAGCAAGTCGCTGCCAGGCTTTAAAATGAGCGTCAGATGTTTCAACGATAACGCCATCCAAATCAAAAATACATGCATCAGGGCTGATCATAAATCACAAAAAATAATTTAACATTCTCTTTCTTAAACAGCAGATAAAAACCTTATCAATTTTCTTTTTTTGCTTCTGTTTCAGTAGAAGAGCGCAGAATAAGCTCAGGTGCAAAAACCTTATGCTCTGGCTCTGACTCCCGATTTTTCATTCTATCCATTAGTTTTTTGGTAGCCAGCGTGCCCATATCGTACATAGGTTGACGGATGGTCGACAAGCCAATAAAATTCGAAATCGTTATATCATCATAGCCTATTATAGGTATCTCCATCCCTTTTTCATCCATTGCTTTCATTGCTCCAACAGCTTGGATATCAGAAGTGCAAAAACAGGCATGGGGCGGATTGGGCAGCTCCAACAATTTAATCATCGCCTCGTAGCCGTTCTGTTCCGAAAAGCCATCGCGATACATGGAATCTCCCGTTACAATAAGATCTTCATCAACTGAAACACCCGCCTCGTTAAGTGCCTTTTTATAACCTTCTATGCGCTGCCTTCCGGGTTTTGAGGTCTTCATGGCACTTATCATAGCAATGCGGGTCATCCCGTTGTCCAGAAAATAGTGCATTGCTTTTTCAATGCCCTTTTCGTTATCGACGGAAACAGAATCCATTCCGGGATAGGATTCATCAATAAGCGTAATTGGCATATCATAATTTTGCAGCTGCTCAAGTTCGGTATCCCGCAAATGGGTCGAAATAAAGAGATAACCATCGGCCCACTGGCGCTTGATAATATTTTCCACTTGGGAAAACATATTATCATTCCCATTGCTTTGTACATTAAAAATATTCAGATCATAATTGTACTTGGATATTTCATCCTGGATACCTGCCAACACTTCCATAAAAAAGTAATTGGACAAAACCGGCACCACCACCATAATAATATTCTTTTTCTTTCGCGCCAGTCCCTGTGCGTAAGCCTGTGGATAATATCCAAGCTCGTCGGCTACTTTTAATACTTTCTCTCTCGTTTTATCCGCAATACCAGCACTATCATTAACAACGCGTGAAACAGTGGCTATACTTACACCCGCTTTTTTTGCAATGTCATATATTGTACTTCCAGCCAATTGATTATTCCTCTTAAATCCAGATTAAAATGAAAGTTTATATAAAAATGTAAGGGCTTACATTTCTAATAATAACTAATTTCAAGGATTTCGCAACTTCTCATTCATACCCCAAAAATAAGCCTGCAGAGTTGTAAAACAGCATTTTTGAAAAGTGCTATCTCTTTTTAAAAGTTCTCAAACACATGCACGAGCGCGCGAGCTTTAATTTGGGTTTCTTCCCACTCTTTTTCTGGATCTGAATCACCGGTAATTGCGCCCCCTACTGCGTAATACAAATAATTATTTTTTATGATCGCTGTTCTAATTATCACATTAAAATCAAAATCTCCGGAAGGAGTTATATATCCTATCGCACCGGAGTATATACCCCTCTTATAGTCCTCAAGTTCTTCAATTGAATTCATTGCACTTATTTTAGGAGCTCCTGTCATCGAACCCATCGGGAAGCAGGCCCTCAGAATATTGACAGGATCTTTTTCTTTTGCTTCGGCAGCAACGGTAGATACCATCTGATGCACCGTACCAAATGACTGAATCTCAAAAAGAGCTGGCACTTTCACCGTACCCTTTTCAGCAATTTTATTTAAATCATTCCGAACCAAATCAACAATCATTAGGTTTTCGGCTTGTTCTTTCTCTGATGAAATCAACTCTTTCTTTAAAAACTCATCTTCATCGGTGGTTACCCCCCGTTTTGATGTTCCCTTAATCGGCTGCGAATAAACGGTGTTTTCCTCCTTTCGAAGAAATCGCTCCGGTGACTGACAGCAAATCGAAATGTCAGCAAGTTGTAAAAAGCTTCCAAACGGTACGGGACCTATTTCCCGCATCTTTTGATACAACTGAAGCGCAGAACCTTTAAAAGGTGCTTTCATTTGATGCGAAAGAGTAATTTCATAAAAATCTCCCTCCGTAATCAAAAACTGCGACTTTCTGATTTTTTGAATATAGGATTCTCGACTTGTCTGTGATTGCATCCTTTCAAGCTCACATTCTTCTTTAGCTGAAATTCCCTGTTTAATTTCAGCCTCTTTGGGCATTTCGCCACGCATTACCTCTACCTTTTCAGATTGATGATCGTATCGCAACAAAAATCCGGGTATCATAAAATACATATCCGGAGCTCCCACCGGGTCTGCATTAGATGAGATTAACCGTTCGATATGATTCTTTAAGTCATATCCCAAATATCCAAATAACCAGTTATCCACCTGGTTTCTAAATGACTGCAATGCTTGCCAAGGATTTTGGCTGTACTGCTTTTTATCAGTACCGCTGATTTTAAAAATCTTATCGTCATACGCTTTAATTATTCTCTCCGGCTGCGCTGCCAAATATGAAATCTGGGATGAAGGATGATCTTGTGACTGTGATTCCAACAAAATTACATCACCCTGGGAAGCAAAATACCGAGTCAATGAAAACAGATCAGGCATCCCAATTACGATTTTAGCAGTTTTGCATTAACTCGACGAAAAGCAGTATACCGATTTTGTAATTCTTCTATGGCAGAATGATCAATATCAAACTTTTCATCCTCGATTGTTTCCACAGCTAAGACCTCTCGGACTGAGTTACATATCCAAACGGCATCGGCGTCCAAAACATGATCAAGGGAATATTTCCCCTCTTGACACTTCCATCTATTACTTTCTTCTATGATATCCAAAATAATTTTTCGAGTAATACCGGGAATAAGATCACATTCTTCATCGGGCGTAAATATTACATCACCCTTAATCCAAAAAATATTAGCAATGGTTGTCTCTGATATAAAACCATCGATCGTTTGCATCAGGGCATCATCCCCTCCCTTGTCCGCGGCTTGCTGAGCAGCCAAGATGTAGTTAATTCCGTTTGTAAACTTTGTTGATGACGGCATTGATTGGGAAGGGATGCGCCTTTGATCAACAATAGCTAATTTTGGGGGAGAAAAATCATCGGGACAAGCTGAAGCAGTTATAGAGTAATGCGTGCTATTATCATCTTTGGGATGATAGCCCCGCTGCCCATCTCGCCACACTTGTAAACGGATAATAGCATCTTTATGTATCAGCTGTTTCTTTTCCAGGAGCTTCCATAGCTGCTCTTTTAGTACTTCAATCTCTAAATCTAGTTCTACTGCCATCCCCAGTATATGCATTCCGGAATGCAAGCGAGCAATATGGTCTTCAAGGAGAAAAGTTTTTCCATGATAGGTTCGCAAAGTCTCAAAAACGCCATCCCCGTACATTAGTCCGCGAGAAACCACGGGCACAACCGGCTGGTCCGCCGGAGTGATCCTGCCATCAAAAATAAGCCAGTTATTGTTGGTTTCCATTGTTTATAAGTACCCGTAAGCTGTCGTATTGACGGTCATCCGAATATCCTAAGAACACATGCTTAAGGTCAAGCTGTTGATCATACACAAATTGAACAGGTAATCCGGGCATATTGAATTCTGAAAACTGTCTCGATCCTGCCACAAAATGAAAGGGAAACTGATGCTTCTGGATATACTGCTCCACCTCTTGCTTTTGAAGTCCAACAGCGGCCGCCAAAACCTGGACGTCATCTGGATGTTGCTGCTTAATTTGAGCCAGTTCGGTATGCGATTTCAGCGAAGCATTCGACCAGTTCGACCATAAATCCAAGACAATATACATTCCTTTGTAATCGGATACTTTTACGCTATCATCTGACTGAACATTAGTCCACCAGGTTGCCTGAAGGGAATCTTGGGCAAACATGCGCTGCTTAAAATCAGATTTTTCGGCGGTGCGGTTGCTAACAATAAAATAGGCAATCAGGGAGGCGGCCACTATGGCAACGATCAGCAAAAAGGTATTAAAATATTTGGGATCTATACGCATAATTAGTTCTCTTCAGGGGATAATACAGCACCGCAAATGGGCGGGAGCGTAATTACAGCTTCACTATTTGCTATCTCTGTCCGATTACCCGTAACAATATTTTCAAGATGCTTCCCTTCTTCAACTTCAAAATGATCTAGTGGTATTCTGATTTTCTGCGTCCGACCTGAGCGGTTCACGGCCACCAAACAAAACATATGCTTGTTTAAAAAACGGGCAAACACAAATACATTCCGATCATTCTCAGTAAGCAATTCCTGGAATTTACCTTTTCGTAATGCTAAATGTTTATTCCTTATCCCACCTAATTTCTTATACCAGTTAAACAGTTCCTCATCAAATGAATTTTCATCAACAGGACGATCTTTGTCTAGCGGATGGGTAGCCTCTGGCTCATAATCGAATTCTGGCCACACCATTGGTTTCCGATCATCGGGATCGTCAGCCCCCCACATGCCCGCCTCCGTACCGTAAAAAATCATAGGAGCACCCACATACGTATATTGAAATAGCGAAATGAGCCTTTGCAGGCGACGTTCTTTGGTCGTCGGTTTACGAACGTCAAAACCTTCTTCAGGCTTAGTTTCGGTATCAAATTCACGGCCGGGATTCACAATCATCGATGCCAGACGCGGCGTATCGTGACTATCCATCAGGTTCTGTTGCACCAATTCGGCTCCATCCGGCAATCCTTCCCGAATGGATCGCAATCGTTTCATAAAATCAGACGGTGTCAACAGTTGATCAATCATATAATCCTGCACCGCTTCGGTAAATGGATAATTCATAGCAGCGGTAAAGAGCTCGCTATTAACCCACTCACGCCCTTTATCCTTCCAAATTTCTCCCACGGTATAAGCATCGGAATTCATATTTCGAACCACAGAATTCCATTCTTTCCAAAATTTTTGTCCGACCTCTTCGGGGACATCCAGCCGCCAGCCATCAATACCGTCCGACGGATCACCGTCTCCATCGGGATCCATCCAACGTCGCGTAATTGCAAAAATGTGCTCCCGAACAGGTTTTACCAGAGTGCCATGAACTTCCTTTAATTCAGGTAGGCTTTTCACCCCCCACCAGCCGTCGTAATCAAATTTCTGACCGTTGCCATCAGCAAATGATTTGATGGAATACCAGTTTTTATATTTGGATTTCGACTGGTTCTCTTTCACATCTTGAAAGGCCCAAAAATCAGTTCCTGTGTGGTTAAAAACCCCATCAATGATAATCTTCATGCCTCTTTTATGGACCTCTTCGATCAGCTTCAAAAATAACTCATCTGCTGATGTCCACTGCCATGTATCCGGATCTTCGGGATCTTCCTGCTTCATAATTTCCACATCACCTTCGGGATCGGGACCAAAGAAGCGATCAACATGGTGATAGTAACTGGTATCATATTTATGTAGCGATACTGCATCAAAAACAGGATTCAGATAGATTCCACCGATACCCAACTCTTGCAAATAATCCAGCTTATCGATAACACCCTGCAGATCACCTCCGTAACGGCGCTTAAAAACGCCATCGCGAAAAGTATCGCCCAATGATTGTTCCCAGTCAGCCCGTTTATACCAGTCACCTGTCCAAGGTGATATTTCCCACCCCTTGGGACCGCCTACTCTTTCGCGTGTAGGATCGTTGGAAGGATCTCCATTCCGAAAACGCTCGGGAAAAATTTGATACCAGATTACATGCTTAGACCAATCCGGTGCATGATAAGATGTGTTAACAGGATTTCCATTGTTTGATGTGTGATCGAGAGGGTGTTCCATTACATTATATCAGCATGCAAACTTTTAAATAGAAATAATATCGGCAGTACGAAGTAACTCTTTATCCATTTTGGGATTTTGTTTCGTTGCCTTTTCAAAATCGGTATAATAAATTTCCCGATTTCGGATACCAACCATAATGTCTTTTTTTCCATCTTTCAACGCCTCCACAGCAATCACACCAAGCCTGCTTGCCAATACCCGGTCGGCACAGCTCGGACGTCCACCCCGCTGTACGTGCCCTAGAATAGTTACTTTTGTCTCGTAGCGATCACCAAATTCTTCTTTTACTTTTTCCTCGAGATCATAAACACTTCCATTATTATCTCCTTCAGCAACAATAACCAGCCGTGATGTTTTATTCCGTTTTGATGTTCTTGCCAGCGATTCAAAAAGCTTTTCAACACCCCGGTCTTCTTCGGGAATCAAGACCTCCTCAGAACCCGCGGCAATACCTGAATACACAGCAATAAATCCGGCATCGCGACCCATAACCTCGATAAAAAACAGTCGATTGTGAGAAGTTGCGGTATCACGAATTTTATCAACAGCATCAACGACCGTATTTACGGCTGTATCAAATCCCACGGTAAAGTCAGTACCGTAAATATCGTTGTCGATGGTTCCCGGAATACCCACAATGGGTAGATCAAACTTTTCGCCAAATTCCATTGCACCGGTGAACGTTCCGTCCCCCCCGATCACTACGAGACCATCAAGCTCGTGCTTCTTAATATTCTCCCAAGCCTTTTGCATACCTTCTTCCGTTTTAAAATCGAGACTGCGGGCAGATTTTAAAATCGTCCCCCCCTGGTGAATGATATGCTTTACCGAGCCCGCATCCATTTTTTCTATGTCATTCTGGATCAGTCCCTCATATCCATGGCAAATTCCATAGGGAGTTATATTATAGTACACACAAGTTCGCACGACCGCACGTATGGCGGCATTCATGCCCGGCGCATCTCCACCGGATGTTAATACACCTATTCGTTCCATTATTTACTGAAAATTGTAATTCTTAATTATTTCGATGTGCTAAATACAAATATCAAATGTCCAATTTTGACCGCTTAAGATAACGATTATTGCAGATCAAAAATAAGTTTTCTGCACTGTTCTTTTAACATGGGATCATCGGGGGTTCGGCTTTCCAACTCCACTGCACTTTCACATACTGAAATAGCTTGCTGGTCGTGTCCCATCTCTTCGTACACCTTGGCCAAATCATAGTAGTACAAGATGTTATTATCGTTAAAATCTATAGCTTTTTGGATAGCATCGGCAGCTTTTTGATTACTTGCATCACCGGGAATACCGCCAAATAATGTATTGGCCGCCGCGCGCTCAACCCAGCTCAAGTTCGCCACCTTAAAATGCCAGCGTCCAAGTACGTGCCATGCTCCCGCGTGATTTTCGTCGTAATTCAATGCCTTATCAGCGTGTTTTTTAATGGCGCGGGAAGCGGCAACACGTTCACGAGCTCCCGATATAAGTGCCTTACGTCCCATTGCGACCGCCATCACAAAATGAGATTGGGCATCAGTTGAATCTACTTCAAGCGCGCGTTCCGCAAGGTCAATTCCACGATTAAAATATTCTTTTTGATCACCCTCATCATTAAATCTATTACCGATCCGAGAATACAAGAAGCTGGCCCGCCAAAGCGCCTTATAATTTTCAGGTTCTTCTTCTAGAATATCACGATAGAGTTCCAGCGCCTCTTTTTCCTCAAAAGATTCATAAAGGGAGTCGGCTTGCTGTTTTTGATCCACAAGATCTTGCTGGGCAAATAGCAGAAATGGAAATGCAAAAAATGCAAAAGTAGCTATAATGCTTTTTTCAAGTACGCTCATAAAGATAAAATTGTGTCAAACCTATTGTTTATTGAATGCAGCGGGATAATATATTTATCACAACTCATTGATACCACCGTTGGCATCAATTTCATATTCGGTTGTGATAGTATTTTTTTGCTCTAACGGATACTTGATGTCACGAATAGTCTCCGATCGTATAAAAATACTATTCTCTTTGCTATTCACGGATATATCTGTTTGGATACTACGTGCCGGAATCTGTTCATATATTCCAACGGTATCAAAGCTTCGTAACTCTTTACCGCTAAAAGTAGCAACAATAACTTCTGCATCACGATAAGCTGAAGGGTACTCTAACAAAAACCATCGCACCATTTGTAACTCCAAAGATTGTTCGCCCACCAGCGTTAACCTTTGACTTTCTTCCTCAATATAACATGATTCTGCTTTTGCTTTTAACCCTTCCAAAACCTCCCAATCAAGAAACAAAGGAGATTCCAAGATAGACTTGGAGCTACAATCCGATATTTCGATTAAATCATCCGCTAAATTTTCAGAATGGTCGTTACTTTTTAATTCCTTATCTGTACTTTTTTTAAAGGAGGAATAATCTTGTGAATTAAGATACTGTTGATCTACTTTTTGTTCCTGTTCTTCAGAACACGAAGCAGAACTTACAACAACAAATACAATGAACAAATAAAGGAACTTTCCTTTAGCCATGACAGCTACTTAATTGCAATTATTTAGAAGCACCTTCTTGTACCGGTTCATTTTCCTCTTTCCCGTTGGTGTCTCCATAATTCCGCATCACGTAATCATCCAGGATACTTCGAAATTCTTCGCCAATGCCTTCACCGCGGAGCGTAGTATAATGCTCACCATCCATATAAACAGGGGCTTTAGGTTCTTCAAAGGTACCGGGCAGCGAAATACCGATGTTCGCATTACGAGATTCACCCGGGCCATTTACTACACATCCCATTACTGCAACATTCATTGTCTCAACTCCCGGATATACATCGCGCCAGATCGGCATCATTTCACGCAGGTAGTCTTGAATTTCATCAGCAAGCTCCTGAAAATAGGTGCTGTTTGTACGTCCACAGCCGGGACATGCCGTTACCTGTGGCACAAAGTTACGGATGCCGAGCGATTGCAAAATCTGTTGACAAATTCGAACCTCTTTTGCACGATCCCCACCCGGTTTAGGCGTAAGCGAAACACGGATGGTATCGCCGATTCCCTGCTGCAATAATACCGATAGCGCAGCCGTACTAGACACTGTTCCTTTCATGCCCATACCCGCTTCGGTAAGGCCCACATGCAGCGGATAATCGAGTAATTCGGCTATCCGTTCGTATACATGTACAACATCCTGCACATGAGACATTTTACAGCTGATAACAATTTTATTGGATGCAAGTCCCACACTTTCAGCCAGCTCAGCAGACCGTCGCGCGCTTTCAACCATGGTGTCCAGCATAACCTGCTTGGACGACTTGGGAGTTTCGAGTTCACTGTTGGCATCCATTTTCTTGGCTAATAACTTCTGATCGAGCGATCCCCAGTTAACACCAATACGCACCGGCTTGTCATGTTTTATCGCTTGCTCTACAATAGTGCAAAAGTTTTCATCCCGGGTTTTAGTTCCGGTATTGCCGGGATTGATGCGAAATTTGGATAAGGCTTGTGCCGCCTCGGGGTAATCGACCAGCAGCTTGTGGCCGTTGTAATGAAAGTCACCGACAATAGGTACCGTTACATCATCTGCAAGCAGTTTTTCCTTGATCTCGGGGACGGCCTTTGCCGCAGCGTCATTATTTACGGTAATACGGACAATTTCTGATCCTTCTCTATGCAAGTACTTAATCTGTTCTGCCGTAGCATCAACGTCCGACGTATCGGTGTTCGTCATCGACTGCACCACAATAGGTGCACCACCGCCTACCGGCACATCACCAACCATTACTTGTATAGAATCTCGTCGTTTAATGTGAGACATAATATCTTTGTTTGTTTTTCTGATCGTACCCTAATGAACCACAGGTACGATAAAAATCATTCAAATTTTCGCAATTAATTTTTATTACTCAGCTCAAAGAGTTTTTGTTTTTCTTTATCAGTGAGACCATCATATCCTTTTTGAGAAATCTTCTCCAAGATGGCATCAAGCTCAGTCTGATCCGATTCATCAACAACCTCCACATCAGAAACGGAATACATATTTTTATTTTTAGGGCTGGATTTCTTCTTCTGATAGGTTCCCTTTAAGCGATACCAAAACTGTTCAACAGGTAACACCCAGCGGCTTAAATCATTGCCCTGGCGGTGATATTTCATCAACAAATAGCCAATGCCGGCTCCCGCAAGGTGTACAATTCGCGCTGTGCCATCTGATGATCCCAACAGCAATGCATCAATGGCAATAAGTCCAGCTACCAGATAACGTGCCTGGATGGGTGGAAGTAAAATCAGCATAATAGGCATGGTGGGATAAAGCATCGCAAATGCAACCATGATGCCATAAACAGCACCCGAGGCTCCAATTACGGGATTAAATCCCAGCACTGGAGCCGCAACAATATTGAACAACGCTCCACCAATACCGGCGCCAAAAAAGAGGACCGAAAATGTCCGAGGTCCCATCGACTCTTCAACCGAACGTCCCAGCCACCAGAGCCAGAGCATATTAAAAAGCAGGTGAAATGCGCCACCATGTAAAAACATATAGGTAACGGCTCTCCAAGGCTGAAAAAGTGCCGTCTGCCACTCAGGATAAAACGCAAATGCATCAATAAATAAATTGCTATAGGCAGGACTGAAGATACTCAGCAGCGTTTGCATGATAAAAACGGCTACGTTGATCGTAATAATCACACGAATTGCCACCGGCAATCCCCAATAACCGCGCTTTACTGAGTTACCGAAAGAGTCGTTATACATATTGGTAGTCCACCATTAATGCTGTTGCTGCATTGCGTAAAGTTAACAAAAATTTCCTGTTAGTAGTAAGATTCTTCACTTTTTAATCCCCAATATTTTATCAGGATAAAGCCTACAAGCATTCCTCCCAGGTGGGCAAAATGCGCTACCCCAGAGTTAGCCCTGGTTAAGCCGCTGATGAGTTCAATAGCTCCAAAAATAGCAACAAAGTACTTGGCTTTTATGGGGATAGGTGGAAAAAGAAGCATTATTGGACGGTTGGGAAACATCATCCCGAAAGCCAGCAGAATACCATAAACGGCTCCCGAAGCACCCAATGTAGGAGCACCACCTCCGCCAATCAGCATGTGCAGTAAAGCAGCTCCAATACCGGTTAAAAAGTAGTAGATTACAAAACGATTAGTACCCCAGAAATTTTCAATGGCCTGCCCAAACATCCACAGGGCGAAAAGGTTGAAAAAGATATGTCCAAAGCCGGCATGCAGAAACATATAAGAGATCAGCTGCCAAACGCCAAAACGTCCAGAGCCAATAGGCCAAAGAGCTCCATAGGTAAATAAATACTCTGAAACTACGGGCGTGCTAAGAGCTACAAAAGCCAGTAAGTTGATAATCAGCAAGTGTTTTACTGCCGGAGGAAATATCGAAAGTTGCGTATTGGGGCTGTATTGCGGGGATTGATAATTCAAGAATAAATAATATTTATTAGTAATTTATTTTGGTGGAATATACGGTTCCTGTCCGTCAATTCTAATAGCTCATATCACTCGAAATTTGCCTACTAATAGATACGAACTTAGATGCTTTTTGTTGTCATCTATTAAAAGTGAATTGATAAATGAAAAAAATAACCATCCATACAGCTGAGCGCTACGCGGGGAATAAATACAGATCTGTAAAAAAGATATCCATTATTCTGTTAATGGTAATGGATATAAATGTGTACCAAGTACCAAATATAAAACCCTCAGGGATTTGAGTACCCTGAGGGCTAAAATAAATAACCGCTAATCAAATGCCTTTATTTAACAAACAGCATTTCCCGATAGATGGGTAACGGCCAGTAGTCATCGGCTACATGACGCTCCAGATAATCAACCGAATCACGAATCTTTACCATTGCCGGTCGTACGTTATCCTTCACATAACTAGCACTTTCCAAGACCGATTCTCCGTTACCTTGAAGAACAATCTCTCGAAGCTCCTCCAAAGCATCGTTGAGATCATTTAATCCAGTATTCACCTTTTTAAGCATCTCAAGTGATCCTCTGTTTTCAAGGCCCAATCCATCAATGCGCTCTACATTATCAGCAAGCTCATTCATGTATCGCACGGCAGCCGGATATATCATAGTTTTTGCCATCGCTTCGGTAGTATCCGCTTCAATATTAAGCGTGGTTAAATATTGTTCGGCCCAGATTTCTTGTCGTGAATGTATCTCCCGCTTATTAAGCACTTGGTGCTTCTCAAACAGATCGATATTTTTATCATCTGTTAACATTGGAAGCGCATCCATGGTAGTAGGAAGGTTAAGTAATCCGCGCTCTTCTGCTTCTTTTTCCCACTCCTCTGAGTATCCATCACCATTAAATATGATATCCTTGGAATCGGAAAGTGCTTCTCGAATCACTTCACCCAGCGATTCTTCCAAAGGTTCGCCATCTTCGACTTTCTCCTCAAGGTCAGTGCAAAGTTTATCAATAGCATCGGCCACAATTGTATTTAATACAACAATGGGGAATGAGATCGATTGACTGGAACCTACAGCACGGAACTCAAACTTGTTGCCAGTAAATGCAAAAGGTGATGTTCGGTTACGATCGCCAGCATGCTTGGGCAGCGAAGGCAGTACAGGTGTTCCCAATCCAAGTAGACCGCCTTGTTTGGATTCCTTTGCCCCACCGTTGAGCAGTTGATCAATCACATCTGCCAACTGCTCACCGATATAAGCAGAAATAATGGCCGGCGGTGCCTCATTGGCTCCAAGACGATGATCGTTACCTGCATGTGCAATGCTAATTCGTAGCAGATCCTGATGTTCATAAACGGCTTTCAAAATAGCGGTAAAGAAAAACAGAAACTGCATATTGTCGTGCGGATTGTCACCCGGCTCAAGCAGATTCATTCCATCACTGGTACTAAGCGACCAGTTAAGGTGTTTGCCACTCCCATTCAAACCGTCAAAAGGTTTTTCATGCAGCAGACATTCAAAGCCATAATTACGTGCTATTCGCTTTAATGTAATCATCATCAACTGCTGATGATCGGCTGCAATATTGCATGTTTCAAAAATGGGTGCAATTTCAAATTGTCCCGGCGCTACTTCATTATGACGCGTTTTAACGGGAATACCGAGCTTATAAAGTTCTTTCTCAGCTTCAAGCATAAACGATAATACCCGCTCTTGGATAGTGCCAAAATAATGATCATCAAGTTCTTGGCCTCGCGGTGGTTTAGCTCCAACAAGCGTTCTGCCAGATGTCATTAAATCAGGACGACGATAGAAAAACTCCTGATCAATTAAGAAATACTCCTGCTCACAACCTACGGTCGATGAAACCCGCTTGGCATCAACATCAAAAAGGTTAAGTGCTCTTTTGGTTTGTTTATCCAGCGTTTCATTGGAACGCAAAATAGGCGTTTTATGATCAAGCGCTTCTCCGGACCATGACGCAAAAGCAGTAGGAATACACAGGTAACAACCATTGTCATTCTCCATGATAAAAGCCGGCGATGTAGGATCCCAAGCAGTATAGCCACGGGCTTCAAACGTCTGCCGCAATCCACCACTGGGAAAACTGGAAGCATCAGGTTCGCCTTGAATAAGATCTGATCCCGAGAATTCGGCAATCGCTCCCCCTCCCTGGTTAGGAGTAATAAAACTGTCATGTTTTTCAGCAGTTAACCCTGTCAACGGCTGAAACCAGTGCGTAAAGTGAGTAGCCCCCTTTTCAGTAGCCCAATCTTTCATAGCCACAGCAACAGCATCAGCTACTTCAGAATTTAGCTGTTCCCCTTCTTCAATTGTCTTTTCCAGATCTTTCCAAATAACTTCGGGAAGCCGCTCTTCAAGGTCTTCCTGTTGAAACGTATTTTCACCAAATATTTCGGTAATATTCATTGCCTCTCTTCCTTCCCCATTAGATTTTGGTGACCAGTTTCGAGCAGCCGCCAAAGGATCGTATCGTCTCATTGCTTTTGTCATTGGAGTAATTAATTGTAATTGATTGTTAGAATTTTAAACTGCCCTTAATATAACTGATACTCAAACTATTACACAAATAATTTAATTATATTTTTATTAACATATTATTTTTAAAGGTAATAACATTAATAGTATTAAATTATTTAATTAAAAAAGACTTTATTGTTATTTTTGGCTAAATTTATTTAACAAAAAATGGAAATAGCTTGTTTTTTTAAGCGAGAAATTTATTCCTATAATTGGAGCCAAACTTTTCCACAATTTTTCCTTCAATTTATATATGACTAACTCGAAAAGGCTGAGCATTTGGATCAAAGCTGCGCGACCTCAAACCCTGCCCGCCGCCTTTGTTCCTGTCTGCGTTGGAGCCGCTTTAGCCTATCACGATCAGCTCCTTTTATGGGATGCTACAATCGTTGCCCTGATGTGTGCTTTTCTTATTCAAATAGGCACCAACTTTGCCAACGATTATTTTGATTTCAAAAAGGGTGCCGATACTGACCAGCGAATCGGTTTCGAACGTGCTACAGCTAAAGGACTCATTTCTGCTGATGCCATGCGCAATGCCACCATCATTACAATGGGACTGGCTTTTCTTTTGGGCCTATATCTCGTTTGGCATGCAGGCTGGGCTATCTTCTGGATTGGCACAGCTTCCCTCATTTTTGGGATACTTTATACCGGCGGCCCTTTTCCACTCGGCTATAATGGGCTCGGAGATATTTTCGTGTTTGTTTTCTTTGGAATTGTTGCCGTTATGGGTACCTATTATGTAAATGCCCTGGAATGGAGTAACGCTTCTTTCTGGGCCTCGTTAGCCGTAGGAGCACTGGCTACAAATATTTTGGTCATCAATAACCTGCGCGATGTTGACCAGGATAAAATTGCCGGGAAAAACACGCTCGGCGTCATTTTGGGCGAAGGTGCCCTCCGCTGGGAGTACCTGCTGATGTTATTACTTGCATTGGCTATACCTCCTCATTTTTATTTTCAGCTGGGATATGAGGCAACCATATTTCTTCCGTTTTTAATCAGTCCCTACGGATTTACGCAACTTTATAAAGTCTGGTTCTGGGATGATAAACACAAGTTCAATAAAGTGTTGGAACATACTGCTCGTTTCATGACCTTTTATGGAATCTTATTTAGTATCGGAATTATTGTGGATCATTTATGAAGTTATCCTGCTACTCATATAAGCTCCCGTTTTCTGAACCGCTGCAAACGAGCGGCCAAACCTTTCAACATCGCAAGGGATTTATCTTATCATACACGACCGAAAAACATCAGCTTTACGGAGAAGTAGCACCCCTACCCGGATTTTCCACTGAATCCCACAAGTCAGTCCAAAAAATCCTGACCTCTACTCATGACACAATCAGCAAAAAATTAGCCCACTCATATACAGTGAGCAAACTTTACGAGTTTTACCAGGATGAAGATATTCCTCCCTCGGTGCAATTTGGTCTGGATACACTTGCTTATCAGATCGAAGCCCGTAACAATAAACAATCGCTGCTCTCTTATTTGTTTGCAGATGCATCCCCAAAAATTTTAGTCAATGCATTGATTTCGCTTCAGGGAAACGATGTTTTAAAAGATGTAGCAGATAAAGTTGCATCAAGATTCAATACCGTCAAATGCAAAATCGGACTCAACTTTGAAGAAGAACTTGGCTTGCTTAACAAAATCAAAAGCAAATATCCCGATCTGACTATAAGAGTCGATGCTAATCAAGCCTGGGATCTTGACGAAGCTATCGATCACTGCAATAAACTCAATAAACTGGATATAGAATATTGTGAAGAACCACTGAATGAGATTACTCCAGCAAATCTTGAGCAATTATCTAAAAACACTTCCCTACCTTTAGCTCTGGATGAATCAACGACCCAACATTCTTACTGGCCAAACTTACTTCCCTTTACCAATTACCTTATTATTAAGCCAATGGTAATTGGCAGTTTCCAAAAAAATATTGAAACAAAACGACTTACAAACACTCATAATAATAAAGTAGTAGTTACGTCCAGCCTTGAAAGTAGCGTTGGTCGATATTTTACAGGTTTAATGGCAGCGGGATTGGGATCACCAAACAAAGCACACGGTCTTTCAACTGGCTTTTTGTTAGCTAAGGATATTTTCCCTGAAAAACATGTTATTTCAGAGGGATCTATTGATCTATCTGCCCGACATTTACCAACGATCAATTTTGATCAACAACAGTTTTTTACAAAACTTTTTTAGAATTGGGTAATTCAGATCAAATACCAACATTTTCAGCACCCCGAGATGATGACCTGTTCCTGGGCTCAAGCTTTGGCTTGCACTCCTATGGCGATCTCAAGCAATTTGAACGCTTTTTTCTACAATTCCTTTTCGATTTTGATCACAATTTTGAGAAACCGGTAGGATTCCTTGCCCCCTCTTCTGATACCCTTATTTTTTCAATTGCTGCATGCTGGAATCTTGGTATTCCCTTCGTTTCTTTTGATATGAAAGCTACTTCGAATGAGCTTCATCGTCAATTTAAGCAGGTGGACCCAGGGTTGGTTTTTACTACTCAAGAGCTTCAATCAAATATTGACCATCCCAACACCATTGATATCAAACAAATTGATTTAATGCGATCGCTTGAAATTGATGTTGCACTCGGTTTCGAAGCTAAAAATTATACTCCAGCGACTGAGCCTGATGAGGTTTTTGGATATTTTTTTACTTCAGGAACTACTACCGGAACGCCGAAGATTGTCCCGCTCAAACGCCGCCAGATGCTTTTTGCAGCAAAAGCATCAGCCCAAAATTTCAAGCCTCGTAAGAATCATTTCTGGCTACTCTGCTTGCCATTAAACCACATTGGTGGCATTTCAATCATTTTGCGATCTCTCCTCTATGGGTCTGCAATTTTTAGAATGAAAAGCTTTCATTCTAAAATGATCACTACCTTTTTAACTGAAAATAAGCTTTTCCAGGCAGCATCATTAGTTCCAACAATGCTAAAACGCTTACTGGAACGATCCGGTTTTTTTGTCCATCAAAACTTTAAGGCAATTTTGCTTGGGGGTGGTCCTATTGACACAGACCTTATCAAAGAGTGCAGGAACAAGGGCATTCCGTTGGTTCCAAGCTACGGGATGACCGAAACCTGTGCTCAAATTGTAGCCAATCCTATCCTTAAACCCAGCGGTACGTATGGACCTTTAAAAAGTGTTGGGACTATTTTTGAGCCAAATAAAATTCAAATCCGGGATGAAAACAAAGAAGCGGTCAGTATTAATACAACGGGCGAAATATGGATTAAGGGACCACAGGTTTTTGATGGATATTTAAATCTGGGCAGTAATGACTTTTTTGACGAGGAAGGATGGTTTAGAACGGGTGATTTTGGCTACTTTAATGCTAACAATCAGCTTTTTATTGATACCCGTCGTTCCGACCGCATAGTAACAGGTGGGGAAAATGTATCTCCTTTTGAAGTAGAATCTAAGCTCAACGAGCTAACCGATATTAAAGAAGCTGCCGTATTTGGAATAACAGATAAAGAATGGGGACAAAAAGTTGTAGCCGCTATAGTCACAAAAAACGGTGAAACTATTAATCTCTCATCTATTAAAGAGAACTTAAAACAAAAGCTTGCCGAGTATAAAATTCCCAAAGAGATTATTCAGGTAGAAAAGCTTCCTAAAACAAGAACGGATAAAATTATTCGCGGCAAATTACCTGAACTATTTTCAGATCAAACAAAATGAGAGTAAATATCTTAATACGAGCCGGTCTCTTTAGCTAATGTACTTCAATCCCTTTGTACCAATATCTGATCGGAAGTATTTATTTTCGAAATCGACCTTGTTCACTTCTTTATAGGTTTTTTTGATAGAATCTTTAAGAGAATCACCAGCACCAACTACACTCAGAACACGCCCCCCGTCGCTATAAATTTTACCATCCTCAGTCTTGGTCCCGGCATGAAAAACAAGAGCATCCTCAGCGACATCATCTATTCCTTTAATCTCTTTTCCTTTTTTGTAATCCAGCGGATATCCATCCGAAGCCATAACAACACAGCAACGATATTTATCATCGATTCTAACCTCTCTGGTATTCAACTGTTCATTTACGGCAGCATCCATTAAATCCAAAAAGTCAGATTCCAGCGAAGGTAATACCGCTTGTGCTTCCGGATCCCCCAGCCGACAATTGAATTCAACGACTTTTGGTCCTTCCTCGGTTATCATTAGTCCGCAATACAGAATACCTTTATACGGATTTTCATCCAACAGCATAGCCGATATAGTTGGCAGTATAACCTCTTTTTCCACACGCTGAAGCATGCGATCACCTATCACGGGAGTAGGACAATAGGCACCCATACCGCCCGTATTTAAACCAGTATCACCATCTCCGATGCGTTTATGATCCTGGGCGTAATGTAAAATTTTGGCCGTTTTCCCATCCGATATAACAAATACCGAGGCCTCATCCCCTTTCAAAAATTCTTCGACAACCAACTCTTGAGCCGCTTCCTTAAAGCGCTCATCTTCTTTTAAATCATTTAACCGTTTTTCGACTTCTTCGTCCGATTCACAAATAAAAACGCCCTTTCCACCCGCCAAGCCGTCGGCCTTCAAAACAACAGGATACTCGTCCTTGCTTTTGATTATTTTCAGCGCTTTATCAAACTCATCACGGCCATAGGTTTGGAAATCAGCAGTAGGAATTCGATTCTCCTTCATAAATTCATTGGCAAACTTTTTACTGCCTTCGAGCTGTGCCGCTACCTTCGATGGACCAAAAACCTTGTGCCCCTTTTCTTCCAGAAAATCGGTAATGCCATCTACCAATGGTTTTTCAGGCCCTACAACGGTTAACGCTATATCATTTTCTTCAATAAATACCAGAATCCCTTCAAAATCTGAAAGGTCAAGATCTATATTAGTACCTACCTGAGCCGTGCCCGGATTCCCCGGGGCAATGAAAAGCTCATCCAGCCGATCTGATTTGGCAATACTCCAAGCCATTGCATGTTCACGTCCACCGCTGCCCAGTAGTAATACATTCATAAATTATCAGCTATTGAAGATTCTAAATCGTTTTATACTTTTACTTTGGGGGATGATATTACCATTAAGAAAGCTCATCGGCAATATGGATAATATCTGTAAAACTATCGGCTTTAAGTGAGGCTCCGCCAATAAGTCCACCGTCAACATCGGGCTGTTCCAAAAGTTCTTCAGCGTTATGGGGCTTCATACTGCCGCCATATAAAATGCGAACCTGATTTGCGGTATCATCTGAATAAAGATCTGCTACCTCTTCCCGAATCATCTTATGCATTTCCTGTGCTTGATCAGGGGTTGCCGTTTCTCCGGTTCCAATCGCCCAAATGGGTTCATAAGCTATAACAAGGCTAGAAGCATCTTCGTCTTCTACTCCGATTAAAGCAGCCTGTACCTGTTTCTTTACACGCAGTTTATGCTCATTGGCCTTACGTTGTTCAAGAGATTCGCCAACACAAATTACCGGTTTTATCTCGTCATTTAATGCCTTATTTACCTTTGCATTCACTGTTTTATCTGTTTCACCAAAATACTGGCGGCGTTCGGAATGACCCAGAATCACATACTCACAATTTACCTCCCTAAGCATCTCGGTGCTCACTTCACCCGTAAAAGCACCATTATCTTCGGAATGAACATTTTGGGCTCCCAGTTCAAGACCTCCGATATCCTGTAATTCAACCGAGGCCGTAGTTAGCGAAATGGTAGGGGGACATACCAACCCATCAACGGCGTCAGGCATTTCCTCAATAATATCTTTTATGGCCTGCAGGAGAGTCGATGTTTCCTTGGGACCACAATTCATTTTCCAGTTTCCAGCAATTAAAAATCGTCTCATGATGCAGGTTCCTCGTTGTTATCTTTATTAATAATTTTCTGAATACCTTGAATTACATCTTCAAATTCATTGCCCACGTACTTCCTGATAATTTGTCCATTCTCATCTACAAGAAAGCGCGTAGGTATCAAACGAATATTAAATTTTTCCAGCAATTCTTCTCGATCAAATGCCTGTGCATCGGCTACCGGCCACGGCTTTACTCGCTCTTCAAAAAAAGCATCAACTGTAACCTGGCTCTCATCAAGAGGTAATGTTACAACCTCCAATCCATAGTTTTTGTAGATACTGTGAATTACAACGGTCCGGTCGAACTGCTCCTGATACAATTGATTGCTCAACCGGGTAACTTCAAGGATATAAGGAGTTCCGGAAAGCGAATCACGGCTTATAACTTTTCCATTTTGTGAAAACTGAAATTCAGGAATAGCATCGCCCGGCGACAGGTAGTTGATATCATAGCTCATGGACTCAACCCAATTGCTCGTTGAATCTTCGGGATATTCTTCTTTAAAAGCAGTTAGTTCTTGTTGCGCCTTATCGACTCGAGCACTGTCGTAAAGCAGTTTTATCCTTTCGCGGGCAATATTTTTAGAGCTATTTGCTGATTCTGTTATTTGTGCTAATGAATCCAGATATACCAGCGCCGAATCGAGCCCCTTGTTCTCTGCCATATAACGTTTGCCAAATGTTGCTCCAAGGTCACTTAAATCGTCGTGATCATCAACAATACGAATACGATTCATCATTTGGGGCTTGTCAAAACTTTCGAGAATTTTTATCGCCTCCCGAGCAGCAAAATTTGATGCAAAAGTGCCCTCTTCTTCCTCATAAACATCCCAATAAAGATTAGTCCATTTTTGGAGCTCATCGCGCAGGGTATCTCCTTTAAGCTGACCGGCCCGCGCCACCTGCATTACCCGGCGAAAATTCTTACCCAACCGTTGATAGGTTTCCATCGCATCATGCTCGCGGGATGCAATATTTAGCGTTTCCCTGATGTTAGGAAGCTGGCCCGTAATAAAAACGGAGTCATCCTCAGCCAGTATAACACCTCCCCGCGCCAAATTTCTATTATTACGACTTATAATTAATGGATATCGGCGTTTTTCCTGAAACGTTGCCATCCCCGAAAAGCTACCATTAGAATCGGTAACGGCGTGGTAAAGCGTATCGGCATCAGCATTGGCAGAATCTTTTTTTATGATAGTAAATCCAATGCCTGAAAAATCTCCACTGGAATCTATGGTATCTGAAACGGTAAAACTACCCGAGATGTGTGCCGTTTTACTTTCAGGCTCACTTGAACATCCCCAACTGATTACCCCGATAACCAGAACAATGAAATAATACTTTAATTTGGTTAGCATATATTCTTACTGGAATAAATGTTTTATTTTCTGATAACTTTGTTATTCTTGGGTTAAGCGGTCCGAAATCATCTCACGTACCATTTCCGGATTGGCCTTGCCTTGCGAACGCTGCATAACCTGTCCTATAAAAAAGCCTATTAACCCCTTTTTACCATCTCTGTAACGCTCTACTTCATCCGGATGTTCTTCGATAACTTCGTCAACGATGGGCTCCAAGAAATCGGTATCTGAAACCTGAACCAAATTCATTTCTTTCGCCAGCTCTTCGGCGGTCTTTTCCTCCTCAAGCATTGCATTATAAATTTCCGTCATTGCTGATGAATTTATTTTATCATCATCCCTTAGCTGTACCAAGCCTGCAAGCCGTTCCTCAGAAATGGGAAATTCCTTAATGCCAATACTACGGTCATTTAACGTGCGCAACACCTCGGTTAAAATTAAATTGGAAACCGCTTTTGGATTACCTGCATGGTGCAAAACATCTTCATAAAAATCTGCAAGGTACCGATCTTCAGTCAGCGTTTGCGCATCATCATCACTCATATCATACTCGTCAATAAATCGCTGCTTGCGCACATCAGGCATCTCAGGCAGATCTTCCTTGATATCTTCTAGCATTTCGTCGGTTACCACCACCGGAGGAATATCCGGCTCGGGAAAGTAGCGATAATCATGGGCTTCTTCCTTAGAACGCATCATTCGGGTCTCCATCTTGTCGGCATCCCATAGCAACGTCTGCTGTACAACTTTTTCGCCTGATTCAATAAGATCAATCTGACGCTCAATTTCGAACTCAATAGCTCGTTCAACATTGCGGAATGAGTTCATATTCTTAAGCTCCGTTCGCGTACCAAACTCTTCTTGTCCTTTACGTCGAACCGAAACATTAGCGTCACAACGCAGACTTCCTTCTTCCATGTTCCCGTCACAGATTTCTAAATATTGCACAATCTGCTTTATGCGCTTTAAATACTCGTATGCTTCTTTGGCTGATCGGATATCTGGCTCAGATACGATCTCGATAAGAGGAACGCCCGCACGATTTAAGTCGATCAACGTGTTAAACGGATCCTGATCGTGAATAGATTTTCCGGCATCTTCCTCCATGTGGATACGTGTAATGCCGATCTTCTTATCTATTCCATCTGTCGTTATATGAATATGTCCGTCGTGACAAATGGGCGTATCATATTGCGAAATTTGGTATCCTTTGGGGAGATCCGGATAAAAATAATTCTTGCGTGCAAAAATTGATTTTCGTGCGATATCACAACTGGTAGCGAGTCCCATCTTAATAATATACCGCACCAGATTTTCGTTGAGTACCGGCAACGTTCCGGGATGCCCCAAACAAAGCGGTGAAATCTGCGTGTTGGGCGATCCGCCAAATTCTGTTGAAACCGGGGCAAAAGCTTTACTTTCTGTTAGTAGCTGGGCGTGTACTTCGAGCCCAATAACTGCCTCATAATTATCGTGAACCGAACTGCTCATTACTTGTAATTTATATTACTCTTTATGGATATTCTGAAACCTATGTCATCCCGAAATGAAGTCACAATGGCACAACGACCTTAGTCTATTTTTGTGAACTCATTTTGATGACGAAAGATATTAAACGTCTGGGACTTTTATTAATCATTCTCATATAAATTCAGCACATCGTAATACATTATAATGAAACATAAAGAACTGCATGTATTCGAAGAAAGCAACCACCTTTTATGGGGATTAATCATTCTGGTTGCCACCGCTTTAGGTACCTATATGCTGGTAGGTTCTTTTGTGACGATGGAATGGTATCCCTTTAATATTAGACAGCTATTGGCACTGGGGCTTTTTGGGATTAGTTTCGCCGGCATCATCAAATTATCAGAACCACTATACCATTTTGTTCTCTATTTCGATGATGACATACTACTCATTGATATCAAAAAGGGAGATGTAAATACCAATACCCTGCAGATACCTGTTGATCATATTCAGTACCTTAAATTTGCCCCACATAATACCCGCGATGCCGACGAGGCCTTGTTCGATTTCTCTACGAGCTATCATTTGCTCTATAAGAAAAAAGATGATGATGCTTTTTATAAATTACTCGGAGATCAATCCGCATCAATTACCCTAAAGGTGGACGATATAGCTGATATTATGCGTTTTATCAGCAAACGAAATCCGGATATTGAAATTCCGAGAGAACAAGCCAACTACTTTAATCTTTGAGTCTATATTTTTGGAACACTCTACATATTAGCCTCAACCTCGTTATTCAATTCGATGTAACAGGCAATTTTTTTCAATCTTTCAGTAGAAAAAGTTAAAAACGCGGCCAAAGTTTAGTTATCTGCCCTTCAGGATTATTATCTCAAAGTTAAAAGCTATAATAGCCAGCCACCTTATGATAATTTTAAAAATCATGCTCTTCGAAAATAATAACAGTCTTGGATATCTAACTTTGTATAATCCTCAGTGTTAAGCATTTTTATTGAAACGAAGGGAAAAACTTTCGATTTAACGCTTGAGACTGAAAAACTTCTTACAGAAATACCTTAATAAAACCTGTTCTACGAATGTCTATATCGTATACTTTAATATCCAATGCCGGAACCCTCTAATTTACCATTTATATAAACCACCAATGACTTTATTTAATTATAAATTTTAATCCACTATATAATTTATTTAGAAATACCCTATTCTAATCTTTTATTTTTAAGGGTGTAAGCGCTTTCGGTCATCAAAGAATTCATATCCTTAAGAGCCACAACACATTCACCATAATTATGCTTATACTTAGCACTTAAAATTGGCGGTAATATTAAGCGCCGATTTTTATTTTTCGAGCTGGAATAATAAAACGCTAAAGGAATTTAAAAACACTTATCAATGAGTAAGCATTCACATCCCCGTAGTAAAGTTGGACTCGACTATATAGGGTTAGAAAATAATGAAAAAGCTATTTGGAACCTCACACCTCCAGAACTTTACGAAGAGGCTATTGAAAATGGAGAAGCGACTCTTACAAAGGATTATGCGCTTCGTGTTCTAACTGGAAAATACACCGGACGATCGCCTAAAGATAAATTTATAGTCGATCAGCCTTCCATTCACGACGACATTGATTGGGGCGATATAAATCAATCCACCGACGAAGAGACTTTTGAAAACCTTTTTGAAAAAGTAACCGATTACCTGCAAAACAAAAAAATCTATGTTAAAGATTGTTTTGCAGGTGCCGATGAGAAATATCAGCTAAATGTGCGCGTAGTAAGCGAAGCAGCTTATCACGGACTTTTTGCCCATAATATGTTCATCCGACCTACCACCAATCAGCTCAAAAATCATGACCCGGATTTTACCGTATTAGCAGCGCCCAACTTTAAAGCGGATCCAGAGCAAGATGGAACGCGAAGTGAAGCATTTGTCCTCGTAAATTTTGATAAAAATATTATCCTAATTGGCGGAACCCTATACTCTGGCGAAGTTAAAAAAGGAATTTTCGGCGTCATGAATTATCTGCTTCCCAAGCAGGATGTGATGGCCATGCACTGTTCTGCTAATATGAGTGAAGACGGTGATACCGCAGTATTCTTTGGGTTGTCGGGGACCGGAAAAACCACTCTTTCATCTGATCAGAGCCGTATTCTTATAGGCGATGATGAACACGGATGGAGTGAAGACGGGGTATTTAATATTGAAGGCGGATGCTATGCCAAAACCATCAACCTCTCTGAAGAAGGTGAACCACTCATTTATGCAACCACTAAAATGCCGGGCACTATTCTCGAAAACGTAGTGCTATATGAAAATCGGGAGCCTGATTTTGATGATACCAGCTACACACAAAATACGCGTTGCTCCTACCCTATCCACTACATCCCAAACGCTGCTGATGATGGAAAAGGTAATCATCCGAGTAATGTAATTTTCTTAACCTGTGATGCTTTTGGAGTCCTTCCTCCAATATCTAAACTGACGCCCGAACAGGCGATGTATCACTTTATCAGTGGATATACTGCAAAAGTTGCGGGTACCGAACGTGGAGTAACCGAACCTCAAGCAACATTTTCTGCTTGTTTTGGAGCTCCTTTCATGCCGCTGCATCCAACAGTATATGCCGAGCTTCTGGCTGATAAAATACGTAAGCATAATTCAACGGTGTGGTTGCTTAACACCGGTTGGACTGGCGGACCCTATGGCGAAGGTCACCGAATGAAACTGGGCTATACTCGTCAAATGCTACATGAAGCTTTGGAAGGTGGTCTTGATGAGGCTACTTTCGATATCGATCCGGTATTCGGTCTGGCTATTCCAAATGAAGTGGATGGCATTCCTTCAGAAATACTTACTCCGCGTAACACCTGGAGTGACAAGGATGCTTATGATAAAAAAGCAGAAGAGCTAGCAGCAATGTTTGCCGAAAATTTCCAACAATTCGAAGATGAGGCAAGCAAAGAACTGATTAAAGCAGGACCTAAAGTTTAAGAAATGGTTATTGATTATATGTTATTAGTTATTGGGGGCTTTCCCCTGATAACTAATAAATAACTATCCCTCCTCCATTACCGCATTCAGTTTATCCAGGTTGTCCTGGACACGCAGCGCTTCGATAACTTCTTCAATCTCCCCCTTCATGATATCTTCGAGGTTATACAGCGTTAAATTAATACGATGATCCGTCAATCTACTTTGTGGAAAGTTATATGTCCGAATCTTGGCACTTCGATCACCCGTGGAGATTTGACTGTTCCGCTCCTCTTCACGCTCTTTGCGTAGCTTTTCCTCCTCTTTCTCATACAGTTTTGAGCGCAGCATCTTCATTGCTTTTTCCTTGTTCTGATGCTGCGACCGTTCCTGCTGACATTCAACTACTACCCCACTGGGTTCGTGGGTAAGACGTACTGCCGAATCCGTCTTGTTCACGTGCTGTCCTCCCGCACCACTGGCGCGAAACGTATCTACCCGGATATCCGACATATTCACATCAATGTCCACTTCTTCGGCTTCAGGCAATACGGCAACAGTCGCCGCAGAAGTATGAACGCGTCCCTGTGTTTCCGTCTCCGGCACGCGTTGGACACGGTGTACGCCGCTTTCGTATTTCATTTTTCCATACACCTCATCCCCTTCAAGACCAAAGGTAAGTTCTTTATATCCTCCTTTTGTAGATTCGCTAAGGCTCAGCAGATTTAATTTCCATCCCTTTTTATCGGCATAGCGTCGATACATATCAAAAAGATCTCCAGCAAAAATAGCCGCTTCATCACCGCCGGTACCGGCACGTAATTCAACAATCACATTCTTAGAATCATCTGGATCTTTAGGAATTAATTTAAATTTGATGTCTTCTTCGATCTCCTCCAACTGTGGTTTAAGCTCTTCCAATTCGAGCTCGGCCATTTCGGTAATTTCCTCGTCATCTCCCTCTTCAATAAGCTCCTTATTACCAGCAATCTGATTTTTCGTCTCTTTCCACTTGTCATAGAGCTCCACCAATTCTTTTAAATCGCTGTGCTCTTTGGTAAGCTCGGTATAACGATCTGGATTATCATACACCGATGGATCACTCATCGCCGCTGTCACTTCTTCAAATCGTTCTCTTACCTGTTCCAACTTTGCTTCAATATCCATGTATCTACTACTTCTTTAAGAAGACAATTTTCATTTTTACGGCCATTAAAATACGATACTTTCCGCAAAATTAAGAATTGATAAGATATTCATATTACAGTATCAATTTTCTTAATTCCCAACTATATAATTATTAAGTTCGGGTCGAATTTTGGAATTATTAAAGCAATAGATCAATGGCTAAAAATCCTTTATCAGCAAATTTTACAGTTGGTTTTCTCGGGGCCGGACAGTTAGCCCGAATGTCTGGATTGCAGGCTTTTCGATATGGTATTCAAGTTGGTGTTTTTTCTGATCGGGACGAAAACGAACCTGTCCAATTTATGACACCACATTCGAGTACAGGATCTTATGATTCTGTGGAAGATCTTACTAATTTTGCTAAAACATGTGATGTCCTAACGCTTGAAAATGAGTTTATTGATTCATCAATTCTCAAGAAAGCACAAGAGCAAAGCGGGACCAATATATTCCCCTCTCCCGATAGCTTTGCCAAAATTGAAAATAAACTTATCGAAAAACGTACTTTCGAAGACGCCGGCATTTCCGTTACTCCTTACAAACTTGTCAAAAAGGTTGCTGACTTAAAGGGGTTCGGCGAAAAATATGGCTGGCCATATGTACTCAAATCATCTAAAGGCGGATACGACGGCTATGGAAATGAAACAGTAACTAATCTTGAAGAGGCTAAAAAAGCATATAATGACTTAGGCGGTCATGACGATCGTGATATTATAGCAGAGGCATTTGTCGATTTTACACATGAACTGGCAGTGCAAGTGGCCCGAAATGAAACGGGACATGTTGTGTATCCCTGCTGCGAAACCGTGCAAGAAAATCATATCTGCGTAGGTGTCAAGTCACCGGCTCCGGTTTCACAATCCATCCAAGAAGAAGCACAAGCAATAGCCGTAAAAGCTACAGAGACTATAGATGGAAAGGGTATTTTTGCCTATGAATTTTTCTTAACGAAAGATGGAGATCTTTTACTTAACGAATCTGCTCCTCGTCCTCATAATTCCGGTCATTATACCATCGAAGGCTGTGTTACATCGCAATTTGAAAATCATGTCCGCGCCGTAGTGGGACTTCCGCTGGGATCCACTAAATTACGTACCCCGGCTGTGGCTATGATCAACCTGTTAGGTACGGATGAACGCAAGGCTCAAGTAGATAATGCGTTAAACGCACTACATGCCGGTGATGGACACTTACATGTCTACGGTAAGCTGGACAGCCGTTTGGGACGAAAAATGGCGCATTATACGCTCTTAGGAGAAACGATTGACGAGACCTACTCACGGGCTTCCAAACTTACCAATGGTATCCATATTTAAGGCAAAAGTTATCTTACCTAATATTATTAGCACTTATATACTCTAAATAGAACTTACTTATCTCTTTTGAGTATTTTTATTCCGTCTGTCCCATTTGCGAGGATAACGAATTTGCCATCGGTTTTAACAAAATTGGCTGAGGACTGATCGTCATTATCCCAAGTGTAAATTCCTTCAGGTTCTTTATTCGGTGACCGCGCTTGGGTAGTGATAAATAGTCCATCAGTACCGTGGGCAATGTAAACATATTTTCCATCAGCACTGACCGCATTCGCCACATCTTCACCCTCCGGATCAAATTCATAGACCAACGGATCTTCGCCTCCATCAAACTTATAACCTTTTACTCCCTGGTTACCGAAGGCCCCATAAGTAATAGCAGCACGATGCTCGATGACATTTTTTCCATTTGGAGGGGTTACTTCAAAACTCGTTTCAAAACCGTTCATCTCGCCTTTCTTGAAATCCATAATATTAAATTTAGCTTGCTCACCATTCATTAGACTTAACCCAATGATGTCATCCTTTCGTCGATCGATATATTTAGCAAAGTCTACATCAAATTGATTGATAATCGACAAATCATCTTTGCTTAACTCAAAAAATCCTCCGCCGGTAGCTCCAGAAGCTACATACAATTGTCGCGAATGATCAACCAAAGCATTTCCGGAGTAGCTTGGCAATGGTGTTTCCTTGCGGTAATCCTCAAAAGCATCTTTATCAATTTTCAGCTCACCCACTACAGCACCCTTATGGGTATCTTCATTGTAATCAGTTTTTGAGACGTCACGTCCGCCTGCATACCAGAGTGTTTTTCCATTTTCTTCAATTTCAAGCGCATTTACATCCGTATCAGAGAAATAAACCGAGGATGTTATTGTGGGATTAGATTCATCCTTTACATCAAATATATCAATAGCTCCCGCATAAGGATTGCTATTTAGATGGTAAGAGACATAGATCTTATTAGCACGTATCTCAATACTGGTTGCACTCAGGGAATTTTCATTTACATCGAGCGGTGAGCTGACGGTAGCAACATGTGTAAAAGTGTGATCATCACCTTTAGCCATCCCAGCTGTAGACATTTGACCCGAAGTGGTATCAAGTTCCACCGGCTCATTAACGATACTAACCCGTTCATTAAGTTTCTGCAAATCATTGGTAACACTGATCTGGTTATTTTCGCTACCGGTATTCAGAATATCGCACGATCCTAAATAGCCCAAAAAAACGGCCATCAGAGTTACATTGAGTATAATTTTTAGTGTTTTCATAACTGCTGCCTTTTGTGTTTGGTGATTTTTAAATTCGTTCTTTTCAATTTTGATTAATCCATAACATTTTTTTCAATCTTTAATGCCTCACTGGAAGTTTTATAAGGATTCCAAGGATCCTTATACGACGATCGAAAGAAATATTCTTTAATGTAAGCCCATGTTCGTACAAATCGTATAAAATAGCCTGTATATAATACCATCGCCGGCAAGTACAGTATATATTTCAATTTGTCTTTACGCGTATCAGAAATCAGCAGTACCACAACAAACTCAAGGGCTTTGGAAACAGTATAAAGGCCAAAACCGGCGATGATAACATAGCCTAGTGTTGAGGTAAAGTTCATGATGATGTCCACCATGTAGATATACCACATCACATTGAGCACAAGATCGTAAACAATATTTTCTGTAATGGTAAAAAAGTTGATCAGGCTGAAGTTTTTTGACGGTACAAACAGATTACGATGCTTTCGCATCCGAAATCTAATTAATGATCGACTCCATCGTACACGCTGACGAGCCAGTGATTTAAAATTATCGGGTACTGTAGTTTGGGCCACTGCACGAGGCTCGAAGCGAACCTTATATCCAAGCTTTCGTATTTTAAGCGTAATATCTCCATCCAAGCCGGGACCTACATCCCATCCCTTGATTCGCTGCAGTGCGTCTTTACGGAAAGCACCAAAGGCGCCCGATACAATACGCAAAATACCAAGTGACGAAGCGACCGTGCGACCAACAAAAATATAGATTAAATATTCTATAGACTGCAGAATGGTACACAGACTTTCGTTGCTGTTGCGAACCATCAGGTTTCCTCCAACGGCACCAATATTTTCATCCTGATAAAAAGGAATCATAATTTGCTCAATGGCATCTTGGTTGAAGGAACAATCGGCATCCGCATGAATCACATAATCTCCCTTACAATATTGCAGTGCAAGGTTTGCCGCAGAAGCCTTGCCCCCTCGTTCTTCGTTTCTAAGAAACAGGTCAATTTGCCCGCTCCGTTCAAGATTACGCCCAACAATGGGAGTGTTATCATCAGATCCATCATCTATCACAATTACTTCAAAATTCTGATATGACTGTTCCTTCAACGACGATACAAGCTGGTAATAATTTTCCCCCTCGTCTTTACCGGGCACGATAATTGATACAAACGGGCGCTCACTCCAAAACCGCTGCTTCGCTATCTTATAATCTTTCCACCCGGTTTTATTCTTTATAAACGTAATCATAAGCACCGAATAATCCAGCAGGATATACCGAGGGAGCTCGAAAATAAAGTAGAACCAGAAGATGCGAACAAAGCCCCTGGTACCCTCATTATGCCAAAATTCTAAAAATTCTAACATCGTTTACACATTTGATTTCGATGCTTTTTCTAGTAACTCATTGATGGTTCGTTCATAAGTAATGTCCTCTTTAACCTTCAACACAGCCATCTTCAACTCCAAGTCAAAGTCGTCAAAATTATCTTTGATCAATTCCTTGACGCGTTCAGCCATTTTATGCATAACACTTTCAACATCTTCTTTCCTCTGTTCAGGAAAGAGCACCAATATGGTTTCGTAATCCCAAAATGTAATTTCATCACCGGCAGCCAAATCATTTGACAATATTTGCTGCAGCTCTTTTTGCAAATCGCGCTTGGCAGCATTACCAATACGCTGATAAAGCTCTGAGATATTCCACAGTCGAAACATACCTACTGAACTATCAAATTCTGCGATGCTTTTACGCTTAATTTCATTTTTCAGCGCACGTATAAAATAATCGGTGCTCTCCCCTTCATCAGGCATTTGCTCTCCATTGTTCCTGATTTTTACATAATGATTCCCCTCGGCCATATCTTTACCCTTAGCGGTGAGGTGATACCTTTTAATCTCCTTTTTAACCAAATGCTCAACCTTTTGATCGGCACCGCAGTTTAAACATTTGGCCCGAATCAACGGATCCTGGAAAGAATGGGCACATCCCCGGCAGTTAAATATTGCCGCCGGCTTATCATAATCTACGCCAATATGTTTCAACTTTTTTTCACATTTGGGACATATAAGCGTTTCACCGTACCCGGCAGCTTTAAATTCGCTTATTTCTCCCATATACGCACAAGAGAAATGATGTATAAGATCATTAGAAACCAAGTGAGATGAATCACAATTCGGGCACACTTCCCTGATATTTAAATAACTGTTAGAGCAGGAGTTACATAAGTAGATGGTATCCACAAACTTACCAGTCAGAATCTCGTTATCCTCTGCCTCTTCGAGAATATCAAGCGCATCGGCCTCGTTGGCAAAGTCCAGATTATCGGTAAGCATGGCATAGGTATATCCCAATAAGCTCTTACGCGATGGAACAGGCTCTAAAAAATTCATATCCCGGGAGTGCATAAACCGTATCAGCTTGAGAAGCAAGAGGTTATTTGGAAAATCCGAATCAGACCCTACGGAAACAGATTTTCTTATGCGCTGCACCGACTCTTTAAAACGATTCCGGGAAACCGGCTTTACAAGATAATCGGATATGGCATAATCAAAAGCTTTTACAGCGAAATCTTTTTTGCCGGTTACTAAAATTACCTTGACGTTGTTATTGTCTTCAATCTCATCAAGAAATTCGAACCCCGACATCGACGGCATCATTACATCCAGAAAAATGAGATCTACCTGTTTCTCATCCAGCAATTCGAGCGCCTGCTCTCCGCTTTCTGCAATGCCAACCAAATTGAGGCTATCGCTGTGGTCAACAAGCGATGACATTGCTATCCGTGAGGTTTTTTCGTCATCTACAATAATACAATTAAGAGTCATAGCTATCTCCGGATATTCTACGTAGTTAATTTGTTATTAATCTTCCGTGCTACCTCGGCCACTTTAGCCAAGTTGTTCAATGAGTGAATGGTACCGTCAATCAGTGGATTTTGAGCTCCCGACTCCTCCTCATAAATTTTGTATACAAATATTGGGATTAGGTACACCGATTCCATGTTATGGCAACGTATTTTTTTTACGATCTCTTTGGTAGCCAGCTGATTGGAATATTCAATAATAACCGCATCAAACGATTTAAGCTGCGGTAAGTACAGCGGTGACCGATCTTGTATCTTCATAAATACAAGATCTTCGTGCGTTATTTTTTTAGCAAAATTCTCTTTCATAACTTCTCTTTCCCTAAAGGATTACCTTGCGAATTGTCACTCCCAAATTGCTGTTTTCTTCCCATACCGAGAAGGCCTCTTCATCAACCGGTTTTAACTTCACAACAACGTATTTGTTGATATTGCCAAGTTCACCGATTGCAAGCGACTGCCAGTTTGATAGCTGAGGCGTATCGAAACCCGAGACAACTCCTCGGCTGTCAATATCACCGTCGAAATTCACTTTCAGCGTATCACCGTTCTGCAAATACTGCCGGCTGTTTTGCTGAAAAATAGCCCGTATAAAAATCTCTTTACTTTTCCGCTTAAGGGTCAAAATTGACTCCGAACGCATTGCCAGCTCAGATGCATTTTTATCAATCATTTCTACCACGCCTCCCAGTGGCGTCGTGAACTTTCTTAATGTTGGAGTGTTCCCGGCCGTCTGCTCGATATTGGCTTCTCCTTCCCTCTCAAGACCAGTAAAAGTATTATAGATTTCCGGTGCTTTTCTCCAGTTCGCCAATGTTGCTTTTTGTTGACGCAGGTTCTTCAATTTTGAAGAAGCAAGAGAAGTGTCCTGTTTCAACCCCATGATTTTATTTTCGATACTTCGCAAATCATTCAAACTGCTAACTCCCAAGCGAATTTCTTTCTGAACCAGCTCTTTTTGGTTTTTATAGTACTCCAACTGCTCGACAGAATTTTGATATGAAATTTCTTCTTGGTCAATATCTCCCTGGACATCCATAATTTTTTCTTCCAGGCGACGTCTTTCATCACGACTTTGTTCAGGGCTCTGCGATTGATGAATAACCGCAAAAGAGAACAGCGGCTCGTTGGAACCTACCGAATCCCCTTCCTCCACAAACATCTCTGTAACCCGAACATCAACTGGAAAACGCACCTCCACTCGGTTGGCAACGACTCTGCCCTGTCCCTCAATAATCATGTAATAATCAAATAAGAAATAAGCAAAAACAACCAAGACAAATCCTATGATGGAAAGATAAACAACCCGATCCCAGTTGATTGATTCTTCCATCTCCTTTTCCCGAGTGCCTCGTATCTTTGATGGTTTTGATCTAAAATAATCGCTTTTCATATCGGTATTCAGTTTAAGCCAATCAGTGTTTCAAAATCATGTACAGCAAACGATAGCTTGCCATATTGCTGATTTAATTGTGAAATAAAATCTTCCATTTGTGTTTGGGATACGAAATCATCCGGACGCAGAGCAATCACCAACTTCTCTCCCTCTTTGCTATTATCACCGGTAAACTGCAGCTCTTCTGACAATCGCTTCTTCAGCTTTGGCACCGTTGATATTTGATACGCCATGATATAGAGCTTGTCAACCAGCGGATACAGTTCGGGGAGGATCCGATCATAGAACACAGGTACAGAAACCGACAGCGATAAGTTATACCTGTCAGCAACATTTTCTGCATACTGTACCATCTTAGTGTATTGCTGAAGATAGTATTCTTTTTTTTGTGACCAGTCATCAAAGGTATGGGGTTCTACATCCAAATGGATGCCTTTGGCATTAAAAGCACGTGCATTTTTGGCAAAATCATGAATACTATCCCAGTTCCTCTCTTCAATTAATACATTACTTCCTTTCATCAGATCTACTGAAATTCCCATGGCCTCTGCATTTCTCATAAATGATGACAATTTATCTGATGCTGAAGCCATCTCCGGGCCGGGAGAAAGCAAAATAGTATCAAAATTTCGTGCAGACATATAATCCAGCAATAATGGGTTTTTATAACTATCAAAAGTGTCAGACCACATATATACCGTGGATGAAGAATTATTTTTTTGCGCCAACTTTGGAGGAGTCCACACGCTGGCATAGTTGGATAACGGCGAATTAGGTGCGAATCTGCTGAGGCGAATAAGCTTATCGTAAATTTTTTCTTTCGTCTGCGATAATTGCCACATGGCCTCGATTTGTGACAAATATAAGTTCAGTAACTCAGAAGAATCATATTCCTGATTACCATTTTGCCGGTCTGTCTGTTTTTGTCGGATACGTTGCAATTGCCGCTGATACCTATTAAAGGTATTGGCATATTGATTTTTCAGCTCCTTATATTCCCTAAAATGCTGCCTGAGCATGTTGTTTTCAGCAAAATCCTGCCTCTTATTTTTATAGGCAATTTCTTGGCGCTGAGCTTCCTTATACCCCTTATTTCCTTCTTTAAAAACCGTAAGCGGAACCGAGAGATTAACCGAAAACGAGAAATACTCTCGATCTTGTGCATTGGTAAGCGGAAGTTGTTGTCCCGAGCGATCATAATAGTTATAGTCTAGGTTTGCCGACAATGAAACATCTCTCCAGCGGCGATATTCATCTTCCGTATTTTTCAAGAGCAGTGAATCTGCTTTTTTACGCAAAGGTTCTTGAGCCGCCTCATCCCTTAACTTTTCATAATCAACAGAAAGAATCGGCAATACTATTTTTTCATGTATCCGCTTTTTGCCACCTAAAGAATCTAATTTTGTATCTGTATTCAGCACCATTTCTGTTTCCGAGAGTTTGGACGATATTTCCAGCACTTCATCCCATGATTTATATCCTAAATCATAAAGAGTCTTCAACTCATTCTTTTTTATAGTGAGGAGTTCTTTATACTGTTTTTTGATCGCTTTTTGCTCTTGTCTAACAACAGAAAGTACATGCTCGCGCAGAACTTGATAGCGCTGTTCCCTATTGGCTTCGCGCTGTTCAAACCGTTCTATTTTGACTTCTCTCTGCAACTGTTTTGCTTTTAGCTGATTCTCTTGCCACCCATTGCTGAGCACATCCCAATTAAGCCCCATTTGGTAACGCCTGTTGTAAAAGATACCTTCGGAATCAAACACTCCCTGGTCAAGATTTTGCAGGTAGCCGGCCTGTAGGTTTAATCCCCAGTCGTTCTTGGTACGCTGACGTTCATTTTCTAACATGCTGGCGGATGGATACTGATCTCCGACAGCAAAGTTTCTATGATCAAATAACGAATCAAGAACTTGGATATCAGCTTTTTCATCTGCCATCCGAACGTAATCTGCCTTAGCAGAAAGTGTAGAGTCAATATGGATGATCAACTTTTCAAGAACGTCCGAACGTCCGCTTTGAGCCCAACTGTTATCAATAGGACAAAGCAAAATCATACCTGTCACCAATACTGTGAGCAAGTACCCCGCTGAAAATATTTTATTACTACTCCTAAAAAGTATTACCCGCAAAATATTCTAACTCCTAAACTTTTTTTGTCACTCTTGAGTGCAAACATTAAAAAAAAAACCACTAAAATCTTGAATATTAATTAAACTTAATTCTAATGGATCATTATTGTATTTGGATTAAGTATTCTGTTCCAAATATTTGTTTCCCATAAGATATTTAATGATTTTCGGTTTCATCAGAACTGTAATATTTGACTATTGTACTTGACTATGAGCAACAAGCAGCCAACCGTTGGTGTTATCATGGGCAGTGACAGCGACTGGGCTACAATGAAAGCTGCCTGCGATATTTTAGAAGGTTTCGACATTTCCTACGAAAAAAAAGTGGTTTCAGCTCACCGTACTCCCGACGATATGGCAGAATACGGTAAGGCAGCCCGAAACCGGGGTATCAAAGTAATTATTGCGGGGGCAGGCGGTGCAGCACACCTGCCGGGAATGACGGCAGCCCATACCACACTGCCTGTTATTGGCGTGCCCGTTAAAACCAGTACACTTAGCGGACTCGACAGCCTTTACTCTATTGTGCAGATGCCACCGGGTGTTCCCGTAGCTACAGTTGCGATTGGCAAAGCAGGTAACGCGGCCCTCCTTGCTATTCGGATGCTGAGCGTCGAAAATAGCGAGCTTGCTAATAAGTTATCTAATTATCACAAAGAGATGGCTGAAACTTCTCGGGCAAAAACACAGAACTTAAACTAGGGTCTTATGCATCTGCAAGAACAGGATTTCTTAATGCGGCAGATTCAAATCCTTACCCAATTGCTGCAGCAGATTATCTTTAAAAAGAATCAAAATCAGTATCAAGAGGCAGTAGAAGAAATCCAAAATGCGTTAACGAAGCTCACTAAAGATCATCCCAAAGCGTTTCACCAGCTTGACTTTGAGGAAACACTTGAGCTTTTTACCCATAATGATACCTTTGAATCCGAATTAGCTGTAGCCGTTGCAGATCTCCTTGTAGAACAAGGTAAACTGCTTTATGAAGAATCGTTCAAGCGTTCTCAAAAATCGATGGGGCAGGCTCTTATTTTATATAAAAAATCTTTGCAAATTCCAGATGCTTCAGTTCCGTTGGATATCAAAAACAAAATCCATCATCTTGAAAACAAAGTGTTGGCGGACCATCTTGAGCAAATAAATAGCATTTTCAATTAATCTAACTGTTGTGGCTGAGTACAATGAAAAGCTGGAAGATTTGCTGGATCACCATCTGATTGCAAATGAAGAGCTGGTAAAGAGGAAAGAAGGCGGTGGGGTCGGCTATCTTATTAACGGCAATATGTGTCTGGGTATTTATGGGGATCTACTTATAGCTCGAATTGGAGAACGGCTGGCCTCATCACTTGTAGATCGTCCCGGTATCAGGAAGTATTTACCGGATAAGGGATTATATGATGATTTTGTGATGATTGAGGAAAAGGTATATTCTCATAGTAAGGCTCTTCAAAAGTTTATTGATCAGAGCATCTCTTATACCGGGCATTTACCGGCCAAAGACCATGGTAAAACACATCCAGATTCTTAATTGTTTATTAAAAATACACAGCTTCTTAACAGAGATTATCCGTCACATCAAAAGAGTTGTTAAAACTTCATCTCCATGTCGGTATCACCGGCAACAATAAGCACCCCCGATGCATTGTAACGTGTCTGTCCTTCTTCAGGAGCAAATCTATCACCAAAAACATTTACTACTCGCACCTCTTCCGGCGTAGCAAAACAAGTCATTTCCACATCAAAACCGCTATAGTTAAGAGATAACTCAAAAAATAATATGCTTCTTCAACTTGTAATACATTTCTCACCGATAATTACCTCATCTCGTGATACTATTCTGAGAGGAGCGTTTTAATTCTGGGTTCCAGCTCTTTATTGGTTAGAGCCCCTACCGCAAAATATTGCAAGTTCCCTTTTTTATTGATGATATACGTTGTTGGGATTCCCATTGTGGGGCCGTATTTGTCCATAATAGTACCATCGTCAATCACAATCGGATAGGATACTTCATACTTTTCAATAAAAGGACGAACTACCGACTCCCCCTGTTCATCAATTGATACGCCCAAAACTATAAATCCATCATCCTTATATTTTTCGTATAACTCTTGCAGATCGGGGGTCTCCTCGCGACAAGGAGCACACCAGGTTGCCCAGATATTTAACAGTACCACTTGCCCTTCATAATCCGAAAGAGTAAATGTCTCCTCATTAAGTAAAGTAACTTCAAAGTCCCGGGCTTTGGCTTCGCGCTGTGCAGGATATAAGGTAGCCGAACCGGGATCAAGTTGCTCAAGCGGTTGGGTAGGACCTTCTTTTTGTGATTCGCTTTCTGAATTACATCCCAAAAACAGGAAAACAGAAAGAACGGATAAAAGTCCGCAAAGGTATAATGGATTTTTCATCATCAGATCTTGATTGCCTTGATCAGTGTTGGGCAAATACCTCTGTACTGCCGTCGTTCTTGAGCAGATATACTTTATAGGGTTCGTTGGGCTTGGTATTCATTCCCGGGGAGCTGGCAGGCATGCCAGGCACCACTAGACCCCGTGCATCAGGCTTTTCTTTTAATAAGCGACGGATATCCTGTGACGGCACATGTCCCTCTACAACGTAATCACCAACCACCGCTGTATGACAGGCTCCCATGTTTTGTGGTACCCCCTGATCGGCTTTTACCGCATACAGATTGGGGGAGTTTATGGATTTAACACTATATCCATTGCCCTGCATATAGGCCGCCCACTTATCGCAGCACTGGCAGCCTTCATTTTTATACATGACCACATCGGCCTTGGTCCCATTATCCTTACGATTATAATAGTCATTTATGATGTACCAAATGGCACCACCGGCAACAACGAAAATGAGTGTGGCGTAAGTAAAAAATTTCTGGGGCTTCATAAGAGAATTATTTTCCATTTAAGAAGTGAAAAGTACCTGAGAGGGGACTCGAACCCCTACGACCGCAATGGCCACCGGATTTTGAATCCGGCGCGTCTACCAATTCCGCCACTCAGGCATTTGTCAGAGAGACTGAATATAAGAGATAAGCGTCTATTTCTACAACCAAATTTATACTTTTTTGAGAGCGTGCCCCTACTTTCTTCGCATAATTTCAATCTATATAAAATTTGGATTAATTATACTTATCAACTGTCCTATAAGCCACTTTCAAGATATATGAGATTGTGAAAAGAGCTCTGTTCCAGTATCACCTTCCGATTATATATATAAGGAAGCGAAACTCCTTTTACTCATTTTTAGATCTACAACACTCCTAAACTGTAAAGAAAATCGCATCTTAAACCATAATTATATAAAAGTCCATTTTGTGCTTTTAGCAAAGATATCGCCGGAACGTCATAAATGGTTATCTTTTGGGTGGGGATTGATAGATGCAAACGGTGACTATCCTTAAAAACTTGCTACAACTTCTTCCGAAACCACTTCGCAGTTTCAGAATTCATAACTTCCTCCAGGGTAGCAATCATTTCTCCAATAGTACCTACATCCTCTCGTTGCAACGCCCTCACAAATGATTGGAAATCGGCATTGCCAATACGCTGGTGAAGCTCGTGCAGCAGCACCGGCCCTTTATTATATGATAATGTGCCATCGAGACGGGGAGTCCACTCGCTGAAACTCGGCGCACCCTTGGCATTTTGGCGTGCCTCTTCCAGTTGCTCTTGAAAAATAGCATCACCGTATGTTTGGCGGAGCACTAACCAAGATTCATATTCTGCAAACGATTCATTCAAGAAGTTGTGGCGGCTCATGGGATTCACCGAATCTGTCCACCAGAGATGTGCTGCTTCGTGCGCTATTAATCCAAAAAGGGTTGTGTCGGGCTCAATTTCATGCCTAAGAGCGATGAATCCGGTGCGAGCATAACTGCTTGGAAGAGCCCGTTCAACTGGTGCCAGGGTAATACGAAGCGAGTTAGTTTCGCTACCGCCTTGAAAGTGCTGTGAATAGTGATTTAAAATCTGACCGGTTCGATCAGCTACAAAGGATGTCAGCGAATCGGGTGCTCCGCTGTGGTACACCGTTACGGGTACTGCTCCAGAGGTATACTTTTGCGTTTGCATCTGATCAGAAATGATAAGCGGCACGTCAGGACCGGGTTCGTTAGACTGGATATACCAACCTGTAGATGTTTTCTCCAGCGATCCAGTGCTAACCACTTCATAGTTCTCGGGCAGATCGAGCTGTGCCTCAAAGGTAAATCGCTTGCTGATGGAAGCGTGTACCGGTACCCACATAGCTTCAATGGGCAACTCAATCCAATGGGGTGTTATAACAGCGCCCCCAATGCCGGGAATTTGCTCATTTTGAATCTGCCCATCGTATTTCCAACTCACAGCTATCGGATTGGAAGAGGTGGCAGTGCGCGTTAAGGGGACCGTAACAACCTTAGTATGCAAGGTATCTTCCCCACCGAAATGCCATGGATTTGTCGCGTATCCGTCCACAGCTGATCCGGTGAGTGCCTCTAGTTTGAGCGCATCATGAAGCAAAAAACGAAGTGTGTCAGAAGGTTTATCCGGCACAAAGCGCATATCAATCGTCACATTGAATTGACCTGAATCGGGTTGAATCTGTGCCTTAACCTTATAGTGCGTAGTGCTATCGGGAAAGACTGTCTGATCCGAAGAGGAACCCATCGTAGACTCGCAACCGAATACAAAAAGTGTAAACAATACGAGTGCTGCAGCTATGCAAAATACTGATTTAAATATCGGAGATGCGATTTTTAATTCCCGCAAATTACAAAATGAAAACTCCATTTCTTTTTTAGCATATATCTATACCGGATTTTTTTCAAAAATACGAAAAACATCCAAAGGTGTTACAAAACTTTAGGAAAGCTAGAAGCTGTATCATTTAGAATGGTTATCACTAAAAATATCCAGTATTGAATATCTAACCTTTTCACAATATACATCCCATGATATCAGGATTATGCAGGATCAAAATCGGCCAAAAAAGAATAAGACGACCCCAAAAGTCAGATATATAAATTTTTCTCTGAAACAGGGTGAAAACTAGAGGAAAGAAATAGAATTATATTGCTATAGCTTGCTGTTTTGGCAAGCTCCCTGCCCGATTAGCTTACTCTCTTTTAAGAGGTCTTTTATTACGGTTATCAATGACTGGTATTCAAAAGGTTTTTTTATAAAACCATCGGCCCCTATAGCATCCACCTTTTTGCGGATCAGGGTATCGGCTTTCGAGGAGATCAAAAAGCACGGGATGTTTTCCCCTTCGGATAAATTCCTGACCTCTTCAATCAGTTCAAAGCCGTTTAGTTCTGGCATATGGATATCAGAAATAATCAAGTCTGGTCTATCAAGCGAAACAGCTTTAATCAAGTCAGGACCATTGCTGTAAGCCTCAACGGCAAACCCCTCCCTTTGCAAAACTTTTTCCAATAAAATAAGCTGGATGGGAGAATCATCTACAATAAATATTTTGGCCTGTTTCATCAACTTCTGAATAATTAGGAGTAAGAGATTATTTTTAAATTTATGGCTATAGCCTGTAATGATATTATTTCATTTAAAGGTAAAGCTTATAAAACTTTCTGTCGTTTAAGTTTTATTAATTAAATATTTTCTAATTCTTATCCTCCTGTCAATATTTTCCATACACAAAGCCCTGTTTTTATTTACTTTAGGAACCAATTATAAATAAGATAGTTAAAAATAGACGGCCATAATTACATGGCTCTATTACTCAATTAACTATCGAGGTTTGTATGAAAAAGATATACTTATATATCAAGTATGAAATGGTGTGTTTTTTTACGGTGTTGATGATGATTTCATCCCCTGCATTATCACAGGAAATACCGGTAACAACTACCAGCAATGAAGCAAAGGCATTATTTATTGATGGAAGAGCGCTTTTTGATAACATCAGGTTTGATGAAGCCCGTGAAGTCTTTGACAGAGCTCTACAAGAAGACCCTGATTTTGCCCTTGCCAATATTTATCGAACCATTGTGGCAACAACCGATAATGACTTTGAAAGACATCTCACCAGAGCATTAAATAACAAAGACCAGATTTCTGAGGGAGAACGCTTACTCATTGAGGCCGTCAACGCCAATGCTCAAAATAGACCTATGCAAGCTATTGCATTGCTAAAAAATGCAATAGAGCAATATCCCTCTGATAAACGCCTGCACCATCAACTGGCAATTTATTATCAAAGCTCAAATATGACTAAAGAAGCTGAGGAACAATTATATTCTGTAATTAATTTAGATGATAAATTTGCTCCAGCCTATAACAACTTGGGATATCTCCATAAAGATCTAGGCGATTATGAAAAAGCAGAAAGAGCTTTTAATACCTACATCAGCTTACTTCCCGAAGAGGCAAATCCACACGACTCAATAGCCGACTTATATACCAAAATGGGAGAACACGATTTAGCTATTGAACATTATAACAAGGCACTGGAATTAAATCCCAATTTTTATTTCTCGCAACAAAAAATTGGAAATAATCTAGTGTTTAAAGGATTATATAAAGATGGACGACAAGCCTATAAAAAAGCTATCGCCATAACTCCTTCTGTTAGCAATAAAGTTTTTATGCATCAGGCTTTAGCCAACACGTACCTGTATGAGGATAATTTTGATCAAGCTCTCCAAGAAACAGATGCCGCGATTAGATGGGCCGAGCAGGAATCACTTTCTGAAAATGCGGCAACGCTTTATCAGATAAAGGCACTAATTAATCTTGAACGAGGTGATATCGAAGAAGCAGAAAAAAGTTTGGATGCCTGTAATAATATAATAGCGAACAATAAACTAACTGAAAACAGAAAACACAATTTGGAACTTTTATCACTACGAAATGAAGTTATAAAAGCCACCAAACAGCAAAACTTTGACAAAGCCGGTGCAAAAGTAGAAAAAATTCATGAATATGCTTCACAGTCAGGTAATAACAGTGAAATGGATATGTATCATATGCTTAACGGAATTGTAGCCTATGGACAGAACAATTTTACCAAAGCTGTGAAAGAACTCAAGAAAAGTGATTCCAATAATATATACGGGCAATTTTATCTGGGAATGAGTTATCAAAAATCTGGAATGAGTGAAGAAGCCCAAAAGATATTCAAGAACATATCTAAGTGGAATGAACACTCTCTTGAATACGCATTGGTTCGAAACAAAGCACAGGCTATGGCAAAAATGGATATGGCTGTTGAGGAATAACTTTTCTCTATTTTCCCAAGCCATACCATTCGAATTTTTCCATTTTTAAAGGCAGGATATGCAATTTCGTATATCCTGTCTTTTTATTTAGATATCAATATTGTATTTATAAATACACTAAGATATGACTATTTGTGCTATTTTAAGCATAATTTAAGCTTAGGATTGTAAAATTAGTGCGAATTTTGCATACTAAGTCAAATAATATCACTCCAATTTGCAAAATAGCTCTCAAAGTATATATGGCTCAAGATGCCCAATTAAAATCTAAAAAAGTACTGATTGTAGAAGATGACAGTATTCAGCAGATAGTCCTTGAGCGTATCATCAATCAAATGGGACATACTGTTATTGGTTCCAGCTCTAAAGGTTCTCAAGCTATTGAATCGGCACTACGTATAGGGGCTGTTGATCTTATTTTAATGGATATCAATCTTGCGGATGAAGTTGACGGTATTGAAGCAGCTAAAGAAATTAATAAACATCGCGATGTTAAGTTGATTTACATCACCTCTTCTGAGGATCCAGAAGATCTAAAACGGGCCAAAGAGACGGATTTCGTGGCCTATCTAACAAAACCATTAGTAAAAGAAAGCTTAGAAAGCGCCTTTGATAAAGCATTTGCAAATGCTTCTTTGTAATTTATTATTTTACTATTACAAAATTCTAACTCTAAAAGGCTTTTATTAATAGTTTTTAATTAGTGGTTCTGCTATGAATTTCAGAAAATATACACAACGAAAATCCAACTAATTAATACCATGAAGGTATCAGAAGCTTTTTTAGTAAACACAAAGAATTTCGCACCAATTATTGAAACATTGGTGAACTACGAAGAAGATGACATCGTAGTTAATAGCGATCTTTTAGAACGCCTTTCGTATTCTGATCCTAATGATCTGTTAGTAATTCGAATTTTGAAAGATTTTTCTATCATCGACAACGATGGTAAACCAGGGAAATACTTTGAAGAGTTTAAAAATCCAGAGACTACAAAAATTGCATTAGCCAAAGGACTTGTCACTGCTTACGAAGGAATTTTTGATCAACATCCAGACATTCATCAACAGCAACCGGAAAAAATAAAAGAGGTTTTTGAAAACCATTTTAAAGATAAAAAAACGGATCTCATCATTAAGTATATTTCCGGAACGTTTGAAAAAATTGTCTCTCATGTAGGGATATCTACTATTGATAAAGTGCTAAATAAAGAAATAGATAATGAAAAAGTTGGTGCAGAAGTTGCAGCTGTCGAAGCTTCTGAAAAAAGTAGCAATAGTAATGGAAGCGGGCATACTAATAACCATACCGACAATGACAAAAATGACCAACAAGTTAAAAGAGAAGAGATAAGTGAAAATAATATCGATGACTTTTTAAGTAGTTTTGAATCATCAGATTCAAAAGATAATTCTTTTGATATCTCAAATAATCAATCGCAAAGCTCTCCTGAGAATAAAAGTCAAGAAGAGGATTCATCTATTCAGGAATTTGATAATAACATAGAGGAGGAAACAAATATGTCTACTGAAACCAAAAAGAAAAACGAGCAAAATTCCGAACCCGAAGAACTCTCTGATACTCTAGAGGACTTAGAAGAAAAAGATTCTAAAGAGATAGATAATAGTGATGAACTGGAAGATGGGGACGAATTAAATTTTGATAAAGACGAACAATTAGACCAAGAATCTGAATCAACCTCCTCTGAAGCAGATCTGGAAAATAAAAACACAAATATTCATCCCATTGATCTTGAAGTGCCTATGTCTCAAGCAACGAAATCGACTAACGCCATGCAAAATGTGACTAAACAACATGAATTCGTAAAAAAAGCATTGCTTCGTAAGTCAGACTTGCTCCACAAGATGAAGCGATGGGAAGAGCTTGTACCAACACTTGAAGAAATAATTGATCGGTACGACAATGAGGAAAATATTGATTTTAAAGAGGCCGTAGAACGTGCTGTTATTCGTCGAGCAATAGCTTTTCTAAAGCTCGATAAAAATGATGAAGCCCTGCCCGCCTTAAACTCAGTTATCAGTCGTTTCAAAGATTCAGATAATGATGAGTTTTATGAGCAAGCTTCACGAGCTATGCTTTTCAAGGCTAATATACTAGAAAAGAAAAATGCTTCTTCTGATGAATTACTGCCTCTTTACAATACCATCATTGATAGATTAGATTCTAATTCTGAGCTGTTGATGAAAGAAAAGCTTGATGAAATTCATTGCAGAAGGTTTGACCTAATTGTTGATGAAGGCGATACCTCTTCGCTGCTGGATGCTAGTGAAGAGCTTATCAACAGATTCAAAGACTCCAATAAGCATCAGGAATATCTGCAAAAAGCCATGATCCTTAGGGCTGAAACCCTTGATGAGATGGGCGAAGATGAGGATGCATTACAAGCCTACGATGAGTTTCTAAAACGATTCGGAAACTAAAAGTTCAAAGGTAATACTGTTAAAAGGCGATGTGTATTAACACATCGCCTTTTTTATTTGCGCCTATTTGGGATATTCTTTCTTTCCTGTTTTTTAGCAGTTTATACCATAACTAAAACAGAAATTTTTTAAATAGAATTATACCCTGTTATGAATATTAACAAGTTTAGGGAAAACACCCCTGGCACAAAGAATGTCATCCATTTCAATAATGCCGGCGACTCACTAATGCCGAAGGTTGTTTCAGAAAGTGTAATAACTTATCTGCGCGAGGAATCCTTGTATGGAGGGTACGAAACAGCAGATAAAAACAGGGAATCTATAGAGCAGACGTATTCTGTAATTGGAAAATTCATCAACGCTCAACCCGATGAAATCGCCCTGCTTGAAAATGCAACCGACGCCTGGAACATGGCATTATTTTCGATTGATTTTAAAGATGGGGATCGAATCCTGACTTCTAAGTCAGAGTATGCCAGTAATTATCTTTCCTATTTACGACTCCAGGAAAAAGTAGATATCCAAATTGAGGTTGTTCCCAATGACGAGCATGGTCAAACATCCGTAACCTCACTTGAAAAAATGATGGATAGAAACGTCAAATTAATCAGCATCACCCACATACCCACCAACAGCGGACTCGTTAACCCAATCGAAAAAATTGGTGATGTTGCTCAAAAGTACGACTGTTTTTATTTAGTGGATGCTTGTCAGTCAGTAGGCCAATACCCCGTTGATGTACAAAAAGTTGGTTGCGATATGCTTTCGGCGACAGGACGAAAATACCTGCGCGGTCCTCGAGGTACCGGTTTTTTATACATCAAAAGGGATCAAATCGAAAACCTCCTCCCTCCTTTTATTGATCTGCACGCAGCTGAATGGACATCAGAGAAAGAGTATGAAATCCGTAATGATGCCCGCAGGTTTGAAAATTGGGAAATGAACTATGCCGGGATTATCGGATTAAAAAAAGCCGTGCAATATGCCAGCGATATAGGGATCAATCGAATCTGGAAACGTGTTACTAAGCTGGCAGAAAAACTACGCTGGGAATTAGCAAAATTGTCCGCGATTACCGTTCATGATATTGGAGAAATAAAAGGAGGTATTGTTACTTTCACGGTCGATTCCGTATCAGCCCAAGAAGTAAAAAATTATCTTTCTAAAAATCGAATCAACGTAAGCACTTCATCCAAAAGCAGTACATTGTTGGATATGAAGGATAGAAATCTTTCTGAACTTGTCAGGGCATCAGCCCATTATTACAACACCGAAAATGAAATAGATCAGTTCATCGATGCTCTTAAAAACATGGCAAATCAGTAATCCCTATTCCGATTTTACTGTTGGTAGCAACTCATCTTTATACTGCAATTCGTAAAGCTTGCGATAAATCCCCTCTTCCTTTTCGATGAGCTGTTGGTGAGTTCCCCGTTCCCTGATCACCCCTTTGTGCATGACTAAGATTTTGTCGGCCCCTTGTATCGTTGATAAGCGGTGAGCAATCACGATAGAGGTGCGGCCCTCCATCAACTTTTTGAACGCTTTATTTACTGTCTCTTCCGTCTCAGAGTCTACGCTGGATGTCGCTTCATCAAGAATAAGGATATTGGGATCATAGACCATCGCGCGTATAAAGCAGATAAGTTGCCGCTGCCCCATAGAAATAGATTGCCCTCGCTCGCTGAGTTCATAATTATATCCATTGGGCAGCTTACTGATAAAAGTATCAGCTCCAATTTCTCGGGAAGTCGCAATAACTTCTTCTTTGGATATTTTAGGATTCCCGAGCGTAATATTTTCCATAATACTGCCGGAGAAAAGCGCATTATCTTGTAATACCAACGCGAAATTAGAGCGCAATTCTTGCAACGTCAGATCTCTTATATCTTTACCATCAATTTTTATAGCTCCTTCATCAATATCATAATAACGGAGCAATAAATTAATGATCGTTGATTTCCCGGCTCCAGTTGCTCCGACAAAGGCAATTGTTTTTCCCGGCTCGGCCTCAAAAGAGACGTCTTTTAGCACCGTTTCCTCTTTGTTGTAACTAAACCAGACATTTTCAAACTCAATTTCACCGTTAACCTCACCGATATGTTCAGGCTCTATAGGATCTGTGATCTCATTTTCAGTATCCAATATATTAAAAATACGCTCTGATGATGCCAGCGCCGATTGTAGCGTATTAAACTTCTCTGAAAGTCCTTGTATTGGTCGAAAGAAATCTCGCACGTACTGCACAAAGGCCAGCAAGATTCCAAAGGTTACCTGTCCCATTAAAGCACGACCACCGCCATACCAAATCACCAAAGCCATCGCCAAACTGGCGATAATTTCTACTAGTGGCCAAAAGATGGCAAAGTAAAAAATTGTTTCAATATACGCTTCACGATGAGCGGCATTGATATCCTTGAACTTCTCTCGTTCCCGTTCCTCTTTACTAAAGAGTTGTACGATGGCCATTCCGTTAATATGCTCCTGCACAAAAGAATTCAAACGAGATATCTGATCACGAACATTAAGAAATGAAACCCGTACTTTTGCTTTAAACACAAAGGTAGCGTAAAACAAGATGGGCAATACTGAGATCGCAACCAAGGACAACTCCCAGCTCATGCTGAACATAAAATACAGAATGAAGAAAATGCGAAACATATCCCCAATAATATTCACCACTCCATCGCTTAAAAGATCACTCAGCGCTTCAATATCGCTAGTGGTTCGGGTAATTAAACGGCCAATGGGATTTTTATCAAAGAACTGTACATGCAGCGACTGTATCTTTTGAAACACTGCATTACGCAAATTGAATAAGGTACCCTGTCCAAACCAGCGGGTTAAATAAGTATTAGCGACGAGCAGTAAAAACTCACCAACCAAAGCACCTACAAGCAATAATACAATCCAAAGTAGTCCCTGGAAATCCTTATTGCGAATGTACTCATCAACGGCGATTTGGGTAAGCTTGGGACGTATGGTTCCCATAAAGGCCGCACTTAGGGTAAGTGCAATGCCCAGCAGTACATACCATCGATAAGGTCGAATAAATTGATAAAGCCGCCGAAGAAGATCTGAATCGACGGCTTTATCAGTTGTTGAATTGCTCACACTACGAGTTGTTTAGAAACGGTCGAAATCATCGAATGGGGTACGTGGAGTAATCTGCTTAGGTTGGCGCTGACCACCGTTGTTACCACCATTATTATCATTCTTGTTTTTATCTTTCTTGTTTCTGCTTTTCGTTCTGCGCTTTCTTTTATTACCGGAATCGTCGTCGTTGCTTTTGCTGTACTTATCTCGGGATTTCTTATCTTTTCCCGAATAGTTTTTCCGTTTACGAAATCGCTTTTTCTTTTTTCGACTGCGTTTCTTCTTATCTGAAGAGGAAGATCCTCCACTATTATTATTGTTACCTTTACTATTGTTTTGGTTGATCTCCTTCAAATAAACCTTCGGCTGTATAATACCCTTTTCATGAGCCGGATCAGTAAAGATCGGGCGCAATTCAGTAGCAACCCAAGTCGGAAAGAAATCGTCTCGAGCTTCGCGAAGCAACACATATTCATTGGTATAGCGAGCCGAGAAGTGCGTTATCACTAGTAGCTTTGTCTTCGCTTCATTTGCTACTCGCGCCGCATCTTTAGCTGTAGAATGTCCCGTTTCTTCGGCTTTCTCAGAAAGACTTTCACTAAATGTAGCTTCATGAAAAAGTACATTTGTATTCATACCCAGCTTGACAGAATTAGGGCAATATTTGGTATCCGTAATGTAGGCAAAGCTGTCACCGGGTCGTGGATGCCCGACAATGTCTGCTGATTTTACAACTGTACCGTCATCAAGTTCAACATCGTTACCGGCTTTCAATTCTTTGTATTGCCAATCTTCGCTAATGCCCTGTTCCTGTGCTTTTTCAGCATCCACTTTTCCGGGTTTATCTTTCTCCTGGAAACGATACCCAATGCAAAACTTAGTATGATTCAGTGGACGTGCTTCTATATAGAATTCATCTTCATCAACAACACGCTCCTCTTCAAAACCTTCTTCAACTTCAACAAAGTTGAGCGGATAACTGATATCAATATTCGCAAAGTCAAAATTCCATTCTACAAATTTCTTAATCCCCTCTGGGCCAACGATAGTCAACTCCCTGTCTCTTCGTTGAAGCTGAAGCGTCGAAAGTAAACCGATAAGCCCCGAATAGTGATCTGTATCAAAATGCGAAATAAAGATACAGTCGATTTGTGAACGTTTTAATCCTCCTTGCAGCATCCTCATTTGTGCGTTTTCTCCGCAATCAAATAAGTAAACGCTACCTTCTCTCCATACAGCTACTGATGAAAGGTGACGTGTAGCCGTTGGTGTAGCAGAACCGACACCTAATGGTACAATAATCATTGTGATACCTCTTTGTATTTTTAGATTAGATTGCGGTCAAACAATCAATCTTTGTTCGTTGTTGATTCTATTTGCTTTTTAATCGTTAAATTTCAGCCAACTCCTGTTCGATTAGTTGCTTGTTATACATCACTGAATAATGACCTTCTTGTTCAAGTAACTCATCGTGAGTTCCTTTTTCTACAACTGTTCCATCTTCAAGATAATATATGATATCTGCATCTTTTATCGTTGAGATACGATGGCTAATCATTAAGGTTGTCCTTCCTTTAAGTTCTTTTCTGAGATGCTGTAGAATTGCCTCTTCAGTTTTAGTATCTACTGCACTTAACGAATCATCGAGTATTATAATTTTAGGATCTCGAATCAAGGCCCTCGCGATGGCGGTCCTTTGTTTTTGTCCGCCCGACAAAGTAATACCTCGTTCTCCTAATATGGTCTCAAATTTTTTATCAAATTCCAAAATATTGTCGCGTACCTGGGCCTTTTCAGCTGCTTCTTCAATTTCTTGCTGTGTGGCATTATTCGTACCAAATGCAATGTTTTCTCCAATAGTATCGGAAAACAAAAATGTATCCTGTGGCACAAGTCCGATGCTTTCTCTAAGTAATTGCAGCGGAATGGATTCAATATTTTTATCATCAATAAAAATCTCTCCCTCTGTGACATCAAACAAACGTGGTACTAATTCTACTAACGTAGTTTTTCCACTTCCCGTTCGTCCGACAATGGCCGCATTTTGGCCCGCCTCAACTTTAAGATTTACATCTTTTAATGCATATTCTTCAGCTCCCGGATACTTGAAGGATACATTCTTAAATTCTATTGATCCTTTTATCTCATTTATTTCCTGATCGGTATATGATTTGTCCTCAATTTTCACATCTTCAGTCAACACCTGATCAATTCTTTTCCAAGAAGCCATTGACTGTTGAAAGCGATTTACTGTATATCCTAATGAAGCTACCGGCCAGGTCAGGTAAGCTACATACACAATAAATTCCAGAATATTTCCAACGGTAAGCTGACCTTCGATAACCAACTGCCCAGCCTTCCAAACAACGATAACGACTGATAATCCAATCAATAAATTAAGAGTAGGATGAAAAAGTGATTCAACGAGATCGAGGCGTAACTTTTTCTTTCGATACGATTCGCTTTCATCCTCAAAGCGCTGCATCTCATAATCTTCACGATTATAGGCTTTTATCAACCGTATGCTGGAAAACGATTCCTTGGCACGTCCCGCAATTGTAGAATACTGTTCCTGTATGATCCGCGAATAGTCATTGATATAACCGCTTACCCAATAGGCAAATGCAGACAAGAATGGAAGGGGCAGTAAAGCCCACATCGTCAGTTCAGGACTCACAATGATCATCATTGTGATAATAAAACCCATCCGCGTTAACGTATTGATGGTATACATATATGCCGGACCAAAATATTCTCGCACTTTGGAGACATCTTCTGTTGCCCGAACATAGACTTCACCGGAATCATAATCACTGTAAAAGCGCTGGGGAAGCTTCAGTAATTTATCAAAAATATCGTTTCTCAGGTCAAATTCAATTTTGCGTGAAGCAACAATTAACGTTTGACGGGTAGCAAATAATAGAAATCCTGAAAGAAGAACAGCACCAACAAGCAAGAGTGCATTTTTGGCCAGTACCCAACTTGCACTACTGGTAAAAAGAACTTCAAATATAGTGTCAAAAGAATCGGGAGATTCTTCAACATTGATGCTGGATACTTCATCCACTGTACGTCGCAGATATACCGGTATCCAAATCAAAAAGAAATTTGAAGCGGTTAGAAAAAGAGAACCGAGAATAATGGTTCCCTTATATTTTTTAAAATATTGATTGAGCTTTCGCAGCGACCCCACGGAGACCTTCCTATTTTTCTATCTGACTCTCTCAGATTATTATGAAATAATTGTTATGCAGTAACTTCAGTGTATTTCTTTTTCCAATACTCAGACAGATTATACCCTGACACAAAGGCGTTTTCCAGAGAAGAACCGCCCAGGTAGTCTCCTATTAACGCAAGCGGAGCGTCTTCGAGTTCCAACTCCATAAAATATTCATCAATAGGATTTTTTGTTTTAAAGTACTTCCAGTTTTCAATATAAGTGGATTGAGGGCGCCGGACCCATGATCCTATAATATTAGCCCCTTCTTCAAAAAGGAGTTCTTGTATCTCTTCTTCGCTTTTCTGTGCGTTTTTGCGGTAAAATTCCGGAGTAGACTGTATCACAAGAGCCGTTTGATCAGCACCTAGCTTAGATGATTCATTGCTAATCCATTTTATAGAACTCTTTTCACATTCAATACCTTTCCAGTCCGGCACCACCTGGTCATCATAAGTTGCAGCCAATGAAAAACAACCATCATACCGTATTTCATCAATATGCCGAATTATGCGGCGTGTCTCCGTTTTATTTTGTGCCGTTTGCAATACACCGTAAGCATCTACAGCAGAAGTGGCCATAATTACGGCATCACATTCAAATACGCTGATATCAGTAAGATTGATCATCCAGGAACGCTTTTTACTACGATCCGGACCAATATACGTTAATCCACCCGCTTTCTCTTCTGATTTAATGTCGACCCAGCGGCTCATACTTTCAGCCAAGGATTGAAGTCCATTTGTGCCTGTATATTGTTGGCGGGAATCAGAGTTGGGATCAACGTCAAAAACTTCTTTCCCATCATAAAGGCCAAAGTCTTTAGTCCATTTTTGTACCGCTCCTTTCTCTACCTGCTTTTTCACAAAAGAACCAAAGGTATTTGTGTTTACATCAAAATGAGTAAGTCCAACATCCAAACTTAGATTGTCAAGCTCTACTGTCTTGAGTCGTCCGCCAAGAGAGCGACTTTTTTCTATAATTGTAACATCATGTCCAGCTTCTGCCAACCGCTTGCCGGCAATAAGTCCCGAAATACTTGCGCCAATAATTCCAATAACCATGCTAAGGTACTCTTATTTACTGTTTTATTTTCAGTCCTTTAAAATCCGAAATATTACGCCAAAATTCTATGTTAATTCACGATAGGAATTAATAGATCCGCACCCTTGGGGAAACCGCTGCCTTATCTAAAAGAGCCGGCCAATAAGCTACAATGCCGCTTGCTTTGGGGCGTCCGCCCGCAAATCCGGTAACACCACTGGGACCAGTTAAAATGAGGGGAGCCACTTCTTTACCAAAACGATTTAAATCTTCTTTACTATTTCCGGAAAGTGAAACACGCATCTGTACTTCTTCCTGTTCATCCTTCAGAAGCTTATCAGAAATCGGTTGCTCTCTGCATCCATTTACGCCAATGTATTCTACTCGGAAATCTTCATATTCAAGTCCTAACGCATCAGCCCTGCCCTTCAATATTTCTCCAGCTCTTTTTGCTTTTTTTAAAGCTCCCGGCCAAGAATACACTAAGGTTGATGATAATTTATACCCATCATTATAACTGGCAGAAATCTTGTAGGTATCGGTTTCTGGTCGGCCTTTTATCCCGGATACCTTAACCCTATTGGAGCCAGACTCTTCCAAATTCACAGTCGTAAAGTCAGCAATACAATCGGGCGTAATATATTCGGTAGGATCACCAATTTCGTAAAGCAACTGCTCTTTTACGGTTTGCTCACTAATTAATCCTCCTGTACCCTCATGTTTTGTCACATAAAAACTACCGTCGGGATTGGCTTCAATAATTGGGAACCCGATATCCACAAAATCATCGACTTTTTCCCAGTCCGTAAAATTGCCCCCTGAAACCTGGGCACCACACTCTATTATGTGCCCCGCAATAGTTCCCGCCGACATCTTATTGTAATCCTCAAACGACCAGTCAAATTCGTGAATCATCGGAGCCAGGGTTAATCCGGTATCCGTAACACGTCCCGTAACTACAATATCAGCCCCCTTGTTTAATGCCTCCACAATAGGACGCGATCCAAAATAGACATTAGCGCTAAGAAGCTCATCCTTAACCGTCGTAATGGGTTCGCCGGTTTCCATATTATTGAGGGGATGTCCATCCTCAATAAGAGCATCGAGATCATCTAAAATATTGTCGCCGTCTATTACCGCTACCTTAATATCATCATAACCCTGTTCCTCAATAGCTTCCAAAATTTGTTCTTTGCACGCTTCGGGATTAACACCACCTGCATTGGAAATTACCTTTATTCCCTTTTCTGCAATATCGGGAAGAATTTCACTCACTACTCCTACAAAATCACGGGCATATCCATAATCAGGATTACGCAACTTCTGTTTCTGCATGATGGACATAGTCACCTCGGCCAGATAGTCCATCACCAAATAGTCAATAGGTCCCTTACGTACTTGGTTGATAGGAGCGTTCGGCAGATCTCCCCAAAAGCCTTGTCCTGATGCAATCCTGATCGAGTCTTTCACGGTCGGTAATATCTTTAGTTAGTTTTTATATCTGATGCGAAGATAAGATTTGCGCTAACACTATAAAAATTATAACTCACTTCTAGCTTAGAGTTATAGTATATATTTCAAATTTAAATCAAACAACAGATAAATATATTTTTTACTGTTGCAATTTGGGAGTCACTTTATGACTTTTAGCATACTTTTTGAAATTAAGAGGAGTAAGATTTGAAAATAATTATTATTGGCGCCGGCGAAATTGGCTATGACCTTGCCAGCGTACTTTCGCAGGAAAAACACGATGTTACTGTACTCGATCGTGACCCGGAATGTCTGGATAAAGTATCCGAAAATCTGGACGTGTTAATCCACGAGGGAAATGCTACTTCTGCTAAAGACCTTGTTGATACAGGAGTCAAAGACGCTGATATTTTAATTGCCGTAACAAGCATTGACGAAGTCAATATGATTGCTTCTATGATGAGCAAGCGATTGGGGGCCGAAAAAGTTATTGCCCGCATCCGTAGTGATGAGCTTTCTCGTCCCAATGCCCCGCTGAAACCTACCGACTTAGGTATCGATGTACTCATTCATCCTGAATTAAGTGCAGCATACGAAATTGTTCGCCTCATAAAACGTGCATCTGCCAATGATCTGGTGACACTTGCGGATGGAAAAATGCAGATGATTGGCCTTCGTATTGGAAAACAATCACCACTTGTTGGAAAAACCCTTCATGAATATGCGCGGGACAATTCCGATCTCACTTTCCGTGTCGTTGCTATTTCACGTAAGGGGCTTACGATCATTCCCAGTGGTAAAGTTTCTATACAAGCCCTTGATCATATTTTTATTCTGGCCAAAACCGAAACCATTCCGGAAGTAGTCAAAACAACTGGCAAACCGGATGTTGAAATTGACCGTGTGATGATTGCAGGCGGAACTCCCATCGGTGCTATGATTGCTCGTATACTGTGCCAAGAGGATAAACAGTGGAATATAAAACTTATTGAACCTGACTTTGACACGGCACAAGAACTGGCCAAAGAATTCAAAGATGTATTGGTCTTAAACGGGAATCCCACTGATCCCGATCTGCTGGCAACCGAAGGGATTACCGACACGGATGCATTTATCTCCGTTACTGATGATGAGGAATCCAATATTATATCGTGCCTGATGGCAAAACATCTTGAAGTCAAAAAGACCGTAGCGCTGGTTTCAAAATCAGACTATATTCCTCTCAGTCAAACTATCGGACTCGACGCCGCCATTAACAAAAAGTCGGCAGCTTCAAATGAAATTCACCGCCATGTTCGCGGAGGACGTGTTATTTCAGTTACGGCTCTACAAGGTATCAAGGCAGAAGTTATTGAGCTACAGGCAGCTCCCAAATCGAAGGTTACTAAAAAACCAATTTCAAAATTGAACCTACCTGAAGGATGTGTTATTGGCGGCATCTTGAGTAATGGCACCTCAAATATTGCAACGGGGGATTCAAAAATTCAGCCTAAGGATCGTGTTATAATATTTTGTCTTCCAGAAGCAATCGATAAAGTAACCTCATTATTTGAGTAATGGCCAAAACCTATCTTGACAATATTACCCGGGCCCAATTTAATTTATCCACTGTTTTAGGCATTTTGGGCGCTTTTATCTTTTTCTTGGGATTTGCACTGCTCTTACCCATGATCATCGCTTTTGTTTATGATGAAGAAGTCTGGCACACGTTCCTATATTCAGCCTCTATTGCTTTTTTGACGGGGGGAATACTCTATTATCTTTTTCGTACTGATGAGGAATTGCGGATAAGGGAAGGTTTTTTAGTCGTCAGTCTAACCTGGCTTTTTTTATCACTTGTGGGCGCCCTACCCTTTGTTATATCAGGGATCCTACCTAGCTATACGGATGCAGTTTTTGAAACGATGAGTGGTCTAACTACCACGGGAGCAACAATCTTGGGAGGCACGACCAGCTGGGGATTTGTCAATCCGGAAATTGAATCACTACCACAGAGTATGCTCTTCTGGCGATCGCTGGCACACTGGCTTGGCGGAATGGGAATCATCGTTCTAACCTTGGCCATCCTCCCTTTGCTGGGGGTTGGTGGAATGCAGCTTTTTCAAGCGGAATCTCCCGGCCCTACAACCGACAAACTAACCCCCCGCGTTCAAGAAACCGCTAAACTGCTTTGGGGAGTTTATGTAGCATTTACCGGAATTGAATTTTTATTACTCTGGGTTCATCCTTCGATGGATTGGTTTCAAGCGATTAATCACGCCTTTGCAACCCTTGCCACGGGGGGGTTCTCCACCAAAAATGCTAGCATTGCTGCCTTCGATTCAGTTTATATTCATGCTGTCATAACCATATTTATGTTTTTGGCTGGCATCAACTTTGCCATGCACTTTCGCTTACTAAAAGGCAATGCGGAATCATTTTTCAACAACCGGGAAATACGTTTTTATTCCCTCATCACAGCTATTTCTATTGTGGCTGTCAGCGGTTCACTCTGGCTTTTTGATGAGTACGACATCGGAGGAGCCATTCAATACGGCACGTTTCAAGCAGTATCTATTATAACCACTACTGGCTTCGGTACGGATAACTATGAACTGTGGCATTCATTCGGGGCTTTCTTTCTGTTTCTACTTTTCTTTACAGGGGGTTGTGCAGGCTCGACGGGCGGTGGTGTAAAAATGATTCGCTGGATGATTATCATTCGTAACTCATTCCGTGAAATAAAACAGATCGTTCATCCCAAAGCCATCCTTCCCATTCGTATTGGAGATAAAACTGTCGATTATAATATTCAACGTACTGTCTTAAGTTTTTTTGTCCTCTATCTTATAGTCTTCGGTATTGGAGCACTTATCATGGCTTCGATGGGTTATGACATGCAGTCGGCCATTGGGGCAAGTATCGCCTGCTTGGGAAATATTGGTCCGGGATGGGGCGAATTTGGCCCAACGGAAAACTATGCCCAAATTCCTATTGTAGGCAAATGGGTATTAATTCTTATGATGATGATTGGTCGGCTCGAAATTTTTACAGTGCTGCTTCTTTTCTCTCCCACTTTCTGGAAGCAGTAATTTGTGTAAATAAAGGTTTGAAATTTGAAGTAGTACCATAGAAACTGAAGTTGGAGATCAAAAGCTCGAGAACCAGAACTTATTCCGTGATGTGTCCTAATGATGAGCTTACTATTCACTAAAATCGAATCCAGTCGGTATCTTCAAGCCACTGTATCAATGCCGGTAAAAAGGTGACCGCTGCAACTAATGTCATCCCAATGCCGATTACAGCCATCATCCCCAGTGATTGCAACCCCGGATGGTTGGTAAACAACAATCCCGAAAATCCAAGCATTGTTGTTAAGGAACCTACCGTAACATGCTGGCCCGTGCTCGACAGGACATCCCACATGCTGTTCTTGCCCTCCTCGCGATAGCGATGCGCCAGATGTACACCATTGTCCTCTCCTATACCCAAGATAGCAGGCAGAACAACAAGGTTGTAAAAGTTGAACATCATACCTGTAAACATCATAATAGCAAATAGCAGTAATAAACCTACCAGCAATGGGAGCATCGCAATAATTGCCCACCGCAATGATCGGAATGAGATCAACATCAAGATAAATACCATAATAAATGTTGCGGCAACCATATAAGGACTCTCCTCACGCATAAGCTCTAGCATTTCAGCAGCAATAATTGAAGTGCTGGCAGCGTAAAATACCTCTCCACTATCGAGTTCTACTTTGCCTACATCATTTTTAAAGGCTATTGATTTTTCCCCGTCTGATAACCCTACGCTAGGATATACCATTACGAAATTACCAATATCTCCATCTTGGGTTACAAACTGACTTTTAAAATAGTCCGGCACCTGATTTATATTGAGCTTTTCTGTGGTCTGGGAAGCCCTTCGAAGTTTATCGAGTTGTTCATCTTCTTGATCAACAAGAAACGGATCTTTTAACAATTCGCGGACTTCTGCAATCTCTTGAAGCTTGTCAGTTACTGCAGAATCGGTAGGTGGAAAACGTTCAGGCAATGCCTCAACATCCAAAATAGTGGGGCTTGTAGTATCGGTTTCCATCCGATGGCGCAGCTTTTCTAAAATCTCAATAACCTGATCCTCATTATCAGCCAATATATAAGCAGGATTTCGCTTATCTGAGCTGGAAACCTGATTTTCAAGTTCATTAAACTCGGCATACTCGGGAAATTCCGGCTCCAGGTCTCCAAAATCATACTGAAACTGCAAGTGCTGATAATTGAACGCCACGGCAACTGAAATTAGCAATCCCATTACAACAATAGAACGCGCAAACGGGAAGCGATGAAACAGACTTTCCGAACGATTTTGGGGCGCTTCGCTCTCATTAAATAAAATCCAGTTAAAGCGTTCAAAAATAACCAGCAGCGAGGGAATTATGAACAGCATACATAACAAGGCTAGGATAATTCCTGAACCCGCAATAAAGCCAAATTCAGAAAATCCCCTGAACCGTGCCAGTACTAATACGAAAAGTGAAAAGGCTGTTGTCAGACCACTTACTAAAATAGCCGATCCTGTATTTTCATAGGTATCTGCGAGGGAGTCCATGATGGATTTTCCACCTGCACGGAACTCAATATATCTTGCATAATAGTGGATGCCGTAGTCGATCCCCATCCCGAAAAGTATAACAAAAAGTACCGATGTCATTGTATTGAGGGTACCAAGAACGAAATAGGTAATCCCAAATGTCCAGGCAAGACTGATTACCAACGGTATGCCAATTACCAAAATGGGTACTGGTAACCGCATCAGGTGCTCCAAAAAACTGTGCTCTTTCCCTTCATTGCCACCACGCTGGTAATTAATGTACTTCTTAAAGGAAAAATAGAACATCACCAATAACAACACACTTGAAATGCCCGAGGCAAAACTGTTGAAAACATCACTCATGATGGAATCTATTTCAGAAAGATGCCGTTTAAGGCGCCCCCCGTACTCCACCTCCATTTCAGTATTATATTTCTGTGGATTAACCTCGGTAAGTAAGGAATCGTATGAGGCAAACATCCGGCGCAAATAGCTTAAATTACTCTTGGAACCTGTCGGGTACAACTTAAAAACAGCAATGGTGCTATCAGCACTAATGGGATATTCAGAGGGAATCAATGCATCGTAGCTCTCCTCAAACTCTCCGACTTCTGAAGATTCCTCTTCTTCATCGTCGAAATTCACCAGGAAAGGGTTAGCATCTTCTTTGGCTTTTTGGATTTCGTCCCGCAGATATGATTTAATATCAGCCAATTCGTTGGGCGTAGCAAAATAAAGAGCATTATTTTCTAAGAAATCGGTTTCTTTGCGAAACTGAGCCCGTTTGAAGAAGTAGCGATCATCTTCATCATCATAAAGCTTCAAACTTTCACGAATCAAATCCTCAATAAAACGCTTGTTATCTTCGAAACTGGGCGACTTTACAGCCACTTCCATCGCTGTTTCTCCACCGACGGTATTCTGCAATTCATCAAGAGCCACGACGTGAGGATTTTTATCAGGAAGCAGATTGGCTAGATCCGTATCTATCTTTAGTTGGACGGCATAACTCCCCATCAAAACAGCAAACAGGATAGCAATACCCAATACCCAAAATGGATGCGAAGCGTTAAATTTTATAAGAGGACGAAAGAAATGGAGAATCTTTTCCATTAAAATACGAGCGTTATTTTTTGATAAGCCGTGAAGTTAATCATTTTATAAAAATATCTATAATGAACAGGCATATTTACTTCTTTGGTTTCAGCATGATATCGTCGTAATCAGCTTTTACATAACTATTCGTACTGTTACCGTCGCTGAGGATCAAGATAGCTATTGGATTCTTGGGTGGATCATCCCCAAACATTCGTCGATAATCTTCCACCAAATTTCGCTCAAAGGTCACCCACTCATCGGTATCTTGTTCACCGGATTTCACAACCATTATTTGCTGATTTCCAAAAAGTTTGGAGCCGGTTTCTCCTTTTGGCAAAGTAGTACTCCAAGTATATCGGATCGATTTGGGTACTTTTTTTACCAGAGCGACGCGCCCCATATCGAAGACAACATAGATGCTGGCTACCGAATCGTTGCGATCGCTTGATTTCTCGTTTCCTTCTTCAGGAAGTTTATGCGCTTTAACCTTCCACGAAAGTATAGGAGTCTCGTAAAGATTAATGTCATAAATATTTTCTTTATCCTCGTTAATTAATGGGAAACTGATGTGCTTGGCCGTAACGCCCTGATATCTTAAAAACTTGTTGTCATTATTGTTTCGAACTTTGTACAAATAGTGCTGGGAAAAATCTTTAGTATGATTGATCAGTTTTTTATTCCCATCCCGATCGTACCAGCGTTGCGGAAGCTCACCCACTGGATCATTTTCAAAATCTTCAATAACGATAGTACCATCACTTTTGCGGTCAAGTGATTCTTGTGCTTGTGCTGATAGGGATAATAGCAAACAGAGTAAGACCGAATATGATATAAACTTCATCTATGGGAAATAGCTTTTGTAGATTTTATGTACGATTCGAATATACTTTTTATAACTTGGCTTTAATAGGGATAATACAAATTCAGTAGTGCTAACGTTTATCCTAACACTTTATTTGTTTATTAATTTTATTATAAACTATAACATTAAGACTGTACGAAAAGATGAATATTCCGTACATTCCATGTCTTGAAACGAGACTTCAACTTGAGTTCGTAACCTTTTCTAAAAAATGTCCACACACAAACGTATTATTGGCATTGTATTGCTGATCAATATTCTGCTAGTAAGTACCCACAGAGGAGAGTTCTGGCCATTTAGCATCTTTCCCATGTTCTCACAAGCCGGCAATCCATGGTCGCGCGGAGTTGTAGAAAATGTACAAGATACTACGCGCGCAAACTTATGGGAGACAAAATCTATCGATAAAATTGATAATCGTATTTTAGCACTTGAGAAGTACGGCATTCACGAAATCGATTATGCCAATTATATATCTAAAACCAAAGATTGGAATACCAAAAAGATAAATGGCCTGCGCAGTACTTTTCAGATCGCTGATTATCCCGATCAAATGTGGTTGGCCACTCGGGTAGTTGGTTCTCTAACTGAGAAGGATTCGGTAAAAATAAATGCCATCCCCATGTTTCTGTTTACCGCCGACACCACGATCAAGAATCCGAACCTCTTTTCTCAAAATTAGCGCTGCCAATGGATCGTCTATTCCAAAATTTATTTCAGTTTGATGCTCCGGACTCTATCGGTACCAAAATTCAGCTCCGCATATTTGAACTATGCACAGTTTATTTTACTCTAAGCTATACTTGGGAATGGGCACTGTATGTGCCCCGCCTTAGTGACGTTGTGCTTCCCCTCGGAGTTGCCAACTATATTAACGTAGAAATCTTTTTTGGCGATCTGGCCACCGTAAACGCTATTTTGATAACCCTTTTCTGCCTTATTCCCTTTCTTTTTAAAAAATTACGGTGGCTTTATGCTCCGGCTTTTCTGCTATTCCATTTGCAGCACGTGGTCCGCTTTTCACAGGGCGAAATTCCCCATAGCGCAAACATGGTTGGATTTGCTTTAATGGGACTCGGATTAGCCGAAATCTTTTTCAGAAATGATATTAAAAAGAGCCTGGCTTTCGCCTTTGGTTTTACAGTATTCTTTTTTGGTTTGGGATATACCTCCGCGGCCTTAAGTAAATTAGTTGCCACCGGTATCACCTGGCCCTCAGGCGAACATTTGTGGCTTTGGATGGGTGAAAAAAGCATTGATATCCTTTCAAAAACAGGAGAATTCCAATTTAACTGGCTACAGCAGCTGGCTTTTGATTATTGGTGGATAGCCACTGCAATACTTTCATTCGGTATTTTTACCGAATTTATTGGATTTCTAATCTGGTGGAAACCTCTACGCCCGTACATCACTATATTGCTAATAGCGATGCATTTTGGTATCGACTGGACGATGAACATTTTCTTTTTCACTTTTACCGTTCAATTAATCGTTATCGGCTTCCCTTGGAATAACCTTATCAACAAGTTAACCGGTTCGATATCTAAATCATCTACGCAGAAAACAGTTGAGCAATATCTTCTTTACTGATTTTATCTACATTTAAAAATATTCTTCAAATATCTCTCTGTAGCTTCTCAAATAAATTCTTTAATATTAGCCACTTATAAATTAACGTTTGTAGCTAATATTTCGTGATTTCATGCCCGAATCTGCACAGAAAAAGAATCCTGCCACACAACCGAAAGTAAGTTGCTTAACCGTCACTGCTGACCGCAAACATCTGATGAAGCGAGCAGTACTATGCTTTCAAAATCAGACGTATAAGAATAAAGAACTGGTTATCATTGACGATGGAGCACAAGATCTTGGGGATATCCTTACCGACTTGCCTGCAGATCAGGTCAAATATGTAAAGTTAGAAAAGAAGCCCGAAAATACGCTCGGCAAATTACGCAATCGCTCACTCGATGAGGCAAATGGTGATTTTTTAGTGCAGTGGGATGATGACGACTGGTATCATCCTGAACGCATTGCCATCCAGGCTCAGACGCTTATGGCCGGTTATGATGCCTGCTGCCTGTCCGGAGCACTCATGCACCTAGATGAGGAACTATACATGCATCATCCCTATGTCGGTTATCTGCCCGATGGAATTCCAGGCAGCATTATGCACCGCGCTGATGCTGATATTCGGTACCCGCATACCCGCCGGGCCGAGGACACAGTATATCTCAATGAGTGGATGGAACAACGATATTTACAGCTTCCTGATGATTATTCCCATCTTTTTATTCGATGTTATCACGGCAATAATACATGGGAAAAGGATCATTTTTTAAGACGAATCCGAAATAATCCAAAGGATGCAATTTTATACGTCTGGCATAAAATGATTAAAGGGGATTTATTTACTCATCCCCGCTTTCGTCTTACTGAAGAGCAGAGAGAAGCATTTGAAATGTATTTGGATGACTCTCAAAATCTAAACTTGTTATCCATCAACTAAACCCGTGAAGTTTAACCGTATATTTTTAGTTGGATGTCCCCGTTCGGGAACCACTCTCCTGCAAAGTATGGTTGCCAGTCATTCGCAGGTTATCTCCTTCCCTGAAACACATTTCTTTTCCAAGACGCTTTCCATCAATCCACTGTTGAGACGTATTAAACTTTACGGACCCGGCAGTCGTGATTTTATTACCGACTTTTTGGATGAGCATGGTTACTCAGATATCCGGCCCATCTCTGACCTTCCTCCTCTTTGCACGCACAACAGATGGTGCAAAACGCTGTTAAATACGATTGATGAAATGATTTTGGCTGAATCAGGAGACCCTAAATCAAACAATATATGGGGATTGGAAAAAACCCCGCGACACTTGTTTTATATTTCATCTATTCAACAAGTTGGATATCAAAATAAATTTTTGCACATCTTGCGTAGCGGACCTGATGTGGTGGCCAGCCTTTATTTGGCTACCCAAAAATATCCCGAGCAATGGGGCGGATCGCGATCTATCAAAAAATGCATAAGCTGGTGGAATAACAGCATCAGAGAGTCCCTTAAATACCAAGATGATCCCAATCACCTATTTGCTACGTACGAACAGCTTCTCACAAATCCTGAAAAAGTATTAGAAACCATATGCAACTTTATGGAAATCGACTACCAAAAAACAATGACGGAAGATTTTCATAATAGAGCCGGATCGCTGACTAAGGAGGCGGAAGAATGGAAACAGAGAAATGTTAAGCAGTCTCTGAGTAAAAGTAATAAGCTACAACAGCATTTCGATGATGAAACTATTGCTTACATCAGGAAAAATGTGCTCAATATCGATTTAGCGCAATTTCATCACTAAAAATAGAATCTGCTACTTCAGCGATTCGGCCTCTTCAATATCTTCCGGATCGATTGACTGGGGATTAACAGGCAACTGATCCTGAGTAATAGAACTTGTAATGAAGGAAATAGCGCCAATCAATTTTTTAAGAATTAAGTTCGCCGTTAATACGCCTACGAGCTGCCCTTCGGGAACATTTAGCATCACCGACATTTCAAGAGCCACACTAACATACAGAACATCGCGACTGGGTAAAAAGGGAATCCGGGTGGACATAATTTGTGCGGCCATTAGGCTAAACCATACTGCCCACGGAACCGTGGGTTCGGCAATTTTATATTGAATGATCTGAATCAAGTTTGTCAAGACGAGCCTTCCCGTATAAATACTTGAAATTTTTACCGCATCACGCAGACTCACCGTGAGGATATAACTTCGGAATTTATATCCCACAAAAAATACTACAAATACGGCAAGTCCAATCCAGGCGTATGTTATCCAGCTTTCTATTTGTGGAATATAGTCTTCGATATTTATATATCCCTGAGTGAGGAAAAAGATGAGCAGTATGACCGAAATAAATGTAGAAGAAAGCGAAGAAAGGATATTATTATCCTTCACAAACTTCATAGCCTCTACAGCGGGAATCTTCAACTTATCTTTAGCCCAGTAGAACAAGTAAAATTCGCCGGAATAGCCCAGTACATCGGTATTGAGTACTTTCTTTTGAACGAAAACAAGAAATGCTCTGAAACCTCTAAAATTCCATTTCACTCCATATATAAAAATCTCGGAGATGGGTAAAGAGAAGTAAATTAAAATAAACAGCAGGTAAAAAAGTGGATTCAGCGGCAGCGACTCTATTACTTGCGCCAGCCCGATATCATAAAGCTTATATATCAGGTAGCCAATAATACCTGCCTGCAACAGGTACCGTATCCCCTTTTTAAGATACGACTTCCATGTTTTTTCCTGTTCTCCTTTTTGACTCATCTACTACCTCAATTTATACCAGCGGAGTGTTGAGTACATTCTCGAATTATAATCCAAAAATGGGTTTACAGCTGTTTTATATAGCTCGATAAAATGAAATGAATTAATCTGGGATAAACGCACTACCCCATCAAAACCGGTATTAAGGCGAAAAAATCGATTGATAAAATTTGTCCACTGCTGATCAACTGTACCTCCTGTATTGTCATAAATCAAGAATGGCAGATCACACAAACAAGGAGAAGCTACTGAATCCGATTCCAAGCCATACGTAATACTATTCTTTTGGCCATAAAGCAGATGAGAAAGCAAAACAATAATCACCAATACAAAACAATACCTGCCTGTGGAAATAGGAGAGTTCATGAATAGTTATGCATTCTCTGCAAGTCTGTCTTTACCACTTATGAGATCGGTATATTTTTGCTTTTTAAGCATATTCCATGTCCGTTCAGAAAACTCGGAAAATGGCTGTTTTTGATGGTACCATCCAAAGTGCAAACAATATGGAGTTGTTTTTAAGTAATCACCTTTGCCAGGTATGAGTGAAAAAATATTAACCAGCAACTTGCGAAGCAGTTTGCTCTTCAATCCCCGAAAACTGTACACAAAGCGGTCGCAGTAGTATTTACAGACCACATACTCGAAATCCGCATCGTGGGACGTTAAATCCGAAATATAGTCTAACTGAGGACTCGTATGTCCTTGCAGCCACGGATATACTGGCAAATCCAGCTTTGACATTGCCATCGCCATACTCCATTCACAGGACTCTTCACTGCGCCCCTGCTCCAAAGTACGACTGCGGAAATGGGTTTCATCTTTTCGATCCAGCATTTTCTGAGCCAACTCGCACACTTTCTTAGTCATGCTGTAATCCTGAGCGTAAACCATTCCGGTTTGCACGCGACTCAAATAGCTGAGTCCAAAATGATCCAAGGTTTGTTTTCGACGCCTGAATAAAATATCTGCTACAATACCAATATTTTTGGGTCCGCCAAAGAAGTTATCTGAAATTTGTGTTCCCGTTACAGTAAACGGATAAGGTTCAAAAGACTTCCACAGGTTTTCGGGTTCTTTGCACCAAATGATATCACTGTCGAGAAAGATGTTTTTCTCAAAAAACATAAACTCATGCAAGTGATGCTTAAACCCAACAATAGAAGCATTCTCTTCGGGTAAAACATGAATATGATCAAAAATGCCCGTTAGGCCATGTTCTTCGAGAATATTCTCGTGCTTTTCTGTACATGCCAATGCAACGGGGCGATCTTCATCGTATCGACGCAACGATACCACCGAAGCTACAGCATGTTTTAAGTAACGTGGATGACCATAGGTGGCATATACATATCCCTCCGGTGCTAATCGCTTTTCTTGTACTGATTTAAGCATAAAAGTAGGTTAGTTTGATACGAATATAATGGGATAATGTCTCTTTATTAAACCTTATTTAGCCGCTCTCTTGCGGAGGGTTTCCAAAAGGGAGCTATATCCTTTCTTACGGATAATATTTTGAAATTGGCGCTGATAAGATCCGGCAGTTGAGACATCATCAATAATCATATCTATAACCACCCACTTATTGTTATACCCATCAAATTTCATCTCATAACTTACAGGAGTACGAACCTTTTCGAGCTGGGCTAAGGTTATAACTGTTGCAGAACTGTCCTCTACATTTATTCGCTCATATTTTACATCAGCTCGATAAATATCCAATTTATTTAACGATTGGTCGCGAATGATAGTCGAAAATAAATCAACAAACTCAGTACGCTGCTCCGTAGACAATGTATCAAAAGTAACTTGCAATGCCTGCTTTGCCATTGCCCGGTAATCAATAATACCGTTGATAATATCTTTTAACCTATCGCGCTGCTCCTGAGTATATTCTGTTCCTTTTGGACCAAGCAGATCTTTAATTTCATCGTCACGCTCTTCGAGTAAATCGCGTACTGTAGAACTGTCTAATTGGGCAAAACTGTTGCTGGGATTTAAAAACATAAATCCTAAAAGCGCTGATAAAAAAACTATATAAAGTTTATTTAGAAAAGTCATTGTATTAATTCTGGTTCGAAAGTTCTAAAATTTGCAGGCCCGATTTGCGATATAATTCAGCAATATTATTATTGAAATTAAAAATTTCTCGTTTCAGCTGAACCCGAAGCTCCAGCTCTTTTTTCATTGCGTCGACCAAGTCTTTGGTATCTCCCATACCAAAATCATAGTCAAGTTGTTCCTGGCGAAGCCATTGTTTACTGGTTACATGTGCCTCATCTGTCTTGTCGACTTTTACTTTAGAGAGTGAGGTCTCTTTATACGCTTGGTTTATTTCTAACACTATACCGTCAACGGCGGCATCCTTTAAATATTTCGCCTGCCGATATTGGATTCTGCCTTTTTCTATATCAGCCTGAATACTTAAGAAGTCAAGATTCTGTCGAATACCAAATCCAAATGAACCTGAAGCATAGTTTGAGTTATTAATAATAAAAGGATTGCTCTGTCGCGGACGATTAGGGGTATTCGCATAACTTCCTGTTAAGCCTATAAAAAGAGAGGGATAATTCTTTTGTTTTTGTGCTTTCATACCATATTCGGCAGCATCTATACCCGCTTCAATAGCATCAATTTCGGATCGGTTGGCAAGGGCGTACGACCGATAATAATCTATTTCTCTCAGCTCCTCTGCAACAGGATCTAAAAAATTCGTATCGGGTACATAAACCGTATTTTCTTCAGCATTTAAAACATAATTCCAAATGCGTTGTGTCATTTCCGCTTCCTCACGCACTTCAGCCGCACGGATATCAAATTCTGACTTGAATACTTTAAATTTAAATAAGTCAGATTCATCAAAATCAGCATCTCCCTCCTCCTGCTTTTCCTCAATTTGTCGCTCTATCTTGTCGATCTGATTTTGAGCCTCATCAAGCAATACCAAAATTTCATTCGTCAATAAATAACTTTGGTAAAGCTCAAAAAGACGAAGGCGCAAGCTTGCTTTTTCCTTTTCAAATTGCTTTTGGGCAGCAACGGCAGCAGATTTTGCGGCTTTAACAGCATTCTTAAGAGCACCCCATGCAAAAATAGGCTGCACGGCAGAAACTTCTGCCCGTGAAAATACAGCCCAGTTTTCCCAATCATTTTCCAATTCCGGATCCAGGTAATATTCATCCTCTGGCAAATTAGTCTGGCTTTTAACCCCGGGAACAATTCCATGTTGAGTGCTAAGTTGAAACCGTGGAAGATACCGCCTGGCCTGGGCTTGATTAATCTGATTATTTGCAAGTGCTACCTTTCGTTGCTCATATTCAATTTGGCCCGAATTCTCAATACCGCGTTCGATAAAAGATTCCAGCGATACTTTTACAGTATCCTGCCCAACAGAAATCATCGGTAGCAAGAAACACAAAAAAAGGATTGCCGATATATATTTCTTCATAGTTATAATGTTAATATCGTAATATTCATATCTACCAACGAACAACTAGTAGATTTATTTAAACAAAAAGCCCCTTCCGTTAAGAAGGGGCTTTCTTTAGAGCGGAGGGAGAGGGATTCGAACCCCCGAGACCTAAAAAGGCCTGCCGGTTTTCAAGACCGGTGCATTCAACCGCTCTGCCATCCCTCCAATGTGTAAAAAAACTACTTATGCTTCTTCAAGAGCCTGAGCACCGGAAATAATTTCAGAAATTTCGGTAGTAATAGCGCTCTGTCGTGCCCTGTTATACTCAAGCTGAAGATCTTCCTTCATTTCTTGAGCATTTTCTGTAGCATTATCCATAGCTGTCATTCGGGCACCTTGCTCAGCAGCATTCGATTCCAGAATAGCTCTCCAAAGCTGCAAATTCAAGTGCAAAGGTAACAGTTTCTGAAGGATATTTTCTACATCAGGTTCAAAAATATATTCTGTAGAAGAAATATCCTCTTCCCCGTCAACTAACGTTGATGGATCAATCGGTAAAACAGATTCAACAAGTCGGTTTTGTGCAATAACTGATTTAAACTCATTATAAGCTACCTTTACTTCGTCAAAGGTACCTGATTTAAAATCATTGACAACTGATTTCATAATCTCAGTTGCTTTATTAAAAACAATATCATCCCAAAAACCGGGATATTCCGCTATGACGTTATATTTACGCTTTCCAAAATATTTGATTGCCTGTCGGCCAATACACATCAATGACAAGTTGCCATTTTTCTGATATGTACTGTACTCTTCGTTGATCGTGCTTTCAACGACTTTAAACAAGTTATTATTAAACCCACCGCAAAGACCACGATCAGAACCAACCACAATAAATAAAACATTATCTGTTGATTCTGGAGTACGTAGCAGCACATTATCTTCACTGGAATTTTTAACCAGACGTCCAACTATTTCTTTCATTTTAGAAGCATAGGGACGTGTTTCGATAATACGATCTTGCGCTTTCCGCAGCTTAGCAGCAGCCACCATTTTCATGGCACGCGTAATCTGCTGTGTATTTTTAATCGATTCTATCCGGTTTCGTATGTCACGAAGATTGGCCATGAATTACGCTTCCTCTTCTTCTTGTGCAGCGTTAAGTTGATCAATTACAGTCTTGGCAACATCCATTAACTTATCGCCAAACTCATCATCAAGAGTTCCCGATTCAGCAAGATCAGCCATCTGATCGTCGTATTTGACGTGGACGGTCTCAATATATTCCTGCTCAAACTCTTGAATTTGATCAACATCCAGTTCGTCGAGCAAACCTTCACTGTTAATTTTGAGCAGTGCTATCTGATCTTCAACCGGACGCGGCTCATAAATATCCTGTTTCAATAGTTCAACAGTACGCTCACCACGCTTCAGCTGACGCTGTGTAGCGGGATCAAGATCAGAACCAAACTTTGCAAATGCCTCTAATTCACGGTACTGAGCTAAGTCAAGTTTCATGGTACCGGACAACTTCTTCATCGACTTAACCTGTGCAGAACCACCTACACGCGATACCGAAGTACCAACGTCAATAGCGGGACGTACTCCCGAATTAAACAGATCCGTATCAAGAAAAATCTGTCCGTCAGTAATTGAAATTACATTCGTTGGAATGTAAGCAGATACATCCCCAGCTTGTGTTTCAATAATTGGCAATGCAGTTAATGATCCCCCACCTTTTATCTTGGGCTTCAACTGCTCTGGCACATTATTCATCTGCTTCGCAATTTTGTCATCATCAATAATCTTAGCAGCACGCTCCAACAGACGACTGTGCAAATAAAATACATCACCAGGATAAGCCTCACGCCCTGGAGGTCTTTTGAGTAGAAGTGAAAGTTCACGATATGCAACAGCCTGCTTTGATAAGTCATCAAAAACTACCAACGCATGACGGCCAGTATCACGGAAGTATTCGCCAATGGCAGCCCCTGCGAATGGTGCAATATAACGCATTGGAGCAGATACACTTGCCGGAGCAGATACAATCGTTGAGTAGTCAATAGCGTCATTATCTTCTAACGCTTTTGCAATACCCGCAACTGTAGATCCTTTTTGACCAACAGCTACATATATACAATGTACAGGTTTGTCGGTGTCTTGTGTTTCTTTCTGGTTGATAATCGTATCAACCGCGACAGAAGTTTTTCCCGTTTGCCGATCACCAATAATTAACTCACGCTGCCCACGGCCAATGGGAATCAATGAATCAATGGCTTTAATCCCTGTTTGGAGCGGTTCTTTTACAGGCTCACGAAAAATTACACCGGGAGCTTTACGCTCGAGTGGAATTCGAATGGTATCTCCAGAAATAGGGCCTTTCCCGTCGATAGGACGCCCAAGCGGATCTATAACACGTCCGAGAAGTCCATCTCCAACATTAATAGAAGCAATATCATTTGTTCTTTTTACGGTATCTCCCTCTTCAACAGCGCTGGTTTGACCAAAAAGAACCACACCAACGTTGTCTTCCTCAAGGTTTAGTACCATTCCGCGAATCGAGTTGCCGTCCTCATCTATCGAATCAGGCAAATCAACAAGTTCACCGGCTTGTACTTTGGACAATCCATACACTCGCGCAATTCCGTCCCCTACCTCGAGGACTGTTCCCACATCATAGGTGTCCGCTTCACTATCAAAGCCGGATAATTGTTTACGTAATATTGCTGAAACTTCGTCTGGTCTAACTTGACTCATTGGTTCAAATGTTATTTAAGTCGTCTTTAATTTCTATTCTACAGTTGTTGACAATAACGATTCCTCAAGCTCTTCGAGCTTGTGTTTAACCGTCCCGTCTATTACTGTGTCTTCAATTCGGATAGCCATACCACCTTTTAGCTTTTCATCAACAGTGATATTCATATCCACTTTTTTCTGTGTTTTTTGCTCCAGGTTTTTGTGAAGCAGCTCTTGCTGTTCATTACTTAACTGCTGGGCAACAAACACATCCACAGTAATAATGCCGGCATACTCTTTATATTTTTCAATAAAAGCCTCGGTAATCTGATCTAACAGATTTATGCGATCTTTACGAGATAATAGCTTTAGAAATAGCTTAGTTGGTTCTTCAAGCTCATCAAAAAAGATCTCCTGCAAAGCCTGTGTCTTATCATCATAATTAATGATAGGACTTTGCAAAAACAGAACCAACTCCCGCGATCCCTCCAACGTGTTGTGGATATACTCGATATCTTTTAATAATTCATCGACTTCATCCCGCTCTTTGGCCAACTCAAGAAGGGCGGTCGCATATCTTCGGGCTGCTTTTGTTGTAGGCATCTACCTTAGTTTTTTGAGATGTCTTTTATAAAGCTTTCTACCAGCTTATTATTCTTTTTCTCATCCAATTCAGATTCAATAATCTTGGAAGCCGATTGCACAGCTAAACGTGCCACTTCATCGCGAAGCTCCATCATCGCACGTTTCTTTTCCTGCTCAATGGTTTCACGGGCCTGTTCAATAATTTTTTCGGCCTCTTCCTTGGATTTTTCGATACGTTCTGCGCGGAGCATTTCGGCTTCTTCGATAGCCTCTTTGCGGATATCTTTAGCCTTTTTCTCGGCTTCCCGCAATGCTTTTTCGTTATCCTTAGAAATCTTCTCAGCGCGTTCTAATGCTTGCTCAGCTGATTCTAAAGAGTCTTTGATGCGGGTTTCGCGCTCTTCAAGTGCTTCCATAATCAATGGTACTGCATACTTACCCATTACGGCAAGAAAGATTACCAGTGACAAGGCTACCCAAAGAGCAAACCCACTACTAAAAGAGAGTATACCGCCTCCGCCTGCTAAAAATAGCATCATAGTTTAATTTGAATAGTTTAAGTTAACCACCACCAATTCCGAGAGCAAGAAGAATACATACAATAGCACCGATAAGTGCTACACCCTCAATAAGAGCAGCGGTCAAGATCATTGCGCCACGAATATCATCAGATGCTTCAGGTTGACGAGCGATGCTTTCAACCGAACTTTTTCCGATCATTCCGATACCGATTCCAGCACCAACTGCTACAATTCCTGCTCCGATTCCTGCTGCTAATAAACCCATATTTTTTACCTGTTATTTTAGTTTTAAGTTTAGGTTTAGATTATGTGATATAATTAAATCGTTATGCGTGCGCTTCAATTCCTTCTTCATGCGCATGCTCTTCGGCAGCCATTCCAATAAATACAGCCGACAGAAGTGTAAAAATATATGCTTGCAAAAGCCCCACAAAAGCCTTTAATACGTACAAAGCAACCGTTAATGGCACTGCAAAAAAGCTCATTCCAATTCCGGCGATACTTCCAAATATATCTGCAAAGATAAAGATCAATCCCAGAATACAAATAATCATAATCTTACCGGAGAGCATGTTTGCAAACAGACGTACTGCCAACGCAAATGGCTTTGTAAACAATCCAATAATTTCGATGGGGGTAAGAATAATACGCATCCAACCGGGAACGCCGGGAAACCAGAAAACATGCTCCCAGTGATCCTTTGAACCATTCCACTGTGTAATAAAAAACGTAAATGCTGCCAACACACCGGTAACTGTAATATCTGCGGTTGCAGTTGCCCCCCATGGCAACAAACCAAAAAGATTCATAAATGATATCCCAACAAATACGGTAAACAAATAGGGAACAAATTTCTGATATTTGTCATCAGGGATATTTTTCTTTGTAATATCATCGCGCACGAAAACAAAAACGATCTCAAACAGATTTTGAAACCATCCCTGCGGTTCGGTCTTTCGTCCCACTCCCTGCTTATACTTACGGGCCATTGCTATAGTTATCCAAACTGTTAATATCAGCCCGAACCAGACATACATCAAGTGCGATGTAATAGATAAGTCCATTGTAATCTCTGCCCCATTAGCAGGCATCAGTGCACCATTCTTTTCAACAAAATCACCTGATTCAATAGCGCACTCTGTACTACTGTAGACAAAAAAGTCACCTTCAACCAAAAAGATACGAGGCAGGGGAACGTGATAACCCAAAACCGCCAACTCATGATGGTCGACAACTTTTCCTACAACGTCAATAGGAGCACCTTCGGAATCTTGAGCAGCTTTATCCGAGGCTTCTGTTAATGGGGTGAAGAAGAGAACCAGTAAGAGTGTAACGAACAGTCGGCGGCAGGCCCTTAGCATTAAATTCTAATTATCAGTTTCAAGTAGTTTGTTGATTGAAATAATCTCGATTACAGAGTGGAAAATATAAGAAATTATGAAGCTAACTGTAAAGTAAATTTGATGAATTTTTATGGTCTCATAAATTACTACCAAAGCTACTAAAACCAATAGAAATCTTATACCCAGAGAAAGGTAAAACCGGGTAATAAAATTTGAGCTTTTTTCCGTCTTAATTCGTTTTATGACAAAAAAGTTACTCCCAACAAAAAGGAAGCTCAGTGAAAAACCGACACTTACAGCCAAGTAATGATGTTGACCTAAAAGGAAAGTGATCCCCAATATAATCAGAAAGGCAATAAGAGAATTCCATAAAAATTTGTGCGCCAACTTTTGCACCTGCTGATCCAAACCCCGCCCCTGTTTTACTCCTTATTCAAACGGTCGTTTAACCTAAAGATCAGAATAAAAATATTTATAATACCTACAACACAACCGCCCAACAGCAACCAAGGGCTGAGGCCAAAATAATTGTCCAACCAATAACCCAGAAGTATGGGGATAGATAGCGCGGCTGCTATTTCTCCCCCCAACGAAATATATTCTAAATAATCAGTCGGCTTTTTACTATTCGTCAATCTTTTTTAGCCTTGGATTTTCCTTTATCAACAGAATTGTCCGACTTGTCATCTTTTGGCTTTGAGCTTCCCAATTTTGAAGACAAACCATTAGTGTTCTTCTTAATTTCCTCTTTGATATTTTCACTCATATGGAATGAACCGTTTATCTGGGATCCTTCTTCAGCCAGAATCGTTTTGGTATAAATATCCCCTTCTATAGTAGCCGATTTGCGAAGAATAAGCTTGTTGGTTACTCGTACTTCGCCATCGATATCGCCGGCAATATCAGCATCAACCGCTTCAATATTACCTTCGACTTTACCTGTTGATGAAACAATGATTTTACCTTCCGCCTCTGCTTCCCCATCCAGGGTCCCAGCAATACGGACATCATTTTTTGTTTTCAAGGTACCTTTAAGTTCGGTGCCTTCACTTATCATATTTACTGAGGGTAAATTCTTACCGGATTTATTAGAACTCATAGATTCCTTGTCTTTCTTATTATTATTAAACATAAACTTCTTAAGATTTTATTAAATACGTATTCGGATTTTGGGGCACTCCATTTTTCCAAATTTCCAGATGCAAATGAGGACCGGAGCTTAATACCCCCACATCACCAGTTGTTCCCAAAATATCACCTTTCAAAACAATATCACCAATAGATTTTGACACGCTTGCCGCATGTTTATATACCGTTATTATACCATCACTATGCTGTACATGCAGCACATATCCATAATTGATCGTCCAATCTTGGTTAATGATCGCGCCATCGGCTATTGCTTTAAAAGATGTTCCCTGCTTTGTAGCAATATCAATACCGTAATGTCCATTTTCGGGATTAAATCCCCGGGTAAATGTGCCATTAACAGGGTAATCAGTCGGGAATTCAGGTGCTTGCTCAAATATATTCGAGAAAATTATCTCGTTTTGAGACAACGTTCCACTATTATTTACTTCAGATGTAAAGTCAAGTTCCGATCTTTTTTGATTCGCTGATTGCATTGCAACGGAACTGCCCTCATTTACAGCAAAAGAAGTATCATCACCAGCAGTAATAACCTGCTGAATCTCTGCCAGCTGTGTATCACGCGCTTCTAAAGAGTCTTTAAGGGCCTGTACTTTTTGGGAAACCTCAACAACTCGATCACGGAGCTGCGCATCATGCTGATTATACAACAAGCCACTTATAGGTGTAAACATAACAAGCAGTAGCACGATAATAGTAACGGTCAACAGTGAAACATAAAACAGGTTCCACATCCTTGAAGGTTTAAAGTTATAGGATGTGGAAGATTCCGGATCATCATCAAAAACAACAAAGGTAAGATTCTGATCCTGGTTTTTAAATAACCGTTTTAGAAATTCGAGCATGGAGCCTGTGATTTACGCTTCGGGCGTTGGTCCGCGATAATTAAATGGGACATCAATGTCATCATTGTTATTTGATATCGCTCCATTCTCATTCTCATAGCGCTTAATGTTTTCAGAAAGTGCATTCATTAACCGCTTGGCATGATCCGGGGTAAGAACCATTCGCTTGACAACTTTTGCCTTGGGAGCTCCCGGCATAACTGAAATAAAATCGAGAATAAACTCGGAAGGTGAATGGGATATCATTACCAAATTGGAATAGGTACCCGAAGCTTCTTCTTCAGGTAATTCAATTTGAATCTGTCCCTGATTAAAATCTTTTGTTTGATCGGCCATAATAAAAGAGTTACAAATTAAATTTGCCGTTCGTTACTCATCGGAATCTAAAAATCCGTGGTCGTCCATCCATTCATCATTATAAATCTTTGAAACATAACGCGTGCCACTATCGGGTAAAATAATGACCATAGTATCATCTTTACCAAAATCATTATTACGGGCATATTCAAGAGCCCCATAAACTGCAGCACCGCATGATCCGCCGACAAAGAGTCCTTCTTTCTTGGACAGTTTGCGCGTCATCTGAAAAGCATTTTTGTCATTCACCTGTACAACCTCATCCAGCAGATCAAAATCCATGTTTTCAGGTATAATATCTTCTCCTATCCCCTCTGTCAAATAGGGATGAATTTCATCCTTATCAAATTCCCCGGTTTCAAAATAATGTTTGTAAACCGAGCCTACGCTGTCAATACCAATCGTTTTAATTTCAGCGTTTTGCTCTTTTAAATATTTTGAGGTACCTGATATGGTTCCTCCAGTCCCCATTCCCGCCACATAATGCGTTACATTGCCTTCGGTTTGCTCCCAAATTTCGGGTCCCGTGGTCTCGTAATGAGCCTGGGTATTACTGGGGTTATCATATTGATTGGGATAATATGAATTGGGTATTTCTTCACTCAGTCGCTTGGCAACAGAATAATAACTGCGCGGATCATCAGGTTCTACATCCGTAGGGCAAATCTTCACTTCGGCCCCCAAAGCTCGCAACAAATCTATTTTTGATTTACTTTGCTTATCAGTCGTGGTAAAAATACAATCGTACCCTTTAATGGTAGCTGCAAGCGCCAACCCCATACCCGTATTTCCGGACGTCCCCTCAATAATGGTTCCCCCAGGTTCGATGAGTCCTTTCTCTTCGGCATCCTCAATCATTTTAAGCCCGATTCGGTCTTTCACACTTTGTCCCGGATTAAAATATTCTACCTTAGCCAGTATAGTCCCTTCAAATTCTTTTGCGACCTCATTTAGTTTTACCAGCGGCGTATTGCCGATAGTCTCTAATATGGAATTGTAATACATCTTGTAATTCGTATGGTTGCTATTTTGATAAAAGTTAAAAAATCTAAGCGTCGGAATATAGGAATTTTGAGTTCTCTACTCGAAAAAAGATTTATATCACACGATTGATAAAGCTGACTGTCTCAAAAAGTTCTTTATTCGAAGAGTAAACTCTGTTATCTTCCTTAAAAATTAACGTCTAATAAAGATTTATGTTTGTAAAACAAAAAAAGCCAAAAGATTTTGATTGCGGATACAACCTCGATCGCATGATTGATTCACTGCCCCGAATTACTGATGAAGAAGAACGAGTAGAATATGCCGAGCGTGCAGTAGGGCTTATAAAACAAAGCCATCCAAATTGGGTTGATGAAGATGGGAAAAGTAAAGCCGCTTGGGATCACTTTTTTGAATTAGCTGACTACAACCCCAATGAATATGGCATTTATAATCCCTTTGATTCTGGGGATGATGACAACGCTCAATAACAGTGCAAGTCGCTATTCCGCCACAGCAGCTTCTACATGTTTCGATTGAAAATCTTTTTCCAGCAAACTAAAAATCAACTTATCACAATATGCATCATTTTTGATAACATGCTCACGCAATTGCCCTTCTTGCTGGAATCCAAGCTTTTCAACACTTTCTATCCACGAGGTATTAAAATCGAAGGCAGTTGTCCCAACCTTATGCATCCCTTTCTCGTTAAAACAGTGATCCAGTACAATTTCTAAGGCTTCAACATCGTATCCCTTATCGGCATACTTGCGATCACCAATTGTACAGTTCACAAAACAGCGCCTATTATATTTGTCGATTGCGTGAATATCTACAATGCCAATAAGCTTATCGTTTTCAGATAAATGAATCTCGAACAGTTCGCTGGTTTCATTTCGCTCATCCAAAACCGATTTAATCCGCTTTAGAAAAGTCTCAAAACTCTCGTGCTGATGCGGATAATCAGAATCGTAGTAATTCAGTTCCTTGTCATTATTCCATTTATAATGAACAGATACATTCTGAAGGTTAAACTCCTTTATTTCTACCATGGGATCTGTATGTAAATGATATTAGCCTGTGCTGTAATATTATCGCTTCAATTTTCTTAATCTTAACATAGACATGCAAACTTATTTTTCCGTTTTAATGAAAGCGCTTTCAGTAAACAACTGATTAAAAAAAGGATAATTGTTATGGAAATATCAATTTTCAATTTATATTGAAACTTATGAAAGTTGATATTGAAAAAGTGTAATTACTCCATGAATGACAATTCTTTATCAGATTTAAAAGCTTATCAACCATCTGTGGTTACTTGTTTTAATAATTCGGAGTTCAGTAATTTCTTAGATAACCTTTTCAAAAACTCCACTCCACGATACGCCACATTTAGTTTTCCAATCCAGTCCATTGATCCTCTGGCCTACCTTGAAATGTGCTGGAAAAAAGAAACTTTTCAGTATTACTGGGAGAAACCAACAGATGAATTTGCTATTGCTGCCGGTAACGAAATTACATCGATTACGGCTACAGGTTCTGAGCGATTTTCCGTAATCAATAAAAAGATTAAAACAATTCGCCAGAATACAGCAGAGTTCTCAGCCATCTCTCATCCATACTCGGGTTTGTTTTTACTTGGCGGGTTTTCCTTTTTTGATAAAAATTATGATGAACTCTGGGAGGATTTCCCCCCCGCATCGTTTACCCTTCCGGAGTGGATGATTATTAAAGATGGAAAATTTACAGTGGCCACATTTGCGGTTGATCTAAACACATTTAGCGCAGCCAAACAACTGTATGATTATATCACTGATCAACTTGAAGATCTCAAAACTACGTTAGAGCAAAAAAGCCCGGCCGGTAATCCTGCTCAAAATGGAGAGCCTTCAACTGCCCCACTCCCTAAGCAAAAATCAGATTATCAAAAATGGTCTGACTCTGTGAATGAGGCTAAAAATCTTATCAGCAAAAATACTTTTGAAAAAATTGTTTTAGCACGCAGTATTAAAGTATCCAAGAATACCGAATTTTCCCCGACACAGGTTGTTAACAACCTCCGCAAACAATATACAAACTGCTATAATTTTCTAATCCACAAGCCAACCGGAAACACCTTTTTAGGATCCACTCCGGAGCGGTTAATCTCTGCCCGAAATAAATTACTTCTCACCGAAGCACTAGCGGGAAGCATAGAAAGGGGAAACACAGCTACTGAAGATGCTTTCTTGGAAAAAAAATTATCGGGTAATGGCAAAGATCAGAACGAACATAATTTTGTAATTCAGGATATTGAAGAACGCCTGGAGCCTTTTGTAAAAGAATTAAACCGAAGTGCTACACCCGAAATAAAAAAGCTATCGAATGTCCAGCACCTCTACACCCCTATCCGGGCACAATTAAATGATGAATCAAATATATTTGATGTGCTCGGTCAGCTGCATCCTACTCCGGCAGTGGGTGGATATCCCTGGCAAAAAGCGGCTCCATATATTAAAGACCTGGAACATTTTGAACGCGGAAGATATGCCGGTCCTGTCGGTTGGATAAACAGCAAGGGAAATATGGAATTTGCTGTAGCTATACGCAGTGCTTTATGTACAAAAGATTATGCCTATTTATTTGCGGGATGCGGAATTGTTAAGGATTCGGATCCCGCTACCGAATGGGAAGAAACAAATCTTAAGTTGAAGCCAATGCTTTCGGCCCTGCAGTATGACTGATCAACACCACGGAAATGTAGCCTTACAGTGGACCAATACCTTTTTCCAAGTACTTTACAAGTACGGTGTTGAACACATTGTGGTGTCCCCCGGCTCTCGCTCTACCCCGTTAACATTGGCCGCTGCTTCAAATCCACAGCTTCAAAAGCATGTTATTTTGGATGAGCGATCGGCTGCTTTTACGGCACTTGGCATCGGTAAAGCCAGTAATACCCCGGCCGTCTTAGTTTGCACCTCCGGAACTGCTTTAGCCAATTATTATCCGGCCGTCATTGAAGCTCGGCAATCGGGTGTGCCCATAATTTTAGCCACTGCCGACCGTCCTCCTCACTTGCGGGCCACCGGAGCCAACCAAGCTATCGATCAGCTCAAAATTTTTGGGGATTATCCGGTCTTTTTCCACGAGGTCGGAGAACCTCGATCAGGTACAAAAGATCTACAGCGAATGAGGCTGTTAGCCCAACAATCGGTATCTGTTTCCCGGGAAAAACGGGGACCTGTGCACTTGAATTTCCCATTCCGCAAACCACTGGAACCGACTGATGAGGTGTTGGATCAAATCCAAGAAGAAAATAAAGAGCTGCTAAGTTCTAATGTGAGAAATAAAAACACTTCAACTGCTTTTAGCTTAAGCACCTCACTTCAAAAAACACTTTCATCCGCCCGAAAGCCACTTATTATAATTGGTCCCCTTGCTCCCAATGATGATATAGAATCTATCTCGAAACTCGCTGATGAACTTGAGGCTCCCATCTTGAGCGAATCTTCCATTGACAGCCCGAATACCATTCATGGATTTGCAGGATTTTTACGTAATGCGGATAGACGTAACCACCTCGAACCAGATGTGATTTTACGCTTTGGATTTCAGCCCACAAGTAAAAACTTAACACTTGCTTTGGACGAGTGGGATACTAAGCACCATTTTCATTTTACAAGTACGGATGACTGGCAAGATGCTACTTTTTCTGGTGCAGAACGCATTCGTTGGATGGGACAAAAAATCCAACTCGAAAATTCCCCGACAAAAACTGACTCAACCTGGGTGGAAAGTTGGAAACAAATCGAAAACGAGTTTGATAATTATTCTCAAAAAATGATTAGTCAGTACTCGGAATTAACCGATGGCAATGTATATTACCAGTTAACGCCAAAAATTCCTACCAACCACTTTATCGCCGTTTCTAACTCTTTTCCCGCCCGCGACATCAATCTTTTTGGGCGGCAATCATCAACTATACCTCTCTTTTTGAATCGCGGTGCCAGCGGTATCGACGGCGTTACCTCAACAGCGATGGGAATTGCTAAAGGATTGCAAAAATCAGGCGTACTTTTTACCGGTGATCTGGCTTTTTTACACGACACCAACGCCCTGCTTAATCATAAAAATATGACCCAATCCCTGGTTATCGTTGTGATCAATAATGGCGGGGGATCTATTTTCAGGATGCTACCTATTCACAAGAACAAACAACATTTTGAGTCCTATTTTGAAACCCCTCAAGATGTAGATATTAATACACTAGTAAGCGCTTATGATATTCCTCATTATTTGGTAAAATCTTTTCCCGAGCTCCAAAACCTTGATCTGTCTTCAGTAATTAATAAGCATAAAGGGCTATCGATTATCGAATGCCAAACTGATGCCGATGCTTCGATGGAGCTCCGTAGTAAACTCTGGAGTTTTTAATTATGGAACTTCTTGAAATCAACAAACAGGAATATGCAGTCCAGATACATCAGCAGGATGAGAACCTACCCTGGCTGTTGATGCTGCACGGTTTTATGGGTGACCACCGTGTTTTCAATCATCTGATCAAAGATCTAACCGTTTCCTGTAATCCGGTAACGATCGACTTATTGGGGCATGGTCAATCATCCAAGCCAACAGATACAGCCAGATATAACGAGTCGCACCAGATCGATGATATTTTACAACTGATTTATAAATTAAATCTTTTTCCTCTGTTTCTGTACGGTTACAGTATGGGCGGACGGTTGGCTTTGAAAACAGCTTTTAAAGATTCTGATCTTTTCCGGGGCTTAATTCTTGAAAGCACGACGAATGGCATCGAAGATGAGGGTGAACGAAAAAAAAGACAACAAATAGATCAACAACGCGCAAATGCCGTTGAATCTGATTACGAGGCCTTTCTATCCAAATGGGAAGAAGCCCCCCTTTTTCAATCTCCGTTGGCTGTTGATCAAGAACTATTGGGCAAATATCATCAAATACATTTAGATCAAAATCCAGATGCCATGGCTGCCTCTTTGCGTGGATTTGGAACCGGATTAATGACTCCTGAAACTGAGTACTCCAAAGGTTTCAACAAACCTGTTATGCTTATAGCAGGATCAGCAGACGAAAAATATAAACGCATCAACAAACAGTTGACTAATTTTTTCTCTAATGTCCACCTCTGTTTTATCAAGGCCGGACATCGTGTTCACTTGGATAATCCCAATGAACTCACAAACGAATTAACCAATTTTATCGATTAAAATCTGTTATTATGAACTGGAAAACCGTCGAAGAATACGAAGATATCACCTTTAAAAAATCCAACGGTGTGGCACGTATTGCTATCAACCGACCGAAAATTCGCAATGCCTTTCGTCCCAAAACTCTCTTTGAACTACAGGATGCTTTTCTGGATGTCCGCGAAGATTCTTCTATCGGCGTCGTACTGCTCACCGGCGAAGGTCCGTCGCCCAAAGATGGAAAATGGGCCTTCTGCTCCGGCGGTGATCAAAACGTGCGCGGTAAAGCAGGCTACAAAGATGATCAAGGCACGCCCAGACTAAATGTCTTAGATCTTCAGCGATTGATTCGATTTATGGGCAAAGTTGTAATTGCCGTAGTTCCCGGCTGGGCCGTAGGCGGCGGACACAGCCTGCACGTAGTTTGTGATCTCACCATCGCCAGCAAAGAGCACGCGATTTTCAAGCAAACCGATGCCGACGTTGCCAGTTTTGACGGTGGTTTCGGCTCCGCCCTGCTGGCCCGACAAGTGGGACAAAAGAAAGCACGCGAAATCTTTTTTCTCGGTCGTGATTACTCGGCACAAGAGGCGTATGATATGGGGATGGTTAACGAAGTTGTTCCCCACGATGAGCTCGAAGAAACGGCCTATCAGTGGGCACAAGAGATCCTGGAGAAAAGTCCCACCGCCATTCGCATGATTAAATACGCCTTTAACCTCATAGATGACGGCATGGTAGGACAACAGGTATTCTCCGGCGAAGCTACGCGACTCGCTTATATGACAGATGAAGCCCAAGAAGGACGTGACGCTTTCCTCGAAAAACGCAAGCCAAACTGGGATGATTATCCTTGGATTGGGTGATAATAGATTTTATCATCCTATTTTGAAGGTAATCAAGGATTACAAAACGGGTAACAAACGGTGGTACTGAAGCAGATTTACTCTTCGAAACCTTCGTGTAGTAGGAAGCTACTGTACGAAAAAAACTCGTCCCAAGATCTATATTTCTTAATATTTTTAACAGATACTGAAATAAATTCAGTATGACACTTCATTTATTAAAATATCAGCCTATTAAAAAAAGCCCGCTACGTAATGCAGCGGGCTTTTTAATTGAGATATTTAGCCTTGGTAATTTTTATGAGCAGCCGGTGGTCGATCCACAAGTGATGCATTTCTGACAGGTACCGTTACGGACCATCGTCATACTACCACACTCGGGACAAGAATCGCCGGTGTAACCCAGCTCCTTGGCCTTTTCGTAGTCACTTTGATAACTATCGTCATCAGCTGTGGTTTGCGCTTGTTTCGTCGGCTGCGATTCTACAACGGTTTCCGGCTGATCTGAACTTCCATTTTTATCAGGTTGTTGGGATCTATCTGCCTTACCTGTCTTTTCCTTGTTGGACTGCTTCTCCTCTTCAGAAGGACGTATTTTACGGGTCATCACTTCTTCTGCAGGAACATGGGCTAGATCATCGCGACCGAGATACGTTACGGCAAGCTCACGGAAAATATAGTCGATCACCGAAGTAGTCATCTTAATATGTGGACTTCCGCTCACTGTTCCACTCGGCTCGAATTTGGTGAACGTAAATGCATCCACAAATTCTTCAAGTGGTACACCGTGTTGCAAGCCAAGCGATATCGCAATGGCAAAACAGTTTGTCAAGCTGCGGAATGCTGCTCCCTCTCTATGCATGTCAAGGAAGATTTCACCGAGCTGACCATTTTCATATTCACCGGTTCGTAAATAGACACTTTGTCCCCCAATCTTCACCTTCTGGGTGTACCCATTTCGGCGACTGGGCAGACGCTTGCGCTCAGCTACATACTTGTGAACAATGCGTTCAGCTGTTTCTACCACTTTATCTTGCTCTGCCTTTGTCTCCTCGTCAAGATCTTCTTCGTCCAGATCTTCGAAGACATCACTAAGGCTATTCAGCGGCTGACTTAACTTAGAACCATCACGATACAAGGCATTGGCTTTCAACATCAGCTCCCAAGATTGCATGTACGCATCCTTGAAGTCTTCGACCGTCGCTTCATTAGGCAAGTTAATGGTTTTGGAAATTGCGCCCGAAACAAACGGTTGCGCTGCAGCCATCATGCGTATGTGTCCGCCCGGCTTAATGTATCGCGTACCGATGCGTCCACAGCGATTAGCACAGTCAAAGACCGGCAGGTGCTCATCTTTCAAGTGTGGAGCGCCTTCAACGGTCATTGTACCGCAGACATAGTCATTGGCTTCCTGAATTTCTTCTTTAGAAAATCCAAGATGCTTGAGAATATCAAATTGAGGATTTGCTAATTGCTCATCAGATAGACCGAGTTCTTCTTTACAGAAATCTTCGCCCAGCGTCCACTGGTTAAAGGCAAACTTGATTTCAAAACTGCTTGGCAGCGCTTCTTCAATCGCTTCAAGCTGTTTATCTTCAAATCCTTTTTCGCGGAGACTTTCCTCATTAACATGGGGACAGCCATCGAGCGAACCATGCCCTTTAGCATAGTTGATAATTTCCTCACGCTCTTTTGGACTGTAGCCAAGATTCTCAAGCGCTTTGGGGACGCACTGATTTATGATCTTAAAGTGTCCGCCGCCGGCAAGTTTCTTGAACTTAACCAATGCAAAATCAGGTTCAATGCCAGTTGTATCACAATCCATTACCAGACCTATTGTTCCCGTTGGAGCAATTACGGTAACCTGCGCATTGCGATAGCCGTGCTTCTCTCCCATTTTAACGGCTTCATCAGAATCTTCACGAGCAGCCTTAAGAAGGTTATCAGGACATTCATTCGCATCAATGCCCATCGGCTTCACGGTCAGATCCTCGTACTCATCGGGATCCACATTATAAGCCGCGCGTTTATGATTTCGGACCACTTTGAGCATCGGTTCTTCATTGGCTTCGAACCGCTCGAAGGTACCAAGCTCTTTGGCCATTTCCGCACTGGTTTTATAGGCATTCATATGGATGATGCTCATCAATCCACCGGCAATAGCACATCCTTCATCACTATCATAAGGCACGCCTTGTACCATCAGTGCGGCGCCTAAATTGGCAAATCCGAGTCCGAGCGTACGATATTTGTACGACAGATCGGCTATTTCTTTAGATGGAAACTGTGCCATCAGTACTGAGATCTCCAGCACTACGGTCCATAGACGAGAAGCATTCCTCAGCGCTTCAACATCAAACTCATTGCACTCATCTGTTTTGAAATATTTCATCAAGTTTAATGAGGCCAAGTTACAAGCCGTATTATCGAGGAACATATATTCCGAACACGGATTACTTCCGTTAATCGGTCCGTCATTGGGACACGTATGCCATTCATTGATGGTATCGTGATACTGTGCACCAGGATCCGCGCATGCCCACGCTGCATTTGAGATCTGATCCCACAGTTCGCGGGCCGGCATCGTTTTATGGGGTTCAGGTTCACGTCCTTCTTCGGCAGCTTTACGCTTTTCCGTTCTCCAATAAAGATCCCATTCGTCATCATTTTTGACGGCTCGCATAAACTTATTGGGAATACGAACGGAGTTGTTTGAATTTTGTCCACTTACCGTACGATACGCCTCGGAATCCCAATCCGTATCATAGGTTTCGAATTCCAGATCAGTATATCCTTGCGCGGCCAGTTGAACAACGCGCTCAATATAATTCAGTGGCACCTGATCTTGCTTCGCTTCCTTAATGGCTTTGCCAAGTTCTTTGTTTTTCACAGGATCACGACTTACCGCACCGTTAAACGTGCGTCCGTCAATTTCTACCGGCTTGTTGCAAAGCTGGATGATTTTCTTGAGATGCTTTTCCAAAATTTTAGATCCGGCAACCATAGAGGCTACTTTTTGTTCTTCCCGAACCTTCCAGTTTACATATTCTTCAATATCGGGATGATCAAGATCCAGCGTTACCATCTTGGCTGCACGCCGCGTGGTACCACCCGATTTAATAGCACCGGCTGCCTTATCCCCAATTTTGAGAAAACTCATCAATCCGGATGATTTTCCGCCACCGCTCAAGGGTTCTCCCTCACCGCGGATCTTGGAAAAGTTACTTCCCGTTCCGGATCCATACTTAAAGAGACGGGCTTCTCGGACCCATAAGTCCATAATTCCTCCCTCGTTAACGAGATTGTCATCGATACTCTGGATAAAACAAGCATGCGGCTGCGGATGAGAATAGGCGTCATCAGACTCTGTTAATTCTCCTGTTTTTCCATCTACATAATAGTGACCTTGCGACGGACCATTAATGCCATATGCCCAATGTAAACCGGTATTAAACCATTGAGGGCTGTTTGGCGCCGCCATCTGATTGGCCAGCATATAACTAAGCTCGTCATAAAAAACTTTCGCCTCTTTCTCAGAATCAAAATAATCGTGCTTCCATCCCCAATAAGTCCAACAACCGGCAAGACGATGAAAAACCTGGCGGCTGTCATACTCTCCGCCATAATAATCATCTTCATCAATCCCTTCCTTTTTCATTGCTTTCTCGTCAGCTTCTGATCGCTGCAACCACTCCGGCACTCCTTTCTCTTTTACTTTCTTTGTAATCTGGGGTACGCCTGCCTTGCGAAAATATTTTTGGGCAATCACATCTGTTGATACCTGCGACCAACTCTCAGGTACAATTAATTCTTCCATTAAAAATACAGTCGATCCATCGGGATTTTTTATCTCCGACCTTCGACTTTCAAAATCCATATCTCCAAATGGACTGTCCCACTCCTCTTGTGTATAAAATCGCGTAAATTTCATATGACTAACTACGGTTTATTTTAATAATTTTTGACTTAGTTGGAAGGCTCTGAAAAAGCACAAATTTATGTCGTTCTCTTTCAATTAAATATAAAGGAATGCGACTATGGAGCAAGCCAAAAACCTCAAAACTTTTCCACAAAAAGTAGAAGTTATCCACAATGGATCACGGATTTTGGCGAAAATATTGCAGACTTTTTTATCTGATTTAAAAAAGATTGTGGATAACTCTAAGTAGGTCTGCAATCGGGATCAAAGCTCCACTAAAAGTGCTTTCAAAAGTCCAAATTTGCATTGTTCAACAAATGGGAATTCGATTTCAATAAAAAAGCCTCCTTCCATCAGGAATTATGAAAGGAGGCCAAAACCAATTATGCAATTTGAACTCTATAACTGGTACTGCAACTTGATAAAGTATCCTCGTCCCCGGGTGTTGTAACCGTTAATCTCTTGGTAATCAGTATCAAAAAGATTCTCAACCTTTAATAGTGTAGATAGATTTTCCGTAACTGAGTAACCCATCGTAGCATTTGTTACGTTATAACCTGAAATATCACTGCGATCGAGAGCTCCATACGGCCCCAAGTTTGCGCTGTAAAAAACATCATCCCTAGAACCAACGAATCGAGAATCGATTTTGATTCGCAATTTATCGGTAGCTAAATATGATGCACTAATAAAAGCATTAACGGACGGACGTCGTGTTAAACCCTCAATCTCTTTTTCTTCGGTCACATAGGCTCCGCTCTCATATATTTGTACATGATTGCCTCCTGTATATGCTGGATCGATATCATCCGGCGAAAACGTTAATATTGATCGAGTAAGAGATACGTTCCCTTTTAAATTTAGCTTGGGAGTTATTCTGGCAGAAGCCGATGCTTCAAGTCCTGATACCTCCTGCTCAGAAGCATTTATATACGTATCACCGAGGTAATCTGAATCGGGAAAGCTTCCACTTAAGTTTTCGATCGCGGTATCACCATTCCACAAGTACACATATTCAATCACATCGCTTACTACTGTTTTAAAAGCAGACAATTCAAATGAGAACTGATTGCCAACGTCTTGCTTCCATCCAACTTCGTAGGATATCGATGATTCGGGATCCAGGGTTTCATTCCCCCGATTGGTATAACTGCCCGCACTTTGCGACGGCGAATAAAGCTGGTAAAGCGAAGGGGCATTAAATCCACTGGTAACAGCACCGTACAAAAGTGTGGACTCGGCAAGCTGCAGCTTGGGATTTATCTCATACGTAAAGTGGGAACCGAACTCATCGTGATGCACAAATCGTCCTCCCAATCCCAGCGAAAACGATTCTAACTGATCGGCAATTAATCCTCCATTAAGATTAGATTGAGCATATCCATTATAAATAATTTCCTTCAGTCCTAATGAATCCAAATCGGTTGTCGATTCATACGATCGGCTGAAGGTATAATTTCGAGTTGACATTGTTTGCCGCGATGTGGAAGCACCGGCAACAAATCGAATATGATTTCCATCAATAATAGCCTTTAACTCATTCTCCCAGAGTGATCCTTTGGCGTTAAGTTCGGTATAAATACCATCGTACGTACCATCGGGACTTACAAGCGAAGAGTCGTTTACAAAATCTCTGTTCAAATCGGAGTATGCGCCCTGAAACTCTATAGCGACCTGATCCGATAATTCCACACCGCCTCCAAAATTAAAGAGATCACGCTCGAATTCAGTGTAGGCGTTGCTGTCATCCTGATAAGCGCCCTGATCAACATCACTGCGCTGGTCGACGCGTCGATAAGATGCATACAAATCATACTGATCAGTCGAATAGCCCAGCTTACTCACTAAATCAATTTTATTGAAGTCATCTTGATCTTGAGGGTTAAATGCGTTGGGGCTGGATACCGTATCAATTGTTGCATCCAATCCATTCGCCAGTTGAAAATTCGCTCCTAGATTAGCATACCATCCACTATCATGAGCATAATTAGCAAATAGGCTATTTGTCGTAGAATACGTCCCTTCACCGAATCGCCCGTGTTTGGTTTTTGCGTTTATATTAAATCCTTCTGTGCCCTTCTTTTTCGTAATAATATTAACAACTCCGCCAATAGCTGAAGAGCCATAGAGCGTACTGTGCGATCCGCGAACGATTTCTATTCGCTTTATACCGGTAAGCGAAAGCTCTGAAAGATCAATAGAATTATTATTAGTAGAGGGATCACTGATTCGCACGCCGTCGATTAGTACAATGGAATGATTGGAATTAGCGTTACGGATAAATCCCTGCTGTAACGAGCCGGGCGTTTGTCCCGATCCTATCATATGCAAGCTCTGCTGTTGCGCCAATAACTCACTAACATTTGTATACACCGCATTCTGAATTTCATCCTGTGAAATCACAGTAACGTTGCGACCTACCGACTGCGGCGACTGTTCATATTTACTGGCGCTAATTATAATTTCATCCAGCTCATAGACTGTAGAGTCGGTTTCTACATCGTTTTGTTGAGCCAGCGTTGGCGTGGTTATCCAAAGAAACGTCATCAAGGCAAACAGCCCTGAAAGTAATCGTTTAGTTGTGGTCATAATTAATAATTAGGTTACAAATGATGATTTATTCATCATTCGTACCTTTGGGTATCAAACTTGGAAGGTATAAATACGTTCTGATAGCCAGAAACGACATTTACTCTTCGCTTTTCTCCCGAAAGCTACGAATGCTGTGCGTTGGCAGGTCTTCTGGCTTGTTCCGCTTTTGACAACCTTCCCGTCCCAACCCGGTTAAGCCGGGAGAAACAGTGGTTCAAGAAAGATCAAAAGGTTATGGAACTCACAGCATCGGGGAATGCTCCGGATTTTCCCGAAAACTATCGGGAGCACCGGATTCCCTTTTAATCCCATCCCGAAAACATTTCGGTAATAGGAACCAATGCACGCGACGAAAATACGGGGTGCGCTGTATAAATCAAAACCTATTGGCGTGAATTCTGATTTTTTCTTAGTGCTTCCAATAGATCTTTTATGGATGAACAATAATGCTCATTCTCTTCTGAAATGATCTTCCATGCAAATGTATCTTGTTTTGAACGTACCTCAACTTGAAGAGATGTCCCGTTATTTTTGACCACCTTATACCCTTCACGCTCAAGTGCACGGCGTGTCCAGAAGGTTGGCACAGCATCACCGGTTAAATAGATGGCTTCTTTATTTGGGTTATGCAGCGTAAACGAGCCGGTGCTGCGATCGAAATCGAAACTGTCTTTTTCAAAAACAGATTCAAATGTCCCATCCAATACAAGGTCTTCGGGGGTTCCCGTTATCACTTTTCCATCACGACTGATAAGCCACAAGGTATCGGCCGCCTTGAGGGCCAAATCCAGCTCATGGGTAGACAACAAAATACCTTTTTGGGTTTCATGGGCCAGCTTTCGCAGCAACCGAATAATTTCCACTCGGTTAGGTAAATCAAGATGAGCGGTAGGTTCGTCGAGCAATACCGCAGAAGTATCCTGCGCCAACGCCCGGGCAATCATCACTTTTTGGCGTTCACCATCACTCAGGTGCAATACATCCCGATCAACAAACTGCTCAATGCCTGCAGATGCAATAGCCCACTCTACAATCTCTTTATCTTTTTTATTGAGTGATCCAAACCAGCCGGTATAAGGTGACCGCCCAAAGGCCACCAGCTCATACACGCTGATATTTCCAATGGTAATACGATCAGTTAAAACGGTACTTATCTTCTGCGCAATTTCTTTTACTGCAAAAAAATCTAAATTCTTTCCGTTAAGTAATACATCTCCATCCAAAGGATTATGCAGACCTGTTAACGTTCGAATCAGCGTAGATTTTCCTGATCCATTGGGACCTAACAGGCATACGACCTCCCCGCCCTGCAGTTCTACATCTATGTTAGATGCCACAACCGTTGGGGATTTCCTTCGCCCTTTGGCAGGGAATCCGATATCAAGGTTTTGGGTCGATATTATGGAGTTATTATTATTCATCAGAAAGAAGCCTGCAGATTTTTCCGCTGGATGATTACCCAGATGACAACCGGCGACCCTACCATAGAGGTAACTGCACTGATAGGTAGCGTAGTTGTTGATCCCGGGACTTGAGCAATAATATCACATGCAAGTAATAAAATTGCTCCCATCAATAAGGTGGCGGGAATTAATACACGATGATCGTTGGTTCCCATTAATGATCGGGTAAGATGCGGTACGGCGATGCCCACAAACCCAATGGGTCCACAGAACGCAGTGATACCTCCCGCCAGTAGGCTTGTGCTCACGATAATCCAGATACGTGAACCGGAAACCGACAGCCCCATACTGCGTGCATAGTTTTCCCCCAGCAAAAGTCCGTTTAATGGCTTTGAAAGTGCCATCGCAATCCCGCCTCCAACAAATGCTACCACGACCAATATCCAGAGCTGATCCAATGGTACGCCACCAAGGCTCCCAAACGTCCAAATGAGATAATCCTGAATCTGTTCAGGTCGACTAAAATACTGCCAGATACTTACCAGCGCGATCGTCAGATTCCCGATCATTAATCCGATAATCAACAGCGTTACATTATCGCGGACTTTAATAGAAATAAGGAGGATAAGCAATAGTACGGCAGCGGCACCGAAACTGGCAGCAATCACAATGACCCAGCTCCCAAACGCCGATAATTGCTGAATGGCAAAAATACTGGTGATAGTCCCGCCGGCCAGCATCACAATAGCAACACCTAAACTTGCCCCTGCAGTAATACCCAATACCGACGGACCGGCCAATGGATTGCGAAAAAGGGTTTGCATGAGCAATCCCCCAACTGATAACGCACTGCCGGCTAAGACGGCTGTCACGGCCCGGGGAATACGAATGTTAATGATAATTTTATTCCAGGCTTCGCTGGCAGCTTCTTCCCCAATCAAAATTTGGACGATATCACCTAAGGGTATATCTACCGACCCCAATGCTAAATTAATCAGCAGAAGTATTAAAAGTCCGACAACCAACAGTCCAAAATACAGCGGACGAATCCCCGTCTTATGTTGCGGCGTTATGTCTGTAGTTTCCTTAGCCATCAATCAACTTTCTGATAATAATAGAGCCGATGATTGGGCAGCTGCTGAGGATGGAAAATTTTAATAAGATCAGCCAATATAATTTCGGGATGCACTACTCCCGACTCCCAAAAGTCATTGCCGCCCGACGGACTCGTCCGCTTGTTGTTATTATAAATTTCGCCCGATTGAAACGGTTTGAAATCCTTAAACCGAGAATCTTTCGCCAAGATATCCTCTTTAGAATTTGCAGCGCCGGGATTAATCCAAATATCTGCCTCCAGTCCAATCTCATAAATCACTTCAAAACTCTTGCGGAGCCCGCCTGTCTCATCCGAGCTGAACCATGGATAATCGGCTCCGGCATTCCTTAAAAACTGAGCAGTAAAGCTTTCTCCACCCGATACAAACCAAGCCCCCTTATAAGGCATATTATTGATAACCAACGGCTTGTCTTGTATATCACTTACTTTCGACTTTAGTCGATTATATTCTTTGGCAACCGTATTAAATTTATCATTAGCCAGCTGCTCCTTATTCAGCAGTGCAGCAAGAACTTTTACCCATTCCGCCTTGCCAAGCGGAGTTGTTTCCAGCCACTCCGAGTTAATCATCACATCAACATCGGAATCCATTAAGATTTTTACATTATCAAATTGCGAGGATTGTCCGCCGGAAAGCATGAGCAAGTCAGGATCCATCGACAAAATTTTTTCCTTGTTCAACTCTCCTTGTGGCAGGCTTATCATTTTGCTCTCCTCCAACCGGTTTCGGATATCCTTACTATAAACATAGTCCGCACCTACCATCCCAATCAGAATGTCCGTGGCATTTAACATTTCCGTTAACCCAATATGTGTGGTAGATGTCGTCAGCAGGCTGGTTATTGGGATGGGGACTTCTGTCGTATTCTTAACTTCCACTTCATTAGCAATGTCACGCGGTACTAATGAATACCGAAGGGTATCTACTCGATCCTGAAAAGGCTTTAGAATCTCCAGCAATTTGTAATTTTCGTGGTAGGAAATCTGAAATCCTTCCGCATATTCAGCATGAACAGAATCAGCGAATTGAATATGTCCAATATTTTTAGAGTGAGATTCTGAATCTGCATTTTTTTCAGGTGTACACCCAGCGATTAAAATACACGATGTAAACCATCCTAAAAAAAGTACAGGTATGTAAAAAAAACGTAGGCGTATTCGTTTCATGGATTTAGCTTTTCTCCCGAAAGCTTGTTTCCGTCATCAATACCGGCAGGTCTTCTGGCTTACTCCACTTTTGACAACCTTCCCGCCCCGAATATTTTCAGGACAGTGGTTTTATGAAGGATCAAAAGCTGTTGGAGCTTACAGCAGCGGGGACTGCTCCGGACTTTCCCAAAAATTTAGGGGCACCGGATTCCCGTTTTAACTGTATCTCAAATGAAATACAGACCTGTATCGAATCAGTAAGTAAAATTAATTGCTGCTCATGATAATAACGGTATTAATATTGAGAAGCCAATTTAGAATGAACTTGGTGATGTGATGAGGTTACCATAAAAGATTAAAGCATATAATACTGCTTCCATTTCTGTATCACTCTCTTATATTACTATTTAACTTTTCACTAATTTAATAACTGCTATGATCAAACGATTCGTCACGCTCTCATTAGGCTTATTCCTTGGATTTCTACTGGCTTTCACTTCTGTCCATTTTTTAGATGATGATATTACACCCCAAGTTATATCCGAAGCTTCGAAATTAATCGGGATCGACTTTACCTCGGCAGAACGAGATTCAATGACTGCCGAGCTTGAAACCAATAGAGAATCATATCAGAGCATCCGTGATCTTGAACTGGAAAACGGTATTCCTCCGGCCCTGAATTTTAACCCTATTCCGCCGGGCAAAATGATTAGCAAAGTGGAACAACCTAATAGTTGGAATTTGTCGGAGGATGTAAACCTGCCGGATCAGCGATCTGATCTCGCTTTTTATACCGTTGAAGAACTAGCGTCATTAATTAAACAACAAAAGATATCTTCTGTTGAACTCACAAAATTCTTCCTCAATCGCATCAACCAATACAACGATACGCTTGAAGCAATCGTTACTGTCACTGAAGAAATGGCTTTAAAACAGGCCAAAAAGATGGATCAGGAGCTAGCAAATGGGAGCTATCGCGGCCCATTGCATGGAATTCCCTATGGACTTAAAGATTTATTTGCTGTAGAAGGATATAAAACCACTTGGGGAGCCGCTCCTTACAAAGATCAACAAATCAATGAAACAGCAACAGTCGCTAAAAAACTGGAAGAAGCCGGAGCCGTTTTAGTTGCAAAAACAACCTTGGGTGCCCTGGCATACGGTGATGTTTGGTTTGGAGGAACAACCAAAAATCCATGGAATCTGGAACAGGGATCGAGCGGCTCATCAGCAGGTTCGGCAGCAGGAACATCAGCAGGTCTTTTCCCTTTTGCCATCGGAACCGAAACCTGGGGATCTATTATTTCTCCATCCAACAGAACCGGAACAACCGGATTGCGACCTACCTTTGGGCGCGTAAGCCGGCACGGAGCTATGGCACTGAGCTGGAGTATGGACAAGGTTGGCCCCATCACTCGTTCTGTTAAGGATGCTGCTCTCGTTTTTGAAGCCATTCATGGTCCCGATGGAAAAGATCAATCAGTGGTTAACCTACCCTTCATTTATAAATCGGACGTTGATATTACTGATCTCAAAATCGGATATCTGAAGCCTGCATTTAAAAGTGATTATGACAATCGGCACCGAGATAGTCTTACACTGGCAAAACTGGAAGAGCTTGGGGCGAAGCTTGTTTCAATTGAGCTGCCGGATTATCCTGTCTCAGATCTTAGCTTTATTTTGACAGCCGAAGGAGCAGCCGCTTTTGATCAGCTTACTCTTAATAATAGAGATGATGAGATGGTTCGGCAAGGAAAGTCAGCTTGGCCAAACCTGTTTCGTTCTGCTCGTTTCATTCCGGCCGTAGAATATATTCAAGCAAACCGGGCCCGACAGGTGCTTATTCAAAAAATGGATTCAGTGATGCAGCAAGTGGATATGTACGTATCCCCTACCTACGGGGGCAACAACCTCTTGCTAACTAACTTAACGGGTCATCCTTCCGTCATTGTTCCCAACGGTTTTACAGATGAAGGTCAACCTACAAGCATTACTTTCATTGGAGATCTGTTTGATGAGGGTTTGATTTTAGATGTTACAAATCAATATCAACAGGCAACAGATTTCCATACTAAACATCCTGATATGTTTATGCAATAACGAATCCCCAAAACATCATTCTACGAAGGCTACATAATTAAAAATTGTGTGGCCTTTTCTTATACCCCTCCCCTAAAATATTTCCCTCCCTCTGTAAAAAGTTTGTAACATTTTTAAAAAGCTCACCGTAATGCAAAACAGATCATTCTTAATTGGAAACCTTTCAAAATCAGAAAAATACATGAAGACGTTATCATATTGGGTTGTTTTAGGGTCACTGTTTTGCCTGTCCATTGCTATCAGTTCCTGCAGTTCTGAATCACAGTCAAAAAACGTAAATGACGAAGACTCCACTTCTGCTATTCCAGTTGAAATTGCCAAGGCAACCAACGGTGATATTTCAGCTTATTACTCGAGCACAGCTACACTTGAAGCTGAAAATGAAGCTACGGTAGTTTCGAAAGTTCGGGGAATGGTCACGGAGATCAATGTTGAAGAAGGAGATTTTGTAAAGGCCGATGAAGTACTTGCTCAACTGGAAGATGAACAATTAGGATTAGAAGCTGAGCGAGCTAAAGCTACGATGGATCGCCTCCAAAATAAACTCACCAGAAAAGAAGAGCTCTTCAATAAAAATCTTATCAGTGCCCAGGAATTTGAAAACGCCAAGTATGAGTATCAAGCTCAGCAATCAGAATACCAGTTGGCTCAACTGAAGATTAAAAACTCCAAAATACGGGCCCCTATTAGCGGAGTTATCTCGGACCGACTCATAAAAGTTGGAAACATGATTACCACCGATCAGGAAGTGTTTGAGGTTACTGATTTTGATCCCTTACTAGCTGTTCTTAAGGTCCCGGAGCACGAAATGTCAAAAATTCAGAAGGGTCAGCAGGCCCTGCTACAGGTTGATGCTATCAAAGATGAAACTTTTGAAGGGAAGGTGCTGCGCGTAAGTCCAACAGTAGATCCACAAACAGGTACTTTTGAAGTCACCGTTTCTATCCGGGATGAATCCAAACAGTTAAGACCCGGGATGTTCGGTCGCGTGCGTATTGTTTACGACACCCACCCAAACGCTCTTATGATTCCCAAAAATGCCGTTATCGAGGAGGATGGAATGAGCAGCGTGTATGTTATAAAAAACAGTATGGCTTACCGCCAAAATATAAATACCGGTTATTCCAATGGAGATAATGTTGAGGTACTCGAGGGATTGGCCCCCTCCGATACGGTGGTAACCATAGGACAAAGCAGTCTACAAGACAGCACTTTGGTCGAAATTGTATCCTTATAACAAACAGCAGCTTATCATTATCTAAGAGGGATTCACTATGAAATTGATTGACTTTTCCATCAGACGCAAGGTAACCATTGCAATGTTTACCATCGGCATTATCCTTTTTGGGATGGTTTCACTCAGCCGATTGAATATCAACTTGTTGCCAGAACTCAGCTACCCTACCCTGACCGTCCGAACTGATTTTGAAGGAGCAGCTCCCGCTGAAGTTGAAAACTTGGTAAGCAAGCCTATTGAGGAAGCTTTGGGCGTGGTAAAGAATGTACAGCAGGTACGTTCTATTTCCCGATCCGGTCAGTCTGATGTTACGTTGGAATTTGCCTGGGGAACAGACATGGATTTTGCCAGCATTGATGTTCGGGAAAAACTCGACGCCCTGCAGCTTCCGTTGGAAGTAGATCGGCCGGTCATTCTACGCTTTGATCCCTCCCTGGATCCAATTATGCGATATGCTTTTTATATAAAAGACAAAAAACCGGATAAGTCAGAGAACGTCGATTATGCCAGCTATCAGGAAGAAGAATCAATTTCAAAAATCAGTAAGCTCAAGCAGCTTCGGCGATATGCTGATGAACAGATAAAAAAGGATTTGCAATCTGCATTAGGTGTTGCATCCATTAAAATAAGCGGAGGGTTAGAGGAAGAAATAGAGGTAGCTGTTAACCAGGATCGATTGTCACACCTTGGCATTTCAATCGATCAAATCACACAGGTGCTTGGAGCTGAGAATGTAAACCTCTCCGGTGGACGACTGGAGCAAGGTACGCAACAATATCTTGTGCGTACACTCAACCAGTTTCAATCTGTCGATAATATCAAAAATGTAGTCGTTAGCAGCCAAGGTGGTAATCCCGTTTATTTAAAAGACCTTGCCGAAATCACCCAGGGTTATAAAGAACGGGAAGCAATAACTCGACTTAACGGTCAGGAGGCCGTAGAAATAGCTATTTATAAAGAAGGTGATGCCAATACGGTTAACGTGGCCAGAAATGTAGAAGCGCAGATGGAAAATATTTCTGAGCGTCTCCCCGAGGGCATGGAAATGACCAAGGTATTTGATCAATCCACGTTTATTTCATCTGCTGTCAGCGAAGTTGTTGATGCGGGAATAATCGGCGGTATTTTAGCTATTATTATCCTTTATCTGTTTCTTCGCAACCTGTGGGCAACCGTTATTATTTCTCTGTCGATACCCGTGTCGGTCATTGCCACTTTTAACCTGATGTACGGCAACGATATCACCCTGAATATAATGTCACTGGGCGGAATTGCACTGGGCATCGGTTTACTGGTTGATAACTCAATTGTCGTGCTTGAAAATATTGCACGTCACCGCGAAATGGGCAAAAATCCTCTAAAAGCAGCCAGCGATGGCGCTGGAGAGGTAGGTATGGCTGTAGTTGCTTCTACCCTTACGACTATTGCCGTATTCTTTCCCCTTGTGTTTGTCCACGGAATAGCCGGACAGCTTTTCCGCGATCAGGCGCTGACGGTAACGTTTTCTCTGCTTGCCTCTTTGGTTGTTGCTATTACTTTGATTCCGATGCTTTCATCGTTGGCGGGACGTAAAAAATCAAAAGTTGAAAAACCAGAGCTGAAAGAACCTAAAACAAAAGTCGGGGGCTGGTTGCGGACCGCCCGAATCTTCACTTTTGAAACCGTCCCAAGCTATTTCATTAAAGGTGGATCTAAAGTCGTCAGCGTTATCAGCAATGGAGCCATGTTTGTTTTAAATCCTATGTTAAATGCTTTCGAAAAGTGGTTTGACTCATTGGAAGACAAATATCCTACTGTTCTGCGATGGTCATTACGTCACCGTTTTGCGGTTATTGCTTTTGCATTTTTGAGTCTCGTGGGTTCTTTGATGCTGGTCCCACAACTGGGGATGGAACTTATCCCCTCTCTTTCTCAAGGAGAATTTAACGTAGAGTTTAGTCTTCCGCCGGGAACACCCATTGAACAAACCGATCGCGCCCTTCAGAATGTCCAGCAGGCAGCGCGCGATATTGATCCCATCCGAACAACTTTTGCCGTTGCGGGAACGGGTAATCAGATGGATGCCAACCCAAATCAAGGCGGTGAAAACTGGGGTGAACTGAATGTTACTTTGACCAGCGGTGCGGGACGAGCCTTGGAGGAAAGTACTATGGACGAGCTGCGGACCGATTTACAACGTATTCCAGGTTTAAACTACAAATTTTCACGACCGGCGCTCTTTACGTTTAAAACTCCGGTTGAGGTCGAAATTTCCGGTTATAACCTGGATGACCTGAAAAAGGTTAGTGACAATATTCTCGAAAAAATGTCTTCCGAAGGACGCTTTGCCGACGTAAAATCTACCATGGAGCAAGGAAGTCCCGAAATTCAAATTACCTTTGACCGTCCAAAAGCAGCATCACTTGGCTTGCAAGTGCATGAAGTTGCTGATCTTGTCGTAAGCAAGGTACGAGGTGATGTCGCAACCCGATATTCCTGGCGGGATCAAAAAATAGATGTACTGGTCCGTGCTAAAAAGCAGGATCGTTCATCAATCGAGGATATTCAAAATATCATCATTAACCCCAACAGCAAATCTCCGGTCCCATTATCAACTATTGCTAATGTACAAGTGGCCACCGGGCCTAGCGAAATTCGTCGGGCTGCCCAGCAGCGCGTTGCAATCGTATCCGCAAATTTAAATTACGGTGATTTAGCTACTGCTGCAGATAAAATCCGCAATATCATCGATGAAACCGCAATTCCAATGGGTGTGCAGGCACAGATAACCGGCCAAAACGAGGAGATGGCGGACTCATTCCGATCACTCCTTTTTGCCCTTTCACTGGCCGTATTCTTAGTCTATCTGGTTATGGCTTCTCAGTTTGAGTCGCTGCTTCATCCCTTCATCATCCTATTCACTATACCACTGGCACTGGTTGGTGCAATTCTTGGTTTATGGGTTACGGGATCAACAATAAGCGTAGTCGTATTTATCGGATTAATTTTGCTGGCCGGAATTGTGGTAAATAATGCTATTGTATTGATCGATTTGATTAACCAATACCGCGAGCGAGGAATGAATAAAATAAAGGCCATCCTTGAAGGAGGTAAATCACGTCTTCGCCCTATCATTATGACAACGCTGACAACCACGCTCGGACTGTTACCATTGGCTATCGGATTTGGGGATGGTGCCGAATTAAGAGCACCTATGGCAATCACTGTTATTGCGGGACTCATCATCTCAACCCTGCTTACCCTCATTGTGATCCCAACGATGTACGCGATTATGGATCGCAAAGTGTACAAGAAACAACCGGCAATAGAACAATCAAATAACTAAGACGGAGGAACTGCTATTATGAAATTCACTGATCTTTCGTTGCGACGGCCGGTAACTACGATGATGATTTTTATCAGCTTTGTGATTATCGGAATTATTGCCAGCCGTATGGTGCCGCTGGAATATTTTCCTGATATCTCCTTTCCCGGAGCGTATGTATCTGTACCATATCAGAATTCAACCCCTGAGGAAGTTGATCGCAATATTACGCGTCCGATTGAAGAGGCTATTGCCACCATTAGCGGTATTGAGCGGATAAGTTCAAACTCCAGCGAAAATCAGGCCGGCATCTTTGTACAGTTCAAGATGGGGTCAGATATCAGCCTGAAAGCAATGGAGTTAAAAGAAAAAATTGATGGCATCCGTAATCAGCTACCGGATGATTTAGAACGCTTTACCATCAATAAATTCTCTGCTCAAGATAATCCGATGATGAACCTGCGGATTTCCAGTGAGCGAAACCTATCAAACGCCTATGATCTGTTAGATCGCAATCTTAAGCAGCGCATTGAACGCATACAAGGCGTAGCAAAGGTAGATCTATATGGCGTTGAGAAAAGACAGATCAGGATTGAGCTAATCCCCGAGCGACTCAAATCCCACAACATAAACATTAATGAGCTGGCCCAAACATTGCGACAGAGCAACTTTTCGGTAACAGCAGGAAAAGTTGAAGATGCCGGTAAACGATACTTGGTACGTCCAACGGGTGAGATTACTGAACCGGCCGAGTTTGCCAATCTTATTGTGGGAGCCGACAATCTAAAATTACGAGATATTGCAACGGTTGGCTATGGAAGCCCCGAACGCGATTACGGTCGTCACCTTGATCAAAAATATGCCATTGGGCTGGATGTATTTAAAGAATCCGGTGCCAACACCGTGGAGGTTGGAGATCGGGTGATAGCAGAAATTGATGAAGTTAACAAACTGCCCGAAATGCGGGGCATCAATATTTTTGAGATGCACAACCAGGCTACCGGAATCATCAGCTCGCTAACGGAACTATTTAAGGCCGGTCTTTTAGGCGCCCTATTTTCTATCATCATTCTATATCTGTTCTTACGGCGCATCAGTACTACTCTTATTGTAGCCATGGCTGTCCCCTTTTCATTGATTGTTACCCTTGGCCTACTCTACTTTATGGAACTTTCGCTCAATATCCTTTCTATGATGGGATTAATGCTGGCGGTGGGTATGCTAGTTGATAATGCAGTAGTTGTGACCGAAAATATCCATCGCAACCAAAATATGTTGGATGATAAGATCGAAGCTACTAAACGCGGTGTCAAACAGGTAGGGATGGCTGTTACCGCAGGTACATTAACAACTATCATTGTATTCCTGCCAAATATTATTAGTGAAGATTCGATGATTGCTATTCAACTTTATCACGTTGCTATCACAATTATTTTGGCACTTGCGGCATCCCTATTAATTTCGCTAACTGTAATTCCCCTGCTGACTTCCAAAATAGCACCTCCAGAAAAGAAAGAACAAACAGATTGGGTTGACAGTCTGCAAAATTGGTATGGTGGCATGCTTAGCTGGTTGCTCAAGCGTAGATACCTGTCAGTAGCGTTAATTTTGGGTACGCTTCTAAGCGTTGCCATACCGATGAATGCCGTTAATGTAGAAATGTTCGGAGGCTCAGAATCGCGAGAACTTCGATTGCATTACAACCTTAATGACACCTATACTCTTGAAACAGTTGAAGAATCCGTAACCCGTGTTGAGGAATTTCTTTATGCCCATAAAGAAGACCTCGAAATTGACGCCGTATATTCTTATTTCGAAACCGGTTCAGCAACTTCAACTATCCTTTTGACAGATGAGGACGATGCTCAAAAAGATGTTACTATCATCAAAAAGGAAATTGAAGAAGAAATGCCGAAACTTGCTATTGGTGACCCCTCTTTTGAATACCGGGACCGTACCGGCGGTGAACAACTGCGTGTGTTTGTAATTGGAGAATCCACAGAAGTATTGGCAGATCTTGCTGAGGAAGTTGAACGACGCTTACAAGATGTACCGGGCCTTGCTGATGTTCGATCAGAAGCCGAAACCGGAACCGAAGAAGTTCAGGTTCAAGTAAATCGAGAACGAGCGCGCACTATGGGAGTTTCCTCCCAACAAGTGGCCAGCTTGGTATCAAATTCCATGCGGGGAATGAATTTACGTCGGGTACGTGGCGAACACGGAGAAACAGATGTCGTGCTGGCTATTCAGGAATCTGACCGCGAAACCATTGAAGATCTTATGCAACTGCCGGTTAGTATTGGGAATGGAGAGTCGGTACAACTGGCATCACTGGCCGACTACAAAATGGACCGGGGACCAAGAACAATACAACGAGAAGATCGGCAAACATCACTGGGAATAACGATCAACCTTGACGACATAACAATGGATAAGGCCCAAGAGCGAATATTCCCTGTTTTAGATCAAATAAATTACCCTTCCGGCTACGGATGGAGTAAAGGCCGAAGTTTCGAGCAGGATCAGGAAGCAATGGATGAGATGATGGTCAACATATTATTGGCGATGTTTTTGATCTATTTGGTGATGGCTTCGCTCTTCGAATCGGTTCTATTTCCCTCCAGCATTATTACCTCCATATTTTTTGGAATTGTTGGGGTCTTCTGGTTCTTCTTTATTACCGGAACAACCTTCTCGTTTATGGCAATGATTGGCATTCTCATTCTGATGGGGATCGTAGTCAATAATGGGATTGTACTAATAGATCACATCCATCAACTTAGAGAAATGGGGCTATCCAGATTTGAAGCCATCATCAAGGGTTGTAAAGATCGCATGCGCCCTATTTTGATGACCGCCGGTACAACGGTACTTGGACTGGTTCCACTCTGCTTTGGCACTACACAAATTGGCGGTGATGGTCCGCCCTACTTCCCTATGGCACGAGCTATTGTCGGCGGACTCACTTTTTCTACCGTTGTTACCCTTGTCATTTTACCAGCTATCTACCTTATCCTCGATGATGTTAAATTGTGGGGAAATAGAGTTTGGCATATGGGACGTAGTAAATAATCCTGTAACCATACTCCGAGTTATAGGTACTATCCCCGGTACTTTTAAAGTGTCGGGGATTTGTTTTATTTCAGATACCAAACAGATTGTTTACCTTCCTCTTTTAAATTAAAAGTAATAAAGTGAGCGAGATAGCTTATCAGGAGACTTTCAAAATTCGAGCATCAGAAATTGACTTCAATCAACAGGCAACTTTGCCCGCCATCTGTAATTTACTGCAAGAAGTAGCCGGCAATCATGCCCGTGAACTCGAGTTTGACATCACTGATCTCCATAAAGATGAACTTACCTGGGTATTGCATCGGCTTCATGTAAAAATAGATCGCTTTCCCGATTGGAGAGAAACGATTACAGTGAAAACCTGGCCCTCCAGCGGGGATGGGCTGCGTGCTTACCGCGACTTTCTAATTATTGGGGAGAACGGAGACACTATCGGCAGATCGTTGAGTTATTGGCTCATCATGGATATCAAAAGTCGTCGGCCCACTCGTATCCCAAAAAAGATCCTTGAGCTGGCTCCTGATGATACGGATCATGTTCTCCCTGTCAGCGATTCCAATTTTTCTGATTTAGACCAAGCAGACTACTCACAACAATTTGATGTTCGTAAAACAGATCTTGATCTGAACCAACACGTAAATAATGTGCGACTTATCGAATGGACACTTTCCTGTTTGCCGGATGATTCTGCCGTAAATCAAATAGACATAAAATTTATGGCAGAATCGGTTTTGGGAGATACTGATATAGTAGAAGTCAAAGAACAGACCTCTGATACAAACAGCCAGTATTTTCATCACCAAATTCTAAGAGCATCCGACGGGAAAATTTTAGTTAAAGCAATATCCCGCTAAAGATGCAAGTTTTGGCGATTTCCAGTTTCTTCTCAAATTAGAAAATGCCCGATACTTTAGAAGTATCAGGCACTCAGAATAGTTTTACGATGCTCTAAATAGAAGCTTATCCCCAATCAGGTGCAAAACTTGGGTTTACAAGACGCAATGATTTCTCAAGCTGATCAATACGCTCAAAATCTTCGTCCTCAAGATAAAAGTCGAACACATCAAAATTCTCACGCAAATGTTCTTCGCTTGAAGCTTTAGGGATAGCTACTACATTTTCCTGCTCAATCAACCAGCGCAGAGAAATTTGGGCGGGAGATTTGCCATACTTTTCAGCAATTTCCTGCAAGTCTTCATTCTCCATCACCTTGCCCTGCGCCAATGGACTATATGCCGTAATCATAATATCATTTTCGATTGCATAATCCAGTAGATCAAGCTGATCGATAAAGGGATGGAACTCAACCTGATTACAAAATATTGGCGCCCGAATTTCCTCTTTTACTTTTGTGAGCAAGTGCAAGGGAAAATTACTTACGCCAATATTCATTGCTTTTCCCTGATCCCGCAAGACCAACATGGATTCAATGGTTGCACGTAAATCATACTGATCATTAGGCCAATGAATCATTAGCAAATCTACGTATGGAGTATCCAGCTGTCGCAGGGTCTCCTCGGTAGATTGAAGTACATCATCAGCTTCAAGGTTAGTATGCCAAATTTTTGTACTTAAAAAGATATCTTCGCGAGGCACATTCGAAACATTAAGCGCCTCAGCTATCGCCTGCTCGTTCTTATACATTTGTGCAGTATCAATATGTCGATAACCGATATCAAGTGCTTTACGTACTATTTGTGAACACTCTCTGTCGTGAAGTTTGTACGTTCCAAGACCAATTTCGGGCACTTCAAGACCCTGAATATTTTTATATTGCATTTGTATTAAAAGGAGTACTCCATTCTTGTTAGGATTAAAATCATTTTCTTAACAGTTTGAGATACTGTATGATTCACTGAAAATAGAGAAAGTAGGTTAGATCAAAAAATCTATTCTTTATCACGTAGTTTTTTTTATGGCGTACGCCCCGCCTAAAGCCGCCAAAATTCCCAGTCCACCATCATTAGGGGTTTGTTCAGGATCTGAGGGTAATCCCGGCTGTGCCAAAACATAATCAGGCATAGCAAAGAATAATCCCATTATGACAATAAGAAATACTAAAAAAAATAGTTTGGTTCTTTTCTTTGATCCTTTCATAATTTATGCCATTTATTTAATCAAAGTCATTTTCCGGGTAAATACCTCATTGCCAACTTCAAAACGCGCGATATAAATACCACTCGGCATGTTATTGGCATTCCAGGTTTCCTCGTGTGTTCCTGCTTCCACCATTCCATCAACCAGCGTAGCTACTTTTTGCCCAATCATATTCCAGACAGTCAGTTTTACTTCTGCATCTTCGGCAATTTCGTATGGTATGGTCGTTTGTGGATTAAATGGATTGGGATAATTTGGGTTCAGCTTAACTGATTCAGGAATATCACGACCACTGGACATTTCAAAATTAGGGCTCAATGAAAGCACAAAACGAGAATCATCTCCCCCCCCTTCCCTCTTATTTAAAAGGCCTTTATTATCAGCTGTTTTTTTCTGAGCAGCTGATGACATCGTAAATTGATATTCTTCGGCAATATGAAGATCAATCTCCCTATTTTCTTCTTTATCAATGAGCATGACATCCCAATCACTGGGAAGATCATCAATATTATCCCATCGGAAGGTTAGATTTGTACGACCATTTGCATCAAATGAAAGGGGAATTTCCAAATTTGTCTCTAAATCTATGGGCAGCATATTTCTCTGTAACCTATTATCACCATGAATGCTAAATAGGTTAATCGAATTGGCATTCAAAGAAAACAATTTGTACGCATCATAACGATCTAAATCTATAGTACCATTCTCACTGAACTCGATAGAATAGGAATCAAAATACTCTTCTCCATGCAGCTCTACATCAAATGCAAAAGAATTTTCAGCGTTATTCTTGTAAAATTGAGTTTCTGCGTTCGCTTCTAACGCATTTTGATCAAAAGTAACAGTACCATCGTCAACTGCATTAGTAAATCGAACAAAAAATGCCTGAAACGGTGCTATACGGTCCCCTGAGGATAATGTAACATAATCACCATTTCCACTATTTGCTTCATGATCCCAAACATATACGTTTGCATTCACTCCAGGATCGACATCTTCAAGAGCACTAATCAATGATCCAACGGAAAGATCCGTACCAAAGGGATTGCCCAATAGATTCCAGCCTTCTTTACCATCAATTCCATTTACTCCATCGGCATCAGTTGCTGAAACCGTCACATTAACCGTACTACCATTTTCAGTTCCATCAGTACTAATCACTTTTGGAAAACCACCCTGTATTCCCGGTGAATTTAACTCATCATCCTCAAACACATATGCAATGTACCCTTTACCCGGAGTCATACTATTTGACATGCTAGAAGGAACCGTAAATGACATCTGATCTTCAGACCAACCAGCTAAAGTGAGCTCACCTGAAGGATCATTTGAACCCGTAACACCCTGCATCCAAAGATTACCAAACAGATCAGTGAAAGAAGTATTTTCTGTAGGTGTTGATATCATCCGCCAGCCGGCCGACCCGCGAATGCCGATAGCGTATTTTGAGCCAAAGGCCGTACCATCTACTTTAGTGCCGGGAGAAAATAAAGCATCGCCAGAGCCTGTGGCATCAGAATGATCAATAAATGTACCTCCACTTGAATCTCCAGATCTTACAATAGATTGATCATTACCAGCCTCTGGATAATTAACTGAAACAATTACATTACCATCAGCATTATGTAGTGAAATTGTATCCCCGCCATTTACCAAACTAAGAGTTGCAGATTCATTGCTGCTTTGTACAACTGCACCGCCAAAATTTCCTTGAGGGCGAGCCCCATCATCCGCAAAAAGTACTAACGCACTATTTGCAGGAATAACTGTGCCGGAAGGGAATACATGCTTTAAATCGGCCTCATTATAAAATTTCCAATTGCTGATGTTAATATCAGTATCTTGATTATTTACAAATTCAACAAATTCATCGTCGTTTCCATCTCTGATTCCATTCCCATCGGCATCCCCTTCAAGTCCACTTGCAGGATCTGCATGGATTTCATTAATAAAAATATCTGGAGTGCCATCATCAGTAATAGAAAGCGTCAATTCTCTGGGACTAATAATCGAACCTGTGGTATTGTTTTGTAGCTGAAATACTGCTTTTTCTGTATCTTCAAAACCATCATTACCTGTTAAAGTAACAGAAACATTTTTCATTGTTCCAGTTGAAGCTCCGGTAAACGTTACAGTCTGGGAAGAAAAACTATTTATATCGCTGCTACCTGCTGTACTCGAACTACTCAAAAATACGACATCGACATCAACATCTACATTATTAGCCTGTAAAAGCTCAACAGTTAAGTTTACGGAGTTACCTTCATCTCCGGATGCCTTTGCTGATGAAAATGCTATTGTTGGCGGTGCAATAATAGTAAATGATGTATCATCAAATGGAAGAATAAGCTCAGACTGATCCCCGTTTCCGTTCTCTTCCTGCCAGTTATTTGCAATATCATTGAACTCAGAACGGTAACCCGCCGGAGTATTACCACTTCGGTCTCCAGTAAATTCTGCCACATCAATATTATCAGTTAGCAATATCGTCTCGTTACCAACTTCAGTGAGTCCCGTGTTGGCTAATGTACCCTCGGTCCCATTAGGTTGGTTATACAAACTGGCATCTGAAGCTACAGCACCAAGGAAAGTATTGGGAGTATCTTTATCTGGTCCTAAAAAACCATAAATAACATCACCAGAACCCGCCAGATTCATGTTTATATCATCTGTGATAGCTCCCGTACTCACAGAAGGTGTTCCTTCAACATCACTAAATACTAAAACTGTGCCGGGAGAGGTGCCTCCAACCGGTGCTTCCCAAGTTATTGAACCACCACTACCTGCAAACGAATTACCATCCCATTCTTCACTCGTGAAGTGCACTTGCTCACCGGCCGAATAACTTGTAAATAATACAACCGAAAAACCATCTCCGGGACTATCAGAATTAAATCCAACGAATGACAAATCACCTGTCGACTGGCCATACCCCTCTTGAAGAGCAACACACAAAAGAAGTGCGAATAAGAAAATAATCTTTTTAAAAGAATTACTCGGTAGCCCTATGCCCATACACTCTATATTGGAAAATGAATAATTATATTATTAGTCATTAACTAATTAAGTATTTTTCGTACTATTTATCAAAAATTTAGACCTTATTATTAAGGGTTAAACATTTTTTAATAAATAGATTAAAGCTTTTGTAACCTTTCTTTACTTTTCTCTTTCAAAATATCAAGTACGTTGGTATCCATTATTGTAACCATCTGATATTTTTCGCGGGCCCGGTCAAGTTGATTCGTTTTTTCCAAAAGACGTGCCCTGTTATATTGGAATATAATATTTCCGGGATAGCGAGTAGACAATGTTTCTAAATGCTTCAACGCCTTATCGTGCTGTTGTTCCCGTTCATACAAATATGCCAAAATCATTTGAGCATCATTCCTTACGTAGCTATCCGACTGTGCTGCTTGTTCCAGTACATCAAACCCCTCCTGCATATCAGCCGACATCCCTATCATGTTGGTAGCCCATTTTAGTCCATTAGGTACACTGCCTACCATATAGTAAAACATGCCCTTGCCAATTAATGCTTTCGGATCATCGGCATCAAGCGCCAAAAGCTGACGCGTATATTTAAAGCCGGTCATTCCACTTTGCAGGGCCTCTTTGTAATTTTTTTCGGCAGCCGCTACCAAGCTACGGTACCCATACAAACCACTGAGCATTAACACCATCGTGGTATCATTGGAGTTTTTATTAAGCTGATTCTCGCTGATCTCAATAGCATGCTGGGATTGAGATAGAAACTGTTCAGCAGCTTGTTTTGAACGGCCACCAAAATAGTACTTCCAGAAAGGAATCATCGCCTCAAAAAAATAAGCCCGCGAGTCATCAGGCTTTTCCTGTTGAAGCTCTTTAAATACAGTCTTAGCTTCTACCCAGTCAGCCCGATAAAAAGCATTAATTGCATCCTCTAGTTTTTGCTCATAGGATGAAGAATCCACATGAATTTCTGTGGGAGTAGCTAATAAATCATCCGAGATAAAACTACATATAATTAAAAGCCATGTTAGGCGGATTATTGTCATATGCTCAGGCTTTCTCTTTTCATATCACAAGGTTAGATAAAACTGGAATATCTATGATCTAAATTTTAGGAGCCTCAACAGTATATAGAGATACAAACGTTCAGACTATATGTTAGTCGTCATCAAGGTGCATTTCACCCAACAAACCTTCAGTATGTGCAACAGCAACTGAAACCGCCGCATCACCGGTTATATTAACCGCCGTTCTGCACATATCCAGAATTCTGTCAACTCCCAAGATAAGGGCAATACCCTCTACTGGAACCTGAATAGCCTGTAACACAATAACCAGCATAATAATACCGGCGCCGGGTACCCCTGCAGAACCTATTGAGGCCAAAGTAGCAGTAAGCACAATTGTTATCTGCTGAGCAATTCCTAAATCCATACCCAATGCCTGTGCAATAAATACCGCGGCTACTGCCTGGTAAAGACTGGTTCCGTCCATGTTAATAGTTGCACCTATAGGCAGCACAAAACTGGAGACCTCTTCATCCACGCCTACATTTTTTTCGACGCGCTCCATCGTTACCGGTAATGTAGCCGCACTGGAGCTGGTACTGAATCCCAAAAGCATAGCGGGACGAATAGCTTTGAAAAAGTCACGCAACTTCATCTTACTAAAGATCTTAAACAGTCCAGAATACACAATCATCAGGTGCAAGAATAATCCCAATACCACCACAAAGGTATACCAGAATAGAGCACCCAGAAGATCCAGTGCCTGTCCAATATCATCACCAGCAAGATCTACAATTACCCCTGCCATAAGAGCAAAAACGCCATAGGGGGCCACTTTCATGATTAAATCTACTATTTTGATGATAACCTCATTCAGGGAATCAAAAAAGTTAACAAGCGACTTACTTTTCTCAGTCGGAATCTGCATCAGGCCAATACCCATGAGGAGAGCTACAAAAACAACCTGAAGCATATTGCCATTGTCAGAAGCCGCTTCAAAAAAGTTTTCAGGAACAATATCCACCAAAAATGTCATGGGGCTTCGATCCATTACTTCTTGGGCAGATTGATCAGCTCCTTCAATATTGTCCTGATATCCTGCCATCAGTTGTTCCTGTGTTTCAGCTGGCAGAAAGTTTCCAGGTTGAATAACATTTACTACGGTTAATCCAATAGTAATCGCCAGCATAGTGGTTACAATATAGATGCCAATAGTCTTTCCACCCATCCGTGAAAGCTTGGCAATATCATTCAAACTTGTCACCCCGACAATAAGCGAAGCTAAAATCAGTGGTACAGCAATCAGTTTCAATAGATTTATAAATATGGTACCAAAGGGTTGTATATAGTCAACCGTAAAGTCAGACCAACCGGCAACACTTGCCACCAATCCCCATATTAGTCCCAGTACAAGTCCAATGATAATTTGCCAATGCAGTCGCTTATACCATACTTTTTTCATGCAAAAAACAGTTTTGAAATTATTGCCAGTAAGCCGCCGATCCCCGTCGAAATTGTATTTACCAAATTATTCGAAAAGGTAATTTTTTCATTAATAACCGGAAGCGTTACCGAACGTTTATTCTGTTGAAAAAGAGCACCAAGATAAGAATCAATAAGACATCCCAAAATAGCAGCTCCGAAAATGAGTATAAAAACGGAAAAATGAAGTGAAAAAACGTAAACACTAACGGCAGCAATCATTACTGCAGCAATAAATGCTGCTGTTGTTCCTTTAATACTTATTCCTCCGTCCGTCCCGGGCTTCACCCGTTCAAAGTTTGTAATCAGATAGGTACTGTCTGGAGTTCTGCTGCCCAGCTCTGTAGCCCAAGTATCAGCGGTAGCTGTAGCGATTACCGCTATGGCTCCAACCAAAAATAATGAGGAATTAAAAACAGTGGCACATATCAAAAAAATAACCAGCCAAAAACCATTCGCCCAAACTTGTAAACCGCCTCTCCTAACACTTTGTGAAATGTTTTCTGCGCGCCATTTCGATCGATCTGAAATAGTAACGCTGCTTATAAAAAACAGTAATAATACTACGGCCAACTTCCATCCCCCAAGTCCAAAAGCAAACGTACCAATAACAACAGCTGAAAACATACCATCAAGTGACAGGCCGCGGAAAGCAAAAGCTGCAAATGAAAAAAGGGCAGCCAACAATACTCCAAGTAGTATATTCAACTGCTGTGCTGTATTAGCAGCAGTGATAAATACAACAACCGCTATAAATAGAAATAAAGCGTTTAGCTTGCGATCCATCAGCCCAAGTCAAAAGATTGTCAAGATGTTTTTGAGGAGCCCCGATCATGTTTAAGGATAGCGACAATAACGGCTGCATAACCACTCATGATAACAATCGGAGAAACATAAAGTGATATAAAACCTTCTACTTCATTTTCGATATACATTGCAGAAAAGCCAATAACTACCAGTAACAATCCCAATGCCAGAACTTTATAATTCCAGGCATCAAAAATCATCGGTTGCTTAGAACTACTGCGTCCGTGTTTTTGTGATCCCATTATGATTAATCGTTTTTAAATACGTTGACAATGAATGAACAATGTAACGAAAGAATATCTTTTTTCTTTCATCCCAATTCAGCGGCTAAAGTAACGATTGATTTATTGAGCTACAAAAATACTGCCGAAGGCAAAAAATTATCATCTGCAATTTGATGATCTGATTTTAGCGGATAGTTGTTATTTTATATTGCTGTTTCAAAAATGTAACCTTTTCAAATATGGAAATATTGATTTAATTTTTTAACCAAATTACCCTCCTCTATTTTGGAAACCATCATCCTTGCATCCGGAAGTCCGCGACGGGAAAAGCTCTTAAAAAAAATCGGTATTGCATTTAAGGTTCATGCCAGCGATGCTGCTGAAGACTTTGAGTCCCATTGGTCGCCCAGCGAAATTGCACAATCACTTGCTGAAAGGAAAGCCAAAGCCGTATCTTCTCAGTACAGCGACGCATTAATTATCGGTGCCGATACGATTGTGACCTACAATGATAAAATTCTTGAAAAACCGGCTACCCCATCCGAAGCAAACAAAATGTTGCAGCAGTTGAGCGGGCATTCGCATGAAGTACTAACTGGTGTTTCATTATTAAAAACAGACGCATCAAATAACATAAAGGACAGCACGACGTTTGTTGAGACAACAAATGTTATATTCGGGAACTTAAATCCAGAATTGATTAACAGTTATGTAGCAACAGCAAATCCAATGGACAAAGCCGGAGCATATGGAATTCAGGATCCACACGGTGCCCTTTTCGTGAAAGCAATAGAGGGGGACTATTATAACGTAGTGGGATTTCCGCTCCACAGCTTTTATAATACGATAGCATCATTTGCGCCGGAGTTCCTGTCCCAGCAAAAACCTTATCAGAATTCCGATGACTTTTAAATCTTTTTGTAAAAGAACCCTGCTTTTGGTTTTCATTTCGACGGGAATACTATGCCATCAAGTGGTACATGCCCAGCAAAATGAACTCTATTTTGAGGCTGATCAGTTGCTGAAGGAGCAAAAGTATGAGGAAGCAGCCAAAAAATTTGAACAGCTGTATAATAGAGAGCCAAATCGCTATCTCTTTTTAAATAAACTGACCGAGAGTCTCATCAACCTAAAGAAGTATGAAAAAGCAATTGCAATAACCGAACAAGCTATTCAGGATGGCAGGCATCGCCCACAAGCCAAAATCCGATTGGGAGAACTTTATCACATAAGCGGTGACATTGAGCGAGGAGTACAGATCTGGAACGAAATTCTTAACAACAATCCAGATAGTCAACAAGTATATTTGCGCGTAGCCCGCACGGCCAGCGATCGAAAAGAATACGAAAAAGCCATTGATATTTTTAAAGAGCTAAAATCCTTGTCGGGGCGATCAAGTCTAATCTCCTCGGAACTGGGAGAAACCTACATGCAAGCGGGTAACTATGAACTGGCAATGCGCGAATTTTTGGGATTAGTGGAACAAAATCCCGATCGACTAACATATGTACAACGTCGTCTTATGCGCTTTCGGGATGATTATATTTATGATGTGGCCATCCTTGAAATTTCAGACTTTTTAGATGAATTATCTCCCTCCCATCCCAGCTATAATAATCTTCAACAATTGGAAATTTGGCTGCTGATGGAGCGCAAGCTTTTTGAACGAGCAGTGGCTACAGCAAAAAATATGGAACAGGAATCATCAACTCTTACCTACAGCTTATATAATATCGGATCCAAATTACTGGCTGAGCAAAAGTTTGAGCTTTCCGAAGAATCTTATTCCTATTACATAGATAATAACGTAGCATCTCTAAAAAACAGATGCCGCGAAGAACTGGCCAACGTTTATATGGAGTGGGCAAAATATCTTGAAAATAATAATCTGGACCTGACCTCTAAACCCTCATCTCTATATCAGAAAGCTTTTTCAACTCTAAATACCCTTCGTAATAACGGACTTAATTATCATCGTATGGATCAGGTACTGACCACCCTGAGCGAGCTATCGCTGGATGTTCTCCATGTTCCTGATAAAGCTGAAAAGTACCTTACTGAGCTTCAAAATTTATCCGGCGGAGAACGTAAAAGGGCCAAACAGGCATACATAAAAGGACGATTACATCTTTATGACAAAGAATATACCCGTGCCCGACTTTCATTTTCAAAAAGTAACAAACAGGAACGTATTGGAAACCTGGCCGAAAAAAATCGCTATTATCTCGCATTGACAGACTTTTTTGCCGGCGATTATGAGTTTGCCAAAATCCAATTGAACGCACTCGAACGGCAAACCACTTCATATTATGCCAACGATGCCGTTCAGCTCCGTCTATGGATTCAAAAAGGATTACAGGCAGATAGCACAGGAGCAAAAATTGAACCCTTCGCTAAGCTCATTGAACATCTTTCACGAGGTGAACAGCAGCAGAGTATTGCTATTGTCGAGCAACTATACCTAAAAGACCGTTACAATCCACTACTCGGATACGGTCTGCTTGAATTAACGACCACAAAAAAGAAACAGAATGCTGCTTTTATATACCATGCCTTGGCTACCTATTTAGAAACGCAGGGCAACAACTCCGCTCTCCGAGAACAACTTATGTGGGCAAAGACAAGAATGGCCGACCAGCTGATAACAAACAGTGATATAAATTTAGGACAGTTGCAGTCAACGGTTAAACAATCTCAACTTTTTGGCGATAATGACACTGAAATTCCACAAACGGTAGATCAATTATTGCCCCTTTACGAAGAGCTTTTACTTCAGTTTCCCAATGGATTTTATGCAACATTTGCACGCGACCGCATTCAAGAACTTGAAGAAATACAGGTTTAATATGATGCTACGTTCCCTTTTGATATCGTTGGTATTTATTCTTTTTACCAGTCTGCCATCATTGGCTCAGGATAAACTCTTTATTCCAATGGATGCTTCCCAGTCGAATCACCTTAAAGCCTATGGCATCATTTTCAATAACCTGCAGGATGGTAACTCATCACAATGGCTGCTCAACTACAAGGGCGGCAGTTTTATGACCAACTATTCAGAGGAGTTGGTCAAAAAGTCTCGTCTTAGAAATGTGAAAATTGAGGTGATTTCAAATCCTGAGGCTGCCCAAATTATCAATCAGGTAGAACAGTCCGACGCCAATACTTCTGTCATACAGCTCGATAAAGCTCCCAAAATTGCCGTTTATACACCCAAGCAAGCACTGCCTTGGGATGACGCCGTAACCCTGGCTTTAAATTATGCAGAAGTTGAATATGATAAAGTCTGGGATCCCGAAGTACTAAATGGGGAGCTTTCGAAATACGATTGGCTCCACCTGCATCACGAAGATTTTACCGGACAGTACGGCAAATTCTGGGTCTCATCACGCAATCAGCCGTGGTACATTAAGCAGGTAAACAAAATGGAAGCCATGGCCAAGGAATTAGGTTTCAACAAGGTTAGCAACGAGAAGAAAGCTGTGGCAGCTAAAATTAAAGAGTATGTTGGTAATGGGGGATTTATGTTTGCTATGTGCTCGGGCACCGACACCTTCGATATAGCGCTGGCAGCACAGGGAGTTGACATCGTTCCCACCCAGTTTGACGGTGATCCCATGGATCCCAAAGCTCAACAGAAACTTAACTTTTATAACACTCTGGCATTTACTGACTTTGTGCTCAGTTCCGATCCTGCCGAATATGAACACGCCAATATTGATGTGCCTGTTCAATTAGATGAAGTGGATCAATCGATTGACTTTTTTACACTTTTTGAATTTTCGGCTAAGTGGGATCCTGTACCTACCATGCTTACCCAAAATCATGTCAGCAGCATCCGTGGATTTTATGGACAAACAACAGCATTTCAGAAAGATAAAATCAAAGAGTCGGTTGTTATTTTAGGCGAAAGTCCCGGACGTGATATGGTTAAATATATCCATGGTAATTATGGACAGGGAACCTTTACCTTTTATGCCGGACACGATCCTGAAGATTATACGCACCGTGTCAACGATCCACCCACCGACCTGAGCTTACATACCAGCAGTCCCGGTTACCGATTGATTTTGAACAACATCCTGTTCCCTGCCGCTAAAAAGAAAAAGCGCAAAACCTAATACAGCTCAGATTCTTAACTATCAGTTTAGAGTAATAATTAATTCCTAATTTTTATTTCCAATTTGCAATGGCAGACAACAGAGAAGCTACCCAAAACTTCGAAGATCTTGTTGAAGTCGTAGAAATTTTACGCAACGAATGTCCGTGGGATCGTAAACAAACCCACCAAAGTATTAAGGATAACCTCATCGAAGAAGCATACGAGGCCGTTGAAGCCATTGACAATGAGAATTTTGAAGAACTCAAAAAAGAGCTGGGCGATGTGTTACTGCACGTCGTATTTCACAGTAGAATGGCCGAGCAAACAGATACGTTCTCTATCAGCGATGTCATTTATTCCATTCAGGAAAAACTGATTCGCCGCCACCCCCATGTTTTTGGGGATGAAGTTGCTGACGATGAGGAGCAAGTAGCCGAAAACTGGGAAAACATAAAAATGGAAGAAGGGAAGAAATCTGTGTTGGACGGCATTCCCAAACAGCTTCCTGCCCTCATCCGTGCCCAGCGCATGCAGGAAAAAGCAGCAAATGTGGGATTCGACTGGCCAGAGTTCTCACAGGTTTGGGACAAACTTGAAGAAGAACTTCAGGAATTTAAAGAAGTATTGGAAGAAGGAGATTCACAAAAAAGTCGTGAAGAGTTTGGCGATCTGCTTTTCTCTTTAGTAAATGCCGGACGCTTTTTCGACCTTAATGCGGAAGACAGCCTGCGTTCCACGAACAAAAAATTTATTCAGCGATTCCAATACATTGAAGACCAACTCAAACAAGAAAACAAAACACTATCCAATGCAACGCTTGAAGATATGGATAAACATTGGAATCAAGCCAAAAAAACAAAATAGCTATCAGTCAATTTTCGATTTAAGACTAAAAAGTATTAATTTAAGTTTATACAGGTAAACGCTGTTAACCTAACTTTCGTTAATTAGTTAAATCATTGGGTTTATTGGTTGATAGCGTTCAACTTATCCCTGATTTTTAGATCTTTTTTTATTACATTTAACCGAAACAAAAAGTATATATTCAATCCAAAATTTCGGAGTATAGAATGGCTGAGAGCACAAATACAGAAATAGATTTAAGTCAGTATCCGCACATAGATAAAGGACTTGCGGGCATCGTCGCCTTTAGCAGTAACAAAAGTTTTATCGACGGAGAAAAAGGTGAACTTATCTATGCCGGATACGACATCGACACGTTGGCTGAAAACGCAAGCTTTGAAGAGGTTTGCTTTCTTTTATGGAACGATCATCTTCCCAACCAGGAAGAATTAGATAAGCTGAATACAAAGCTGCAGAATAAACGGGAGCTACCTGAACCGGTCTTAAATTATATTAAAAGCACTTCAAAAAATGCCGAACCCATGGCCGTTCTTCGAACAGCCGTTTCTATGCTCGGTGACTTCCATAAAGTGCAAACCGATGATGTTAAAGAGTTTCGTCTTAATCAGGCTATTTCAATCACGGCGAAAATTCCAACTATAATTGCCGCTTTTGATCGTGCCCGAAATGATAAAAATATCGTATCCCCTCTTAGTAAAAAGAGCACGGCTTATAATTTCCTTTACATGCTCAATGATGAAGAACCGGGCGAAAAGGCTGAGCAAACGATGAATCTCTGCCTTATCTTACATGCTGAGCATGGCATGAATGCTTCTACTTTTACTAACCGAGCTATCTGCTCAACCGAATCAGATATGTATTCTTCGGTAACAGGAGCTATCGGAGCTCTTAAAGGACCACTGCACGGTGGAGCAAATCAGCAGGTTATGAATATGCTGATGGATATTGAGGACAAAGGTGCTAATCCCGTTGAATATGTACATGGTCGGCTGGAGCGTAAAGAAAAAATTATGGGCTTTGGTCACCGCGTATACAAAACAATGGATCCGCGTGCTCGAATTCTACGTGGTATGTCGAAAGAACTCTCTGAAGAAACGGGCCACGAAAATCTTTATGAATGGTCTGAGGCTATCCTCAAAACCATGAAGGATGAAAAAGATATTGATCCCAACGTTGATTTCTTCTCAGCTACGGTATATTACTCAATGGGAATTAAACCTGATCTCTACACCTGTATATTCGCCATGAGCCGTGTTTCTGGTTGGACAGGACATTACATAGAGCAAGCCGAAAATAATCGCCTTGTTCGTCCACGTGCTCTTTATGTTGGCGAAAAGAATAAAGAGTGGGTTCCTGTTGAAAACCGATAATTTTTTGATTGATCTACAAAAATATAAAGCCCCGACTTTCCGGGGCTTTTTTTTATTTTACATAAAAACGTTTTAGCAAATCTACTATCATTTTGAAAGTAAAAGATGTACAACAAAAGCAGCTGTCGGATTTAGTAAAATCTGCCACACATACTGATTTTGGTCAAAAGTATGACTTTGAATCGATAAAAGGATTCCAGGATTTTACCGGCCGTCTACCGATCTCATTTTATAAGAATATCAAAACCCAGATAGAGGAATTAAAACAGGGAAAACAAGATATTTTCTGGCCCGGAAAAGTTAATAAGTTTGCTGTTTCCGCAGGCACATCCGGTGAAGGCAAGCATCTGCCACTGACAAAAGAGCGTCTTGAATCTGATCGGTCTTTCATGCGCAAAGTTGTTCGCAGTTATATTACACAGCGGCCTAATATTTTAGATCTATGGGGTAAACATATTAGTATTCCCGGTACCCTTGAACAAAAAGAGCACTATCAAATTGGCGAAATTAGTGCCTATACCGCTCAAAATGCCCCTTGGTGGTTATCACCATTCCAAATCATATCACCAACAAAGCTCAGCCAACTCCCTTTTAATGAAAAAATCAACCAAACTGTCAATGAGGCTATCAATAGTGATGTCCGCGTAATTACCGCTGTACCCAGCTGGATTCTTACCATGTTTAAACATGTTCTTGATAAGACCGGAGCTAAAAGCATAAAAGAAGTGTGGCCCAACCTTTCACTATTAGTTTGTGGAGGGGTAAAATTAGCTAACTATAGACCGCATATCGAAAATCTACTAAACAAGCCGGGCGTCGATTTTATTGAGACTTATGGGGCTTCGGAAGGTTATTTCTCATTCACCGATAAGTTAACGAAAACAGATATGAAACTCGTAGTTGATAATGGCATCTTCTACGAATTCGTGCCCAACCCCCTCCCCGATCAAGAATCCATGGCTATACAGGAAACAATACCCCTATGGGAGGTCAAGCCGAACACCCCCTACGCTATGCTCGTGACCACCAATTCTGGTCTCTGGCGTTATGCTTTAAACGATATAGTTGAATTTACACAAACCAATCCACCCCGGATTAAGGTAATGGGACGTGTTAGCGAAATGCTCGATGATTATGGTGAAGCGCTGTACGCCTATGAAGCGGAAGAAGCCTTGCAAAACATTTCAAAAGCAATGGATATCGAAATTGGTAACTTCACGATTGGTGCCACCCTTCAAGAGGGAGCAGCTGCACCTCAGCACTTTTGGTTTGTCCGTACCCAAAAACAGCTTCACCGCGATACTTTAGACCGACTTGCCAAAAAGATTGACCAAGAGGTATGCGAAATCAATCGACATTATGCTATCCGTAGAGAAAGTGATGCGCTTGGCCTTCCCAAAGTTTATTCTATTTCTCAACAACAGATTAATAACTGGCTGGCCAGCAAAGGAAAAGATAAAGCACAGGGCAAGCTGCCATCTATTTTGCGGGATGAAGAAGATATAGTGTTCTTCAAGTAAAATTTCTCCTCTCACCTCCCCATTTTTTAGGATCAAAATGCTTTAAATAAGGCACGGATTACCGATTAATAGTTCCAGTATCCGCATATTCAAAGAAGTTATTACGTTATCGAAGACCTACAACATAAATCCCCGAATAAAAAATAGGAGATATATCAGCACTAAGACGAGTCCACTCCATCGGGAAATGGATTTTTGAATCATTAAGAGCGCTATAAACAATACTGCGCCCAGTGATATTGGTAGATAAAAGCTAAATACTTCGGCACTTATAGGCACCGGACGTACTAACGCAATGATCCCGGCATTGCATAAGAAAAACGCTAAAACAGATCCCACCACATTGCCAAATGCAATTTCAGGACGTCCTTTTAGCGCCGCCGGTAACTCCCGGGCCACCTCTTCTATGCTAACTAAAAGTGCAAGTATTGTTATCCCAAACAGTGTATCAGATAATCCAAAGCCATCCATAAGTTCTCTTGATGACCATACGACCCACTCACTACCAACGATAATTGCTACCAGCGATCCTGCCAGCATGGCAATCGATTGCCACCGGCTTAAACCTGTGCCCTCTTCTATAGTTTCGACAGCCTCACCCCTTGGACGAACGTCTAATCCTCTTCGTCCAAGGTAAATCATGTACCAGACAGCAGTACAGTATCCCAATAATAACATAACCCCGTCCAACCGGGACAATAGACCGTCAAAACTAAGCACACCAAACAAAACCACGGAAGCAACCGTTAAAAGCGGAATCTGTATTGGAACCTGCTCAAATTTCATTGGAGCAATAATCGCCGTAATCCCAAGGGCCAAAGCCACAGCTACCATTGCTGATCCCATAATAGTTCCTACAGCAATGCCGGTAACACCCTCGTAAGATGCCACTACTCCCAAGCTCAGGTTTTCGGGATCAAATCCGATCACAAGCACGCTGATTAAAAAAGTAGAAATTCCGAGCCTGACAGATGTACCGACTGTTGCCTCGACCAACTTTTCAGAAAAAAAGACGATCATCAGTATACCAGCCAGAAAAACTAAAAAGGGAAATATCACAATATCCTAGTAGTATGCTTTAAATAATAAGTTACCTTTTAAAAAGTTTCCTAATTTAAAAGCAAAACCTCCAACACTTACTAACCAATTACAAGACAAACAAACATAGAATAGGCTGGTAATCTACAAGATTACCAGCCTATTTAAAAGGAGTTACCTGATACGAAATCTTACTTCACTACAAGATTCACAATACGTTCAGGGACAAAAATTTCTTTTACAAGATCCCCATCCTCAAGATATTTTTTCACATTCTCCTCAGATTTCGCCTCAGAAAGTACAAACTCTTTATCCTTGGCCCTATCACGAGGAACGTTAATCTCTCCGCGTACTTTACCGTTTACCTGTATAGGATACAGTTGTGTATCAGAAATTAGGTACTCCTCATTAAACTCCGGCCAATCGGCATAGGCAATACTTTCATCGTGACCAAGTTTCCGCCACAGCTCTTCAGCAATGTGCGGTGCAAAAGGCGAAAGCAATTTGACAAACGGTTCTAAAATTGATTTCGGATGCTCATCCCACTTATTCGCCTCATTGATAAAAATCATCATTGCTGAGATCGCTGTGTTAAATGATAGATCCTCAATATCTCCTGTTACTTTCTGAATGCATTCGTGCAACGTTTTTAATTGCTCTTTAGAGGGATCATCATCCACAACCGAATCATTCAATTTTCCACTGCCTTCATCAATGATCAATCGCCATACCCGTCCCAAGAAACGGTACACGCCATCCACATCTTTAGTACTCCAAGGCTTAACCTGCTCCAGCGGACCCATAAACATCTCATACAATCTCATGGAATCCGCACCGTACTGTTCAACGATATCATCGGGGTTCACGACGTTACCGCGAGATTTGGACATCTTGTGGGCTTTGGCATCCACAGTGATCTCTGTGTCTTTGATTACAAAATCATCACCTTGTTTCTCCACCTGATCGTCACTCAGCTTCACACGTTCAACATCTTCAACCTCGTCTGCAGCATTGGCAGGGATCCAGTTGCCGTCTTTTTTAAAACCAGTAAACTCCACCTCGCCTAGAATCATCCCTTGGTGTACCAGTCGCTGGAATGGCTCTTTTGTAGAAACCACGCCACAATCATACAGTACTTTGTGCCAGAAACGCGCATATAACAGATGCAACACGCTGTGCTCGGCACCGCCGACGTACATATCCACCGGCATCCAGTAGTTTTCCTCATCAGGATCTACAGGCCCCTCCTCAAATTCAGGACTACAATAGCGCAGGTAATACCAGCACGAACCCGCCCACTGTGGCATCGTATTCGTCTCGCGTTTGGCCGACTTTCCGGTTTCAGGGTCTTCAGTGTTGACCCAGTCAGTTGCTTTCGCCAAGGGCGGTTCACCATCCTCAGTAGGTTCAAAATCATCCAATTCGGGCAGTGTAACCGGCAAATCATCTTCTCTTAACGGCTTAGGTTCGCCGTCTACATGAATGATGGGAAACGGTTCGCCCCAGTAACGCTGACGAGAAAAAAGCCAGTCGCGAAGTTTATAATTTACGGCCTTTTCGCCCTGTCCTATTTTCTCAAGCCAAGCAGTAATTTTTTCAATGGCTTCATCAACCGGCAATCCATTTAGAGAGATCTCATCATTTTCGGAATTAACAAGCGTGCCCTCTTCCACATCGGTGTAGGCTTCCTCGGAAATATCACCACCTTTCACCACTTCAACAATATCCAGATCAAATTTCTGAGCAAATTCCCAGTCGCGCTGGTCGTGCCCAGGCACCGCCATAATTGCTCCGGTACCATAGGTGACCAAAACATAATCTGCAACGAGAATTGGGATCTCTTCACCCGTAGCCGGATTAACGGCCTTAGCCCCGGTAAAAACGCCCGTTTTCTCATCACTGAGTTCGGTACGTTCCAAATCAGACTTTCGCGCCGCTTCTTCCTGATAGTCTTCAACTGCTTGCTTCTGATCTTCCGTCGTAATTTTCTCAACTAAATCGTGTTCCGGCGCAAGCACCATGTAAGTAGCACCAAAAATAGTATCGGGACGCGTAGTAAAAACACGTATCTCTTCGTCGTATCCCTCTACTTCAAAATCAATATTGGCTCCTATGGATTTTCCGATCCAGTCGCGCTGCATCTTTTTTGTGGATTCGGGCCAATCCAGATCATCAAGACCCTCGAGCAGACGATCGGCATATTCGGTAATTTTAAGAACCCATTGACGCATCGGTTTTTTTACGACGGGAAAACCACCAACTTCGCTCTTGCCATCGATCACTTCCTCATTAGCCAGTACGGTCCCCAATTCAGGGCACCAGTTCACGGGCACATCATCTTCATAGGCTAATCCTTTCTCATAGAGCTTCAGGAATATCCACTGTGTCCACTTGTAATAATCCGGATCAGTAGTATTCACTTCCCGATCCCAGTCATAACTAAATCCCAGATCCTGCAGCTGCTCGCGAAACCTGTTTACATTTTTCTGAGTCGTATCCCGTGGATGAGTCCCGGTCTTCACTGCATATTGCTCGGCGGGTAATCCAAAAGCATCCCATCCAATGGGATGCAAAACATTAAAGCCGTTCATCCGTTTATATCGCGCCAAAATATCGGTAGCAGTGTATCCCTCAGGATGCCCCACATGCAGCCCCGACCCACTAGGATAGGGAAACATATCCAGCACATAATACTTGGGCTTGTCGTGATCTTCCGGCGTTTTAAAAGTCTTATTTTCCTGCCAATATTCTTGCCACTTGGATTCAATATCTTCCGGCTTATACGAGCTCATTCAGTTACTGCTTAAAAGTTTGTTATTGGTTATTTGTATAACGGAACGCAGATAACACGGATTTCTCGCTGGTTGTAGGATATATCAGTGAAAACCCGCCCAATCCGCATAATCTGCGTTCTATTTAAGTTGCCAAAGATAAGTAAAATTTCGGCTGGTTTGAAGAAGGATATTTGGGCATCAAAGTAAAATAAACACAACCTATGTTGCTAAATCTACCTGTTGAGAATCTTTGATTCAGGACTGATTATCTTAGCTAAAACCCGATACGTCATCTAACTTTCCATTCAATCCCTGAATTCTTTACTTGTAAGAAATGGAATAGTTTAACAATTCATGATTCACTATAAATTCAGAACCTTTCTTGACAAATCACTCTGCCAGGTAAACCAAAATCCCTCTTAATCATGAAACGCCTATTTTTTCTCACAACGTTGCTGTTATCCTTTTTTATTTCTCAGTCTCAAGCTCACGAAGATCCGCTCTGGATGCGCTACCCGGCAATATCTCCTGACGGTGAACAGGTGGTTTTCAGCTACAAGGGCGATATTTATAAAGTTTCTTCCGAGGGTGGGCAGGCAATACCGTTGACTGTACACGACGCCCATGATTATATGCCGGTCTGGTCGCATGACGGTGAGTATATTGCTTTTGCCTCCTATCGATATGGCAATTATGACGTGTTCGTAATACCAGCCGATGGAGGTGAGGCAGAACGGGTCACCTATCATTCTGCTGATGATTACCCCTCTGATTTTACAACGGATAACAACGAAGTCCTATTTTCATCTTCGCGCCGAGATGTACATACCAATGCCCAGTTTCCATACGGACTCCTCGGCGAACTTTATAAAGTGTCACGCGAGGGCGGAATGCCGGACCAGGTCAGTTCTATTACCGCAGAAGATGCCCGCTATAACAGCAGTGGAGAAATGATTATTTATCATGATCGCAAGGGATACGAAGATCCGTGGAGAAAACACCACACCTCCTCTATCACTCGTGATTTATGGACCTACCGGCCGGAATCAGGTGAGTATGAACAGATCACTGAGTGGCAGGGTGAAGATCGGAACCCGGTATTCAATCCCAAAAATGAACAGCAGGTTTTCTTTCTAAGTGAACGTAATGGATCCTTTAATGTACACAGGCTGAATCTCAATTCTCCGACTCGGGCCACGGCTGTTACTTCATTTGAAGACCATCCGGTACGGTTTCTGACCATATCGGACGGTGGTCAGCTCTGCTTTTCCTATGACGGTAGGATATTTACGAAAAGTCCCGACGGCGAAAGCAAAGAATTGGCCGTTACAATAAGCAATGACAACCGGAAGAATGCATATGAGACGATTGGGCTCAACGACAAAGTCACTGAAATGGCATTGTCCCCCAACGGAAAAGAGATTGCCTTCATCCAGCGCGGGGAAGTTTTTGTATCCAATGTGGATGGCAGCTCTGTGAAAAAAGTCACTAATACTCCGGGACAAGAGCGCTCTGTAAGCTTTGGTCCGGAAGGCAGAAAGCTGGTATATGCCGCCGAACGGAATAACAACTGGGATGTATATACAAATGAGATCCGCCGTGAGGAAGAACCCTATTTTTACTCTTCAACGGTATTGGATGAGGAGAAAATCGTAGGCAGCGACAAGGAGGAATTTCAGCCGACCTTTTCACCCGACGGAAACGAGGTTGCCTTTCTTGAGCAACGGACGATGTTACGGGTGATCAACCTAGAGAGCGGCGATATCAGAACGGTATATTCCGGAGAGAATAACTACTCTTACAGCGACGGCGATCAACACTACGACTGGTCGCCCGACGGCAACTGGTTTTTAATCAACTACAATCAGGATAACCAGTGGATCGGAGAAGCCGCATTGGTCAATGCAGATGGCAGTGGTGAAGTGCATAATCTGACTCAGAGCGGCTATTCTGATCAGGAACCCATGTGGATGGACAACGGTAAGATGATGATTTGGGCTTCCAATCGGGATGGGCAGCGAAATCACGGCAGCATGAGCGGTGAAATGGATGTCTACGGCATGTTCTTCACCCAGGAAGCCTATGATCGTTTCCAGCTGTCCAAGGAAGATATTGAACTCCTCCGGGAGAAAGAGCAGACGCAACAAAAAGAAGAAGGCAGTGACGAAGATCAGGATAAGTCGGAAAAAAACATCGAGGATATAAAGATTAAACTGGATGATATCTGGGAGCGCAAGGAGCGGCTTACTATTCACTCTTCGGACCTTTCGGATGCCACACTTTCGGCCGATACCGATGAGCTCTTTTACCTTGCCAGCGTTGAAAAAGGAGAAGATCTCTGGGTTACCGACTACCGAACCAAAGAGACCAAAATTTTAGCCAAAAATGTAGGCGACAACGCCAGCGACCTGATCCTTGACCGCGAAAACGACAAACTGTATGTCCTTGCCGATGGATCCATCATTTCGGTGGATGCAAAAAGCGGGGAGCGCTCGCAGGTAAATGTTCGCGGAGAGATGACCCTCTACCCTGCTCAGGAGCGGGAATATATTTTTGAACACGTCTGGCGTCAGGTCAAAAAGAAATTTTATGATCCTGACCTGCATGGCGTTGACTGGGAGTTTTATAAGAAAGAATACGCTAAATTTTTACCCCACATAAACAATAACCACGACTTTTCTGAGATGCTCAGTGAGATGCTTGGCGAGCTCAATGGTTCTCATACAGGAAGCCGATACAGACATCAAGAACCTTACGGGGATCAGACCGCATCACTAGGGGTTTTCTATGATCGCAGTTTCCAGGGGCCCGGACTCAAAGTCGCAGAAGTGATTGAAAATGGTCCTTCCGATAAAGCTGATTCACAAATTTCGCAGGGAACCATTATCACCGGCATAGATGGAAACACACTCACGGATGGCGAAAATGTATATCGGCAACTTAATAGAAAGGCCGGAGAACGGGTTCTGCTGTCTCTTGAAAATCCGGAAAACGGTGAAAACTGGGAAGAAGTCATTAAACCTATCTCGGGAAGTAAAGAGTCCGATCTGCTATATAACCGCTGGGTTGAACAAAATCGACAAAAAGTAAATGAGCTTTCGGGCAGTACCATTGGATACGTGCATATCCGGGGTATGAATGATTCCAGTTACCGAACAGTTTTCGAAGAGGTTCTGGGCAAGAATGCTCAAAAAGAGGCTATTGTGGTCGATACCAGATTTAACGGCGGAGGCTGGCTCCATGAGCAACTGGCAACCTTCCTGAGTGGAGAACCCTACATCAAGTTTGCTCCTCGCGAAAAACGGCTTGGCACCGAACCCATGCAAAAATGGTCGAAACCGTCTGCTGTACTGGTCAGTGAAGGCAATTACTCTGATGCCCACATGTTTCCTTACGCCTACCGATCCAAAGACCTGGGCAAAATTATCGGGATGCCGGTTCCCGGAACAGGAACTGCAGTTTGGTGGGAGCAGCAAATCGATCCTACGCTGGTCTTCGGTATTCCCCAGGTTGGAATGTTGACCCCTGAAGGTGAGTACCTGGAGAACAACCAGCTTCAGCCTGATATAGTGCTCGACAATCGGCCGGAACAGCTGTTGCAGGGTATTGACCAACAGCTCAGAAAAGCGGTAGAGGTACTGGAAAAGGAAGCAGAATCGGAGTCAAGTCCTTTTGAAACCAACAATTAAACTTACACCTAAAATCAAAAAGGTCCCGCGGTTGTCTACCCGGGGCCTTTTTCAATTTAACTATGTACTCGGTTTTTGAGGTGTCTGGAGGTCTTATCCCCTTTCTTCGATCACTCTTTCGTATGCAGCTTTTACCTTTACACCGGCAAGTGCTTCGTTCACATTAAAGAGATGATCGCCAATCTTTTCTAACCGATTCAGATAATCTAGGAATACAAAGCCTACCTCATTGGAGTAAGTGTTCTTTTCAAGCTGAGCGTAATGAAATTCCAGCAAATCATCACGGCAATCATCAATAGCATCTTCGATGGCAAGTGATTTGTCGAGATCGATATCTGCCTGCTCTTTATCAAGATTCTCGCGAACATTTCGAATGGCATCGTGTACTAAATCCAGCAGCTCATTTAACTTATCCATTGCTGATTCGGGAAGTTCTCTGCCCTCACTTTGCATCCGCTCAAAGGTTTTAGACATTTGAAAATAGATATCCGCCACCCGTTCAAGATCATTAATCATACTATGCATCCCACGAATACGACGTGTAGCATCTTCGGTAAGATTATAACTGGAAATCTTGGTAAGATACTCGGCAATTTCCAACTCAATATTATCGGTTATCCCTTCTCTTTTTTCAATCTTTTCCAAAAACTGATCCTGACGATTTTGCTTGTTAAATAGCAACCCCTGCATGCTAAAGTGCATCTTTTCAATCAGCTTGGCAAACAATTGAATCTCTTTATGCGCTTGAGATATCGACAACTCCGGAGAAGACATCATTCCTGAAGAGATGTACTGCAATCGGTGTTGTGTATCCTCTTTTTCTTTCTGATACTTCTCAATTATTCGAACAATATAGGGCACAAATCCAACCAGCAATAATACATTAAGCACATTAAACACCGAATGAAACAACGAAAGGGCCAGCGTGGCATTAGCGCGCCCAATTTGACTTGTTGCATGAAGAATTGACCCTGACTCAGGTACAACATAGTTCATCAAAGAATCAACCCCCACCAAAAAAGGATCAATTAAAATCATCATCCATATCACTCCAAACATATTAAATACGAAGTGAAAACGAGCCGCCCGTTTGGCATACACATTACCTACCACGGCGGCAATATTCGCCGTAACCGTAGTTCCAATATTTTCACCCAGTACCATCGCGGCTGCTATTGGGAAATCAATCCATCCCTCGAATAACATAACTAAGGTAATTGCCATAGCCGCTGAGGATGACTGAGTAACCAAGGTTAGTATGGTACCGGCAATTACAAAGATAACGATGGAGGCAAAACCAAACTCTGTAAACTGATCCAGAAACATAAACATTTCCGGATTTTCCTGAATATTTGGCACCCCATTTTTAATAAAATCGAGCCCGATAAACAAAATTCCGAACCCGATCATCGCTTCGGCAAGATTGCGCAGCTTCTCGCGACCGAAAAATATAAAAGGGAAAAAGACACCGATTAACATCATAGCAACCGAAGTAATCTGCATCTTAAATCCAAAAATGGAGATCATCCAAGCGGTAACAGTCGTCCCTATGTTGGCTCCCATAATTACCCCGGTGGATTCGATAAACGTAATCAAGCCGGCATTCACAAAACTAACCACCATCACGGTAGTAGTAGACGATGATTGGGTAATGGATGTGGTAGCAAAACCGGTAAGAATGCCCCGAAATCGCGTGCTGGTCATTCCTTTTAGAATAGCCCGCAGCTTATTACCTGCAACTTTCTGGAGGCCATCGCTAAAAACTTTCATCCCATAAATAAAAATTCCCAATGCCCCTACAAGCTGCAATAAATCCCAAAACGTATAAGTCATTATTCGTTTGTTTAAATGCTGATCTAAATTACTTAGCTATTGTATCCCAAAAAAAGGCGCGGGTAAATATAATAGAAATCAATATTTTTTAACAGCTTTAAAAGGATTTAAAATCAATACTACTGGTATTAAACAGCACATTGCTTTATAATGCTATTGCAAAGGAATCAAACTTCATAAATAATGATAGCTATCAGTCTTGACAAGTTTGCAAAACAGGGATGCCTAATTTTTCTGTTACTTTTGGCAGCGACCTCTCTCTCATGCGCCCAAGCTCCTGGCAATCAATCAGATATAGACTGGCTGATTGAAGTTCTGAATATCCGAAGTGGATCAATGGTCGCCGATATTGGAGCGGGAGATGGGGATCAGACGCTGGCTATCGCCAACCATATTGGTTCTGAAGGTACAATCTATAGCACCGAACTGGGCACGGAATCAGTTGAGGAGTTAAAACAATCTGTAACAAATGCTGACGCCAGTAATATAACCGTTCTCGAGGGGCATCCCGATCATACAAACCTCCCAAAAGAATGCTGTGAGGCCATCTTTTTGCGCCGCGTCTACCATCATATCACAAACCCAAAAGCCTTTAACAACAGCTTATTGGCATCTCTTAAACCCGGTGGGCGTTTGGCCATTATTGACTTTGAACCGCGGGGATCCGAAGCAGATCCTGAAGGGCGATCATCCGGCAATCAGCATGGTGTAACAGCCAAAACGGTCATCGAAGAACTTACACAAGCAGGCTTTTCACTCGTCAGTTCAGAAGATGGATCTGGGAGAGATATCTACGTAGTAATGCAGAAACCGAAGAGCAACTCTTGAGGTTTTCAACTGAGGATAAAATATCTTAAACATCCCCATATTTCTTTTTCCGTTCGGTATTTCTAAGTAGATTACTTGTACTAATTCCCACCAAACTAACGGAGGTTGACCATGAGTTACGGACACGTAAAATCGGGGGATCGTATCAACCTCAAACACTGCGCAAAGAGTTAGATGTAGAGAACACCTATGCCCTGGTTAAGACAGATAAGATGGAAGTTATTCGCATGGCACTGAACAAGGGAAAAACGGTAGAACAGCACTCTATTGACAGTGAACTATCCGCACAGTGCCTTAAGGGAGAAATTTTATTTCATATCGACTACAAAGCGGAAACTCTTACCGAGGATGACTGGCTGTACGAAAAAAAGAGGGATAACCTTTTTCTTATAGTGTAAAAGCAGATACTATTCTTTTGGTAACCATCGTTTTTGGAAAGCAGCAGTCTCAATAAGCATAGCCAAAAATCGCTGACATTACTTTCCAATAGCAGATCAAACTGTAGATAGTATTACTCTATTTTTTAGACGTTTTTTTCGGTGCCCTAAGATTCGTTACATATGTATAAATGTGATAAAAACCCATCTAACCAACCTATATTGATTTTGATAAAATCATATCGAGATTGGATAATGATACTATATTCTTTAAAGTATAATATTTATAAAATCTAATTGTGAGTTTCCTGCAAATGTAAAAAATTTACCCCTTGAAGTATGCCCTTAAAAATTTTATGATCCTTTATCATTATACTATTTAATAAATACACGTTAGTATGAAAGTAAAAATCGGCTCTGTCCTATTACTTATCTTTTTTGTGCTGAGTGGAACCCCACTTACGGCACAAGACGATGGTAAAAGTATTTCGGAAGCAAATTATAGTGGACTTGAATTTCGCAATATTGGTCCCGCATTATTTTCGGGACGTATTGCAGATATCGCAATTCATCCGAACGATCAAAAAATATGGTATGTCGCTGTAGGCTCAGGTGGCGTTTGGAAAACGACTAATGATGGAGTAACCTGGGAACCGATATTTGATAATCAGTCATCGTTCTCGATTGGAAGTGTTTCTATCGATCCCAATAATCCCAATACAGTTTGGATAGGCACCGGTGAAAATGTCGGTGGTCGCCATGTTGGATATGGCGACGGTATTTATAAAAGCACCGATGCAGGAAAGACATGGAAAAACATGGGACTCAAAGAATCCCAGCATATTTCTCGCATCATCGTCCATCCCGAAAATTCGGATGTTATCTGGGTGGCTGCACAAGGCCCGTTGTGGAGCAGTGGGGGTCAGCGAGGTCTCTATAAATCCACTGACGGGGGTGAAAACTGGGAGAAGAAACTCGGCGGTAACAAATGGACCGGCGTTACGGATATTGAAATTGATCCGCGCAATCCCGATCGCATGTACGCCGCAACCTGGCAGCGCCATCGTATCGTACCCATTTATGTTGGCGGTGGACCGGATTCAGGTATCCATAAAAGTACCGACGGTGGAGAAACTTGGAAAGAAATCAAAAACGGTATTCCTGAAAATGTAGGAAAGATCGGCATGGACATCTCTCCACAGCAACCTGATATCGTCTATGCTGCCATTGAGCTAGATCGGCGAAGTGGCGGTGTTTTTAAATCTGAAGACAGAGGAGAATCTTGGAAAAAGATGTCAGATGCTGTTGGTGGTGGGACCGGCCCGCATTACTATCAGGAGCTTTACGCCTCTCCCCACCAGTTTGGACGACTTTATTTGATGGACGTTGTTGCTGAAGTATCTACCAATCACGGAGATACGTTTCAAAACATTAATAATGACGACAAGCACGTTGACAATCATGCATTGGCATTCAAAAAAGATGAGCCAGAATACCTACTGATGGGATCCGACGGAGGACTCTATCAGTCTCATAATCTCGGTGAGGATTGGGATATGGTACGAAACCTGCCAATTACCCAGTTCCACAAAATCTATGTTGACGACGCTGAGCCTTTCTACAATGTGTACGGCGGTACTCAGGATAATGGCTCTCAAATGGGACCTTCACGTACCGATAACGAACGAGGTATTGCCAATCGTGACTGGAAAAAAACATTAGGAGCTGACGGCCACGACGGTGCTACCGAACCTGGAAATTCCAACATTTTCTACGGTGAATATCAGCAGGGCGTTCTGCACCGTGTAGATAAACGAACCGGCGATGCTGTATTGATACAGCCACAACCTGATCAAGGTGAAGTATACGAGCGTTTTAATTGGGATTCACCCGTTGAAGTCAGTCCCCATAATCCTACTAAATTACTGTTTGCTTCGCAGAGAGTTTGGATAACTGAAGATCGCGGCAACTCTTGGGAGGCGATCTCCGGCGATCTTACACGTGGTGATCAAGAGCGTCTTGAATTTGAAATCATGGGCAAACAGCGCAGTTGGAATAACGCCTGGGATGTAAATGCGATGTCTGACTATAATACCATCACATCGTTGTCCGAATCGCCTCTGCAAGAAGGTTTGATTTATGCAGGCACCGATGATGGACTTTTTCAAGTCACGACTAACGGTGGCGAAAGCTGGCGCGAAGTCGAGCTTGGCAACATAGATGGAGTTCCAAAAACTGCCTTTGTGAATGACATCAAGGCTAGTCTGTTTGACAAAAATACAGTCTATCTGGTACTTGATAATCATAAATATGGCGACATGAAACCGTATATTCTCAAAAGCACCGATCTTGGCAAAAGCTGGGAATTTATCAGTAATGATCTTCCCAGTGACCATGTAGTGTGGCGACTTGTTCAGGATGATGTTAACAAAGACCTCATGTTTGCCGCTACCGAATTTGGCGTTTTCTTTACCGTTGATGGCGGCGAAAAGTGGACAAAACTGGAAAGCGGTATGCCAACTATTGCCATCCGTGATCTCGTAATCCAACGACAGCATGATGATCTTGTCGCAGGCTCGTTCGGTCGGGGAATCTTCATTCTCGACAATTACGCACCGCTACGCGAGGTAAGCGCCGAAATGCTGGATCAACAGGCTAAACTTTTTGAAGCTCGTGATGCATTCTGGTACAAACCTGCCCAGGAAGTTGAGGATCTCGGTTCTAACTTCTTTACCGCTGAGAATCCTCCTTTCGGAGCCGTCTTCACCTATTACCTGAAGGATGATTTTAAATCACTTCGGGAGCAGCGGCTCGATCGTGAAGCGGAATTAGGTGAAAATGAAGACGTCCCCTTCCCTGGCTGGGATAATCTGGAGGCCGAAACACGCCAACAAGGTCCAAAGATTATTCTTACTATCAGAGACAGTGATGGTAACGTTGTACGCAGAGTTGAAGGCCCTACGTCTTCAGGATTTCATCGTGTAAACTGGAACCTTAGATATCCATCAAAAGATGTCGTAGAAGTTGAAGAAGAAGGTGGATGGTACGACGGAGGTTTCATGGCTATGCCCGGCACCTATACGGCTACGCTTTCACAAAAAGTACTGGGCGAAGTCAAACAACTCTCCAAACCGATGGAATTTGAAGTTAAGCCGCTTCGTGAAGGAACGCTCGAACGAGAATCCAATACAACCGTCGCTGAATTTCGAGAAACGCTTGAAACGTTTCAGCAAAACTTAAGTCAAACCGAAAACAAGCTTGAAGAGCAAATAAATCGCGTCAACGCCATGAGTACGGCATTATCCAGAGCTTCGGAAGAAGATACTGCATTAGTAAAACGTCTCCATGATGCTCGAACGCAGTTACTTGATTTGCAGAAGCAAATGGAAGGCAGTGAAGCCAAAGAAGAGATCGGTGAGCGTACGCAGGTAACTCCTGGCTCTCGTCTATATGTGGGATACAGTGCCCTTGGATCAACATATGGACCTACACCGATGCACGTAAACACGATTGAAGCTGGCAGAGCCGAGCTAGATGCTATCCAGAAGGATCTGAACCAGTTCGTTAAAAATGTGATGCCTGAACTCAAGCAAGCACTTGAAGCTACAGATGCACCACCTATTGAGGACAGTTAATTTTAACTCAAATATCTAGCTTATAGAAAGGGACGCCGAGGCGTCCCTTTCTTATTTTAAAATTTTACAGCTGTGAAATATTCAGGTTTGCGATAGATTAAAGTTTATTTCTTTCGATCCTGACAAAACCTGACTGCAATAAACCGGTTTAACAGTTCGGTGAATCCAAGTTTAAATGGCAAATTCAATGCTCTTACAACTGAAAACTTTTACTCAATACCTATCAGCCATTTCAATGTATCTACGCCATCAGGTTTCCACAAGAGCGGCGGTTGCTGAGCATTTGATAGGAGCTCCGTTTCCTGATCCAACTCCGGAATATCTACTTCATTATTAGATACATATATGTTCTGCAGTTGTGATCCATAATCTTGTGCCAACTCAGCCGCTTTTGATTGATCCCCCTGTACCCAGTAACACACAAAATCCTGATCAAACTCCAAGCCTCCCTCCTGCAGAAGAAAGTACTCGAGCCAAACCTGTGGACGTTGAACAGCTTCGTTATAGGCAAACTGCTGTTTAAGTTTTGGGGATGGATACTCGTGCTGGGGATTTTCAAGCCAGAAACTTTTAAGTTGATCTGTCAGTTTCTGTTTAACTTCATCCAACGAAAACGGTGAAACAACAATGGCTACCGACCGACACCCTTTTCCACTGTATCGAAATATGGCTTCCGTTAAATCATGCATGCTCTGCTCATCATTTCTGTCAAGATAAGCCAACGAAAAATGGGCCGTACGTATTAAAAAACCCGTACCAGGTTTGGCCAGATTCAATTTATCAATAGCCTCTTTTACTCCCGGTACTGACGATTCTGATCCGGCAAAAATAACGACATCATGTTGCATCCCTTCAAAATCATCCAAGCGGTGAGTCCACTGTACATCACGATCAGACCATAAATCCGTCTTCTTAACTTCATTCAAAAACGTCGGCAACAGGTACGGATCCTTACGCGAAATTTTACCGGTATACCGTGCTCCGCTCAGCAAAGTAGCAAATGCATCTTGAAAACCGACAAGCGGTAAATTTCCCGCATGCAGGCACAACACATTTTGACCGGAAGCGTCAGATCCATTACTTAATCCTGCACGGTCAACCCAGGCCTCTATTGCTGATCGACTGATACTCTCTTTTATAGCCTCAATAGCGTAATTGATATCCTCAAAGCTAAAATAGCCCTCGCGCACGGTTTGGTCAATAGCATCTTGCAGATATATATTATCATCCGACAGCCAGTTGTGGATAGCTTGCAGTAAAGTATCAATTCGTTTTTGGATATCTGACATGGATTAAATCAGTCTTATAAATTATAAACCTCTCGAGGGTTTCTTCTTACTACATCACATTCAATCTTCATCAATCAAAAAATTGCAACCGCGCAGATCTTTGGGATTCCAGCGCCCCAACACCTGGAAACGACCATTTTTATCCATGACGCCCTTATCACCCGTCAACAGAAATGAGCAGCTATGAACATTCGCCAAATCAATAACGCCAATTAGTCCTTCCTTGTATGGCGGTAGGATTTCATCAGGATTCTCAGGATCACGGATAGTAACCTGCATCCACGGGACAGTTGAAAACCATTTTCCCGTAGCATATGCCTGACTTAATAGCTCTGCCATGCCATATTCGGAATGAATACGGCTGCCGTCCAATCCAAATCCTTTCGACAGTTTTCGATGTAATTCACTGCGTGAAACTTCCCTGCGATGGGTTTTCATTCCTCCTGTTTCAATCACAATGCTGTTGGATGGCAAACTAATATCGTCAATCTCCAATAAATCCAGCAATCCAAAAGCAGCGCCAAATAGAATCAACTGTTTCCCCTGCCGGTTCACTTCTTTAACGGCATTGGGATTTACCGGCTCACCCAGCGGAAGAAATCGACTCAATCCACTGTTATCCTGATCAATAAGCTTCTGGATCATATAGATCAGTGACGAATGCGGGTTGTCCGAATAGCCGGGCGTGTAACCCCAAATTACCACATTATCTAAGTTATAAAAGTGTCGAAATCCCTTTAACAGCGACTGCTCATAAAGCCTAGCATTATACACCCGATGAATGCTCCGCTGCATATCGGAAGTACCACTGCTCTTGAAAACAAGCTCTGCATCTGCATCCGGATAGGTCGTTACAGAAGCATCTTTAAATGCTTTAATGGGTAGTAGCGGAATAGCTGATATGTCATCCTGAACTTGTTTCAGGATCTCGGATTTTGTATTCAACGCGACACAAAAACGATCATAGACCGAATTATTCTGCAGCTGATATTCAAAAACTTGTTTGACTTTTTCTCTGAAAGACAGACCCTCCGAAAAGATGATATCTGACCAATTTTTCATAACAATATTAGCTGAAGACGAATCACACAAAAGTTATTGGTATCCATAAATTCAAACTTGTGATCTATTCTAACCCTACGCGTTTAAAAATGCGCTCCACATTTCGGGTGTGGTGATCTAAATCAAAAGCCTCTTCGATTTCTTCTACGGTGAGATTTTCCTGCACAGTCTCGTCCGCTTCCACCAGATCGCGAAACATCGTCTTCTCTTCCCACGCCTTCATTGCCAAAGGCTGCACGGTATCATAGGCTTTTTCGCGCGACATACCGGTATCAATCAGCTTATGCAGCACGCGCTGTGAAAAGGTTAATCCAAAAGTCTTGTAGATGTTATCGTGCATATTATCTTCAAAGATGGTCAACTTTTCCACCACACCCGAAAAGCGATTGAGCATATAATCCAGTAAAATGGTAGAGTCCGGCAAAATAATACGCTCTACGGATGAATGCGAGATGTCGCGTTCGTGCCAGAGCGGAATATTCTCATAGGCCGACATCATATATCCGCGGAGCACACGTGAACAGCCCGAAATATTCTCCGAGCTTACCGGATTACGTTTATGCGGCATCGAGGATGAGCCCTTCTGCCCTTTTCGGAAAAACTCTTCTGCCTCCCTTACTTCGCTGCGCTGTAAGTGACGTATTTCCACCGCCATCTTTTCCATCGTTGATCCGATCAATGCCAACGTTGAAATATAATCGGCATGACGATCGCGCTGCAAGGTTTGCGTAGAAATAGGCGCTGGTGAAAGACCTAACTCTTCACAAACAGAGTCTTCTACTTCGGGCGGAATATTGGCAAAGGTACCTACCGAACCACTCATTTTGCCAAATTCCACGTTCTTTGCTGCTTTCTCGAAACGCTCCAAGTTACGCTTCATCTCGGCATACCAAAGTGCGCACTTGAGACCAAAGGTTGTAGGTTCCGCATGCACTCCGTGCGTGCGTCCCATCATTACGGTATATTTGTGCTTTTTGGCCTTTTCCGCCAACACATTAATGATTTGCTGTATATCTTTTCGTAGGATTTCGTTAGCCTGTTTCAGGCGATAGCCGTTGGCTGTGTCCACGACATCAGTGGAAGTAAGTCCGTAATGTACCCACTTTTTCTCTTCCCCGAGCGATTCTGAGACCGACCGTGTAAACGCCACTACATCATGTCGGGTCTCCTTTTCGATCTCTTTAATCCGATCAACATCAAATGACGCATTTTCGTAAAGCTTTTCGACATCTTCTTTGGGAATTTTACCCAATTTGCTCCAAGCATTACAAGCAGCCAACTCGACCTCTAACCAGGCTTGAAATTGATTTTCCAACGACCATATATCGGCCATCTCCTTACGGGAATATCGCTCAATCATTGCTAATAAATTTGGGCTGTAATTAAATAGAAAGTTCGCCCAAAGATATCGGATTTTTTAACAAAAGTAAGAAGTAATGAGTAATAATGATCAGCAATATTTCTTACTACTAACCAGGTTTATCGTCTCGGAATTTTAATCCAGCTGCCCTGTTCAATACTGGCATCAGAATCTACCTGATTGAGAATCGCTACATCCTCTGGCGTAATATCCATTGGTAAATTATTCGTAAATACCGACAGAGACTGGGACTGATCTATCCTTCGTGTTTGCAGGCGAACAGGCTCTCGGTTCAACTTATCCTGGTCGGTAAGTTCCGTAAACGAATAGCTGGTTTCTTCAAAAGAAGATTGATAGCCATCAAATTTCTGTGCCAAGCTGTAATTGGTAAATCGATAGATATTACCATGATACGCAACTGCATAAACTAAAAACTTGTAGTTCGTTCCATCCTCTGTAGTAGCTATAGCTGTAGCCTCATAACCATTTAAGTCATTTTGCTGTCTAGAACGTTGTGACTGTACCGTAAAACCATCCTGAGTTACGTAATTCTTAACCGACATTTCTGGGGAATCCGCTTCACTATCGATCTGCATAAGTGAGATGGCATCTTGATTTTCATTAACTGCTGCTACCAATGTAGGCTGATTAACAATTTCCCAGTTGTCGGGATAATTAAACTGAAATTTTAAATCCGGGTGATAAAAGTTTCCATCTTCGGTAAATCCTTCGCGCGGATTTTTACCATAAATCATCCCATTAATCACATTCATATACTGATCCGTATTTTCTACATTTTGTTCATATCCTTTTTGCTGCCATTGTTGTGCCAATTTCGGTATGCGCTTGGCACGCTCCGAAGGATCGGGATGCGATGATTGCCAGCTTGGGATACTTTGTCCCGACTGTTCTGATATTCTTTCAAGCGCCGAAAAGAACCCAGCACCATCTTCAGCCTCATAGTTTTTCATGGCAGCATATTCTACGCCCAGCTGATCGGATTCACGTTCATCATCCCGCCCGTAACTCAAGAATAAAAATTGGGCGGCTTGACTGCCTAATTGAAGCACACTTTGGCCGGGTACTCCCAGCAACTCCTCACCAGCTACAGCTCCGCCAATCAGTGCAATCTGCCCCAACTGCTGTTCGAATGCACGTTGTGAAGCATGTCGTGCCGCCACGTGCGCAATTTCATGCCCCAGCACCACTGCAAGTTGTGCTTCATTTTTAAGATGAGCCAACAACCCGCGAGTTACATAAATATAGCCCCCGGGCAATGCAAAAGCGTTAACTACCGGACTGTTGAGCACCCGAAAATAAAACTCCGTCTCCCGATACTTCGGATCTGTGTCTTCGCGACGCATGTGGCTCACCTCCAGCACTTTCTGACCAATACGCTCAACATATTGCTGCACCTCTTCATCATCGTAAACTCCATATTGCTGCTGAATCTGCTGGTCCGCCTCTTTTCCAATCTCTAGCTCCTGCTGCCAACTATATCCATATGCCCTTTTTGAACCAGTAATCGGACTTTTTTGAACAGTACAAGAGCCTACGAAAAGTACCAGTAAAACAGCTGTGAAAAATAATCTCAGAGAAGACATCATTGGTTTGATGAATTATATTTAGTGGTCAATATTTATAAATGTACGTAATTCCTAAATGTTCCTACTATAAAAGTTTAAGCTTGCTCCATCTTTTTCTGCCAGTGCTGATAAATCATCATCATAGCGAGTGTATCAAGCTCACAATATTTTAGCAATGCATTTTGATAGGCCTCATGTCTTTCGGAATCTAATTTCTGTGCAATCATTTTACCATAGACTACCATAGCCTCAGTACCACGACGGATTGGCGAATCTCCGGTCTCCGTTAAGATTGAATAGGGATTTCGGGCCCCACCGTTTCCGTCGGACTGCCACCAAACAATTTGATCAAAATTACTGCTCGAATACGGTTTTGAGTAGATATTCTTTAAATAGGAACTGTGGCTCATCACCGATCGCAGTACATCCTTTATACTCAGTGAACTCTCCATCTCGCTGTTATAGTAAAAGTTCTTTACCAAACGACTCAAATCCGCAATATAAGGTGGCTGCGAATGTGAAGAGTCGTGGCGATTTATGATCTTCTCTATCCAGTTAATAAGCTGATTGGCATCAGCAATTTCATTTTGTTCTTGTAGTAGCTCTGACCTGATTGTTTTTAATGCATTGCGTTCAAAGTTAGAATACTGAACAATGGTACCATCTTCGATATCCGGGATTTGTTTCAACTTGCGAACCAGCTCAAAGTTAGGGTACCCACTTTTCAAATCATCAATCCACTCATGATGCTTCCACGTTCCATCTTGATACAATGTATGACATGAAAACTGGAAAACAACTAAATGATACGGACTGCGATTTTTACGAACCGGTACTGCATAGTTCCCGGCCTCAAAATCGAGGAAGTGCAACGGAAACTGCCATCGGTCAAGCTCCTCAAATAATAATGTTCTGATAATCTCTTCGGGCACCTCTTCATCCTTCTTCTTATGAACCTGCAGTGCCTGACGCATCTCTTGGGAAATGCGTCCCTCCGATTTGATGACGTTTGCCGAACTAAAAATAGTGTCAGCAGCAATATCTTTCTGATCATAATTCCCGTTGGCAAGTCTCTGACTTGTTCCGGGACCAATTAAATCAAAGATATGATTCTCAGATGGATTTCCCTCCGACATCACCGGCGACCAGCATTCGTTAAATCCACTTATTTTTCCTTCGCTTATCCTATTTGTATCAATACGAAATTCACAATTTTTACACTTTAGGCCAACTTTGGGATCGGGTTTATCATCCCCGAAATACACCGTGGAAAAATAATTCAACGTCTTTTTTAAGGTGGATTTTGGGATATTGTGTTCAGCAAATCTTGGTCGGTTCACTAACTTCTCCACCACCTCTGTTACATCCAATTTAGCCAACAACTCCTGATTGGAAGCATTAATATTTTCAGCTTTGTAATTGTTATCTAAAGGATGTAATAACAAAGGTAAGTTATCGGTATATGCACTGCTCGATTTTTCCGGCATCACCAGCGTAGCTTGAATATTCAGATCGGGATGACTTATCTGAATCAAATACACCTGGTAGGCAAAATCAAGTAGATACTTTTCCCATTTACTATAAATATAACCTTTGGCATCTGTAATTCTATGTTTGCGAGAATCGAAAGCCTTAGTTCGGATATAAAAAACCGTCAGCTGATTGCCGGATTTATGAATAATGGGTAATCGGGCCATCATCTGTTGATGCTCAAAAGTAGCGTCAAAAAGTACAACCTCATCCTTCTGCAATAATTGGCAGGTTTTGTCAGCGGCATTTTTTACCTGCTTGCTATCAACAAAAACTCCATTGGGATAAACGGATCTAGCCAAAGCGGTAAGCAATCTTTTATTGTAGATAGCATGCTCAATAAACGGACGAGACTGCTTATCTTGAGGATAATCTTGCCGGTAATAATAAAGCTTAACCGGACATTCCAAACCGGCACCAAAAAGATGTCGGGTAAAATATTTCTCGCGATCTCTAAACCTTGCCATCCGAACTCACAATATTAACTTCTGGAACAAGAGCAATACCGAACTTTTCTTTTACCGACTTTTTGATACGATCAGCTAAGTCCAGAATCTCTCTACCACTAGCTCCTCCATGATTTACAATGACCAGCGCCTGTTGTTTATAGGTCCCGGTATTCCCCACTACTTTTCCTTTCCATCCTGCCTCTTCAATCAGCCACCCGGCCGGTACCTTGGTTTTCTGATTTCCCATATCGTAGCCCGGCGCTTCGGGATACTCCTTTTTGATGCGTTCATAATCATCATCTCTTACAATAGGATTCTTAAAGAAGCTACCGGCATTCCCAAGCAAATTGGGATTAGGCAACTTACTATTTCTGATATCAATTACAATATCGCTGATATCACGAATAGTTGGTTTATCAATATTTCGTTCTTCAAGTTCAGACTGGATGGCTCCGTAAGAAGTATTTAGTTCTGGATTTTTCGACAGTTTCAAAACTACATTGGTAACTATAACAATCCCCTTCAGCTCTCCCTTAAAAATGCTGTCGCGATAGCCAAATTCGCAGTGCTCCTTTTCATATCGACGTGTTTCTCTGCCCTCAATATCTACGACCTCCAGCCACTCGAAAACCTCTTCAAGCTCAACGCCATAGGCACCTATATTTTGAATGGGAGCTGCACCTACCGTGCCGGGGATAAGGGAAAGATTCTCAATGCCGCCCCATCCTTTACCAACACAGTAGCGGACCGTTTGATGCCAATTTTCACCAGCACCAATTTTTAGCCAGACGGAGTCATCGGTTTCTTTGATCACTTCTCGTCCCTTTATCTGGACATGCAGTATTAATCCGTCAAAATCATCCCCAAAAAGAACATTACTACCACCACCCAGTACCATAATTTTGAGTTTCTCTGTTTTGGGATGTCGTAATATTTCCTTGAGTTGTGATTCCGATTCGACCGAGGCAAAATAACGCGCCTTTGCAGAAATATTCAGCGTATTATAGGGTTGTAAATCAACATTAGTTTTAACTAACGAATTAAAATCGGTGCCCATTTATATGGTTATACTCTTTGCTTGTAGATGTTTTTATGATTTAGAACGACCCTGAACTTTCACGCGAAGTTTTCTTACGCGATTATTTGTTACAGAGTGGATCGTAAGCTCCATATTATTATAGTAAACTCGTTCGCCTACATTGGGAATGCGCTCTGTCAGATGATAAACGAGTCCACCGAGTGTTTCATACTCATCATCTTCAGCGGTGAGCTCAATATTCAGGATATCCTCCATGTCATCGAGATCAATCTTAGCATCAAAAATGTATACGCCACTTTTAAATTTCGTGTAGAGACTTTCTTCAACATCATCATACTCATCAGATATTTCCCCGACGATCTCCTCAAGAATATCATCCAGCGTAATTAATCCCTCAGTACCGCCATATTCATCTACTACAATAGCAATGTGCGTTTTTTCCTGCTGAAAATCACGAAGTAGGTCATCCACTTTTTTAGTAGACGGAACAAAAAGAGCTTTACGGGCAATAGTACGCCAATTTATTGTTGTCCGTTCGATATCAGAGTTTATATAAGGCAGCACATCTTTGGAATGAATAACGCCCAATATGTTGTCCAGGTCGTTCTCATATATCGGCATACGCGAAAGGCCTTTTTCTCTGATCAACTGCAAAACTTCATTCAGAGAGTTATCGGTAGAAATAGCAACGATATTAACGCGTGACGTCATTATCTCACGAACTGTAGTCGTGCCAAATTCAATCACATTTTCAATAATCTCCCGCTCATCACTTCTAATAGATCCCTCCTGCTCACTCACCTCTGCCATCGTCATAATATCTTCGGAGGTCATCTTGCTGTCTGGTTTCGGTAATCTTTCTTCCAGACTAAGTGTACTATTGGCAATAAGACTCGAAAGCGGTGTGAGTAGCTTAAATAACACATAAATAAAAGAGCTTACCTGCCTTGCACTCTTTAAGGGATTATTTATGGCGATAACTTTGGGCGTAATTTCGCTGAGAATCAAAATCATAAACGTCAAGACAACCACTTCCAAGGTGTAGACCAAAACCTCTGAAAGTTCAAAATAGATCGCGATATTCCCGGCTACCACGGCAGCAAGTACTGATGCCACAATATTAGCAAACGTATTGCAAATCAGAATTGTAGCCAGCAATCGCCGCGGATATGCCAACATCTTGGTGATTTGGCGATCTTTGGAACCCTCTGTATCCTGATCAGTTAACAAATCTTGTTGATTAATAACAGAGAAGAAGGCCACCTCAGCCCCCGAAAAAAGAGCGGAAAAAAGAAGCCCTAAAACAATTATTGCAATCTGTATTGTCAGCGCTACGGGATCTAATGTAGAATCGATAAGAACAGATTCCCCTTGTTGGGAAATAAAATCGAAAATAAACAGTAAACTACTCGGGTCGTCCAACTACCTATTTTTAATTTGGGTTATCTTAAAGCTATTGACTGTAGACATGCAGTGCAAGAAAAGTAAAAGCGGCAAGGAATTTCCCCGCCGCTTTTAAATGTATGCTAAATATAATTCGGATACCATTAAAATGGTAAGTCGTCGTCAATATCGTCAAAATCTTCATTTAAATCGACATTGCTCGATACCGGTTGAGAGTTATCCGGTTTGGGGGGGACATCGCCACCGCCTTCACCTTTACTGTCAAGCATCGTCATAGTCAACGCTTTTATCTCTGTAGAGTAACGCGTTTGACCTTCTTTGTCTTCCCACTTACGTGTTTGAATGGGACCTTCAATATAAACCTGTGATCCCTTCTTTAGATATTCCTGGCAAATTTCAGCCAGCCGTCCCCAAGCCACCACGCGGTGCCATTCGGTGTTCTCCTTCCATTCGCCCTGTTTATCCTTATAACGTTCAGATGTTGCAACAGATAAGTTTGCCACGGCTGTATTGGACTGCGTATAACGTACATCAGGATCCTGTCCCAATCGGCCGATAATCATTGCTTTATTGAGTGAACTCATAATATTTCCTCGTTTGTTTTTATTGTTTCGTTCTAAAGGTAAGATATATTTTGGAGGAAATCCTTACAGAAAAAATCTTGGCAAAACCCTTACCTATTTAATAAATAGGTAAAAAATATTATCCTAATTAAAATTATTACCTTATCGTAAGGCTGTAAAATAAAGTAGTATATTCTTAAAGCATAACTTTCTGGCATGTGGATTAGATCACTCATTATATCGATTTTAGTAATTGTAGGCAGTTTTCTTTCTACTTCGGCAAAGTCATACGAAATCCCTGATGTTCGAGTAGAAATAACCATTAAAAAAGATGGTACTGTTCACGTTACGGAACACCTGACTTACGTTTTTGATGGATCTTTTTCCTGGGCAGAATACCAAATCCCCCGACAAGGGTTTTCGGCCATTAAAAATATCCAGATTAAGGAAAATGAAAAACCTTATATCAATGAAAATACGGAATCAACCGGTACATTTAGCGTAGCACATAATGACGAAGCAATTAAGATAACTTGGTACTATTCAGCGGAGGATGAAAAGCGAACGTTCACTATTTCATACGTTTTAGAAGGTGCATTAACTGTTGGTCCTCAATGGTCACAGTTTTTCTGGAATTATTTATCAGATGAAAGAGACAAATCCACCAATCACCTCAATATCAGTATCCAGCTACCCGAATCAGTATCAGCCGACTCACTTTTCGGTTGGACACGAGGTCCAAAAGGGCAATTTAATCTCCAAGAATCAGCCGGAACGTTCACAATCAATGCCTCAAATATTAATGATGACGAATTTGCAAAAGTCAGAGCGGTATTTCCAACCAGAGTTCTAAATAGGTCGCAAATTTCTATTACAGACGAAGAGTTCTCACTTGATCAGGCTCAGAAAGAGGAGCAGGACTACCAGGAAAAACGCAATCAAAAAATAGAACGACAGGAATATCTTTCTAATCTTTGGACAACACTAAATTATATTATCATTCTACTTAGTGTTGGTATTTTCTACCTGCTCTACCAAAAATACGGTAAGCGACATTCTACCTCCCGTTTTTCATCCACAGAAACAATCATGATACCGGGTCAAATTCGTCCGGCGGCAATTGGGTGGCTTCTACAGGGTCGAACTATCACCAGCAACTTGCTTATGGCTACGGTTCTTAATCTGGCTCGAGATGGATATTTTAATATACAAGAAGAACCGCCCAAGGATGGATTTTTAGCTGATGACAAACCTACGTTTTCTATCGAGCGAACAACAAAACAATTGAATGAGAAATTGCCGAAGTGGGAAAAACAAATCATCAACTTTGTTGAACAACGTCTTAAAGATGATCACCAGAAATTGCATGAAATCTTTAAGGGGACTAATTCTGAAGTATCGTCATGGTTTACCAAGTGGAAGAACAACTTAAAAGAGTTTGCATTTGATCAAGGTTGGATTGACAAGCAAAGCTATACCGGCTGCTACTGGAATATTGCACTGCAATCATTACTTGTTATAGCAAGCATTCCGGCACTAATGTATGCAGGTCCGGTTGGATTAATAGCCCTCTTGATTAGCATGTTTGCATTGATTTTTTCTTTTCTGATCATTCGACGCACTCCCGAAGGAGAAGAAGTATATCACCAATGGAACAAATACAAAGAGGGTCTTAAAAATGCCAAAGAACACAGCATCTCATCCGACAAACTCGATAAGCATTTTATCTATGGACTAGCTTTAGGCCTGGGCGAACAAGAGCTTGAAAACGTCATCGCTACAAATACTGATGTTGTACCTGTAATTGCCTGGATGACTTTCAGCTCAAATACCAGCTCGGTAGCAAGTGTTGCCAGCAGCTTTTCTACGCTCGGGGCAACGGGCGCTACGTCTTTTCCAGGAACATCCGGTGGATCAGGAGCTTCTGCCAGTGCTGCAGGAGGCGGTGCTTCGGCAAGTGCAGGCTAATACTCCCAGCCCATAAGGGTTTCAATTTGGTCAAGTTCCAGCGGATCTTGTGCACTTAAAGCGCTATCAAAAGTCTCTGCCAAATAATTAAGTGCAATATCAAATCGCTTATTACCATCTGATTGTTTCTCTTCAATGAGTAGCGCCATCTGGAAGAGCCTTATTAATTGCTTAAACAGTGGTTTGGCAGAGGCCTCGATCCTATCACGATCGTTCAACGCACGAATGTCTTTCCAAATCGTTTTAATTTCAGTCAATTTCTCTGCCATCAGTCCACCATATTCCGACGATTGATCAGCTGCTTGTTCAATAATCTCAAAAATTATATCCAATCCACGGGATTTTTCAGTAGCACGAAGCATATCCAACACAATAATATTTCCCGAACCCTCCCAGATTGGCAGTACATTGATATCCCGAAGTAATTTGGGCATTACAAAATCCTCGATATAACCGTTGCCACCCATCAGTTCCATGCATTCTCGGACACTGTAAACTGCATTCTCGGCCGACCACCACTTGGCCATGGGCGTAATCATTCGTAACAGATGTTGTTCGTCCTCGTCCCCTTTTTCCGCCGCATCCATCGCTTGCAAACCACGCCAAACCAGTAGAAAATTAGCTAAATATTTAGCTCCCAACTCAAGAAATTTTTCTCTGATTAGTGCATGCTCAACAGCTCGTTTTCCAAAAGTTTTACGATGATTCAGATACTGCCATGCCTCAATAATTGCACGGCGATTCCCCGCCAGAGCAGCCACAGAGTTATAATTTCTGGAAATATTAATCATCTGAGCCATAATTTTGAATCCATCGCCCTCTTTCCCAAGCCTTTTCCCAACAGTATCCTGAAATCGAACTTCTGCCGAAGCCATCGAGCGTACACCCAGTTTATCTTTCAAACGAATAATCTCCATCGGATTTCGCTCGCCACTTGGCAAATGTTTTTCTACCAGAAAAAGCGACAGTCCACGGGTGCCCTTTTCCACCGGTCCTGTTCTGGCCAGTACCATAATTATATCCGCATTAATGTTACTGCAAAACCATTTTTCACCGTTAAGCTTATATTCATCCCCACTGACTTTTTCCGCCATACACAAATTAGCTCCTACGTCAGATCCACCGGATTTCTCTGTTAGAAACATGGCTCCCGAATAAAGCTGATCCCCCTCCTTTGCACCCAATTTTGGCAAAAGCCGCTTTTTATCTTCCTCATCAGCAAACTGTTCAACCAAATAAGCCGCACCGTCAGTCATGCAATGCGGACAGTATTGTCCCAATTCGCTCATCGCATACACCTGCCCGAGCGCAAAACCCATTTGATGCCGACTCCCAGTAAACTCTTTTCTTTTTTCCGGATGATATTTCAAATAAAACATCTTCGATTCAGCAGCGATATCCATAAGGTCCCAATAGGCGGGATGAAATTCGATCTCGTCAATATCTTCACCCAGCTTATTACGCTTCTTTAGTACAGGAGAATATTTGTCAGCTTTTTGCGAAAGCTCATCCATCTCAGTTGCCGCTACTTCTCCCATCTTATTTAACTTTCCATCCAGAAATTGACTGGCTTTCGCAGAAAAATGCCGCTCGATATAATCACGAAGAATTACATCGGACTTATAAAAATTTTGGCTGCTCTTATAATCATCGGTGAGCACTTGGTTTTTTGGATGAGACATGATGGACTTCTCTATAGTTAATATTTGCACAACTAATCTATTATAAATAAAAAAAGGACGGGTTTTACCCCGTCCTTTAAAATGGAATAGGTAACTGATGCCTAACACTTGAAAAATTTTAGACCTATTAGTAACTGACAGGCGGGGTATAGAGCTTTACTTCCAGCGGCCTAAGAGCTCAAGCCCTATACAGCTATTTAATAGATTAAAGACCACAACAATTACTATTAATAAGCAGGGCACCCAAAGTAAGTAAGCCACTTGAGTTCGGAAATGTTTAATTGCAAAAAAAGTTATTACAATAGCAATTAATGCATGAGCAACACCAATTAAATTTAGGTGCTTTATGTTATCAGACATGCCTAAGGCTACTAGGGCTAAAAAAACAAGCAGAGCTTTAACGGATTGTATTATTTTTCCCTCTTTAACAGTAAAAAGCATACCTAATATAAGAGCTATAAACGAAACGCTTATTACTGACCAAGAAAACCATATGTAATTATTAAAAATGAAATCTGACATACCCTATAACATTACCTATCCGTCAGTGCAGCAACACCCGGCAGCTCTTTACCTTCCAAGAACATCAGGCTGGCCCCGCCACCAGTAGAAACATGTGATACCGCTTCTTCAAGTCCGGCTTGTTTAATGGCCGATGCCGAATCACCCCCACCGATAATCGTCGTTCCACCGAGCTTTGTTGATTCCGCAAGAGCTTTCGCTACAGCATTGGTTCCATCAGCATAATTCGCCATCTCAAAAATGCCCATGGGACCATTCCAGACAACGGTCTTTGCATTTTTTATGATATTGCCAAACGAAATAGCGGTCTGCGGACCAATGTCTACACCCATCCAGCCGTCTTCGATGCCATCTTCATCAACAACTTTATGTTCGGCATCATTTTTAAATTCTTTTGCCGCAACCGAGTCAACAGGCAACACAAAATTGACGCCCTTCTCATCGGCTTTCTGCATCAGCTCTTTTGCCAAGTCAACTTTATCATCCTCAACCAACGAATCACCAATGGGCAACCCTTTAGCTTTATAAAATGTGTACGTCATACCGCCACCAATGAGGATACTATCCACCTTATCCAACAAATTTTCAATCACTCCAATCTTGTCAGATACTTTCGCTCCGCCCAAAATTGCAACAAATGGTCGGTTAGGATTGTTAATTGAATCGTTGAGATACTTAATCTCTTTTTCAAGCAGATATCCCGACACAGCCGGCTGGAGAAAACGGGTTACGCCAGCCACTGAGGAATGTGCTCGGTGGCTGCTTCCAAATGCATCGTTACAAAAAAGGTCGCCATGCTTGGCAAGTTGTTTACAAAACTCTTCGTCGTTAGCTTTTTCTCCTTTATGGAAGCGTACATTTTCCAAAAGTACTATTTCACCATCTTCGGCCTGATCTATAATAGTTTTTGCTTTTTCTCCTATACAATCCTCGGCAAAATAAACATTTGTGTCGACCAGTGTTCGTAGGTGCTCGGCTACCGGTTTCAAACTGAGTGACTCATCAAATTCTCCTCCCGGGCGTCCAAGGTGACTCATAAGAATGAGTTTACCACCGTTTTCTGTTACATGATTGATGGATGGCAAGGCCTGAACCATACGATTGTCATCACCTATTTCACCATCTTTTATAGGGACGTTAAAATCCACTCGCATCAATACTTTTTTGCCTTCAACCTGTACACCTTCAAGCGTCATCTTATCCATAAGTAGCAGTAATTTTAAGCTGATTAACCAATAATTTCATAGCTGAATTTACCAGCTTATTGAAAGCCGTCCAAACCCGCCATCAAACCATGTGGGATCACCTATTACTTTTTGTGTTCCTCGTCCGGTTTGTTGATCCTTATCAATATCATATGAAATACCGGCCAGTAAATAAAAGCGGGGGCTAAACCGATAACCAATGGAATAGGTAAACCGAGCATTATAATCCCTGACGATGCTGTATGTTCTTCTAAACTCAAAACTACGCACCCCGTTAGGTGCTTTTTCTCCCTGTGGTCGGCTGTACTCAGCATGAAATTCCAATCCGGTTCTCAGTCCTGTATCAACAGGATCATAAAACAACCTACTTTTAACACTGATAGGTTCCTCCAGATAATCAAACGGTACTCGCTCAAAACTGTGTCTCCTCAAATCTCCGGGCACCTTTTCTCCCTGCAGGCGATCCGTATCATGCCCATACCATAACCATTGTTCCAAAACGAATGAGTTAATTCTGCCAGTGGCATATAGACCCAACTGATTAGTGATCTGCCAATTGCCAAAATTGAGATCATAATTAGAGTTCATTGTGGGTTTTCTTTTTAATTTTGAAAAGGTTCGCTGATATGTTAATCCAACCGTAAAAAGAGGGTGGTCATATTCAACTAATCCTCCTAAATAATGTGCCCACTCTTCATCTATATAGTTACTGGTATCGGCATGGACTTCAACCCTTTTACGTGAATACGTTTGCAAGCCTCCCATAAATTCTACTTTTAGCCTATTGGATTGGGAACTGGTATATTTCAGCGAAAATAATTCAGGACTGTTGGAATATTGATGGGTAACCTCATACCGTTTATTCCACTTATTTCGACTGTCTTTTGCTAAATCCTGAACAACATTACTTCCCCAATCCAGTATACTTGCACTTACTTCAATCATGCCGTCATCAAAGTTTCCGTACCGATAAAAAAAGGTAGCATCAAGATCAGCTTTTTCCTGACTTAGAGTATGACTCACTCCCAAATAGTGCTTACCAGTAATATTTCGGGTATAACCGAGATGGAACAGAAATCGATTTGTACGGATGTTTTCTGCATGATACCCATCAATAGATACCTGATTCTTATTATCAAAAATAATATCACTTTTAATCGTATTTTCGACCGCAAAATCCGTGGCATTTAAACTGCCTGTTATCATTCGATATGCATTATGGGCTTGTTCAAAATCATAATCCTGAAATAACGTAAATCGATAAGTAATTAAATCCAGGGTATGCTCGGGACTCATCTCATTGAGATGCTCGCGAAATAATCCCCGGTTAAAATGAGTGCCCCCGTAATTGTGTGAACGATCCAGCATAAAATTTTGGATCCGCTGCTCCCATCCCAGTAACGTAGCTGTTGATGTCGAATCCTGTCCACTCGCAGTATTAAATGAAGAAAGCTGAAAAGCAACTACTAAGACACTCAAAAATATTACTCTTGAAGAAACCCAGTTGTTCATTAAAGATAGTCGAGATTAAATGTTAATCAATTATGTCAGCAAACAGGATGTTCGAAGAATTCCATGGTACCATAAACTATCAGCACAGTCAAACCCTGCTTTTCTATCCAAAATTAAATATCTTTGACTGATCAATTAGTAAAACTAAAAATGAAGATATGGATACCGTTTATTTTGATCACGCTGCTACTACACCTGTGGATGAGCGCGTGCTTGAAGCAATGAGCCCTTACTTTACTGAGCACTACGGAAATGCAAATTCCCCCCATGGATTGGGTAATAATGCCAAAGTTGCTGTTGAGGAAGCAAGGGAAAATATTGCTGAAATGATCGGTGCTGAACCGGCTGAAATTATCTTTACCAGCGGCGGTACTGAAAGTGACAACAGTGCTATAAAAGGAGTTGTTAATGCTACAGGAAAAACAGAAGTCATCACCTCTCCTCTTGAACATCATGCGGTATTGCATACCGCTGAGGCTTTAAAACGTCATGGAGCAAAGCCGGTCTACCTGGAGCCAAACTCAAAGGGCATTATCAACGCTGAGAAAGTCGAGGAAGCAATCAATGAGAATACGGCGATGGTTTCGCTGATGCACGTCAATAACGAAATCGGTTCCATCAATCCTTTGGCAAAAATCAGCGAAGTTTGCAATGAACACAACATCCCTTTCCATTCTGATACCGTTCAAAGCGTTGGCAAAATTCCGGTGGATGTGGATCAACTCGGACTCGATTTTCTGAGCATCAGCGGGCATAAAATTTACGGCCCAAAAGGTATTGGCGTAATGTATATGCGTCATGCTACACCATGGATCCCTTGGATGCACGGCGGTTCGCAAGAACGCCGCCGCCGTGGGGGAACCCTAAATGTTCCCGGTATTATAGGTTTAGCCAAAGCGATGAAACTGGCTAAAAACGAAATGGATGATCATCGAAAACACTTCATCAAACTGCGTAAAAAACTTATTAGCGGACTTGATGAAAAATTTGGAGATCGCTATCACATTAATGGAGATATCGAAAATGGTGTTCCTCATATTATCAATATCTCTTTTACGGATTCAAACGGAAACGGTATCGACGGGGAGATGCTTATCCTTAATCTCGATGTAGAAAATGTTTGTGTTTCAAACGGCTCGGCCTGTACTTCAGGGGCAATGGAACCCTCTCACGTACTAAGCGGGATCGGACTCAATGATGAAATTGCTAATTCGAGCATTCGCATCAGCCTGGGCAAACAAAATACCCTTGAAGAGATCGACTACTTTCTTGAGAAGATCGAGGTTGTTGTAGAACGTATGATGGGGACCGTAAAAGCATGAGTTTCAAAAAACGAGTTTGCGTTTACTGTGGATCCAAAACCGGTAACAATTCTTCCTTCATTCCACAGACTAAATCATTGGGACATGCCCTTGCATCCAATGGAATAGGATTAGTCTATGGCGGCGGTTCGGTGGGTCTGATGAACGAAATTGCCAATGCCACTCTTTCTCGCGGTGGACAAGTCCACGGTGTAATCCCACAACATTTGTATGATATGGAGGTTGCCCACAAAAATCTTACTGCCCTGCATATCACCGACACCATGCATGAAAGAAAGGCTATGATGGCCGAGCTTTCGGATGCATTTATTGCCCTGCCCGGCGGCTTTGGCACGTTCGAAGAGCTAATGGAAGCAATCACTTGGCTACAGCTCGGCATCCACAACAAAACGGTAATTCTGTTCAACATTGATGGGTACTACGATAAGCTGATCGAGTTTATCGACGAGGCAGTAAACAATCAGTTTATCACTGAGGATAACCGGTCACTGCTTAAAACAGCAAATACCATCGAAGAATGCTTACACCATATTCCGTTTCATAACTAGTTAATCAGATAGGATTAACCAAAGGTTGTCAATCCGGGTTTATACCATCCCAGTAACGTACTAATAACGACGAACAGATATACAGCCATAGAAAAGCGATACGCGGCACTCCACTTTTTTGCGGATAGCTTTACTGAATCAAGATCCCCTAATCGAAGTTGTCGGGCAAGCTTCTTACTTCTCTTAAGATCAACAACAATTAACAACAGGATGATTACAAAAAGCAATTGTTTTAATGCCAGCCAAGGATAAAGCTGTACATCAAACCATCCCCATTGCGGACCTTGGGTAATGGTCGAAAGTGCCCATCCTGAAACTATAATCCCTCCAACGCCAAGAATGTGACCCCACTTCGTAATCAATCGCTCGGTTTGTATCAATTTATAGATAGTGGATGGACTTTTTATCAGATATATCCTGATACCATACACCAAGCTTCCTGCAAAGGCACATAACCATATCAGGTATGAAAAAATGTGAGTCCACCGAAAGAGTTCATACAACATTCAGAATCATCTTATTTAGAGAAAATATCATCAATAAGATGACCGTATTTATCCTCTACAATTCGGCGCTTGATCTTCAAAGTAGGTGTTAGCTCACCGGACTCAACCGAAAATTCGTTAGGTACAATTCGGAAATCCCTTAATTTTTCGTGTGATGCCAGATCTTTGGAGTGGCTCCGCACTTCTTTATTGTAAATTTTCTGGATCTCATCCTTTTGGATCAGATCTTCGATAGAATCATATTCAATACCCTCCTCCTCGGCATGAGCTTCAAGCGCTTCAAAATCCGGTACTATTAAGGCTGCCATATAGGGCTGACGCTCACCGACAACTACCAGCTGATCAATCCACTTGCTGGTTTTAAACAGGTCCTCAATCGGTCCGGGATAAATGTTTTTACCACCGGCATTTACGATCATATGCTTGATTCGATCGGTAATCTGCAATTTTCCATCCACAAATTTACCCACATCACCGGTATGCAAATATCCGTCATCATCGATCATTTCGCGAGTCGCCTCCTCATTTTTCCAGTATCCCTCCATCACATTAGGACCCTTACATAGTATTTCGCCCTGCTCAGAATCGTGATCCGTCGGGTAATCCTCCCCGCTTATTTCAGCAATAATTTTACTATCCTCTAACCGCTGAATGGCTACTGTAACGCCAGGCAACACTTTACCGACCGTACCCATCTGCTCATCACCATAAGTATTGCAGCACATAACGGGCGATGTTTCGGTTAGTCCGTAGCCTTCAATAATATGGAGCCCGGCTCCCATAAAGAAATGTCCAATTTCTGCGGGTAATGCGGCTCCGCCGGAAACAAAAAAGCGGATACGTCCTCCGGTACGTTCTTTCAGCTTATCAAATACCAGCTTATCAGCCAGCTTTTTCTGCATCGAAACCAATCCGCGCTGCCCATCGGCATATTTACGGCCCACTTTCTGTGCCCAGTTAAAAATTTTCTGTTTAACGGTACTGCCCTCTTCTACACTCTTGGAAACAAGATTGTAGATCTTCTCAAAGAGTCGCGGCACGCTCATAATAATAGTGGGATGAGCCTCCGTCATATTTTTTGCCACCGTATCTACACTTTCGGCATAATAAATCTCCGCTCCACCCGCCATCATTGCATAATATCCGGCCGTACGTTCAAACGAATGGCAAAGCGGCAAAAATGACAAGCAGCGATCCGTTTCCATAATATCGATACGCTGGTGAGCGGCCTTAATATTACTTACAATATTGCGATGCGTAAGCATAGCACCTTTAGGTTTTCCCGTTGTACCTGAGGTATAAATAAGCGTAGCCAAATCTTCTGGTTCAATTGCTTTACTTCGCCGGTCTATTTCATCTTCCACCTTTGGCAACTCTTTTAATCCCTCACTCATTACCTCATCAAAAAGAGAAACGTAAGCATCGTCCAGGTAACTGGAAATATTGGGCTCATCAAAAGCAATAACACGATTTAAATCCTCACAATTATCAAACACTTCGTGCGCTTTCTTAAGCTGAATCCCCGTAGAAACAAAGAACATTTCTGCCTCAGAATTCTTTAAGATATACTCACACTGCTTGGGTGGCAGCGAGGTGTAAAGGGATACATTTATTGCCCCAATTAATTGCATAGCTAAATCCACAACGGCCCATTCGTAACGGTTTTCACTAAGAATAGCTACTCGATCTCCGGCCTCAATGCCATGCTTTATCATATAAGCCGCCAGCGAATGAGCGTCTTCAAAAACCTGATCCCACGTTATTGTTTCGTAGGGTTCATCCGTCTTGGGTTTACGAGCAAAAGCTGTTTTATCGGTCCCTTTATATTTTTTGGATAAATTTAGAAACAGATCTGTTAACGTTTCAAAAGCTACAACTGTGGGCATAAATCAAAAGTTAATTACTGTTAATCCACCGATCATAATCTATTTGTACTGCTCGAATATAACATTCTGAATCAAAAATTCATCAAATCCTAATATTTGAGATTGCTATCATTGGGTATAGATACAGCAAATGAATTTTTTTAGGTATCCCAAATCCTTATATTAAAAGAAAAATTGATGTTATGGCTCATCCGGCAAGTGAAGAAACAATTGATTTAGTTAAAGAAATTTTCAGCTCATATCTAAAGGAGCACAATCAGCGGCAAACACCCGAGCGCTTCATGGTCCTCGAAGAAATTTACCGGGCCGACGGTCACTTTGATGCCGATGATATCTTCTTCAATATGAAAGAAGGCGGTACCCGAGTTTCCCGGGCAACGGTATATAATACTCTTGATCTTTTAGTAGAATGCGGATTAGTCCAGCGCCAGCAGTTTGGTGAAAATCAATACTATTATGAGCGTGCTTATGCTTACCAACAGCACGATCACATCATCTGTAAGAAATGCGGCACGGTCTTGGAGTTTTGCGATCCGCGTATTCAGGAGATCAAAACGATGATGGAGAAAATCCATAAGTTTAATATCACAGGACATTCGCTCCACTTTTTTGGTACCTGCCAAGATACCGAAGCTTGCGAAAAGCGACAGCAAGAGCAAGTAGGTAAAAAGAAGTCAAAAGTTAACTCATAGACGCGTACCGACCTTACTTCTTGATTAATGATTACCCGGGCCGAGCCTGCACATCTCAAAGACATAAATGACATCTACAATCAGGCAGTAGCAGATGGATTACGTACGGCTCACACTCAGCCGGTTTCTCTAAAACAGCGCAGACAATGGCTCCAAAATCATCCCAAGAATACCCACCCTGTTTTTGTTTATCTGGATGATGATACCGTACTTGGCTGGCTTTCTGTCTCACCTTACCGCTCTGACCGGCAAGCATTGAATGAAGTTGTTGAAATAAGCTACTATGTAGATTATGATCATCATGGAAAAGGGGTAGCTACAGATCTGATGAATCATGGCCTTGAATTTTGCAGAACCAACAGCTACCGAATTGCCGTTGCCATTTTAATAAGTGGAAATAAATCCAGTATTGCTCTCCTCGAAAAGTTTGATTTTACCGAGGGTGGACGTGTTCCGGATGCCCTCCATTTTGATGATGAGTATCGAGATCATCTTTATATGTATAAAAAGCTGTGAGTTTTGATCTGCTTCCTTAAAGAATGACAGACAAGAATCCATGGAAATAGATCCGCTTGTCAGATCAAAAAATAATTTCTTTTCTATTTAAAAACGTCGTAATATCATATTTGTGGGAGGTATTATAAGTCCTGCATTAACCTATAATAAACTGGTATTAGACGAATGAATATTTACGTAGGAAACCTTTCCTTTAAGGTTTCAGATCAAGAATTAATGGAAGTATTTGAAGAATTTGGTGATGTAACTTCTGCCAAGGTAATCAAGGACCGAGAAACCGGTCGCTCAAAAGGATTTGGTTTCGTAGAAATGGAAAATGATGACGAAGCCCAAACTGCTATCGATGAGCTTGATAGTTCCGAAATCAATGGCCGTACTGTTAAGGTGAACAAAGCGCGTCCCAAAGAAAAAGCCGGGAATCGACGATAAGTTTTACTTTTTGATTCATTAAAAAGCCTCGGAATCCTTTCCGGGGCTTTTTTGCTTGGTTTGTATTTTTCTATCGACAAGAAAGTTTCAATTGACACTTGGTATCTGTATTTTATATCATTATATAATGATATATTAATAGATTATGGATACTGAGCAATTATTGCCCGATGAACAAGCCATTCGCATTAAAGCAAAATTGTTTCGCGGTTTTGCAGACCCCTCCAGGTTGATGCTCATTGAGGTGCTTCGCAACGGAAAGAAAAGTGTGGGAGAATTGGTAGAAATCACCGGACTTTCTCAACCAAATGTTTCTAATCACTTGCGTTGTCTTGCTGACTGCGACTTGGTTAAAAAAGAACGAGACGGGCGTTATATCTACTATAGACTTAGTGATATGCGTATAACAACGATCCTGCAAAAATCTGAACAGCTTCTCTCAGAAGTTGCAAAAGGGGTGTACGATTGCACGCGATATGAATCAGCAAAAGAATTAGAAAATAATGAGTAAGAAAGAAGTTCAACTCACGGTTAAAGGCATGGATTGCTCGGGCTGTGCCAAAAATGTAAAAAGTGCGCTCGAACAACTTGAGGATGTAGAGTCTGCAGAAGTCTTTCTTTCAGCTGAAAAAGCTAAAATTCAAACAAAAACCGATCATCCTGACCTCCAGACCTTTAAAAAAGCTATACAGGACATTGGCTATCATATCCCTGATAAAGAAAATACTAAACAGGCCTCCGGCGAAATTTCGCTCAAAGAAAAAGCCCAAAAATCTTTCCGACTATTCGGACTAGTTTTCGGGGCGATCCTGCTGGTTGTTATAGCCGGGGAATGGCTGGGACTTTTTCAGACCTTAACACAGTGGGTCCCCTTCTGGGCAGGGGCCGCTCTCGTACTTTTAATGGGATATCCTGTATTTAAACAGGTTATCGTGGCTGCTAAAAAGCGATTGGTAACCCCACATGCTTTGATGGCTCTGGGATCACTTACAGCTTTGGCAGCCGGGGAATGGGTAACAGCCGGCATTGTCGTATTTTTTATGCGTACCGGTGATTACATTGAAAACTATACCACCGAAAAAGCCCGGGATTCACTTCGTTCACTAACAAAGCTTGCCCCGCAAACAGCTACCGTTGTTCGAGATGGCTCCGAAAAAGAAATTCCCATCGATCAGGTAAAAAAAGGAGACCATATTTTAGTGCGTCCGGGGGGTAAAGTACCTGTAGATGGAACGGTAATTGACGGACAAGCCACCATCGACGAATCTCCCATTACCGGTGAATCAATGCCCGTCGAAAAAACGGAAGGATCCAGTGTTTTTGCATCCACCATAGCGCAGGGCGGATTTCTCACCTTACGAGCTGAAGCGATTGGAAGTGATACCACTTTTGGTAAAATAATCAATATGGTGGAAGAGGCCGAATCAAAAAAAGGGGCTGTACAGCGTTACGCTGATAAATTCTCGGCCTGGTATCTGCCAGTAGTGACATTTATTGCCATATTAACTTACCTCATCAGCGGGGATCTTATGGCAACTGTTGCCGTTATGGTAGTGGCCTGTGCCTGCGCATTTGCTCTTGCTACGCCCGTTGCCCTGTTGGCTTCGGTGGGATCCAATGCCAAACGCGGAGTACTCATTAAAGGTGGAAAATATATCGAAGCTCTTGCCCGGGCCGATATTTTATTGATTGATAAAACCGGGACTCTCACTTTTGGCCGACCTGAAATATCAGAAATTATTCCACTCAACGGAATTACCGAGGGAGAATTACTCATCATGGCAGCCAGTGCTGAGCAATACTCTGATCACCCCATCGGTAAAGCCGTTGTTGAGGCTGCTCAGAAACGTCATCTAAATCTACAAAAACCCGATAACTTTAAAGAAATAACGTCAAGCGGAGTCCGTGCTATTTTTAAAGATTATACCGTGACTGTTGGTAATGAACGCTTACTTGAAAATGGCAAGCAAGATATCCATCCCACAGTAAACAAGATTAAAGAAGAAGGCAAAACAGCTATTATCGTACAAAAAGATGGGCTGCCCATTGGAGTGCTTGCTGCCCAAGACACGGAACGTTCTGAGGCAGGTATTGCTCTTACTAATCTTCGAGAACAACATTCGTTTGGTGCTGTTGAGCTATTAACTGGAGATAATACCGCAACCGCCCGCCATTTAGCAAATAAATTAAATATCGATTTCAGAGCCGAATTACTACCTGAAGACAAAATTGATATTGTAAAAGAATATCAATCGAAGGGTCAAACGGTGGTGATGATCGGTGATGGCGTCAATGATGCCCCTGCCCTTGCTCAAGCCGACGTAGGAATTGCCATGGGCACCACCGGTACCGATGTAGCAATTGAAACGGCTGATGTAACACTAATGCGTGATGATTGGAACTTGGTGCCCCAGCTTTTTACATCCGCTGACAATACAATGAACATTATAAAGTGGAATTTCGGATTTACGACCGCTTATAATTTAGTGGGACTTTCACTCGCGGCGTTCGGCATCCTCCCTCCTGTTTTAGCCGCAGCGGCTCAGTCACTGCCGGATGTCGGGATATTGCTTAATTCATCACGACTATTAACAAAATAAGTTACCTTGGCCGACTCAACCATTAATCGCTACAATCGTGAGGCAAAAAAGTATGAGCAAAAATGGCATAAATATCTTGACCACACGCACCGAATGCTGCTCAAACATATCGAACTTACCCCATCAGATGTTGTCTTAGATCCCAGCGGCGGTACGGGATTACTTGCTAAAAAACTTATCGTCCAAAATTATTCTTTCAAACAGTTGGTAATTAATGATCCGTCCGATGAAATGCTTGCAATTGCCCGCCAGCGGCTGTCTGACAAGCCCTCAATTAGCTTTAAAAATAAGAAGGTTCAAGATCTCTCATATCCGAAGAATTATTTTACCAAAATTATCTGCCTGAATTCATTTCATTTCTATGAAAAACAGCATCAGGTTTTGAGTCAGTTTTACAAACTCCTAAAACCAGCCGGGAAACTCTATATTCTTGATTGGAATCGAGAAGGATTCTTCAGGATTATCAATTCGCTAATACGATGGTCAAGCTCTGAATATATAAATACTCGTTCGCTTCCTGAGCTACAGCAGATGATGTCCGAAAATACATTTAATATTCAAACCTCTCACCGCTGGAACTGGCGGTACTGGAAGCTCATGTTTGTAGAAGGCGCTAAGCAAAGAACAACTTGGTTCTGTTAAAATCCACCAATATCTTAAGCGAAAATTTGAACTTCAATTATTCAAACAACGATGAAAACCTGCGCCTTTCTTTCGATGGATAGCCTCGATAATTTTGAAGTATATGATCATCTTCTTTTCGAACCACTCAAAGAGCTGGGGTGGCATGCTGAGGAGGTTTCCTGGCGTAGCGATGATGTAGATTGGGAGAGTTATGATGCTGTCATTATTCGCAGTCCGTGGGATTATCAAAAAGATCCCCAAGCATTTTTGGATGTACTTGCTGAGATCGAACAGTCGGATGCCCTGCTCGAAAATAGTCTTGAAATCGTTAAATGGAATATTGATAAAACCTATCTCCGTGATCTGGAATCCCGCGGCATTGAGATCGTCCCAAGCCAATGGTGTCAAACCTTTAACTCAGATCTGTTTCCTTCTGTTTTTACGGACCTGGAATCCGAAGAGATCGTAATAAAACCTACTATCAGTGCCGGAGCTGATGATACTTTTCGTATTCACAAATCGAACTATGGCATTTTTGTTGATGACCTAGAATCCGTTTTCAAAGATCGTCCTTTTTTAGTGCAGCCATTTATGGATAATATTACTATGGAAGGCGAATTTTCGGTCTTCTTTTTTGGAGATACCTATAGCCACACCATCCTCAAGACTCCCAAAACCAATGACTTTCGCGTGCAGGAAGAACACGGTGGCAAGTTAACACCGGTTGAACCGGAAGAAGATCTGCTGGAAGTCGCCCGCAAAATGCGTGATATGATTCAACCCGAGCCACTCTATACACGTGCGGATTACGTCCGAACAGCAAAAAACACCTTTGCACTGATAGAGCTCGAACTCATCGAGCCATCCCTCTACTTTAACATGGATTCCGAATCACCCAAACGATTTGCAAGAGTTTTTGACGAATGGATGAAAAAGAAATCAAACTAAAATAGCAGTCCTTACTTCATCCTTAAACTACGTAAACACATCTTTTATTTTAGAAAAGAATCCTTTGCCATCATCTTCTCTGTTTGATGCTTTAAAATGGTCATTGCCTCTTAGCGCCTCTACGTGCTCGCGCTCTTCATCGGAAAGATCTTTTGGAATATAAACATTCACTCTCACATATTGATCCCCAATACCTGAGCGGTTAAGTCCGTGAATGCCTTTTTCACTCATACGCAACAACTTGCCCGGCTGAATACCCGGTTCAATATTGATTTTCGCCTTGCCTTTAAGCGTCGGCACCTTAACTTCGGTCCCCAGAACAGCGTCGGGCATACTCAGCACCAGATCGTAATAGATATCATTGCCGTCGCGCTCAAAATGCTTATGCTCTTTCTCTTCGATCAATACAACCAATGATCCTGCTTCACCGCCGCGTTTACCGGCATTCCCTTTTCCGCGAAGTGTTATATAATTACCTTCAGATACGCCTGATGGAACATTTACCTTCACGGTTTTTTCGCCTCGATAGCGCCCTTCGCCATGACATTTTGAGCATTTATTGCGGATAATACGACCTTCGCCACGGCATTCGGGGCATGGTTGTACATTTACCATTTGGCCTAGCATGGTTTTGCGAACCTGACGCACTTCCCCGGTTCCATTACAGGTACCACACATTTCAAAATCTTCTTCCGATTCCGCACCGGTACCATTACACTCATCACATTTGATCTGCTTTTTGACCTTTAACTTCTTCTCAGTGCCAAAAGCAATCTCTTCAAGCGACAGCTCGATGCGCAATTTCATATCCGAGCCGGGCTGCCCCGATGAACGACGTCCGCGCGAACGACTGCGTCCGCCACCGAAATCACCGCCAAAAATATCGCTGAAGCGACTAAAAATATCCTCAAAGCCGATATCCTCGAATCCGGCAGCACCGCCACCGCCATTTACACCGCGATGGCCAAATTGATCGTACCGTTGACGTTTTTGTTCATCCCCCAATACTTCATAAGCTTCCGAGGCTTCCTTGAATTTCCGTTCTGCTTCCGGATCATCAGAGTTACGATCCGGATGAAATTTCATCGCTTTCTTGCGGTAGGCCTTTTTAATTTCATCCTCAGATGCATCTTTGCTTACGCCGAGTACGTCGTAATAGTCTAATTTAGACATGTATTGAACTAACTAACTTTTATAAATTTTATTCGCTTACAATTACTTTTGCGTGACGGATGGTTCGGTCGCCCATGCGATAACCGCTCTCTACAACATTGAGAACGACATCACTGCCAATGCTGTCATCTTCTGGTTTTTGCCGCATCATGGCATCGTGCATATCTACATTAAACGGGACACCTTCTTCATCAATACGTTCTACGCCATATTTGTTAAGCACTTCTTTAAATTTATTGGCTACAAGGCTCACACCATCCATCAGGGTATCATTAACCTCGAGCTCTTCGGCCGCCTTCAGCGTGCGCTGCAGATCATCATTAATCTCCAGAAAATCATCCAGCGCATTGGCTTTGGCCGTTTCATATACCTGCGAACGCTCCCGCTGAACCCGCTTGCGATAATTCTCCAACTCAGCAGCTTTACGCAGGTGATTGTCCTTTGCTTCGGCCAGTTCTTCTTCTAATTCCTGCACTTTCTGATCACGTGCAACAAGCAATTCACGAAGCTCATCTTCTTCAAAGTCTTCGTACTGAGAATACAGCTCCTCAGTTTCCTCATTTTCTTGTTCAGCTGACTGTTCTTCCTGTTTCTGCCCTTTTTCAGCTGCTTGCTCCTCTGTTACTTTTTCCTTGGATTCGCTCATGTGAAAATCAAATTAACAATTAAATTCTATTTTGTTTCTTGATGGGTAAGAATGCAAATAACATGCCATCACCCTATACCTTTAAATCTGCTGACAAAGTTACGGAAGTTCTATTTTCCTTTAGAAAGAAAGATTCAGAGTGTCAGCTTTTTTGTATCATTATCTAACGCACTAATGAAACAATTATTCGTCATCTTCTTCGTAGAAAAACTCCAGCATATTGCCGTCGGGATCGGATATAAACACAAATCGACCCCGCTTGCGATTTGCCGGTCCACTTAAAATAGAAACTTCCTTCTCGCGAAAATAATCTGCCATCTCGTCAACCTCTTCCTCAGAATCCAGATAAAACCCAAAATGATCTACCCTGTAGTCACGAGATTCCGGATCGTAGCTTGTTTCTGCCTCGACGAGCACCAGCGTATCCTCTTCACCAACCTGGTACACGGCCATGCTCTTTCCCATTTTTCTGAGGAGTTCGAATCCTAAAACATCTCCATAAAACTCTTCGGCACGCTCAATATCATTGACGCGAATAGTAATGTGATTAATACCTGATGGACTAAAATCTATCATAATAATTTTGTTTATCTATCTATTTGTTTATAAAGTCTGATAGGATTGGTAACGCAAAAATCCTCAATCATCATTCCTTTTCTAACGCAGCTAAGTATAGCCTTTTTCCGCCTTAATTTCAGCCTGCATAATTACTATAGTCATGTCGATATAGTTAATAAGTTTTTGTTACTTTCATTCGGATCTAAACTCACAAAATTGAAAACCTTTTTTAGCCGTTGAGTACCCTTTATATCGTAGCCACCCCCATTGGTAATCTGGATGATATATCACAGCGAGCCATCCAAACGCTCGAATCGGTTTCTTACATTGCCTGCGAAGATACTCGTACTTCGAGCGTGCTGCTCAACAAGCTGGGGATCGATGCTCAAACCTTTGCCTTCCACGCCCATAACGAGCATCAAAAGGTAGAGCATCTGCTCAATATTTTAGATGCACGACAAAATGTAGCCATTATCTCTGATGCCGGTATGCCCGGCATTTCAGACCCGGGATTTCTGGCTGTTCGCGCCGCTCATCAGTCCGGACATTCGGTTTCCGTGATTCCCGGTCCCGATGCTGCCACAACCGCTCTTGTTGCCAGTGGGCTGCCATGCGACAAATATGTTTTCGAAGGATTTTTACCGCAAAAAAAGGGACGTCAAAAGCAGCTAAAACAACTGGTGGACGAAGAGCGCAGCATTGTGTTATACGAAAGTCCGCATCGCCTGATGAAACTACTCGAGGAACTGCGAAAATATATGGGCGATCAGCGTATGATGGCAGTCTGCCGCGAACTCACCAAAAAATTCGAAGAAGTCATTCGAGGATCTATTAAATCGGTGTACGATACTTTTCAGCTGCGTGATGATATAAAAGGAGAAATCGTCGTTATTATTGCCCCAAAAGACTACAGCGAATGAAACACACAATGCAAAAATTCTGGAATAAAAGCTGGCTATTATCAGTCATGGCGGGAATTCTGCTGGGACTAAGTTATCCGCCTATACCTCTGCCCTTTCTTATCTTTCCAGCATTTCTGTTCATTTTCCGTATCGTTGATCTGTCTGATTCTGCCCGTGAAGCAGCTTACAAAGTCTATCCGGCATTTCTCATCTGGAATATCATTACTACCTACTGGCTTGTGATGGCAACTCTTGCCGGCGGAGTCGCCGCCATCTTGGCTAATGCCGCAGTAATGACCATTCCCGTGATGCTACAATATAAAGTCCAACAGCCGAATTTTTCGCCATGGCTCATCGCTCTCTTTCAAACAGCTTTCTGGCTTAGTTATGAATATCTGCACCACCTATGGGATTTGGCTTGGCCGTGGCTGGCTGTGGGTAACGCATGGGCAAATGTACCTCAGTTAGTACAATACATCTCCGTAACCGGATACTGGGGTATCTCATTCTGGGTGATTTTTGCCGTAGCGCTGGGCTACCAGCACCTGAAAAAGCCCAAGCAATCCACGAAAATGGCACTTATATCAGTGCTGCTGATATTTCCTATTTGGTCCATTTCGATTTCCTTTTTTGGAAGTGAGACAGACCACCAACAAACCCATGAAGTGGTCGTGGTACAGCCCAACTTTGACTCCTATGAGCCCAATGGCGGATTTGACAGTGCACAGCAAGCCAATAACCATCTTCTTGCGCTCACCGACTCGGTAATCACCGAAAAGACCCAGCTCATTGTCTGGCCGGAAAACGCCGTACAGAATCAAATTCTGAATATTGACGGGTATCGAAATTTTTCTGACCAAACGAAACAACAGCTTAGCAACTATGCTAATAAAAGGGATGCTAAACTGATTACCGGCGCTACCTTTTTTGAATTTTATCAGAATAGTGATATCCCTTCCCTACCCCGTACCAATAAGCGCGGCGCCTACTTAGCCTTCAATGCTGCGCTCGGGTTTTATCCCGATAAACCGATGGAGACTTACCGCAAGCATAACCTGGTGCCCATCGTAGAGCGCATTCCTTTTGTCCACTTTCTAAACACCATCGATGTTTTTGGATGGGTGGACTGGAATCAAATACAAGGATATGGAAAGGGACATCATCCTGATCAGTTTTCGGTCAATGGCACCGCAACACCAGCACTTATCTGTTACGATTCGGTATTTCCAAACTGGATACTTAACTACGTGCGCAATGGGGCTGGCTACCTGACTATCATCACCAACGATGGCTGGTGGGGTAACACTAGCGGACATTCACAGCACTTTGCCTATGCGCGGCTGCGGGCCATCGAATTCGATCGGTGGATCGTGCGCAGCGCCAACAACGGTATTTCGGGCATTATCGCGCCGGACGGTTCCGTGAAAGTGGAAACGCCCTACTGGAAAACCACGGCTTTTAACTACGACGTACCGGTACTCACCTCCCAAACATTTTATACTCGCTTTGGCGATTGGCTGCCCTATCTGATGATGGCTCTCTCAGTATTTGGTATAGGATTTTCTTTCTTAAGCATGAAAAACAAGAATTAAGTTCAGCCTTACTAAGCTTGAAAGTTTAATTAAAGCCAACAATTACCGAATAATACCTAGTTTGACCGAATGGATACCACAATATTAAATAAGATATCGTGATCAGTTCGGCCGTAAACCCCTGATGTTTTGGGTATCAACTTGCTGTAGTTGTATTCAAAATTAGCCTGTATCATCTGTGAAAACTGGTACCCAATAACGGCTGATCCGTTAATACGGGCCTGTCCCCCCGTCACCGTGCTTGAGAAGTCCGCCCGATCGGGATCTTTGATAATATCATCCGGTCCGGCAGCAAGCGCTTCATCGAGATCGGAGTCGAGCTCAAACTTCTTTTCCTCATCTTCGATATAGCTCCCATTCAGGGTTATATCCACGGCATTATCCAAGCGCTTGAAAAATGGAATCTTGAAATTACGGATGGTATACGCAAAGGTTAGTTTGAGTCCCTTGGACAGGCGCTCAATAACCGTGGAGTTCGACAGTGCCAGGCTCGTTACTTTGCTCTGTTCGTATTGAATATTCGTCCTGAGATTCGATTCCCAAGTCAAATTTAATCCTACCAACGGACTGAATCGCTTTTCAATATTAATGCTATTGGGTTCAAACTCAGGACGTCGATTTGTAACTGAATAAGCGCCCAGCGAAATATCCGGCAACAGACTTTGATCGGCATTAAAAACCCATCCTAAACGGTATGTACCGCTGTAATTATGTGATATTGATGCCCGAGACATAAAATCCCCGAAATAGGGGATAAATTTTTCGAGTCCCGTCCATGTAATGCGCCATCCCGGAAGTGGAAAGGGCGTAAAGTTACGATCCCCAATAGCTCCCTGGCTAAAGGCGAGATATGACTGTCTGAAATCCTCTTGGAGAGCCGTTCGGCCCAATACCGTTCGTCCATCGCTATTGCCGGTAGAATCGGTAATATCAGTATTATCGCCAATATCATCAAAAGCAGTACGTAACTGCTTCTTGAAAAATGCTTCATACCCGCTTCCAAAAGCCCAAATACTCGAAGAAATGGATCCATTTTGCGAACGCACTGTACTTAAATTTTGATTGGGATCTATGGTGATCGACTTAGTATTCGTTTCATTCCATTTCGAATTCCAGGATAAATCGATGGTTAAATTATCAAAAGGCTGTAAGCGCGACCGAACGGTAATATCATCCGTTAAATTACGGTTTGATGGAAGCTGCAGTGAAGAATTTTCACTCGGATTTTCGATTAGCTGATTGAGGCCAATTTCGTTTGCAAACCCCGTACGATACGAAAACGGAGGGGAATATTCTCCACTACTGCGTCCAAACATATCATACAGGGGCGATGTGCCCGCATATCCACTTTGAAGCGAACTCTGTGAGATATTAAATGAAAAGTCCATAGACTGTATGCTCAATATCCCTCCTACAACCTTTTTTCCAATGTCACCAATGGTTTTGCCGAATTGTTTTTCGGTTAGTCCTGTTGTCGTATCAGCCGGAGAAGAACTATTTGAATTCTGATTATTTTGCAGATTCCGATACCAATCCATTCCGTTTAGCAAACTTCGGATATTGAAATCCAGCGTCTGGTTTAGCGAAAAGTTATTTGATACGTTTGCCCCCAAATCTGATCCTCGCGGACTGTTTCTCCACTGATATCCACCGCTGTAGTTAGCCGAATAGTTTATCCAGTCCAACGCACTAACTTTGTTTAACCTGGGCTGCCAGGCAGCGGTATACGACTCTTGGTAGTTGCTGCGCCTTGACGAGAGGGTATCAAAAACAAGATCACTTAATACATCAAAAGAAGGACGTACTGAATATTGAGTAGAATCGGCCATGGGATTACCCGGACCAGCCTCCTCAACCCCCGCTCTAGACAAATCAAAGACGGTGCGAGACCTAAAAGTAGTTTTAATGGTTGGCGTAATATTATATCCCAAGCCAAATTCAGTATCGTATGTAAAGCTATGTGATTGCTGCAGTGCATTTTCCAAGTCAGGATCAGAAATTCTGCGAAGCTGTTCGTCGTATTCCCGATCCATACCCACCGAAGCATTGATAGATGCCGGAGTATATCCCAACTTTATACCCGCCATTGGATGTATTAACGGCACATTCCCTAAAAATCCAAGTGGTCGAAATACCTTTGTTTGAGGAAAGCTATAATTGTACCGCACCGAACCGCTGTAATTCCAGTTATCCTGTTGCTGGTACTGTGGGTTTCTTCGCTCCGTAACGTTGTAGACATAATTAACCGTTGTTTTATCGAGCGTATATTCGGCCAGGCTTGACTGCGATCTCGACTTTGATAGGTTCGACACATTTATGGAATAACTCTCAGTTACTGTCTGACTTTCCCGAACACGCTGATCAATAATTTGTTGTTTTTGGGACTCGGAAATATCATCCCGGGCTTGTACAGCGTTTTCAAATTCCGAAAGCCGGACATCACCCTGATTAGGTAAATACCGGGGTGTTGATGATGAGCGTCGAGTGGAAAGTGATACCGGGATATTCCAGCCAAAACGATCAGGTATAAACTTGTGCATATTGACAGTTGAATTCAGATCATACGCCTGTACATCAGACATACGGCGCTGTCCCAATCGCGAATTGAGGGCTCCAAAACCATCGGTTTCTCTATTAAAGTTTGCATTGACCGTAGCAAAATCGGCTAGCTTCATCTCCGCTTTGGCATTGGCTGCCCAACCCGACTTATTATCAAAACCAGAGACCCGCAGCTCGTTAAACCAAAACTGTCCATCCAAAGAAGCAATACCGCCCTCATCGGGATTTTGCGGATCAAAGGGATTTTGGATGCCCATACCAATTTCACCGACCCTGTCCAACGAAGGATTTCCTTTGACTCCAATAATCGCACCGGGTGGTGCATTCTCCAATAAATCTCCGCGCTCAAATACCGTATTACTTTCGACCCCCTGTTGATCACGCAATTGTTTAAGCTCATTAAATGCCCGCAGCAAAATATTCATGCTGTTTTCTTCGTACAGCCACACCTCCTCGGCCTCCATCTCACGCTCCGCCTCACTCATTTCACTCAATTGTTCAGTGCTGTAGGGATAATTTGGATCGGAAGGCGAAATAGGTTGACGATACTCGTAAAAGTTGTTGGTCAGATCCGTACCAAAACGTACAACAAGCTCTGCATCACCGCGGTTATCGTATCCTTCCCCGTGTACAAACATTCGTACGTTAGAGTAGTTAATCATATTCAATCCCCCGGGATAGACACGCTTCATCATCTTCAGCTCACCGGGTCCTAGATTTTCTATATTCATCGTGATCGACTGCTCGTTGGCAATGGTCTGCCGCTGACGGTCACGATTAACGGCTCGAATCGCACCCTCGGGCTGGCGATATGGAATTGGACTGCGCTGGCTGTTTTCTTCAATATTGACAGATGAAATATTGAACTCACCCTGCGTCGTGCCTTGCTGCTGATCCACATTTTCGGCCGGCCGCCATTGACTTCCTACCAGCTCAAAAGTAGCAAAGCGCAGGGTAAACGGCTTCTCATACCCCGATAACCAAACCCTGATATATGAAATATTCTGGAAATTTTCGATGCCGCCAACTTTTCGCACCCAATCTTCCAGCGGCAGACGCACCTGGTACCACCGATCCTGCTGATTGGCTCCGTCCACTTTATCTACAATAAAAGTACCCTCGGAACCCGGTTCCAGCTCAGAAAAATCAGCAGGATTCCAATCAATTTCATACTGAAAATAAGCGTTATTCTGCTCAACAATTGATGGAGTTATTAATCCCTCGGTATCGGGCTTGTTCGTTACAGCTCTTTTTTCGCCCTCGTTTGGCGGTGTATTCCCATCGTGATAGCCATACATGCGCGAAAACCGTTCCTGAAGATCGCCATTGCCAGCCTGGCTCTCTCCATAGTATACGTAATCATCATTAGAGGGATCATCTACAATTTGCTCATACTTATCACTTGCAATCCCATACTCTGAAGCCATGGATTCAATAAATTCCGAGAAAAGATTCTGCTCATTCTTGTTGGCAATCCCACCTTCATTCGGAGCCCCATCCAATCCTACATCTGACAACTCCCGTGTATCATTAGAAAATTGTCCCTCTGGAGCAGGCAATGGGGTAGGAATATATGATCGCGACTGCCCGCTAATATTATCCTCTTGTAAATCCTGGGGGCGGCGAACCAACCCATCTTCGGTATTGGTTTTGAAGTTGGGAACCACATCTTCAGAAACAACCCCGATATCGATATAAATTTTTCCCTCATAATCCTGCAGATCTTGGGCCGATGGACTTCGGCCATTGGGCAATACCGACTGCATCCAAAATTCCAAGAATTCAATATTATTTTGCGTCAAGTCTTCCTGACCGGAAGGCAGCGTAGTCGTCATCCCACTCCAGGTGCGCTCCGGCTCATCCTCCAATAGCGTTCTCAAATTCTCATTATAGTTATACGGCCCTCGCTTAGTGGGATCGAAATAGACATCCAGCGTACTAATAAAATTTTCTTCGGTAAGCACATCCCGGTTCGGAAAAACATCCGTCACCCTAACCTGCTCAGTTTCGGGATTAAAATTAACGCCACCCAAAATTTGATCAATATTTTGAGGAATACTGTACCATGCAAAAGTCCCCCGAAGATCGGAACGAGCAATTTTATCAGCAATATTTGTCGATGGGTTCTGCGGCGGATTTTCCTCAAAAAACATCTCATCCGGCCCATAGCCCGGTACAGCTGCAGGTGCTGCCGCAAGATTCCACCGCCCGGGATTCATAAAACTCAACCCAATATCTGAACCTTCAAAATCATCAATAAAGGACAGTCCGTTTTCTTCATCTTCAAATAGGCGATTATTTTCAATGGCATCATTCACCGCACTTGTTTGGGATACACCCGGGCGCAAATGAGCAAATTCTCCGCTTAACGTAAAGCTTGAATTTTCTTTTGTCTGCAACAGTGGTATTTGATCAATCAATCGTGTAAGCCATGGGGTATCAAAGTGAGCATTAGCGTCAAACCCTACCACTGAATTGTTAACCGGTTCATCGCCAATACGAATCTTATCCTGCAAAGGACGCTCTTTAAGTTTAAAATAAGTGCTCCCCAGCGAAATATTGTCCGTAAACTGATACTCTGCCCTTAAGCCGGTAAAGCTCTTTTTCCCAATCTGCGTAAGCTGGTTATTTTCATATTCAATTTTAATTTCTTGTCCACGGCGCAGGTATTGCTCATTTAAGATGGTAATACTTCCTATGGAATAATCTACGGCATAATCGGTTCCTTCTTGTAACTCACGGCCGTTTGCAAATACTTTTACTGAACCTTCAACCAACGAATATCCCAGCGAATAACTTGAGGAAATACTACCTTTTGAGCTTCCCTGGATTCGATAAAAGCTATTTTTTGAACTTTGATTCGCATTTACCTTTTTCTCGTTATAAAGCTCATCAAAAGTAAGGTCACTGACACGATCGGGCGGAGTCCCGGATTCTGTAAGTAACTGTTCAATACGCGATCCGAAAGGCTCCAAATAAGGAAAAACAAGGGTACCGGTAGAAGGCTCCAATACCGTTGTGCTAAAATCGATTTTGTTATCAGGATTCAACGCTCCCTGCTGATCAACCCGGTCGAGCCCTAAATCCTGCAGTAAAATTTGATCACGTTGTGGTAACGAACTGCTGGGCACATTTTGTTCGGTATATTTGATATCAAGTTCTAATCCATCCTGCGTTAAATTATTTGCTCCCAGCGAGTACACATTTTTCATCATCAAATCCCACAAAATATTTGAAGTCGTCACCGTTTGGGGCCGTAACAACTTTAAATACATGCGTTCATTGCCGCCTTGGCTCACATCCCCCACACTAATCGTTTCGCCAGTCTGGGGGTCGCGATACTTAAAAGAAACAGCCAATGCCTGCCGCGAACCCAAATTCCGTTTGATGGATATATAACCCAGATTCCGATCCAGGCTATAATCAGCTCCCTGCTGCAATGGAACAAAATATCCTTCCACAAATGATGTGGCCTCAACACCAAAACTTTCGGCTGATACCCCCTGTGCCGGATCGCGATATTGAGCCAGCGTGTCCTCATTAAATACATCCTGATCTTCATCCGGTGGCATAAATGTACTGTCCGGATTTTGCACTACACCCAGATCTCCCAGCGCAATTGCCTGACGTTCTCCCTCCTGCGATTGGGTTGATTCACGAAGTACCCAAACATTAACCTCCGTTAGTTGTAAAGCTTGTCCCTGCTGCTGTGGATTGGAGACATTATCTTCAAACTCCTGGCGGGTAAAGAAATCCAGAAAGAAGTGTTTGTCGGATTCATAATCTCCTGGCCGAATGGAAATTTCCTGTTCTTGCGCACCACCCGTTATTGTTTCTGTTTTACTATCTCCCTCCTGCTGAGATAGTACTGAGGTTAATTTTAGCGACCCAATTTGAGCCACAGATTTAACCCCGAAAAGAGCGCTACCGCCTCGAATTAGCGAATTACCTGTTTGCATGGACACATTTCCCAATTCCAACCGCTGCAAAATCTCATCCTCATATCCATCATAAACAATGCTCAAGCGGTTCATAAAGTCAAAATCGCGCTCGGTATCCCAATCGGTTTGGATCGACAACTTATCCCCAATCGTACCCTGAATATTCAGCTTCAAACTTTGTTCAAAAGTAGGATCAATCTGCCGGCGTTGATCTTCCGGAATCTCGGGATTCTCAGTCTTTTGTATCGAAGCACCCACATTCATATTGGCCGTTCCGTTAATGCTGAGGTTAACTTCAGGCTTGCCAAAAATAGTTGTAAAGGTGGATTCTTCTCCCCCCGGTATATCAAGATTAAAGTCGAGCAGACCCTCTTGGCGTTGATCCTCTGTTTGTTGCTCCTGAACAAGCATTTGCCAGTTATTTTTCAGATGGTGCCGCTTCGATTCTTCTGCATACTGCTCAAAGCTCATCCGAAAACTTGAAGCAACCGGCATCTCATACAACAACCGCTGACTGCTATAAGATCCCAGGGAATCGCGTTGGACATAAGTCTCCTCTTGGGGCAGCTGTACATAAAAAAGCTTGGGAGGAACATCCGGAAAGGGTTGCGAAATAGAAGACAGCTTATGCAGCCGGGGCAATGTATCGAGTTGGGCAGTCGTTATACGAATTGAGTCCTGTGCACCCTGAGCCATACTCTGCTCGGGGCCTGCTACCATAGCTGCCAAACAAAAAAGTAGAACAAAGGTCGAAAAATTAAATGCTTTGAGCTGCACGAAACCGTTGTAGAATATATTTACATATTATTTCAATCAGCAAATCTATAGTAGCAATCTTCTATATACGGCTCCTTGTTTTTATTGAAATGATCGTATCCCCATGCACTCTGCAGAATTATAATGGATTCCTGCTTTCCATAAAAGTACAAACTCTGGGTTTGTAGTCATAATAAATCTCCATTTTGTAAAGAACGCATATAGACCTAATTTTAGGCTCCCTAATTAATCAACAATATGCGATTACTACCCAACAAACTACAATTAGATATTCTTAAGCGGCATATAGGTCCCTTCATCTTCTGTTTCTGTACGCTGATGTTCCTGCTGCTTATGCAATTTCTGATTCTCTATATTGACCTGCTTATCGGCAAGGGATTACCATTAGGGGTTATTTTGGAGCTTATTATTACGAATCTGGCTTCGATGGTCGTACTTGCCGTGCCGATGGCCGTATTGGTAGCTTCATTAATGGCTTATGGGAAAATTACGGAATTAAATGAATTAACGGCTATTCGTGCCGCAGGTATCAATCCCATCCACGTTATAAATCCCGTTTTGGTTGCATCCATACTGCTTTCCGTTTTTCTGATGTGGTTTTCCAATGATATTCTGCCTGATGCCAATCAGCGAGCCCGGTCGCTATTTATTGATATCCGCCTTAAAAAACCTGGATTTGATCTGAAAGAAAATGAATTTTACGAAGGGATCGACAATTACACCTTCCTGGTCAAGGAGATTACGAACGAATCTGATTCACTCCGCGATGTCACCATATACCAGCATCCCACTCGTGACCGTAAAGAGGCCTACATCAAAGCCGAAAAGGGACGGCTCGCAAGTAAACAAAGCGGACAAACACTCACCCTCTTTCTGAATGACGGATCGGTACTTCGAAAACTTGATCGCAGACAACAAGGAAAACTGGTTGACGTCTTTGAGGAGACTAAATTTGATCGGTATCGGATTAGCTTTGACCTATCAGATTTAGCCTTTTCACGTTCCAATCCTGCTGATCGTTCCCGCAACGACCGTACTATGAATATACAGGCAATGAGCAGCGTTGTCGATTCTCTGAACAATCAGATAGAAAAACAGAAAAAGCATATCTTAAAGAATACAAATTACATCTATCCTACGCTCACCATAACCAATACCGGGAAAAACAAGGAGTCGGATTTAAAACAATCAGAGACCGATACTACCAATTCTCCATACCAAAGTCAGTATTTGGCATTGCAGCATTTACAATCAAAATCTGACCAATTACGGCTGCACGATATTGGCCTGATGAAACTGCGCAACTATAAATCCTTTATTGAAGACGTTGTTTCAGATACCGAGTGGCGACTCGAAAAAATCGCACAATACCTGGTTGAAATCCATAAAAAGTTTTCCATTCCCATCGCCTGTATTGTCTTTGTTCTACTTGGCGCTCCCATTGGCATGTATACCAAGAAAGGGAATTTGGGATACGCAGCTCTTATTGGTACGGTATTTTTAACGTTCTACTGGATTTCCATTATTCAGGGCGAAAAGATGGCAGACCGCTTGTTTATTTCACCTTTCACCGGAATGTGGTTATCAGATATTGTGCTTGGTGCCGTAGGACTTATTATGGTAATCAGCATTAGTACTCCTTACAAACTATCAAAACTGTGGAAACATCGTGACTAAAAAAATTGATCGCTATATCTTTTTTAGGATGTTGACCATCACATTATTTGTGATGATGGTGCTGATATTCATTTTTATCGTTATCGATTTTTCTGAAAACAGCGAAGATTTTACCGATAAGGGAGCTACTTTTGTCCAAATATTTGGGGTGTATTATCTTAATTATATTCCTGAAATAGCTCGCCTAATCATCCCTGTTGCCGTATTTATCGCCTGCCTGTACTTAACGGGACAAATGGCTGAACGACTCGAAATTACCGCCCTGAAAGCAGCCGGCGTTAGTTTGTACCGTCTAATTTTACCCTACCTTGCGTTCGCCTTTTTAATGACAGCCACCATGAGTTATCTGGATGCTTTTGTAATTCCAAATGCCAATGAAACACGCATTGCATTTGAATCGGAATATCTGTCCGGTAAATCGGATAAAGTAGATACAAACCGAATCTTTCGACAGGAATCCGAGAACTCCATTTTTAAAATAAATTATTTCAATCCCGATAAAGGAACCGGATATCGAGTTGATGTAGTAAACTTTGAGGGCGACAGTATCAGCGAAAAAATGTTTATCCAGCGCATGATCTGGCAAGAAGAGAAACAACACTGGAAGCTCGAAAATGTACGGAAACAAACTTTTACTGAAATGGGCTACACCGAAGTCCATATCGATTCAATGGATACAACACTGAATATCTATCCGCGCGATTTAACTCGCAAAACATCCGATATCTACCAACTTACCTATCCCGAAGCTCAAAATTATATTCAATCCATCGAGCGCAGCGGTGCCGGGGGTGTGGAATTGCCCAAAGTACAGCTCTTCGGGCGGTATGCCTATCCCTTTTCAATTATTGTTGTGACTATCGTGGGATTTGCTCTCGCTTCGGTTCGACGGGAAGGCGGCAAGGGGTTCTATATCGCAGCGGGGCTGGCCGTAAGTTTTCTATACCTGGTAATGATGAAAGTGATTGAACCATTCGGAGGTCAGGGCGAAATTGACCCTATGCTGGCAGCAACACTACCTCACCTGATCTTTCTGGTAATTGGTGTAAGTATCCTCATTAACGCCCGTAAATAATCTTCAGCTAGCTATTAGCTTACTGAATAGTTTGGAGCTTCTTTGGTAATTTCTACCGTATGAGGATGACTTTCTTTGTAAGCTGCTGCAGAAATTTGTACAAATTCAGCCTTCTGCAGTCTAGCAATATCAGGCGCTCCGCAGTAACCCATAGCAGCACGTAATCCGCCAGTCATTTGATGGACGACTTCGCTTAAATAACCTTTATATGGAACTCGTCCTTCAATGCCTTCAGGTACAAGTTTATTGATGTTATCCTCAACATCCTGGAAATAACGATCTTTTGATCCTTGTTCCATCGCTCCCAGGCTTCCCATTCCACGGTACGACTTGTACTTTCGTGATTCATAGATAACCGTCTCACCGGGCGCCTCATCAACTCCCGCGAACATCGATCCCATCATAACCGCGTGCGCTCCCCCGGCCAGTGCTTTGGGGATATCTCCCGTTTGCTTAATTCCCCCATCGGCAATAACACTAACACCTGCCTCATGAGCATATTCCGCCACTTCCATCACCGCACTTAATTGAGGCACTCCCACTCCTGTAACAACGCGAGTTGTACAAATAGATCCCGGTCCAACACCTACCTTAAGGACATCTGTTCCTACATCAATCAAGGCCTTTGCAGCATTTCTGGTAGCAATATTTCCGGCAATAAGATCCAGATCAGGATATTCTCTTTTGATATCTTTCACCATATCCAGCACACCCTGCGAGTGGCCGTGTGCGGTATCGATAGTGATAACATCAACACCGGAATCAACCAATGCTTCAACACGATCCAGTGTATCTGCTGTAACACCAACCGCTGCTCCCACGCGCAGACGGCCCATGTCATCCTTACAAGCGTTGGGAAAATTCATTTTCTTCTCAATATCCTTAAAGGTGATGAGCCCAACCAGCTTCATATTGTCATCCACAATAGGTAGTTTCTCAACCTTGTGCTCTTGCAGTAACTTTTCCGCCTCTTCCAGTGTGGTACCTTCACGTGCCGTGATAAGATTCTCGGTCGTCATAATAGTACTCAATTTCTTATCCACGTAATGCTCAAAACGCAAATCCCTGTTCGTAACAATACCGATGAGCGTATTATCATCTTCCACAATGGGAATTCCGCCAATCTTATGCTTCTTCATAAGTCCGCGCGCTTTGCGAACGGTTTCATTCTTTCCCAATGTAACCGGATCAACAATCATCCCACTTTCACTACGCTTTACCATACGTACCTGGTCGGCCTGATCCTCAATCGACATGTTTTTGTGCAGCATCGCAATCCCACCTTCGCGCGCCAGCGCAATAGCCAGTCGGTACTCCGATACGGTATCCATAGCCGAACTAATGATGGGAATATTGAGCGTAAGTTCAGAAGTTAAATCCACGCTTGTATCTACTTCGCGGGGAACAACTTCAGAATGCGCTGGAACTAAAAGTAAATCATCATAGGTTAAACCCTGACGTGAAATTCGGTCGAAAGGAGAGGAATTTTCCATGGTAGAAACGATCTGCAAGTATTGTGGTTCCAGTTTGGGCAAAGATAAAAAAAATGTGGGCGACCTGCTTAACAGAATTTCCTGAAAAAAAATGCTAAGCAAGGTCGCTCACATCCGCTTGCAGCCAAGCGCCTCTCCTATAATTTCACAGCGATTTTATGTGCAAAGCCTCAATGGCTGTATCCAATGAGCAGATACCATCGCGATAACCTTCAACCCAGTAAACCACACGCTGACGTCGACGAGCTACATAGGGGTCGCAGCTGGAATAGTGGCCTTTCAATTCATTAACCATAGCCGATACATCATCCTTGATTTCCATTTTAAGCGCATCGGGAATATCGCCCCATCCCATTAACTTAAACATATCTTGCAGCTCGCGGTGCTCTTTTTCTGCCTCTTGTAAGACCTTGCGAAGAACTGGTTCTAAATTAGTATCAAGACGTTTTTGACTAGTTTTAATCGCGGTATTCATAATGGTTTTCTTTGTTTAATTGATGTTCAGTTCTAACTTAATAACCATAAGTGACACCAGTATGTCACCCCTATTTGAATAACTTATTAATCAGATATTAGTCCCACATTTTCTTTTCTCAAATAGTTGTTTTTTATCCCAAAACCATGAATTTTAAAACCTGTCAATATTTACTTTTATACCAACAGTTTACTTATGATGCATTATTTGAAAGCGCTTTTGTTCGCAATTGTTAGTTCTGTTTTAATTTTTAGTTGCGATATAATGAATAAATTATCGACTGTTTCTTCTCCCGATGGGAGCTTATCAGTCACATTCTCTCTTTCCGAATCTGGGAACCCTCAATACACTGTTCAGCATGGAGAAGAACAGATTATTGACACCTCGGGCTTGGGATTTGAATTCAAAAACCTTCCTCCTTTAAGAGACAGCCTGCAAGTTACAAGTGTTGAAAGGCGAACTTTTGATGAAACCTGGCAACCGGTTTGGGGTGAACAAAAGGAAATACGGAATCACTATAATGAACTGTTGGTATCTCTAAAAGAAACAGCTGAGCCCCAACGTGTTGTACATCTCCGATTCAGAGTTTTTGACGACGGGTTCGGCTTCCGATTTGAATTTCCCGCTCAAAAATCGATGGCCGACAGCTTGTTTATTATGGAAGAACAAACCGAATTCGCGCTTACCGGAGATCACACCAGCTGGTGGATTCCTGCCGATTATGACAGCTACGAGTATAATTACAATGAAACGAAGGTTAGCGAAATAGATGCATCTGAATTTGCGGACGAAAACGAACGCGTTGATAGACAGATAGGTAACTTTAATGCTGCCAATACTCCCATCACCATGAAAACGGAAGATGGAGTTTACCTGAGTTTTCACGAAGCAAACTTAACCGACTATGCCGGAATGACTCTGGGTGTGACTGAGGATTTGAAGTTAGTTAGCGAACTTGTGCCCTGGGCCGATGGTACCAAAGTAAAAACCAAACCACCTTTTTCCACTCCGTGGAGAACTGTACAAGTCAGTAAATCCCCGGCAGCTCTTGCAGAATCATTTTTACTCCAAAATCTAAATGAGCCTAACAAGCTGGATGACACCTCTTGGATAGAGCCGATGAAGTACACCGGTATTTGGTGGGAGATGCACATCGGAAAATCTAATTGGAGGCTCAAAGAAGCTGCGGAAGGGTCGTTCGAAGATCAGGGGGGATCGAAACATGGTGCCACGACTGAGAATGCTAAACGATACATTGACTTTAATAACCGAGCCGATATAAAAGGATTTTTGGTCGAAGGTTGGAATACTGGCTGGGAGTACTGGGGCGCCGATTCCGTAGGCTTTTTCGATTTTACCACGCCCTACCCTGATTTTGATCTGAAAGAGGTAGTTGATTATGCCAAGGCCAAAAATGTAGCGCTGGTTGGCCATCACGAAACATCGGGACAAGCTGCCCATTACGAAACCAGGCTCGATACGGCATTTCAGCTCTATCACGATCTAGGTATTCATCATGTTAAAACAGGATATGCCGGAGGAGTTATTCCAAAAGGCGAATATCATCACGGACAATGGATGGTACGCCATTACCGAAAAGTGGTAGAAAAAGCGGCTGAATATCAGATCGGAATAAATGCCCATGAACCAATTAAAGGGACCGGTTTGCGGCGTACTTTTCCCAATATGATGACCCGCGAAGGGGTGCGCGGTATGGAATACAACGCCTGGAGCGAAGGCATGCCTCCAGAACACACCACTATTCTGCCTTTTACGCGCGTGCTAAGTGGACCCATCGATTATACCCCTGGAATTTTTGATATAACCTTTGATGAATATTCGGATGGAGAACAGGTGAAATCGACGTTGGCCAACCAACTGGCTCTATATGTTGTATTATATAGTCCCATGCAAATGGCTGCGGATCTACCCGAAAACTATTTGATGAACAACGGAAACCTTCATCCCATGTTCCAGTTTATTCGTGACGTTGCTGTCGATTGGGATGCTTCACATGTTTTAGATGCCAAAATTGGAGATTATGTAGTAACTGCGCGAAAAGAAAAAGGCAGTAATAACTGGTTTCTTGGGGCTGTCACCGATGAAAATGAGCGTACCATAGAGGTATCACTCGACTTTTTAGATGCTGATAAAACCTACGAAGCCAGAATATACAAAGACGGGCAAAATGCTCACTGGCAGGATAATCCTACTGCCTATGAAATCGAAATACAGGAGGCTACTGCTGATACCATGCTCGAAATTGGGATGGCTCCGGGTGGGGGAACGGCCATCAGTTTCGAGGCTAAATAATCTCCAATTAACTAAATTAAAAGTAAAATCTGATTCTTTATTCTGGATAGATAGACTTTTTAGCAGCAAGCAAGGTGTTTTTCATCAGCATTGCCACAGTCATAGGACCCACTCCGCCCGGTACAGGTGTAATCCAGCTGGCTTTTTCTTTAACGCTTTCAAAATCACAATCCCCAACCAAGCTATATCCTTTTTCTTTGGTTTCATCCGCTACACGATTGATTCCAACGTCAATAACGACTACTCCTTCTTTAACCATCTCTGCTTTTATCAACTCCGGCTGTCCCGCTGCAACGACCAAAATATCTGCCCCTATAGTATGCTGGGTTAGATCTTTGGTAAATTTATGACAGACAGTCGTTGTAGCTTTACCTTGTTCTCCACTCTCTTTATTCAACAGGATCGATATCGGGCGTCCCACAATATTACTGGCGCCCACTACTACGGCATGCTTTCCTTTTGTGGGAATGCTGTAGTGTTTGAAAAGTTCAATAATTCCGGCGGGCGTACACGATCTGAAGCTTGGCTGTCCCACGGTTAATCGACCTACATTCATAGGATGAAAGCCATCCACATCCTTTCTATAATCTATAGATTCAATAACATCATGGGCTGATAGGTGGTTAGGCAGCGGCAGCTGAACTAAAATACCATCCACCGAATCATCTTTATTTAGCTTGTGTATGGTAGCTTTTAACTCCTTAGCTGAAACGGTATCCGGCAACCGCATGGTGTCAGTTTCAATTCCCACTTCTTTGCATGCTCTCGTTTTGGCACCCACATACACATCTGATGCGGGATTGTTTCCAACAAGAACTACTTGTAAAAATGGCGGACGATTGCCCGCTTCCATCCAATCATCCACATCCTTTCGGACTTCGTCTCGGGTTAATTGTGCAACTTTTTTACCGTCTATTATATTCGCTGACATTAATAATCGTTATTAGATACTAAAATTTTGATTTATTCAATGCACACTCTAAAGCAAGATAATATTATCAATAGGTCTACGTGCTTGAATCGTATATGATCATCGCTCAATATCGTACTTTTTCATTTTGTTATACATGTGACTGCGCTGGATATCTATCGCTTCAGCCGTTTGGGAGACATTCCAGTCGTTTTCCTCCAGTTTACGAATCAAAAATAACCGTTCTACCGATTCCTTAAACTTCTGAAATGTTTCTACATTATCAGCTAAGTCAGTAAACGTGTCACTTTTTTTGCCTCCAGAAAGCGTTAGTGCTTGCACATCTTCTTTACTTATCTCAGAATTATCAGCCAGCAATCCTAACCGCTCGATACCGTTCTGGAGCTCACGGACATTACCAGACCAATTCTGCTTTTTAAGCTCCTCCAAAGCATCATCCGTAAAATTGATCCCGGAAAACATGATATCTTTTTCAGCCAATTTCTGAAGCCAATCTTCAGCTAACAGCGGGATATCTTCACGTCGTTTTCGCAACGGTGGCACATGGATTGGAATCACATTTAATCGATGATACAAATCCTCGCGAAATCCACCGGTTTCTATTTCATCGAGAAGATCCTTATTGGTTGCTGAAATCACACGGACATCGACGGATATTTTTTTTGTGCCGCCTACACGAACAATAGCATTTTCCTGCAATGCACGCAGTACTTTAGCCTGGGCATCGGGACTCATATCTCCAACCTCATCCAAAAACAGCGTTCCGCCATCAGCCTGCTCAAACTTACCAATACGCTGACTGCTGGCACCGGTAAACGCTCCTTTTTCATGGCCAAAAAGCTCACTCTCCAGCAAATCGGCGGGGATTGCTGCACAATTAACATCCACAAAAGATCCACTGCTGCGATCACTTTTCTCATGGACCCAACGGGCCACAAGCTCTTTCCCCGTTCCATTTTCACCGGTAATCATCACCCGGGAACTCGTTTGCGCCACCTTGTCGATTGTCTTCTTGATCTTTTTAATCGCATCACTTTCGCCGATAATTTCGGGTACATCTGGGAGGCGCGATTTTATTGACCTGTTTTCTTCAGACAAGCGATATTGATCCAGCGCGTTACGCACACTCACCAGCAATCGGTTTAAATCCGGGGGTTTCTCAATGAAATCAAACGCTCCTTTCTTAGTAGCTTCTACGGCAATTTCAATATTGCCATGCCCTGAAATCATAATTATCGGAAACTGATAGTTCTCCTCCTTCAGTTTTGAGAGGATCTCAATACCATCCATACCGTGCATTTTAATATCCAGCAACATCAGGTCCACTCGATTCTCGTCCAGCAGACCAAAAACCTCCTCACCACTTTCTGCTTCAAGCACAGCATAATCTTCAAATTCAAGAATATCTCGAAGTGAATTCCGGATGCTCTTTTCGTCATCCGTTATTAGAACAGTTGGTTTTTTCTCTGACATCGGGTTCTTAATATTTTGCGTATATATTTTCTAATATCTGTTCTTGAATAGAATCAACATAAGACGTCTTTTCGGTATAGTTATTTGTCACTACCGAGAATACTAACGGCTTGCCCGAAACCCCTTCCATATATCCACTTAAGCTGCGTACACCAGAAACATAACCCGTTTTTCCAAATAACTTTCCTTTGAGGGGAGAATTTGTAAACCGATTTTCCAACGAGCCATCCTGCCCAGCTACTGGTAGGCTCTTTTTATAAACATCAAAATGAGGATGATTTCTTATCTCTACCAACAGCTGATTTAAATCCTCCGTTTTTAACAACGTAGCAGCTGCCATGCCAGAAGCATCCTCTATTTCAAGATTCGTAGTGTCCATTTTCATGGATTTGGCAAAATCTTTTACCAAACTTATACCTAGCTCAGTACTACCCGCAGCATCGAAATGCTCAGCAGCAGCTGTTTTAAGCAACATTTCAGCATAAAAATTATCACTCTCTTTATTCAATTGGGCAAACATAGAATCCAAAGGTACCGATACATGTTCCGCCAATTGTTGATACCTATTCTCATTCCAATCTTGTGGTTTACTATCTACAATGATGCCACCGCTAAGATCAATATTTCCATCTTCAAGATACTTTTTAAAAGTATCCAGAAAAAAGTGGGGGGCATCATCTATCGAAAGCGACTCCTTTTCTATATATCCCTTGGGCAATTTACTGCCCAATACAATGGTGTTGGTACCGGGCTTTCGGCGATAAAATTCATCATATTCCGTATCAGCAGGGGTAATTATCTGATCATTAATAAAATTCACATAATCCGTATCAAACGGGAACCACTCAATTTCCGGCTTTGTCCCCACATTTCCCCTGGCATAGACCGTCAGATCTACGGCATTATTATTAAATGACAAAGCATTGATCTCCACCCCATAATAAAATGAAAGATCTTCCCAACTCCATCCCTTCGGATAAGGCTGTTGATCAAAGAAAGAATCATTACCAATCAAGTTGCCGTCAACTTTTCGAATGCCTCTGTCATAGAGGGCTGAGAAAAATTTATCAAACACATGAAAACGATCATCCCTATAAAACTCTCCGCTTATGGATGGATCTCCGACGCCACGAATTACGATATCACCCTGCCAGATATCATCTACCTGTTTACCAATACCGTACATTTTTGTTCGAAACTGATATTCGGGCCCCAATTCATCTAAAATTGCAGCAGACGTCAATAGTTTTAGATTTGATGCAGGGCGTACCAGCTTTTCAAAATTATATCCTTCTAAAATCTTTCCTGTAGTATCACGAACAATGACCGACCAAAAAGCATTATTGGTCCGGCTATTCTCGATGGTATTAACAACATCAGGCGAAAAAATAATTTGCTGTGCCTGAACAGTACCGACCGTAAATAGTAGTGCGAAAAGCACCCCCGCACCAAGACAAATAGATTTTTTTTGAGACATAAATCTCAGCTTTATTGCTTTCTACAAGTTTTAGCTATTCAGCGCAACATGCTCTTCTTTTTTAAAGGCTTCGATAATTTCTTCCGCTGTAGAACAGCTACGTAGTCGTTCCCTAAATTCGGTATTATTCATCAGTCGTGAGATACGGCTCAGCATTTTTATATGCAAGTTATTGCTGGCTTGTGGGCCAACCAACAGAAAAATCATATTCACGGGCTCGCTGTCGATCGCTTCGTAATCAACCGGTTCTTTTAAAATGGCAAAAGCAGCGTAGGTTTGAGTAATTCCAGATGCTTTCCCGTGCGGAATTGCTAAGCCTTTGCCTACCCCTGTAGACATAATGTGTTCCCGTTCAAATACAGCCTCTCTTATTTCTTCAATTTCTCCATTAGGTACCATATCCTCTAAAGAAGATATCATTTTATCCAATATCTCAGCTTTATCTTTGGCTTTCAGATTTGGTAATACCGTTTTCTCATTCAATAAGCTGAAAATATTCATGCGAATAAATCTAAATTATGTATTTCATATGCAGTTCAAATATACTCATCGTTTTTCATCTGTTACAACTTAATTACCCCACCAATTTATGATCCTAAATTTTGCATTTCGGTTTAATTGTTGGGAGCAAATTTTGTAAACTTTGCTGATGGATTTTTTACAAGGAATATCGGCAGTATTAACCAAAGATTTACAAACTGAGCTTCGGTCAAGGTATGCCATTAATACCGTTTTGGCGTTCGTAGGTGCCGCCCTGTTGCTCATTCTGTTTGCCCTTAATGCAGAACAGCTGGCTCCTACTCCCAAAAGTGCCCTCGTTTGGATTGTGATTCTCTTCGCCGCACTGTCGAGCCTCTCGCGTTCTTTTGTGATGGAAACCGACCGTAAAACCTTTGATCTACTCCGCATCCATAGCCGTGCCTCCGAAGTATTTGTAGGTAAATTGTGCTATAATTTTCTGTTCACCCTAGCCGTAAATCTGGTTACCTTTTTACTTTATATATTTCTGCTGGGGATGCCCATCGCCGATCTGCTCGCCTTTGTCTTGGTACTGCTTTTCGGTACTGCTGGATTATCCGGGGTATCCACTATGCTCGGCGCCATTGTCTCACAGGCCGATCGAAAAGGTGCTATCTTTTCGGTACTCAGCATACCGTTACTTTTCCCGTTAATTCTTATTCTTGTGCGAACAACCAAAGCAGCACTTATCGATGGATTTACCGATAACTATCTCAATGATTTTTGGGCCTTGGTGGGATATGCCGGTGTAACTATTACAGCGGGAATTTTACTTTTTGATTACATTTTTGAAGAATAACACATCATGACTGATTACAAAGATCTTACATTTAATTTTGGTGATCGCCGGCTGGTGGGTCAAAACTTTGCCCGTGAGCAAATCAACCGCATAATCCATTCGGAACGCATCAGTCACTCCTACCTCTTTTCTGGCCCCCCGGGTATCGGCAAAACTGCCTTTGCTCTTGCTTTTGCAGAACTCATAAACGGTGTTGACCATTTAACTGATTTGGGCAATCAAGCTTTTTCAAAGAAATCATCCTGGTTTACACACCCAGATATCCATGTTTTTTTACCGGTTCCTACAGATGTGTCAGTAGAGGAATTGCGCGAAAGGTTGGAGTTATTGCGCGAAGATCCCTACGAAATTGTGGATTTTAGTCTCCGTCCGTCACTGACCAACGAAGAAAGCACCAAGAACAAGCGTGCTTTTTATCCTATCGATTATTTCAGGGAGGAAATTCGTCCTGCTGCTTATTATAAACCCAACGAAGGGCAAAAAACGGTTATCATCATGACCGGTATTGAGAGCATGAAAAAAGAAGCTGCCAATTCCTTTTTAAAATTGCTTGAGGAACCGGCAGAAGATCTCATATTTTTACTTACGACGGATAATACCGAAGCATTGTTACCCACCATCATCTCACGCTGCCAACATATTCAGCTGTCACCATTAAAAACAAAAGAAATTGAACATGCCCTTATTGAACAAGATGGGGTAGATGAAAACGAGGCTGCATACCTAGCTCGCGTCTCGGGTGGCAACTATGCAATGACCCGCTTTTTTGATGTTGATACCCTCAAAAGTACGAGAGAAGCAATTATCGAATATTTGCGGTACTCCTTTTCGCAAGATGCCGTTCATATTACGCAAACAGCTCAAGACTGGCAGAGTCAGGAGAATCTTGAGGGGCAAATTGCGATCCTGAACGTCATGGAGGTTTTCCTCCGCGATTTACTAGTTTATAGATCAACGCAGAATAAAGAATTAATTACCAATGCTGACCAACTCGATGTTATTAAAAAGTTCTGCGAGACATTGGCCGATGCGCGGCTTGAGGATATGATCGAACAAGTTAACAATTCTAAACCAATGGTTTATCGAAACGTACAGCCAAAACTCATTTTTACCTCCTTGGCCTTTCGATTTTCAAGTTTGATGCGTGGCAATGATCCCATCATCAACAAACAAGATTCTTGGAAACACTTACCCGCTTTCTCTGAATAATGGATACACTAGACCACGAGATATCATTTACAAAAATGCAAGCGGCAGGCAATGACTTTGTCGTAATTGATAACCGGTCAAAATTATTTACCAAAGATAAGCTAGTTTCTCTGGCACCCGATATTTGTGCCCGCAAATTTGGTGTTGGCTCTGATGGCATTTTGGCATTATTTCCACCTGAACATAACAATATGGATTATACAATGTTTTATCGAAATCCTGATGGCAGCGACGCCGGCATGTGCGGCAACGGTGCCCGATGTATTGCATTGTTTGCTCACTCCCTGGGATTTGATAAAGAGCATAGGTTTAATGTGCACGATAATATCTACGAAGCTAATATTTTAGATTCTGATTCGGTTGTTATTACTTTTCCAATGGAAGCATCAGTCAATGAAAAAACTATTGGCGGTGAAACCTTATATGCTATCCATACCGGTACCGAACATGTAGTAAAAAAAGTTTCCGAAGAAAAACTGAAGTATGAAGAGCAGCTTGCCTCCGAAGGAAGAAAGCTTCGATACCACGAAAACTTTGAGCCGAAAGGAACTAACGTTAATTTTATCTGTGGCACTGATTCAACTGCACTTAAACTCCAAACCTACGAGCGAGGGGTAGAAGACTTAACATTGGCATGTGGAACCGGAGCCATCGCCTCTGCCCTTGTCTGGCATCATCTCCAAGATAGTAGTAGATCAGCCCAAAAATATTCGGTTGAAACCAAAGGGGGCATATTATCGGTGCACTTTTCATTTGATGCCGAATCAAACACATATAACAATATTAAACTCGAAGGTCCCGCCCATTTTGTATTTAAAGGCACTTTTTTACAGTAAGCTTATTCCCATTCTACTGCCATTTATTATTGTGGGATGTGCAACATCAGGCTCCTATGAAGAACAGCAGTCTTCTAAATCAGAAAATTATTTGGAAGGAGCCCTTGCACTTGATCAACAAAAAGCACCGCCAAATGATATTCAAAGTATCCAGCTCCATCCCAAAGGGCAACCGGAACAAGCTCCCCTCATCGAACTAAATTCCTCTCAAAAGCTACTGCTTTCCTTTGATTATTTAGGGACACAAAATCGACAATTTCGAGTAACGGTAGATCATTACGATAAAAACTGGAATCAAAGTGGCATCGGACCAAATACGTATCTGGACAGCTTCTCTGAAACGACGGTCCAATCCTCCAATATCAGCTTTGGACAGCGTCCCTCCTATTATCATGTGGAATTTTCTTTTCCAAATAACGAGCTGGAGCCCGCTGTAAGCGGAAATTATCTAATTAAGGTTTATTCAACTGATGACAATAGCCCGCTGTTTTCAATGCCATTTTTTGTGACTGAAGATGAAGGACAAATAGAAACAAATGTGGAGCGGCTTTTCGCCCAGCGCAACGATGGCCGTCCCCTCGATCAGCTTTTTAGCACCTATAGCTATCCCGGGTTTGTAGAATATCCTCAATTTGATTTATCTATGTCATTTGTGCAAAACCAGTTCTGGGGACGAACAAAACAGGTCGAATTTCTTGATACTATCACACCGGGTCAGCTGCGAGGATATATCGAACGCGATAATGCTTTTGTTGGAAATTACGAGTTCAAGCACCTGAATCTTCAAAATTTTAACGTCGATAGCGAACAGATCTTGGAATATCAGCCCGGTGTTACCCCACCCAAAGTTATTTTACGAAGGGATGTTCAAAACCTGGATATCAATCCCAAGTGGTCAGAAGCAGCTGTCGCTAAGGGTATTCCTGATAATGATCGCAACAGCAACTATGCACAAGTGGAATTCAGGCTGCAAACAGATAGCAGCATCCAGCCATCATCAAAGATTTATATCGTGGGCCATTTTAACAACTGGATGATCAATGACCTTAACAAAATGAGTTTCAACTCTGAGACACAGATGTGGACGGGACAAGCATTAATTAAGCAGGGATCGTACGCTTATAAATACGTGATTGTACGAGAAAATAAGGTGGATGATCTTGCCTTGGATCAAGGTTTTCTATCAGCTGAGCAGGAGTATTTAACCTTCATTTATTTTAAAGATCCAAACGAAAATTTTGATCGGCTGTTGAAAGTAGATCGTATTATAAAGCGATGACTTTATGAACAACGAAATAATTTTATGGCTGAAGAAGAAAAATACAGCCTGATGAATTACATCAGGCTGATAAGCTTAGATTGCTTAAAAGTCTACTCCAATCGTAATATAATGGATAGGATCACTTCCAAACCCATCACGATAGTATGGCCAGCCTACATCGTATCGAAGTGGAAATCCAAAAAGAATGGTTCGTAAACCAAATCCCGCTCCCATCAAAATATCACCCTCATTAACAGGCACATTAAAAGTACCGTTACCGGTATTAATTTGACGCTGTGATCTTTTACTGACCCTAAAATCAAGATCCGACTCGTTGAGCACCACACTTTCACGCGCAAATTGTTGATTGGCACTTTGGCGGAAGTACTCAAACACAACATCCTGTCCCCAAGCCATACCGGCGTCGAAGAATGCAACACCATTTAAGTTATAAAGAGGTAATATTGGTATAGGTCCGGGTAGTATGGCAGCAAATAACGGGAATCGAAACTCTGCATTAGCCAAAGTAAATCTATCCCCGTAAATAGCATTGTACGGATGCCCCCTGAGTGGAAGCGCCGGCAGCGTAAAAAACGTATCCCCAAAACGATCTGTTGGAATACTACGTCCCGAATATCTGGAGTTTATCCACCCCAGCATGCCACCCATAAAAAATGTCTGAGAATCTCTCCCAAACGAAGCTGCACCCGAACCGCGAAGAGCGACAGTGTATCCCGATCCCAAATTAAAGTACTTTCTATAATCACCAAGTACAGATGCAAATTGCAGGCTCTCATTAGTAATAGGAGGACTACCTGTAATACTTACAGAGTAACGTGATCCTCCTCGAGGTGATGTAAATCCCGGTAATGTTTTATCGCTGGTATAAATTATTTGTGGATATGCAAAGGCTGTCGTTTCGTTTTGACTGGTATCTGCATAAGCAATGCTATAGTCCTGTGCTATTCCAATACCCGACAGTCCTACATCAATACGGCGAAATTTATCGAACGGGTACCGCATATTTATACCACCGCCATACGATCGGAATCGGTAAAGCTGACCAGAAAAATCCTGAAAATTACTTGCATTATGGAAAAACGTAAATTGCCAATCGGCCCTATTTTTCAAGTAAGCATACTGCAGAAAGTAGGTGCTGTTGCGTAAGTCCAGATTTAGGTTTGAACCAAAAGAAATCTGATGATTGCCCAGCAGATCACTAATCTGAATTTGAGTTATTCCATAAGTTCCGTAAGAGGTGGAAAAATTGCCGCCCGCGTAAATAATATCAGTACTAAAACGCAATCGATACTCTCGTGGGATATATCGGCCATCTTCAGTTTGATTACCTTCCAGATTAAATTTCGCCTCATCCATATATTCTGCAACAAAAGCTGTGTCTTCTTCTATCGAAGAATCAAACACGTAATTTCGAAAATCAAAGCTATCCTCTTCTTGCTCTTTGATGGTATCCTGTCGGGTAGTATCCGGCTGAGCAGCATTATTGGTATCTACATATGCTTCTTTGGGTTCAGGATCTATTTTAGAAGCAACGGCATCTGTCAAACTTGTTGAATCAACCGACTGGGTCGTTAACATCTCACGAACGTATTTGGTGGCCGGCACGCGATCAGCTTTAGATTCTTTTGCCCTTCTCTTAGCCCATTCATTAGGTTCCAGCGGCTGATCTTTAATACGACTCAAAGGCGACTGAATCATGAAAATATCCAGATAGCCTTCGTTAATAGAGTTCACAGCCAAACGGCTGGCATCGGCACTGATCGACATCTGCATAACGCCAGTCTGCAAATCGGTAACCGGTGATGAGGTACGATCCTGAAGATCCATCAGATAAATATTGGGAATACCGTTTTCATCAGAGATGTAGAAAAGCTTACCGTCCCGACTGGTTGCAGGCTGGGTTTCATCCCAATTCGGAGTCTTGGTAAGTCTTTGTGCTGTTGATGCACCAATCTTTACTGAATAAATATCAGATGTATACAAGTCATCATCTATCAACAAGCGTGAGGTATTCTGCACGTTATTTAAGCGCACCTGATTGCCTCGATGCGATACAAAATAAAGCGTTTCAGAATCGTCGGCCCAAGCTGGCTCATAATCCGAAAACACATCATTAGTTACGTTATTGAATTCCTGTGTTTGTAAATTGTACACATAAATATCCTGATTGGGACCGATATTACCGTCGAAGGCAATTTTGTTGCCATCGGGCGACCAATCAACAGAGCCAATTGCATCTAACTTGGGAAACCTAACCATTCTTACTTTGCCAGTTTCGTAGTCAACAATAGCCAAGTTATCAGATCCTTTGGACTTGCTGGATAACGCAATTTTTTGACCGTCGGGTGACCATGTTAAATTCGGATTAAGAATGTTCAACTCTTCAAAATTTAAGTTGTCTTCTCCTTTAATAACCGTCTTTATTTTTTCACCTGTGATAGCACTAATTACAACAACATCAAAATAACCCCGCTCATTGGTAATCATCGCAATTTTATCGCCCTGTGGTGATACGGCCGGGCTCGTATTGTAGGTTCCTGCTTTATCACGCTCAGTTAATAAATCACCAAATGATGTTATATCCTCCCGATTGGCAACTTCCGGTAGATACCGCTTTCGGTAAAAATCCTGCCAGCGCTCCGACAACTCTTCCAAACTCAAACCTAGGGTTCTGTTCATCGTCACTTCCAAATTCCGCTGATTATGCAGCGTTTGCATAATCTCAGTAATCTTTGGCCGCCCATATTCTTCAGCAATATAGTTCCAAACCGATTGCCCTCCTCGATAAGCAAAATATCCACCAAGCCGTGGAATGGGAGGCAGATAATTATTAATGGTGGCATCACGGATCCACATGTCGGTGTTAGTATCCCAACCAAGTGAGGTAAATTCAGACATTCCTTCGCTGTACCACAAAGGAATTTGAAGTGCGTTACCACTTAAACGCGACTGTACATTTCCGCCATAAAACATGTCATTCATAACAGCATGTACAAGCTCATGATGTAGCGTACTTCGAAATTTCGCATAATTCCCATCAAAAGGCATGGTAATGCGGTTTTTATACGCATCAGTAACTCCGCCAATTCCTTCGGCATCAACAGGCAATGGCACTACATTCGTCTGAGAAAAATCATTATGAGAATCATAAATGATAACCTGTATACGATCTGCAATCTCATGATCGAAATCCTCACTCAACTGCTGGTAAGCCGATTCCATCGAATAAGCAGTAAAATTAGCCAGATCATAGTTCTTGGTCTTATAATAGTAAATATCGAAATGCTCAGACTGCACATACCGCCAATCGAAGTCGTTATACTGCACCCTGTTTTTCCCAAATGAAAAGTATTGGGCCTGTGCCTCTTGCACCAACCCACCAACAAAAGCAGTAAGAAATAGGGCTATCAGAAATTGCCGAAGAAGTTGAGATAATTTCATAAGTGGATACGCATTTTAGTTAACTACCGTCATCTACAAGTTTTAAATCTATTTGTCGTGCCTTTATATCTGTTCTAACGACTTTAACACGAATTTCTTTCCCCAGTTGATATTTTTTACCGTGATTTCTACCAATCAGGCAATGCTGCTTTTCATCATATTCATAATAATCATCATCAAGATCACTAACACGAACCATACCTTCACAGTGAATATCTTTCAAATCGACAAAGATACCACCGTCCATAACGCCACTGATAACACCCTCAAAATCTTCTCCCAAGTGTTCACTCAGGTATTCAACCTGTTTCAACTTAACAGAATCTCGTTCAGCCTCAATAGCAGCACGTTCTCTTTCACTACAATGCGATCCCAGCTGTTTAAGTTCATTATGAGAATAACTGGGTTTGCCAGCCAGGTAGCTTTTCAATAAGCGATGCACCAGCACATCCGGATAACGCCGAATAGGACTGGTAAAGTGTGCATAATTTTCAAAACCCAGCCCAAAGTGTCCAATATTATCAGGGCTGTATTCTGCTTTCGACATTGCGCGGAGCATTAAATCATTAATTGTCAACTCCAGCGAGGTGTCTTCAATCTGTTCTAATAAAACATTTATTGCTTTGGAGCTTACCGTCGGACTGTCAATATGAAAGTTGATCCCGATCGGTTTCACATTTTCCTCAATATTCTTGAGCTTATCAAGGTCCGGCTGATCGTGAATACGATATAAAAACGGATACAGATCTTTTGACTGTTCTTTATTGGATTGCTTTCGCAGATCATCAATATACTTGGCAACCGTCCTGTTGGCCATAAGCATGCACTCTTCAATCAATCGGTGAGCAAACAGCCGTTCTTTAAGTTTTACATCAATAGGCTTACCGTTTTCATCCAGTACAAATTTTGGTTCGGGCGTTTCGAAATTGATGCTGCCCTCGCGAAATCGTTTATCCAAAAGCACCTGCGCTAAGTTAGCAGCCGTTTGGATTTCATCTGCATATTCACTGTCTTTGCCATCAATAATTTCCTGCGCCTGTTCGTAGGTTAAACGCTTGTTGGAATGAATAACCGTTTCTTCAATAGAATAATCTACCCGCTTACCATTGGGCGTAATTTCCATAAAACAACTAAAAGCCAGCTTGTCTTCCTCTGGATTCAAACTACAGACATCATTACTGAGAACCTCTGGTAACATTGGAATCACCCTATCCACTAAATACACACTGGTAGCACGATGTTCGGCCTCATCATCGAGCACTGTATTGCTCGGCATATAATGAGTTACATCAGCAATGTGCACGCCCAAATAGTAATTACCGTTATCAAGCTTTTTTATGCTCAATCCGTCATCAAAATCTTTAGCTGTATCGGGATCAATTGTCAGCACAACCTCATCACGCATATCGCGGCGGCGTTCAATTTCCTTCTCTGTAATTTCCCGATTGATATCTGCAGCATATTCTTCAACTTCTTCGGGAAAACCGGCTTTAATTTGATTTTCGGCTAATATCGAAAGAACGTTGGCATCATTCGTTCCCTCTTCTCCAAGTACTTCCACTATTTTCGCTTCCGGTAGTGATTTGGGATGCACCCAGTCTACCAACTCAAAAACCACTTTTTCACCGGGTTGGGCCACATCAATATTATTGGGTAGTACAAAGAAATCGGTATGGGCCGATTTTTCATCAGGCTCAATAATATAATTCTGTTTACCCTGCTTCTTAAGAATGCCGACAAATATACTTCGTCCGCGTTCTACAATCTCAACAACTTTTCCTTCCTGACGGCTTTTTCTACCCTTTTTCCCTAAAAGTTTCACTTTAACAGTATCATCCTGAAGAGCCGTACCAAGGTTTTTCGAGGGCACTCGGATGTCTTCATCAAATCTTTCAGTAATAAGGTAACCTGTACCACGTCGGCTGATATCCATTTTACCAACTACGGTATTCCGATCTTTCTTTCCACTGTCACTGCCATTAGGGGAAAGCTGTACTGCCCCACCCTTCCGCTTTACAATTAAATTGCGGTCGTATAAACTATTAATGGCATCTTTTAGATGCTGATTATCTTTCTTACCATCTACCTTTAAAATATTCTGCAAAACATCGAATGGCAGATGTGCCTCCGGATTATTCTGCAAAATATCGAGGATAATATTTTCAAATGTTTCTTTCTTACTTTTTTCCATTTAACTACTAAAATAAAACTTTTAAAATTTCTTACTTCTTTTACCAAGTTGCTTCAATTTAAGCAACACAAATTTACTATTCATTGTTTGCGGAATCTTTGTTTATTCCAAAAATTCCTCTAATTCGATTTATTAATTCACTCCAAGTGTTGAACTGTACCTGCGATTCAATCCCTAATCCGTCTACATACGGTGTTACATCTCCGGCTTGCGGACTTGCCTGTAGATTACTCAAGGCCTGATCTTGCCGGTGAAAAGCCGTCAATGACAATCCCTTTCTAATACGATATGTGGCATTTAAATCACCAATACGATCACCCGGTGTACTTTCCGGCCCACTTCCTGTTATTTGTCCTTCACGGCGAAAAATTAACCGATCGTTATACAATCGCAATGCAATACCTAAGTCCACTTCATTATAAGCATTCAAGTTAAAATCAATATCCAAGCGACTTACATCACTATTAAGTAACGTATTTATTTGATTAGACAGTAGCGAACTTACCTGGTTAGACAAAAATGGATTTACATAGGTAGATCCACGCGTCAGATTTTGGCTTAGCGTTGCCGTGTTGCTACCTATACCTTGTGTGGGAATAAATTGCCCCGTAAAAAGTATACTAGTGGCCTGCAGCAATTTTTGCTGCTCGTCTCGGTTGATTTGGTTAAGTGTATATTGCAAAGTTGAATTTGAGGAAAGCTCCATCGTAGAAGGGAGCCTAAAATAGTAATTATTTTCAACACTATTAAGCGTTCCGTTAATTTCTACAATAAGATCCACCGGTACCTGCTGACTCCCATTTTGATTTTGGTCACTCAGACCATCCTCGTTTAGCAATGTTGAGACATTGGGACGAGCATTATAAACCGCGCTAATATCTAAACGGGCGTTATCAGGCGGCCCTTCCCACACGATGGTACCTCCAGATTCCAATTGGAGACGCCGGCTTATAATCTCACCGGTTACAAACTGATAATTCCCACCATTTATGTTGTATTGTCCAAACATCTGCACGTCCTGATCCTGCATGGTGATACGAAGTTGCCCAGTCCCCTGTGCGGTAAGTACTTCTCCAGTAACGGGATCAAAAATAAGGTTTACACTTAAATTCTCGGGTGCGTTAAAGCGAAGATCCAGATCAAAACGCTCGGTGAATGTCAACTCTTCAAGAGCCTGCTCCAGTGCCTCTTCTGCCCTTTCAGATTCTTGGGCGGTGCGTTCAACAACAGATCCCGACCTCTTATATACCTCATCAAAAGAATCTACAAACCGAATAAATTTACCGCTCTCCTGTAATTCCGTCTCTTCAAGCAGTGGAATGGAAACTTCAGAGTCGCTGGTAACCTGCACGGGATTTTCCGTACGCATGTACATATCAGTATTGGATCCTGAAAGCCTTACAAGCCCGGTGCCCGAAACATTGCCATAAAATGGGATGTCTGGATCCATCTTATTATTAAGAAACTGCAAACGATTCATATCCAACGACAGATCGAGGTAGGTAATAGGATCAAAATCATTAAGATCTACCGTGCCCCAGATCGTTCCTGTACCCCCCTTGGTATCCATCACACTAAGCGAATCAAGGACCACTCCTTCATCCCTATTAAACTGTATCGGACCACTTAAAAAGTAGTTGGTATTCAAAAACTCTGGCCGGGCAAATACATTCTGGGTTTTAAACTGAGACCTAAAATCATATTCTTCTAAATTACCAGTAATATAGCCCGTTCCAGAAGCCTGTCCCTCTACCTCTGCAAAAACATTGTCGGCTATAACTGCTAAAAACCATAGGTCAACCTGATCAAAATTGGCATCAAAATAATATACTGTGTCTTGGCGGACCGTTGGATTGGGTGTTACGAAATATCCATTTAATCGAATATCTTGACCTATACCATCGTTAGATTCAAGGTAATCATCGTATTTTGTACTGTCGGTTAAAATATCAATGCGGGTATCAAACTGCTGCTTGTCGGGATTATACTTACTCTCAAAGCGCACATCTCCGATTATGCGGTTATTCATTCGAAACCGATTCACATTTAGATTACCTTGAATAGTAGGCCGGCTTGCAAGTGATTTTGTTACTAAGCTGCCGTTTAATACGCCAGCAAAATCAATTCTGCCTTTAATAAGATCCGAAATACGCTGTAGGTTTATATCACGTAACGTATATGTCAGCGAGTCGCTTCGATTAGGACTTAACCTACCTTGTAATCTGAAATATTCATTTTGATTCTGAAAGCTAAACTCATCAAAATCGACTTCTCCACTTCGGAAATACTGTAATCTGGGCGTCCGTTCGTTGACCCACGCATACTGGTTATTGCCCATAAAAAATTCTTCTACCGATACCGCTATTACCGAATCAGTAAAATTTGATCGCAGGGTCATATCAAATTGCGCATCGTCTGATATAGACCCTACATGCTGTGTAAAATAAACTGAGTCTTGTTTTACAGACAGATCAAATACAGTCGAATCTAAATCGGCCGATTCCGTTTCAATTCTAGATATCTCGGCTTCCCAGTCAACCGATGAAAATTCACTTAATGTGCGATCACTCCTGAAACTGGCGGTAAACTGGGTATTGGCATTACGAAAATTAAAATTATTGAATGAAAGAGTATCTGATGTCATCTCCGCTGATAAAAGCAGTCGAGTCCCATCTGTATTTACGTTAAAAGTAACATCCGATTCGGCATAAAGGGTGGGAAATTGCGGCAGATATTTTTTGAGCAACCCCAAATCTTTTGTTTGTAAATTTCCATCCACAACTACATTCCTATCTTTTGGCGAACCATTTAAAGAATCAGTAATGATCGGCTGAGTCATCAATATTTCAGAGTCAAATCTACTTTTGAGGTACGAACTCCAAAACCTTGTTTGCGAAATCACATCAGCCGGCGTAACCTCACCACTTATATTCAGATCAAGCAGTGAGCTTGTAAGTCGAAACTGTCGAGTTGAAGCATCAGGCGAATTTAAATCCATATAAACCTGATGGGCACGTACGGTATCGCCATTAATAACGGAAGGAGCTACATCAAGATTCGCCTTGCCCTGGAGACGTTTGGGATCAAATCCCCGGAACTCTACGCTATAATCAAAATTAAGTGCGGTCTGAGCCACCGTATTTTCGGGAAAAAAATTACCCAGGTTTACATTTCCGGCATCCCCATTTATTGTTACCGTTCGATCCTCAGCATTAAAGTCTATCGATGAGGAACCCTGCAAAAACTCATCATTATTACGGTATTCATACTTTTGGCTCCAAACCTTGTTATTCAGATTTGAGGAGAGAACTAACCGTTCAAATTGGTGGGCTCCTACTCTGCTATCCATAAATGTTGCACTCAAATCAGAAACTGCTTTGTCCAAACTAAATCCGTTTCCTTCCAGCCGGGCACTGAAATTAAGAGCAGTAGTATCTATGCGCTCAGCAAAGAAAGGACCAATATCTAATCCTTTTCCAACCAATGTTCCCTTATAATTAAATGGTTCTATAAGCTGTGTCTCTCCCTCAACCTCAAGCGATCCAAGTGCGCTCGAAAGCGAAAATTCTCCATTAATATGTTGCAAGCTGCCATTGGCCTGACCAGAAATTGCCAAACTTTGGAGTTCCTCGTTATTGGGAATAGCCAGCGAATCTAATAACTGGGAAAGGTCTTCATTTCGTAGATTTAATCCTTCAAAACGCAGTTCATATGATAGGTTTTGACGGTCAATTATATTCTTAATAAGACCACTAAAATTTACAAAACTTTCACCAATACCCAGCTCTGCACGATCTATCCAAAGGGAATCAGCAGGTCCCTCTGTCCTAAAATCAATGCTTAGAGACTTTTCAAGATCCGGGGTATAGTCCGTAAAATCAGCGATATCCTGTAGGTCGATGTCACTGGAACGAACATCCAAATCATATTGGGCAGCTTTAAACTGCTTGGTTACATCAGGCTCTAAGAGATTTACGCCATCCACTTCACCATTAAAAACAAATCGGGAACTGCCTAATGTTAGATAAAAAGAATTAAACTCCAGGAAACGATGATCGTTGTAAACCTGTCCCGATGCAGAAATATTTTCCACTTGTAGATTTTCAGACTCAGCCATAAACGATTCGATATCCAAATACCTCTGCATTTCACTCCAATCCACAAAAAGCGAAGCATTAATATTAGTCAGTGAAAATGATGACGGAAGATTGCCAATTTGATGATTGTCCGATTCGGCTTCCAGATGAACGTTGCCATTTTCGATTTTCACATTGGGAGCAATAATTTCAATTCTACTCAACCAAGGATCACCGTCTAGGCGCTGGCGTTTTTTAGTTTCCGGTCTTCCTTCAAGCAATACCAATCTTCCATTTTTATCTGATCGAAGGTTAACTTCAGGTGAATGCAAAGAAAAGCCAACAATCGACAGCTTATTTTGAAGCAATCCCCAAACATCAATTTCACTGTCAATCTGCTGAACAGATACCAACGTATCAGTATCGGTCTCACCACTGCGCAGCAAAGCAACATCGTACAAGCTCATTTGAAAAGGTAAAAAACCATCGACATCCCCAATGTTGAGTTCTGCCTTATATGTTTGTTCTATTTGCCGCTCTATACGGTCCGCCAAATAGTCTTTGGTTACATCAAGCTGTAAGATACCAATAACAATACCCGAAAGGATAACAGCGGTAAGCAATAGTACAAAGACTATCCTCCAAAAGTATTTCCAACTTTTATATAACCAGCGATAAAACACGTGCGCTCAACATTTATGTATTAAATTTATCAAGGGTGTAGCTCCAACTTTTTTTGAGCAACGAATGATCTTCACAACTGTAAAGATACGGCGATCCCCATTCATTCAACAACACTAAACGAATAGTATTATCTTTTACTTTTTTATCAGATTTCATTGCTTCCAAAAGGGCTTTAGTATCTACCGTCAACGGCGACATCTGTTTTTTATACAACGATAGGAAAGGGGAAAAACGTGCATCACTAACAGGATGTCCCAGTTCCTTCGAAAAGTGACAGGCCGCAATCATCCCAATAAAAACGGCCTCTCCATGGGTAATTTTCCCATAGCCTGATGTCTTTTCAAGAGCATGACCGAAAGTATGTCCAAAATTCAAATACGCTCGTTTACCCGCCTCAAGCGCATCTTCCTGTACAATATCAGCTTTAATTCGGACACTTTCTTCAACAACTTCAACCCAGCGCTGTTTTGGTGTTAAGGGCTGATGAATCAGCTCTTTCAACACATCAAATAGCTTGGGATTTCGGATAGCCGCGTATTTCAATATTTCTGCCATCCCTGTAATCCACTCCTTTTGTTCGAGTGTTTCCAGAAATGTGATATCCGAAAACACGGCATCAGGCTGATAAAAACTGCCAATCAGATTTTTGCCTGTAGTATGATTAACGCCCGTCTTACCACCGATTGAGCTATCCACCATCGCTAACAGCGTGGTTGGCATATGGATAAGCGGTACCCCCCGCAACACTGTGGCAGCAACGAACCCCGCAAGATCACCCGTTACTCCTCCTCCAACAGCTAAGATTGGCGTCGATCGCTCTATCCCTATTTCTAATATCTTATTCGTTAAATTGTTCCATTCCGTGACTGACTTTGAAGATTCCCCCTCCGGAACTTCAATAAGGTGAATATCTTTAAAATAACTGACTAGCTTTGATACCTTTTCGCTATGCAGTCGGTTTACATTCTCATCAATTAGAACAAAAATTCTATTTTGATTGTAGTGTGCCTCGCAATACGCTTTAAAGGATTGGCCCAACTGCTGACCAATAGTAATTTTATACTTCTGATTCAACGAAATGCCAACATCAATAATATTCGACATGGTTTCTAATCTTTTTCAGTAATTTTTCGACAATATCCTCAACACTTTTACTACCGTCATTGTGTATTTGAATCACCGCTTGCTCGTATAACGGAAGTCGTTCTTCATACAAAGCCGTCAATTCATTTTGTAGCTGTTTTCTACTCTTAGGATTTCCCTGCTCATCCAAAAGTAGCGGCCGGTTTTCGTCCTGTGATATGCGATCTAAAATAACAGAAATAGGCGTTTCTATAAAAATAAGCAGTCCATTTAATTTCACGTGGTCAACCATATGCTGATTTTGCAAGCTTCCCCCGCCAAGTGATACCACGCCGTCAAACGCTCTAATCACTTCCAGCAATGCTCGACGTTCAGCAACCCGAAAAGTTGATTCACCAGATTCCTCAAAAATTTCGGGAATTGATTGCCCGGTTTGTTCTTCGATTTTATTATCCAGATCTAAAAATGATACTTCCAACACCTTGGCTAAATTTCTGCCAATCACTGATTTCCCGGCACCCATAAATCCGCATAAAAAAATACGATAAGGTAAATTTGAAATCATAGTTATACACTTTGAGGCTTCATTGGAGGTACCATTTCAACTTGTTCGTCACGTTCAATCACAACTGCCCCCGGGGCGGCCCCCTTTGGCTTGCGGACATACTTTACTTTGGTATACATAACGGGCACCGATTTCATGCCGCGCGCCTTTGAAAAATAAGCCGCATAGCTGGCCGCTTTCAATAGGACGTGCTGCGGCGGATAATCTTTTCTGTTGCCCATTCGAATTACCACGTGCGATCCCCCCACGCCCCGGGCATGTAACCAGATATCCTCTTTGTGTGCATGGCTGGTAAGCTGATCGTTACTTTTTGCACTTTTGCCAATCCATATTTCAAATTTTCCCTCCTTGAATTTCCGAAAGGGCGAAGTAGCCTGATTATCATCCCCACTGCCATACCCAAAATCTTCAAGCTTCTGCTTATTGTCTTTCACCCAGCTATTCAAATCAGGCAAGTGATCAATTTCTTCGATCTCATCCAACAGCTCCTCAACCTGCTCAAGTTCCTTTTTTACTTTTGGCAGACGCTCCCTGGCATTTTGATACGACTTCTTGGCATCCTTCGACTTTTCATAATAGTACTCGGCATTATCAGGAATTGATTTATTTTCTTTCAAGGGGATCGAAATCTCCTCATTTTCTTCATAAAAATCCTCAATCGTAATTTCTGTCGTTCCCTCCGTAACCTGCTCATGAGCATGGGCCATCAACAAGTGCCCGTATTTCTCATACTCTTCAGCCCGTTTTAGACTTTTCTCGGCCTGCTGTAGCTGTGTTATTAAACCTTCTTTTTGGGATTTACTTCGCTCTAAAAACTGAAGAATATCCTCTTTGTTTTCATGCAGCCGACGCAAATGCACTGCATTTTTATAGGCAAAGGCAACACAATCATTGACCTCGTCACACTCTTTTTCGCTGGCAATATTCAACCACTCTTTTGACCAGAGGCAAAAGTCTCCCGTTTTTAAGACTCGGGGATGCGGATCATCCAACAACGCTTGAGTAATCTCGTTTGTAAACTCCTTTACTTGTTCCGGAGACATCTCATCAACATCGTGCTCCTCGATCAAATACGGCAACAAATTACGAGGCAGAAGCGGATTCACTTCTGTCATCTGATTTTTGGCTGATCGGTGTGGACTCACCTCCTCCATAAATGTAGGCGCTTCCGGTTTGGGAGGAGCCTCTCCTCTTACTTCAGTAGGATTCTTAAAAGCATCAACAATTAGATCCTCCTCGACCAGAAAAACATTTGGATTCCCACTGAAAAGCTTAAAAAGCAGATGCTGTCCATTCTCAAAATAGATAGATACCAACCGATCTTTATCCGCCAATTTTATATTGATAATCTTTTCGCCTTCAAGCGACTCAAAAAAGTCGATTACATTACTTTTTTTGGGCGGTCGATAGAAATCCAAAAACAGCGCTGTCTCTCTCGGATTCGCACTAAAAATCAGTCGCGAAGTCTCGTCATCCCGGCCAATGTACATATGGAGTACATCTTTGTGGGGAGAAATAGCAAAACTAAAAAATGCACCCTCAATTTTTTCTTTTATCTCGCGGTTTAAATATATTAGCGTGTAAAAGTTGTTCATGCTTTAAAGAGACGTTCTGGAACGTAAAATTTTGAACTTAATAGGTTGAAATAATGACATATCCGATATTCAACTCTGTAGTAAACCGGATAGAAAGTGACTTAAATGAGAGAGACTTAACTATTAATACCTTTCGCACTTGGAATGAAGATAGAATAAATGCAACGGGACTGGAAATTGAATTTGATCTCAAACCAAAATCCGATTTTCTAAAAGCATTATCCATAAATTTTGACTGGGATCGATTCCGGGAAACGGTGTTGGCAAAACAGCTGCAAGGTATGGAAGAACATCCCTTTTTACAGGAAGATAAAATGGTTAGCGCATCCATTTCGCCAGCAATCGATATTGAAATCACCTGGCTGTTTGATGAAAAAGCTCCCCATCCTACATTGGCAGCCCATAACGGTCACCATCGCTTAGAAGATGCCAGCCAGTGGATGGAGCAAATAAGCAAGGAAGTCAACGAATTATTGTCCGATGATGACATCATCACGCGTTGGCATGTTGAGGTTGAAGGATCTGAAAGCGGCAAATATCTATCCGCTGTTAACCTGATATCCTACTTCCAATATACCCTTCAAGATATGAATAGCCTCAACGATGTGCACGATTTTGTGAGTCGCTGCCTGCAAGAACTGCTCGTAAAAGCAAACCGCGTGTTACGAATTGCAGACCAAACGCTGGAATCACAAGCTGCATAAATTACGTAACTACAACTTGATTATATAAAAAAAGCCTTCAGAAAATATGAAGGCTTTTTTGCAAAATCTTATCTTAACACTATTTCTTTTTGTGTCGATTTTTACGCAACCGTTTTTTGCGCTTATGCTTAGCAATTTTTGATCGTTTTCTTTTCTTTCCACTTGGCATAATAATCACCTCAATTTTTTTATTCGTCGATACCATTGGCATCCGGGATAATAATAACTAATCAAGATACGAATATCCCCAGAATAAAACCCAAAAAATAAGACTCAAATAAAACGGCTGTCTATCCCTCCTCATCTTCCATAACCGATTCATTAACAGCCTCTTTAAAATCTTTCGACATTTTTAGCACAGGCACGTACTGCTCTGGCACAATCACTTCTTCGTTTGTCTTCGGATTTCGGGCCACACGTTGAGCTCGCTTTACTACCTTAAAGGTCCCGAATCCTCTCAACTCTATATGTTCGTTGCGTTTCATTGCATCAATAACCGTTTCCATAAAGCCGTTAACTACAGCCTCGGTTTCAACCTTTGTAAGTCCTGTTGAAGATGCAATTACATCAACAATGTCTGCTTTTGTCATATAACGTCACCTTTTTATAATCACTATTAACCATTGTTCCTTTTAAATATAAGTACATTAATCAACTATAACGATTGCACTTACATATAATCATTTTAACGTTTTTTAATGGTTTGTCATAGCAGATTATCAATTAAACTTAAAAAATTCGAAAATCTTTTTATACCTTCCGCTTGATTGTTTCTAAAAAATAACCACAAGAATATTTATTAAAACATGGAAACATTTGATCAAATTATAAGCTGGCTTGTAGATCTCATCTGGAATACTCCCGAAGCCATGCCCGCCATGGTGGTCATATTATTGGCCTTCGGAATCTATATAACAGTACGTTTAGGCTTTATTCAAATTCGAAGATTCGGTCACGGACTCAAAGTTGTAACCGGCTTTTATGATGATCCTGAAGACGAGGGGGACATTAATCACTTTCAAGCTCTAACCACAGCCCTGTCGGCAACGGTAGGTATTGGTAACATTGCGGGGGTAGCACTTGCCATACACTACGGTGGACCGGGCGCATTATTCTGGATGTGGGTAACAGCTTTATTTGGAATGGCGATCAAATTTACCGAGGTAACACTGGCTCAAGAATATCGAGGATCAAATCCTGATGGTACCGTCTCAGGCGGACCGATGTACTATATTGAAAAAGGACTTGGAGAAAACTGGAAATGGTTGGCTATAGCATTTGCCATTTCTGCTGCTATTTGTGCATTTCTTACCGGTAATGCCGTACAGGCCAATACGGTTGCCGATGTTATGAAAACGGATTTTCAAATTCCCGTTTGGATAACAGGACTTATTACAGCCAGTTTAGTTGCAGCTGTTGTTCTTGGCGGTATTAAACGAATTGGAAAAGTAACATCGCGCCTCGTCCCATTTATGGGCATTATCTATGTATTAGGCGCTTTAGTTATTCTTATGATCCACTACGATGCTGTCATTCCTTCACTTGTGGCTATTGTCAGCAACGCTTTTAATCCAACAGCCGGAGCCTTGGGCGTTGGCTCGGGAGCGCTGATATTTACACTGAGCTACGGTGTTCAGCGAGGCTTATTCTCTAACGAAGCAGGCCAGGGATCAGCTCCTATTGCCCACTCGGCAGCAAAAACCGACCAGCCTGTTCGCGAAGGTGTTGTTGCACTGCTCGAGCCTTTTATTGATACCCTTGTTATCTGCACAATGACCGGACTGGTAATTATTTCTACCGGTGCTTGGGATATGCAGCATAAATCATCCATTGATCCCACTGCTGACATTGTCTCCTACACCTACACCCAAACAACGGATGGCACAGAACAGGCCGAAGATGCGCCCGTGCTTTATTTTGAAAACGGAGTACCTACCAATGGAGAAATGACACACTATGAGGCTCCTGTTGACACAATGTTTACTGATGAAGCCTACACTACGCCATTTAACGGTCGTATTGAATTGTCGCCCCGACAAAACGACGACAGCTATCAAGGGACTGCTGTATATTCTTCTGATGATTCTCAATTGAATAATCTCCACGGTGGAGTCGTTCAAAACGGTGCCCCACTGACATCAGCCGCTTTTGAACGGGGATTAGCACCTATTTTCCCGGGTGGCGGATATCTGGTGACTTTTGCCGTGCTTCTGTTTGCTATATCAACTTCCATAAGCTGGAGTTACTACGGCGACCGTGCCGCGCAATATCTGTTCGGCTTTGAGTCCATCTTCTGGTACCGCCTCGCTTTTGTAGGAATGCACTTTTTCGGCGCTGTTGTTACTCTCACGACCATCTGGGCGTTCGGTGATGTGATGCTGGGTCTGATGGCCTTTTTCAACATCATTGCACTATTTGCTCTGTCAGGAGTTGCTTACAAAATCACCAAGAAATACTTTGAAAATCCAGATGTATAATCACAACTATTATGTCTGATTTCAAGAATGTAACGCTAATAAAACATCCCGTAGTCAACAGAGATTTAACGATACTGCGGGATGTAAATACTAACATCTCTGAATTTAGGGCAGCTATTAAGCGTATAGCTATGATTCTGGCTTATCACGCGCTAAAGGAACTGCCCCAAACTACCTTTGAGGTCGAAACACCGATCCAAAAAACAACCGGATACGATATTGATCAGGGGGTGATGGTGGTTCCGATATTACGTGCCGGTCTCAGCCTTTCTGACGCCCTCCTTCAATTTATTCCAGATGCCCGCGTTGGCCATCTGGGTATGGAACGAGATGAGAAAACACATCAGCCGGAAGACTATTATTCCAACATTCCAGATGGCGTTGAAGATGACATGGTGCTTGTGGTAGATCCCATGTTGGCAACCGGGGGCAGTGCCCACGATGCCCTCTCCTTTTTAGAAGATAAGGGAGCACAACATTTACGGTTTGTGTCGTTAATTTGTGCGCCTGAGGGATTGAAAAAACTCGAAGAAGAACATCCCAATGTACATACCATAACCGCAGCTATCGATGATCATTTAAACGATGATGCCTTTATCGTACCCGGATTAGGTGATGCAGGTGACCGATATTTTGGAACAACATAACAAGCTTCTTTCCTTTTTCTTATGCTTGCTAATTATAGCGGGCATTTCCTCGTGTGGTGATCTCTCGCAGGAGGAGTCACAGCAGGTTGACAAAGCCCTAAAAGATTCACTCACCTCTTCCACAGAAACCTGGGATGTGGATATGGAGATTATGGAAAATGGGCAAAAAAAGGTCCGGCTATGGGGATCTTATGCAGCTACTTTTTCTAACGATGACAAAAACGAGACCCGGATTAAGGGCCCGGTTACTGTTCACGTTTTCGATTCTGTTGGAGCTGTAAAAACAAAAGTATATTCAAACAGGGCAGTATATAAACCCGAAGATACGATTTTTGAACTGTTTGGGGATGTTCAGGTCGAAACAAGAGATAATCGCCATCTCAACTCGGAATATTTAGAATGGAACCAATCCACTAATAATATCAGTACACCCAAATTTGTCATAATTAAAACACCTACCGACAGCATTGCGGGTACCGGTTTCGAGGGTGATACAGACTTAGTGGACTATACCATAAAAGAACCAAAAGGACGCGTAATCGTTGATTAAATGATCTACAAAACTATCCAGATATCACCTAAAATTATTGTTCTGCTACTTTCTTTTTTAGCAGTTCAATGGGTTGGATGCAATCAGGATGTGCAAGCACAAAATCAGGTTAATATTTTAGAAGCCGATAGTATTCAGGGTGGACAGTACGAAGGCGAAAGAGTGCAAAAAATCTTGGGGGATGTTCATCTGCAAAGCAAAAATATGGAAATGTATTGTGACAGCGCCTACCAGTTTGTCAATAAAAATGAGATCCGCGCTTTCGGTAATATTCAAATTGAAACCGAAACCGAAAAAATTTGGGCCGATACCCTAAGATACTACACCAACATTGATTTTAGTCAGTTGCGTGGACGAGTTATTATTGAAGCAGACAGCACTACCCTCTTTGGGAATAGCGTTGATTACCGCTTTACGACCAAAGTGGCCAATTTTCTTGATGAGATCCGACTCGAAGATCAACGTGGTACATTAGTAGCAGATTCAGGATTTTACTATCGAGAACCCGATAGTGCTAAATTCTATGGAAAAGTACAGATATCCGACTCTCTTCAATATCTTGAAGGGGATTCCCTGTTCAGCAATCGAGAAACAAAGTATTACGAACTCTACGGCGATGTTTTTGGGGATGACCAAGAAAACGACTCAATGATTATGGGACAATATCTGGAAGCTGATTCTACCGGTCAGCGGTTGCTTGAGGGCAATGCATGGCTTAAGAGTTTCCAACACGATACTGCCGATACCGCCAACGCCGATACTACGCACATCAGGGCCAAAACCATATTATCAAAGGAGCAGCGCACGCCAACCGATACTACGGCTATCGTATTTGGATACGACAGCGTGCGCATCTGGTCCCCCTCTTTTGCATCCGTATCAGACACCTCAAAATATACCGACAGCAAAGAAACGTTTGAACTTTGGTCCAACGCCAAATCATGGCATAAGCAGGTTCAACTAACGGGACCTTATATCAGAGCTAAAATTATAAATGGCGATATTGACAGCTTAATTTCTCATCCCAAGCCCTTTTCTGTTCAGCAAGACACCAGTATTGGTCGCTTAAATCAGATTACGGGAGATACTCTTCACGCTGATTTTAAAGATGGTGCATTAAACGAAATTTACGTTTTTGGAAATTCCAAGCTACTACGCTTTACTAAAAATGATCAGGATGAACCTGACGGGGCTGTGGATCTATCTGCACCAAATATTCGCATCTTTTTTGAGAATGGACAGCTTGCAAGAATGAAAGCTATTGGTGCCGTAAATGGTTCGTACCTGCCGGAAAGCGACAAGACCAAAAACCGTCGTCTTGATGGATTCAGCTGGAATCCAGACCAGCGGCCACAGCGTCCCGAAGAAAAAATGCAGCGCCGTTTTCCGCCGATTCGAGAAGAACTCTTTTTTGAATTGCCGCGTCGATTTATCCTCCACCTCAAAGAGAATCATCCCAAAAGCAAGTGGCTGAAACAGAATTAAGATATACAGCACTTTGGAAGTGCCGTATATCTTGAAGTGTCCTATTTTTTTGTTTTATGATTCAAGCCTCCTGCATATCCATCGTCTCTTCCATTACGCGCTGTTGGATATCGTGCGGTACCTGGTCATAATGCGAGAACTCCCGACTATATCGGGCACTGCCTTGAGTTATAGATTTAAGCCGTGTAGCGTAATGATCTAATTCCTCGAGCGGAACCTGGGCTTTAATTTTCTGGATAGATCCCTCCGAATCCATTCCCATAATCTGTCCACGCCGTGTGCTGATATCGCTCATTACATCTCCCATATAATTAGCCGGCACCGTAACTTCAATATTATAGACAGGTTCCATTAACTTGGGTTTTGCATCCATAAATCCCTTTTTAAAAGCCATGAGCCCCGCAGTTCGGAATGCCGCATCATTGGAATCCACGGAATGCATATCCCCATCATACACCGAAATACGCAGATCACGAACACGGCAGTTACTGAGTGGACCGGTTTCCATTTTCTCCATAATACCCTTTAGAATCGCCGGCATAAAACGGTTATCTATCACGCCGCCCACAATACAATTTCGAAAGATTAGCTTACCGCCCCATTCTAGATCTATTTCCTGCGTATCGCGTACCTTCAAGTTGTCGTGTTCGGGCATGTTATCCGTTAGCGGTTCCATCAGCATCGACACCACAGCGTATTGCCCTGCTCCGCCAGACTGCTTTTTATGTTTGTACTCTGTCCGAACGGATTTTGTAATCGTCTCACGATACGGGATTTTTGGCTGGATGTATTCCAGTTCCAGACCAAACCGTGTTTTTAACGCATATTTGATCACTGCCAGATGCTCCTCTCCCTGTCCGTGAACAATGATCTGTTTCAACTCTGGGCTGTGCTCAATTTGCATTGAGGGATCTTCGCGCTGCAGCTGATGCAAAGCGTTACCCAGCTTATCTTCCTCTCCCTCATGTTTTAACTTGATAGCCGTACGAATGACAGGCTCAGGAAAATGAATCGGCTCAATCTCTATTTCTCCGCCTTTAGGGTGCAGCGTATCATTAACACCAGTGTTCTTCAATTTTACAGCAGCTGCCAAATCTCCGGTCGGTATCTTATTAGCCTCCCCGCGTTTATTCCCATTTACCCAGTAAAGTCCGGAGAGGCGCACACCACTTCCCGTAGTGTGATTGATAAGATCCTGCCCCGATTTTACGGTCCCTCCGTAGGATTTAAAATAGAGCATATCTCCCACATGCGATTCCGAACTATTCTTCCATATAAACATCAACGGATCGCCATCCGTATTCGGCTCAATATCTTCACCATCGACAGATTTGGGCGGATTTGCTTCAAGCGGATTCGGTGCTACATTTCCGAGAAATCCCATTACGCGACCAGTACCCATATTACGTTTGGCACAGCAGCAGAAAAGCGGAAATATATCCCGGTTCAACAGGGATTGATGCAGTCCTTCTCGCATCTGGCTTTCCGTAAGCTCTCCCTGCTCCAAGTACAAATCCAAAAGCGTCTCATCATTTTCAGCCACCGCTTCTACCAATTCATTATGCAACAGCTCAGCCTGCGATTTATGCGAATCCGGAATGGGCAATTTATCGGGCTTGCCGCCATCCTCCGGAAATTCGTACATCGTCATTTTCAAAACATCAATAATAGCATGAAAATCTTCGCCCTCACTGTAGGGATATTGAACCACAACTACTCCACGACCGAATCGCTCTTTAGCCATATCCACCGTCTTCTGGAAATCGGAATAATCGTTATCCGGTTTATTTACAATAATAAGCGATGGGATATTATACTTCTCAGTGTATTTCCAATGCAGTTCAGTACCCACTTCCACCCCATATTCGGCATTCAACGCAAATATAGCTGTGTCGGCCACTCGTAACGGTCCAACGACTTCTCCGATATAATCAGCTGTGCCGGGCGTATCGATTAGATTTATTTTACTCCCCCTCCAATCCAGATTTAAAAGGCTTGAAAACACCGATTTTTCTTTTTCGTGTTCAACTTCATGATAATCCGAAGAAGTATTTCTCTGCTCAATAGAACCACGCCTCTTTTTACTTCCGGATTCAAAAAGCATCGTTTCTGCCAGCGTGGTCTTACCCGATCCGGCATGGCCCAGAAGCACTACATTTCTAATTTTTGATGGCTTGTAAACATTCATAGGCTACCTCTGTTTTTAGATGAAGGGAAACACCAAAGCTCTTTGGCATTTTACCATGCCAACGGTAATTTTTTGAAAGGCTAACTTGTAACATGGCTTTTTTAACCATTGCTCACTCCGGTGTGTTGGATTGTCTTTAGACAAGTAAGGCAAAAAAAGATTTGAACTCAATACTTTGTACGAAATTTGGTAACATTAGCTGCTAAAGAAATCTAAACTTGATCTATTCATGAAACGCATTTTACTTATCCAGACGGGCGGCACTATTGCCATGGATGCCAGCGACAATGAAAAACCTACGCTGAATCCCGAAAAGTGGACCGAGCTGATGTACCAAGCTATTCCCGAACTTTCAGAAATTGCTGATATAAAAATGGAGCGGCTCTTTTTTGAGGACAGCTCCGATATCAACAAAAAACACTGGGCAGCATTAGCAGAATTTATCCGCAACAATTATGAAGAGTATGACGGATTTGTAATTCTACATGGCACCGATACCATGGCTTATACGGCATCTGCGCTATCATTTTCGTTACAGGGATTGGATAAACCCATCATCCTGACCGGAAGCCAGGTACCCATGAGCAACATCCGAAGCGACGCCCGTCGCAACTTGGTTAATGCTATTGAGATGGCAACCCTGTCTCTGCCCGAAGTGGCGATCTGTTTCAACGATTTTGTGTACCGCGGCAATCGGGCGACCAAAATGAGTATCGGCGATTTTGATGCCTTTGCATCCCCAAACTATCCGCCCCTGGCAGAAATCGGACTAAATATTGAGATTCGTGATCATCTACATGCTCCTTCAAATTCGCTGGAAGTTGCAACCGATTTTTCTGATCAGGTTTTTCTCTTGAAGATCTATCCCAATTTGAATCCTAATTTCCTGAGTCAAATTGATTTTGGTAACAATCGAGCACTCATTATTGAGGCGTTCGGGAGCGGAAACTTTCCCATCCATGGCGAACAAAGTTTGTTGCCTTTCTTCCAGAAGTGTCTTCAGGATGATATCTTATTGATAATCACTTCGCAGGCCGCCTACGATGCAGTGGAGCTCAATAATTACGAGAGCGGACGCAAAGCACTGGAGCTGGGAGCACTTAGCGCAAAAGATATGACGACCGAAGCAACGCTCACAAAAATAATGTATCTTCTTGCCAAGCATGACGATAATAAAACAGTAGCCGAGCAGTTTAACAGGAATTTAGTTGGAGAAATGACGGAGTAATTATGTTTTTTGTTTTTGATGTTGAAACCATCCCCGATTTTGAATTTGTACGTCAGGTTATCGACAATCCTGAGACCAATGATGATGAACTCCTGATACAAGCCAGCGAAGATTTAGCGCGCAACTCGTCGGGATTTTTACCGCCAATGTACCACAAGATGATCTCTTGGGTGGGCTTGTGGATCGAAAACAATGGCATGCCCAAGCAAAAAGTGGGCTGGCACGGCACGAATGAAAAAGAGGGACTCGAAAAGCTTTTTGACGCCCTCAGCACCTACAAGGATTTTGGATTGGTACATCACAACGGACGCGGTTTTGATTTACCGCTACTCACCTATAGAGCCCTTAAGCATGGGCTACAGATGCCAAAGCGCCTAAATCACTATGATATCAAATATCGCTATAGCAACGACAATGTAGATCTGCTGGATGAATTCAGTAATTACGGGGCAAGCTCGTGGCCCAAACTTAAGCATTTGGGCTACCTTATCGATATCCCCTTTAAACAAACCGGTGAAGGAAACGAGGTGCTTAAGATGTTCCGTGAAGATAAACTGGCTGAAATTGAGCACTATTGCTACGAGGATGTAATGGCAACCTATGTCGTTTGGCTACACCTAAAATATACCGTCGGCGATATTGACAAGGAGCTGTTCGATAATCTTAATGAGCGTGCCATGAATAAGCTCAACGAAATTCAGGACGGATAATATAGGTTTTACTCTATACTCATTACTTCCAGCTCAGTACTAAATCTTTGTACCATCTTCAATTACTTCCCCTTTGGGAATAATTACAATGCCATCTACAACATGGTAGTGCTCATATTCCCCGTCTTCGAGATGATCGCCACCGGCTATTCGGACATCATCACCGATTTTGACATTTTTATCGATAATGGCGTTGCTGATAAAACAGCGCTGGCCAATACCCATGGGAGGATTATCATCCGTACTTTGTTCGATCTCTTCCTGTGACTGAAAGAAATCGTTACCCATAATAATAGAATGTTCTATCGTGGTCCCCTTGCCTATTCGTGATCGAATACCAATAACGGATCGCTCAATACGACTGGCCTCAACCAGGCAACCTTCGGCCAATACCGAATGATCAAAGGTTGTTCCCGACAATTTAGATGCAGGGAGCATGCGAGCATGGGTGTAGATAAAGTCCTCGTTATCGTACAGGTTAAACTGAGGCAGATCATCGGTAAGGGCAAGGTTCGCTTCAAAGAATGATTTTATTGTCCCGATGTCAGTCCAGTACCCGTCAAACTCATAACTTTGTACCTGGTAGTCCTCCTTAATAGCTTCGGGAATAATCTCCTTACCGAAATCGGTAGCATCTTCGTATTCATCAAACAGATCATTGAGAATATCTTTTTTAAAGATATAAATACCCATTGAAGCCAAATATTCCCTTCCATCTTTTTTAAACTTATCAGTGGTATCTGACTTCCATTTATCTAACTCTTCGTAATCAGGTTTTTCAACAAAGCTTTCGATAAAGCCTTCCTTATTAGTTTTCATGATGCCAAAGCCAGTAGCATCCTCCGCTACAACGGGAATAGTACCAATGGTAATATCCGCATCATTATCTTCGTGCTTTTTCATCATCTTGCGATAATCCATCTGGTAGAGCTGATCTCCGGATAAAATAAGCACATGCTCGTGACTGTGGTTTTCCATATGATGGATGGATTGCCGAACCGCATCAGCCGTACCCTGATACCAGTTTTTACTGTGCGGTGTCTGCTCGGCAGCCAGAATATCCACGAAGCCTCTGCTGAACACATCAAAATTATAGGAGTTTTTGATATGCCGATTTAATGAGGCGGAATTAAATTGTGTAAGCACGTAAATACGACGGACGCCAGAGTTAATACAGTTCGAAATAGGAATATCAACCAACCGATACTTACCCGCCACCGGTACCGCCGGTTTTGACCGCATCTTGGTTAATGGAAATAATCGTGTTCCCTGTCCACCGCCTAAAATAACTGCAATTACTTTTCTACGCATAAATATTGTTTTTTCTATAAGTTTATTACTCTTCAATCAGCTCGGTATACATTTTAATATATTCTTTGGCCGAGGCATTCCAAGAAAAATCCAAATTCATAATTCTTTTACGGATACCCGCCATTTTTCGACCATCTTTAAATAAATCTATCGCCCTTTGTACGGCATCCTGCGCGGCATGAAAGGTAAAATCGTTGAATGTTATTCCATAACCATCATCTCTGCTGATATCCACCACGGTATCCTTCAACCCCCCAACATTACGCACAATCGGTACAGTTCCGTAGCGCATGCAATACATTTGATTTAATCCGCAGGGTTCAATGCGCGAAGGCATAATCATAAAGTCGCTGCCGGCATAAATCTGATGCGCCAGCGGCTCATTATAATCCAACGTAGCATCGAAATAACCGATAAAACGATTACTCATAGACTCAAACTGATGGTGTAGCTCGCGATCACCGGTGCCCAAAATTATAAAGTTAACTGACTGTTCGGACTCCAAATATGAACGAAATAGATCAGGCAACAGATCCGCTCCCTTTTCATATACCAGCCGACCAATAAATGATATAGTCGGATACTGGGGGTCCAGACCGAACTTTTCGCAAAGTACCTTCTTGTTTTGTCGCTTTCCGTCAGCAGTCTTGCGCTTATTATAAGAATGGGCAATCATCGGGTCGTTATCAGGATCCCAGACATTGTTATCAATACCGTTGATAATACCGCGTGACTTCTGCTGCTCATCTTGAAACAGCCATTCTAAACCGTTGCTATTGTATGACAACTCTTTCATATATGATTCAGAAACTGTGGTAATCTGCCAACAAGTTTTAAGTCCCGCTGCAAGACAGTTTAATTTACCATCCCAATCGAGCAGACCAAAATTGCGCTCATCAAAGTTCGGCAATAAATGGGCTTTCCCACGATCGTACGCACCGTGATACTCCGCATTATGGACTGTAAGTACTGTGGGAATATGTTTTAAATCATTATAACGATAACACTCGGTGAGCATAAAGGGCACCAGCCCGGTATGATGATCATGGCAGTGCAGCAGATCCGGCTTATCTTTCATCCCGCTAAACCAGTCCAACACAGCGATTTGAAAACTGGCAAAACGCTCAAAATCATCCCAATAGCTGTTGCCCGTATCAGCATCGGTATAAATGCCGGGACGATCGAAGCGGCCGGGAATATCTACCACATATAGCGGAAATCCGAGCGTATCTTCCGTTTCTCGCTCGATCGAGAAATCGAACTGCCAATCTCCCAGCGGTGCACTGCCTTTCAACACGATCTCAAACGTGTGATTGTCTATCCATTCATTGGCATATTTAGGCATCACGACCGACGCTTCGGCTACTTCTTTATTGAGATATTTTGGCAGCGCCCCGACCACATCGGCCAACCCGCCTACTTTTGCAACGGGATAACATTCGGCACTTAGATGAAATACTTTCATTTTTGAAATAGAGTTAGAAATAAGCTGTAAAACTCTTTGCAGAACAATATTTTACCGCAGTAATATTATGTTGAAATAATCAAAACTTTATGCTTCAATCAAAATCTTTCTTTATCTAAAACTTTATCCTACTTTCAGTGAAAAATAATTATCTATCACGCATATGGCTGTAATAGAAGTAAAGAACATTTCAAAATCGTTTGGCGATACACGAGCCGTTGATAATGTGAGTTTTGAAATTCCAAAGGGCCGCATTTTTGGCTTGCTCGGTCCAAATGGCGCCGGCAAGACAACGGCTATCCGTATTATCAACCACATACTCATTGCCGACAGTGGTACAGTAACTATTAACGGCTATCCCGTAAGTTCAAAGACGCAAAGCATGATTGGCTACATGCCCGAAGAGCGCGGGCTATACAAAAAAATGAGAGTGGGTGAACAGCTCATCTACCTTGCACAACTCAAGGGACTATCATACGAGGAATCTAAAAAGAAAATCCGCTACTGGCTGGATCGTTTTGAAGCGGCTGCCTGGTTCGATAAAAAGGTCGGGGAACTCTCCAAAGGAATGTCTCAAAAAATTCAGTTCATCGCTACCATTGCGCATAATCCCGATATCTATATCTTCGATGAACCGTTTAGCGGCCTCGATCCCATTAACAGCGAAATGCTTAAAGAGATTGTCATCGAACTGCGCGACAATGGTAATACCATTTTATTTTCAACGCACCGCATGGAACAAGTCGAACAGATGTGTGATGATATCTGCCTTTTTAATAATGGAAAGGCCGTACTGAATGGAAAACTACGCGAGATAAAGCAGCGCTATGGCAAAAACACTATCAATATTGAGTTTGAAGGTGACGATGCTTTTCTCGATGAACTACAAGATGTGCGCATCAACAATCGATCAGCTAATTACGCCGAAATTCGAGTACTCAACGGGCAATCCATGCAGGAGATCCTCAAGAAAGCCATGAATCACGCCGAAATTTATAAGTTTGAGCGCGTCGAACCTTCCCTTACCGAAATCTTTATCTCCACCGTTGGCGAAGATAATATTAACCCAAAAGAATTGAGCTAATTCATGAGTTTGCGTCAGATTTTACTCGTACTCAAGCGGGAATATATAACCCGTATACGTTCTAAAGCCTTTATTCTTGCTACTCTTTTAATTCCATTGGGGATGGTCATCTTTTTTGGAATTGTAGTGGGCATTTCACTGTGGGATTCCGATACCGAGCAGACCATCGGTATAGCTGATAGAACTGAAGTGCTTTATCCGCGCCTTCAAGAAATCGCTTCCGAACGCTATCAAAACTTATCTGATCTTGCCGAAGATTCTTTACAGGCATTAGTGCAAGGCGAAGAAATCGATGGATTTATCGTTCTTGAAGAAACTCATATAGAAGGACAAAAAGATCCGGAATATATTTCAAGTGGCAGTGGCGGTCTCAAACTGCAAAATACCTTGCGTACTGATTTGCGGGAAGTTATTCGTAATGAGCGGCTTGCTCGGGCCGACGTATCTGAAGATGTTCAAAAAATTTATGAAAGTGATATCACCTTAACGACAACAAAACTCACCGAATCAGGCGAAGAAACCGAAGACGATACCGGCTTTTTAACCATTGTTGGTTTTATTATGGGAGCTATTATTTTTGGTGCCATTTCAGGATACGGCGGTCTTATTACACGAAGCGTAATAGAAGAAAAAACCAATCGAATTATTGAAGTGATTGCCTCATCAGTAAAACCTATCGAACTGCTTTTTGGAAAATTGGCAGGAATAGGAGCTTTGGCTCTTACTCAAATGACTTTTTGGATAGCTTCTCTGCTTGGATTTGCCGCAGCAGCGGGACCGTTGGCGGGAATATTTCTCTCCGAGCAGATGTCAAATATGCCCGAAACAGCCCAAACGGCACAAGCCCCACAAGGTATTGACCCCGAAATGTTTTCAATTCCCGCTATTGAAACCTCACTGATTATCTACTTTGCTATCTTTTTTATCCTCGGATATCTGATTTACGCTTCCATTTTTGCGGCTATCGGCTCGGCCGTAGATTCTGAGGCCGATACCCAGCAATATGTCCTTCCGGTTATGGTTCCTATTTTTGTGGCCTATATCATCATGTTCCAAACAATGAACAATCCCGATGGCACGCTTTCAGTTATTGGTTCACTGATACCCTTCTGCACGCCCATTGTAATGATTACTCGTATCGCCATTACGGATGTCCCCTTTTGGCAAATCTCTCTCTCAATTTTGTTGATGATCGGTACCTTTTTAGGAACGATGTGGCTGAGTGCTAAAATCTACAGCGTGGGGATACTCAGTTATGGCAAGAGCACCAACTGGAAAGAACTCATGAAATGGGTTCGTCAGGGGTAAATTTAGGATTGCATAAATCATAGAGCATATTTACTAAAAGTTGGACAGATTTTTTATCACTTCCACACCTTATAAGATATCCTGTATTTTCTGATGGACACGAGCATCATATTCATCCTGCCTGTAATCCATGAGAAACTTTCGTATTTCATCATTTATATTCTGCTCCATTCCCCGCACAACCAAGAACCTAATCCGCGGATCTGCCTCTTCAAGTAACTCCTGCCCACGAGTCAACCAGTTAGACGCCGCATGGTCATGCTGAACTAAAATCTGCAGCGCAGCACTCCGGATATCATAAGAATACTGACTTTCTGTAAACAAATTCGCCTGCTCAACGGCATCTTCAATTTGTCCCACATTGGCCAGCTGCCTGATACCAAAGATAGACCGGCGCCCCACCGTATCCGACTGAACAACCGACTCTACAAATCCACTGAATGATTCCTCAGCCATCACCACCGTCAATACTTGGGTAGCTTTTTTAAACATGGGCAATTCATCAGCTCGTTGTGCCACCGCCTGTACCGTATTAACGACCGTACTGTTCTGGGGATAATTTTGCAGTGCCATTAATCCCGCTTCACGAATAACTTGATGATCACTCTTCAATGCATCCAAAAATACTTGCTCAGTACCGGATGCCCCTTCCGTAATATCCGCCATTGAAAGCAGCAGTCCTGCCTCTACTTCGGGCTCCAGATCTTGCTTCATAAAATCCTGAATAGCCAACTGCAGATCTGGATTATCGCTGTGATATCCCAGTTTTCGGGCGGCTTTTGCACGTTCCTCGACCGTTTCTCCATTCCGAAGATCATCGATCAAAAATGACGACGGTTTAAACTCGTCGAGTTTCAGTGTCGGATAATCTTTATAAGACAATTGCAGGTTATTAATCGTCGGCTGTACCTGCAATACAATGGAATCCTCCTTACCGGTAAACGTTACTTCTGAGGTATCTACTTCTCCCGGATATACCGCATACGCTTCTATCGTAGTAAGTTCGCCAAAATAACCCTGCGTAGCCTCAAATCGCAGTTTAAGCGTTCCATCTGCTTCATTGAAATCATAATAAACGTCATAGGCTACCGAATCTGTTTGGGATGATGATTCTGCAGCATCAGAAGAAAATTGCGGATGGTCAAATAACGGTTGGCCAATATGATCGTACCAAAAATTCGCATATTCTTCCCAACTGATTACCCCTCCAAGATCCAGCATCTCAGATAACGAATCTCGCATAAATGCTTTTATAGATTCATTTTGCCACTCACCAATACCCTTTTGCCAGCTATTCCAGCGTTCTGGTCCAAATTGTGAATATAACGAATGCTCAAATTCCTTGGGGTAATCTTTACTACTCAACGTGCTATCACCTGCCATCAACTCCCGAAGCAACAACGTCTGACTCAACGTAATAGCATCGGCCTGGCTCCACTGCCGCTCACGCTGCTGCACCCCAAACCACTGGCCAATTATGCCGTGCATCAATTGGGTATTCAAATCTCCACGGTTCTTGTACACAAATACCGTTGATGCACCCCACGATTTTGTCTCTCCGTTGTGATCTTCCAGCACCACCACCTGCAGCTGCTCAAAAGGATATTCAAGCTGTAGCTTCTCCTCTACTGATCCCAGATAATCTTGCGCACTCTGTAGTAATGCTTGCTGATTAATCTCACTATCCAGTGGCTTTTCAACTGCCAAATTTATTTTCTTTTCCCTGTAACTGGTCGATTTACTCTTAAAACCTCCGATTGCAAATGCCAAACTCGAAGCCGGCACCTCTTTTTCTGATGCAAACTGATAACGCATGGCATCCACCGAAAGCACCTCTTCACCTACTTTTGCTCCGGTAGCCCAAACCTGTACACCTGACGGGGCGGAAATATTAAATTTTGTTTTCAACGTTACCTGCGGATGATCTACAATGGGAACCCAATGGCGTTGTGCCCTTGGCAGCTGAGAACTCCACATCGTTTGATTACGATTTTGTAGTACGCCAAACTGCGGACGTCCCGAATACCGAATATTTACCTCGTACTGCGATCCTGCTGTGGCTGAATCATCCACAGGGATAAACAGGGAATCATTTTGGAGCGAAAAGTCCACCGCTTCTCCATCCACCGAAACATTACTGATATCTAGGTGAGAAGCATACAGCGTCAGCGTATCGGCTCCATTAATATTTGGCTTAACCTTATATTTCGCTTCTCCATCAATACGCAGGTTTTGAGGCTGAACACCCAAGTTTAGCTCTAAGTGGACGAAGTCGAAATCCAATTTTGGATAAGGTTCATGATCAAAGGACTGAGCCTTTAAATCAGATACCGATAGCATCATAAGAACCATAACACCAGCTAAAAAGAGAGCACGGGGAAGGGAATCAATACGATTTTTACGCATGAGCAAGATCAAAAAATTAAGTATTTAAAAGTCACTTCTAATTTTTAGTCACAAAATAATGTAACGCGATAATATAAGGAGTCTTAAACTTTCCGATAAATCTAAGTGAAGCTTTTTTAATTTGTTCCATCAAACGCAAATGATTCGCCATTCATTTCTGTTAATCTGATGTGCAAAAAGTTTAACACTAAAATATTTTCTTATGAGCTCTATGAAAGCAATGCAAGTATCAGAACCGGGTTCGGATTTTGAACTCGTTGAAAAAGACATTCCCACTCCTTCTTCGGATGAAGTATTAATTAAGGTTCAAGCCTGCGGTATCTGTCACAGCGATGCCTTTGTGAAAGACGGAACCATGCCGGGTATTGAATATCCGCGCGTTCCGGGCCACGAAGTGATTGGAATCATTGAATCAGTCGGTAATAATATATCGGAATGGAATGAAGGGCAGCGCGTAGGCGTAGGCTGGCACGGCGGACATTGCCACGATTGCGAAGCATGCCGCAAGGGCGATTTCATCAATTGTGAGAATGCCCGGGTAACAGGACTCAGCTTTGACGGCGGCTATGCTGAGTATATGACAGCTCCGCAAAATGCACTTGCCGATGTCCCCGAATCGCTGAATTCTGCCGAAGCAGCTCCCCTGCTTTGTGCCGGTATTACCACTTTTAACGCGCTACGTAATAGCGACCTTAATCCCGGTGATCTGGTAGCTGTTCAAGGTATTGGCGGACTTGGCCACCTGGGCGTACAGTATGCACATAAGTTCGGATGTGAAGTTGTAGCGCTGTCCCGTGGCACCGATAAACGTGAACTAGCTTATGGATTAGGCGCCGATCACTTTATTGATACCGAAGCCACCGATGCCGCCGAAGAACTGCAAAAGCTCGGCGGTGCAAAAGTCATACTGGCGACCGCTCCCAACAGTAATGCCATTTCGTCTGTTATTGATGGACTCGGTACTGACGGTACGCTGATGATTGTAGCTGCTACACCGGAACCAGTCGAAGTGAGTCCCTTTCAATTAATTATGGGACGTAAATCTGTTCGCGGATGGCCCAGCGGTACAGCAAAAGATTCAGAAGATACCCTTGACTTTAGTGCATTAACAGATATCAAGCCTACTATCGAAACCTATCCCCTTGAGGAAGCAAATGAAGCCTACGATCGAATGATCAATAATGAGGCTCGATTTCGCGTAGTATTAGAGATCTGATTAATTGTATTACTCGGGAGTACAACTCCTTCGCAACTTTGGGGTCGCAATGTTTTGCATTGCGACCTTTTTTATTGATTACTTTCGAATACTTCTAAAACTTCTGGCAACAATTCTCGGCTGCAAGAAAAGCCATTGCCCGATTCGATGGTTTCATTGCCCTCAGTATCACAAAAAATACCTCCCGATTCCTGAAGTACAGTTAACAGCGGTGCCGCATCCCATATATTCAATACCGGATCAAACATTAGGTCCGCCCTTCCCGTAGCCACAAGCATGTGTCCGTATGCATCACCCCAAGTGCGGTGAATGCGCGTTTTTTCGACCAGAGCATCAAACGCATCCCCATAGCCAAACTCGGCCGAATTATAGACATCCGTACTCATAAAGCTAGCTTCGGATAAATCATCGCAAGAACGTACGCTGCATGATTTGCCATTAAGACGCGTCCCTTTTCCATTAGCCGCATCACAGAATTCATCCAGCGCCGGGGCGTAGATAATACCAATCACCGGTTTTCTATCTACCACCACTCCAATAAGCGTGGTGTATAGCGGTACGCCGTGAATAAACGACTTCGTGCCATCGATGGGATCCAAAATCCACTGAACGCTGCTCTCGGGATTGCGATCCTCGTATTCCTCTCCTACAATGCCATGCTCGGGAAAACGGCTTATGATCTCCTCCCGCATAACCGTTTCCGCCTCCCGATCAGCAACTGTTACCGGAGAATTATCAGACTTACGCTCCACGTCGAATGATTTATTAAAATAATTGAGCGTATGATCACCGCCCTTTTTTGCAATTTCAATGGCAGCCTCATGAACACTATTCAAATCAAAATTCATGTGTACTTATAGTCTTAGTGTGGTTATTTTCAGCAAGTCAAATATAGGACTCTGAATTCAAGATTCAGAATCCTTAAGATTCAAATTTAGTGTTAAGCTTTTATTCTCATTACATGACTGATTCACAGATTTTTAGCAGTATTGCGCAGGAATTGAATTTCAACTCGAAGCAGGTTAAAAGCGTCGCCGACTTTTTGGATGACGGGGCCACCGTTCCCTTTTTGGCCCGCTATCGCCAAGAGGCCACCGGTGGACTTGATGAAGAGGATATCCGGAATGTGCGCGACAAACTGGAGTTCCATCGTACGCTCGACGATCGCAAGCAGACGATCCTCAAAACCATCGATGAGCAAGATAAACTGACCGACGAGCTTGAGAAAAAGATTAAGTCGTGCACCGACCTGAATTCGCTGGAGGATCTCTACCTGCCATACAAACCAAAACGCCGTACCAAGGGCGATATGGCCAAGGAGAAAGGTCTGGAGCCGCTGGCCGAGCTTATCTGGGCGCAGGAGATTGAGCAAGGCGATCCCATGGAGCCCGCGGCCAAATTTGTGGATGAAGAGCAGGAAGTCGAATCTGCCGAAGAAGCCATGGACGGGGCCCTTGATATTGTTGCCGAATGGATTAACGAGTCGGCCGATGTGCGCGAAAAGCTACGCGAGATCTTTCAGGAGCATGCCGTAATTAAGACCGAGAAAAATCCCGCTGTGGAAGAGCGCACAAACTTTGAAGATTACTACGAATTTTCACAGAAGGCTAAGAATCTAAAACCGTATCAAATTCTTGCCATCAACCGAGGGGAACGCGAAAACGTGTTATTTGTAAATGTAGAGCTGTGGGATGACATCACACTCGAAAACATTGACGATGTGGTCATTAAAAACGACATGAGCATTTTTGTCCCTCATATTCAGGATGCGGTGGAAGATGCCTACAAACGACTGCTGTTTCCCTCGCTCGAGCGTGAGCTGCGCAATCAGCTTACCGAAAAAGCTGACCAGCACGCTATCGAAACCTTTGCGACCAATCTATCCAATTTGCTGATGCAGCCACCGCTCGACCATAAAGTGGTTATGGGCATAGACCCCGCTTACCGGAGCGGCTGTAAGGTAGCAGTGGTGGACGAGACTGGTAAGTACCTCGAAGGAACGACTACCTATCCCACACCGCCACAAAAAAAGGTGGCTGAAGCCGAACAAGTTTTTGACAAACTTATTGATAAATATGATGTGAACCTCATTGCTATCGGTAACGGAACGGCCAGTCGCGAAACCGAACAGATTGTAGCAAACTTTATCCAAAAGAGAAAAGAGAAGCATCCCGACGAGGAACTTAACTATATGATTGTGAACGAAGCCGGTGCTTCGGTCTATTCAGCATCCAAAGTGGCGGCCGAGGAATTCCCGAACCTGGATGCTCCGCAGCGCGGTAATATTTCTATTGCTCGCCGTGTGCAGGATCCGCTGGCCGAACTCGTGAAAATCGACCCGAAATCAATTGGCGTGGGCTTATACCAGCATGATGTGAATCAAAATCAGCTGGCGCAGTCACTCGATGATGTCGTAGAAAGCTGTGTAAATCAGGTGGGCGTAAACCTAAATACGGCAAGTGCTCCATTATTGTCCCATATTTCCGGTTTAAGCAGTCGGGTGGCCAAACGCATAGTAGAACATCGCGAAACTGATGGAACCTTCTCAAATCGCGAACAAATCAAAGATATTAAGGGGGTGGGCGAATTTCGCTTCCAACAGGCGGCCGGATTTATGCGAATTCCCGAGTCTGAGAACCCACTCGACAACACCGCCATTCACCCGGAAAGCTACGAAGCCACTGAAAAGCTCTGTAATCTTTTCGGTATTGATTTGGAAAAACTTAACGAACAGACAAAAGCTATTGCAAACAAGCTCAAGAATATTGACAAGGAGCAGGTTGCCGAGCAGATTGGCGTTGGTGTTCCAACGCTCGAACTGATCATCGAAAACCTACAAAAACCGGGACGTGATCCGCGGGAATCTCTACCCAAGCCGGTGCTCCGTAATGACATCATGAAGATGGAAGATTTGAGCGAAGGAAAGGTGCTCGAAGGCACGGTTCGCAACGTGGTTGACTTTGGAGCTTTTGTGGATATTGGAGTTAAGCAAGATGGGCTTTTACACATCTCAGAAATGGCCGATCGCAAGGTCGAAGATCCCCATGATATTGTGGCGGTTGGAGACATCCTCGAACTCACCATTGTATCGCTCGATCTGGAGCGCGGGCGCATCGGATTATCGCTTTTAGATTAGTCTGATTCTAACTACCAATTATTCGTCGTTGGGATTTATATTTTGTGTTCTAAATAAGCACACAATACAGATTCAAACAAAGGCTAAATGAACAGAAAAATTACCGACCCTTTAGCCCGTTATTTTTGTCTTTGTTCAGATTAAAAATCAGCAAAGATCGTTATCTGTAGCAAAATCTGTAATTCCCATCATTGGCATTTCTCCATTCTAAAAAAAATTAAGTTGCCATACCTACTTTTGCACAATGTTAATGATCTTCACATCGTCAACTACTTTTCATTGGGAAACCTATTTTAAATGATAATGATACTATTTAGGAAATATAATGCACATAATTATATAAATTTAACATAAGATTATTACTATATTTTACTGCATTACAATTACTTACATAAATAATAAAATCCTATGAAAAATTGTCTTGATCATATTTTTAGCCATTAACTTAAATAATTAAGGGCGATACCATTTGTGTGGAAGGACATTCTAAAACAAATTATTACACCCTATAAACTATTGATATTTATAGCTTTATATATTATACCTTCTATTTTACGGGTCCTACTCCAAAAAATGTGATAAGCAGCACCTAAATAAATTAGGTGTCGCACAATTTGAGCACTATTCCCTCCCTAAAGTATTTTCTAAGTAAATTGCATAACTCATTATACTCCAGATTAATTCACCCATTTATGTTAAGTATATCGCTACTCTTGACAATCTTATTATATAGTTCCTTTCTGCATAAGACCCGAATATCTAAATATAATAGTAGCCAACGCTCTAAGTCATTGTCAGCCAATATAATAATGGTACAGCCTACCCAACTCAGCTCTTTCTCTCTATTTTTATGCCAAATTGCCACATTTAACCATTATCTGTTTCTGAATTAATTATTTGCTCTCATCAACCCAAAAATAAAGACGCTTTCTCCTCCCCACTCCACTAGAATATCTGAATATAACCTAGGGTATAATTGGGCTTTTGTTTACTAATTTATCAAGCATAATGAATACTCATATTTTCCTCTTTTAAAATTCCCATTTACTTGATAATAAATCGTTGTTATTCTAACTAACAATTTTGTACTGGAAGCCAGTTAAAACTTTCTTTTTATTGCAATGAATAATTTTAAATCCACCCTCTATAATGGAGCCTACTTCAGGTCATTATTAACGCCCTTAAATCAGAGAAGTTTTGGCCAGTAATCTTTCTATCTGATAAGGTCTTCTCAACAGTAAAGACCCTCCCCTTCTTGGCTTTTTCGTTTCATACTTCCCTAATATTTTTATTACTATAGGTGATCATGTCAGGTCAACAAATTTAGTTGTGTAAGTCCAAAATACGTAACACTCAATCTCCTTAGTCAATGAACTTTCAGCAGCTCACCGAACAATATCATCTGCCTGTTTACAACCGTTATCCCATTACATTAACCAAAGGTAAGGGGACCTATGTTTGGGATGATAAAGGCAACAAATATCTCGATGCCCTGGCGGGTATTGCAGTAAATAGTTTGGGACATTGTCATCCCAATGTTGTGGAAGCAGTACGCGATCAAGTTGGACAGTTAATGCATATCTCCAACTTTTACTACAATAAGCCGCAGGCTCAATTGCTCGAGCTGTTATCCAACATTACGGGCCTGGATAAAGGTTTTATATGTAACAGCGGTGGAGAAGCAATGGAAGCTTGTCTTAAAGCGGCACGCAAATACGGGCATGCCCACCAGAAAAAAGGTCCCATATTAACCGTTAGTAATGCCTTTCACGGACGTACAATGGGTACGATATCGATGGGGATGGATAAATATTCAAGGGGCTATGATCCGCTTTTAGGCGGTTTTCAACAAATTCCTATGAATGATGTAGGAACGTTGAAACAGAACTTCGATAACGATACGCTTGGAATTGTCATAGAAACTATTCAGGGATCGGGTGGACTTCACGTTGCTTCCCAAGAATTTATGGATGTTATTCAACAGCTTTGCAATCATCACAATGCGCTCTTAATTGTTGATGAAGTACAAACCGGTATTGCACGCACCGGCAAAATGTTTGGCTTTGATCATTATGGAGTACAACCTGATATCATTGGGATGGCCAAAGCGATGGGTGGAGGATTCCCCATTGGAGCAATGGTTTGTTCCAATAACGTTGCAGAGACCATGAGTTATGGAGATCATGGGAGCACATATGGGGGAAATCCGTTGGCTTGCGCCGCTTCGTTGGCAGCATTAAATACTGTTGTTGATGAAAACCTAACGGAACAGGCTGCTGAAAAAGGCAATTTTCTGAAGCAAAAAATAAAAGACTTAAGTACCGACGTCTCCGAAATTACTGATATTCGAGGACGAGGCCTGATGCTTGGCGTAGAACTCTCCTTTGAAGGACGACCGGTTGTAGAAGAGATGATGGATCAAGGGGTGTTATCAAACTGTACACAAGGTAACGTCATGCGATTAGTGCCACCTCTGGTGATCAAAGAAGAAGGTTTATCAACCTTAGCCGCAGTATTAATCTCAGCAATCAAAAAAACATCCCCATAAGGAAAACAAAATGGCGATATTTTTGTTATAGTTACTGCACCAAGAATAATTTAACTACAGCGATGCATCTTAGTAAGTTTTTAATGGTAGTTTTTGTCGGCGGATGGCTATTGGGAGTACCACTGGTAGGCGCCGCCCAAGAAACCGATACCACACGAATTTCTATTGAACAGGATGAGGAAGCCGAAGCTCCTCTACAGCTGGATCAGCAATACAGCCGATCGGTCTCGGGCGGAGCACTTACCGACATGGGTACCTATAACGTACCTAATTCCACGCAGTATTATCACGCTCCCTTTGAGGCGCAAAATGAACTGGATCGGGCTGTGGAAGCCTATCGCAAAGAGATGGAGAAGAACTGGTATTGGCACTTCTTGAGGGCCGTTAGCCCTTATATTCGGCTACATCTGGGTGTTCGTGATTTTAACAGCCTGCAGATTGTGGGACGTGATAACCCGCTTTTCCAATCCTATCAAAGCAATGAAAAGCGACAATAATATATTGGAATCAGCCAAATAATTGATCAAACACACTCTTTACTTTGTTGAGATCTTCATCCGTGATCTGAAAGTGAAAGGTAGCGCGAAGCGTTTGAGGCCCAAATGGAACAAGCTTTATGCCTTGCTTAGCCAGCTTCTTTACCGCTTCCCGGGCTGATACGTTCTTGACATCAAAGATTACAATATTGGTTTCTACAGATTCCAAATCGATTGAAAGCCCGGAACATTCATCGATCACTTTTGCCAACTCTTGAGCTCTGCGGTGATCCTCTTTTAGCTTAGGCAGATGATGCTCTACAGCAAAATCTGCAGCGGAAGCTAAAATTCCGATTTGCCGCATACCTCCGCCCCACATTTTTCGCATGCGTCGTACCTCGGTAATATTTTCTTGAGATGAAAGTATCATTGATCCTACCGGTGCACCGAGTCCTTTGCTGAAGCAAACTGACATGGTATCAGCAATACGACTATAAAACCCGGGCTCTGTTTGCGTGGCAGTCATTGCGTTCCAGATACGGGCTCCATCAAGATGCAAAGCCAGATCATTTTGAGTAGCAAAGGCACTAATTGATGCTAACTCTTGCTCGGTGTAACAGCATCCTCCCCCCTTGTTAGTTGAATTTTCGAGCGCTATAACTTTTGTCCTTGGTTCCCATTCCTGTTGTCCGCGGATGATATCCTGTAGCAGATCCGCAGAGAGTTTGCCCTTATTCCCTTTCAACGGTCGAAGCAATACCGAAGAAAGATGGGAAGCCGCCGTGGATTCATAATTAAAAATATGACCTTTTTCCTCAATCAGCACTTCATCGCCCTGACCAGTTAATGCATTGATGCTCAATTGGTTAGCCATTGTGCCGCTGGGCGTGAAAAGTCCGGCTTCAAAACCAAACATATCGGCAATCTTCTCCTCAAAGGTATTCACCGTAGGGTCTTCTCCAAACACATCATCCCCCACTTCGGCCTCGGCCATTATCTGTCGCATTTTGGAAGTAGGCTTGGTTACAGTATCGCTTCGCAGATCAATCATAATTCAAATAGAAATTATTGCGTATTTCGTGGCGTTCTCGAAACACCAATTAACCTATTTTGTTTTCTCCAATATTCTGTGAAAACTCTCAGTATCAATGTTAGTACCACAGACGATAATTCCTACATTTTTATTCATTACCTCATCCGCAAGTGGTCCTGTTGCTGCTGCCAGTGCGGAGGCTCCGGCTGGTTCTACGGCTAGTTTCAGCTCCTCAAACATCATGCGCATGGTCTGTGCCATCTTCAAATCAGTAATAGTAACAACTTCATCCACAAAGCGCTGGCAGAGTCCAAAGCTATATGGAGCGGCATGTGGGGCCCCCAGACTATCGGCAATAGTATCAACCTCATCAATTTCGACCGGCTCTCCTGCTGCAAGGCTTTTGCTCATGCTATCAGCACCCACCGGTTCTACCCCATATACCTTGCAATCAGAAATCATCTGTTTAACGGCTGCTGATATTCCGGCACATAATCCTCCACCACCGATGGGAACAATCACGGCATCTAATTCCGGGACATCCTGGGCAAACTCAAGTCCCACAGTTGCGGTACCCAGCGCTGTTTGTTCCCCTTCGAAAGGATGAATAAATGCACGATTTTCTTCTTTTTCGATCTCTTTAACTCGATGAAAAGCCTCATGCACATCATCCACCAACTCAACTGTTGCGCCGTGTGATTTACACTTTTCAACTCGAAATGAATTGGCGGTTTTGGGCATCACCACCTTGGCCGTTGTGCCAAGTGATTTTGCCGCATAAGCAACGGCAATGGCATGATTCCCTGCACTTACAGCGGTAACTCCATTTTTAAGCTGCTCTTCCGTGAGATCCAGCATATTCATCAGCGCGCCGCGGGGTTTAAAACTACCGGCATACTGGAAGAGCTCCAGCTTCAAAAACAAATTAGTTTGCTTACTCAACAGTTGATCCTTGACATCGCTCTGCCACTTCCATACGGGCGTCCGCCGAACTTTTCCGCCCAGTTTTTCTCGCGCCTGTTCAACCTGTCTCGGTGTTGGAATTTTAATCGTTTCCATACATGAAATAATTTGTATCAGTTTTAGGAACACTTACAAATCCTACTAAAAAAGCTCAAAAGGGAGTTTTTTACTCCCGTTAAAAAGGATTAAACAGTCGGTGCTACAACCATCTTGAAACGAAACCTGTTTTTTTAATAAACTGTGAGATCTCTCAAATACCTGGCAGATTAAAATACCAGTCATTTATCAGTCCTTACATTTACTCTTTCATACCGGGCAGACCTCCTGCCGGCTTATCATTGCCCCACCATCGCTCTGGAGCTTTACGTTTACGAGGATAAATCTCATCGAGTGTTTCTCCATTATACAAACGGCCATTTTTCATTACCCAGCGGACCGAGTTCGTATTACGGATTTCATTCAGCGGATTTTTATCTAAAATAACCAGATCCGCCAGCTTGCCTTTTTCTATAGATCCCAGATCCTGATCTAAACCTAACGACTTTGCTCCAAGTATCGTCGCTACTTTAAGAGCATTGTGATTCGTCATTCCACCCGAATGTACAGCCCAAAGCTCCCAGTGATATCCGAGTCCCTCCAACTGACCGTGACTTCCAATACCGCCCCAGCCTCCGGCATCTACAAGATCTTTCATAAACTCTGCGTGTTTGTAAAAAGCATGCTCCTCTTTGGTTGCCCAGAATCCTCGTCGCCGCGATTTCGATGCCATCTCTGCATAAGGAGTAAAGAACGACAACTTGGAATCTTTATACGGCTCTTCATTGGCATAAAACCATTCTTCGGCCCATGGACCGCCGTAGGTAACCAACAGCGTGGGCGTTACTGCCATCTTGGATTCAGCAACAACCTCTACGACTTCATCATAAATCGGATACACCGGGAAGTTGTGCTCATGGCCGGGATAACCGTCAATAAGCTGATTGAGATTGATCTTCCAGTCCAGTGCTCCCTCAGTTGTCGGGAGTATTTTCTGATCTTTGGCCGCCATCAAAATCCACTGGCGCTGCTGGCGGTTTCCTGCAATATACATCTTGATATATTTGGTATGATAGTACTCACTATATTGCCGCATTACGTCCTTCGCGTGATCCAGATCACGAATATCATATGCCCAATATCCAAGTCCCGGCCCCGTAGAATACACACGCGGACCAAGCATTTTTCCGGCATTCACCATATCGCTGTATGAAAGAACATCTGTGGTGGAGGTCTGTGGATCTCGGGTTGTGGTCACTCCATACGCCAGATTCGCCCAGTAATTCCAGATCTCATTTTTGTGGATACCCCACGTCGGCCACATATGCGCATGCGTATCGACCAAGCCGGGAATTATGGTCTTGCCAGAAACATTAATACTTTCTGCTCCGGACGGTACATCGAGCGTTCCGGTCATTCCCACCTCTTTAATGCGATTATCTTCAATCAGAATGTCTCCTTTTTCAATGACTTCACTACCATCCATTGTTATGATGCGAGCACCTCGCAGAAGCACTACGCCTTCGGGCGTATCCTGTTCATAAGTAACTTCTATGGCATATTCTTTTGGACTATATTCTTCCGGTTCTTCCTCTTCATCCTTCTCGGACTTTTCTTCTTCGGATTTTTCCTCATCCTTTTCAACTTCTTTTTCTTGCTCTTTCTCTGCTTTTTGAGCCGCTTTTACACTATCTTCAAAGGCTTTGGCCTCATCCAGATCATACACAAAGTGTCCGTTACCGATGGACCAGTGCACCTTACGTCCGCCCGTATCCCAGTGTGGAAATTGACCGCCAATCTCAGTGAGTTTTCGAGCGGGAAACTGCGCATTATCAGGATTTGCAACCGATATATCGATTTTTTCACCGACCTTAGGTACTGTAGCTACATATACTTCATTATTGATCTGCGCCAACGCCTGGTCCCCTTCCGGCGCCATTGTAATCAGTGAGGCTTCGCTTGGCGGATTGTTTTCTTTCGCTGAAACCGGATGCAAAATGCGCTCTTGGTGCGGCATGCCATTTTGATTCCCAAAACCAGCCGTCGTGATACCGGTCATCTCTACATACTCTTTCTCATCGGTGCCGTCCCAACGAATCGAAACCAGCGTATTATCGTCATTGAGATAAATCCGGTCATTATCCTTAACAAAATGCGGGTTAGTTCGGCCGTCTGCTTTAGCAACCAATGTTGCCTCTCCGCCATCAGCAGGAATCCATGAAATTTCATCCAGTGAACCAAAATAAGCACCGGGGCCGAGGCCATCGTGATAATCTTCTGCGGCCCCTTTCAGAAAAACAATTCGGTCACTATTGTACGACCATGCCGGGTTTCCGTAAACAGCTGCCTGCTCGGTAAGTCGCTGCAGATTTCTCCCGTTAGGCCTGACCTTATAAAGATGTCCGCCCTCATCTTCATCCCAGGTTGCAAAAGCAATCCATCTGCCGTTGGGCGACCACGTTGGATGCGCCTCGGTAACATCCATATCCGTAACGCGACGCGGCGTACCATCGGGAAAGTCCATTACATACAGCTTATTCATAACCGTAAAGGTCAGCTGCTCTCCATCGGGCGACGGCTCTGCATCTCGTATTTGCGTGGCAATTGCTTCTTTGTCATCACTGGTGGGATAATCGAAATCCAGACGCGGACCAAGCTCAATCTCGGTATCAACCTTAAACGGAATCTCTTTTACTTCTCCGCCATCAATCGGTATACGCCATATTTTTCCACCGTAATAGGCTACCAGCTCTTCGCTGTCTGGGGTAAATGACATGCCGGGATAAACCCCCATCGTGGCACGGGATTCCTGATCATCGCGCTGAACCGGATACGCCAACCAGCGCTCATCACCATTATCGCGGTTCCGAATTACCAGCCCGGTTTGATCTTCATAACGAGATCCATATACCAACCATTTGCCATCAGGCGAAACAACAGGGGTAAATGCCGAGCCGTATCGAGATGTGATCGTACTCGTTTCTCCGTTTTCGCGGTCATAAACACCTACCTGAAACTGCGGGAGCTGCGCATTGTAATTCCACGCTCCCATCCGCTGTGAATAGTAGATAAAACGTCCGTTGGGACTTACCGCCGGATCTATCGTTCGCAAGTTTTCGGGTTCATTAATAAGCTGTACGCCACTTCCCCCATCTTTATGATACATCCATAATTTGTTGGTCAATCCCCCTTTGGCTGCAATGATATAATCACCGTCAGAGGTCCACTCAGCAGAAGGATAACGATTATCCTTGCCCTTGGTAACCTGGTGAAGCTCTTCTGTCTCCAAATTCATGTACCACACCTCATCCGATCCGTCCCGATCGGAAGTAAAAAGGAGGTTTTTACCATCGGGACTAAACCTCGGATGGGCATCAAAGGCCATTCCATCAGTAAGCTGCTCAGCTTCGCCGCCCTTAAAAGGCATCTTATAGATATCTCCCATTAGGTCAAAAGCTATCTGCTGGCCATCCGGACTCACATCCACTGATATCCAGGTGCCTTCTGAAGTGCTTATGTCAATAAGCCGTTCCGCTTCAAGCGGCAAATCAGCCTCCTTCGTCGTAGCAGTATCAGTCGTATCAGACTGCAGCGTTAAAAGTGAACTATACGTTACATTCACTGTTTCGAAGCCATCGGCCTGAGCATTCGAAATAGCGACCATCATGCAAAAAACAATGAGAAGAAGTGATTTAAAAGTATTCATAAAGATCCCGTATTCAATAAGAGTTTAGACGTCAACAAATAACAAGAATATGATAAAAATGGAAACGAGAAACATTTTTTTACAGCTTTGTTATCATCCCAAGTAGGCAAATGTACTATAAAGGCATTCTTTTATTTATCAAAAAGTTTTAGAAACTTACCTTATGAACATTAAATAATTGCTATTGAGTGAGAACGAATTACATATCGACGAGCGAAATCACGAACGGGTGCCCACCGTAACCGAACGACTCGCTCATGCTTTGTTTAGTGCATTTCTCGGATTTGCGCTCATTAATATTATAGCTTTCTGGATGTTCCCCGGTGTTGGCCTTGGAGCAATCTATATGTTTTCCGGTATCCATGCTGTAACATCAATAGCCAGTAGTTTAACTACGGTTCTTATTTACACGCTCCTAATCTTATTTTTTGTATTCGGATGGTTCCAGGGCAAAAGTTTCACCAACCGCCTCAAGCATTATATAAACTCGTGGAAGTTTTGGTAGGAAAAATTAAAACCCTCAAGAGTTTAAAGTCCTGAGGGTTTTTAAATCTATAAAAAGGTTGTCTTAATCGTGCTTGTAGAACCCTTCTCCGGATTTATCACCGAGCTTGCCGGCATCAACCATCTTAACCAGCAACGGACACGGTCGATACTTAGGATCTTTAAACCCATCATGAAGGACATTTAAAATATCCAGGCAAACATCCAGACCGATAAAATCAGCCAACCGCAGTGGCCCCATCGGATGAGCCATACCAAGCTTCATTACCTGATCTACATCCTCGGGTTCAGCCACGCCTTCATAAACACAATAGATCGCCTCGTTAATCATAGGCATTAACACGCGATTAGATACAAAACCGGGATAGTCAGCTACTTCAACAGGATTTTTATTTAACAGCTTTGCTGTTTCTTCTATAATCTCAACAACATCTTCATCCGTATCCAAACCACGAACAACCTCTACCAGCTTCATCACCGGCACAGGGTTAAAAAAGTGCATTCCAATAAATCGCTCAGGACGAGAAGTAGTTGCACCTAATTTCGTTATAGATATGGAGGAGGTGTTGGAAGCCAATATGGCCTCTTCCGGCGCTGCTTTATCCACATCAGTAAACACCTTTTTCTTTAGCTCAAAATTCTCCGGAACAGCCTCTACAACCAGATCCACATCTTTGACCGCCTTACTCGTATCGGTATGCGTCTCAATATTTTCCAGCGTCTGTACTTTTTGCTCGGCATCGATCTTCTCTTTTTTTACCATGCGGTCCAGGTTTTTATCGATGGTCGCAAGCGCCTCGTCAGCCAGCTCTTGATTCATCTCTACCAAATTCACCGGAATGCCGTTCATGGCAAAAACATGGCTAATGCCGTTTCCCATAGTACCGCCGCCAATAACTGCTACTTTTTTAATATCCATATCACTAAAAATTTATTGCAATTAGATGTTGATTATTGATGAAAGAGAGTATCGATTTTCTGAAGCATTTTCAACGATTCACCCAGTAAAATAACACAACTGTATGACATCATTCTAAGCAGACGCACTTTTACATGAATAGATCAATTATTGAAACATAACCTTTTTCCGGTTACTCATTAATTGCTATGTTTGCTACATTTGCGTTCTACCATCAATTTTCAAGCTGACTTATGAATAAATTTTTACGCATTGCTCTTTTTGTACTCATCTTGATTTTCGGGATCGGTAGCCTGGCCGTCTACTGGACGTTCTATCGTCCGCTTCCCGATTATCAATCCACCCAAACGCACGATACCATTCAGCAACAAATTGATATTCACTGGGATAATCATGGTGTTCCGCATATTTATGCTGATAATAAGCATGATTTATATTACGCTCTCGGATACGCCCACGCCCAGGATCGTCTCTGGCAGATGACATTGAGCCAGATGGCAGCCGAAGGTCGATTTGCCGAATTTCTGGGAAAAGACCTGCTTCCCTACGACAAACTACAACGTACCCTTGGCTTTTGGGACATAGCGCAACAGATTGCCCCCACTCTCTCCGACTCAAGCCAAAATTTACTTCGGGCTTATTCAGCCGGCGTGAACTCCTATGTCAAAAAGAATCCCAAAAGTCTGCCTATACAGTTTACGCTAGCCGATATGGAACCCATTCCATGGACACCAACGCATTCTATCGCGCTGGCACGGATGATGGCCTGGGAGCTAAACTTGGCCTGGAAATCGGAATTAAACTACGCATATTTTGCTAATACTCTTTCTGAGGATAAATTTTCTCAACTGTTGCCCGATAACAGGTTTCTTTCATCAAATTCAACAACCGATTCCAACTGGGCACAAACGCTGATGCCGCTGGTCGAAAAAAATGAAACTCTTAATAAAATCATGGGCCAGCAGGGCTCGCACGTAGGCAGCAACGCATGGGCGGTCAGTGATGAAAAATCATCCACCGGCGCACCTCTGTTGGCAGGTGATCCCCATCTCGGGTTAAATATGCCCGGCAAGTGGTACGAAGCGCATTTTAACGTCAATGGAAGAAATCTTTCAGGCGCTACCCTTGCCGGTGCGCCCATCGTTATTTTAGGTCAAAATGATCATCTTGCCTGGTCACTGACCAACATCATGCTCGACGACACCGATTTTTTTGTGGAAGCGGTAAACCCCGAAAATTCCAACGAATATGTCATTGATTCGCTGGCAAATGAAGCGATTTATGATGAGTTCAAAATCCAAAAAGAGGTTATAAAGATTAAAGGAGCAGATGATACGCTCTTCACCCGTAAAGTTACCAATCACGGACCTGTGATCTCTGATGTATATCCCGAGCAGGAGTACACCAAAAACCGCGTTATATCTATGCAGTGGACCGGCTACGCAGTAACCAATGAAATTGAAGCTTTGTTAACCATGAACTGGGCACAATCTTTTGAGGAGTTCCAAAAAGGAGCCTACAACTTTAAGGTACCGGGTCAAAATTTTATCTATGCCGATAAAGCCGGCAACATCGCCCAACTGTCGATGGCAAATATTCCCATTCGGGATGAGAATCCGATTTTACTGCGTCAAGGCTGGAATAATGAACACGACTGGCAGGGTTATGTGCCTAATGAGCAGCTACCAGCGATCATTAATCCCGAGCGCGGATGGGTGGCCAATGCCAACACTGCTCCTGTCGGCAACAATTATCCCTACTATATTTCTGTGTATTGGGAACCGGGTTCCCGCATCAACCGAATCGAACAATACTTGACGGAAAATGAACAGCTTTCTCCACAACTGTTCCAGCAGATGCAAAACGATACCTATTCAAAATTCTCGCGCGATCTTTCAAAGCTTATTCTTCCGGTATTAAAAAACAACGGTCAACAAAAGTTTGAGCCCGCCATTTCGTACCTGGAAAACTGGGATTTTAGTTATGGTAAGTCAGAAACGGCCGCCTCTATTATGGATGTCTTTTTACTTCATCTTGCAAAAAACACTTTTATTGATGAAATGGGAGAAACGGGTTATCAGAACTTTGTGCGATTCTCTTCGATGCCCATCCGCACGCTCAGCCGCTTTCTACGAAACGGGAGCACCTTTTTTGATGATATAAGTACCGAAGATACAACCGAAACCCGGAACGGCATGATCATGAAAAGTATGAGAGAGGCAATCAATTTTCTGCAGCAAAACTATGGCGACGAGCCGTTTGAGTGGCGATGGGAGCAGTTACACACCATCACGTTTAAGCCTCAGCTATTTGGAGAAGCCGCAGAAGATCCCAACGCCCCACAAGCATTAAAACTGATCGTCAATAACTTACTCAATAATGGTCCACACCCCGTAAGCGGACATGACATGAGCGTCAATAACGGAGAATACAGCTGGAATGATCCATATGAAATGGTACTGGGACCTTCAATCCGACGTATTATTGATTTTTCTGATCTAAGCAAAACCTGGTCCATAAATCCCACCGGTCAATCAGGGAATCCCCTTTCACAATATTATGGAGACCAAACCGAGAGCTGGCTCAACGGTCAATATAAATTCTTATACCAGGACAGTACTTTTTTTGATGAAAATCAGTTTAAGACTATGACCTTCATACCTGAGGACAAATGATTTCTAATCAAATAGGTTTTTCTCTGATGTTGATTCCGCAACGGCATTCATCTATGTTATCATCAATCTAGGATCGGCATATATTATTTTTGAAAATCCATGGCTAAACAATTGAAGATCTCTACTAAAAACATATTGCTGCTGGTTATAAGCAGTACGGTTTTACTTTTCTCAACCCAATCATGCTCTGCATCCCAAAAAACGACTACAACCTCACCGCCGGTTGGGAGTATTAAGCAAGAAAGTGTACTGAATAATATTACTAAGCACAGGCCGAATACAGAAGAAAGCCAAACGGCTGACCTGAATAAAAAGGTAGCGGATCCCATAACTGTTGATTCATTGCTTGCGGAGATGTCGCTTAAAGAAAAAATAGGGCAGCTGTTTTTTATTCGCACTTATGGAGATTATAAAAGCAACGACAGTGAGTCTTATCAACAATTGCTACGCCACATCCAAGAGTACAAAATTGGCGGACTCGTATTCTTTAACGGTACCGTTTACGGACAGGCCGTTTTAACCAATAAACTCCAGCGCGCCTCAAAAATTCCGCTGTGGATCACCCAGGATATGGAATATGGCGCTGCCATGCGGATAGAAGGTGCAACGCGATTTGTACATGCCATGGGGGTAGCAGCAACCCAAAATCCCGACTATGCTTACTGGATGGGAAAAATAACGGCTCAAGAAGCTAAGGCCCTGGGGGTAAACCAGATTTTTGCACCGGTTATGGATGTAAATAACAATCCGATGAATCCGGTAATTAATGTACGTTCATTTTCGAGCGATCCCGCTACTGTCTCAGAATATGGAAATAAATTTATCGAAGGCGTACAATCTGAAGAAGTTATCCCAACAGCTAAACATTTCCCTGGTCACGGCGATACGGATATCGATTCTCATCTGTCATTACCTGTAATCAAGTACGATTATACCCGCCTTGATAGTCTCGAACTGGTGCCTTTTCGTTCGGCCATTGATAATGGAGTCAATAGTATAATGAGTGCCCATATCTCATTCCCAAAAATCAGTTCCGACTCTGCATTACCTGCCACAATGGACGCCAACATACTAAATCGAATACTCAGAGATACCCTAAATTTCGAAGGAGTAGTTGTAAGTGATGGGTTGGATATGCGTGGTATCTCTTCCCATTTCTCCCCGGGCGAAGCCGTTGTGAAAGCCTTGAAAGCAGGCGTCGACCTCATGTTGCTGAGTCCAGACGAATTAACAGCTCTTCACGAAATTGAACAAGCTGTCAATTCGGGTAAAATCTCAGTAAAACGCATTGACAGTTCTGTTCGTAAGCTCTTGAAATGGAAAAAGCAGAAAGGACTCTTTGAAGACCGGAAAATAAATATTGATTCCTTAAGCGCTAATATTAACACTCGAAACAACCAGTTAATTGCTGAAGAAATCAGCAGAAAATCACTGACACTGCTTAAAAATAACGGTGATATTTTACCTATCCGGGCATCGGAATATCCTAAAGTAATGGTTGTATCGGTATCTGATGGTAAGAGTGGATATACCGGCTCTTCTTTTGTCTCACAGCTCAGGGATTATCATCCCGATGTTAGCAATTACCTTTTGGATCAACGTACAAGTAAAGAAGACAAGCAGGAGATGATCGAAGAAGCCCGAAAAGCAGACCTCATCATCATTGGCTCATTTATTTATGTCAAATCTGGGCAAAAAGTCCAGCTCAACAATGAGCAGCTGCCATTTCTAAAGAAATTAATTCGCAACGAACCCTCCGTTTTAGCCGCTTTTGGAAATCCTTATGTGGTTCAGGATTTGCCGAATACTGATGTACAGCTTTTGGCTTGGTCGGCCAATGGTAATCAAGTAAAAAGTGCGGTGCCCGCGCTGTTTGGTGGATCGGAAATTAGCGGGCGGCTCCCCATCAGCATTCCGGGCATGTATTCCATCAATCATGGATTATATTTGCCACAAACGGCTGTGCGTTACGATGAACCTGAAGTATCGGGCTTGTCACGTGATTCACTCCGCAATATCGATCACATTATGAACGAAGCAATATTTGATTCCACCTTTCCCGGTGGGGTAGTCACCGTCGTTAAAGACGGTAACATTGCCTACCAAGAGGGATTTGGATACGAAACATACGAAAAGCTTAACCCGATAAAAGAAGATGCAGTTTATGATTTGGCTTCACTCACAAAAGTAACAGCTACTACGGCTGCAGTGATGAAGCTGGTGGAAGAAGAAAAAATCAGTCTTAAAGATAAGATTGGGAAATATATTCCTGAATTTTCTGAGGGTAAAAAAAAGAATATCACCATAGAAAACTTTCTGTTGCATAATTCGGGGCTCCCTCCTTTTCGGGTCTATGTTGATTCCCTGAAGTCAGAAAAAGAAATCATCGAGGCTATAAAGAATGAGCCGTTGACTTATGAAACCGGAACCGATTATCGATACAGCGATCTCGGGTTTATACTGCTTGGAGAAATTATTGAAGAAGTGACCGACCGGTCGCTTGATCAATATCTCAGAGAAACATTTTATTATCCTCTGGGTATGTCTTCCACTTTTTTCAATCCAAAAAAAATAGGTAAATACTTTATCGACCGTATCCCTCCTACCGAAATAGACACGGTTTTTCGGGATACTACGGTCCATGCAGAAGTGCATGATGAACGATCCTATTTCTTAAATGGTGTTGCCGGTCATGCAGGATTATTTTCGAGCGGCAGAGATCTGGCTATCTTTTGCCAGATGCTACTGAATGATGGATGGTATGCCGGTCGCCGCTATCTGGAACCCTCAACAATACAGAAGTTTACCAAGCAACAAGGCAAGCATAGCAACCGAGGCTACGGATTTGACCGCAAAAGCGGAGAAAATAGTACGGCTGGATCTATGACCAGTAAAAAAACGTTTGGACACCTTGGTTTTACCGGTACCAGCTACTGGATTGATCCTGAGCGCGATCTGGCAATTATCATTCTAACAAACCGAACGTATCCGTACCGATCATACGGTAAAAACATCAGCAACATACGAGCAGAATTAGCGGATGCGGTTGTTTCATCAATTATTGAATAATGGATATTAACGACCTTTACGATCACAATTATGTACCCTATTCCAAAAAGGCTACGGCAGCTGTTGTTCGCAGTAAAAGCGGAAAATGGTTTCCCGGTGTACGTATCGAAAACATTTCTTATCCACTAAGTATCAGCGCCACCCAAAATGCCCTTTTTTACTGCCTTAGCGAGGGGCATAAACCCGTCGAACTTTTTACGAATGAAATAAATACGTCAATGATACCAAGCTGGGAAAAAGAATTTGGATTTACGGCCAATTCCCTTGACAGCAATGAACTGCAAAATATCACCTTTGAAAACCCAGTTTTGGATTCTAATATCAACAAAATGAAACAGCTTAAACAACTGTTGGATATGGCTGTTGTCGGGGAATCGGATTTCCCGGTTTCTGCGATAGTAGAAACAGAACAGGGATATTTTACCGGGGTGAATATTGAATGTACTTCGTGGAATATGGGACTTTGTGCCGAACGTGTTGCCATTGCAAAAGCCCTTACTTTTGGTAGTCAGAAATTAATTAGCCTTGAAATACACACCCGCAAAGGAGAATTCAGCAGTCCATGTGGTGCCTGTCGACAGGTTATAATTGAACACCTGCCAAAGAAACAAATTCACTTGCATCATGCTGATGATTCCGAATCTATTCACTTTAGCGAAGATCTCCTACCCCACAGTTTTAGTTCTTCATCACTTTCAAATAGATAATTCACTCAATTTTTGTATGAAATACATTGCAGCACTCGATTATGATCATTTAGATAACGGGGTATTTCTAACCAGTCTGGCCCGTTCACTTTCCCAACAACAAGGCAACTCTGACCTTCGTCCCATCATCATTCATTCCGACAGCGAATACACTGAACGCATTATCCAGACCGGTGTAATGCGGGATGAAGCTACAGTGCGCAGCATCAAAGATCTCAACAATCGGCTGGTTGCCCTTTTTGCCGATGAAGGCGTATCTGCAATAGGGCTTAATCCCTACCAGCGCAACCTGATGACCAAGCAAAACGGGACGTTAACCCTTGATCATTCATTTTTAGACACACTACCCAGCCAGTCGGTATTACTGCTCTCCACGCTGGTCCAAAACGCTGATGAAGATAAAATAGAACCATTACCTCTACCACGTCTTGCTACCTTTTTGTTCGAAGAGTTACAGGCTGATGAGCTATTTCTTTTTTCCAAATCCGACGAATCGGAAATATTTACGAACGACAAATCCGAAAGCGATCTAAGTTGGGATACGATGGATCCAAAATTCAGAGAAAATCAAATTCCGGATGAGTTCAACGATTTTAGTCATCCCGTAAGACTTGCAACTGCCCGAGACTTTAATCAATTACCAGATTTAGGACAGACTACTGCCATCAATAGCAGCAAAAATTGACATATTCCCCGAAAATCGATTTTAAATCACCATATTTTTGTAAAAAGTCCATTTAATGAATTAAAATGGGCTTTTTTACTTGACACAACAGTTCCATATACATAGATTCGACCATTCGATGTATAAAAGAATTCACATCGGGTAAATTTTTTTTAATTATAAACACTAATCAAACGGAGTCATATAATGAGCCGATTCGATGAAATGAGTGATATGTTAGACCAATTGGAACCTGACATTAATAAGTTCTACAACAAAGGGAATAAAGCTGCAGGCACGCGCGCTCGTAAAACTCTTCAAGCTATGAAGAAAAAGGCGCAAGAAATTCGAATGGAAATTCAAGAGTGGAAAAACACTGGAAAGGTTGACGAAATCTAATTTCGTTTATCCACTTGCCAAATTTTTTTAAAGGCCGCTTTTCAGCGGCCTTTTTATTTGCTGCGGATACTATTGAATAGATTTTTTTGCATAAAAAAAGCCGCAATAATTTACCCTGCGGCACCTGAAAAGGCGAAATATTCTATCAATTTCATTCCTCTTCACCTTCTTTTCCGATTGGATCTTCTTCAAATGATTCAACAGCTTCTTCAACCTTTCTATAACTGTTGAATACGGTTATCAGTTTAGTAACCATTAATAAGCTTTCAATCCGTTGATCAGCTCCGGCAATACGCAAGTCGCCACCCGCATTGCGCATGGTTGTAAGTCCGCCGATTAAAATTCCAAGACCGGAGGAATTCATAAACTTAACACTGCTCAGATCTGCTACTACTTCTTTTTTGTCCTCATCGATCAAATCATGCAGATCCTCGTTAAATTTATTGGCATCCGGTCCTCCCATCAGGTTACCACTAAACTCTATCACAATACAGTTATAACGTTCGTTAATCGAATAATTCATATGCTGTTTTTCTTTTTAAGTTGTCTCTCAAATTAAATTCAGAGATCATAATATACAAGACTAAGATAAGTATGCTAATTTGAGAGATAAAACTAAAATTAGTACTCTAAAAAAAACAAGCAGTTGTAAGAACAATTAAATAGAAAGACCGTAATAGATCAACGAAAAAGCCAATTCTATCAATACCAGACAGAATAAACTCTTGGCGATGGGCGCCTCGATCTTTTAATGAAACTTATTGGTCAGATCAGCTCCAATCTTGCTGAGATCCTCCCCATATAATTACAGTAGCCAAACTTATCATGCAGTGCACAGCCAGTTTACTGATGTTCATAGTTATGACATTACACTCATTGTTATAAAACGGAATGAGGGGTAAATCTGAAACCTAATATTTCCAAACGAGTATCATGTTCGAGTTCAAAAAAACTACTATTGCAAAAGGCAAATCCTACAAGTACCAGCTTTACAAACAGAAACATCAGCTAAGCTATGCACAATTTTTAAATTCATTAGCGCAACATTCGGAAGAGTTTCGCCAATTTTTTATTGATCTGTTAGCAAACCTACCTCTTCGTGCCTATCATTGGGAAACTCCGCCTGTTACTAAAAGCACTGTCAATCAGCCGTTTGAGTTTGTCGCAACCCGTAGTTCGGGTATTGACTTGCCTCCCGATCCGGGGCCATTTCAGCAATATTTTGAGTCCGACAAAGATGCTGTAACCTTTGATAATCTTGGCGGCGATGCCAAACTAATTGCACCTACACCCGCTAATCAACAGCTGAACTATTCGCATATTGGCGTTTTTACCAAGAATGCTCCCAAACGACAACAACTGGCGTTTTGGCAAATAGTAGGAAACGTAACCAACAATCAAATTTCAGATCAACCGATCTGGCTCAATACAGCCGGTGGTGGAGTAGCATGGCTTCATGTTCGACTGGATTCCAGTCCCAAATATTACCGGCACCATCCCTATACCTCGACAGGCTAATTTATTGCCCAGTCCACTGGTAATAAATAAGTCCACCACCACGACCTCCTGAAATAAAGTCTGCGGCACCATCGGCATCAAAGTCAACAAATTGAGGAGCAGCTAATCGTGGTGCAGTAATAGAAATCGGGAGCGATTCTTTTTCAAATGCAGCATTATTTCCCGCACCTGTATTTCGATAAAATAAAAGTCCTTCGGTTTTGCTCCCGATAAATAGATCCAGATCGGCATCACCATCGATATCATATAATGTAGGAGCACTACGGTGGCCAACTTTAACATCAGTAAACGAATCTTCCTCCAGAACAAAGTCGGGATTCTCGGCTGTTCCCTCATTGCGATAAAAATGAATTTTTCCACCCGATTCTCCCACAAAAAGATCCAGGTCACCATCGTTATCAATATCTGCCAGTGCAGGCGTACTGTTACTTCCACGCTCCAGCTCTACAAACGATTCGTCTACTTTTTCAAATCCATTGCCGGTATTCCGGTAGTAAGCGATTCGTCCTTTCCAGGTTCCTAACAGTAGATCATCAAGACCATCACCGTTTAGGTCTCCCAGTGCGGGTGCGTAATGATAGGCATTCGGCAGATCTAACTTTCCGGACTGATACAGTGATGGATTTTCCTTCGTACCACGATTTTCGAATTTATACACGATCGAAGATTTGTGTCCGCCGGGATCAATTTTATTTGCCAGTAACAGGTCGATATCGCCATCGCCATCAATATCACCGGTTGCAGGAATACTTTCATTTCCAATATCAATACTGTGCAAAAACTGTTCGGTTTGTTGGCTGAATCGACCATTGGCATTCTGCTTATAGAAATAAAGATTCTCAGCCAGCGTTCGACTTGCATTATAGGCTCCCCCCAATACACCAATCAGGAGATCCTGCTTACCATCCTGTCCCCAATCAGCAAAAGTAGGTGCATTATAGCCGCTGGATTCTACAGGATTGGAAGACGGAAATGGCTGCGGCTCACCCTGTAGACCAGGATTACTGCATGATCCCCTGTTCTCAATAAGCAAAAGACTAGGTTCAAAAAAGTCGCCCCAGAAAAGATCCTGATCGCCGTCATCATCAATATCCACAAAGGTAAGCGTGTTAGCCCCATGCATGGTACCAATTTGTTTGACGATCTCGATACCTTCAAATTTCCTGCTAACTAACTCAAATTGAGGTACGTCTCTGTCATCACGCCCTACCGATTCGTAGCGCATGATAGTACCATCCAGTCGCCCGATAAACAGATCAAGCTTGCCGTCGCAATCGATATCCGTAACATTTGGAATATTCTGGCGGTCTGAAAAGATAGGTTCTCCATTAGTATCCTTTAGGGTATCTGTCACTAACGTGAAATCGGGCTGCTCGGGACTACCATCATTGCGATAATACCGAATATAGCTGTAAGGCTGCTCGGCCAACAGATCCATGTCCCCATCCTGATCCAGATCAGCAAAACGATACCACTCTCCAATATCGAGATCGTAATATTTGTCGGTTTGCCAGTTTAAGTCCGAGTCCTCATTCTCAAAAAACATGAGCTCATCCGAATTCTCCTGTATAAAAAGATCCGGATCACCATCCCCGTTAATATCCACAAACTGTGGCCGTGGGGCATTAAATCCGCCTAAGAAAGGATGTTCCATAGCGATTTCCGTGCTGTCATAAACCGGAAATGGGGCAATCTTTTTTTGGAATGTTCCTGATGCTCCCTCCTGACTCAAAACACCCGATCCGCTACAACTGCCTATTAATATGGCTATAGATACGAGTGCAAAACATAAAAAGCGAGCAGACATTATTTCGTTATTGGTTTAAGTTGGATTTAGCAGCCAGTTCTTTGCGTAAAAATTGCTCTGGATTTACCAACGAGCATTGGTTCCTATTCCAGATGGATATGCTCCAACCTCAATCACCTTCTCAATTTCATTCGTTTCAGTATTTATCACGGTGATGGTCCCGTTTGGGTCGCCTGACGCCGATGTGCCTTTTGAATCAAACGTTCCCTTTCGATTATTATTCGAGATATAGAGGTATTTGCCGTCGGCTGATATCGCACTTCCATGCGGCTGTGCTAACCCATTCCCTTCAACAACTGTATCTACCGAACGCGATTCCATATCAACCACGGTAATCGTGTGTGCCTCCTTATTACCGAAATAGACGTTCTTGCCGTCGGAAGAAAACACCGGATGCCAGGGTTGAGCATTAACATCAATACTGCCAGTTAGCTTAGGAGATTCCGAGTTACTTATATCGAAGAAGAGAAACTTACTTGATATCTGTCCGGTAACCACCATCGTGTTCCCATCTGGAGATATAGCGAAGTCAACAAAAACATGGGTTTTGCCATCTATTGTAGTCAGCTCTGTTTCTTCTGTTTCGTTATTGAGTGAGAGGATCTGATTTTCTGCCAGACTGGCGATATACGTCCACTTTCCATTGGGTGTGATTGTCAATGCATGCGGACGAGCAAAAAAGGTAGGTACTTCTTTCTGCACAGTCATATCTGACCGGTTGATAATGCCGATACTTTGCGGAGGATTTACGGCACTCATAGATCGTCCCACAATCAATTGGTCGCGGGTGGGATGCAATACCAACAATCCGGGCACCTCCATTTTGGCCTGACCGACGAGTTCGTTGTCCCGGTTGAATTTTAGCACGCTATTTGCGCCAATAAGCGTTACATACCAGTACGAACCATCCGGTTCGGCAACAGTGTGATGCGGTTTCGCATTAGCCGAAAACCCCAACTCCTGCAGATCAATATCGTCTACAATCTCATTGCTTTCAACATCGATAACTGACAATGTCGCTTCGCCTTGATTACAGACATAAATACGCTGACTCTTTTGGCTTGCACCATCTTGTCCAACAAGTGAATGGGCAGAAAATCCCACCAAGAGCAGCGTAACAAGCAGGGCTTTCAGCAAAAAACGTATCCAATTTCGCATTGTTAAATAACTATGGAATTAGATAAAAAATTACTTCGCGCTTGCCGGACTAACCGGCTGATCTGCATTTTCCAAAATGAACAGTCCTTCGGTAGAGCTCGTCATGATAATGATATCACTCTCAAAATAAGGGTAATTGCTCCATGTTCCCGCAAAACCAGGCTCATCTTTGCCAAAAGGCTCAGTATCAAAGTATCCGATCTTCTCGGGATTTTCGGGATCGCTGATGTCAAGCACTTGCAATCCGCTCACATAGTTCGATTGATACATTGTATTCCCTTTGATATACAGGTTGTGATCCGAAGCAGAATTATCGAACAGATATTCATCAACAAACTGAGGATCATCCAGATCTGAAAAATCCCAAATAAGCGTACGTGTACGATCCACATTACCGGTCAGCTCGTCCAGCTCATCATTCTGGAAAAAATAGCGCTGATCTTCAGTAAACCATCCCTGGTGTACATAAGCGTAATCGGGATATGATGCCGTTGAAAGCGCTTTTGGATTTTCCTTATCCGTAACATTGGCAATACTGATCGCGGTTTCGTTGGCACCGATACAAATCTCTTCTCCCTGATACTCTTTGTCTGGACCATGGTAGGTTACACATTGTGCATCGTGAGTATATCCCGTTCCGCTTCGTCCGGTTGATGGATCTGCAAAACAGCCGGCAAAAGTAGGATTTTTAGGATCCTGAATATTGACCATGTGCAATCCTCCACCGCAGGTTTGTCCGCCACCGCTGCTTCCCACAGCATAGGCAAAGCCGGTATCTTTATTAATTACGATATTGTGGACACTATGTACATTGTCATAAATAGCATCTTCTTCCAATGTCATAGATGAACCTTCAAAATCTCTGAGCTTGGTTAAATCCAACACCTGAATTCCATGTTCTCCGGCATTATCGGCAACCACATAGGCATGATTTTTATAAACCTTAATATCGCGCCAAGCATTAGCTCGTGCCCCTTCCGTCATCGGCAAGTTGGCTACATAAACGGGATTGGTCGGATCACTGACATCGACAAAAGAAGTTCCGTTAATACGTCCGACAAGTGCATACTCTTTTCCGGTTTTGGGATCGGTCCATCCCCAAATATCGTTCATTTGCACGCCGCGTTCTCCCCCTATTTCTTCAATGGGAAGGAACGAAAGAAGATTTACATTGCTGCAACCAAAATACGAGGCATTGCCGTCGCTACAATCCATTTTGTTACCGGTAATAGGCTCGAGTACAGAACTGCTTTCGCTAGCTACCGTTGAAGCTACTGACCAATTTCCGGCATTATCTATTTCCAAAATAGCAGCCGTTCCCGCTCCATAATCAGCACCGGTAAGGCCAGCCACTGCAATATCTTCATCGACAGCAACAGTACTTGCAAACTGATCACCTTCCTTGCGATCAGGTCCGCCTATCTTGCTTACGCCAATCCATTCACCGTTGTCTTTGTTCTGTTCAAACTGATACAAGGCCCCTTTCCTGTCGTCGGCACCGGGTGTACCGACCCAAAGTTTGTCTTTGGCTATGGCCAGCGAAGAACCAAAGCCATAACGCGGTTGACCATCAAAAGCCACTAATTTACCAGTCGCATTCCAGGAATCATCAGCATTACGCTCATATACAAATACGGCTCCTGATCCTGATGCATCGCGCGGTGCTCCTACAAGTACCTTGTCGTTAAAAATCCCCAGCGTTGAACCAAACTGAGCGTTATCAGTTACCTGATCACTACTCAGCGTAGTTTCTTTTTCCCACGATCCCTCATTGCCGGATCTATAAACGTGTACTGCCCCTCCTTCTTCCGGTGCTCCAACAAGCAGTTTTGAGCCGTCTACTTCAAGAGCTGATCCAAAACCAATTCCCTGCGCCGTATCAGGATTAGCCAAACGCTGCTGTTGGCTCCACGTTCCTGATTCTGTTTTACGAAAAACATATACAGCTCCATTGCCATCCGTTTCTCCAGGAGCACCCAGAAAAACCAGGTCACCGTTAAGCGCTACACTGCTACCCAAACTGCCTTTTTTACTTGTATCTGACAGTGCTAACTGGGCTATCTGGCTCCAAGATCCCTCACCGGACTTTGTAAAAAGATAACCTGCTCCTCGTCCATCATCGCGTGCCGGAGCACCGATGAGAATTACATCTCCCTCGGTCGTTAATGAAGCGCCAAAACCGTTACCAATTTCTCCGTCGGTTGCCGAAAGCTCTGACTGTTGAGACCATTCATCATCAACACGCTGATAAACATATACGAGTCCCGGTTGATGTGGATTGGCCGCCTCACCAATAAAGACCGATCCATCGTTCACCGAAACGGCCCGGCCAAAACCTGCTAAACTTTCTATTTCACCTGAACTTGTTGTCTGTGCATCTGCAGAATAAAATGTTGCTGAAAGAAAAAGAGCAAAAAAGAATATCAGGAAACGTTTCATAGAAATTGTATTTTAAAACTTTCTTTGATTGGCTTCCTTATTTATTAAAATACTTTGTGACAAGCAAAAAATGAACGTAAAAAAGCGTTAAGTAGGAGTCTTCTCCAATAACAGCCTGACGTATGTATTATTATACCCAAATAATTACATATAATTCTTTTAACAAAGAGAATATGCCCTATTTATCATTCGTGAATCCACTAAACTCCAACATCTTCACTCATCTTCTTCGTAGCCTGTCATCTCAATAAAACCATTTCCGCTGAGTTGTTCTCCATTCATCCTTCCAGAAACAGACAGAGTTCCCTCATAATATTGTACCGAAACAGCCATCTCCTGGTCATCAAATAAGGTTGCTAAATCGAGTATTAAACCTGCTTTTGGAATATTCATCCTCCACTCTGAGGGGTATTCAGAACCAGTATGAGGACTTAGCCAGCTATCCAGCACCTCAATATTAACATCCCCGGGACCCAGCAATATTTTCTCTCCCTGTGGATCGATTAGTGCACCGGTGGTAAACTGACTAACGGATCCATCCTCATTTCGCAGCTGGTAATACATCAGGTCGTACCCGTTGGAAAGCTGAATGGAAAACCAATCCCAGCCTTCCTGTCCTTCATCCAAAGCCGAAGTACTCCACTCATGATCCATCCAGCTTGAGCCCGTTACCTCAAACTGATTTCCATTTATCGAAATCGAACCATTGGTCTGCATTCGTGTGAAAGACAAATAATAAGAAGCATTACCCTCTACTTCTCCCTTACGATCATATCCCTGCTCTCCTTGCAAGATCAGTGGTTTTTGGGGGATAAGATTCAAATCGACCGATGCCCCATCTTCCATAGCTGCTTTTATTTGTACCGGAAATTTTTTGTCTGATGTACCATTAGAATTAATTCGCTTAATTTCCCAATCTTCCACCCATATTCTATACGGCTCTGTCTGCGCACCGGCCAATCCCACTGCGCCGCGGCTATATCGCTCTTCAAAAACATGTTCTTCCGCCTGAACATCCGCAATTGCAAAGTGTCCCAGATATAACTGATTTGTATTCCAGTCTTTTCCGTAGGCCAGACTATCTGCATCCCCCTCCGGTGGATTCAACTGATTTCTAAAAATGGTAAACTGATAACCGAACTGACGTCCGTTTTCCGTAAAAAGATTCCCAGTATAATACCACCATTCGGTTTTAAATCCCGGATGTGGGCCATGATCATCCGGAAAAATAAATTCACGAGGCCCTGTAGCCCGCAGATAGCCTTCCTGGTCCCCGCCACCCATAGCCTCAGCCACAGAAACCGATGCCTCAATCTTTTCTTTGTTATCACTGAAAACGTACCATAGGCCAATGCCTAATAATATTATCAAAAATAAACTAAATATATATCGTATACCCTTTTTCATAATTCGTAACTACTAGTCATTTCTTAGGGCATCGGCCGGATTAGCCTGAGCCATTTTTCGCGATGGATATAATCCTGCAAGCAAGGCCGCTACAATTGCCAATCCTACCGCCTGTAGCAAGACCTGAGGATCAATCATAAACTGCAGCGTCCAGCCGAACGATCGTAGATTAATTACATATACCAAAATATACGCCATAAGTATACCCAGCGGTACGGACAAAATTCCCGCCATTACCCCCATTATTCCAGTTTGACTGATAACATAATTCCATAGCTGCCCGGGAGTCATTCCATTCGCTCGCAGTACCGCCAGCTCACGCGATCGTTCCAACTGAAGCGCCATAAGGGCACTTAAAATACCGATAAATGCTACTATTATGGCCAGCATACGAAGTACTATTGTTACCGTAAATGTGCGGTCAAAAATTGCGATAGAGGCTTCACGGAGGCCTTTATTGGATCTAATAAAAACTTCCTGCTTTCCTTGTGTTTTATTTCTAAGTCTTTCGACCAGCTGATCGACATTTATACCGTCCACTGCATATAGGGCAAGCCCGGAAATAGCCCGGTCATCAAAATATTGGTTATAGATATCGCGATTCATGGTGATTGTCCCAATATCTGAAGCGTAATCAAAGTTTATAGCCTCGATGGTAAAAGACTGCCGTCCGCGATCAGTAGTTATCAACAGTGAATCGCCCAGTGAAACATTATTACGGTAGGCATAGGCTTCAGAAACCATCACGATATCTTTGACCATATACTGCTGCCAAAAATTCTCTGAACTTGCTTTAAGCTGATATGTTTCTTGCGCTTCAACTCCCTGCTCAATAGCTACCAGCTGGTCGGTGCCATAATTAGTCTGTACATCAACACTACGGACAGTATGCCATCGCGAAACACCTTCCGTTTCTTTCAGCAGCTCAACGAGCTTTGGTTCCAACTTGGCATCCGCTTTTCGAGATACAGCACTCGGCGGCTGAACGTAGACATCGGCCTGCAGCTGCGCTTCAAGCCACGAGACGACTGTACCCCTAAAACTGTCGACCATCACCCCTACACCCACTGTCGCGGCCACAGCGACGACCAAGGCTGCGATGGCTACAGATGTTCGACTCAGCTCCGTAACCACCCCCCGAACCGACATCTTTCCAATGATGCCATTTAGTTTGCCCATCAATGGACGAAATACCATGGCCATCCCTACAATAATCAGTGGGATCATCAGAGAAAATCCAACAATCATAAACAGTAAGGAGACATATCCCGCAGCAATGCCGCCGTTTGGAATCAAAAGTACCGCCCCTCCAAGCAATCCAATTATTAATCCAAAACCAGCCAGAGGAAGCAGGCGCCTTGAAATTTTAGATTCATTGGAAGAACGACGCAGTACCGTCGATACGTCAGCCTGTGAGGCTTCCCTGGCAGGCCAAAATGCAGCAATGATTGTAGCTCCTATACCTAATAAGGCTGCCTTTGCCACGGGAAATAACCCGATCGACAGCTCCTGAACCGAAAGCACAAAATAAAGATCATTTATCGATTGGGTGACCAATTTTACTAATCCCTGCGCCATAAATATACCGGCAATTATACCAAGTACGGTTCCCAAAAAACCAATAAGCAGCGCCTCTTTAAGAATAATTGTCAAAATTTCGTTCTTTGTCGTACCCAATGCTCGTAACCTTCCAATAAGTTGTCGACGCTGTACCACCGAGAAGGTCATGGTATTATAGATTAGAAACATGCCCACCAAGAGAGCAAGCATGCTCAGCGCCTGTAGATTAAACTCGAAAGCACGACTCATTTGCGCAACGGTTTCCGACCTGGAATCAGAACGGGTTATTGATGTTCCTTGAGGCAACAGACGATTTATCCGGGATAGCATTGCCTCTTCACCTTTATCCGGGAGGATAAGGTCTATACGCGAAAGCTGTCCCTGAATGTTAAACATCTGCTGGGCGGTGCTTACATCAACCAACAAGACATTTTCGAGTGCGCGCCGACTTCGGTCGTTGCCGGCCTTTATAACTCCACTCAACCGAATAAGCTGGGTTCGCCCACCTACCGATACCGTCATTGTATCGCCCACAGATAACTGAAGCTGATCAGCCACCGGTTGAGCAACTAAGCCCGTTTTTTCTCCGGTGATAAAATCATCCAGTTCAATACCCGACTGTTGGCTGGCAAAATCCCGAAACGGGGTTTCAGCAAGTGGGTCTACGCCTAAAATCTGGAAGGTTTTGTTCATGCCAGAAATACGCCCGTATCCTTTCACCACAGGTGCTGATTTTCTAATCTTTCCCTCTATACGAAGTTTTCTATATACATTTTCATCCAGGTTTTCCGCAGCCCCCATAATCTGATGGGTAGCCTTTCCTGTTACTGCTTCGGTGGACAGGGCGAAAGCTTTTTTAGCCGAGTTGTTAGACAAATCGATAGAAACTACCACCGATACACCCAACGCCACCCCTAAGATTGATAATACAAAATGCCAAGGGTGGTTTAGTAAAAAACGAATACTTGAAAGCCAGAGTAAATTGTTTGATGTCTTGTTTTTCATTCTACAGCGGCACTATGTTCAACTTTGTGCAGTTGGCCACCTTTTAGCTCCACTACGCGATCAGCTATTTGACATATGTCACGATCGTGAGTAGCAATAATCATCGTCCGGCCATTTTTACGCACCAAGTTATTCAACATATCGAGGATGGTACGACCGGTTTCATAATCCAAATTTCCCGTAGGTTCATCAGCTAAAATCAGCATCGGCTCGTGCGCCAGCGCTCGTGCAATAGCCACACGCTGCTGCTCCCCTCCCGATAGACGATCCGGATAACTATCCCCCCGATCCCCTAACTCTACCTGATCTAAATACTGCTGAGCTTTATCGGTAATATCTTCATCCGATTCTCCTTTCAACTTTAGCGGTAACAGTACGTTTTCAAGAGCCGTTAGTGTAGGTATTAGATTAAAGGACTGGAATACAAATCCGATATGTTTTCGCCTGAAAAGCGTACGATCTTTCTCATTCATATCGGATAGATCAGTCCCACCGATATTCACTTCTCCAAAATCAGGTTTATCAATTCCACTAACCAAGTTCAACAGCGTACTCTTTCCCGAACCGGAACGTCCCAGTAAAACAATCATCTCTCCTTCATCAACGGAAAGATTTAGCTCATCCAGAACTGAGCGACTTTTATCACCCTCTTTGTAACTTTTCGATAAATCTTTGAGCTGTATATGTGCGTTTTGAGCCATGAATATTTTTTCATTTCTGATAGTATGCCGAACAAACACAGCTCAAAGTGGATTGGTTCCTGATAAGGGGAGTATTTTCTATAACACAAAAGTCCAGGCTCTGATTAAACTATCCATTACCCTGGGTCAACATAGAAAGCTCAAAATCCATGAGCCTAACTATAGGATATAAGTTATTGTAAATATTTAACTTATATATAGGATTCAATTTGTGAAAATACTACATTGGCATACCAACTTGATATCCAGGATCCCTCCCTCAGCAAACATTCGCTATAAAAGGTGTTACTGTTCGAGTTCCCCTTCTTATCCAGTTTCCCCAAAACCAAAAATGAGTTTAACTACTCAGAGAGAAATGATGAAAATTCCCAATAATATTCTAAAGATTATCCTAAGCACAGGCTTGCTGTTCTTTAATGTTCTGTTAGTTAACGGACAAATAGCTAACGATCAAGATTGTACCTGTTTGGAGGAGACCATTTCCGATCAAAGTGTACTCCTTTCAATTGGGGAGGACGCCTATCCCAATTTTTTGAATATTTCCAGTTTAAGGAAATATTCAAATGTTAATTTTGATGACGTGAAAGACCTCTCTCGAAATTTCAATACTTACACCCTCAAAGGAAGTAGTAAGAAAGCAGAACTACGGGCCACTTACCATAAAAAGGATGGTAGTCTTATTAATGGTCACTATATCACAGAGAACACCTATTTACCCAAAGTTATATTAATAGCGTTGGTAGAGGATCGTAAGGGCTGGACCATGACCAGTAATAAAACCATTGTCCACGACTTTGATGCACAACGGACAGAATACGAGGTTAAAATGAGAAAGGAGAACAACAAACTGACCTTGTATTTCGACCAAAGTGGCAAACCCATCAAAAAACTCTCTCGTGTTTAAAGTGAGTATGGGAAGACAGCAGTATATCTTAGAGACCATGCAATGCTGCTATGGCCTTTTTTAACCAAAACATTTTTGCAGATCCATTTATATCGAATATCTGCAATCAAATTACATCAACACCTTACCAAAAGGATTGCTATGAAACCAGTAATGAGAGATCTATCAAAAGAACTGAATGTAGAGATTATTCGTCCAACCGATGATAATTATGATGAGGCCCGTAAAATTTATAATGGCATGATTGACAAGCGGCCAGCCTATATTGCCAAGTGTAAAACCCCCGATGATGTTATAACAGCCATAAATTTTGCCCAGAAAGAAGAAATTGAGGTTTCTATTCGCAGCGGTGGACACAACGGTCCGGGTCTTGCCTTAACTAATGGTGGTTTAGTCATCGACCTTTCTCCCATGAAGGACATCCAAGTGGATCAGAAAAACAAAACGGTCCGCGTGGAAGCTGGATGCACTTGGGGGGACGTAGATACTGCTACTCATGAATACGGTATGGCAACAGTCAGTGGTATTCTATCAACGACCGGGGTTGGCGGCCTAACTCTTGGAGGAGGACACGGATATCTTTCCCGAAAGTATGGCCTGACTATTGATAATTTAATCAGTGCCGAAGTAGTACTTCAAAATGGAAAACTTGTCCAAACAAACGAAGATGAAAATTCAGATCTTTTTTGGGCACTGCGTGGGGGCGGGGGTAATTTTGGTGTCGTGACGTCATTTAAATACCAACTTCATCCTGTTAAAAACATTATTGGCGGCCCCCTGTTCTGGCCCATCGACCAGCTTGAAAACACTATGGAATGGTACCGCGACTGGCTCCCTCAAATGCCGCACGATGTGTATGCTTTTTATCTTATAGCGGAAGTAGCGGCAGGTGACCCTTTTCCAAAAGAGATACATGGAAAAAAAGTGTGTGGCCTTGTATGGTGCTATACCGGACCAAAGGATCAATTTGAAGAAATCATACAGCAGGCCCGTGACGTAGCCAAGCCGTTATTTGAATTTACCGGAGAGATGCCCTACCCGATGCTACAATCTATGTTTGACGGTCTGTATCCATCAGGAGATCAATGGTACTGGAAAGGGGATTTTGTCAAAGAGTTAAGTGATGAGGCCATAGAGCAACACGTGCGGTTTTCCAAGGTACCCACGCCTAAATCTACCATGCACCTGTACCCGATCGATGGTGCCGTACACAACACTGGTAAAAACGAAATGGCCTGGAATAAGCGTGATGCAAAGTGGTCAATGGTTATCGTTGGTGTAGACTCGGATCCTAAAAATGCTAAACTTATTAAAAAATGGGCTCAGGATTACTGGAAAGCATTAAATCCCTATACACTTGGAGGATCCTACATCAATTTTATGATGGATGAAGGAACCGATCGTGTAAAGGCATCGTATGGCAGTAATTATGAACGTTTGCAGAAAGTAAAATCCAAATATGATCCGAATAACTTTTTCCACATTAATCAAAATATTACACCAAAAACCTCATGATATATTATAAGTAAAAACGACTTAAGTAATATTGGCCAAAGTTAAAGAGGCTTTTTTATAATTCTCACCCCAGATAATTTTAATCTATTAGGTTGCTTTTGTTTCACTTAAAGATGCCGTTAAGCTCAGTGTATAACCTAATATCACAGCTTTTGAAATCAGTGCTATTAATTGATGATTAAGCGGGGCGGTGAATTACCCACTACCGACTTACTCTCAGAAATCACGTAAACTTCATATGGCAAAAGTCCTTGAGGCGCATCATCTTTAAGCGTAAGACGCAGTTTTTTATTCTTTAATATTTTCTGAGTACGTCCATCTTCAAACATATTCCCTTCGTATTCAAAATAGCTATCCACTTCATCGGAAAAGATAAAAACCAAGTCTGAATCCTTTGCTTGCCAATTTATGACATCCCCTCTCTCAACACTTAGGGTTCCTTTATTTCTGCCGTTGTTATCTCGTACACGCCAAGTGCCATCCTCACTTTTTTCAATTTTGACATTGAAGGTACGCATCATACCATCAACACTCTCTGTGTGGGAAACAAGTCCTATAGTCACAAAACTGAATACAGTCAATACAAAAATTAAAATTATCTTGTTAGTGCTCATCGGTTTATGATTTTATTTTTTCGTTGTCCTGATAAAATCAGGTTTATAGTAAATACAATATTCTATTTGATAAAATTTTACGCACGCCATGCAATTAAAACCTCCTATGTTAGCAACATTCTAACCTAGAAAAGGCAAGACCCAATTGTCACTCCTCATATTTTTTGATCATTTTCTTAAATCTGGCATCACTAGTCATGCTATACAGTTCAGGCTGATTTATGATATTCGAAACAGGATAACCTTTACTCATTGCCTGCTCAATCCACTCCAATGCTTTTTCACGGTTTCCCATACGTTCGTATGCAGCACTGGTATAGAATAGTATTTCGTTATTATTGGAATCTAACGCTAAAGAACGTTTAAGATACTGTAAAGCCTCTCTGTTTTCCCCAATGTCAGCATAGTACGATCCCAAACTATTAATAATACGAACCTCATTAGGATTTACCTCCAACTGTTTTTTTGCAACGGCAATAGCTTTTTTGTAGTAATTAACAGCTAAATCATCATTGCCGATCGCCTCATGAGCTGAGGCGATATTCCCCAAAACAAGGTAAGCGCTGGAATTCAATTCATAGGCTGTACTATACCAGTGGATTGCTTCACTGTAATTACCCATGTAATAATACGCAACTCCTAAATTCGAAGCAGCGAAATACGTTTCCCTGATACTCATTGATTGCTCTAAAAAATTAATAGCCAGCTCAAAGTTTTCTCGGTAAATATTGATAACCCCAAGCCCGGATAGACCAATATAATTTTCAGGAGTCAACGCCAATACTTGCTGATATTGTTCCTCCGCTTTATTAATATCTCCCCGATATCTCAAATAAAAATTGCCTAAATCACTGTATCCTCTCCAATAGTCTGGTTTTAGCTTGATGGCCACCATGTAATTTGCTTCAGCTCTATCCAGCTCCCCTTTTTCAACATAGGTGCCAGCCAGTTGCCGAAAGGCCATAGCATTATTGGGTTCACGGATAATTACTTCTTGAAAATTCTCAATAGCCTGATCATAATCACCTGTCCCCCGGTTTATCAAACCGAGCGTTGAAATTACCTGTACTAAATCGCTGTTAATTTTCATTGCTTTTGCCAAAGCATTCTTTGCCTGGTCAACATATACTACCTCTTCGGTATCCTGATATTTTCGCCAGAGCCCCTCTCCCAGCGCAGCATACGCAAGAGCATGATCAGAATCATCATCAACGGCCTGTTGAAAGTGGCGAATTGCTTTATCCAGATTGTCACCTTTTTCGTACCGTAAAAGATACCCTTGACCCTGTATATAGTGTTGCGAACTGCGGTTATTATAATTGCCTTCTATTACAACGTCTGTTACTTCGGGCTGCAATTCAATGTTCAGCATGTCCAACAACTCCTCAAAAACACGGGTCTGTAACACAGAGATGCTATTGTCTTCGCTATTGATTTCGCGGGACATCAATTGTCGCAGTGATTTAGTATCGATCAAGTTCATGGTCAGTTGGATCCGATCTTCGAACTTCTGTATGTTACCGGTCACCGCTAAATTCACCGAATAATCTTTTCGGGCTTGACCAGGAGACGTAACCCCTTCTTGAATAATTTCACTAGCAGAAATGACCCATAAGGCTCCCTTATAATTACTTACCTGAGTTAGCCGGCTTGTTACATTCATCATCAATCCATCGGACAGAGCTTCCAGTTCTTCGGAAGGGGTACTAATATTCTTGAATGGCAAAATGGCCAATCCCCGTTCTTCAGGCAAAGGCATACCTTCCGAGCTCTCCCAGCCAAAATATAGCCTGATTGGTAAAAAAATTATGAGCAGTAACAGCAATACAAAAGGCAAGGCTACATACAGATATTTCCCAAGCTTTGGCTTAGTGGCCTTCTTCTCGTGCTCGACGGACTTAACCTTTTTGGGGGATGTCCCCTTCAAATCATGCAATATCTCTCCAAAATCCTGATATCGAACATCCGGATCTTTTTTTAAACACAGTTCAATAATCGCTTCAATTTCTTCAGGAATGGATTCCGTTACATTTGAAGGCGGAACAGGAGCTTCTTCTGTAATGGCATACATGATCGCGGCTTCGTAAATCCCCTGGAAGGGAAGCAATCCTGTAAAAAGTTCATAGAGAACCACTCCATATGCCCAGATATCCGAACGTTTATCAACTCGGTTATTTTTGAGTTGCTCGGGCGACATATAAGAAACAGTTCCGATAGTCGTTCCTGTTTTGGTGATTTGCGGAGCCCCTTCTATCCGTGCCAGGCCAAAATCCATGATTTTAACGCTGTTATTAGCCGCCAACATAATATTACCGGACTTAATATCTCGATGGATAATGCCTTTATTTTGGGCAGCTTGTAATCCTTCGGCTATCTGAATAGCAATTGATTTCTTTTCACCAAGGGTAAGTTCAGCCTCATTTATGACCGTTCTCAGCTCTTTACCATTGATATATTCCATCACTATAAATACCTCATCGCCAACCTCCTCAATGGCGTATACTTGAGCAATGTGGGGATGATTCAGAGAAGCTGCAGCTCGAGCCTCCTGCAAAAACCGCTCTTTTTCGACTGAATCCAAAGAAATCCGTCTTGAAAGAAATTTAAGAGCAACCTTCCGATTCAGCTTAGTGTCGTGGGCAAGATAAACTACTCCCATCCCCCCTTCACCAAGTTTTTCAATCACTTCATAGTGTAAAAAAGAATTTAACATTACCAAATAAGTGCTAACACTCTACACCCTCTTTATTTAAATAATTAATACTATTAATAGTAAATATATTATATTATTAGTATTAATAATAAATTTAATAAATTATTTAGGTTTATTTTATTCTCTTGAGCTAGGATCTTCTTGCCGCACAATACAATACTCCTAATTATTTTTACTCAAATGCCTATGCAACCGCCCATTTCTGAGGAGACTCACAGCCTTCAACTGGCTGTAAATGAATTGCGTATTTTAAATGATATTGCAACAACTATATCATCTATTCAGCCGGTTGAAAAAATTATTGACCAGATCGTCTTCAAATGTATAAAACATCTTGGGGTCGAGGAAGGTACCGTCAGTTTACTTGAAATGGATACCCCTGAAAAGGAATTTCATACGATGGTACGACATTATGATTCCTCGGTTGAAAAGGTGCCCATAAAACTGGACGACCATCTTAAAGGATGGATGTTAAAAAAACAGTCCATTTTATTGAGCAATGATATTCTGAAAGATGATCGGTTTAATTTTCTTCAAAAGACATCATTCTCATTCCGCTCCATCCTCTGTGCCCCACTTATGATAAAGGGAGATCTTATTGGTTATCTGGCGGTGTTCAATAAAAAAGACGGCTCACCATTCTCTGATGAAGATCGACGACTAATCTCAATTATCGCGTCCCAATCAGCTCAAGTGATAGAAAATGCACGCTTGTATGAGGAAGAAAAAGAATTTTTAAGCATGCAGGAAGAAATGAGAATGGCTAGGGACATTCAGTTGCACCTGCTCCCGGATTCAACTCCCGAAATAGATGGTTTTCAAATCAGCTCCACAAACATCCCGGCTAAGTCAGTTGGTGGTGATTATCTTGATTTTATTGGTTTGTCAAACAACAAGCTTGGTTTTTGCGTTGGAGATATTACAGGTAAAGGTATGCCGGCCGCAATGTTAATGGCTAACTTACAGGCAACACTCCGCAGCCATGCGATTATGTATGAGGATTGTGTAAAGTGTCTGCACGGGACAAATAATCTGCTTTACAGAAGTACCGAACCTACTAAATTTGCGACCTTATTTTATGGCATCCTGGATCCCCAAAATGCTACTATCGAATATTCGAATGGCGGCCACGATGCCCCACTACTTATTCGTAATAATGAAAAACCCATTCATCTTGATTCAACGGGGTTACTTTTAGGGGTCATACAAGAATCAGAATATCAAATGCGAACCCTGTCAATGCAGCCTGATGATCTGCTTTTAATTTACTCTGATGGAATCACGGAAGCCATGAACGTCGGAAAAGAAGAGTACGGAATAGAACGATTGAAAGATCAGGCCATCAATAATAAAACTTCTTCATCAAATGAAATGTTAGAAACCATTTTGCAGGATGTTAAAACTCATGCCACCGGAGCTCCTCAAAGTGATGATATCACCCTTATGGTTATAAAGAAAATATAAGTGAATCTATGCTTGAACCAGCTTGAAAATGCCACCAAAATAAATGCAAATTCTATTAAACTATCTTGAAATATCATCCAAAGCTTAGATAGCAGAAATTATTATAGTTGAATATTGACTATATTTTAGCTCTTAAAAAGAGATTGGAAGTTATCATCGTTTTCGGGGGAAATAGCCACCTTTCTAAGTTATTAGACGAATCCGTAATAGCATGCTTTACCTGAAAGGCTCCATGCCTTGTTGCCTGACTGAGGATTTATACTTACTATTTAATTAATCAACGATTTAATAGTCCGGTTCCAAATGGTAATCGCTTGGCTATTGGTTATTTAAATTGAGGGATTCAATAAAAATTTATTCATATAAAATCAGGGAATATATGCTCTTCTTAGAATTTATAAAACGCCCGATAACATATACGCTGACATTAGCTCTGGCAGTATCAAGTATAGCCCTTTTGACAGCTTGTAACGATGCCAAGAAAGTAGATGAAAGTGTGGTGGAAGTAACTGCTATCCATGACACTGAGGAGAATAAGCACTTATTTGAGATGAGTAGTGATGAGATCTCATCCGGTTGGACCACTTTCCAATTTGATAATGCCTCCGGATACGACCATTTCTTTTTGATCTGGCAAGTTCCAGATGAAGGAATTAAAGCTGCAGAAGCTGCCGGTGAACCACTTCTAGATCACTGGTTTCAGGGTATTACCGAACCATTTCAAAAGCAATTTAACCCATATTTAGCAGGCGATATGGAGTTTGGTGAATTCACGGATAGTTTGGTAGCTACTATTTCAGAGAAGGCTCCCTGGTTTTTTGATCCCGGTGCAAAGCCAATGGGCGGGCCGGGATTTACTGCAGGTGGGAGAACATCTAAAACATCTGTCCACCTGGAACCCGGTGAGTATATCGTTGAATGCTACGTAAAGAATAAAGACGAGGTATTCCATTCCTATATAGGTATGCTCGAGCATATGAGGGTTACTGATGAAACCTCAGATAGTAAAGAACCAAACTCCACGAGTAAGTTGACGATTTCATCTACCAATGGAATTCAGGTTGATAAGGAATTAACTCAGGGAAGCCATACGATCGAAATATATTTCGAAGACCAACAATCTTATGCTCACTTACAGGGTCATAATGTACAGCTGGTAAAATTAAGTGATGCAGAAGATCAAGAACTGCTGAGCAACCTCTCAGCTTGGATGGATTGGCGGCAAGCCGGTAGCTTGGTTGATCGGGCTCCTGAAGGTGCAGAATTCATGGGAGGAACAATGGAAATGACGAAAGGTGAAACCGCCTATTTTCATGTAGATTTAGAACCGGGTGACTATGCTTGGATTGCGGAGGTTCCTAATCCTGCTGAACATAATATGTTGAAAACCTTTACCATAGAGGAAGAAAGTAACTCCGCAAATTAAATTACTACAGAGCATGGATATCTAAGGTCTTGTTTTGATAAAGCCTGTGCTATAAAGCATGGTCTGAATACGAATTGAGTTATTTAAACTCCCTCGTATTGCGCATCAAGATTAGCATCTGTCACTGCTGAAAACTTCCTTATTCACTTTCACCTTAAATCTTCAATCAGTGATAAGCATTTATCCGAAATAAAAAAGGCCGTGAATCTTCACGGCCTTAGATAGATTCTTTAAATTCAATTTATTCTGTTTTCGGAACGCCCAAACCAATTGCCAAAGGAGCAAAATTGGAATGCATCAGTTTCCATCCATTATCAAAGAACCAAACTTCACTGGCCCTGGTTTTATAGGCAATGGGTTTATCACTTCCCTTCATGGTATATTCTCCATCATTGTCAAAGGTTGTAACAGCCGTCTTCATATCAGGACTAAAATATACTTTAAGATCCACTACATTCCAGCGATTCCAAGTATGATTTACATCTTCCTCTTCAAAACTGGAGTAAAATACACATGGCTCCATATTCGAGTTACAACCTATCATCCCAATTTTGTCCGAATAAAACTGTTTTAAATTCTCGGAGTCATTATTCATTTGGAATTTTATTCGTTGATTGGTCTTGGACTTTATTGAATCTGTAAAAGCCGTTTTATTCGTATGTCCATAATAGATCTGGGCATTATATGAATAGGCCGACCCAGTACCGGCATAATCAAGCGCTTTCAACTGATGCTCAAATGCCTTCTTATAATTTCTTTTAGTGGCATAATGTTCAGCTATTGAATCATGGCCATTGGGTCCATTGTGCGTTAGGAATATCTTTTGTGCAGTTTCAACAGCTTTCGGCATATTCGAATCGTTACCATAAGTTCCATCCGCATATCGGTAAGACATAATGTTATATGCAGGCGAAGCGTATTCGGGAAACGCTAACACATATTCCGCCAACTTATCTTTACCATCTTCAAGAGATACACTTGCCCAGAAAGCAAAAAGAGGTACATCCGGATATGTTGCTGCAACTTGTTTCGTCGTACCTTCAAATTCTTCATTAGATGCGGACATCACTTTCACCCAGGCTTTTTCTTGGTCCGTAAACTTCTTGGTGTCCAGTTTTTCCAACTGAGCCGTTCGGGATCCGTACTCACCACTCATAGCAGTGTTTATAAGTACTAACTTGGCACTACCGCATTTTTCATCAATCATAAGAGCTGCTTTGGCCATCCCTACAGCAACCGGTCTCTCCAGATTCACAAAATGAGTGATTGCCTTATCCGTAATTTCTTCAGCTTTATTGTTACAAGACATGTCTGTTACCCACTGAGCACTAGCAATAGTCGTTAATAGACATAGCCCAACAGTTAAATAGATTTTTTTCATGATAGTCATTTTAGATTATTTAATAGATTAGATCATCGCTTCATATAACAAAACTAATGATCAATAAACCGTTAATATTTTCTATAAAATATTGATTTTTAAATACTTATAGATAAATATAGTTATATCAAATAGTTATAGCTAAATGAAATTATATTATGGACTTCATTCAATTGCACCAGCTCCCATCCCAATATAAAAACCCCGGAAGCAATTAAGCTATCCGAGGTCTGTTTTAAGAACCATAAAATTACTATCACCTGCGACCTTTTCGATCAAGGAATGCTGCAGGTCTTGCTTGTACTTCTCTCCCAAACGGTGTTGAAAATATTTTAAGCATATCTTTACCAGCAGGATCGGGAACCTCGGCTATCCAAGCGTAACTGCCGGGCTTTAGGTTAACATGGTAATAAGCCATGTTGCCTCCAGTCATCTCCATACTTCCACCAATAAACGTAGTTCCCTCTGGCGCGCGATGTACGAACCCCTCTTCAGTTGTCCAATTCATCCAGGCGCCAAGCTCATCGAGTAATTGCTGATCATAGCCATTATCAAACCGTACCAACTGCACATTGTGCCCCAAAAGGTGTCCATAACCTGCAGCAGGCTGCGGTCCGAAATGAATAGCTACTGTATGCATTCCCGGACGAACGGATTTTTCATGCTCTATACCGTCTTGAGTTACGGTTACCTCCATCGTTGCACGAGGCTTCTTTTTACCTGATGCTTCATCAGTTACCCTTATGACATCAAGCATACCATTGTAAGAATGAAATTCCTGGTTCTCATCTTTTACATAACATTCAGCAACGTAAGTGCCAGCCGGAAGCTTCACCGTTGTAATTGAAGTTTGGCCTGCTGATGTTAGACCCGGACCTCCCATAGGTACAGCATCTACAAACCAAGGAGCCGAACTCAAAACTGCCCCAAAGAGATTATTTACGAAAGTCCCGAAATCGATGTCTCCCTCAATATAGGGATTCCATTCCTGTTGGAAGGGTTCCGTCACAGTATTATACCAGTGATCCAGTATAGGTTCACCGGCAGCATCGGCGGCTTCTATAGCAGCCTCTGGTACCTTATAGAGGAGGTAGAAATGGTCTGAATGCGAGCTGTTGTTAAAGCGAAAGGTCGTCCAGCCACTGGGAATTTCATCTTCGCTAACCTCAAAAAGATGTTCATTTGTATCATGATCATGCAGCGAGGTGATATCAACTAAATTCGGACCACCCTTGGTTACAAAATTTGCTTTAGTGAGGTTTTCCTCTCCCGATAAGGAATTCGTAGCAATTCCAGACTCTTCGCTACAGCCGTTGATAGTAAAAAACAACGTCAACATAATTATGCCCGACCGGGTCAAACTATAAAACAGTTTTTTTGAATTTTTCATAAGAGCTCTTTTTTGTGAAAATTTTTGGTTCACAGGCATTATAAGGGCCCTTTCTTTGTTTAATCCGTTATTACTCTTAGATTGCTTCTAAGAGACCATTTTTCATACTTCTCATGAATGTTGAAATTCGCATACTTGGATCTACGACCATTCAGAAAAATAATGGTGAGTACGATCCCTTCCTCCTGACTGGTCCCAAAAGACTGGCTCTCCTTACCTACCTGATGTTGGGAAATCCCAAGGGATTCAAACGCAGGGATAAAATTATTGCCTTATTTTGGCCGGAATTGAACCAACAAAAGGCAAGAAATGCCCTAAGCAACATACTATACCATATCAGAAATTCACTGGGTAAAGAAACTATTCAGAACCGGGGTTCAGAAGAAATTAGTATCCATGAGAGCAACTTTTGGTGCGACGCTCTTGCTTTTGAAGAGTTAATACATGACCAAAAGTACCAACTTGCTCTCGACCTATATCGCGACGACCTCCTCGTTGGTTTTCATGTAACCGATGTATCCAACGATTTCCACAGCTGGCTCGACAACAAAAGAGAACAACTCAGAATGTTAGCTCATGACGCCTCGTGGAAGCTAGCGGAAAAAGCAGAAGAAAATGGGGATGTAAAAGCTGCGCAGATATGGGCTAAAAATGCTGTAGACCACACAAAACTTTCTGAAGAGGCCCATATTCGCCTGATAAAATTACTAAATCGGACCGGACAACGAACAGATGCACTAAAAATTTATCAGGAGTTCAGTAATCAGCTAAAACAAAAATGGGATATATCACCTTCTAACGCTCTTAAAAAAACCGTTGAACGTATTCAGAACCAAATTTCGAATCCAAATGCAAAGCACGACTTAGCAATAGAAGAGCACTTACCTTCCATTGCAGTACTTCCATTCGAGACACTTAAATCTACAGAGACCTCCACGGCCTTTACTAACGGAATTCATGATGATTTGCTTACTCGTCTTTCAAGCATCTCAGGTATTGAAGTTACTTCCCGAACATCTGTGATGCGATACAAAGAAACCAAAATGTCGTTAAAGCAAATATCTGAGAAACTTGGAGTTAATTGGATTGTCGAGGGAACCGTGCAGCAAGTAAATAAACAGGTCAAAGTCCGAGTGAGACTTGTAAATACCAAAACAGATCGGCAATCTTGGTCTAAAGATTTTGAAACCAAACTTACTGCAAATAACCTGTTTCGAATACAAAGCACTATTACCAAAAAAATTGCGGAGGCCCTTAAAACTAAACTCAGTGCCAAAGAAAAAAAACGCGTAGAAGTCCAGCATACCAATCAGCTGGAAGCCTACCGGCTCTATACACAAGGATGGACCTGGGTAGAACAACGTACCGAAAAAGGACTTAAACGAGGTTTATCTTGCTTTGAGGAAGCCAGCGCTGTAGACCCAGATTTTTCCCTGGCTTTAGTAGGTCAGGCCCATGCTCTGCTGGGTTTATACGGCTACGGCTACAAAGAAACTGACGAGATACTGAATAAAGCCGAAGACCTTATACATAAGGCACTAGATCAGGATAAAACTCTGGCAGAAGCGCATTCGGCATTAGGACTTTTGTATACCAGTCGCCAAAAAGGTCCGGAAGCCATACAAGAATTAAAAAAGGCAATTAACCTCAGACCCGGTTATGCCAATGCTCATAGCAAACTAAGCTGGATTTATCAGCTAATGGGAAAAGAAAAGCTGGCGCTTGGTAGTGCTAAAAAAGCTGTGGATCTTGATCCCTTTTCACCCGAAGCAGTTATTAATCTGGCCTACTCTTATATGATTAACGGCCATTATAGCGACGCATCAAAATACGCATGGCAAGCTTACGATTTACAATCCGATTGGCCTACGGCATCTTTTTATATTGCTTTAATACACTATCACAGGAATAACTATAAAGCATCCCAAAAATACTTAGGAGATTTAGTAGTCCCCTGGACCTGTAACGGTCCCCAACTGTTACAGATATTAATAGATATAAAGTTACAAAAGAAACAATCTAGAGAATATCATCTAAAATACTTTAGTCAGGAAAAAGACTTCTTTTCCCAAGGTGTTATACATGCTACTTTAGGAAATAAAGATGAGGCTTTTACAGCTTTTGAAAGCATACCGACGTGGGAACCTTGGCCAACCCAGGTAATACATCACCTCCTCCACGATGAGCTAAAGGAGATTAAGAAAGATTCCCGGTTTTTAACTTTGTCTGAAAATATTGACAGAGACTGGGGATTACAGGCATGAAATATCCACCCCTTTTACTACTAAATGTCCTAGAACCATTGACAAAGATCTAAGTGGAACAAAAACTGTTAATAAAGGTCTAAAGAGAACAAAAATATAAAAGACACTACGAGGTGTTGACTTCTCAGAATAGGATAGTTTTGCTATTACAGATGACAACTTCAGTTTTAATTTTCGATTCAACACTTATACTAATTAAAAGCTCTTGCTTAGTTATTAGTTTGATAAAATGCTCCAAAAAATCAGAAAACTATTTCGTTATTTTTTTTACAAAGATTAATTTTTATTAATAAAATAATTATTAACTTCCTGTGGTACCGTTAAGGAAACAATAGATGCGGCATAATATCATTTACAGACGGTTAATTACCCATTTGTAATATATTAGTCCTTTAAAAGGATGAGGATTACATTATGACAACGGCAAAAAATTTTAGAAGCTATTACCAAACAGATCGGTACAAAGGTTTTTATAAAATTAAAAAGAGCACCTACCCTCTTTCTCGGATGACGCTTCTCGCTTTTTCAAACGGTAAGAAAAACATCTATGCCAGTGGGGTTTATGCTGAAGAAGCCATGGCGAAAATATTTTCTGCTATTGATCAATATTATCTCAAGCAGAAAACAAAGCAATTAACAACGGCATAAAGGAAAAGGACAGCAGTAAAAGCAGAGAGTAAGCTACAAGGTGCTATAGGAGCCTTTCGTTTTTCTCTCGAAAGTAAATGTAAACTCAAACTTGTTGTCTACATTTAGCCTAAAATCGGCATTGAGCTGTTGTAGCAGTGTGTATATAATAGTGAACCCAAGTGAATCAGCGTTTGCAAGATCAGGTTTTGAAGCCATCCCCCTACCATTATCACAGTAAGTAACATGGTATTCATCACGGTTCCTTTCAATCCGCACCGTGATATTTCCTCCAGCATCTCCAAAAGCATACTTCAAAGAGTTGGTAATCAGTTCATTCAGCAGCATTCCAAGAGGAATGGCTTCGTTGATATTCATATCTATTTGTTCAATATCTATATCAATATCAACCGCCTGAGTCTGATCGAAGGTAGTCTGGATGATCATTGACAATTCTTTTAGGTATCGGGCAATACTTATTGACGAAAAATCCTCGGTATCGTACAAAAGTTCATGAACCTTCGCCATAGAGTGGATGCGATTGATACTACGCTGGAAAGATAATTTTGCTTTATCACTATCGAATTCCTCCATTTCCATACTGAGCAGGCCCGAAATGATAGCTAAGTTATTTTTCACCCTATGATGAACCTCTTGTAACAGAACCCGGTTATTTTTCTGGGTTTTAACTCGATCAGTAATATTAATGCCATTCCCCAAAATATACTTGCGATCGTCAAGCTCAAGCAGTTTACCATTGATGAAAAAATTATATTTCTGGTCGCCGGATATCATTATTGTTTCGGTTTCGGCGTATCCGGTATCGAATACTTCTGCAATTTTTTGTTTTACTTTTGCTCGTTCAGAAGGAGCAATAAGATGTAACGGACTGAATTCATCAATAGCATCTTCTTTTAAATCAAAAAAATCATAGACATTGCTATTAAGCCTCACGAAATTTAAATCTTCATCCATCATGTAAAATAGACCGGGCAAACTATCTAATATCGTCTCCGAAATAGATATTTGCTCTTTCAAATCTTCTTCCAGCTGTTTCTGCTGAGTTATATCTTCATTGATAACCAGAATTGCTTCCACCTCTTGATTATGATCTAGCAATGGCGCGGCACTGGTCTTGGCAGGGAAATAAGTTCCATCCTTACGTTTTCTTTTTACTTCCTTGCCTTTAATTTGATTTCCAGTCTTAACTTGTTCTAACATATGGTGGTACGCATCCAAGTTTGTATCACCAACATGAGGCAACGTTTTCCCAATAATTTCTGCTTCGGTGAAGCCGAATACTTCTTCCGCTGCCTTGTTCCAAAGATCAACTACTTTTCCTTCTTTGGATTCTAAATAGATAGGAATAGGTGCGGTCTCAATGAGAGAACGTAGTTTGTGATTATTTTCCTTTTGTTCAGATATATCCAGAATATTTGCAACTAACACATCCTTGTTTTGAAATGAATCTTTACTGAGATAAACGTCAACAGGATAAAAAGACCCATCTTTTCGCTGGTGTGTTGTCTGAAAGTAGAGTGTCTTTTGGACTCCCTTAATTACCGGTTCAATCAAATTTTGAAATTCAGCAAGAGAATAATCAGTCTTCAGTTCCAACGGGGTCATTTTTTGAATTTGATCCGTGGAATACCCCAGATTATCAATCGCTGCTTGATTAACGTATTCAAACTCTAATGTATCAATACTAAAAATATATATTTCACTAGCGCTTTGTTCCAGTATACGATAAAGCTCAGTAAGCTCATCCTTTACTTTCTGTTGTTCGGTAACATCAAAAATAACCGTATCCCACTGGATGGTACCATCCTCCAACTCAGTGGGGGTCCCCCTGCCTCTTAACCATTTGAAACTGCCAGTCGGTGTTTTTATACGCCAAGTATGATCCCAAAAGCTGAGCTCCCTGGCTGAGGTTTCTATAGATTTTTTTAATTCTTTTCCATCTTCCTCAAGGGCTTGATCCCACATTTCTTGCGGTGATCTTAGTGCTTCTTCGGGAGAAATTTCATGCACCTGTTTAATGCCCTCACTAACATATACAACTTTATCTGTACCGTCGGTTAATAATTGATACCGAATAACAAGTCCTTCCAAATTATTAGTGATACTGCTGAGCTGATTCTGCTTTTGCTGCAATTCAAGTTCGGCTTTTTTTCTCTCTGTGATATCCTGTACAATCCCTCTCAAAGCCACGACCTTTCCATCACTATTTGTTACCGGAATTCCTTTTGTTTTGATGAACTTCTGATTTCTTTTTTCTGAATAGATTTCAAAATCAGCCTCATATTCCTCAGCATTTTGAATGGCATTGTCAACCAATGACTCAAAATTTTGCGAATAGCTGGTTTCATATAGCTTTTTCAAATCTTTAAAAGCTGGAGGTCCTTTTTCATCATCACGTTCAAATATATCATATACCGTTTCTGACCAGCTGATATCTCCCGATTGAATATCATAATACCAGTCTCCAATATTAGCAATCCTCTGGGCCTCCTGAAGACGTTGGGTCTGCTCCTCTAACTCTTGTTGGGTCTGAACCTGATCCGTAATTTCATCCTGAATGGCAAAAAATTCTTCGACTTCTCCATCACTGTTTTTTATAGGTGTGATGTCCATCTCTATCCAATAGGGCCTCCCGTCTTTACTGTAATTCAGAATACGTTCTGAAAACGGTTCTTCTGCTGCAATGTCTTTAGCGATACGTTTTACAGTCTGCGAATCTGTTTCCTTCCCCTGTAATAAATTGCCCGGATTTTTACCCTTTACCTCACCCAACTTGTAACCAGTTACCAGTTCAAAAGCCTTATTGACCCACTGTATACGCTCTTTATGATCTGTTATAATTACAATATTCTGGGTTTCCCGCGCTACTCTTGATAATTTCTCAAGCTCTTTCTCATCTTCTTTTTGACGAGTAATATCAGTCAGCGATCCTACTATGGCAACGGTTTTCCCATTCTCGACCAACGGTGCTTCATTGGCTTTAACCCAGATAAATTCACCGTCTGTTTTTAGCAGCTGGAGTTCATAGGGAGGTTGGGCCTTCCCCGTTTCAATCGCAGCTTTTGTTTTTTCAATACCCTCTTTGTTGAGGGGATGATCGGTTAAATAGTTAGTCCAAGATTCCAATTTCCCTTCATCGGGATCTATGCCTAAAAATTCTTTCGCCTGTGGACTTACATAGGTTAAGTTGTGGTCAGTGTCATGCCGATAGAACAGAATTGTACTATTCTCAAGAATACTCCGATATTTTTCCTCGGTTTCCTTAAGCTGTAGTTCCGCTGACTTGCGCTTTGTGATATTCTGGGTACTTCCATAAACTTTTGTGGTGTTTCCATCCTCAATCTTGGTTTTACCTACTGCTCGTACCCACCTTTGATTTGCCTTGGCGGTTACAATTTTGAGTTCAAGATCAAATGGCTCACCTGTCTCAATGGCCTCGCTTACAGCATTTCTTATCGTCTCTCTGTGTTCCCCTTCTTCATAAAACCTAATAGCCGTTTCAAGGTCGGGCTCATATTCTTGGCCGACCTCATGAAGCTTTTTTACTTCCGGAGACCAGTACAGGCTTTCATTTTCTAAATCAACTACCCAGTGACCAATATCTGCTAACTCATACGATTTTTTTAGAATTTCCTCTTCTTGAATGCTTTGTTTTCGTTGGGCAGTAATATCTATCATCAATCCGGTTAACACCTTAGACCCGCCTTCCTTTTCCTGGACGGTTACAAGGTCTTTCAGCCAAACGAGATTACCATCAGCATCGATCATACGATATTCAAACTCATGATCCTCATTCTCTTTCGTTTTCCGGTGACAAAAAGCAACCGTTTGGTCACGATCTTCGGGGTGGATATGTTCCTTCCAAAAAGAGGGGTCTTCATACCAAACTTCGGGCGGGTAGCCTAAAATATTGTTACTTTGAGGGCTTACGTAGGTAAAAGCAAACGTTTCGGCATCGGCTTCCCAAAGAATACCATTAATCGACTCTGCGATAAATTCTAATCGCTCTTTGCCAAAGCTGGATGCCATCAATAGATCTCTAAATTGCTGTTTATATTGCTAATATATACGCATAACTCGATAATTAAAATTAAATGTGGGGGCAAGACTTAAAGCAGCAGAAAATGTGTTCAAAAATTATATACTTACTCTTTATCAAATTCTAGAGTAAAGGTTGTACCTTCTTCAGAGGATTCAAACTTATAGTTACCTTCAAGTTGATTAGTAAGCGTATTAATAAGATTCATACCGAGTGATCCTTTGCGATCTTCAAAATCTGCGGGAAGCCCCACGCCATTATCATTAATACGTAATCTGATAGTGCTGTTATCCTTGTCCAGTCTGATGGTAATGCGACCTTTTTCTCTCCCTTCAAAAGCGTGTTTAACTGCATTAGTAACAACCTCGTTGGCAATTAATGTAGAAGGTAAGGTTTGGGCCATATCTAAATAAACCGTATCGCATTCACTCTCTAATTCAATTTTGGTATTGGTCTCCATCGTGCTGATCAGGTCGGATGCCAAGTTTTTTATATTTTCTCCCAACGCTACATTGGCGAAGTTCCCCGACTGATACAACTGTTGATGGATACCGGCAACAGCTTTAATTCGATTCGTGCTTTCTTGCAGTGACTTGACGACATCAGGATCATCTTCCTGAAGCCATTGCAACTGCAACATGCCTGCGACCACTGCCAAATTATTTTTCAGTCGATGATGAATTTCTCCCAATAAGACTTTCTTCTCTTCCAGTGACTCTTCGATTTTCTGTTTTTCCAATTCCCGCTTTGTAACATTTTGATTGGTCCCTATGGTAAGTACAGGATCTCCGGCTTCACTATAAAAATGGCGGGCTTGAGCCTCAACATACTTCAACTTTCCATCCGGGAGTTCAAGGCGATAAGTGAGGTTATATGATGCTCGGTTTTCCAATGATTCAGAAAAAGCTTGATTAACCCTTTCTCTATCATCCGGATGTATGCGCTCCATTAATATCTCATAGCTCGGCTCAACTTCTTTGGGATCAAATCCTAATATCCGATAGGTCTCATCAGACCAAAATAGCTCATCATCTTTGATATCATGCTCCCAAGCTCCTAAATCTGCAAGTTTTTCAGCTTGGTCAATCCAAGTTCTAAGCCTATCAAATGCCTTTTTGGTCTGCTCTAGTTTATTGACAATTTGTTTCTGTTTCTCTTTGGAGATTGGGCTGTCAACCCCTAAGTCTTGCAATGATTCTGTTAGTTTTTGGTCAATATCTTCACGGATACTCTTCATAAGAACCTCGTTTTATCATTGACATTTAATTTTATGATAAATCGTATCCATGAATAATACATGAAGAGCTTAGAGAGAGTTTATTATTCGAAATAATGATGATTATAAGCATAGTAATACTACCAAAGATATCATGACAATCCTCAGCCGGGTACACCTAAAATCAGAAAATATTAAATCACAAGTCAGTTTTGGTGCTAATCTTATTGCGAAAAATCAGCGAATCGATATTAGTTTTTACGTGGGCTCCGGGGTCATCCTCCATAAGAACTACCGGGTGAATCACGGAAATCCACTCCTTTCGTAATAAGTGCTCCTGAAGCATCCGAACCTACGGGATTCTATTCCTAGATTATAAAACTCAGGTAGCTTTTTTGATGAAATTTTTCGACACCCATCCACTCATCTTTACATCCACTCGGTACCAACCCTCTTTTTCGTCCTTTATATCGACCACTGTTCCTTTCTTGAGTGGTTGTGCGATAGTTTGGGTACCCCCATTTGGGCCAGACCGTATATTGAGCATCGATGCGGTAACCACTGCGGGATTATCTACGCCGGCCATCTCATCCTCACCCTGGTCGCTGCGGTCGGAATGCAGCAACCTTTCGCGCAGCTTGTCGAGCGGAAAAGCCGGGCCCGGATCTGACTTACGTCCCGGAGAAATCTCTTCATGGCCAAGTATCGATTTAATATGATAGGTATCGATCAGGAGTTCACAAATTTCATAGGTTTTGGTGATCTGTTGTTCTGAGAACCGGTGCCAGTAGGACAGATTTTCCTCATTGCGGTGTACCGCCTTGATTACTTCCTGTTCTGGATAGGAGCGGCCGAACCAGGAGATATATTGCTCTCCACTTTTAGTTAGCCGTCCTGCGTTATCGAGCTCGATGCCTATTGAATATTTATTCAATCCTCGTCGGTCACCCCATGCGCTCTCCCCGGCATGCCAAGCGATCGTGTTGAACGGAATCAGTTGGGTTACCGCTCCGTCACGGCCTATCACCATGTGGGCTGAAGCTTTGACCTTGGAATTGGTGAGCGTTCTCACAGAGGATTCCGCAGAACTGCCGGCGGTATAATGAATCACTATTGTATCCGGAAGATCCTCAGAAAATTCGCCACTGGTGTTGGGTGACGCCACGAAATTGGCAGATTGCTTGTCCAATTTTGCACCTGATATTTTCATGATTTGTTTACCTTAAATATTAGTTGCTTGCCTGCGTGCTGCTTAATTGTTTGGTTACATCCAAAATCAGGCTGGCGGTCAACCGAGAGCGTTCCACAATCCCCTGTAGCTGTTTGGCATCATTGACTACCGGCAAGAAATTCAGGTTATAGGATTCCATCTCTGTGAGAGCATTGCTTCTATTAGCGTCATTGCTCAAAGCCCTGTCAGCACTTATAAATCCGGGCAGTTCCAGGAGACCTTCTCTATCCGACTGATTTAAGAATTTTTCAAATTCCACATATCTTGTATCACTATTTTCAGCCTCCAGATAATTTACCAACAGACTGGCCTCGTACATTCCAAAAAAGGTTCCGTCGCTATCGTTGACGATCACATATTTCAACAAAGAATGGCTCCGAAGAGCTACGAAATAATCTCGTATCGCCGACCAGTAGTAACCACCGTGGCCCAAGCGGAATTCCAGTGATTCCGTCTTGTTCTGAATGAGCTGCGGTATCTTACCTACACTCTCTTTGGTGTCGGTTTCGAGCTCGCTTACAGGTATGCCTTTAAGAAGATTAACCTGTGAGTCGATCTCTTTACTTGATGCCTGTTCAAAGGCAGCTTTCACTTTTAGATCACCAAATTCGAAAGATTCGATTTTGCCCGAGAGAAATAAAATCAGAACTACCGGAAGCAGTGCTAATATTATATCCGAATTTTTGATCTCAAATTTGTTATCAGTGCTGGTACGAAGCCAGACAAGCAGTCCAATTACAGCCGCAAATGCCAGCAATGAGAAAATCAGGATTAATTCCATAAATATATGAATTTAGAGGTTTAATACATCTGGAGTATAGATATAGGTTTCATGAGTGGTCGCCGAAAACGCTGAAAGCGGAGTTCACCACCGTACCAAGAAGGGCATTCTTGAATTTGTCGAGACGTGCCTTGGCTAGCCCTTTCTGTTTAAGGGCCTCCATTTTAGCTATGTCCTTCTTGCCCTTTACCAGGAATTCAAAATCATCCCTGGTAAGCTTGTCCTCAGCCATCAGTTGAGTCCAGCGCTTCAGGTCCTCCTTAGCTTCTTCGGCAAAGGCTTTGCCGTCTTCGACAAATTCATCCTTCACATCATCACTAAACTGCCGGGCATGATCAACAAGATTGCTTTTCAACTGATCAATAAAGTCATTAAAATTTGGCATAATCTCCCTTTTAAGGTTTGCGTTTTCCACTTTCAAGCTCCATGATGATATCGAATCCCTCTTCGATATTACCCTTGGACTGCTCAACCATAGTGGATGAGATCTGTCCCCGTTCTTTCCACATACTTATAAATCCGCCGAGCAGTGAACCGTCCGGATCGATCATAATCTCCCACTGTCGCATGCTCTCTGAATTGTTCGGCCGGCTTTTGGCGTACTCATAAGCTTTCTGAAGCTCGATCTTTAAAACCTGCACTTTCTCCTCATGGAGTTCGTAGAGTTGGGTAGCCTCATTCATCATATTCAGCGATTCCACCTTCAGGTTTACCGCTTGCTGATAAGCCTGCTCGCTAAATGCTGCTTGCATGCTGCTGCAGCTAACTGTTACGTACATCATGAGCAAAGCATAAAGCCCAATACGACTATTAGAGGATAGGAAATTCATAGTAATCAGGATTTGAGTTTAAATTCAGTAAGATCATCTTCAATAATGCCCATGATTTTGTTTACAATATTATTACGCTTAAATCTTGCAACTAACTTTGCTGCTGACCGGGTAAAACCGCCGTCAATGTATTGATTGATAAGCCGATCAATTACAATTTTTGTCCGGTCGGTAACTTTGTGACGCAATTCATCCAGTTCACGATCGGTCATTTCCAGAGTTTTCCAGTGCAGCGGGAAGGCTTCGTCTTTGGCATCGCCTACCAACGGGATGATGGGTAAAAAGCGTTTGCCGTTTTTTTCATAGGAAAATCGTTCAAAGTCTCCCTCGTCATATTCACCAAAAATGGAATTCTTTTTAGCTTGCTCAACCGGTAGAGCGAAGTATCGCCGCAGGAATTGCTGGCAATTACGGCGCCCAAGCTGAAAATCGTGCATGCGGAACTTCTTTGACATGAATCCGCCGAATCCATTCAAGAATCCCGAAGCGATGGGGTATTCGGCCTTTTGATCATCCTGTGTGTAGCGAGTGGGGGCAATTAAGAATCGGCTATAGACATCGGAAGAATTGGCTAGAATAAGCTCATCAGGTTTAAAACGCGATTGGGCAATTAGACTACCGAATAGTTGGGAAAATACACTGACTATATCGTGGTCTCCAACGTTCTTTGACTCTTGAAGCGTATTCATCTTTTCGCTGGGAAAAGGATCGACCATAAGAACACTGCGACTGACATTTTCTGCACCACGAGGATTGTATTGATTGTCTCCGGCCAGGGTTTGACGCGCCAGCTCCAAAGGTTCATTATCCATAACGCCCCCATCTACAGAAAGAAAGTTAAACTGATCCTGGTTATTCGAAGGCCAGCTGGGAGCGATGGTTTGCATTTCTATACACTTATTTGGGGCAGAAGTATCTGATGGATCGGGGCGCAGTGGCACCGGCCAAGATCGTAAATCATAATGAGAAAAGGGTCGCTCAATTAGGCGGGGTGCCAATCCACCCGGGAAGGCACCGGTAGCAAGTGCCACTTTTTTCAGAAGATCCCAGTTTGGATGAGTATCATTTTTGGGGTTGAGCCATTCGGTTTCCCGCGATTGTGGTTGATGGTCACTTAACAGGAAGTGAAAGAAATCAGTATGCTGAGTAATGGTATGCCCCTTACCCGATCGTCCCTTAAACTGGATATCATACGGTATGCCCTGCAGGTTTGTAACGGTCAGGTAAAGATGCAGCATCTCGGATATATAATCCGGCCGGGTTCCGTTCCCATTAAATCGGATAGTTGCATCAGCTATGTCATCAAGGATAGTAGAGTCGAGCAGGGACGTAACTTTACTATTTGCCTTTTTTAGATCATTAGCCCGCAATAGTTTGGAAATATCAACTTGATCGACCCATGCGTTATAGAGCTTATTGTGGCTGATTTCATCCGGGGTTGGTTCTCGACCGGGCAAACAGGTAATATTAGTAAATGAATCATTAATCATGGCGGCCAGCATGGCAGCTGTCATGCCTCCGGCCGAAGCGCCGGTGATAACCTTAAGCTGAACTTTGTGAGGTGGCGCTTCATCACTCCCCCTTTTTTTTGCTTTGTCCCATTCATTTAGGGCCTGCAGCAGAAAGTCAATCACTCCCCCGGTGTAAGCCCCAGCTGAAACGGCACCGGCCATAACAAGTCCAATTTCAAAGGTGTTTTTTTCCATAGTAAATATTTATGACCCCACTCTATTAAAATAATTGGTAGCGGTGATACTTATTACAGGCATCCCATTGGGATTACATATGTCTACCTCTTGATGTTTTTAAGTTATTGTTAATTATTATTTTAGCTATATAAATTTATTTTTACAAGTATTTAAAAGTAATTTTAAATACACTCAATTTAGTAAGTGTTCTTTATGATTCTTCATCTAGCATTTCTTAAAATTTGTAGGATTTATTTTAGTAATCCCACAGTACAATCTAATCGGAGTTCTAAATTCGATACATGCTATCCAGAATTCTTTCTTTTCCATCGAGTGTAAAATCAGCTCTTATAATGCCCTGGTCGATCAAAATTATTTAGCCTCTATTAATAGAAATAATTTAGGCTACTTAAATAGAAATACTATCGGCTGAAACTTACCAATTGGAACTTGATGATCTGAAGTTAGAACGAGAAAGAATGGAAGATGAGCTGGAGTATTATCCAGAAATGAAAAGCACTTGAAAATAGAAAAGTGATTGAAGATGATACCTATAAATCCATCCTCAAAAAATTTATATAAATGTGGGATGAGTCAGATAAGAGAGTGAAAGAAGATCTAATAAAGTCTGTAATATCTCATGTAGATAAAGATAACACCGGAGATGTAGAGATCAATTATTTAGCTGAAAAATAGGTTGCTGTAAAATGGTAAGAGATAAAAAAGTGCGCATCTGATAAACCAAATGACCTGCCAGTTTGCAATTCATTATGGGATAGCTCACCACACCTCCCTAAATTGCGACTAAATCAAAAATGGTTAACCTTGCTAACCGTAAACCAGTAAAAGATAACAGAAGTAGGCAAAACTGAGATAAATGTTTCAGAATCTATTATAATCACTAGAAGTAGTTACTCAGGATGATATTTTTAGAAAGCACAACGTTAGATTGGCTCGGATTTCAAAATATTATCATATATCAATCAGAAAAGCTCTGAATTTTACTGCTATCTCTTAGTTATATCATAATAAATTTTCTACTCACGCATAATGAGATAGGTGACTAATAGTTATGCAATACATAAGTGTGACCATATCTCAATCAATAACAATTATTTAGCGCAAAAAAATAATTAGGAATTTCTAATTATAATTTTTTTTAATCATTGATTAGAATGACTCATGTCAAGAGTTTTTCTAGCATTTAAAAGGGTGAGAGAGAAGTAAGCACATCTTCTATTACTAAAAAAACTCGGGGAAAATAACATAAACCAAATAGGAGAATATTATGAGAGCGAAATTACACTATGGTTTTCTGGTCTTTTTGATCGGATCACTTCTAATTACTGCATGCGATAACGTAAATAACAGCGGCAACTTTGAAGAATCCTTCGAACTTTTTACGGATCTTGAACCGGTTCAGGGCGCTTCGAATGTTACTGCTATAGTTAATAAAGGTGAAAAAGTACAAGGTAATTTTGGAAAGGCTGCAGGATCTGACAGTTGGTTCCAAATAAAGCTGTCAGGTATTGAATCCAATGACATCATAAACAATGGAACTGTGGGTGCTTGGTGCCTCGAGTGGAAAAAAAATATGCGTTCTAACAATGATGTTCATGAAGGAACGAAAATCTATTCTACAAAGGGAGCCGATAAATGGCAACCTATGACTTATTTCTTTTCCATAAAGAATGAGCTCAAAAGAGATGACCCTACCTTAACTCACAGAGAATTTCAGTCTGTGGTCTGGACACTTGCAGGTGAAATGGGCTTTGCACCTGAGTTTGACCTGACAAAACTTAAAGATAGTGAGCTTCCTTCACGCCTTCGCGAAAATGGCCAGGCTATCGTTAATAAAGAAAAAGTTCTCTCAATTGTTAATCGGGTAATGAGTGAGTACAAAACAAAAGCTTCCAGTACTACATTATCACCTACGGTTATGGAAACAGAAGGAGATGAGCAGGACGTTATTATTCCTGATCCGCCGCCTGTAATAGAAGTGGATACCAATATTTTCATTTACTTTGATGCTTCAGGTTCAATGAATTCCACATTGCCACGACTTAATACAATGAGAAACGACTTATTAAAAAATGCATTGTTGCCTTTTTATAATAATGATGAAACAGAATATAATAATAGGGTCAACGTAATTTCCAATAGTAGTGAAAGAACATTAGGAATGTTGAATCTTTTCAATAGCTATCCTGCAGACGGAAGTGTTGTAGTTTTGGTATTCCAAGATGAAGCTAGCAGTGTTTATCATAGTTATAGCTTCAGTGATACAAACAGCAGAACCTTTACATTTGAGACCGACGTTGCTGCTCTTAGAAGTAATCTTTCAAGCTTTGTCAGTGACCCAACAAAAGGATCCACATATTATCGTGGAGTTATCTTTCAAGTTGACGGATCTTGCTGTGGATATCAGGGATTTACGCCATTCATTGAGGCAATCCAAAATGGGACAGGTAATTTTGCGCCTCCTTATGGTCTTTCTGACAGAAGTGAGTTTAATTATGTATATGATGTACCCGATGGTGGGGCGGCTTCAACATACCTAGGTCTTGTTACTCAAGCACTTACGGATTTAGGGTTTGACTTAACACCATAAGCTGTAAATCAGCTATTTAATGTGTTTTGAAAAGGGAAGCTCCAAAGGCTTCCCTTTTTTATTTTTCCACAAATACAATGCCCCGCGGGTATCCCGAATCCTAGGGAGAACCTACGTCACGACTAAAGAAGGACTGATTGGCGCAAGCCGGTCAGTCCTTCTTTTCTGTGCTCCCCGCGAGTCCCCGAAATGTAAACACTTTTTACAGCAATAATGCCTATCAGACACGTTAACAAGGGTCGAAAGGGTATTAGGTACGAAGTTAACATCTCAAAACTGCTAAAAACCCACCCATTTCTAAATAATGCGAACCATAGGTTTAACAGAGAAAAATGTTAAGTCGAAGGTCAAAAAGAGGAAGAAAAAGAAACGGAAAAGTCGAGATGAACAGCGTAAAATTTATCAGGAATTGCTTGACTCAGGAAAGGCGAAAAACTAAGCCGAAATTGCTCGGAAATTTGATTTTTCTCGGCCGTGGATTTCTAAGTTTTGTCTTGGGAACACTCTGAGCTATGAAGTCCAAAAGAGACTCATTAAGAAGTCTCCAAAATCTGAAATTAAAGATTATATTGCTTAGTAAACTCCTCCACTACCTCTCCAGTTTTCTCCAAGAAGGAATCGAGTTAAGAAATCAATATTTCTAATTCTAACGTCCTATTTTGCCGACTTTTCCACCATTTTAGGTTTCCATTTACCTGATCGTACATATTTTTGGTACCAAGATACCGCTACATGTGCTGCCTCGTTAAGTTTGTCTGACTCTTCATAAAGATGAGAAGCACCGGGAATAACCGCCAGTTGCTTGGGTCCATCCAATTTCTTTAAGACCTTTTTGTTGCCACCAACAATGTTAAAATCAAGCTCACCAACAATTAATAATATGGGAGTCTTGATTTCCGGCAGATCAAATTTATTCAAATCAATAGATCCGCTTATACAAACGACGGCTTTTATTACATCTGGCAACTCCGATGCAACTTGTATCGCAGGTCCCGCCCCGCGTCCGCTGCCACAGTAAGCCAAGTCAAGATCTCTGTACTCGGAATGACTATGCAACCAATTGGTCGCAGCCAATAAACCCTTGGTTAAGAATTCAAACCCATCGGCAACACTTGAAAAATTCTCGTAAACATCCACCGTATCAAAGATAAGTGTTCCATACCCAGCCTGCTGAAAAGCAAGTGCTAATCGGTGTTCGTGGGGCATTAATGAAGAACGTCCATAACCGTGCGAAAAGATAATCAGACTTTTTGCACTGACCGGCAAACTAAGTTTACCATCTATGCGGTGTCCACTAAAAGGGAGTTCCATTGTAATCTCGTACATAACCACTCCTCTATGTTTTTATTTAAGATGATACCATAACTTATATAACTGTCATATTTGGGCTGTAAGTATTGATAAGGACTTCCTGTAAGATTATTCCCTAAGGGTACTTAATGGATTGGACTACATTTGTCAAAAGGATGCCATTGCAAGGTCAAGCGCTAATCCACGGTAATTTTGAAGTAACACAAGAAGAAATATTTACAGCCGCTTTTTTACTATCCGGATGACAAAAACATTTAAAGATTACGGAAGAAATATGACTAATCATCACAATACGTTTGTACGATGTCTGCACGAAGTAGCAAATGAAGATGTTGACGAAGTAGGGGGCAAAAATGCATCTCTCGGAGAAATGATACAACACTTAGAGCCATTGGGCATCAATATACCTACGGGATTCGCCACAACCTCCTCGGCATACCGAACTTTTATCACGCATAATAAACTCCAAAATCCCATAAAACAATCTTTACAACGCTACCACAACAAGACTATTTCTGTTGAGGAGGCAAGCCGCCAAATTCGTGAGTTGATACAACAAGGAACCTACCCGCCGGAAATAGCAAAAAGTATCCGGGAAGGCTATAAGCAATTGTGTGAAAGGTATAATACCCAAAACGTAGATGTAGCGGTCCGCAGCAGTGCTACGGCCGAGGATTTACCATCAGCCAGCTTTGCGGGTTTGCAAGAAACCTATCTTAATGTGCAGGGAACAGATGAGTTGTTGGAAGCCTGCAAAAATTGTTTTGGCTCACTTTTTACTGCCCGCGCCATTGTCTATCGCGAAGAAAAAGACTTCGATCATTTTAAAATTGCGCTTTCGGTAGGTGTTCAAAAGATGGTTCGCGCCGATAAAGCCTGTTCGGGCGTCATATTCACTATCGACACCGAAACGGGCTTCCCCAATGTAATTGTCATTAACGGAACCTGGGGCCTGGGCGAAAATGTAGTGCGCGGTATCGTAAATCCGGACCAGTTTATCGTATTTAAACCGCTGCTTGATCGGAATGGCCTCATGCCTATCATCGAGAAAAAACTAGGCAACAAAGAACAGAAAATGATCTATAGCTCTGATGATGGCAGCAGGGTCAAGAATGTAAATACAACTCCCGAAGAACAGTCGAAATATGTTTTAAACGATACCGAAATCATGACCCTTGCGCAATGGGCTAAAACTATTGAAAAGCACTACCACCGTCCCATGGATATTGAATGGGTCAAAGATGACCGAACCAATGAGCTTTACATCGTACAGGCACGCCCCGAAACGGTACATTCTTCCCTTTATGAAGAAAAGATATTTAAAAATTATGGCCTTCTGGACAAAAAAGCCCCTGTATTACTTACGGGACTAAGCATCGGCAGCAGTATTGTCAATGGCATCGTCAAAAAAGTAAAAAGTGTGGATGATCTCGGTTCTATCACTTCTGACCATATTATAATTACCCAGATGACCGAACCGGACTGGGTACCTTCTATGAAGAAAGCTGCAGGCATCATTACAAACTCAGGGGGACGAACCTGCCATGCTGCCATTGTAAGCCGGGAGCTGGGCATTCCTGCCATTGTAGGCACCCAACATGCCACGACCGTCTTAAAGAATGGCCAGGAAATAACGCTTTCCTGTGCAGAAGGTGACGAGGGTAAGATTTACGATGGGCTATTGGAGTTTACTGTTGAAGAAATTGACCTCAGCAACCTGCCCAAGATCTCTACTGACATTATGCTAAATGTGGCCGTGCCAGAATCGGCTTTTAAGTGGTGGCAACTTCCAGTACAAGGTATTGGACTGGCACGTATGGAATTCATCATCAGCTACCATATCAAAGTACATCCCATGGCATTAATTCATTTCGATAAAGTAATCAAGGAAAGCGACCGCCGTAAGCTTCAAGAACTGACCCGCAACTTTGATAACAAAGCTGAATATTTTGTAGAGCGATTGTCGCAGGGAATCGCTAAAATTGCGGCCTCCCAATATCCCAATCCGGTAATATTACGGACCAGCGACTTCAAAACCAATGAGTATGCCGGACTCATTGGTGGCGATACCTTTGAGCCCGAAGAGGGAAATCCCATGCTAGGATGGCGCGGTGCCTGCCGCTATTATAGTGATGACTATCGACAAGGGTTTGAGCTCGAATGCAAAGCCATCAAAAAGGTGCGCGAAGAAATGGGGCTAGATAATGTCGTTGTTATGATCCCATTTTGCCGGACGGTGCTAGAAGCTCAAAAAGTACTGCAAGTGATGGAAGAAAATGGATTAAAACGCAGAGAGAAAAACCTACAGGTATATATGATGTGCGAAATCCCCTCCAATGTGATATTGGCCAAACAATTTGCAGAGTATTTTGATGGATTTTCTATCGGATCTAATGATTTAACACAGCTTGTTTTAGGAGTTGATCGTGACTCTGCTGCACTCTCTTACCTGTTTGATGAAAATGACGAGGCCGTCAAACAAGCGATCAAAGACGTTATCAAAAAAGCTCACAAGGCGGGAGTCAGAGTGGGGTTTTGCGGTCAGGCGCCAAGTGATAATCCCGATTACGCTGCATTTTTGGTGGATACAGGAATCGATTCCATTTCATTAAATCCGGACAGTGTTGTACAAGTCATTAAAACGATACATCAGCTCGAAACCAAAAAGAAGCCTACAAAAGTTTGACCTTAAGCAATCAGACATTGCAATAATGAAAAGAGCGCTGACACTTGGGAGAATTGCAGGAATTCGGGTACAGGTTCACTGGACTTTCGTATTACTAATCCTTTGGATCACCTTTTCCGGAATATGGGCTGAAACCAGCACGGCAGGTATTCTATGGAGCAACTTCTTTGTCATTGTTTTATTCGGATGTGTAGTATTGCATGAGTTGGGGCACGCGCTTACGGCCAGACAATTTTCCATCCAAACAAAAGAGATTACACTTTTACCCATTGGCGGTGTAGCAAGTTTAGAGGACATTCCTGAAGAACCACGAGAAGAGTTACTCATTACACTGGCAGGTCCGGCCGTAAATATTGTGATTGCTTTTCTCCTGTACTTGGTCATCCCATTCGATTTCTTACAGGAATTGGATGAAACACAAATCCAACAATTTTTCAGCGAAATATCTGCCCGCAACTTTTTATTTCTGCTATTTTACGCTAACGTTATATTGGCAGTCTTTAATTTTATCCCCGCTTTTCCTATGGATGGCGGTCGCATTCTTCGAGCACTTCTTTCCATGCGGTTAGATCGGGTTAAAGCAACGCAAATAGCTGCAAACCTGGGACAGCTGGTAGCCGTCATATTTTTCTTTTTTGGATTGCTCTATAATCCGTTCCTTGCATTAATTGGCGTTTTTATTTTCTTCGGTGCTTTTGGAGAAAACGTTATGGTACAGCATCTCACGCTCCTTCAAGGATATAATGCAAAAGATGCCATGATGACCGATATCACCGTATTCGATCCAGACGATTCCCTGGAATCAGTAATTGAGTTAATTCTTTCGGGCACGGAACGCGATTTTATCGTGACGAATTCGGATGGTCATAGACCTGTGGGAATCGTTTATAACCAGAACATTATACAAGCAATGAAAGCAAAAGACGGACCGCTAACCGTTAAAGATGTGATGAACAGCAATTTTGATATTATTAACGAATCAGATGAGCTGACAGCGATCTATAGAAAAATGCAATCCGAACAAAAGTCATTTTTTCCGGTTACCGATGGCAATCGTCTGAGTGGCGCCATCGACAGAACCAACATTAATGAATTTATGGTCTTCAAATCATCTGTAGCTTATTGATCAAAACGTACTTTTTGAGCCGCTTTTTTGTGCCACTGTTCCATAAAATGGATTACTTTTTTATCGGCTACATTAACGAAGTTTTTATAGGCTTGCGAGACAGCATAAAACTGTTCTCTTTTGCTCAGGATAACGATTTCATCCGCTTTTGATGCAATTTTTCGAGCTTGACGAATCCCAGCTACAGGGGCAGCCACCACTACTTTTTTAGGATTTTTGGTGCGACACATGTTGATGGCTGCAAAAATGGTGGATCCCGTAGCAATGCCATCATCCAACAAAATTACTACCCGATCAGTTAAATCCGGCAATGGTTGTCCCCAACGGTACTCTTTTATCCTGCGCTGAATTTCTTTCTTCTCCCGTTTTATCACCTTTTCGATGATTTCTTTTGTCAAATACTTATTTGACCACGGATTTAAATACAGACTCCCATCTTCTGCCAAAGCCCCGAAGGCTGCTTCGGGCTGCTGAGGATGTCCTAGCTTGCGGACAATAATAACGTCAAAGTCACATTCCAAATGGAGCGCTGCATAGTATCCCACTTCGACGCCCCCGCGCGGAATACTCAAGATCAACGGCCGTTCCTGCTGATATTTTTCAAGTGCTCTGCCAAGTTGTTTTCCTGCATCTTCTCTATTTTGAAACATACTTTACTTTTTATTTTCCCTTATTGATCCAAAAAAAGATCAATTTGGTCGATACATTTTTTTAGAGCCTCATCTTCAGTTTCGCCACTGCCGGAAATTTTCATTCCTTGTTTATTGGCAACGGTAACTTTAATGCCCTCCCAGTGCTTTTCATTATTCTTCACTGAAAATCCCCGGTAACTCTTTGAGGCTAATAAATGTGGACGCTCATGAAATACCGGGTCCATATCATATCTATATTTTGATTCATCCATAATTAGAGATCTTTTACCAGTCCTTGGTTTTTAGCTTCAATACTGTATCTCGTGTGCGGCACAGCTTCCAGACGCCCTATAGCAATGGGTTTACCTGTAGCCTGACAGATGCCATAGGTTTTATTCTCAATACGTTCCAGTGCCTCATTGATATGCTGAATATATTCTCGAGTCCGTTCAATCTGCAGATAATTCATCTCAGCTTCCTGCTCATCAGACCCTACATCTCCCATATGGTGCGCCATTGATGAATAATCAGCATCGTTTGCATCGCTTAAATTTTCTTGCGTACGCCGAATATTTTCGAGTTTCTCCTGCGCTTCTGTACGATTCTTAAGAAGCAGCTTTTTGTAATATTGTAACTCCTTTTCATTGAATGGGGTTTGAGACGTTTGTTCAGCAGTCATGTGATTAGTAGGTCTATTAACAGTTTTTTTATCTATATGTAATAATCATTTTAAGAGAAGGGAAGTCTATAGGAACACAACTGAGATTATTGTAATACATTAACCTACACTCTTAGTAAACTCACCTTGTAAGTAATGTCCTTACAAAGACGTAGTAGATTTTATAAAACAGACTGCGGGAAGTTCGTACAACTGTAATTCGCGCTGAATAGTACTATGCTAAAAAACGACGACTATTTTGTTATCTGCGCAATCCAAAAAGCTCATTTTCTCAGCCCGAGATCTCACCAAAGTATATCAAATGGGAGAAGTTCAGGTACAGGCTTTACACGGTATTAATTTAGAAATTTTTGCCGGAGAGGTGGTCGTATTACTGGGGGCATCGGGCAGCGGAAAATCTACGCTTGTAAATATTTTAGGTGGATTGGATACCGCCAGCGGTGGGCAAGTCACCTACCGCGATATTGATTTGACGAATGCCTCAGAAAAACAGCTCACCAACTTTCGTCGCCTTAATGTTGGTTTTGTCTTCCAGTTTTATAACCTGATCCCCAGCCTCACAGCTAGAGAAAACGTTGCTATCGTCACCGAGATTGCCGAACATCCGATGACGCCCGAAGAAGCTCTAACACTGGTAGATTTGAGTGACCGCATGGATCACTTTCCGGCCCAGATGTCGGGCGGTGAACAACAGCGCGTAGCCATTGCCCGCGCCGTAGCTAAAAACCCGGATGTGCTGCTGTGCGATGAGCCTACGGGTGCGCTGGATTCCAAGACAGGAATCGTGGTACTCAAAGCCCTGCAAAAAGTAAACGAGAGCCTCGGTACCGCTACTGTGTTAATTACCCACAATGTGGTAATCGGTGGTATGGCTGATCGGATTATTAACCTGCACGACGGGCAAATATCCGATATTAAAATAAACGAGACCAAATCATCTCCAGATCAAATGGAGTGGTGACACCATGCGAGCTATCAATCGAAAACTGCTGCGCGATATCTCAAACATGTGGGGCATGGTGTTCGTCATTGCCTTGATGATTACCTGCGGAGCAGCTACCTATATCACGTTCTTAAGTACGCTGGATTCCCTCCGCCAAACCCAGCAGTCGTACTACCAGGATTACTACTTTGCCAATATTTTCGCATCCCTCAAACGGGCCCCCAACTCGGTAGTGGAACGTATTCGTGAAATCCAAGGGGTGAATCGAGTTGAAACACGCATCCAATCGGGCGTAAACCTGGAAGTTGTTGATTTTGATGAGACGGTAACCGGCATGATTATTTCGCTGCCCAACGAGCGGGAACCACTGCTGAATCGACTGTACCTGCGCCAGGGACGCCTGCCCACCCCCTATCTAGATAATGAAATTGTGCTGGGCGATGGCTTTGCCGAAGAACATGGCTTTTCGGTGGGTGATCAGTTACAGGCGGTTATCAATGGAAAAGAAAAACGGCTCGATATCGTCGGTATTGGCCTGTCACCTGAATTTATCTACCAAGGCCAGCCCGGCAGCCTTTCTCCCGACCTCAAACGCTTTGGTATTCTTTGGATGCGGTGCGCCCCGCTCGAGGCCGCTTTTGACATGGAAGGGGTCTTTAATAATGCAGTGCTCTCAATCACGCGAGCGGCCAATGCAAAAGATGTGATCGCAGAACTGGACCAAATCCTGGAACCGTATGGCGGCCTTGGAGCCATTGCCAGAGAAGATCAAAATTCCCATTTCTTTATCACTGAAGAAATGAAGCAGCTGAGTCAAACCGCTACGATTATTCCTACTATCTTTATAGCTGTTGCCGCCTTTTTACTAAATGTTGTACTCGGTCGACTGATTAGGACCCAACGCGAGCAGATTGGCATCCTCAAAGCCTTTGGATACAATAATCGCGAAGTTGGAACTCATTTTATACTGATGGTTTCGGTAATCGTTGCCATTGGCCTGCTCGGGGGCATACTACTGGGCTATTACCTTGGGCAAGAGCTTTCTGCCCTGTACGCTAACTACTATCGATTTCCCTATCTCAATTTTGTAATGAATCCCTGGGATATAGTTGTTGCATCAATTATTAGCGCCGGTGCTGCGTACAGCGGGGTGTTTTTTGCCGTAAAAGAAGCAGTAATATTGCCTCCTGCCGAAGCTATGCGTCCCGAACCGCCAAAACTCTACCACCGTAGCCTATTGGAAAAACTGGGGGCTGCGGCCTATTTAGATCAACCCACTAAAATGGTGTTACGTCAATTGGGACGACAGCGCATAAAAATCACCTTTGGGATATTGGGTGTTGCTTTTGCTACGGCCTTAATGGTCGTGGGACGAATGAGTAATGACTCCGTAAAATATCTGATTGAGGTAAATTTTCGTCAGGCTCAGCCTTTTGATTTGGGCGTTTCTTTCCGGGAAGAAATATCGCAGCATGCACTAATGGAGATCGTTCGGCTACCGGGCGTCTATTACGGTGAAGCCTATCGCGCTGTACCGGTTCGATTCATTTCTGAACATCGGACCCATTTAACGGCCATACAGGGGTTCAAACCGGACATGAAGCTGCGAAAAATCCTTGATACCGAAACACGGCCAGCGACGATTCCTGAAAACGGCTTGTTGCTTACCGAAAAGCTTGGAGATATCCTGCGGGTTACAACAGGCGATACCCTCACCGTTAATTTTTTGGATGGAAGCCGCCGCTCGGCACGAATCCATATTGCGGGATTTATCAGTCAATTTATTGGACTTAACGGTTATATGAATATTGACGAGCTTAGTACATTGCTTCAGGAACGCTTGGTAATAAGCGGCAGCTATCTCCTGATCGATAAACAATTTGAAGATGCCATAACCGCTGAGTTACAAGAAAGTCCATTAGTGGGCGAAATCATATCTAAGCAGAAAATTATTGAGCGTTTTTATGAGTCCACTGCCCAGACCTGGCTAATTATAGCCCTTTTTATTTCGCTTTTTGCCGGCGCCACTGCCTTTAGCGTGGTCTATAATAACGCCCGTATATCGTTGTCGGAGCGCAGCCGCGAGCTGGCCAGTCTCCGGGTATTGGGCTTTACGCGGGGAGAAATTTCGTACATCCTGCTGGGAGAACTGGCCATTCTTGTACTGCTGGCCATTCCCATCGGATTTCTGCTGGGTTGGGGCCTAACGTGGTTCATCACTTGGTCAATGCAAACCGAGCTGTATCGCCTCCCAATGAATATTAGTCGTGCCACCTATACGCTGGCAGCATTGGTTGTCATCATTTCGGCCTTGCTTTCGGGCGGCTTCATCCGCAGAAAATTAAACCGCCTAGATCTAATCGGCGTACTCAAAACGAGGGAGTAGACCATGAATATTACCAGAAAACAAGTATACCTATCAATTGTTGTACTCATTGTCATTCTTATCATGGTGTGGGGATTTCTCCCCTCACCCATTCCTGTAAATGTGGACCAGGTTCAAGAAGCTCCACTGGAAGTAATCATCGAAGAAGAAGGAATAACCCGAGTCACTGATCGATACACTATTTCTGCACCCGTTACCGGATATGTTTTGCGAATCCAATATCAAGTAGGCGATTCTGTGGAGGTTGGCCAGGAGCTTTTCCAGATACAGCCCGTGCCCGATTTAATCAGTGCCCGTCAGCGCGAAGTGGCTGAAGCACAGCTCGAAGCGGCCAAGGCGCGACGGGAGCAAGCCGTAGAAAATCTGAACCTGACTCGGGAAGAAAAAAGGCTTGCAGATGTAGAATTGCAGCGCATTCAAAATCTTTATGAATCCGGCATTGGTAGCGAGCAAGGATTAGATCAAGCCAAGTTGGCTGCTCGTCGAGCAGCAACCCAACAAGCCTCAGCAGAATTTGCAGTGAATGTGGCCGAGTATGAAATTAGGGCCGCGCAGTCAACGCTGCAGGCGTTCCAAGCGTCAGGCGGGCAGGATCAAATTTCTATCGAAGCCCCAGTAAGCGGACGCCTCTTAAAAATTTATCAAAAAAGCGAAGGCACCGTACAAGCTGGCATGCCTATCCTCGAAATTGGCGATCCATATTCGCTGGAAATTAAAGTAGATTTGCTCTCTACCGATGCCGTTCAGGTCGAAAAAGGAACAAAGGTTCGCATCAAACGCTGGGGATCAAATCGGATCCTCAACGGTGTCGTAAAAACTGTAGAACCATCTGGCTATACGCGGATATCAGCGTTAGGCGTTGAAGAACAGCGCGTGCCGGTAATCGTTGATATTATTTCGTCTCAGCAAGAGTGGCAACGGCTTGGCGATGGCTACCGCGTAGTAGCAGAGTTTATTATTTGGGAGGGTGACCGGGTCTTGCAAGTGTCCTCCTCATCGCTCTTTCGAACCGGCAGTGAACAGTGGGGGCTTTTTGTCGTTGATGATGGCACTGCCCAACTACGTAATGTAGAAACCGGTCAACAAAGCGGTTTACAAACTCAAATTATTAATGGATTACAAGCAGGAGAATCAGTCATCACGTATCCCGATGAGCGCATCGAAGATGATATGCGTGTAGAAACCCGAAATTGATGAAAATATTTGGGAATTGATCTCAATTATACGAGAACACCTGTCTATCTTGTATTTAAATCTGTATTGCGTCGGCATAAATCAACGATTGTGGCTCTATTTGTTGCGTCTTTGTTCTTTCTATTGATCCCAAAATTACATTCGATCGAACCCCACTCGACAAAAAGATATCGGTGGCTTTTAACATAGGATCGTTTGCACTTGAACCAATAATAATTGAATGATATCCTTCTTTTCGATAATAACTGTAAATGTAGCGGAGAAGAGCTTCCAAAATTTTCGGATTGCGATCTTTTATAGCATATTCTGAGATGGTAATATCTCGAAAAGCCTCACCTGTCTTTGGTAGTTTTGAGACTCCCAAAAGTCGCGCTGCTATATTGTAGAACGAACGGAAAATTTCCCTTTTTAGATCATATTTTAGGATTCTGTTCTTTTTGAATGAAGTCATGTCCCATACAGAACAGACGCCCACAATCTTATTTTGGAATAATGCCACAAAATAATTAGAAATATCCAGATGAGGCCTTTCTACTAAATTTTTAATAAAAATATCCTGATCTATATAGGGAGCAAGGAATCGTTGCGAGTACTCGTTTTGAAGTAATGGAACAATACTCTCGATATCCGACGACGTTGCCCTCCTAATTTTGTATTTATTATTCAGATTGACGGGTAAGAGCAACAGGATCGTTACCATCGATATCTTTCCTATAATTCTGGGAAAAAGATATTCGAAATCAACCAGTTTCATCGCCGGTTTGTTGCTATCAAGAATATATGCATAGAGATATTCCACACCGGTACCTTTTGGAATAATATCGTGAAAACGTTTCTCCATAAGCTGGAGAAATTTCCCGCCCAAACCCTTTTTGATCACGTGCATATTTCCCAGATAAATGACCTTAACTACGCGTTGATTGATATATCTTTTCTGGTAGGAGGCCATGGCGTAGCCCAAAAGCTGATCACCTTTAAATAAACCTAAACATCGGTATTTATAGGACGTCAGTTTAGGTATCGTAAAAATATCAGGCGAACGGTCGAAAAGTATTTGAAAAGAACCCGCTTGTATTGGGGATTCACGGGTTAATTGTAATAGTTTCGTATTCCATTCCTGATCAAGAACCCGTAACTCATACCCTGATAAACCCTTTTTATAAACCGTGTGTTGATTATTCATTGTCAAGCGTTTATTTGAAAAGGAATCAGGTTGTAAAAAGGGAACCGATCCTGTTTCAGAAGTTCTTCTCCCCATTCTGTATTAACTTCAACAGCATCTTGTAGCTCTTCAGGAATATATCCCGACGAATGTATGTAGCGTATCAATCCACGGACATTTTTGCCCGATTTATTTACAATAAGATACATTAGCTCGGCAAAGTCTTCTTCCGTCAACCAATCACTGACATTCGAAAGGGCAAACTTGTTATATTTTCCAGGTTCAACATTTTTCAAAATATCGTTGTACGATTGTTCAATAAAGTTCAGACGTCTGTGCTCATCAATCAATCGTTTTCGTCCATCTGGCAAAAGATAGGAAGGCAAAGCATCTTCAAACAAGACATAGTTAAACAATACAAACTGAAGCATCCAGTTTTCACGGACGGGAGTATTAGTACAAAAATCTCTAAACTTATTGTAGAATGTTATCCCGATATTTTGTTTGCCCATATGAATCAGACCCTGCTGGGCAATGCCCTGATTTTTATAAAATCGTCGATGGAACATCAGTTTAAAGAGATTTTTCAGCAATCCAGATCGTAACTTATTATCAAAATATGTTTTCTGTTCCTGGATATTTTCACATTCAAACAGTCCACGGATTTTTCGTTTTCCTCCAAGTAACAGGCGACCAAGCGGTGCAAAACGACCAATGTAGGTCTCATATCTTCCCAAATGAATGGGCCCGTTCTCAAATATTTTTGGATAACGCTTCCAAAAGTGAACCTCTTGTTCCGGAAGATCAGCTCTTAATTTTTGGAAGGACATTTTTCTAGCTTGGGCATTCGAAGGAAGGTATCCCAGGAAACGAGCAGCTTCTTCGGTTTCAAAAGTCAACGCTGTTTTAAGTTTTAGATTCGACAGCATTAACTGTGAGCTGGCAATATCAACGACATCAATAATAATTGAACGGTCACTGTTTACCAACATTTCAAGAGGCACCTCTCCAGCACTGGCAATACACAATACGCGATCACCGGACTTGAGCTCAAGAGCTCTAAGTTCACTTCGGGGATCATCTTGGGAGACTCCAAAATCGTATATATATTTTCGTTTCATAACAGCACTTTTTGAAAGAAAAGGTCACCGTAATAGCTGGGATGAGGTCACTTTTAAAAAATAAAGTCCCATTCTTGGACGGTACTAAAACGACCATTTAATCATGAGTCCATAGCTTCTATGACTTTGGACTAAGCGCACTGAAACTGGTTCAAGCCCAACTTCCAGCGGCACCTTTTCCCACCTGTGTGTTTCCGTTAACCCGCCTATAATTAATCCTGCCAAAGCCCCGCCTGCAGCCCCAACTCCAAATCCTATTAAAAAAGATTCTCCGGAAGTAAAGAGTTCAATGTCACCACTACTCCCATCACTCCCCATCATTATTACCCCGAATAACAGCCCGCCCGTTACAGCACCGATTGCAGCACCCCTTCCACCCCAAGTTCTACGTCCGGTACTCACGTCAACACGTCGCAACGATGAAAGGGCAAATGATCTTGTAGAATCTTTTTGAGCCAGATATAGGCTATCTCCAGAAATATCTTGCAACTCTCCTGAAATTCGTGTACTCACAATATCAAAATAAGTTACACGAATAGTATCACCCGGTGAAATTGGACGATCCTGAGCCCATGTTAAAACTGGAATAGAAATCAAGATTCCCATAGTTATTCCGATAATCCAAACCCTTTCATCCATTATACCCTCTTGTTTTTAGATAGCAGTGTTTTTTTTGCACCAACTTAGCGTTTTCTAACAGGTTCCTCACTTGTTGAATACCTTACCTCTTTTTCCAACTGCCCAAGCACCCACTTCACCTGATTCCAGTCAGTGTATTCCACATCCTTTGACGTATCCGTACTCCCACCACTTTTCTGGGCGATCATACGCATAATAAACTTTTTCCAGAAATTGTATTTCGTATAGCGGAGCGCTCCAGCTAGTTGTTCTACAAAAGTGGGTTTCCATCCCGTTTTATCTAAAAATGCCTCGGTAATATCAGTAAGCTCTTTTTGATACTGTGGATCATCATGGATAGCTGCCAAACTTACCGATAGAAAAGCAGTAGGCATCTTATTCAACGTCTTATGGTGTTCTTGCACATAATGTTTGACCGATGCCTGATATTTTTCGGCATGCAACGAACCCCCAATAAGCACCGCATCAAAGCTACTTGGATCTACATCAGGTCCTGTGGAATCCACAATCGTTACCTCCTGTCCATCATCCTTAGCTTTATCGCGCAAGTATTCGCAAATTTTTCTCGTTTGTCCCTCTGTAGTTCCGTATACAATAAGCAGTTTCATAATAGTCAGGTATTTATAGCTAACCTTTAGTAATAAATTATAAAGGCAAACAGCAGTAATGCAGCAGGAAAACGAGAAGTTAAGAATAGGAAAATCTCCTACAACAATTTTTATACTAATTTTCTAACTTAAATTTATAATAGAACATAAAATCAGGAGAGCCTAATGACTACATATTACATCAAAAAGTATGGTATTCACGAAATCCACAAAGCTGACTGTGTTTGGCTGCCCATCAGAAAAGGCATGGTTAAACTCGGGGATTTCCAAACCAACAAGGAAGCATTACAAAAAGCAAAAACGCTGTATGTTGATTTAAATCCCTGCTCCACTTGTTGTACTATCAGCAAAAAACAATAATATTACAAAAGCTTAGCTTTTAAAACCATTTAACGAAGGCAAAGGAAGTTCAATTTATTCATTGTCATCATCCATAACAACTAAGTACCTTTTTTATACCAATTAGATCGGTGAATGTTGGAATGGGGTTTCCCCTTTGGGGATGTGGTGCCTTTCCTTATCGCTCATGGCATTAGCAGACTCTAACATCTTTGGTTGTATTCAATTAAGCATAGCCCGGAATAGAGTACTGTAGGAAATTCTTCTACAAGTGAAGAGTCATTATCCTTTGTCTAAAGATGGGCTTATTTGGATATACTTAAGTTCATTAGTAAAACAACCAAATCAGTCCGGATGCCTAAAAAAACAGTTGTTGATTCTACAAACCGAAAAATAAATCCTAATCTGACCAATTACGAAGAGGAATATTCCTCATTTCAATGGAAAGATGTACGTGAAGAGTTGGACGGATCTCCTAACGGCAAAGGATTTAATATCGCCTATGAAGCGGTTGATCGCCATGCCGATACTATACAAGAAAGAAAAGTAGCATTACGCTGGATTGGGAAAGAAGGAGTTAGTCAAGAATATACCTATCACGATCTTAAGGATCAGACCAATCGTTTTGCCAATGTTTTACAGAGTTTAGGCATTCAAAAAGGTGATGTCGTCTGTACACTTACCGGACGCATTCCGGAGTTGTATATCTCAGCCTTGGGCACCCTTAAAAATGGGAGCATCTACTGTCCGCTCTTTTCAATTTATGGTCCGGAACCTATTTATCAACGCCTAGACAAAGGAAGAGCTAAGATCTTAGTTACGACTAAATCTCTTTATGATAAAAAAGTATCAGAACTTTGGGATCGCCTTAACGAGCTAAAATATGTATTACTTACTGATACTTCGGATCATCAATCCAAAAATATTCGTTCCTTCCAAAGGTTGATGATGGAAGCAAGTCCTAACTTTTCAATTACTGAAACGGACCCCGAAGATTCTGCACTGCTTCATTTTACCAGCGGCACCACTGGCATGCCCAAGGGAGTTATTCACGTCCACCAAGCAGCATTGACCCATTACATCACCGGCAAATATGTACTCGATTTTCATTCTGACGACATCTTCTGGTGCACCGCCGATCCCGGCTGGGTAACCGGCACTTCCTATGGAATTCTATCTCCCTTGATACACGGAATAACCAATCTTGTTGTTAAAGCTGAATTTGATGCCCGCCTTTGGTATCAATTGTTGGAAGAGCAAAAGGTTACTGTTTGGTACACCGCCCCAACCGCCATCCGGCGTCTCATGCGTATGGATATTAATGTTCGTAAAGAATATGATTTGACCGCTTTGCGACTGATTCACAGCGTAGGCGAACCGCTCAATCCCAAAGCCGTACACTGGGCCGAAAAAACACTCGGTATACCCATCCTCGACAACTGGTGGCAAACCGAAACAGGTGGCATTATGATTGCCAATTATCCATCAATGTCAATAAAGCCGGGGTCGATGGGCAAACCCCTGCCCGGCGTGGAGGCTGCTATCATTCATCTTAATGAAAAAGAATATAGTGTAACTATTGTGGATACACCTGGTGAATCAGGGCATTTAGCACTAAAAAAGGGCTGGCCTTCAATGTTCCGCAAATACTTGGATGAAGAGGAGCGCTATCAAAAATGCTTTGTTGGCGACTGGTACCTCACCGGTGATCTGGCCAGTAAAGATGAGGACGGCTATTTCTGGTTTGTGGGTCGCGCCGATGATATCATCAAAACGGCCGGACACATGGTGGGTCCGTTTGAGGTAGAAAGTGCGTTGATAGAGCATCCCGCTGTGGCCGAATCGGCGGTTGTTGGTAAACCCGATGCCATGGTGGGGGAAGTAGTTAAAGCATTTATAACGCTGAAAAGTAATTTTGCTCCATCTGAAGAACTAATGCTGGAACTCAAAGGCTTTGCTCGTAAAAAATTGGGATCGGCGGTAGCACCTAAAGAGATTGAATTCATTGATGAGTTGCCCAAAACACGCAGCGGTAAAATTATGCGGCGCTTACTGCGTGATCAAGAAGTCGAAAAAGTTGAACCCGCATCACGCTAAAAAATCAATAATTATGGCTACCAAGGAAAAGACTACCACCGTAAAAAAGAAGACATCAGTTGATAAAGATAGAGGATTGCATCTGCTCAAGCAGATGATGCGTATTCGTCAGCTCGAGGAAAAAGCCTACGAGCTATATACCCAAGAAAAAATTCGGGGCTTTTTGCATCTCTATGATGGAGAAGAAGCAGTGGCCGTGGGCGTTATTGAGAATCTCCAAAAGAAAGATTCTATCATCGCAACGTATCGTGAGCATGGACATGCCCTAATACGCGGAATATCTATGGAGAGCATCATGGCAGAACTATATGGTAAAGCCGAAGGGTGTAGCGGTGGCCGCGGCGGGTCGATGCATCTCTATGACAAAGCAACTAATTTTTTAGGCGGATCGGCGATCGTTGGCAATGGGCTTCCGATGGCTATTGGTGTAGCTATGGCCAACAAATATGAAAATAAACAAGCTATTGCTTGCTGCTTTTTTGGAGAGGGCGCCGTAGATGAGGGCGAATTTCATGAATCCCTGAACTTGGCTTCGCTGTGGAATCTGCCGGTGCTCTTCGTCTGTGAAAACAACCTCTATTCGATGGGTATGCCGTTTGAACTGGCCGAGGCCGAAACGAACTTGGTAAGAAAAGCTAAATCTTACGATATGGAAGCTGACAGTGTGGATGGTATGGATATAATGGCTGTCTTGAACGCATCCGAAAAAGCGATTGATTATGTACGCGAAAACAATAAACCCTATTTCCTGGAGTGCAAGACCTATCGCTACCGGGCACACTCAATGTTTGATCCGGAGCGGTATCGATCCAAACAGGAAGTACAGGAATGGAAGAAGAAAGATCCTATCACCACCTTTGCTGATTATTTAAAGCAAGAGAATTTATTGGATAAGAAAGAACTCGATAAACTCACGAAACAGGTAAACGAAGAAGTTGATGCGGCCGTGGAGTTTGCTGAAAACGGGACGGATGAACCCCTCGAAGATATCACAAAATATGTGTACAGCGACTCAAACAATGAAAAATCATGACACAAGTAGCCAAACAAACCATGACGTACCGTCAAGCCATTCGGGAGGCTATGCGTGAAGCCATGCTAAAAGATGATCGCGTATTTCTGATGGGCGAAGATGTTGGCCGATACGGGGGCTGCTTCAATGTCAGCGAAGGTATGCTGGAAGAATTCGGGAATGAACGTATTATTGACACGCCCCTTTCGGAATCAGGCTTTACGGGCTGCGGCATTGGTGCAGCGGTGACGGGGATGCGTCCCATCATTGAAATTATGACAATAAACTTTAGCCTGCTTGCAGCCGATCAGATTATTAACACCGCGGCCATTCTGCAATATATGTCTGGCGGACAGTTTACCGTGCCTATTGTTATTCGGATGGCTACCGGAGGTGGAAAACAGCTGGCTGCTCAACACTCCCGAAGTCTTGAGGGCTGGTATGCGCACATCCCGGGACTCAAAATTTTAACGCCCGCCACTATCGAAGATGCCCGAGGCATGCTTTGGCCCGCTCTCGAAGATCCCGACCCGGTACTTATCTTTGAGAATTCCACACTTTATAATTCGGAAGGCCCGTTGTCCGGTAATGGGCAGGTCGTAGATATTGAAAAAGCCAAGATACATCGCGAAGGAGCTGACGTAACTATTTTGACGTATGGTATTGGACTCCAAAAATCACTTAAAGCGGCTGAGGAATTAGCCAACCAAGGCATTGAAGCTGAAGTGATAGATCTGCGGGTACTTCGTCCACTGGATAATGAAACCATTTTTACATCCGTCACAAAAACCGGTCGCGCCGCTATTGTGGATGAAGGCTGGAAAAGCGGGGGCATTTCCGCCGAAATAAGCGCTCGTATTACTGAAGAACTTTTTTATGATTTGGACGATCCCGTCGAGCGTATTTGTGGGATGGAAGTCCCGGCACCCTACGCACGTCACTTAGAGCAAGCTTCGCTGCCACAGCCCGAACAAATCGTTGAAACCATTAAAAAGATGGGAGGTCTCCATGGGTAAGTTTATTATGCCGAGCCTCGGCTCACAAATGATTGAGGCCAAGCTTATTCAGTGGCATGTTAAGCCGGGAGATACAGTCAAAAAGGGTGACATCATTGGAGAAATTGATACCGAAAAGGGACTAATAGATATAGAGGTTTTTGAAGATGGCGTTATTAGTAAACTGGTAGCCAAAGAAGGAGAAGTGATACCCGTTGGATCGGTGATGGCTGTGATCAATGGCGAAGGCAAAACAGAAAAAGTAACAGCAAAACCCGCAGAAACGCCCAAAGAAAGTGCTAAAAACGTTCCGGGAAATGGTAAACAAAAAGTCGCTTCGAAAAAGCAAGTTGCCAAAAGCAAAGAGGTGCCGCTGCATCGCATCAAAGCTTCCCCTCTTGCTCGTCGGGTTACAGAGGATCTGGGCGTAGATATCAGCAAGGTGAAAAGCAGTGGGAAAACTGGAACCATACACCGAAAAGATGTAGAAGCCTATGTCCAGCAACAAACCGCCGATGAAACGTTTGAAAAAGAACTGGATATGGCTGAGCATATTTCTAAAGCCGAAGGGAAAAGCATGCGTCAGTCGATAGCTGCGGCTATGTCTCAATCCAATAAAGAAATTCCCCATTATTACCTGGAAATAGAAATTGATATGAAAGCAGCACTCGATTGGCTATCCAACGAGAATCAAAATCGATCGGTGCAAGAGCGCCTGCTTCCACCCATGATGCTCATCAAAGCAGTGGCCAATGCACTTACTGAAGTTCCTCAGCTAAATGGCTTTTGGACGGACGAAACCATGCATATCGAGGAAGGTATTCACGTGGGTTTTGCCATCGCGCTGCGACAGGGTGGATTGGTTATTCCCGCCATCCTCAATGCTGATTTAAAATCACTGGATGAAATTCGCGGTGACTTTGTAAATATGGTGAGCCGGGCGCGCGAAGGACATCTTCGAAGCCGAGAGATCAGCAGTGCAACCATTACCATCACCAGCCTGGGCGAACGTGGAGCCGAAAAAGTATATGGCGTGATCTATCCGCCCCAAGTGGCGTTAATTGGTTTGGGTAAAATAACCGACCGTCCACGCGCCGTAGACGGCTCCATTGGCATCCGCCCAACACTATCTGTCGTACTGGCCGGTGATCACCGGGCTACTGATGGTCATACAGGCTCACGATTCCTCGAGAAACTCAATAACCAACTGCAACATCCCGAGAGCTTATGAACAGTTCCGATATTAATACTGTAATCCGAAAACACCTGCAGCGCGTGGCTCCGGAGGCCGACCTTGATTCCCTGAACCCTGAAGATGAATTGGGCCCGGTTTTAGATATCGATTCCATGGATTTTTATACCATGATGGTGGGTATCAGTGAAGACCTTCGGGTAGAAATCCCAGAGCAAGAGTATGGTAATCTGCGAACACTGAAAAACATCAGAGAATTTTTAAGAAAATCGGTTTGAGAAAATGGGTTCTCAAAACTTTGCTTCGTGCCGCAGCGGAGCTACGGTACAAATTATAATCAATTGTTAGCCCCCTTACGCCACCCTCTCCATACGGGATATCCATCTTGATCGCGCAGCCGTAATCTCATCTCTCCACGATTTATCGAAGCAGCAATCAATGCCGGTGCGCCGTCAAACGTAATTCTGGAACCGGTGATAGTTACCTTATCGCCTTTTGTAATTTTTTCTTCCTGCTGTTCCATATACCAGACCGGGCCCAAGTGAACGGGTATTGTATCCGAATCGGTGGCAACCACGACATGTACGCCCATGCGAGCGGCATTTCTCCGGTCAGGATTGTAGGTTACCTCAATTACTTCGCCCTCGATAGTCTCAATCGCAGCTGCATCGTATTCTCGCTCGTACATCTGCTTTTTCATCGTTTTACCAGATCGCTGCTGAGCCCACGTGGTTGTTACTAATGGCCCCACTAATGCTACCAACACCATAGTTGTTAATAATCTTTTCATATCGTCCTCAAAGTTTGTGTTTGTTAAAAGTTGATGCTCCATCCCACTCCAATACTAAAATCTGAAGCGGATTCTGTTAGGCCGATCATCATATTCGTACTAAGATTTGTTTGAGCAGATACCCGGTAATTCAAACCCGCGCCGATACTTACAGGAGGATCTACCTCATCAATAATTTCAGTAGATCCAAAAAGTGACGCCGTCGTCATCCACTTACCATCCTTAAACATACGTCCCAGCGCCGCGCTATAGCTCAGCATATTATTTAGATTCAAATCATTCATATCGCCCAAAACCCAATACATGCCGCTTAGCATCATCAGGTATTTCTGTTGGATGCGCTGAGACCAGCTTATTCCACCACCTACATCCCAGCCTCCGGTGCCATAGCCGGAATTTTCATCCGTAAAGGGAATTTTGACGCCCCAGTTGCCCGAAATGCTGGTACGTGCCGACGGGCTACTCCAAAGCTTAATATTTGCTGATAATGATGGATCACCGAAATGAGTTTTACTGAAATTTACGGTATCAGCTTTTCCCAAATCTATGGTGTGTTTTCGCTGGCCACGCCCTCCTCCCTGCTGCTGTTGACGGGTACCAGCCAACCTGCTTTGAGGTCCACCAGTAGGCAGTGTCCCCGACCGGGTGTAAGAAACCCACGGCGTATTTTGGGTAATCAACGGTATAGAAAAATATACGCTCCCTTTATCTCCGGACATGCCCAAACTATTGCTGAAGTAAAAACTGCCGGTACGCTCCGTAAAATAATAGGAGCCCGTAGCATATTGGAGCGATCCGGAGTAGTACACATCTTGCGCTCGTAGCTGTCCCCCCGATGAACTCCATAACAACATTGCTGCCATCATAATCAGTATACCTCTATCGCGGGAATCCACGGATTAATCGGTCGATGACCGGGCCTGTTGATTCAGGCGCTTTGTTAATCGCTCCATGGTACGCACGGCCTCATCAGCCTGACTTGTCATATCTTGCAGGTTTTGTCGAAGTCGATCCATATCGCGTTGCATATCGCGATCGCGCATCATCGCTTGATCTTTCATCATCATATCGCAGCGATCAGCGGCATTTTTCATTGTTCCCAGAGTCATCTGCATCTGCTCGTTAAAGCGATGCATCATCTGGTATTGATTTTTCATCTCCTCATTTTGGACCTGCTGCATCCGACGATTCATCTCTTGGTTCATGGTCTGCGTGCGCTCCATCAAATCGTTCATCTTTTGCATCATCTGCTGCATTTGTTGCATATTCTGCTGCATCTGCTGTTGCTGTCCGGTTTGCTGGGCAAAAACAGAATAATGCCCGCCCCATGAGAGTATTAATAGTGATACCATAAGTAAATATTTCATTACTGTAGTGCTTTATTAGGGTTAGTTAACACTGTAAAGTTCAACATATTAGTCTAACAAAGAGATGCTCTCTTGGTGTAATTTTCCGTAGATAAGTTACTCATAGATTAGTAGTGCAAAACCCTACAGCTTAATCATATAAGCAAAGAATAGTCATACCTTATCATCTAAAGAAGCGTTCCTGTCCCAAAATCCCTTATCTAAGCGTAGGGATTTTCCCTGTCGACAACTTTCTCTTTTTTCAATTACCCTTTAAGCAATCAAAACAAACTAATAGAGAGCATATATCATGAAAGAAAAAGTAGTATTGGTCACTGGAGCTGGTTCGGGCATAGGGAGAGCAACGGCAGAACTTTTTGCGGTCCACGGCGCTTTTGTTGTCGTCGCTGATAAAAATCTTCAAGCAGCAAAGGAAACACTCAAACTAATTAAAAAATCAGGCGAAAAAGGGCTGGCACTTGAAGTGGATATCAGCCAGGAGAAGCAGGTTAAATCTCTCATTGAAGAAACGATCGACCGCTTTGGTCAGCTTAATTATGCCTGCAACAATGCCGGTATTGAAGGTGAGCAGGCGTTCACTACAGAATGCTCCACTGAGAATTGGTCTAATGTCATTGACATAAACCTTCGTGGTACCTGGCTGTGTATGAAATATGAGATTCGCGAAATGCTCAAATTTTCTGACGGTGCCATTGTTAACATTTCATCAATTGCCGGCCTGGTGGGACTTACAGGCATCCCGGCCTACGTATCCGGCAAACATGGTATCAATGGATTGACAAAAACGGCAGCCTTAGAATACGCCGACCAAAATATAAGAGTTAATGCCGTATGTCCGGGCGCAATACAAACTGCCATGATTGACCGCTTTGTAGATAGCGAAAGCCAAGAGCGCAAAGACTTGATCGCGGCTCATCCGTTGGGACGATTTGGTCGCCCGGAAGAAGTTGCCGAAGCGGTAGTTTGGCTCTGCTCTGATAAGGCTTCCTTCATCACGGGACAAACCCTGGCCGTAGATGGTGGATATACTATTCGGTAATCTTTATACATCTCTTACCTACCAGAACTGTAAGCAATAAAAAAAAGCCAGCGATGTTCCTTTCGTCGGTATAACCCGAGTCAAGTTCTAAAGGTATAATCTCAGTCCCTTTAACAGGACACCCTTACTCACTGGCTTTGAATGTCAGCACTTTTCAGATACCGACAAATTTAACTGATACACACTACTTCATTCTTCCGATAGGATAAACAAAATAGAAATCTACAGGCATTTTTAGATTACTTTAAGGTAGTGCCGTAGCAAAACCTGAAAGCGTGTAAATATCAGTATGTCAATTACTCTCTCTAAATCTCACTATAAATCTAACACTCAATCTGCAATCTCATTGTAAGGTCTTTAATAATTGGGATGTAGAAATTTCACCTACATGATTTTGAATAAGCCATCTAAAGCTGATGGTTACTGTTTATCAAAATCTATTTCGTCCTTTGATCTCTGTTTAATTATCTTCTTTTCGACATTTTTATGAACTTGCCTTCCACTCAAGTAGTCGTAATACCGCTGGTAGTAGAAACAGCGCAGCCAAAAGAGTCAAGAAGATACCCAAAATAGCCAGCTCTCCAATCGACTCCATCCCCGGATGCAGGGAAAATAGCAGCCCCCCAAATCCAACGATCGTCGTAAATGCACTTACGGTAATATGTTCTCCCGTCGAGTATAACACTTTAGTAATAGATCCTTTACCCTCCTCCAAATACCGGTGCACGATATGAATGCCACTGTCATCGCCAATACCCAAAACTGTTGGTAATACAACCAAGTTGTAGAAATTAAGTTGCCACCCAAATGCAGGCATCAGCCCAAACATCCACAAAAAACTTGTAGCAAGAGGTAGCAATGCCAGTAACGTCCACTTGATACCGCCCAACACCAATAATTTAAATATAATGATGATAGAAATCGTCAATACAACCATTATCGGGGCTTCATCAATCATCAATCGCAACATATCAGATGCCACAATTGATGTTGATCCTGCATAATATGTTTTGTTCTCACTAATTTGAACTTTCCCGACATCATCAGCAAAATTCATTGAATTACGTCCATCGCCCAAGCTTACCAATGGATAAATAATTACCAAGTTTCCTATCCCACCACTTTTTGATGTAAACGGATTTCGTAAAAAGTCGGGGACCTCCTCTATCGATATAACCTGGCGAACAGAGGCTGCTCGATTAAGCTGTTCGAGCTGCTCATCATCCTGATCTTTAAGAAATGGGTCGTCAAGAAGTTGTCGAATATCTGCTAATCTGCTCAGCTTGTCCCGTTTTCGCTGTTCCGTTGTCGGGAATCGATCCTGGAATATCTCCACCCGGTCAACGGTGGAAGTCACGGTATCTACGGCTATTCGATTACGCAATATTTTTGCCACCTGCCGAGCATCATCGGGCGTATTTGTTACAATATAAGCAGCATTTCGAGTGCTCCGATCGCTGTACGCCTTGCGAACCTTGCTATTTAATTCTTGGTATCGGATATATTCGGGCTCGAGTTCACTAAAATCATATTGAAAACTCACATTCGACAGATTTATAAAAGCAAAAACGGTAAGCCCAATACCCACTAAAAAAATAGCTGGAATAAATATTTTACTACTGGTAAACGAGTCATTCCGTTCCTTTACTTCTCCCTTATCCGCTGAAATATGCAAGTTTAAAAATCGAAACCGCTCCAAAACACTTATAAGAGCAGGTAAAAACATAATATATGCCAAGATCGCAAACAGGATTCCGAGTCCTGCAATCATACCAAACTCACTAAAGCCTTTGAAATCGGCGATCATTAATACAAAAAAGGCGGCCGAGGTCGTAATCCCCACCACTGTAATGGCCTGACCTGTGGTCATAAAAGTAGTAACTAAAGAGTCAGTCACTGTAAAACCGTTGCCACGCTCCTCGGAATATCGTGCAAAAAAGTGGATACCAAAGTCGATCCCCATCCCAAATAATAGTAATCCAAGAGTAGACGTCATGATATTCAAATTTCCGAGCAGCAGGTAAGCAAATCCAAACGTCCAGCATAGGCTCAACACAAGCGGAAATGCCATAATAATCACGATAGAAGGAATACGAACAATTTCTTGTAACAGGATAGAACCATTAAATGCTACGCCTGCTGAAATACGATAACTCTTATAAAAAAAATAAATTACCACAACCAGTAATAGCATAAATACCCCCATCCCAAATGATTCTTTGACATCTTTGGTAATAGTCTCCACTTCGATAAGGGTTCGAAGAAGCCGGCCGGCAAGTGTCACTTCCATATCCGGATGAAAAGAGGCCGGTTTTATTTCATCAACTAACTGCTGCATAGACCGGTAAGCATCACGGATAAATTGCAGGTCCGTCTGCGAGCCGGACGGGTAAAACTTAACCACCATTGTGAGGGAATCCTCTGACATCAGATATTCTGAACCGATAAGCTCATCATACATCGAATCGAGCGCTTCGGACAAGGAATCGGTGGGCGAATCATCCTCATCGAGCTCGAAATAAAAGGGATTGGCTGCTTTTTTGGCCTCATCAATTCTATTTTCAAGAAACTCCTCCAGCAAATCCAGCTCATGCTCTGTGGCAAAGTAGAGGGCATTATTTTTGAGAAAATGAATTTCTTTACGAAACTCAGCCCGAGTAAAAAACGGCTCTTCCGATCTCGGATTTTCCAAGGAAAGCGCTTTAGAAATTAGTGTTTCAGCAAATTTTTTGTTGGCCTCAAACGATGGACTTTCAATGGCCATCGCCATTTCGTTTTCGGCCCCAACTTGCTCGCGAAGCGTATTTATGGCCTGTACACTCGGGTAGGATTGGGGGATTAACTTTGAAAGGTCATTATCAATTTTAAGATTGGTTGCCAACCAAAATCCTGCAACAGCCGTAGCAATACAGCCTAACAAAATACGGTAGGGGTTTGCTACAATATAATGAATAGCAGGATATAAGAAATTAAACAAGCGCTCAATCATAGAGCCTTCTCCATAGTATTACAATAACATTTGCCCTCTTACTATTTAATAATAATACTAATTGGGATAAATTTCTCTTACTATTTGATGATTTAGAAAACTATCTCTAAAAAATCATCATTCTATGGGATGATTCTGTTCTGAGAGAAGACCTAATTAAAAACTAGTGATCCAATCAATAATTTTCCATGCAGGAGATGTAGTAATCAACTATTTGGCTAACAAACGGGTTGATGCAAAATGGCAGGAAATAAAAAAGTGCGATACTGATAAGCAAAATGACCTATCAGTTCGCACTTCATTATGTGATGGCTCCCCGCGAGTCCCTAAAATGCGAACACTTTTTACTTCAATAATGCCTCTCAGATCTGTTAACAAAGGTCCAAATGGAATCGAGTATCAGATTCACTACGAAAAATTGGCCGGAAAGTACCCAAATTGGGACAATGCGAACAAATACAAAACGGTTAATTCTGTTAACCGAAAACCCAAGAAAAAGAGCAAAAGCAGAGAAGAACAGAGAGAAATATTTGAACAGCTATTAGCCTCTGGAGAGGTAGATACTCAGGCTGAAATTGCCCGAAAATTTAACTGCTCCAGGGCGTGGGTTTCTAAGGTGTTGTCTTGAGGACTAATTTGGCACCACCGCATTTGTTATTCTGCTTTGCTGTTACAAGATATGTCAATCATCCATTCTACACTAGCTAGAGTCGTCAATAGGCATAGTCCAATTATTGATAGATTAGGACATCACTTCATATAACAAAACTAATACCCAACAAATAGCTCCCAAAGGTGCGCGATCTACGAGACCTTCTTAGTTTTCCAATTAATCCAGGCGCCAAACTCATCAAGTAATCCCTGGTCATATCCATCACTAAAATGTACCAGCTATGCATTATACATCATGCCCCAACAGATGTTCATAACCCGTGGCAGGCTGCGCTCCAAAATGAATAGCCACCGTATGCACTCCTGGACGAACGAATTCTTCATGATCGATACCGTTCTGTGTTACAGTGATCTCCATCGTGGCACTAGGCACTTTTTACCTGATGCTTTCTCAGTCACTCTTAAAGCATTCTATTGCAGAATGAAATTTTTGCTATTCTATGCTGACAAATAACATCCTCTTCAATAATGTTTTTTCTCCCTTATCTCTATAGTTCTCTTATTATTTAATTGCGAGAGTTTTCTCGCTAAATCAAGCTATCAATTAAGCTAATTTTTTAAATATAAATTAATTAAAAACATATATTTATATGTAATATTTTGTATTTTAGATAAGTTATTTTAATACACAAACATCAACCAACGGGATGAGCTATGAAATATAATATGAGAGAAAAAATAAACTGTGTCATAATAGATCTAAAAGGGAACGTGATGGGCGGACCGCATGCCGAGAAATTCAGAAAGGAACTCCATCAACTCATTGATCAGGGTAAAAAGAATGTGATCATCAATTTAGGAAAAGTTAAATTTATGAACTCTTCAGGAATGGGCATTCTCATTGGCTCGCACACAACCATGGAAAATGCCGGGGGAAATCTGATCATCTGTGAGGCAAATAAAAAGATTGAAAATTTATTGATGGTGACGCAACTGATCTCTGTATTTAATCACTATCGGTCACTCGATGAAGCAGTAAAATACTATCAGACTTAATACATATTAATTGCTTGATAATCCATGGTATTCCAAAATAAGAAGTGTGATATCATCAGTTTGTCCTTCTTTATTGATAAACTCCAGTACATCAGCAATCATGTCACGCAACAATTTTTGACCCCTGGATGATGCCTGTTCTTTCAGGAATACTTCGAGGCGTTCTTCATCATAGAACACTTCGTTTTCATTCATCGCTTCGGCTAAGCCATCAGTATAAAGAACCATTTTATCTCCAGGCTCTAGTTGAATTAACTTAGACTGGTAATTGATATTTTTAATCTTACCAAGTAGCAACCCTTTTGTGTTTTCGACCTGGCTTAGTGTCTGATTATCCCTGATCAAGTAAGGCAGATTATGTCCACCGTTGCAATAATTGACAAGTCCTGTTTGTGTGTCCAAAATCCCGTAAAAAATAGTCACAAAGGTAGTCCAATCACTTTCGGGAATTAGCATCCTATTTACTTCTGACAAACACTCCGACGGATCGAGTAGTTGAGATGCAATACCTTTCAACATTGTCCGTGCAACTGCCATATAAATTGATGCCGGTATTCCCTTGCCCGACACATCACCAATCACAAAACCCAAGTAGCGCTCATCTATCACAAAGAAATCATAAAAATCTCCCCCTACCTCTTTGGCTGTATGCATCTCGGCGTAAACACTAAATTCAGTCCGATCAGGATAGGCAGGAAAATCCTGAGGCAAAATTTTCTGCTGAATTCGGGCAGCCGTATTCAGATCAACCTTTACTGAATCGAGCAGTCGTTTTTCATTCTGCGACTGCAGTACATATTGTATTTCCTTAAGTCCTTTTTCAATAGTAATTTCAAGATCCTTGAAATCGATTGGCTTCGTAATAAAGTCAAAAGCTCCGCGATTCATCGCCAATCGAATGTTTTCCATATCACTATAGGCCGATACGATCACGGTCTTCAAAGCTGGGTTTTCTTTCTCCTGAAGTTTCTGAAGCAGGGTCAGCCCATCCATCTTGGGCATATTGATATCCGACAGGATTAAAGAGATATCACTCGCGCCTCCATTCAGTAAGTCGAGGGCTTCCTGACCATTTTCAGCAAAATGAAATTCGTAATCATTGTCGTATATTTTCTTGCGAAATTTCTGGAGAATGAGCATTTGTAGATCAGGCTCATCATCAACCACCATTATTTTTTGAGTTCTCATGACAACAGGCTAAAGTATTAGTATTGATAGCGGTCCTATGCTGCTTATTTTCCACAATTGAGACCTAAACTATCAACCTTGATTTCAGGTCTAAAAATATCCCTCTACATTACATTCTTGTTCTATTTTATCATAAATACCTTAAAAGCTCATCTCTAAGAAGAGTCATTTGGCAGTTTGATGCGAAACAGGGTACCGTCGACTTTGGCATGTTCAATTTCCATGGACCCCCCGTGTGCCTTTATAATTTCATTGGTGATATACAATCCAAGGCCAGTTCCTTCGGTCCCCTTTTTAGTGGTAAAAAACGGCTGCATAATTTGGTCTCTGATCTCTACAGGTATGCCCGGACCATTATCTTCTATTTCGACTATCACCTGATCTTTATTCCGACGGGTTCGTACTATTAATTTAGGTAGGTAATCCCCAGCCGACTCATTCTTTTCCTTAGCCTTTTCCCGCATCGCATCAAAGGCGTTATTGCAGAGATTCACAAGAACCCTGCTAAAATCTTCAGCTTTCAACTCTAATTCTCTGACATTTTCATCCAATTGCAATACAATATCTACGTTTATCGGATCTTTAGCTGCACGCATACCGTGAAAAGTCAGGTTTACAAATTCTTTAACGATTGCATTTAGATTAGTGAGTTCCATTTGGCCCGCTCCTCCTCGGCTGTGCTGCAACATCGATCTTACAATTCGGTCTGCGCGGTCGCCATGCTCGCGTATTTTGGTGAGATTGTCTTCAATAGTTTTAAGAAGCTTCAAGATCAATTCTTGGCCATCCTCCAGGCCGTCATCACCGTCTCCTTCATAAGAAAATCTACTACTTGGTTGACTTTCATCCTTAGTCAACTGACGTTCTATCTCTTCACGCACTTCTTCAATTAGTTCAATACTCAAATCTGAAAAATTATTTACGAAATTTAGCGGGTTTTTAATCTCATGAGCAATTCCCGCGGTAAGCTGTCCCAAAGAAGCCAACTTCTCTTGTTGTACAAGCTGTTCCTGGGCAGCTTCTAAGTTTTTATGCGCTGCTTCCAGGTCATGGTATGCACCCTCTATTTCTCTGGCCTGTGCCCGTTCTTTATCACGGGCTAACTTCAATTCGCGGTACGTTCTTTCTATTTTCTTTGCTTGCTCCAATTCTCGTTTTTGCGTCTTCTCTCTTTCTCTCCTGATGGTGCGCGCTTTTTGAAAGCGGTGTACGGAATAGACCCCTCCCAAGAAAATCACCGTATAAAACAGGTATGCAAACCACGAGCGATACCAGGGCGGTAAAATTTTAAATGAATAAATTATTGGTTTACTCCATATTCCGTCGAGACCTTTGGCTTGAACCATAAAACTGTAACTACCTTCAAATATATTGCCAAATGTAGCCGTTGCCTTTTCGGTTTCAGGGGACCACTTGCTATCATAACCTTCTAACTTATATCGATAACGAACCAGTTCAGGGCGGGCTGTTTCAACTGCAACAAATTCAAAACTGACATTATTTTTGCCATATGGAAGCACCAGATTTTCAGGAATTGCATAAAAAGGACGAATACTGTCAAAACGAACGTTCTTAAATCTGCTGGCCATCGTATCACGTTTACTGTTTGTCAAAGTTCTGCCAAATGCCTGTAACTCCTCATTCACATGGGGTGGTACGTTATTTCCTTTTGATTTTAACCGTTGATCGTTTGCACGCATCCAATCCAAACTATGCCAGCTAATAATCCCATTGTTGATCTTTATGTTTTGAATCAACACGTTCGGCGGAGTATTTCTTTTGTTCACGCTGCCATAATCAAAGCGGACCAATTTGTCTCCTGTGCCGGCCCATATAAGCCCCCGACTGTCTTTATATAAGCTGTAGATATGGCTTACATCTTTAATGGAGTACCCTGTATTTTCGTTATAGATTTCTATTGCTTCCCTTGCAATTTCTCCTTCTTTGTCACTGATACCGCTCTTAAGAATAGTTAAACCGTAGCTGGTTCCTATTATAAGATTGCCCAAACTGTCTTCGACTATATTGTATACTACGTCATTTGCCAGTCCCTCGGCAGTTGAAAAATGTTCAAAGATATTTTCGTAGTTCTGTCCAAAATCAGTCCCTGTTAAATTTTCGATATGTTTTTTCCTTATAATGGATACGCCCCCGCCCCATCCGGCCGTAAGTAGATTACCTTGGGCATCCTGCATGAGGGTTGAAAGTTTATTATCCGGGAGCCCCTGGTCTGTGGTAAAGTTCATAAACTGCTTTCCGTCGTATCTGCTCAGGCCGCCCCTTGTTGCAATCCATATAATACCATCGTTATCCTCAAAAATATTCCACACGGTTTTATGGACAAGACCCTGTTGGGTTGAGAAATTAGTAAACGATTTCCCATCAAATTTACTAACGCCCCCGTCAAAAGTACCTATCCATAGATTGCCCGCCCGGTCGGTACTCAACGAATTGATATAGTCATCCTGCAATCCCTGCTCGGTTGTAAACGTGGAAAAGCTTTCGCCATCGAACTTAACCAGCCCTGCAGCGGTGCCAAACCATAAGTTTCCATTTCTATCTTGAACTGAAGTATATGCTGTAGCCCGTTCAAACCCCTGCTCGTTTCTATAGTTTGCAAACGTTCCTCCGTATTTTTTGCCTTCATCCCGTCTAAACTCAACAATCCCGCCATCGAGTGGAGCAAACCAAAGGTTGCTTTTATTATCTTCAACCACAGCATACACGGCTTTACCCGGCAGGCCTTGATCCGAGGAATATTCAACCACGCTTTCACCATCATATCTACTCACCCCACCGCCATATGTGCTAAACCACAGGCTGCCTGATGCATCTTCTACAATACTTTCAACATGATTATCTGCAAGACCTTCATCAATCGTGAAATTCAGGAAACTGCCATCTGCCTTACTGTACCTTGATACTCCTTGCTTCGTGCCAAACCAGAGATTGCCCTTGCTATCTTCCATGCTACTGAGAACACGATTTTCCGCAAGGCCATCTGCAACGGTAAAATGTCTAAATTCTTTTTTATCTGGATCATACCGGCTAAGCAATTCGTCTGTGCCAATCCAAATGATCCCTTCCTTATCTTCGGTAATGGTATTAACCTTTCTTCCGCCCACGCCAAGGCTTTTGGATACATTATTAAAAGTTTTTTTGCCCCTATCTTCTGCAGAAGAATTATATTTACTCACTCCCCCGGTGCCTCCAAACCAGAGATTCCCATTTCTATCTTCTATAATATCAATTATAGCACCTGCTACTAATCCGTCGTCGATATCATAGTTAATAAACATATTTTGCCCGTGGTGCTGTTTTGAAGGGTGATACCTGCTTATCCCGTTTGATGTACCAAACCAGATATTGCCTTTTTTATCTTCTAATATTTCATAGACATTATTATCGGCAAGTCCGTGATCGGTCGTAAAATTTTCGAAGGTTACACCATCATATTTACTGATACCTCCATATGTACCGAACCAAAGATTGCCCTTACTGTCTTCCGTTATAGTCCAAATAAAATTATGGATCAACCCATGAGATGAGAAATAATTCGTGAATGATTTTCCATTGTAAATGCTTACCCCATTGCCCGATGTACCGAACCAAAGGTTGCCGGCTTGATCTTTAACAGAACAAAGAATGCTGCTTAAGGCCAGACCATCCTCGGTATTAAAGTTCTGCATGGTTACATGAAAACCCGCTCTATTTTCTACTGGTGCGGGACGTTGAGATAACATCACCACGGTGGGCGGAGGCAGCGTATCTAGATGATTGATGACAAAATCATTGGCTTCAACTATCACCGGCGGTGAAACGGAATCGAAACGGACAGGTGCATCACTTATATTTTTATTAGAAGTAGATTGGCAACTAAAAATCATACTGCTGCTTACCAGGACTAATAAGCCGAGCCATACATACAGATATGTAGAGGTATTTCTTCCCATCTTTTTCAATTCGCAAAGGTTGTTCACCTTCACGTAATAGAAGTTATGGTTTATAACGCATGCAATATGATGCAAAAAACGTACATATTGGCATCATACGTCACTTTCAATTCTCCGCCATGCCACGCACCTTTGCGATGATCATAGGGAGTCTCATTCTCCTAAATCGATATCTTCTATTGATATGGGAAAATACCGTCTTTACTTCTGGATTAACCAGTTCGCAATTTTAATTTCGAAAATTATACGATCATTTCCTTAAAAAGTTTTGCTCACCCTACTTTAGGTACTCTGTCAACTGTTTATTTGACCTGCGAAAGCTTCGCCAGCAAAATCAACACGATCAACCAAGTTGGAAAACGGAATTTTTAGGACAGCTAAAAAATAGTGGGCTAGAATTTTGTAAAGCCACTGCCTAATCAACAGGCTTTTGATATGAACTTGTACCAAAGATTCTCAAATATTTCATAAAGGAGTGGAAAAATGGAAACCCCAATAAGCGCGAAGATCACATCAAGACGTTGGTACGAAAGGTTACCTCTAATGTGGATCAAGATAAGACCGATACTATTGAGGTACAGTACATCACCGACAAGAAGCTGGAAGCAAAGTGGCCTAAAATAGAAAAGTGCGAATCTGAGAGTGAAAAATCACTTCCAGTTCGCACTTCGTCTTTTGATGGCTCCACGTACACAGATGATATGCGGAAAGTCTTTCCTCTAAAATTGCCTATCAGAGTCCTAAGGCAGGATCTAAAAGGAAATGAGTACAAAATTGACTACCAAAAATTGCTCAATATCTACCCAAACTTTAATGGTGCGAACCAAAAATTTTACACAAAATTTGTTAACCCCGGATCATCAAAGAAGAAAAAACGAAAAAGTCGAGCAGAGCAGCGTAAGATTTATCAGGAATTGCTTGACTCAAGGAAGGTCAAAAATCAAGCTGAAATTGCTCGAAAATTTGGTGTTAGTCGGGCCTGGGTTTCAAAAGTATTATCATAAGTATGATATCCAGACTATAATTTCACGTCTTACCAATAAAAATCCTGATAGTTTTTAAGCTTATTTTAAGCAATACTTTCTATATTAGATTTAAACTCCAGTAAAAGTAGAGGTTAGTATGAAACTCATCAAAGCCTATATCCGACCAATGGTGCTTGAAGATGTTTACACAGATCTTCGAAATGAAGGATTTCACTCTATGACTGTTTTTGAAGGCGAAGGAACAGGCCGGTATAGTGATCCCAATCATCAGCATGGTTCCTTGAACTTCCCTGCCATGCATACCCATGTTGCAAAAATTGAGATTGCTGCAGAAGCCAAAAATGTAGACAAAATTACTGAAATCATTGAAAAACATGGTCGTACCGGTCACAAAGGAGACGGTATTATCTTCGTATGCCCTATTGAAAAGGTCACAAGAATACGTGACGGGAAAGAGGGTGCTACGGTTTTCAACTAATTTCCATGCTTTTAAGGTTGCTTTAAGGGAGATTACAATATATTGCAGTAGAATATAAAACTGCTTGAATCTTAAAAGACTAAAAACACTATGGAATACTTTACTTCAAAAACAGTCGACCTCTCCTATGATCAAGCCATCGACAAAGTAACTGGCCTTCTTAAAGAAGAGGGATTTGGCGTATTGACGGAAATCGACGTCAAAGATACCCTGAAAAAGAAACTGGATGTCGATTTCAAAAAGTACAAGATCCTCGGAGCTTGTAATCCCAACTTTGCCCATAAGGCACTTCAGGCGGAAGACAAAATTGGCGTGATGCTGCCCTGTAATGTCATCGTGGAAGAAAACGAAGACGGCACGGTAGAAGTATCAGCCGTCAATCCGGTGGCTTCCATGCAAGCCGTTTCTAATAACACGTTGCATCCCATTGCCGAAGAGGTTAAAAACAATCTCGAAAAAGTAATTAACAACTTATAAATAATAATTGATCTGAATTTTCAATCTAACAAACCACAATTACGGTGACTACTATGAAACACTTAACACTCACACTATCACTGGTTCTTCTTTTTGTCAGCATGAGTTTTGCTCAGCAAAAGGATATGAATCAAAAGAAACAACAGATGATGGAAATGATGCAGGATTCCTCTATGCAATCCATGATGATGCAGCATATGGCTGAGAACCCCGAAATGCGTCAAAAAATGATGCAGCACATGATGCAAAACATGGACGGTGACATGAAGATGGATAAAGCCAAAATGAAAAAGATGATGGGCGACTCATCCATGATGAAAATGCACATGATGTGCATGCAGATGATGCAGGGTGATATGATGAACAAGAAAGATGGCATGAAAGGTAAAGGTCATAACCAACATCACAACTGATTATAAACTGACCAAACAAATAGTTGGTGACCCCGGTAGATTCTTGCTGCCGGGGTTTTCTTCTAATTGGGTTCCCTGCCATTTAGACTGAGAATCAAATCTATACAAAAAAGCAACTATTCGAGCTGCACCAGCAATGCTTTGATAAGTTAGAAGTTATCAGGATCTACAATCTTTATCATAAGCTGAGCGTACATTAATGCACTGGAATTTCTTTAACAATTACAGAAAAGAGATTAAAAGACCTTTTATACATCATTTGTTTGATGCGCAATTAACGGCAATTAAGAATATTTGAGCCGTTAATACTAACGAATAGAGCGCATTATGAAAGAACATGAAAAGACTACGGTTTATGATTGGCCCACACGAATATTTCACTGGCTTTTCGCATTCCTCTTCTTCGGAGCCTATCTCATCGTTGAAATAGTGGATGATGATAATCCACTATTTACTCTACATATGATGGCGGGATTGACGATCGGTTTTATGTTAGTTCTGAGAATCATTTGGGGATTTGTTGGAACCACCTATGCCCGTTTTTCATCGTTTAAATTACATCCCATGGAATTTATGCGGTACCTGAAAGATGCGGTGGTAAAAAAGACCAAGAGATACCTCGGACACAATCCGGCCTCCAGCTACGCAGCTATTATCATGTATATTTGCGCTGCGGGTTTAGCCCTCACCGGCGTGATGATGACAGGTGGCGGCGAAAGTGATTTTTATGAAGAAACGCATGAACTGTTGGCCACTATATTTTTGATTACCGTCATTGCCCACGTAGGAGGTATTATATTCCATCAGTTTAAGCACCGGGATTCGCTGTGGTCGAGTATGTTCGACGGTAAAAAGAAAGCACTACCAGAAAAAACGGGTATCACCAATAGCAAACGATTTGCCGGAATGCTATTTTTAATCCTTACATTAACGTGGAGCGGTTATTTATATTCAACGTATGACAGCACGAATCAAACAATCAATTTATTCGGACAAGAGCTAACCCTCGGTGAGGAAGAGCATGAGGAACATGAGTCTGCTTATGAAGGAGAAGCTCATGAAGAAGAGAATGATGAGGATTAAGCAATAATAAAATGAAAAACAATGAACGATGGATCATTGCCGCTATCCTTTTTGTGATAGCGGTTCTGGCATCCATAGATATCTATAACGACTATTTTGAAGGGGTGGCCCTGTGGCATATTTCGATTGAAGCCATTGTAGGATTTGTTGCGCTGGCAGGGGTTTTTTATTTGGTACGAGGACGCTTCAGGCTGCAACATTCGTTGGCTCAAGAGCAACAATTTTCGGAGGATCTGCAAGCCGAGGCAGAAAAATGGCAACAGGTGTCCAAAAAATATGTCAAGGGGCTAAGTGTCGAGATAGAAAATCAGCTCGATCGCTGGGACCTAACGGAGGCTGAGAAAGAGGTTTCTTTTCTGCTCCTGAAAGGATTGAGTAACAAGGAAATTGCCGAAGTCAGAGGTACCAGCGTTCAAACCGTTCGAAGCCAAACCAATGCGATCTATACGAAATCAGGACTTAACGGCCGATCTGAATTATCGGCATTTTTTCTTGAAGACTTGCTTCCCCCTCAAAAACAGGATACAAGCTCAGAAATGTAAGTTCTAAACGCGCTTAATTTATGTCAGATAAAAGAGAAACCCCACTTAGCACGCCATCATTGCAAGAGCATCATTGCACTGTTGATCTGCGCCTGGAAAAACTGGGGATGGTGCCATTCTTTCAAGATCTGCCCGAAGAGCAACTCCGGGAAGTAAATAAAAAGTGTACCGCCAACCACTATTCCAAAGGCGAAACCATTTACCGGCAGGGCGATTCCGCGACCATGCTTCGGGTGGTGGTAGCGGGAAACGTTAAACTGGCTGCTCACACTCTGGAGGGAGAAAGCGTGCTGCTGGATATGCTACAGCCGGGCGATTTTTTCGGCAATCCCACGGCCCGTGGCAGGGATGTCTACAGTGAAACAGCCGAAACCCAAACCTCTGCGTGTATCCTTTCGATCAGACTTAGTGATTTTCGAGAGGTTATGAACCGGTATCCCTCTGTTGCAATGTCAGTGTTGGATATTACGACCGACCGGCTCAACGAATCCCGCCAGCGAATCCAGCATCTTTCTACGTTGCCGGTAACAAAGCGTATAGCACATATTCTCGTTACCTTGGGTAATAAGTTCGGCGAAAAAGACAGCCGCGGTCTGCTGATTCAACTTCCTCTTTCCCGCAAAGACCTCGCTGATATGGCGGGCACGTCACCCGCAACCGCCAGCCGGATCATGAGCCAGTTTCAGAATGATAATCTTATCACCTCTGGTCGCCAGTGGGTAGCTATTAATAACAAACCGGAATTGTTACGCATTTCGGCCGAATCTTAACTCCTCTATGCATTTTTATTGCGTCCCTAATCTACCCTTTCATCCAGCATCCTTCCCTTTCTAAGAAATTAATTGCACTAACTTGATCCAGCTCATTTTAGTGCTTCTGCCCGCCTGTTACCTTTTGATTGAATCGAAAACACAAACAACACACAAAAGGTACTTAGTATGAAATACTTGCAATCACATATAAAAACGACATTAGCTTCAATTTTCACCTTAGTATTTATACTTGGCTTTGTTTCAAGCAGTCAAGCACATTGCGATCGGGTGAACGGTCCCGTGGCAACGGATGCCCGTCAAGCGCTTGAAACCGGCGATATCTCTCATGTGCTTATTTGGGTAACAGACCAGCAGGCCGAGGAACTCAAATCCACATTTGAACAGAGCCTGAACGTTTATACCAAGGGTGAGGAATCACAAGAACTTGCCGAACACTACTTTATGAGTGAAACAGTACGACTACACCGTGAGGCAGAAGGCATGCCCTTTACTGGTCTAAAACCCGCCCAGCCAAGCTCACAAGATATTCAGACAGCCGAACAAGCACTTGCCTCAGGCGAACTGGCCCCTGTTACCGACATGCTGGAGAACGAAATCCAGAAGAAAACGTCGGAACTTTACAGCAAAGCTATGGAAGCCAAAAGTAAGAAAGATAACAGCGTAGAAGCTGGCCGAAAGTGGGTAGACGCTTATGTAAAGTATATCGTATATGTCCACAAACTGTATCAAAAAATTCAGGCCGGACCGGCCCACGGCGTTGGAGAATAATACCTATTGCCGGAGATCTGACAGATACTCAACAACAGATAAATAAATCTCAAAACCTAACAGAGGTAGTTATTATGACAACAACAAAAACAATATTGCGAAGCGATGATCTGAGCTGTCCTACATGCGTAGATAATATCGAGTCCAGTCTGGATCAGACGGAGGGGGTATCCCAAGCCAAAGTTCATTTCAATACCGGACGCATTGAGGTGGAGCACGATCCCGAGACTGTTTCTGAAGACAACCTGCTTGAAGTCGTCGAGCAGTCAGGGTATGAAGCCCGAATTTCGCAATTTTAATCCTAAAAACTATGAAAATACTCCAAAAGCTACTCAGCGGCCTGACCAATCCTTCAACACGCAAGAAAGTATTATTAATAATCAGTGGCTCGCTTATCACAGCCGGGTGGGCCACTGACTTCTTTCGGGATTCGGCCTTGTTGTTTAATACGTTCATGATTGGGGCTGCGCTGGTTGCCGGGTTAGAAATTGCCCGGCGTGCATGGCAGGGACTTAAAAATCGCCATACCAATATTGAGCTGCTGGTGACTATCGCCGCTACGGGTGGAATTGCTATTGGCGTGTACTGGGAAGCCGCGGCGGTGACGTTCTTGTTCCTACTCGGCGGCTGGTTGGAAGCGCGAACGATGAGCAAAACACGGGATACCCTACGGGAACTCATTAATATGGCACCCGATACGGCCATAGTGTTAGAGAATGAAAGCCGTCGGGAACTGCCGGCCCGGGAGGTTGAAAAAGGAATGCTGGTGCTGGTAAAGCCCGGATCAAAAATCCCGGTGGACGGTGTGGTCCAATCCGGCACTACGTCAATAGATGAAAGTGCGATAACAGGAGAGCCCATACCCGCAGAAAAGCAATCCGGAGCGGAAGTATTTGCGGGCACTATTAACCAAAATGGAAGTATTCGGGTGTGGGCAACCAAAGCCGGAGGCGACACGACTCTGGCCAAAATTATCCAGCGCGTGGAAGAGGCCCAGGAGGAAAAAGCACCCACGCAGCGCTTTATTGAACGGTTTGCCCAGTGGTATACGCCCGGTATCGTAGGATTGAGTATCCTCTCATACCTGTGGACCTGGAATCTGGAGCTTGCACTCACACTGCTGGTGATTGGCTGTCCCGGGGCACTGGTCATTTCTACTCCGATATCGATCATAACCGGAATAGGAAATGCAGCAAAGAAAGGCATCCTTATCAAAGGTGGAGAATACTTGGAAAATGCTGGAAAGATCTCGGCTGTAGCACTGGATAAGACCGGTACGCTTACGCAGGGAAAGCCAAAGATAACAGAGTTTGTTTGCTTCCAGAAAGAAAAAGTCGAGGCGGGTATTGGAAAATCACATGCAAAGGAGGAGGAACTATCGGTGGTCTCTGCCTCTGATATTGAAGGGGAAAATATCCCAGAACAAGTAGCCGACCTTTTGTATTGGGCGGGGATGGCAGAGTCGACCTCTGAACACCCGCTGGCCGAAGCTATCCTATCCGAGGTGCCAACATCCCTGGATTTGCCCGAACCCGATTATTTCACATCCCACACCGGTTTGGGTATAGAGGTCTTACACAAGGAGAAGAAAATCTTAGTGGGAAGCACAAAATTCTTAAAGCGGCAGGAAATTGTTATCGGGGATAGCTTTGTCGACCAGATAGATAAGCTGGCCGAGAACGGACGTACGACTGTGCTGGTAGCATATGATAACAGGTTGCTTGGAGGCATTGCGATAGCAGACCCCATGCGCCCGGAAGCCTCCAAGATGATTAAACAGCTCCAAAAAAGTGGAGTCAATCGAATTGTCATGCTAACCGGTGATGCCAGGGATACTGCTGAAGCTATTGCCAAAGAAGCAGGGATTAAGGAGGTGCATGCGGGTATGATGCCCGATCAAAAGAATGATATCATCCATGACTTGCAACAAGAAGGTGAGAACGTAGCCATGATCGGTGACGGTATCAATGATGCCCCCGCCTTGGCTGCCGCTGATATCGGTATTGCGATGGGAGCTGCCGGCACTGATGTAGCAATAGAAACGGCTGATATTGCCTTGATGTCGGATAAGCTAATGACTATACCAGAGGCGTTGAAGATATCAAAACTGACATTGCGAAATATCCATCAGAATGTTGCCATTGCCTTGGTGACGGTAGGGGCATTACTTGCTGGTGTATTCATGGGATCAGTACATATGGCAGCGGGAATGCTTATCCACGAGCTTTCAGTGATGGCCGTAATATTAAATGGCATGCGATTACGCTGGATTTAGCAGATGATCTTGAATCGGGAATGGCAATTTCAACCAAAGTTCATATCTAATGATCGGACTGGTCAAGTTATTTAGTGCCAAATCAAAATTCCGAGCCAGAGGTATTCTCTCCGACAACAGGTTAAATCCAGTAAATGAAGAAATAGCAAATCCCTCTCCAATTTTAAGCTTGTTTTAAGGCACCTGTTTCTATCTTCCAAATAGATTATTACTAATTGTAATTAATAAATCAGTATTATGCTTTTTGATCATCACTTTATAGGCATGCACTGGATATGGTGGATTATTGTAGTTGGTATTATCCTGTTGGTTCTTTTCAATGTCATTCCTTATCGCCCAAAAGCCGAACTGGAAGATGATGCCTTGGACATATTAAAGAAAAGATTTGCTCAAGGAAAAATTGAACGGGAAGAATTTGAAGAGCGAAAGAAAATACTTAAGGATAATTGACAAGTATGCCAACCGAAAAAGTGTCATATAAAGAAACAACTCATACCCAACATCGTTACGACTGGATAGCTCCATTCTATAACCTGATGGAGTGGCCGGTAGAAAAACTGCTGTTCCAAGATTGGCGCAGTGACCTTTGGCAACAGGTCGAAGGGCCAAAGGTACTGGAGATTGGCGTGGGAACCGGCAAAAACATCCCCTATTACCCTGATGATATTGATCTATCTGGTATTGACTTATCGCCTAAGATGTTGGAACGAGCCAAATCCCTGCTGGAAAAACATGATAAAAGCCAGGTACAACTTAAAGAGATGGATGCCCAAGACATGGACTATCCTGACAATCATTTTGACGATGTGGTGGCTACTTTTGTCTTTTGCTCAGTGCCTGATCCCGTTTTGGGTCTCCAGGAAGCATTACGGGTGACCCGCCCCGGCGGCCGGCTTCGTCTGCTGGAACATATGCGTGCTGAATGGTCACCGCTGGCTTTAGTGATGGATCGTCTTGATGCCCCTTTTCATTATCTAAGCGGCGTACATATTGCCCGTAAAACCGTAGATAACGTAGAAAAAGCAGGATGGCAACTACAAAAAGTTCAGGATCTAACTAATGGAGGCATCGTTAAAAAAATCGAAGCCATTAAACCACGTTAGGCTTCCTCCTCTTCCAACAATGGCAGCTCTATGACAAACGTACTGCCCTGTCCCGGACCATCACTATACGCTCGTATTTTTCCACCGTACAACTCGACAATAGCCTTGACGAGGGGCAGTCCCAAACCACTCCCCGGTTTTTCCTGCACCTTCGATTCATTTGCCCGATAGAACCGTTCAAAAAGATGCTTTTTAGTCTCCTCCTTAAATCCAATTCCGGTATCACTCAGATGAATGACTGCCTTCCCACTACTTTGTTGAAGCTCAAGATGTATCTCTCCACCTTCCGTGGTATATTTACAAGCATTTTCTAATAGATTATTTATGACTTCTTCGATGTAGGCTCCATGCGCCTGAACGTGTAAATCCGCCTTAATTTGGGTCTGTAGATCAATATTCTCCTGATTACATTTTTCCTGATATTCCTTAGCCACCTTATCCGTAATACTACTGATGTTAATCCGTTCTGGCTCGGAGCGATGGTCGGCTTCCACTCTGGACAGCTGGAGTAACAGATGCACCATTTCGCTCATGCGGCGCACTTCCGCAAGCATACGCTGGATCGTTTCTCGATACTCTTCTTTTGAGCGCGGCTTGCGCAACATAATTTCGGCATCGCTTTGCAGGGATGATAGCGGGGTCATCAGCTCATGGGCCGCATCCGAGGTAAACCGCTTTTCTCGCTCAAACCCTCGTTGCAGTCGATTCAACATCATATTGAAGGTTTCCGCCAAGTCGGTCAATTCATCTCGCACCTGGTAGTTTACGGGTATGCGCTTGTCCAAATCAGTGGCCGTTATAGATTTGGCTGCATCGATAATCGAGGCCACCGGTGACAGTGCCCTGCGCGAGAGCCAGTAGCCGCCCAGGATGGAAAAGAGCACGCTGATTGCGATAAATACCAACAAGTATCGCCGGAACCGATTGACCTCTTCGTGGAGGGTCCACTCAAAACCAGTCACTTCCAGCCAGCCACAAAAGTCTCCCCCATTATCTGTAATTGGATAGAAGAGCGTTCGAGCGGGTAAGTCCTGCCACTGGCTGCTAAACGAATATTCTTCGCGTGTACCCGGAAGTTCTGTCTCCAGCGGTTGGTCTACTTTCGAGAAATTGGGACTGCTGTATATCTGATTTCCATGTTCATCATACAGCTTTACATACGTCCCATATTCCACGCCGCTTTGTAAGGCTTCGTTCCGGCTGTATCCCGAGAGATCAATGGAAAGCGAATCGTCAGTCTGTATAAAAGGAAGTAGTTGTTCCGCTTCAAAACGGAGATGGCGATCGTAATTGTGGTGGATGGACTGGTGAAAGGTCTCATATAAAACGTAGCCAAACAGGCTAAGCATCACGAACAGACTCAACCCATACCAAAATGCCAGTTTCTTGGAAATGGAAAGCCGATCAAGAAATGACGTTAGTTTACTCAAAATACTATCCTTTTTTGCTGATTACATCGACATGTAGCCGGTAACCAGCTCCCCGAATGGTTTCAATAATGGTACTGGAATCATCCCATGCCACCTCATCGCATTCTTTAAGCGATTCGCCCAGTTTTTGTCGGAGCGTAGAAATCGTTGCTTCGATGGTATTATCACTTACGTGATAGGCTGATCCCCAGACTCGCTCGGCAATTTGTGTCTTGGAAAACACCGCTTCCGGTTCTTTAAGCAGCAGCTCCAGTAAGGTAAACTCTTTGGGACGAAGGGTGCGTTCGATGCCACAAATGTTAAGCTTATGCTTTCGGCTATCCAGCTCAATAGGTCCTGCAGAGACTGTTTCGGTATCATTGATTTCGGATTTTCGCCTTCCCAGCGCCCGTACCCGCGCCAGCAGTTCCTCAAAAGAAAAGGGCTTGCTCATATAGTCGTCGGCGCCCGCATCAAGCCCCGACACTTTGTGATCCAGATCCCCCAGAGCTGTCAGCATCAATACGGGAAAACTCCGTCCCTCCTTCCGCCAGTGCTGCAAAATCTGTTTCCCATCCCGGTTGGGCAGCCGCCAATCAAGGATCACCACATCATAATCGCTGACCATCCCCTGGAGCTCCGCCTCTTCGCCATCGTGGATGACTTCAACGACGTGGCCCTCTTCTTTCAACCCGCGCTTGAGGTTGCCGGCAAGCTGTTGTTCATCTTCCACTAATAATATCCACATAAACGACTCTGCATTAGGGTATAAAAATTTTCATCCCTAAAATAACAGACTCTGAGCTTAAATGTTTTAAGCTTCATTTAAGGTTGGGCTGTTATATTAAGAAACTCTGTTCAAAGAAATTTCTTCTAAATCAATTAAAAGATACTGAACTGCTATGAGTGAAGACAACAAGATGACACGCCGAAAATTCCTGCGCTATGCCGGTTCCTTAGCGGCTTTTGCTGGTGCAAGCGCGGTATTGCCGGGTTACGCCTTAGCCGGCTTCGGCAGTGAGAAGCGAGAAGTGTTAACTCCTAAAGGACCTGATAATGTCATTGATCTCACCATCGGCAAAATGCCGCATAAAATCGATGGAAAACGAGGCGAAGCCATTGGTATCAACGGATCAGTACCCGGTCCGTTGATACGCTTGCAGGAAGGACAAGACGTAATGCTTCGGGTGACCAATGAGTTGGACGATACGACCTCCATTCACTGGCACGGCATCCTATTGCCTTTTCAGATGGATGGTGTCCCCGGCGTCAGTTTTGACGGCATCGCCCCTGGAGAAACCTTTGAATACCGCTACCCCGTGCGGCAGAATGGAACCTACTGGTATCATAGTCACTCGGGTCTGCAAGAACAACTCGGTCACTACGGACCACTGGTTATTGATCCGGCCGATGAGGATCCCGTCGAATATGATCGCGAATACCCAATTGTACTCTCCGACTGGACATTCGAAGATCCTCATGACGTGCTGGACAATGTCATATCGCTCGATGCCTACTATAATTACCAGCAACGTACGCTTGGAAATTTTGTTGATGATGTAAAAAATAAGGGATTGGGAGATACCATTAAAAACTACGCATCTTTTGGGAAAATGCGCATGAAGGCGACCGACCTGTTGGACATTACGGGTGCTACCTACACCTATCTGATGAACGGTCACGGCCCCAACTCCAACTGGAACGCCCTGTTTAAGAAAGGCGAAAAAGTGCGGCTGCGATTTATCAATGCTTCGGCTGGTACTACCGCGTTTGATGTCCGCATTCCCGGCCTGGAGATGACGGTGGTACAAGCTGATGGCCAAAATATCGAACCGGTCCCCATTGAAGAATTCCGTATCGGTATTGCCGAAACCTACGACGTGATTGTCGAACCCAAGGAAGAAAAACCATACACCATTTTTGCCGAATCTCTCGACCGCAGCGGCTATGCCCGTGGAACGTTGGCCCCACGCGAGGGGATGTCCGCTCCGGTCCCCGAACTGCGCAAACGTCCCGTTCGGGATATGAGAGATATGGGCATGATGATGTCCATGGGCGATATGAATATGAAAGAAGGTGACATGAAGAGCATGGATCACGGAAACATGGACCATGGGAATATGGACCACGGAGGTCAGGATAGTGACAAAATGGTGCCGGCCTGGAAAGAAACGCCGGTCAAACACGGCCCCAGCAAGCACGGCCCGGGCGCCGCTGCTATTGCCCAGAACCAATTTAATCGGCTCGATGAACCCGGCATCGGACTTGGTAACGACGGACGCAAAGTGCTTACCTATAACAACTTGAAAAGCCTGCGTCCCAACAAGGATGAACGCGATGCCCAACGGGAAGTTGAGCTGCACCTAACGGGCAACATGGAACGGTACATGTGGTCGTTCGATGGAGATCAGTTCCATGAAGTCGATGGCCCTATTGAGTTTACTCACAATGAGCGATTAAGGCTCATCCTCGTCAACGATACCATGATGGAACACCCCATTCACCTGCACGGCATGTGGATGGAACTGGAAAATGGCAACGGACAGTATAATCCCCGGCAGCATACCCTGCTGGTACAACCCGCACAACGCATTTCGGCCCTTATTACGCCCGGCGATAAAGGGCGTTGGGCCTTCCACTGCCATATCCTTTATCACATGGAGCGGGGTATGTTCCGCGTCGTCCAGGTGGCCGATGAAGACGGCAGTATTTATGGACAGGACTATTCGTAAATAGATCCATTAGACTTTGAAGAACGAATTCTATCTGACACACAAAATGCAACATAATGACCATGATTAAACGTGCATCGATATTCATTCTCACTGCTTTTTCTCTGATTATAATTGCCGGTAGCTCAGCTTTTGCTCAGAAAGCACCTGAGTTCAGCAATGACCTGATGATGGATAATAACACCTATGCCTACTTTACTGCAGATAAATTGGAGTACCAGAGTATGGATGGCAGCAATCCTGTTATGTGGGATATAAAAGCATACATTGGCAAAGATCTGGGGAAGTTTTGGTTCAAGTCCCACGGAGAAGCAGTCCCGACCGCAAGTGAGGCGCATATGGAATTCCAGGGATTATACAGCCGCGCCATCAGTCCCTATCTTGATGTTACCGGCGGCCTCCGGTACGATCTTGCCTACGAGCACGCAAATAAATCCCGGGGATTTGCTACCGTCGGACTTCAGGGCAAAGCGCCCTACTTCATCCATTTTGAAAGCGGAATCTATGTAAGCGAAGCCGGTAACATTTCGGCGGATTTGGAAGCTGAATACGATCTGCTGTTTACCCAGCGGCTTGTCGGACAGCCAATAGTTGAAACCAGTGTTGCTTTCCAGGAGGTTCCCGAATGGGGTGTTGGAACTGGCTTAAACAATATTGGACTCGGCTTCCGGCTTCGCTATGAGTTCGTGCGGGAATTTGCCCCGTATATTGGCATCAACTGGGAGCGTAAACTGGCAGAAACCGCCGACATGGCACGCGCAGATGGCGGGCATGTTAGCAATCTGAGTCTGCTCGGTGGTGTTCGCATGTGGTTTTAAGCTTATTATTTGGTTAATTCGCGTAGTAGTTCTTTGCAGAACGAAATTTTCAAATAACCAACTCTCATAATTTATATGGATTTTATTAACCTGTATGGAGAATCAGCAAAAACGGCACTGGGCTTCTTTTGGAAATCCGGCTGGGCCTTTGTGCTAGGTTATTTTGTAAGCGGCATGATTCAGGCCTTCGTCCCCAAGAAAGAGCTGACCAAATACATGGGTGATGCTGATCTGAAAAGTATTTCCCTGTCCACCTTCTTTGGCGCCGCTTCCTCGTCCTGTTCCTTTGCTGCCTTGGCAGCCGCCCGATCGCTGGTCAAAAAGGGAGCTCACTTCATCGCCGCCGTTGCTTTTATGTTTGCCTCTACCAACCTGGTCATTGAACTGGGCATTCTGATCCTCATTTTTCTGGGCTGGCAATTTCTGGCGGCGGAACTTATTGGCGGGTTGGTACTCATTGCCATAAGCAGCTTGCTCATTAAATGGACGTATCCGGAAAGCTGGCTACAAGCTGCTCGTGAAAAGGTAGAACAAGATGATGATGGGCTGACCGAGGACTTCGACTGGAAAGAGCGCATCACCAGCAAAGAGGGATGGCAGCTGGTTGGCCACAAATTTGTCAACGACTGGAAGATGGCTTGGGAAGACATCCTCATTGGATTTACCATTGCCGGCTTTGTAGCGGTACTGGTGCCCGAATCATTCTGGACTACCCTCTTTCTGGCCGATGCCCAACACCTTCCCGACTGGCTGGTAACGCTTGAAAATGCCGCTATTGCTCCCTTCGTGGCGGCCTCCACCTTTATTGGTTCAATGGGTAATATTCCGCTGGCTACGGTGCTCAATCAAAATGGGGTGCTGTTTGCCGGTATTATGGGCTTCATCTATTCCGACCTGATGGTGCCTCCGCTGGTGCACATCAATGCGAAATATTACGGTTGGAAAGTAGCACTCTATATTGCTGGCGTCATGTTTGTAAGCATTGTGATTACCGCCTTGCTCCTGAACGGACTCTTCTCATTCCTGGACATCGTACCGGAAAGCAGGCGCGTGGTTTCGGAGATCACCCAGTTTAAAATCGACTACACTTTCTGGATGAACCTCGTCTTTGTATGGATTGCCGGTTGGCTGGTCTGGCAAAATAAACGCTACCTGGAAGACCACGATATGAAGATGATGGACATGGAAAGCGGTGGTAGGATTAAGAAAGTTGCTGTTACCTTATTTATTATCATTAATGTATTAGGATTATCAGCATTTGCTTACACCCAACTGTTATAACAAAAAGAACTTTTCATTATGGCATTAATTCCTGAATGGGCGCCCAATATTCACCCGATCCTTGTTCATTTTCCTATTGCTATTATACTATTGGCAGTACTAATGGACTTACTAAACTTCTTTCTACCCGACAAGTGGTGGGATGCTCTTAAAACAACCATCCTTTATGGCTTTGGCGCAGTTACAGCTATTGCGGCTTATTATACCGGTTCCATTGCGGCTGACAGTATCTTTTTGCCAACGGGAGCTCAATCGGTGTTAAATGAACATGCCGACTGGGCTTTGTGGACAATTTGGTTCTTTGGGATCTATGCCTTGCTGCGTATTGCGGTTCATTGGTATGAAAAGATGGGTCAAAAGGCAATCAGGATCGGGCTGTTTGTCATTGTTTTGCCCGGTATTTTCTTCCTCTATGAAACCGGCGATCACGGCGCTGAAATGGTCTTTGGTTACGGAGCGGGCACCGGTCAATTGATAGAGCAGCACGACTCCTTAGCAAGTACGACAGATAGTCTACAACAGGCCAATACCACCTTCACAGTTAGTGAAAGTGGCAACTGGTCGTGGGAAATCGGCCCAAATGGCGTGAGTACATTACTTTCCCAATTCCAGTGGCTGGAAGGATCAGCCTCCCAGCTTCAACCAACCGTTGTTACCAACGGCAATAATCACTTGCTTAAGATATCGGTCGATTCCACCACGAACTTCTTTGTAGGAAAGAACTCATTCGAAAATGTGCAGGTTGATTACTACCTGGACCTGTCTGATTTTATAGGGGAGATTTCGTTGGTCAACCACGTTCAAAATGCCCAATACTATGATTTTGTAACCTTGTCTTCTGATGGCACCATATCCCAAGGACGGGTAACCGGGGGCAACCGTGAGGTGTTTGCCGAAGAATCTTATTCAGCTTCGGGCATGCTGTTTATTCGTACGGTTGCCAACGGCACCCATTTCCGTGGCTATATCAACAAAGAGATGGTCGTTCATGGACACGGTGATGCCCCCGAGGCCGGAAGCGTAGGCCTGCAGTTGGATGGAAGAGGAACGGTACTTATCGATCGCATGACCTTAACACAACTCAATAATCATTAACCAATATTATGTCTACTCGAATATCATTAGTTGCCATACTACTTTTTATCATCGGAACACCTATTGCCGAAGGACAACATTCTGCTACAGAAAAGAATGTGATCAAAACACTTAATGCGTTTCAAGAAGCTATTATTGATAATGACAGCCAAGCTGCTAAGGATCTGCTATCAGAGTCTGTCCGAATCCTCGAAGGGGGAAATATCGAAACAAAGCAGGAATATTTGTCCCATCACTTTCATTCGGATGGAAAATTCCTGAGTTCCATGAAGCGTAAAGTTGAATCACGCCATGTTAGCATAGAGAAAAGCACCGCCTGGGTCTCCACCCAAACACGCACCTGGGGCACCTACAACGATAGAAAATTAGATCTGAACAGTCTCGAACTGGCTGTTCTCAAGAAAAAAGATGGTAGGTGGAAAATTTCGGCACTTCACTGGTCCTCTGCGAGTCGAGATTAATCAAATTATTATTTGACTCTCGACCATGGTACAGGCCTTATATTACTGGTGAACTGCATTCTGTAATAAAAGAAGATATTGTTATGCCACTTAAAAAAGGAGAAGTTTACCAATGTCCCGATGAAAGTTGTGGTTGCGAAGTTACTGTAACCAAAGGAGCACCCAGCGACTGTTCGGGTACGCAAAATCCGACCTGTTGCTGTGGCAAAACCATGGTCAAGAAAAAGTAAGAGTAATGGGCATCTGGGGTGTAATACCTCAGATGCTTCAAATTATTGGTTGTTATGATTGAGAATATGAAGAAAAAATATGACGGTATCACCACCTATAAAATTGGTGAAGTTGCCAGGCGGGCTGATGTTAACAAAGAAACGGTCCGGTACCACGAGGAGCGGGAACTCATTCCTAAACCAGATCGGCGGCGATCAGGTTACCGCATCTTTACCCAGCGGCATATCGATCAAATCCGATTTATCAAAAGAGCACAGGAACTGGGCTTCACCCTCAATGAAATCAAGGAGCTGCTGGAACTGCGCATGGATGAGGACACCACCTGCTCGGAAATCAAGAGCGAAGCCCAACAAAAGTACCGAGATGTTGCCCAAAAGATTAACGATCTACAACGGATCAAGGAAACGTTAACTGATCTTATTGATTCCTGTTCTGACGATGAGCCTATCGGAGATTGCCCGATTCTTGAAGCGTTGGAAAGCAACAGTAAAACCGGGAAACAACTTAGAACATGAATGACCAGGTAAAACTCCAATCCACGATCAGGTGTCCCGAATGTGGGCACGAGTCCAACAAGACCATGCCGACTGACTCCTGCCAGTATTTTTGGGAGTGTCCGGAGTGCCGGGAAGTCTTGAAACCCAAACAAGGAGACTGCTGCGTGTTCTGCAGCTATGGAGACACACCGTGTCCACCGATGCAACAAGATAAAAAATGCTGTTGATAGATAGCCAGAAATTACTCGGCGATAAATTCCCTGCACTATTTTTTTAAACCAGGTATTTGCCCTCCCTACTATCCCTTACTCCTTGTATTAAATGCTATTTGCAGGCTATATAATTTCCACGTATCATTTATTTATATACATAGAACGGTAATTCCACATTTTGATTAGGGCTGGTATTCAAGGGTAATGATAAAAGAATGGACATCCAAAATATTGATTTTTTATTTTCTGAGAATCCCAATCCCATGTGGATCTATGATCCAGCGGACTTATCCATCAAGCAAGTAAATGAGGCGGCTTGTGACCTTTATGAATACGCTGAAAGCGAATTTCTATCAATAAGTATTTCAGATCTCCATCCCCAAGGCGAGGTCCCAACATTAAAAGAGGAGGTTTCAAAACAGATTGACAACTTTAATAATGCGGGCATCTGGAAGCATCAAAAAAAGAACGGGGACCTGCTGTTTGTCCGCCTGCTTTCGCATCCCATTTCCCATGATAACCACCAGTACAAACTGGTATCCATCCAGGATGTGACAAACAAAATCCAGTATCGACAGGAACTGCAACTGCTGCTGGAAAACAGCCTGGATGGAATCATGCTCACCAGCCCCGACGGCCGAATCTACCGGACCAACCAAGCGGCATGCCAAATCTTGGGGATGTCGGAGGATCAAATTATCGAATTAGGCCGGGAGGGGCTCGTCCATAAGGACGAGAAACTTCAGGAGGCGCTTGAAAGACGCAGCCAGACCGGAGCGTTCTCCGGGGAACTGACCTTCATTCACCGCTCGGGCCGTAAAATTCCTGTTGAAATCAGCACGTCTGTATACACCAATATGCAAGGAGAACGACGAACCAGCATAGTTTTTCGAGATATTAGCGAGCGCAAAGAAACCGAGCAAAAACTGCAGGATATTGTTGACCACAGCACCAATCTATTTTACCGCCATGGGCCCGACCACGTGCTTACCTACGTAAGCCCGCAGTCCGAGGAGTTTTTGGGGTGTTCCCCTGAAGAGGCAAAACAACAATGGACCGAATTTTTAACCGATCATCCTATTAATAAAAAGGGAAAGGAATATGCCGATAACGCTATTAAAACCGGCCAGCCACAACCCCCTTATGAATTACAGCTGGAAAAGAAAACCGGTGATAAAATTTGGGTTCGCGTCAATGAGGCTCCTGTAGTAGAAGATGGAGAAACAACTGCTATCGTCGGCTCTTTAACGGATATAACCGAGCAAAAACGATACGAAGAGCAACTGCAAGAAAGCTTGGAGCGTTACCACTATGCCACAAAAGCTACCAATGATGCGGTTTACGACTGGGATATCACCAGTGACGAGCTTTACCTGGGGGAAGCGTTCAACGATATATTCGGTCATGACGCCGGCGTAAACAGCTATTCTTTGGAGGATTATACCCAGTTTATACATCCAGAGGATCATCCTGAAGTTCAGGAATCGTTTGGTCGGGTCCTAAAAGATCCCTCCAAAAATCATTGGAAGCACGAATACCGGTTTAAGAAAGCCGATGGCGAGTATGCAATTGTCGTTGAAAATGGATATATCATTCGCAATGAAGACGGTGATGCCATTCGCATGATCGGCGCCCTAAGGGACGTGACAGAGCAACGAAAACTGGAACAACTCCTTAAGCAAGCATATAGTATGGCCCACATCGGAGCGTGGGAATTAGACTTGGAAGAAGAGGCCTTGTATTGGTCCCCCATGACCAACGAGCTTCACGAGGTTGGCCCGGATTTTGAGCCGGACTTCGAAACAGCCCTCAATTTTTACAAGGAAGGAGAAAGTCGAACAGCCATCAAAGAAGCGGTTAAACAAGCTATTGAAAACGGGACGTCCTGGGACAAGGAATTACAGATCGTGACCGCCAATGACAATGAACGATGGGTTCGTTCGAAAGGAGAGCCGGAAATAATCGATGGAAAATGCCGGCGACTTTATGGGGTATTCCAAGACATCGACGAAATAAAAACAAGAGAACAGGAGTTAATAAAAGCTCAAAACAAAGCCGAGGAAAGTGAAGCTCGGTACCGTATGCTATTCGAAAACATGAATACCGGGTTCGTGCTTTTTGAAGCGGTTCTAAACGAAGATGGCAACCCGGTTGACCTTATTATACTTGCTGCCAATAACGCTTTTGCCAAAACTACCGGATTAAGCTTAAAAGATGCCATTGACAAGCGCCTTACAACGGTGTTACCAGGCATAGAAGAGGATGACGCCGATTGGATTGGAAGGTATTCAAAGGTTGCACTTACCGGCAACACAATTCAGTTTGAAGAAGGCTCGGAACTGTTAGGAAATTATTATAATATTTCTGCTTTTCCGGCTGGCCCGAAACAGTGCGCTGTCACGTTTTTGGACATTACCGATCGCAAGCGGTATGAAATGAAATTAGCTGAAAGCGAGGAGCGGTTGCGCCTGGCCACCGAACAGGCTGATATTGCCGTTTGGGAATATGATTTCAACACCAATTCGATGTCCCGCTCCGGGAATCACGACCAGTTATATGGACTTGACTGGCAAGACAAATGGGATATCAATACATTTCTAAATTCCACACATCCCGACGACCGGGAGTACTCTCATTCCTTCATTCAGAATGCTGTAGCCCCGGGCGGGCCTGATGATTATAGCTTTGACTTCCGTGTAGTGTATCCCGACGATTCAATACATTGGTTATCTGTAACCGGACGTGTCATTGAACGAGATGAACGGGGACAAGGAGTCATAGTGCGCGGCACATTGACTGATATTACAGAACAAAAACAGCATGAGCGGGCGTTGCAAGATTCCCTTAAAGAGAAAGACACGCTCCTGGCCGAAATACATCACCGAGTGAAAAACAATTTGGCCGTGGTCTCAAGTATGATGCAACTCCAAGCCTTCGATGAAGATGACCAATCACTCAGACAAAAATTAACGGACAGCGTCAGCCGTGTTCAAACTATGGGAACAATTCACGAACTGCTCTATCAATCAAAAAGTCTTTCAAGCGTAGAATTCGGCACAAATATTAGAAAACTAGTAACCAATATTGCTAAAACGTTTCAACCCAAGATTGATTTAGATATTTCATATGAGTTAAAGGAGATTAATCTGAATATCAATCAAGCCGTACCGGTTTCCCTTATTATTAATGAAGTTGTTACGAACGTCTTTAAGCATGCATTTGACGAAAAAAACCAAGGAACACTTCGGCTAGAGATAAAAAAAGTACATGGCACTGTCACACTTCGAATATCAGATAATGGAAAGGGGCTTCCACCGGATTTTCAGACCTCCCAGAATACCGATTCGTTGGGACTTCAATTAATTAACACATTGTCTCAGCAATTAGACGGTAAATATAACTATGAATCTAAAGGCGAAGGGACCCACTTCGTGCTAACCTTTACAAAGGCAGATGTAAAAGGTTCAAGTAATGCATTTATTACAGATATTCCTCCTATAAATAATGCGTGAAATTAGATCCACTGAAACAGAAGCAGAGATACCTATAAATGATTGTAGGCAAATATATTACAGTGTCACGGAATAAAGTTACCCCAAACTTACTTGCTACCAAAGATGTAGTAATAATGAAGCAGATAATGGTGGTCCCTACACAAGCACCAAGCGACCACTAAAAGTTAATTCCATTTTTTAATAGCACCGGCAAATCGGCAGCGTAGGAATCAAATACCAAAACGTATAGAAGCCATGGTTGCTTATCTTTTCGTCTCCCTGACCTTTTATATACAGCCAGACCATCACCATGATGGTGACGAATGGAAGGAAAGCTAGAAAAGCTCCCAACGGTCGGTTCTCTTGGCTATTTCCGAAACTAAGACTATGATAAACGCCATTACCGCGTATTTTAGAATAAGAAATTTTATAGTCTTCGTGTTTTTTAGTTAGCAATTTCAGCTTCACTGCTCTCAAACTCTGCCAGCAGGGCCGGAATCACAATCATGTTAAGCAAGGTAGAGCTAATGAGTCCACCCAGAATAACTTGTGCCATCGGCGACTGTATCTCGTTTCCAGGTTCACCGGCTGCCAATGCCAGCGGAATTAATGCGAGCCCAGCCGTAAGCGCGGTCATCAAGATGGGATTAAGACGCTCCATAGCGCCCTGCCGGATCGCGTCCATAAAGGATTTGCCTTCCTCCCAACGTAGGTACTGATAGTGCGAAACGATCAGTATTCCGTTTCGGGTGGCAATGCCAAACAGCGTAATAAAGCCAACCAGCGAGGCAATGGATACGATACCGCTGGTAAACCAGACGATGAAGATCCCGCCGATAAGAGCAAACGGCAGGTTCACCATCACCAGCAGTGCCGTTTTTAAGGAGCTGAACTCCAGGTATAACAGCAAATAAATAAGCAGGATGGCGACAATACTCAGCAGCGAGATGGTACGGGTCGCTTGCGCCTGACTCTCAAACTGTCCGCCGTACTCCACAAAATAGCCCTGTGGAAAGTTGACGTTCTCAGAAACATTAGCACTGATGGCATTCACCGTACCGCGCAGGTCGCGGCCGGCCACGTTGGCTGAGACCACAATTTTTCGCTGCACGTTTTCGCGGCTGATGGTGTTGGGACCGCTGCGCGATTTGATACTGGCAAGCTCCGAAAGCGGAACCACCATTCCATCTTCAAGGGTAAATTCGGTGTTTCTCACAGCCTGGATACTGCCCCTGTGCTGCTCATCGTAGCGGACTATCAAGTCAAACAACCGGTCCCCTTCGATAATCTGCGAGACCGTCTCACCGGCTAAGGCCACATCTACCTTCTCCGACAGGTCACCTATGTTCATGCCATAACGCGCCAAGGCTCGTCGGTCGGGACGAATCTGAATTTGAGGAACATTCTGCTGCTGCTCGACCGATAGATCAACCACTCCTTCAACACCTTCCATTTGTCCCCGTACCTCTTCGGCCAGCGTTCGCAGGCGGTACAGGTCGGAACCAAAAATCTTCACGGCAATATTGGCCCGAGTTCCTGAGAGCATGTGGTCAATTCGGTGACTGAGGGGCTGACCAATGGTAATATTTGTCCCCGAAACCACACTTAAATCAGACCGCAGCTCTTCCAGGACATGCTCCTTGGTCGTTCCTTCGGGGATATCCAGATCCACATTAATTTCAGAGGCGTTCACGCCCTGGGCATGCTCGGACATTTCAGCGCGGCCTGTCCTGCGTGCCGTGCTGGTAACCGCTGGGTGGTCCAGCAGAATGTTTTCAATGCGTTGGCCGATCTCATTGGATTCATCCAGTCCGGTACCGGGAATGGTTACGGCGCTGATCACCAGCGTGCCTTCATTAAATTCGGGCAGGAAGGAACTTCCCAGATACGGTACAATGACTAATGTACCCAAGAATAGTACCAGCGTACCCGTTAATACGCTCTTCTTGTAGCGCAGGACGCTATCCAACATGCGCTGGTAGCCCGATTTGAGTTTCTTGGTAAACCAGCTTTCTTCCAGCTTGCCTTTTGCCGCTTGTCCGGGTAACAGGTAGTAACACAGCACCGGCGTTACCGTCATGGCAATAACCAAGGAAGCCCCAATGGATACGATATAGGACAGTCCCAAGGGTTTCAACATGCGTCCTTGTAAGCCACTCAAAAAGAAGAGTGGAATAAAGACGATCATGATAATCAGCGTGGCATTAATAATGGAGGTCCGTATTTCTTTAGATCCTTCAAAGACCACCTGCATCGCCGACTTCTGTTCCGACTCCGGGAGCTTGGCATTCTCCCGAAGCCTCTTGAACACGTTCTCGACATCGATGATCGCATCATCCACGATCACCCCGATGGCAATAGCCATCCCGCCCAACGTCATGGTATTGATGGTGATATCAAAGAACTCGAGTACAAATACCGATGTAATGAGGGCCAAGGGTATGGCCGTGAGGGAAATCATTGTCGTACGGAAATTCGCCAGGAATAGCAGCAGAATAATCACTACAAGGATAGCGCCATCCCGCAGGGCCTCAATCACGTTTTCAATGGCAAGATCGATGAAGTCTGCCTGCCGAAAAATGTGACTGTTAATCGTAAAGCCTTCGGGCAGGTTTTGCTCAATCTGCGCCAGCGTTTCATCCACCCGTTCAGTTAGCTCAAGAGTATTGGTATCCGGCTGTTTCTTGATGGAGATAATCACCGCCTGATCGCCGTTGACTGAGGCATCTCCGATCTTTTGGGCAGCACCAATTGTTACATTCGCAACGTCACCAATGGTAATGGGCTGGTTGTTACGTTCGGCAACCACCGATTGCCTGATGTCGTCCAGCGAATTAGCTCGGCCAATACCGCGAATAGTGTACTGCTGGCTGTATTCCTGGAAAAATCCGCCCGAAAAGTTTTCGTTGGAGGATTCAGTGGCTTCCATCACTTGATCCAGAGTGACATCGTAGGCTTTCAGTCTGTCAGGATCCACACGGACCTGATATTGCTTCATTCCGCCACCGATGGGCACCACTTGCGCCACCCCGGGGATAGCGAGCAAGCGCCGCCGGATCTCCCAGTCGGCAGCCGTGCGTATTTCCAGCTCCGAGTGCCGGTCACTTTCGACGCTCACCAACATTATTTCCCCCATAATTGAGGTAATAGGAGCCATCACAGGCGGAGGTACTTCTTCCGGCAGGCGGTTGCTTACGAGCGAGAGTTTTTCGTTAACGATCTGGCGCGCCTGGTAGATGTCGGTCCCCCATTCAAATTCCACCCAAACGATGGAGAATCCTTTGGAGGTAGCCGAGCGCACCCGTCGTACGCCGCTCGCGCCGTTGGTCGCTGTTTCAATCGGCAGGGTTACCAGCTGTTCGACTTCCTCAGGAGCCATACCATGCGCTTCGGTCATCACCGTCACGGTGGGAGCTGTAAGATCGGGAAACACATCCACAGGCATATTGATGACCACATACGCCCCGGCAACGAATAACACGATGGAGGTCACCACAACAACGAGACGCTGCCTGAGTGATCCTTTAATAATTGCATCTAACATATCAGTACTGTTTAGTAAAATTCATATTCCAAGCGTCGTTAATGGGAGTGTCCGTGAGAAGGCGCCTCAGATGAGAGCGAAGCCAATTTCACCTGGTAGGCATTCTCGGTTACTACATGTTCTCCACCTTGCAGGCCGGAGGTAATCTCTACCCATCCGCGATGCTGGATACCCGTTGTAACACGTTGTTTTCGGAAGGACTCTCCAGCGACATGCACATACACGTTGTAGTTTCCTTCCTCCTCAATTAAGGCCGACTGTGGGATTGCCATGACATTTTCTTTGGTATCCGTGTTAATATGCACCGTAGAGAACATCCCCAGCGGAAGCCCCTTTTCCGTATTATCAAGCTCATAAATCAACGGCAGGGTTCGGCTTTGTGGATCAATGCTGTTGGCCCGGCTGATCAATCTCCCATCCAGCTCACTCATTTCATACAGGCGATCATCGCCCTGCACCCGAAAGGCGGCCTGGCTGGCATTGGCAATGCGGCTCTGCTTGGCGGCCGGAACATTAGCCTTAAGCCATACCTTGGAGGCATCAGCTATGCGATATAGTGGCTGACCGGCCTCCACCTGCATACCCGGCGTGACGAACGATTCAACGATCGTACCCTTGATTGGGGCTTTGAGCTCAAAGCGGTAGGATTCGGCTGATTCCCCGTAACCATCGATCGTAGTGGTATCTACCTGGATTACTTCATTGATCGTCTGGTAACGCGTCAGTGCCTGGCGGTACTCAATACGGGCTTTCTGGAGTTCGGTTTGCGGGATCGCCTCTTTTTCATACAACCGCTTGGATCGATCCAGGTTGGCCTTGGCCAGCTCCAATTCCGATTGGGCATTGATAAATTGCTGGGCGTAATTGTCGCCGCCGCCCGATTGGATGGCAGGATTCAACACCGCCATCGTGGTACCTTTTGACAGCTGCTGACCTACCACGGGTAGGTTCCTATTTTGGCTGGACAGGATGATGCCTGAAAAAGGAGCGGAAACAACGGCCTGGCTATTTTGTGCAGCCATAATTTCCCCGGTGGCATCTACGGTTTGCGTAAGCGTTCGTTGTTGTACCTCTTGGGTAGCAAAAGGGATATCCCACTGCTGCTCTTTTAAAAAGGTAATAAGGTTAGGATCTTCCTCGGCGTGCCCATGGGGCACCTCATCAGCCGAATTGTAGACTGGGATTCCGTTGACCTGCATCGTATCATTCACCATTCCCTGAATGATAATCGTTAAGTCATATCGTCCTGCTCGATCAAAGATGACATCAGGGCCATAAATTCCAGGAACTTGAACTTCCGTTTCAGTGAGGGCCCCTTCGTTGCCTCGTTCTGAGCTAAATACAAACTGTACTTCTGATTCATAAATGGGCTGAAAATCCGACAATCGGGTCAGATGAACGGCGAAGGTAGCTTCCTGTCCTACAATCAATTCAGGGTATTCCATGAACAGTTCGGTCTTATCTGTCCATTGCGTTATTACACCGGCCCCCTCCCGTAGCGGTTCTCCTTCCTGGTGCTCGTGACCGGATTCTCCACCATGGGAATGACCATGATCTTCCTGGGCTTGCTGTGCGGGCTGCTCATGAGTATGATCGCCTTCCTCACCATGCGTATGAGCTTCGTCACTGGCATTGCCGCAGCCGATCATCACCAAGGATGTACTAAGTATGATTACCGTTATAAGTTGTTTCATTGCATCAAAATTTGTTCGTAATACGATTATTAGATGGATGAGAATTAATGACTGTGTTCCTCATCTCCATGTGAATGGGTATCCTCTTCGTGAGTATGATCCCCATCTTCTCCATGACTGTGGTCGCCTTCTTCATCATGGCTGTGAGTGGAATCATGGTCTGCGGAATGGTCACCACCTCCAATACGGACGGCGTCACTACTATCCGTAGTTGATTGTTGAGCAGGAGTTTCATGAGTATGATCACCGTCTTCGCCGTGGCTATGCCCCGAATCTTCTGAACCACATCCGGCAATTGTTATTCCTGCTGCGATCGAAAAAATAAGAAGTAAGCGTTTCATAGTATTAGTTGTTTTGAGAGTTAGAAATTCGTCCTGCGGATTGTACGTTTAGTTCAAAAAGTGCCTTGTTATAGTCAGCTATCGTTTCGAAGATCATCATCTGCCCATCGACATAAGCCTGGGTGGCATCGAGGAGTTCAACAAGCGAATATCGCCCCTGCTGGTAGGCTGCCCGAGCGGATTCCAGCATTGACCCATCCATCGGATCTTCTTGCATTGACCTCCACTGCTCCAACACAAGTTCTACTCGTTCGTAGGCTGTTGAAACCTGGTTTTTTACCGTCTGCTGTTTTAAGGTCAGTTCGGCCTGTCGCGAACGAGTTTGTGCTTGAGTGATCGTTACATTGCCCCGGTTTTGGTTAAAAATGGGGAGCTTGATAGACCCACCGATGATAAATCCTTCTGCCCCGTCCGATTGCTGCTTGAAACCAACATTCAGATTCAGGTCCGGCAGACGATCTCGTTTTTGAACTTTGTATTGCAGCTCGGAGGCATCGACCATTTCTTTTAAGGCTGCTAAGTCAGCCCGATGAGCAAGCGCATACTGTATCAATGCCTGCTCCTGTAGGTTTATGGGTTCGACCATCAGGTTATCAGAAACTTGTATCTGGGTATCCAGCTCTTGTCCTGCAAACAAATAAGTAGCTAACTGATTACCTGTTTGCTGCAGGGTTAGCTGCACCTGGTCGCGTTGTTTTCGATAGCGACTGAGTTCTACGTTAAATCGCTGCACCTGCAGGCCGGAGAAACTGCCTTCATCCTGACGTGCCTTGGCAGCCGAACGGGCTTTGCGTATAACATCCAGCGCCTGATTATAGATTTCCAGCTGTTGTGACAGCTGCCAGTATTCAGCATACAACGATTTTACCTGCCGGATCAGCTGCAGCCGATCGTATTCAAATTGCAGCTCCGCTGCCTTTTGGGATTTGGAAACACTTTGATTCCGGAGAAAGGGCTGCCCCAACAACTCAATTGGCTGCGATAGCATGTAGGTCGTTTCCTCGTAGTCAATGCTACCGGCATTGAGCTGCTCCCGATTGATGCTAACTTCGGGATTAGGATACGCTTTGTACCGAATTGATTCTCCCTGCTTGCGCAACCGGTCATATCGGGCCAGTTCCTGTTGCAGACTGTTCTGTTTAAAAAGCTCGACGGCTTCCTCAAGCGTAATAGATGTTGATTGTGCATGGACCAACGCCGGTAATAATACCAGCAATAGTGTCCACCGAATATAGCTTATCATGGTGGTTGAATTGTAATTAATGGATACGGTTAGGAAAGGAAGTCCCTAAAAGGAAAATTAAGCTATAGGAGGGCCGCGTCGGAAAAGAGAAGAGAGATGATATTGGTTGCCTGCCGGTCTTGGCGGTGGCAGATCAAACAGTGTCGGTGACTGCTGAAGTGTTACATTGTCGGCATCAGATCCAGCATCCAACCCAACAGCTATAAATGACTGTATGTCTGGACTTACCTGGTATGGGGAAGTTAATGTCCCAATAATATCTTTGGCTGTGCTTACCTCATGCCGGTGGGTATCGTCTTCTTGGTTGTGATCAGCTTGGGTTTGCTCATCATGACTCTGATGGGCGTGGACATGAGCATGAACGTCAAAATGGTTGCCAATGTGAATGTCTAAATCATGGAGATGAGCCCCTTGCCCAAATAGTACGCAGAAAAGAGTTGCTGCTACTATCAGCAGGCCGGTCGTAATTTTGACGGTATGTTTATTGCTTTTAAACACCTTAAAGGATAGGTAGAAAGGGGGTTAATATCAAAGTAGGATATTAGCAATAAAAAGTACGAACTTGAAAAAATCTAAATTCGTACTTTTTGAGCTATCGGCAGGGTAAATAAAAAAGGCCTCACCTTAAAAGATGAAGCCTTTTGCTCCCCGCGAGTCCCCGAAATGCGAACATTTTTTACTGCAATAATGCCTCTCAGGTCTCTTAACAAGGGTCCTAAAGGAATTGAATATCAGATTCACTACCAAAAATTGGCCGAAAAATACCCAAATTGGGACAATGCGAACAAATACCAAATGGTTAATTCTGTTAACCGAAAGCCTAAGAAAAAGAACAAAAGCAGAGAGGAGCAAAGGGAAATATTTCAGCAGCTACTAGCCTCTGGAAAAGTAGATACCCAGGCTGATATTGCTCGAAAATTTGACGTCAGTCGGGCCTGGGTTTCTAAGGTGTTATCCTAGCTTTTAGATTTTGCGAGAATTGACTGCGCTACAAAATCCCAAGCTGTATTTTCTGGTAATGTTGATAACCGATAATCAAGGATCTTGTCGAGATAGAAATTCACTAACTGTTGTTGTTCAGTCAGATCATCTTTTTGAGGGCGTTGGATATAAGAGGTGGCTTTTGCTTTTTCAGCCATCTCTCTAACATCATTATTATCAGACTCTTCCATTCTGATGAATTTTACCTCCTTTTTAAGAATCTCTCTGAAACGATTCTGAGTTTCCGGGGTTAACTGTTCATTCAAATCTCTGCTGAGGTCCGTATATAGCTTGATCAGCTTTAAACTAGAATCAGTAGTATAAGCCTCGCCATCCATTTCTTTTACATGCTCTCCGAAGCGTTTCAAAACGCTGACCAACTTCTCATTATTTATGCCCTTTAGCACTCCTTGAAGAGCAGCAAAATATTTGGGACCCCCTACCCTGTGATCATCAACCTCTCCATAAGCTGCTTTATGGGTTTCTTGCTGTAATTTCCTTAAACGATTAAAAATATCATTCTTCTTGTTCTCGTCAGCCATTCTATTGCAGCATTTGAAGTCCAGTATTCATTTCTTGCAATATAAGCCATCGCTCAATATATACAAGTCACAAAAATATCCTTTAAGCTGCGTTATTAGCGAATCCTCTGAAGATATGATGGAAGAGGAAATTGATGAAGTTGCGATTTATGATTTCATTCTATCATTTAAATTAAAGCATTTGCACACCAATTGAATTATCAAGCTAATAAGGGATACATATTCTGATAATTCCACCCTTCGGGTGATATGATAAATTCATAATAATATTATACTTACAAGATTTATCAAGAATTTCTTGTAAGAGTTTTTTTATAACAATATCTTAACATTATACAATAGAATTGCAAAACAAGGTAGTGTTTGGCTGCAAGCGCAGCGAGTTTGACCCAATCAAGAACCTTTCAACTTAGTACTGGCTGTTTTAAGTAATAGGCATTTCGAGTACCAGTCAGTACCCACGTACATATAAATCACCCTTCCAAGGAGCGGTATGTAATAGTCATATGCACCCTTTGAAGGAATAACTATAAACCAAAAATCCTAACAGGAGACTATGGAAGATTCCAATAACACAGAGCAGTTGTTGAAGTATCTATGTGAAGATGTTAAAGAGAAGACAAACCAACTATTAGATGCCGATAATCCCCAATCATTCATAAAGGCACAAGATGATTTAAATGAAAGTCTCATACTTGCAGTAGGCATGGGAATGAATTGTAACGATATAGACAGTATAACAAGGCTACGGGAGTTAGCAAACTCAATAATGCAGACTTTTGATATCCGTTATGAAAAAGGAGCGGAGATATTAACTGAATATCCTGAAAGCAACTCTGAGCTAATTAATAGAGTACTAGATGAGAAAATTGACGCCCCAGAAGTTGTAGAGAAGGTTAACCAGTTAAAGTCTAACCTGGACAAGATGGAAAACATCAAGGTAACTACAGGTAATCAATTAGATAAACAATGGAAAGTATATTTTAATGAGCTCAATATAGATTTCCTATACGAAGAAAAAGTAACACTGGCTGACGGTGAAAGCTTTACCCCTACTTTCTATTTATCAGAATTCAAATGCTATGCCCAGGTTAGTAATGGACCTTTAGACAAATACAACTTCGATCGGGCTAGGCAATTAGTTATTGATACAAGCATTCCCCTAATCCTTTTAAATAAAGAACCCCGTTTTGATAGTTATGAAATGATAGTAGCAGATGAGAGCGAGCCAAATGGTATCCAGTTTTTGGATATTAACCTTTGTCGCCATCCCCAAACACCCGAAAAAAACGAGTTTCTACAAAATCGTTTCTTAGTTGAAGAGACATCGTTTGAAGAGGCAGGCTTGCATAAGGTTATCCATGCGGTTAGGAAAGCAAGAAGTAAAACTTAAAAATATCATATACATTTTCCTCGTCCGTTAGATCGGACGAGGCTTTTATTTAAAATAAACTTGAAATCACCGACTATCTGGAATAGATTAATATAGTTATGGATTAATTAATCCAAGCATGTAAATAAACTTAAAATTTAACCTAAATTAAATGAATAATAATTTTCAAAATATAGACTCCGCACTCACCGGACGAGATCAGTGAGTATGTCACAGCGACAAGAAAATTCCCCTCCAACCCAATGGCCGCCCGGCCAAATCCAACGATTCTTCTACCTGAAGCTCCTTTCCAGAAGTTGTCCAAGCCGTAACACAACATACGTCCAACAGCCTCTCGGGCATTGGATACGTATTTACCAAAGATGACCCGTTTATTGGGATAGATCTCGATGATTGCTTTGAGAACGGGCAACTTTTGCCAGCCGCCGCCGAAATTGTGCAGTGAGCCGACTCCTACACAGAAAAATCAGTCAGCGGAAACGGCTTACACATCATTGTAAAGGGGATATTGCCCGAGGGCTTCCCCAATAAGATCTCTATGGAGCATGTTGGATTCAAATGTATCGAAATCTACGATTCGGTCCGCTATTTTACGATGACCGGCGATATATATGGGGAATCCAAGTCCATTCGGGCGGTAAATATCAATGAACTGGAGATTCCCACCACAACCGGGAATCCTTCAAGCAAAAGCCGGCCTATTTCCAGCCACAAACACGATTATCTGCTCTCACAGATCAAAGAAAGCGACGATGGGCCTCTTTTTAGCGCATTGCATGATCATGGAGACCTGACGCGCTATGATGGCGACAAATCCCGGGCCGAAATGGGCTATATTAGCCTTCTGGCGAAGTGAACGAAGTTCGATGCCAAGATTACTGACCAGATATACCGCCAATCGGCCCTCATGCGCTCGAAATGGGATGAAATACACCGCTCCGATGGAACGACCTACGGAGAAATGACCATTCGCAAGGCCTTTAAGGGCAAACCGATTACGAGTAGCGATGAGCACGAAGGATTTCTGAGCTACTTCTACGATTTTCGCTTCAATGTGGTGACAAACCGCACGGAAGTGAAGGTTGATGGAGGCTGAAAAATGCTTGATGATTACCAATTTAACAGTGTGCTCCGAGATATGCGAAACCGTGGAGCAAAAATCAGCCAGCGACGGCTTCAAAGTCTGTTGCAGTCGGACTTTGTAGAAAAGTACCATCCGTTCCACGAGTATTTTGATAGCTTGCCTAAATGAGACGGTACAGACCACATCAAAAAGTTGGCCGGACAGGTGAAGGCCAAAGATCAATCCTATTGGGAGTGGTGCCTGCGCAAGTGGCTGGTAGCTCTTGTGGCCAGCGTGAAAGAAGAAGAGGTGGTTAACCAAACCGTGCTGATACTGCAAGGCGGGCAGGGCGTCGGGAAGTCGACGTTCTTGCTTGGATTAGCCCCGGAAGAGCTAACGGATTACGTGTTTTCCGGCAATCTCAATCCGAATAATAAGGATAGCATAATTCAGCTCTCGGAGACGATTATCTGTCAACTTGATGAGCTGGAAACCCTCACCAAGTATAAAGAAGGTGCCCTTAAAGAGTTGATCACAAAAAGTGAAATCAGGGTGCGTCGTCCCTACGCCCGTTATGCTGACAAGCTTACGCGGTTTGCGAGCCTTTGCGGATCTATAAATCAGGGGACGATGTTGCATGATCCCACGGGGTCGCGTCGATTCCTGATTCACCAGGTATATGATATCAACTACCAGCACGATATCAATATGACCAAAGTATACAGCCAAGCGCTGCACCTATACAAGAAAGGCTTTAAGTATTGGTTTGACGGGAAAGAAATCCAGCAAATCAACCGCCACAACAAGCAGTTTGAAACACAGTCCGTGGAGGAAGAGCTATTGTTGGAGCACTTTGAGAAAGCTGAAAAAGGAGATGATAAAGCCAACAAGTACACAGCGACACAGATATTGGAGAAGCTACATGAAGGAAAGCTTCCAAGCAACTCTCACGGAGCAAGTATTCGCCTCGGCCAAGCATTGTCCAAGCATAACTTTTATAACACGCGCAGCAAGGGATCAACCTATTGGTGGGTTCGATCGAAGAACGGAGATCCCTTTAAAGAGCAATTTATGCCTGATAGGTAGCATATGTAGAGAGTGGGTAGGTGCATGTATTGTAGCATCCTACCCACCTAATCTACTGCATGGCAAAGGGTTACCCTTATAGGTAGAGTGTGGTAGAGTGTCAATAGGAAGATTAAAAGAAACAGGAAATAACAAATAGCATTATATAAAAAGATGGTTCAAACAGACCCTACACACCCTACCCCATGAAATGCCACCCGGTTGCCCGCCAACAGCCAAATAAAAAAGATGTAATTGTATATAGATTATTTAATTCACTAACCCATAACCGTAAAAAACCAACCCAATGAAACAAAAAAGAACACATAATTATCCTGAAAACAGAAAACCCCGCGATACCAGCTATTCGGAAAGCTACCGGCTCGTAAACGAATACGGGCTGGAGACGATCAAAGAGATCTGAACCGAATGTGGGATGTACCGGACAGCCGGAAAGCTAGACACATCACCGTACGTGATCCGCTATTTGGCACACAAACACGAGTGACAACGTCCGGCCGAAAAAGCACCGGCCATCCTGAAAGGCGTCCGCAGGGGATCTGTGAGCGCAGACCACTATAAGACGCTTGATTTTTCAAATACTAATATTAATTCAAACGAGGAAATATAATGAAGAAACGAAACCAACAAATAGACCAATACACCGAACAGCTGTTTTTGACATGAATCAAAGAATACAGCGGCTCTTTTACCTACTGCAATGAAATCCGCGAATGAATGAAATGGGAGGACAAGCTGGCTAAGGCCAACTCCCTTGCAGCCTTCAAGGAGGACATTCGCCAACACGATGATTTCGAAGAGCGGCATGTCCAAAAAGTAGATGCGGCATTCGAGCATTTTCAACAGCAATTAGCCACGTTCTGGCTGTCAGTACTGAAGATCCTGCTGAAAATATCATAATAACGTCATTCGCTTCCTAACCAGACTGTGGTAATACTTCCAGCACTGCCACAGTTATCAATGCCTCAAGGTACAACACCTTGGGGCTTTTTAAATTTAAGGGGGGGGATACCCGGGTAGGTTAATCGAGATCTTTAGGATTCTCACAGCAACACCCCCCTACGTCAAAGAAGCAGGGTTCGATCGAAACAGATATTATTTTTTCGACCCCCTCCACGTGAGCCGGGGATAGCCCTGCTAAATAACCCCCCCCTGGGTAGGAAACCTGAAGTTTTATTTTTCCTAGTTCAATTTACCTAGATAAGGGAATTGGATTAGCCATACAACTCTCGATACAGTCGGTAGATCTGCAGCAACTCCAACGCCTCCGGATGCAATAGTAAATACGTCTATAAGGCCATGGCTTCTTTTTCAGATAATCGCCCTTGCAGATAATCTGTGATGTCCTTAATAATCATAATGAAGCACTCCTAAATGCTGGTTACATAAAAGACCATCAGCGGAGACAATCCTTACAGATAAAACATATTAAGTACACACATTATGTTTATTAGTGATTCTTCTTTTATATATAACATGCTAACTTGATGAGCTGGAATAGCTTATTCGCTTTTATGTACTATTATGAGTACAATAAATATCAAGAGATATATAGGTGCAAATAAAATATATTCTACACATTTTGAAGCTATTCGTTTAGTCATAGTCCAATCATTTTGTTCTATTTAAACTTTACCAGAGCTTTGGAGACTGTGACTACAATTTTAAGCTTACAATACCTATGCCTAAAAGAAGTAATGATTTTCAGAGACTTATAAAGTTAATTGAATCTCAATTAGCAGAAGAAAATATTACTGTAACTGAATCTAAGTTGCTTGAAGATGAAAGAAACGGCGTTCAAAGGGAGATAGATATCCTTATTGAGACAGAAGTGAATGGACACCCTGTTAATATTGCAATTGAATGTCGAGATCATAAAAGAAAATTAGGAATGACCTGGATAGACTCATTGATTGGCAGATTTAAATATCTACCTATACATAAAATTATAGCTGTTTCCAGGTCAGGTTTTACAGATACTGCTTACGAAGCTGCAATAAAAAGTAATATTGAATTATTAACACTTGAAAAAGCAATTGAAGAAGATTGGGTCAGAGATGTAAAGAATATCGATGCGATGTATATAACACTAGTTAGATTTATACCTGTATCAATTTTTTATGAATCTAACCAAGCTCTTTTCGAGAAAGATGAATCAAAAGTCAGTGTTTTTAACCTTGAAGGAAAAAGACTTGGAAATTTGGATGAGTATCGAACCTCAATTTTTAATAAGCCGGATATTATAAATCCAATGAGAGACACACTTATAAAAGCTTTTGACGAGGAAAAAGAGGATTTTAAAAAAGGCAACATAGCAGAAGCTAAATGGACTTTGAAACAGCCTCTGGTTCTTAAGGATGATTTTGGATTTGAGAGCGAGGTAAATTCAATCTCTTACAAGTTTAAATGTGAAGTAGAAAAGGCATCTGTACCTACTCAAAAATATAAATACGGAGAGGCACAAGTCGCTACAGTTACTAATGAGATGCACGACATGAAAGTAATGATGAGTGTCAGCGAAAGTAAACAACGTGAACCCAACTTAGCTATATTTTTAGAGATTGAATTAAACAATGGGAAAGTATTTAAGGATGAGATAATCACTGCGCCACTTCCTCAAAATGAAGGTCCAATTAAATTCACTAGATATATGCTAGGTTAACCTAAACTAATTTTGACTTAACCCGCCCCATAAGCGGATGTGTCTCGCCCTATCCTGCAGTTTTGTTTTTCCAGTGCCAACTCGTAAACTGATAATTGAATCAAGACTGGCCTTCATGCAGCTTATGGGTCGTTAGCGGTACAAGAACAATTCAAAATCGAGACTATGTCTACTAAAATAATTTTTGATACCAATTGTTTTTATGACAACTACGATTTGAATAGCCCAATTTTTAAAACAACCCTTAATTTTTGTTCCAACACTGATGATTACCAATTTGTTATTCCAAATATTATTAAAGATGAATTAACAAATAATTTTAAAAAACAGTTAGAAAAGAAGTATTCAAAGATAAAGTCACATATTAAATGGTACAATAGATTCACTCCTCGAAATGAACAATTTTTATCAAGAGAGGAGCACGAAGAAGACATTGCAAGCTATGATCAGTTTCTTAATCAAATCATAGATGACAATGACATATTAGAATTAGATTATCCTGACTATGGGCATCAAGCAATCGTTGAAAGAAATAGCCAAAATAAAAAGCCATTCTCCGAAAGTGATGCTGGTTACAAAGATACTCTTATCTGGCTAAACATTTTAGATCACCTTACATCAACTGAAGACGACATAATTTTTATTACCAAAAATAACACTGATTTTGGTACTAATAACAAGCTTCATTCAGACCTACTAAAGCAAATGGATTCCCTTGACATTGCAAGAGATAGGATTCAATACTTTAGCGAACAGGATAAGTTTTTAGAAGAATCGATAAAGCCACAATTAGAAGTATTAGATATTTTAGATCAGATTAGAAATAATGAATATTTAGGATTTGCCTTCTATCCTTATATCGGCCAAAATATTTTTGATTGGTTTATAGAAAATCAAAACGATATTGATCTATCTTCAATCAGCGATAGCTTAGAACGTCCTGTTATTGATATGATTGATGAAGTTGAACTAATTGAGTTAACAGACGGTAAAAGAGTTGATGAAAATAAAATTTTGTTAGAGTACGATCTTGTAGCTAGAACCCTATGTGATGTTTTAATTGATAGACATAGACCACCCCATGAAATGGTAGCTGACGCCATAAATATTTTTAATTATAAATTTAATCCACAATATATGGAGGGAGAAATAATACTTACTTTAGGTGCTAAACTCTTGATTTATTTTAATCCAATAGAAAATCAAGTTCTTTCAACCCAACTAAAGAATTTCACTGCTCATGATTATATTTAATTTTTCCGTTAACTAGCACTTCAACTCGGACGTACCTCACCCTCTCTTGCCTGTTTTACTTTTTTGTTGCCAAATAGTAAACCAAATATTGAAATAACAACAGTACTTTTGCCAGTTATGTGCGGGCCCATTATAGGTTTTTTAACAAAATAGCCTTCAACATCATAATAAATAATTAAAATAGAATAAAATCATCATGGATCAGACTGTTTGGACAATTATATTTGGAGCTTTTGGCGTCTTAGGAGTCTTATTCGGGATATACAAACATTTTGCAACACTAAAAGTGGCCGAGCTTGTTTTTGATATAAAAGAAATTTCACAATTCTCTTTGCCCTTGGAATTTTATAAGGATATTCCTTCTATGCCACTTTTAGTTGATATAGAAAATAAAGGCAACAAAGCAGCAACAAATTTAATCCTGACTCTTGATTTTAAATCGAAAATTGTAAGTAAGCGAGTTGATACCTCAGAAAACTATGAGGTAGAAAACGAGGATGATAAAATTGTATTAAAAGCCCAAAAACTTAACCCAGCAGAACAAATTCGAGTTTATGTTAATTGTGAAAAAACTAATAATCCAACAAAAACGATTTTGAATGGTTACAATTTAACTATTTCTGAAGGTAATGTTCTTACGAAAGATTCTTTAATTGAAAAACAGAAAGTAATCGATACTCTATATGATGCCTTACCTTTTGGTTTAGGTACTATTCCCAAGGCCGTTATAAAAGTAAGTGAAGACTCCAATAAAGAGCTCAAAAATTAAAAATATTACTAATGCATATTTCTCAATTTTTAGACTTAGAATTAGAGCCAGGAGATTACATTTGGATCAAAAATGAAAGAGGGGAACGCTTTGGAGGAACTTACCTTGGATATTATAATTCTGGGGATCAAACTTTTAAATTTCAAAACGGATCAAATGGACAAACTGAAACTATAGAAATACAAAAATTGCAGTTTTTAGATAAAGGAGATTAAACTAATTCCTTCTTGCCAACCCTATAATTAGCGCATCAATTGGGCAGGCCTCGCCCATCCTTGCTCGCCTGCTATTTATTAGTTAACCTTTCATCTTATTACTCATTCATTAAGCTAAATAAATAAATGACACAAGATAAAAAAGCAGGAGAAAAACCTACTGAGGGGCAAGGCACTGTCGAAGAAGAGGTGACCGATGAGACATTCGTAGACACTTGGATACGAAGGAGTCGAAATAATTGCGATTTGGATGATGACATTTTGGCCCTGATCGATGAGTATCGTGATGGGATGTCGTTAGATGAAGATTCGCTGTACAATGCTCTCCTAAATCATGCCAAAGAAAAGTTGAAGAATGATGGGTAAACCGGTACAAAAAATTACAATTGCTGGATTTCGCGGTATTCCCGGGACCTTTGAACTTGACTTTAAGAAAGGAGATAGCATTCAGTCCTTAGTACTGTATGGGCGAAATGGTACTGGTAAAAGCACAATCACCGATGCTTGTGAATGGTATCACAGTGGAAATATTCAAGGTTTGAGAAGGCAAGGAGCAGGTCCTTCATCTTTTAGCCATCGCGATCCAATTGCTGACGAGACTTTCGTCGAGTTTACTTTTAATGACAATGTCAAAGACACCCGTCTGACTCTGGACCGTACTGCCCCTACTAAAGACCCTGATGTGGAGGGCAATATTGGGACTTTTAGAGAAACCGTTCAGCATCCATTTTATATTCGATTCGCAGATCTAAAGAACTTTGTTTTCGAGACGCAAGCGAATAAGTACGACGAACTAGCGAAGCTGATGGGGTTTAGGCCACAGGTTGAATTCCAAGAAACGTTAAAACGACTAGTAAGAAAGTTTGAGGGAGCGGTTGAGAAACAAAAGGAAAAAGCTGATCAGCGTGAGCAAGATCTGCGAGATCACCTTGATGCTACATCAACATCTGATGAGGAAATAATTTCTTCAGTAGCAGAAGTATTTGATCGCCAAGAATTGGGAGATCCATCCTCTATTGAAGATGTTCGCAAGGCGAAGACCAAACTTGCTAAACGGGTAGAGAAAGACCCAACCGCGGATCGGATTACAGCTCTATCTAAAATCATACGACAACTCAACAGTCTAGAAAATGTAGGAGGGTTTTTGCCGTTTGTCTCAACCTTCCTGAAGGATCTGGCAGATTTTGCAGGACAACAGGATGGAGCTGTAGATGCATTGCTGCTTAAAGTTTACAAGTCGGGTAAAGAGTATATTGAAGGAAGGTATGAGTCTGAGGAGGAAGTTGGTACGTGCCCTCTTTGTGGTAGGGACTATGACGGGGATTTGAAAGTTCACGTGGATGCCGAACTGGAAAGACTCAAGGTGCTCCGGAATACTATTTCGAATCTTAACGACCAAAAAAGTGATGTTTTAGCATCTGTTCGAAAGGTAATACGTAACGTTTCGAGCGTGCAGCAATATGATACTTCAGTCGATCTCTCCTCTGAAACCAAGACGTTTGATGACTTCCAAGATGATCTGCAGGATTTGGAGGGGGAATTACAAGCAATTATCGGGTCATTAGAGGCCGTCGAGTTTGAGGATGCCGGTAATCATGCACGTAAGATGCGCACAAAAGTAGAGTCGCTTACCCCTATTGTGGATAAAGTTTCGGCAGACGTTGAGGCATTAATAGAAACGGCAAAGGCCAAGAAAGAAAAATTGTCTCAGAACGAATCAAAAAAACTACTAGCCGATGATCATACTAGACTCTCATCTACACTGAAAATGCGTGAAGCACTTCTTTCTGCAAAAGAAAAACAGTCAGCACTAAAAGAAACTCTAGGATCATTCAGAAATGTTGTCGAATCATACGTTGCATCGAACTCTGATGATGTTGAGCGACGTTTTTCTGAAATTTCTGGAGATGTCAAGACATTTTTTGAGATCTTAGAGCGCGATACGGAGGGGCTCGGTGACCCTGAGATTCAGCTAACCGGAGGAGCAACCCGTGGTGTTTACCTGAAAGTCCATTTTCACGGTGAAGATGAACGACCTGCATACAAGTACCTGAGTGAATCGCAGTTAAACAGCTTTGGTCTCGCCGTATTCTTGGCTTCCGTCAAGCGTTTCAACTCGGGCTTTCCGTTCATTGTCCTTGACGATGTAATCAACAGTTTCGATGCATATAAGCGCACGAAGGTGATTGATCTTTTGAAAGATGAACTGGCAGACTTCCAAATATTGCTTTTGACACATGATGATATATGGATGAAGCGGTTAGCGGATCACTTTCCGCAATGGATTAAGCGTCGTTTTAAAGGCTGGGGTTATCAGGCTGGGCCTGTTGAAGGAAGTTCGGATGTCGGGCTCGATTATATTGAAGCATTGATTGAAGACGATAGAGGACGGGAGGCAGGAAGTATTCTCGGTCCGTTTCTGGAAGATAAGTTACAACGCCTCTGTCAAGATTTTAAGGTGAAAGTACCCTATAATCGGGAAAATACATATACGCTAAACGACTTTTTTCAGGCTCTTCGGAAACGCACAAAAGACAAGCTCACAGATACACATGATTTATATAAGGCCATAGATGCTGCGTTTACCGATGATGGCTTCCGGAACTACTGCTCACATTGGAAGAATCCTGCGGTGCCATATCAAGCATCAGAGATTAGGGAAGTCGTCGATCTCTGGAAAGACATTGACAAAATCTTGCGCTGTGACGAATGTGAGCGCTACGTGTCATACGACGGAAGCTCATTCATTTGTAACTGTGGTGAGTATGAGTTAACGAGATAAAACGATCGCAAATTATCACCTCCATCTTATCGTGCTACAAGGTGGTCGGTGAGGGTACTCCCACCTCATACTAGACCTTCCCCTACCCCCACCAACACAGCTCAGAATCTCCAGTTTTAGGGTATAAGAATAATGCGGGCCGTATATCAGCGGCCTTTCAACTTATTCTTAACCAACTTAGGAGGTTCTTATGGACTTAAAAGACTTTTGCTTTCCCGTCGCCGAACGACGCGTAGCGGTGGACGATTTTACCAGCGAGTTTGTCGACTGGGGCAATGAAAACACCTATCTCAAAAACGACTACAAAAGTATTGTCCGCGATGATACGAATGAAGTCATTAGCATTGTGAAGGATTCCTACCGGATCATTCGCAACGAAACCCTGATTAACGAGCTCTTGCAGTTCTTGGCAGTCAGCGGAGAAGAATTCTGCATTGATGACTCACACTCATTTGTGCAATCCAATCGTATGCGGCTGCAGGTTGTTTTTCCAAACTTGACGCTTCAGGATTCCGAGTCAGATATCAATCTGAGCCTATCTTTAGAAAATTCATATGACATGAGTGTCGGAGTACGCTTCTATTTTGGAGCCATCCGGGCAATATGCACTAACGGTATGATTTTCGGAGATATTTTAGGACGCTACTACTCCAAACATACCAGTGGATTCAGTCTGGAGGATTTCTCGGAGAAGCTCGACGAAGCCAAAGAGCACTTTCCAGCTATCCAACAGCGGATCAGTATGTTGGAAAATATGCCAGCAAATGATCAGCTCGTGGAAGGGGTCAGCAATAAGATATCCAAACGTCTGGCTGACCAAATCACCGAGGAAATGGATATCAATCGCATGTCTCAATGGCAGTTGCTTAACCGTGTGACCAACTACATCAGTCATGATGTGGACAAGCCGCACCGTGCCCGCCACCAGCGCAGCGTTTCTCAGATCTTTGGGCTTTAGGAGGTGCTATGAGCTTAGGCAAGTTGGTGATTAAAATTGTCGTGATAATCCTAAAACGAGGTAAAACATGAAAGATCTAATCAATAGTATTTCTACAATAGTAGGGGATATTCTTCGAATTATTCTGCTCGAGGAAAACCCAGACGAAGATGATAAAAAAGGCCGCCAATGAGCGGCCTTTTCTATTGAAATAACAAATTTGAACCCTTTAAACAGCAAATATTATGCATACACATTCTAACTTAGAATCCTCGGAAATTCCGACCCAACAATGGGTCCAAGAGCGCCAAAATTACGTCGGAGGCAGTCAAATAAGTGCCATTTTGGGCGAATCTGACTACTCTACTCCACTACAAGTGTGGATGAAGAAGAAAGGGATCGTAGAACCAGAACCCAGTAGCCCGATAACCGATTTTGGGCATGTATTTGAGCCGGTAATGTCAGAGTATTTTGAGGACATAACTGGTCTAAAGACTCGACGGGTAAATAAGCCCTTTATCAACGATAAACACGATTTCTTACGTGCCAACATCGATCGCATGATCCTTAATAATGGAGAAAACGTAAATGGCACTGGTGTGTTGGAGTTAAAAACAACGAACAGCCACCGGCTTAAAGCCTTGGACTATCAATACCCTAACGAATGGGAGTATCAAATCCAATGGTACTTAGGCCTAACCGGCTACAGCTACACTTACCTTTTCATATACGAGCGTGATACCTGTGAATTCTACGAGCCAATCTACATTGAACGCAACGACGAGCTCATCGAGGAGCTACAACGCCGAGTGACCCAATGGTGGCAAGTCCACATGATCGGTGATAAACGCCCTGATCCCATCAACGAGGAGGACTTGCTTATCCTCTACCCTGACTCTTCGGATGGTAAAGTTGTGGAAGCTTCGCAGTCAGCTCAAAAGCTCTACCAACAGCTTAAAAAGGTTCGCCAAGAGAAGTCGGAGCTCAAAGAACAAGAGACTGAGCTAAAGAACCTGCTCAAGGAAGAACTCGGAGAAGCGGAGCGGCTCGTCTATGGCGGGAAGACGCTCGTATCGTGGGCTTCCTATAGCAGGAAGCGACTGGACTCCACAACCCTTCGCGAGGAGCAGCCGGAGGTCTACGCCAACTATCAAACCGAAAGCTCCTACCGGCGATTTTCAGTTAAATAATATCAATTAAAACAAAGAGGTAATTATGTCTTTAGTCATTAAAGAAGAAAACAAACAGTACCCGATTCCTGATGAAGGAATCTACAACGCAGTAGCAGTGGATGTAGTCGATATTGGCAAAGTTGAGACCCCTTGGGGTCCGAAAGAAAAAGTGACCATTATGTTTGAACTCGATGCCGAGGATGAAGGAGGTAATCGATTCGTGGTCGGCAAGCGTTTTACAAAATCACTGAATGAGAAGTCGAATCTTTATAAAACGCTAACTCAGTGGCGGTCTCGTAAATTCAAACCTCAAGAACTCAAGAATGGTTTCGATCTCGAATCTCTAATTGGAGTAAGTGCCATCGTCTATATCTCTCATAACGAGACTGACAAGCGTACTTATGCTAACATCCAATCAGTACTTCCACCCGAGCAAGGCAAGGACGGCAATCCACAATGGTTTGTCACCCGTCCCAGTGGGCAATATACCAGGGTAATCGAGCGAGAAAACTACAAGGAACCTGAAGAGTATTCAGAGTCCTTGAAAGAAACCGGATAAGGTTAACCTAATCACGGAGAAATCGATGAATAATCAATCCAATACAACTATTGAAACCTCTCCATCACTGGCTGAGGTGAAGCTGTCCTACAAAACCGAGAAGCCCGTAAATACCTTCCCTCAAGTGTCATCACCGGATGAAGCCATGAAGGTGCTGCGCGAGGTATGGGACGAGGGTCATATCCAGCTGAAGGAGGAGTTTGTGGTGCTTTTGCTGAATAACAGTAAACGCTGCATTGGCTGGAGTAAGGTAAGCTTGGGTGGCAGCTCGGCAACAATTGTAGATCCTTCGGCTATATTTCAGGTAGCGTTGCTTGCATCAGCTACCTCTATTATCGTAGCGCATAATCATCCCAGTGGAAACCTGAATCCATCGAAATCAGACAAAAGCCTGACGGAACGGATTAAGAAATCCGGGGACATGCTCGGTATTACGCTGGAGGACCACATTATTCTCACCGCTGATGACTACATTTCAATGCGGGCTAAGGGAATACTATAATACAAATGAAGAGAAGGACCTCCCTCCTTCTCTTTTAGGCTAAAATCTCAGATTATACAATCTACTCCTCTAACTCATCTACAATCTGACGAAAGCTCTCCAATCCAGCTTCTAAGTTTTCTACGATATCACCGGCTAATACATCTGGATCGGGCAGATTTTCCAGGTCAGTGAGACTATCATCTTTTATCCAAGTGATATCCAAGCTGGTTTTATCCCGGTTGATGATCTCCTCGTAGGAATATTTTCGCCAGCGGCCATCTTCATTATCTTCGCTCCATGTTTCTTCTCGGTTGTGACGTTCCCCAGGCTTATAGCACTCGATAAAATCTTTCAAGTGCTCATAGGTCATCGGTTTACGCTTAAGCGTATGGTGGACGTTGGTACGGTAATCGTAGATCCAGACTTCTTTGGTTTGGGCTTCTTTGGAAGCAGGTTTGGCATCGAAGAAGATGACATTAGCCTTCACCCCATTGGCATAGAAAATCCCGGTAGGCAAGCGTAAAATGGTATGAAGATCCGTGGAATCAAGGAGTTTTTTGCGAACTGTCTCACCGGAACCACCTTCAAACAATACGTTATCAGGAACAACAACAGCGGCCTGACCGGTATTTTTGAGAATGGTTTTGATATGCTGGACAAAGTTAAGCTGTTTGTTGGAACTGGTTGTCCAAAAATCCTGACGGTTATACGTCAGCTTCTCTTTACTTTGGGTACCGTCTTCGTTAGTAATCGTAATACTGCTCTTCTTACCGAAGGGCGGATTAGCCAACACGTAATCAAATCGGTCTCCGGGATCAGAAATAAGACTGTCTTCCCGTTTAATAGGTGGTTCAGATGTAAGATCACCTATGTTGTGAAGGAAGAGATTCATCAAGCACATACGGGCCGTATTGGCCACGATCTCCCAACCCTTAAAGGTATCGTACTTTAGAAAATCCTTTTGCTCCTTATCCAATTCGTGGTTTCCCAGTATATAATCATAGGAAGCCAAGAAAAATCCACCGGTTCCACATGCCGGATCTCCGATCGTTTTCATAGGCTCAGGTTGTACGCACTCCACCATTGCCTTAATCAATGGACGTGGGGTAAAATACTGTCCGGCCCCACTCTTGGTGTCTTCGGCATTTTTCTCCAGCAGTCCTTCATATATATCACCTTTCACATCTGCACCAAGCATGACCCAGTCTTCATCATTGATCATCTGGATAAGCTTGTAGAGCTTGGCTGGATCGGTAATCTTGTTTTGTGCCTTAACGAAGATCTGCCCGATCATTCCTTCTTTTTGCCCCAATTCTCGAAGCAGCGTTACATAATGCTGTTCCAATTCTGAGCCGCTTTTTTCGGTGAGGCTTTTCCAGTTATACTCTTCAGGAATATGTGTATCTCTGTTATAAGGAGGCTGGCTGTATTCCCAGGCCATTTTTAGAAATAGAAGATAGGTAATTTGCTCCAGATAGTCGCCGTAGCCAACGCCGTCATCTCTTAACGTATCGCAAAAATTCCAAACCTTTTGTACAATTCCGTTAGTTGTCATAAAACTTTAGTTCATTGTGTTTTTAAACCAGCTAATAGCAGCTTGACCATCTAAACGGTCAGTTTCAGAAATTTCCCTACTATGCCGAATTCGATTTCTTAGATTCGATAATTTATTAATCCTGTTTTGCAACTCACTTTTGTTCGTGAAATTATCCTCAAAAATTTGCCAGTTAGATTTTTTAGTAATTACCTGAGAGTAATCTGGGAAATCGAGAAATTGAACTTGATCTCCTATCGATTGGAAGTCTTCTGTTTTATAGTTTGGTTTTTGACTTACTTCCTTTTTGATCCTGTCATTAATTTTTGGGATAAGGTGCCCTGGAAGAAAATTCTTTTCTCTTAATTCAGATGATTCAAATTCATCTGTAATTAAATCTCTTAACATTAGCTCAACTTGTTCAATTTCTTCATCCAATTCTCTTAATACCGGAGGAACATCGGTGAGTTCTTCAATGCAGTAGTTTTCAATAGCTGAAAGTATACTTTTCTTGCGTTCTAAAATGAATTTATCATAGTCATCTGCTGTAAAGGGTTTACGAAGCAAAATATTCGCAGCTTTTCTTGAAATAAGATGAGACTCCAACACCTTGTAAAACTGTTCTTCGCCATTATTTTGCATCATCTCTTTTAGATAATCATTGGGCATCCGATTATTAATAATATTGCGGTTCGTTTTTTCCGATAAAGGAGTACGGTTAAGTATGGTGTTAATTTTAGAACCTACTTCATCCTTAAACAGGGAACTTGGAACAATATGATGATCATCCAAAGAATCATACTCCGGCAGATCAAAAGTTTCCCAATCACTTGCTCCTTTTAATATCAATAGATTAAATATTGCCTTATAGACAGCAGAACGTTTTTTATCTTCACTAATTAAATCAATGTTCCTGTAGTCCCGTGTAAACTCTTTTATGTATTCAGGTTCATGTTTATCATCTTCAAACCATTTCTTGAGATCCTGATAATCTTTTGCTGAAGTGGAATCGGCAGCGCTTGAATAGCGATTAAGAAATACGGAAGCCCAATACCATTTTCTGATTTTAGATTTTGCTCCTAGTTTATCAGTAACAGCGTCGCTTTTCACATAAGCTTTTATTGCGGCAAAAGCTGGAAGTATCGAAGGGTATGGCAAATAATTGGATTGAATTGCCCCGAAATCCCGTGGGTTTTTAAGGGTTTTAATTGCTTTTTCTATGTGGTGAACTGCTTCGTCCCATTTTTGCCTGAACTCTTCTTCGCTTTTTACCAGTGTTATTTCCTCTTTTGATCCGTCTGGTAGCTTTATTGTTTTTTCAGAGTTCGGAACCAAGTAGTACAAATACTTTGGAGAACAATATGCTTGTTTTAATATTGACATCACCTGAAGAACATAGATCTTCATTTTTCCAGGGTCAACAAAAGACAAACGGGGTTTAACAGACCGCCACCGTTCTTTAAGGTTAATTTCCTTTGGTCTTAAAATGGCATTAAGAAGATCGAATATATCTAATCGGACACCCTTGCTGTTAATTTGAGTAAAAATGTCGCACACTTTTCCCAGTTCAATGTCTTCCCCCAGTTCGATATAACTGATATAATATTCCTGTAGGAATCCTTCAATGAAATCAGCGAACTCATCACCCGATTCCGCATATTCTTTATATGTTTTAATCTCATCTTTTTTGCTGGGGCTTTTCTCTTTTAGCTCTTCGACCTTTGCTTCCCAGTATTCTTCATATTCATCAAACCAATCATAACGATCGCGCCCCTTTTTTGAGATATAGCTCAATGGATAAATATGATTTTCATACTGAGCTTCGGGATCTTCGAGGAGCTCTTCGTCTTTTTTATAGTAAGAGTAGTAAAAAGCTTCTTCGTGATTATTGTCTAGTAATTCTTGAACATTGATAAAATATAAATATCTGCTTTTTCTGCCCCTGAAATTCTCCTCGGGGGCAAAGAATACATAATATAACGCAGTTAAGCGTTGTTGCCCATCCAGTACAATTCGAGCTGGTTCGCCTTTACCTTTGTACCCATAAATCGACTCGCAGCTCAACGTTTTGAAGTTATTTTCGTTGCCTTCCCAGAATAAAAGAGTGCCAATGTAATAATCTGCAAAGATGGATTTTATAAGGTCGAGAACATCCGAAGGCTTCCACTCAAATTCACGTTGAAAATCAGGTATTACGTGTACTCCATTCCGGAGGTCTCTAATTAGTTGTGATAAATGAACACTATCTGGTTTTTCTAAATTTTTCATAGATGATATCCAATTGTATGTTAAATCCTTTACTGGATTAGTTTTCCCTCGAACGCTTTCTTTAAAATGCTTTGTCTTAACGCTTCGGCTTTTTGGAGCTCCTGATCTAGGGTTTTCTTATTCTGATCTACTATTGAAAGACGGAACTCAATCTCATCTGCAATCTTCTTTTGTTCCTTTAAAGAAGTATATGGAAATGGATATCCAGATAACTTTGTCCCATTTATATTCGATTGATTAACCCCATCAGTTTTAACCTTATTTCCATAATTCTGTGCCTCATAACTATTCAAATAATAATTCAAATATCTGGCATCAACTATTGTATCTATTTGATTTACACGAATTAAATAACCAGCAAAAATAGCTTTCTGCTTTCCTTTGTAAAGGGCCGTCTTACCTACTAATTCCGGACTGTTTGTTCTGTTAAAGAGAACATCACCGGGTTCAAGTAAATATTTTTCGATTTCTTCAGGATCGTTTGAATACACTAAGTCGTCCCATACAAATTTGCCACCCTGCATATTTCCCATCCTAAGAACTGGAACTTCACCGGAATCCTCAGATTTTTGAGATGTCCCGTACTCTACTCTTGAAACTGTGTCACTGATACGTATCCAATCCCAATTACTCGGTAATTCGGGCAAGCTTTCTAATTCATCATCGAGTGGATCAAATGTTCTGCCTTTCATAGGTTTACGGGGCTTCTTTCCAGGCTCTCCCTGTTCCTTCCACTCCTTAACTTCCTGTTCCCATTCTTTTAACTGTTGTTCTCTATACCTTTCTTGTTCGTTGTCAATATGCTGTTTCAACTCTTCCGGAGTAGGTAAATCATCTTGTTGCTCCCGCCATTCTTTCGTCAGCTTACCTTCAAAAGCGGCTTTGAGGACGGACTGTTTATAGGTCTCAAGCTGCTGCTTGGCTTTCTTTAAGTTATCAATACCGTTGTCGAGATCGGAGAAAAGTTCTTCGATTTTTTTGACGATGCGGTGTTGTATAGAAAGAGGAGGAACTAAAATCTTTGTGTTTTCAAATTTCTTTTTTGTGACATGGACCATTCCTGATCCATGTGATTTTGCGTATAAATCCCTAATAATTCTTTTTAAATAGTAAAATAAAAAATGCTTATTGATAAAATCTCTGGGTACAACTTTGAATATATGTTGATTTAACCATGCGTCACCGCCTTTCCAGATATATGCATCCAATGAGGCTGACCAAGCAAATAAAAGATCTCCGTTTTGGACCAAATATCTATCTTTGTGATCCTCAGTTGAATAATTATAACTCGCCTCAGAGTCATTCAAATTCTGTATTCTTATAATTGGTAGTCCGTCATTTTCCCATTCTTCAGGCTTGAATGCTCTACCATTTAGATATTCAGCCACTTCTCCCAAAGTGTATTCTTCCCATCCCTTATTTTTTTTATCTGAAATTTCAACAGTTTCAATTTCACTCATAATAAATCTTATGCTATTGCAAATTCTTGTGGCATATCTGGCATCTCATCATAGGTGCGACCATCCAATTCCCGTCCTGCCTTTTTCTTATTACGACCGCCCCATTGTTTGAAAAAGAAAGGCACATTGGCATCTTCACATTGCTGTTTGATATCTACTACCCATTTTGGCTCCATAGGTCGCGGATTATGGCCACTTTCACCGCCAACGATCACCCATTCAATGTTTTCCAGTGGCATGTCAGGCAACGGTCCAATTAATGGTTCACAGGAAAGAAATTTCACATGGGCATTCGATAAACTTAGTTTATCTATGCGATGCATTACTCGTTCATCTTCGACTGAAACCCCCATCCAAATATTATCTGCCCAATTTAGGTAGCCAGCCTTATCATATTCCAGTAAAACTCCAGGACGTTTGGTTAGAATCTGAAATACATGCTGTGGGTTATCATTCATAACCTTAAACACATCCTGAATGAAAGAAACCGGAATATCTTCATGGAATAAATCACTCATGGAATTCACAAAAACCACACGTGATTTTTTCCAGGAGTAAGGCTCATCAAGCGTATCTGGATGCGTAGTTACGTCAAACTCATTTCGGTATTTCTCTACTCCCATGGCCTTAAGTCGCTTTGACATAATTTCAGCATAGCAAAATTTACAGCCCTGAGATACCTTATCACATCCCGTTACGGGATTCCATGTCATCTCTGTCCATTCGATTGATGATTGTGCCATAGTTTAATTTTTTGTTTTAAAGGCAACCCGTCGGTTAGTATTTGTTAAATAATTTCCTCGTACCGGCTCCCCATCAAGTGATTCAACCACAATTCTATTATCTTTTTTAAATTTCTTTAGAACCTTATTTGAATGTTTTGGAAGAAACCCTTTTCTAAGACCAAAATCATAAATATCTGAATTAGTAACCGGCTCATTCTTTTTTATATAATCAAACATCAACCGTGGGTAATTTGACCCCTCAATTCCTTTAAAAAGGGCAGATTGATTTGCATCATCAATTCTAAATCCCATACCTCGACTTTCATCTAAGGTCCACTTTGCACCAAGCATTTTTTCAGCACCTCGTGAATGATTGGTAAAGAAAAACAAGCTAAATAATTGACCCTTTGACCGTTCAATTACAAAAGTATCTACATATTTACTATCAGATTGTTTTCTAAAAGCTTCTCTAATTGAATCAATGAAAGATTCTTGGTCAGCTAAATCGGGCTCTTCATCCTCAAAAATACTTCTAAGGAAAGCTTCTAACTTAACACCAGATGGAAAATCTTCATCTGACAAGGACTTATTTGCAAACCTATACATAAAATAAATAGGCAAGAACAGAATAAGTTCTACTCTACCGGATTCCATGATTGAAATAATGTCTTCGAACTTAACTTGACTATATCCCCACGGATCTATGAAAAGTAGAGCTCTTTCCTTATATGTAAGACTCTCAACATCCTCAAGGACATTTTTAATCACTTCATTATATCCAAGATCAAAAAATTCCCTTGTTACTTTTGGAGGATCAAAAATATTCCCAGCTTCTCTTTTTATTCTTTCAATTTTAAGACTATCAGGCTCAATTTCTGACTCTCCAGGTTCATTTATCAATACATGAATCTGAGGGCAATCTTTACCATTGGCGAAATAATGATTTTTTATCACTTCTAAAATTACTAGAGGACTACCCTTCTTCCCATTTTCGTAGATCCCTTCGCCTGCGAATAAATCATATAAATAAATCGTATTTATACCCTTTGCTCGATGGAGAATATTTAAATAAACAGACAAATATTTCTCTAAAAGTTCTACTTTAGCCTCAGAATGTTTAAGCAAAACTTTCTTAGAGTTTTTCTTTTTTTCCATCTCTTGTAGATTAATTTTAAAAGAAGTGGTGACAACAATATGTCATCCCATCTATTTATGCCACCAGCTCTTCATTCATTTCGTCAATAATATCATCCATCTGATCCCCGAATAGTTTATACATACGTCCAATCCCACCCTTTGCGTCAAACGGAGCATAATCCAGATCATCTTTGGAGAAATGCATAGATGTGGCAATATGGTTTTTGATCATCCGTAACCACTCCATCTGCTCCTCATTAAACTTGAGCGATCCAGCCTGCTTGTCGAACACCCAGTCTTGGAAGTTTTTATCTACTGTTTTATCAAAAGGACGTAGCTCGCTATCCAATCCACATACCTTGCGTAGCAGCGCAACCAAGGCCGTCAGCTCCGATTGAGGATCTTTCCCGTTATACTCTTCCAGCTTTGAGTAAGCTCTCCAAACATTCAAAGGAGCCAAATTGGGCTTGTCCTCTTTGATTTTCTCAACCACCTCTTTAATCATTTGGTAGGTGACCTCTTTCAGGCGGTGAGGATGATCGTAGAATATCTTGAAGGCCGTTATTTCATCCTTATGCTCTCGAATATAGTTTTTAAAATCTTCTGCAACGGTTTCTGAGATCTGTTTCTGTTCCTTATCCCAGCCAACATCAATGACCTTATCCCGATTGGTTGTATCAATGATTTGTTCCTTGGTCTTCCGTGCTTCGGTAATATATTCGATCAACTCTCCTGTGAAGGTAGATGAGGCTTTTTCTTTTAACTTTTCCTGAGCCTTTTCCTCATCTCCACCGGTGCCGCCTTCCTCTTCCGACTTCTGGGCAAGCTCTTTAATCTTATCCGGATTATGCGCATCCAGCAGTTCATTTACGACGGTATTAATAGGCTTACCAGCCATTTCCTCAAATTTCTCTTTCTGCCGGTCATCCAGTTCTTTATTCAACCGAGCTAGCCGATTGGCAGCAGAATCATAAAAATCCTCATCAGCACTGCCCATCATAATGTGATGGAGCAGATCTTTTGTCTTAACGGATTTATTCTGCTCCAGTGGTCTGCTATCCGTTTTCACGCTTTTTGTAACCCCCACCGCATCAACAATCACAAAATGTGTTTTGTCCGTTTTAGCGGATGGGGTAACACGTTCCAAATCTTCTTTCTGCAGTGTTCGGGTCCCGCGTCCTTTCATCTGTTCAAAATAGTTGCGGCTTTTGACATCTCGCATGAACAGCAGGCATTCAATGGGCTTTACATCCGTTCCGGTAGCGATCATATCTACCGTTACCGCAATACGCGGATAATATTCATTACGGAACTGCTGAAGTACCGATTTAGGATCTTCATCTGTCTTATAGGTTACCTTTTTGCAAAAGTCATTTCCTTCTCCAAACTCTTCACGAACCGTTTTAATAATATCATCACAATGGCTGTCAGTCTTGGCAAAGATGAGTGTTTTGGGCACTTCATCTCTGTCGGGAAAAATAACAGGTAGATTATCACGAAAGGCTCTAATGATATTTCTAATTTGGCTGGGATTAACCACATCCCGGTCCAACTGAGACGCCGAATATTCTACATCTTCATCCAGCTGTTCCCAGCGCTTCTTCCGTGTCAGCTTTTCCCGCTTTTCAACGTATTCCTTAGCCTTAATTTCCTTGCCGTTCTTGGTAATCTCCGTCTCAATGGTAAAGACGTCATAACCAACGTTCACACCGTCAGCTACAGCTCTTTCATGAGAATATTCACTTACGACGTTTTCCTTGAAATAGCCAAAGGTACGATTGTCCGGTGTAGCTGTTAATCCCACCTGAAAGGCATCAAAATAATCCAACACCTGTCGCCAGAGGTTATAAATAGAGCGGTGACATTCATCGATCACAATGAAATCAAAAAACTCAATAGGTACATCATCATTATACGCTACCGGCACCGGCTCATTCGGTTGGTACTGCTCATTGGGGTTTTCCTGCTCGCTCCATTCATCCAGCTCTTCACCCTTTAATATAGAGTACATACGCTGAATGGTGCTGATGCACACCTTACTGTCAGGAGCAATATAGCTGGAGCGTAGAAGTTGGACCGGATACAGTTCGGTAAACTTCCGGTTTTCTCCTTTTGGAGTGTACTTCATAAACTCCTGTTCCGCCTGTTCACCCAGGTTGGTAGTATCAACCAAAAACAAAATACGTTTGGCATCGGCGTATTTCAGCAGCCGATAGATTTCAGTGATGGCCGTAAAGGTTTTTCCTGAACCCGTAGCCATTTGGACTAAGGCACGTGGACGTCCTTCTTTAAAAGACTGTTCTAAATTTCGGATAGCCGAAATCTGGCAATCTCGAAGTCCATCTGTATTAAGATCAGGCAATTCCTGAAGTCGCTCTCTTAGTGTTTTATCTTGATTCAGCCACTTCTCCAACGTTTCAGGTTTGTGGAATGAAAAGACTTCCCTTGAACGCGGCTTGGGGTCATTTAAACTGGTAAACCGGGTAATCTCTCCATTGCTTTCGTATAGAAATGGAAGGGAAGTGTCTCCTACATATTTTAAATCACTGTCCGAATATCGTCTGGACTGTTCTTCGACCTGTAGTAGACGGTGGCCTTCTTCAGCTCGCTTTGCTTCAATGACAGCAGCCGGTGTTTTATCTACGAAGGAAATGTAATCCGCCGGTCCTGAATCAGTCTGATACTCACGAATAGCAACGCCCTTAGACTCATTGAAGTTGATGTCATCCTTATCTTGAATATCCCATCCGGACTCATTGAGTCGTTTGTCAATTTTTTGTCGTGCTTGTTGTTCCGGAGAAAGGTTCTCTGAACTCATTGCTAATCAATTTACCGCCTTGATGATATCGAAAAACCAGCGTTTATAATTTAATTGGCTGTAATGTAGTAAAAAGTTGAGGAATGACAAGAGATGAAATTGACCACGAAAAATACGTTCTTGGTATTTTATAAAAATGAAAAGCAGACATCATTATGGCCACAAAGACAAAGAAGAAAAAAGTAGCCATTTACAACAGGGTATCAACAGTTGAGCAGAGTGAGAAAGAATTCAGCTCTCTGGATGGACAGAAAAACCAGTGCCATGCATGGTTAGATATGAAAAATGCAGGGAGTGATGACAAATATAAAGTTTTCAAAATATATACTGACACCAAATCAGGTAAGAATCTAAACAGGCCTGGAATGAAGCAGCTAAGAAAAGACGCTGCCAAAGGTAAGTTTGATTTAATGATCACAACAAAACTGGATCGAATATCCAGGAAACTAAGGGATTTCCTTGAATTAGTTGAGGAACTTGAAGAGCATGATGTAGACATAGCTGTAACCACCCAAAACATTGATACCTCCACACCTGCTGGGAAGCTATCTCAAAATATAATGGTTATGTTCGCTGAGTTTGAGCGGGAGATGAATGCAGCAAGAACTCGTGAAAAAAGGAAGGAGACTGCTAAACAAGGCCACTGGTTAGGAGGATATCCACCGCTTGGATATGATGTGATTGATAAGAAACTACATATCAATGATGAGGAGAAAGAGTTAGTTCAAGAGATATTCACTCGTTACCTGAAAACAAAGTCTTCCACAAAGGTAGCTAAATCACTAAATAAAGATGGGTACAGGAATAAAGAATGGGAAACCAAAAAAGGTAAGATGATGGGAGGCTCTAAGTTTCACAAAAAGATCATCCTACGAGTCTTGCAAAGTAAGCTCTACATTGGAAAAATTGAGTATGATGATGAAACTTATGAAGGTGTCCATGAGGCGATAATTGAAAAAGCGACTTTTGAGAAAGCCCAAGAGTTAATAGAAGAGAATACTACCCAAGCTAAAGCCAATACCTCAAGTGAAAGTCCCGCTGTACTGAAAGATCTTGTTGGATGCGGTTTTTGTGACAGCTCTTTTACCATTACCAGTACTAAACCAAGAGATAAAAAGTACCACTACTACAGGTGCGTAAAGAAAAACAATGAAGGTAAAACGGAAGATCATGCACCAAAGGATCTATCAGTTCCCTCTTTGGATGAATTTGTCCTGCACTGCGTCAAATTCCTACTCAAAGAGCCTGAGCTTCTGGAGGCAATGAAGAAGAGAGCTACCTTTGAAAGCAAAACGGAACTAGAATCTGCTGAGCGTAAAATAAACCGTCTAACAGACAACCTAAAAACAGCCAAGAAAGACATTAGCAATACGCTTAAACTTCTCACTAATAATCCTGATGGACCATCAGCTGAACTTTACCAAGAACAGCTTGATGATCTAAAACTTGAGCAGGAACGCATTGAAGATGAGTTAGAGTATTGTAAGAAGCGAAAAGAAGCTCTTGAAAACCGGAAAGTAGTAGATGATGACACCTATAAAACTATTCTCAATGAGTTTATAAAACTGTGGGATGAATCTGACAGTAGAATGAGAGAAGATCTGATGAAAACAGTGATACAATCATTGATCTCTCACGTAGACAATGATAACACAGGGGATATTGAGATCAACTTTTTAGCCGACAAAAAGCTGGAAGCAGAATGGACTGAAATAAAAAAGTGCGAACCTGGAAAAGTCCAAGTTCGCACTTCAGGGATGCCTGGCTCCCCGGGTAGGATTCGAACCTACGACCCATCGGTTAACAGCCGATTGCTCTGCCGCTGAGCTACCGAGGAATGTAACTCTTTAAAATATATTTCAACCGTTTCAAAGAGAGGACAAATATAATGGATTAAGGCAACTCAAGTCAAGAATTATTTTGGCTTTTTTCGAACTTAACTTTTTCCAAAATAAGTCCTTGAGCAGCAGCTCCGTGACCGTTCTTTTGTTTGCTGGGCTTTTCAATCATATCTACAAAATTCTCCAAAGTTCGCTTACCCTTCCCGACCTCTATCATCGTCCCTACCAACCTGCGTACCAGGTGACGGACAAAGCGGTTGGCCTCGATATGATAACAGAGCAGATAATCATCTTCCGTAAAAGATGAGTGCGTAACCTCACAAACCGAATCCGGATTTTCATTATCGGGCTTCGTAAAGCTGTCAAAATTGTGTGTACCTTCCACCTTTTGTGCACAATAATGCAACGCATCCAAATCCAGATCATCAAGTACCATTTCTGATACCCCTCGCAGTAATGGCGCTGGCCTGCGTATTATTTGATACCGGTAGCAACGCGAGATAGCATCAAAACGGGCATGGAAATCATCCGAAACCTGCCGTATATCCCAGACGGCAATATCGTGCGGCAGCACCCCCAAAAGAGCATATAGCATTTTCTCGGAATCCAAGGTATCCGGGAAGTCAAAGTGAGCCACCTGCTCTTCGGCATGTACGCCACTGTCTGTACGCCCCTGCCCGATCACGTCAATGGAATGAGGCAAAATTTGGGATAGCGCAGACTCAATCTCTTCCTCCACAGTATTGCTATTGGGTTGTTTTTGCCAACCGCTGTATCGAGTGCCGTCAAATTCTATTGAAATTTTATATCGCGGCATTCGCTAAAAATTTATCCTTAGATTGGCAACCAGTCCGTCATCATATTGATACGGAGACAAAAACAGAGAACTACTCGCAGTATTTGATTTCTGCTTCTTCTTGGCTCGATTATAGGCGCTTATTCCACTAATCACGCGATTAACAATCATCAATCCCAGTAGTGCAGGCAATTGCTGATCTATGCTTTCAAAACGACTCCGCAAATCTCGATATTTCTGTCGATCGGCACTGTCTGTCCACTGCCAGCGATTCTCGGGCACATCTTCAAAAAGCTGATCCCAGTTTCGGCTGCGAGTCTTGTAATCATTATAAGCTTCCAAGCTGTTATAATCCCCAACAGCCAACTGAAACTGTCGGCTGCGTCCCGCTATAGGAACACCCGCCTGCTGACGTCCGTAAGCAAACCAATTTTGCTGAAGATTATTTGAGTGGATCGAAAAGCCCGCGAAACTAAGAATTAAAACCGCATCAGCACCAAGATGATACTGACCACGCTGCCAATTATTGTTATCCACGTGATGATGTCCCCAGCCGGGAACGGCCAGCGATTTTAGAAATGCTACTTTGGGATCGGGTTGTTGCGCTATTGACCGGTCAACACTTGCTGCAACAAATGCTATCATCAGCAAAAAAACCGGGATATACAGACGCATAATTAGGTCGATTTTTTTCGTTCTCTATCCCAATGTCGGAAAATAGAAATGCTAAATCCAGCCATCAGCAAAAAGGTACCAAGCCAAACGATAGAAATAAACGGTTTTTCTTCGGCCACGAGCAACACCCATTGATCTTCAACCTGGGTATCGATTCCGCGTATTTTAAGATCAATACCACCATTTGAGGGATCTACGCTCGTAAACTGGATACTTGCTTCATCATAACCGGGTATAGAAATGGGTGGAGCATACGTCCAGTTTTCACCGTCCTTTACATAGATAGAAAACAGCGGTCTGATAGGAACCGAAGAATCACTTCCCCGCTGTGTTAACTCAAGGTTGGCTCGAACAGCAACAATGGTACTGTCTTGCAATTGCTGATCATCTGCCTCCTCATAATCATTAAAGGTAAGATCAAATGCTCCCACCTTAATAGTTTCACCGCGGCCGATGTTTACTTCCTGCACCTGCACAGAATCATCTTCTGCGGTTGATGCATTGCCTCTTCGCTTCGCTGCAGCTTCTTTGGCTTCATCATTCCTTCGCTCTACAAATGAACTTCCCGCTACGTATAAATAAATATCACTCATCAAACCGGTACGTACATCCGGATCAACCGACCATTGGATGTCGGATTGCGAAGAAGATGACAACATCGGATACACCTGCGGGTTCAATACAAATTGCTCTCCCTCTCCATCGGCAGGCTCAAACTTGATGCGATACTCCTGCTGGCCGGGACGCTCTTGGTCTTTAAGGGTATATCCTTCGTACGTGACTTTATAGCGGTCATCAATAATCTTTGGCTGATTTAACTTTAGCTCCAGAAAATCCACCTTCTGCGTCTTCTGAAACCCCTGCTCATCGGTAACTTCTCCCCGTTCAATGGCAGCATTATATTTTTTTACGGATTCATCCAGTAACATCTCGTTGTAGGCTGATGAAGCCAATATTCCGAGTAAGAGAACACCAAAACCAATATGACTTAGTGCTCCTCCAATAAGTAAGGGTTTTTGGCGGACCAGGCGATACATAATCACAGAATTTCCAATCACGGCAAACCAAGCTGCCAATAGAAATACCATATAATAGATATCACGAACATCCCCTATTATAATGGTAGCCAGTGTTGCAACGCAGGTTATCGCAACCGGCCATAAGAGGTCAGCGGCCAGCGATTCTGCATCTTGACGTTTCCAGAATAAAAACTGCCCTAATACCGTCATGATAGCAGCAATAATAGCGAGCGGCATTGTCCATTCATTATAAAAGCTGACTTCAGGTGGCGTAGGATTTTCTACAAATAGACGGCCAATTATCGGCGAACTTGTCCCCAGAATAATTACAAGTCCAATCAGAAAGAGCATCATCGCACCCGCAAAAGTCATAAACTCGCGGCTCAAAAATTTGGACTCATTCTCCTGCGATGGCAACTCTTTGTACCGATAGAAAAATAATCCTAAACCAATAATCGTGACCGCTCCCATAAATACTACGAGCTGACTATAAAGTCCTAAATCAACAAAGCTGTGCACTGAAGAATCAGCCAGAATACCGGAACGCGTCAAAAAGGTCTCATAAACAATAGCTACGTAAGCCAGAATCGCAAAAATGATGGAGGCCTTTTGCGAGGTCGAGCTTTTGCGCTGAATAATCATGGTATGAATACCTGCGGTACCCAATAGCCACGGCACAAAGGAGGCATTTTCAACAGGATCCCAAGCCCAGTATCCGCCAAATGAAAGGGTGACGTATGCCCAGTATCCCCCTAGAAAAATAGCTGTTAGTAATGCAACGTTGGCACCCAATGTCCACGGCAGCGCGTGATCTACCCACTCATTATATTTGCGCTTCCAGAGGGCGGCCATCGCAAAACAGTACGGCACTGTCATCATGGCAAAACCCACAAATAGAATGGGCGGATGAATCATCATCCAGGGACTCTTAAGCAGATCGTTCAATCCTTTTCCATCCTGCGGTACGAAATCCGGATTGGATTGCAAGAACGGAGCGTTGGGCATGGCCTCAGCCAGCGAACGGAATGGTGAAGCTCCCAGCTGGAAGTCGCCAATAGAAATACCTGATACCATCGACAGTAAAAAAATCTGCGTAAGCGTCAGAAAAAAGAGTACCGGCCCGCGGTATGGCTTACGAGTCCATTTCATCAGCCCCAGTCCAATGATGATGGAGAACAGAATCCAAAGCATAAAACTGCCCTCCTGACCACCCCAAAAAGCTGATATTAGGTATTTGAGCTGCAGGTCACTGCTGGTATAATTATAGACATAATAGAAATTGAACTGGTGCGTAAGAATAACATAGAGCAGCAATCCAGAAGCAATAAGTAGGAATACTCCCTGTAAGCCGAATAGCCAATTCGATATTTTAAAGTGCTTATTCGTATCGTTTTGAGCGTATATGAAGTATCCAATAGCCGCCAGTATTGCACTTACAAATGCGGCATTGATGAAAAGGTCTCCTAAAAATCCAATCATGAAATGTTAACTCTTTGAGGGCATTGCTTTTTGAAATTCGGCTTCGTCGGCATTGTTGTATTTAGATGGGCATTTCATCAGCATATCATTGGCATAAAAAACACCGTTTTGCATCTCACCGATTACAACCAGCTGATCAGCCTCCTCGAAATTATTGGGCTTGGGCTTGGGATAAACAACACGACGAACATTGCCGTCCTCATCTTCCATATAAAAGGAAAACTGCTTAGTCTCCATAGAAAATCCATACTCTTCCGAGTCATCCCATTGTCCTACCACGTGGGCCCCTTCCATTCCTGCAGCCTGTTCAAAATTCACGTACGTACTGATACTGTTTCCGAAATTATACATCAGCAGTGATGTAAATCCGACTATAGCAATGATTCCGATAATCAGTTTAGGTTTCATGGCGTTGCTTCTACGTTAGACTTTTCAATTTCTTCTTCCAGTTTACTCACTTTTTTATCTACCCGGATAATAAAAAACAGCAGTACAAACCAAATAATAAGACTGACGCCCAGTACTATAAAAATGAGGTCATAGGAGGCCGCCGTTTGAATGAACGGACTTGCCTGATCCAATCCGGTAGTGCCGTCCCACTTTTGGGAGTAACTTTCTGTCAATGTATCAACGGCAGCAACAGTATCTTCTTGTACCTGAGTTAATAAAAATTTCATGCTCGTTGTTGATCAGTTAAATGCTTTACAGTTTTATAGCGATTCAGTATATCATTCAACCATATGGCCAGTCCAATAAATCCAATTACCGCAGGGTAAAAAATATATCGCAGTTCAGGGGCTGTAATTTCGCTAAAAGCGGGATTCCCATCTGCTCCCGGGTGCAAGCTTGGCAGTTGACGCGGAATGATATACAGTAAAAAAGGGATGGTTGTAGCAGCAAATACATTGAAAACAGTCGCAATCTTGGCTCTTTTTTCGGGATTGTTAAAAGCAGTACGCAGCACAAAGTAGGCTACATAAATCATCATTGCCAACGCCGAAAGATTCATGCGCGGCTCAGCAAAAGTCCACCAGGTTCCCCAGGTAAAACGTGCCCAAATTGATCCGGTTAACAAACCACAAATTCCAAAAATAAGACCTATCTGCGTTGCGGATTCCGCTTTGCGATCAAACTTCATAATCGGGTTGTTCAGATAGCGAATACTGTAATAAAGTCCCGCCGCAAAACAGACCGACATCGTTAGCCACATTGGCACGTGCAAAAACAGGTTGCGCGCCGACTCTTCAAGTATGGGGATATCCGGAATGGGGATTAGAAAGCCAACACTGATAACAACCGTCATCCAGACAGCAACAATATATTTCCAGGGTTTTAATCTCATGAACAAAAAACTTACCTCAATACGAGGTGGGTGATTATGAAAGCCTGATAATATACGAAATCTGTTTTGGAAAAATTAGTCTTTTCGCCTTAGTCTTTCCGGAATTTTACCTAACTTTACAACAGATTAATAAACTGGTATTAAGTTCAACTGCTATGGCCGATCAAACATCAGATAAAACCATCACACTGAAGCCCAGCTGGAAAAATCACCTGCTCGGATATACCCTTTCGGTATTATTCATTCCTCTTTTTGGAGTTGGCTTGCTTGGACTCTACTGGATATATAAACGACAAAAAAAATACGAGTATACTTTTACTGACACGCAAATTTCTTCGCGCGATGACAAATACCAGCGCAATATTGATCTGGTAAATATCGAAAGCGTTTCTGTGCAACAAGGTTGGCTGCAAAAAAAGGTATCTGTGGGAGATATCATGCTTGAAACTACAGCTACCTCCATGACTCTTCGTGGCATCACCGATCCATTCGGTTTAAAGGATATGCTTGAAAAGGCAATCTCTGTTCAAAAAGAGCGCCTGAAAAAGAAAGAAAGTACGAAGCCCGAACAGCCCGACCGTGATCCCGGTACCATGGAACGCATGGATTACCTGACGGGACTATGGCAACAGGGACTTGTCTCGGATGAGGATTTTGAAAAAGAGAAAAAACACTTCGAGTAGCCTTTTCACTACTTTATTGCCTGAGCAACAGATCCCTTAGTATGCTTTTCTTGATACAATTGCTCCTGCTGTGATATCGTAAAATGCCAAACTATTCCTGCTGCCGACAGCCCCAACGCAAATACTACCATCGCCTGCTGAATACTAAGCCACCCATTTTCAAGAATCCACGAAGCTGTTAATACCGATGCAGATTGTGCCAGTGTAAAAAGCAACCATTCTGTGCTGAAGATACGACCACGAAAAGTATCGGGTGTGCGACGCTGTAACAGTACCGTGCTCATCACCCAGTTGGCACCGGACGCAGCATGTGCGATAAAAACAAAGAGTAACATTACGCCTAAGCTGACAGTAAGCCCAACTACTGAATACATTAATCCGGCGAAAATCATACAAAACCCCATCGCCCGCACCCAACCACTTTCTTGATTAAAAATGCGTCGCCCTACCACTGGACCAATGCCAGTTCCTACACCCCGAGCCGAATAAAGCAGTCCGAGTCCGACGCTGCCCATCATCAGTACATCTTCAGAAACCAAAATAAGCATGTAGGTCAACGCTCCCAGGAACATCGTAAAACATCCTTTAGCCAACGTGGGACGTAATACTTTGTGTGTACGAAACAGGTACTGAAATCCTTCTTTTATCCCTGTTAGCGGATTACGGGTTCTCTTGCGCTCGGCCGCATCCATTTTCTTTTGCGGAATAACAGCTCGGTAAATAAACCATGCAGACAGCACATAGCTACAAGCATTGATGATAAAGACCAGATCTGTCCCCAGCCATGCGGTTGCCAGCCCTCCAATACCCATACCGATAGTAAAAATAATACTCCAGCTCGCCGCTGATAAAACATTGGCATCTACCAGCTCTTTTTCTGTGGTGACATTTGGTATAGATGAGGTTTTGGCAGGCTCAAAAACAGCCGATAGCATCATCTGTGCTGCCGTTAATACATATGCCAGCCACAGGGTCTCATATGACACTACCAGCAACAATCCCAGAACAATTACACTGCGCAACAGATCGCAAAGAATCATCAATTGACGTCGGTCAAAACGGTCCGTAATATAACCGGCAAAGGGTGAAAACGTAGCCAGACTCATCATCTTAACGACAATAATCAGCCCCAATAAAAATTCAGAATCTGAATATTTGGTGATAAGCGCATATACGGCCAAGATCCCAAACCAATCTCCAAAATTGGATACAATCTGGCTTAGCCACAACCGGCGGTAATTCTTGTTTTGGGATACCAGATCTATGTAAGGTCGTATTTTATCAAACATAACTCATTTCTTTAGCCACAGATTATCACTGATCCAAGTAGACTTTACCCGTAGTAATCTGTGCAGATCTCTGGCCTATTTTACTCCCGTACTGCCAAAGCCGCCGTCTCCGCGTTCCGTTTCTGATAGGATTTCAACTTCATTTACCTCGGCCTGAATTACGGGCGCAATGACCATCTGTGCGATACGGTCTCCGTGATTAATAGTGAATTCTTTATCCCCCAAGTTCACCGCCAGCATTTTTAGCTCACCGCGGTAGTCCGCATCAATGGTTCCAGGCGTATTTAACATGGTGATACCGTGACGATAAGCCAACCCGCTTCGGGGACGCATCTGCGCCTCGTAACCCTGCGGCATGGCCATCTTTAACCCAGATGGAATCAGCTCTCGTTCACCCGGTTGTAGGGTAATCGGTTTTTCAAGAGCGGCCCGAATATCCATTCCAGCCGCAAACTCTGATTCATACGAAGGGAGAGGTAGATCCTCGGCGTGAGATAATTTCTTAAACTGTATCTTCATTGGTTATCTGCGTTCCTTTTTATAATCAATAAGTTGCACTTTAACATTGCCCAGCCAAACCTTGGCGTGTGCTTCGGCTGGAACTCGCAAATCGTCGGCGATATACCACGCCTTATATTTTCCTCGAAATCCAAATGGGCCGTCAATATCAGCATCCCCTTCACTAAAATAAGTCTTCACCGGATCGTCAAAAGCATCGTATCTGCGCTTTTCAATCTTGGTACTGTTCGTAGCATCGATATATCCCTTTTCGCGCTCTAAATAAACAGGCAGACGGTAATTCTGATTGGTACCCGCAAACAAGCGGGAATAATAGAAAATAAGCTGACCCGAACTTGAGGGCTCTGTTAGTTCGAGCGTGTCAACCGGGATCATATTCTCCAAGATATACACTTTCTCATTTTCATAATCATACTCATATACTTCTGCCTCAAATTCGTTCTCGTCCAAATTATCACGCCAATAGAGCTTTGTGTAAGGCGTACTGTCGGTTTCTACCATAAAGGTGTTATAGTGATTTTCTTCTTCCCCAACAAAAGGGATCCCCGAATTCGATGTTATAACTGTGCGCAGCCACCATATTTTTTGTCCCTGGTAGGTAGTATCCTTGATAATGGTTGTTTTCACCTCACCCAGCTTAAAAAAACCAAACTTTACTTTGTAGGTGAATACCTCCTTCCACTGCAACAATTCTTCCATAGTAGGCGGCCTGTCGGGATGATCATAAGTCAGTAGCGAATCCTGTGCTTGTACGCCCGATGGGAATACCATTCCACCAACTAAGCAGAAAATGATAAATCCAGTAGTAGCAAACTGCTTCAATATTTTCAAAATAAAGTTGTAAATTTGTTTTATATAAGCGTTCAAAGTTCCCTATTATATAGGTGAAATTGAAATATTATTGAAAGTATCTCACAGGAATTTCGTTCATGCTATCTAATAAATTTTCTCTACACCTAACTTTTTTACTTTTAGCGGGATTCCTGATTGTCGGAGGATGTTCTAAAAGTAATGATCAGCGAGAATTTGAAAACCAATCACTGTCTGCCCCCAGCAACTTTACCGCTACTCCAACCCAGGGAGAAATCACCAATAACGATCCTGATGATTGGCAAATCAGTCCTATGTATCGGGGATTAATTAATTTAGGAACAGGTATTTCAAGTTTTCAGCCTCCCTATCCGAATCCAATGGATTATAATCAGAATTTAACGATTAACATCTATCTCAGTAACATTGATAATCTTGACCGCTTAGAAGTCTATTCTTTTGAGTTTGTTTCGGAGGCAGGAAAACCACCGATAGCTATTCGCGATGATATCTCATCACCATCACTGGTGACTATCCAATTAAATGGACAGGAAATTTCCGGCAAATCGGGCGGAAGTCAAGCCAACGGGCTCTATAGAATTCGCATCCTCGACGGTGATCTAAATGTTGTCACTTATGGCGATATAAAAATTGGCCCGGAGTAAGTTGTTAAAGAGCGATCTCCCTCCTATTTTCAAGCTCTCTCAAAAAGCAGAAACACTATGGGCAAGCATAAAATAACCAAAACCGAAAAAAGAGTGCTCGAACGACTCATCTTCCCGGAAAAATTTCAGGTTATCATGGAAGAAACGGGATTGCTGCAGGGGGAACTTCGCGACGACCTTATCAATCTGCTAAGTTTCGGTTTTGTAGAAGCCTATGAACGCAGCGGCAATAAAATTGTCCTGACTAGCTTTTATGATACCGACAACCTGCAGGATTTTACTTTTCAAGCTACAAGCAAAGGACTTGCTGAAATTAAATCGAACTGATTATGAAATTTGAAACCATATTTGACGATACCACTACCGAGCTGGAAATTGTAGAAGAGGCCAACGAAGTTGTTTTCGATGATGACTCACAATCTTATGAATTTCACCGTCAGGAAAACGGGCGTTATCTGCTCCGGATGGGAACAAAACTCTATAAAATCGATAATGTATCATACGACAAGCATACCGTAACGTTTACCCTCAACAGCAACTGGCATTCGGTAGATGTTCGCAATGAACAAGATCTGTTGCTGGATCGTATGGGCTTCAAAACGGTCGGGGAAATAGGTGAAGGCGAACTCAACGCCCCCATGCCCGGTAAAATCCTGGAAGTACTGGTTGAGGAAGGCGACGAAGTCGAACTCGGCGATCCCGTTGCTATTCTTGAAGCCATGAAAATGGAAAACGAACTCAAAGCTCCCATCAAAGGCGTAATATCATCTATTGCTGTTGCACAGGGAGACTCACTCGAAAAAGACGCATTAATTTTAGAAATAGAAGCAAGTGGATAAATTTGTAATTGAAGGACCTACTCCCCTCCAAGGAACTATTCCAATCAGCGGATCAAAAAATGCAGCCCTCCCTCTGATGGCGGCGGCCATTTTAGGCGATTCGCCTACAACCATTACCAACGTTCCCAAACTGCGCGATATATATACCTTTAACAATGTAATTCGTGTTACCGGCTGTCGCGTCGATTTTGATGAGGATGAGGGCATGCTCACCATAGATCCTAAAAACTTAACCCATTACGAAGCTCCCTATGACCTGGTTCGAAAAATGCGGGCATCCTTCTACATGCTTGGTGCCCTGTTAGGCAAATACGGCGAAGCGAAAGTATCTCTGCCGGGTGGCTGTGCGTGGGGACCGCGTCCTGTGGATCTGCATCTCGATGGCATGCGTGAAATGGGTGCCGATATTCAGCTCGATGAAGGATACGTAATCGCCAGCGCACCCGAAGAGTTAGAGGGCGGTACCTTTACCCTGGAACCCAGCAGCGTGGGGGCAACCGTAAATTTAGTGCTGGCATCAGTACTTCGTACTAAAGAGTTTACAATCAAAAATGCCGCCAAAGAACCCGATGTAGTGCTACTTTGCAAAAAGTTAGCTGAAATGGGTGCTGATATTGATGGAATCGGTACACGCACCTTAACCATCCGAAAGGTAGACAGCCTGCAGGGAATTACTGCCCGTAACGCTTCTGACCGCATTGAAACCGGGACTTTTATGATCGCCGCGGCCATGCACCCACAGTCCAATGTAACATTGACCAACGTGGATGTCGATGATCTTGGTCATTTTCCTAAAACCTTTCGAGAAACGGGTGCAGAAATGACGATTGATAACAGTACCATACATATCAAAGCGCCCCAAGAACTTGATCCTACTTCAATAAAAACGAAAGTGTATCCCGGTTTTCCTACCGACCTACAGGCACAGTGGGCAACGATGATGACGCAGGCAAAAGGGGAATCAAAAGTTACAGATACTATTTACGATGATCGGTTCAGCTATGTGCCCGAGTTAGTAAGATTGGGCGCCGATATTGACGTCAAGAAAAATACAGCACATATTGAAGGTAAAACAGAACTTAAAGGTGCTTCGGTGATGAGTACCGATCTGCGTGCCAGCGTAAGTCTAGTTTTGGCCGGAATGGTAGCAAAAGGGAAAACTGATGTGTTGCGCATTTATCACCTCGATCGCGGTTACGAGGATCTGGAGGAAAAACTCACTAATGTTGGTGCTAAAATCACACGAGCTCAACAAGAAGAGTAAAACTACGGCAAAAAATTATTGGTTACGCAGCAAAACTGCGTAACCAGAGCTATCACTCCTTTCACTTCAAGTAATCCATCGGATCAACAAATTCAATACGTGGCGAATCTTTGAGCAGCGGACGTATAAACGGTGAATGTCCGGCCCCGAACATTATAAATATGCGATCTCCCGGCTCCGTAATTTTCATCAGGTTGGCAAAAATACGCAGATTTCTCCGGTGGTAATCGGCTGTTACATCGGCTCCGACAAAAGAGCTGTCATCGGCCAATGAAAGTGAGCGCACATACGGTTCGTGAAACTTTTTAACACTTTGTTCGGTGTTGATGTATTGATAAAGCTCAAGCAAGCTTCCGTTTTGTAACAGGCTGTCCACTTTTTTAAAGTGCTGGCCGGTTTTATACCTCTCGAAATATTCTAAAAACTCGGGTTCATGCTTCTTTGCAAACTCCATCACTTTACCCATATTCATCGGTATATAATGGTCCACGGCATAAACGTGATCATGATCCAACCGTTTCGCCAGTTTAAAACCAATCTGGTATTGTTCACTGCGCTTGGATACAAAATCACCGGTCGCAAAGGTATCAATTTGCCCCTTACGGAACTCTTGGTATAACGAGTCAAAAGCTGACATATGCTTCATTTGAACTTCCAGCGCGACCTTGTTGGGATTAAATTCAGCTAACGCATCACGCACTTCCTGCAGCTCCTTTTGCTTTTGAGCCGTTAGAACATCGGGAACCTCCGGATTTATAGCATCCCTGCCGGGATTATCAAGGTGAGTAGTTCCCAAAAACATCACTTTAATTGGCTCTTCGTCCTGCGCCTGCATGGGTAATACAGAAACCGTAAACAACAATATTAAAAAGAGTAATGACTTTGATATGCTAAGATGAGAATTAATTTTTTGCATTAGTTTGATCCTGAAAATATCTTCGTTTAAAAAAGTGTGTTAACTCTTACGAATAAGAATAAAAATTGTTAAAAAACTTCCAATTGCACTCATCTAAGCCCCTCTAATACATCTTACTAAATTATCCAGCCCTCGTGAACTCCATTTCAAAATTTCCCGTTTACATAATAGCAAAACTACTTGTATATTAGCGTGATACATTGTACAGAGTATTCAGAGATTTTAAAAAATTTAGGTTTACCTTTTGCAGCATATTATTTACTCACAAGCACTACTTAAGGTTTTATTCACTTTTCGAAAGCATTTGAACTTCTTTTTGAAGAATGCGGCGAAGTTTATGAACTCGCTCATTTCTTGTGATCGTTTTCTGCAAGATATACCCTCCTCTGAATACGACCTTATTACACAAACAAATTTTTCTCCTAACAGGAATTTTAATTTAGCGGTTGCTGAAATCCCGCTAAGACGAACGAACTGTAAGACTGTTGTTACTATGAAAGCTATTGATTTACTGATCAGGATTATATGTCCGGAGGACAGCAACTGCGTGAAAGAAGAATATTTCAATGAAAAATCAAATCATTATTCACGCTTCGGGAAAGCAGACCCGGATAGCTCTGCTGGAAAACGGCGAACTGGCCCAACTTTTTATAGAATCTGATGAAAATCAGCGTACAGTAGGTAATATATACCTGGCGAAGGTCCACAAAGTGATGAGCGGTATCCGTGCAGCTTTTATTGACATGGGTACTCCGAAGGACGCTTTTCTGCACTTTTCTGATGCCGGCGACCATCTGAAAGAATATGTTCAGATGCTTAACGGGCGTGACGCCATTCACAAGAACGTGCAGGAAGAGCTTAAAAAGACGGACTTTAACCAGATATCCAACTACGAAAAGCAGAACTGGGCGGGAAAAATTTTGAATCCCGGTCAAAAGCTGTTGGTTCAAATTGTCAAGGAACCTATTGGCTCCAAAGGTCCACGCATATCTACAGATATCACCGTAGCGGGACGTTTTTTGGTACTCATACCTATGGGTGATTATGTAGCCGTATCCCGTAAAATCAATAACTATAAAGAGCGTCGGCGTCTTAAGAGCATCGTAAGCTCTATGGTACCCGATGGATTTGGGGTTATCATTCGTACGGTTGCCAAAGGACAAGATGAGCAATCTATTGAGGATGATATGCGCGATGTGCTCAAGAAATGGGAGCGCATTCTGGAACGGCTTGAAACGGCCAACCCTCCCGAGCTTCTTTACAAGGATCTTGATATGACCGAGAGCTTGGTCCGTGATCTTTTTGCCAAACAATATGACCGCGTGCTGGTTGACGATCCCGAGATGCACAAAAAGATTAAATCGTATGTCAGCCAGGTTGCCCCGCAGATGCTTCCCAACGTAGAGCTCTATAAGGGACGTGAACACATCTTCGATTTCATGAAGGTTGCCAAAGATGTGGATTCAATCTTTAGTCCCCGTGTGCGTATGCCGTCTGGCGGTTACCTCATCTTTGAGCAGACTGAGGCCATGTATGTGGTAGATGTGAACTCCGGGCCTTATGCTGCCAAGGAGAAGCAGGAAGATAACTCTCTGAAAACAAACCTTGAAGCAGCACGCGAAGTTGCCAAGCAACTACGTCTGCGCGACATTGGCGGAATTATTGTCGTTGACTTTATTGATCTGCGCAATGATAAAAACCGCAAGAAAATTTACGACGAGCTTAAGAAGGAATTCAAGAAAGACCCCGCCAAGACCAATGTTATTGGCATGAGCGACTTTGGATTGGTTCAAATTACACGCCAGCGTATCCGGCCAAGTGTGGTGAACTCAGTATCAAAAGTGTGCCCTACATGTGGTGGATCGGGCAGCGTAGTTACAAAGAATACTATTCTTGCCGACCTCGATGCGTGGCTCAGTAAGTTCCGTACTACCACTGATTATCGTGCCGTTGATATTTATATCAACCCATATCTTAAGGCGTATCTGGAAAAAGGATTGCTTAGCATTCGTCGAAAATGGATGTTCCGTTATTGGCTAAAAATTACGCTTGTCGCTGATGATTCTATTTCTCTAAACGAGTATAAAGCAACCATTGCCGGTTCAGACATTGATATTACCGATGTAGTTATGCAGGAGAACAACATCGATGAGCTTATTGCAAACGAAACAAGTGATTTGGATGATCTGGATGACCGTCCGGGCAGAGGCGATCTGGATTATTACAAGAAAGAAAATGGATCCGAGTCGGGTGGGCGTCAAAAACGAGATAAGCGAAAGCCACGTCCAAGCCGTTCAGGAGGCAGCTCAAAATCGAAGTACTATAAGTCTGACTCCTAACTAAGACTTTCTAATCCCAAAAGAATTGAAACAGAATAGAATTTAATGAGTTTACCTGAGATAAAAGCAACAACCGTACTAGGCATTATCCATAACGGAGAGGCTGCCCTTGGTGGCGACGGACAGGCCACCATGGAAAATACCGTGATGAAAGCGACCGTTAATAAAGTCCGCCGCCTATATGAAGGAAAAATTGCTGCGGGCTTTGCCGGTTCAACTGCCGATGCCTTTACACTTTTTGAGAAATACGAAGAAAAACTGAAACAGTATAACGGTAATTTAAAACGCGCCGCTGTTGAGATGGCCAAAGAGTGGCGGCAGGATAAATTTTTACGAAAACTTGAAGCTCTTTTGGTCGTAATGAGTAAAGATCAGGCTCTGCTTATTTCGGGACAGGGTGATGTTATTGAACCCGATGATCAAATTTTAGCTATTGGCAGCGGCGGAAGTTATGCGCTTGCTGCTGCACGGGCATTAAAAGAGAATGCACCCGATTTATCAGCCCGTGACATCGTGCAGAAAGCACTCGATATTGCAGCGGACATCTGTATCTACACGAATCATAACCTGAGTATATTAGAAATCGAAGATTGATGAGTACTTTACAAAAGACAGTTACACAGAAGAATCTTACGCCGCAACAAATTGTAGCGGCATTAAACAAATATATTGTTGGCCAGGACGACGCCAAACGATCGGTTTCCATTGCTTTGCGAAACCGTTGGCGACGCATGAATGCTGATGAAGAAATCAGAGACGAAATCCTGCCAAATAACATACTATTAATTGGCCCTACTGGCGTTGGTAAAACAGAAATTGCTCGTAGGTTGGCTAAGCTTGCAGAAGCTCCCTTTATCAAAGTCGAAGCAAGTAAATTTACCGAGGTCGGTTATGTGGGGCGCGATGTGGAGTCAATGATTCGCGATCTGACAGATATAGCCATCGACATGGTAAAAACAGAAATGCGCGAGCGTGTAGAAGAAGAAGCTCGCGAGATTGTAGAAGAACGGATATTGGATATCCTCATCCCTCCCGTAAAGAAAAACCAAGGAGATAATAACAGTTCACCGGGATTTGATGCCAATTCAAGTGATCAGGATTTTAATCCACAAAGTGCTTCTGATAAAGAGCTGAATGAACGCACTCGTAAAAAATTTCGCGAAAAACTCCGCAACGGAGAACTTGATGAGCGCGAAATAGAGATCGAAGTTCAAAAATCAAGTCGTTCCCCCATGATGCAAGTCTTTGGTCCCCAGGGCGGCATGGAAGAAATGGGCATCAATTTGCAGGATATGCTCGGTAATATGGGCGGACAAAAGAAAACCAAGCGAAAAGTACCAATTGAAGAAGCCCGTGAAATTCTTTTGGAAGAAGAAGCGGAAAAACTGATCGATCACGAATCAGCTGTACAAGAAGGACTTGAACGCGTACAGAAACAAGGTATCGTCTTTATTGATGAAATCGACAAGGTCGCCGAATCGTCCAATAATAGCAAAGGCGGTGGTGGCGGTGGACCAGATGTAAGTCGCCAGGGTGTGCAACGTGATATGCTTCCTATTGTGGAAGGCAGTAATATATCAACCAAACACGGCATGGTTAAAACTGATCACATGCTATTTATTGGTTCGGGAGCTTTTCACGTGTCTAAGCCATCAGACCTTATTCCCGAATTACAGGGACGGTTTCCTATCCGCGTAGAGCTTAACTCCCTCACGGAAGAGGATTTCTTTGATATTCTAACGCAACCAAAAAATGCGTTAACCAAGCAATATCAAGCGATGTTAAAATCTGAAGGCGTGGATATAGAATTTACCGAAGATGCGCTTAAGGAAGTTGCTTCTATTGCAGCTCAGGTGAACGATCGCGTAGAAAACATCGGTGCCCGGAGACTGCATACTATTTTGTCATCACTGCTGGATGAGCTGTTATTTGCTGTACCCGATGATATTAGCTCCGGCGATATCACCATCGACAAAGATTATGTGAACAAACAGCTGGATGATCTTGTTAAGGATAAAGATTTAAGTCAATATATTCTGTAATTGTACGTTGACAAAAATCAAATTAATCAACTAATTGCAAATACTCATTTTCCTACATTAATCTATTGTTTCTTTATCAGGTCGTTTTAGGAAGTAATTTCTACAATACAATCACCAATACCTTTGCACTATGAGCATGAAAAAGTTTATCATTCCTAACATAGTAACACTGTTTGTACTATCCTCTTTCTGGTTTGCCGGCGTTGAAACCGTCGTTCCCGGAAATGATACACTACAGAAAAACATTAAAAAATATGTGCAGGCTCAACGTCGAATAATTGACAATTATGTTGACCAAGTTGATATAACCGAGCTATACAAAAACAGTGTAAAAGGATTAGTAAAAAATCTATCAGACAGTACGGCAAATCTTGAAGATACCCCGGCCGATACTACTTTTGAGAATTTAAAAATCAAAAATCTTAGCAAATCGGTCGACAAGTTTGAACAGGCATATTTGTATATCACCAATAATTATCCCGATGAAGATATGACTGCGCGGACCGAAGATGCCTTGCAATCCATGTTTAAGGGATTAGATCCGCACTCGGTTTATATTGAACCATCACTTAGCGATGATATCGACGATGAGTTTTCTGGCAAATTTCAGGGTATTGGTGTCCAGTTCAATGTAATTCAAGATACGATTACCGTAATTACAGCTATTGCCGGTGGACCCAGTGACGCGTTGGGCATTCGTTCTGGAGATCGTATTGTTAAAATTGACGGTAAAAGTGCGATAGGCTTCTCCAATGAAGATGTGCGCAATACGCTTCGCGGCCCCAAAGGTTCTGAAGTTGATGTCACAATCAAACGACCGAACGTAAAAGATCCCATTGAATTTACCATAGTCCGCGATGATATACCCCTATACTCCATTGGGGCTGCTTATATGATGGATGAAGAAACCGGCTATATCAAAATGGATAAATTTATCCAAACGACCCATGAAGAATTTATGGAGGCTATGAAAGATCTCCAGGATAAAGGAATGGACCGCCTGCTATTGGATTTGAGAGGCAATCCCGGCGGCTATCTGAGTCAGGCCGTTGCCATTACAGAAGAATTCTTCCCCAGTGGCACAAAAATTGTTTCCACCAAAAGCCGGCACACCCGGTTTACCTCGGCATACTACTCGCGCCGTGATGGTTTCTTCAAAGACAAACCGCTCATGATTCTCGTTGATGAGGGATCTGCCTCGGCAAGCGAAATTGTAAGTGGTGCTGTTCAGGATCACGATCGTGGATGGATTGTAGGACGACGTACATTCGGCAAGGGATTGGTGCAGCAGCAATACGAACTGGTTGATTCCAGTAAGATTCGTGTTACGATTTCCAAGTATTATACTCCCGCCGGACGTTTGATACAGAAACCATACAACAAAAAAGGCGGTGAAGAATACGCCTATGAAATCTATCAGCGCGGTGTCGATGCCAAGGGTGATGCGATGGAATTTGTATCTGATGTCCCTGATTCACTGAAGTATTCTACCGATGCCGGAAGAACCGTTTATGGCGGTGGCGGAATTGTCCCCGATCATGTTGTGCAACCGGATACAGCCCAATCCAAGATTGTAGCCAACTATATGCTTCGTAATCGGGTTGGCTTCAACTTTGTTCGTGACTACCTGGATGAAAATGGAGATTCCTTCCGACAAAAATGGGAGGACAATTTTGACCAGTTCAATAAAGATTTCGAATGGTCGGAAGAACAGATGGATGAGGTTTTCAGTCGTCTTAAAGAAAAGAATATGGTTGTAACCGATACTCTATCAAAACCTGACTTTAAATCTGATACTCTATTTATTCCTGAAGGACATTTAGAAGAAATTGAATGGATGCCTCGTGGACTCATCAAAGCAGAATTGGCGCGACAGGTATGGGGACTTAAAAAATACTATCCCGTCAGAAATAAGCTTGACGAAACTATTGATGAAGCAATGAAAATGTGGGATGAGGTAGCAAAGCTGGAAGAGTATGCAGCCACGCATACCTCTCCTTCAAGCGATCGTTACTAACGATATTATCAATAAATATCTTCCAAGCCCGGCTCTGTGAGTCGGGCTCTTCTTTTTATAAAAATTGACTCATAAAAGCTACAGCAGCCGTTTCTGCACGCAACCTATTGGGACCAAGTGATACTAACTGCCCTCCCTTCTCCGTAAGATCACGAATTTCAGTTTCCGAAAACCCTCCTTCCGGCCCTACTAACAACAGGGTTTTCGCAGCATTCGAAACGCTCTCGTAGTCAATACTCCCTTTGTCTTCGCCTACTTTTTCATGGGCAACTAATATCTTATCTGCCCTGATAGAGTCGAGCATAATCTCCAATGAATGGTAGATCTCTACTGTGCTTAGATGAGCTTGCAGACTTTGCTTCATAGCCGAAATCGCCAGCGACTCCAGTCGGTCCATGCGCACATTTTCTTTAATAGTATGCTCACTTCGAAATAGACATATTTGAGCAGCTCCCAATTCAATAGCTTTTTCAACAGCAAATTCCAGCCGATCTCTTTTCTTTATGATTCCCATCGCCAAAATGAAATGTGGTTTGGGACGGGAACGGTGTTGCTCATCTTCAATTTCTACTTGCACTGATTTCTTGGTAATCCGGCGAACAACTCCATGATAGCGGCCACCCTCGCCGTCAACGATCGTTAACTTGTCACCTTCCTGAGCCCTCATCACCTTGGAGGCGTGAATCGCCTCCTGATCCAAAAGCTCGGCAAATCCATTATTTATTTGTGAGGGTGGTGCATAAAAAATATTCATCGCTTATCGCCTTTTTCGGAACGGTTCTCCCGGCAGAAATTCAGTCTGACCGGTTTCCAAAACAATTTCAACATATGGCGCACAAAGGCCACAACTATTGCTACAATAATCCTGATTCTGAAGCTCATCGAGCGAAGTAACATTATTTTTATTGGCATACTCCTTTATCTCGATAAACTCCCGATCATGACAAATACATTCTGTTACGTTGTCTGGAGCCATAATAATTCAGCTCTTACCCACTATTGTTTAAAATGCTTTCCTAATCGGAGTTCTTGTCCCTGGTAATTACTTTTAATGTCATCACCGTACACAAATTCAGGAACTTCGGTATTCGGTTCAAATTTCATACTGCAAAACGTTTGTCCGTCTTCAATCAAAAAAGGCACATCGTGCGAACGCACTTCGAGGACAGCGCGTGCTCCTTTATCCTCCACTCGTCCGCCAAAACCGCTGTCGAAAAAGCCGGCATAATGTGTGCGCAATTCACCCGATCCCGTATCATAAGCAATCATTTCAGCGGCTAAATATTCCGGGATACGACATCGTTCTTTGGAGGCAAAGATATAAAAAGCCTCCGGTTCTAAAATAAGATGATCATCCGGTTGATGGTAAATGGGTTCCCAAAACTCCGATACTTCGTAATAGTTGATGTTATCAAGATCGATATAATCGCGGTGCTTTTTGGCCTTGTATCCTACAATTTTTCCTTCTGAGGCGTGTAAATTTACGCTTAAAAAGAGTCCGTTATTAACCTTTAGCTCATCCACATCAACAGGATCACCGCCCTCGGTAAAAAGCAGCGGATCGGAACTGTGTGTTCGCAAAATATCCTGGTCGGAAAGTACGGTATAACCGTGGCGTATTCTCAGCTGATTCAACCGATGTCCGGTTTTAATCTTTATTGGAAAAGACTTGGGAACAACCTCCAGATACATTTTCCCTTTATAGCCTGATCGTATTTCCTCAAATCGGTGCGAATAGTCCGTAATTACACGCGTAAATACATCGAGTCGCCCCGTTGTACTCTTGGGGTTGGCTTTGGCAGAGAGATGCTCTCCGGATACAATCTGGTAATCTACTCCATTTTCATTGCCATTGAATAATGTTTTCTGCGGTGAGATGTGCGAGGGTAAATGTAATTCTTCGAGCAGCGGAATGATATAAACACAATTGGGTTCCAAGATAGCCCCATCAGTTATAGAAAAATCGTACTGACTAAGCTTCTTCAGCTTCTGATCTACTGATTCATCTTCTGGCAGAAAACTGCACCTCACTCGGTAGGCCTTTTCCCCTAAACGCAAATCTATTGAGTTGGGTTGAAACTGGTCATCTTGCAAAGGATATCCATCAGCATGAGAAATGATACCCGCATTTGCCAATACACGTAATTTTTGAACGGGAAGTATCCCTTTAGTTCGCAGATGTACTTTTTGAATCTCGCTGCTCATCAAAACCTATCTTAAATTAAAACGTTAATGAATATTTTTATCTTACAGAATCTGAACTTGCGCCCTAATATAGGAATTCAGTAATCAGAATTCAGAATCGATCTTACTTTAATTACAAACGCTGATTTCCTAATAAATTTATTATAGTTAAAATGAATATTCTCTTTTGGAGCGGCGGCAAAGATGCCTACTTAGCTCTCCATTTTTTCACAGAGTCGCATCCCGAAGCAGAGTTAAAACTGCTTACAACCTATGATGAGTCTAACGACACTGTACCTCATCAAAATATTCCGCTATCCGAAATAAAGGAACAGGCGGACCATCTTTGTTTGGATTTAATCTCCGTCGGTCTACCCTCCAACTGCCCTAATGAAATTTATTTAAAACGAATTGAAAGTGCTCTTAATGAATTATCCGAACCCATTGATAACCTCATATTCGGCGATTGGTATTTAGAAGATATTCGCCAGTGGCGCAAAAAGGTATTCGGTGAAATGGGCTACTCGTGCGTATTCCCAATATGGAAAAAAGATCTGAATGAGCTGCTCCCCATATTACTCTTGAAACCGATTGAAATTAAAATAAGTGCGGTTAAAGAAGATTTTGAATCACTGCTCAAAGTAGGTGAATCCTACAATCAGAAGCTGGTCACGCAGCTTAAGCGCCTCAATGAAATTGACCCGATGGGTGAAAACGGAGAATTTCATACTAAGGTAATATTTAAAGATCCGGAGTCACTCGATAATCAGCCCCTAATACCAAGTGGTCGATAGTACTTCATCTCCTTTCACAATGTTATCAACCACATCCATTCCGTCAATTACTTTTCCAAAACGCGTATAATTCCCATTTAGATGTGGTTTCCACTGGTGCATCATAAAATATTGACTCCCCTCGGTATCGGGACCTGCACTGGCAATACCCACCGCACCGCGCACAAATCCTTCATCTGATGCCTCAGTAGGAATCACAAAATCAGGACCACCAAAACTATCCTGCCGTTCAATATCTCCGCCTTGTATCACAAAGTTAGGAACCACGCGATGAAATGGCACGTCATCATAATGCCCGGCACTATTCAAGCTGTCAATCATTGCCACCGTAGCGGGAGCACTGAGCGTATTCATCTCAATATGGATTCTCCTTTTCTCAGTTTGCATAAGTAACGTAGGGCTTGGACCGAGCTCCCAAAGTCGATCCCAGTTGGGCACACGAAATTCCGTTTTTGATTCTTCCGGTACCGCTACATCCCATCCAGCATCTGCCAAAGATCGGTTCAACGGCACATAATTTTTAGAAGCAAGGGAGTCGATAACCGGCTTGGCCTGCTCCTCAAATCGATCTTTATACAACGATCCAAAAGTCTGATAAACCTCAATATCAGCGGGCAGCGTAAAGTCCGATAGACTTTCGTTTATGCGATCAAAATCTTGAGATCCAAATAATAATTCATTCTCCAATAATGAGCCTGACATATAAGCCACACCACGATCCCCGAGATCTAGTGCATCAAAAACAATAGTGCGAATTTGCTGTCTATACCTTTTAACTCCATCCTGAGCCTCCTCTGCAAAGCTTCCTAAATTTTGGAGCGCATACATCGAAGGCAACTCCTCACCCTCGCTCACCAAATTCCCAATGCGCTGCAGGTAATTTTCTGCTGATTCATATTGCTGATAAACTCCCAATACCTCGGGCCATAAATAGATATTTTCCTCAGGAATAGTTGCAAGCCGGCCTTGGTGCTCTTCTACAATCTGATTATCCACCTGTTGTATTGTCGTTAATGCCTGCAGCCAAACAACATCATCCAAACGGTCATCAGTCAACATCTCATCATGGATGTATTGATAGAGATCATCATCCTCATCAATATTCTCCTCTAAACTTTGCAGCGTTCGAATCTGTACATGCGGATTTTCATTTGTCAATAAAATTTTAGCTGCTAACGAATTTTGATTATTCAAGGACACTTTTCCGATCGAGGTGGCCAACTCATATGCCAGCTGAACTTCATGATCCAGCATCTGCTCACCGTTGTAGAAAATGGTCGTGGTATGAGTCGTACGCTCGGGAAGAATCTTATTTATATATTGATCCACATCCCGACTTATCCCTTTGCCCATCAACTGCCATCGGTTAAATAACGTATCTTGAGCAGTAGCAGTTAATTGGGATTCATCACCGCGATACCAACCATATAAATAAGCACGGGTAGCATCATAATTTTCGGTATCAAATGCCTTTTGAATAACCCGAATTTGCCGGTCCTGAGCTATATCAAATCGTTGCACTAACCGTCCCACTGCCAGTGCCGTATGATATTCACTATCAGCTAAATTTTTATTCAGCTGATCAACTAAAAAAGAAAGCGTTTGTTCATCTCCCTGTTGGCCAAGCACCCTTGAAATCCCCGAACGTAATTCGGGCTGCTCTATCCAGATTTGTTCGAGATCTCTGAGCTGATTTTCGATAAGTGCGTGCTTGCTTATCCCAAACCATGAGGCATCGGAATTCTGCTTTTTAGCAAGAGTGATAAATTGATCAACCGAATCGATAGGAGTGTTAGCCAACGCCCGCCATGCTTGCTTTCGCACTTCGGGATGTTGATGAGATAAAAACGGCTCGAGAGATTCAATATCTCGCTTCTTTACAGCTTCATATAAATCCGGGTATGTTGCAGTAAGCAGAGAATCTGTAATGGGATTCGCACTTTTATATGGCCCTGAACCACCACTGGAATAGTTAAACAGAATAATGACACCGACTACCAAAATTATTAAGACTATCCAAGATCGAAGTCGGACATATTTCATTTTAGATAATTTAGTTGCAAAAGATTAGAGAGATGGATTGTGATCCTTGGCTTCTTCAACGCGTTCAGCATCCTTTTCTTGGCGGACGGTCTTTAATTTGCCGTTGCCGTCTTTGCGAGCTTCATGAAGCTGTGAATCCTTGATCCAGGCTCGTCCCCCATCCCGCTGAAAACGTTTCTCATTTTTGAACATAAAAGCTTGCTCGTGCAAATCGGGTAAATTCTTCTCCATAACAGTTTATTCTTTATTGGATGTAATTCATTGCAATAATACAATTTTAACCACTATAATTCATAAGATTTTTAGCTTTGCTTTGAGCTTCGAAAAGCTTATATTTGACATTCTGTAGCCAAAAGAATTTACAACATAAAATTAGACAATTAGATGTACGCAGTAGTAAAGATAGGTGGACATCAATATCGCGTTTCAGAAGGCGATGTCCTGTTTGTTGACAAGCAAAGTGATGAAACTGATCAAAAGCTTACTTTTGATGAAGTTTTATTGACAAATAACGATGGTAATGTAACAGTAGGTCAACCGGTTGTTGAAGGTGTTGCTGTTGAAGCGACTTTGCTTGATAATGTAAAGTCAGACAAAGTCATCGTTTTCAAGAAGAAACGTCGCAAGGGATATCAAGTTAAGCGCGGACACCGCCAACCGATGTCTCAAATCGAGATCAACAGTATTTCTACTTCCGGCAGTGGAAGTAAGAAAAAAGCTGAGAAAGCAAAAGATACTTTAGAGTCTGAAGAGACAGGACAAGTATCTACTGATATGACGGCCAAAGAGGCAATCAGTCATATTCGAAACACTGATCTTGAAGATCTTAAAGGATTTGTTCCCGAGGACGAAGAGCGGGTTACCGTTTTGGATGCATGGAACAGTAAGCAAGAAGGATAATTCAGAAATTTTAGATTGTTATGGCGCATAAGAAAGGACAAGGATCTACAAAGAACGGTCGTGATTCGATTTCGAAACGACTTGGAGTTAAGAAATACGGCGGAGAAGTTGTCAAAGCCGGTCATATTATCGTACGTCAGCGTGGTACTAAATTCCACCCCGGCGATAACGTAGGCCGTGGCGGCGACGACACACTCTTTGCAAAAGCTGACGGACAGGTTACTTTCCGCGTTCGCTCCGGTGGACGTAAATATGTAAGTGTTGAACCTGTTTCATAATAGCACTTTTTACCAGATTTTAAGCCTTGGTTTCTCAAGAGACCAAGGCTTTTTTTATATTACGTATTATGGATAAGAAAAATATACCGGGCCTGCCCCATCTACAATTTCGTAATATATTTTGTATCGGTCGCAACTATGTTGAGCACGCCAAAGAACTCAACAATGAAGTTCCAAGCCAGCCGCTTGTCTTTTTAAAACCAACCAGCAGCATCATTTTTGATGGTGACAAAATTCAGATCCCTCCACAAAGCGATAACGTGCATCATGAGGTAGAATTGGCAATTGCGATTGACAAAGCTGGAAAGAATATCCCAAAAGAAGAAGCTTTAGAATATGTTGGGGGGTATGGCATCGGTATTGATGTAACCGCTCGCGACATTCAGCAAAAGGCTAAAGAAAAAGGTCACCCGTGGACCGTCGCCAAAGGGTTTGACACCTTTACTCCCCTGAGTTCATTTATCGAAAAGGATCGGATCAAAGATCCCCAGAATCTGCATTTACAAATATCAGTAAATAGCGAAGTTCGCCAATCGGATAGTACCAAGCTGATGATTTACACTATAGCTGATCTCATTCACTATTTATCGACCATCTTTACCCTGCAACCCGGCGACATAATCTTAACCGGCACACCCAAAGGAGTATCATCTATAACGAAGGGAGACAATATTGAGGCTTCTTTAAGCAATGGACTAGCAACAATTTCTGTAACCGTAGAGTAACCGATGAATATTCGCCCTCTGCTTTTTATCACTTTATTTATTGGGATTTTTGCTCATTCATTATCAGCCCAAGAGTCAAATTCCTTTGATCCAACCCAAGCCCACTATGCGTGGCCAACGGAAGCCAGTCGGTACCTTTCTTCCACTTTTGGGGAAACACGATCAGCACACTTTCATGCTGCCTTAGATATCAAAACCTGGGGACAAAAGGGGTATGAAGTTTATGCTACACGTGACGGTATTGTTGATCGCGTTGCCATTGGTCCACGAGGATATGGCAAAGTGATCTATTTAAAACATGACGATGGCTCTTATTCGGTATATGCCCATCTGCTTTCTTTTAATAATAAGCTACAGCAGCTGGCCGATTCTGTTCGTTTTGTCAATAACTATCAGTTTGAAATAGAAAAATTCTGGGGTTGGCGGGATATCAAGGTTAAACAGGGTGACCTCATCGGATACAGTGGCGCTTCGGGTATTGGTCCACCCCACCTGCATTTTGAGCTTCGAACCCCGACACACAAGCCATTTAATCCCCTGCTGACAAATTTATCAGTAAAAGATAACATTCCTCCGCAAATTCGGGGGCTTTCTCTGGAGCCACTCAGCTCCAAATCTAGTATCGAAGGAGAAAATGCGATCTATACCAAAAGAGCAATACTACAAAATGGATCGTACAGTTTTGGTACTATATCAGTTAAGGGACCTATTGGCTTAGGCCTAAATGCATTTGATCAGTCCAATAATGTTCATAACAGCTATGCCGTTTATGAGCTCAATCTTAAAGTAAACGGCAAACATTTTTTTAGTTCCAGGGTAGACAGTTTTTCGTACAGTGAAACTCACCAGATCTTCATTGATCGAGTATATCCCCTTTTAAAAAATACGGACAAAGGATTTCAGCGACTGTATCTAGCAGACGGGAACTCCCTCCCGTTTTATAAAACCAACAGTCAAAATGGCGTGCTGAATTTACCGAGGGGTACAAATCGTATTACCATCACGGCAAAAGATTATTACGGCAATACTTCTACTGCAAAACTCACTCTTAACGTCCGCGATCATCAGCAACAAAAACAGAATCGGGCATTTACAAATCGCAACTCAAATCTTAGCACTGTCTCTCCCGATCAGTGGAACTGGTTTTCAGGCTGGGTTACTATTCCATACAATCAATATGATCATACCACCATCGGTTTGGCCGATGAAGAACAATTTATTGAACATGTCAATGGTGTTGCGGTTGATCTAACAGGACAGAAGTCCCTCTTCATTAATACGCCGGAATTGGGTCCACTCCAACTCTACCGAACAATCCCTCAATCCACCTCTTACATTTCATCCGCTGATCAAAACCACTTTGCGGTATTTCCCAAGAACACATTTTATGACACCGTTTCGGTTGGTATGTCTGTTAATCATCTTGCCAAAGACTCACTGACCGTAGATCTACTCCCTAACGCCTACCCGGTTAGAGAAGAATATAAGTTTTATGCCGCTCGTGATAGTGCTATGACCGATACGTCCAAACTCTCTTTTTATAATTTTGACAAAGAGGATAAAGAATGGGAATTAATTCCTACAAACTTTACGAGCTCTCATATCATTGGCAAAGCTGAAACCCTTGGACACTTTTCTTTGAAGAAAGATCAAAAAGCTCCTGAAATAATGAATCCACGCATAAGACAACGTCCGGACGGTAAATGGATTATTTATATAGATGCTTTGGATAAGCTGTCCGGTATTGATTATCCCAGGTCAAAAATATCCGTTAATGGCAATCAGGGAATTGCTGAATTTGAACCTGAGAGTGATCGCTTTGTTTATTACCATCCTAACTTTGTGCCTTCCGACTCTATGCAAATTAAGGTTATTGCCTATGATAAGATGGGGAACAAAACAGAACAGATTTTTAAATTAGCAAACAAGGAGTAAAAAAATAGGGAGAAACTGGTATACAGCTTCTCCCTTCTGTTTTCTAAAAAACTATCCTATCGATTAAAGATGAGCGATACAGCCAATCTCAACCTTGCAATTTTTGGGTAACGTTTTAACTGCAACAGTTTCTCGAGCCGGCGGATCACTCTTAAAGTAATTGCCATAAATTTCATTAACGGTTGCAAAGTTATCCATATCATCAAGAAAAATGCTGCACTTTATTACTTGGCCAAAACCAGATCCGGCTTCTTCCAAAACAGCTTTTAAATTTTTCATAACCTGTTCAGCCTGAGAGCTTACGTCATCTCCTACAAACTCCATACTATCGGGATCAAGTCCTATTTGTCCCGAACAATATACTAAGCCGTCATGAACAACAGCCTGACTGTAAGGGCCTATAGCTTCCGGTGCATTTGAAGTGTGAATAATCTTCTTCATGATCTACTAAAGGTTATTTTATTGAAGTTGCATTTTTATTTTTCAATTCAAGTAAAAACTCATTCAGATAAAAAGCAAACTTTTCGGGATGTTCCATCATCGGAGCATGACCACATTGGTCTATCCATTTGAGGTGAGAGTTTGGTAAAGCCTTGTGAAACTCCTCGGCAACTTCTGGAGGCGTAATTTCATCTTGTTTACCCCAAATCAACAGCACCTCCTGATCAATATCGGGCAAATAATCCTCCATATTGTACTCATGCGTTTCGCGGGCAATAGCTAAAACATTCAACAAATTCGATCGATCATTTATTACATCCATGATTTCATCCATGAGTTCTTCAGTCACAAAATCATCATTATAAAATGTAATGGCCGCTTGTTTCCGAACATAATCACGGTCGTTGCGACGAGGAAAGGTGGAACCAAAGTCTCTCTCCTGAAGTCCAGAACTTCCGGTTAAAATCAATGCCGCTACATTTTCAGGTTGTTGTACTGTGTATTCCAGAGCCAGATGACCTCCCATGGAATTGCCCAATAAAATAGGGTTTTCAATTTCCAGTGCCTCCATAAAGGAATGCAACCATTTCGCCATGTTTGTAAAGGTCAGTTTTCTGGCCTTAAATTCATACAGAGGGATCGAAGGAACATATATATTATAGTCATCCACATATTCAACCAATGCATCATAATTACTTAGCCCCCCAAACATGCCGTGTAAAAAAACCAGATTCGAGGAATCCTCTGTTCCCTTTGAAATTTTGAGATATTCAAAACCGTTATAATGGTGACTTTCGAAATGACTGCTGCCGAACATATAAATTGATACCTGGGTTAATAGACTGTTATTTTTTCAAGTACATAATATAATAAAATTATGCATTAATATTGCAGAAAGGACTATATATGATTACTTTCTGCACTCACGAATGGATATTCTAATAACATTGAATTTATAGCAATCAGAAACCATGTTTATTAAAAAATTACCACATTTACTCGTAACGTTGCTCGCGGCGATTTTGATAGGATGCGGAAGTTCAAATCCGTTAGCCGACGAAGCACAAAATAATCTTAAAAGTTCGGATTTTGAAGGTGCTATCACGTCAGCCGAAAAGTCCATCGAACAATACCCGGGCGATCCGCTAGGATATTATTATAAAGCTGTTGCTTTGGGAGAACTTGCCAGATCAAAAGATGATCCCACTGAACGTGCGGACTATTATCAACAAATGAATGAAACTTTTGAAACGGCAAAAAGCATTGCTGATACATCAGAAAATGTACCCAGTGAAATCAATAATATATCTGGCGTAAAGGTTGCCTTATGGCAGACCGAATTTCAGCGAGGCGTTGACCTTGCTACCAATGACAGTGTTATGAGCACTGTTGATAACCCAATGGAATTATCTATGGGGCACCTGAAAAATGCGACCAATCTCCAGCCAGACAGTGCCAGTTCCTGGAATGTCTATGCCCAAATATCAGCCAGAAATAAAGAATTTGAAGAAGCAGTTTCTGCCAAGGAGAAGTACATGAAGATGATTTCTGAGTCAAAGATCGATACCGTTGACTATCTCCATTTAGGCAATTACTACTTTAATTTAGATAAGCATGATAAAGTAGTAGAAGTTTTTGAAGACGGACAAGAACGATATCCTGGCAGTGAACGTATTGCTTCTGCACTTGCCGACGCTTATGGCAGAGTTGGAAAAGATCAAAAAGCGATTTCCACTCTTGACAAACTTGTTGAACAGGATCCCGAAAATCCACAGTACCGCTTGGTGATGGGTACTAAAATCTATCAACAAGCAATGCGAATAAGAGATACCCTGGATACGAATTCGCAAGAGATTATGAAGCTGCAAAAGCAATTCCAGCAAGCAAACCAATCTAAAAAAGAAGAACTGAAGAGTGATATTGAGTCGCTCAGCAGCGAAAATGAAAAGCTGATGGACGAAATGGTAGAGCTAACCGATAGAGCTGAAAAAGAAATAAAAGTTGCTCTTGAATATCGTCCTGATGATCCTGCTGCCTACGAAACACTGGGCGTTATCTACCAAAATAAAGCTAAAACCTATTTTGATCGCCGTAACCGTACAACAGATAACAAAGAAGCTGCAAGGCTTGACAAAGTTGGAAAAGAGAATATCCGCCAAGCCATGGAGTATTACGAAAAAGCCGTTGAATTAGAACCGGATAACAAAAATTACTGGCGAAGCTTATTCCAGATTTACACCTTCTTAGGTATGGATGAAAAAGCCCAAGAAGCGATGGAGAAAGCTGGAATGGAGGAATAACAAACACTACACGATTTAATAACCTACTTATTTCTTTATGATTCATTATTATACCCGAATTGCAAGCTTTGTGCTTGCATTCGGGTTCTTTATTAGTTGCTCTACATTACAATCCTCAAACCAAGAATCTGCCACATCCGAAAACCTTTCTGAGCAGCAGATTCAACAACAAATAAAATCTCTGGATAAGGATATTTCCTCAAATCCCAAGCAAGCAGATTTATACCTTAAAAAGGGTAAACTCCTCACAAAACTTGCCCAAAAGAAAGAAAATCCCTCTGAACGTGTATCCCCTTATACAAATGCTCGTCAGGTTTTAGACCGAGCCGCAAATTTATATCGTAACACAGCAGATTCAGAGGATAAAGTAAGCGACTTACTCAACGTGACCTGGAGTTTAGAACATAATCATGGCATTAAATTGTTACAGGAAGAAAATGTTGAAAAAACCAACTACGAGCGGGCTATTGCTCATTTCAATAATGCAACTATTGTTATCCCTGACAGTGCTATTTCTTACACCATGAAGGCCCGCACGTTATACAAAAACCAACAACAAAAAGAAGCAATTGAAACTTTAGAAACCGCTCGGGAAAAAATTGAAAATCCTCCTGTCCTTCTTTTAGAACAACTTGCTTATTTATATCTCGAAAATAACGACCCAAAAAAAGCCATTGGGATTTATGAACAAGCCGAATCATTTTCAAACAAGAACTTGAATTTACTACACGGGCTTTCAAATGCTTATATTAATGCAGGAGAACATCAGAAAGCCATAAAACTGCTGAAGCAACTGCTCGAAGATGAACCGCAGAATATTGTCTACGGCCAATCATTGGCTACCGAATTATATTTTCTGGGAAAATCAAAAATAGATTCTGTTGCTTCCACGCTAAAACACAGTGATTCACTTGACGATACAGCATTCGAAAGTATAGATACCCTATTGTCGAATGCAGAAGAACGATTTAATAAGATTTCTGATGCGAACCCGGGCAATCTAGAAATTCAAGAACGCACAGCTACTTTTTACTATAACAGTGCATCGCAGTATCAAAAGCTCGTACCATTAGTGTCGGATGAACACCAAGAGCAGTTGCAAGAGAAGATCAAGCAATATTTATCAGCTTCTATTCCTCTTTTTGAAAACCTCGTAGAACAAGGTCAGCAGAATCAAAAAATCTGGAAGAAACTTTTCCAAGCTTATTCTATTTTAGAAATGGAACAAGAAGCAGAGAATGCAAAAGCTAATCTATAATACATTTCTGTAATGAAATTTAATACCAAAGCAATTCACGCAGGACAAGAACCGGAAGAAACTTCTGGAGCTGTAATGCCCCCGATCTTCCAAACATCAACCTATGCACAAGAAGCACCCAACGTGCATAAAGGTTATGATTACGCTCGAGTAGGTAATCCTACTCGTACGGCTCTTGAAAAACTCATTGCCGGATTGGAAGATGCCGATGAATGTGCCTGCTTTGCCAGCGGTTGTGCTGCAATGGACGCGGTTCTAAAAATGTTTCGGCCCGGAGATCAAATCATTGCCTCAAACGATCTTTACGGTGGCACATATCGACTGTTTACAAAAGTATTTGCTCCATACGGTATCGACTTCACATTTGTAGATATGACTGATATCGAGAATGTCAAAGAAGCAGCCACCGACAATGCCAAGCTTCTCTGGATTGAAACGCCAACTAATCCTCTATTGCGCGTGGTAGATATTGAAGAACTCACGAATTTTGCAAAAAAACAGGATATCTTATCACTGGTTGATAACACATTTGCCTCCCCCTACTTGCAACAGCCGCTTGAATTGGGAGCTGACATGGTACTTCACTCAACCACTAAATATCTGGGCGGTCATTCTGATGTAATTGGAGGAGCTGTTGCCACTTCAAACGAAGCAATTATGGAGCAACTACGTTTTCAGGTTAAAACTACAGGAGCCGTGCCCGGCCCCATGGATTGCTACCTGACTTTACGAGGCATAAAAACGCTATCGGTACGCGTGCAACAATCGGTGGATAATGCTAAAAAAGTTGCTTCCTTTTTGGATGATCATCCCGATGTAGATGAAGTAATTTATCCCGGTTTGGAGAGTCATCAACAGCATGAAATTGCTAAAAAACAGATGAGTGACTTTGGTGGCATGGTTTCATTTTCCCTGAAAAATGATTCTATGGAAAAAGCTCAGGAATTCATGAGCAGAACAACGATTTTTACATTGGCTGAAAGTCTTGGCGGTGTTGAATCCTTGATTAGCCATCCGGCCTCTATGACCCACGGATCTATCCCAAAAGAAGTTCGCGAAAAAGCGGGACTCAAAGATTCGTTAATCCGACTCTCGGTTGGTATAGAAGATGCTGACGATCTTATTGAGGATCTGGATCAAGCGTTTGAATAGATTTCAGATCTATGAACAAAATGTATAACCCAAAAACTCTTTAAATTATGCGGAATGTAGTTATTGTAGATGCAAAACGGACCCCAGTTGGTTCTTTCGGTGGAAGCCTGTCCTCATTTTCAGCACCGGAATTAGGTGCGGCAACAATCACAGAATTGATGAAATCATCCGGTGTTAAACCCGAGCAGATTCAAGAAGTGGTATTCGGGAATGTGCTCACCGCCGGGGTTGGTCAAGCTCCTGCGCGCCAGGCCGCACTAAAGGCCGGACTTTCCGAGCTTACCCCAGCAACAGCCATTAATAAGGTCTGTGCCTCGGGAATGAAAGCTATCATGATCGCCGCCAATCAAATTCAGCTCGAAGAAGCTGATGTTATTGTTGCCGGTGGTATGGAAAGCATGAGTAATGTACCCTATTATCTTAACAAGCATCGTTTTGGATCTAAGCTGGGACATGCCGAAGCCCAAGACGGTATCATCAGAGACGGTCTTTGGGATGTCTATAATGATTTCCACATGGGTAATGCCGCAGAAATCTGTGCCCGTGAGTGCAACATCAGCCGAGAAGAACAAGATGAATTTGCAATCACCTCTTACAAGCGAGCTATTAAAGCTCATGAAGAGGGTTATTTTGATGATGAAATCATCGAGATGAAAGTGAAAGACCGCAAGGGTAATGTATCCAAAGTTAAAATGGATGAGGAGCTCAAGCGAATTAATTATGATAAAGTACCAAAGCTGAATCCCGTATTTCAAAAAGATGGGACCGTTACGCCCGCGAATGCCAGCAGTATTAATGACGGAGCTGCAGCTGTTCTTTTAATGAGTGAAGAAAAAGCTGAAGAACTTGGTTATACTCCGCTCGCTCGTATTGTAAGTCAGGCCAGTGCCGCTAAAAAACCGGAATGGTTTACCACCGCACCAGCCGATGCCATACCCAAAGCGATGAAAAGGGCAAAGCTCGAAAAAGATGAAATTGATCTTTTTGAGATCAATGAAGCATTTTCTGTGGTTTCTCTGGCTAATGAGCAGATTTTAGAGCTCGATCCAAGTAAAGTAAACATTCACGGCGGAGCAGTCAGTATTGGTCATCCCATCGGCTGCTCGGGAGCACGCATCATTGTAACGCTTCTGCACGCTCTTAAACGTACAAAAGGACGTTATGGATGTGCCGGCATTTGCAACGGGGGTGGAGGAGCATCAGCCATGGTTCTTGAAATGCTTAATTAAAAACCTTTTGATAAACCGAAAGCAGGATGAACAATTTCATCCTGCTTTTTTATTTTTCATTTATTCTGATAACTTTATATCAAGAGAATATAATAATAGAGCAAGTTCTTAGAATAATAGGCTTACGTAATATTATTTGCTATTTTTCGCTAAATTCTGAACGTATTTCTATCAACCGATTTTGTTATGATTAAGAAAGCATTATCCACGTTTGCCCTTCTGCTGGTTTTGGCCAGTTTATCACATGCTCAGGTTGGCATTACTTCGGTACCATTTTTACAGATCGAACCCGATTCCCGGGCAGCAGGAATGGGCAATACTGGTGTTGCCATTGCCGATAATGCTTCTGCAATATTTTGGAATCCCGCCGGACTTGCTTTTCAAAAGGGAAATCAAATCAACTTTACCCATAGTGAGTGGCTTCCCCAGTTTAATGCTGACCTATTTTATGATTACCTGGGTGGTAAATATCATATGGAAGGAATCGGCACATTTGGCGGACATATTACTTTTCTGAATTTAGGGGAACAACTGCGTACTGATGAAACTGGATTAGAGCAGGGGCGTTTTAACAGTTATGAACTTGCAGCAGGACTTTCCTATGGACTTAAACTCAATAAAAACTGGTCGCTTGGTACCGGGTTCAGATTCATATACAGCAGCCTTGCAGATGGACAGGTAAGCCAACAGCGTATTAACCCAGGTTCCAGTGTTGGAGTTGATCTTTCGGCCATGTATAAATCAAACAATTTCAAATTTATTGGGAACGATGCCAATGTAAATGCCGGATTAAATATCTCAAACATTGGTCCTGGTGTAAACTATACCGATAACGCCCAAAAAGATCCCCTTCCAACGATTTTCCGTATTGGATGGGCATTTAATACAAACCTTGATAACGACGGTATCCATAAATTGACGATTGCCAACGATATCTCAAAAGTAATGGCACGCCTTGATTCGGATGGTGAGCCTAAAGGAGTTATCAGTTCTCTTTTCTCCTCCTGGGGAAGCTTTACCCGTAATACAGGGACCGGAGAAGTCACACTTTCCCTCCCCGAACAGTTAATGTATGCTGTAGGTACCGAATATTGGTATAACGACCTTTTTGCCGTGCGCGGCGGATATTATTATGAGGATCCCAATAATGGTGATCGACAATATATGACCTTGGGGGCCGGCATTCGATACAAGTTTGTAGGGGTTGATTTTAGCTATATTAATACTCTTGGGGATGAGAATCATCCGCTTGCCAATACAACCCGCTTTGGTTTGCTCTTAAACTTCTAATTCGAGCAACTGTGGGTTCATGAGTTTCTATAAATCAACTACTTTTCTCGGTAAAAGCATGCTAATTGTAAGCATGCTTTTATTATTTGGACTTCATAACGTTTTTGCTCAACAAATTGAAATACAGCGGAGCCACAGCCTCACCTCCTACACAAATATTCAACCTAACGTACCCGATACGCTTACAATAATCGCAGTTATGGTCGAGTTTCAGCCCGACGAAAATCGCTTAACCACGGGCAATGGCACCTTTGATCCCACTAATTTAGCCTATCTCGACAATCCCGACATTACCATTGACCCCCTGCCCCATGACCAATCCTATTTTGAACGACATCTGACATTCGCACAAAACTACTTCAACGAAGTTTCGGGAGATCAGTTGCATATCAAATACCGTGTGATTCTCACTGTATATCAATTGCCGGAAAAAATGGAGCACTATTCCCCTACCGGAGAATCCTTCACCAATAAAAAAGTTGCTGATTTAGCCCGGGACACCTGGCAGGTTGTAGAAGAGCAAGGGGGATTTTCTACTTCTGATTTAGATCCCCAAAAAACGACCTTTGCTATCTTTCACGCAGGTATTGGCCGCGATATTGAGCTAACAGGAACAACCCTCGATAAAACGCCACAGGACATCCCATCCCTCTTTTTAGATCAATCTACACTAAGCAACTTGCTTGACCAGCCAAATTTTGATGGATTTCCGATTAATGATGGCGCTTTCAGAGTAACCAATTCAATGATTTTACCGCGCAGCCTCTCGCGCCGAGGCGAAGATATAGCAGGTAACGAGTTTGTGTTACAATTATCTACAAATGGACTTATTTGTGCATCCATTGGCAGCTATCTCGGCCTGCCTGACCTTTTCAACACCGAAACAGGCAATTCAGGTATTGGACGATTTGGATTGATGGACGGAGAAAGTTTCTTCTCCTATCGTGGACTTTTTCCGCCCGAACCCTCGGCCTGGGAAAAAATATACCTGGGCTGGCAAGATCCTTTTATCGTTGGCACACCCAATAAAAATCCCATCAGCCTTCCTGCAGCAGCTTATAATCAACAAAACAGCATTGCCAAAGTACCATTATCTTCTGATGAATATTTTTTGATTGAAAACCGTCATCGCGATCCCAATAGTACCGGAGTTAAGCTCACTTTTGAACAGCCAGACGGTACTGTAGAAAACAAACGGTTTACCAATTATGATAAGGCTTTTGTCAATCAAACAGAGGGTTTCGAGGAATCTTTAATTGCTGGTGTGGTTACTAATGTAAGTAACCCGGAATGGAGTCTGCCAGGAGGATTAGATCTTGGCCCCGACGAAACAGAAGGTACTGCTGATGATAGGTTGCTCAATGGCGGTATCCTCATTTGGCATATCGATGAAGGCGTTATTAATACTCAAATAACAAATCAAAGTGTAAATAATGATCCCGATCGTCGCGGCGTGGATCTCGAAGAGGCTGACGGTGCTCAGGACATTGGACGCGCCGTAAATAATGACTTCAGCAGGCAAGCGCGCGGCACCGCCTTCGATTTTTGGTGGGATGGAAATAATGCCTCAGTCGTCACCCTTGACGGTGATACGCTGCAATTCTACGAGAACAGATTTGGGCGCGATACACGACCTTCAAATGAAAGCAACTCCGGGGCACCAAGTTTTTTCGAGCTCTATGATTTTTCTGATAATCAACCGGTGGCTTCATTTCGTATTCGGTCAACGTCTTCCAATAATATTCAATCGGTAAATCTACCTCATTCAAAAATTGAAGACGAAACAGCATATACTACGCCAGAATCTGATTATTTTTCTGCATATCCGCTGGGACTCACCCTCTATTCTACCTCCTCCGATTCTTTTCTGATTATTCCCACGCAGCAATCAACCTATGCACTTAATTTAGAAGAAGCGAACAATCCGGTTTTCGATTTTCAATCGGAATCCGTCCAGCAGCTATATCTTGGGAACGCACTCGTTCTGGGCGGTGCCCCTTCTCAGTTCCAAATTGAACTATCGGCATGGCAGTGGGATGGCAATCAATGGAATACCCAGTGGAATAACACCATCGATGCAAATGACGCCTTTTTAAGTTCCAATGACAGCCAAACACTATATGCGGATTTTACTGACCAGCGGATCAATCTCTCAGACGGCACAGAACAGTCTCCTTTACCAAATCCACAACAGCGTTCTGCCACCGTGAATGGAATATTTACCGTGCTCACAGCAAGCCAACTAACGCTGGAACCCGCTGGGAGTACCTATCCAATAAATAAGAATGGAAATCGGCATTACAGCGGGGCGGTACAACTTGGCGAAGAGCGGCAGGGATTCTTTTATTTATCGGATGATGAACTCTTGATATTTGATCCTGAGTCATTTAATCAGCCCAAAACCATCGTCCAAAATATCCATCTGGGATGGCCCGCTATGGCCGACCTTAATAATGACGGGCGCATCGATTTTAGTTATGTAAACCAAGAAACCGGCGCAGTTGAAGCACGTAACAACAACGGAGTCCTACTGGCAAACTTTCCCATTACTCCTCCTCAAAATACTAGATTTATAGGGACACCTTTGGTTACCCGCTCAGAACAATCGGAAGATATTACCCTTTATATTCCCACACAAGATAGCCTTTCCCTGAATATCAACGCATATACTATTGATGGGGAACCCATCGAGGGATCTACCCTTTATGTAGGTAATATCTCCGATCAAAATAATCAGCCCATTCATCCAGTCATTCATAAAAATACCCTTTATGCTGCTAGTCACCGCGGCGATGTTAAAGCCTGGCAACTGGATAATATTGCTGATGTACTATGGGCAAGCCGCTATGGAAATTCATCCATGAATAAAATTTCAGGAAGTATAAATACTGAAAATCCTCATGAGCCATCACCAGCTAATGCCATTCTTGTTAAAGAGGAAACCTATAACTGGCCAAATCCTGCGAAAGATTTCACCAACATTCGATTTCAGACCAGCGGATCAGGTACAGTAGAGGTAAAAATTATCACTTCCGGTGGAAGAATTGTCTTCGACAAGAACTATGAGGCCAAAGGGGGTGCTCCTGAAGAGTATCAGATCTCTACACAGAACTGGAGCAGTGGATTATATTTTGCTATGATTACGGCAACCGTAAACGGACAAAAAGAACAGAAAATGATCAAGATTGTAATCATTCAATAGGTGAGAAATCGCATCCTCCATATCGCCTTGCTGCTTGTTGTATGGGGATGGTGCAGCTGCCTCAATACTGCTTTCGGACAACAGCTTTCGCCCTCCCAGTTCAACTATCCCAATAACCATCTGCCCTGGTATACTATTGAAAGTGATCACTTTAATATCCACTTCCAAGAGGGCAATAATCACTCGGCACAAACTACAGCCCGTATTGCCGAAACCATTTATCCACAAATTACAGATCTTTATAATCTCGAACCCGATACCAAAACCAATATCGTACTTAAAGATCGCCGGGATTACTCGAACGGGGCGGCCTATTTTTTCGATAATCAGATTGATATCTGGGTTTCATCACTAAATACTCCACTTCGCGGCACCCACGACTGGCTTTGGGATGTTATCACTCACGAATTCACTCATATCGTACAGTTACAGGCCGCAATGAAAAAAGACCGTCGCATACCCGCCATCTACTTTCAATGGCTCTCATACTCCGATGTAAGGCGTCCCGACGTGCTTTACGGTTATCCAAAAGGCATACTTACCTATCCCTTTGCTTCTATTAACGTACCCGCCTGGCTGGCTGAAGGGGTAGCACAATACCAGCGACAAAACCTATTTTTTGATTATTGGGATACGCATCGCGATATGCTTTTTAGAACTGCCGTTCTTTCAGGAAATCCTATTTTGTTTGAGGAGATGGGTATTTTCGGATCCAAAAATGCCCTGCAGCGCGAACGGATTTACAATCAGGGCTTTGCCTTTACCTCTTACCTTGTTAATCGATTCGGGGAAGACCTGCTGCCAGCATTGTCGAAAAGTTTAGGAGAGTCAGGAGTTTTTACCGTTGACAAAGCTCTTAAGCAAGTCACAGGAACTTCGGGAGGCAATCTATTTGATGATTTCATTTCCACCTCCGAACAATACTACCGCAAGGCCATCAAATCCTTGCAGCCAACAGAAACTAAAACGATTCAGTCCGATGGATTTTTTAATTTTTATCCAACCATAAGCCCAAGTGGCAATCAAATTGCATATCTGTCAAACAAAAATAGCAGGTCGCCAGCTGTTCAACTCTTTATTGATAACCGAGATAAAATGGGAGCTTCATTCCAGGCTATCGATATTGGTACATTGCAATCATCAGACCAGCGATACGGCATATATAAAAATCAGGAGCCTACGATAAAACATCTGCAATCCTCTTTCTCCTTTTCTCCGGATGGATCTCAAATTGCTTTTAGCCGACAAGAGTTAAATAACTATGGAGAACGATATAACGATCTATTTATTTATAATCAGCAAACTAAAAAGGTGGAACGCCTCACCCAAAGCAAGCGGCTTTCATCACCCAGCTGGCATCCTACAAAAAACTTTATGGTAGCCATTCAGCAGTCAAATGGCAGCACAAATTTGGTTAAGGTAGGTTTAGCTTCGGATTCACTACATCCCATGACAAACTACAACAACGGAGAACAAGTTTACAGTCCCAGTTGGCATCCCGATGGAGAGGAACTCTATTTTTCTTTTTCTGATAAACATACCCGCAATATTTATCGGCTCAATACACAATCGAAAACAGTCGAAGCCCTACTGCAAGATACATTAACCGACTACCGCGATCCATTTGTAGATGCGGAAGGCAACTATCTCTACTATTCCGCCAATCCTGGTGGCATTTTCAATATTTATCGCATTTCTCTAAATGGTGAGGAATCTCCAGAGCAGTTAACAAATGTTATCGGAGGGGCTTTTATGCCGCATGTTATTAACGAATCGCTCTATTTTTCTGAATTTAAAACGGAGGGTTATATTATTTCCTCCATCAATTTATCAACCGTTGTACCACAATCTGCTACAAAATATAATCGAGAACCGCTCTCCTATTTAAAGCTGCCTGAGAAATCAGACATCAAATATCCAAAGAATACAGAGAATATTGAAGTCATTGAAAAATCAAAACTGCAACATTTGAGTCGTTCAGATTCCTTACTGATTCCAGCTAAAAACAGAAATCAGGAGCAATTGAAGCTAAAGCCATATGAAAATAACTTTACCAGCTTTAGCTTTTATCCCGTCATTCGGTTCGATAACTACAGCAAGGAAAACGGCAGTAACGGTCGCTTACTCACGGCCGGACAATTTGGCAATTTAGGCGGCAACTTGCTGCGTGATATGAAACTCGGTACCTATTTTTCATCCCGTGAAGTAACCGGGCAGTTCAATTTCTTTGGCAGTGCCCTCTTTGGTATTGCATCGGAACCCAGCAGCGGTATCGGAGACTTTTTTAAACCCGCTCGGCTTACCGATCTCGATCGAGACTTGTATTTATCAGTTGAGCATGTGGGACTCCCATTCATCAAAAAACGATGGTCACCTACCGTTACACTAGATTTCTATAACTTGCGTCGAAATGTTGCTGGCGGCCTTTCGGTCGAGGAATTCCCCTGTACCTCATGCCTGCCGGATACCACCAATGTTGATATTGCCTATAACATCTGGGAGGCTGATATCTTTCTGCGCAGCAAAATCAATCAGCACAATTTACTTGAGCTTGGAGCCGGATACAGTCCATATCGCGTTCAAACGGATGGATTTTACTCCCAAGAACTTGAATCGTTTATCCCTTCCTCTTCCTCGGAATACTTTAGGGGAACTACTCTCACGGCTGCATATATTTACGAGAACTGGATCCCCTATCCCAATAGTGACGTAGCCCCTATTGGATTTCGCGGCGCATTAAGATATACATACGAACCCAACAAGTTGCTTGACGACTATGAGGTAGAAGACGGGACCCTCAGTCCCATCTATCAAGATGTAAAAAACCATTCTATTGAAACCAATATACGGCTGGGATATCCAATAGGTCATCATTCTGCCCTTAACTTTTATGGCCGTGGATTCAGCTATCTCAATAATCCTGATGATTTTTTCTATCTAGATTACATCGGAGGATTTACAGGGATGCGCAGTTATCCGTACTTTGCTCTTGGCGGCAATACCACTGCACTGGCAAAACTTTCCTATACATTCCCAATTTCCAATAAATTGAATACACAGCTCGGCCGCCATACTTTTGATAAGCTATATCTACGATTATTTGCGGAAACCGGAAACGGCTGGGACGGTCCGCTCGAAATTGGCAATAACCTAAAAACCGGTATTGGGGGAGAGCTGCGATTTGCCTTTAACAGCTACTATCTGTTTCCACTCAAATTATTTATCAGCAGCGCTTATGGATTCAACAAATTTGATGTTACTTTACCCAGCGAATTCATTACGGAATCAGCTGAGAGCGGGGTTACATATGGCCAAGATTTTTACTTCCATTTTGGATTAACATTCGATTTTGATGTCCTGAATCATGATTAAAAAAGCAACGTTTTTAGGTATCCTTTTGGGGATGATGGCAAACAGTTCTGTTGCTCAAACTGAGCATATTTCGCAGAAAATCACTATTGATGACCTAAAACCTAAAATCAATTACGCTCAATCTGATCCCTTTTACCAACCGGTAAGAGAAAAAGCGGGATGGGCACTACTCAGTTCAGCTGTCCTTCCCGGAAGCGGACAAGCTGCCAACAAAAAATGGTTGCGAGCAGGATTATATTTCTTGGCAGAAGCGGTGATGGTTGGTGTATACCTCAAAGGCTCTCACGATGCAAGAGTAGAAGAACGACGATACAAACAATTCGCAAACAACAACTGGAGCGTCGTCAACTATGCCAAATGGCTGGTTAAATATCATGAACAAAACAACTTGAGTAACAACCACATTGATGAACTTGAACAGCATATGGAGGGTAAAACCGCTGATTATAATACCGATAGCGACTGGTCAAAAGTAGATATTGAACTGCTGCGCAATGTGGAACGCAACACCCCGTTCGTATATCCGGAACATATTGGCAACAATTTTTCGCATGTCATGCCGGATTATGGTTCACAGCAATATTATGAACTTATCAGTAAATATTACCAGTACGGCCCGGGCTGGAATGATTTTACAGCTCAATACAAACTAAACTGGGACGGTAGTAAAATGCCAGATAATTTTATTTTAGGTGCACGCTTGGCTGATGACTTTAATGACAGTTATCGCCTGGCCGGGAACATGGTTTCGTTTCTGATATTAAATCATATTGTATCAGCTTTTGATGCCTATTTAACAGTCAAGATTAAAAACAGAAAATTGGAAACGGAAACAAACCTGTTAAATCCGCATCGCACCTTTACACTAAAATTTCATTTTTAAGTAATACCCAAAGAATCATATTTTTAAGATATGTGGTCACAAATAAAATCATTACTCACAAATAAAATATTCTACCTTGGATTAGGTGGCTTAATTGCTGTGGGGGCACTGTTTCTGACGCTACTCGACTTTGTAATTATGCCGGCCTATACCAATTACAACGAAGGTGTTACCGTGCCCGATATTACTCAGGTTGCGCTAGATGAAGCTCAGGAACGTCTTTCTTCTTACGGTTTGCGATACGAAGTTGCCGAACGTCGGTCAAATTCAGCTTATCCGGCTGATTATGTGATCGACCAAATGCCGGCAGCGGCAGAAATTGTAAAGCCAAATCGCAAGGTTTATCTCACTGTTAATACAGAGGCAAATCCCACCGTTCAAGTTCCAAAGGTCGTAGACCTGTCACTCCGTAACGCTCGGATTCAGCTAGAAAATTACGGGTTGCGAGTGGGTACCATCAGCTATGAATCATCCCGATTTAAAAACGTTGTGTTGCGCCAGTCGGTACCGGCCGAAAATGTTGTACCCAAAGGTACCATGGTTGATTTAGCGGTAAGTGACGGCCTTGGTGAAAAAATGGTGGACATCCCTAATATCAAGGGATTACGTCTTTCTGAAGCACAACAAAAATTACAGAAAGTAGGTTTGCGTATTGGTGAGATCCGGTTTCAACCAAGTAAAGAATTTGACCCCAATGTCATCATCAATTACGAACCACAAAAAGATCAAATTACAGAAGGAGAAACGCTGAAACTTATTGTCTCTGAACGATTTGAAGTAAAAGAAGAAGATGAATCCGGAGCTGTCATTGACACCTCAAACGTATCCTCACCAGAAGATAATAACAACTAATTGATATGGATTTTACGCTGCCCATTTTAGCCCCTTCAATTTTAGCATCCGACTATACACGCCTCGGCGAAGAAATCGACAAATGTAATCAAGCCGATATACAGTGGTTGCACTGTGATATTATGGATGGCCATTTTGTTCCTAATATCAGCTACGGCCCCAAATTTGTAGAAGCGGCCGGAAGCTGTTCAGACGCCTTTCTAGATGTTCATTTGATGATTGAAAATCCAGATCAATATATCGAACGTTTTGTTGATGCCGGCGCCGATCAGATTACTGTACACCAAGAGGCCTGTCCCCATTTACATCGCACCATTCAAAAAATTCACAATTACGGAATTACTGCAGGAGTTGCTATAAATCCGGCTACCTCTCTACAAACGGTTGAACCGGTTATTAACGATGTGGATTTAGTTCTTCTGATGAGTGTGAATCCCGGTTTTGGCGGACAATCCTTTATCGAAAATACCTATCAGCGCTTGCAAAAAATGAACGTTATGCGTGATGAATACGGTGCCGGTTTTCTTATCGAGGTGGATGGTGGCGTAAATCTCGATAATATCCAGAAAGTTACCCAGTGCGGTGCTGATGTTCTAGTAGCCGGGAGCGCTGTATTTAAGGCCAAAAACATCCCGAAACGAATTGAAAATCTGACACAGAAAGCAAAAATGGGGAAAGGAACTATTGCTTAAATCACTTTTAGCCGATTTACAAAAAATTCATACTATTTCCTTATTTTAAGAGTTCAGATTTCTAATTAAAATAGAGGCCATTTATCGCAGAACAATCGACCATTAGCGAAGAAACCTATCAAATAGATGATGTTGAGCCCGTCCTAATTTTGGGTTTTCAGGACGAATATCTGAAAAAGATTGACGAGGCTTATCCCGATTCCAAAATTACGGCACGGGGTAATACGATAAAAATATCGGGACCGAAAGAAGACTGTAGGGAGCTCTTGGAAGTTTTTAGTGAGCTCGAACGCATGGCTTCGCGCAATGAGGATCTTACTGAGAGCGATCTCGAAACCGTCCTCGCTCTAAAGCATAGTGACCGCGAAAGTGAAAAACCCAATCCACTTCGCGATACCCGTATTTCGGGCGATTTCATTCTCAATACGCACACCGGGGATGCCGTTACAGCTAAAACCCCGGGACAAAAAGATATCGTCGAAGCTGCGAACACAAATGATATTGTATTCACGATTGGTCCGGCGGGAACCGGTAAAACCTATACCTCGGTAGCCTTAGCCGTGCGAGCCCTGAAAGAACGCAAGGTTAAAAAAATTGTGCTGGCACGTCCGGCCGTTGAAGCCGGGGAAACACTTGGATTTTTACCCGGTGATCTCCGCGAAAAGATTGATCCCTATTTGCGACCGCTCTATGATGCCCTGGAAGATATGATTGAATATGATCGACTGGAGCTTCATCTGGCTAAAAACAGCATTGAAATCGCTCCCCTGGCTTACATGCGTGGACGAACACTTAATAACGCATTTGTGATTTTGGATGAGGCTCAAAACGCCACTAACATGCAGATGAAAATGTTTTTAACACGTATTGGTTTTAACAGCAAAGCCATTATTACGGGTGATATTACCCAAACCGACCTTCCCCGAAAACATCAGTCCGGCCTAATTTCAATCCAAAAAATATTAAAAGATATCGACGGCATTTCTTTTGTCTATCTTGATGAAAATGATGTTGTTCGGCATAAATTGGTACGAGAGATCATCGAGGCTTACGACAAGTACGAAAATAAAAATGATGAGAAATCGTAGCATGGCAACTAAAGAACTCATTGTCCATCCCCTTTACGAAGGAACGTTTAGCGTCGGTCTGGATACAAAATTCAACCGAATTGATCGAGATGATACGCCTGCCAAAGGAGCCCTGAAAATCTCTCTTAACCCTTTCTTAATTCAATCGGGCAATAAAAACATTCTTTTTGATGTCGGGATCGGCGATTTTGGAGAGGATACCAGTACTGATCTCATCAAAGAAAATCTCGAGGAGCTAGGACTAACAGAATACGATATTACCGATATTTTTGCCAGCCATCTACACTACGATCATATAGGCGGACTGGCAGGGCAATCATCGGGATACTGGGAACTGACTTTCCCCGAAGCAAATGTGTGGGTTTCCAAAAAGGGATGGGAAAAAGTGAGAGATATGGATGAGTATTATGACGATGAAAAAACAGAATTTATTCACTTCTTAGATGCTAAAGCTAAACTTCATTTTCTGGATGAAGAGGATCAACCCTATCCCGAAGTAAAAGTCGAAAAGATTGGGGGACATACCGAATTTTCACAATTGCTACTTTTTAATGACGGTCACCAAAAATACCTGATGGCCGGTGATGTCTTAGCCACCCGCGGCGAAGTAAATCGAAAATTCGCGGCAAAATATGACTTTAATGCCGATCAAAGTATGGAAGCGAGAAAAACACTTACTCAAAAAGCCTATGAAGAAGAATACACAGTGATGGGATATCACGATACGCACCATCCCCTATTTAATTTATCAGACTATGACGAGCAACAGGGATATACAATTGAAGCTATTTAGAAATGTCATTACCTAATTTCACCAACGATATTTTCAGCTTTCTCGATGAACAAGACCTCTCTCATGATATTGAAGCGGCGGTAATTTTAGGATCTGGTCTGGGTAGTTTTGCCGACCAGATCCAAGAATCATTAACCATTCCCTATGAGGATATTCCCGGTATGCCGATCTCATCAGTACAGGGCCATGCCGGAGAGTTGATCTTCGGAGAGATAAACGGACGCTCAATGATGGCCTTTTCCGGACGTTTTCATCATTACGAAGGATTTTCTTTCGAGGAAACTGCTACGCCGGTGTACATTGCTAATCATCTGGAAGCTAATAAGCTTATTATTTCCAATGCTGCCGGAGCCATTAATACCTCCTTTTCGGTTGGGGATTTGATGGTCATCGAAAGCGTGATACGAAACAATTTAGCAATATCTCCGCTGGGTAATTCCAAACACCGATACCAGCATCATCAATGGGTGCCAAAAGTCAGAAAAATTGCTGCAGACCTCGGGCTTGTTACCCAACTGGGCAATTACATGTACGTTACCGGGCCGAATTACGAGACCAAAGCAGAGATCAGATCCTTCCGAAAAATGGGTGCCGATGCTGTGGGGATGTCCACAGCTACCGAACTTTTTGAGGCTGCTCGACTCAACCTAAAAAGCACAGCTATTTCGCTAATTACCAACATGTCAACCGGTGTAACAGGGGAAAAGCTTGACCACGATGAAGTTAAAGCTGCTGCCGATGCCCGGAAAGAGGATTTTGCAAAGCTCGTCAAAGCACTCATTGAAAAATTATAAGCCGCCGATATGTAGGCTAAACATCAAGTGTCTTTTGGCTGCCGTAGGTATCCAGATACTGTTTTAGCTTCAGTTTTTTTCGCGTAGAATCGCTCGTCATATAACGTACCTTTCCATAAATGGGACGCTCTTGCCATGCACGATCAAAGCGACCAAAAATCCAGAAAATACCTGAATAGCTATTGGGATCACGTCCATCAATGGCATAGCGATTATTTAGCTCAATCAGATAAGCTAGCGCAATTTCGGGATTGGGCGTCCATTCCAGCACTTTTTTTCCCCACAACATCCGAAGATAATTTTGCATTACGCCCTCTTCTCTTAGCTGCGTCTGGGCAGCATTCCAGATCTCATCATGGGTTTGAGACTGTGCAAATTCTTCCAACTCATAAATGTATTCCCGCGGATCGCCTTTATGCTCTTCAAGGGTCTCTAACGCCCAGTCCGGCAGCGTTTCGTATTGATCGTAGTTGGGCTCATGATGCGCAAAATGGAACCCAACCTCCCGCCACGTTATTACTTCATCCAAAAAAGCATCCACATTGGGATCACCATTAAAAAATCCGCCGGTGGACCCTTTGTTAAATGTGATGTTATCGAGACTCCATCCTTCAGGTTGATGCTCCAACACAGTATCTACAATTTCGTACCCTGATATCTTGCCAAAGTGAAGCCAGGGACTTAATCCACTGGCAGCGTTTTCGTCAGGATCATTGCGATTCTCATCATATTTCGACAAGCCGTATTGAATAAACTGTCCCAGTTTACCCAGCGCTGCCCGTCGTGTTCCCTGTAATTCAATTTTACCCACATAATGATTTATAGGCAATGAGCTAATAAATTCTTCACGATTCTTAAACTTTTCCTCTGCCGGCGGATATTTCGAAAGAAAGTCATCCTCCAACCTAATCTTCGTCTTATTTTCCAAATCTTCCAATGGATTTTTCTCCGGCGGATTCGTAAAACATTCCAAGAAATTCCGCTGCATAATCTTACGGAAAAAGTACGCGTTATAAGGCGCTTTATCCGTTAAACCCAACGGAATAAGTCCATTGGAATCTACCGTTATATAGGGAATCTCTAATTTAGGGCCGACTTTTTCATTATGCTCTCGAATGATGTATACCGGAAACTCATCAGAAATTACGGTACAGGCATTTTCAGCTAACTCATAAAGCAGACCACTACCCGCTCCCGATTTATCTTCCAGATATGAGTAATAATTTATATTATTCCCTTTAGCATACTCCAGGTTTTCCTCCATCCCCTCCATCAGAAAGTGATGAAAACGATCAGAAGCCCAAGGATAATCGCTTTTTAAGCCCTCATAAATTAATAGCGGTTTACCAAGTTTATTTGCCCATCCTACTGCATATTCCAATGCATAATTGTACTTAAAGCGCCGATTAATCTGCATCCAATACAATACATAATTACCATCTGGGTTAGGCTCCTTTTCGTTTCGCTTAAAAACACGCTTACTGTTGATGTTTTTCATAATTAATTCTTGACCATTGATCTTTATTCAGGTGGAGCCATAAAAGCGGGACTTACCGGTTCTTCAACCATTTCCTCAACGATTTGTTCAATTTCCCGAACCTGCTGATCATTAAGTTCCCAGCCAAATACATTTTCAAATGTAACTTGTTCCGGCTTACGTGCACCCCATATAGCCGAGTCTACTCCCTTATCCAAAATCCAGCGAACGGCCAAGTGAATCACTTTTTGATTAAAGTTATCACCAGCATATTCTTTCAACTTCTCCACTGCCGCCAGATGTTTATCAAAGGTTTCCCCTTGAAACTTCGGATCTGCATTACGACGCAGATCTCCTTTGTTAAACGTACGGTCTTTATTCATCTTTCCGGATAACATCCCGCGACATAGCGCACCGTAGGTCAACAGTGTGATGTTATTTTCTTTACAATATGGGATGACATCCGTTTCAATACCGCGCTCAAATAAATTATATGGTGGCTGACAAACATGAATGGGCGCCGTTTTCTGGAATTCATCCATCTGATCAGGGGAAAAGTTAGACACTCCAATAGCCTTTATTTTTCCACGGTCTAAAAGCTCTTGCAATGTCTCAGCCGTCTCTGCAAAATCAGTATTCAAATCCGGCCAATGCACCTGATAGATATCAATATAATCGGTTTGCAATCTGCGGAGCGAATCATCCACTTCCTTGAGGATACGATCGCGGGATGTATTCCTCTGGATATTGCCGTCATCATCCCATTCCAGCCCAAATTTTGTAGCAAGCTGAATCTCATCCCGATTCCCAAACTCCTTCACAGCCTCACCGACCAGTTCTTCGCTCTTACCAAAACCATATACCGGAGCGGTATCAATAGTCGTCACCCCTTTCTGGAGCGCTTCTATCACCGTATCAACCGCCAACTGATCGTCAGATCCGCCCCACATCCAACCCCCAATAGCCCATGTGCCAAGCGTAACTCTCGAAATGTTGAAATTTAAATTACTTACTTGCGTAAACTCCATACTGGATAATAATTTTGATTAACCTGAATAACGATCTAATTGATTTAAAAACTGATTCGTTGATTCTTTAATGGCTTTTTTGTCCTCATCAGATTTCTTGTCGTACATATTCACCATAAAACTGTTACGTCCGCTTACCTCAAAAGCTTCGCGCTCCTCATCTACAAAATTCCAATATAAATAATTAAACGGGCAGGCTTTCTCACCTGTTTTCTTGGTTACGCTATATTCACACGACGTGCAATAATTGCTCATCTTGTTGATATAGTTCCCGCTACTTACATACGGCTTTGAGGCAAGAACACCTCCATCCGCAAACGTTGACATTCCTAATACATTTGGTAGCACTACCCATTCATAGGCATCCACATAGGCAAACCAAAACCATCTGTTGAGCTCACGCGGGTCTGTTTTAGTAAGATTACTAAAATTGCTTAATACCATAAGTCGCTGAATGTGATGCGAATAGCCCTGCTCAATAACCGGCTTTAAGCTTTGCTGCAGGCAGTGCATGTTCGTATTACCGGTCCAAAATAATTCCGGGAGCGACTCATCAAAATCAAGGAAATTAGTATTACGAACCCCCGGCATCATAGCCTCATAATAGATACGGACGAATTCACGCCATCCCAAAATTTGCCGCACCAATCCTTCAACCGAATTGATAGGCGCCTTACCATCCTTATAAGCCTGAATGGCCCGTTCACAAATTTCCCATGGCAACAGCAATCCGTTGTTCAAGTAAAGCGATAGTGTTGTATGGAAAAGCGTAGGCTCATCTTTAGCCATGGCATCTTCATATGGACCGAAATCGGCCAGCCGTTCTTCTATAAACTCATCAAGCAGTTGGAGCGCCTGCTCTCGAGTTACCGCATACTGAAATCCATCCAGCTTACCAAAATGGTGCTGATGTCGATCTGACACAAGTTTTATTACTTCTTGAGTAATTGCATCCGGCTCAAAAGATGTAATATTGGGAACAGAATATCCTTTGGGCAGGGGTTCACGGTTATCCTCATCATAATTCCATTCTCCTCCTTCGGGCTCATCGCCATTCATCAAATAACCGGTTTGCCTTCGCATATCCCGATAGAAATACTCCATGCGATAGCCGGGATCGATATTCTCTTTCCATTGATCAGCATCAGCAAAGAAGAAAGCGTTGGAAATTTCTGTAATCCTATCCTCAAACGCATTTTTCACCTCACGAAGTCGCTTGCGACTATCCCACTCCGAAGGCGTCATGTATGTAAGTGAAAAACTTTTATTTTCATTTAGAATCTCTGATACGCCACCATCAAAATGTTGATCAGTAGTATGGTAGTAAATAGGATAACCCTCTTCATAACACTTCACCGCAAAGTGACGCATTGAACTGAGGACATAGGCCAATTTCTTTTTGTGATAAGGCAATGAAGCAGCTTTGGCTTTAGCCTCTATAAATATCAACAAAGGCTTTTCTTTGCGTACCCAATCGGGCCAAACCGACAAGTTTAACTGGTCGTGTAGAATAAAAATTGCTTGGTCAAAAGTATCCGGATCGGATTTATTTATACGGCTGTCAATTTCTTTTAGATACGGCCTAGATGACATTTTATAAAATTGTATTCAATGAATGAGTTATATCAATATATTTAATGACTTCGAAGTTCCACTAAAGTGTATTTACTATGACCAAACCAATTATTGGAGTTATGGGTCCCGGTGATGGAGCCTCTCAAAAAGATATAGACAATGCCTATGAACTTGGGAAATTGATTGCTGAGCAAAATTGGATTCTTTTAACAGGAGGAAGAAATTTGGGCGTGATGGAGGCCGCCTCTAAAGGAGCAAAGCATTCGGGAGGGTTAACTGTTGGTATTCTGCCATCCGAAAACAAAGACGGCATGTCCGAATTTGTTGATATCCCTATCTGTACAGGGATAGGAAGTGCGCGGAACAATATCAACATCCTTACATCAGATGTGATAATAGCCTGTGGAACGGGTGCAGGAACCACCTCAGAAGTTATGTTAGCTCTTAAATCTGATAAACCTGTACTGCTTTTAAATCCATCAGAAAATTTGGTAAACCTGCTGGATGAACTGCCCTATCCTAAACCCAATCTTACCTCTTCTCCACAAAATGCTCTTGACCTAATTCGTCAAACTATGTAGATAATTTTCCTTTTTAGTTTGACAAAAAGATTAATACTATTATATTAGTATTAACTGATTAGGACTTAGCAATAAACAGAACTTTCCAATAATAATACAATAGCAAATAGATGAAAAAATCACTGACTCCACTTGGAGAAACAGAAATGGAAGTGCTCAATCACGTTTGGGACATGGGTGAAGCTACGGTAAAACAAGTCCGTAAACGAATTTTGGAAGACCGGGAAGTAGCCTATACCACCATAATGACTGTTATGAAAAATCTGGCTGAGAAAAACTTGCTTAAATATCGCAAAGATGGTGTTACGTATGTTTACAGTCCTGCCCAGAAACCAGAGTCCGTCCGTTCAAATCTTATCAGTGATTTAATGAAAAAAGCTTTTAAGGGATCTCCCAAAGAGCTGGTCCAAGCGTTGGTGAATAGTGAGGACTTGACATCGAAGGACCTTAATGAAATTAAAACTATGATTGATAACATGGAGGATGATCAATAATGGAATTCGTTAACCTACTTCAATCGTTTGGCAATCAGATGATCGGAAATTTTTGGCTTCCGGTGGTAATTTGGACCCTGGTCGCTACCCCCATTGCGTTAGTTTTGCATAAATGGGAATCGCTCCAGCCTATCTATCACTATCACAGCCGCACAGCTCTTCTCTTAGTGCTTCCGCTCGGAGTGCTCGGGGCTTACTTGGTGGATTTTATCAACAGTGCCACGCAGGCAACAGGTGAAGGCATGTTTATTGTGATTCAAAATCCAATAACGGTTTCCGGGGCTACTGCAGAACCCTCTGTCCTAAGTGGATTGAGCAATCCAAATTTTTGGATAGGTACTGGTAGCATAATTGCCGGATTAGTTGCAGCGGCGCTTGTCCTTAAACTTATTTTCGATTTTGTTCAACTTAAAAATATTGAGCAGGTCCTAGACTTTTCTCTACTTACAAGTGACAAAGACTTGATAGAAAATCTCCCATCCACAAGTAAAAAGTACCGAAACACATTAATTGCCTACTCTCAAAATACAAACATCCCATTTACTTATGGATGGCTTTCCACAAAGATTGTTGTCCCTGCTGATTTAAAGAAGCAACCGTCTGCCCTTGCAATGGCCGTGCAGCATGAACTGATCCACATTAAAAATCGTGATTTTCTCCTGAACAGTTTTCTTATAGTTATAAAATCCCTTTTCTGGTTTCATCCACTCATCCACAACCTTTACACGACTCGGGAAGAATACAGAGAGGTAATCTGCGACAGCGAGGTTCTGGCCAACAAGAAATTTTCCCAAAAGAAGTATGCCTCTCTTCTCTTTGAACTTGCGAAACGAGATACTCAACAAAAATTGGCTCTGAGTATGGCTGTTAATCCTTCTTCACTAAAAAAGCGTATACAAATCATGTCTAACCAAAATAGTCTATCTATGAATTTTCGATCGAGTTTTCTAATTACTTTTTTCGCTGCGTCACTGTTAACACTCACCATCTCTTGCACTGATATGTCACAAGATGGGATTACCAACAGCGAAGTTGAACAAACACAATCGCAGATGACATCAGCTGATGAAGATAAACTGCCACTCTTCATCATTAATGGGGAAGAATATACAGACAAGGATAAAGTAACTCGATTAAAGTCAAAATATATCAAGCATATCCAAGTGCTAAAAGAGCAAGAAGCAACTAATTTATATGGCAGTAAGGCAAAAAATGGCGCTCTTAAAATTACCTTGAATAATCCCGAAAAAGCTTTTTCAGACTTAAAAGATGAAGAAATGTTAGTTGTTCAAAAATCTGATAGTGAAGATTTTTACCATACCGTTGAAAATATGCCTGAACTTAAAGGAGGGCTTGCTTCGCTCCAACAAAAGATTAACTATCCTAAAAAAGCCCGCGAGGCTGGGGAACAAGGCCGAGTAGTGGTAAAGTTTATTGTAAACAAACAGGGAGTGGTTGAAGATCCGGAAGTTGTAAAAGGAGTAAGTGAATCCCTTGATCAAGAAGCTATAAGAGTAGTAAAGCAAGCCGAATTTGTACCTGGCAAACAAGATGACAAGCCAGTAAAAGTACAATATTCCTTGCCCATCACCTATCAACTACCTGATAGTGACCAAGATTCATAAATTTTCTGCTGTCTATATGTAAAAACTTACATAATTTCACTTTGCTTTAAAGCGGAGCTTCATAGGTTCCGCTTTTTTTATTTTATTAAGGGTGATTAAAAAAAGGATATCATTAACTACATAAACTGCTTGTGAAAAAAACAGCAGCGTACGGGGTCCATTTATTTACTGCTTTAGGTGCAGGACTTGGCTTATGGGCACTCATATTAACATATAACGGGTTTTACAAAGAAACGGTTTGGGTACTTGCCGTAGCTGCCATCATCGATTCTGTTGATGGAGCGCTGGCACGACTTACGCAAACTAAAGAACATGCACCGGCTATTGACGGTGCACTAATGGACAACATTGTTGATTTCCTCACGTGGACCATTGCTCCCCTGCTCTGGATTTTTGCAACGATGAACATTCCCACTTGGGTACTCGTAATTTGTGCCATAGCAAGCGTATTTGGATTTTCTAATACCAAAGCTAAAACAGATGATCACTTTTTTCTGGGCTTCCCATCCTACTGGAACATTGTCGTATTCTACATTTTTCTTCTTGAACTGCCTATTACTTTTGCTTCCGCAGTCTTATTACTGTTTGCAATCGTAACATTTTTGCCTGTTAAATTTGTTTATCCATCCCGCACGGAATATTTGCGTCCATTTACATTAATCCTCGGCGGAGTCTTTACGCTCCAGCTTATTGCATTGCTATATTATTTTGATCAATCCCCGCCATGGTTAATTTACAGTTCCTTTCTGTTTCCATTCTACTATTTTGGACTTTCCTTTTTTGTAAATATCAAATCACCCGAAACATCTCGCTAACTCTATCGTATTATCCCAACAAAGATAAACGAAACCATTAACTGATATTGCTTATGGGAGCTCGATTAAAAAAATCTCGCACTGATAAAATGATCACCGGTGTCTGCGGTGGCATTGCTGAATACCTGGGATGGGATCCCACGATCGTGAGAATTATTTTTGTGATTACCACTTTCCTTGGATGGGGTAGCCCTGTTCTCCTTTATTTCATTCTTGCTTTGGTCATGCCAGAATAACTCTCCTCAAGCGGTGGAATCAGTTTTGAAATTATTGCCCTATTTCATAACTATGGATAGTTATTCACTTTAACCAAGAATCCAGTTATGAGAATAGGCATCGTTGGCCCTGCCGACCGAGCAGTTGCATGGGAAAAACATTTGCGTCCCCATCGCACCGTCTCAGAAGTCGTTATAGCTGGTAAACTATCTGAGATTGGTGATGTTGATGCGTGCCTATTGATGGATGAGCACTCTGAAAACCTGGATCGCTTACTTACAGCAGTAAAGGCTGGATATCATACGTTTTTGATTGCTCCTATCCCCACTCATACCAAGCAGGTTGAAAAAATTTACCATGCCGCAGAGGAATCAAATGTTCTTGTACAATTTTCACACTGGCCCACCCTTGCCCCTGCTTCAAAATGGATGGCAAAAAAGATCCGAAAACCTTCATTTCTGCAAATTAATCGTGAGCTAAATTATTCAGAATTTGTAGAGTCAAATCATCCTTTCGAGTATTACTGGATTGATGAGCTCGCATTTTGCCTACGCTGGATAAACGGATCGGTCCATCACATTGATTTAAAAACAGTTGAGCTTTCAGAAAATCATTTGTACGCACTACATATGATGTTACGCTTTGAGAGTGGGGCAACGGCAAATATATTTGTCAACGTAACAGCAACCCGTTCTCGTCATCATCGGCTGGCTGCAAACAATCATTTTATTTTGGACTGTGATGTAATAGAACAATCTGTTCGGTTAGGGGAAGAGAATGGAGATGGGCACTTATTTTTCAACAGCAAATCTTTCGATGCCAGTAAAGCGGCTGAATTAGCGTCATTAAGCTTTCTGAAATCTATCCAACTTAATCGGGAAACAATTTATAACGCCTACCATCTGTGGGAGTTAAATAAAACGATCGATAAGATTAAAAAGAGACTGGCCCGTGTCTAATCTCCTTTTTTGTGCATCATTTTGAAGAACCCTTTCAGCTCTTCGCGAGAACCCAATTTATCAATAAAGTTAAACTGTCCGGCTGAAAGACGTTCGCCGCCGTCAATGACCACGCATTCTCCCGTGATATACGGTGCCATATCCGACATCAATAACGTAGCAAGATTCGCCAGTTCTTCTTTATCTCCATATCGACCGGCAGGAATTTTAGAAAGGAATTTCTTTTCTGCACTTTCATCGGGTACCAATCGCTCCCAAGCACCTTTAGTAGGAAATGGTCCCGGCGCTATGGCATTTAAACGGATGTCATATGTTGCCCATTCATAGGCCAGTGTCCGCGTCATAGCCAGTACCCCCGCTTTACCACATGCAGATGGCAGCACAAATGCCGATCCGGTATCCTCGGAATACGTCGTTACCATATTCAGAATATTGCCCTTTTTCTCCTCGTCAATCAGATAGTTGCCAAATACATGCGTGCAGTTAAATGAGCCGTGCAATACGATATCGACCACGGCTTTAAATCCACCGGGACTCAAATCTTCGGAGGCCGACAAAAAGTTGCCGGCTGCATTGTTCACAAGTCCTGTCATCTCTCCAAAATCGGATACAATTTCTCCGATCATCTCTTTGATACGATCGTAATCACGAACATCAGCTACATAATATTTTACCGAACTGTCATTGGCAGCTTTCTCAATTTCATTGACGGCCTTTTGGAGCTTTTCTTCGGTCCGTCCACAAATAGCAATATTGCTGCCCAATGACGAAAACTTTTTCGCCATGGCCAATCCCAATCCACTGCCACCGCCTGTAATTAAAATCGTATGATCCGCTAGCGTATCAGAAGTAAACATATATTTGTCCTTATGATTGAACGCATATGACACCGATAAAACGAATAAGTGCAGATTATTTACAACCTGCGGACATTCGCTCAATCAGTGTACTCAGCGTTCTATTTCAATTTAATTAAGATTCTCGAAAATACCGGCGGCGCCCATACCTCCGCCTACACACATCGTTACCATCCCGAACTGTTTATCCAGTCGTTTCAAATCGTGTAAAATCTGTGTCGTCAGCTTCGCACCGGTACAGCCGAGCGGATGTCCCATTGCAATAGCCCCACCGTTTATATTGACGATATCTTCGTCCAGCCCAAGCTCGCGAATTACTGCCAGGGATTGAGCCGCAAAAGCCTCATTTAGTTCTATCAAATCGATATTCCCTAAATCAAATCCGGTTTGCTTAAGGACTTTTGGCACCGCCTCGACCGGACCGATACCCATAATCTCGGGCGGAACTCCTGCTACAGAAAAACCATGATATTTAGCAATAGGCTCAAGACCTAATTCATCAGCTTTTTCGCGACTCATCACAATAACTGCAGCCGCAGCATCATTCATCTGAGATGAATTTCCGGCCGTCACTGATCCACCCTGCTTAAAGGCAGGGTTCAATTTCGCTAATATTTCCTTAGAAGTATCGCGCCGTGGGCCTTCATCAATGTCAAAAATAAACTCGGTTTCTTTTACTTCGCCATCAGCTGTCACCTTCTTCTCTTTCACTTCTATAGGCACAATCTGATCATCAAAGTAGCCTTCATCCCAAGCCTTTAGCGCCCGCTGGTGACTACGATAGGCAAAAGCATCCTGATCTTCGCGGCTTACGTCATATTTGTCGGCTACATTTTCGGCCGTCAATCCCATGTTAATATAAATTTCGGGGTAATTATCCACTAAGTCGGGATTCAAACGCGAAACATATCCGCCCATCGGCACCAACGACATGGACTCTACGCCCCCGGCAATAATCACATCGGCACCGCCCACCATAATACGTTCGGCAGCCTGGGCGATGGTCTGTAACCCCGATGAGCAGAATCGATTCATCGTGGCAGCGGGAACAGAAGGTGGTAATCCGCCCAGCGCAGCGCATTGACGCGCGATATTCAATCCCTGTGCCGCTTCGGGAAAAGCACAGCCCATAATCACATCATCAACCTGTTCGGGCTGAAGATTCGGAGCCCGCTCCAAGAGGTTTTTAATCACTTCTCCACCCAGTGTATCCGGTGAAGTAAAACGAAGTGATCCCTTATTTGCTTTTCCGGTTGGTGTTCGCGCAGCAGCAACAATCACAGCATCTTTAGTAGTCATAAGTTGAATGTATTAAGTAGAAAGTTAAAGAATCTATTGCGTCAAACTCTGCCTTAAAGCATAAATCATTTTTTGGATTTCAATAAGTCTCTTTCTGATTTCATTATATTTTTCTTCATCCAAAAACTCTAAGTTTTTTGAAATTTTAACCTGTGTTTCCAATTCGTAACAAGAACCAGTTGAAATATTTAGAAAATGCTTGAATTCCTTTTTAGATTCTCGACCCGCACCTTCAGCAATGTTTGAACTAATAGAAACGGCACTTCGTCTTATCTGGCTTGTTAAACCATATTGCTCTGTTTTAGGAAAATTTTCTGTTTTATCATAAATATTAGTTGCCAATTCAACAGCTTTATCCCATACATCTAAATCCCGAAAATTATTCATAGTAACAGTCTTTTTTAAAATTATAACCTATAAGTAAGACTGCTCTATATGAACTAACTTACAAACTTTATACTTTCGACTTTCTACGAATAACTAGTTTCTAAGCGGTTTGCCCTTCTTGAGCATATGCTCGATTCGGGCTTGAGTTCGTTCATCTTCAAGTAGCTCCATAAAGGCTTCGCGTTCGAGTTTCAATATGTAATCTTCTGGTACTTCCTGTGGCTCACTCAAATCGCCACCGCTCATCACATAGGAAACTTTTTCGGCCACTACTTTGTCATAGTCGGTAATAAAATTAGCCTCGTGCATGATATGAAGCATCATTTTTAGCGAACTCAGCGCCTCATTTCCAAGCACTTTTATCATTGGTTTTTCGGGCGGATAGTACCCGGCGTCAGCCATCCGGCGGGCTTCGGCCTTGGCATTGGCAATAAGGAGATCCCTGTTCATAACGATGGAATCCGAATCCCGCAAATAGCCATACTCCCTGGCTTTGGGCGCGCCGTCTGAAACTTTAGCCATACCAATCGTTTTAAACTTCTCTTTAATATTCGGCATTGGATCAGTCTGCTCATCATCTAAAAGCTGTTGCATCGTTCGATAAAGCATCTCTTTTGTCCCACCACCGGCCGGCAGCAATCCAACACCCACCTCTACTAACCCGGCATACAATTCATAGTGTGCCACGACTTTATCTGCATGCAGAATAAACTCAACGCCACCACCCAGCGAACGACCAAATGGAGCTACAATCACGGGAAACGGCTGATATCGCAATCCAACAACCACATCCTGGAAATTTTTAGCTGCCATCCGGACACGCTCTTTGTCCCCTTTCTGCCAAGCTCCCATCGCTTCCATCAGGTTTGCACCATAAGTAAAATTATCACCATCGTGACTAATAACCAGAGCGTCAAACTTGTTTTTCACAATTTTGCAGGCCTTATCCAGCGACTCGATAAGCTCAAATCCGAGCGTGTATTTTCGGGTTCGGAACTCAAAAAGAGCAATGCCATCACCCATGTCATACAGTCCGGCGCTATCGTTGACAAACACTTCGTTATGATCAGCTCTAAGATTTGCAACCTGGATTGCTCCTTTTGCCGGTGGACTCAATGGTTCAACTTCTCCGGTTGCCAGATTATGAACCGTGCCTTTCTTTTTGTCATAAAATCGCTCGCGGCCAGTTTCCAACATATTTAGGACCGATTCCGGTACATTCAGCCCCTCATCTTGCATACGCTTGACTGATTCTTTAACACCGATGGCATCCCAGCGCTCAAACGGTCCCAGCTCCCAGTTAAAGCCCCACTTCATTGCCCGATCTATAGATTCTACGGATTCGGTGATCTCAGGAATACGATTGGCGGCATACAGTAGTAAATCACAGTGCACTTGCCACAAAAAATGCCCCACTTCCGTATCTCGGTTGACCAAAAACTTGAGCCGTTCTTCGGACGTATCAAATTTCTTTTTGGCCTCGGTAGCACTTTCAAACTCGGGATCGATCTGAGACTCATATTCGCCCGTTTCAGGATTAATAACTTTGTACTCCTTGCCGGAATCCGTACGCACTTTTTTATAAAAACCTTTTCCCGCTTTATTGCCGTGCTTGCCTTCTTCCACCATTTGCTCAAAAACATCAGGCAGGTCAAATACTTCGCGTCGTTCATCCTCCGGAATAGCAGGATACAAATTCGTTGCTACGTGATGAATCACATCCAAGCCAGACATGTCAGCCGTGCGAAACGTTGCCGCTTTGGAATAACCAGTGAGCGTCCCAAGCAAATAGTCGATCTCTTCAGCTCTAAAACTTCCATTAAAAAAGTGCGGCATGATACTGGCCATCGAGAAAATACCGATACGATTGGCAATAAAGTTAGGCGTATCTTTGCACTGCACCACACCCTTGCCCAGATCCCGTTCACAGAATCGTGACATATACTCAACCACGTCGTCTGCAGTTGATTCGGTAGGAATAACCTCAAGCAACTTCATATAGCGCGGCGGATTGAAAAAATGCGTGCCCAGAAAGTGTGCTTTTAATTCATCTGAACAGTCCTCACTGATTTCACCAATGGGGAGCCCAGAAGTATTAGAGCTTACAATCGTGTCTTCACTTCTGATATCATCAATCTTGGCCATCATATCTTTTTTGATATCCATCTTTTCGATGATGGCCTCACATACCCAATCAACTTCTTTTATAATGTCCAGATCATCGGTAAAGTTGCCGGGCTTAATTCGGTCAGCATATTCCGGTAATCCCAGCGGAGAGGGATTCATCTTTTTGAGCTTATCAATATTATCCAGCACCTGCTGATTGGGATTATTGCTCTCCTCATCTTTAAGATCAAGCAGCCAAACCTCTAGACCGGAGTTCACACAGTGCGCAGCAATTTGACTACCCATTGTTCCCGACCCAAGTACCGCTACTTTCTGAATATCGTATTTGCTTGTGGACATAAATAATTATCGTATAATTTTTCTGTTACTAATCGTAAGTTGATTACGTAAAATCGCCGAGATATAAAAAAACATTTATTTTTCAGCTTCGGCTTTCTGCTCTTCATCTTCATACATCGACTCGATTTCATCTTCATAACGTTCTTTCACTATGGGACGTTTAACCTTCAGCGTTGGGGTAAGTTCGCCGGATTCAATCGAGAAAGGCGTCTCCAGCATAACAAACTTCTTAACCGTCTCCCACGGTGAAAGCTGCTTATTCACTTTATCGACTTCGCGCTGTATAAGCCTTCGAACTTCCGGATCTTCATTTTTGGGATCCGAAATGGATTTACCGCGTCCCTTCAACCACTTTTTGGCATTTCCATAATCGGGAACAATCAAGGCTGAGCAGAATTTCCGCTGATATCCGATTACCATCGCCTGATCAATAAACCCACTTTCAGTTAAAAGATTCTCAATAGTCTGAGGAGCAACATATTTTCCAGTAGAAAGTTTGAAAACGGACTTCTTGCGATCTGTTATAAATAGATAGTTATCTTCAAGCTTACCCACATCACCCGTCATAAACCAGCCATCATCGGTAAAAACCTCTTCTGTTTTTTCTGGATTGTTGTAATACCCTTTCATCACATTAGGACCCTTCGCAAGAATCTCACCATCATCAGCAATTTTGATATCTACATTTGATAGCGGCGTCCCAGAACTACCTACGCGCATATGATTTTCATCATTTACTGAGAGCACGGGCGATGTTTCTGTAAGTCCATATCCCTGCATGCATATTAACCCCAGCGCATTCATAAATCGAAATAGATTGGGTGACAGAGCTGCACCACCGCTCACCATACCAAGGAGATTCCCACCGAATAGCTCGCGAATTTTCGAATATACCAGCTTATCGGCAATTTTGTGCTTAATGGCATCCAACCCACTCGGTGGATTTTCAGGATCGTATTCTTCTGCCCTGTTTATCGCCCAGTAATAGAGTTGCTTCTTGAGTCCGCTCATCTCCTGTCCCTTCACTTTTATTCCCGTATGAATTTTCTCCAGCAACCGGGGCACCGTGGCAAAGTAATAGGGTTTCACATATTCAAAATCATCGCGAATTTCATCCACATCTTCGATGTAATAAATAGGATATCCCATGCTCAAGTACATATAAGTGATCATCCGCTCAAAGACATGCGACAGTGGCAAATATGACAACATTTGTTCATGCTCGCGGACCGTTTCATCGAAAGGCACGCGCTCGAGCGAGGCCAGCAGATTTGATGCAATATTATTGTGCGAAAGCATCACGCCTTTGGGATCACCCGTCGTACCGGAAGTATATATCAATGACGCCAGATCATCCGGCTGCACTTTTGATCGCATTTCCTCAAAAAGTTCAGGATTTTCCTGATGCTTCTTCGCTCCCATTTCCAAGATATCATCAAACTCTTTGAGCTTGTCATGTTTCGATCCGAAAATCGAAATAATCGCTTTTACACTGGTAATATCTTTGATGATAGGTTTCGTATCAGCAAAAAGTTCATCGTTAGAAACGATATGTACTTTAGTCTCGGAGTTCTCGAGTATATACTTAATTTGTTCTCCAGGCTGTGTGGTATAAATAGGTACATTTACTGCTCCAACAGAGAGAATAGCCTGATCACAAATTACCCATTCTGCACTATTCTCGGAATGCAGGCTCACTTTATCACCGGCACGTACGCCGAGCTCATACAATCCCAGTGCTAAATTCCGCACCTTTTCCTGAAACTCAGCTTTACCTGTCTCTACCCATTCTCCATTCCTTTTCGTAGAAATGAATACATCTTTATCATGCTTTTGAATACCTTTTTCAATCTCAGTAATAATTGTGGTGGGATCATAAGCCATAACGGTACACTATTTAATTGTTGATGACGCTCTTTACCAATAATTTAAACGATTGTGGATGATTTAAAAGTCTATTTAAATTTTTTCTTCCAATTTTATAATTACCTTTACATCCACTAATCAATTGTAACAGAATCATTTATGTATATCCAACCGAATATTGAAAAACGAGTAAAAAAATTTCTTTCGGTCTCTGAAAAAAATATGGGCGATGCCCTCGGCATTTCATTCACTTCTTTCAAGTCTGATGAAGTAAAAGCCACTATGCCGGTCAGTGAAAATACCATTCAACCCTTCGGATTTCTCCATGGAGGAGCCTCTGTTGCTCTGGCCGAAACCCTGGCATCCATCGGAGCCTGGCTGAACATCGAAAAAGAGAACAAAACAGCGGTGGGTGTTGAAATCAATGCGAATCATGTACGGGCCGCAAAAAAAGGAGAAACAGTGTATGGCGTTTCCACCCCTATCCACAAGGGACGCCAAACCCAAGTATGGGAGACAAAAATATTTAATGAGGATGAAAAACTGGTGTGCGTATCTCGGTGTACGCTAGCGATTATTGATATTTAGATGTGAAATACTATTCATACAACTGCTGCAGTAATTTTCGTTTGGTGACGGGAAAAATCGTCTCCCGAAACGGGAAATCCAGATCGGTATTGAACGCAAAGGTAGCAGGGTTGGGTAATTCTTTATTTTCATCAATCAGATCCAGCTTGATGGCATTCGGTGATCGATAGGCTTCCCCCTGCTCTAATCCTTTTAAAAAAGCTGTTTTAAGCGCTCGATACTTATCCTGCGAACTTTCAAAAACGGTAAGCTCATATTGGTAAAGCAATAATTTCGATTCTTCGTTATCCGGCACAAAAAAGTACCCCTCATCTGTATAATTAGGGATAATCCCTACTTCTTCGAGCTTGATTTCATCGTTTACAAATTCATAAATCGTTTTTCCTTCCTCTATTTTCGCTTTAATCAATGGCAGTCCCCATTCAATCAGATCTTCCACTTTTGACAGGTCTGATCCAGACACAAAAACCACTTCGTGTTCGATAACCTCATTCACAAAGTCAATTTTTTTGATACGCTTTGGAAATTCATCCCGTAGATCCCGCAGTCGATTCAAGATATCATCAAGGGTGGTATAGAGTTCTACCAAATGACTCAGATGCGGATAAATTTTATTCATCTGAAAATCATCGGAAATTGATTTAAGTCCCGCCAATATTTTGTACTGCTGGGATTCAAAATCAGATTGAAGGTGTGTAAAAAGATCAATATCGAGTGAATGAGACATAGTGACCTCCTGCCTTTGTTCCGTTGTGTAGATGATCCTTTTTCCAACTTTAATTAATAACGAAGAGAGGAGCAAGTTTTATTGTGTAATCGGTTGAATGTTTGATGTTGCAGGTTTTCCACAACCTTTAACTTTCAACATTCATCCTCTAACTTTTGAACTGCACATCTTTCCATTGTTCAAAATGGTGTGTCACTTTTCGTCGCTGATACTTGCCCGTTGAGGTGACTGGAATTTGATCCCCAAAAACAACAACCTTCGGTGACTTTGAAAATGGCAGATGCTCTCGGCAATAATCTAAAATAGCTTCCTCATCTTCCTCTGCCCCTTCTTTAAGCTCTACATAAGCGCCCACTTCCTCACCGTACCAGTCATTTTCAAAACCCACAGCAATACCCGCCTTCACGCCCGGAGCCTTATTAATCACTTCGTCAATTTCGAGGGGTGCCAGGTTTACGCCACCACGGATAATCAGCTCTTTCAACCGACCGGTAATAAAAAAGTAGGGACGTCCTTTCTCGTCATTTACATAAAACCCCTCATCTCCACTGCGAAACCAGCCATTTTTAAAGGTTTCTTCATTAGCCTCTCGGTTATTATAGTATTCAATCATAACATTTACACCGCGAATCACAATTTCGCCGCGCTCCTCTTCCTCCACTTCTTTTCCGTCTTCGTCGTGGATAGCCATATCATTGGCTGGAATAGGCACACCAATACTCGGATATCCATAATCAGAAATCCATTTCTTGTGCTCCTCTTCGTCTAGATCAATAGGAAGAAAGCAGGAATAGCAGGTGGTCTCGGAAAGTCCGTAGCCGTGAATTATGGGGATATCGAAGCGACGTTCGAATGTTTCAGCCACCTTTACGGTTAACGGTCCCGCACCGCAAATTACGCGCTTTAAGGTTGAGGTAACGGGCATCTCTCTATCCGCATAGTAATTATTGAGATACTGCAACAATGTAGGCACAACACTGACAATTTGAACGCCCTCTTCTTTGATGATGGAGAAAAACCGGCTTGTCCTAAATTTTTGGTTGAGTACTGCAGATCCCCCTGCAAAAAATGGGGTCATCAATGTGACTATAGTACCATTTACATGATGGATCGGCAGCACGCACATCATGCGTGTTTCGTCATTGATATTGTGCCAATCAGCAATGCTACGGGCATCCTCAAGCAAATTACGCTGACTCAGCACCACCCCTTTGGGCGGACCGGTAGTTCCGGAGGTAAAAACAATCAGGGCTTCGGAATCTGAAAGAGTATCATCGGGAAGCTCAAGATCTCCCTTCTCCCTGGTAAAGTTTTCGATCTCTCCCTCACAAACAATCCACTCTACATTTTTCAAATACTTGTGTGATTCCAGAATCCCCCGAAATCGCTCCCGGTATTCGGTTCGCACAAATGCCAGTTCTACCTCTCCATTTTCAAGGATATAGGCAATGCGCTCATCATCTTCTCCTAAATTGATGGGCACAACCACTAATCCCAGCAGCCAGGCAGCAAAATACTGCACAACGGTGTGCCAGTGATTATGCGATATCGTAGCAATACGATCGCCGTGGCTAAGTCCGTGGTTCTGCATAAAGCGTGCGCAGTTTATTACAAGCTGATAAAATTCAGCGTAACTAACCTCAGTCCTGTTATCATTTTCATCAATATAGGTCAAATAGTTGCCATCATTATCCGAGCGTAGCTCTAATAATCCCGGAATATCCTTAACCGGCAAAGGAGATAACTCGTTAGAGGTATTACGCGCGTAATCAATTTTTTGCTGAAGTTCTTGAAAATCCATAAAGCACTAATTTATTCCCCATTGATCTGTGCTCAATTTTAGGTTTTGAAGTGCGGAAAGGCAAATAACTTCCATATTTTGAACGGACTGTAGAGGATAGTATGTTTTTTATGATACAGATAAATGAATACTACTTTTATGAAAACACTGAATAGCCTTCTCATTTTATTGATTGCAGCTGCAGGGATATGGTTTACATACGATGATCCTATCCCTCTGCCGGTCGATAATTTATCATCACCTCAATCGGTGGATACTGTTTATGCTGATACCCTGGAGTGGGAGCGACCTCGCTTTGATCAGCGCCAAAATGAACGACATGAGATGGTCGAGCAAGGGATTAAAGCCCGAGGTATTACTGATAAAGAAGTGCTGGATACCATGCGCAATGTCCCACGGCACTTCTTTGTGCCAAAAAACTATCAGGAGCATGCCTACGAAAATCGTCCTCTTCCAATTGGTCATAACCAGACGATTTCACAACCCTTAATCGTAGCCTATATGACAGATCTGCTGGATCTTGAAGCCGGTGAAAAAGTGCTGGAAATCGGTACAGGCAGCGGCTACCAGGCGGCCGTTTTATCTGAACTTACCCCGCATGTTTATACGATAGAAATTATAAAACCACTGGCTGATCAGGCAATCAAGCGATTTGAAATACTCGGCTATGATACCATCACTACAAAAGTTGGCGATGGGTACAAAGGATGGCCGGAGCACGCTCCATTCGATAAGATAATCTTAACGGCAGCTCCCGAGCAAATCCCTCAACCCTTAATTAATCAGCTAGCTCCCGAAGGGATGTTGGTAGCTCCTGTCGGCAGTGTTGACGACAACCAAGTGTTAACAAAAATCACAAAAACAAAAGACGGCGAAATTAAAAGAGAACAAAAGATGCCGGTACGATTTGTTCCTATGACTGGTGAAAGTCAAAAACAGTAGGTCTTTTAAATACTATCCTATTTTGTCACCAAACCTTTACTTTGCAGGCTCCCAGGAATTGAAATAGGAAGGTGAGTCCTTTTTGTCAAAAGTAAACTCTAAGTTTATAACTTGTTCCGGCTCCTGATTTTCAATACGATCTATCTCAGTGTTAAGCTGTTTTGTGAGTTTTCTAATCAACGTACCGTCCAATGAATCAGCAACTGCAATCTCGAATGGTTCAGAAATTCCATGAAATTGTGTCCGAACCATTTTATCGGTTCCTTCAACATTAATTGAAATTTCAGTATCACTATTGGCATGACTGTATTCGTGTCTACAGATAAGAGTCAACAACTCATTAAGCAATAATCCGAAGGTTACAGCCTGGCTAATAGTCAGTTTAAAAGAAGTGCAAGTCAGTTTAAACCGAGTTCCATCAATTTCTCCAAAATTTGCTTGCACTTGATTTACAATGCTCTCAACATAAACATCCATTTTAACATCGGCAGCGTCTTCGTGTTGATATGTCTGTTCATGTACTTTACCCATAGAATAAATACGGGAATGACTTTTTCGCAGCTCCTTTTGTACAATCTGGTTTTCTGAATTTTGGAGCTGAAGCTCAATAAGTCCAGAAACTAACTGCATATTGTTTTTGACCCGGTGATGGATTTCGGCTATGAGTGCTCTCTTTATCCGTACCTGATCTTTTAATGTTTTATTCCAACCTTCTACTAACCGAATACCACCCAATCCAGCGGCAAGTAGAATCACTATGGAAATCCAAGCTGTTAACTCAAAGGTTTGTGAAGCACTTAGTATCTCATTGGCAAAACTTGAAGAGGTATTTCTTAGTGCTTCTTCTATTCTCAGGGTTCCTAACTGCTCGGCCGAAAGTATAAAAATCACCAGCACAGTCACTACAGATATAATGGCACTATATACCCACCCCAGTGAAATTTCGGGTCGTTCAGGGACATCAAAATATTTATCCTTAACATTTTCTATTTTGTCTCCGACTAAAAAAAGAATGGGAGCATTAATAAATACGAGCTGAAGAAATGTACCAGTCCACCAACTTTGCCAGGCAATAAGTGTTTCTTCAATTGTCAAGCCCTGAACATGGCTCCAAATTAAAGAACCTAATGAGGAAGCCATCGATGCCACTAGTGCTACACCTACAAAAAATGCTAAATGGGTAACACTGTCTAATGTATAATGAAAATGAGTGCTATAATATACCACCGCAAAAATTGCCATTCCTAAAACGACCGCTATCCCAAAAAGTATAGACCATTGGGTAGGCATATTAAAAGCCAGCGCTACCATAAAAGTTGAGAGATATGCAGGAATAAATCCCCATTCAAATCCCAACCAAAACAGTAATAAATTTGATATTAAAAGCGGGGGATAAAACAACAGAAACAGCGAAATTGCTTGACTCGTACTAGCTAATGTATCCCAGTCTGAAGGTATCCAGTAAATTACGGAGAAAAAACTGAGAACAAATAAGACAAGCCATAAACCTAGTAACAAACCTACCTTTTTACTAAACAACCCATATTCTTCCAGCAAATATCCCAATGGAAGTGGACGCCAATACCCTCTATCTTGTTCGCTTTTACTCCCTCTTTCTCCAATCATCTAAATAATTCTTTAATACTTAATTAATTTAAAACAGTTTGGCTACGCCTTCAAAAGGTGTTGATCAGGTATTGGATTATCAATCTTAATTTGATTCTACCATAAGTTTTGATTAACACAAAAAAATAGATCTTCGATTAAAAAAACTTAATATCCAACAAATAAGTTGAAACTTTTGAGCGTTAAAAAATATCGTTAGCTTATTTTGCACAATATTTTTATCAACTTTCCTATTTCCTTTAATTTAAGAAAATTATGAAATTTTCGCGTTTATCGATCTTTATTTTTTGCCTCTTATTTCCTTTTCTGGGCTTTGCTCAAGAATCTTCGAACGTCAAAGATGGCAACGATATTGATCGGATTTGGGAGTTAGTACCAGTCAAACAAACGTTAACTGAGCTTCCAAAAGATCTAAAGAACCAATTCTCACAGAATCCGTTTGGTATATCCGCTTCAAAAAATGAGCAGCTTATAGAACTTTTCAGCGAAGCCTACCACACTGATTCCCTCTTCAAAATCGCTCATAAACGCTTTAAAGAAAACTTTGATTCCAGTTATACCGATTCGGTCCTGACCATTCTCAAATCTGATAAGATAAAACCTATTCTAAATTCTGAGACTAATTTTTATACCGTACAGGGAATCCGCAAACAGATTGTCACAAAATATGAACTTGAACAGGATGAACCATCTCAAGAACGAATTTCGATTATAAAAGACCTCATTGAACACAGCTCGGCAAAAGAATCTGCAATAGAATCTCAAACTATTCTATTCCGCTCATTAGTTAATGGTACCGATGCAATTAGTAGTAAGATTAACTTAAGTGAAGCACAGACTAACAGTATTATCAATAACTTTACCAACCGCCTGCAGATGCAGCTAGAAGATGAGTTGGTTAACAACTATTTGGTTATGTACCATGGAGTGGAAGATGACCGACTCACACAATATGCGGATTTTTATACTACAGAAGCGGGGACTGAATTTCAGAAATCCATGATTGAATCTATTCATACAGCTTTTCAAGAAGCTTCCGACCGACTTATTTCTAACGTTGAATCGTTATAAATCAACACCACACTTAGTTATAATCATTTTATAATCACTACCTATATGAAGAAGGAATTTTTAATAATACTGGTTTTTGCTGTATCGTTTTATAGCTGTACTACAACTCAGCAAACAGTTTCTGATAATCAAGTAACTGATAAATATGAGCAGGAAGCAGCCCCAAGCTCTGTAAATTTTGAAACTATGCTGGAACCGCCTGAGGGGTGGCACCATTGGGATGAGGAAATCACTCGATTCCGCGGAATCAGCAGTGACAGGGCTTATCACGAACTATTGGCTGATAAATCCCCACAAAAAAAGATTATTGTTGCCGTTATAGATGGCGGCGTAGATACCGATCATGAGGATCTCAATGATGTAATTTGGACGAATAAAGATGAAGTTCCGGGTAATGGCAAAGACGATGATAACAATGGCTATGTTGATGATGTGCATGGATGGAATTTCATTGGCGGTGCTGACGGAGAGAATGTCAATCACGATACCTTTGAACTTACCCGCCTTTATCGAAAGCTGAAGGAGAAGTACGGGCAGAAGATGAAATCAGCTTCTTTCACGGATAAAGAACGAGAAGAATACCTCTATTACCGGGAAATTAAATCAGATTATGAAGATAAAATTCAAGAGCTAAGTCAGCAGTACAAAAATATTCAGAGCATAGAACAGAGCAAGGCACAAGCTGAAAATATTTTAAATGAACATTTTGCCGACTCGTCTTATACCTACAAAGACCTCCAAAACCTACAGCCTAGCAGTCAGGATCTTAACTTTGCTAAAAATGTGATGCTGTACGTGATGGAAAATGACATCGACTCTACCCTTATTGCCGATCAGAAAAAACAGATCTATGAGTTCGCAAAATACGGCTATAATCCTGATTTTAATCCTCGCGATATTGTGGGCGATGATTACGAGGATAAATCAGAGCGATACTACGGTAATAACGATGTGGCGGGTCCTGACCCTTCCCACGGAACACACGTGGCTGGAATTATCGGAGCAGAACGCAATAATGGAATCGGAGTAAACGGCGTTGCTTCAAACGTACGAATTATGGCCATTCGCGCCGTCCCCAATGGTGATGAACGAGACAAAGATGTGGCCAATGCCATCCGTTATGCCGTTGATAACGGGGCAAATATCATCAATATGAGCTTTGGAAAAAGCTACTCTCCCTATAAAGAAGTCGTTGACAAGGCCGTAGCACACGCCAACAAAAACAATGTGCTGATGGTACACGGAGCGGGCAATAGTGCTCAAAATACTGATACAACTGCAAATTATCCCACTGATAAATATAGTAGCGTCATAAGTGATTCCACTGCTACTCTTTGGCTGAGTGTGGGAGCAACAAGCTGGAAACCCAATCAAGAATTTGTGGCGAACTTCAGCAATTATGGCGACCAAACGGTAGACCTTTTTGCACCCGGCGTAGATATTTATTCTACAATGCCCGAAAACAAATACAAGTTTCAGGAGGGAACCAGTATGGCATCACCGGTTGTGGCAGGTACTGCAGCATTAATTATGGCTTATTATCCAGAATTAACTGCCAATCAGGTTCGGCGAATTATTCTCGAAAACACTACCCAATACCCTAATCAGCAAGTAATTGTACCAAGCGAAGGAAATCCCCAAGAGGCCAACCAGGTTCCCTTTCCAGAGCTATCTGTTTCGGATGGAGTAGTCAATGTTTATAAAGCGCTGCAGGCGGCGGAGCAAATGAGTAAGAAATAGTTTTGCAGAATTTTATCCGCGCCTTCCAAGCAGCGGAAGAGATCAGCAAATAATTCTAATCAAGTCTTACCCTTCCTTCCGCTTAAAAATAAAGGCAAACTGCTCTGCATAGGAACCCTCCTCTCTGCATTCTACGGATATGGAACCGCTAACGGCTAAGAGACCAAACCTGTGCCACAGGAGATATCCAATATCTTTTCTCCAAGCCAAGAATCGGCCTTAAATATCAGGCTTTCCTGGGCGGCCGGAATTGTTCCTGTCAGCCGGACTCGTAGTGAGGAGCGGCTTTATCCCAGCCGTAGCTTTACACCCGTCGCTGTAGATTCGGTTTTATAAATTCACCCCATTATTTTGTCAATAAAGTCATGTTTGTATTCACTTCCACCCCGGACTTAAGGGTCTGTAAATTCACGCAACTGTACTCTGCATAGCTCAGCAGCTTCTTTATTTTTTCGGGATCGGTATCTTGCCTGGCTTTAATATCCACTTCACACTGCATGGATTGAAACCCGACAGGCACCCTCCGGTCAACCACCAATGTGCCACGCACATCAACATTAGCGGATACTTCTACTTCTAATTTTTCCAGCGTTATATTCATACGATCTGCAATCAATCGGATCGTCGATTCCATGCAGGTTGCCAGTGCTGCACATAAAATATCTCCCGGATTGGGTACATCATGATAACCGCCTACTGCCCGGTGAACTCCAAATTTCCATTCCACACCATGATCTTCGCTTCCGGGTTTGATATTTCCATGCCACGGATCATTGAGATCATAACCGGTAGTTATGGCCCGGTCGTAAATCATCGCTTCTTTGGGGGTTTCTTTATAGTTTTCTCTAAGCGGTCGTTGTCGTTTTCTTACTGATTCATTTCCTTCTTGTGACATAATTATCTTTTTTTTAAAAAGTGTGTGAATTTCATCTGCTTTCAACTGCAAGATCTCCCGGCGGACGGCGAAGTTGTTGCACGCGGTACTCTTCCCCATCTTGATTGTTCCACCAGCTGAAGCAGGTGTTCTCTAAAGTTCATTTTGTTTGTAATTACGGGGTGTTGATCGTAACCTTTCGCTTTACATCAAAAGCATGCTCAAAATCTCCCCGCACATGACTCTGCCGATGGGCCAACTCAAGTACACGCTTCACATCTTCCTTCGGTGCCTCACTTATCACTGTGATGCTATAGCCAATGTGCTTCCAGTGTGGGGACACATCCCCGATGTTAAAAAGGAAGCGCCTGTCGATTTCATATTCCACTTCCACTTCAACGGATTCTATCGGTACCTCCAGCTTAGCGCCCCACATGCGCACCATGATTGACACGCAACTTCCCAAGGCGCCGGCCTCGTATTCGCCGGGTGTGGGAGCTGTTGCACCTCCTCCCACATTCTGAGGCATATCTACATAGTATTTCATAGATCCGCAGTCTACCTCACAGCTCAATCCTTTGTCTGATCGGACGGTTACTTTTTCGTTCTTTTGTCCCAAAAAAGGAAGCATTTTCAACGCTAGCGCACAACGATCGAAAGCTCTTTTTATGGTTTCTTGATCTGCCATAGCAATTAAAATTATTTCGGTTTAATATTCTTGTTTTCCTAATTGCTGCGACGGAGATATACTCTCGAGTATATCTCTTCGGGAGTTCAACTCCCTCAGAGCTTCAGTGTTTTTCTGGTTTAATATTTTGATTTACCCGGAACAGGTTATCCGGATCGTATTTGGCCTTGACTTGTTGCAGGCGCTCGTAATTATCGCGGTAGGTAGCCTGAATCCGATCCCGGCCCTCCTCCATCATAAAGTTGACATAGCCACCGCCAGCAGAGTGAGGATGTAACGCTTCCCAATACTCCTTCGCCCAGTGACTTATGCGGTTGGCATTAGCAGGATCCGAATCTACTCCTACGATAACCCGCGACCAGGTGACATCCCGAAAGTTGAATGCGGTTTCATTGCTATCCACCTTATGCACGGCCCCGTTAATGGGATAAAGATGCATCGTGGAACGCTCTGATGGGAGGTCTGAGCCATAGGCTTTGTGCAGGTTAAGGGCATTGTCACTTACCTCTTCCACAAAGTCTGCTTTCCAATACCATTGCAATCCCGGCGGGTAGTACATTTCATCGAACATGCTTTGGAGTGCCGGATAAGGCATTTTTCCGACCATATCCAGTACCGGTGTTCCCAACTCGCGGATAGGTTTGAACACTTCTTCGGCCTCCTCCATTGGTCCTGTATAACACCATGTAATAACACAGCCATGTTTACCATGCAGTTTCTCAGGCAACGGGGAGCCGGTGGGCACACGGTGAAAGCCAAACCATCCATACAGATCCTCGGGAGCGTCCTTGATAAAGTCTCTATACCAGCGCAGGATTTCATCCGACTGATCGATCGGCCAGATAATCGGGCCGCCATATACTGTATCGACTGGGTGGGCCTGGAATAAAAAAGAGGTAACGATCCCAAAATTACCGCCCCCTCCACGGATAGCCCAGAAAAGATCTTCGTTTTCTTCTTCGCTGGCGGTGACCATTCGCCCGTCTGCCAGCACCACATCGGCCTCCAATAAATTATCAATTGTCAACCCATATTTGCGTGAAAGGTAACCGTGCCCGCCACCCAGCGTCAGTCCCGCAACGCCGGTGGTGGAAATAATACCACTGGGTACGGCCAGCCCAAAAGGGTGTGTGGCATGATCGACCTCACCCCATGTGCAACCTCCCTCCACGCGTACTGTTTGTGCTTTGGCATCGACACGTATGCCCTTCATCGGTTCAAGATCAATAACCAATCCATCATCTACCAGGGCCAGGCCGGCACCATTATGACCACCGCAACGTACTGCCGTAAGTAAGTCACGGTTCCGGGCATAGTTTACGCAGGCTATTACATCTGCCACATTGCTGCATTTCACTATAATGGCCGGGGTTTTATCGATCATTGCGTTGTAGATGGATCGGGCATCATCGTAGGATTCACTATCGGGCGTGATGACTTTACCAAGGATTTGGCTTTCCAGCTCCTCAAGATTATCCTGATCAAGTTCTATACTTTCTTTTTCTAATGTCTGTGCTTCGATCGGTTCCATTTTTTATCGCTTTAGTTAATGATTATCTCATGTGTTTCAACACCTACTGTCTTTCATGAATAACTATAGCGATAGGAGGAGAGCATATCATGAGGCACAGGTCTCAAATTTATTTTTAATTTTAGGTAGAAAGTACACTTTTGTGGGACTGTTGTCCCAAGTATGGAAATATTCGCTGCTTAGTAGCTCTCTCTACTAAAGCTTATGATATTAGACTTTTATGAATGTCGCTATGGATTTTTAAAACAGGCTTTGGTTAGCAACCCGATCCATTTTACCAGGAGGCTAGATAGGCAGAATGAGGTTAAGAAACACAATTACAAGAAGCTGTAGAACTAAGTCTGCTGAATTATCATACATTAAGATACTTTTCAATAATAAGCACTTCTAAGCTTCTATAATTAACCGGTTCTACAATTTTCCACCTTAAACGTTTGTCAGAATAGATATCCATTTTCTAGTATTTGAGTTGAGCAGCTTCATAATTTCATCATTGCCAACTGCAGTAGCATAAACAGCAATTTTATTCCTGTTTATATATTTCTAAAGTCTAAGGATGCCTCCCGCCACTGTATTTTCTCAAGCTATATACCCCCACTGATTAACATGCCATTCTGTAATACTTGGAATAGTTTCCTCATAATCTGCTAAGAATTGGAATTCCATTTCAATAAAGCTCTTTATAAACGGTTAACTTATTTCTTCCCCACTCCCGCTTCTCGAGCCAGCACAATGGCCTTGGCACGCGAATTGACCTGCAGTTTATTAAAAATTCGGGTATTGTGATTACGCACTGTTTTCGGACTGATGAACAGCCGATCAGCAATCTCATCGTTCCCAAGCCCTTTTGCAATCAAACCAAGCACTTCGAACTCCCGAGGGGTCAATTCAGGGAAGAGTTGCTGCGGCTTTTCGGATGGTATTTTATCCTTAGAAGTGCCAATAAAACTTCGCAATTCGGCTAAAAAACGATCCCAAGCCGGTTCCTGCTCCAGTAAAATATGGTTTTTGCTTTCTAAAGGAATAAAGCGAGCTTCCGGAATGAGTGATGCAAGGTGGCGCCCTTCTTCAAATGGAATGCAGGCATCCCCGCGGGCATGTAAAACCAGGGTTGGCGTAGTTATTTCTTTTGCATGCTCGCTAACATCAATCTGGTAGAATGCCCGTTCCATAGTGGCTGCATTTTCAGGTGTAGCAGAAATACGAGCTAATTCGTTTAGCCATTTTTTCTGTTCATCTGTTCCCCCAGGCATAAGAAGGGTTGTAAAGAGCTGCCGAAAAGCGGGATTTTCCTTGCCCCAGCCGGTACGAATAACATTAATAAGTGTCTCCGCCTCTGCTCGCTGTTCCGCTGATAACCCTCGGTTAAAACGACCGCGGACATACCCTCCATATAAAATAAGATGGCTAACTCTATCAGGATGTTTAGCAGCGTATGCTATGGAAACTGATGCACCCTGTGAAATGCCGAGAAGTGGAAATTTTGTAAGGTCTCTCGCATCAACTACTGCTTCAAGATCATGTACCCAGGCATCTATTGAATAATGATCAACAGCCCAGTCTGACAAACCGCTGCCCCGAGCATCATATCGAACAAAGGTATGATGACTGCAAAGTTCTTTTAGCCAGTGTTCCCAGACGGGACTTTGACTATCCTGCTCAAGGTGGGTCAGATAGTTAGCTGCTTTGACCAACGGTGGACCTTCCCCCATAGTTGCATAAGCGATACGAACTCCGTCAGAAGCTGTACAAAAACGGATATCTTGTTTCATAATTATATTATTCTTTCCCCACTCCCGCCTCGCGGGCCAGCACGATGGCTTGGCCACGCGAATCAACCCGAAGTTTACTAAATATGCGGGTGTTGTGATTGCGTACGGTTTTGGGACTAATAAAAAGACGGTCAGCAATTTCTTCATTTTTAAGTCCTTGGGCGATCAAATCAAGCACTTCACATTCTCTGGGGGTTAATTCAGGGAAAGGTTCTTGCGGATCTTCAACCTCCGTTTGTGTCCCCGAAGAACCAATAAAGCTTCTCACCTCGGCCAAAAAACGACCCCAAGCCGGTTCATGACTCATTATGATATGATTTTCCCCTTCAAGTGGTACAAACCGGGCATCAGGGATCAGAGAAGCCAGTTTTCTGCCTGCTTCAAAAGGTATTACTTTATCCCCTCTTACATGAAAAATAAGGGTCGGAATATCCAACTGCTTTGCCAAGTCTTCAACATCGATCCGATGATAAGCCTCCCATAGTTTAGCCGCCATGACAGAAGATGCTGTCTGGCGCTGCAGTTCAGCCAGCCATTTATGTTTCTTCTCAGAGGCTTCCGGCATAAGTAAATCCGCAAATATCCGGCGAAATATATCCGTATCCTCCCGCCCCCATCCCGCTTCAATCATTTCGGTCAGTGCTTTCGCTTCTTTTTTCTGTTGTAAAGAGGCTCCCTCAACGAGATTTCCCCTGCAGTAACTGTCGTAAAGAATAAGATGGCTCACCCGTTCAGGATGACGTGCCGCATAGGCAAGTGCTATAGATCCACCCTGACAAAATCCTAAAAGAGGAAATCGTTCTAGACCGGCATCATCAATGATCGTTTCCAGGTCCTTCACCCATGCTTCTATATTTAATTCCTCAACCGAGCGATCGGACAAGCCGGAGCCACGCTGGTCAAAACGCACAAGCGTATGGTCCCTGGAAAACTCCTGAAACCAATGTGACCAGATCGGTCCCTGCCAATCAAGATCCAGGTGGGTTAGCCAATTGGCAACTCTCACCAAAGGTGGCCCGTTTCCCGAGGTTGCATAGGCAAGATTGACGCCGTCAGGTGCCGTACAGAAACGGATATCCTGTTCCATAATGTTCTGTTAATTTATCAGACATATACAAAAATTAATGTATAAAATGCATCATTCTATATCCACTTTGGACAGCTTGTCCTAGCTTTTCAATCAATGAATTCCCGCATAATTGCCTTTTCAATTGCCATATACTTGATTAAAACCAAATGGATCGAAATGGCTTGTCAATAAATGTAGAAAACAGTAGGATAACACATCAAAACCAGAAGCCCATTGCAACATTAGCACAACCCAAATTGACTCCAATTGCCAAATGACAACAGTCAAAAACCGACAAAACAAAAAAGGGTTTAAGTAAATAACTCAAAACCCATTCCCTATCTTTTTGCAAAAGTCACGTCAGGCGATTTTTAGCCAACCCTCGTACATTCAATGAATGATCATTAATAAATTTAAAATCGTATACATCGGAATTTTTATGTGTGTTTTTTTGACTCACTTTATATTTAATTGAAGTTGGATTATAATTTTTCAGTACCGATATCCGAACCTTTGATCTGCCATCTCTTATAAGTACTTACCAAAAGGGTTTTAAGCAAAAATACAGGAAGGGCTACATTTTCTCGCTTGTATTTTTATCCAATCACATGTTCAAGCTTATTATAAGTAGCAAAAAAAGAACAAATCAGATTCCCTTTCCAGAGCTATCTGTTTCGGATGGAGTAGTCAATGTTTATAAAGCGCTGCAGGCGGCGGAGCAAATGAGTAAGAAATAATTAATAAGAGAAATTATAACTCAATTACTCTTCCTTTTTCTCTTACATAATCCACAAAATTCGTGTAGGATTCATGAGATGTAACGGTAGTACTGTCGCCTACCACAATAAGCTTTCGTTTTGCTCGGGTCAGCGACACATTCAGTCTTCTGACATCCTCTAGAAAACCGATGCGTCTATTTTTGTTGCTTCGTGTCAGTGATATGATTACCACCTCTTTTTCTCGTCCCTGGAAACCATCAACTGACTTAATCTCCAGATTTTCCGTATCAATTTTACGATCTAACAAATCAACCTGATCTTTATACGGACTGATAACAGCAATATCTTCCGGCTGCATGCCCGATCGCAGTAAATTATCTGCCATATGTGCAACCAGCAGAGCTTCCTCGGGATTTTCTTTGGATGTTGATCCCTGTCGTATTCGTTCAGAGGCATCACGTCCAGCTGTATCCACAAATACAACCGGTTCATGGGGATCCAGAATCTCCGTCATATTGTTATCAAACAAATTGATATCCAGCTGGAAATCTTCGAGCGTATGCTTCTTCACACTTTCATCGGCGGTAAGTATCCCGTCGTAAAATTGTTTATTCGAAAATTCCATAATTTTCTCATGCATGCGATACTGTACCTCCAGCATATTTTTGATGCCTGGATGCTTTTCAGCAAGTCGTTCAAAAAGCGTATCTGCTAATCCTTGGTCAGCAGCTTTACGATTTTTCACCGTCGGTGGCAGCTGCAGATGGTCTCCGGCCATTACTACCTTCTTGCCGTGGGTAATCGGTATCAAACAACTTGGTTCCGTTGACTGCGTAGCCTCATCAATTACCACAAGATCAAATTCACGGTCTTCTACCAATTTACTTCCGGCTGTGCTGTTGGTTGTGCAAATAACCTGCTTGGAATCCAGAATTTCATTAATGGCTTCCTCGCGAAGCTGATCCGCTTCTTCAAAAAGATCTTCGATCTCATCTTGAAGCTCAATCCAACGGGCCATTTCCTGAATTTTATCTTCGGATACGCCCCGCGAACTACGCTCTTCTTCGGCAAGATCTTTGATTTTGGTATTACTCATGCCACGTCGATATTTGCCGGATGGATGCGTAAATTCTTCCTGCTCCTCTTTTTTCTCAAATGCCTGAGCCCGCAACTCCTCCGACTTTTGATACTGTTCATTTTGCTCGATCAGACTGTCCAGTGTATGTTCTTTTAGTTGGGGCGTTACCCGCGCCGGATGCCCCACTCGGACTGCTTTTACTCCACGATCCAGCAGGAAATCCAGCATATTATCAACAGCAATATTTGATGCTGCCGTAGCAAGTACTTTCTGTCCATTTGCTACCGACTGTTCAATCACTTCAATAGCTGTAGTTGTTTTACCGGTGCCCGGCGGACCGTGAATGAGATGAAAATCTTTAGCCCCGATACTTTTCTGCACTGCTTCTTTTTGGGAATCATTCAACTCTTTATTGAACCACTCTCCCACCTCTGCCTTCGCTGCTTCTTCTGGCGAATCCAAGCCCACTATAATATTGCGAAGTTTTGCTAATCGTCCGGTTGCTTCTTCTGCCCGAGTCAACGCATCCTTCATCCGCTGGTAGGTAATATCATTGACATAGAGATCCATGCGCAATCCCTTGCCAAAGATGAAGCTCTTGGGCTGATCAAAAGCAACAGTAACAGAATAGTTCGTTTTCTGTACCACCGTACCCGTGGGATTATCGCTGAGCAATGGATCCCTGCGCGAAATCATCACGAGATCACCAACAGCTATTTCTGTATCCGGGAGTGGTTCACCTTTATGCTCTCGCATAAATTTCACCAGCTTACCTTCAAGCGCATTACCTTCGTCACGGCCTCGCAAATGAAGAATCGCTTTTCCGTCGGCCTCGCGCTGTTCGCCAGAAAGGGTACGAATACTTTCCTCATGCTCCCGCATTTCCTGTTCGCGTTCCAGCTCAACAAGCCGCTGGAACTCATCAACATAATCATAGATGGTTTCAATATCCTCAAGATCTTTCTCTTCTATGTTCCGAACCGATACCCGGGAATTGCCCACTTTTTTGCCATTCAGTTGCACTGCAAGCTCTTCTGCCTTTCCATTATTTACTTCTACAAAAGCTTTCGAGCCATTAATACTAATATTTCCAATAATTCCGGGATCGATGTCCGTTTCGCCACCAATAGCACCAAGAATATCGCCCGGACCTTGATTTTCTAATTCAGTGATTAAAATGTTGCCTTCTGCCATATTTTAATCCCAATTTTCAGTTTTTTTAGATTGCTCATTAGCAACATTTAAACACAAAAAAAAGTAGAAGAAATTCCAAGGATCATATGAAATTTAAAATCTCGACAGGCATCAAAAAATGTACATGCTAATCCCCCAAAATAATTAATATAAAATTGATGATACTTTTTTGTCTAGATATGCTTTATTCTAATTTCCTACCTGAAACGACAACAAATTCACCCGGAATATCATATCCAGACCCATTGCCAAAAGGCTGAATCGAATCTATATATTCTTCGTGTGCTTTCTCCTTGGTTTTCTCTTGAAATTTACGATATGCCAGAGCTACCGCACCTCCCAAAAAAGCACCTATTATCGCCTCTTCATCTGATTCATATTGCAATGTTACATCAAACCGATCAGATTGCAAATCCTCGAAGCCGACTTTTTGAAAGGTCTGATATAAATTATTACCCGTTCCCAACTGGAAAAACAGCGGACATACATCCGACTCTACACGGCGGTCCACGATAGGAAAAAGCTCTGCCCATCCGCAAGCACTGCGACGTCCCCAAACCAGCGCCGTTGCTCGTCCACCCGGCTTAACGACGCGATACATTTCCTCGATCGCTTTGTCTGGATTGGGATAATACATCAGACCCAGTGAGTTGATAGCAATATCAAATGTACTATCGGGAAATTCCAGTTCTTCAGCATCCATATGTTCAAATATAATATTCGACATCCCTTTCTTTTTGGCTTCCTCCGTCGCTTTTTCGATCATACCCTCAGAAAGATCAATAGCTACAATCTCCCCTTCGGTTCCGACAGTCTTTGCAATTGGAAAAGTCACCAGCCCCGTTCCGCATGAAATATCTAGTACCTTTTCTCCCTTTTTAAGATTGGCTTTTTCAAGTAGTCGTTCCTGCGCCGGCCAAAGCTGTTGTTCCCAGCCTGTATCATAATGAGGAGAAGAATAATCCCAGCCGTATCTCTGTACTCTTCGCTGTAATTCCGGTCTCATGATATCCCCTTTTCTGTTGATTTAATTGTTACTTCGCGCTCTACCGGAATGGCCCGCCTAAAATCATCAAGCACCGGGCTGTGGCTGTCAGCTTCTTCAATGAGTTCTATAATTTGCTCTTTTAATGCCGGACTTTCGATATAGACTCTGTATCGCAAGGCTTCAAATCCGGGTGGATCATCAGTAATATACAACATCCCCCGAGCATCAAAGTCGGATTCCACATCCACCTCAATTTTTTCTATGGGGATCTCCAACACTGCAGCCCGCTGTGAGTAAGCAATTGCCAGGCAACTGCCCAAAGCGCCTCGTTCTAATATACCGGGTCCCGGGCCGGCGTCGTTTCCACCTTCAGACTTACCGATATCAACTTTGAACTTCCAGTGCTTATGTTCTACCTCACAAGTTGTTCCGTCAAAGAGACGGACCCTCGTTGTAGCTGTGCTCTTGGCCTTAGAAGGTCGAAGTTTCAATACCTTTTGATTTCGCTCGAATGCTTCTTTTATCTCTTTTGGATCAGCCATAGTTATTAATTTCTGTTTGTTTTGATCTATCAATTTTTGGGAAACGGCAGTAACATTCTAACCTGCTCACGGTATTTTTCATACCTTTCACCGTGATAACGTATCAGATCTCGTTCTTCAAACCATATTCCAACAAATATATAGCCAGTTGTGGCGATACTAAATATCAAGTGTCCCAAAGTCATATGCGGAGTGGCCCAAAATGCGATGATAAATCCGAGCATCAGCGGGTGACGCACATATTTATATAACCCAGACTTCTGAAACTCCAAGGGCGTAACTTCTTTCTTTTTTAGATGCAGATACACCTGTCGCAAACCGAAGAGATCAAAGTGATTAATCATAAATGTCGAAAGAAACACAATGCCCCATCCTATCCAGAACAGTGTCTCCAGTATAAAATATCCGGCGCCGGCCTCGACCATCCAGATAGTTTCAGGAAGCGGACGCCATTGCCAGTAGAGAAGAATTAGAATCACGCTGCTGAGCAATACATAGGTACTTCGCTCAATATGCCTTGGAACAATATTGGTCCACCACTTTTTGAAACCGTCGCGCGCCATAACTGAGTGTTGGACCGCAAATAACAATAACAGCACGGCATTAAATACCAAAGCATTAAACAGACTTCCAGCTTCCGGACCGCCACTGTTGATCGTTTTGGGCATTCCGAAATCACCTACAAATGCGATTGCATAGAGAAAAGATCCCAGGAAAATGAGATACGAAACAATTCCATAAATAAATGGAAGAACTCGTGCCATTTTGTTTTACCTCCTTAATTATTTTGATTTGAACTTCTGATATTTATGGTTTGTTCCCTTCCATGAATAGCACAGATTTGTATTAGTAATCACTGTCTTAAATCCAGCACCCCTTTTCATATTTATCTTACTGAAAGACAGGTCCTGTTGCTATTCTCAAAGATTAAATAGTCTTCATCATGTTAATATTTAGATTTAGCAAATCTGGTTTAAGCTTTTAATTTGTAAAAACCACCTTATTTAGCAGCAAAGGCATCGATGGGCTCTTCAAAAGCAATAAAAAGTACACAAGGATCACTCGAAATACATGCTGCCTTGTGGCGACGTTCGGCCGGTCCGTACGCATAGGAATTGACATCGATCACTTGGGGAGCCTGTCCCTCATATTCAACTTTCATTTTCCCTGATACCAACACCATGCGTTCTGCTGAATGATGCCAGTGATTCGGCACTTTCGTGTTTCCTTCCAATTTGAAGAAAATATCTGCATTGGACTGAGCCGGATCCCCCTGAAGAACAGCAATACGACAGCTTTCTGGCATAAATTCAGGACAGCCTCCCCATTCAAGTTCATTGGCCTCAATACTACGGACAAAAGCATCTCCTTGATCCTGCGCAACAACCAAAACTGGAAATAAAAACATTAAAACAGTGATCACATATAATTGATTAGACATAGCAATTGGATTTAGTTTCTGGAGTAAATATATCTGGCTATATCTAACCTACCTCAAACGATTTGGAAGGACAATTTTAGAAGGGTCAACAATAGGTAAACAATGCTCTTAAAAAGTCCTCAGTGACTTTAAAAAAGATATTAGCTCTGCTTTTCGATTTCTCTCTTTTCAATCTCCATCATAAATTCAGTGAGATTTTCCTCGGTCTCTATATCCAACTTTTTGCGGAGCCGATAGCGAGCGGTCTTTACGCTGTCAGGCGTGATACCCATAATAGTAGCAGTCTCTTTAATAGACAGGTTTAACTTTGCCAGTGCTGAAAGTCGCAGTTCATTCGGGGTAAGATCAGGATACTGCTCTTTTAAAGCATCGAAAAAGTCGGTATGTACTTCCTCAAAGTAAAGACGAAACTGCTCCCAGTCTTCGTCAAGACTGAAGCTGTAATCCACCATATTTCGCAACTTCTGCAACGATCGGTTAACATCTCCATTATCCTTTCGACAGATCGCATTGATCTTATTTTTAAGCTCTTTCATTGTCTCATTTTTCTGCACCAAGTGTAAAGTATATGTGGTCAACTGTTTATTTTTGAATTCCAGATCTTGCTCCAGTTGCCTTTCTTTAAGGCGCTTATTTTCTAACTCTGCACGATTCTTATTTATCTTCATTCGCTGACGATTATAAACTAAAACTCCTATAATCACGATTAGAACCAGACCAGCAAAAAACGCATTTCTGAGAAGAGCCTGTTGCTCTTTTTCTTTCTGTAATAGTGTAATTTCCTGCTCTTTCTTTTTGGTTTCATACCTAGTCTGCATTTCAGCAATTTGTCGTGCCTTAACTTGATTTAAAATGCTGTCCTGTACCACCATCATTTGTTCCAGGGCTGATAATGCTTTTTTAAACTCACCTTTTCTCCGGTACGCTTCAATCAAAATTTCTAGAACTTGGCGACTGAGTTCAAATGACTGCATTTTCTCGGCAGTCTCCAATGCCTTCGACGCCAATGTAAGAGATTGTGTAAGTTCTCCCTGCTCAAGGTAATTTCGAGCAATCTGGATCTGGATTTTAACTACCTCTTCTAACCTTCCACTTTTTCTAAATAAGTCCAGCGTCTGAATTAAATATGTATTGGCATTAGATAAATCCCCTTGCTCGGCATGGATAACAGCAATATTTTTCATTGCCAAAGCTTGCAAACTTTTGTCCGATATCCCCTTGGCCAAACTCAGCGCCTCTTGGTTTGCTGTCAACGCCTGTTGATATGATTTCACATTTTTATGTAGATCACTAATATCAAGCAAAATCGTTGCCGATGCATGCTCTCCGGGCAGCCGCCGTGAGGCTTCCAATGCTGTATTCATAAATTTCAAGGCTTGGTCTGTTTCTCCTGTCGAAGCGTAGATATTACCTAACTGCACGGCATTTATTGCTGTTTCGCTGGCATCATCGTTCTCCATACTTATTGATAATGCCCGTTTATAAAAACTTATAGCCTTTTTCTTTTGTCCCAGCCGCTCATTGATAACTCCAATATTTTTTAGGGTATTTATCAAATCCACCTGCTCGGCCAGTCGCTCTCGAAGTTCAAGAGCATTGTAATAATACTCGAGCGCGTTTGGATAATCACTTTGCCTTCGATACAATGCCCCGATATTTTCAAGTGTTACCGCCACTCTTTCAGATTCTTCTAATTGCTTATAGATACGTTCGGCTGCCAGAAGATGCTGCAATCCTTCGGGATTTTCTCCTTTTATTGACAACAATCGTCCTAGTTTACGATGGCTTTCTGCTTGCAGATACTCTCTTGTATGAAGCTTAGCATTTTGTAATGCTTCTCTTACATAAATAATCGCGGAATCTATATTTGATCGTCGAGTTTGATCACTTAATTTCCACAATACCTCAATACGCTGATCTCCCTGCGCTTCTTGTAATAATGCCTTCAAACTATCGGTTTTGGGAATCAGCTGGGCACTGAGAGGAGTAACAGTAAAGCCTAGAAATAGCGTGCTGATTAAAAATACCTTCACAAGCACAAATACCAAGGGACTTTTCCATCCTAATCCATATTCTTGGTCATAAAGGTACATAGGCTCCCCGATTTTGAAAAAAGCCAGAATGGTAACTTCATTCCAGGCTCAAACTGTATCTCATCTTGACCTACTCCTCTGCTTCTATCTTTGATTTCTCTACATCCTCATTCCAGGAATAGGGATAACTCTCATCATCCAATTTCTTGGCTTCGGTCGTCAAATACAACGGATGGAATGTATCAATCATCACTGCATATTCATCAGTTGCCTCTTTACCAATACTGCCCTCGTATTTCCCAGGATGCGGTCCATGTGGAATACCGCCGGGATGCTGCGTAATACTGGCTTCCTCAACGCCTTTTCGACTCATAAAATCACCCTTCACATAGTAAAGCACTTCATCAGAATCGACATTTGAGTGGGCATATGGGGCCGGAATTGATTTTGGATGATAGTCGTACTTGCGCGGACAAAATGAACAGACCACGTAATTGTTGCCCTCAAATGTCTGATGTACGGGCGGCGGCTGATGGACACGTCCTGTAATGGGCTCAAAATCCTTGATATTAAAAATCCAGGGATAGAGATAGCCATCCCAGCCAACCACATCAAAGGGATGATGCTCATACCAATACGAGGTGTATCGTCCCTGTTTTTTTATGCGGACCTCAAATTTACCCTGCTTATTAACAAAAATTGGTCCTTCTGGACGACGGATATCACGTTCGCAATACGGACTGTTTTCTAAGAATTGTCCCTTATCGGAAAGGTATCTGTCCGGAATATCCACCGGTCCCGTCGAATCAACGGTGAGCATACGATTTTTCTCAGTTTCAAACACTACTTGGTAGATCGTGCCACGTGGGATATAGATATAATCTCCCCAACCGAATTTTAACTTTCCAAACATAGTTTGAATATATCCTTCCCCTTCATGGATAAACAGCAGTTCATCGTGCTCACCATTTTTATAAAAGTAATCCATTGGTTCGGTCGGACGTACGGCTCCAATCTGTACATCATTATTATAGAGCAACACTTTCCGTCCCATTACGGGATCGCCTCCTTCTTCGAGGTTGGCAGTCCGCAGGTGATGATGACGAAGCATCCCTTCATCCCACTTCTCAATTTTCACCTCTTTCCCCTTTTCCACCTTAAATGTTTTTGTTGGTGGATTATGGTGATACATCAGCGACGACACACCGTGAAATCCCTCGGCACCAAACAGATGCTCTTGATATAGCTCACCATCGGGCCGACGAAATTGCGTATGCCGTTTGTGCGGAATCTTTCCTAATTGATGATAAATCATGGCTGTCACCTCATTACATTTGAGTAGTGAGATATGAGTTATGAGACCGTCTCAATACTCACGACTAATTATAAATTTCCTCTTTTATCCTGTTCACGTTCAATAGCCTGAAATAGCGCCTTAAAATTTCCTTTTCCAAATCCACGGGCTCCTTTTCGCTGAATGATCTCAAAAAAGAACGTCGGTCGATCAACCACAGGCTTGCTAAAAATCTGCAGCAAATATCCCTCATCATCTCGATCCACGAGAATGCCTAAATCTTCTAGTTGATCAACAGGTTCATCAATTTTACCAACGCGATTTTCCAATTCCTCATAGTAGGTCGTTGGCACATGCAAAAATTCTAACCCACGACCCTTGAGCTCCTTCACGGTTTTAATAATATCTCCCGTTAACAATGCAATATGCTGTACGCCGGGACCTTCATAAAAATCAAGAAACTCCTCGATTTGGGATTTCTTTTTCCCTTCCGCAGGCTCGTTTATCGGAAACTTAATCATCCCACGTCCACCGGCCATTACCTTCGACATCAGTGCCGAGTATTCTGTAGAAATATCCTTGTCATCAAAATGAATGTATTGTGTAAAACCCATTACATCCCGATAGAAATCTACCCAGTCGTTCATCTTACCTTTCTCGACGTTACCCACACAATGATCTACATATTGGACACCGACCGGTTCGATATTTTCGACAGGTGATTCTGCAGGCTCAAACCCTGGCATAAAGATTCCATCATAGTTCGATCGATTAATCAAGGTATGAATAGTATCACCATAGGTAGCGATAGCCGCTTTGCGGATGGTACCATGTTCGTCTTCCAGATCACGGGGCTTTTCAACGCCTTTAGCACCACGCTTAACCGTTTCTTTATAGGCACGATCTACATTTTCAACATGCATGGCAATATCGCGAATGCCATCCCCATGCTTGGCAATATGGTCGGCAATGGGAGAATTGCTATTAAGCGACGATGTAACTAAAAAGCGGATGTTCCCCTGCTGCAACAGATAAGAAACTCGATCTCGATTTCCGGTTTCCAATCCACTGTACGCTTTCAGCTCAAATCCAAAAACCGTTTGATAAAAATGACTGGCTTGTTTGGCATTCCCTACATAATGCTCTACAAAATCAACATCCTGAAGTCCGAGATGGTCATCAAATTCTTCTTCAACAGGACGATCTAAAGCAGCGGTCTGATCAGTTTGTGCTCCCATCTTGTATTTTCTCCTCTTCGATTTTTTTAAGTATTACATAAGTTAATATAGTATCCAACGGTTTACGTCTCAAATTATTTAATAACACTAATATTTTACTTATAAGATTAATGAGTTCAATGCGTTTTATTGAATGTATTTGTTTAATTTAATGTTCATGTATATGTTCTTTATGCAAAAAAATTCACCAAATTAATCTGCTATGAGTGACCAAGGCGAACAAAAATCGTTTCAAGAACGTATTGATAATGGCGAAACGATTGAACCCAAAGATGATATGCCCGATCGCTATCGTAAGCAACTTATCCGGATGATGTCGCAACATGCTCATTCTGAAGTTGTGGGTATGCTGCCTGAAGGCAACTGGATTACCCGCGCTCCATCGCTTCGGCGTAAAATGATTCTGCTTTCCAAAGTGCAAGATGAAGCTGGACACGGTCTTTATCTATACAGCGCTACTGAAACACTTGGAGCAAGTCGGCAAGAAGTTATTGACCAACTGCTTGAGGGCAAAGCCAAATATTCAAGTATTTTCAATTATCCTACGCTTTCATGGGCGGATGTAGCCGTAATCGGCTGGCTTGTGGATGGAGCAGCCATCATTAATCAAACCATGTTGGCACGTAGTTCTTACGGGCCCTATTCACGTGCGATGGTGCGTATCTGTAAAGAGGAAAGTTTTCATAAGAAACAGGGCTATGAAATGGTTGCCAAAATGGCGGATGGCACCCCTGAGCAACAGGAAATGATACAAGATGCAGTTGATCGCTGGTGGTGGCCCACGCTGATGATGTTTGGTCCCCACGACGAAGATTCACCCAACAGCGCTGAGCTCATTAAGTGGGGAGTGAAGTCAAAAACCAACGACGAACTCCGCCAAAGTTTTGTTGATCGTCACATAGCTGAAGCGCACGAGGTGGGTCTTGAAATTCCTGATGATGAACTCGAATACAATGAAGAAACCGGACATTGGGAGTTTGGCGAAATTGACTGGGATGAGTTCTGGAATGTTGTAAAGGGCAATGGACCTATGAATAAAGAACGCATAAAAGCACGTCGCGAAGCGCACGAAAATGGCAAGTGGGTACGTGAAGCGGCTGAAGAATATGCCCGTAAACAGAAATTAAGTAAAGAAAAAGCAAGTTAAATAGAACGTGAATAACACTGATTAAACGGATTGTCACCGCTGTCACCAGCGATAATCAGTACTATCCGCTTCATCTGTGTTCTATCTTATTAATTGAATTATGAGCAAGGAAAACGGAAACAAATCAGAAGATACTCAATGGCCGCTTTGGGAAGTCTTCACACAACCCAGAGATGGCAAACCTCATGAACATGCCGGCAGTTTACATGCTCCTGATGCGGAAAAGGCCTTGGAAAATGCCCGGGATGTTTACACGCGACGTAAGGAAGCAGTCAATATTTGGGTAGTACCGAGCGACCAGATAGTAGCCTCCAAAGGCGAAGATGAAGGGCCATTTTTCGATCCTGCTGATGACAAGCCTTACCGTCATCCCCAATTTTACAGTGTACCCCGAGTTTCAAAACGACGATCATGAGTACAGCCACAAAATCCAAAGAATTAACAAAACAGGAAGCCCTTTTTGAATATCTTGTCCGCCTGGCTGATGACCGCCTTATTTTAGGACACCGTCTTTCGGAATGGTGTGGACATGGTCCTATCCTCGAAGAAGATATTGCGCTGGCAAATATCGCATTGGATTATATCGGGCACGCTGCAAATCTTTATGAATATGCCGTTGAAGTCGAAGGGGAAGGACGTCACCGTGACGATTTAGTCTACTTTCGTAATGATGTTGAGTATAAGAATCTAAAAATTACGGAATTGCCAAGAGGCGATTTCGGATTCACTATTGCTCGACAGTTTTTGTTTTCTTCGTACAGCTATTATTTATATCAGTTATTGTCGGATGTTAAGGATGAGCAGTTCCGCGGAATGGTTGAAAAACACTTTAAGGAAGTAAAGTACCATCTGCGACATAGCCGCGAATGGGTATTGCGACTCGGCGACGGTACAGAAGAAAGTCACAAGCGTATTCAGGATGCTTTTAATGACATCTGGACCTATATTGGTGAATTGTTCCATCAGGATGAAGTCGATGAATTTTTACAGGATAAAAACCTGGCTGCCAATACAGCAAGTTTTAAATCCGACTGGAAAGACCTAGTTTCAGATACGCTGGAAGAGGCTACGTTAGACGTTCCCGATTTTGATCAATTTATGGTTGAAGGCAGTCGTCAAGGGTTACATACCGAGCACTTGGGACACTTGTTGGCAGAAATGCAGCACCTGCGCCGTTCGTATCCTGATGGAAACTGGCAGTAATTTCTTGTTACTGGTTGTTAGTATTTGTTTTAAATTGCTAATGAACCCAACAATGTATTGTTAATAAAAGTGATATGGCTACAACAGCAACATACAACAAAGAGGAAATTTGGGACCTGCTTTCAGAGGTAAAGGATCCTGAGATTCCAGTACTTTCTATTATAGATCTGGGAATTGCACGGGAGGTTACCGTCAGTAATGGAAAAGTTGTAGTTCGTATTACCCCCACCTATTCCGGATGTCCCGCGATGAAAGCTATCGAACAAGAAATTGAGAAAACACTTAAAGTCAACGGAATTCAAAACTTTGAAGTAAATAAGGATTTTTCAGAAACCTGGACCACCGACTGGATGTCGGACGAAGCCAAAAAGAGATTGAAAGAGTACGGCATCGCTCCTCCAGGTAAAACTGAGAAAGACGACGACTTTTTGAAAAACCTTAAAGGATCGAGCCGAGTAATTCCCTGTCCCTATTGCGATTCAACCAACACCGAACTTCAAAGTGAGTTTGGCTCCACAGCTTGTAAATCACAATATTATTGTCACGACTGCGACGAGCCCTTTGAACATTTTAAGTGTATATAGACACGGCAGATCTATACAGATAAAACAGACTTGTTCAACCCATTCAAATCAGAGACTAATAATTTTCAAGCCATATGAGTGAATACATTTCTACCTCCCTTAAAAATAAGATTCTGACTATTACTTTAGATCGCCCTGATAAGCTTAATAGCTTTATCGAGCCGATGGCAAAAGAGCTGCAACAAAAACTTACCGATGCAACGAGAAATGAAGACGTACGCTGTGTATTATTAACCGGGAAAGGCAAAGCATTTAGTGCGGGACAGGATTTGCCGGAGGTCGTCGATAAAGGAGATGATTATGAGCTCGGAGAAACCGTCCGAAAAAGCTACAACCCTATAATCAATGCCATTCGAGAACTTGACAAGCCCGTGGTCTGTGCCGTAAACGGAACGGCCGCAGGTGCCGGTGCTAATATCGCACTGGCCTGTGACCTGGTGTTGGCCTCAAAAAAATCGGTATTCGTTCAGTCGTTCAGTAAAATTGGTCTCATTCCCGACAGCGGCGGCACTTTCTTTCTTCCGCGTTTGGTCGGACTTCAAAGAGCCAATGCGATGTATCTGTTAGATGAAAAAATAACTCCTGAAAAAGCTGAAGAAATCGGACTTATATATCAGGCCGTAGAAGCAGATCATCTGATGGATGAGGCCCAATCCATTTGTCAAAAGTTAGCCCAAATGCCCACTAAAGGTTTTGCACTTTACAAAGAGGCTATTAACCAATCCCTATCTAACAATTTGGATGAGCACCTTGAACTGGAAGCTGATCTCCAAACCGAGGCCGGCAAAACCGATGACTATCATGAAGGTGTGCAGGCATTTCTAGAAAAGCGGAAGCCGGATTTTAAGGGAAAATAATACTGCACTCTAACCAAGTATCTTGAGTTGGTTTTAGGATTGAAATCATTATTTTCAGAGTGCAAGAATTTGAAAATAATTATCGCAAAACATGAAAGATGAGATTATTGGCGTAGTTGGTGCGGGCACGATGGGCCAAGGTATTGCCCAAATTGCATCCACAAATAATCACAAGGTTTATCTGTACGATGCCTATTCCGATCAGTTGGGCAAAGCAAAACACGCACTCCGAAAAATTCTACAACGGCAAGTCGAAAAAGAACGCATGAGCCAAGAAGAAGTGGATGGAATCATGGATCGGATCCACTTTGAGGAAGATTTAACTGATTTTGGAGAATGCAGTCTTGTAATTGAAGCTGTTGTTGAAGATCTCGACATCAAACAGGATGTTTTTCAGCGTCTTGAGGGTATTATTCCACATGATTGCATATTAGCGACAAATACTTCATCCCTCTCGATCGCTTCTATCTCCTCAGCCCTAAAAAAACCTAAACGTTTTCTGGGAATTCACTTTTTCAATCCCGCTCCCATTATGCCATTGGTAGAGATTGTGCCAGGCATTGCTACTTCTGAGGAAATCACTCAAACAGCCCGACAAAAAATTGACGGCTGGGGTAAAACAACGGTTTTAGCCAAAGATACACCCGGCTTTATCGTAAATCGTGTTGCACGACCATTTTACAGCGAGGCAATCCGTCAGTATGAAGAAGGCGTCGCTGATGTACCTACTATCGACTGGGCCATGAAAGAAATCGGCGGATTCAAAATGGGGCCCTTTGAACTCATGGATTTCATTGGCCACGATGTCAATTACAAAGTAACCGAAACCGTTTTTGAAGAATTTTTCTATGATCCGCGTTTCAAACCATCTTTTACGCAGAAGCGGATGGTCGAGGCCGGTTGGCTGGGCAAAAAATCGGGAAAAGGATTTTATGAATACGGAGAAAACGCTGATAATCCCAAACCTACCAAAGACAAAGAGCTCGGTCAAAGAATAGTAGATCGCATTGTGGCCATGCTTATCAACGAAGCAGCTGATGCAGTTTTCATGAATGTGGCTACGGTTGAAGATGTAGATCTGGCCATGACCAAGGGTGTTAACTATCCCAAAGGATTGCTTAAGTGGGCCGATGACATTGGCCTGCAGGAAGTGCTCGATCGAATCAGCAAATTACAGACTGAATATCGCGAAGATCGCTATCGACCAAATCCATTGTTAAAGCGCAAAGTAAGTAACGGAGAAACGTTTTATTAGCCACAGATTCTCACGGAGATTAATTGATTTAATCCGTGTCAATTTGTGTAAATCCGCGACCTATGGAAAAACAAAAGCTTGCTGAAAAAGTTGTTAATAAAATGATGACGGATGATGCCTTTAGCCAGTGGCTGGGTATTAAAGTCATCGATATGAAACCGGGTTATGCAAAGCTGGAAATGCTAGTCAGAGATGAAATGGTTAACGGATTCAACGTTTCACATGGCGGAATTGCTTTTTCGCTGGCTGACAGTGCCCTGGCTTTCGCATCCAACAGCTATGGCAGAATAGCCGTTGCAATGGAGAACAATATTTCGTTCATGAAAAAAGTAGTGGCTGGAGATACGATTACGGCCGAAACGGATGAGTTAAGCATCGGGCGACGTATTGGTGTCTATAACATCAACATTTTAAATCAGGATGATGAACAAATAGCCCAATTTCGCGGAACCGTTTTCAGAACCAAGGAATATCATTTTAAAAAAGATAATTAGAACGGAGTATTGATCAATGAGCACGACGTTTAACTCAAAATCCATCTCACTAGTCAATACTCACAACTCATTACTCAACCATGTCTGAAGCTTATATTATTGATGCGATACGAACCCCTATCGGCAAATATCGTGGAGCCCTCTCTCCCATCCGGGCCGATGATTTGGCAGCAATGACCATCGAAGAATTGATGAACCGAAATTCGAACATCGATCCTGAGCGTATAGAAGATGTGATCTTTGGATGTGCCAATCAGGCAGGCGAAGACAACCGAAATGTAGCTCGAATGGCAGCTCTTCTGGCAGGACTTCCAGTATCAGTACCCGGAGAAACGGTTAACCGACTCTGCGCCTCGGGAATGAGCAGCGCTGTACAAGCGTATAAATCAATCAAGGTGGGCGAAGGCGATTTATTTATCACGGGAGGAATGGAACATATGACGCGCGGGCCGATGGTCTTAGGCAAAGGGGAAGCACCTTATTCCGGAAATACGGAAATGCATGACACCACTTTTGGCTGGCGTTTTGTTAATCCGAAAATGGATGAGCAGTACGGCAGTGATGCGATGGGCCAAACGGCTGAAAATATCGTAGAGAAATACAATGTAAGTCGCGAAGATCAGGACAAATTTGCGGCATGGTCGCAACAGAAAGCAGCTAAAGCAACCGAAAGTGGACGCATGGCCAAAGAGATCATGCCGGTGGAGATCCCACAAAAAAAGAGCGAACCTAAAATTTTTGATGAGGATGAGTTTATTCGTCCTGGAACGACGGTAGAAATACTTAGTAAGTTGCCGGCTGTTTTTCGGGATGGCGGAACCGTAACTCCGGGAAACGCCAGCGGAATTAATGACGGATCATGTGCCATGCTGGTGGCCGGCGATTCAGCCATTAAAGATTTTGACCTTGAGCCGATGACACGCATTGTTGCCTCGGCAGTAGTTGGAGTAGAACCCCGTATTATGGGGATGGGTCCGGTCGGTGCGACGAAGAAAGTTATAAGCCGTACCGATCTGACACTAGACGATATGGATGTTATCGAACTCAATGAAGCCTTTGCTGCCCAAAGTCTGGCAGTATTGCGAGAGTTGAACATCGACGATGATGATCCACGGGTAAATCCACATGGTGGTGCTATCGCACTGGGACATCCGCTGGGCATGTCGGGCGCACGGTTACTGCAAACAGCATCTATTGAGCTTCACGAACAGGATAAACAATATGCGCTGTGCACACTCTGTGTAGGTGTAGGACAAGGCATGGCAGTTATTTTAGAAAAAGCATAATTCTACATAACCACTAAGTCACTTAGTACACTAAGTATGAATATTTTTCTTTGTGATCTTACTGCCTTAATGGTAAATCGGAGGTTTGGTTATGGCAATTTATGAGTTCCAAGGCTACAAACCAGTAGTCGATAAAAGTGCTTATGTACACCCACAAGCTGCCGTAACCGGTAATGTAATTATCGGCAAAGATGTCTATATCGCACCGGGTGCTGCTATTCGTGGGGACTGGGGCAAGATTATAATTAAGGATGGTTGCAACGTGCAGGAAAATTGCACCATCCACATGTTTCCCGGTGTGACCGTAGTACTTGAAGAAAGTGCTCACATTGGTCACGGTGCTATTATTCACGGAGGACATATTGGCCAAAACTGTCTTGTAGGGATGAATTCCGTGGTTATGGACAACGTAGTGTTAGGAGATGAATGTATTGTCGGAGCCATGTCATTTTTAAAGGGAGGAATGGAAATTCCGGAACGGAAGTTGGTGGTTGGCAATCCAGCCAAAATTGTCAAAGATGTTTCTGACGGGATGATTCAGTGGAAAACGAAAGGCACAGAATTGTATCAACAATTGCCCGGACAGCTTCATAACTCCTTAAGAGAATGCAAGCCGCTTCGGGAGGAACCGGAAGATCGACCGAGTCAATCAAAGAAATACGAAACGTGGGGAAAGGCTAAGAATTCAGAATCCTGAAAACTCATATTTAATTTTTCGTCATTTCGAGAGTGAGCGAGAAATACTTGTTTTTATAAATAACACAAAGATCTCTACCGCTGATCGAAATGACAATTTTAACAAAAGGTGAGAAAAAAAATGAAAGTTCAAAGTTATTCAAAAGGTCAATGGATCGAAGATGGTAACGAAACGGATCTTATCAGTGCTGTAACCGGAGATCCTGTTGCCCAATTGGTCGAAGCAAATCTCGACTATAAGGGAATGTGCAAATACGCACGCCAAAAAGCCGGACCTAAACTTCGAACGATGTCCATCCACGAACGAGCCTTCAAAATTAAGTTTCTGGCGCAATACCTGTTGGAGCGAAAGGAAGATTATTACGAGCTCTCAACGCACACCGGCGCTACCCGACAGGATTCCTGGATTGATATCGAAGGAGGTATCGGCAGTATGTTTACGCTGTCCAGTAAGTCACGTATTGAGTTGTCCGACCTCCCATATCACGTAGAGGGAAATCACGAGCGACTCTCGCGCGAAGGTACATTTGTGGGACAGCATATCTGCGTTCCGCGTCACGGTTTGGCCGTACATATTAATGCCTTTAACTTTCCGGTCTGGGGCATGCTTGAAAAGCTCGCTCCCTGCATTATCTCCGGAATGCCGGCCATCATAAAACCTTCACCTACCGGGTCGTATCTGGCCTACAAGGTTTTTAAAGATATGATCGAGTCGCAGCTACTGCCCGAAGGGGCCATCCAGTTTATTGCCGCTGATGTGCCGGGCGACCTGCTGGATCATTTGAACAGCCAAGACGCTGTTTCTTTTACCGGCTCAGCCGAAACGGGACAAAAGCTAAAATCCCATCCCAATATTATAGCCAACAACGTTCGTTTTAACCTTGAGGCCGATTCACTGAACTGCTCGATTTTGGGCGCTGACGTTACACCCGACATGGAAGAGTTCGATCTTTTTGTGGATGAGGTCGCCGATGAAATGACGGTAAAAACGGGACAAAAATGTACCGCCATCCGCCGCACAATAGTTCCGAAAGAACAGATCCAAAATGTAGTCGAAGCACTCAAAGAACGACTGGATAAGACCTCCATCGGAGATCCCGCCCAAAAAGAAACGAAAATGGGCCCTTTAGCCAGTGCTACGCAAGCTGATCGTTTTGAAAAACAGGTTTCTTCATTACTAGAAACAACAGAGTCAGTTTACAGCAATGGCAATAAAACTCATGAAGGAGCTTTTACCGGTCCTAAAGTTCTCCTTTGTCACAAACCAATGGAAGTAGATGAGGTTCACAAAGTCGAGGCATTCGGTCCTATGACCACCTTAATGCCGTATGAATCCAATGAAGAAGCCATTAAGTTGGCTAATAAAGCCGACGGATCGCTGGTGGGCTCACTTTTTACGGCGGACGACAATATTGCCCGGGAAATCACACTTGGTTGTGCTCCTTACCATGGACGATTTATGGTGGTTAACCGTGATTGTGCTAAAGAATCTACCGGACACGGTTCCCCGATGCCGCATATGGTTCATGGCGGTCCGGGCCATGCCGGAGGCGGCGAAGAGTTGGGGGGTGCACGAGCGGTCATTCATAATATGCAGCGTGTAGCTCTACAGGGATCACCCACTACCCTTACGAGTATCACAAATCAATATATTAAAGGTGCAGAAACCCAAGAAGCCGATATACATCCCTTCCAGCAGTATTTTGAGGATTTGGAAGTAGGAGAAGCACGGACGACCGATACACACACGGTCACTGAGGAAGATATCGAGCGATTTGCTGATTTATCGGGTGATGAATTCTATGCCCACACCGACCCAGATGCGGCCGAGCGATCACTTTTTGGCGAAATTGTAGCACATGGTTATTTCATACTTTCACGAGCAGCAGGGCTGTTTGTCCATCCCGATGAGGGTCCGGTAATTCTAAATTATGGATTGGAAAACCTTAGATTTGTAGCGCCAGTCGCTCCCGGTGATACAATTCAGGCTAAGCTGATTGTAAAAAGTAAAAAGGTTCGTCAGAAAAAAGCTAAGGATAAATTCCCGTTTGGCATTATTTACTGGGATGTTGAGGTCACAAATCAGGAGAATGAATTGGTAGCTGAATATACCATTCTAACCCTCATCAAGCGCCGCGAAGTACTGGATATGGATATTTTTGAAGAGTAGGAAAATTAAGGACTATATGCATAATTTTAAGACTACTTATGTAAGGATTTCCTTTTAAACAGGTCATACTACTCAGGAATACAGAATTCCGAAGTCTGAATTCAGAATAAAATCTACTTGTTATGAGAAAACCGGCTAAGACCTTCAAAGACTTGATAGTATGGCAAAAAGCACATGAATTTGTTTTAGACGTATATGACTATACAAAAGACTTTCCAAAATCAGAGTTGTATGGACTAACTTCTCAGTTTAGACGAGCTGCTATTTCTATTGCAGCAAATATTGCAGAAGGATTTAAGAAACGTGGTAAGAAAGACAAAGCACGGTTTCTGAATATTTCACAAGGATCACTTGAAGAATGCAGATATTATATCATCCTTTCTCAGGATTTAGGATATGAAAATCAATCAGAATTAGACAAAAAACTACAAGATGTCAGCAAGCTTATTGATGCTTATTCCAAAGCCATTCTGAATTCTGACTCCTGAATTCGGAATTCTTTATCTGACTCAGAACTTAAAAACTAATTACATAATACAAATGCCTGAAACCGGAGAAATTACGACCAAGATAGAAAACAACATCGGAACTATTGAATTTTATCATCCCAAGGGAAATTCTTTGCCAGGGAAAATGCTGCGGGATTTAGCCAAGACGATTACTGAGATGGGCGAACATCCCGAAGCACATGTGCTGGTGCTGAAAAGTCGCGGTGATGGTGCCTTCTGTGCAGGAGCTTCTTTTGATGAGCTCATTGCCATAGAAGATTACGATGAAGGCAAGCATTTCTTTATGGGATTTGCCTTGGTACTTAATGCCATGCGTCAATGCCCTAAACTTATTATCGTCCGCATACAAGGTAAAACAGTGGGCGGTGGTGTAGGCATTGCATCGGCAGGAGATTACGCCATAGCGCATGAATCTGCAGCTATTAAGCTAAGTGAGCTCGCTTTGGGCATTGGTCCTTTTGTAGTCGGACCCGCGGTTGAACGTAAAGTAGGCACTTCGGCATTTAGTACACTCTCAGTTGATGCTTCGAGTTGGAATTCGGCCGAGTGGGCTCTTAATAACGGATTATTTTCCAAAGTCTGTGAAAATCACTTTGACCTTGATGAAAAAGTAGAATCTTTAGCCAAGCAGCTAGCCGGGTATAGTCCCGATGCCATGAAAGAACTCAAAAAAGTACTCTGGAAAGGTACGGAGAACTGGGATGATCTGCTGGAAGAACGGGCAGAAATAAGTGGACGACTGGTGCTTTCCGATTTTACTGAAAACTTCATCGAGGAATTCAAAAACAAGTAATTTTTTACTACGCTCAAAACCCAACTATTTTTTAGATTTTTCTTTTATTTTAAAACTTACTCTATCATACTTAAAAATCCCAGCATGATGTGGTCCCACAAAGCACCTCTTTTCTTATTTGTCTTTCTCCTATTCGGTTGTTCCGCTGGAGTAGATTTTCAAGACGTTGACATCAAAAATAACCACACTGAAACAATTATGGTGGATATTTGGGATCTCGAAAGTAGCAACATGGTTGACCCTAATCCGGCTGTTTCCGTTGATGAGGTCTCTTTCTTACAAATCAATTCGATGAATTCTCTCACTGTATCAAAAAGCGATATAAAAGGAGATAGTGGGTCTGATCAATTTAGATTATTCCTTTATGAAGTAAGGGAAGACTCCGCCTTTTATAAGAAATCTTTCTCTGTATCTTCTTCACAAGAAATAAATATTCATCACGGGGCTGATGGCTATTTTATAGATTAAACCGCCAAAACGCGTTTAATTTATAACATTTTTCTTTCTCTCTTTTCAATAAGTGTGTCCTCATCATAACCTACTGGTCCAACTAATCAGCAAATATTAAAGGACTATGAAATAGAAAACGAGAAAACATTAACTATGTAGTATTCGATACTCCTTCAGGGGTAAATCGAAATTCGATATGGGCCCCATCCCTATTGTAAAGTTTCAGCTCTCCATTCAGTTGCTCGACTAATGTATCAACGAGTTCTAATCCCAAAGACGGATTCTCACCTAACTCATCATTTTTAGCAAATCCATGGCCATTATCACTTACCTTTACCAAAACCTGTTGCCCATCTTTTTGGACTTCAATATTAATCGTACCCTCATCAATATTTTCAAAGGCATATTTAAATGCATTAATAACCAATTCATTAATTAATAATGCACATGGAATAGCTTGATTTACATTGAGAGTAAGCGCATTAAGATTCGAGTTAATATCAATATCAGATTCATCGCCTATATAGATATCTGCTATTGTTTGTAGTAAATCTAGCAGATAACGATCGAACTGGATATAAGAGAGCGATTCTGATTGATAGAGTTTCTCATGCACCAAAGCTATGCTTTGCACGCGTAAATGACTCTGTTGAAGAGCAGATTTGGCATTTTCGTTCTCCGACTCCCACATCTGCATTTGAAGCAGCCCGGAAATGACAGCTAAATTATTTTTTACGCGATGATGGATTTCTGCAAGCAAAACCTCTTTCTCTCGAAGGGATTCTGAAATTTTTTGCTGGGCTTTCTTTTCTGAACTGATATCACTGGCGACAAAAACATATCCTTCATCCTTTCTATCTTGACCACTAATTTTTCCCCTGGAAATATTGACCGGAATAACATTCTCATTTTTCCCAATTAGCTCACCGGTATACGTTTTGTTGTTATCCTTATGTCGTTCTTTGAAAGTTTCATCAGGGATCTCATTGAACAAGGTATCAATTGTTTTATCTAACAGCTCCTCCTCAGTATATCCAAGAATTTCGGACACCGCTGAATTAACTCGCGTAATGTTTAGATTTTTATCCGTTACAACCAGCAGATCGGCCATAGCTTCTATAATGCTATCCACGTAGTCACGCGACACTGTCGTCCTGCTGAGGTTTTCCGCCATTTGATCGAAGGTAGAACTCAGTTGTCCCAACTCGTCGTTAGAATTGTAATCGATTCGATTTTGCAAATTCCCCTGCCCCACACTCTGAGCCGCATCTGCAATCTTTGCAATAGGATTTGCTATCGATCTATAAATAAACAGAGACAGAACAACTGCAACAATTAAAGCTATGCCGGTGGCAATAACTAAAATATAACCTACCCTGTCGAGCTGACTATTTAACCCGGCAACTTGTTGATGATGAGTTTGTTGGATGTGATTTCGAAGCTGGTCTATATCAGGCAACAAATTGGATCGAAAGTAAGGCTCTATTGTTACCGTAAAAAACTCTTTGCGATCTTGGTAGTTTTTAGTACTGATATTTTGGAATTGGGTGAGCAGTGCCGAATAATTTTTATACTTTTTTTCCAAGCTCTCTAACAGGCTAAGTACTTTTGATGAATCCGTAGCAGGTTCAAAAATATTTTGCTGATTCGACTTAACCAAGGTTCTCAACTCTTCCAAGCTCTTCTCAAACTCTCCAAGAGCTTTATCAATCTCTGCAATTTGAACCTCTTTGGTTCTATTGCTCCTGCTATAATCCATCGAGAGACTTTCACGATAGCTATCCTCCAATAAATATTGCGTTCTTGTCAAGCTTTTAAAAAGCTGTAATCCCAATTCTCCAGCTAAGGTGACTTCCTGAATCGCCTTTTCACTTTCGAATGTCACTTGATCTTTAACCGCATTATTAAAATATGATGCAGTCAATCCAATCCCCCCCATTAAGAGGACGACAATTGAAAAACTGCCTATTAACTTAGTACTGAGTTTCATAAAAAGTTAAAAAATTAACTGTATCCCCATTTTACACAAACAAAGGTAGATAAACCAATGTCACGAAACTTGTTATATTTCCAACCCATCAATTTTATTGATATACCGTACCTTGCAGATAATCATTTGCACGAAATCAACCGATAATAGCTTTTAAAGGAAGCCAATCTAAACCATTTTTAAAAGTTATTGACCTAAAAAGCTACTAACGCTTCTATTTTTTCTACAATTTTTTCGGATGTTGGTAACACCGCATCCATCAATTCAACATTATATGGAACAGGAATATCAGGCATGGTAAGCCGTTCAATAGGAGCATCCAAATATTTAAATGCTTCTTGCGACAAGACAGCACTTATTTCAGCACCAAAGCCGGCTGTCTTAGTATCCTCATGAACAATCAAACAGCGATTGGTCTTTCGGACCGATTGTAATACAGCTTCTTTGTCCCAGGGCATGATGGAGCGAAGATCCAAGATATCAGCTGAAGTATCCATTTCATTTACAGCAATTTCTACCTGTTCACACATTGCACCCCATGTTACGATGGTAAGATCTTTACCTTCCTGTAATTTATTAGCTTCACCAATTGGCACTACAAATTCATCGCCCGGATAAGGTTTGCGGGCATATTTGGCATCCAACAAATTACGGTGCTCAAAAAAGATAGTAGGATTATTACTACGCATCGCAGATCGGAGCAATCCTACCGCATCCTGCGCATTGCTGGGTATCACAATTTCCCATCCTACCGCATGAGCAAAAAAGACCTCGTTGCTGAGGCTATGCCATGGATCACCACACTTTGCAAAACCACCGGGCATACGCACCACGATAGGTGCTGCAAACTGATTGGCTGTCCGCCAGCGGATCGTTCCACAATTATTAAGCTGTTCGGTAGCCGGATCTGCATACTTGCGAAATTGTATTTCGGCTACGGGCATCAATCCCTGATAGGCCAGACCTACGGAACGACCAATAATTCCCTCCTCGGAAAGGCTAGTATCAAAAACACGGGATTCACCATGCTTGGTCTGAAGCCCCATAGTCACAGCATGGACGCCTCCTTTTGCTCCCACATCTTCACCAAATACCATCAATTTAGGATTGGTTTCGAGCTCATAATCCAACGTTTTGCGGATAGCTTCTACAATATTAATTCGCTGTTTACCGGGGCTGGGCTTTTTAGAACTTTCGGGAAAAGTATGGTCTGAGGGTGCCAGTCCACCCACCTTTTGAGTATCCAAATTCCCATCGGCATCCGTTTCTGAAAAAGCGTAGCGCTCTGTTTCCTGGGGATCGGGTTCGGTACGTGCCAAAGCTGATTCAGCGGCTTCCTCAATATTTTCATCAGCCTGTTTTTCCATATCCTTCCAGTCATCATCAGAAAGCCGGTCGGGAATTAAAAACGTCTTTAGATGATCCAGCGGATCATCCTGCTGTTCTTCTTCGATCAATTCTTCTGGTTTATAGGCTTGATTATCCTGATATGAGTGACCATTCAAACGCGGCACGGTAAGGTGAATTAAGGCCGGACCTTTTCTGTCCCGCACATAATTTACCGATTGGCTTATAAGATCAGCCGCTTCAACCGGATCGGTTCCATCACCGTCAAAAATTCTGATATTTTTAAAGGAATACAGGTTCTTTGCAATATTGCCACCCGGTGTTTGAAATTCGCCCGGCACGGATATCCCATATCCGTTATCTTCAATATAAAATAACATCGGTAGATCCTGGGTTGTAGCAATCGTTAAGGCCGACCAAAACCCATTGGTAGCAACCGACCCCTCACCACCCAAAACGACAGAAATTGCACGCTCATATTCCTCCTTATCCAGCTGGTTTTGGTGAAACTGGATACCCTGAGCCCAGCCAACTGCCGGAGTGTATTGCGATCCCACATCGCCGGCCATGGGCAGCACTGTAGGTCCATCAATACCTGGTTTATTGCAAACAACTCCAATATCACGTCCATCACTATATCCGCCCGACTTCGCCATGGGCGCTGCCATAGCATCCTCCAGGCTTAACCCAAGTGAGAGCATTAACGGACGCGAGCGATAGTAAGCACTGGCTCCATCGTGCTTGTGCGTAAGCTGTGAACCCAACAAAATCTGCCCGAGTTCATGTCCCCTTGCCGAAAATTGATACAGCACATCTTTATTGGGGACAAGCTCATTTTCCTCTTTATCATCCATAGCTCGAGAGGTCAACATCAGCTTTGCCAACCAATTCCAATCGATCGATGATATTACTTCTTTTTGTTGCTCTTCTTTAGTGGGCATAACTGTTAGTTTATTATCAGTTTATTTCAATAATTTCTATGCATTCATCACTTTTTCAAAACTGTGTTCAAAGTGCTTCATCTCCTTTTTACGTCCGATCGTAATACGTACACAGTTTGGTAATCCAAAAGCATTAATTCGCCGTAAAATAACCCCCTCTTCCAACATAGCTTGGGTAAATTTGATAGCCTGCTGTTCATCGGGTAAAATCATCATTACCGAATTGGAAATAGACGGAACGTAATCAACGTTGTGTTTTTCAAAAAACTGATAAAGCCTATTTTTTCCTTCTTCCACTACATCTTTCGTCTTCTTTAGAAACTGCTGATCTCCAAGTGCTGCAAGTGCCGCCGCCTGTGCAGGGGTTGTTGGTTCAAAGGTCAACTTTGTTTTCATCATCTCGCTAATAATCTTCTCAGATGCAATAGCATAACCAATGCGAAATCCCGCCAGGCCGTAGGCTTTAGAAAAAGTGCGAAGGGTAATCACATTATTGTAATCATAATCAAGCGAATGAGGATAATCTGCCACCTCTTTTGCATACTCATAATAAGCCTCATCCATAACCACTAAAACATCATTCGGTACCTTGCGCATAAAACGCTCAAATTCTGAATCGGTAATATATGTACCGGTGGGATTATTGGGATTGGCAATGTAAATCATTTTTGTCCGATCGGTAATTCCCTCTGCCATGGCATCAAGATCAAAACGATAATCGTCGGTCACTGATACCTTATTGATAGTGACTCCTCGAATATTTGCCTGAACAAAAAAACCGACGAATGTTGCGTTGGCAGTAATGGCTTCTTCATGATTTAGAAAAAAAGTGCGGCAGAGATTAGCAATGACACTTTCAGATCCCGCTGCAATCATAACATTTTCCGGCTGTACATTATTCTGTTCAGCCAAAACTTCGCGAAGCTGCCTGGAAATCGGATCCGGATAATCTTGAATTTCCTGCATAGCTTTCACTACTTCGTGCTTCACATTAGGGCTGCATCCCAGTCTATTTTCGTTAGATGCCAGCTTTGATATTTGCGGTGGCTGATATTCTTCCTCAACTTCTGTAATGGTTTTGCCTGCTACATAAGGAGATAAATCTCGTATGTTAACCGGCACTAAGGGACGCTCACTTGAATCAGCCATAATTACCAAATTAGTGACTAAAATTTAAACTTCAATTTTGGATGATATACGCATATTTTCGGCTATAAATATGAATAAATTAGGCCACTTTAACAACGCAATGAAGTCAAAACTTTTTAAATTTTGATCTACGTTGTAAGGTCTAGTTTGGATTTGTACATTCATTAAAAAATCAAACTATCGTTATGTCAAAAGTCGCTGTCGTTACTGGGGCAAGTCGTGGAATAGGTCGGAAAATTTCTAAAGAACTCGCTGATAAGGGACACCATGTTGTTGCCGTTGCTCGATCGGAACAGCCACTAACCGAGTTAGCCAATTATCATGCAAATATTTCTGCTATACCCACTGATCTTACGGATCAACGGGATGTTGATAAACTGATAAATCAACTTGAGGAAGATTTTAATAATATTGATATCCTCCTTAATAACGCAGGATCACTCATTAATAAAACTTTTTCAGAGCTTACTTTAGAAGACTGGCGTTCTCAGCTTGAAAGTAATTTAATTAGCGCTGTACATATAACAAAAAAGATGCTTTCCTTATTTAGCAACAACGCTCATATTGTAAATATAAGCAGTATGGGCGGATTTCAAGGCAGTGCCAAATTTCCAGGTCTTGCAGCATATAGTGTTTCAAAGGGGGCACTGAGTATCTTAACGGAATGTCTATCGGTTGAATTGTCAGACAAAAACATTAAAGCTAATGCACTGTGTCTAGGAGCAGTACAAACCGAAATGCTTGAGGAAGCTTTTCCTGGTATGGAAGCGCCAGTAGCAGCAAAGGAAATGGGAACCTATATTGCTAACTTTGCCTTAGAAGGATCTACATTTTTCAACGGAAAAATTCTACCGGTAGCACTACAAGATCCCGAATAATAGTAAATGGATTCTTATCCTATATTTTCTACATTAACTTTGTAATTTTAATTAAATAGCAATCAAGGGTCGTGAAAAAACATTTTGTACTATTAATCATCATTATTTTCGGTATTACTCTATCCCAAAACATAGTAAAAGCACAGTCTATTAAACTATTAGGCAGTAGTACTTTAAACGGGGCAATGAACGGCGTACTCGTAGGTGGAGCTACAATGGCGCTTCAAAATTCCAATGATTATAGACCTGTTGAAGTCGGGCTTGGCGCGGGAACACTTTATGGTATTGGGATGGGCGCTTATGATATGTCCCAGATTGACAAGGGACAACAGTTTTATATTTCCGGCACGTTTAATGACGGTACAAACCGATCAATACTCGTATTACTCGATACCATTTACGGAGCGGTTGGTGGTATGCTTGTTGGATCCTCAATCACCTTAATCATGCAAGAAAGAATTGAAAAGGGATTGCAATACGGAGCTGGTGCCGGTGCCTGGCTGGGTATGGGATTTGGATTAATCGATACTTTCATGCTTGCTGAAAAGCCTACTAATCTACAGGCTTCTAATAATATTATTTCACAGCAACAAAGTGTTAATGGACTTATAACCTATAGCAATGCCACCCAATCGATACAAGTAGGAATGGTTAATCCTGAATTTATCGAACAGAAACAGCTTTCCAGCAAGCGTTATAGCACCAGTTACAAACCTTCCTTAAATGTTTTTGAACTGAAGATAGACCTTTAATCTTCTTCAACTTCCGCATCATAATCATCTGGAGTATCAAACTGAGCACCTTCTTCAGGTTCTTTGGCCAATGCCAAATATCGGATAAGCTCTTTTACCGTATTAGAGTGCCCTGAAAGTGAGGGATGTAATCCATCGCTCAAATAATTCCATGCTGCGGGGCCTGGCTCTTCCTCTTCCTGATCTTCTACACTGTCATCCTTATCCTTCATTCGTTCTCCAAGAGGATCAACAATATATCCTTTTTTGCCAGTTAATATCTCACGATACTGACTCAAATCTTCCTCAAACAGGTCAAAATGAAAAAGTCGCATCTGCTGCTGCATTTCGGTAATAACCGGAGGAGGAGTAAGCCAGATCAGTGCATTATCCGTCACCTCATTGACTACTGTTTCGATCGTATTTAGATTTTCCCAGAAGTCAGCCAGTGAAACCAATGTACGATCCGGCGATACATGCAAACGCTGCGCATCAAACGTGCCTAACGCCACAATTACCCAGTCCGGATCATGATCTAACACATCCCGGTTTAGTCGTTTAAGTGCATCAGTAGAAGTGTTGTAAGATACTCCACTGTTTACAAAGGTCAAGTCTGCATCTTCGAGACCAATCTCCAAAACATGTTGGAAGATGTTAAACCAGCTTTGTAGATCATCAGTAAGGGAATCTCCAATAGCAACAATGGTATCGCCTTGTTCAAAAGGAAGATCTTCAATCCACTCTGCTACTTCGCCATCTTCCAATAACTCAATTGCAGCTTCTTTGGCATTTGAAGAAAAACGATCGCGAAGCTCTTTTAGCTCCTCTTTCTCCAATCCCATCAAGCCGGCCATCGCTTCTTCATTTTCAATGCCGGGAAGTAATGGATACCGTTTTTCCAGGTTTAGAAATTGTAATAAATAGTTCTCTAAAACTTCTTTTTCTTCTTTATTTGCTTTATGCTCACTCATAAAAATACGTTATCTCAAAAATTACTTTTCTAATTCTCTAAAAAATCCTGAACTAACTTTGGTGCTCCTTCTTCAGCACGCTCTTGAATGTGTTCCCATCCTTTAAACGTTCGAAGCTCGGGAGTAGCCGGATCAATAATATATTTTGGAATATCATGATCTGCTAAATCCACTAAACCCGCGGCAGGATATACGACAAGCGAAGTGCCAATCACAATTAATATATCGGCCTCTGGTACTATATTTGCAGCTTTTTGCATATTTGGTACAGGCTCTCCAAACCAGACAACATGAGGCCTTAGCTGTGCCCCATCCTCGGCTGTGTCTCCTACTCCAATGGCATCGCCACCAATATTATATATCAGAGATGGGTCTTCTTCGCTGCGAACCTTCGAGAGCTCACCGTGTAAATGAACTACATCCGATGAGCCAGCACGTTCATGCAAATCATCTACATTTTGTGTGATGATCGTAACCTCGTACTGCTCTTCTAACTCAGCCAAAGCTTTGTGTCCGGCATTGGGATCTACGGCATGCAGCTGCTTTCTACGCTGATTATAAAACTCTAAAACAAGTTCTTTATCTCGTTCCCAGGCTTGTGGTGTAGCCACTTCTTGAATGTCATGACCTTCCCAAAGACCATCAGAATCTCGGAAGGTCTTTAATCCGCTATCGGCACTCATACCAGCACCGGTTAAAACTACCACCTTCTCCATAGCGTTTATGTTAGATTGGCAGAACGCTTATTGACTATGTGCGTGTTGGGGCAAAATAGATTCCAACCAGGAACTTGATTCTTCATAATCCTCAACAACACTCGGAGCTTTCTCGTTAGCAAAAGACGCCACCATTCTTTCTACATCTGTTTTTAGAACGGTTATAGCATTATTGATCAGATCTTTATTAAAGCCTTTGTCTCCAAGACGTAACGTAAACTCAAGAGAAATTACACGACTTAATATTTTTCCCAGTTCAACTAACCGGTCTTGGCCTAACGTATGATCAATCTTAAAATCCAGCAGATCAGAAAAATAATCAGAGGCACGTTCAGTAAGTCTATATTCACTCAAAAATTCATAGAGATTTTTGAGCTTCAGTTTACGCATATTTTTTAATACCGATTCTGAAATTTGTTGATAAAGAATATCATTTGATCCTTCAAAGATCTGGAAAGGACGACTATCAATAAGCGCTCTCCCGGCAATATGATCTAATCGATATCCCTTAGCTCCTGTCAGCTGCAACAGAGACTGCGCTGCTTGCTGCATTAGATCCGTAGTATATGTCTTAATGGCATTAGCCGTAAGACTCATGTTCGAAACATCTTTGGTAAGTGGAACATTTTCACTGGTAAACGCACACATTGCAGAACAAACCGTAAATGAAGATTGTATCCTGTTTAATCGTTTCTTCACCTGATCATAATTGAATAAACTTTGTCCCCCAACATAACGCTCTTTGCAGTGCGTAATGGCTTCATCCATTAATCGCTTCAAAAAGCCAATGCCCATTCCGGGAAACTGTAATCGACTCCTGTGTAATACATCCAGCATCATCTTAATGCCTATAGACTTAGGCTGTAATTTATACTCCTCTGGTACCGTAATATCGATCTTATTCCTGCCATATGGCAGCATGTACAATCCTAAGTTTTTGTAATATTCTTCTACTTCAATGCCACCACGCTTACTATCATGAATAAAGAAACCAATATCGCGACCTAAATCACCATTACTACCTTCTTTACGAGCTGTTATCAACCAAAAATCTGCGGCTCCCGTTAAACCAGCCCAATGCTTGGTACCACTAACTTGAAATTCGTCTACTTCATCAGATTTAATCTTCTTAAAAGATGTTTCCATGTGTAAAGCATCTGAACCAAAATCTGGTTCCGTAATCATTAATCCCCCCATATTATTCTCATACAAAAATCGATCAAATATGGGTTGCTTAATTTCTTCATGTCCGTAATTAGCCACCGGCTGTAAAAAAAGTGCTCCGTTAATTCCCATCATCAATGAAAGAGGAAGCGACTCATAAGAACTGGCTTCTAACATTGACAACGCTTCATGTGTTTCAGCTCCACGTCCACCATACTCTTCAGGAATAAATACACTTAGTGGTTTGCAATCCATTACTTCATTAAAAATTTCATCAGGCAAACCACGACTTAAACTTAGTTCGTCAATATCACTTTGAACATTGAAGAGACTGTGTAACTTATTTTTATATTGATTGATAAAATCAGAAAAGTCCATAACGACTAACAAATTTTGAGAGAGTTTAAAACACTTGTACCCTTTAAAATAAAATATCCTTACAAGTCTTTAATATACCGAATAATATACCTTGGCAAAAACATACCAGGGTACTTATTCATTCATTTTTATACTTCATACCAATTTCCAACAAAAAAAGGTGATCCATGGGGGATCACCTTTATGCCAGGAAAATAAAAAAGAGCGGGCGGGGACCTACGCTTCCTCCCGGATGGGAAGTACCATCGGCGCTGCCGGGTG